>BNJT01000480.1_pt1 | contig 1037046 bp, 1589 predicted proteins | sample 8540491 | NCBI WGS metagenome assembly BNJT01 (sample SAMD00202455, study PRJDB9452) | human saliva metagenome | host: Homo sapiens | reverse complement strand
ATTTTAAGTTTACAACATGTACTAGCAATGTATGCAGGAGCAGTTATTGTTCCGATAATTGTGGCTGGTGGACTAGGTCTTTCAGCAGAACAAACAACTTATTTAGTGTCAGTTGATATTTTCATGTGTGGTGTAGCTACATTTCTACAAGTTTATAAAGGTAAATTTACAGGTATTGGTTTACCTGTTGTTCTTGGATGTACTTTTACGGCAGTAGCACCGATGATAGCTATAGGAAATAGCTCTGGATTACCAACTATGTATGGAGCTATTTTCGTTTCTGGGTTGGTTGTTGTATTAATAGCACCGTTTTTTTGCGAAGGTGGCTAAATTATTCCCTCCTGTTGTTACAGGAAGTGTAGTAACGATTATTGGTATTACTTTAGTGCCTGTTGCGATGAATTATATTGCAGGTGGACAAGGATCAAAAGATTTCGGGAATCCAAAAAATATTTTACTAGCTTGTATTACTTTTAGTAATTATTTTAGTAATATATAAATTTACTACTGGATTTATCCAATCAATTGCTATTCTTCTAGGATTAGTATCTGGTACAATTATTGCTAGTTTTATGGGGGATGGTGAGTTTATCAGAAGTATCACAAGCGAGATGGTTCCAACATCCAACACCATTTAAATTTACTGGTTTTGAATTTAATATGAGTGCTATTTTAACATTTGTTATAGTGGGAATTGTTAGTATGATTGAATCAACTGGTGTATATTATGCCCTAGGAAATATTTGTAATCAAGAAGTTAAAGAACCTGATTTACGAAGAGGTTACTTAGCTGAAGGTTTAGCTGTAATGATAGGTTCATTAGTAAATGCATTCCCGTATACTACTTATTCTCAAAATGTAGGACTTGTGCAAATTTCAGGTGTGAAAAGTAAAAAAGTGATGTATGTAATGGTACTTTTACTACTAGTTTTTGGATCTATTCCAAAAATCGGAGCTTTAGCAACAATTGTACCTCAACCAGTATTAGGTGGAGCAATGATAAGTATGTTTGGTATGGTACTTGCATATGGGGTTAAGATGTTAGGGAATACAGACTTTGCCAAGCAGGAAAACCTTATGATAATAGCTTGTTCAGTTGGATTAGGATTAGGTGTTACTACGGTTCCGACAGCATTTGCACAATTACCAAGCTTTATTCGTATGTTCACTGATAGTGGTATTGTCCTAGGAACGATAGTTGCTATAGTAATGAATTTAATTTTTTTAATAGAAAATCAAAAATTAAATAAATAATTAGTTAGATATAAATTGTGATTCAGATATAGAAACTTCAAAAAAATAAAAAGAGAATGGCTTTATAATATCGATTTAGACAATATTTCGATTTTATAAAAAAACGTTCTCTTTTTTTATGTGTTTAGGCTTGAAAAATCAATGTTTTTTTGTGTACAAAAATATTGTAGATGTAGTATAATTTAATAAAGGTCAATTTTTAGTCAATAAAGGAGGTGCCCTTATGAATAATAATATGACAGATATTCTTGAACAATATATTATGAACTTATTTAATGAGGCAACAGAGGATCATATAATTATTAAAAAGAAGTAATGTCGCACAAAAAAATTTGACTGTGTACCATCCCAATTAAATTATGTAATAAAAAAACGAGATTTACTCCGGAGCATGGATTTATTATAGAAAGTAAAGCGTGGAGGGGAGGATTTATTAGAATTACTAAAAATAACCCTTCATAAAAAAATAAAGATTACATAGACTATTTAATTGAGACTGTAGATAATGAAACTATTGAGGTAGAAGAAGCCGTTAGAATAGCTAAAAATTCTACTTGAAAAAGAATATATAGATAAATTTGACTACAATCATTTTTATAGATAGTGTAGAGATTATTACTGATGTTCATAATCAATTTTTAGATCATATTGATAAAAAAATAGTGCTGAAGAGATGATTTCTAAAAACAAAAAGCAAATTTAAAAGATTTGACAATAAGATTTTTAACAAATATAAAAATACAATAAGAGAGGATAAGGTTATGTACATAAGATTTAATGAAACAGCCCTTATGGTGCTAACGACAGCGAAAAAGAAGAAGCTAATGATTTTGGTGTTAAGGCTGTTGGAACTGAGCACTTTATTATTAGCTATGTTGAGTATGAACAATACATTGGCATGTAAAAACACTTAATAAATATGGTGTTTATTATGACGATTTCAGAAAAAAAGCGTAGTAGACTTTTTATGAAGCGGAATTAGAAGGTACTGATTTTTTTATCGTAATGTTTCTAATGAAGATTGATTATACTAATGGAGCTGTTAGAACTATAGAAAAAAAGTCAACAGTTTGCAGATGATACATCTAGTTTTGTAGTTACAAGTGAACACTTACTATTATCTTTACTTAAATGAGAAAGACAGGGAACGGCTATTCGTTTATTAACAGATAAACTAGGTATTAATGTTGATGCAGTAATTACTGAAATATTTGAATTATTAAAAGCAAAGTCAAGGGATACTTTCTAAAGTTATTTGATGGTTTTAAAAAAATTAGATGCTCCAGAAGATAGTTCAGCAAAAAAACTAAAACATTAAATTCGTTGGCTAAAAGATTTGACTAAAGATGCATTTAATAACAAATTAGATCCTGTTTCTAGCTCGTGATAAAGAAATCACTCGAATGATAGAGATTTTTAAATAGACGTACTAAGAATAATCCGGTATTAATTGGAGAACCTGGGAGTTGGGAAAAACAGCTATTGTTGAAGGTTTAGCAGAAAGAATAGTATCTCAAAAATGTTCCGAGTAATTTATTAGGTAAGAGAGTTATGGTTCTAGATATGGGAACTTTACTTGCAGGTACTAAGTATCGTGGTGAATTTGAAGAAAGATTAAAAAAATATCATTGCTGAAATTGAAGATGCAGGGAGATATTATTTTATTCATTGATGAAATTCATACGATAATTGGTGCAGGAGGAACTGAAGGTAGTGCCGATGCTTCAAATATCCTTAAACCAGCTTTATCACGTGGTTTAATTCAATGTATAGGAGCTACAACTACTGAAGAATATAGAAAAATATTTTGAAAAAGATGCTGCTTTAGAACGTAGATTCCAACCGATTAAAGTTGAAGAACCAAGCACAGAAGATTCAATTAAAATTCTTGAAGGATTACGTCATAAATATGAAGAACATCATAATGTGGAAATTTTAGATGAAGCTTTGGATGCAGCGGTTAAGTTAAGTACAACTTATATTACTGATAGATGTTTACCAGATAAAGCAATTGATCTTATTGATGAAGCTTGTTCTAAAGGTTAAATTAAGATTTTATAAATCTCCAGAAAAAAATTAAAAAGAATATGAAGATGAATTAAGTCGTTTAAACAAAGAAAAAGATAGAGCTGTAATTAATCAAGAATTTGAAATAGCAGCTAAAAAAACGTGATGAAGTAAATCAAGTAATTAGTAAAGATAGAAGAATTTAAAAATATCTTGGCAAGACAGTTTATCAAAAAGATAAAAATTAAAATTAGTGCTGATCATGTAGCTGAAGTTCTTGCTGCTTGGACTGGGGTACCTGTTACTAAATTAACAGAAACAGAAAGTGAAAGACTTCTTAAAACTAGAAGAAATTTTTACACAAACGAGTTATTGGGCAAGATGAAGCTGTAGTAAGTCTAGCAAAAGCAGTTAGAAGAGCAAGAAGTGGATTCAAAGCACCTGAATAGACCGATAGGAAGTTTTATTTTCCTAGGACCTACAGGTGTAGGGAAAAACAGAACTTGCGAAAAAGTTTATCTGAAGCATTATTTAGTTCAGAAGATAATATGATTCGTATTGACATGAGTGAGTATATGGAACCACACTCAATTAGTAGACTTGTTGGAGCTCCTCCAGGTTATGTAGGTTATGAAGAAGCGGGACAATTGTCTGAACAAGTTCGTCAAAAAGCCATATTCTGTAGTACTATTTGATGAAATTGAAAAAAAGCTCACCCATCTATCTTTAATATTTTATTACAAGTGTTAGATGATGGGACGTTTAACAGATGCATCAGGGTCGCGTGGTGGATTTCAAAAAAATACTATCATCATCATGACTTCAAATGTTGGAGTAAGTGAATTAAGCGATCAGAAAATTCGTAGGATTTGGTGGAAGTGAATCAATTAAAAAAATGATTACAAAAATGTTCAAAATACTATGATGGAAGCATTGAAAAAAACAATATCGTCCCAGAATTCTTAAATAGAATAGATGATATTATAGTCTTCAAAAACTCTTGAAAAAGAAGAATTAGAAAAAAATTTCTGAGTTATTAATTGATGGATTATCTAAGAGATTAGCAGATAGAGATATTACTATTAAACTTACGAAAAAAAGCCATGGCTAAAAATCGTTGAAGATGGTAGTATAAAAAGAATATGGAGCTCGTCCATTAAAAACGTAGTATTCAAAAAAATATTGAAGATTTATTAAGTGAAGAATTACTAAGAAACCCTGAATTGACTGGAACTATCAATATCGACTACAAAAAAATGATCAACTTTCGTTGTGAAAAGAAAGACTAAGAGGTAATTATGGCGAAGGTTAGTGTTAAAAAGTACGAATGTAATGCCTGTGGTTACCAAAGTTTGAAAATATATGGGAAGATGTCCTAATTGCAAAAAAATGGGCATCTATGGAAGAAAGTAGTCGAAGCAAAGAAAGCTACTAGACATACAGAATTTGAAGTTAAAACAAATGATACAGAACGTGTAGAAGCTGGGAAACTAAAAATCAGTTTCTACACAGGATGTACCTCGAACACTTACTGATAGTGGAGAACTAAATAGAGTTCTGGGAGGTGGAGTCGTAGGTGGTTCGTTAGTTCTTTCTAGGGAGGAGATCCAGGTATTGGTAAATCTACATTACTTCTTCAAATATCGGCTTACTTTAGCTAAAGAACATGATGTTCTATATGTAACTGGTGAGGAATCTGTTAGACAGGTGAAAGATAAGAGCAGATAGATTAAAAAAATGATACTGATGAACTTTGTTTGTTTATGCTCAAACTGATTTGAAATTTAATTTATCAGGTAGTAAAAAAAATAAAACCACAATTTTTAGTTATCGACTCAATTCAAACAATTTATAATCCTAACTTAGAAAATTCTCCAGGAAGTATTACTCAAGTTAGAGAATGCACACAACAACTTAATGAAGATTGCTAAGAGTTTAAATATAGCAATATTTATAGTAGGGACATGTTACTAAAGAAGGAACAATCGCAGGGACCACGTATGCTTGAACATATGGTTGATACAGTGCTGTATTTTTGAAGGTGAAGGGCAACACAGTTATAGAATACTTAGAGCGGTAAAAAATCGTTTTGGATCTACTAATGAAATCGGTATTTTTGAGATGAAACATAGTGGACTAGAAGATTTAGCGAAATCCTTCACAGATGTTTCTTTAGAAGAGCGTAGTAAAAATTTGGCTGGAGCTACAATTATAAGTACTATGGAAGGTAGTAGACCGCTTTTAGTTGAAATTCAATCATTAACAACACCGACTGCCTTCAATAATCCACGAAGAATTTCGACAGGATTAGAATACAACAAATTGATTTTATTAATGGCTGTATTAGAGAAAAAGGCTGGTTATTTACTCCAACAACAAGATGTTTATGTGAAAGTATCTGGTGGAGTTAAGATTGATGATCCAGCAGTAGACTTAGGTGTAGTTATGGCGGTAGCATCAAGCTTTAAAGACATAGCAGTTGATATGAACGATTGTTTCATTGGTGAAGTCGGATTAACTGGTGAAGTTAGAAGAGTAAGTAGAATTGAACAAAGAATTAATGAGGCTAAAAAAACATGGATTTAAACGTGCAATAGTTCCCAGTTGGGAACATGAAAAAAATACTGATTTCCCAGAAGACATTGAAATAATTCCAGTAAAAAGATATACGAGAATGCTTTAGATATAGCATTTGGAAATGTATTTTTAGATAAAGTGATATAGATGAATAGAGATTTTATTGATTTAATTTCTCTATTCATCTATTAGTATAAAAAAATATCAAAAAAACTTAATTATTTTTGAAATTTAATTATGTTAATTTTAAGTAGAATGTAGTAGAATAAATAGAAAGAGATATTTTATATTTCTTTTATAATATAAAAATTATTAAAGAATAATTAATAATTTTGCTTTTACAATTAAATATTAAAAGGAGTGATTTTTTTATGTTGAAAAAAAGTTTTTAATTATTATTTCTTTTTTTCTAGGAATAACTGTCGGAACACTTTCAACTAGTGCATTGATCTATTATAATATATTTGCATCAATGAGCGAGACGATGCTAAGAATCATTGTTACAATTGGAACTACAGTAGTTTTTGTATTAATGTCTTTATTATTTTCAGATAGATTTGTAACAATGTTAAAACGAATCGAAGATCGTCTTTCAAGAACACCTATACAAAAAAATTGTTTTTTTCACAACTATAGGATTAATTCTTGGATTACTGCTAGCTAGTCTACTTTCTTCAGGAGTAGATGTAATTGCTGGAGAGGGAATAATGGGTAGAATTATTTCGGCAGTGATTTATATTGTCTTTTGGGTATCTAGGATTGGTACTAGGATATAGACGTGAAGGTGAATTTTTAAATATCCTTACAGCGTTTAAATTTGGAACTAAACCTAAGGAAAAAGAAAGCTAAAGTGAAAAACTAAGAAAAGTAGTAGCTAAAGGTTGTTGATACAAGTGCTTGATTGATTCACGTATTCAAGATGTTGCTAGAGACTGGATTTTTAGAAGGAAAAATTATAGTTCCTGAATTTGTACTAAAAAGAATTACAATTAATTTCAGATTCGGAAGAACCATTAAAAACGTGCTAAAAGGTCGATTAGGGTTAGATTGTGTTGAGCACCTTCAAAAAAATGAAAGAGATTGATCTTGAGATTGACAATAAATACAATTATAACGAGCATAAAGGTGTGGATAATTTATTAATAGATTATGCATTGAAATATAAATGTGCAATTATAACAACTGATTACAATCTTAATAAACTTGCTACTTTACAATCAATTAAGGTTCTTAATGTTAATGATTTGAGTAATGCAGTTAAACCTATGTTAACTACTGGTGAAAAAAATTAAAAAGTTCAGGTGTTAAGAGAAGGTAAAGAAAAATAATCAAGGCGTAGCATATACTGAAGACGGTACAATGATTGTTGTAGAAAAATGGTAAACGTGCTGTCGGTAAAACTGTTGAAGTTGAAGTACAAAGTGTATTACAAACATCTTCAGGTAGAATTATATTCACTAGAATTGTTTAATAAATTTGCTTTTTTTAGAAAAAAATGTGTTAATATAAATTGTATTGTATTAATGAATGATTATTTTAGGAGGAGAGTATGCACACTTTTTTTAATGACAATGGCAATAGTGAGCAGTATTCTGTTAATTGTAGTAGTTTTATTACAAGAAAGTAAATCAGGGTGGTCTATCTGGATTAACTGGTGGAGCAGAAGAACTGTTTGGAAAAACAAAAAAAGTAAGAGGTGCTGAATTAGTTTTACAAAAGAATTACAGTAGTACTAGGACTAATATTTTTTTTATATCACTAGTGTGTCTTACTTGGTTAAAATTATAGACTAAACAATGATAAACCTAAAAATGTAATTTCATTTTTAGGTTTATTTTTTTATAATAATTATGTGTTATATAATCTAAAAATTAAGGAGGATTATATGTTAGAGAAAAATAGAAAAAAATATTTAAAGAAGAAAAAAAGTTTTAAGTATAGAAGATTTAAAAGAAAAAAATTAAATATTGAGTCAGCAAAAAGAATTTGTTGAATTAGTGAAAAAAATGTAGGTAAGTTAGAACGAAAAATTAGCAATAACTCAATTACCGAATGAAAAGTTTCTATATGTTAAAGAAAGCATCTAGAAAGTAGAAGGGGAATAATTAGACTACATCAAAAAAAGGTTTTGCCTTTTGTTTTTTTCAGCTGAATTAGGGAATAGAGGTTTATATACCAAAAAGGTTTCACACAAAGTGCTATGACTGGGAGATGTAGTATTAGTAAAAAGTTGATAGTGTATATAAGGACGATCGTAATCTAGAAGGAATAGTTCAAAAAGTATTAGAAAGAAATACTAAATATACAGTTGGAACATTAACTAACGCTAAAGTTTTTTTCTCATTTTGTTAAAAAGTGATGATAAAAACATATAGTAAAAATATATTAAAAATAACAAATGCTAAAAAAACTTTAATTTAGTTGATGGAACTAAAGGTATTGGTAGAAATCACTGATTATTCTAAGGTTAGCTTTGAAGATCATAAAGGAATAATCATTAAGTCAATAGGTCATAAAGATGATCCATGAGTGGATATTCTTTCAGTAATATACAAACATAATATTCCGAATGAATTTCCAGAAGATGTAGTTGAACAAACTGAAGAAATTAGTGAAGAGATTAAACTTGAAGATAAATACAGAGATTGTACAAATGAAATGGTAGTTACAATTGATGGGGATGATGCAAAAAGACTTAGATGATGCTGTTTCTGTTGTTAAAACTAAAAAAAGGTTATAGATTGAAAGTCTTTATAGCTGATGTTAGTAGATATGTTACTGAGGATAGCCCATTAGATAAAGAAGCAGCTAACAGAGGGTGCAGTGTTTATTTAGCAGATAGAGTCGTACCAATGTTACCAAGAAAATTGTCTAATAATATTTGTTCGTTAAACCCACATGTATTAAGGTATACAATATGTTGTGATATTGATTTTTAATACCAAAAGGGTTATCCCTGAAAGTTATGATATCTATCCAGCGGTAATAAAATCTAAAGGTCGATTAACTTATAAAAAGGTTAATGAAGTCTATGCAGAAAAACAAAGAAGTTATAGAAGAATACAAAGAATATGTGCCAATGTTAAATATGGCGCTAGAATTATCAAAAAAAATTCGTAAAAATAGAGAAACTAGAGGTGCAATTGATTTTGATAAACCGGAATCAAAAGTTGTTGTAGATGAGAATGGTGAAGTATTGGATATAGTTCTGAGAGAAAGAGGTATATCAGAACGCTTTATTAGAAGATTTCATGTTAAGTGCAAATGAAGTTATTGGAGAGCATTTCTTTCTGGGATGCAAGTACCATTTATTTATCGTATTCATGAAGAGCCAAAAAAATGGAGAAAACTTAGACAATTTTTTTCGATATTGCGGCTAGTCTTGGATATAGAACAAAAGGAAAAATTGAAGAAATTGAACCTTATATGCTTGCCAATATGCTTGGAAAATTCAAAGGTGAAGTGGTAGAACCGATGCTTTCTACAATTCTACTGAGAACCATGAATCAAGCTAGATATTCTACAAATAATATTGGGACATTTTGCATTAGCGACGAAAATATTATACTCACTTTACATCACCCTATAAGACGTTATCCAGACTTATTGGTACATAGAATGATAAGAACTTATTTATTTAATGGAGATGTATCAGATAAAACTATTGATAATTTTTCTAACTAAAACTGCCGGATTTGGCAGAAAGTTCTTCAGAATATGAAAAAAACGAGCTGTTGATTGTGAACGTGAAGTTGATAGAATGAAAAAAAGTGCGAGTATATGCTTAAATATCAAGAACAGACGTTCAGAGGAATTATTTCTAGTGTTACTAACTTTGGAGTATTTATAACGTCTAGAGAGAAGTAATATTGAAGGTTTAGTTCATATTAAAGCAATGAATGATGATTACTATACATATGATCAAAAAAATATGATATTAGTAGGACGAAGAAAGAAAAAAAGTATACAGACTTGGTGATGAAGTAATCGTTAAAGTAGCAAATGTGGATTTAGAAAAATCAAGAAATAGACTTTTAAAGATATTAAAAACACAAATCAATAATAAGTAATAAGTAGAGGAAGATATTATGAATAAAGAAATTAAAGTAATAGCTCAGAATAAAAAAAGCAAATCATGATTATTTTATAGAAGAAACATATGAAGCAGGGATTTAGTTTTAACTGGTACAGAAATTAAAATCAATTAGAAGAGGGAAGAATCAATTTAAAAGGATTCTTATTGTCAAACAAGATTAGGTGAAATGTTTGTATATAATATGCATATTTCTCATTTTGAAGAGGGAAATAGATTTAATCATGAACCATTAAGAGTAAGAAAAATTATTATTAAAGAAAAAAACAAATTGCTTCATTGACAAATATGTACAAAAATGAAATAGGAATGAGTATTGTTCCATTGAAACTTTATATTAAAAAAATGGCTATGCTAAGCTATTAATAGGGAGTTGCTAAAGGTAAAAAGAATTATGATAAACGTCATGTGCTGAAGCAAAAAAAGAAGCTAATAAAGAAATTAAATAGAGTATTAAAAGATAAACAAAAAAAGTATTAAAAAAACTACGTATTATTTTATTGTAAAATATAGAGAAACATATCGTGATAAAGTTTATTATGGTATGTTTTTTTATTATATGAAGTAATAAAATAATAAGAAAGAAATAATTTTATGTTCATAAATTAAATTACTTGAATTTAGTATTTATTTAGAAATAGTAACTGTTATAAAAAAACGTATGTGATTTTTTTCAGACATATATATTATTTTCTTTGGTATTAGTGGATTTTTCTAAGAATGTTGTAAAAAAATAACTAAAAAAACGCTTTTACATTTAAATGAAAGCGTGCTACAATATTTAATGTAAACAAGAAAAATCTGTTGAGTAAATCACCATCAAATACAAAAGAGTTCTTATATCTAAATAGTAAAAAAATGAAAACAGTAAAAATCTGTTATATATCTGAATAGTGAACGAAGAGATACCGATGCTTAGAATGTAAAATATCTAGTTAAGAAATTTTTACGATATTTTTGATTTTTAGTTAACATATAATTTGGTCAGTTTATAAACAATAGATTTTCACGAAACCAAAACAAAAATATATTTATACAAAGGAGAAGTGTATTTATGGAAAAAAATTCACTCAATTATTACAGCCGGTGGCTGATAATTTATATATTTCTGCACTTGTTGCATTAATCCCGATTGTGTTTTACTTAGTAGCACTAGCAGGATTCAAAGTTAAAGGGTGGTTAACAGGACTTTTAACTTTATTAGTAGCAATTGTAATTGCATGCGTATTCTTTAAAAATGCCATTCCAATTCGCAGCGTTCTCAACAATTCACGGTATGGTATACGGTATTATGCCTATCGGTTGGATTATTTTAACATCAGTATTCTTATATAAAATGACAGTTAAAACTGGTCACTTTGATATTATCAGAGACAGTATTACTTCATTAACTGATGACCGTCGTATCCAAGCATTAATCATTGCATTCTCATTTGGGAGCTTTCTTAGAAGGAGCTGCAGGATTTGGAGCACCGGTAGCAATCACAGCTTCATTATTAGTAGGTTTAGGATTTAAACCACTTTATGCTGCAGGTGTTTGTATGATTGCTAATACTGCACCGGTTGCATTCGGAGCAGTTGGAGCACCGGTAACAGCTATGGATGGATTAGCAACTTATGCAAATGGATCACCAATCGCAGCCGCAGAAATCGCAGCTATGATTGGACGTCAATTACCATTAGTGTCTATCTTTATTCCATTCTACTTAGTATTAATCATGGCTGGATTCAAGAAAACATTAGAAGTATGGCCTGCATTATTAGTATCTGGTGGATCATTTGCGATAGCACAATTTATAAGTTCTAACTTTATGGGAGAACAATTACCTGATATTCTTTCTTCATTAGTATCATTAGTTTCAATCGTTGTTTTACTTCAATTCTGGAAACCAAAAAAACAACTTGGAGATTTGCTGATGAAAAAGAAGATAGTGGAAAAGATACTGTTAAAGTAAAACACAGCTTAAAACGAAGTATTAGTTGCTTGGTCACCATTCGTAGTATTAACAGTGATTATCTTCATCTGGACTATGAAATCTTCTAAAGCATTCTTCAAAACAATTGCTTTAAATCCGAAGGTTCCATTTATTCACAACAATATTATCAGTTCAGTATCTGGTAAAGAAATAGCTGCAGTATTCAAGTTAGATTTAGTAGGATCAATTGGTACAGCAATCTTAGTAGCAGCATTAATTTCTAAATTTATCATTAAAATTAGTTGGAAAGATGCAGCTGTAACATTCGTACAAACATTTAATGAAGTTAAAATTGCATTACTAACAATCTGTTTTGTAGTAGGATTTGCTTACATCATGAATGCATCAGGTATGTCAAATACTTTAGGATATGCTTTAGCGGCAACTGGAGGAGCATTTAAATTCTTATCTCCAGCACTTGGATGGATTGGAGTATTCATCACTGGTTCTGATACATCAGCTAACTTATTATTCGCTAAATTACAACAAGTTACAGCTAGCCAAGTAGGAATGGATCCATTATTAGCGGTGGCAGCTAACGCATCTGGAGGAGTAGTAGGTAAAATGATTTCTCCACAATCTATCGCGGTAGCAGCTGCAGCGGTTGGATTAGTAGGAAGAGAGTCAGACTTACTTAAATTTACAGTTAAAACACAGTTTCATCCTATTAATCATTGTGTGTGCTATCATCGCACTTCAATCAACAGGAGTACTTGGATGGATGATTCCAGTACACCCATAATAAAAGAATAATTTTAAGGGAGATCGAGTGATACTCGATCTTCTTTTTCTTTTATGATAGTGTTATAGAAAAAAATATTTTAAAATATAAAGTCCTTTTAGTTAGTATATTTGTTTACAATAAGATGAAATAGTGGTATTATTGATAGGTTAGATTAAATAAAATATATTTAATAAGTTTAGTATGTTTTTATAAAGTAAGAACAAGGAGAAAAAAATGTCAGTACAATTAAGAGATGATGTTAGAAATATTGCAATTATAGCTCACGTTGACCATGGTAAAAACAACATTGGTTGATGAATTATTAAAAACAATCAGGAATTTTTCCGTTCAAATGAGCATGTAGAAGAAAGAGCAATGGACTCTAACGATTTAGAAAGAGAACGTGGAATTACGATCTTAGCGAAAAAAATACAGCTATTGATTATAAAGGTAAAAAGAATTAACATTCTTGATACACCAGGACACGCAGACTTTGGTGGGAGAAGTAGAACGTATCATGAAAAATGGTTGATGGTGTTCTTTTAGTAGTAGATGCTTATGAAGGAACAATGCCTCAAACACGTTTCGTTCTTAAAAAAAGCTTTTAGAGCAAAAACTTAAAACCAATCGTTGTTGTAAACAAAATTGATAAAGACTTCAGCAAGACCAGAAGAAGTAGTAGATGAAGTTATTGATTTATTTATTGAATTAGGTGCAAATGATGAACAACTTGAATTCCCAGTGGTTTATGCATCAGCAATCAATGGAACAGCTTCTTTAGAAAGTGATCCAAATGCTCAAGAAGAAAAACATGCAATGTTTATATGAAACAGTAATTGATTATGTTCCAGCACCAAAAAGATAATAGAGATGAACCTCTACAATTCCAAGTGGCATTATTAGACTATAATGACTATGTTGGTCGTATTGGTATTGGACGTGTATTCCGTGGAAGTATGAAAGTAGGGGAATCAGTATCTCTTATGAAACTTGACGGAACAGTTAAAAACTTCCGTGTAACCAAAATTTTCGGTTACTTTGGATTAAAACGTGAAGAAATTCAAGAAGCACATGCAGGTGATATCGTTGCAGTAAGTGGTATGGATGATATTAACGTTGGGGAAACAGTTTGTCCAACAGATCACCAAGAAGCATTACCAGTACTTCACATTGATGAACCAACATTACAAATGACTTTCTTAGTAACAACTCACCATTTGCTGGGTAAAGAAGGGTAAATTTGTTACAGCTCGTAAATTAGAAGATAGATTAATGCAACAATTAGAAACAGACGTTTCATTACGTGTAGAACCTAATACAAGTGATTCATGGGTAGTTAGTGGACGTGGAGAACTTCACTTATCAATTCTTATCGAAAACTTACGTCGTGAAGGTTTTGAGCTTCAAGTATCTAAACCAGAAGTAATTATTCGTAATATCGATGGTGTTGATTGCGAACCAGTTGAGCGTGTTCAAGTTGATGTACCAGATGAAAGTGTTGGTGCTGTTATTGAATCATTAGGTCAACGTAAAGGGGATATGGTAGATATGCAAGCTGATGGAAATGGACAAACTCGTCTTATCTTCAACGTACCAGCACGTGGACTTATCGGATACTCTACAGAATTCATGTCTATGACTAAAGGATATGGTATTATTAACCACACATTCGATTCTTACCAACCAATGCAAAAAGGACGTGTTGGTGGACGTCGTAATGGGGTATTAGTAGCATTAGAAAATGGTCAAGCTACAGCATATTCTATCTCAAGTTTAGAAGATCGTGGTACAGTATTTATTGAACCAGGTACTGATGTATATGGTGGTATGATTGTTGGAGAAAACAGCCGTGAAAATGACTTAACAGTTAACATCACAAAAGCTAAAGCTCAAACAAACGTACGTTCTTCAACTAAGGACCAAACAGTAACACTTAAAAAAGCTCGTATTATGACTTTAGAAGAAAGTCTTGAGTACTTAAGTGATGATGAATACTTAGAGGTAACTCCAGAGTCAATTCGTCTACGTAAAAAAAGAATTAGATAAAGCAGCTCGTGAAAAAAAGCAGCTCGTAAAGCTAAATATTCAGAAGAATAAAATTAAAGAAACTTTGAAGTAAACTATTTCAAAAGTTTTTTTGTAAAAAGAGTATTATGTTATAGAAAAAATGTGATATTTATAGAGATATAAATTAATTATTTTAATAGAATCTTTATATTTTAAAATACTAATAATTTTTCTTTATTTAATTTAAAGCTAGATTAACTTTATATGTGATGATATAATATGTATTAGAGATAACTCTAAAATATTATAAAACTAAGGGGCATAGTGTAATCAAAAAAATATGATGTTGTTATAAAATCTACAGGAATGGGTAGTGGAAACAAATTAAGTGATAACCCTAATGAAAGGGTTTATTCATACTCTTGCTCAAAAAGAGAACTTACCAGAGCATAATATATTTTGGAAAAGGGTAAAATATACCAAAGGTTCTGAAGCGTTAAATTTAAAGAACTAGAATCAGAGGTGAAATACTTTCTTGTAGGTTGCGTGAACTGTTAGTTTAACTGATTGTTTAAAAGTAGAATTGGACTTACAACTATGTCAAGAGTAATTGATATTTTGTCCGGTGGTGGATTAGTTGTTGAACCATAGTATTGTTTAAGGGGTGACTCAAAATCGCGTTTCTTAAGAAACAAAGATTTTGTCGAGGCATTCCGCACCCAACTCAGAGGTATTAGTATGGATGGAATTTGTTTAAAACCTTTTACTACATCGTGTGGTAGTTTGCCGAGATCAAAGGAACTGTTATTGATGTTGAAAGAAAGTAGTATGAAAAGTGAAAAATATAATAATGTGTATTTCGAAAAAATACATTGAAGAAACAAATAAAGTAATTTCTTTTCAGAAAAGATTGTGGAATAGAGGTAATTGTTAGCAGTGAATTAAATCCAGGATAACTATATGAGTTACATAGTGAAATCGTTGACGGTATAAAATTATTAACTCTTGAAGAGTTAAAATTAACGAAATAATGAAAATTTTCGTAAAAGTTTAGAAGAAATGGATGCTTCTGAATAATAGTATGAATAGTCCAATTTGTTTAAAAATAAATACAGGATTAGGTTAAATAAAAGAGATAGAAGTACTGAGATAGTTCAGTGGGAACATTTCAAATGTACATTACCAAGTCCATATTTATTAACTAGATCAATGTGGTTAAAAGGTACACAGGAAATTATTATGAGTAGAAATGAACTGGGAGAAGATGTGGCAAAACTTTTGCGTCATGAAATTGAAATTAGTAAAGAAGGAGTAAAAATTATCCAGATAGATGAACCGATATTATCGGAAGTCGTCTTTACTAATTTCTAAATCAGATAATTCCTTCTAATGAGGTGCTTTGTCAGAAAAAGTCAAGGTTGACAAGAGTTAAAGTTTATAGGAATTTATTAATTGAAGGGTTTTAAATGAAATAGAGATTCTCACGAAGATTCATCATGAGCGTTATGCATGTGGGGGAACTGGACGAAAGATGAAAAGTGTATTGCTTGAAGGACATATGATAAACGGGAGATTTTCGATTCTTAAAAAGTAGATATGCTGGCGTTAGAATTTTCTACACCTCGAGCAGGAAGTAGAAAACTATTTTATAATAATTTTCTAGATACAAGGTTATTTTAGGTTTTGGATGTATAAATCCAAGAAGTGACAGAGTTAGAAACTGTTGAGGAAGCCAGTGAGAAATGTAGAAAAGAAGTTCTGAATTCTTACCACCTGAAAATGTTTGGCTAAATCCTGACTGTGGATTTGCAACATTTTCAAAGACATCTAAATCCTTATCCAATAATTCAGAAAAGCTAGAACATGGTAGAAGCTTCAAAATGAGAAAAATATTGTAAATAAAAATAAAAGGAGTGATTTGAAAACATGGATTCGTAATCTTGTGTTTCGAGTCCTCTATTTTCAGCACGATATTAGTTTAATTTCTAAGTTACCGTCTTTTAAAGATATTATCTCCTTCTTTGACTTTTTCATATTGTTCTTTTGTAACAGATACGTATTTTGTTTCCCCATCTTTTGTCTTAATTTCTAGCATGTATAGACAGGAACTTTTGAATCTTTAACATTGTCGACTAATTCTTTTTTTGTTTGATCACTAGCATGGATATGATTATGTGAAGTTGCTGAATTAAATAATGTATACCAAAGTAAGATGCATTAGTAATATGCTTCCTGAGAAGAAGCCACTACTTCTATAGTTGTTGTTTATATAATCTGTATATTGTTTCTTATATCCTTGATTATTGTAACTATTGTAATCTTTTTATTGTATGAGCCACCTGAATTTTTTTCGTAAAGTTTCTTAGTAGTGTTTGTAGTTGGTTTGCTACTAGCTGTTGAAGCTAGTAGGTTTTAGAACTTTGAGTTTAGCTACTAGATGGTTTAGATGAACTAGGTTTTAGAGCTAGGTCTTGGAGCACTTGGTCTTGCTGATGTTCCTTTTAGCTTCAATTAGATTAATATTTGATGCACTAATCGTAGAAAAATATTAATGCAGATGTAAGGACTACACTTGTTATTTTTTTAGTGTATTATTTTTTTCATAGTATTATCCTTTCGATAGAAATTAATTGTTTTTCAGTACTACGCTTTAGCGACGACAGTTCCCTTCAATATTTTTCTTGAGAGCTTTGTTTCACTTTTTACAGTATTTTTCTATGTTGGTTTTATCATCTACTTTATTATCGTTTGTTAGAGTTGTTATTAAAGTAATAATATAAGACCGAAAACCTACAATTGTGATAGTTAGTAAAGTAAGAAATATTTTTAAAAAAATCTAGCCATACTAGAACCCTCCTAATACGTAACCTTTCATATCTAATGCACGTTTTAATCTATCATATTCTGATGCAGGTACTTCAATTTCTTCTCCATTTACTTGAGAAATAGTCGCATACTCATCATTTAGTGCCCTTCCAAATATCAACGATATTGTTTAGATTTGATTAATCCTCGATTTCCATCGATTAGAGTAATTTCAAACCAGTTCATCAAAATAACCCTCCTTATATTTATTCTGATTAAATTATAACATAATTTTAAGAAAAAAATAGTAAAGCAGGAGTTAGTGGATGCTATTTTCAGTTGAAATTTTTTTGGTGAGATGACCTAGGGATGCTTATAAGTAAAAATAATGTATATTTTTTTAGAAAATTTGATATAATGAAAAGTAATAATAATTATTAGTGAGGACAGAATGATGAAAATATCTGTGATAGGTTCAGGGAAGTTGGGGGAACTGCTTTATCTCAAGCAGTGGTAGATAATGGGCATGAAATTACGATTATATTCACGAAGTGAAAAAAATCAAGAGATGAAATAAATGAAAATCATACAAATAGTAGGTATTTAAAAAAATGCTGTTTTTACCAGAAAGGAGTCGTTGCAACGAGCAGTTTAAAAAGAGGCAGTTGAGTTTGCAGATGTAATAGTTATAGCAGTTCCTACAAAAAGTGATGAGAGAAGTAGCAAGGGATATTAACAAATATCTAGAACGTCCTAAGTTTATTATTCATGTTTCTAAAGGTTTAGAGATGGAAACTAATAAGAGAATGTCAGAAGTTATATCTGATGAAATTGATAGTGATAAACTAAAAGGGGTAGGTGTATTAAGTGGTCCTTCTCACGCAGAAGAATTAATATTAAGAAATCCTACAGTAGTTGCTATTGCATCTAAAAATGATGAATTAAATAAAGTAGCACAAGAAATCTTCCATAATAAATATTTTAGAATTTATGTTAATAAAGATCTGATTGGTGTTGAAGTTGGTGGTGCATTAAAGAATATAATTGCCCTTGGATGTGGAATAATAGATGGAATGGCTTATGGGGATAATGCCAAAGCAGCATTATTAACACGTGGGTTAATCGAGATAACAAGATTAGGGAAAAAACTAGGTGCAGATGAAATGACATTCTTAGGTCTTGGAGGAATAGGTGACTTAGTAGTAACATGTACATCTAAACACTCAAGAAACTACAATTGCGGTTATTTAATAGGACAAGGATATTCATTAGAAGAAGCAATTGAAAAATTAGATATGGTAGCTGAAGGTGTGAGAACTACAAAAGTATGTTATTTCTTGTCTAAACAATTCGATGTGTATATGCCAATAACAGAGAATATATACAAAAGTACTATATGAAGGACTAAGTATCAAAGACTGTGTTAATAACCTTATGAATAAAGATGGCAGCGGAAGAATTAAATAAATTTGAGTAAATAAGTTTACGTATTTAGTAGAAAAGATAAAAATAATTTGAAAAATTACTAATTAAAAATATAGAAAAAAATGCTAAAAAAACGCTAAAATTATATAATAAAAACCTTGATTATTAGCGATTTATATGGTAATATTTAATAAGTGAAACGGGTAGAACCGTTACTCAATAATGGAGGTAAAGAATTAATGAATAAATCAGAATTAATTTCAAAAAGTTGCTGAGAAATCAGGACTACAAAAAACAAGCAACTGCTGCTATCGAGGCATTCGTAGAAACAGTTGAAGAAACTTTAGCTAAAGGTGAAAAAAATCCAAATTATCGGATTTGGTAACTTTGAAGTTAGAGAAAGAGCTGCTCGTAAAGGACGCAACCCTCAAACTAACGAAGTTATCGAAATTGCTGCAAGCAAAGTTCCTGCTTTCAAAGCTGGTAAAGCTCTTAAAGACGCAGTTAAATAATAATAATTTAATTCAAAAAGAGGAGTTACTACTTTAGTAACTCTTTTTTTATAAAAAAATGGAGGATAGTCTTTGAAAAAAATAAAGAACAATCACAAGAACTTATAAAAAAACATTATTAGAAAAATATTGGAGAAGATACATCAAGAGCTGGATTACTAGATACACCTAAAAGATGTGTAAAAAATGTATGAAGAGTTATTATCTAAAAACAAATGTAGATCCGAAAAGAAGAGATAAATACATTTTTTTGAATCTGATAATGATGAACCTATTTTAGTAAAAGGATATTCAGTTTTATTCATTATGTGAGCATCATATGCTACCTTTCTATGGGGTATGTCATATAGCATATGTTCCAAATAATAAAAAAATTACTGGACTTAGTAAACTTGCTCGTCTAGTTGAAAGTGCTAGTCGTAGACTTCAAATTCAAGAAGATATGACACTTATGTTAGTAAAAAGCGATTGAAGAACAATTACAACCGAAAAGGTGTGTATGTAATTATTGAAGCTGAACATATGTGTATGGCTATGCGTGGAATCAAGAAAAATTGGATCAAAAAAACAGTAACTAGTAAAAAAACTGGTATTTTTCTTAGAAGATATAGAATTAGTTAAAAGATATTCAATATAAAAATCAAGTTATAGTAACTGATAACATAGGGAGTAGATTATGAAAGAAAGTAGTTATATTATTATTAGAGCTGAAGTAGATAATGTAAAAAGTTATTACTAAGAAGACGAATAATGAAGAAAGTTTTAGAAATATTAAATAAGGGAGAAGTTATAATTCTAAATATTTTTTTGATAATATTGTTAACTTTCAAAGTTCAAGGAAGAGCAAGAATAGTATCAAATTTAGATCAAGTAATTTCGGAATAAAATGATAAACCTATACAGGCAAAAAAAGTAGCTTTGTGTAGGTTTTTTTCTGTAAAAATATAGTCTCAAATTGTTATAAAAGGAACGGAATGTTATATATAATAGACTATGTTATAATATTGAAAAAATATTTTTAGAAAGGAGAACTATGGTACTTGAAAAATAAAGCTTGGTATAACAGAAAGCTCGATTTTAGCACGTGAAGAAGAACGCTATTAGTAAGAAAAAAAGGCGATTAAAATTATTTACAGATGAGTTACTAAAAAAATAAAGAAGTAGGTAAGTTCTCTACCTTAGCCTTTATACATCAATATTTATTTGAAAGAAATCTATGATTTTGCAGGAAAAAGTAAGAAATGTCAATATAGCAAAAGGTAATTTTTCGTTTTGCACCGGTTATGTTTTTAGAGTCGTCTTTAAAGCATATTGATCAAAATGCCACAGGGGACTTTTGAAGAGATAGTAGAAAAAAATATGTTGAAATGAATATTGCTCATCCATTTCGTGAAGGTAAATGGCAGAGCTACACGTCTATGGTTAGATCATATACTAAAAGAATCAAATTCAAAAAAAGTTGTCGATTGGAATAAAAATAGATAAAGAGGATTATTTATTAGCAATGCAGCGTAGTCCCATAAGAGATATAGAAATTAAATATGTACTAAGAGAAGCACTTATAAGTGAAATTGATGATAGGGAGATTTATATGAAGGGGCTTGATGCAAGTTATTATTATGAAGGCTATATAGTTTATAATTCAAAAGATTTATGTTTAAAAGAAGAATAAAAAAAGTTCGCAGAAATTTTTCCGACGAACTTTTTATCATTTATACTAGAATAGTAATTTATCTGCTCCACCTAGTTTGTAGTCTAGAGCAGCCATAGCAAGTACGTTAATGAAAGTGCCATGGACGGTCAAATTCTGGTTGGAAGAATATATCAGCAAGTGCTAATTGTTCTAATGTCCAGTCTGATGCGATAGCTATAGATAAAGCTGCGATAGCACTAGATACGTCATGTTTAGACATGAATTGAGCTCCAAGAACTCTGTGTGTATCTTCATCGTAGTAGATTTTCATGTGAACTAGATTATTTTCTTTTCTCATGAAAAGTCAGGGTAGATTCTTTTCTTCTACATATTTAGAAGTAACTTTACCGTCGTATAGACCTACACCGTTTTGAGATAATCCAGTACTTACAAATTTGTAATCAAAGAATGATAATGCAGATGTACCGTTTACTGCAGGCATTTTAGTTTTAGTACCCATAGCGTTTAATGCAGCAACTACACCTTGACGGCGAGCTAAAGTAGCAAGAGCTATTGGTAATTCTCCACGTGTTGGAGCGTATGGAAGAAGAGTAGAGTCTCCTCCAGCGTATACATCTTTAGCAGATGTTTCTAAGTATTCATTAGTAACAACAAAACCACGTTCTGTCATTTCTAGTTCTCCATTTAACCATGAAGCATCTGGACGAACACCAACAGAAACGATTACTGTATCTGCTTCGTATTCACCTTGATCAGTTACTACAGATGTAACTTTTCCATTTTCACCTTTGAATGAAAGGACTTTTTCTCCACCACGAACTTTAAGGTTGTGTTTAGCACCTTCTTCTGTAAGGATGTCAGTTAATTCTTGGTCTAAAGTATGTATTTAAGATTCTTGGTGCAAAGTCAACGATTGTTACATCGATACCATGTTTTGCATAAGATTCTGCAACTTCAAGACCAATATATCCACCACCAACTACAACAGCTTTTTTACTGTTTTGCATACAATCGTATACAGCTTGAGTGTCTTCTGGTCCACGGAAAGTGTGGATGTTTTCTAATTCAATTCCTTCGAATGGAGGTTTAATTGCAGCTCCACCAGGACTTAATAATAATTTATCGTAACTTTGTTTTTCTTCACCAGCTGGTGTTTTAACAACAACATATTTTTCTTTTGAGTTTAATCCTACAACATCACTATTACAGTGGATGTTGATACCTTGAGAACGGTAAGATTCTTCTGTCGCAAAGTGTAGTTCAGATAACGCTTTAGATGTCCCATCTAAATAAGATTGGCTACCTCAACCCATAAATGAAGCCCCAGCGCCTCTTTCGTATAAGTGAATTTCAGCATTAGGTTCGTTTTTTTTAAAAATAGTTTGAACAGCTTCGTAACCGAAGTGAGATGTTCCAACAACTACATATTTCATATATTTTTCCTCCTAATAATATTTTAAATTTTGAATTTTTTTCCCGTATAATTACTATCTTTATCATTATACATTTAGTATTATAACATATAATGCTAAAATATAAAAAAATAATGTGAATAGGGAAAAATGATGAGAAAAGGCTTTGCTATCGTTTTACTAATTTAGAAAAATATGTTTCTTATTATAAACAATTTTGTCAAATATTTATTTTTTTCAAAATGCATTAGAAAAAGATTAATAATCATATAATATAAAAAAATTTATAATTTGACTTTTTTTGACTTTTTGTTTTATTATATATTTCAGTGTATAATATAAAGTAAGAATAAAAAAATAAAAAAAGAGGTTATTAATATGATTAAACCATTATTTGATAATGTATTATTAAAAAAAGTAGAAGAAGAAAAAGCAACGACTAGTGGAATAGTGTTAGCTTCTAAAAGAAGATACTTCAAATATCGCTGTAGTAGTTGCTTTAGGAGAAAGTTGTTTATTATCAAAAGATAATGATGGCGAATTAAGTGCTGGAAGTAAAGTAGTCTTTTCAGATAATTATAAAAAGGTAAGTTTCAAAAACGAAGAATACTTTTTAGTTAATGAAGAAGAAGTTCTTGCGGTTATTGAAGAATAGGGAGGAAACATGGTTAAAAGAATTAAAATTTTCAGAAGATGCTCGTCAATCGATGAAGGTTGGTGTAGATAAACTAGCAAATGCTGTGAAAATAACATTAGGACCTAAAGGAAGAAATGTAGTATTAGATAGAAAATTTGGATCTCCGCTAATTACTAATGATGGAGTATCTATTGCCAAGGAAATAGAATTAGAAGATCCATATGAAAAATATGGGGGCAAAAATTAGTAGCAGAAGTAGCGAATAAAACTAAATGAAATTGCTGGTGATGGAACTACGACAGCTACTATTTTAGCTCAAGCAATGATAACGGAAGGTTTAAAAAATGTTACTAGCGGAGCAAATCCAATCGGAATTAGAAAAGGAATGGAAAGAGCTGTAAAAGTAGCAGTTGAACGTCTTCGCGAAATCAGTGTAACTGTGGATTCTAAAGGATAAAGATTGCACAAGTAGGAGCTATTTCAGCAGCTGATGAAGAAATAGGAAAATTCATTTCAGAAGCTATGGATAAAGTAGGTAATGATGGTGTTATTACTATCGAAGAATCTCAAGGTCTTGAAACAACTTTAGAAGTGGTAGAAGGAATGCAATTTGACAGGGGATATTTATCACCATATATGGTAAGTGATACAGAGAAAATGATTGCTGATTTGGATAATCCTTATGTTCTTGTTACTGATAAGAAAATTAGTGCAGTTCAAGAAATTTTACCAGTATTAGAAGAAGTAGTTGCAGCAGCGAAACCATTACTTAATTATAGCAGATGATGTTGAACAGGAAGCTGTTGCGACGCTTGTTGTAAACAAACTTCGTGGTACTTTTAATGTTGTAGCAGTGAAAGCTCCGGGATTTGGTGAAAGAAGAAAAGCGATTTTAGAGGATATAGCTATTCTTACTGGTGGAACATTAATTACTGACGATTTGGGTCTTGAACTAAAAGATGCTAATATTACAATGTTAGGTAAAGCAGCTAAAGTAAGCGTAACGAAAGACAATACTGTAATCGTTGGTGGTAAAGGTGATAAAGAGAAAATTGACAGCAGAGCACAGCAAATTAAAGCACTTTATGCAGAATCAAGTTCTGAATTTGATCGTGAGAAAAATTACAAGAAAGACTAGCGAAACTTTCAGGTGGTGTTGCGGTTATTAAAGTTGGAGCAGCTACTGAAACAGAATTAAAGGAAAGAAAACTTCGTATTGAAGATGCTTTAAATTCAACTAGAGCTGCAGTAGAAGAAGGTATAGTTCCTGGTGGTGGAACAGCACTTGTCCAAGTAATCTCTGAGGTTGAAAAACTAGAAGCAGTTGGAGATGAACAAACTGGTATAAACATTATTAAAAAAGCGCTTGAAGCGCCAGTTCGTCAAATCGCTGAAAATGCGGGATTAGAGAGTAGTGTAATTGTTGCTAGACTAAAAGAAGTAGAAGTAGGGTATGGATTCAATGCTGCTACTGAAGAATGGGTTGATATGATTAAAAGCTGGGTATAGTTGATCCAACGAAAAGTAACTCGTTCAGCATTACAAAAATGCAGCAAGCGTATCAAGTTTATTTCTTTATCAACAGAAGCAGTTGTAGCAGATGTATCAAAAGGATGAACCTAATGCAACCTCAAATGCCAATGATGTAAAATTTATAGATAAAACAGATAATTTGAATATTTTTCCATGATATTATAAAAATAAAAAAACATAAGTAAATAAAGGAGACAGAAACAATGAGAGAAATTACAGATAAAGAATTTTTTTGAACTATCAAAAAAACTGATAGCGTAAAAAGTATTTGACTTTTTGGGCGCCATGGTGTGGTCCATGTAAAAATGTTAGCACCAGTATTAGAAGAAGTTTCTAACGAATTAACTAACATTGAATTTTATAAAGTTAATGTTGATGAAAAATCAAGAAGCAGCTGGTGAATTTGGAATTATGTCAATTCCAACTCTACTAATTATGAAAAAAATGGTGAGGTATTAGAAGAAAAAAACTGGATACCAACCAAAAGAAGCGTTAGTAGAATTACTATCTAAATACTAATAAAAAAAGGGGTTGACCCAAAAAGTCATAAAAATTTAACAAAGTGTATATGAGAACTCATAGACGCAGTGGTTTATTGATATCTAAATTCGCTTTATAAAAAGCTTTTTAGATATCTAATAAACTAATGCGGGGAGTGACTCTACAAAAATCGATTTCTTTGAAATCACGATTTTTTTGAGTCACTCCCTTTTTATTAAGAACAAAACAAGGAATAGCATTTGATTTAAGCCATTCCTTGTTTTCATTTAATTAATAATTTTTTTAAATATTGCTCAATTTCCCAGTCTGTAACTTGAGTTCTAAATGAATCCCATTCGATTGATTTTTGCTTCAATAAAGTTATAGAAGATATGGTCACCAAGAGCTTCTTTCATAATAGAAGATGAAGATAGTTCTTTAGGGCTGTGTATAATGTTGATGGTAATTCATCTATACCATTTGCGATTCTTTCTTCACGAGTCATAACATAAATATTACTTCTAACTTCAGGTGCTGGAACTAGTTTATTTTCAATTCCGTCTAAACCTGCCGCTAAGATTGTTGTCATTGCTAAGTATGGATTTGCAGCTGGATCTACTGATCTAACTTCTACACGTGTAGATTTACCACGTGCAGCAGGAATACGAACTAGAGGTGAACGGTTTGAAGTTGACCATGCAACATAGCAAGGTGCTTCATAACCAGGTACTAAACGTTTATATGAGTTTACTGTTGGATTACATACAGCTGTAAAACTACGAGCGTGTTTAAGAATTCCTGCGATGAAGTGTGATGCAACTTCACTTAAACCATTTTCACTATTTTCATCATAAAAGCTGTTTTCACCATTGCTGAAACATAGAAACGTTACAGTGCATTCCAGAACCGTTAATACCGAAAAAAATAGGTTTTTGGCATAAATGTAGCATGTAGGCCATGTTTTACTAGCAATAGTTTTTAACGATTAATTTGAAAGTTTGAATGTTATCACAAGCTGAAATTACATCGTCATATTTAAAAGTCGATTTCGTGTTGTCCCAGGCGCAACTTCGTGGTGACTTGCCTCAATGTCAAATCCAAGACGTTCTAACTCAAGTACGATATCACGACGAACATTTTCTCCTAAATCAACTGGAGCAAGGTCAAAATAACCACCATTATCATTTAATTCTAAACTTGGTTCACCATTTTCTTTAAGTCTGAATAAGAAAGAAATTCTGGTTCAGGACCAAGATTTAAAGTATCGAATCCAAGTTTTTTTCATTCTTTCAAGAGTTCGTTTTTAAATTACCACGAGGATCTCCCAGCAAATGGTTTTACCATCAACTGTGTATACATCACAGATAAAACGGGCAACTTTTTCCATACTCACTATCCCATGAAAAATACTAAGAATGTATTTAAGTCAGGGTATAAGTACATATCACTTTCTTCGATACGAACGAAACCTTCAATTGATGAACCGTCAAACATCATTTTGTTATTTAATACTTTTTCAATTTGACTAATTGGTACTTCTACGTTTTTTTATAGTTCCAGTGATATCAGTAAATTGTAATCGAATGTATTTAACATTTTCTTCTTCAATTCTTTTTAATAATTTCTTCTCTAGTAATAGTTTTAGCCATGTTGTCTCCTTATTATTTGAAAATATATATTGTAAAAAAATCTAACATTAAAATTTATTGTTTTTTTCTTATTATAAAAATCTTGATAAATCACCACGTCCAATAGAGCGTTCTCTTGGTAATCCACTTGGTCCAGCAAATATATCATTATGGATAATTTGTCTAATTTGTGTTGTTTCAGCAGAGACAGTTTTTCTCATTTATAATCTCATCGATTGCTTTTAGGCTGAAGCCTTTTTGTAAGTAGAGTCTTTAATAGTTAATAATTTATCAATGTCATTGAATGAAAAAAAGTCTAGTGTTCCCTTCAGTACGTTTTTGGAGTGAAGAGTTTTTTTCTTCATAGTATCGAATTTGTCTTGCAGTAAGCTGGGTAATTTTTTTGTTACTACACTTATAGAAAAAAACTGGAAGATTTTTTTGTAATTCTTTAAACCCCATAATAGTACCTCTCTAATCAGATTTTTGTGAAATAAATATTTTTATATCTATAAGTATAATAACAAAAAAATAATAGAAAAATAAAGTGTATGTTATAAAATCTAACATATAAATAAATATATATATTTCGAAAAGTACAGTTTTTATCGAGTTTTTTTAAATTATCTATATAAAGTATGTTTAAAAATTTTTTTATAAATCATGATAAAAATAAGGTTATATAAAAAAAGAAAGGATGATAGTATGGCGATATTTTTTTATCTGTTATAGTTTTTATTATTACATTTGTTCTACTATTTAGGTTCATATATAATGTTAGTGGCAAATAGGAAAAAAATAAAAAGACGTATGGATAAAGTATTGACATTGGTAGCAGCATATAGTTTAGTTAGTGCTTTAGTATTTTGCTATCAATATTTATACTTATAATAAAACAATTACAAATTAAATAATTAAGTTTGGATGTGAAAATTTTGAAAAAAAGATTCCTTGTTTAAAGGGAACTGCTATACTTAGTATAAGTTTAATTTTGACAAAAGTGTTTAGGAGCAGTATATCTAATTCCATTTCTATCAAATTATTGGTGGAGAAGAGCAGATGGCTCTGTTCAACTATGGATATAGTTATTATGCAACTATACTTGAGGTTTCTGCAGCTGGAATTCCTTTAGCAATTGCAAAAGTTAGTAGCTAAAATATAATGCATTAGGAGCATATAGTATAAGTAGGAAAAATATATCAAATTAGGTTCTTGGATGCTCTGTGAGTAATGGGAATAGTTGGTTTCTGTATTTTTGTTTTTTTGGTTCTGGATTTATTTCAGAACAAATATTAATAAGTAATCAACAAAAAATTCACACCCTCAAGAAGGAGCATTAGTTCTTAAAAAGCTTTAAGCTTTTCGGTATTCCTCTTTAGTTCTTTAATTTCAGCAGGGAATTCGAGGACTATTTCAAGGACATGAGATTATGTTACCTTCTGCACTAAGCCAATTTATAGAACAAGTAGCTCGAATTGCGTTTTATGTTAGGAGCAACATATTTTTATTATGAAAAGTTCTAGGGATATGGAGTAGTTGAAGGGAAATATCAGTGCAACTTTTTGCAGCAGCTAGTAGGGAGCTGTGTTTTTCAGTCTTAATTACGTTATCCTTTTTTTATACTAAAAAGTATAGAACAGAGCTTTAGACTTCAAATATTCAAAAAGATGAGTAATCATATAGAGGTTTCTAATAGTGAAATTAGCTGAAAAGAATTTTTTTATCTGTTTCAATTCCATTTTATATTTCATTGTCGGATTTGTTTCCAATTTTAAATATAATTGATCAACATAATTTTATTCATGGAATGACTGAAAATGGTAAAGGCTGATATATGTAGATGGAAGGTTTCTCTGCATTGCAACTTGTTAATAAAGTAGTAATGATAGCTGTAGCGATTGCTCCGGCATTTTCTAGTGCATTTTTACCTTCAATTACGCGATTATTTGCTCAAGGTGATAAATCAAGTGTTAGTACTCAGATTAACAAAGTAATTTTAGCTCTTATGATGATGGTGTTTCCGGCATTGGTAGGAATGTATGTACTTGCTGATCCACTATATTCTACTTTTTATAGTAGAAGTCTTAGTAAATGCTGATTTACTTAGATTTTATTTACCTCTTGCTATAATGTATTCTTTTTATAGTTTAACTAGTATAATAATGCAAGCTATAAATAAACAATTGATAAATTTAATAACTATTGCGTGTAGGACTAGTAGTTAAATACGTAACAATTACTCCACTTTGTAGTTAGATTATGAAACGAACGAGTAATTTTGTCTTCTATTATGACTTATATAGTTATGATTAGTATTAACTTTAGTAATTATAACGGTGTAGTTAGACTTAAAGTTTCTAGAATTTTGTATCGAAATTAATTGATTCTATTTAAGCAGTTGTTTTATTATGTTTATTGCAGTTGCTGCGGTTTATGAGTCTATAGTTTCGAATTTCATCATTGAATCGAAGACTATCTAGTATCATATTAATTATGATATGTGCTGTTATTGGTGCGACAACCTACTTCTTTAGTATCACTAGGATGAAATTTGATAAGTATTTATTTGGTAGAAACAATTACCTTGGCATCATTAAGAAATCTAAGGAGAAGAGGATAATGAGACTAGATAAATATATTAGTACAACGACGACATCTAAGTAGAGCAGAAGCGAAAAAATTATAAAAAGGGAATATTTATTAACGATAGTCCTAGTAAAAATCTCCTGATTTATAAGGTTGATGAAAATCAATGATCAGGGTTATAGTGAATGGTGAAAAGGTTGAGTTTATCAAAAAAATATGTATATTTAATGATGAATAAACCTCAAAAAATGTTGTATCAGCTACAGAAGATGCGATTGACAAAAACAGTAGTTGATATTCTTTAGAAGAAAAAAAGATCGCATACATAAAGGTCTTTTCCTGTTGGTAGATTAGATAAAGATACCGAAGGATTGATGTTACTGACAAATGATGGTGAACTTGCTCACAAACTTATTTCTCCAAAAAAAGATGTAGAGAAAGAAATACTACGTTGAAGTAAATGGAGAGTTGAAAAAAGAGTATATAGAAATAGTCGAAAAGCCGGACTAGTTATTGATGGAGGATATGAATGTAAAAGGTGCTCAACTTGGATATACTTGAATCTTCTGTAGAGAAAAAGTCGAGCATTTATTTCTATAACAGAAGGTAAATTTCCATCAGGTTAAAAAGAATGATGAAAGGTTCTTGGAACTACAGTAACATATTTAAAAAAAGGCTATCTATAGGTACTTTGATATTAGATGAAAAATCTAAAAATTAGGGGAATATAGGTATTTAACAGAAAGAGGAACTAAAAAAATTTAAATAAATAACGGAGGGATATATTATGAATATCAATTTTAAACAAGAAGTTCAAAAATCATAAGGAGGATCTACTAAAAGATTTATTCGAATTACTTAGTGTTCGTTCAATTCTAGGAACTGATATAACTGAAGAAACACCCTTTTGGTAGAGGACCCAAGAGAAGCTTTAGATTTAATTCTATCATTTGGTGAACGTGATGGGTATAAAACTAAATTAGTTGAAAATAAAGCTGGTCACATTGAAGTAGGTGAAGGTGAAGAGTTATTTGGTATTCTTGGTCATGTAGATGTTGTTCCGGTTGTAGAGGCTGATTGGATCAGTCATCCATTTAAACCAGAAGTAAGAGATGGGAAAAATTTATGCTCGTGGTTCATTTAGATGATAAAGGTCCTACAATGGCTGCATACTATGCTGTAAAACTTTCTAGATAAACTAGGAGTAAAATGGAATAAACGAGTTCGTTTAATTATCGGAAGTGATGAAGAAACAGGATTTAGATGTGTCAAATCGTACTTTGAGCATGAAGAACAACCTGCAACAGGATTTACACCAGATGCTATGTTCCCTTTAGTATATGCTGAAAAAAAGCTCGTGTTACTTTTGATCACAAATTAATCTTTACTGATGAAGAAGGAACTTATAACTATAAACTTGTTAAATTCAATGGTGGTCAAGTTCTTAAATATGGTTATTGCAAGTGCAGAAGCTGAATTAGAAGGTGATGTTAGTGATATTAAAGAAAAAAATTTGAAAAAAATTCTTAGCTAAATGAAAAAAACTTGAAGGAGAAGTAGCAGTAGGAGATACAATTAAAACTAACTCTAAAAAGGTAAAAGCAGCACATGATCAACACCACAATTTGGTATTAATGGAGCTACAAAATTAGCAGAATTTTTTAAGTACATTAGTATTAGATACTAATGGTAAAAAAACTTTGTTGATTATATAGTAGAAAAAAACTTGCTAACGATCCCATTTGGAGAAAAAAATTAGGAATTAATTATTCTGATGATGAAATGGGAGCAGCTACATATAATTATGGTATTCTAAAATATGATTTAGCAGAAAAAAATTGCTGTAGTATCAACTGATTGTCGTCATCCAATGAAGTTTAACTTAGTAGAAAAAAATTAGATGAAGTAAAAAGTAGATAATATTAATATCGAAGTTACTAGTACAAAAAGAGGCACACTATGTACCGAAAAGATGACGAGTTAGTTACTACTCTTATGGATGTATATAGAAAGTATACAGGAGATACTAAAAAAATGATGCGTTTGTTCTTGGTGGTGGAACATATGCTAGATGCTTGAAAAAAAGGTGTAGCATTTGGACTTCTTTTCCCAGGTAAACAAGATACAATGCACCAAGCAAATGAATTTCTTTAGAAATTGAAGATTTATTATTAGCAACTGCGATTTATGCAGAAGGAATTTACAAAGCTTTGCTGTGAGTAAAAAAATTTATAAAAAATATTTATTTCAACATAATAATTTGTTGAAACTACAAATTAACATAAAAAAACTAAATCTCAAAAGATATTCTTATTGTTTTTTTATTATTAAAATTAGAATATCTTTGAGATTTTTTTAATTTTAATACAAAAATAGCATCTTGAAAAAAATAAGTAAAGAATGTAAAATATAAAGTGCATTATAATTTATAAAAAGTACAAAAAGAGATTGAAGAAAGGGCAGTAGAAAAAAATGTCTAAAGAATATTATCAAATGGGACTGGACTTTTAGATGATACATATCAAGAAGACTATTTTTTTGTTCGAGAGATAATCAACGTTACTTTTATTAAAAAAATACTACTCCTATGATTGCAACTCTTTCAGCTGAGAGGAATTGTCCCAAGACTAAGATGGACGAAGCGAATAAGTAATGGGAGATGTATTGATTGCTCAAGATTTTTGAGAAATGGTAGAACATTAAATACAGAGGACATGACTGATAGACGTATTCCCTGAAATACTAAAAAAAGTTCATAAATCTACAAAATTAAAAAGAATTATGAAAGCGCAAGGGTATAATGAAGAAACAGCAGCTAGTTCTTTATATAATTTGAAAATCTATAATTAGCAGATGAACTTCGTAAAAAAACAGTAATATTGTTAACGCACTTAATTATTTGGAAAATTCTATACCTGGAGATGATGTTGAGTATACTCCATGTCATACAGATTTACATAAAAGATAACTGGTTGTTATCTGATCAAGGGAAATTATTTTTTTAGTTGATTGGGAACACTCAATATTATGTGATCCAGCAATCGATATTTCATTTGTACTGTATAGATATATTCCTCAAAGCGAGTGGAATGAATGGTTAGCGATATATGGACAAGAACCTACTTTAAAATATAGAAATAGATTGAAGTGGTATATAACGTTACAATCAGTTATTATGATAGTTTGGTATCATGAGAAAAAAACAATTATCTGAAATGAACTCATGGTTAATCTTTTTAGATAGAATATTTAACGATTTTATTTAAAAGCATTAAATAGGAAAAAAACCTAATTAATGCTTTTTATTTTTTTATAAACGGTGTAAAATATAAAGAGTAACATAGTACGTGTTAAAATGAATCAAAAATTATGATTTTATATAGCTTATGTAATATTAATTGATATTAATTAATTAATATTTTTAAGATGAAAAATTATTTTTAATTTGATGATTTTTACTGTTATGTTAATAGAAACTTATGGGAGTAATAGCATGACTATAAAAGATTATAAATTATACCTGATAGATTTAGATGGTACTGTATATAATGGAGAAAAAAATCAGGTATGCTACAGAATTTGTTAAATATTTAAACGAAAAAGAATATAGACTATTTATTTTTAACAAATAATTCGACGAAAGAACCAAAAAGATGTCGTTGAGCATCTTAAGAAATTTGATATATACACTTCTGAAGAACATGTATTTTACTTCAAGTGATGCTACTAAAATTTATCTTGAATCTAAAGGATATAAAAAAACTTATATGTAATAGGAGAAGCTGGGGTAAAGAATACACTAAGTTCATTTTGCCAAAAGGATACTGAAGAATATGTTGAAGCAGTAGTAGTAGGTCTAGATAGAGAAACTTACATACGAAAAAAATTAGCTATTGCTACTAAAGCTATTCTAAATGGGGCAGAACTTGTTGGTACTAATCCAGACACATTATTACCTACTGCACATGGTTTCGTTCCGAGTAATGGAGGACAAGTCAAATACTTGGAATATGCAACTTCTACGTCTGCTACAATTATTGGTAAGCCTAGTAATATTATTATGGAATCTGCTATTAAATTATTTAATTATAGAAAAAGATGAAATAGTAATGGTAGGGTGATAATTACGAAACAGATATTATGTCAGGGGTATAAATAGTGGAATAGATACAATTCATGTTCAAACAGGTGTGACAAGCTTCGAAGAATTGAAAGAAAAAGAGAAAAAACCAACGTATTCAATAGAAAACTTATATCAATTGATTAAATAGCAAGGAGAATAAAAATGATTATAAAAACTGAAGAACAATTACAAAAAATGAAAGAAATAGGTTTTATCTGTGCTACTATTCGTGATGAAATGGTAAAAAAAGCAGTGCCTGGTGTTTCAACAAAAGAACTTGATAATATCGCAAAAAGAATTATTTGAAAAAAATATGGTGCAAAATCTGCTCCAATAACAGAGTACAATTTTCCAGGTTATACATGTATTTCATTAAATTATCAAGCAGCGCACGGGATTCCATCTAGTACTAAAATATTAAAAGATGGAGATTTATTGAATATAGATGTATCAGGATGTAAAGATGGATATTATGCAGATACTGGAATTTCTTTTGTAGTAGGAAAAGTTGACGATCCTATGAAAGAAAAAGTATGTGAAGTTGCTAAAGAAGCATTTTATGAAGGTATTAAACATGCTGTTGCGGGAAGGAAAAATTAACCAAATAGGAAAAAAATATACATAAAAAAATAAAAAGAGCATAAGTTAGAAGTAATTGAAAAACTTAACTGGGCATGGAATTGGGAACATCATTACATCAAGAACCACAGCATGTATTCAACTATTTTGATCCATGGGATAATATTATCCTAAAAAGATGGTATGTGTTTAGCTGTAGAACCATTTCGTATCAACAAAAAGCAAAAAAACTGTAGGTAATTCAGATAGAGACGAATGGGAATTAGTAGCAAATGATGGTTCTTATATTGCACAATATGAACATACGATAGTTGTTCGAGATAATCAAGAACCTTTAATATTAACAAAAAAATAGATTAATTTTTTTATTGAAAAAAAGTTGACAAGTTAATAAAAAAATGTTTTAAGATACTACTTATTAAAAAAACTATGGAGAGAAGAAAATGGCAGAAAATTTAGTAATAGTCGAATCTCCTTCCAAAGCAAAAAAACTATTGAAAAAAATATCTAGGGAAAAAAATATAGAGTAATATCTTCAAAAGGTCATGTAAGAGACCTTCCCTAAAAAGCAGAATGGGAGTAGAAGTGCTAGATAATGGAAATATAGATGTTGATTATATTTCTATAAGAGGGAAAAGGGATGATGTAATTAAATCTTTAAAAGAAAAGAGGCTAAAGGGAAAAAAAGTTTTCCTAGCATCCGATCCCCGATAGAGAAGGAGAAGCAATAGCATGGCATATTGCTCATATTTTAGGATTAGATAATGCTTCTGATAATAGAATTGTATTTAATGAAATAACAAAGGATGCAGTAAAAGATGCAATTAAACATCCAAGAAAAAAATTAATACAGACTTGGTTCAATCACAACAGGCACGAAGAATATTAGATCGTCTTGTAGGGTTATAATATTTCTCCAGTTCTATGGAAAAAAAGTTAAACCGAAATTATCAGCTGGATCGAGTACAAAATGCTGCATTAAAATTAATTGTAGATAGAGAAGAAGAAATTCAAAAAAATTTGTACCACAAGAATATTGGTCAATGCCTATAGACTTTTATTAAGAATAGAAAAGTTTTAACAGCTAATTTTTTTATTCATATAAAGGTGAAAAAAATCAAGCTTGAAAGCAAGAAAAGATGTAGAAAAAAATAAGAAAAAAAGCAATAAAAGGTGATACATTTAAAGTAATAGATGTAGCGAAAAACTAAGAAAAAAATAGGAAATGCACCTAATGTTTATATTACTTCTACTATGCAACAAGATGCTTCAAGAAAGATTAATTTTAAAAACTCGTAAAAACAATGAGCGTGGCTCAAGAACTATACGAAGGAATTAAATCTTAAAAAAATTAGGTGGCGTTACCGGATTAATTACTTACATGAGAACAGATTCTACAAGGGTTTCTGATGAAGCGGTAAAAAAATGGCTAGTGATTATATTCTTAATAATTTTGGTAAAGAATATTTAGCAACATCAATAAAAATCTAGAAAGTCTAGTAAAAAAATGTTCAAGATGCCCATGAGGGTATTAGACCAACGAAATATCAATTTTCACACCAGATTCAATTAAAGAATATCTATCAAATGATCAATATAAGTTATATAAATTGATTTGGGAAAGATTTCTAGCAAGTCGTATGAGTGCTGCAGTATATGAAACTAGTACAACTGCATTTTGAAAAATAACAAAGTCGTGTATCGTGGAGCACATTCTAAGCTTTATTTATTTAATGGTTTTTTTAGCTGTATTAAAAAGAAAAAGAAAAAAAGTTAAAACTTTAGCTCCAGAGTTTGAAGTTGGTGAAGATGCGAAAAGTTAAAGATATAAAAGAAGAACAACACTTCACACAGCCACCTGCAAGATATTCTGAAGCAAAATTAATTGCTGAACTTAGAAGAACTAGGTGTAGGGTCGTCCATCAACTTATGCAACAATAGTGGATACTCTACAAAAAAAGATATTATGCTAAGTTGCAAAAATAAAGTGTTTACTCCAACAGAATTAGGGACATTAGTAAGCAAAATTACTGAACAATATTTCCCTGATATAATAAATACTAAAATTTACAGCAAATCTTAGAAAGTCAACTAGATGATATAGCTGAAGGAAAAGTTGGATGGGAAAAAAATTATTTATAATTTCTATAATGGATTTTAGAAAAGATGTTGAAAAAAAGCAGAATCAGAAATGGAAAAAAAGTTGAAATTAAAACAAGAATTTACTGGTGAATCTTGTCCAGAGTGTTCATCTCCACTTGTCTTCAAGTTAGGTAAATTTGGTAAATTTATAGCATGTTCTAATTTCCCTGACTGTAGATATACGAATACAATCCAGAAAAAAAGTAGGAGTAAAATGTCCGAAATGTAAAGAGCACGATATATTAGAAAAAGAAATCTAAAAAAAGGAAAGCTTTTCTATGGTTGTGAAGGATTCCCGACTTGTGATTTCGTTTCATGGGATAAACCAATAAACAGAAACTGTCCGAAATGTGACAACATCTTTATTTGAAGAGTAAAAAAAGGTGTCCATTGTGATCACTGTGATTATAAAGAAGAAATAAAAAAATAGAATTTTTCATATAAAAAGATTTGATAAGTGTTTTCAATTATCAAATCTTTTTTTATTATTTATTCATATAAGTATCTAATATATACTCAACTTTTACAAGAAAGTGTTTACAAAAACTAATAGATTTATAATGAAAAACGTAAAACTTTCAGACACTATAAAAATGGAAATTGTCAGAAAAAAATTTCAAAATATTTTGTTTAAACAAAAAAAGTGAAAATATTTTTTTTAAAAAAATCTATTGACAAATGTCTAGAAATATATTATTGTATATAACATATTAAAAAAATTAATTGAAAAAAATATTTGGAGGAGATGACATGTTGAAATTTTTTTAAAGAAAAAAATCCATATGTTTCAATCGGACTTATGTTATTTGCACTGTTCTTTGGTGCTGGTAATTTAATTTTTCCCAGCATTTTTTTAGGACAAAAACGCTGGAACAAACTTTATCTACAGCGATGGTTGGATTTATTATTATGGGAGTGGGATTACCACTTTTAGGAGTTATTGTAATGGGGTATTCTGGTGCTGAAGATTTATTAGACTTATCTAGTAGAGCAGGAAAAGGATTCGGTATTGCATTTACAACTTTATTATACTTAACAATTGGACCTTTCTTTTGCAATCCCAAGAACAGGTACAACAACTTATGAATTAGGATTATCAAGCTTTTGTAGCACCAGAAAAATACAATGATTGCTCAAGCAATTTTTCTTAGCGTTCTTTATGGGGTTAACATTATGGTTAGCAATAAGCCCTAATAAATTAGTAGATAGAATTGGGACAGTAATTACACCAGTTTTACTACTTTCAATGGTTGTGTTAATTATCGCATCATTAGGTAAACCAATGGGTTCTGCTCAAGAAGCTACTAAAGCGTATGCTACTACTTCATTAGCATTTACAAATGGTTTAATGGAAGGATACAACACAATGGATGCATTAGCATCATTAGTATTCGGTATAATCGTAATTAACTCTGTTAAACTTTATGGTGCTAAAACTAAAAAAAGAAGTATTTAATAATACTGCAAAAATCAGCTATTATAGCGGCAGTATTACTAGCACTAGTATATGTATTCATTTCAAATATTGGAGCTACATCTGTTTCAGTTTTAGGATTACAAAAAAACTGGAGCTGGGGGTATTAACTGGAGCAACAACATATTACTTTGGGAATGTTGGTAAGTTATTACTATTTGTTATTGTATTTCTTTAGCTTGTTTAACAACAAGTGTTGGATTAGTAACAGCATGTTCTACATTCTTTGTAAGATTATATGATAAAAATTAGTTATAAAACCTATGCAATTGCATTAACTTTATTCTCATTTGCAGTAGGTAACTATGGTTTAGCTGCAATCATTCAAGGTGCAGTGCCAGTATTAGTTTTATTATATCCATTTAACAATGGTATTAATCCTACTAGGATTCTTAAATAACTTCTTTCGGTGGTAAAAGAAAGTTGTCTATGTGTACTACTGTACTATTTCACTGGATTATTTCAGTTTGTATTCAACAGTAACTTCAACTTTTCAAACTTGCAGTACCAGCTGTTGATAATTTACTATCAAAAAGTTAAATTTTTACCAGTACCTGCAGATTTTGCATGGTTAAACTTTTGCATTAGTAGGTTTTGTATTAGGTATTGTTTTAACTTTCTTCGTAAAAAGAAAATAAATAATTTAGTAAAGGGATGATAGGAGGTTAAATCTTCTATCATCTTTTTAATTTTTTGACTATTGTTTTTTTGACAATAAGATAAAGCAATGGTATTATATTAAGATATAGTCTTATTATAATAAGAAAAAAAGCTGAAATAAAAAAACAAGATGATATCATTTTGTTATTTTTATATAGGAGAAGCAATGGTTTTAGAATTTAGAGAATATACAAAAGAAAAATAAAAAAAGATACTATATTTAGAACTTGGATTTTTAAGGTGGATACAGGTGAAATTTTTAACAATTATTAATAATAAAATCTGAAAAACTTTAGAACTGCTAAAAAGATTCTTTTCAGAAAAAGAACAAAGTATAAAGGTGAAATACTTTTTGATGATGAGGATGTTAGTAAAGCAACAACTTTTCTATTTACTAAAGATTTTGGATTTTATAATGACTTTAACATTAATAAAAAAATCTAAAGATAGCATTAGAGTTATTTAATATAAAAATTATCAGTTGATAATTTAATTGAAGATTTAGAGTTTTTTTAAATCTTAAAACCTAGGTTCTAAAGTATAAGGACTTTACTACCAAATGAAATTAATAAGTTTCATATATTATTTTCAATATTAGTAAATCAAAATGTTCTTATCATTGATAATACTGATAAAGATTTAACTATAGAAGATATGGAAGTTATAAGTGATTTTTATTTTTGGATAAATCAAATAATGCTAATGTTATTATTTTTAGATACAATGCTGAATAGATATAATAGTATTGCAGATAAGGTTCTTGTTATTACAAATGGCATTAAGTCTTATTATGGAAATCTTGAGGACTTACTAATATTAAAAACAATTAACAGCAATAAATATTTCTAGCAACGAAAAATCTAGAATCTAGTCTTATCTGGGTATCAAATATACGATTTACCATGATAAATGAAATAGTAATAAGGGAAGAAGTACTTGAAGAAGTTGTCTATAGTTTGTTGAAGAATGATATTGAGGTATATCAAATTCGTAACTTTAGGTGAGAAAAATTAAATTATATGAGGGAGAGGCTGAACTATAATGTTATTTAGAATAGAATTTGGTAAATTACTTTAGAAGAAAAGTTTAATTACTTTATTTGCATATAATTTTTAATCTTTACTAAACTTTAGGATTTGCATATAAATTAAGTACTTTTAGCAACTTTTTTTTGATATGTCTGAAGTAAATATAATCTTTAATATTGTATTTAAGATAGATTTAATATTAATTTTATTTATTATGGGAATTGAATTATATCTTTTATCATACAGAGAAGACTATATTTCAAAGGTGAAATGTTTTTTTCTTGAGAGTTCATAAAAAAAGAAAAAGTGTTCGTGATTTTTCTGCAATCTTTAGCTAGTTTAATTTATTTTTTTAATTTATTATGTCATAATAGTAACTAGTTTACTAGCTGCATTATTTATTCGTAAGGGATAGTTTATTTACAGAGTTAAAATCGATAATGATGAATGTTAACACTGCTGGTGCATATGCAACGATGTTAATATTATTGTTACTGTTTGCAAACATTATATTCTTATTATCGTTAACATTTATTTCAATAATACTAAATTTAGCTATTTCTGTTTCACTTTTATACTTTTTCCTTTAGGTGGAGAAAGTAATTGCTAAGATAATCAAAAGCAAGAGCTTAACTTTTGTAAGTGAAAGAATAGATAATAGTGTTCTTACTATTTTTTTACTAAATCATTTAATAATTTGAAATCAACATATTACATTTAATCTTACTACTTTTTTTTACCTGTAGTATTAAATTTTGTTGGGTTAGTAATAGTTATTTATATAGTAAGATTAATAAAAAAATATTCGGATAGAAGGAGATTTTTAATGGATACACAGATATTAATTCAGTATGCAATAGTACTGCTTAGTTTGATACTATTAGAAGGGTTATTGTCAGCTGATAATGCTATTGTTTCTAGCTGTTATGGTTAGACATCTTCCTCCAAAAGAGCAAAAAGCATGCACTAATGTATGGACTTGCTGGAGCATTAATATTTAGAATTATTGCGATTTTCTTAATTACAATATTAGCGCAGTATTGGGAAATACAGGTACTAGGTGGGATTATACCTACTATATATGGCTGGTGTGCATATCAAAGGAATTTTTTTGAAAAAAACAAAAAGCATAAAGATTCACCTGAGGAAATAAAAAGCACCTAAAAAAAGCAAAAGTGGTTTTTTTGGGCAACTGTTATAAAAGTAGAATTTACAGATATAGCATTTTGCTATCGATTCAATTTTAGCTGCGGTAGCAATTGCAATTACATTACCTCATATCTCTGAGACATCAATTGGAGGAATTAATCTTGGACAATTTTCTCAGTTATGGTAATTGGTGGTTTTGTAGGTGTTGTAATAATGCGTTATGCTGCTAATATTTTTTTATCAAAGTATTAGAAATTAAACCTGGGATTTAGAAATTGCAGCGTTTCTTAATAGTAGGTTGGGTAGGTATTAAATTATTTGTAATTGCAGCTGCTCATGAAAAAAATTAGGATTAATACCACATGATTTTCCACATTCAACACTTTGGACAGTAATTTTTTTCTGGGTTGTTTTACTTGGATTATTAGTATGGGGAGTATTAGTATCAAAAAGATTTGAGAATAAATAATTTTTCAATAAGGACTGCTCTAAAAGTCCTAAATTGGAAAAAAAGTTTACAAAAAGGACTTATAGACGCAGTGGTTTATTGATATTTAAATTTACTTTATAAAAAGCTTTTTAGATATCTAATAAACTTTTATGGGGTGACTCTAAAAAAATCGATTTCTTAAGAAATCATGATTTTTTTGAGTCACTCCCTTTTTATTAGGTAAACTCACAAAGTAAGTTTCAGAAAGGAAAAAATTAGATAGTATCAAGTTTTATTTACATTTACAAAAATGGTAGAAAAAAATTTGATACTACCAAAAATTATAATTTATTATGATGATACTTGCTAACTTATGATAATCAAGCTATAATAGTAAAGGTAACTTTTAAAGGAGATTATAGATGAAATTAGAACAATTTGATTTTTTTATTTACCAGAGGAACTTATTGCACAAACTCCTCTTTTAAAAAGAGATACTAGTAAATTACTGTGTGTAGATAGAAAAAAGTGATACACATGAACATAAAGTTTTTTTCAGATATTATAGATTATTTTAATGCTGGAGATACTTTGGTATTAAATAATACTAGAGTTATGCCAGCACGTTTATATGGTGCTAAAAAAAGATACTGGAGCTGCAATAGAAGTATTATTATTAAAAAAATCTAGGACATAATGATTGGGAATGTCTAGTTAAACCCGCTAAAAAGAATAAAAGAGGGAAGTATTGTATCTTTTGGTGATGGAATAATGGAAGCAGTGTGTACAAAGGTACTTGATGACGGATTTAGACATTTTGAATTTGTTTACGAAGGAATATTCCAAGAAAGACTAGATGAACTTGGGACTATGCCTTTACCACCGTATATAAAAAGAAAGATTAACTGATAAAGAAAGATATCAAAACAGTTTATTCTAAAGAAGTGGGAAGTTCGGCAGCACCTACGGCAGGATTACATTTTACAAATGAATTATTAGATAGAATAAAAAGAAAAAGGCGTAAATATAGCATACTTAACTCTTCACGTTGGATTAGGAACATTTAGACCTGTTGCGGTAGAAAATATTGAAGAGCATGATATGCATTCAGAATATTATACACTAGATGAAAAAACAGCGGAAATTATTAATAAAAACAAAAGAAAAATGGCAGAAGAGTATTTTCTGTAGGCACAACGTCAACAAGAACACTGGAGACAATTGCTCGAGATAATAATGGAAAAAAATAGTTGCAGCCTCAGGTTGGACAAATATTTTTCATCTATCCGGGATTTGAATTTAAATGTGTTGATGGTTTAATTACTAACTTCCATTTGCCGAAATCATCATTAATAATGCTTGTAAGTGCATTTTATGATAGAGAAAAAAGTTTTAGAATTATATAATGTAGCAGTTGAAAATAAATATCGTTTCTTCAGTTTTGGAGATGCGATGATAATAATATAGTTATTGAAAGGAAATTTTTATATGAGAGATGTTAAAGAAAAATGCAGTTTGGTATGAGCATATAAAAAAACATGTAAGCAGTCTGGTGCAAGATTAGGTATTGTTCATACACCACATGGTAGTTTTGAAACTCCTGTATTTATGCCGGTTGGAACTCAAGCTACTGTTAAAGCGATGTCGCCTGAAGAAGTAAAGGGAATGGGTGCAGATATTATTCTATCTAATACATATCATCTTTGGTTACGTCCTGGTGAAGAAATTGTTGAAAAAAAGCAGGTGGACTTCACAAATTTATGAATTGGGATGGAAGTATCCTAACAGATTCAGGTGGATTCCAAGTATTTTCACTTAGTGAAATGAGAAAAATTGAGGAAGAGGGAGTTCATTTTAAAAATCACCTATCAGGAGAAAAATTATTTTTATCACCTGAAAAAGCAATGCATATTCAAAATGCTTTAGGTTCAGATATAATGATGGCTTTTGATGAATGTCCAGATTATAATCACGACTATAAATATATCCGTCAATCAGTGGAAAGAACTAGTCGTTGGGCAGAAAGATGTTTAGCAGCACATAAAAATCCAAAAACACAAAGTATTTTTGGTATAGTTCAAGGTGCAGGATTTAATGATTTGCGTGAACAAAGCGCTAAAGATTTAGTAAGTATGGATTTTCCAGGATATGCTATTGGAGGTTTATCGGTAGGTGAACCAAAACATGAAATGTATAGAGTTTTAGAGCATGTTACACCATTATTACCAGCTAATAAAGCAAGATACTTAATGGGGGTAGGATCACCTGATGCACTATTTGAAGGAGTACTTAGAGGAGTAGATATGTTTGACTGTGTGCTACCTACGCGTATTGCACGTAATGGAACATGTATGACTTCTGCTGGACGTGTTGTAGTGAAAAAAATGCTAAGTATGCAGAGGATTTTTACACCACTTGATCCAGAATGTTCATGCTACTGCTGTAAAAAAATTATACAAAAGCATATCTTCGTCATTTATTTAAAAGCCGATGAAATTTTTTTGGGGCTAGACTAGCGACTACTCATAATATTCATTTCTTAATTAATATGATGAAAGATATTCGTCAAGCTATTAGAGAAGATAGATTACTAGATTTCAAAGAAGAATTCTTTGAAAAAAATATGGATTAAACCAAGAAAAATCCTAAAAAAATTTCTAATAATCTAATAAAAAAATATGATAAAAGGTTTATTTTTTTACTTCGTATATAGTAGAATAAACATATATTATAAATAAACGGAGGTAAAACATGCAAGGTTCATACATTAATATTATTATGATTGTATTTCTTTTTGGATTCATGTACTTCATGATAATTAGACCACAATCTAAAAAGAAATAAAGAATTAAAAACTTCTGCAAGATTCATTAAAAGAAGGAGATAGAATCGTAACTTTCGCTGGAATTTACGGAGATATCGTTGAAGTAGGGACAGTAACAGTAAAAAGTAAGAATTGCACCAAAAGTAGAAATCGAAATAGATCGTAACGCTATTCGTAGCTTAGTTGCAAAAATAATAAAGATTTAAAGGGCTGATCCAAAAAGTCCTAAATTTTAACAAAGTTTATTTAAAAAAACTCATAAATGAAGTGGTTTGTTGATATCTAAATTCGCTTTACAAAAAGCTTTTTAGATATCTAATAAACTGCGCGAGGGTGACTTGGTGAAATCTTGTTTCTTTAGAAATCACGATTTTAAGTCGCTCCCTTATTTTTTTGAAAAATTTTTTTATTAGAAAATACAACATAGATAGATAAAAAAATAAAAAAATCAAACTGGAAAAAATATCAGTTTGACGGAGTGTGAATAAAACTCTGTAAATTCTTTATGTTAATCAAAAATTTTATAATATTTGATTTTATAGATTTAATTACTTTAAGCTTCTTTTTATTCTCTAGAGTTTATTTAAGGCTTGCTTGTCAAGGGTTTTATAAGGCGGAGCCTTTGTTCTTGCCAAGTAAAGACGTAGAAACTAGACTTGTCAAGAGAATTAAAGCTGCTTTTATTTTATTTATATCCTATCCTCATACATTATTCTTAACTCTCCATATATTTGCCCCTCAATCAGCACCTGTCCATTTTTACTATTCTTTCTATAGCTAGATATAACGCTTTTTTTCTAATGATACTTTATTAGGAAAAGACTGATCGTTTCTTATTCATACTTCTTAATCTTGAATTTACACTTTCTACTGCATTTGTCGTGTATATTACTGTTCTTACTTTTTACGCTAAATTTTTAATATAGGTGTTATTGCATCCCATTCTTCTATTTTTTTGGAATTATTTTTATCGGTAATGTCTGATACTAGTCCTTCTGATATCTCACATCCATACAGTTCTTTTTATCTCTTGTGCAATATCCCTTGAGGTCATTCCTAAGGCATATAGTTCTATTATTTTTTTCTATTTCTGAGATATCTTTTTCTCTTTTTGGAACTATCATTGGTAGAATGTAGAATTTCTATCTTGTGGAACAGCTATTTTTAGATCTCCAAAAATTACTCTGAACTATCCATTTCTATAGTTTTCTTTATCACCATGCCCATACTTTTCATACCCTAAGTGACTGTTTATTTTTTTGCTTGTAGTAGTTTTTTTCTATCGTACCACCTAGTAAGTCCTTTAAGGCGTTTTGTATGTCGGCTATGCTTTCTACTCCGTATTCTGATACTAATTGTTTTTATTAATTCTTGTTTTTTTGGATCTCTTTTATTCTTCTTGTCATTTTTTTACCCTCCCTAGTTAATTTTTAGTTTAACATAGGAAGGGGTATTTTTTTACAGACTTTTTTTCACAGGATTATCGTGACTTTTGAAAAAAATTGATTTTGTTGAGTCTTCTCTCAAAGTTTGTTAGATATCTAAAAGGCTTTTTATAAAAGCGAATTTAGATATTAATAAATAACTGCGTCTATGATTTCTCATATAAATTTTTTTAAAAAAATTTAGGACTTTTTAATCATCCTACTTGTTTATAAATTGTTATATTGATTTACTGTGGGTGTTATAGATATCCTTCAAACTCTTTCTCGCTTAGATTTAATTTTTGTGCCCCCATCTCTTTTGTCAGGCAACCTCCTTTTACTAAATCTGCAATCATATTTATTGTATGTAATCGTCCTTCCTCACGACCTTGCTCAATTCCTTCTGCGCGTCCTTCCTCTCTTCCAGTAGCGTGACCTTGTTCAATACCTTGTTCAATACCCATTCTCATACCCTCTTCTTGTGCATAAGCTAATGATGCCCAGAGGTGATCTTGTTGTCTTGTTACTTCATCATACATACGTTTTTCCTCCTCACTCCAATTTCTAAGATTTAATAAATTATCAGCTTGGATAAGTACATCATCAGGTTCACTTGTGTACTGTTTGTTCCCGAAAAAAACTCCAGCTATCTAATTTTTATAATCATTTTTCAAGTTTTTCATTATATTTTTTTCAATTCCAGAAATACTATTTTAGTAAGGAACTAAAACTAGAAGTTACTATAAATATTTATCCAATTCATCAATGCTAATATTTAACTTTTCGGCAGCAACTTTTGGAGAAATATAACCATCCTTCATCAGAGTAATGACAGCTTCTTCAATTCCTTCTGCGCGTCCTTCCTCTCTTCCAGTAGCGTGACCTTGTTCAATACCTTGTTCAATACCCATCCTCATACCTTCTTCTTGTGCATAAGCTAATGATGCCCAGAGATGGTCTTGTTGTCTTGTTACTTCATCATACATACGTTTTTCCTCCTCACTCCAATTTCTAAGATTTAACAAATTATCAGCTTGGATAAGTACATCATCAGGTTCACTTGTGTACTGTTTGTTTCCAAAAAAATTCCAGCCATCTAATTTTTTTATAATCATTTTTCAAGTTTTCATTATATTTTTTTCAATTCCAGAAATACTATTTTAGTAAGGAACTAAAAACTAGAAGTTACTATAAATATTTATCCAATTCATCAATGCTAATATTTAGTTTTTCAGCAGCAACTTTTGGAGAAATATAACCATCCTTCAGCAAAGTAATGACAGCTTCTTCAATTCCTTCTGCGCGTCCTTCCTCTCTTCCTGCAGCGTGACCTTGTTCAATCCCTTGCCTTATTCCTTCTTCTTGTGCATAAGCTAATGATGCCCAGAGGTGATCTTGTTGTCTTGTTACTTCATCATACATACGTTTTTTTCCTCCTCACTCCAATTTCTAAGATTTAATAAATTATCAGCTTGGATAAGTACGTCATCAGGCTGATTCGTGTACTGTTTGTTCCCGAAAAACTCCAACCATCTAATTTTTTTATAATCATTTTTCAAGTTTTTCATTATATTTTTTTAATTCTAAAAAAATACTATTTTTTTAATAACGGAATATCTTTCGTGTTATTTTCTACATACATTTTTTTAATTCTGTGTTTCTTGTTTCTTCTTTGATTAAAAAAATGTGCTTATTGCTTCTTCACCATCAAAGTAGTTTTTTTATCAACTATCGCAGCTACATAAACTGGCGGTAGTTTTTTTATAAATCGCAAATTTTTTTCTTTTTTTCATTTTTGTTTTAGTCTTTCGATATTATCATTAACTTGTTTGCAAAGATATGCCCAAATGCGATTGATGAAAAATACTTGTTTAGCTAGTTGGACTTCAATAATAACTTGAGCGTGGTTATCTAATTCAACGAGAATATCGATAGCTATATTAAAGTCCGACTCTACGTTGCCATTTGCCGCAAAGATTTGATTTCCTTCAATAAGTTTTTGCACTTTTAGCTGGCAAATCAAAAATATCTTTCACAAATTGCAGTGCTACTTCTTCATTGCGAAATACTTTTTTTAACTACTAAATCATAAATTGGTTTTTATATTTTTATGTCGTTCTCCCATTTTTCTCACTCCCTTATTTTTATGTCATAAAGCTATAGTATATATACTATAAATATTTATCTAAAAATTCTTGCTTTAGATACACTCTTTTTAATTTGATTTTTATTTTTGTCATTCTCCCATTTAGTATTCCTGTGTATGATTCAATTTAAAAATATTAACTCCAATATTCTTTTCTACTTTATATTATACTCTATGGATATAATTTTTTTCTAATGATAACATTGGTACTTATAGTATATTCTGTCAATTCGAAACTTAATTGCACAAAAAAATGTGAATATTAGTATGAACGTGGGAGAGAATTATTAAAGATTTTAAAAAAATAAGAGATATGCTATATCTATAGTTGAGTGGTTTTGTTTAAATATTATGGATAGTATTAGAGTACCTTTTTATGAAAAAAATTGAGTAATAATAATAATAATAATAATAATAATAATAATAATAATAATCGGCGGAGAAACGCGAAAAAAATTTTTGCGGAGAAAGTAGAAAAAAAGAAACGGAGGTGCTAAAACATTGAAAAAAATAGCAAACTAAGTGCTACAATATATAGTGAGTTGCAACACAGTTTCAAAAATAAATTTTAATTGTTATAAATAAAAAAATTTTTAAAAGTATATATAAAGTAGCTGTTGTAAAAATATTTTAGATAATTTAAAAAGGAGATAAAAAAAGGATGAAATATCTTAAAACTAGAGATAAACAAACCCGATTTTCTATAAGAAAGTATAGTGTTGGTGTTTTTTTAGTGTATCTGTAGCGACGTTGTATTTCTTAGCTGGTGGGAATGCTCTTGCGGCTGATAATAATGCACCACGTGTGTCGGAAACTTCAAACGGAACAACCGGCAATCCAGATGCTGATCCTAAAGTAGCAGAAAAATAAAGATAATACAAAAACCAAAAAGAAGATAAAAATGTTCAAACTAGCGCTAACACTGAACCAGAAAGTAATAAAGAATCACTTAATACCACGCAACCAACAGAGGATACAACTTCTACTAGAAGTCGCCGTACGAGAAGAGCGTTAGAAGATAATCCTTCAGATGGAACAACAGGGGAAACCTCTAATAATTCTACCGAAACCACAGTAAATAAAAAAAGAAACAGTCGTTGACCCAAAACGTAAAGGTGAGATAGTACAAAAAGATCATCCGGGTGTAAACGTACCTAATAAAAGATGAGACAGGCGGAGATGATCCTAATGCTCATTTAACATTTAATAATCTCGGAGAAAATGCTACAGTTGAGGAAATGTGGAAAATTATCCAAAATATGCCCGATGACTTCCAAAACAATGAACGTTCTTATTTAAGAAATATGGATACATTAGGAGATAATCTTCGTTTTGACCAAAATGGAAACGTCACTGATGACCCGAATGGTACAAAAACTTCAACCAGGTGAAATTAGAGAAATCAGTAGCTTTGGTGGTTGGAAAGCTATTATGAAAAAAAGATGGTACAACTGGTAAATTCGCTGTGGGGATGAAAAAAATGAACAAGGCTATTTCACAGGTTGGTACACTAAAGATGGCAAACGTGAAGAAGGTGGAATGCTGGGTTCTGATGCCCTGGATCAAATCTATGTTCACGAACAGGCATTAGATCGTCGTTTCAAGTATATGCTGATGCTTGCCAAAGGACGTACTATTGCCAATAAAAATGATAAAAGCACAAGATGGTACTACGTTTAATATAGAGACAGAGAATAAAACTGGGAATACTCTTAATAAATTACCTATAAAAGATAAGGAAGATATTCTTCAACACTCGCCAAATATTGAAGGATTCAATGGGATAGAAAAAACGTTCACAGCCTTTTTCGACAGAATATGGAAGTCGTTTGAAAAATCGACTTTGTAACAGGATATATCTCAGATTTTGAAGGGTCAAAAGGGACTTATCGTATCGTTGTTAAAGCTATCAAAAAGGATAAGACTGAAAAAAACTGTCTATGACCACACTATCAACCGTATTGATGGAATAGTAGAGAACGAAGAACGCTACAGCCAAGGTGTGGATTTAAGTGGTATTAATAATTTCCTTAAAAAGAGATTTGAAAAAAATGAGTATGTGAGTAAAGTTGATAATCTTGCTAAAGAACGATATAAGAAAGAACATAATACAACACGTAATCCTAAATCAAAGGAGTATGAATACCTGAAACCTATCATTGAAAAAAAGAACTGGCTGAAAAAGGGAGAAACGATCATTGAATTGCCGATAGATAAAGATAAATTGAATGAAAAAAATTCAATACAGAGACTAAGTTAAAATTTATGGCTGCAAGATATGCAAATAACTTAAATACTTTTTATAAAAAAATAACGGATGCGGAAGTATTAGCAAAAATCTCCAGCGTGGGGGAATGCCAGTGATAAAAAATTCAGACGGAACAATAAAAAAGTAGAGACCCAAATCGTCTCTATAATTTATTAGACTTTGTATTACCAACTGCCAAAAAAATTATCTATCATGCTGATACAGACCAATTAGAATTAGAAACAGATCCAGAAAAAGTGAAGAAACATCGTGCAGAGCTTGAAGCAAAAACTAAAAAGTTAAACAAGCAGAATTAGAAACTGCTGATGAAACAAAAAACTGAACTTAATAAAGAAATCTCTGCCTTAAAATCAGCCATTGGATCCACAAACTCATATACTTACACGGAAGCAAGAAACGGTAAGGTAGCAAAAAAATCCTTGGATCACACATGGAAGCGTCCGAAAAACCCTGCTCCAAGTGAACTATCAGAAGAGGAATACAATAGAATCCGTACTAATAAACTTGCTTTGGAGCAAGATAAAGGTTTCGAAAAGATTCACGAAGTATTTTTGTTGAAAAAGAAAAAAAGTTAATCGTTCAAATGTACTATCAGATGTTGATTTATCTAAAAATTACTGAGGTAATTGATGGAGATAAGGAAAAAAATTAGGGAAAGGTGGATACTTCTCAACAGGAGATATTCCATTAGATAAAGATGTTGTAGCCTATAAAAATACAAGTATTTGCGGAAAAATAAAAAACGTGTTGGGGTTAATAAGCAAAGTCCAAGACTTCAATACAACCTACCTATCCTAGCCGATTTTTTTCAGTTATTCAAGATACCGTTGAATCGTCGAGAGAAGTCGCAAGAAGAATTATTACTAAGTTAAAAGAAAAAGGTAAAATTACTGAAGAAGAAGAGAAAAAAATTAAAGAAGAAATTGAGAAGAAGAAAAACTTCTGAGTTACGTAGTTCATTATCAGCCAATGTTAAGGTGAAGTATGTAGATAAACAGGGAAATGCCTTGAGCATTAAGGACGATAGTAAGTTCGGTAAAAAAAGATAGTGATAATACTTACATTGCCGCAAAAGATGTCTTATTAACAAGTAAATACGATGTAACATCAAGTAAACATGCGGCAATTGAAGGAACGAATGACAAATACTATAAATTAGTTGAAGAAAATGGTGGACTTTTAACAGGATCAGCACCTGTCACTGGTACGATGAATGAAATAAAAAGATAAAGTTGTTACTTTTGTATATGAGGAAACAGAAAAGCCAGTAGCACCAACAACAGGTAAAGGTGTCGTTCACTTCAAGAAAAGAGTATCTGATACTGAAACAGAAAAGTTAACTGGATATGATGATATTAACCTTATAGGTAATGTAGGTGAACAGTTTTCTTCAACAGAAGTCGCTGCTAAAAATCACAGCACTTAAAAAAAGCTGGGTATGAAATCGAAACAAATGAGTTTGAAACAAAAGATAAAAACAATTGATTCTAAAGAAGATATTGAAGGACAAGAGCCAAGTCAGGTGTATAGTGTAACTGTGAGAAAAAAAGTAGTAACAGTAACAGAGCCGAAAAAAATCCAAATGATCCAGTAGATCCGAATAATGAAGAAGGACCAAAATGACTAGAAGAAGGAATAAAAGAGTCAAATCTTAAAGTAGAAGTAACACGAACAATTACTTACGTTAAGAAAGAAACTCCAGATGGAGATAAAATTTCAAATGCTAGCCCAACAAAACTTGATAAAGTTTTATACAAACGTACTGCAACATATAACTTAGTTACAAAGAAAGTGACATATGGTGATTGGACAGCAACTGCAGATGATACGCATACAGCTACAAGTTTTTTTCACCAGTAAAAAAACTCCAGTATTAACTGGATACGTAGCAGATATTAAGGAAGTTACAGATGCACCGGCAGCGCCAAATGCAAACGGCGAAGTAACGAATATGACTAAAGAAGTTGCATATACGAAATTAGGCTCATGGGTTCCAAACATTCCAGGAAAAGATGTGCCAGAAATTCGATATCCAAATGATCCAGGCGATCCAACAAAACCAAAAATATCCAGAATATCCACAGCCAGGAACACCAGGAGGCGGTAACGAGAACCCAGGAGGTAGCACACCGGAGGAAATGATAACCCAGTGGTGACACTCCAGAAAAAAACCAAAAAAACTCCAGAATTACCGGTAATTCCATACGAACCAGGATACACACCGAATTCCAACAAATCCAACACAACCAGTGGATCCTAAGACAAACCCACTAGTACCATTAACGCCGGTAGACCCAGAACATCCAGAAAAAAAGGATACAAGGTGCCGAAAAATACCAACAAAAACCAGGTGAGAATACGCCAATCACATATGAAGCAAATCCGCAAAAAAAGTATTGGTGAAAGTATATAGTGTGAAAGATGGAGTGAAGACACAGTTACCGAATGATTCAGTAAAAATTGACAATGGTAAAACAGACGCATCAATACCAACAAATACTGTAGAAGCAAAAAAATTAAAGAGTTAGAAACACGTGGTTACATAGTTGACAATAAAGACTTGTTGAAAGATAAAAAAATTCGATAATCAAAAAGATCCAGAAAATGGAGAACCAACACAAGTCTTTGAATTACTAGTTAGAGAACGTACAAGTGTGGACGCAGAAACAAAACCAGTCACAAGAACGATTAAATACGTTAAAATTGACAACCAAAAATGGTATGGAAGTAGAAGTTGAAAATGCAAAAAGAAACTAATACAAAAAACTGTGAAATTTACTCGTAAAATTACGTTAAACCTAGTAAAAAGGAACTATTGAAAATGGTGAATGGAGTGAAAAAAACAAACTTTAGGAGAAGTAAAAACTCCAGTTTTAGAAGGTTATATAGCAGATAGAGCCAAAGTAGAATCACGAGAAGTAACAGGTAATAGTACGGATATAGAGGAAAAAGTTGTATACAGAAAAAAATCGGTTCATGGATACCAAACGTACCAGATGGAGTAACACCTCCAACAGGAGTAAATTTTGATCCGAAACCATATCCAAACGATCCAACAGATCCAACAAAAACCAAAAATATCCAGAATATCCACAGCCGGGAACACCAATTAATCCGAATATACCAGTGATTCCGCATGTGCCGGGATATACACCTAAGATACCAGACGGAAATCCGCTAGAGCCAGTGGATCCAGGTCACTCAGAAAGTGGCTACAAAGTACCACCAGTGCCAACAACACCGTGTCAAGACACACCAATCATGTATGCAGCTGACCCGCAAAAAGCATTGATTAAAGTAGTGAAAGTTGAAGGCGAGGGTGATAAGAAAAATAGAAACACCATTACTAAAAAGACAATGTAACTATTGATGGTCAAACTGGAGAACAAATCCCAACTCAAAAAGTTACAGAAAAAAATAGCAGAGTTAGAAAAAAACGTGGATATGTAGTTGAGAATAAGGATGATGTATTGAAGTATATTAATAATAAATTCGATACAGTGAAGGATGAAGAAGGAAAGGATCCATCACAAAAATACAACGTTGAAAGTACATGAAAAAGTGGTAGAAGTAACAGAACCACCGAAACCAAACACACCAATCGATCCAGAAAACCCTGCAGGACCAAAATGGACAGAAGAGTTAGTTAAGAAACTGGAATTTAAGAAAGAAGTTACGCGTACGATTACTTATGTTAAGAAAGAAACTCCAACAGGAGATGAAATTCGAACGCAAAACCAACTAAGCAACAAACAGCGCACTTCGAACGTAGTGCAAAAGTAAACGTGGTAAATAGCACAGTTGTAGGATATACAGATTGGACAAGTACGGATAAAGATTTAACAGAAGTAGTAACAGAAAAACTAGATGGATATATAGCAGACAAAGTAAAAGTTGAAGGTGTATCGATTACAGTAGAATCAACAGACTTAGATCGAAAAGTAGTTTATATGAAGTTAGGAAGTTGGATACCGAATAAACCGGGAGGAGAAACACCAACTCCAATTCCGTACCCAAATCATCCAACAGATCCAACAAAACCAGGAACACCAGTATATCCTGAACCAGAACTCCAATTAATCCTAATACCCCAGTGATTCCGCATGTACCAGGATATACACCAGGTATACCAACGAATCCAAATGACCCAGTGGATCCTAAGACAAACCCACTAGTACCGTTAACACCGGTGGATCCAAATCATCCAGAAAAAGGCTACAAAGTACCACCAGTACCAACAACACCGGATGAGGATACACCAATTACTTATGAAGCAGATACTCAAAAAGCTATAGTAAAATATGTTGTTGAAGGAACAACTACAGTTCTTCATACAGAAGAACTAACAGGTGATTCAGAAACTATAATTAACTACACAACAACTGCGAAATTAGGAGAGTTGAAACTACGAGGATATGAATTAGTAACTGACGGATTCACAACAGAGACAGGTAGAAAGTTTGATAAAGATAAAAACAGTTGATCAAACATTTGAAGTAACAGTGAAACCAAAAAGTGGTAGATATTACACCATTTGACCCAACAAATCCGGAAGAACCGAATAAACCAGTACCGGGACAACCAATTGATCCAAATAATGAAGAAGGACCAAAATGGACGAAAGAACTAATCGACAAGCTAGAAACGACTAAAACATGTTACTCGCACAATAACTTATGTAGAAGATGGTACAGATAAAGAAGTGGCTAAAAAAAGTAACTGACAAAGTAACATTTACTCGTAGTTTGAAAGTTAATGTAGTAACGGGTGCCGTTGTTGATTCTAATGTAGCATGGACATCAAATGATACAACGTTTGATGCTGTGACATCACCATTGGTTAAGGGCTATATCCTGAAAGCTGATCAAGGTTCACAAGATGGATTGGTAACTGTAGGTGGAACAAGTGTAGTAGAAAGTAGAGAGTTAAAAGCAACATCTGAAAATCAAAATGTTAAGGTAATGTATACTAAGTTAGGATCATGGGTGTTAACACCGCCAACAGGTGTAATCCCACCAGAAGGAAGTAACTTTGATCCAAAAACCGTATCCAAATAATCCGACAGATCCAACTAAGACAGGAACACCAGTATATCCTGAACCAGGAACTCCAATTAATCCTAATACCCCAGTGATTCCGCATGTGCCAGGATATACACCAGGTATACCAACGAATCCAAATGACCCAGTGGATCCTAAGACAAACCCACTAGTACCGTTAACACCGGTGGACCCAAATCATCCAGAAAAAGGCTACAAAGTACCACCAGTACCAACAACACCAGGTCAAGACACACCAATCACATATGAAGCAAATCCGCAAAAGATTTTTAATTAAAGTAGTTAATGTAACAACAGGGGTAGAAGTGCCACTGGATAATGAAAAAAATTAGAATTTAATGGAAAAATCTGGAGAAACTGTTAAAGAAACGGATAAAACTTCTGTTGACGCTAAGATAACTTCATTAAGAAATCGTGGCTACATTGTAGATACAGTAAAATCCAATAACTGAAACAACTAAATATGACACAGATTCCGACGCTGGAAAACAAGAACCGACTCAGACATATAAATTAGTAGTAAGAGAAAAAAATCTCAGCAGATAAAGAGACTAGAACAGTAACACGTACAATTAAATACGTTAAAGTTGATGTTCAAGATGGGAAAGAAGTCAGAACAGAACTTAATACGGAAAAAAATCACGACAAAAGTAGATAACCTTGACTTCTCAAGAGATACAACAACTAATCTAACAACAGGTTTAACGGAACTTGGAACTTGGAATCATGCAAAAACAAGAGTTCTCTAAAGTAGATACACCGGTGTTAGAAGGGTATTTGGCAGATAAAGCATCAGTACCTTCTAAAGAGGTTACACCTGAATCTGACTCAATAGAAGAAGTAGTGGAATATAGAAAAAAATTGGTTCATGGGTACCGAATGTGCCAGGAGAAAAAAACTCCAACACCAATTCCATATCCAAATGATCCAGATGCCCCAACTAAACCTAAGAATCCGCAATATCCAACGACTCCTCCACAACCAGGTGAACCAGAACCAAAAAGTTCCGGTAATTCCATACGTACCAGGTTATACACCGAAAAATAGGAGAGGAGCCATTAAAAACCAGTGGATCCAAATAATCCAGAAAAAAAGGATATAAAGTTCCACCAGTACCAGAAACACCGAACGATCCTAAGAAAGATACACCAATTGAGTATGTAGCAGATTCGCAAAAAGCTATAACTAAATTCGTAGATTCTAGTGGAACAGTAATTCCAGGTGTTAATAATATTGAAGAAACTGGTAAATCAGGTGAAGCATTAACAAAAAGCAACTGAAGTAACTACAGAAATTGCTAAATTAATCGCTAAAGGATATGATTTAGTAAGTAACAACTACGGTCAAGATAACAACGGAAACTTTGATAAAGATTCTGGAAAAGATCAAGAATACACTGTAGTGTTAAAATCGCATGTTGAGCCAATTAAGCCATTTGACCCAACTAGCCCAAACGATCCAAAACAAACCAGTACCAGGACAACCAATCAATCCAGCTACACCAGTAGATCCAAACAATCCAAATGATCCAACGATTCCAAGATGGACAGAGGACTTAATCAAGAAACTAGAAACTACTAAACATGTAAATCGTACAATTTCTTATGTTGATGAAAATGATAACAAAGTTGAATACACAGATAAAGATGGAAACAAATCTACAGCTGATGTAACTGACAAAGTAACATTCACTCGTGAAGCTAAGATTAACGTTGTAACAGGTGAAATTACTTATGGAGATTGGAGTTCTAAAGATAGTACATTTGATGCGGTGAAATCACCAGTAGTTAAAGGATATGTTCTGAAAGATGCAGCTCAAAAAAAGAAGTAGTAGCAACAGAAAACCTAACTGAAAAACTCTAAAGATGAAACTATCAAAGTAGTTTATGTACCAGTTGGAATATGGATACCGAAAGTACCAGAAGGAGAAACACCAGTAAATCCGATTCCATATCCAAATGATCCAAAAGATCCAGGAAAAGTTGTAGAGCCAAATGAACCAACAAATCCAAACGATCCAAACAAACCAAGTGTACCAGCGATTCCACATGTATCAGGAACAACACCAAAAAGTACCGAAGGTTCCAAATAAACCAGTTGAGCCAGACACTAATCCACTTGTACCGTTAACTCCAGTTGATCCAGAAGACCCAACTAAAGGATATGTACCACCAACACCTACGACCCCAACAGAAAATACTGAAGTAGAGTATGTAAAAGATGCACAAAAAGCAACGGTAACGTATGTTGTCGAAGGAACAGACACAGTTCTTCACATAGATGAACTAGAAGGTAAATCTGGAGAACAAATCAACTACACAACAACTGTGAAACTTGCAGAGTTAAAACTACGTGGATATGAATTAGTAACTGATGGATTCACAACAGCGTCAGAGAAGAACTTCGATAAAGATACAAAAAGTTGATCAAAGTTTCGTAGTAACAGTAAAAGAAAAAGTGGTACCGGTGACACCGCCAACTGCGGACAAACCACTTAAACCTGGAACACCAATCGATCCAACTACACCAGTAGATCCAAAACAATCCAAAATGATCCAATTATCCCAAGATGGACAGAGGAATTAATTAACAAATTGGAAATTACTAAAGAAGTAACTCGTGCAATTAATTATGTTAATGAAAAAGATGAGAAAGTAGCTGATAAATCTACAGACAAAGTTACATTCACACGTGAAGCTAAAATTAATGTAGTAACAGGTGATATTACTTATGGAGACTGGAAAGCAGTGGATGGAGATAGTACATTTGATGCGGTGAAATCACCAGTAGTTAAAGGTTACATCTTAAAAGATGCAAAACAAAAAGAAGTAGCATCAGCAACTGTTAAATCAGATACAAAAGACGAAACAATCACTGTTGTTTACACTAAAAGTAGGTTTATTCATACCGAAAGTGCCAGAAGGAGTAACCCTGAAAAACTCCTTTAATACCAACACCGTATGACAATGACCCAGAGGATCCAAGTAAAGTGGTAACACCAAATCCGGAAAAACTAAAAGATCCGAAAGATCCAAATAGTCCGAAAGTGCCAGTAATTCCACAAGTACCAGGATATACACCGGTAGTACCGAAAGACCCAACAAAACCAGTGAGTCCAGAAAACCCACTAGTACCGTTAACACCGGTGGATCCAAACCATCCAGAAAAAGGATATAACGTACCACCAGTGCCAACAACACCGTGTCAAGATACACCAATTACGTATGTAAAAGATGCACAAAAAGTTATCGTGAACTTTGTAGACGATAAAGGGAATGTAGTAGCACCTACTATTTTAGAATCTGGTAACTCAGGTGAGAAATTCACAAAAGCTGGACTAGTATCTTCAACAATTGAAGAACTAAAAGCTAAAGGTTATACAGTAGAGTCAAGCACTTATCCAGAAGAAAAAAAGATAGAATTTTCGATAAGGATAGAATTTTCGATAAGGATAGTAGTGTAGATCAAATTTACACAGTCACAGTTAAACAAAATCCAGATGCACCTAAACAAAAAGCTATAATTAAGTTCGTTGTCGTAGGTGAAGATGGAAAAAGAAACTGAACTTGTAACTTCAAGAATTACTACTACTGGTATAACTGGACAAGCAATTCCAACTAAAGCCTTCAATGAAGAATTGAAGAAACTAACAGGTGACTCAGTTAATAATGATGATTACGAATTAGTAGATAATCCATTGAAAGATGGAACAAAAATTTGACAAAGTAAAAAGATGAAGAAGGAAAAGATCCATCACAAGTCTTTACTGTGAAATTACGTCAAATCTATGTTATTCCACCAACACCAAGAATTGTGGAACGTTCAGGTGGAAATACTGTAGAAGTTGAAGTTCCAAATAAAGATGCGGATACATTATCTATTACATTTACGAAACGAAATAGTACTGAAAAAAAGAAACAATCGTTACTAAGAAAGATGAAGATGGTAATTGGAAGATTGAAAAAAAGCTCCAAAAAGGAGTTACAATCAATCCAACAAACGGACTTGTCTATATTCCAAGTAAGCAAGTCCAACTGAAGACATGGGTAGATACGCAAACAAAAACATAAGTACAAACAAAGTAAGATTGTTAGCGTTATGCCGAATATCCTTGATTTACCTGAATTCGTAGGGAATACAGAATGGATTGACGTAAATGGAGAAATATTGAGACCTCTTGAAAAAGGAATTCATGAGAAAGATAAATTTAATAATTACATTTGGTTAGAAAGTATCTTTGAAGGAGATAAAATTACACACATCTACTTTTGAAGGAACACCATCAGTAGACAAACCAGAATACAAAAATTACAGTATGGTTTGATAAAGATGGTAATTCAATTAAACCAGACAAACCTGGTACTCATGAATCAGGTAAAATTCTCGGATATAGATTTATTACGACTACAACGAAAGATGGTGTTACAGTTCATAGATTTGAAAAGATAACACCAGTAGATCCGAATAGACCGACACCGGAGCATCCAAACAAACCAACGCCAGAGAAACCAAACAGATCAATACCAGAAATCTCGGAAAAACCAACGCCAGAGAAACCAAACAGACCAATACCAGAAATCCTCGGAAAAACCAACGCCAGAGAAACTAAACAGATCAATACCAGAAATCCCTGGAAAAACCAACGCCGAATTCACCAACAATTCCTAATGTTGTTCCGGGAAAAAAATAACAGAAAAAAACAACAAGTTAAAAAAACTTGCAAATACAGGAGCAGAAACTAACTCATTAACTGGTCTAGGATTAGCAATGTTTGGAATGGCATTAACAGCTATAAAAACGTCGTAAAGAAAAAAATAGAAAAATATTGTAAGCGTCCAATAGCAAGGTATATTGAATAAGGGGCTGACCCTAAAAGTAGAAAGAAAAAGCCAAGAAAAGATTGATAAAAAAATTCTTTTCTTGGCTTTTTTTGAATAATTTTTGAGAAAAAAATCCTAAAAAAATGAAAAAAATATTTCCCAATAAAAATCAGCTAATCCGCCCTGTTTTTATCAGGTGTTTTGCTAATTTTATTAAATTATGGGAAATAGCGTGCAGGGCAAATTCGACTCTCACATTTTCAATTCCTCGAAGGGAAAAATCTTGTGAACGCCAAGTTTTGTTTTAAATTACCGAAGAAGCTTTCGATCTCTATCTTTCTTTTTGAGTATATGTTTTTAGTTTCTTCGTTTTCTAAAAAGTAAATATCTTTGTTTTGCTTTTTAATTCTTCATACGTTGGATTATATAGTATTGTTCTATTACCTTTTGCTTTTGTGCATTTTTTTATATTGACATTTACAAATATTCTGGCTAGTATAAGAGTGTATTTTTTTATGAAGAAAAATTGAATAATAATAATAATAATAATAATAATAATAATAATAATAATAATAATAATAATCGGAGGCGGGAAGGGCGATATTTTCTGTATAAAAAAAGTTGAGAAATAGTAGCCAGTAGATGCTGAAAAAAATATTGAAAAAAATAGAGAACTAGGTGCTATAATATCTAGTAAGTTGCAACACAGTTTCAAAAATAAATTTTAATTGTTATAAATAAAAAGATTTTTTTAAAGTATATATTAAGTAGATGTTGTAAAAATATTTTAGAAAATTAAAAAAAGGAGATAAGGAAGGATGAAACATCTTAAAAATAGAGACAAACAAACCCGATTTTCTATAAGAAAGTATAGTGTCGGTGTTTTTTTAGTGTATCTGTAGCGACATTATATTTCTTAGCTGGTGGGAATGTTCTTGCGGCTGAAGAAAATACATCATCTACAGAAGTATCAAGTAGAGCAATTGGAAAAATCAACTGCTTCAGAAACAACTCCTAAAGAGACAGAAAAATAATGAAACTCTAGCTAATAATAATACGAAACCAGTAGAAAATAAAGAAACTCTTAATGCGACGCAACCAACAGGGGCGTCTACGTCTGCTAATCCTAGAGGTCGTCGTTCAAAAAGAGAAGTAGGAGATGCTCCTACTGGAGAAACTTCTGGTAATCCTGCTGGAGAAACCCCTGTTAATCCTACAGGAACTTCAACGGAAAAATAATGAAGCATTAAATTCTGCTGTAACCGGACGTAGGGGATCTATACTACAACCGAACCAACCAGGGGTAAGTGTACCCAAGGAAGGTGAGGAAGGCGAAGATGATCAACATGCTCACTTAAAAATTCGTAGCTCCTGATGAAAAATGCAACAGTTGAGGAATTGTATAAAATTATCCAAAACATGCCAGATGACTTCCAAAACAACGAACGTTCGTATCTCCATAATATGGATACGCTGGGAGATAAAAGTAGGACTGGAGCCCGGAGAAGTTAGAGAAATAACGGAGTTTGGTGGTTGGCATGCCATTGATAAAGATGGGCACAAAGGGAAAATTGGTATTGGTAAGAAAAACGAGGCAGGTTTATTCACTGGATGGTATTACGATAAGGATGGAAATAAGATACAAGGGGGAATGTTGTCCGCTGGGGCAATGGATGAAATTTGGGTGCATGAACAAGCCCTTGATCGTCGTTTCAAGTATATGCTGATGCTTGCCAAAGGACGTACCTTTTGCCAATCGTGACGAAGAAGTAAAAAACGGAAGTAAATACACTACGGAAAAATCCTGTTACAAGTCGTCCAAGCTATTCTCCTAATGTAGTTGGCTTTAACGGGATTGAGAAACGCTTTACAGCCTTTTCTACAGCCTATGGAAGTCGCTTGAAATTGGACTTTGTAACGGGTTATATTGGGTCTTCTTTTCACACAAGGGGAGTCTATCGTGTGGTTGTGAAGGCTATCAAAAAGATAAGGCTGACCCTCAAAAATGAAAGAGAGATAGAAGAAACTATTTGATGACCACACCATCAACGAAGTTGACGGTGTAGTGGACAATAAAGAGCTCAAAATAGAGGAGTTGATATTCGTGGAATAAACGAATGGCTTCATACGAAATTTAAAATAGAATATAAAAGCAGGGTGCTTAAAGAAGTCAACAAGAGAATGGTTGCCTACAGTGGATTGGGTGAGAAGGAAAAAAAGCAGAGAAAAAAAGAAGAAATAAACAAAACAAGTTGAAGAAGAGCTCAAGGATAGCGTTTCCGGGAAATAACCAAAGAATTTTTTTACTGAAATGTTTAATAAAAAAACCACCAGCACGTTTTTGCAGGTCAAATTGTAAACATGCTATACCAAAGTGGCAATGGCGCATTAAAAGAATTTTCTAAGGATCGACCACTCCCCAGAAAAACCCTATAAGGAAGGACAAAGATCTTGATAAAAAAACGGATAGGTTCTATCAATTGTGGCATTATTTATTCCCTACTGCAAAGAAAATCACCTATCATGGAGATGTCGATCAGTTAGAAATTGAAACAGACGCAACAGAAGTTCAAAAGGAACTTAAAACGAAACTTGAGCAAAAAAAGAGAATGACCTAAAGACAGCAACTGACGAGTCCCAACGTACTGCCCTTCAAAAAAAGAAATTGAAGAGTTGAAAGCAAAAATGAGTACGATGCATTCCTACACTTATCGAGAAGCTAGAGATGGAAAAGTTGGAAAACCTATTGGGTCGGATATAGAAATCTTACCAGAGGTTCAACCTCTTTCAAAGATGTCAGTTGATGAGTTTAATAAATTTAGCAAAAATAGAAAGGCTTTTTACGAGCCTAAGGGTGAGGAAAAATTTGATAATTTGCTACCCTATGACAAGTTTCGCCGAACAAATGTTTTGACAGATGAAGAGATGTCCAAAAAAATCAAAGAAGTAGTCAAAAAATGACGAGAACAATTTTTGGTAGAGGGGATATTTCTCTACAGGAGACATCCCTTTAGATAAAGATGTAATAGCTTATAAAGTCGCTGTCTTTTCAGGGGATGATGACCATGTGGGTGTTTTGAGGGACACTCATCGTGTATCCTATAATCTACCTATCCTAGCCGATTTCTCAGTGATTCAAGATACGACAGAACCGTCAAAAGAAGTCGCAAGACGGATTATTGACAAAATGATAAAAGAGAAAAAAATTCCAGAAGAAACTGGGAATAAGTTGAAAAAGGAACTTGAAAAAGTAAAGAAAACTTCAGAAATAAGAAATAAATTCTTTGGGAATGTCGCTGTTAAATATGTGGATACTAAAGGAAATCTATTATCGCCTAAAGACGACAAAAAGCTCGGTGAAAAGAGTGCTGATGGTACTTATCTAGTACAAAAAGGTTCCCTTGTTGAATCTGAGTATGATGTGACAAGTAGCAAGTTAGCAAACATCACAACTGCTGATAATAAATACTATACTTTAAGAAGTTCAGTTAATGAAGGCTGGGACAGTACATCTGATAGCCCTACAGGAACTGTGACTACAAAACCAAGAGTCGTAACTTTTGTATATGAAGAAAGCACACCACCTGTGAAAGGTAAAGGTGTCGTTCACTTCAAAAAAACAAGTATCTGAGGCTGCAACAGAAGCGTTAACAGGATATAATGATATTACGCTTGAAGGCGATGTGGGGACAGAATTTTTCAGCTGAAGAAGTTAATACTAAGATTACAGAACTGAAAAATGCTGGGTATGAGATTGTTGAAGACACATTTACAAGTGGGAATAAAACAATTGACTCAACGACTGATGTAGACGGACAAGAGCCTAGTCAGGTGTATGATGTAGTAGTTAAGGAAACAGTAGCAGATGAAGTAGAAACAAAAACAATCACACGTACAATCAAGTACGTAGATAAAAGAAAAACGAAGCAACAGCGGTAGCAGATACAGTAACACAAGCGGTAGAGTTAACAAGAACAAACAAACGCAACAAAGTTACGAACGCATTAACAGAAGGAACATGGTCAACAGGAAATTGGGATTCAAAAGATTCACCAGCAGTAGAAAAACTATGGACTAGCAGAAACAGCTACAGTTGCTTCAGCAGAAGTAACATCTACGACACAAGATACAACAGTAGTAGTGAAATATCCACAAACAGTAGTAGATGAAGTAGAAACAAAAACAATCACACGTACAATCAAGTACGTAGATAAAGAAAAACGAAGAAACAGCGGTAGCAGATACAGTAACACAAGCGGTAGAGTTAACAAGAACAAACAAACGCAACAAAGTTACGAACGCATTAACAGAAGGAACATGGTCAACAGGAAATTGGGATTCAAAAAGATTCACCAGCAGTAGAAAAACTATGGACCAGCAGAAACAGCTACAGTTGCTTCAGCAGAAGTAACATCTACGACACAAGATACAACAGTAGTAGTGAAATATCCACAAACAGTAGTAGATGAAGTAGAAACAAAAACAATCACACGTACAATCAAGTACGTAGATAAAGAAAACGAAGCAACAGCGGTAGCAGATACAGTAACACAAGCGGTAGAGTTAACAAGAACAAACAAACGCAACAAAGTTACGAACGCATTAACAGAAGGAACATGGTCAACAGGAAATTGGGATTCAAAAAGATTCACCAGCAGTAGAAAAACTATGGACCAGCAGAAACAGCTACAGTTGCTTCAGCAGAAGTAACATCTACGACACAAGATACAACAGTAGTAGTGAAATATCCACAAACAGTAGTAGATGAAGTAGAAACAAAAAAACAATCACACGTACAATCAAGTATGTAGATAAAGAAAATGAAGAAACAGCAGTAGCAGATACAGTAACACAAGCGGTAGAATTAACGAGAACAAACAAACGCAACAAAGTTACAAATGCATTAACAGAAGGAACATGGTCAACAGCGAAATGGGAAGCAAAAACTTCACCAACAGTAGCGAATTATGACACACCAGATAAAGAAAATGTAGAAGAAACAACTGTAACTTCAACAACTTCAGATACAACAGTAGTAGTAAAATACCCACAAACAGTAGCAGATGAAGTAGAAACAAAAACAATCACACGTACAATCAAGTATGTAGATAAAGAAAATGAAGCAACAGCGGTAGCAGATACAGTAACACAAGCGGTAGAATTAACAAGAACAAACAAACGCAATAAAGTTACGAATGCATTAACAGAAGGAACATGGTCAACAGCGAAATGGGAAGCAAAAACTTCACCAGTAGTTAAAGGTTACATCTTAAAAAGATCCTACTCAAAAAAGAAGTGACAACAGTAACCGTTAAATCAGATACAAAAGACGAAACAATCACTGTTGTTTACACTAAAGTAGGTTCATTCGTACCAAAAGTACCAGAAGGAGTAACCCCGAAAACTCCTTTAACACCAACACCGTATGACAATGACCCAGAGGATCCAAGTAAAGTGGTAACACCAAATCCGGAAAAACCAAAAGATCCAAATAGTCCGAAAGTGCCAGTAATTCCACAAGTACCAGGATATACACCGGTAGTACCTAAAGACCCGACAAAACCAGTGAGTCCAGAAAACCCACTAATACCGTTAACACCGGTAGATCCAAACCATCCAGAAAAAGGATATAACGTACCACCAGTGCCAACAACACCAGGTCAAGATACACCAATTACGTATGTAAAAGACGGACAACAAAAAGCAATTACAAGCTTCGTAGATCCAAAAGGAAATGTATTAGAAACACCAATCACAGAAACAGGTGATTCAAATACACCACTTACAAAAAGATGGTGAAGTAGCGACAGCAATCGCGAAATTAAAAAGCAAAAAGGATATGACGTTGTAAGTAATGATTATTCATCTAAAGGTACATTTGACAACGATTCTAAGGTTGACCAATACTTCAATGTAGTATTAACACCACACATTGAACCATTGAAACCATTTGATCCAACTCAACCAAAAAAATGAGGATAATCCAAAAACCGGAACCAGGAAAACCGATTGATCCTAATAATCCGGAAGGACCAAAATGGACGGAAGAGTTAATTAAGCAACTAGTTACTAAGAAAGAAGTTACTCGTACAATTACTTATGTTGATGAAGATGGAAATAGACTTACTTATATTGCTAATGGTAAAGAAACGACATCTCCAGTCATTGACAAAGCAACATTTACTCGTGGAGCTAAGGTCAATGCTGTAACAGGCGAGGTGACTCACGATACAACTTGGACTGCAAAAGGTGAGACTTTTGATAAAGTGACATCTCCAGTGGTATATGGTTACATTCTTAAAGATACTAACCAAAAAAAGAAGTCGCTTCAGAAAAAAAGTTGACCAAAAATACTCAAAAATAAAGTTATCGAAGTAGTTTACAAGAAACTTGGTTCATGGATGCCTAGAATCCCAGAAGGAGTAACGCCTCCACCGAGGACTGATTTAACACCTAAACCATATCCAAACAATCCAACAGATCCGACAAAAACCAGGAACTGATAAGCCGAAAGTGCCTACAGTCCCGGGATATACACCGATGGTACCAACAGATCCAACAAAAACCAGTGAGTCCAGAAAACCCACTAGTACCGTTAACACCTGTGGATCCACATCATCCAGAAAAAGGATATAAGGCGCCACCAGTGCCAACAACACCAGGTCAAGATATACCAATCACGTATATAAAAAGATGGACAGAAAGTTATCGTGAACTTTGTGGATGATAAAGGGAAATGTAGTAGCGCCGACTATTTTAGAATCTGGTAACTCAGGTGAGAAATTTACAAAAAGCTGGATTAGTATCTTCAACAATTGAAGAGCTAAAAAGCTAAAGGTTATACAGTAGAGTCAAGCACTTATCCAGAAGAAAAAGATAGAATTTTTTCGATAAGGATAGTAGTGTAGATCAAATTTACACAGTCACAGTTAAACAAAAATCCAGATGCACCTAAACAAAAAGCAGTTATTAAGTTTGTTGTCGTTGGTGAAGATGGAAAAAGAAACTGAACTTGTAACTTCAAGAATTACTACTACTGGTATAACTGGACAAACAATTCCAACAAATGCCTTCACTGAAGAATTGAAGAAATTAACAGGTGATCCAATTAATAATGGTGATTATGAGTTGGTAGAAAATCCATTGAAAGATGGAGCAACTTTTGACAAAGAAAAAGATGAAGAAGGAAAAGATCCGTCACAAGTCTTTACTGTGAAATTACGTCAAATCTATGTTATTCCACCGACACCAAGAATTGTGGAACGTCGAAGTGGTAATACTGTAGAAGTTGACGTGCCAAATAAAGATGCCGATACATTATCTATTACATTTACGAAACGAAATAGTACTGAAAAAAAGATACTATCGTTACGAAGAAAGATAAAGATGGTATATGGAAGATTGAAAAAAATCTCCAGAAGGAGTTACAATCAATCCAACAAATGGTCGTGTCTACATTCCAAGTAAGCAAGTTCAACCGAAGACATGGGTAGATGCGCAAACAAAACATAAGTACAAACAAAGTAAGATTGTTAGTGTTATGCCGAATATCCTTGATTTACCTAAATTTGAAGGAACGACAGAATGGATTGACGTAAATGGAAAAAGTATTAAAACGTCCTGAAAAAAAGGTGTTCATAAGAAAGAGAAATTTGCTAGTCACGTTTGGTTAGAAAGTATTCTTGAAGGAGACAAGATTGTTCATATTTATCTGGAAGAATCGTTATCAGTAGAGAAATCAGAATACAAAAATTACAGTATGGTTTGATAAAGATGGTAATCCAATTAAACCAGATCAACCTCGGGAAACATGAATCAGGAGAAATCCCAGAATATAAATTTATTACGACTACAACAATAGATGGAGTGACTGTTCATAGGTTTGAAAAAGATAACACCAGTAGATCCGAATAGACCGACACCGGAGCATCCAAACAAACCAACGCCAGAGAAACCAAACAAATCAACGCCAGAGAAACCAAACAGACCAATACCAGAAATCCATGGAAAACCAACGCCGGATTCACCAACAATTCCTAATGTTGTTCCGGGAAAAAAATAACAGAAAAACAACAAGTTAAACGACTTGCAAAATACAGGAGCAGAAACTAACTCATTAACTGGTCTAGGATTAGCAATGTTTGGAATAGCATTGGCAGCGATTAAACGTCGTAAAGAAAAAAATAGAAAAATATTTAAGAGTTAATTATAGAAAAAAATTTTTTTGAGACACTTAGTAGAATATGATATGATGATTAATTCGAAATGGGGCTGACCCAAAAGCCCTAAATTTTAGCAAGATTTATATGAAAAACTCATAGACGCAGTGGTTTATTGATATCTAAATTCGCTTTATAAAAAGCTTTTTAGATATCTAATAAACTGTGCGGGAGTGACTCGACAAAAATCTTGTTTCTAGAAATCGCGATTTTTGAGTCACTCCCTGAACAATAGTATCTGAGTCTAGTTAAGCTGAAAAAAAGGTATTGTATAAAAAAATTCTAAATAGTAATTTTGACCCTTTATTAAGCTCTTAGTAGCAAAAATTCCAAAAAAATCTAGGTAACACCATGATACTTAGATTTTTGGAATTTATGAAATTGTAATATTTCAGACGTTAATGTTGATAAAGATTAGAATCCACTATAGTGCAAAAATACACTCTAAAGATTAATCCAAAAGATTAGTCTCCAGAGTGTATTTTCATTATTTACTAAAAAAACGTTTTTTTCCATTCTGAACGTTTTTTTCTAAGAATTTTTTTAGCTTCCATTTGAGCACCTTCTAAAGAGTGAGAAGCAGCCCAACCACATTGTACTTCATTACATGCTGGTACTTCAGTAGCAACAAGAACATCTTCTAATGTTTTTTTGCTAGAGCTTCTTCTACTTCTTCGTAGCTGTCATTGTTAATTACTGATAAGTAGAATCCTGTTTGGCATCCCATTGGACCAAAAATCTAGTACATTATCAAGGTGATTTCTGATAAGTTCAGCGATTAAATGCTCTAAAGAGTGTAGATTAGGCATCTCTAAGTGTTCTTTATTTGGTTGACAGAATCTAATATCATATTTATAAATTTTTGTCTCCATTGTCTCCAGAATAAACCCCAACTAATCTAATATAAGGTGCAACAACTTTAGTGTGATCTAGGTTAAAAACTTTCAACATTCATTTTCTTTTCAGTCATCTATATATCTCCATTTCTGTAATTTAATTAGCAGTTATAATTATACTATATTTTTTTAAGAAATATAAAATAAATAAGAATAAAAACTGATGCTCATGGGAACATCAGTTTTTATGTTTTATTTTTTTCAACGGGATAAGTTTATTCATAATAATTGCTACAATTGCCCCAACTGCAATAGGGAGAACCTATTAAGTATTGAAGTAATTGTGGAGCGCTAGCTTTTAATTCAGCTGGAATGAATAATAATCCAATTGTAAACATTAAAAGGTACTCCGATAATGTATAATTCTCTTTCAGAGAAGTCTAGATTTTTAACAACTCTAAATCCATTTAGTAGGATGATGATACAAACTACTGAGAATACACCACCGATAACTGCAGAAGGGATTGAATTAATAATGGCAGAAAGTTTACCTAAGAATGATAATCCGATAAACCAGAATGAAGCCATAACAAACACTTTTCTACTAGCTACCCCAGTAATAGAAATAATACCAGCATTTGTAGAGTAACCAGTAACAGGAGTTGCTCCGACTAGAGCAGCAGCTAAACATCCGATTCCTTCTCCTATTACACCTTTGTTAACTTGAGTATCGCTTAAAGGCTTTGTTAATAACTGAACTTACAGCATACCATGTTCCTGTAGTTTCAGCTAAAAGTACCATGTAAATAATAATCATTGTGATAATAGCAGAGATTTCAAAATGTATACTATAATCTAAGAATAATAGTTTTGGCATTGAGAAAAAAAGCTAGCATCTTTAATTCCTTGAGTATTAAAAACCTCCCATTAAATATGCAGAAAAATGTTCCAATACCTAATGCGATAATTACTGAAGAAATTTGGAAAAATTCTTTTGAATTTATTAACATAATTTCCTAATGTAGAGAATAGTATTAGAGAAGCTGCTGTAATAAATGCTAATAATACATTTTTGTTTCATTGTCAGACCGTTACCTTCAATGTAGATATTGCTTACAAATGCAGAAGGAAGTAGAGTTAATCCTACAATCATAATTATTGTTCCACTAACGATAGATGGTATGTAATTTTTTTACTATATATTTATAAATACCAGAATAACCTAGTAAGATAATTAAAAATCGCACCGACAATACTAGCTCCTAAAAACAGTACCAAGGTTTTTAGTTCCCATATAGATACCAATAATAGCACCCTAAGGGAATAAATGATGGACCTTGACATACAGGTAGTTTTAAGTAGAATAAAACTTGAATTAATGAAGCAATACCAGCTCCTAAGAAAGTAGATTGGATTAAACCAGTAGCATCACCAGGTGATAATGCAATTGCTGTTGCTAATATAAAAGGTGGTACATAAACGTCCATAGCTAGGACGTGTTGTAAACCTAAAAATTAGGGACTGTGAAAATGGAATATTTTCTTCGACACCTATAGTTAAATGATTTTTATTTTTTTGACATAAAAACTTTTTTTCTCCTTATGTTAAATTTTATGTTATTATTTTTTTAGAATTTGTTTACCTTGAACCCAGACTTCACGAATATTTTCTGAAGTAGAAAGGTATAATATTTTTTTGAAGAAGGTGCTTGTCTTCTTCATTATCTAAATAATTTGGAAGTTTATTTGTTGGTGTATTGATATCGATGACTTGGAAATCGCAAATATATCCTTCTTTAAAAAGACCAAGTGGTAATTTTAAAGCCTCTCCACCACCTGTAGTTGCAAGATAAAAATGCTTCAAATACACTCACTTTAGAATCATGATTACCACGACAATGGGAATCAAGACTATTGTCAACTCCGTCATTTAACATCCTACTAACCATGACTGTATGTTTTATATTGTCGTACAGGCTAGGGGAGAAACCTCCTGATATGTCTGTACCTAAGCAAATATTTAAACCTTGTTTTTTTAGTTTGTTAACAGGTAAAAACTGCATTAGCAAAATAAGAGTTAGAAATAGGGCAGTGACAAACTGATGATTTTCTATGATTAAAAAATCTTTACATCGTCAGAATTTACGAAGTTACCATGAGCCATTATTGATTTATCAGTTAATAGACCAAATTGATTTAGGACTTCAGTATCTCTTTTTCCAAAAACGTTCAAGAACAAAAATTATGTTCCCAATCACTTTCACTACAATGACTTTGGATATAGCAGTTATATTTCTTTGCTAATTTTCCTAACCCTAAAAGAGCATCGTCTGTACAGCTTGGAACAAAACGAGGAGTAATAACAGGATAGATACCTTGAGGTACATTTTTTGAAAGATTCTGCACATCATTAATAAACTTCTCAGTATTTTCAATAGCTTCTTTTGTACTATTATCTCGATAAAAAAATCAGGATTCATAGTTTTATCATCCATAACAACTTTACCGACAAACCCTCTTTGACCATAATCGGCACAAATTTTTTTGCTAATTCGAGTGTAGCCTCATTATGGATAGTTCCAAAATACATTGCAGATGTAGTACCATTAGCTAATAATGTTTTTACTAGGTCACTATAGACTTCTCGAGCGTAGTTGATATCTGCGTATTTTTGATTCTAAAGGGAAGGTGAAATTATTTAGCCAGTGGCTTAATTCATCGTCTAAGGCAAGTCCGGCTTGTAGTACTATTGTGGAGCATGGATGTGTAAATCAATAAAAACCAGGTAAAAGTATTTTATTTTTTTAAAAGTCAATAAAGTTATTATCTTTTGAGTATTTATCTAATATTTGTTGATAATTTTTCATCATCTTTTTTTAATAATTTCAGAAATAATTCCATTATCTGTAATAAATATTATTGCTTGTTTTAAAAAATTCAATGTCTCCGTATTTAGGGCTATGAAAAAAAGATGCTTTTTATTATTTTTTTGTCATTCATATTTTTTTATTTCTCCTAAAGAATTTTTTTATAAATATAACATAGAAAAACGAACGTTGTCAACAATAAAAAAACATTTTTTTAATTTTTTTCACTCTGAGAATGCGAACTATAAGTTGATGATAAAGAAAAAGATGGTTCGTAAAAAAACGACAAAGAGCGTTTTCTTCGTCGTTTGGAAATTTATTATATTGTATTGTTATCTAAATTCTTTTCTTTTTTTAGAAACTAGTGTAGCCACTCTTTCTTGAGCTTTTTTTCTAAGTAGCTTTCTCCATTTTTTTAATAAATCACAAATGATATTTGTAATTTCTACAAAAGTCTTCTTCTACATAACCTTTAGAAGTCATAGCGGCAGCTCCTAAACGTAATCCACTAGTTTTCATTGGTGGTAATGTATCAAATGGAATACCATTTTTATTACAAGTGATTTTAGCTCTACTTAATAAATCACTAGCATCATGTCCAGTAACATTATAAGTAGAATATGTATCGATTAGACACAGGTGGTTATCACTACCATTTTGATACAACAGGAATATTGTTAGCTTTTAAATGCTTCTACCATTGCTTTCATATTTTTTTAACAACTTGTTGTTGATATACTTTAAATTCTGGTTTAAGAGCTTCAGCAAAACAAATTGCTTTTTGCAGCAACAACGTGCTCTAATCACTCACCTTGAGCTCCAGGGAAAAATCATTTTATTAATTTTAACTGCAATTTCCTCGTTATTAGTAAGGATAATACCTCCACGAGGTCCTCTTAGTGTTTTTATGTGTAGTAGATGTAACAACATCAGCATATGGTACTGGATTTGGATGTAATCCAGCAGCAATAAGCCCTGCAATATGAGCCATATCAACCATTAAGTAAGCACCAACTTCATCAGCAATTTCTCTAAATTTAGCAAAAATCAATTACACGAGAGTATGCACTTGATCCAGCGATAATCATTTTTGGTTTATGCTCTTTTTGCGATACGTAGTACTTCATCATAATCAATAAGGTGAGTATCTTTTGTTACACCGTAAGAAACTGCATTGAATAATTTCCCTGAGAAGTTTACTTTACTACCATGAGTTAAGTGACCACCAGCATCCATACTCATCCCTAAAAACTGTATCACCAGGTGTTAATAAAGATAAGTAAACTGCGATGTTTGCACTTGATCCTGAGTGTGCTTGAACATTTACGAATTTAGCATCGTAAAGTTCTTTTTAATCTATCTATAGCAAGACTTTCAATTTCATCAATAACTTCACATCCATCATAATATCTTTTTCCCGGATATCCTTCAGCATATTTGTTAGTTAAAAATGCTTCCTGTAGCTTTTTAGTATGTCTTTAGAAACAAAGTTTTCACTAGCAATAAGCTCAATATTAGTATCTTGTCTATGTTGTTCTTTTTTTCAATTAATTCAAAAAAATTTTATCCATAATGGTGCTCCTTGTTTTATATTTTTTTAGAATAACTGAAATTTATATTTTTTTATAAATATAAACTTATAAATAAATGTATGTATATTAGAAACTATGTTAACTCAAAAAAATAGTACTAGTTTAAAAAAATAAATATTTATAAATTATTTGTTATTCTTTGTCTTATAATAATAGCATAGTATCAAAAAAATAAATAAACTAAAAAAATGAAAAAAATAATCAAAATTATTAAAAAAATTTAATTGATGATGAAAAAAATGCGAACATTAAATGTAAAATAAGTATAAAAAATTAAAAATTACTAGTACAGATTATGAATTATTTGTAAGATTGAAAGGAGATATGTATAAAATATATAATAATATAGTTCTATAGAAAAGGAATAAATATAAATAGTAAAAAAATTAGTGAATTTTAATTGGTCTATACTTGATAACAGTAGAAATTAAATAATATTTATGCTATAATTATTAACGGAATACATCTGTATTACTATCGAACCAAATTTTAAGGAGAAAAAAATTTAATATGCTTGTAGATAAACCATTAAAGCTGTTTTTCATTAAATGCTAATATTCCATTAGCACAACAAGTAGCAAAGTCACTAGGAGTAGAATTAAGTAAATGTAGTGTTAAAAAATTCAGTGACGGAGAGGTTTCAATTAATATAGAGGAAAGTGTACGTGGTAGCGAGGTATTTGTACTACAATCAACTAGTGGTCCTGTAAATGACAATTTAATGACTTTATTAATTATGATAGATGCACTTAAACGTGCTTCAGTGGACACAATTAATGTGGTAATTCCTTATTATGGATATGCACGTCAAGATAGAAAAGCAAGAAGTCGTGAACCAATTACAGCTAAATTAGTTGCTAACTTATTAGAAGTAGCAGGGGCAGATCGTGTTATTGCATTAGATCTTCACGCGCTTCAAATTCAAGGATTCTTTGATATTCCGGTTGATCACCTTATGTGTGTACCAATTATTGCAAAAATATTTTTAAAGATAAGCTTCCCTAACATGGAAGAAGTTGTTGTTGTATCACCAGATCATGGCGGTGTAACACGTGCTAGAAAACTAGCAGATGCATTAAATACGCCAATCGCAATTATTGACAAGAGAAGACCAAAACCAAATGTTGCTGAAGTTATGAATATTGTAGGTAATATTGAAGGAAAAAAACATGTATTCTTATTGATGATATTATTGATACAGCGGGAACAATTACTTTAGGAGCTCAAGCACTTAAAGATAGAGGAGCGAAAGAAGTTTATGCAAGTTGCTCACATGCTGTATTAAGTGGACAAGCATTAGATAGAATTGAAAAATTCTCCAATTAAAGAGTTAGTATATGCTAACACAATTGATATACCAGAAGAGAAAAAAATTAGATAAAAATGGTACCGTTGTGTGTGGGTGATTTAATAGCTAAAGCAATTTACAAAAATCCACAATAACGAACCTGTAAGTGTTCTTTTTGAATAATCATTAATTAAATTAATTTTTTTAAAGAAGGTAGCGGTGCCCGTTGCCTTCTTTAAGTCGTATATTCGATAGTAAAAAAATAAAAAAAGCGAGGATAACTTATGAAATTAATAGTTGGTTTAGGAAATCCAGGAAAACAATATGAAAATACAAGACATAATATTGGATTTATGGTTCTTGATGAACTAGCAAAAATCTTGGAATATAAGTTTTGATAAAACGAAATTTAACGCTGAGTATGCTATAGCTTATCATGGTGGAATTAAATATTTATTAATTAAGCCAACAACGTATATGAATCTTTCAGGAGAGGCTGTAGGGAAATTTTACGATTATTTTGAGATTGATATTGAAGATATTTTTAGTAATATATGATGATTTAGATACAAAAAACTGCAAACTTTAAATTAAAAAGCTAAAGGTAGTAGTGGTGGTCATAATGGAATTAAGAGTGTTATTAGCCACTTAGGAACAGAGAAATTCAATAGATTAAAAAAATTGGAATAGATAGACCGACACCTCCGATGAAGGTAGTAGATTATGTCTTAGGAAGATTCTCAAAAAGACGAAATGAGTGAAATTGAAAAAAATTTATTCTAAGAGTGTAAATTGTATTGAAGATTTCTCAAAAAAATGAGTTTCGTAGATTTAATGAATAAATATAATTAAAAAAATAATCGCAGCAAAAAGGTGACATCCCAGAAGTCCTAAATTTTAAAAAAAGTTTATAAGTAATTTATAGGTGAAGTGGACTATAGATATCTAAATATTCTTTATAAAAAGTATGTTAGATATCTAATAACCTTTGTGGAGTCTCAATAAAAATAGATTTCTCTGAAATCGTGATTTTTTTGAGTCATTCCATTTTTGCTGCTATTTGTCGTAGAAAGGAGCATATATGATAAAAAGATAGTCTTTTGGAAATTGTTAATTTACAATTTGATAAAAAGAATAAAAAAATATAGGTGTATATGGACAAAATTTAACAACACGTGCTTTAGAAATATATAACGAATATAAAAAAATAGTGGTAAGACAATTATAGTGTTATCACAAAGTAAAGCAGAAGCTGAAGAATTGTTCGCTATTTTAAATGATTTCGAAGGTGAAACATATATTTATCCAGAAATTGATATATTAAAAACGCCATACTTCTAAAAGTAATGACTTGGTACAAAATTCTATTAAAGTTCTTGAAAATCTTGTACATAATATTCAAAGTATTATAATTGTACCGATTGAATCAATTTATAGAACTGTAAAAAATCCTAGTGATTTCAAAAATAATAGCTTTGAGATTAATGAAGATACTGTTATTAGTTTTGATGAATTACAGAAAAAACTAGTTAATATGGGGTATCGTCGTGTTGAAACAGTCGATGTAGTAGGAGAGTTTTCAAAAAGGGGGAGTATAGTTGATATTTTCAGCCCTTTAAGTGAGAAGCCTATTAGATTGGACTTCTTTGATGACGAACTTGATAGTATGAGAACTTTTGATGAAATTACACAAAGGTCGTTAGAAAAAATAGATAGTGCTGTTATTTATCCTACAAGTGATTTTTTTCCTTACATCTGAAGAAAAAGATGTAGTTGTTGAGAGAATACTTACTAAGTTAAATGATACCAAATTAAGAGCTGAGGAAAACTATCAAGAAATTAGTACCTATCTTCAAGAAAAGATAGAAATTTATAAAGCAACAGGAGATTTTAGTGATCTAGAGAGTTTTTCGAATTTAGTTTATGAAAATACATATAGTATTGCCGACTATTTAACAGATGATATTATAGTCTTCTATGACAATTATCATAAAAATCTTAGAAAAAAATAGAAGGACTACGAGAATACTTTTTAACAAGTCTTCAAGAGATGAATAGAAATTATATATATCAAGATGTAATAGATAATGTAGCTTTTGAAAAAAATTCAAAACTTAGATGTAAGAAAAATTCTATTTATCTACCTTAAAAACTCAATGATAAGATTATAGAAAAAAACTACAATTTAGATATAATTGATTTGGCTTATTATTCAAGTGAAGAATATTTAGCTAAGGAAATACGTGAAAAAAATTAACTGATAATTATAAGGTAATTATTTCATTAAACACTCAAAAAAACAAAAAAAGATTATGTAGAAAAAGGTACTATTCGATAATTATTTCTATGATGATATTTATTATGGTGTTAAAGAAGGGAAAAATTTTTTTATTGATGTAAATAAATATCACCTTAAGGGGTTAGAGGATAGAAAGAATAAAAATATTTTTATTAACACCTCGTGAACTCTTTACAGAAGAAGAGAGAAAAAAACGTCGCGTAAAAATTCAAATATACTAACTCAGAAAAAAATACGAAATTACCAAGAACTAAATGTTGGTGATTATATCGTTCATGTTAGTCATGGGATAGGGGTTATATGAAGGTATAGAGAATGTTGAAGTTGGTGGAGTATACAAAGACTTCTTGAAGATTGTTTATGATGGTGGTGATATTATTTATGTGGACATACATAATATGAACTATATTCAAAAATATACCGCGTCTACTGATAATAGAAAACCCGCATTAAATAAACTAGGAACAAAAAAATTGGCAGAAGACTAAAAGTAGAGTCCGAAAAGAAATTGAGGATATATCTGAAAGATCTTATTAAGTTATATATTAAACGTGAGTTGAGTTCGGGTTATGCTTATAGTTTTGATGGGAGTATGCAAGCTGAGTTTGAAGCTGATTTTTCATATACACCAACGGATGATCAGGTGAAAGCTACAGAAGAAATTAAAAGAGATATGGAAAAACAACGTCCGATGGATAGACTTCTATGTGGAGATGTTGGTTTCGGTAAAACAGAGGTAGCGATGAGGGTTGCATTTAAAGCAGTTACTGATAATAAACAAGTGGCGATATTAGTGCCGACAACTCTTCTTGCTGAACAACACTACGATAATTTCGTTAGTAGATTTGCTAACTTCCCAGTAAATATAGAAGTAGTAAGTAGATTTAAATCTGCAAAAGATATTACTGAAATTTGTAAAAAAACTTGAAGAAGGTAAAATAGATATTATTGTTGGAACTCATAAACTATTAAATGACAAATTTAAATATAAAGATTTAGGTCTATTAATAATTGATGAAGAACAACGTTTTGGAGTTAAACATAAAGAAAAAAATAAAAACATCTTAAAAAAATACAGTAGATGTTCTTACCCTTAGTGCAACTCCAATTCCTAGAACATTACATATGAGTTTAATTGGAATTAGGGATCTTTCGGTAATTGAAACTCCTCCAAGAGAACGTCAACCAATCCAAACTTTTGTGACAGCTCAAAATAAAATGGTCATAAAAAGAAGCGGTTATGAATGAGATTAATCGTGGAGGGCAGGTGTTTTATGTTTATAATAGAGTAGAAACTATTGATGAAAAAAATACCTAGAGCTAAAAACAATTATTACCTGATATAAATATAGCATATGCACATGGTAGAATGAGTCAAAGAGAACTTGAAAATATTATGTCTGACGTTATCGATAGAAAATATGATATGCTAATATCAACGACAATCATAGAAACGGGAATTGATATTTCTAATGTAAATACATTAATAGTTGAAGATGCCGATCGCTTCGGATTAAGTCAATTGTATCAACTTCGTGGACGAGTAGGTCGTAGTAGTCGAGAAGCTTATGCATACTTGATGTACGAACCGTTTAAGTCATTAACTGAGAACTCAGAGAAGAGATTATCGGCGATCAAGAACTTTACTTCTTTAGGTAGTGGTTTTAAAATCGCTATGCAGGATTTATCTATTAGAGGGGCTGGAGATGTTCTTGGTGGAAGACAACATGGTTTCATTGATTCAGTAGGTTATACATTGTATTCTCAAATGTTAGAACAAGAAATTCAAGCTAAAAAAGGGAATTTTAGAACCGTTATTAGAACAGGATAGAACACAAGATGTTAGTTACTATGAAAAATATAATAAAAAGAAGCTTCTCCGAAAAATTAAGAAAGATATTTTTTTGAAGTTAAGACAGATGATTTAGAAATTAAACTTAACGTTGATGCATTTATTCCAAAAAGAGTATATTACTAGTGATGCAGATAAAATAGATTTCTATAAGAGATTAAATAATGTAATTAGTGATGAAGAGATTGATAGCATTGTAGAAGATCTAATTGATAGATTCTCTGATTTTTGGAGAAGAAGTTAATAACCTAATAGATATATGTTATCTGAAAGTTATGGCGAAAAAAATACTATGGTGACTAGTATTAAAGAATTAGCCAATAAAGTAGTTGTAACTTTTGATAAAGACATTATGAACAGTCTTAAAGGAAAAAGAATTATTTACAGCTTTAACGCCACATAAGGACACACGTATCGTTGCAAAAGATGGATTCTTCCTTGAAATAGATAAAAAAAGAAAGATATAACATTAGACGAATTAGAGAAATGTTAGCCTTAGTATATAATAATTTGGAGAAGAATGATGAATAAAAAAATAGATGCCCTTGGGCGAAGGATCCTTTAGATATTGAATATCATGATAATGAATGGGGAGAGAAACTCATAATGATCAAATGTTATTTGAATATCTAATACTAGAAGGAATGCAAGCTGGTTTAAGTTGGTCGATAATACTTAAGAAACGAGAAAAATTTCAAACGTGCTTTTTGATAATTTTTGATTATAATATCTGTGCTAATTATACCGATGAATACCTAGAATCGTTAAGACAAGACGCTAGTATAATTAGAAATAAATTGAAAAATATATTCTGTTAGAAAAAAATGCTGTAGCATTTCTTAAGGTTCAAAAAAAGAATTTGGAAGTTTTGACAAATATATCTGGAGTTTTATAGATTATAAAAAAATCAACAACAAATTAGAAAAACTACAAAAGACGCAGCAAGTGAATCGGAGTTATCTACTAGAATAAGTAAAGATCTGAAAAAAGAGGATTTAGTTTTGTAGGAAGTACGATAATTTACAGCTATATGCAGGCTATTGGAATGATAAATGATCATGAAAAAAAGGATGTTTTTTTGTTATAAAGAATGTTGCTAAGAAATGTTATTAAATATGTATTATGGATAGTATTATGGATAAGGAAATTGCTCAAATTTAGATATAACTTTACTTTTATAAGAAATACAGTCTATAATATATAAGTATGTTTAATTTTAAGATTGGATTTTATAAATGGATAAGAGAACTATTAAAAATTGAAGAAATAGCAGACAATAAAATATTTGTTGAAATATTTTTAGAAGAGATAAAAAAAGATACAAGAAATTCCTAAAAATGCCAAAATGTGAATTTTTTTACATATTGGAGCTACGAGTAATACACACGTACTAGGGGAGAAAAATTGTTGATATACTTGTTGTTGTAGAAAAATTTGCATGAAATAACAACATTTGATGAAAAAAAGACTAAATAATATCGGTTATCATAGAATAGCTCATAATGGTACAAAAAGGTGTAATAAAAATATGCTAGAATTATCGATTATCTAACAATGAGCTATGATGTTGTATTAAATGTAGTGCAACGTGATACGGAAATACATAAAGATTTTATAAAAAAATTAAAGAAATTTTTTTAATGATGAAGTTTTAAAAATGAATATAATTCATTTAAAAAAATAATAATAAAGAACTTTCGTTTAAAGATTATTCAACAAAAAAAGTAATATTTATAAATGATATGTTAAAAAAAGGATTGAAAAATAATGATTAAAAATAAAAAAATATTGAGGAGATTCTTCAAAAATAGTGAAGTACTATATAATGAACCTTTAAGAAAATATAGTTTTACAAAAAAACGGGTGGAAACGCAGAAGTTTTAGTAAAATTAACAAACGAACAAGATTTACAAAAATATTATTAAATATAGCAACGATAATAATATAGAATTAACGATTTTTAGGAAATGGTTCAAATGTGTTAATTTCAGATAATGGTATTGCAGGAATAGTAGCTATAACTAGCGATATGAACAAGATTGAATTATTAGATGGTGATATTATTTCTTGTTATGCGGGATTAACGTTAAAAAGAACTTACAGACTTTTTGTATTGAAAAATAGCTTAACTAACCTTGAATTTTCATGTGGTATTCCAGGAAGTGTTGGTGGAGCAATCTTCATGAATGCTGGGGCATATGGCGGTGAAATGAAGGAAGTTGTTCAAAAAGTTGAAGTTTTTCACTAAAAGCTGGCGAAAAAGAAAATGTACACAAAATGAACAGATGGAATTTTCATATAGACATTCTATAATTCAAGAAACTAAAGAAATTATTTCTAGAGTGTGTTTCCAAATGAAAAAAAGGAGATAAAGAAGAAATTATCTCTAAAGTAGAAGAATTAAATAAAATGCGCTCAGATAAGCAACCTTTAGAATACCCTTCATGCGGTTCTGTATTTAAACGACCAGAAGGATATTTCGCAGGAAAAATTAATCCAAGATGCGGGGTTACAAGGATTGACTGTAGGTGGAGTACAAGTTTCAAAAAAACATGCCGGATTTATGGTTAATATAGATTCAGCAACTTGTGAAGATTATAAAAAAATTTAATAAAAAGAAGTTCAGAAAAAAAGTTTTTAGAAGATTCAGGTGTTGAACTTGAGTGTGAAGTTAAAAATTTTAGGTGAATAAAAAGGAGTGACTCAAAAAAATCGTGATTTCTTAAGAAACAAGATTTTGTCGAGTCACCCTCGCACAGTTTATTAGATGTCTAAAAAAAGTTTTTTTATAAAGTGAATTTAGATATCAATAAACCACTGCGTCTATGAGTTCACATATGAACTTTGTTAAATTTCAGGGCTGGATTAGCCCTTTTTTTATTTCATATTATCTATAAATTTTTTTATATTGTGCTAGATTTTTGCTCATTTTTATTGTTTGTTTTTTTGGAGTATAGAATGTTCTTCCCTACAAGGTTATCTGGGAGATATTGTTGTTTAATATAACCAGTTGGATGGCTATGTGGATATTGATAACCAACACCACGATTAAGTTTATCAGCACCATAATAATGTGCATCTCTAAGATGATCAGGAATAATAAATTTCGGATTTGTCTTAGTTTCATGTAGTGCATTGTCGATTGCCACATAAGCACTATTAGATTTTAATGACAGAGCTAGTTGAATAACAGCGTTGGCTAATGGTATTCTAGCTTCGGGTAATCCGAGCATCTTCGCACTTTCAATAGCAGCGTGAACAAAAGGCCCGATATTTGGATTTGCTAGACCGATATCTTCGTAAGCTATAACACTCATTCTTCTATATATAGTGTCTAAATCACCACTATCAATCAATAATGCTAAGTAATATAGTGATGCATCAACATCACTTCCACGTATAGACTTTTGAAAAGCACTAATGATGTCATAAAAAGCATCACCATCTTTATCATAGGCTTTGAATTTTTCCTAGAGATAAGTTTAATAACTTCTCTTTTGTGATAATTTCACCTTCATTTGATAAATTATATAAAAATTTCAAAAGTATTTAAAGAGAATCTCAAATCACCAGAAGAGTTAAGAGCGATTGTTTTAAACACATCGTCCTCGATTGATAATTCTTTAGGGAATATTTCTTTTATTATTTGCTATTTTTTTTAGATATTCATAAATATCATCGTTTGAAACTTGTTGTAATTCAAAAATAATTAAACGTGATCTAATCGCAGGATTTACGGTATGATATGGATTATTGGTTGTACATCCAATAACGTATATATTATCAAATTCGATTTCAGGAAGTAGAATATCTTGCATAGGTTTTGTTAATCTATGAAATTCATCAAGTAGTAATATTACTTTTTTTAAACCTTTTTAGATTCTTCTATTACTGCAGTTAAATCTTTCTTAGTACAATTTACAGCATTTTAGCATTTTAAATTTATAGTCTAGTTCATTAGCTAAAGCATTAGCGATTGAAGTTTTTTTCCAGTTCGAGGGGGACCATATAAAAATAAATGAGAACATTTTTTTGCTTTCTACTATCTTAGTGAGGACTTTTTCCATCTCCAATTAAATGATGTTGACCAATAATATCACTAATTTTATTTGGTCGTAATTTATTGATAAGGGTTTCCATGGTACCTCCTTTAAAAATTTTATGATTTATTTATTAGAATTTAAATTTATACTAATAGTTTTTCTTTATTTTATTTATATTTGTAAATGATATGAGTTTATTTTATTAATTGCGTTTTTTGAATATAAGCTATAATAAATAGTAGATTAGATAACTTGTGAAGGATAAACGCTGGGTCCCAAAAATGGGGTAGGTTAATAACTGAGCATTCCTATGTGCCTGGGGTTATCTTTTTTTATACCTTTTTTTAAGCTCTCTACAAAATTATGAGGGTCTTTTTTTATTTCAGTAATAATAAATTCAATAAATTGCTCGGAGTATGTATAATGAGTTGAATTTCCGATTTTATGACAGCATGAATATTTTGGTTCATCTTTTTATTTTATAAAAAAATCGATGATAAGGTTTAATACATACTGATTAAAGCCCTTTTTATAATTTAATTTTTACATTTTGTTTTTTTAATCTTTCTTCTACGACAGTAATAACATTAGCATATAAATATTTATGAGTTTGAGAAGGATCTTTTGGATCTTTTGATAATCGCAACCTTGTTTTCAGATTCTTTGCATATAGCCACAGTAAAGTTTGCTTCTTTTCTTTTTCTTAGTAATAAAAAAAGATTTTGTTTAATTCCAATAGAAAATTTATCTGAATTGTATTCATTAGATAGTATATCAATTTCATTAGCCTGTTGAATAAATTTTTCAGCGATTTCAGCTGGGTATTTTATTCTTATTTCTTCATTACTCAATGGTTCATAACTTGCAGAAATAGTAAGAAAAATTTTTGTGCGATATGTTGTGTAATATCTTGATTATGGAATCGTAATAATTCATTTGTGAAATTAATAACGCAAGCTTGAAAAAAAGGGGTGCATATTTTTAACTCATAATCTTCAGTTATATAGTGAGTACTAATATTTCTTAATTCTATAATCTTCTCTAGATTTAATCTTCTCTAGATTTAATCTTATCCTAGTATTACTATCAGAATATATTTTTTTCACAACATTTTTCTAAACTTAATGTTCTAGACTCATTATCTTTATAATATATTGGAATCTGTCGATTCAACAACTCCGCTTTTAACATCAATTCCCGGGCATTACATATAAAAAAACTGAATCCTTCTATTCTATATTTGATAGTAGGTTTATTATATATTTCTAAACCTAGAATAAAAAGCTTCTATACTTTTTTTTCAACAAATTTATTTTTTTAACTTTTTCATTATCTTTAATCTCCCTAGTTATTAATTTGATCAATTCTAATCTTCTTTAATTATATCATAATTGATATAGTTGTTGTTAGAAAGTTTAACTAGGAGTAAGTGCAGAAGAAATAATAAAAATTTTTACATAAGTTGAAATTTATGGTAAAAATAGATTAATCACAATTAGGGGATGTTTAGGATTCGACAGGGATGCTAGTCTTCTTGGTGGCATGTAGGAGGGTTGTCTTCTTTAACAACACATCAGTTAAATATAACTGGCGAAAAAAACAAATTACGCTTTAGCAGCTTAATAAGCTAAAGGCTGATTACTTTGTTTGACTGTGACAAAGCTAATCGGTTCATTCTTAGCAGTCTACGATTTTTCTTCCGTTTGTAGAAAAAAATAAGAGATTAATCAAACTCGTTTTTTTCATTGCCTGTTTATCGGCTTAAGTGGAGAATTAAATTTAATAGGTAAACTAAACATGTAGAGGCTAAGGGAGGTATTTTTGGACGCGGGTTCAAATCCCGCCATCTCCATTTAATTAGAAGTGTACCATTTTGGTATGCTTTTTTTATTTTATATTACAGGAAAAATGTTAAAAACTACTAATATTTTTATTCTAATTGATAATTATTGTTAAAATAAAATAACTATTTATATTTTTTTATTTTTTTATTTAAAAATACATTCTAAATATAAAAATTATATTTTTTTATATTGATTATTTTATTAAATTATATATTATAAAAAAATGTATTTTAAAAACTATTTAAAATTAATTATTTAAAAAAATAATTGTTTATTTAGTTGTCGAAAAAGCTAAGTAATATCTCTTTATTAGGGATATTTTTTTTATGATATTATATATAACATTATAATATATAAATTTTTTTATAAATTTAGAAGGAGAAATGGTATAGATGATAGGAAAAAACAATAAAAAAAGAAATTCCATGAACTCTCTGGAAATAAAGTGGAAACCTATTCTATAAAAAAATTAAAAAGTAGGGGCAGCGAGTGTTCTGATTGGAATAGGTTTATTCTTTGGTGCAGGTGTTGTAGAGGCTAGCGATAATGGTACCCAAGCACGTGAAGCTACTAATAATCCAGATGAAGGAGTGAATAACGCTAATATTATTCCAGAGAATTCTGTGAAACCAGTAGCGAATAAAAATTAAGAATACTTATGAAAAAAAGTAGCTAAAGTTGTTGAAGAAAAGTTAGCATCTCAATTAGGGTGAAAATAATCAAGATAAAACTAAAAACAAAAAGAAATTGATAAATCTTTATTATTACTAAAAAAATTGAAGAACTAAAAAGCTCAACTAGAAAGAATTAAAAAAATAATACAAAACAACAATCAATGATTGACGATGCTAATAGTAAGTTAGCATCAGCAGAGAACATTCTTCAATCATCTGCTACTCAACAAGAAGTAAATAAAAAAAGCAAAAAGAAATCAGCTCATTTACTTCTATCTTAAAAATCAATTAAAGCTGAAGAAACACCTAAAGAAAAATAAAAAAATCAAGATAGTCGTAATGGCAAAAAGATGGAAGAAGGAGTAAGCTTTAGAGAGGGAGTTACAAGCCATGCTATATCAGGAGGTGTTCATTTTGATAGTAGTAATGGACCAACAGAAAAACAAATCCCTGTTGCAAATGGAGGGAATGGGAGTCGTTATCAAAAAGTATCTATAACTTACTCTGCATCCTCTAATGAAACGGTTGTTGATGGAAAAGTTCGTATTACAATTCCGAAACAATTTTTACATTCAAAGTCGCAACCAGAATTTAAACACTCTACATTTGTTAATAAAGTAGAAGATAAATCAACAGAGTCTGCTTATATTTATGAATTGAGTCTTAATCCTATGACAGGTGGAACAGTTGCAGAGAGTGAGATGAAATTGCAAATTGGTACCTCTATAAAAAAACGCTCCAAGTAATGGTGATCGACTTCCTATTACTGTAGAATTAGGAACTGGTGATAATTATACGGTTTCTAAGACTATAACTGCAACGTTTGATTATTTATCTGAAATTCTTTATCGAGAATCAGATAGTCGTAAAAAAAGAAGTAGGAAGCTTTTATTTTTGGGAACCCATATAATGAATATGCAAAAGAAGAAGCTGAATGGAAATTAGGAAATGTTATTGATGGTATTTTTTTAAGCCTATTGAAAAATGCAACGTACAAATTACCTTTTTATTGCAGCAAATAACGCCTATATCCTGAATAGAGAAGCAGATGACAATGGAACTGCTTCTCATAACGGGAATGGTCGATTGTTAAAAATATGATTACACAATTAGTGGAATTCCGGACATTTTTGAAATAGTTCCGGTATGAGCGGTAGTGATAGGTGGAAACTGGAAAATGGAGTGGCAACTTTTACACCAAAGAATGAGGCTAGTGAAGGTACTAATATTAATGATTATGCTCTTTATTTACGATTAAAAAAAGGGAGTTTTGACGACATCTGATGAAATTCAAAAATATATTGATACTACACCGACTAAAGGGTATCTTCCACCAATTACTTATACTGCAGTAGGGCATCGACCAGATGGCTCAACATTTACACAAAAATTACCAAGTAACAATGAATTTCGTGTTTATGCCTCAGCTGGACTCCCTAATATCGCAAGCTTATATACCTATATTTGGACTCCTAATAATCAGAAATTATATTCAAATCAATCAGATACAGATATGTTTAGGGCTTCAGTTAGATTGGAAGATTCTAAAAATGAAAGGTGATGGGGAATCTTTTCGGGTAATTTTTGTTAATTACTTTATTCCGGAAGATCAGAAAGATAATTATTTTACATCTGTTAGACTAGGAGATTTTTAAATATGCTAAGTTAAACGCAAATGGAACTAAATCAACTATTGATTATACTGATGCAAGTGGAACGTTAGTAAAAACCATTTAAATTATATGGAATAAATGAGCAAAAATCAACCTGAATTGATTAAAGAGTACTCAAATGCAGAAGAAATGGCAACTACCATTAAACTTGATTCGTCTAAACACTATCAACATCTTGTGTTAGAACATTCAGGAATTGAAGACAAGTATTATAAAGATGGGGAAAAAAATAAAAAAATTAAAGAATTTAATGCTTTTTCTAGATGTAAAGGTACCTAGTTGGAAAGAGAAAAGTGAAGATGATAAAATTACTAGTTATAAAAAAATCAAATCAATTTAAGTTTCAGTGAAAAATCTAACTCAAGCTTCTAATGAAGTTCGCCCAAAAAAACAGGAAAAATTTAGAGAAGCTGTTCATAATAAAACACCTTATGAGTTATCACTCGAAATGAGTGTACTGAATGGCAGAGGAGTTAATAGTAATGATATTTCTAGAGGAAAAAAATTCTTCCAGTAATTGTTAGTTATCATGCAGCTGATTATTTTAAATCATTAAATGAAAGAGAAAAATGGTGTAGAAACAAGAAACCTATCAAAATTGGATCCAAATATAACTGAAACGAAAAATAATGTTACTTGCAGATCCTAATGTTCCGTTAAAAAGACTTTCGTGTGACAACTGATAATCGATTATTAACAACAGATGTAGTGTATCGAGATCATGAAGGTAGAGCTTTATATGATTATGATAAAAATAAAAAGAAAAAAATATACTACTGTAATACCAACTAGAACAATTACTAACTATAAAAAAACACAGGAAAAAAACAGCATATTTTTTTGATACAAAAGATTTAGGGATAACGAAATATGATGTTTCTAAGAATATAACGGGAGAGTATGGATATAAACCTGTGGCTTTAGCTTTTGAAGTTGAAAAATAATGGATTAGTAGAAAGTAATACTTATGATATTGAGTCTTATTTAGTTTGGAATAGTAGTTCACAAACATTAAAAAGGACGAGACCGTTCGTTGAATTCGGATTATGTTGATGGGCATGAAATTGGTAATACAATATCCAGAGCAAGTGTTAATGTAAAATTTACAAATGTTATTGAGTATTACACTGCACTTGGTATTTCGAAACCTGGAACTCCAGTTGTTCGAGGAATTATAGATGTAGTAAATGGAAATGAAGTGACCTTGACGCCAACTATTCAAAACTTAACAGATGAGCCACAACAAATTAAAGAGGCAGTTGTATTAGTACCTAAAAAAGAAGCAGTTACATATTTAGAAGGACCAATTGTTGATAATTCTGATTCATGGGAAGTTGTTTATACGACTTCAACTGTGGAAGATAAAACTACAGCGACATATGTAACAGCAGATCAGGTTTCTAATTGGAAAGATGTGACAGCTGTAAAATATGTTTTCAAATCTGATTATCGAGTAACTAAAGCAGCACCTTTTGTGAGATCGTTTTAATGTTAGAGTCGACCAACAAAAATCCAAACTTTATCCAAAGTACATCACAAATATTTTTGAAAAAAATGCTCAAGATACTTGGTTAAAAATCTAATATTGTAGGTCTTAGAACAGAAGATATTAGAGGTAAAAGTTATTTCTCGCTACTATACAACTAGTGGATTGGATTTATCACCAGAAGATTCTGAAAGCAAGAAGAACTACCGAAGGATTTGCAAATGAGTCATACACGACCAATAAAGATGACGTTATGAATAAAAAAAGGACGAACTTACATTTATAAAGAGTTGAGATCCAACCTCTGCAACACCATCGGGAACATATGAAAAGCAAGTCACTAAGAAAGTAACTTATTTATATGAAGAAGCTAAGGAAGTAACTGAAACAAAAAGAAGTTAAACGAACTATTAATTATTTAGAAAAAAATAACGAAACTAATGTGCTATCACAACCTGTCGAACAAGTTGTTACAGTATCGAGAAAAAGTTTATATAGGAAAAAGAAACAGGACGAAGAATTGAGGGAGAGTGGATAATAGACAATAGCACTAAGTGGACAGAAGTCCGATCTCCAATTCTTTCTGGATGGGAAAAACCAGAAGTAAAAGTTAATGATCAATATATCGCTAAAGAGGCAATTGATGAAGTAAGAATTACACCTGAAATCCTTAATAACGGTAATGTTGTTGAAAATGTATACTATGAGCGATTTGTCCCAGTTGGTGGAGATGTAGTTGCAAAATATGTTATCGAAGGTACAGCAACTGAATTAAAAAACAGCAACAGATGTTGCTAAGGGATTAAAAGTTGGGAAAAACTATACTTCAACAGCGCCAGTAGCAGGTGAAGAATTAACAGATACTGATGGGAAAGTTTATGTATATAAAGGACATAAAGCTACATCAGCTGGAGAACAAGGTACAGTTACAGCGGATAAACAAGAAGTCGTTTATGAGTACGCACCAAAAGTAGGCGGAAACGTCGAAGTTAAATACGTCATCGCAGGAACAGAAACAAACCTAAAAGATCCGATAACATTAGTAGCTAATGGACAAGTAGGAAGTAACTACACTGCGACGAAAGATGCAACTATTACAAAAGAAGATGGAAGAGTTTATAAACTTGTTGCAGCAAATAATGGACTAAAAACAGGTTCAGCTACAGAAACAGGTAAAGTAACTACAGAAAAACAAACAGTTACTTATGAGTATGAGTTACAAAAAGGAGATGTAACAGTTAAGTACGAAGACGAAGCAGGAAATGCAATCTCAACACCAAATGAATTGAAAAAAAGGTGTAGAAACAGGAACAGTATACAATACAACTTCAGAAGATGTTAAGAAACCAAGAATTCAAACAGAAGATGGAAAAGTATACAAACTGAAAGAGAAAAAAGCAGGCTCAGCTCCAGAAGATGGCAAAGTAAGTGATACACCAGCGGTAATCACATACGTATACACATTGGAAAAATGGAGACGTAACAGTTAAGTACGAAGACGAAGCAGGAAATGCAATCTCAACACCAAATGAATTGAAAAAAAGGTGTAGAAACAGGAACAGTATACAATACAACTTCAGAAGATGTTAAGAAACCAAGAATTCAAACAGAAGATGGAAAAAGTATACAAACTGAAAGAGAAAAAAAGCAGACTCAGCTCCAGAAGATGGCAAAGTAAGTGATACACCAGCGGTAATCACATACGTATACACATTAGAAAATGGAGACGTAACAGTTAAGTACGAAGACGAAGCAGGAAATGCAATCTCAACACCAAAATGAATTGAAAAAAAGGGTGTAGAAACAGGAACAGTATACAATACAACTTCAGAAGATGTTAAGAAACCAAGAATTCAAACAGAAGATGGAAAAAGTATACAAACTGAAAGAGAAAAAAAGCAGACTCAGCTCCAGAAGATGGCAAAGTAAGTGATACACCAGCGGTAATCACATACGTATACACATTAGAAAATGGAGACGTAACAGTTAAGTACGAAGACGAAGCAGGAAATGCAATCTCAACACCAAAATGAATTGAAAAAAAGGTGTAGAAACAGGAACAGTATACAATACAACTTCAGAAGATGTTAAGAAACCAAGAATTCAAACAGAAGATGGAAAAAGTATACAAACTGAAAGAGAAAAAAAGCAGGCTCAGCTCCAGAAGATGGCAAAGTAAGTGATACACCAACTGTTGTAACTTATGTTTACACTGAAGTAAAAGGTGAAATTATTCAAAAATTTGTTAATGAATCTGGAAAAAGAAATCAAAGATCCAACAAATACTGGTAAGAAATCACTAAACGAAAAAGTAAACTTAGAACATCCAAATCGCATTACAGATAAAGATGGTAAGGTTTATGAATTTGTAAAAGTAGATAAAGTTCCAACTAACTTCACTGAACAACCTCAAACAGCTACTTACACTTATAGAGCAGTTAAAGGTCAAGGGGTTACAGTATCTTATGAAACAACTACTGGAGTTACATTAAAAAGAAACTCAAACAGTTCAACCAAAAGATACACAACTTGGAACAGAATACGATACAACAACATCAAACTTTAAACCTGAACGTATTGAAAAAGATGGTAAAGTATATATTCTTACTGCAACAACTAAACCAGGTTCAGCTGAGGAAAAAAGGTAAAAGTAAGTGAACAACCACAAAAATGTTACTTATGTTTATGAAGAAGTAAAAGAACCAGTAACAAAACAAAAAAATATGGTAATGTAATTGTTACTTATGTTGATAAAGCTGGTCGTCCATTATCAGGGACAACTTCAAGTGGTACTAAGGTTGATAAATCAGTAATCAATACTCCAACGTCACTAGTAAAAACACCATATGACACAACAGATAATAAACCAGAAACAATTACTACAGCTAATGGAAAAAGTTTACAAATTTATAAAAGTAACAAAAATATTCAGATGCAGAAAAATCAGATGTAAAAGGTAGAACATCAGTAATTACTTATGTATATGAATTGTTAAATTCTACTGAAGAATTACCAGAAGCTCATATTGGTTTTTGTAGTTGTTAATTATGTAGATGAGAATGGATTACCAATTTCAGGTACATCTGAAGGTAAAGAAATTCCTACAACAGTGATGGATATTAATGGTGATTTAGTTGGAACTCAGTATGATACAACTGATCACAAACCAACAACAATCACAACTTCAAATGGTGATGTTTATGAATTTGTGAAGAAATCTGAATTATCAGCTTCTGAATCAGGAAAAATTAAAAGAAGGTGTTGCAACAGTTGAGTATGTTTACCGTAAAGTTGTTACAACTTATGTAGATGAAGAAGGCAAAGAAATCAACCCTTCAGACAAAGGAACGAAGGATAAGAAAGACATTCCAGAGTACATCTACAAAGAAACGAAGAAAGACGACAAAGGCAATACAATTCACGTATATCGTCAAGTCGTAACAACTTATGTAAATGAACAAGGTAAAGAGATCAGTTCTTCAGACAAAGGAACGAAAGATAAGAAAGACATTCCAGAGTACATTTATAAAGAAACGAAGAAAGATGAAAAAGGAAATACAGTCCACGTATATCGTCAAGTCGTAACAACTTATGTAAATGAACAAGGTAAAGAGATCAGTTCTTCAGACAAAGGAACGAAAGATAAGAAAGACATTCCAGAGTACATTTATAAAGAAACGAAGAAAGATGAAAAAGGAAATACAGTCCACGTATATCGTCAAGTCGTAACAATTTATGTAAATGAAGAAGGAAAAAGAAATCACCCTTCAGAAAAAAAGGGAACGAAGGATAAGAAAGATATTCCAGAATACATCTACAAAGAAACGAAGAAAGACGATAAAGGCAATACAATTCACGTATATCGCCAAGTCGTAACAACGTATGTAGACGAAAAAGGTAAAGAAATCAACCCTTCAGAAAAAAAGGAACGAAAGATAAGAAAGACATTCCAGAGTACATTTACAAAGAAACGAAGAAAGATGATAAAGGAAATACAATACACGTATATCGTCAAAAATCCAAAACCAGTTGATCCAACGAAACCAGTTGAGCCAACAAAACCAGTTAAACCGACAAAACCGGTTGAACCAACGAAACCAGTTGAACCAACGAAACCGGTTGAGCCAACAAAACCAGTTGAACCAACGAAACCGGTTGAACCAACAAAAACCAACGGAAGCAAAAAAATACCTCAAACAGAAGAAGGGGTTCAAAAAGTTCCAACAAAAACGCTTGGCAAATACAGGAACAACTGAGACTAATACTGGATTAGCAGGATTAGGATTAGCATTGTTTGGAGGATTATTAGCTGCAACTAAACGTCGTAGAAATAAGTAAAAAAACTAAACTGTGTATACTTTTTAGAAATATAAAAAAATTCTAGGTAGTATCTATATATTACCTAGAATTTTTGGTTGTATATCTGTTTTTGGTTGTATACCTATCTGTTAAGAGGATTTATCGTAATAATCTAATTGTAATCGTTTGATAAATGTACTATAATATTATTGAAGAGTAAGAAATAATTTATCAAAGGGGAGGTGATTATGATGAAATTATTAACAATGTTTAAATTTACTAATTTAGATAATCAAGATGAAGTTTATGAAGGTGGAGTAATTTCTATTCTTTTTAGCAATCGGTAGACATTTATGGTTAGGATTAACTAATATCGTTAAAGCATTAGGATATACATTTTACTTGGTAACTTGGTTATTGTATATAATAGCATTAATAGTAGGAATAGGGTTTATTTTCTATTATTTGTATCTCGTTGGATTAGCTCTATTTTAGTAAAAATTTTTTTAAAAAACAGCTGCAACTAGAATTTGTAAAGGTTTTAGTTACAGCTGTTTTTTTAGTAATGTTGGTTTGTAAATAGTTATTAGGTATGCTATAATGTAACTATAATCAAAAAGGAAGTAAAAAAAGAATGCTAATTAAATTTTCAGATAGATTTTTATTATACAAAACAACGATATATGTATTTAGAACCGACACTTGGTTATTTAAAAGGTGAATATTTTTTTCTGTAATGTTAGATTCAGGAAATGGACCTTCGCAAGTGGAGAATTTTTTTGAATGAATTAAAAAGAGAATGATTTTCCTATGCCAAGTTATGTGATATTAACTCATCATCATTGGGATCATAGTTTTTGGAGCTGCATACTTGAATATACCAGTAATAGCGACAGATAGAGCTAGAGACTCTTTAATTGAGTTATCGCAACTTAATTGGGATGATGAGAGTCTGTATCAAAGGGTAAAAGATGGAACTGAAATAAAATATAGTGCGGATGTAATAAAAAGAGTTTATGAAAAAATAATGAAATAAAAAAATTAGAATACCAGATATGCCAAAAATGGCTGATTTCAATTTGAATCTTGGTGGAGTTAAAATAAATTGTATATATAATGATAACTCACATTCTAATGATGCATTTTTAATTTATATTCCAGAGGAAAAAAACTATTGTTTTTAGGAGATAGTCATGCTAAAAACTACTATACTAAACCGATGGCATATAATAAGCAGAAACTCCGTGATTATATAGATAGAATAACAATTCTTGATTTTGAATATGCTGTTCCTGGTCATGGTAACATATTTACAAGAGAGGAATTGTTAGATTATCTTGAAAAAGAATATACAAAAATGAGGTGATTACATATGAATTTAATGATGTCTCTCGATTGATTCTTTTAATTACTATGTCATTAACTTTCTGTCAACAACTATTTTCAAGAAAATTTAATTTATTTGGAATATTGTCGATAGTTAGTTTAGCGACATATATAGCCTTACATTCTTATTCAACAGGACTTAGTATTTTTGTTCTATTGCTGTTCATTGGCGGACTTTGTTTAATAGGACTTGAAATGTTTGTCCCAGTAGGAATAGTGGGCACTGTAGGTATCATTACCGTAGTATATGCAATAATTTATGTGAATAAATCAACATATTATATTGCATTTATTTTTAATAGTTTCTCTAATACTTGCAGTTATACTGTATTATGTAAATAGAAGTATTTTTCATAAAAAGTTGGTTTTTCTAGATAGACTTGTATTAACTGATGCAATTTCAACAGAAGGCGGCTATGTAGCAAGTGAAAGTAGAACAGAGCTTGTAGGGAAAAAAACTTCAAGCATATACAGATTTACGTCCAGCAGGTGTTGCCGTATTTGGCGATGAAAAAAATTGGATGTAGTTACTGATGGAGACTTTATAGAAAAAGGTAATGAAATTGAAATTATACGTGTTGAAGGAATGCGTATAGTAGTTAAAAAATATAAATATTTTAAGGAGGTAGTATTATGCCAGAATTAATTTTCTCAGGTATTATCGTCATAGTAGTGCTTATTGTACTATCGATATTCTTTACTTTCTTTCCACTTGGTCTTTGGATTAGTGCGATTGCCGCAGGAGTTAAGGTGAGTATCTTTACACTTGTTGGTATGAGACTAAGACGTGTTATACCAAGTAGAGTAATAAATCCAATGATCAAAGCTCACAAAGCAGGATTAGCTGTTACTATTAATCAATTGGAAAGTCACTATTTAGCAGGGGGAATGTTGATAGAGTGATTAATGCTCTAATCGCAGCACACAGAGCTAATATAGTAAGTTTAACTTTTGAACGTTGTGCAGCTATTGATTTAGCAGGACGTGATGTTCTTCAAGCAGTTCAAATGAGTGTTAACCCGAAAGTTATTGAAACTCCATATATAGCAGGGGTTGCGATTAATGGTATTGAGGTTAAAGCTAAAAGCGAGAATTACAGTTCGTGCAAACATTGAACGTTTAGTAGGGGAGCTGGAGAAGAAACAGTTATCGCCCGTGTAGGTGAAGGTATCGTTTCAACAATCGGTTCTTCAGAGTCGCATACAGTAGTTTTAGAAAAATCCTGATCGAATTTCTAAAACAATCTTAGACAAAGGTTTAGATGCAGGTACTGCATTTGAAATCTTATCGATTGATATTCTGGATGTTGACATCGGTCAAAAATATCGGAGCTAACTTGCAAACTGAGCAAGCTATTGCTGACAAAAATATCGCTCAGGCTAAAGCAGAACAACGTCGTGCAATGGCAGTTGCAGCTGAGCAAGAAATGAAAGCAAGAATCCAAGAAATGCGTGCAAAAAGTAGTAGAAGCAGAAGCAGAACTACCACTTGCTATGGCTAAAGCTTTCCAACAAGGTAATCTAGGGTATAATGGATTATATGAATTATAAAAATTTAGAAGCTGATACAGGTATGAGAGATTCAATTAAACGTATGTCACAACCTGAAACAGGAGTAGGAAGATAATTAGATAAAAAGGAGGATGTGAAATGTCGTTTTTAATTTTCGCAGCACCAATAACATTTATCATAATTTTTGCTATTTTTAATTGTTTTTGCTTCTGACAGTAAAAGATACAGAAAAAATTTAGATAATTCAAAACAAATGGAATTAGACAATGCTCGAGCACAGGCTTTAAAGGCTGTTGAAGAGATTAAAAGAATTAAAGAGGCTAATGGTAAAGACTCTAATGCTCTTAGAAATAGACAAAGTTCATTGAGTGATCAGCAAGTATATGAAGAAGATATTTATGAACAACAAGTTGATAGTTCTACTGTAAATAGATATCAACAATATTATAATGAAAAATTATAATAGAGGTAAAAATAAATTTTTCAATGCAAAGAAATTTTGATCAACCTAATGATGTTCAAGACAATTCAAAAAAATTAGAGTTTACACAAGAAAAATATAGTTCGTGGATTGATTGCTAACGAGTACCTTAATAGGAATTCTAGGAGGGAAGATGAGTAGTTTATACATCCCGTTAATCTTTCTATTAGTTTCATTTATTATTGATAAAGTAAGAGAAAATAATAAAAACTAAAGAAAAAAACTATTAAGAAAGTTAAGAAAAAGGAAGACAAAGGTAAAAAAATACTGCGTCTAAAGATCAACAGCATAAAGAAAAATCCTGTAACAAATCAGCAAACTCTAACTCGTAAATCTTTTGAGAAAAAAACAAAGAGTTATAGTAGATAGAGAAAAAAAGAAATATTTTCAAATTCTTTAACTTTTGATAAAGAAAAAAAGTTGTTAATGATATAATTTTTTTCAGAGATTCTGTCTAAACCGAAGAGTAAAAAGATAATAAATAGGAGGTATAAGATGAAAAAAATCATTTAACTATATTAGTTATTGTATCTATTCATTTATGCCTCTTTATTTTTGTTTTTACTTATTTATACCTTTGTAAAAACAAGATTTGGACGATCTTTTATTGACTACAATATTAATAATAATTTCCATATTCTCTTTAATAATTCAAAATGGTAGTAAACCTACAAAATATATTCGTTTGTAGCAAGAAAGAACTCTTTAGACAACGAGGAATAGATTACTATTATTTAGTTTTGATGATAATTATTACATTCTTAATTATAAATCAAAAAGTACAATTAATTTTTAAAAATAGCCATACTTGTCTTTATCTTTTTATTTATTATTTTGTATGTTATTTAAGTACAAAAAAATTATACATTAATATTATTAGGCTACAAAATGTACTTGATTCGTGATAAAATAGTATATAGTAAAAAAGATCAAAAAGAATTATATAAAAATATTGAAAGATAAGAAAAGTTTGCAGATATTAGAAATCTCTAATAACATATATATAGAAAATGAAAAGTATAGAATGACAAATTTTTTTATTGTAATGATTTTTTTAGATGAATTAACTAATAATGTGAAATCTATTTTTTTCTATTTTTTTAATTAAATCAATAAGTAAGGAGATTAGCTATGAGAGTTGTTGATATCATAGATAAAAAAAGAAAATAATGAGCTAACTAAAAGCCGAAATAGAGTTTTTACTGGAAGGATATCTTTCGGGTAAAGTTCCAGATTATCAGATGAGTTCATTTTTAATGTCGGTATATTTTAATAATATGACAAAAGATGAACTTACAAACTTCACATTAACAATGAGAGATTCAGGGGATACTATTTTCTTTGATGATTTAGACCACTATTTAGTAGATAAACACTCTACTGGAGGTGTTGGAGACAAAGTAACAGTTGTATTAGGACCAATTCTATCAGCTGTAGGAATGGCTACAACTAAACTATCGGGTAAAGGTCTAGGTCATACAGGAGGTACAATAGATAAGTTTGAGTCTATTAGAAACTTTAAATTTAGTACAACGAAAGAAGAACTAGTAGAAGTTGCTAGTAAAACTGGAGTTGGATTAATGGGATATAGTGATAATATTGTTCCATTAGATAAAAATATATATGCCTTACGTGATGTTACTGCAACAGTTGATAGCATTCCATTAATCGCTAGTAGTATTATGAGTAAAAAAATTAGCTATTCAATCAGATTTAATTATTCTTGATGTTAAAGTTGGTGATGGTGCCTTCATGAAAACTATTGAAGATGCTAGGGAACTTTCACGTCGAATGGTAGAAATCGGTAATAGTGTTGGAAGAAAAAAACGATAGCAGTACTAACTAATATGGAAGAACCATTAGGTTATAATATTGGTAATGCTAATGAAATAATTGAAGGTATCGAGGCTTTAAAAGGAAATTGGTCAAGTGATCTTAAGGAAGTTGTATATGAAATTGTTTATCTAGCGTTAAAACATAAAGGTGAAGTAGAGACATTCGAAGAAGCTAGTGAAAAAATAGATGAAGTTATTAATAATGGTCATTCCTTAGAATTATTAAAACAGTTTATAGAACTTAGTGGTGGTGACGGTGAAGTCGTGAATAATTATGAGTTATTACCAACACCAAAATCAGTATTAGAAGTATTTGCGCAAGAGGATGGATATGTTACTAAGATTAAAGCTGAAGAAGTAGGTAAAGCAGCTATGGTAATAGGAGCAGGTCGTGCGACAAAAGAAGATGAAGTAGATCATGCTGTAGGAATAGAGCTTAAGAAAAAAAGTAGGAGATAAGGTAGAAAAAAAGGTGATCTTATAGCTGAAATTTATTACAATGATGATAAGAATGTAGAATCTAGTAAAAAAATATGCTATTAGATGCTTATGTTATCGGAAATGAAAAAAATAGAAAAATATTAAAAATATATTAGAAATAATAGAATAGAGGTAAAAAAATGGGATTAAATAAATATATTGATCATACAATCTTAAAAAGCGACAGCGAGTAGCGCGGATGTTCAAAAACTTTGCGCAGAAGCAATTGAACATGAATTTTATAGTGTTTGTGTTAATGGTTGTTACGTTGCGGATGCTAAACATCTTTTACAAGGTACTGATGTGAAGGTTGCGGCTGTTGTAGGGTTTCCATTAGGAGCAATGACAACAGCATCAAAAAGTTTTTGAAGCAAAAAGAAGCAATCGAAAAACGGTGCAAGTGAAATAGACATGGTTATTAATGTTGCAAAATTAAAAGATGGTGAGTTTGATTACGTAGAGAATGAAATTCGACTAATTAAAGAAGCGATTGGTGAAAAATGTCTTGAAAGTTATTATCGAAACTTGTTATTTAACTGATGAAGAAAAAAAGTTAAAAGCTTGTGAGTTATCACTAGTTGCTAAAGCTGATTTTGTTAAAAACATCAACAGGATTTGGAACTGGTGGTGCAACTTATGAAGATGTAAAATTGATGAAGTCTGTAGTAGGTGACAATGCAAAAGTTAAAAGCAAGTGGTGGAGTTAGAGATAAAGAAACTGCTCAAAAAAATATGTTGACTTAGGAGCTGAAAGATTAGGAACAAGTTCAGGAATTGAGATAGTAAAATAATATAATTTAGTAAATGTCTAAATGTTAAAATGTTATTTTTACTTATTGTAATTAAGAGAATTCTAGAGATAAGATAAAAAAAGAATTAAGTTGAACTGTTAAGAAGATAAAAAAAGCTCAGATTAACATAAAAAAATAATTTAAATCAGTCTCAGGGTAATTATATCTAATAAATATCATAAGGAGCGACGTATTAGTGATGATTTTTAAATCATTATTTTGGTGGACGCTCCTTTTTATTTGGAATTAATTATTTAGTACATGTATATCTTTGTGTTTTCTAAAAAGTGATAGTATTGTATTTATGTATTAACAGGGAAAAATAGAGCATCAATTTTACTATCTGTAAATAAAAGGATTATTATTTGTAGCCTTATTTTTGGGATGTTTATTAAATTGTAATAGAAATATTATTTTGATAGAATAAAAATTGTAATAATATGTATTTAGGAGCAAATGTTTTATGCGAGCACAAAAATAATAAAAATTTTAAAGTTTTCAATTAGAAAATTATCTTTTTGGTGCGGCACCTGTTGTTATTAGTACGTTAATGTTTGGGAGTTACGTACCAAATGAGGTTTTTGCATATGATAATAATAGAGTAAATGTTAAATATACTTATCTAGCTGAAAAATGAACTCACAGCATCGGAAAAAATTTAATTAAAAATAGTATACCAAATGATTTGAAAAAAACAACGAAACGTACTACATGGTTTATAAGAAAGAAAAATCAGAGTACTGCCTCTGATACATTGAAAAATCAAATCATTACCTAATACAGGAAAAAACTCACTCCCACTCGCTGGTTTAGGTCTAGGAACAGCTGTTCTAGTTGTATTTCTAATATCAAAAAAACATAGAAATAAAGTACTTAGTGTTATTTTGATTGGTAGTTTAGGACAGAGTGCTATAGTACCTTATCATTCTTTTGCTTTAGAAAACAAAGACTTAGTTCAATATAATACAAAAGCAACTATAAGTAATTCTTCTGAACTTGCCAAAGGTGTAATTCAAATAGCAGGATATAGATATATAGGATTTTTCACGCAAAATGATTTAGAAGAACACTCTCGAGTTACAGAAAAGATTCTCCCAAGTGAAACGAAAGAATCGTCAATTAAGAAGGGTAAATCATTAACTAAAACAGAAAAAGTTGAGAAAATTGAGGTACCTAAAATTGGCTCTCGCAAACAAGGTACAGAAATCTCAAAAATCAAAGATTGAATATAAAAACAACGCCAGAGGAAGGTGTACGTAGCTTATCTATAAATAAACCAGAACTAAGATCAACTAAGGAAGTTATCCCTTTTGAAACTATTAGAAAATTTGACAATACGTTGCCAAAAGGTGAGACTAAAGTTCTTAAAGATGGTGTTAATGGAGAAAAAGTGGTGTTTAGCGAAGTAACTACTGTTGATGACAAAGAGACTAGTAGAATCATTAAAAACTTCTATTACTAAAAAAATGTTGTCAATAAAGTTATTGCTGTCGGTACTTTAGAAGCAGCAAAAAGGTAAATCGTTAGTCCAACCAGAAAAAACCAGTAGGAATGGTAAGTGAGAAAGGCGAATCGGTAGTACAACCAGAGAATCCAAAGGAAGTAGTAAGTGAGAAAGGCGAAGCACTAGTACAACCAGAAAAACCAAAAGGAGTGGTGAAGTGAGAAAGGTGAAGCACTAGTGCAGCCGGAGAAACCGGAAGGAGTAGTAAGTGAGAAAGGTGAAAGCCTAGTTCAACCAGAGAATCCAGAAGGAGTAGTAAGTGAAAAAGGAGAAGCCTTAGTACAGCCAGAAAAACCAGAAGGAGTGGTAAGTGAGAAAGGTGAATCGTTAGTACAGCCAGAGAATCCAGAAGGAGTAGTAAGTGAGAAAGGCGAATCATTAGTACAGCCAGAGAAACCAGAAGGAGTGGTGAGTGAGAAAGGCGAACCGTTGGTTCAGCCAGAGAATCCAGTAAAAGAAATTCCAAAAGAGAAAAAAACCACCTGTATTAACATTAGCTAAGATTGAAGAACATACTCTTGATCGTTCTGCTGACTTGACATATACTTTAGAAAAATGAGGATTCAGTTGAGATTAAATCTATTGTGGCAGAAGTTCGTGATGGTGAAAAATGTAGTTAAACGACTAGATTTAACTACATCTAAATTAAAAAGATATTGCAGATAATCTTAAACTGTATAAAGACTATATCGTTAGAACAACTATGATTTATAATCGAGGAAAAGTAGATGAGACTTCAGTATTAGAAGAAAGACCGCTAAGGCTTGATCTTAAAAAAAGTTGAAGTTAAAAATATCAAAGAAACAAGCTTGATACATGTTAACGAACAAGGTGAGGAATCTGATAGTAGTCTATTAAATTCTATTCCAGAAAATATAAAAAGAATATTACTTGAAAGTAACTTCTCATGATAATAAAACTACAAAAACTAGCTGTTGATAAAATCGAAGAGGTAGAAGAAAATGGCGAAAGATTTTATAAAGTTAGTGCTAAAAGCACAAGACTTAGTACAGCGAACAAGTGAGGGGAAATTAAAGATACTTATTCTTATTATATAGCGAAACCTAAATCAAAAAATTGAAAAATGTATATTACAATTTCAATGAGTTAATAAAGGATATGCAAGAAAAACACAACAGGTATATTCAAAAATAGGGTCAAAAATCTAAATGCTACTAACGTTACTCCAAATGGTAAATCATATGTGACTAAAAAAATTCACAGGAACATTAATTAGTGCCGATGAAAATATTAAATATGCAATTCATAATTTAGAGCATCCATTATTTAATGAAATAGAGAACGGAACAATAAAAAAATATAATTTTTTTCAAATGTAAATATAAACAAACCAAATATGAGATCAGGGTAGCGACAATAGCAAAATCAGCTAAAAAAATACTGTGATAGAAAAATATTAAAGTAACAGGAAGTATTATTGCTGGTAATGATGCTGCTGGAATAGTAAATGATTTAGATGACGGTAGCACTATGACTAATGTTGCAGTTATTGGAAAAAAATAAAAAGCAACAGGAACAAAAAGGATGGAGCGCGTCTGGTTTAATTAATAATCAAAGAAAAAGCAAATGTTGAAAGAGTTTTTTTACAAATGTAGAGATAACTGGCGGTAAAGCAAGAGGTTCCGCTTTAGTATCAACACTAGCAAGAGGTGATAATAGATTTGATGTTAACAAAAAGGATACATCAAGAAAGCTGTAGCAAAAGGAACAATAAATCTAAATAGCAATGTTCAAACAGGTGGTGTAATTTCAAAAAAACTGGCTTTATGGATTAGTGGAAGATGTTGTTAGTTATGTTAAAGTAGAAAATGGTGAAAAAAATTATATGGTTCAGGAGATATTGACGATGATGATTTTTGCTTATCCTTATGTGAAAAAAATGTAGTAAGTGTTAAAGGTATAAGCAAGGAAATGCTTCTTATAGAAACTCGAATAAACTTAAAGAGATAACTGAAGAAGAAGCAACTAGAAGAGTAGCAAGTTATCAAATTACAGCAGCTGATTATGAAGCACCACAGTTATTAGTTGATAAAGCTTTAATAACAAAGTTTCAACTGACAATGAATATAGCTTAATTCAAGACTATGATAAAAACTAGAGAATTAGCATATCATAATATAGAAAAAAACTACAACCATTCTATAACAAAGACTGGGTTGTTAATCAAGGTAATAAATTAGATGAAAATTCTAATCTTGTAACTAAGAGAGTTTTATCAGTAACAGCTATGAAGGATACAGAATTTGTAACAGACTCAGAAAAATGCTAATAAAATTATGATCCATTATGCTGATGGAACAAAAAGAATTGTTCAATATTTCTGTTAAAAGATTCTCCAGTGGCACAGGTTAAGGAATATAGTATTGAAAAATTTAGGAGATATAGTATATACTCCGAATATTGTTATTAAAAAAATAGAGATGATATAGAAGCTAAAGTTAAAGAATCATTATTATCTGTTGAGTTACAATCTCAAGCTGTTCGCAATATTCTTGAGAAGAGAGATACTAAAAAGATCCTACAGCAAATAGTGAAGCACGTCAAAATGGATATATTCGTGATTTATTCTTAGAAGAAAGTTTCAAAGAAGTTAGAGATAATATTGATAAGTTTGTTAAGAAACTCGTAGAAAAATGAAGATCATCAATTAAATGATGATGCATCCGCTAAATTTTTCATTGATTAAAAAAATCGAGAAAAAAATAAAAACTAATATTATGCTTGGATTAGCATATCTAAATAGATATTACGGAATTAAATATAATGGTATGAATATAAAAGATATGATGACCTTCAAACCAGATTTCTATGGAAAAAAATGTTGATGTGATTGATAGACTTATTAACATAGGTTCTAAGGAAAGTTACATAAAAGGTGATCGTACGCATGTTGCTTATAGAGAGGTTATTGCTAGTGGTACAGGTAAGGGGAATTTACATGAATTCTTAAACTATAATATGCGATTATTTACAAAAGATACGAATTTAAATGACTGGTTTAAACATGCAACAGAAAAAAATGTTTATATTTCTGAACCGACAACTACTACACAAGATTTTGTAAATAAAAAAACATAGAGTTTATGATGGATTAAATAATAATATACATGGTCGTATGATATTACCATTACTGAATTTGAAAAAAATGCTCATATATTCTTGATTTCGACATATAATACTTTAGCGTACAGTTCTTTTTGAAAAATATGGAAAAATATACTGAAGAAGAACGAAATCAATTTAAAGCTAAGATTGATGAAGTAGCAAATGCGCAACAACGATACTTAGACTTCTGGTCTCGTCTAGCGCTACCAGATGTGCGTAACAGATTATTGAAGAGCGATAATATGGTACCAACCTCGGTTTGGGATAACCAAAGTTATAGAGGTGGAACTAATCGCTATGGATATGCTAATAATGGTAGAGATGTAGTAGCTCCTGTACGTGAGCTATATGGACCAACATGGAGATACCATAATACCGATGGTAGAATGGGGGCTATGGCAAGAATATATGGAAGACCATATGAAGATGATGCGGTATTCTTTATGGTAACAGATATGATTAGTCCATTTGGTATTTCAGCATTTACGCATGAGACTACTCACGTAAATGACCGTATGTTATACTATGGTGGACATTGGCATCGTGAAGGTACATTTCTTGAAGCATTTGCTCAAGGTATGCTACAAACACCTGATAAGTCAACGACAAATGGTGAATATGGAGCATTAGGATTAAATATGGCATATATTCGTTCAAATGATGGAGATCAATTATATAATTATGATCCAAATAAACTTCAAACACGTGCTCAAATAGATCACTATATGAGAAATTATAATGAAGCTATGATGATGTTAGATCACTTAGAGGCTGATGCTGTAATTAGTAAAAAAATTTAACAGATAATAGTAAGTGGTTTAAAAAGTCGATAAAGAAATGAGAACACCAACTAGCGATGGTTTAAATAAATTAAAAGCACCTAACCAATGGGATAGAGTTCGTGATTTGAATTCTGAAGAAAGAAGTAAGGAAATACATGGAATTAATGATTTAGTAGAAAAATAACTTTATTACAAAAACATGGGAATCCGGGTAATTTACTGTTATCGTCCGGAGGACTTTACTCGAACTCATCATATGTAAATGTAAAATATGATGATGGGTGTTTTAGGTGGTAATACAAGTGATGGTGCTCCTGGGTCATTGTCATTTAAACATAATGCATTCCGTATGTGGGGATACTATGGTTACGAAAATGGATTTATAGGCTATGTTTCAAACAAATATAAAGATGCAGCTAATAAAGAAAAATTACCAACTTTAAGTGATAAGTATATTATCAAAAAAAGTATCTAAAGGAGCATTTGAAACTCTTGAAGCATGGAAAAAAACATTGGTATGGAGAAGTCTTAGAGAAAAGCTAAACATGGCTTTGCTGAGATAGACATTGATAATGTTCATGTAACATCTTATGAACAATTGCAACAAATGTTTAATGAAGCGGTTCAAAAAGATTTAGACCAAATGACTAAAACTGGTAAAGACTCTTATGGAAATACAGTTTCACTTAAAACTAAGGTGTTTAAACAACTTCTTAAAAGTTACAGATGGTTTCTCAGGAAATCTGTTTAAATAATTAAAATTACATCTTAAATACAATATAAAAATTTTTTTAAGAGAATTATAGAAGAAGCGACTTAAAAATAGGATTCTAAGAAATCTAGATTTTTTTGGCGCTTCTTCTTTATGATATTTATAAAAAAATATGGCTATAGAAAACGAATAACAGGTAATAATACGGTGTTTTTTTATAGCTAATTCCACGTATTTATAGTATAATAAAGAATGGTTTATTATGATGTGAAATATAAAAAGTTATTTTTAATCATTTCACGTGTGAAATTGTAGATGGGAAAAAAACACCCATATGTTTAGATAGAAAAAAATCATAAAGGAGATTTTAAATGTTACCAAAGTCATTTGAGCAATATAAATTTAATGAATTTGTAAATAAGGCAGTAATAGATTTAGGGGTTTGATAATCCTACAAAAAAATTCAAGAGAGAGTATTTTCACCAGTATTAAAAGGAAAAAAACATAGTAGCTAAATCACAAACAGGAAGTGGAAAAAGTCATTCTTTCTTACTACCGATTTTTTTAGCAAATTAGATGTAGCTAAGAAAAAAACACAAAGTATTATTTTTAGCTCCAACTAGAGAACTATCAAGACAACTATATGATATGGCATTACATATTGCTAGTTTTTCTGAAGAAGATATTAAAAATTACATTATGTATTGGTGGGCAAGACTTAAATAGAGATATAGAGAGAGTATCTAATGCACCACATATTATTATTGGTACACCAACACGTGTATTAGAGTTAGATAGAGCGAGTGCTTTTAGCAATTAAAGAAGTAGAGAGTCTTGTAATTGATGAATGTGATATGATGATAGATTTAGGATTCATGGAAGATGTTGACAAGATTTCTAAGAGAGCAGCAGAAAAATTGTCAATTTCTAGTATTTTCAGCAACAATACCAACGCAAATGAATCACTTCTTAAAAAAATATTTGAAAAAAATGCTCAGTATATTGAAGTTGATAATGCAAAAATTCGGTAAAATTGAATATATTTTGATTCCTGAGAAAAAGTTCTTCACGTTTAGAAAAAAATTACATGAAATAACAACAGTTATTAATCCTTATTTAGCTCTTATCTTTGCTAATAAGAAAAACTGAGGTAGAAGAGGTAAGTAGTTACCTTATTTCTAAAAGGATTAAATGTAGGTGTACTTCATGGAGATTTAACACCGCGTGAACGTAAGCAAATGCAAAGAAGAATTAATAATCTAGATTTCACCTATGTTGTAGCTAGTGATTTAATGAGTCGTGGGATTGATATTGAAGGAGTAAGTCATGTAATTAACTACAATATTCCTAATGATTTAGATTTCTTCATTCACAGAGCAGGGCGTACAGGGCGTGCTGGATTAAGCGGTGACTGTATTACAATTTATAACAACAAAGATGAAGAAAAAAATTACAAGATTTAGAAAAAAACGTGGTATAGAATTTAATCACCAAGATATTAGGAATGGTGAGTTCGTTGAAGCTAAAGACAGAAACAAACGTCAAAGTAGAAAAGAAAGTCGTAGCTGACCATAACTTAACTGAGAAACTGAAATCAAAAGTAAAAAGTTTCTAAAAAAAGTTAAACCAGGGTATAAGAAAAAAATATAAATATAAAATGGATAAACTTAAACAAAAAGAAAGAAGAAAATTTGCTAAACGTAGTAACAAAAGCAAACAGAGGTAAGTAATGAAGAACTTGAAAAATTGGATCTCATGTATCAATGTCAGGAAAAGAAATGATGCTAGGTTCCGTAAAAAGAAGCTGCTAGTTATAATAGTGATACATTTATGATTTATACAGGTGCTCCTCAAAAATACAAGGAGAAAAACCTATTGAAGAATTGAGAATCGAAGAAGCGCATAAATTAATGAAAAGAAAAAAATATTAGTGATATAGTAGTGCATGCACCTTATATTATTAATTTAGCAAATACAGTAAAACCAGAAATCTATCAGCTTGCGGTTGATTTCTTAAGATTAGAAATTGAAAGAACTGAAAAAATTGGTGCTAAGAATATTGTTCTTCACCCAGGATCACATGTTAAAGCAGGTGCTGATGTTGGGATAGCAAGTATAGTTAAAGGTTTAAACGAGGTGCTAACAAAAGATATGAAACCTAATATTGCCTTGGAAGTTATGGCTGGTAAAGGTAGTGAATGTGGAAGAACTTTTGATGAAATTGCACAAATTATTGATGGAGTTACTTTAAACGAAAAATTAACAGTAACTTTTGATACATGTCATGTATTTGAAGGTGGATATGATATCGTTAATGATTTAGACGGTGTCCTTACAGAATTTGACAAGATTGTAGGATTAGATAGAATTCAAGTACTTCATATTAATGATAGTAAAAAAATACATTAGGTGCACATAAAGATCGTCATGAAAAATATTGGGTACGGTGGAATTGGATTCGATACGATAAATAGAATTGTTCATTTAGATGAATTTGCAAATATTCCTAAAATTCTAGAGACTCCTTGGTATGGAGAAAAAGAAAGACATTGCACCTTATAAAGATGAAATTGAAATGTTAAGAAACAAGACGTTTGTGGACTTTAAAAAAATAGACTATGTAGGAGGTACTTATGAAAATATCAGAAGAAAAAGTTGATAGAATAATGAAACTTCTAAAGGAAAAAAAGGGTATAAATATACTGATAAAAGAAAAGCTATGGTTGAACTTTTTAGTAAAAAGAAGATAGATATATTAATGCAAAATATGTATCTGAAACAGTAGGTAAAATGTATCCTGGACTAAGTTTTTGATACTATTTATAGAAATCTAAGTACTTATGAAGAAATAGGTATTTTTGGAAACTACAGAAATTAAAGGGGAAAAAAATATTTTAAAATTGGGTGTTTGGAAACAGATCATCACCATCACCATCACATATGCTTAAAATGTGGAAAAGCAAAAATAATACATGTACACGTATGTGATGATTTAGAAATTGAAGAATTGAAAGGCTATCGAATAGATGGTCATAAATTTGAGGTTTATGGTTTATGCCCAGATTGTTTGAAAAAAGAGGATAAAAAATAATGTTTGAAGGTATTTTACCAATTTATAAAGAACGTGGAATTACTAGTCATGATGTTGTATTCAGAGCTAGAAGAATTCTTCAAATGAAAAAAATAGGTCATTCTGGTACATTAGATCCTGAGGTTGATGGAGTGTTACTTCTCTTATTAGGAGGAGCGACTAAAGTTAGTGATTATGCAATGGATTTAGGTAAAAGTTATAGAGCCGAGGTTTGTTTAGGAGTAAAGACGACTACAGAAGACCTTACAGGAGAAGTTGTTGAAGAATGTAAAGTTGCTGATATTAGCGTGGATAAAATTAAAGAAATTCTGAAATCTATGATTGGTGAAATAGAGCAAAAACCACCGATTTATTCAGCTATTAAAGTCAATGGTAGAAAATTATATGAGTATGCTAGACGTGCTAATTTGATGTAGAAATTCCAACGAGAAAAGTTAATATATATGATATTACTTTTATAGAAAAATAGTGAATACTATAAAGATGGTAAGTTTTATTTTTTTCTATAGATATAGATTGTGGTAAAGGAACATATGTTAGAACAATTGCTACTAGTATAGGTGAAAAAATTAAATTTACCAAGTACCATGAGTAAATTAACTAGAACTAGAAGTGGTGAAATAACTTTAGAAAATTGTTTAAAAACTATCTGAAGTTGAACAAAAAGTTCAAGAAGGGAATTTAGAACAAAAGTCTTTTAAGGAAAGAATATGCTCTAGAAGAATATAAATTTGTAGAAATACCAAAATTTAGAGCAAAACAAGTAATGAACGGTTTGAGATTTAGAAGAAATCAATTTCGGATCATGATTTTACAGATGGAATAGTTTTTACTTATGAAAAATGAAGCGATAGCAATATATCATTTGAAAGATAAAGATGATGAATTGTTATCTGTAAAAACTACATTTCCAAAAAAATAATAGAGTAGGTAGATGAAGATGGAAATATTTAATATTTCAGATATTAGTGAAAATAAAAAAGATAATGTAAGGAGAGTAGCCGCTTTAGGTTTTTGATGGTATTCATAATGCTCATCAAAAAGATTATCTGTGGAGCAGTAGGTGCAGCTATTGGAGATTATGAGATCGATTGTTATAACACTTGATAAGAGCCCAAAAAGAATATTTTTGGAAAAACGAGTGAGGAGTCATTGACACCAATAAATAAAAATGAGCTATTAGAGAGTTTAGCGGTTGATGAAGTCTATTATTTAGAATTTAATGAAAAAAATTGCAAAAATTTATCTGCAGAAGATTTTTATAGAATTTATTTTTAAAAAGTGTTAAATGTAGATAAGGTATTTTGTGGATTCGATTACAGATTTGGAAATAAAGGATTGGGGACACCGGATTTAATAAGTGAAAATGGAATAGATATTGATGTTCAAGAAGAGCAAATGATTGCAGGAGAAAAAAATATCTACGACAGTACTGAAGAAATTTGTTCGAGATGGAGAGTTCCAAAAAGTATAGAGAATATTCGGGAAGATATTATTCAATTTCTGGTCTTGTAGTAAAGGGAAGACAGCTAGGAAGAACTATTAATTTCCCAACTGCCAACCTTCAATTATCAGAAAAAGTATCTTTTACCAGAAATTAACGGGGTTTATATTACGAAAAATAAAAAGTTCATGGTGAGATTTATAAATCGATTACCAATATAGGTTATAATCCGACAGTTTCATCTGGAAAAAAATAAGAAATTTATTGAAACACATATCTTAGATTTCGATGAAGATATTTATGATGAAAAAAATAGAAATTTTCTTCTATGAATTTTTAAGAAAAAGAACAAAAAAATTTGAGAGTTTTTAATCACTTGAAAGAACAGCTAAAAATTAGATAAAAAACTTGTGAAGAAAAAGATTATTAAAATCATATTTATATATTGATTTTTAGATGTTATCACTTGAATTATTACAAAAAAATAGTGTACAATTACTTATGTTCCTTATTCGTGGTATAGAAACCCTCCAGGTTCTACACTAGGATTAAGGTCGCAAAAATATAATTATATGGAGGAAATTGCAATGGCAGCAATTAGTCAAGAAAGAAAACAAGAAATTATCGCTAAATTCCGTACTCATGAATCAGATACTGGTTCTCCAGAAGTACAAATCGCAGTATTAACTGCAGAAATCGATGCTTTAACTGAGCACTTAAACACTCACAAAAAAGATCACGCAGGTCGTCGTGGATTACTTAAAAAAGTTTTCCGTCGTCGTCACTTACTAGACTACTTAATTAAAAAAGATATCCAAAGATACCGTGAATTAATTAAAGCTCTAGGATTAAGAAGATAATTTTTAAAAAGTTATATAGGAAAGCCGTCTTACATAGTTTGGCTTTCCTTTTCTACTTAAGATATTATCACTTTTTCATTCACAATATAAAAAAATATTTGAAAAAGTATTGACATAATATTGAAAAAAATTGATATACTATTAAAGTACTTCAGAGAGAGGTAATTATTAAATATGTCTCAGTAGCTCAGCAGGATAGAGCAACTACTTCTAAGCCGTCGGTCAGGGGTTCGAATCCTTCTGGGACGTCACTTAGAGTAGATTTAAGTCTACTCTTTTTATTTCTATATTTAAATAAAAATAAAAAAAGAACGTCTAAACAACGCTCATTTTTACTTCTATTACTTTGTTCACTTCTGGTATTTTTTTCAACAATAGTTTTTTTCGATAGCATATTTCAATGTAATATTAGAAAGTTCACAATGTGCACATTCACCTAAAAAAATCTAACTTTTAAAAACTCCATTTTTAAAAATTAATAAATTCTATATTGCCGCCGTCTTTAATAAGTTTGGGGCGTATTTTTTTCTAGTTCAAATTTAATTTTGTCAACAGTTTCATAATACTCTTTATCCAAAAACGAATCCACCTCTCTATAAAATATTATACTGTCGAGTATAAAAAAAGTCAATAAAGGGAGTGGACATAAATAATTAATATCGTAAGCAATTTCAAAAAAATTTACATATAAATATTAAATAAATATAAAATTTTTATTGAACTAGGATGGATAAAAAAATCGGTTATACATATAAAAATAATATTGAGGAAAAAGATCAATGATAAAAAAATAAACATTTAAAAAAATAAATTTTTAAAAAATGTCTACATATGTAACCTCGAAAAGTTGTAGATGTAAGAAATTAATATTAATAAAAAATCCTTTTAAATAGTACAAGTAAATATACTAATAAAAACAGAGTTATGTAAATTTAATCTCTTTTAAAAAAATTCATAAAATATTCACAAATTATTTTATAAAATATAAGCAATATACTATTATTTTATTAGAAAAAAACGGTTATAATAATAAATAGAAAAATAAAAAAATAAAGAGGGAAACATTTTATGGCTAATACAGATAATCAATTAATTCTGATAACAGATGTAGCGGTTGGTAAATTCCAAGAAATGTTATTTGATGCTGATAAACGTGATAGTTATTTAAAAAATTTCTATCGCTTTAGAGGGTACACAGATGCATTACGCTATTGATATTAAAGACGAATTAGAAGACGGTGATAAAGTACTTAACTTTGGGGACCTTAAAGTTATTGTTAATGAAGAAGATGAACTTCTTTTAAAAGGTCTTGAAATCGATTATGTTCAAGATGAATTTGGAAGTGAGTTTACGCTACACAATCCAAATATGATTGAAATTTATGATGACGAAGATGGTGGCTGCTGTGGTAACGGCTGCTGCTGCGGATAAAAAACAAAATAACAAAAAAAGGAGAAATTAATACTATGAAAAAAACGTAGTTATTTTAGGTGCTGGATACGCAGGACTTACGACATTAAAAAGGATTAAAAAAAGCTGCTAAAGCTGGAGAGGTGAAAGTTACTTTAGTAAACAAAAACTCTTATCACTATGATACAGTAAATTTACACGAAGTTTCGGCTGGGAATATTCTATCTAGAGATATTTGTATTGATATTAAAGATCTAGTGTCACCAGGTGTAGAATTTGTTCAAGACGAAGTAATTAAAATTGATACAGAGAAAAAAATTAGTACTAACTAAAAAAACATGAACTTGACTACGATGTACTAGTTGTTGGATTAGGATTCCAACCTGAAACATTTGGAATTGAAGGTATGGCTGAAAAATGCATTACCAATCGCCAATGTCAATGCAGCAGAAAAAAATTGCTGCTACATTAGAAGATAACTTCAGAAAATATGCAACAAGTGAAGAAAAAGATGTAAAAAGATATTTCAGTTATCGTAGGTGGGACTGGATTAGCTGGTATAGAATTCCTTGGTGAGCTTGTTCACCGTAAAAAAGAATTATGTTCTAAATACGGAATTGATGAAAAATTAGTTAAAATTTACGGATTAGATGCTGCTCCAACATTACTACCAATGTTCACTAAAGAATATAGTGATTATGCAAGAAAAATACTTAGAAGACAATGGAATTGAAATCATTTTAGGTGCTGGAATTAAAGGTGCTACTAAAGATAGTTTCACTATCGAAGTTGATGGAGAAAGAAAAGATTTATTTGCTTCTACGTTAGTATGGACTGCTGGAGTTCGTGGTAACAAACTTATGGATGAAACTTTCCCAGAACTTGCTAAACGTGGTCGTCTTGTGACTACACAACAATTAACAGTTCCTCGGACACGATGAGATTTACATCGTAGGTGACTGTGCTGCATTCATCGAAACTGGTCAAGAAAGACCTTATCCAACAACAGCTCAAATTGCTAACCAAATGGGAGCATACGTAGGAGCTAGAATCAGTGGAAAAACAAGTTGGAGACTTCAAATACATTAACCGTGGTGTTGTATGTTCACTTGGTCACAAAGACGGAATCGCTGATGTTATGGGTGGTAAAAAAAGGCTAAAGGATTCAAAGCTGCTAAACTTAAAAAAATTATCGAAGCTAAAGCAATTTACGAATTAACAGACTTCGTTACTGCACTTAAAAACCAACGTATTCTTTAATAATATTTTTTTATTAAATATGTTTATTCAGAAGACTCAAGTAATTTTTGGGTCTTCTTTATTTTTCTATATTTTAAATTTTAATATTAAATATTAATTGATAAATTTGATATTTATTGAGTTTTCAGCCATGTTAATTTGAAAAAAAGTTGTAATTATGGTAAGATATAGTGTAGAGAAAAATTTAACCAAATAAAGTTATGGGGAAAAATTATGATATATAAAATAGCAAATACAGCGGAAGAATATGAACAAATTTTCAAGTTGAACTATGAAACATTTGTCGAAGAAATTCCTCAACATGAAAAATGAAACTAAAAAAATTAAAAAGATAAATTTCATGATAAAAAAACATATATATAATAGCCAAAAAGAAAAAAACGATGTAGTTGGTATGATTGCATTATCAGATCAACGCCCGTTTTTCTTTAGACATAAAAGCTTAATGATATAGATAAATATTACAAAGGCAGTTATAAAAAAACCTGTAGAAATAAGACTATTATCAATAAAAGAAAAAAATATAGAAAAACTAAAGTTTTTACAGAATTATTACAAAGAACATTTAATTATATTATTCAGAATGCCTATGATATTGTGTTTATTTCAGGTACAACTAGACAAGAGAAACTTTACAAGCATTTAGGTTTTACAAAAATTCCATGAGAACGTAGGAACTAAAGATGCTGAATATATGCTGATGTATCTTTCACTTAAGAGTGAAAAATAAGGTTATTGATAGAATGGCGAAAGCTCAAAGAATTAACTTCTTACCAGGACCTGTAGATTTATCTCAAGATGTAATAGATAAATTATCTAAGCAGTTATATTCACATAGAAGTAATGAGTTTGTAAGTTTAACTAAAAAAATACACTTTCGAAAATAGAGAGAATTTTTAGATGTAGAAACAGCGACTATATTACATGGATCAGCTACATTAGCTAATGAAGCCATAATGGCGCAATTGAAAGGTAGAGGTCTTAATAATGGTCTTGTTTTAGCAAATGGTGAATTCGGAAATAGATTAGTTCGTGAAACAAAAACGTCATGGATTAAATATTGATTGTTACTCTGTAGGGTTTGGAGAAAGCTTTTGATTTAGATATTTTAGCAGAAAAAAATTAAACTCTGGAAATTATGATTTTGTCTATTTAGTTCATAATGAAACTAGTGTTGGAATATTGAATGACTTAGAAGAAATTACAAAAAAATCGTTAAACAAAATAATTTAGTACTTGCAGTTGACGCAGTTTCTGCAGTAGGTGCTATTAAATATAGTTATAAAGATGTTGATTATGTAGCATGTTCATCAGGTAAGGCTTTTTTTGTTCTGTAGCTGGATTAGCAATTGTAGGTACTAATTGCGAATTAGTTCCACTAGAAAAACACACCGTTATACTTAGATTTACATTATGCTAATAAAATGACATCGATACCTTTTCACTCAACCATCTATTTTAATGGAAGCACTAAATACAGCTTTAGATGCTTTTAAAACAGATGAAAGATATGAAAAGGTTCAAGAAAAAAATATTCATATATGAAGGCTGGACTTAAAGAATTAGGTCTTCCAATAATGAAGATAAAAAGAAAAAGAAGTTTCACCGGTGATTGTAACTGTAGAATTACCTGAAAATATTAGTTCACTTAATGTTGGAGCCTCACTTGCAATAAATAATATTTTCATTCATTATAAGAGTTCATATCTTCAAGAAAGAAATATTATTCAGTTTTTCATTTATAAATATTAATACAACAAAAAAATGAATTAGATTACACATTAAATATATTAAAAAGAAATGATAGGAGATTATTAATGGCAGTATTTAAAAGTATTTTTACCAAGAAAATTCAAAGGAAATTCCAGTAAGAGAAAAACACACAAGTGTTATATGTAGAAGCTGATGGAGTACCAGCAGTAAGAAAGTATTTAGATGATAGAAACTACAATGTGGAACTTGTTCAAGAATTAAGCGAAGCATATTTAGAGTTTGAAAAAAACAATCTGAAGACTTTAAAGTGGAGAAAGTTAATGGATAAAATCATTAAAAAAATGAAGTAGGAGTAGCTGCTATTGGTGGTTTAGGAGAAATTGGTAAAAAAACACCTATGCTATTCAATACCGCGATGAGATTATAATAATCGACGCTGGAGTTAAGTTTCTGGAGATAATATTCTGGGAATTGACTATGTAATACCTGATTACTCATATATTGAAAAAAATATTGATAAAATCAAAGCGTTGATTATTACTCATGGTCACGAAGACCACATTGGTGGATTACCGTTCTTACTTAGAAAAGTTAATTTACCAATATATGGTGGACCATTAGCAATTGGATTGATTAGATCAAAATTAGAAGAACATAACTTACTGGCTAAAGCTGAGCTTAATGTAATAGATGAAGATACTGTGTTAAGTTTTAAATATTTAAAAAGTATCATTCCATAACACAACTCACTCTATTCCAGATTCATTTGGAGTTATTGTAAATACTCCACAAGGGAATATTGTTCATACAGGTGATTTCAAATTTGACTTTACTCCAGTTGGGCAAGGATCAAATTTACACAAAATGGCAGCAATTGGAGAAAAAAAGTATTATGTTTGCTTTCTGATTCAACAAACTCAGAAAGAACAGAATTTACTCAGAGTGAAAAAAAGAAGTAGGTAAAACTATTTCTAATATTCTTCGTAAAGAGAAACATAGAGTAATATTTGCAACTTTCGCTTCAAACGTATATCGTGTAAAACAAGTTGTAGAGGCTTGTATTGAACATGGTAGAAAGATTGTTGTATTTGGTCGCTCTATGGAGAAAAGCTATTAAAAATTGGTACAGAATTAGGGGTATATTAAAGCACCCTAAGGAAACATTTGTTAATAGTAAGTACTTAAAATCAAGTAGATCCTAATAAACTACTAATTTTATGTACTGGTACTCAAGGAGAAGAACTTGCAGCGTTAAGTAGAATTGCAAATGGAACACACAAGAAAATTACAATAATGCCGACAGATACGGTAATTTTTGCGAGTTCAGCAATTCCCGGGAACACTCTTTCTATTAATAAAAAAACATAGATTTATTATCAAAACTTGGGGCAAATGTTATTACTTCTAGTGTTAACAATGTTCATACATCTGGGCACGGTTCGAAAGAAGAACAAAAAATTAATGTTTAGACTTATCAAACCTAAGTATTTTATGCCAATTCATGGTGAGTATAGAATGCAGGTTATTCATGCTCAAACAGCAGCAGAATGTGATATTCCTCTAGAAAACTCATTTATTATGGAAAATGGAGAAGTATTAGCATTAACTAGCGATAGTGCAAGAATTGCTGGTAAGTTTGATGCATCAGATGTCTATGTAGATGGACTTGGAATTGGAGATATCGGAAGTGTTGTAATTAAAGATAGAAAAAGAACTTTCTGAAGAAGGGGTTATCGTAGTTTCAATTGCAATTGACTTTGAAAATAAAAAAATTAATGAATAATCCTGATATAATAAGTCGTGGATTCGTTAATGTAAATGAATCAACGGAATTATTCGGACAATCTAAAGCAGTTGTTAAAGATGCTGTTTTATCTGTACTATCAAATGAGGAGTGCGGAGTATATCAAGTTAGACAACAAATTTTAGAGTCTCTAGGGGAATTTTTAGAAAGTGAGATAGGAAGAAAACCTGTTATTTTACCAACAATATTGGAGGTGTAAATATGAAATACAGAAGTGTATTTGATATTATAGGTCCGGTAATGGTAGGACCGTCAAGTTCACATACGGCTGGTGCAGTCCGCATAGGTCTTTTTACGAGATATATTTTTGGAAGACAACCAGAAGATGTAAAAATAACATTATATGGTTCGTTTAAAGAAACATATAAAGGGCACGGAACAGATATTGCTCTTATTGGAGGCTTATTAGGATATAATACATCTGACAAACGTATAAGAACAAGTATAGATGATGCAAAAATTAGTAGGAATGGAGTTCGAGTTCATTGAAAGTGGAATTGAACATATCCATCCGAATACAGCGAAAATCGAAGTTCAAGCTGGTCGATATAGTCTCGATCTTATTGGTAAATCAATAGGTGGAGGTAAGATGGTTATTTTTGAATTATTAGGGTTTTGATGTGAATTTATCAGGAGACTTCCTAACTTATTTCATTTTTTTATAAGTTCAAAGATGAAAAATAAAAAAAGTTCTTTCTATGAAAAATTGATGAAGTATTCAGTGATAAGAAAGTAAGTGAGAAATACTCTAGTTCTATTTTTAGAGGGAACTAATTTACTTGTAGTTGAGTCGCTAGAAAAAGCTAGATGAAGGAAGTATAAATAAATTAACTGAACTAGAATTTGTTAATGAAGTAAAATTTGCAGATAAATTGTAGAGGGTACAGAAATGTTTACTAGTTTAGAAGAAATCGTAGAAAAAAATCAAAATTAGAACAAAAAAACCTATTTCTGAGTTGATGATAGAACAAGAAATTGAAGTGAATGGTGTAACTCGTGCTGCAGTAGAAAAATTGATGAAAAAGAAATTTAGCTGTTATGATGCAAGCTGTTGAAGAAGGATTAGCTGGAGTAAGTTCAAAAAACAGGACTGACAGGTGGAGACGCTAAAAAAATTACAAGAGTATATCAATAGTGGTAAATCAATTACTGGTAGTGATTTTTTTAAATGGAGTTGCAGCAGCAATTGCAACAAACGAAGTTAATGCATCTTTAGGATTAATTTGTGCAACTCCGACAGCAGGATCGGCTGGAGTACTTCCAGGTTGTATTCATGCGTTAAAGAAAAAAATTCAATATTGATGAAGAAACGCAGTTAAGAATGTTATTTACAGCTGGAGCTTTTTGGATTCGTAGTAGCTAATAATGCTTCTTGTTCAGGAGCAGAAGGTGGATGTCAAGCTGAAATTGGTTCGGCTAGTGCAATGGCAGCGGCAGCTATAGTAGAAGCTATGGGAGGCGATGCAGAGATGAGTGCTCATGCATTTGCCATTGCTTTTAAAAAAATATGTTAGGACTTGTTTGTGATCCAGTAGCAGGATTAGTAGAGGTACCTTGTGTAAAAAAGAAATGCGGCTGGAGCTTCTACAGCTTTAATGGCAGCAGATTTAGCTCTAGCAGGAATAAAAAAAGTCGTATTCCAGCTGATGAAGTGTTAGAAGCAATGTATAAGATAGGACTTGAAATGTCTACTACATTAAAAAGAAACTGCTAAGGGTGGTTTAGCAATCACAAAAAAACTGGAGAAAGATATAGGAGTTTATTATTCGGTAATGATTAATATTTTAGAAAAAAATCGGTAGAAACTATAAAAGGTGTTGGAAAGAAATATTTACAGACTTTAAAATGAATTAGAAATATATACAATTCGTGATATTTTGTACAATATTCCTTACAGAGTATCTAGTTCTACTGATTTTTCTTCTTCTGTAAAAGATAATGAGAAAGTAATAACTACAGGAAAAAGTAGAAACTAGAGTAAGTACACAGTTTTATGGAAATAGAAGAAGTAGGTCTTTTTACATTGTCAACTTCATCGGGAAGTATTAAAAATAGTATTTTTTTAATCAGCATTATCTAAAGAAAAAAATCTTGTTGAAGGTAGAGATGTAGTAGTTAAAGGTACATATAATGCAACTAATAATACGATAACTGCTTCTAGCGTAAGTTTCAATATAACTGAAGAAAAAGCCTAAAGGTGATACTATCGAAGTTTTTTTTATCATCTGAAACAAGGAATTACACAAAAAGTTTATAAAAACTTGTTGAAGAATCATTTAAAAATGATAGATGGTGAAAATGTAATATTAGATTTGGTTCCTGAAAAATTTTAAAGGAATTTGGAAGTTAGAAAGAATACTTTACACTTTACATTACCCAAAAATTCAGAAGAGTTTGATAAGGCAAGAAAGATGTTTGCTTTTCATGAGTTGTTTAATTATCAGTTGAAATTGCAACTCAAAAACATCAATAGTAGAATTGAAGATAATAGATATTCTGTAGGTGTGAATGAGAAAGATATTAAAGAATTTAAAGATAGTTTACCTTTTACATTAACAGGAGCACAAAAGTAGAGTTATTGATGAAATAGTAACGGATTTAAATGAACCTTATAAAAATGGATAGGTTGTTACAAGGTGATGTAGGTAGTGGTAAAACTGCAGTTGCAGCGGCAACATTATATGCAACAATAAAAAGCAGGTTATCAAACGGCGATTATGGCACCAACTGAAATATTAGCAAATCAGCACTTTGAAACATTCTTTGAGTTTTTTTAAAGACTTAAATATTTCAGTTGCGCTTTTAACAAGTAGTACACCTAAGAAAAAAAGAAACACTATTTTTAAGTCTACTTGAAGTAGGTGAGATAGAATTATTAATTGGAACTCATTCTTTAATTCAAGAAGATGTAAAGTTTAATAATTTAAAAATATGTAATTACAGACGAACAACATCGTTTTGGAGTAAGACAACGTCAATTATTAAGTAATAAAGGTGAAGCTGTTAATTCATTGATGATGACAGCAACACCAATACCAAGAAGTTTAGCAATCACTTTAATTACTGATATTAAGGTTTCAACAATAGATGAGTTACCAGCAGGTAGAAAAAGTTCAGACTTATAAAGCTAATAATAAGAGTTTTTTTATAAGGTGCTAGATAATATTCGAATGGAACTTGATAATGGAAGACAAGGTTATGTGGTCTGTCCATTAATTGAAGAATCTGAGAAGATGGATCTTCAAAATGTTGAAGAAACATACGAAAATATTAAAAAAATTATCTATCAGATGATTATAAAAATTGCAATACTTCATGGTAAAAATGAGTAATAAGGAAAAAAAGATGCAATTGTTGAAAAAAATTTTTAAAATAAAAGAAATACATATACTAATCTCCACAACAGTTATTGAAGTTGGAGTAAATGTGCCTAATGCTACATTTATGATAATTGTGGATGCTCATAGATTTGGGCTTGCTACATTACATCAACTTAGAGGACGTGTAGGAAGAAGTAAGTATCAATCGTACTGCATATTAGTAACGGACTCTAAGAGTGAGCGTATTGATATTATGTGTTTAGAAAATGATGGTTTTAAAATTGCAGAATTTGACTTGAAACAACGAGTGCCAGGAGATTTCTTTGGTACGAAACAAAGTGGTGTTCCTAGTTTTAAAGTTGCTGACCTAATAAATGATGTGGATTTAATGTATTTAGCTAAAAAATTAGCTGTGAAAATTATAGAAGTAACTGATAATAAAGAAAGACTACTGCAATATGTTGGATTAGAAGAGACAATAATTTAGGAGGATTCAATGAATAAAAAAATTTAAAAATACAATATTAAATATTCTTATTGTAGTATTGCTATGTACGTCAGTAGTGTTAATATTCAAAAAAATCAAATTAGAGAATATTTAACAGGAAATGCTAATGATAAGATAATTACAGCATATAAAAAAATGGTAAAGGTGAAGTAGACATACCATGGTGGCAAAAAAATGTTTACAGATAATGAATCAAAAAAATTAAACTAACTGATTCAATGTTAGGAATTTTAAAAAAATTGATAGTGTACAAATAGAAGAGCCAATTTTCCAAGATGTTACTGAAATCAACTTAATTAATGGAGTAGCAACATCACAAGAGCCATCAACTCTAGATGCACAAAATGTTGTTATAGCGGGACATAGTGTTCAAGGTGTGGGAATAAGATTTAATAACTTAAACAAAATAAAAACTGGAGCTAAGATTCAAATAATTTCTAAAGATAAATTACGTACATATGAAGTAAATAAACTTTATGATGTAGTGCCAACACAAGTTGAAATTTTAGAACAACATGAAAATGAACCGAAGATATTAAAATTATTTACATGTGATAATTTTAACCCACAAACAGGAGAATGGGAAAGTAGGTTTGTAGTCGAAGCAAAATTAATAGGGAGAAGAAAAGTGCATAATATTATGAAAATAGGTATTGATATATTAGGTGTTGATGAACCTAGTAGAATTGTTAACTTTGTAAATAGTTATAAAGATGAAGAAGTAGAACTTTATGTTTATGGACTTGAAGAAAACTTAAAACAAATAACTAAAACAGAAAATATTATTAAGAATGTTTGTACTGAAGAAGTATTGATGTCTGATGATGCGGCGCGTGTTCATAGAAAGAAAAAAAGATGCCTCAATGATTAGAATGTTATCTGATTTAAATGAAGGAGTAATTGATGTAGCAATTTCTGGTGGAAGTACAGGAGCTTTCATGGCGAGTTCACTATTTATGTTAGGGTCGCATAGAGGGAATTTCGAAACCAGGATTAGCGTCACTATTACCTACAAAAAGCGAACATAAGTTTTTACTTACAGATTTAGGAGCTAATGTAGAAGCTAAACCAGATGATTTAGTAAATTATGCTAAACTAGGTCAATTATATATGAAATATATTTATAATATAGAAACGCCTTCTGTAGCATTACTAAATGTAGGTGTAGAAGAATCAAAAAGGAAACAAAGTATATAAAGAAGCGCATAAGTTACTTAAAGAAGATATTAATAACTTCAAAGGAAATATTGAAGCTAGAGAAATTCTTGAGCATAAATATGATGTAGTTATAGCAGATGGTTTTGCAGGAAATGTGTTATTAAAGACTATAGAAGGTGTTGCTAGTACTTTTAGGGTTCTATGATTAAAAGGAATCTTTATGGAAAGCATTATAACTAAAAATTTCAGCATTGCTTGTAAAAAGTGGAATTACGAGATTTAAAAAGAAATTTGATTATAGTGAATATGGTGGAGCATTCCTACTAGGAATTAAGAAACCAAGTATAAAAGTTCATGGTTCGGCTGATGAAAATGCATTATATTATGCAGTTCAACAAGCAAAACAAATACACAAAAACAAAAACTTTATGATATAATGATAGAAACGATGGAAAAAAAGGAGAATAAAAAAACAATGGCAATTTTTGAAGAAGTAAAAAGAAATTATTACTAAATACATTAAAGTTGATGCAGACAAAATTACATTAGAATCAAGATTAAATGAGGATCTAGATGCTGATTCAATTGATGTTGCAGATGTAGTAATGGATATTGAAGAAAAAAATATGGTTTTGAATTTTTCAGATGAGGATGCAGAAAACATTGTAGAAATCAAAGACTTAGTAAGAGTTATTGAAGAGAAAAATAAAATGAATAAGAACTAGAGTTTTACTTTAAGTGTGACTCTAGTTTTTTTAGTAAGAAATTTTATCATTGTAAAAATTCTTGATTTTAAAACTAATTATAAATTTTTATATGATAAGATAATTTTTAATATTATTTATATCATATAAATTTACCTTTTTAGCTTTTTAAGTAAAAAGTAAAAATATGATATAATTTATAAGAAAAATAAATAAAAAAAGGAGAATAGTTTATATATGGATATGTTATTTAAGCTATTAGCTGAACACGTATATATAATATTATTTGTTTCGCTTATCTTAGAATTTTGCAGCCTTGCCATTGCGAGGAAACGATGATGCTTGTAGCGGGTGTCATGGCTTATAATAATCATGGCAGTTATATAGGGATGATAATAGCTAGTGCCTTGGGAACTGTAATAGGGATGCAATTTTTCTTACGAAGTAGGTAGAAGGTTAGGTACGAAAGCAGTTGATAAATATGGTGTTTATATAGGGGCTTACACCATATAGAATGACGAAAAGCCGCAGAGTTTTTTTAATAAATTTGGGAACATTGTAATAGTTATAGCATATTTCTTACCAGGGAGTAAGACATATTCTAGGGGTATTTTTTTCTGGTATTTCACGAATAGATGCCAAAAAAATTCCATATATATTCTACAATTGGTGGAATATTCTGGGTGGTTGTGTTTATTACTCTAGGGTATGTATTAGGGACCAAGCGCTCCACATGCGTTTAAATTACTTCATAAGTATGGAACAATGTTGTTCATTATAGGTATAGCTGTGCTATTTATCTATCTAATTTATAAAAAAATTAGGTGCAAAAAGATTTTTGCTATATACTTTAGAAAAAGAATTAAATATCTAGTGGTAATTATATTGTTAGATATTGTTGTATTAGTTAAATTGGTAGTCTTAGATGAAAAAAAGCAAATCCGAAATTAAAGTCTGAAATAACATTTTTATTGTTTAGGATTTTTTTAGCGTTGGTAGCATTTTTTTATTATATCTAAGAGTAATGTTAAAACATGATACGACCGAAAAACTATTAGTAGTAGTTGATTATCAAAAAAGACTTTGTAGATGGTGCTTTAGGATTTGAAACAGCAGAACAACTAGATCAAGTTATTGCAAATAAAAATTGATGAATATTTAAAAAGCTGGTCAAGATGTGATATTTACAAAAGATACTCACTACACTAATTATCTGACAACTAGAGAAGGTAAACATTTACCAATTGAGCACTGTATAATAGATAGTGAAGGTCATAATCTATACGGAAAAAGTAGCTGGTTATGAAAAAAACAGGCTAAGAAAGTTTTTAATAAAAACATCTTTCGGAAGTATAGATCTAGCAAAAATTCATTTCACGTAGTGATTATAAAGAAGTAGAATTTTGCGGATTAGTTTCAAAACATTTGTGTATTAAGCAATATAATTATGACACAAACTTATAATGAAAAAGTAGAAATAATAGTGGATTTAAATGCTACTAAAGGATTAAGTGAAGAGGTTAACTCATCGTTTAAAAACATATCTACAAAAATCTAACTGTAAATGTAAAAGAGTAAGATGAAATATGAATCATTTTCCGAACAATTCGGAGATGATTTATATTTTTTTATGTTTTTTTGTTGGAAATTTAGTGAAGTTTATGGTAAACTAATGAATAAAAATCAGGAAAGAAGGGATTATTATGAATTATTTATTAGTATCGCCAAATTTTCCAATTTCTCAGGAAAGTTTTGCAAGGAAGCTGGTAGAAAAAAAGGAGTTAAAGTATTAGGAATAGGTAGTGAAAGTTACGATAATCTTTCTAATGGTTTAAAAGGATGCTTTAACTGAATATTACAGAGTAAATGATTTAGAAAAACTATGAAGATGTATTAAGAGGAGTAGCATTTTTAATTTATAAACATGGTGTTATAGACAGAGTTGAGTCTAATAATGAACATTGGCTGATGTTGGATGCAATTATTCGCGAACAATTTAATATTCCAGTGTAAAAACCCAAAAAAATTAGATTTTACTAAATATAAATCAAAAAAATGAAAAAAGATTTATTAAAGCAAAAAGTGCCAGTTGCTAAGGGGAAAGCTGTAAAAAAATATTAAAGAACTTGAAAAAAAGTGATAAAAAGATATTAAATTACCAGTAATAGCTAAACCAGATAATGGAGTGGGCGCTAATAATACATTTAAATTATTATCAAAAAGAAGATGTAGAAGATTTTAAAAATACAATGGAATCAAGATGTTGTGTATTTTATTGAAAGTTATATAGACAGAGGTGTTCTTTTGTACGTATGATGGTCTAATTGATTCTAAAGGAGAAGTAGTTTTTTTGAGACAAGTTTTTTTCTTATACAAATCCTACATTAGATTTATTAACCGATAGTCTTGATTATGGAATAATTATTTCAAAAAGAAATTGATCCTAAATTAAAAAGAATACGGTAGAAGGATTGTTAAAGAGTTTGGAATGAAGGAAAGATTCTTTCATATTGAATTCTTTAAATTACCAAATAATGATTATATTGCATTAGAATATAACAATCGTATCGCCGGTGGATATACAATTGATTTATATAATCATACTTATGAATGTGATTTGTTTGAAATGTATGCTGATGTTGTAGTAGGTAATTCACCGAAAAAAAGTAGAGAATAACTATAATGGTATTGCTTTTATCAAGACGCGATAAATATACTTATAAATATTCTAATGAAGATATTTATAATAAATATTCAAAAAGAAATGCGTTTAATTGCTAGAGTACCGGAAGTTTTTGCACTAGCTATGGGTGAATGGGCGTATATATTGGTAGATGAGAGAATTGAAAAAAACTTAGTGAAATGATGAATTATATTCATGAAAAAAACTAATAGGAGGATAATTTGTGAAGAATAAATTTATTAGTGGTCTTTTACAAATATTAGGAATTTTTATCGTTGGTGGAATAATAGGATATGCAGTTGGTAAGATTGCAGGGGATACACTTTCGAAAGGGGATACTCCAAATATAATATTGTTATTAGTAGCTGGTGTAATAGCTTTTTATTTTACAAGTTATAGTTCATGAAGCGGGGCATTTAGTTTTTTTGGATTACTATCAGGATATAAATTTATTAGTTTTTAGAGTGTTTGATTTTAAAAATTATAAAGGATGAAAATGGAAAACTTAAAAATTAGATATGAAAGACTAGCAGGAACAGGTGGTCAGTGTTTAATGAGGGCTCCTGAATATGTTGAAGGAAAGTTTAAGTATAAATTATATCTTTTAGGTGGAGTTATATTTAATATTGTTTTATCTATTGTTTCATGGTTAATTTTACCAAGTTATTATACATTATTATTCGCTTTAATAGGATTTACATTAGCTTTCTTAAACTTGATTCCAATGGGATTCAATGATGGTATGACTTTTTATCATGCTAGTAAAGATGAAACTACAAGATTTGTTTTATACTTACAATTAGAATACATATATTATCAAAGTATTGGTAAGAATTTATTAATAGAAAAAAACCAGAAACAGTTGAGAAAAATAAACTCATTAGAAATAACTAATGTCAGTTATTTAACTGATTCACTAGAATTTATTAAATTAGATGGGCTAGAATATTTCTTTTGAATTTGATGCTTTATATAATGAATCAAAGAAAAACTATATATTGAAAGAGAAGATTTGTTACCAGTTTATAAGGTTGAACTTATGGCGTTGTTAGTGAAATTAATAAGTTTGGTTAATCCTGAAGATGAATTATTAGAAGAACTTATGAATGATAAAACTTTATTAGTAAGGCTTAAACAAAAAATCCACAGACAAAAAAATATACTAGCGACATATGAATGGGGAGTAAAAATTAGATGATGAAAAAGCTATGATTCTAATTGAAGAAGCTAGAAAAAAATAAAAAAATAAAGCGCCTAATTTATATGTTCAAAACTTAGAAATGAAATACTGCGATTATTTGGAGAATAAAAATTTTTGAAATAATTATTAGAGGGGCTGATCCAAAAAGTCCTAAATTTTTAACAAAGTGTATATGATAACTCATAGACGCAGTGAGTTTATTGATATCTAAATTCGCTTTATGAAAGCTTTTTAGATATCTAATAAACTATGCGGGGGTGACTCAACAAAAATCGATTTCTGCGAAATCACGATTTTTGAGTCACTCCCTTTACTAAGGAATATGCAGGATTTGAGTAAAAAGAAGTCTTTTTAATATTTTTTTAATTAATGTTGTTTTACATAATTTTATTATCATTAATATTATTTTTTTATAATTACTTAAAATGAACTTAAAAATTGATACAACTTTCTTGACAAAAATCCCTAAACAGCTTAAAATTAGTGATGAATAATTTTAATATATATAATATAAGATTATTTTTTTGATAAAGAAAAATAAATTTTTGTATTTATTTTAAGAAGTTTATTGGAATTATATTGTAAACCAGGAGGGAATAAGATGTTTAGTAAGAATAATAAGAAGATGATTATTCAAAAAGAACAAGAGAAAAATTAATTATTATGGTATTAAAAAAATTTAATGTAGGAACAGCGTCGGTATTAATCGCTGCTGGATTCGCATTTTTTTAGGTGGAGGAAGTGCGTTAGCAAGTAATGATACAGCTGTAAATGCAACTTCGGAGACAGCAAATAATAATCTAGTAACAGCTAATAAAGAAGTCTCAACTACAACACCAGTAAAAGTTAATAAAAACTAATTTAAGCGCGGCTATAGCACGTATTCAAGAGGTAATTGCTAATGCTGGAGTAACAGAAAAAACAGCATCAGCAATAGAAGATGCTAAAAGCAGAATTAGCAACAGCACAAGCACTAGAAGCAAGTGAAGTAGCGACTCAAGCTGAAGTTAATAAAGTAACAGTCGAGCTTAAAAAAATAAAAGCTTTCGTGTTAGAAAGTATGAAAAAAAGCAACTACTAAGGAAGAAGATAAACCTACAGAAGAGAAAGTAAATAAAAACCAAGATCCTAGAAATGGACAAGCTATTCCTGGTAATGGGGAAAGTGGGTTTAGAAATACAGGTACGGTTGTAGATGGTACTGAAAATCCCGTTGTTGTAAATACAAATGATATTACACAAAAAGCTTCTGAATTAGAGGCAGAAATCACAAAAGTTGAGGCTTTAATCTCTGAAGAAAATGCTAAAAGTGAAGGTAATAAAGATAAGGGATTTATAGAAATTCTGACACAGGTAAAAGAGTCAGCACAAGCTGTTAAAAATAAAGGGAACAGCATACCAACAACAGAAAAAGAAAAGCATGCACTTTTACAAGAGTTAAAAGAAAAAGTAGATTTATTGAAACTATACCAAGCTAAAAAATTGGACTGGGGAGCACCTGCCAATAATCACTTAGCAAATTATGGGAATAATACATCTGATGCAGTAATTAGTAATTTAAATGATACTTTTGGAACACCTGATTTCTCAAATGCTACCTCACATACAAAACGTGCAGAAAATCAAGGTACGGGTATAAGCGGCTCTATTAATTTGGGTTCAGCAACTTATCATTGGAAACAAAAAGAAATAACGGTCGATGAAGCCAAAGCAGGAGCTTTAGGCGGCTGGAAGATTGTTGATAAAGAAGGTGCAAACACCGTAAATATAGTTAAACCAGAAGCACCTACTGATATAGAATATAAAGAAGGACAATCAGCAACCACATATGCACCAAAACCAGCAAAAGTTTATGATAATAACGGTCATGTTACAGCTACTGGTGGTCAAGGCAGACCAAACGCTGGTGGTGGAGTACTAAATTATATGATTAGTACTGATCGTTTGGGAAATGGAAGTATAGGAAAAGTTAATAAAGATTATTATGTAGAATTAAAAAAACAAGGAACAACTATCTATAAAGATTTCGACGTAAACCCTAACTCTCATTTGTATGCTAATCTTGTTTTTTCTAGTGCTTATGGTAAATTAGGTTTGTCTTCAACAGGTGAAAAAATAAAAATGAAAATAGTTGATGCATATACAGGTCAACCATTATCAGAATTAACTAGAAAAGATGGAAAAGCTTCAGATACAGAATTTATTGGACAACCTGGATCAGATTCGGATGGTTTTGCTGCATTATGGCGTGTAGTAAAAGTGCCTGAAGGGACGACTAAGGTACGTGTATTTGTAGAAGCAGGAGATCAGCCAACAACTTCTGATTACTTGAATGGTCATAAGGTTGAAGATGGATATATAGTTGCAGGACTAGGATTAACTCCAGGACCAGCACTGACTTTAACGACGACAGTTGTTTCAGGTAGAGATAAAGAAGCATATGGTTATACAGATGATTCTATTTATAAAAATGCTCAAAAAGGAACGTTTAATGTAACGCTAAGTAATAATGGTGGAGTAGGAGTAGTATATCAGACTAAGTATGAAGTTACGTTGAAAGTTCCTAAAGGTGTTAAGTTAGGTACATTACAAGGGACAGACTTGAATGAAGTAAATGGCAAAAGTTTATTTGCTCCAAGTTATACTTATGACTTTAAATATAACAAAGATACACGAGAACTTACTTTTAAAATTGATTTACCAAAACGAGATATTAATCCAACAAGTGGTAAATCCAACACTGTTTCGATCCCATTTGAAGTAACGCCTGATTTTGTCGGAGAAGCAACATTTGAGGTAGTAGGGAAAAATGGATTTGGAGGAAAAGATAAATTAGGAAATATGATCTTACCGTATGGAATAGTTGGTGCGGATAGATATAATACTCCAGTGAATGTAAATGCTAATAGTTTAGAAACTTCCGATAATCCAGACTATAAATATAATCGTAGTATTTATATTGATTCTATGACAGGAAGTAGTACTATAACTGTACCAGTTGGAACAACTTTTGAAAAAGCAAAAGAGGCAGCAACAGTAAGTGCTGAAGAATTACTAAATTCAGAAGCTTATAGAGAAAAATTAGCAACAGTAAAAGCGACAGCTGCTCTAAATTTAAGTGGAACAAGTTTAATTGAAATGGGACAAGGTTATTCTACAGCTGCTGTAAAAGAAAATAGTGGAACTCTAAAAGTACCAGTTATTCACACTGTTGGAAGTAAGAATTTTAATAATCAAATAGACATTAATGTGAATGTAGTGGCATCTACTAAGCAACAGAAAGTTGTTTTTGAAGGAGATACAATCCAAAATGATGATATTAAGGGAAAAATAACTCCTGCTACAATTCCTGGATATACAGCTACAATAAATAATGTTCAAAATATGCCTACAACAACTGGTAAAGCTGGACAAATCATTAATGTTGAAACAACAGTATCTTATACGAAGGGAAATGTTGTACTTCCTGAAACAGTAACAGTTCCTGTATTGGTCTTACCAAAAGCAACTGGTGAAGTTGAAGTACCAAAAGGTGAGAGTGTAGATAAAGTTAAAGAAGTAGCGAAAGCAAAAGCGACAGCATTAGTAGAAGAAGCAGCCTTCAAAGGAAAATTACCTACAGGAGCAACAGTGACAGTTGGGGATATAACAGAAGCTGTAGCAGAAACTATAACAAATGAAAAAGGTAAAAATAAAGGTGTTGTAAATGTGCCAGCAACTTACACAGTAGATGGAACAACATACAATACAATAGTACCAGTAACAATTAACGTATTAGGTTCAGAAGCAAAAACAGTATACACTGTAGAAGGAACAAAAACCAGATGCTGAAAAAAAGTTAAAAATGCAGTAACACCGGGTACTGGAGGAACAGTAAACGCTCCGAAAGAAACAGATTTACCTGCTACAACAGTAAAAGCAGGAACACCTAATATAACTGTACCAACAACAGTAACATATCCAAACGGAACAGAAACAGTAACGGTACCAGTAAAAGTGTTACCAAAAGCAACACCAGAAAAAAAGTAACAACATTAAAAAGATACAACTAGTGAAAACTTAACAACGGCTGTAAAAGAAAAAGCACAAGCTGCACTAGGTAAACTAGCCTTACCATCAGGAGTAACAGTAGAATTAGTTCCAAATCAAACGTATACTGTTCCAGCGACAACTTCAAATGGTGATAAAAATAATGTACCAGTAAAAGTACAATATAAAGACGCAACAGGTACAGTAGTAGCAGAAGATACAATTAATGTACCAGTAACAGTAGTAAGCTCAACACCAAGTAAAATCGTTGTTTTCGAAGGTGATGAAGTAACAGCTGATACAGTTAAAGGTGTAGTTACACCAGGAACTGATGGAACAAAGGGTACTCCTGTAATTCCAACTGATTTAACAAAAACAATCAGGTGAAAAAGAAGTAACATTACCGGTAGCTTACGCCGGAATCACAGATCCGGAACAAGTGAAAGTACCAGTAACAGTATTGCCAAAAAGCATCAGGTGAAGTTGAAGTACCAAAAGGTGAGAGTGTAGATAAAGTTAAGGAAGTTGCTAAAGCAAAAGCGTCAGTATTAGTAGAAGAAGCAGCTTTCAAAGGAAAATTACCTACAGGAGCAACAGTAACAGTTGGGGATATTACAGAAGAAGTATTAGCGACAATAACTGCAGAAACAGGAACAAATAAAGGTGTTGTAAATGTTCCAGCAACATATACAGTAGACGGAAAAAAACATACAATACGACAATTTCAGTAACAATTAACGTATTAGGTTCAGAAATAAAAAAAGTATACACTGTAGAAGGAACAAAACCAGATGCTGAGAAAGTTAAAAATGCCGTAACACCAGGTACTGGAGGAACAGTAGGAACACCAACTGAAACTGATTTGCCAGAAACAACAGGCAAAGTAGGAGCAACAGACGTAACTGCAACGACAACAGTAACATATCCAAACGGAACAGAAACAGTAACAGTACCAGTAACAGTATTACCAAAAGCGACACCAGAAAAAGTAACAACATTAAAAGATACAACTGGTGATAACCTAACAACAGCTGTAAAAGAAAAAGCACAAGATGCACTAGGTAAATTAACATTACCATCAGGAGTAACAGCAGAATTAGTTCCAAATCAAGATTATACTGTTCCAGCAACAACTTCAAATGGTGATAAAGATAATGTACCAGTAAAAGTACAATATAAAGACGCAAAAGGCATAGTAGTAGCAGAAGATACAATTAATGTACCAGTAACAGTAGTAAGCTCAACATCAAGTAAAGTTGTAGTATTCGAAGGTGAAAAACCAACAGCGGATCAAGCAAAAGCAGCTGTAACATCAGGCACTGGAGGAACAGTAGGAACACCAGCAGAAACTGATTTACCAGAAACAGCAGGTAAAAGCAGGAGCAACGGACGTTAAAGTAGACGTACCAGTAACATATGACAATGGTAAGTTAACAGAAACAGTAAGTGTTCCAGTAACAGTATTACCAAAAAGCAGAAGCTGAAGAAATTCTAGTTGCTAAAAATAGTGATAAGGAAAAAAGCTAAAGAAAAAGTACTAGCTAAAGCTAAAAAAGCAATAGAAGATGCAACATTCAAAGGTAAATTACCTCAAGGAGCAACAGTTACTGTTGATGAAACAGCTACAGTAACAGTTCCAGACTTAACAGAAGATACTGAAGTAGAAGTAACTGTTAAGTACACTGTAGATGGTCAAGAAAAAAACTACAAAAGTTAAAGTTCCCAGTTACAGTAGTTGAGAGCGTACCTCAAATCGTACCAGTAGATGAAAATAACAAACAACCAGATCCAGAGAAGAGCATCGATAAAACAGATTATCCACAAGGATCAACATTTAGATATAAAACTCCAGATGGACAAACAACTCCAATCGATGTAACAACACCTGGAGATAAGAATGTGGTTGTTGAAGTACTTGACTCACAAGGAAACACAATCGTAGAAGTCCCTGCAACTGTACGTGTAGTAGAAAGTTATCCACAATTTGTACCAGTAGACAAGGATAAAAAAACAACCGTCTGCTGAAGTAAGTATTGATCCTAAAGCATTCCCTAAAGATACAGAGTTTTCTTATGAAACTCCAGTAGACACAACAATGCCAGGCGAAAAAGAGGTTGTTGTAGTAGCAAAAATAGGAGATAAGGTCATTGCAAAAGTCCCTGCAAAAGTAATGGTTGTAGAACCGAAGACACAATATGTGCCAGTTGATAAAACGAACAAACAACCAGATGCATCGAAGAGCATTGATCCAGAACAATACCCAGATGGCACAACATTTGAGTACAAAACTCCAGTGGATACAACAACACCAGGTGAAAAAGATGTAGTTGTTGTTGCCAAAGATGGAGAAGATAAGCTTGTTGAAGTACCGGCTAAAGTTAAAGTAGTAGAAGGAAAAAGAACAATTAATTCCTATTAATGCTACAGGTGAAAAATCAACCAAAACCAAAAGATAGTATTACACCAAGTGATTATCCAGAAGGTTCAACATTTGAATATAAAGTTCCTGAAGGAAAAAAACTGAAGCGTATGATGGATCAACTCCAGGAGATAAACCAGTAACAGTTGTAGTAAAAGACAAAGATGGAAAAGTTTTAGTTGAAGTACCAGCAACTATTAAAGTAGTGGAAGCTAAACCAAAACCAATCGAAACACCAGTAACAACTACGCCGTTAACACCAGAGGATTACACTAAAGGAATTACAATTCCAGAAGGTGGAAAAAGTAACGAAAGTAGAAAACATTCCAGACTTAACAACACCAGGTAAGAAAGATCCAGTAAAAGTAACTGTGGAATTACCGAATGGAAAAGTAATAACAGTAGAAGTACCAGTAAACGTAACACCGGTGAAGGAAATCGAAACACCAGTAACGACAACGCCATTAACACAAGAAGATTACACTAAAGGAATTACAATTCCAAAAGGTGGAAAAGTAACGAAGGTAGAAAAATATCCCAGACTTAACAACACCAGGTAAGAAAGATCCAGTAAAAAGTAACTGTGGAATTACCGAATGGAAAAAGTAATAACAGTAGAAGTTCCAGTAAATGTAACACCAATTACACCAATTGAAACACCAGTAACAAAAGACAAACTGACTCCAGAAGATATTTTAAAACAAATTAAAGTACCAAAAGGAGCAACAGTTCAAGTAGGAAACATTCCAGATTTAACAACACCAGGTAAGAAAGATCCAGTAAAAGTAACGATTACATTACCAAATGGAAAAGTAGTTACAGTAGAAGTACCAGTGAATGTAACACCTATTAAAGATATTGTTAAAAAACAAGGTGATCCAATTACTGAAGAGGATGTTGAAAATCATATTCCAAAAGGAGCAAAAGTTATCTCAATTGGAGATAAACCAACAACTGATGTACCAGGTGAAAGACCAAGTATTCCGGTTGTGCTTGAATTACCGAATGGAATTCGAGTAACTATGGATATACCAGTAATCGTAACACCGAAAGTAACACCTGTAGTAGTTTCTGTAGGAACGCCAGTTACATCAGAAGATGTTAAGAAACGTATTGAATTACCAAAAAGGATGGACTGTAACAAAAAGTAGGAGAAATTCCAACAACTACAACTCCAGGAACAAAAATCAGTAGTTCCAGTAGAAATTGAATTGCCAGATGGGCGTAAAATTACAGTAGATGTACCGGTAATCGTAACGCCAACTGTAAGACAAATAGTAGTACCACAAGGAACTCCGATCACGCCAGACGATGTGAAAGGACATATCGATCTTCCAAAAGAATCAGGATGGGAAATTGTAGAAATAGGAGAAATCCCAACAACAATTCCAGCAGGGGTTAAACCAAGCGTTAAAGTTAAAATAAAAATACCGAGTGGTGAAATTGTTGAAGTAGATGTACCAGTATTGGTTACTCCTAAAGCTAGACCGATAGTAGTCGAAGTAGGGACACCAGTAACAAAAGAGGATGTTATTAAACAAATCGATTTACCAGAAGGATGGAAAAATCGTAGAAGTAGGAGAAATACCAACAACTGAAACACCAGGACAAAAAAACCAAGTGTTAAAGTTAAGGTTAAATTACCAACTGGAGAAATTATTGAAATTGAAGTACCAGTAACGGTAACACCAAAAGTAACTTCACCTCAAGATTCAAATCCAACACCAAGACAAGAAGTCCCATCAACGCCAATGACGTCTACAGTCCCTGAAAATGCAATAAATCCAACAAGTAAGGAAGCTCAAAATGCACCTGTAGCAAAAGATGGTGCAAAAAGTATTACCAAATACTGGTATTAATGATAGTAGTTCACCTCTAGCAGGCTTTGGATTAGCGATCTTAGGATTAGCAACTTTAGTAAGAAGACGTAAACAAGAATAATGATATAAAAAGAGAAGCGGATAAATTTGCTTCTCTTTTTAGTTTTAAACGTTATATTCATTAAACTTTAAAAAAATATGAAATTTCAATTCTCGTTGAAGGAGATATGTGAGGTAGTATTGAATGTTTGTGTGGACAGATTTTAAAAGATAATTATTTTTTTTATAGATTAATCGGAATTTAATTCCAAGTTAATTGAAAAATTATATACTATATAACAGAAAAAAATACCTTTATTATTCTAAGTAATATAATTATATTATAATTATAGTGTATCTTTTTAGTTTAAGTATACTTAAAAATTTTTAAAAAAACATATTGACAGAATTCGATTACATTAGTAAAAATAAAAGGTATGGTGATTATAATAAATCACAACTAAGTTCTAAAATGTATAAATGGCAAAAAAATACTTGGTACTTAAATATTTTTTTATGTTGCGCAAGGTGAAAATATATAATTTTTTTAATTTTTAATAAATAGGAGAAATAATATGTACAGTAAGAATAATCAGCATATGATTAACAGGAAAAAAACAACAAAAAAATAAATTACTACGGTATAAAGAAGTTTAAAAATTGGGGCAGCTTCGGTAATGATAGCTGCAGGTTTTGTCTTTTTAGGAGGGGAGTGCTCTAGCTAATAATAGTAATGATGGTAGTACTAGTACAGGAGGTGTTAATCCAACAACTGAAGTTTCGAATGATAAAACCTCAAGGAACACCAGCAAAAACTCCAAAAAGCTGATGGAGAAGAAACGGCACAACCAGTGGATAATGCACCTAAAGATGAATCTGCTAATAATGTAGCTAAAGAACAAAAAAAGCGACTATAAAATTTGTTTCTGTAGATCCTAAAAACGAAAAAAAGAGACGGATATAGAGAAAAATAGGACAAGTTAAAGCTGGACTTGTTGTATCGGGGAAAAAAAGGTGACTTTATTTCGGAAAGTAATATTCAATCTCGAATAGATATCTTGAAAACAATGGGTTATAATATCGAAGAAAAATCCATTTATAAAACAGCCTAAACCTAAGTTTGATGATATAGATGATACTGAAAATAATATAAGTCAGATTTTTACGATAAAAAGTAAGTCCAAAAAGTATCAACAGCTAAAAAGTGTATGTTTCAGAAGGAGAATTACCTACTGTTGATGGAATAAAAAAATGCTATAACTACAGACGGAAAAGTTCTTACATCAGAAGCCGGAGATCAAGATAAAGATAAACAGCTTACAGATGAAAAAAATTAAATCTTCGATACCAACGACAACTGGAAAAGTAGGAGATGAAACATTAAAAAGTATCTACAACAGTAATCTATGGGGCTAATAATTTTAAACGTGAAGAAACTGTTGATGTTAAAGTTAAAGTTCTTCCGAAACTTCCAGAAGTCACTACAACAGTTGTAAAAAAATGCTGCAAATAATACTGTGATTGACAGAATCTTAAAAAGATGTAAATGAAAAACTTAAAACTTTGAACTTACCGGATGGAATTACAGCTAATGTCAAAGAGGATGTTTATGCGATTCCACAAATAGATAGTAATGGAGAAAAAAATCCTATACAGATAACAGTAGAATATAAAGATTCATCGAATAACGTAGTGGCACAAGCTGATGTTGATGTTAAAGTTAAAGTTGTAAGTTCTACAACGGAGAAAAAGGTAGTGGTAGAAGGTGAAAAAAATTAACAGCAGATGAAGTGAAAAAAAGCTGTTAAACCTAGTGAGGGAAATGCTGAAATAAAAAGAACCTAAGAATCTTGATACTATAACAAAAGAAGCTGGAGAAAAAGAAATTGAAGTACCAGTATCGTACAATAATGGGAAATTAACAGAAACTGCGAAAGTGAAACTTACTGTTTTACTGAAACCACTTCCTCAAGGAGTTGTTGCTCAAAAAAATGGAGATAAAGAGAGCGTGAAAAACCGAGTTATTGAAGAGGTTAAAGCAGCTTTTAGTTAGAGACGCTTTTAAAGAAAAAAACTTCCGAAAGGTGCTAAGGTAAGTGTAGAGGACGAAGATAAAAATCAATATTCCAAATTTAGATGGAGATAATAAAGTTGATGTGAAAATTAAATATGTAGTTGAAGGAGTAGAAAAAAACAACGACAATCCAAGTACCTTTTACGAACTGTAGAAGGAGTTACTCAAACTGTTCCGGTTAATGAAAATAACGAACAACCAGATCCAACAAAGAGTATAAACAGAACAGATTATCCGAAAGATGCTACATTTGAGTATAAAAAAACCGGTAGATACAAGAACACCTGGCGACAAAAATGTAACAGTTGTAGTAAGGGATAAAGATGATAAAAATTATAGTGGAAGTATCGGCTATAGTAAAAAGTAGAAAAAAAGTTGAAAATGATTCTGAGAATCCGAGTGATAATAGCAAACCTAATGAAAACAAACCAGATGGAACAACTCCAGACGCAGGAAACAAACCGGATGGAAATAAACCAGAGGAAATGACTCCAGGAAAAGAAGACAAAAAAACCAGAGGAAATGACTCAGGAAAAGAAAACAAAAAAACCAGAGGAAATGACTCCAGAAAAGAAAACAAAAAAACCAGAGGAAATGACTCAGGGAAAGAAAACAAAAAAACCAGAAGAAATGACTCCAGGAAAGAAAAATAAAAAAACCAGAGGAAATGACTCCAGGAAAGAAGACAAAAAAACCAGAAGGCATGACTCAGGAAAAGAAGATAAAAAAACCAGAGGAAATGACTCCAGGAAAAGAAGACAAAAAAACCAGAAGGCATGACTCCAGGAAAGAAGACAAAAAAACCAGAGGAAATGACTCAGGAAAAGAAAACAAAAAAACCAGAGGAAATGACTCCGGGAAAAGAAGATAAAAAAACCAGAGGAAATGACTCGAGGGAAAGAAAACAAAAAAACCAGAAGGCATGACTCCAGGGAAAGAAGATAAGAAACCAGGGAAATGACTCAGGGAAAGAAAACAAAAAAACCAGAGGGAATAACTCCGGACGCAGGAAATAAACCAAATGAAAAATAAACCAGAGGAAATGACTCCAGGAAAAGAAGACAAAAACCAGAAGGTATGACTCCAGGGAAAAGAAGACAAAAAAACCAGAGGAAATGACTCCAGGAAAAGAAGACAAAAAAACCAGAAGGCATGACTCAGGAAAGAAAACAAAAACCAGAAGAAATGGCGCCAGGAAAGAAGACAAAAAAACCAGAAGGCATGACTCCAGGGAAAGAAGGCAAAAACCAGAGGGAATGACTCCAGGGAAAGAAGACAAAAACCAAGAAGGCATGACTCCAGGGAAAGAAGGCAAAAAACCAGAGGGAATGACTCAGGGAAAGAAGATAAGAAACCAGAGGAAATGACTCCGGGTAAAGAAGACAAAAAAACCAGAAGAAATGACTCCAGGGAAAGAAGATAAAAACCAGAGGGAATGACTCCAGGTAAAGAAGACAAAAACCAGATGGAACAACTCCAGACGTAGGAAACAAACCAAATGAAAATAAACCAGATGGAACAACTCCAGACGCAGGAAACAAAACCAGATGCAGGTAAAAAGAAGAAGAAAAACTTCAATAAATTAAAAGAAGAAGCACTGAAAAAAATATCAATTCAGACGATAAACTAACACCGAAAGAGAAAAAAAGATTTTTTTCTTTACTTGTAGAAAAAAATCATCTGCGGCTACGACATTTGTAACGAAATTATCTGATGGTGGAGAAGTTAAAGTGCAATTTGATAATAAAAAAATATAAATGCCAAAAAAATATTAAAGCTCAACTTTCAGATGTTGCTACATCAGAGAAAGTAAGAGAGTTAGCAAAAACAACAATTAGGTGATAAGTTTAATGTAGTGAAAACAATTGACTTGGATTTTGTTTATGAAAAAGGCAATATTGAGAAAAAACAAGGAGATACTAGAACTGTTACCGTAACAATAGGAACAAATTCTGGTAATGAGTTTGAGGTGTATCATTTAAATGGTAATATATTAGAAAAAGTACCAAGTATTTACAAAAAAATGGAAAAATTACATTCTTTACAAATCATTTCAGTACATATACTATACTTGCGAAATCAAAAGAACAACAAAAATAATAATAGCAATGGTAAAAAAAGATAATAGTAATGGTAAAAAGATAAAGTTAATAAAGTGGATAAAACCTTACCTAATACAGGGATGACTATTTCTAGTACAATTGCATTAGGGTTAACTCTTATGGCTTTAGCAATACTAGTAATAAGACGCAAATTTTCAAAAATAATTTGCTGTAGGATAATACATAATGGGAAAAATTAAATTGTGTAACGTAAGATGAAAAGAATCCTTTAGGGGGTTTGATATAAACTGTTACAGTATTAGAATTTAATAAAATATATACGAGAGTGGCTTAATGAAATCTATTTCTATGAAATTGAAATTTTTAAGCCACTTTTTATAATTGCTTAGGAAGATAAAAAAACAATTATATAAAGTTATACTTTTGGTATAATAATTTTTATTTTTATGTAAACTTAGATAAGGTGAAGTTATTATTTTTATAAAAAGTTATTAAGATAATATTTTTGGAAGACAACATGTAAAATAAGGTTTTTTTATGTATTGTAATAGTAGGGTTAATTGAATTTTTTTATTTTTTTGGTAGTATAATATATATTGAAAGGATAGAGTGTTTTTAATTGTAAAAATTAAGGTAATGGAGAAATGTGAAAAATATGGTGAAAAAAAGGAGATGAGAAAGATGAATCATTTGAAAAAAATAGAGATAAACTAACACGCTTTTCTATAAGGAAATATAGCGTGGGTGTTTTTTTAGTGTGACTATAACATCTTTGTGTTTCATGATGTGGGGGGCATTGCTGCTGCAAATGATAGTTCACATGATTCATTGAATTCAGAATATGTAGATAGGGAAAGAAGTGGAGAAGTAATAAATAATAGCAGGTTAACAACTAGAGTAGATTCAAATAATCAATCGAAAAATGAAGGGACTCTTGCACCACTGAATGAAACATTAAATAATAAACCATCAGATGTGTCATTTCTAACTCAACCAAGAGTTGCAGAAAAATCCAAAGCAACCTGCTTCAACAAATATAAAAATATCAACCGAAATTTGAAGGAGAAAATCTAGGAGAAGCAAAAACTATTTCGATACCTGAAGGGGAACATTATCAAGGTGAAATCATTTCTTATATGCCAGAAGAAATTACCATTGGCAGTAGAACATATGTACCAGTAGTAACAGGTCCTAAGGTGATTACATTAACGGGACAACCTCAAACAGAGGAGATTGAATATGTTGATAAGGCTGTTGCGGAGGCTATTAACAAACGGAAAGGAGCAGTCTTTTTCAAAAAAATCTTGAATGGGTAAAAAGATGATAAAAGTCCTGCTGAAGATGAAAATGCTCATTTAACTTTTTGAAATAAAAGATGGTGCGACTGTCGAAGAAATGTTTAAGACTATTGAAAATTTACCAGATGACTTCCAAAAACAATGAGCGTTCTTATCTGAGAAATATGGATACGCTTGGAGATGCGTTAGGTTTGAAACCAGGAGAAATTAGAGAGTTAACGGAATTTGGTGGTTGGAAAGCTATTGATAAAGATGGTGTTAAAGGGAAATTTGTTATTGGGAGAAGAAACAAAGACGGCTATTTTACAGGTTGGCGTGTCAAAGGATATAACGCTGATGGGACGCCTATTATTGAGCAAGGTGGTATGCTTGGAGGAGATGGTCTAGATAATGTCTATGTTCATGAACAAGCCTTGAGATCGTCGTTTCAAGTATATGCTTATGCTTGCTAAAGGACGTACTCGTGCCAATCGTACTGAAGAAGTTTCAGATGGAAAAAGCTTATGATCCTCATGCCCCAAATGAACGCTACTCATTTGACTTAACGGCATTAGAGAAACTCCCACTAGTAGAGAGAGATAAGCATACTAAGTACTCTCCCTAATGTGAAGGGATTTAATGGAATTGAAAAGAAATTTAGTGCTTTTTCTACTAAGTATGGAAGTCGTGTCAAGGTAGAGTTTGTGACAGGTTATATTTCAGATATTAATGGATCTAAAGGGACTTATCGAGTAGTGGTTAAAGCTCAGAAAAAGTGATGGTACAGAAGAAACGGTTTACGATCAAACACTTCATCGTATAGATACAGTCGTTCAAAATGAAGACTTATATAAAAAAAGGTTTAAAAACTTGAACCTGATGGAAATCTAAAAGAGCTGGATGCAACGAGAACTATTAAAAAAATTTTTAGACTACGAGCTAAACCGTCGTAGTATTGAAGTCCAAAAATAAAAAAATTAGCGGAACATGGATTAAATAAAAAAATACTTTTGTCGGAAACAGAGAAAAAATTTAAAAAAACAGTTGAGTGAAGAAGCAAAAGAAGAGGCGAAACAAAGCGATATCGTGATGGAAGTTAGTGAAGAAGCTTTAAAAAGAAGATAAGTTAAAAGAAACTTTACCGGGTATAGGTAAAAAGTATACAACATCGGCAAATGAATTGAATAATTTCTTAAAAAACTGTCATTAAGGAACCAACTGACCCGACTTGGACTAATTCTTCTAAAGAAAAAGATAAAGCACATGATCCTAATCGCGTATATAAGTTGCTTAGACTTCTGCTTCCACAAGCATCTAAAATCATCTATCATCCAGAGGAAGATAGACTAGAGATTGAAAAACAATTATGTCAGTCCAGAGACGAAGACAATTTTAGAAGAGATTAAAGAAAAAAATGAAGCTATAACAGTCACTAAAGATGAAACTGAACGCAAAAAAACTAGTTGAGGAGCGTGATAACCTCAGAAACAAGCTGAAGGATAAATATAGTTACACTTATCTACAAGCTCAAAATGGGAAAGAGACTATTATTCAAGGATCAACGATAATAGCCACTGGTACTGCAAACGAGTATAATATTACTAGGGATATGTTAGAAAGGACTAGAACGAATACTAAAGCGAATTCATATGGTAAAAATGGGATTGTAAATGGTGGTGAGGAATATAGGATCTTTGGACACATTGTTGGGACAGATAAAATAGAACGACCAGCAGATAAAGTTCTGACAGATGATCAATTGTCGAACAAAAATCAAAGAAAAAAACTTGGAGAAGGAGATAGTAAACTAGGAAAAGGAGGTTATTTTTCTAGTGGGGATATTCCATTAGGGAAAGATGTTGTGTCTTATACGGTACAAGTATTTTCAGAAAATAATGAAAGAGTAGGTGTAAATACCCAAAGTCACCGTATTCAATATAATCTCCCAATTTTAGCTGATTTTTTTCTGTTATTCAAGATACTGTTGAGCCAGCTAAAGAAGTTTCTCGTCGTATTATTGACAAATTAGTAAAAAGAAAAGAAAATTCCAGAAGATAAAGGAAGGAAAAATCAAGGAAAAAAATTGAAAAAAAGTTAAGAAAACTTCTGAATTAAAAAGAACTCTTAAAAGGAAGTGTAAAAAGTTCGCTATGTAGATATGAATGGAAATGAATTAAAAAGAAGAGAAGTATCTTAAGAGTTTCGTAGATAAAGATGGAAATACCACGAATATAACTGATAAGCCGGGTGAATTTGTCGAAAAAAAGTGTTAGAGGAGATAACTGTTCCAATCATTGATAAAGACGGAAATACTCTTGAAAATGGCACACATACTAGTGAAAAATAATGTTGTAGATAGAGATGGGAATGTTGTATTAGATAAAAAGAAAAAAATCCTGTTATAGAAACTATAAAGACAGAACTTTTCGTTAAGGAAACAACTGATAGAGCGCCAGAATTTTTAGAAAAAAAGTAAAAAGTGAAAAATGTTGATGAGAATGGAAAAAAACAGTCATTAAGGAATTAGATATCCATAAAACCATTCACGTGAGTGTTATTGATTCAAAAAAACGGGAAAAAGTAAAGGAAATAAAAGAATACAAAAAAAGTTGAACAAGGTGGAAGAATAACCAATAAAGAAGTTATGACTCCTCTGACTAATGTATTGAAAATTCATCTTGATGCCAAAGACGATATTCCTCTTGATGGAAAAAAATTGTAAATGAAGATGGAAACCCGATCTCATTTTCAAAATTAGATATTAAAAACAGATGTTAAAAACAACGGTGGAAAAAAAGTCGCTAAACAAAAGATTAGTTATGTTGATAAAGCAGGAAATGTAGTTCTGACTAAAGTAACAATTAAAGACAACAATAATCATGATCAAGAAGTCTTTGTGCCAAAAAGAAGAAGAAACAACAGAAAAATAGAGCTGGATTTTTTTAGGATTAATGTATAGAAATACATTCAATGAAAAAGCAGATAATATTATTTCAACAAGAGATGGTAAACGTTATCGTGTACGTCGTACGTTAGCTGATAATCAACCTGAGAGAACCGATGATTCAGCGGCTGCATCAGGAGAACTAATACCTGGAGAAACAGTTGTAACCTATGTTTATGAAGAATTAGGAAAAGCGTTAGTTCATGTGGTAGAACGAAATGAAGATGGTACTACAAAAATCCATTAAAGGGCAAGATGATTTTACGATTGACGGAATTGTAGGAAAAGAATTTCCTCAAAAATTCTCTTGATGAGAAAAATAGCTGAATTAAAAAATTAGGTTACGATGTTGTAGAAAAATACATTCGCAACTGGTAATCAGAATGGTGGATAATAATTCTGATGAAGAAAAAAACCAAGTCAAGAATATACAATTACCGTTGAAAAAAATCGAAACAAGCAGGAGTAATAGCGAATTATTACAAAGATGGAACAACTGAAAAAAGTAGCTGATAGTGATGACCAAGGGCAAAAATATAGGTTCAGATTATGAGACCACAGCAAAAAAACGATTGAGCCAAAAAGTTATAGTAGAAGAAAAAGATGGGAAAAATTATTGTAACGAAGAAAAACATACACTTTAAAAGAAGAACCAACGAATAAAAACAGGTAAAGTAGTAACTGGAGGAGTGGTAGTTAATTATTATTATGTTGAAAAGACAGAAGTTAAAGAAGTGCCAATTACAGAAGAAAAAAACAGTAACAAGAACGATCAACTATCTGGAAAAAAAGGTACAAATAAAGCCTTGAAAAAAAGCGGCGACTCAATTGGTAAAACTGACAAAAAAACAAATACTGTAAATAAAGAGAGAAACGGAGTAACTGAAGGAACATGGACAACTGGGGTTTGGGACATGGTAATACCGGAGGGTATAGAAAATTACAAAAACACCAGAGCCAACTTCAGTGGCAAAAGTAGAAGTAAATTCCACAACTAGTAATGATATAGTTAATGTTTATTACGAAGCTGATATTGAAACAGTTACCGAAACAAAAAAATAATCACAAGAACGATTCATTATGTTGATAACGTTACGAAACAAAAAAACTAAAAGAGGATGTCGTACAAACAGTAACCTTAAGTCGAAAAATAGAGAATAAAGCAACCAAAACAACTACTTATACGGAATGGACAAAAGATAACTGGAAAAAAACGTAGTGTCAGATAAATTTGAAAAATTATGAAGAACCATCAATATCAGAGGTAACTGGTAAAGAAGTTACCTCAGAAGACAGTAATGTAGAATTAACAGTAACATATGACCAAGGAATTGAAACAGCGCAAGAAACGAAGACAATCACAAGAACGATTAAGTACGTAGACGCGACTGATGAAACGAAAGAGATAGCACCAGCAGTTACACAAACTGTAACATTAACAAGAACAAATGTTAGAAATAAAGTAACAGGAAAAGTGACAGAAGGAGTCTGGTCTGAGGAAAAATTGGTCAGAACAAAATTCGCCAACAATACCAAACTACGAAAAACCAAATATAGAAAAAAAGTAGGCACAGTAGTAGTAACTTCAACGTCAAAAGATACAGAAATATTGGTAAAAATATCCACAAGCAACTGAGAATGTTACCGAAGAAAAAAACAATTACAAGAACGATTAAGTACGTAGATGCGACTGATGAGAAGATAGAACTAGCAAAACCAATCGTTCAAAAAAGTAAAAACTAACAAGAACAAATGTTAGAAATAAAGTAACAGGAAAAAGTGACAGAAGGAGTATGGTCTGAGGGAACGTGGTTAGAACAAACTTCACCAACAATACAAAAACTACGAAAAACCAAATATAGAAAAAGTAGTTTCAGCAGAAGTAACATCTGCGACACAAGATACAACAGTAGTAGTGAAATATCCACAAGTAACTGAGAATGTTACCGAAGAAAAAAACAATTACAAGAACGATTAAGTACGTAGATGCGACCGATGAAACGAAAGAGATAGCACCAGCAGTTACACAAACTGTAACATTAACAAGAACAAATGTTAAAAAAATAAAGTAACAGGAAAAGTGACAGAAGGAGTATGGTCTGAGGAAAATTGGTCAGAACAAGAATCACCAACAATACCAAACTACGAAAAACCAAATATAGAAAAAAAGTAGGCACAGCAGAAGTAACTTCAATGTCAAAAGATACAGGAATACTAGTAAAAATATCCACAAGCAACTGAGAATGTTACTGAAGAAAAAAACAATTACAAGAACGATTAAGTATGTAGACGCAACTGATGAGAAGACAGAAGTAGCAAAATCCAATAGTTCAAAAAAAGTAAAACTAATAAGAAAAAAATGTTAGAAATAAAGTAACAGGAAAAGTGACAGAAGGAGTATGGTCTGGGGAAACGTGGTTAGAACAAGAATCGCCAACAATACAAAACTACGAAAAAAACCAAATATAGAAAAAAAGTAGTTTCTGTAGAAGTAACATCTACGACACAAGATACAACGGTAGTAGTGAGATATCCACAAGCTACAGAAGACGTTAAAGAAATAAAAAAACAATTACAAGAACGATTAAGTATCTTGAGAAAGGTACAAATAAAGTTTTGAAAAAAAGAAGTGCAGCAAAAAGGCAACGCTGATTAGAATAAATACTGTCAATAAAGTAACAAAAAGCAGTAATAAATGGGAAATGGTCTAAAGAAAGATGGGAAGCTGTAAAATCAGAGATTATAGAAAATTATAAAGATCCAACTCCAGCAGTAGTAGAAAGTAGAAGTTAATTCAACAACAGAAGATGGAGTGATAAATGTCTATTACGAGACCAAAAGATACTCCGCCATCAATCACAGAACCAGAACCAAAAACCAAGTCCGAGTCCAGCTCCAGCGCTGATTCCAAAACCAAAAACCTGTCCCAGTACCGATTCCGAATCCTGAGCCAAGTCCAGTGCCAGCACCAGGTCCTAATCTAGAACCTGAGCCAAGTCCAGTGCCAGCACCAGGGTCCTAATCCAGAACCTGAACCAAAGCCCAACCCAGCACCAATGCCGATTCCGAATCCTGAGCCAAGTCCAGCGTCAGCACCAGACTCTAAACCAAAAACCAAGTCCGTCGCCAGAGACAAAATTAACTCCAAGACTTACTAAAGTAACAGTAGTAGGAGAAAAAACAACAAAAGAACAAACTTGCTAATACAGGATTAGAAAGTGATTCTATCAGAATATATGGGCTAATGTTGTTAGGTGTATCGTTAGTAATGATAAAACAACGTAAATACATCAAATAAAATTCAAGAGGATAGAATGAAACCATTCAGAGTGTGAGAAATCTAAGCTCTGAATGGTTTATTATGGTTTAAAGGTAGTCGGGAAGACTAGAAGAAATTGAAATATGAAAGAAAGGTGTTCTAAAAAGTTTTTTTGTTATTATTTCGGTTTCTTCGATATTAATGCTGAAAAGTCTAAATCATCATATTTGCTTTTATTAAGGCCAGTTAATGAATCGAAATCTGTATCTGGAAATAAGGGATCGAAATCGTCGAGTTCAATATTAGAAGTGTTAGTGTTTGACAGGTTGTCAAAAAGTAGATTTATTTAAATCATTTGTTTCAAAAATAAGTATTATTATTCGCAACATTAAAAAAATTTTGTTAAGTTCTATCTGTTCACTATAACTTGGAGTTGTATGATTATCATCATAATTATACTCGATGGAAACTTCTCCGAAATTTGAATCTGCAATATTCTGTTGATTATAAAATAATACTCCATACTCTTCTAAGAGTTCTTCTTTTGAATAATTCTTTAGTGGATCTTCTATAGGTGATATCGTACTTTCATAGATTTTTAACTAGATTTTCATCTGTTTGAATTTTTATTGTCCTTAATATTCCAAGAAGAAATAAGTCTATGAATAATATCTAATTGCTCACTTGAAAGAAAAATGAAGTTTTGTTTTTAATTTCATTTAGTTTGTCCATAACTTTACACAGCTTCTCTAGTTTCTTTTTAAGTAATCGATGTAATCATTCCCCAGATTTCTAATTCATTTAGTACAGCTTGGAATTTTTACCAATATCGGTTAGGCTGTATTCAACTTTTTGGTGGTATTTGGGCATAAACTTTACGATTTATTAATCCATCTTGTTCTAATTGTTTTAATTGTTTTGTCAATGTTGCTTGGGTAATTGTCCCTAGTGATCTTTGTAACTCATTAAATCTAACACTTTTTATCTTCTAGAAGATGAAGAATAAGAATTGTCCATTTTCCAGATAATATTTTTTTGAGTTGTAAAAAAAGGGGCATTTTCCAAAAGGTTCTTGTTGTTCCATAAAAAAATCTCCTTAAAAATTTTGTTGATATTATACAATTCTATCTAAAAAGATACTTACTATTGTAAAAAAACGTACTTGTTATTCTTTTTTTGTAAATATTATAATAGTATATATAACAATTATAAAACAAATAATAAAGTTTAGCAATAGCTAAAAAAACGGAGGACATAATAATGACAGAAGCAAAAAAATTTATATCAAAAATAGAAGAAGTGTGTATGCGCTAGGGTAAAAACTTACCGATTTCAGAACAAGAAGCATTAGAAATTATTGATAATGCTGTTAAACATTCACCAAGTGCATTTAATTCACAAACTGCACACGCAGTAGTATTATTAGGAGAAAACCATAAAAAAATTATGGGATATTACTTTTTGGAGAATTAGAAAAAAATTCTTACCAAATGAAGAAGCTAAAGCAGCTACTAAAGGAAAAAAATCGATAGTTTTGCTGCAGCTTACGGAACAATTCTATTCTTCGAAGATCACGATGTAGTAAAAAGGTCTTCAAGAACAATTCCCATCATATGCTGATAATTTCCCAATTTGGTCAGAACAATCAACAGGAATTGCATCATTTGCAGTTTGGAATGCATTAGCAGAAGCTGGAGTTGGAGCTAACATTCAACACTATAACCCAGTAATTGATGAAAAAAAGTTGCCGCAGAATGGGATATTCCAGCTAACTTAGTACTACGTGCACAAATGCCATTTGGTGAAAAATTACAAGAAGCTGCACCAATTGAAAGAACTTCAAGAGTAAGAGTAGTAAAAATAATATTTGATTTAACAACAGATTATATGAGTTACAATAACGCTAAGATAGAGATGTCTTGGCGTTATTTTGTGCTAATAATTACGCTGTTAGTTGTTGGAATATACTGGTAAATATGGTATTATAGTAGATGGTAAATAAATTAAAAAAATTTAGAAGGTTTAACAATGTTAAAAAATAGTTATAAGAGATTTAGAAGATACTAAACGTTTAGCAAAAAAATTGTTAGTGAAGGTATAGAAGATAGATTAGTACTTTTGTTAAATGGTGATCTAGCTGCAGGTAAAACAACATTTACGAAATATTTAGCAGAATATTTAGGAGTAAAAAGTGTAGTTAATTCACCAACTTTTAACATAATGAAAGAATATAAATATCCTAATGGAAAATTATATCATATTGATGCTTATCGTTTAGAAGATAGCGATGAAGATTTAGGATTTGAAGATATTTTTTTGAAGATAATGTTAGTATTATCGAATGGGGAGAATTTATTGAAGAATTCTTACCGAATGAAAGATTAATTTTTCAATATTCGCTTAGTAGAGGATTATAGAGAAGTTGAAATTATTTCTAGTGGTGAATATAAAAAAATTGAAGAAAGGATTCGTGAAAATTGGTAAGTTTAATAGTGGAAGCTTCTAATGGAGTATGTTCAATTGCATGCTTTGATAATGAAACAGTATTAGCTGAGAAAAAAACTTTGTATGTAGTAATAATTTATCAGCGGTGATTTTTAGAAGAAATCGATAATTGTTTAAAAAGAAGCAGATAAGAAAAAAACGGATTTAACTGAAATTATATCAAGTGAAGGACCAGGATCGTATACAGCAATTCGTGTAGTCGCAGCTGTTTGTAAAACTTTAGCTTATACACTGAAGATTAATTTGAAGAAAGTATCTTCTTTGAAGTTACAAGCTTTGTTAGAATTTGATAGCAACAAATTACTAGTTCCATTTATTGATGCTCGTAGAGGAAATGTTTTTTTGGTGCAGTTTATAAAAATGAAGAAGGAAAAATTAGTAGAGGTACTGGAAGAAGGATACTATTCTCTTGAAGAGATTAATAACTTTTTATCATCTCAAAGTGATGAATTTGTTTATATTAGTAAAGATATAGAAAAAGTTAAATGACTTTCTTTTAGAAGGTTCAAAAAAATAATGATATGGTTCGTGCAGCTAATGTTTTAAAAAAATTTATGATTCATTAGAAGATGTGGATTGTTATAATATGAAACCACAATACTTAAGAAAAAAACTGAAGCAGAAAGGGAACTTCAAAAATGATAAAAAAATAAATAAAGTTGATGTTAATGATTTAGATGTATTATCAAGAATAGATGTAGATAATTTCGAAGATGCTTGGACGAAAAGAAATGTTTAAGTCTGAGTTGGAACATGAAAAACTCAGAGTATTACGGATTATTTAATGACGGTGAAATTATTGGATTCTGTGGTGGTTGGCTTGTTGTTGATGAATATCAAGTTAATAAGATAGTTATTGATAAACCGCATCAAAATAAAAAAATTAGGACAAATTTTCTTCACTTATGTAATGCAACTTTTAAAACTAAAAGGTATAAAAAAAGCTATTGTTGAAGTTCGCGTAAGTAACATGCCTGCGATAACTGTTTATGAAAAAATCTGGATTTACAACAGTCGATATGAGAAAAAAATTATTACAAAAAAACAATGGAGAAAAATGCTTTTGTAATGGTAAGGGATTTTAGTAATGAAAGAATATAAAAAAATTTAGAAAAAAAGTAACTATTTTAGCTATAGAAACAAGTTGTGATGAAACTAGTGTAGCTGTAGTTGAAAAATGGAAAAAGAAGTATTATCGAATATCGTAAGTAGTCAAATTGAAACACATAAACAATTTGGTGGGGTAGTTCCTGAAATAGCGAGTAGACAACATATAGAAGTAGTGATGCAAATTGTTGAAGAAGCTTTTGGAAGAAGCCCAAGTTACGTTGGACGCTATAGATGCAATTTGTGTAACACAAGGACACGGATTAATAGGTTCATTACTAGTTGGTGTTAATGTGGCGAAAACATTAAGTTATGCATTAGATAAATCCTAATAGGAGCACATCATATTGCAGGACATATTTATGCTAGTAATATAGACAATGACATAGTTTATCCATCATTAGCACTTGTTGTTAGCGGGGGACATACAGAACTAGTTTATTTAAAAGATGAACTTGATTTTTGAGATAATCGGTTCTACTCATGACGATGCTGTAGGGTGAAGCGTACGATAAGGTAGCAAGACAGTTAAATCTTGAGTACCCGGTGGTCCTAAAGTAGACAAACTAGCCAAGTTGGGTGAAGATAAGTATAAATTCCCTCGTGCAATGATTGATAGTGACGATTATAATTTTAGTTTTTTTCAGGTATGAAGTCAGCGGTGATTAACTTTGTACATAATGCAAAAACAACGCGGTGAAGAGATCGTACCTGAAGATTTAGCTTGCAGTTTCCAAACGGCGGTAGTAGAAGTTTTAATCGCAAAAACTAAGAAAGCTATTGCGAATCTAGGTGTTAAACAGTTGATTTTAGCAGGTGGGGTTGCAGGTAATAGCGAACTTCGTAAGCAAGTCTTAGAGCTAGAACAACAATTAGGAGTAGAAGTACTTATTCCAAAAATGAGTTATTGTAGTGATAATGCGGCGATGATGGGAGCGGCAGGATACTATTATTATAAAAATAATATATTTGCTAATCCGTTAACGCTAAATGCGAAGTCAACATTAGACTTAGAAGAAGTTAGAGGATAAGAATTAGAAGGGAGCTGACTCGACAAAATAGATTTTTTTGAAATCGCGATTTTTGAGTCACTCCCTTTTTATAAGTGTTTTGGTATAATTATGAAAAGACAACTTGATGAATTATTAGATGCATATTTACAAAAAAATAAATCATATTTCAGAAAAATAAGCATTTTATAGGATTTTCTAAAAGATTAGGAAAAAGAGTATTCGTTAAAATTTTTAAGGATCCATTAAAATATAAACTGGAGTATAAAGTACTAAGAAATAAAGGTAATTTTTATTAGATTTTCCTGAGTATTGTGCACTAGTATTGAAATATGAAGACTTTATTCCCTAAATAAAGAAAGTGTAAATGATGAAGATATAATAAAAAAATAGCAGAGCTAATATCTGATTTTCATAGGGGAAATTGGCTCTCAATTGAAAAATGACAAAGAAATTTCATTGGAAAAAGTTCTAGAAAAAAATGTATATAGATTAGCTGATAGAAAAGAGTATACTAAAATAAGTGAGCTTCATTCTAAGTTTCTAAAAAAATATTAGTAAATTAGATGAAGAATATGAAAAACACTAGTTTTTAATTCATGGAGATTTTGGTCTTAGAAATATTATGAGAAAAGACGATAATTTAGTATTAATAGATTTCGAAAGAGTTAAATATGCTAGTTATTATTTAGATTTCATTAAATATTTTTTTATCAAGATTTAAATAATGATAAATTAAAAAGAGCTATTTTTAAAAACATTATTATGAACATTCAAATGAGGAAGTGCTTTCTGAGGAACTAGAGTACTGCATGATTTTTTTATTTCGGCATTAGGAATTTTAAACTATACCAAACGTATTGAAGATAAAAAAATTTGAGGAATTAGGATTAAAGATGTTAACGGATGTTGAAGAGTATGTTAGAAATCTTTAATACGTTAGATGTTAAATTTGAAAAAAAGTGGTTTTGATTTTTATTTGACCATTATTTGTGTTAAAAATATATTATGATTAATATTAGGAGGCGATGATATGGCGAATATTTATTTAGATTACGCAGCAACATCAAGAAAAACATTTTTGATATCATAGAAAAAACATGAATATACTAAAAAGAAGTCTATGCTAATCCAAGTAGTAGTATACTCTAGGAAAGAAAAAAATAATAGGCTAGTTCGTGAAGGACGTGAAAAAAATAGCTAATATTCTAAATGCAAGTAGTAATGAAATAATTTTTTTAATTCTGGGGGTACTGAAAGTAATAATACAGTATTTAATCATGTATTAACTAGATTTGAAACAGGAGAAATAATAATTTCATCTATAGAACATCCATCTGTTAAAGCTAGCGCTAAGAGACTTGAAAGATTTGGATTTAAGGTTCATGAATTATCAGTAGATGAAAGTGGAGCTATATCACTAGAGGAATTAAAAGATAAGATTAATTCTAAGACGGTGTTAATTTCAATTATGTTAGCAAATAATGAAACAGGGGTATTAAATCCTATAAAAGAGGTTTCAGAACTTATTGCAGATAAAAATATACTATTGCATAGTGATATTGTTCAAGCATTAGGTAAAGTTGAAATTGATGTGAAAAGAATTAGGATTAGATTTTTGCTTCAGCATCAGCTCATAAAATTGGTTCGCTTAATAATTTTGGATTTTTATACGCAAAAAGATGGAGACGTTGAACCATTATTATTAGGTGGAGGTCAGGAAAACGGTCTTCGTTCTGGGACGACTGATTTATTAGGGATACTAGTTCTTAATGACTGTTTGTCAGAGACATTAAATTCAATTCCAGCTCTTAGAGAATTGAAAAATTACTTTATTTCAGAACTTGAGAAAAATGAAGTTGGATTTGAAGTAAACGGATCTATAGAGAATTCATTGCCGAATATATTGAATATATACTTTTAAAAATATTGAAGCACAACGACTTATTACGTATCTAGATGCTTGTGACATTTATATTTCTGGTGGATCAGCTTGTAGTTCAGGAAATATTAAAGGAAGTCGTATAATAACAGAAATGTATAATATTGAACGTGCGGCACATTCTGTAAGAATGAGTGTTGGCTTTGATACAAGCAAAGAATTAATTGATGAAGTTATAGAAAAGATTGTAACTTTAGACCGAAGAATTAAAGAAAGGAACTAATAATGAATAGCAACAAAAAAGTAGTAGTTGGAATGAGTGGTGGAGTTGATTCATCTGTAACAGCATATCTTCTAAAACAACAAGGATACGATGTTATCGGTGTTTTCATGAAAAACTGGGAAGAAAAAGACGACAGAGGAGTTTGTCTTGCGGAAAAAAAGATTATGAAGATGTAATTAAAGTATGTGAACAATTAGATATTCCTTATTACTCTATTAATTTTTGAAAAAGAATATTGGGACAAAAGTATTTACGTACTTCTTAGATGAATACAAAAAAAGGTCGTACACCTAACCCAGATATTATGTGTAATAAAGAAATTAAATTTAAAGTTTTTCTTAGAATACGCAGAAGATTTAGGTGCTGACTATGTAGCAACAGGACACTACGCACGAGTTAAAGATGTTGATGGAGAACGTTTAATGTTACGTGGTGTTGATAATAATAAAGATCAAACTTACTTCTTATCTCAATTGAAACAACACCAAATTAAAAATATTTTATTCCCTGTAGGAGAACTAGAGAAAAAAGATGTTCGTAAGATTGCAGAAGAAGCGGGTCTTGCTACAGCGAAGAAAAAAGACTCAACAGGTATTTGTTTCATCGGTGAGAAAAATTTTAGAGAATTTTTATCTCAATACCTACCAGCTCAAGGTGGAAAAAAATGGTGGACTTAGATGGTAATATTCGTGGAGAACACATCGGTTTAATGCACTATACAATCGGTCAACGTCATGGTTTAGGTATTGGTGGAACTAAAGATACAGAGGGCGAAGCATGGTTTGCATGTGGTAAAGACCTTGAAAACAATATACTGTACGTTTGCCAAGGGTTCCACAATGAAAAATTATATTCAGATAGCTTACTAGCAAGTTCACTATCGTTTACAACGAAAAATCCACAACCTAATAAATTCACATGTACTGCAAAAATTCAGATATCGTCAACCAGATACTGAAGTAGAAGTAGAAGTATTAGAAGATAACAAAGTAAAAGTTGTCTATAAAGAACCGGTACGTGCTGTGACTCCGGGACAAGCAGTTGTCTTTTATGATGGAGATGTTTGCTTAGGTGGAGCGATTATCGATGAAGTATATAAAGACGGAAAAAAACTTCAACTGTAATATTTAATAAAAATCCTAAAAGTTAGAGGAAATCTCTAATTTTTTTAGGATTTTTTTAGATTTTTATTTCTAAGTTATAAGACTATAGTATATATTGAGCGAGTAATGTATCAAATCTACGAATATCGATATCTTTTTAGATTAATTTTTTTATTTTTTTCCAACTTTAGTCCAAAGCTCTACCTCGGCATTTAAGTCGAAGATTTTACCAGCATTTTCAGTTGACCACATTAATATTGAAGAGTATGGTAGGGAATAGATTTCTACTTTTTTTCCTGTAAGTCCTTGGGCGTCTTTTACAATAAGTCGTTTATCTGTAAATACAGCAACGTCCCTTATTGTCGCAAATGCTGCAACAGGCTGTTCGCCGTTTATCAATAAGTTTGCAATATCTTGAGGGATAGCAACTTCTCTGAAGAATGTCCAATTTAATAAATTCATTTCGTTAGTCATAGTAACTCTCCTATCTATTTTTATGATAATGTTTATTTTTTTATCTTAGTATAGCATAAATTATAAATAATAAGAAGGTTAAGTTTTCAGTACTAATATAATAAATTTAGTGATATAATATTAGTAGTAGGAGGGAGAAATATGAATATTAATAAAGAAGATGTTGTTTTATTTTTTTAAACAAAAATGTTAAGGCGATTGTTTTGGCATTACTCTGTAGTTTACTTGTTATAATTGGAGGAATTTTGTATTTTGGTCATGATAAAACAGAGGACTATAATGATGTAACCTTTTTCTAATTCTCAAAATTCAGAAATAAGTAAGGATGACAAAAAAAGAAGAACAAGATTCCAAAATTTTTTTGTTGATGTAAAAGGGGCGGTTAAACACCCTAGGGGTATTTGAAACAACGAAAGATAAAAGGGTAAAAGATTTAATTGAAGAAGCTGGTGGGTTATTAGAAGATGCGGATACTTCCACTTTGAATTTAAGTCAAAAAGTTAAAGATCAGATGGTTATTTATGTTCTTAAAAATGGAGAGAAACCAAAACAAATTTTTTTGATGGCAGTTCAAGTACACCAAATGGAGATGTAATTAATATTAATACTGCCAATAAAGAACAACTTATGAAAAATCTCAGGAGTTGGAAAAAAACTAAGGCTGAAAGCAATTATTTCATTTAGAGAAAAAAATGGGGATTTTTAAAAAAAGAAAGAAGATATAACAAAAGTACGAGGCATAGGAAAAAGCTACTTTTGAGAAAAATTAAAGATAAGATAGAGGTATAGTTATGCAAAAGAATTAGTTGGGATGAGTACTTTATGGCTCAAAGCCACCTACTTTCACTTAGATCGACTTGCAGCAGATTATCTGTTGGGGCGACAATAGTCAAAGATAAACGAATAGTTTCAGGTGGTTATAATGGTTCAATTAAAGGTGATGAACATTGCATAGATGTTGGTTGTAAAGTAGTGGAAGGGCATTGTGTCAGAACAATCCATGCCGAAATAAATGCTATTTTGCAATGTTCTAAATTCGGTGTTGGAACTGAAGGTGCAACAATCTATGTTACACACTTTCCATGTTTGAATTGTACAAAATCTATAATTCAAGCAGGGATAAAAAGAAATTTGCTATGCAAATGATTATAGAAATAATGAATATGCTCGAGAGTTATTAGAAAAATCAGGTGTTGTCGTAAGAAAAATAGATTACGATGTAAATAATGTAGTAGAAAGGTTACTAGATAAATAGTAATGATATACTTACAGCTTTCTTTACTAGCATTAGGGGCGATATTATTAAATTATAATTTAATGATATCTATGCTATGTATTGTTATTTTTTTCTACTAATAACTTGGAAAAAAATAAAAAAATCTTAATGCTAGGAAAAACTATTATTTGTTTAATAGTCTTCTTAGCTTTTTATTCGTGGAGCATATGAACAAAAAAACTAATATTTCTCATTTAAAAAAATGTTGAAAATAATAATTTAGAACTAGTGATTTCTGATAAATTAAATGTGAATGGAAATTATATGTCGGGAATTGGATGTATTGGAGATGAGAATGTACTAATTAATTATAAAAATAAAGAGTGAAGAAGAGAAGAAATTTTTTTAAAGAAAAAAATTTTTGGGGTGGAAAAATTATCTGTAGTTGCTAATATAGAAGATGTTCCAAGTAAAACTAATTTTTATTCATTTGATTATAAAAAAAGTATAACGAGAATAGAGGAATCTTTAAAAAAAGTTTCTATTAATGAAATATCTGAGGTTAAGCATTTAGATTCTCTTCTTTTTAAATTCAAAACCTTTAGGAATAGAATGACCTTGAAAAATAGATAGAAATCTTACTTTTTGATAAGAGTGGATATTTTCAAGCTTTAATTTTTGGAGATAAAAAGTTATTTGTTGAGAGATGAAATTAATTATTTTTAAAAATTTAGGTACTAGTCATTTTGTTAGCAATTTCTGGTTTGCATATTGGGGTACTTATATCATTAATATATTTTATTTTTATTAAAAACTTAAAGTAAGTGTTGATTATATAGAAAAATAATCTTAATTATAATTCCGTTATATATGTTATTAAGTGGGGCTAGTGCATCTGTTCTTAGAGCAGGTTTTATGATTATATTTTATATAATTTTCAGAAGAAAAAAAGTATTGATAAATTGGATAGTTTACTGCTTACATTTTTTTAATCTTATTATTTTATAATCCGTTGTATACTTTTTAATATTGGTTTTCAATTATCATTTTTTTATAACATTTAGTTTATTGATGTCAGAAAGTTATATTAAAACTTCTAAAAAAATAAACTTCATATGTCTTTTGAGAATTAGTATTATTTCTACATTAGCAAGTATGCCGATATTACTTTATAATTTTTTTATACTATTGTTTATATTTCCGTACTAAGTAATATAGTTTTAGTGCCGATATTTAGTATAATACTTTTTTTCCATTAGTATTGATAAGTTATATAATATTTTTATTAAGTGTACCTATATTTAATACTTTGTGTAGACCATTGTTGAATATTACCTTTAGTATTTTTCGATAAACTTCAAGAAATATTCTTATATGTAAAACCGTTAAGAATTGGAAAGCAAAAGTATATTTATAATAATTGTTATTTTTATAGTAGTTGTATATATTATGACTGAATTGAATAGATTAAAATATTCAAAAAGCTAGAATCGGAGTTTTGACAGTTGCTATAATATTAATTGTTTTGAGTTATATACCTAAAGAATATATAGAGGAGCTAAAAAAATAGGAAAAGAAAAATATTTATTATATTAGAGAAAAATAGAAATAACATGATAATAAATACATCTAGTAATATGAAAAAAATTTTTTTATACAGATTACAGAAAAAAAGATAGAGATTATGATATAATAAACGAATATGATTCACTCTTGAACTATGAAGGTAAGGATAGATTCAATTATTTACTACTTACTTCATCTAAGAAAAAAATAAAACTGAATATGCGACAAATTTATTAGCAAAATAACTTAGTGAATAAGATTATAGTAGTAGATAGTGTGAATAGGAAATTATTAGAATTAAAAGATATAGCTCAATATAAGAAAGTAGATTATATCGTTTTTGAATAATGGAACTGAGATGAAATTTGGTAATACTTCTGTTTATTATTATAATAAAAAGTAAAGGTGAAAAAAATCAGAATAGAGAATTTGAGATTGAGGGTAGATGATTGATGAAAAATATCTATGTGATATATGGAGAAAAATTTTTGAAGCTATTAATGATTACGAGAAAAGTTTAGCAAAAATATCTTAAAGAACTAGATGAATTTAATTATGTAAAAAAATTAATATGCATGAAAAATACTATAGAAACTTTAGTCTATGAATGTAGAAGTAGTGGATTATTTGGGAATGAAAAAAGTTGTCGTTGCTGAGAATTGTAATTTCTTATTAGCGAAACCTAAAAAATTAAAGTAGAACATAACGTTGATGCATTGATGAATTACTTAGAAAATATTAATGAAGACGTTGTGTTGATTTTTAAAAATATCGGATAAGATTGATAGTAGAAAGAAATTAATAAAGAAGATTAAAGAAGCAGGAGAAGTTAAAGAATTTTTCAAACTTTAATGAGAAGGAGATTTCAGAGTACATTGTAAAAAACAGTGGCAGTACATGATATGAAAATTTCTAAAGTAGATGCGGAATTTTTAGTGAATTACACTCGTTTGGATTTTTGTTAATATAAAAAGAACTTGAAAAAAACTCCTTTTATATTGTGATGATAAGAAGATAATAACGCGAGAAGATATAGAATTATTAGCAACTAGAAGTTTAGAGTATGATGTTTTCAGTTTAACCAATGAATTGTTTGGGAAAAAAATTATGATAAATTGAGAGTTGTGTTTAATTCATTAGTATTAAAAAAAGAAGAACCTATATTTCTATTATCGCTAATAAGTGGACAATTAAGAATGTATTATAAGGTGAAAGTACTTCTAAATGAACATTATTCGCAAAAAGATATAGCAAAAGGAATTAGGTGTTCATCCGTATAGAGTGCAGTTGGCAGCTCAGGGGATTAGAAATTATAGTGTTGATAAAAATTATGAAAACATTGATCTTATCAGCTGACTACGATAAATTATTAAAAATCTTCGTATATGGATAAGTATATTATATTAGATTTCTTTATAAATAAGTTAATTGATGAGTTGAAATAGAGACTGATTTGTCAGAAAAAAATTAATTGCTATTGTATATTTAAATGAATAATAAACACTAAATAAAAGGGATAATTTAAAAAAACTTTAATCTACACGAAAACTCATAAACATAGTGGTTTATTTATACTTAAATTTGTTTTTATGAAAAGCCTTTTTAGACATCTAATGACTTTGTGGAAGTGGCTCGAAAAAAATCGATTTCTCTGAAATCATGATTTTTCGAGTCACTTCCTTTATTTTCTTTATTCAGATAATTATAAGTTGTTTAACAAAAAAATATTTCACAAAAAAACAAAAAAATTCAGATAAATTAGTTTGTTATAATTTGATATAGTGATATAATAATATTGTTAAAAATAGAAAAAAATATAATGAGGTATCGTTTTAATGAAGAAAAATAGAAACTAAATTAGCTCAATTAGGAAACAGAACGGATAAGGTAACTGGAGCAATAGTGACACCGATATATTTATCGACAGCTTATGCTCACCCCTGGATTAGGAGAAAGTACAGGATATGATTATACGAGAACTAAAAATCCAACTCGTACTATTTTTAGAGGAAGGTTTATGTGAACTTGAAGAAGGGTGTCGTGCGATAGCGACTAGTTCAGGGATGAGTGCTATTCAACTAGTTTTTTTGAACTATTTGATTTAAATAGTGAATTCTTAGTGTCTAGAGATTTATATGGGGAAGTTTTAGATACTTTGATGAGTTAGAACGTAAAGGTGCTCAGAAATTTATTTATTTCACAGATGAAAAAGATCTTGAAGATAAAAATTACAGATAATACAAAAAGCGGTATTTATAGAAACTCCAACTAATCCATTAATGCAAGAAGTTGACATAGAGAGAGTTGCTCAGATTTCTAAGTCAAAAAATGCGTTATTGATTGTTGATAATACTTTATTAACACCATTAAGACAAAAACCGTTAACATTAGGAGCAGATATTGTTGTTCATTCTGCAACAAAATATTTAACAGGTCACAACGACATACTTGCTGGTGCTGTGATTACAAATGATGAACAAATAGGAGAGAGATTAGCGTGGATTTCTAATACGACTGGTGCTGTATTATCAGCATTTGATAGCTGGTTATTTGTTAGAAGTTTAAAAACATTGCCACTTCGTTTTAATCAACAAGAAAAAAACGCTAAAAAATTAGCTGAAGAATTAGCGAAACATCCAGAGGTGAAAGAAGTATTATATCCGAAAAAAGGAGCTATGCTTAGTTTCAAATTAAATGATGCTACTAAAATTGATAAATTTTTACGTTCATTAAGAGTTGCTACTTTTGCTGAGAGTTTAGGTGGTGTAGAAACATTAGTAACTTATCCTACTACTCAAACTCATTTTGATATTCCAGAGGAACTACGTTTATCTTATGGACTTACTCCAGATTTACTAAGAATTTCTGTAGGTGTAGAAGATGCTGAAGATTTAGTTGAAGATTTTCTAAGAGCATTAGAAGCGTAGGGGGAGAAAAATGACTAGAGTAGAAGAATTTGTAAAGAAATACTATGTTGAAAGAAGAAATACAAATAGTTTAAAATGGGATGCTTTGGAAGAACGCTTTGGTGATCCTGAATTACTAGCTTTATGGGTAGCTGATATGGAATTCAAAACACCTGAAAGTATTAGAGAAGCAATAAGTGAACGTGTAGCACACGGAGTGTTTGGTTATACTAAATTGCCAGAAAGTTATTATAATGAATATAAAAACTGGCATAAAGAAAAAAATACAATTTTTGAAGTAGATAAACAATGGATAAGATTTGCTCCTGGTATAGTTCAAGCTATATTATGGGTGATTCAAGCGTATACTAAAAAAGAAGAAGCGGTTATTATAATGCCACCTGTATATTATCCTTTTGCTAATTCTATTAGAAATAGTGGTAGAAAATTAGTAGAGTCTCCATTACTAGAAGAAGACGGTAAATTCAAGATAGATTTTTGAAACTTTTTGAAAAAAGAAATTAGAGAAAATGATGTTAAATTATATATTCATTGCTCACCTCATAATCCAGTCGGAAGAGTTTGGTCATTAGAAGAGCAGAGAAGAGTATTTGAAATTTGCGAAAAAAATATGATGTTCTTGTATTATCAGATGAAATTCACCAAGACTTTACATATGAGGATCATAAACAAATTTCAGCATTAGCATTAGATGAAGGTAGATATAACAATCGTTTAATAGTAGCTAATTCTGGCTCAAAAAAACTTTCAATCTTGCTTCATTAGTGCATGCAACACTTTTTAATCCCAGATAGTAATATTCGTGAACAATTTGATAAATTTAGTAAAGAAAATCTAGGAGCAGAGCCAAGTTTATTAGGACAAATAGCTCTTGAAGCCGGCTATAGAGATGGAAAAAGATTGGGTAGAGGGATTAAAAAGCAACAATCCGATACAATTATAATTTAATTCATGATACATTAGCTCAAAAAAAGTACCAGAAATTAAAGTTTATCCATTAGAAGGAACATATCTAGTATTTTTTTAAACCTTGAGAAAGTTTTAAATGGGAAAAACTACGAAACAATTTATTCAAGATGAATGCAGTATAGCGATTGACTTTTGGTCACTGGTTTGGAAAAAGGATATAATAGTTATATAAGAATTAATCTAGCAACTAGTCCAGAAAAATATAAAAAGAAGCTGTTGAAAGAATCGTAAAAAAATTGTAATAGATAGAATTGTTTTTTTAAAGAAGGATGTAGACAACATATCTATGTTCTTCTTTTTTTCTGTGAAAATAAAAAAACTACTCAGAATTCTGAGTAGTTTTTAAAACTATTTAGCTAGGTTTGATTTATATCTAGCAGCTGCGTTTTTTTGTGGATTAAATTAGTTTTAGCAGCTTTATCGATTTTTTTGTAAGCAAGGTTTACTAACTCTGCAGCGTTAGCAGCACCTTCAGATTTAGCTACTTTAGCTTTTTTTAATAGCTGTACGCATTTCAGATTTTTTTGCTGTGTTAGCAGCGTTTGTTTTAGCATCTTTTCTTACGCTTAATACTGATGATTTAATGTTTGGCATTCGATTCACCTCCTGGTCCTTATTTTTTTATTACTAAGAAATATTAATTAATATTCTTAATTACAATGAATTAAGTGTTGTTAAATACAACTACCTCATTTTAACATATTAAAATTGTAAATGCAAGATATTTTTATACTTTTTTTGCTATTAGTTCTAGAGTTGTCAAACATTTGTGACACGAACCTATAATAAATGACATTCTGATTAAAAAAGTTTTTTTTCGTCAGCTCAGTTTTTTAAAAACAAATTATTTAAAAATATGTCAAGAGTATTAGCGTAAGCGTCTCTTGATATTTTTTTATAATTTGTTACATACCTTAATGCCGGCGAAATAGCTTTTTCAGAGTGCCTAGCACTTCTCCTCACTCTTTTTATCTTTTTTTATTTCACTTTGTATCCTTCTGCTATTTGATTCGGTGATTTAAATCCCAATACTTTTTCTTGCTATATTATTACCTCGATTTATGTATCTTTTTGTGTTTTTTTATCATTTCTTCTTCTGTTTTAAATACTTGTGAGTAAAAATCTTTCGCCATCTTCTCTATGACTTCTTTCTACTTTTCCCATTTTGCCATGGTGAGTATGGTCTTGTCCTTTTTATAATTTATATTTTTTTCTCTTAACACTTTTTTTCAAATTTGCTCTCCCTTTGCTTTTTGTTCTTTATCATTTGCAAATTCTCTTCCGTTGTCCGTTTGTATTGTTTTTATTTTAAATCCCATTTTTTCTTCTAAACTTAATACAAATTTCGCCGTATTTGTTACACTCTTTTCATCTACTATCTCGCATACTCTTTTTCTTGTATATTCATCTATCGCTGTTATTTGATAGTATTTTTTTCCCATGACTATTCCACCCTACACATACTACGGGTACATGTTTTATGTCTATTTGTACCTTTTCTCCAGGATAACTCGCTTCTTCTGACTTCCATGTGCTTTTTGGATAACTTTTTTTCTCTTTTTCCTTTTTATTTAATTTCATTTTCCTTATCATTTTGCACATTGAGCCATATGAGCGACTGTATCCTCTCTTTTGGCATTGCACATATACTTCTGCCAAACCTTCATGCCTGTATCTTCTATTACATTTTTTTATTATTTCTAATTCCTCTTCTTTATGTGCATTTGGATGACTTTTGGGTCTTGTACTTCTACTCCTCAATGATTCTACAGTGCCATCATATCTACCTCTCCATCTAGCTATCTGTTGTCTGCTTGTATGATACTTTCTTGCCGCTGCTGCGTTATTGTCATATTTTTGCATATTCTACTGCTCGCTTGCGTGTTTTCATTTCTTCTGTTATAATATTTTTTTCATAGAGAACCTCGTTTATTTATTTGTAGTGATTTAAGTATAACACAGGTTCTCTTTTTATTTTTTTATTTTTTTGTCACATATGTATTATAACCTAACATTTTTATACTTTTTTTGCTATTAGTTATTTTTTTAAGAATTTTTTTATATTTTTGGTTGACTAATGACTATAATGTATGTTAGTATATATGACGTTGATATTTAATTTTACATAGGTAAGGTTATTTGTCTTCTGACTTTATTATAATAAAAAGATGTTTGAGAGATCCATCTATAAAAAAACCTGAAGTACTGGTTTCTCAAATCAGTACTTTTTTTATTTTCTCTTGAACAAGATAAGGAGATATAATGAGAAATAATACAGTTAAAGTTTTAACTATTCAAGCATTAATTGCAGCGATTTATGTTGTATTAACATTAGCTATTGCGCCATTTTCATACGGTGCTATTCAATTTCGTATAAGTGAATCACTATCACAATTAGTAGTGTTTAGTAAAAAAATATTGGTTCCCGATTACTTTAGGGGTGGCAATTGCCAATATCTTTAGTCCACTTGGTATAGTAGATGTGTTCTTTTGGAACTTTAGGAACAGGATTAGCTTTTAGCAATCAGTATTTTTTTGTTTTTAAATTTGTAAAAAAATAGAATTGCTAGACACATCATTAATATTATTTTTATACCTAGTTATTTGTATGCCAATTATTGCATATGAAATTACTATTTTTAGTGGTGATAATTCAGCTAGAGTACCATTCGAGTTTGGTGCATTTACAGCTATCTACGGATCACTTCTTTTTATCACAAGTAATCGTTATGGTTATCGGTATTGTTATTACTGAAGCTTTAAATAAAGCGATTGATCTTAAAAAAAGTATTCGAATAATATTTATATAGAATCGTTAGGAAAATTCCTAGCGATTTTTTTATTATAAATTATTGACTCTCACGTAACGTTATAGTATATAATAAGAATATCACTAGTGAAATATTATAAATTATAGAGGGATGATTATGAGGATAAAAGAAGTTGTGAAACTTACTGGAGTAAGTGCAAGAACATTACAATATTATGATGAAATTGGTTTACTAATTCCTCAAAAAGTTAGATAACGGTTATAGAGATTATACCGAGGAAAAATTTAGAGAAATTACAAAAAAATATTATTCTATAGATTTCTTAAGTTTAAGTTAAATGATATAAAAAGAATTACTGGAAGGTGATTTTGATAATTTAAAAAAATACTTGAACAACAACGTGAATTGATTTTTAAGAGAAAAAGAAAAGTTTGAAGTGATTTTACATAATATAGAAAAAAACAATTAGCAATTATAAAGGAGAACAAACAATGACAATAGAAGAAAAAAATTTAATGGATTTAAAAAAAGAGGATCTAAATAAGTATGAAAAATCAAGCAGTAGAAAAAAATATGGTAAAGATACAATTGAAGAATCTAAAAAGACGTCAAAGCGGAAGGGAAGAACGTGCAGAAGAGGAATTTAATGATGTATTTCGCTCGATGGAAAAAAATTCAAAAATGAAAAATATTGATATAGAAGATGAAGAAGTACAAGCTAAAAGTAGATGAATTATATAATCATATGAACGAATATGCATTTGATTGTAGTGTAGAAGTATTTTCATATATAGGAAAAAGGATATTCACAAAATCCGGAATTTAAAAAGTAATATAGATAAATTTGGTGAAGGTGTAGCTGAGTATACATCGAAAGCAATAGAAAAAAATATTGTAATGATAGATTAAATAAATAATATTATAAAAAAACTATTTTTAAAAAAAGGAGTTTGAATTTTTAAAAAAACTATTGACAAATGAAATTATATATATTAAAAATAACTAAGTCAGTTGAAAATGTACCGTAGACAGTAGGGGGAGAAATCCTTAATTAACCTACCGAGGACAAAATTCGAAAAGAAACTTATGTGCCTTTTTGTATGTTCTCGCATGCAAGAAGGTTTTTTTAATGGTACTGAAATTGATAAATCTACTTAGGAGGAAGTTCAATGTCAAAAGCTATTGAGAAAAACAAGAGTTAGTAAATCAAATCGCAGAAGAAATTAAAAGCAAGTTCTTCAGTTGTTATCGCTGACTACCGTGGATTAAACGTTGCGGAAGTAACAGAATTACGTAACAACATGCGTAACGAAGGTTTAACTTTTAAAGTTTATAAAAACTCATTAGTTCGTCGTGCGATGGAGCAAGCAGGAATTGAAGGATTAGACGAAGTTCTAACTGGACCAAATGCTTTTGCTTTCTCAACAGACGATGCTGTAGCTCCTGCTAGAGTTTTAAACGATTTCGCTAAAGAACACGAAAACTTAGAACTAAAAGCTGGTGTTATAGAAGGAAAAGTTGCAGATCAAGCTGAAATTAAAGCTATCGCGTCATTACCAAGCCGCGAAGGATTACTTTCAATGTTACTATCTGTATTAACAGCGCCAATGCGCAATACTGCTTTTAGCTGTTAAAAGCTGTTGCAGACCAAAAAAAGCTGAACAAGAAGCTTAATAAATAAAAAAATATTAAAAAAACATATAATTTAAAAAAATCGGAGGAAATTTATAATGACTAAAGAACAAATTTTAGACGCTATCAAAGAAATGTCAGTTTTAGAATTAAACGACTTAGTAAAAGCAATTGAAGAAGAATTCGGAGTAACTGCTGCTGCACCTGTAGCTGTAGTTGGTGGAGCTGCTGCTGGAGCTGCTGAAGAAAAAACTGAATTTGACGTAGTTTTAGCTAGCGCTGGAGACTCAAAAAAATTAAAGTAATCAAAGTTGTTCGTGAAATCACTGGAGACGGACTAAAAAGAAGCTAAAGAAAAAAAGTTGATGGTGCGCCAGCAACACTTAAAGAAGGAGTTTCTAAAGAAGAAGCTGAAGAAATCAAAGCTAAATTAGAAGAAGTTGGAGCAACTGTAGAAGTTAAATAATTTCTATTCTAAGTAGATAAAAAGATAGATGTAAATAAACAATAATATTCTATTTGAGAATATTTGATACGATGATAATAACAAAAAAATAGTATATCTCAAGTGTCTAACTGTGGGATATACTATTTTCTTTCATTTTAAGAGGTGTTTTTTTATTATGGAACATTATTATACAAATAATCCGACGACAGAAAGTCGTGAAAAAAATTATCAACTCAACAATAGCAAATGAGAATTTGAAGTTCTATACAGATAACGGGGTATTTTCAAAAGAAAGTGTTGACTTTGGAACTAAAACGATGTTAGAAAGTTTTAATACTGAAAAGGAAGATGCTAAAGTTGCAGATATTGGATGTGGCTATGGAGTTATATCTATATTTTTTTAGCAAAAAAATATCCGACGTTTAAGTTTACTATGGTAGATGTAAATAATAGGGTTTTAGAACTATCATATTGAACTTAATAACATAAATAATGAAGTAGAAGTACTAGAAAGTAGTTCCTTTGATAATGTCGAAGGAAACTTTGATATAGTATTAACAAACCCACCGATAAGAGCTGGGAAAAAAATCGTACATAAAAATAATGACAGATAGTTATAAACATCTAAATGCTCAGGGGAGCTTTGGGTGGTTATACAAAAAAACAAGGAATGGCTAGTTGTAAAAAAATTATTAGAAGAGACTTTTTCTAGAGTAGAAATAGTTACTAAAAAAATAAAGGCTACTATATACTGAGAGCCGTAAAATAATTGACAACTTGCTATGACTATGATAAAATGATATATTGCAAGTAATTCTATTTTTCTTTTAGATAGAATTGCCTAAATTATATAAGTAAGTAAGAGAAAATGTATATTTTTCTTTTTTTAGTTTTTTTAAGAGAAAAAGCTGAGAGGTGACACAGTTGCAAAAAGTTAAATTTGGTAGCACAGACAAAGACGTAGCTATGCTAGAATATCAGAGGTAATTGATTTACCGGACTTAATTGAAATTCAAACCTTATCTTATGATAAATTTTTTTAGAAACTGGTCTAAAAGATGTTTTTTTAAAGATGTATCACCAATTGAAGGTAACAATGATAAATTGAGTTTAGAATTTATTGACTATAAATTAGGAACACCTAAGTATGATGTAGATGAATCTAAAGAACGTGATGCTACATATTCAGCACCTTTAAGAGTGCGCGTACGTTTAATCAATAAAGAACGTGACGAAATTAAAGAACAAGAAGTATTTATGGGTGAATTACCGTTGATGACTGAAACTGGGACGTTTATTATCAATGGTGCAGAGCGTGTAATTGTATCTCAATTAGTACGTTCGCCTTCTGTATATTTTACAGAAGATGACAAACTTAAAGTTAAAAATATTCCAAATGCCTATAAAACAACTGTTATTCCTAATAGAGGAGCTTGGTTGGAATTTGAAAAAGATATTAAAGGATTAGTTTATGCTCGTATTGATAGAACTAGAAAAAAATTCCTTTAACAACGCTTATCAGAGCGTTAGGGTTTTTGAATCAGACGAATCAATTGTTAAGTTATTCGGAGAAGATACAGAACTATTGAATACATTAGAAAAAAGATGAAAACCTAGATACAGGAACTGCGTTGAAAGTAATTTATGATAAATTACGTCCTGGTGAGCCAGCGAACGTAGAAACTGCTAAAGCTACTTTACATGGAAGATTCTTCGATTCAAGAAGATATGATCTTGCTAAAGTAGGACGTTATAAATTAAATAATAAACTTCACGTTGGTGAACGTCTAGAAAACCAAATTCTAGTTGAGCCAATCGTTGACACAGAGACAGGAGAAATCTTAGTAGAAAAAAAGGTACTAAGTTAACACGAGAAATCATTGATGGAATTTATGAAGAATTAGGTACTACAGCTAACGTAGTTGAATTCGATATGAATGAAAGTCTTGATGGAAGTGATAGCTTAAAATTACAATTATTCAAAGTTGTAAACCAAGTAAAAAGTAGGTAATGACTTCGATATCGATGAATTAACTGATGATCAAGTGTTACACGTAATTGGTAATGGAGCACCTAATAAAGATGTTCTTACATTAACAATTGCTGATATCGTAGCAAGTATTAACTACTACCTATTATTAATTAGAAACCGTAGAAATAACGATGGATTTGAATTTGAATTAATCGGTCGTGTAGATGATATTGACCACCTTGGTAATCGTCGTCTACGTTGTATTGGAGAATTATTACAAAAACCAAATTCGTGTAGGTATTTCTCGTATGGAGCGTGTTGTGCGTGAACGTATGAGTATTCAAGATACAAATGAAATTACACCACAACAATTAATCAATGTAAGACCAGTTACAGCTATTATTAAAGAGTTCTTCGGAAGTTCTCAACTTTCTCAATTCATGGATCAGGTAAACCCACTAAGTGAGCTTACTCACAAACGTCGTTTATCTGCACTTGGACCTGGTGGTTTAACAAGGGAACGTGCTGGAATGGAAGTGCGTGACGTTCACTATTCACACTATGGTCGTATGTGTCCGATTGAAACACCAGAGGGACCAAACATCGGTCTTATCAACTCACTTTCTTCATTTGCACGTATAAATGAATTTGGATTCATTATGACTCCATATAGAAAAGTTGAATTTGATGCAGAAGGGCGTCCATATGTAACTGAAAATGTACAGTACTTAACTGCTGATCAAGAAGATAAATACGTAGTAGCACAATCAACTGCGAATGTTGATGAAAAAGGTTACTTCGTAGATGCTGAAGTAGTTTGTCGTTTTAGAGGTGATAATACGGTTAAACCTCGTGAAATGATGAATTTCATGGACGTATCACCTAAACAGGTAGTATCTGCTGCCACTGCATGTATTCCATTCTTAGAGAATGACGACTCCAACCGTGCCCTAATGGGAGCGAACATGCAACGTCAAGCAGTGCCTCTAATGATTACTGAAGCGCCATTTGTTGGTACAGGTATGGAGCACCTTGCAGCACGTGACTCAGGAGCTGCTGTAATAGCCAAATATCATGGTATCGTAGAATACGTAGATGGAGCGAAAATTAAAGTACGTCGTATTGAAACTCTAGAAGGTAAAGAAATTAAAGGTGATTTAGATACATACGTAATTCACAAATTCGTACGTTCTAACCACTCTACTGCTTACAACCAAAAACCAATCGTTAAAGTTGGAGATAGAGTAGAACCTAAAGATATCCTTGCAGATGGTCCGTCTATGGATAAAGGTGAATTAGCTTTAGGTAAAAACCTTGTAGTAGCATTCGTAAACTGGGATGGTTATAACTATGAGGATGCTGTAATCATGAGTGAACGTCTTGTAAAAGATGATGTTTATACTTCTATTCACGTAGAAGAATACGAAACAGATGCTCGTGATACTAAACTAGGACCAGAAGAAATTACTCGTGAAATTCCTAACGTAGGTGAAAATGCACTTAAAAACTTAGATGCACGAGGAATTATTAGAATTGGTGCTGAAGTTAAAGATGGGGATATCCTAGTAGGTAAAGTTACGCCTAAAGGATTAACTGAACAAACTCCAGAAGAAAAAAATTATTATATGCTATCTTCGGAGCTAAATCTAAAGAAGTACGTGATACTTCATTACGTGTACCTCACGGTGCTGATGGAGTAGTTGCTGATGTTAAAATCTTTAAACGTGAAGATGGTGCTGAATTACCTAACGGTGTAAACGAACTTGTACGAGTATTCATCGTTCAAAAACGTAAAATCCGTGTAGGGGATAAAATGGCCGGTCGTCACGGTAACAAAGGGGTTATCTCAAATATCTTACCAGAAGAAGATATGCCTTACCTACCAGATGGCACACCAGTTGACGTAATGTTAAACCCACTTGGGGTTCCATCTCGTATGAACATTGGACAAGTATTAGAGTTACACTTAGGTATGGCTGCTAAACAATTAGGAATTCACGTTGCTACTCCAGTATTCGATGGAGCAAGCGATGAAGATGTATGGTCTACTGTAGCTGAAGCTGGTATGGCTAAAGATGCTAAAACAGTTCTTTATGATGGACGTACAGGTGAACCATTTGATAGTCGTGTGTCTGTAGGGGTAATGTACATGATTAAACTTGCCCACATGGTTGATGATAAACTTCACGCTCGTTCAATTGGACCGTATTCACTAGTTACTCAACAACCACTTGGAGGTAAAGCTCAATTTGGTGGACAAAGATTTGGTGAGATGGAGGTATGGGCACTTGAAGCTTATGGTGCTGCGTATACTCTTCAAGAAATCTTAACATACAAATCAGATGATACTAATGGTCGTGTTAAAACTTACGAAGCAATCGTTAAAGGTGAAAATATTCCACGTCCAGGTGTTCCTGAATCATTCCGAGTGCTTATGAAAGAACTTCAAGCCCTAGGTATGGACTTTAGAGTAATGGATAATGAAGATAATGAAGTAGATATGGGAGATATCGATTTAGGAGATACAATTGATTTCCATGAATCACATCATCATGATCACAATGAAGAAAAAAATCAGAAGAAGCTGCAGCTTCAAATGAAGAGGCTGAAGAAGGATATCAAAGTTTAGCTAACTTAATTTTTATCTGATACAGATGAATATGAAGATGTTGAAGATGAAGGAGATAGTGAAGAAGAAACTTCAGGATATCAAGCATTAGCAAGTCTTTTTAATGTCAGATACTGATGAGTATGAAGACGTAGAAGATGATACAGATGAAGAATAATATAAATTTTACAATTAATCACAAAAGAACTATTCAAGGCTTTTTATACAAAAAAATAAAGGAGGTATGCTCCTTGATAGACGTAAATAATTTTTGCATATATGAAAATTAGTTTAGCTTCTCCTGAAAAAAATCAGAAGTTGGTCTTACGGAGAGGTTAAAAAAACCTGAAACTATTAACTATAGAACTTTAAAAACCAGAAAATGATGGATTATTCTGTGAAAGAATCTTTGGTCCAACTAAAGACTGGGAATGTGCTTGTGGAAAGTACAAAAGAGTTAGATATAAAAACATTAAATGTGATAAATGTGGTGTTGATGTAACTTTAGCTAAAGTTCGTCGTGAAAGAATGGGGCACTTAGAATTAGCTGCCCCAGTCAGCCACATTTGGTACTTCAAAGGTATACCAAGTAGAATGGGACTTCTACTTGACCTTAGCCCAAGACAATTGGAAGAAGTAATTTACTTTGCTTCATACATTGTTATCGATCCAGGTGAAACTGACTTCATGAAGAAACAAATCGTTTCTGAAAGAGAAGTACGTGAAGCACGTAGTACATTTGGGGCAAACTCTTTCGTAGCTAAAATGGGGGCTGGAAGCTATTCGCGATCTATTAGCTGAGTTAGATATTGAAAAAGAACTTAAAGACCTTAAAAACGAACTTAAAGAATTAAGTGAAAGCAACTATAAATCAGGTCAAAAAGTTGTTAAAATCATCAAACGTGTAGAAGTATTCGAAGCGTTTAAACACTCTGGAAATAAACCAGAATGGATGATTATGACTGTATTACCAGTTATTCCACCAGAATTAAGACCAATGGTTCAATTAGATGGTGGGCGTTTTTGCAACGAGTGATTTAAACGATTTATACAGACGTGTAATTAACCGTAACAATCGTCTGAAAAAACTTATCGAACTTAAAGCACCAGGGCTAATCGTACAAAACGAAAAAAACGTATGTTACAAGAAGCAGTTGATGCATTAATCGATAATGGTCGTCGTGGTCGTCCTGTAACAGGTCCTGGTAACAGAACATTAAAAATCATTATCTAATATGTTAAAAGGTAAACACGGTCGTTTCCGTCAAAACTTATTAGGTAAACGTGTTGACTATTCTGGACGTTCGGTAATCGTAGTTGGTCCAAACCTAAAAAAATGTACCAATGTGGATTACCTAAAGAAATGGCTCTTGAATTATTCAAACCATTTTGTTATGCGTGAATTAGTTAAACGTGAATTAGCTAATAACATTAAAAATGCTAAAAAAACCAAATCGAAAAGAATGGAAGATCATGTTTGGGATATCTTAGAAGATATTATTCGTGAGCACCCAGTATTACTTAACCGTGCCCCGACTCTTCACAGACTTGGTATCCAAGCATTCGAACCAATCTTAGTTGAAGGACGTGCTATTCGTCTTCACCCTCTTGTAACAACAGCGTTTAACGCCGACTTTGATGGTGACCAAATGGTAGTACACGTTCCTTTATCAAAAGAAGCTCAAGCAGAAGCACGTATGCTGATGTTAGCTGCTCAAAAACATCCTTAACCCTAAAGATGGTAAACCAGTAGTTACACCATCTCAGGATATGGTATTAGGTAACTACTACCTAACACTAGAAAGACCTGGAGCAGTAGGGGAAGGTATGATTTTCAAAGATGCTGATGAAGCAAGAATTGCATACCAAAATGGATATATTCACCTTCACACTCGTGTAGGTATTGCAGCTAAATCTTTTGAAAACCCAACGTTTACAGAAGAACAAAACAAAAAATTACTTGTTACTACAATTGGTAAAGTAATTTTCAACGATATATTACCAGAAGGATTCCCATTCTTAAATGAACCTACTAAGGAAAAACTTAGAAACAGCGACTCTGATAAATATTTCGTAGCACCATCTGACTTAACAGAAGGTGGATTAAAAAGCTTATATAGCTGAACAAGAACCAGCAACACCATTTAAAAAAAGGATTCTTATCAAAAAAATCATTTCTGAAATCTTCAATAGATTCCACATTACTGAAACTTCAATGATGTTAGATAGAATGAAAGATTTAGGATTCAAATATTCTTCAAGAGCTGGTATTACAGTAGGGGTAAGTGACGTATTCGTCCTACCTAACAAATATGAAATCTTAGCAGACTCACAATCTAATGTTGACAAAATCACAACATTATACAGACGTGGTCTATTAACTGAAGAAGAAAGATATCAAAATGTTATTGCTCAATGGGCAAAAAGCAAAAGATATCATCCAAGATCAACTTATGGACTCTCTTCCAGCTACAAACCCAATCTACATGATGAGTGACTCTGGAGCCCGTGGTAACGCGTCTAACTTTACGCAGTTAGCCGGAATGCGTGGTCTGATGGCATCTCCATCAGGACGCATCATGGAAATGCCTGTACGTTCATCTTTTAAAGAGGGATTAACAGTATTAGAGTTCTTCATCTCTTCTCACGGTGCGCGTAAAGGTCTTGCCGATACAGCACTTAAAACTGCCGATTCTGGTTACTTAACTCGTCGTCTTGTAGACGTTGCACAAGATGTTATCGTTCGTGAAAACGACTGTGGTACATCTCGTGGATTAAGAGTTGCAGCACTTAAAAACGGAACAGATGAAATCGAAAGCTTACAAGAACGTCTTGAAGGTAGATACAGCAAAGAAACTGTTGTTCACCCAGAGACAGGAGAAGTTATCGTTGAAGATGGGCAATTAATTACATTAGATACAGCTAAAGAAATCGAAGCAGCTGGAATCGAAAGTGTTGTTATTAGATCAGCATTTACATGTAACTCACGTCACGGAGTTTGTGAAAAATGTTATGGTAAAAACTTAGCTACAGGTGAAAAAGTAGAGGTTGGAGAAGCAGTTGGTACAATTGCCGCTCAATCTATCGGAGAACCTGGTACACAGCTTACAATGCGTACGTTCCACACAGGTGGGGTTGCTGGTGCCGATATCACACAAGGTTTACCTCGTATTCAAGAATTATTTGAAAGCACGTAATCCTAAAGGTAAAGCATTAATCTCAGAAGTTGATGGAACAGTTACAAAAGTTGAGATCGATAACAATCACGTACGTAGAATTTATGTACTTAGTGAAATCGGTGAAGAAAGAGAATATCAAGACTATGGTGCAAGCCGTATGTTAGTTAAAGAAGATGACAAAGTTAAACGTGGTCAAGCTTTTAACAGAAGGTTCTATTGAACCAAAAGAATTGCTATCAATTGCAGGTCTAGAAGCAGTACAAAGTTATCTATTAACTGAGGTACAAAAAAAGTATACCGTATGCAAGGGGTAGAAATCAGTGACAAACACGTTGAGGTTATGGTACGTCAAATGTTAAGAAAAAGTACGTGTAATCAATGCAGGAGATACAGATTTACTTCCGGGTTCATTAGTAGATATTCATAAATTCACTGATGAAAACAAAAAAATACTTGAAGCACGTGGAAACATGGCTACAGCTAAACCTGTAATCCTTGGTATCACTAAAGCTTCATTAGAAACAGAAAGTTTCTTATCTGCAGCTTCATTCCAAGAAACTACTCGTGTTCTTACAGATGCAGCGGTTAAAGGAAAAAGTTGATAGACTTATGGGACTTAAAGAGAACGTTATCATTGGTAAACTAATTCCAGCAGGAACAGGAATGCCAAGATATAATGATGTAGATATCAAAGTTGAAAATGAACTTGAATTAGAAATGGATAACGAATTAAGTAGACCAATTGAAGAAGAATTACACGAAGAATTAGGATCTATTTAATAAAAAAATAGATAAAAAGTCGATAGGAATATAAAAAAATATTATATTTGTTAGGGTTATAATACATATGTGACAAAAAAATAAAAAAATAAAAAGAGAACCTGTGTTATACTTAAATCACTACAAATAAATAAACGAGGGTTCTCTATGAAAAAAATATTATAACAGAAGAAATGAAAACACGCAAGCGAGCAGTAGAATATGCAAAAAAATATGACAATAACGCAGCAGCGGCAAGAAAGTATCATACAAGCAGACAACAGATAGCTAGATGGAGAGCTAGATATGATGGCACTGTAGAATCATTGAGGAGTAGAAGTACAAGACCCAAAAAGTCATCCAAATGCACATAAAGAAGAGGAATTAGAAATAATAAAAAAATGTAATAGAAGATACAGGCATGAAGGCTTGGCAGAAGTATATGTGCAATGCCAAAAGAGAGGATACAGTCGCTCATATGGCTCAATGTGCAAAATGATAAGGAAAATGAAATTAAATAAAAAAGGAAAAAGAGAAAAAAAGTTATCCAAAAAAAGCACATGGAAGTCAGAAGAAGCTAGTTATCCTGGAGAAAAAGGTACAAATAGACATAAAAACACGTACCCGTAGTATGTGTAGGGTGGAATAGTCATGGAAAAAAATACTATCAAATAACAGCGATAGATGAATATACAAGAAAAAAAGAGTATGTGAGATAGTAGATGAAAAGAGTGTAACAAATACGGCGAAATTTGTATTAAGTTTAGAAGAAAAAAATGGGATTTAAAATAAAAAAACAATACAAACGGACAACGGGAGAGAATTTGTAAATGATAAAGAACAAAAAGCAAAGAGAAAGCAAATTTGAAAAAAAGTATTAAGAGAAAAAAATATAAATTACAAAAGAACAAGACCATATTCGCCATGGCAAAATGGGAAAGTAGAAAGAAGCCATAGAGAAGATGGAGAGAGGTTTTTATTCACAAGTATTTAAAACGGAAGAAGAGATGATAAAAAAAGCACATAAGATATATAAATCGAGGTAATAATATAGCAAGAAAAAGTATTGGGATTTAAATCACCGAATCAAATAGCAGAAGGATACAAAGTGAAATAAAAAAAGATAAAAAAAGAGTGAGGAGAAGTGCTAGGCACTCTGAAAAAAAGCTATTTCGCCGGCATTAAGGTATGTAACAAATTATAAAAATATATCAAGAGACGCTTACGCTAATACTCTTGACATATTTTAAATAATTTGTTTTTAAAAACTAGGTGACGAAAAAAACTTTTTAATCAGAATGTCATTTATTATAGGTTCGTGTCACAAATGTTTGACAACTCTAGAAGGAATATAAAAAAATATTATATTCCTATTGACAAATCTATAAAAAAAGTATGTAAAAATAAATAATGTTGAATACAAAAAGTAGAAGCACCCGTTTCTCACCTGCCAATTATGATTGTTCAGGTTTATGTAGATGAAATGTAGAATTTTTGTACTGGGTGTTTTGCACTCAGTTTTTTTAATGCTTTTAGTATTTAATGAAATTTATAAATAGGAGGTGCTGATCATTAGTAAAAGATACTGCACAAGTAAATGAAGGTATTAAAGCGAAAGAGTTTCTTTTAATTAGCCAAAAATGGAGAACAATTAGGAGTTAAAACTAAGGCAGAAGCTATGCAGAATTGCAGAGCGTATGAACCTAGATGTTGTTCTAGTAGCTCCAAACGCTAAAAACACCAGTTGCAAAAATTATGAACTACGGTAAGTTTAAATTTGAACAACAGAAGAAAGAAAAAAAGAGGCGCGTAAGAAACAAAAAAATCGTAACAACGAAAGAGATAAGATTATCTCCAACAATTGAAAAAAACACGATTTTTGAAACTAAGTTGAAAAAAATGCACGTAAATTCTTAGCAAAAGAAGACAAAGTTAAAGTTTCTATTCGTTTTAAAGGGAGAGCAATCACCCACAAAGAAATTGGACAGAAAGTTTTTAGAAAAACTTTTTCTAACGAAGCTAGCGATATAGCTACTGTCGAACAAAAAAACCTAAAATGGAAGGTCGCAGTATGTTCTTAGTTCTAGCACCAAAAAAAGAGAAATAAAGGTTTAATATAGGAGGAATTTGATAATGCCAAAAAATGAAATCTCACCGTGGTTTAGCAAAACGTGTGAAAAAAACAGCTAGCGGTAAATTAAAAACGTAGCCGTGCTTATACTTCTCACTGGTTTTCAAGAAAAACTACTAAACAAAAAAACGTCACTTACGTAAAAGCTTCATTAGTATCTCGTGGTGATTACAAACGTATTAGAACTTTATTAGTTAAATAATATTAAAGAAGATTAATTATAGCGTAAATACTTATTTAAGTTATACATAAGGAGGAATTAGATATGCCACGTGTTAAAAGGTGGAACTGTGACTCGTCGTCGCCGTAAAAAAAGTTTTAAAAACTAGCTAAAGGATATTTTTGGTTCAAAACATACATTATTCAAAGTTGCTAAGCAACAAGTAATGAAAATCAGGAATGTATGCTTTTCAGAGACCGTCGTCAAACAAAAACGTAACTTCAGAAGATTATGGATTGTTCGTATTAACGCAGCTGCAAGATTAAACGGATTATCTTACAGCCGTCTAATGAATGGACTTAAAGTTGCTGGAATCGATATTAACAGAAAAAAATGTTATCAGAAATCGCTATCCACGACGCAGCTGGATTCGCAAGCATTTGTGAACAAGCTAAAAGCAGCTTTAGCTAAATAATAAAAGTTGATAAAAAGGTTACTTGCATAATTTTTGTAAGTAACCTTTTTTTTTGAAAATATATTCATGATATAAAAAAACTCAAGACAAGAATTATTTTTCTTGGCTTGAGTTTTTATTATTATGGTTAATAAACAATCTTTCTAGGATTTTTTTAATCTATGTAGTTTTGATTGAGCTATTTCATTATAAATTTCTTCATTTCTTTTTTTCATATAACAGTGTAGCCCATGTATACCAAAGTAAATCACAAAAAATTCAAGAAGACTTTTAATTTATCATAATTACATTCTTCATCAGTAAAATATGCTTTTTAAGAAGGTTATTGTTTCCTCATAGTTTAAGTCATTTTCTGAGATGAAGCTCGCAATATCAAAGTAGTAATCATTATATCCAGCATATTCAAAAATCTATTAAATATAATGCATCTTTAGTGAAGAGAAAATTACCTTCTACTAAATCATTATGGCATAATCTATCTGCTTTATATTCGTTTTTTTAAATTGTTCTATTATGTACATAAATTGATCTAATACATGGGGTTTTTTTCATCAATTTGCTTTGTAATAATTATTAAACTGATCAATCGGATTAAAGATGTTTTCAGCTTGGAATTTTTTTGAATGAAACTCTTTTAAAAGCTTTCCTATTCTTATAATATTTGACAAACTTCTTTGTGAAATGAATGTTTTAGGATTTGGCTGAAACACAGTAATTAAATTATCATTATTAATATAAACTGGTTTTAGAAAGTACGGTTCATTTGATAGTAGCTTAAGAGCTTCTTTTTCATTATCTTTATTAACTATTTTTTTGTTGAATCTTTAGAAGTTCTATAGAAATATTTATTATTTTTGTAGTGACTATATAATTTTTTTATTAGTTATCCCATAGCTTGTTTCTTCGATAGAATACACTTTTTTCATTTAGTATTTTTTTCTAATTTCTCAATGCTGTACATAAAAATACCCTCCTTTATTTCAGAAATTTAATATACTTTTTCATCTTTATTATACAATATAGTTAATAAATATAAAAGAAAAAAACGATTTCAATGTATTCACTTAGAAAAAAATAAATTTCTGTATTAAAATACTATTTTTTTATAATAACATTCAAAAAAATTGTATTTTAAATTTATTAATTATCATGGTGTTTTTTTATGTGAACTACAATCGTTTGTAATCTTTTTAAAAATAGTTGATATATATAGTTATTTTTTTGAATTACATAATAATAAAAATAACGGGAGTAATGTTGAAAAAATATAGAAATTTGGTATAATTAAAGTATATAAAATATATTTATATACATATAGTTTCATTTTTAAATACTTAGGAGGTGTAAAATGAAAGAAGTTTTTTTATTAATAGTGAATATATCACGTTAGCACAATTTTTTTAAAAGTTAGAAGGTTTCATAGGTTCTGGAGGAGAGGCTAAGTACTTTTTTTACAAGATGTAGAAGTTGAGTTAAACGGAGAACTAGAAAATAGACGAGGGAAAAAAATTATATTCAAATGATGTAATCAAATTAGAAGGAAATGAATTCATAATTATTAATGAGAATTAAGAGTTTAAAATTACTGTACTTTCGAAATTATTTATCAATGAATATAGATGTACATCCCTCGCTTAATGTTTTAGTGGGAAACAATGCGAATGGAAAGACTAATATAATAGAGTCTATTTTTTTGTTTAGCGCTTGGACGCAGTTATCGAACAAAAAAAGCGATAGTGAATGTATAATGTTTGGTGAAACTGCAACAGCGATGTCATGTGTAGTTAATAAAAAAATGATAAGAATCTCGATATTATGTTAGGGTATCAATAATAAAGGAAAAAGTGCTAAAATAGCAGGAGTGAAAAACTAAACTAACGGATTTTGTAGGAGAGCTAAATGTTGTATTATTTTTCTCCAGAAGATTTGCAGCTAGTAAAAGGATCGCCATCACTTAGAAGAGAGTTTATAAACAGAGAATTTTATCAGTTCTCACGTATTTATCACAAATATTATTTAATGTACCAACATTTATTGAAACAGAGAAATTCTTATTTAAAAAGATATGCGAAAAATCCAAAAGATGAAATGTCACTTGCATACTTAGAGATAATTACTTCTCAATTAGCTAAAGTAGCAATTTATATTACAAGAGAAAGAGTGTCATTCATTCAAGATATTTCAAAAACTAACATATGAGAATATGCTTAATATATCTAATGGTCAAGAATCATTAACAATTAAATATAAAAAGTTCAGTTCTAGAATCCCTTAATATAGCTGATGTAACGGAGGAAGGATTTACTGAAGAGAATTTAACTAAAGTTATGATGAAAAAAATCATTTGATGATATAATGCGTGGTAGTACTAAAATAGGACCGCATCAAGATGACCTTGAATTTTATATAAATGAACTTGATGCAAAAAATGTATGCATCACAAGGACAACAACGAAGCATTGTATTATCACTTAAATTAGCTGAGATAAATTATCTTAAATCAAAAAAACTGGGACATATCCAGTCTTACTTTTTAGATGATGTTCTTAGTGAACTTGATAAGAATAGACAACTAAAATTATTAGATGCAATTAATGAAAAATGTACAAACATTCATTACAACACCTTCGATATCAGATATTAAAGAAGATTTATTAAAAAAAGCTAAAGTTTTCAAAAATAGAAAATGGAAATATTAGTGAATTAATCTAGAAAAATTTATTTTATAAATTTACTAAAATGAAAGGAAAAAAATCATGGTAGAAAAAAACAAATACAAGAATATAATGCCGATCAGATTCAGGTTCTTGAAGGACTTGAAGCCGTTAGGGTAAGACCAGGTATGTATATCGGTTCTACATCTAGTAAAGGTCTACACCACCTTGTTTGGGAAATTGTAGATAACTCTATAGATGAAGCCTTAGCCGGATATTGTGACACAATAACAGTTGCAATTGAAAAAGGAAATTGGATAAGAGTAGAAGATAATGGACGTGGTATTCCAGTAGATATTCAAGAACAAACAGGAAAAACCAGCACTTGAAGTAATTCTTACAGTACTTCACGCCGGAGGTAAATTCGGTGGAGGCGGATATAAAGTATCAGGTGGTCTTCACGGAGTAGGTGCCAGTGTAGTAAATGCCTTATCTACGAATCTAGAAGCTTCTGTTCATCGTGATGGGAAAAATCCATACGATGAAGTTTGAACGAGGAGATGTAGTTCAAGGAATCACAGTGGTAGGAAATACTGATAGAACTGGAACGACTATTCGTTTTAAGGCAGATCCAGAAATTTTCCAAGAAACAACAGTATATGAATACGATATTTTTAAGAACACGTATTAGAGAACTTGCTTTCTTAAATAAAGGTATAACAATTATACTTAAAGATGAAAGAGAAGGACAAGAAAAAGAAGAGACTTTCTGCTATGAAGGTGGATTGTTAGAATACGTAGAAATGTTAAATGAAAATAAAAGATGCTTTACACGAAGCTATTTATGTGCATGGTGAGATGGATGGGAAAGAAGTTGAAATCTCAATGCAATATAACACAGGATATTCTAATAATGTATTAAGTTATGCTAATAACATTAATACACATGAGGGTGGAACTCACGAAAGTGGATTTAAAAACAGCTCTTACGAGAATTATTAATTCTTACGGTAAGAAAAAAATAAACTTATAAAAGACAAAGAGTCACTAACTGGTGATGATGTTCGTGAAGGACTTGTTGCGATTATCTCAATTAAACACCCAAATCCACAATTTGAAGGGCAAACAAAAAACTAAATTAGGAAACTCAGAGATGAGTACAATTACTAATAAGTTATTCTCTGAAGAACTAGATAGATTCTTATTAGAAAAATCCAAAAAAATAGCAAAAAAATAATAGTTGAAAAAGGACTTCAAGCATCACGTGCAAGAATTGCAGCTAAGAAAGCTCGTGAATCTACACGTCGTAAAAATGCATTAGAATTTACAAATCTTCCAGGGAAACTAGCTGACTGTTCAAGTAAGGATGCAGCTGAATGTGAACTGTTCCTAGTCGAAGGGGATTCTGCGGGAGGAAGTGCAAAAACTTGGACGTAATAGTAAATTCCAAGCTATTTTACCACTTAAAGGTAAAATTCTGAACGTAGAGAAAGTAAGAATTGATAAAGTACTAGCTAACGATGAAGTACGTTCATTAATTACAGCTATTGGTATGGGAATTGGGGAAACATTAAATATTGATAAACTTCGTTATCATAAGATTGTTATCATGACCGATGCCGATGTCGATGGAAGTCACATTAGAACATTATTATTAACATTCTTCTTCAGATATATGAGAGAACTTATCGAAGCAGGATATGTATATATCGCTAGACCACCTCTATATGGTCTAAAAAGTAGGTAAAAAAAGAATTCTATTGCCATACAGAAGAAGAACTTAAACAAAATATTGAAGAACATGCTGGAGATAAAAAGTACACTGTTCAACGATACAAAGGTCTTGGAGAGATGAATGCGGAGGAATTATGGGATACTACAATGGATCCAGAACATCGTTTAATGTATCAAGTAAGTATTGATGATGCTCAAAGAGCGGATGCAGCATTTGATACATTAATGGGTGAAAAAGTAGAACCAAGACGTAAATTCATCGAAGATAATGCTCTAAATGTTATAAACTTAGACATTTAGAAAGAAAGGATAGAACATGGAAGATAATAAAAATAATATTACCTTAAGAAACATAACGACTGAAATTGAAAAATTCATTCTTAGATTATTCAATGAGTGTTATTGTATCACGTGCCTTACCAGATGTACGTGACGGGTTAAAAACCAGTTCATAGAAGAATACTTTATGCTTTTAATGATTTAGGGTTAACATATGACAAACCTTACAAAAAAAGTGCCTTCGTTGTAGGGGAAGTAATGGCGAAGTATCATCCACATGGTGACTTTGCAACATATGGAACAATTGTACGTTTAGCACAAGATTTCAACAGTAGATATCCTTTAGTAGATGGTCAAGGGAACTTCGGTTCTATTGATGGAGATGGAGCTGCTGCGATGCGTTATACGGAAGCAAGAATGAGCAAAATTGCTTCTGAGTTACTTCGTGATATTAACAAAGATACAGTTGATATGCAAGACAACTATGATGGTACTAAACAAGAACCAAAAGTATTGCCAGCAAGAATACCTAACTTACTAGTCAACGGAAGTAGTGGTATTGCGGTTGGTATGGCGACTAATATTCCACCACACAACTTAGGGGAAGTTATCGATGGAGTAATCGCATTGGCTGATAACTCTGAAATAACAATTGCCGAATTAATGTCTAAAATTAATGGACCTGATTTTCCAACAGGATCATTCTTATTAGGACGTAGTGGAATAGTTAAGGCATATACAACAGGACGTGGTTCTGTGATTATGCGTGGTAAAACTGAAATAGAACAGATGAAAAATGGTAAGGAAAGAATCGTTATTACAGAAATTCCTTATCAAGTAAACAAAGCGAAATTAGTTGAGAAAAATTGCTGAATTAGCTCGTGATAAAAAAATTGAAGGAGTTACTGACCTTCGTGATGAAAGTAACTTAAAAAGGTATTAGAATTGTAATTGAATTACGTCGTGATGTTAACAGTAACGTAATTTTAAACAATTTATACAAATTAACACCATTACAAAGTTCATTTGGTGTTAACATGATTGCTCTTGTAAATGGAGTACCTAAGTTATTAAATCTTAAAGAAGTACTTTACCACTACTTAGAGCATCAAAAAGAAGTAGTAGTAAGAAGAACTAAGTTCGACCTTAAAAAAAGCACAAGCTCGCGCACACATACTAGAAGGTTTAAGAATTGCTTTAGATAATATCGATAGAATTATTAGTTTAATTCGTGGATCTCAAACTGCTGAAGAAGCGAAAGCTGGTTTAATTGATCAATTTGGATTAACTGAAATTCAAGCACAAGCTATTTTAGATATGCGCTTGCAAAGACTTACAGGTTTAGAACGTGATAAGATTGAAGAAGAATATAGTAAGCTTATGGAGCTTATTGCTGACTTAGAAGATATACTAGCAAAACCAGAGAGAGTAATTCAAATAGTTAAAGACGAGTTATTAGAAGTTAAGGAAAAATTTGGAGACAAACGTCGTAGTGTAATAATTGAAGGACAAGTAGATCAAATCGAAAATGAAGATTTAATCGAAAAAAAGAACAAATTATTATTACTTTATCTCATAACCAATACATTAAACGTCTTGCTGCAAGTACTTATAAATCTCAAGGTCGTGGTGGACGTGGAGTAAATGGTATGACTACAAACGATGAAGACAATGTTGCTTATATGCTAAGTTGTTCAACTCACGATCATATCCTATTCTTTACAGATAAAGGTAAGGTTTATACTCTTAAAGGTTATGAAATTAATCAAATGAGTAGACAATCTAAAGGAATACCTATCATTAACTTATTAGAAATTGAAAAAGAAGAGAAAGTAAATTCTATTATTGCAATTTCTGATCTTCAAGAAGAGGAACAAGCTTAATCTTCTCAACTAAATATGGTATCATTAAGAAATCTAAATTAGGAGATTACGCAAGTATTCTTAAGAAAGGTAAGATTGCTCTTAAACTTGATGAAGATGACTCACTAATTGATGTTCAAAGAATTACTGATGATCAAGATATTATGATTGTTACAGCAAATGGACAAGCGATTAGAATTAATGCTGAAAAAAGTTCGTACAATGGGACGTGTAAGTCGAGGTGTTAAAGGTATTACACTGTCTCCAGATGACTATGTAGTAGGCATGGAAGTTGTTGATGAATCTAAGAAAAATTTTAACAGTAACAGAAAATGGTATTGGTAAAAATTTCTAAATCTACGGAATTCAATGTGATTAACCGTGGAGGAAAAGGTGTTAAAGTTGCTAAAGTTACTAAGAAAAACAGGTAAGATTGTAGCGGTTAAATCAATCGCAGGAAATGAAGATTTAATGATTATGACTGACCAAGGAATTATTATTAGAATAGACGTTTCAACAATTAGCACACTTGGAAGAACAGCGACAGGTGTTAAAGTAATTAATCTTGTTGATGATCAAAAAGTAGCAACTGTTACATTAGCAGCGAAAGAAGAAATTTACGAAGAAGAATAAAAAAATTGAACAAGGAGATTTGATTAATTTCAGATCTCCTTATTCTTATATTATATAAATTTAAATAATTAAAAAAATTTTTTTCAAGTAATAACTTTATTGAATATAATTGAAGAAACCCCTTTAAATCAATGTTTTAGGGGTTATTTTTATTTCTGCGTAAAAATCTGCGCAAAGGTTATTCAATTTTGTTCTAAGGTCTAATTTCATATTTTTTTGTTACGTGAGTATAAATATCTAATGTAGTATCAATTTTTTTGAATGACCTAATCTTTCTGAAATAACTTTTATAGGAACACCTGCTTCAACAAGTAGAGCAACGTGAGTGTGTCTGAACATATGTGTAGATAGTTTTACTTTTTTTAAGTGGTGATTAAGTGCTGGAATAGAAGTGTTGAATAAAGGTCTCTGAAGCACTCATGTATCGCATTAAAAATTTCTAAAGTTATATCGTCAATTTCTATTGTACGAACACTAGATAAAGTTTTTAGGAGATGTGAAGATTCCTGAAGTGTGTTTTAGTTTTATTTACACTAAGTGTTTTATTCTTTACATCAATATCTTCAGGTGTTATTGCTAACAATTCTCCAACACGTAATCCTGTTAATAATTGAACTGTCACAAAAATCTTTTAGTTAATGGGTGGGTGATTGATTCTAACACGTCTTGAATTTTTATTAGTCTCTATATATTTAATCTTTTTGTTTTTTCTTTGAATTTATCTTCTTTAGATAAGGTAAATTCTAGATTGATATTAAATGTTGGGACATAGTAAGTTTTTAATAAATTTAAAAGAAGATGTTAAAGATAGTTTTTAATTAATTTAACATGACCGGGAGAATACATTTCTCTATACTCAATCAGTTTCTTTTCGTATTCCAGTTTTGTGATATCGCTAATATTTATGTTATCATCTAACAATTTTAAACATATCTTATAAGAAGTCAGAGTGTTAATACTCACAGCGTTCTTTTTGATCTTTAAAAAAATTCTTCCTTATAAAAATCCGATTGTTTTTAGTTCAACTTTATCTTCTAGTTTTTTTCTTTAATCTTCTCTTGTAATTCCTCGTATGCTTCTTTTTCTGAAGCTCGTGTTTTTGTTTGGCTTAATTACAGTAATTCGTCTGTATTTTCCGTTTTTATCTTTAAAACCTTCTGTAAATTGCCATTTCCCGTTTGGTAATTGTCTTTTTGCATAACAAATACACATCCTTTCTTTTTAAAATATTAAGATGTGTGTTATAATTAACTTAATGAGCGAGGTTCGCTCCACATCTTAAGTAATTTTGAGAATATTATTAATATATGACGATATATTAATACTCAAAATGGACTTATGGTTGATAAAAACTCACACTATCTGGTTTGGTCGCTTGTTAGTGTAGAGTTTTTTTTATTTTTGTCTAAACTGGTCGAATTTGACTAGTTTAAATTTATTCTTACCGTGTCGAATTCGATACGTTTTCAGTTTATAAATAACTCTTTGTTTGATATAATTATAATATATGAATTGAGGTGATGAAAATGAAGAAAAATAATGAAGTTAGTTTTTTTATTAGCGTAATATTTTTTTAGCAGCTTTAGTAATTACGATAGTGGATCCCAAATTATCTAATTACAAAAAGTATAAATATAGCTATTACTTTTATTGGATTAATCACAGCTTACATTCAAGTTTTTATATAAGGAATCCTTATTTGTTTTTCCTACTTTGGAGAAAGTTTTGTAGTAAGTTTAATCGTGATACCGTGGTTTGGAATAGTTCTTCAAAATACATTTTTTTCTAATGAATTAGAATTTAGACACTTGGATAAAATATCGAGAACTTTCCAAACCATCCCTAATGTTGTTGTTTCATCAGAAAGAAATACTTCTGATAGTATAGAATTACAATTAACTTACGAAAATGTATTGCATACTGTGAATTTAAGTTTAATAAATTACGATGAGTATTCTAACTTAATTATAAATTATAATACATCTGTCTCGTATCCTAATTCTAAGAATGAGTTTAATAAGTATATCAATTTTACTGACGTAATTAAGAGTGAATTGAGTGAACTTATTAATTCTGGTGAGTTGCATTCCATAGATATTACTTTTTACAAAGTCTAACCCTTTTTATAAATTCATAGTAAATCATATAGATGAATCTAAAAATGCAAAAATTTCATTTGCAGTTTAAAGAAGATGAAAATGACATTGATATTTATAATAATAAAATTAAAAATTACATCTAAATCAATTCAATATATTAGAAAGGTATTAGGAAATTATATAGTAGTATCTTAATCAATTGCTCTTATTGCAAGCAATATATCGTGTGCGCATTTTAAATACGGCTCTGGGACCTCACCTGTTTCGTATATTTTATTTTGAATTACTATTATTCCTTTTTTTCGAAAAAACCTATACTTCGAGGGTTCGTTAGCCACGTCCATGTTTAATACCATGTATGTGGCTTTATCATTTACTAGAGCTTCTCTTACTTCATCGTTATTTTCAACGTCTACTCCGTTAAATGTTTTGTTATCAATATGGATGTCTTCAACTTTAAAATTAACTACTTTTGTAGAATTTTTGTAATCTCACTATTCTCAAGAAGTCAAATGTATAATTGTGTATTGTTATTCCTAAGTCGTTATGTAATTGTTTGCAATAAGCATTAACCACTTTATTTGGTGCTACAAAGAATAATAGATTATTATTTCTTGAGTAAAAATAAATCAAAACTTTTAACTTTTTTTGTAATTTGTAACAGTATAAATACCTGTGTCTACTTCTACGACTATTTCTTCTGTGAATTGATGATTAAATTTACATTTGTATTTCTCAAATATATCATGATTGAAAGTAAGATTTCCATCTCTTTCTATCGAACCTAAGTCGTTATTTAGGGTTCTAACACCTGTAAAAACTAAAGTTATCAGCTTGTTTAATTGTTATTGAAATTGTCATTTTATCTTCTCCCTTTTTATATTCTTAAATCTCCTTAAAAACTTTCTTCGCAACTCTACTACTTTTCCTATAATTACTACTGGTTTAGTAAGTACGTCTTCGTTTGAAAAGTACATAGGTGAGTATTTTTGAATTATTAGATATTAGCATTATTCCGTTATCTAGCTTTTCAAATTTCTTACAGGTTGCATCGTCTCCGTTTACTAGAGCAATTACCACATCTCCATTGTTTGCTGTTGACTGTTGCCTGACTATAACTGTATCTCCATCATTTATATCTGTCTCCATACTGTCACCTTTTAATTCTAAGCCCAAAAGAATTCTCCTTGATTTTTCCCACGATTGAGGTACTTCTTCATAGTCTAGAATATCTTCAACAGCTGATATTGGTATTCCTGCTGCGACTGTGCCTAAGACTGGGATTTTTAAGCCTTGGGGTTTTTGTCCGTCTTCTAACATTAATTTAGTAGTTTTATCTGATTTTTCCTAATAAGTAGTTTAAATCTACGTTAAAGAAGTCAGCTAGAGATTCAAGAACTTCAAAAATTAGGGTTCTCTTTGTCCACTTTCATACATTGATATAGTAGAAGGTGCAACTTTTTAAAGAATTAGCTAATTCACGTTGATTTATCTTTTTCATTTCTTAATTGTTTTAATCTAGTTCTGAAATTCATAAGAACACCTCTTTTCTTAAAAATTATAATATCACGTTTTGTGAAAAAAATCAACTTCCAGTTTAAAAATTCCACAAAAACGTGTTGACAAATAAAAAAATAGATGATAATATATAATCGACAACACGAATCGTGAAGTTAGGAGGTGAAAAAAATGGAGGGATTCGGAAAAAGAATCAAACAATTAAGGCAGGCTAAAGAACTTAATCAAAGTCAGTTAGCAGAAAAAAATTAGGTGTTTCAACAAGTGCTGTTAGTCAGTATGAACTAGAGGAACGTATTCCTAGAGATGAAACAAAAAATTAAAAATTGCGACTTTTTTTAATAAGAAAGTTAGTGATATTTTTTTAGAAGATAGGTTCACGTATTGTGAATTTAATCAAAAACCAAACAAAAAAAGCTCCCTTATTTCTAAGAGAGCGGTGTAAAGATTTATATTTTGTTTTATTTTTTTGTTGTAATTTATTTGGATTCATTTTAGAAAATGCTACATAGCATAAAATGGTTTGAATTATTACAAATGGTATGTAAATAGGCATTAATACTATAGCTATTGTATAAAAGTATTGCTGCTGTTAGGATAAAAACCTCGTTTGTTTAGGAAGTAACCTAATGCGTTCATTAGAAGTGCAATTCCTGTACAAACTAAATGAGGCATTATTAATGCAATTCCTATTGCTGTTCCTACTTGAGTGGCTGAGTCACCAGTAGAGACTTTACTGCCTGTGCTAGAAATATAATAAATTAAATATATGACATATAAAAGCCGATAAAATTAGTGATGTAAGTGATAGTTTACTTTTTTTCATTAAAAATCTCCTTGTATGTTAAATCTTTACAAATATATTATAACACAATTTTTGTAGTTATAAATAATAACTAAACCCTCCCTTATTTCAAGAGAGAGAGAAAGGAGGAAATCAATGGTTAAAAAAAGAAAAAAATTATAAATAATAAAAAAACATTAAAAATCTGAAACAGTGCTTACAGATGGGAAAAAAATTATTCAAGCATAAAAATTACCCCCAACTCTATTGTATTGAGGGTAGGAAAAAAATTAGGAGGAGTGAGAATGAAATTTTCATATAATAACTACGAATTCTATTTGAACGATGTTAAATTGGATAAGTTAATTAGTTATTCCATTGTTGCTGATAACAATAGAACAAAAACTCACTATTGAATTAATCGTAGATGATGTTGAGATAGATTCATTAATGAGTGAAAGTAATGATAATGATTAACGAATTTATAGCATTTATTATTTTTTTGAGTTAAGTTACTTAGGTTTAATATTTTATATATTTTTATGTTGCGAACAGTTTATCGTTTTTTTAAATATTTGCTGGGTATAAGAGAAAAGAAAGGTCAAAGAATTATGAAAGCATTTTATTTAGAAGTAAAAGAACAACTAAAAAAACAAAGGAATGACAATTTACAGATTATCAAAAAGAAACAGGTATTTTTGAACAAACATTACACTCTATGCTTAATGGTAACACATCTAGCCATAAGTTAGACAACGCTGTTAAGATAGCTAAAGTATTAGGTATAGATTTAAATAAATTAAAGGAGTGATTAAAATGCAATTTAACACATCTGAACAAGATGAAGCTTATGAAAAAAACTTTTTAGCTGAACGTAAATTTTGGGTTTATAAAAAAGATTTATTTAACAAGATTGATATTACTGAATATATGCTTAATAAAAATCGAACCTGAGATTATGAAGTTGGATAATTCATACGATTTAATTCGTAGAGTTAATCAAAGATTAAAAAAATATCATTATGCAAGAATAGAGATGTTTTTACATATTTATAATGATTCACAAGCGAAAAGGAGCATAAAATGAATAACTTAAAACGTAGAAAAATTAAACACATTATATTTAACTTTAACAACGATTGCTGTTTGCATGGCAATTATGACTAGTATTGAATTATCAAGAATATTCGGGGTGTTAATTGGAGTGTTAATGATTATCTTCGTACAATTTGATGAACGTAGTGAATATTCATTTCAGATATGGAGGTAGAGGATGAATAAAAGACATTTTAATTATGTAATTCCTATTATTGATTGGGCAAAAAGAAAAAGGTATTTTAGAAAAAAAGGTGATTTAGCTATGCAGCTTGAAAAAAATCAAGAGAAGAAAAACGCTGAATTGACTAAAGCTATCACTAAATACGAAAAACGGAAATAAGGATGCTTTAATTGAAATTAAGGATGCTATAGGTGATGTATATGTTACTTTGGTAATTGCTACTAAATTAAAAAGATATGAGACCGTTTTTAACTTTTAATTCAATTCCTTTGTGGACTGATGATTTTTGGGATGATAAAGATAGAGCTGATATATCATGGAGTTGTTATACAGAGGGATTAAGAGATATGGACACATTGACTTATGTTGCTTTTTACTAAACAAGAAAGTGATTTTTAAACAAATTCATGACAGATTATATCTATATGTGAATTATTTAAATGATATAGCTATCAATTATAATTTGAATTTTTGTTGAGTGTATCGATTATGCTTACAACACTATTTCAAAAACGAAAAGGAAAAAAATGATTGATGGTAGTTTTTGTAAAGGATGAGTAAAGAGGTGATTAGATGTAAAAAATAAAAAAATAGCCGTTTAAAAACAACGACTATTTACACAAATTTACAACTTAAAAAAATAACATATTTAGGAGGAAAAAAATCAAGTGACAAAAAGATAATATTAATCCGAACCATTATAAAGCAGGTGGAATTGAAACAATAGATTTAATTCAAGATGTAGTAAAAAGACTTTGGAAGTGTGTGTCAAGCTAATATCTTGAAATATGGAATAAGAGCAAACAAGAAACACGATGAACCACAGGACGACATCAAGAAGATAATAAGATATTGTGAGTTTTTGGTTAAATGATTTAGAAGGACTAAAAAGCTAGTGAAAAAGCGTTCTGAAGAAATAGCGGTGTTTGATAAGTTAAACGATTTATTAAATGTTCAAGAGAAAGAGTTTGTTAAAGATCAAGATATAAAATGCATCGTGTTGGACGGTGAAAAAGTATCAGAAGAAATAGTAAAAAGAAGTAATAAATAGATTAGGAGCATTAGTATATGGTGAAAATTAATAAATTAGAAATAGAAAATGTTAAAAAGAGTTAAAGCTGTTCAGATAGAACCTACAGCTAATGGATTGACTGTTGTTGGTGGTAGAAACGGTCAAGGTAAAAACTAGCGTTCTTGATTCAATAGCTTGGGCGTTAGGAGGTAATGTTTATAAGCCATCTAATCCATTAAGAGAAGGTAGCGTTGTGCCACCGATTATAAAAAAATTCAACTGGATAACGGGCTTATCGTTGAACGTAAGGGAGAAGATGGAAAGTTAAAAGTAACGGATCCTAGCGGTAAAAAAAGCAGGTCAAAAACTTATTAAATAGTTTTGTTGAACAGTTCGCTATTAATTTGCCAAAAATTTATGGAGATGAACTCAAAAGACAAAAACCAAAGCCTTATTAAATACAGTTGATGGTTTAGGTGAAAAAATTATACCAAATTGAACAAGAAGAATTGGAGATTTACAATAAACGACGAACTGTCGGACAAATTAGAGACCAGAAGAAACATTTTTGCTGAAGAACAACCATTTTTTTAAAGAGGTAGGTAATGAATTAGTAAGTGCTTCTGAACTAATTAAAGAACAACAAGAGATTCTTGCTAAAAACGGAGAAAAATCAACGTAAACGTGATAATTTAGAGAATTTACAAGCTAGAAAAGTATTTGCTGAAAACAAAAAAAGCGGAACTTGAAGCACAATTAAAAAGAGTTAAGTTTAAATCTAGAACAGTTAAATTCTGATATTGAAATAGCTAATACTGATGTTGTTGATTTGATTGATGAAAGTACTGAAGAGTTAGAACGAAGTATTGAGAATATTGAAGAAATCAACAGAAAAGTACGTGCTAACCAGGATAGAGAACGTGCTGAAAAAGGATGCTGAAGAATACAAAAATCAATATGAAGATTTAACAAATTTTATTGAAGAATTGAGAAAGCAAAAAAATAGAGTTGTTAAATGGTGCTAATTTACCGTTAGAGGAGTTAAGCGTTGATAATGGTGTAATTACTTATAAGGGGCAACCTTGGGACAATATGAGTGGCTCTGAACAACTTATAGTAGCAACTGCTATTGTTAGAAAGATTAACCCACAATGTGAATTTGTGCTAGTAGATAAATTAGAACAAATGGATCTTGAGACTTTAGTTGATTTTTGGTGACTGGTTAAAAAGATAACCATTTGCAAGCAATAGCTACAAGAGTTTCTACTGGTGAAGAATGTCAAATAATTATTGAAGATGGATATGTTAAGAATAAAAAAACAGACACACCATCTTGGGCAAATAATGTAAGAGGTAGTTTTTAATGAAAATCACAAAAGGTAAACGAGCAAGAGCGCAAAAGGTAGTAATTTATGGTACTGAAGGTATCGGGAAAAGTTCTCTAGCTTCACAATTTCCAGAACCTTTATTTATAGATACTGAAGGCTCAACGGATAATATGGACGTTGCAAGACTAGACAAACCCACAAGCTGGATAATGTTAAATAATCAAATTGCTTTTTATTAAGGCAAATCCAACTGTGTGTAAAAACTTTAGTAATAGATACTATTGACTGGGCGGAATCGTTATGTGTTGATAATTTGTGTGCTATGCATGGCAAAAAAAGGTATTGAAGATTTCGGTTATGGAAATGGATATGTCTATGCAAAAAGAAGAAATAGGACGTTTCTTAAATAAATTACAAGATTTAATTGAAATTGGAATAAATGTTGTGTTAACTGCTCATGCTCAAATTCGTAAGTTTGAATTGCCAGATGAAATGGGTTCATATGATAAGTACGAGTTAAAACTTGGTAAGAAAACGAGTTCTCAAACAGCACCATTAGTAAAAGAATGGGCGGACTTATTATTATTTTGTAATTACAAAACGTACTTAATTTCACAAGAGAAATCGACTAAGAAGAAAGCACAAGGAAATCAACGTGTGATGTACACTGAACACAACCCAGCATGGGACGCTAAGAACAGACATGGTTTACCTAGCGAACTTCCATTAGATTATGCTTCAATTGCTCATATTTTTAAAACAGAGGAAAAAGAAGAGGTTAAAAAGACTGTTCAAACTGAATTTAAAGATGAGAAAAAAGAACAGTTGCAATTTGCACAACCTAAGTATAACGGTGATTTAGAAGCACCGAAAATAGAGAAAACACAAGAAGAAAAAATAATGGATAATTTCGGAGATATCGTTAAAGAGGTTGAGAATACATCTGTTGAAGATTTAGTAAATCCATTTATTTCAAAACCTGACTATATCCCTCAACCGTTATGGGATTTAATGCAGCAGGATAATATCACAGAAGAAGATATTCAACTAGTGACAGAAAGTAAAGGTTATTTCCCAAAAGGTACACCGATGAGTGTGTACAATGAACAAGGTTATCTTACTGGATATATCATTCCTAAATGGGAAGGTTTAAAAACAATTATTAAAAACAAATAAAACAATAATATAAATTTAAGGAGATTTTAAAATGAATACAAATTACAATAATAACTTTGATAGAGAATTAGACTGGGATTCGGAGATAGTAGCAGATAGTGAATTTACCTTATTACCACCTGGGTTATATAGTTTTTACTGTTGCGGGATATGAGAGAGCACAACACACACCAACTAATCCTAATGGGAAGTTACCTAGTTGTAACAAAGCTATTGTTAGTATAAAAAATAGTAGCTAATGAAGGAGAAACTACTTTAAAACATAATTTATTCTTACATACTTCTGTAGAGGGATTACTTTTGGCTTTCTTTGGAGCTATTGGACTTAAGAAAAAAGGTGAACCATTAAAAATGCCTTGGAATCAAATTACAGGTGCTACTGGAGTTTGTAAGGTGGGAATTAGAGAACACAACGGCAACCAGTACAATGAGGGTTAAAAAGTATGATTTATAAAGAAGATGTAGACATCACTAAAGTTTTAAATGTTTCAAATCCATTTTCAAATGAAGCTAGTCAACCTACTTTTAATGCTAATACTCAACCATGGAATAACGGACAAGGTGGCTTCTAAAAATGCAGCTTAGACCTTATCAAGAAGAGGCAAGGTTAAAAGTGCAAGAACAGTGGGACGGGGGCGTTAATAAAACGCTCCTAGTACTTCCTACTGGTTGTGGTAAGACTATTGTTTTTTCAAAAATTATAGAAGATAGAGTTAAATTAGGTGAACGTGTGTTAATTCTAGCACATAGAAGCGAGTTGTTAGAACAAGCTAGTGATAAGTTAAAGAAAAGTACAGGATTAAATACAGCACTTGAAAAAAAGCTGATAGTAGTTCATTAGGTAGTTGGTTCAGAGTAACTGTAGGAAGTGTTCAAACTTTACAACGTGAAAAAAGACTTAAAAAATTTAGTAATGATTATTTTGATACTATCGTTATTGATGAAGCGCATCATTGTATTTCTAATGGATATCAGAATGTACTTAATCACTTTGACAAAGCAAAAGTATTAGGAGTTACTGCCACTCCAGATAGAGGAGATATGAAGGACTTAGGGACTTATTTTGAAAGTTTAGCTTACGAATATAAAATAGTTGATGCTATTAAAGAGGGTTACTTGAGTAAAATTCAAAGTTTAACAATTCCGTTGAATTTAGATTTAAGCGGGGTTGCTACTCAAAACGGAGATTTTAAAGCTAGTGATGTGAGTAACGCGCTAGATCCTTATTTAGAACAAATAGCTGATGAAATGATTAAACATTGTAAAGATAGAAAAACGGTTGTATTTCTACCGCTAGTAGCGACTAGTCAAAAGTTTAGAGATATTTTAAACTCAAAAGGATTTAAAGCTGCTGAAGTCAACGGAGAAAGTAAAGATAGAGCGCAAATATTAGAAGATTTTGATAAAGATAAATATAACGTGCTTTGTAATTCTATGTTGCTAACTGAAGGCTGGGATTGTCCGAGTGTCGACTGCGTTATCGTTTTGAGACCAACTAAAGTTAGGGCTTTATATTCCCAAATGGTTGGACGTGGTACAAGGTTACACCCAGGGAAAGAAAAATTTACTTCTATTAGATTTTTTTATGGCACGTTGAAAAAAACACGAATTGTGTCGTCCTGCTTATTTAATTGCTCAAAGTGAAGAAGTAGCTAAAAAAATGACTGAATTAAGTGAAAAGGAAGTAGGTTTCGCTGTTGATTTAGAAGAAGTAGAGGTTAAAGCAACTGACGAAGTAATTCAAGATAGAGAAGCTAGTTTAGCTAAACAACTTGCTGAACAAAGACGTAAAAAAAGGTAAACTAGTAGATCCGTTACAATTTGAAATGAGTATTGCTGCGGAAGATTTAGCAAATTATGTTCCTAATTTCTTAGTGAACAAGCGCCACCTTCTGAGAAACAAATAGAAGTGTTGGAGAAAATGGGAATAAATGCTAGTGAAATTGAATGTTCTGGAAAAAGCTAGTTTGTTGATTGAGAGAATTAATAAGAGAAGAGATGCAGGCTTAGCAACTCCAAAAACAGATTAGATTATTAGAGAGTCGAGGATTTAGAAAAGTTGGTTCTTGGAAGTTTGAAGAAGCTAACAACATGATTACAAGAATTGCTGCGAATGGCTGGAGGTTACCCAAAGGCATTGTAGCTAAAGAGTATATACCGGGATAATTAAAAAAAGAGGTAAAGACAATGGAAGAAAGAAAAATTACGTAAGGGAGAGAAAAATCTATTTGGTTTGTGATGATAACCCAAATATTTTCCCTGATAATCAATTAGGAGTATTTAGAACGGAAAAAGACGCACTCAATTTTGTGGGAGAGTACGTCATTTATAAAAAAATATTCGTTCATATACACAATATATCAAAAATAAAAAGAATTGTCAATAGGTAAAACCAGAATATTTTAGAGAATTAGGAGTGGAAGAGTTAGAAAATGGAAAAATAAGAACAATTTATTAGAATTATTAGAGTATATCAACCCTGCTACTCTTAATTATCAAGAATGGGTTAACGTTGGTATGGCACTAAAAATATGAAGGGTATACAATACAAGATTGGGACTTGTGGTCACAAAATGACGTTAGATATAAAGAAGGTGAATGTCTTAGAAAAATGGAGTACGTTTAATGGTGCTGGTAAGCCTGTAACAGGTGGTACTATATTTCAAATGGCTGTTGATAGAGGATATACACCGTTGTATATTAATTCTGAAAAATTCATATGCGTTAGATTGGAATGATGAAATAAAAATCAGATGGTGATTATAAATTTATCGATAAAAGCTGGATAGAAGGAAAAGAAATAAAAGAACCTACTAATTGGCAACCTGTTAAGGAGTTAATAACATATATAGAAACGTTATTTGAAAGTACCGAAAAACGTAGGATTTGTTACTGAAACTTATCCATTAGAAGATGGAGAAGGTAAAAGTATTACACAAACCAAAAAAAGGTGTGTATGACCGCACAGCAGGACATCTGATAGAAAAAAATTAAATAAGTATAAAGATGATATCGGTTTTGTTATTGGAGATTACAACAAAGAAGCTGGAGCATGGATAAGATTTAATCCGTTAGATGGTAAGGGGGTTAAAAATGATAATGTAACGGAATATAGATATGCGCTTGTAGAAAGTGATAAAACTAGTATATCTCAACAGAATGCTATTATTCGTGAGTTAGAATTGCCAGTTGCTTGCTTAGTGCATAGTGGTGGTAAGTCAGTTCATGCTATCGTTAAAAATCGAAGCTAAAGATTATCAAGAGTACCAAAAGCGTGTTGATTATTTATATAAAGTTTGTGCTAAAAATGGCTTAGCAGTTGATACTCAAAATAAAAATCCATCAAGATTAAGTAGAATGCCTGGTATTATGAGAAATGGCAAGAAACAATTCTTAATAGATACTAACATTGGGAAAGCTAGCTGGGATGAATGGTTTGAGTTTATAGAAGATTTAAACGACGATTTACCAGATCCAGAGTCTTTAGAAGATTTTTGGGATAATATGCCAGAATTAGCACCTGAACTAATAAAAGGAGTACTTAGACAAGGTCATAAAATGCTTATTGCTGGACCGTCTAAAGCTGGGAAAAGTTTTGCACTAATAGAGATGGCAATAGCAATTGCAGAAGGTCAACAGTGGTTAAAATGGGAGTGCGCACAAGGTAGGGTGCTATATGTGAATTTAGAGTTAGATAGAGCAAGCTGCTTTACATAGATTTAAAGATGTGTACACTAAATTAGGAATACCTGTTAATAACTTAAATAACGTTGATATATGGAATTTAAGAGGTAAAACTGTTCCTATGGATAAGTTAGCCCCTAAATTAATCAGAAGAGCGCACAAAAAGAACTATACAGCGGTTATTATCGACCCTATTTATAAGGTGCTTACTGGTGATGAGAATAGCGCTGACCAGATGGCTCATTTTACTAACCAATTTGACAAGGTGGCAACTGAATTGGGTTGTTCAGTTATTTACTGCCACCATCACTCAAAAAGGTTCACAAGGTGGTAAAAAAATCAATGGATAGAGCCAGTGGAAGTGGAGTATTTGCTCGTGACCCAGATGCTTTAATAGATTTAGTTGAACTTGAAATTCCAGAACACTTGATGAAAACACAAGTTAATAATACGTTAGTTAAGTTCTACGAAGACAAAAATCAGAACGCTCAATAATCATTATTACAAGAATAAAAATAGGATTGGATGACCATTACAGCTATGAGAAAATGAAACAACACGCTGAGAAGAGTCTTAGCGGTTATCTATTAGATGTAAGAGCTGAAGCGAAGAGGCTTGAGGAGTCTGTAAAGCAAACAACAGCGTGGCGTGTTGAAGGTACTCTTAGAGAATTTGCGAAGTTTGAACCTGTTAATATGTGGTTTGATTTCCTGTGCATACTGTCGATGATGTTGGAGTATTAGCTGATATAGAGGTAGATTCTGATAAGAGTAGGTATTCAAAAAGCTAAAGAAGGACGACAAAAACAAGCTAAAAGAGCAACAAAAAAAGAAAAACATGTTAGAGTTTGAATTAGCTGTTGAGAATTGTAGTTTTGGAGAAGAACCGACTAAACAAATGGTCGCTGATTATTTAGGTGTTAATGTAAAAAAACTATAGAACGAAGATTAGAAAATAGTAAAAATATATAGGTATGATAAGAATACAAAAAAACTATTAAAAAAACGTGAGACAGGACTTTTAAAAAAATCAGTCTAGTATTTTTGAAAAAAACAATTAAAAAAATCAGTCCAGTTTTTTTAGAAAAACACTATGTTTTTTTATAGTGTCGTCTTGACACTGACAACCATATATCTAAGATATATGATGGTGGATGGAGGTGACAGGGACAGTACAGGTTGGACAGTACAGGAGGTTTAAAAACCACCTCCTGTCTGTATCAACACCGTCCTGTACTCCGCGCGAAAAAAGAAAAAAGAAAAAATGGAAATGGTAAAAAAATTAAATTGGAGTTAAGGAAGTGAAATTGAATTATGGGATTTGAATTTTTTTGTGCCTTTGAAAAAAATACCAAAGGTCACTCATCAAGATAAAATTATTTCAGTGAAAAATGGTAAGCCGATTATTTTTGATTCGCATAACTTGAAAGAAGCTAAGGAGATATTCAAAACAGGATTGATTAGTCGTATTCCTAGTGAAATGTTAAACGCTCCTATTGGAGTTGAATTGATATGGTGCTTTCCGTTAGAGAAAGATAAGGTAGATGGTGACTATTACACTAAAAAAACCTGATGTGGATAATTTGGCAAAAAGCATTTATCGATCAAATGACTAAATTGAATTTTTGGAAAGATGATTCACACATTAGCAGCATTAAAAGTGAGAAACGTTATAATTCAATCAGTGGGGTTTTTGTTAGAGGATATGAATTGTGAATAACTTACAAAAAGATAATGGATAAGAAAAATATAACTGATCGTGAGTTAAGTAAAAAAATCTGGAGTACATATCAACACTATTAGATTAATAAGAACTGGAGTGTTTAAGAAATCAACATTTTCAACGTTACGAAAAATTAGCTAAAGCGTTGGGATGTACTCCAAAAAGAAATAGGAGGATAGAAGTAATTGAAATGGAACAAAAATTTATAAATGACGATTGTATGAAGTGTTTAAAAAAATTATCCAGATAAATACTTTGACATAGCGATAGTAGACCCACCATATTTTAGTGGGCCAGAGAAAAAGAAAAATTTTACGGGAGAAAAACAAGTCCTATCGGAGTTCAGCGGTTGTATAAAAAAACGGATACATGGGAATTACCGACGAAAGAATATTTTGACGAACTCTTCAGGGTAAGTAAGCAACAAATAATATGGGGAGTTAATTACTTTTCAAAAATATATAATTTCGGGCCAGGAAGGATAGTTTGGGATAAAGTCAACGGCAAATCAAGTTTTAGCGATTGTGAAATAGCATACTGCAGCTTACATGATAGCGTAAGAAAAGTAACATATATGTGGAATGGGATGTTTCAAGGCAAATCAATAGAAGAAGGACATATTCAACAAGGTAATAAGAAGTTGAACGAAAAAAGGATACACCCTACTCAAAAACCGGTGAATCTATATCGATGGATAGTTAATAAATATTGTCGGCCAGGATTTAAAAATATTAGATACACATGTAGGTAGTGCAAGCAGTTTAATAGCGTTTAGAGAAGCTAACTTAAATTATGTGGGATTTGAAATAAATACAGAGTATTTCGAAAAAGCGAAAGAGAGGATAAGGAATGTTGAAAAAAATATGGAATAACATAGAAATTATACTAATCACACTTTCAATGCTGTTAGCAATGTTTACAGCAGGTCTGATATTAGGTGTATATGTATCGAGTAATACGATTGAAGAACTTTCTAATGACAATATAATCAAGGAGAGAACGATACAACAACAGAAACAAAGGATTAGAGAGTTACAGAAATTTAAGCAGTTGAAGGAGATTTATGGTTAATAAAAAAATGAACTTTTTAGACTTATTTGCCGGTATTGGTGGTTTCCGATTAGGTATGGAACGAGCCGGGCATAAATGTGTAGGATTTTTGTGAAATAGATAAATTTGCAAGATCAAGCTATAAAAGCAATGCATAACATAGAAAAATGAAATAGAATATCATGATATAAAAGAGGTAACTAATGAAGAATTTAGAAAACTTAGAGGAAAGGTCGATATTATTTGTGGAGGCTTCCCATGTCAAGCCTTTTCAATCGCTGGAAAACAATTGGGATTTGAGGACGCTAGAGGAACTTTTATTCTATGAAATTGCTAGAGCAACCAAAGAAATCAAACCACGCTATTTATTGCTTGAGAACGTCAGAAACTTACTATCACACAACAAAGGGCAAACATTCACTAGAATACTTAAAATCTTGGATGAACTGGGGTATGATGTCGAATGGCAAGTGCTTAACAGCAAAAAAATTTCGGAGTCCCACAGAATAGGGAACGTGTGTTCATTATCGGACATCTTAGAGGAGAATGTACCTACAAAGTTTTTTTCCTATCAGAGGAGAAGACAAAGAACCTGATTTTTGAACCAAAAAAATAAGCATTATTGGGAATACTAAAAACCCTAACAGAACTAGCAAAGGGACAAGAACTGTTGTTCACGATAAAAACGGTATTGTCGGTGCGTTAATGGCTACTGATTATAAAGACCCTAAACAGGTAGCTATCAATCATCCGAATTATAACGATATAAAAAAATTAAAGGTTATATATCAGGATCTCAAAATATAGAAGTACAAGTCAAATTTATGATGTACAAGGAATATCTCCAACCTTAAATACAATACAAGGAGGAGGTAGAGAACCTAAAGTAGCAGTACCAGTACTTACTCCTGATAGAGTAGATAAAAGGCAAAATGGTAGGAGATTTAAGACAAATGGTGAACCTATGTTTACATTAACAACACAAGATAGACATGGGGTTCTGATTAAAGAAGCGAATAAACAAGGTGTAGTGTTACCTCAAATTATTCAAAAAAACCACATGGATTTAATAAAGGAGGAGTACACAATATAGCACCGACAATAACAAAAAAAGTAGCTACCAAGAAAAATAATTTTTGAAAAACAGAAGGTGTTAGCATTAGAAAACTTACCCCTAAAAGAGTGTTGGAGGTTGCAAGGTTTCCCGGATGAATTATTTGATAAAGCACAAGCGGTTAATAGCAATAGTCAGTTATATAAAACAAGCTGGTAATAGCGTAACTGTAAATGTAATTGAAGAAATAGCTAAAAAGATTGAAGTAGGAGAAATAAATAATGATTAAAAGAGTGTTAACAATACCAAGGGGTATTGAGTCTATAGGTAATGTAATTAATGATTTTTATCTCAAATTATTTAAGAGAGGACGAATATGTTATAGATATTACGTATATAAAAAGACGGTAGCCGACTTAAACAACCTGAAGAAGGTCGAGGAGAGGGTTTTGAGACTGTTGTAGTAGCAATTGTGCATATAGGAGAAGTAAAATAATGAAACAACCAAAGGTATATATTAAACGTTTAGATAAAGTACTAGAAGTAGAGTCTGTTAGATTTGATACTAAAGTAGTTGAAATTTATGATGAAGAATATAATGAATATGATTATTGTGGATTTAGAGAAGTGAAATTTATGGAAAATACAGGATTTAAAGATAAAAAAACGGAACTGATATATATGTTGGGGATATTATAAGAAGAGAAGTTAAAAAAATAATGTATATTTAGAAGTTGTGAAGAAAGACAAAGATTATAACGCTTTTTTTCATTGGTAGATGAGAATAGTTGTAAAAAGGTTTATTGTTGATGATGAAAAAAATTTGTTGAAGTTGTAGGTAACATTTACGAAAAACAAAGATTTATTGGAGGAATAGTGATGGAATGGAATAAATTATCAACGAGAAAGATGACTGAAGACGAAGTGGAAATTTATGGGGATAAATATGATTCTATGTGGGATGGAACGTTACCAGATATTGATGAAGAAGTACTGGTCACTTATCCTTTGTCTTCTGGAGAATTTGTTGATACATACGTTGACACGTGGGTAGAAATTGAAGATGGATTAGGCTTTGAAAATACTGATAATGATGTTATTTACTGGATGGAAATACCACAATATAACGGAGAATTAGACGATTAGGAGGAACAAAAAAATGGCAAAGTATTGGGAAAATTTAAAGTATCATGAAGATACAGTAGTTAAAGAAAGAATAAGTAAAGACGATATAAAAATTCCTAAAGGAATTACAGAAAGAATTAAATACAGAAGACAATGTAGGAACAACTAGCCCTAGATATTGGGTAATTAAGCAACCAGAGAGAATATATCATTTAGAAGAAGATGAAGCTGATTATTACGTGTTTATTGATGTATGTGATAAATATGAACTGACATTAGAAGATTTAAAGGATAAATTAGAATTCTTATGCGACGATAATCTAAAAAAAGTGTTGAGGTAAAAGATGGAGTATTAACTTTTGAATATTTCGATGAATGGTTAGAAGAGGTTGAAGAATATAAGGTAGATTATGATAATTGTTATACAGATGGAAGGGATAAGATATTAGAATTATTAGAGTCTGATGTAAGTGTTGCGTATTATAAAGAGATAGATGTAACTGTAGATAATTGTATGTTTTTAACTCAAATAGATGCTGAGAATCATTTAAGAGCTAATGACTACCATTACCATGAAAAAGCAAGAACTTATTGTATGTGTGGATGGAGAAGTCCACGTTTTGAAAGATTAATAAATATTTTATCAAAAAAACAGATTTTTGATAGTATGCTGGAGGACTAAAAAAATGACTAACGAAGAATTACAACAAGAAGTCGAAAGACTACAAAAAACAGATTACTGAATTGAGTTTAAAAATTATCAGAAAGTAAGGTAGAGAAGAAGCCTTATGAAGTGGAAGTGCCAGAGGATATAGACGATTATTATTATGTCAGTGAATCAGGGAGATATAGATTTAGTGGAAGATGTATTTCACGATATTGATTATGAGGGATTATATCTGCGTGGTTTAGCGTTCAAAAACTAGAGAAGAAGCTAAACAATTTGATAAGGAACGCATATTACTGTTTAAAAATTCATAAGTGGGCTGAAGAACATAATGGAGGTTGGAAACCTGATTGGGGACATTCTAATAAATATAATCATACAGTGACGTATGATTATTGTGAAAAAAACTTTTATGTGAAATCTTATTGTTTTGTAAATTTCTTATCTAAGCTACCGTATTTCAAATCACATGAAATAGCAGAACAATTCATTGAGGAGTTTGGAGATGAGATAATCGAGGTGCTTTTGCTAATGGAATTAAAAATCAATGTTTATAATCGACATCCTACTTTACATCATAGGAATATTCTTCTGTGTTTCACTAATATCTGTAGTGGTGTTTATGGTAGTTGCTTTGAAGAGATATATTAACTGGAGGAAGTAATGGTAATAAATAGACAAGAAAGACAAACAAATCAGAAAAAGAGATTTTTATCAAAAATTATGGTATATCAAACATTTAATAGTATCTAACGAAGAAAAAATCAAAGATAGACGTGCCATGTTGAAGCACAATATTAAACCTATTGATTATGCAAAAGAGCAAGTAAAAAGGTGGAAATAAATATAGTTGGGATAATTTAATACATGAGATTGACCAATTAGAACGTGAAATAATTGATAATACTGTAGAATTAGTTAAAAGCAGAACGTGAGATATTTGATTGTATTAAAGATGTTGAAGATTTACAATATAGGTTGTTGTTGCAATATCGATATTTTTGATTGTAAGGAATGGTCTGAAATTGATTATTTACTAAAAAAATAGAACCTAATACGAGAAATAGAAAAACATTCTGAAGCTTTGAAGGCTGTGAAAAATTAAAAAATTTGTCCAGAAGTAACAAAAAGTAAAAGAAAGTAAGAAAAAGATAAAAACAAAGTAAAAAGAGATAAACAAAAAGTAAGTTAGTTAGTGCTATAATAGTAATATAAGATTTTAGGTAGAGGACTCCTAGAGATAGTTAATAGTTAAATTTTTATAAGCTGATGCGATACCAAACTTTTTATTTTTGTATTATATCTCTACCTAAAATCACCTATCATAAAAACTTCCGAGACAGTGTAAAAAGCTGTCTTTTTATTTTTGTCAAGAAAGGTGGTGAACAAAAGATTGAACAAAGAAAAAAATTAAAAATATCAGAACTAACTGAATACAAGAAAAATGCTAAAAATTCATACAAAGAAACAGATTAGACAGATTGCTAATTCAATTGAGAAGTTTTGCTTTAATGATCCGATTGAAATTGATGAAAACAATATGATTTTATCTGGTCACGGTCGCTATGAAGCTGCTAAGCTGTTAGGACTTGATGAAGTACCTTTTGTTCGATTATCACACCTTACAGACGAAGAGAAGAGAGGTTACATGTTAGCAACAAACTCAACTAATCTTGCAACAGGGTTTGACAATGAGATTTTTAAACCTTGAAATGCAAGATATTAATTTAGATATGAGTAATTTTGGTTTAGAATTCGAACCTATTGAATTAAGCCTTGATAATACTGATAATGAAATCATAGAGGAAGAAGAGAAAGAACATCACAGAGATACTACTATCGAGCAATATAATTTATTTGATTATGATGAAACACGAGTGAGTGGTTTTTATCAAATGCCAACGTTAAAGGCGGTTAATCATACAGTAAATGACTTACAAGGTTTTAATTATGTGTTAAATAAGCCTGATTATAGTAAAGGAGTTCACTTTTTATTTAGATGATTATCAATTTGAAAGAATTTGGCAACGCCCAGAATATTATATTGATAAGCTAAAACAATTTGATTGTGTACTTACTCCTGACTTTAGCTTGTATCTAGATATGCCAGTTGCTATGATGGTGTGGAACGTATATAGAAGCCGTTTAATAGGTCAAATAATGCAAGATTATGGACTTACAGTAATTCCGACGGTGACATGGGCTGATGAAAATAGTTTTAACTTCTGTTTTGATGGTTTACCTAAATTCGCAACGTTGTCTATTTCAACTATTGGAGTTAAAAAGAGATAGTAACGCTATGAGGATATGGCAAGCAGGAGTTAAGGAAATGCTAAAAAGACTTCAACCTATGAAATTAATTGTATATGGTGGCAAGATAGAATCTGATTATGGTGACACTGAAGTAATTTATATAGAGAATGCAGTTACTGAAAGAATGAAAGAAGGTGTAAATAATGGGTAGTAGAGGAGCAAGTTCAGGAAGAACTAAGAATAAAAAGTATAAAAAAACACATGGTGTAATTGCTGTTAAAAAGACTAACAGTTATAAACTCGGTAGTAATTCTAATAAATTAAGTGCTGAAAAACAAACAAGGTTAAAACGAGCAGCAAGACACAGATTAAGAGTAGAAAGAAGTTTGAGAGAACGAAGGGAAAGATTAAAGAAAGGTAAATTAATAGATAAAAGAGGTCAATTCGAACAAAAAAGGAATAGTCAAACTAGATATGCCAGATTAATGGATAACTTATGGAGAGAAGGAAGAGACAGCAAAAAAGCGTATGAAAGATTTAAATTCTTACTTGAAAAAAATAAAAAAAGATAAGACCTAAAAACTTATAATGAATATTAATAAAAAGAGGTGATTGATTTTTGGGACGTAAAAAAAGTTTAGAGAATTTAAAAACCTATTAATACTCGTACTCCTGCTGAACGTTCTAAAATCGCATCTAAAGGTGGAAAAAGCAAGTGGCAAAAGCAAGAAAAAAAGAAAGCTGATTTAAAAGCAAGCTATGGAAATAATACTTGCTGCTGATGTATCAAGCGAAAAAGCAAAGACACGCTTGAAAGTTTAGGACTTGATCCAACAAATGAAATGTTATTAGCCTTTCAAATATTCCAACAAGCAGCAGGAGGAAATGTAAGAGCTTTTTGAAGCGATAACAAAAAGTAACAAACGTCAAAGATAAATATGATATTGCTGAACAAAAAGCAAGAACTAAACTTATTACCCAACAAGCTAAAGCCGCTGAAGCCGAATTAAAAAAACAAGTACTAGTCAAGAAGATAAGATAGCAGAATTATTTGATAAAGTGGATGGTGAAATTAATGAATCTTAATAAGTTATATACACCAAAAACAAATTGAAATCTTAAAGCGAACAAATACTAGTGATTTTTTTATATTAGGACTTCATGGAGCTAAAAAGAACGGGTAAGACAGTAATCAATAATGATATATTTTTACGAGAGTTAAGACGTGTAAGAATGATAGCTGATAAGTTAAATATTAAAGAACCTATGTATATTCTAGCAGGGGTATCGAGCAAGACAATTCAAAACAACATCTTACAGGAAATATACAATAGATATCAATTAGATATTAAGTTTGATAAACATAATTCATTTACTTTGTTTGGTGTAAAGGTCGTACAAGCTTTTACAGGGGACTATTGCTGGACTTGGTGGTATTCGTGGTATGACAGCCTTTGGAGCTTATATTAACGAGGCTTCATTGGCAAATGAAACGGTATTTAAAGAGATTATCTCCCGTTGTTCAGGAGATGGAGCAAGAATAGTATTTGACACCAACCCAGATAACCCGGAACATTGGTTTAAAAAGAATATATTGATAGCGAAAGCGAAAAATATTATATCGTATCATTTTTAGATTAGATGATAATACATTTTTTTATCAGAACGATATATTAAGAATATCAAAGAGTCAACCCTTCTGGTATGTTTTATGATAGAGATATCGAGGGGCTTTGGGTAACTGGTGAAGGTATTGTTTATAGTGACTTTGACAGAAATAAACATTATTTTGACGATTATTCAAATATAACGTTTAAAAAGAAATTCGCTGGTGTTGACTGGGGTTATAGTCACTATGGATCAATTGTTGTAATGGGTGAAAGTACTGACGGTAAATTTTATTTGTTAGAAGAACACGCTTATCAATTTAAAAGAAATAGATGATTGGGTTGAAATTGCTAAAGAGATAAAAAGCAAGGCATGGAAATATTACTTTTTATTGTGATAGTGCTAGACCTGAACACGTAGATAGATTTTATCGAGAAAGACTTAATTCAGTTAATGCGAATAAAGAAAGATTAGCAGGTATAGAACAAGTAGCAAGGTTATTCAAAAAGGATAGCCTTTTTTTATTAATTCTAATGTTAAAAAGATTTAAAGAAGAAATTTATAACTATATATGGGATGAAAAAGACAGGAGATACAATTAAGCAATTTGATGATGTGTTAGACTCGTTAAGATATGCTATATATAGCTATATGAATAGACAAACAGCTAAGGTGTTAAATAAAGCCCGTTTAGGACTTTTAGAAAGGAGTATAAATGCAATTATTAACTTATCCTAGAGTTGAGTTCGATGAAAAGAACATCAAGAAAGAGTTAGTGGTTAAACTCATAAGAGAGCATGAGAAACAGCTACCACGATTTAAGAAACTTAAGAAATATTATTTAGGTGAACATGATATATTAAGTAAACAACGTTCTAAAAATAAACCTAATTATAAGCCAGTGTGTAATCATGCTAAAGATATAGCTGATACTTCAACAGGTTATTTCATGGGAAATACAATTTCTTATAGTAATTCTGAAGATACTGATATTGATGAATTATTAATAGCGTTTGACAATGCTGAGGTAGATGAATCAGACCATGATAATGCGTTAGATATGGCAATTTATGGTGTTGCTTATGAATATGTATATGCTAGAGAAAAATGAAAATATTTTAGATATAAAAAGCCTTGAAGTTGAAAAAATACGTTTATAGTTTATGATGATAGTATTGAACAACAACCATTGTTTGGGGTTTATTACTCAAACGAAAAAGAAAAAATAAGGCAGACACTGAAACATATCAAGCGGTTATTATGACTAAAACAATTTGTTTATTCAATTGTTTTTAGAAGGGAAAAGAAAAAGGCGTTATTTCTGATAAACCTACACCTCATAATATGGGTGATATCCCTATTATTGAATACAAAAAATAATAAATATTCAATAGGGTGACTTTGAACAACAAATAGGACTGATTGATAGCTATAACTCATTAACAGCTAACAGAATTAATGATAAGGAACAATTTATTGATAGTATATTAGTTCTATATGGTGCAAGGCTTGGAGATGATGAAGAAGAATCTATAAAGGCTATGGAGTCTTTAGCAGAACATAAACTACTAGAATTACACCCTGAAGCACGAGCGGAATATTTAAGTAAAAACATTGAATGAAAATGAAGTAGAAACGCTAAGAAATGCTGTTAAGCAAGATATATATACTTTTAGCCATATACCCTAACTTAACTGATGAGAATTTCGCTGGGAATAGTTCAGGGGTTGCAATGGAGTTTAAGCTTTTAGGTTTAGAAATGATAACTAAAAATCAAACAAAGATATTATGTTAAAGGTTTGAAGAAACGAATTAAACTATTTGCTAATTATTTAGGTTTAACACAAATAGCGATTGACGCTAACAGTATAATACCTAATTTCAGCCGTAGTTTACCTAAGAACTTGTTAGAAATATCTCAAATAGTGAGTAATTTAGATGGTAAAGTAAGTCAAGAAACTTTATTGAGTCAAATACCTTTCGTTGAAGATCCTACGAGCGAAATAGAGAAAGTAAACGAAGAGAAACAAGAGAATATAGCACAAAAATCAATTAATATTGACAGGTGGAGAACATATACACAATACGCCAGTAGGTGATGAAGTAGATGAACAAGAAAAAAATAATAAGTACTGGGAGCATAGAAAAGCTGAAATGATACACTCTCAGATTGCAAGGGCTGATGTTACGTTTGGTGAAATATCTAAGGTATATAATCACTCTAGAAAACATATTGAAAAGAGTATTAAAGGTATATTTAATAAGTTTCAAGCTGAATACGGGCTTTCTAAAAAGGAAGCTGAACAAGTTATTAAAATAATGAGGACAAAGAACAAAAAAACTAATTCCAGCTTTTAGCCTTATTACCAAGTACACCTAAAATTAAACAAACTATTGAAATGTTGAGTAGTGCGGCTTATGTTTCCCGTATTAATAGACTTCAAAAACTATTAGATGAAAATTGATAATGTACAGCGATATATTGCTAGAAATGAGTTAAGAAAGACAACAGACTTGTATAAGGAGGTTGCAAAAATGCGTATTATGGTAGTATACATCAAATTCAATCACAAACTGGTATAGGGTTTAGTTTTAATGGGTTAGATGAAGAGTTAGTTGAAAAACTATTAGCAGTACCATGGAACAATAAAAATTATAAAGATAGAGTGTGGGATAATGCAACAGAATTATCAAGTACTTTTAAAAAGATGAAGTAACACAAGCTGTACTTACTGGGAAGAGTGAGAAACTAGTAATTGATGAGATATCTAATAGATTTAATGTTGGAGAGTTTAAAGCTAAAACGATTAGTAAGGACGGAAACAGCTTATATTAATAATGAAATGGAAGCTTTGAGCTATCTTGAAGCTGATATAGAAAAAAATATAGGTTTGTGGCTGTGTTGGATATTAGAACATCTCATATTTGTCGAGAACATGACCATAAAGTATATGATGTATCTAAAAGGCAAGTTGGAGCTAACTTCCCACCATTACACCCCTTCTGTGGGTCAACAACAATACCAGTACTTGACACTGAAAAACTTATCAGAACTATCTAGAAGGGCTAGAGACCCTAAAAATAGGTAAAAAAATATAGTAGTTTCTGCTGATATTAGTTACAAAGAGTGGTATAATCAGTATGCTAAGCCAAAAAGAAATTGTTGTAAACGCTAATGAGAAAGTGTATAATAAGGATAATTCACATAGAGAGGCTTTAAACATGACTAAAATTGACTTAATGGCAAAAATCTAAAGAATTTAAAACTAAAAACTCTTTTTAATGAAGGTATTAGATTTAGTGCTAAAAAAAGTGGTAGGTACAGATTATAATATTTGGTTGCAAGATAACACGAAGAAAATACGTGATACATTTAATTTAGTAGAAAATGAATTAAAGGGGTTTGATAATATACCTAGAATAGTCATTTTAAAGGAGCAAAAACTAAAAAGGTATAGCTGGATATAACAGGATTGACGATACGTTATATATTAGTGATGTATTACATTCTGAAAAATATAAACGAAGTATTATCAAATGGATATTTTGCGTCAAAAAAATTTAAAAAGATATTCTAACTCATGAATTAGCACATAAAAAGACATTGGGACAGAGCTAAAAGGCTTTACAACAAAAAGAAAAAAACGTTATAATAATGTTGAGGAAGCAAAAAAACGATTTAGATTCACAGTTAGTGAATTATGTTAAGCAACAGGAAAAATGCAGACTTTTTCTATGTAAGAAAAAAATAAGTAAAAAAATGCAAACGAAGCGTGGCGGATGCGAAATATAAATGAACTAGTAGCAGAAGTTGAAGTTTTAGGTGATAAAGTAGAAGATAAAGAATTATTAAACAAAGTGAAAGGAGTATTGAAATGGAAATAATGGCATTACCAAAAAAAGAAACATTGATATTTTTATGATGAAATAGAGCCTTGGATTGTAAACGGGAAAAAACACAAATGGAGTGACTTATATTTTTGCAAAAGATACTCCTAAAGAAAAAAACTTGATTTATTTAACAAGATAAAAAGATAAATTAGGGTATAAAAATTAATGATTATTTAATAGCGGATTAAAAGCACTTAGTAATTTTACTAGGTGTTTTTATTATGTCAAAAACGGAAATAAACCGCTTACTTTCCATTTTCAATTAAATAACTACTTTCAAAAATGGAAAAAAATACACCATTTTTCCATTTTCGTCCTAGACATGACGTTAAACTGTCTTTTTATTATACCCAAGCATTTAAGGTGTAAAAAACTGTATGGAATAATAGTCGGGGACGACTTAAAAATATAGGAGGTTCAAACATGGAACAAGAATTAAATAATGTCGAGACGGTTGAAGAAAAGGTAACAGCTGAACCAACTAAAACACAACCCAACGACAAGAAATATAGTGACGCTGAAGTAGACGAGATTATTAATAAGAAGTTTGCTAAATGGAAAAAAAGAACAAGAAGCTGAACAAAGTGAAGCTAAGAAACTTAAATCCATGAATGCAGACGAAAAAAACAAAAATATAATCAAGACAAACGACAAGCTGAACTTGATAAGCGTGAGCAAGAAATAGCAAAACGTGAATTAATGGCGGAAGCTAAGTCAATTTTAAACGAACGTGGTTTACCTGTTGATTTAGCTGGGGTTATTGATTTAACGGACGCTGACACGGTTAAAAGCTTCAATTGAGGCGATTGGCAAACAGTGGGAACAAGCGGTACAAAAGGGTATTGCTGAGAAATTAAAAGGTACTCAACCACTAACTAAAAGCACCTCAAAATTCAAATGGTATTACGAAAGAAGCATTAACAAAAATGAAATACCAAGAAAGACTAGATTTTAAAAACAAAAAAATCCAGATGAATATAATAGAGTAATGAAAGGACAATAATTAATATGGCAAATGTAACAATGATGACGGATGTATTTGATCCGCAAGTAGTAGCAGAAATGTTAAATGAAACAGTAGGTAAATCAATCGTATTTTTCTCCATTAGCTGAGGTAGATACAACATTAGTAGGACAACCCGGAACAACGTTAACAGTACCACAATGGAATTACATTGGGGACGCTGAAGACGTAGCAGAGGGAACAGCAATTCCGCTTGCTAAATTAGGTAAAAATCAACAGAAATGACAATTAAAAAAAGCAGGTAAAGGGGTAGAACTTACTGATGAGTCAGTATTAGGAGGGTTAGGAGACCCAATTAATACGGCTGTAAGACAAATTGCTAAGTCTATTGACCAAAAAGTTGATAATGATGTATTAGCGGCGGCTAAAACAGCAACTCAAACATATACAACTAAGAGTGGATTTAAAGTAGAAGACTTATCTAATGCACAAGATATCTTTGAAAGTGAAAAACGATGATGTTTATGTTTTAATTTGCCACCCTAAAGCGGCTTCTAAACTAAGATTAAACGCTGCTAAAGAATGGTTAACAGGTACTCAAGTTGGTGCTGATAGAGTGGTAAGCGGAACATACGGAGAAGTGTTAAGCACACAAATTGTACGTTCTAGAAAAATGCCAAGAAAACGAAGCATTCTTAATTCAAACTAGTTTAAATGAAGAAGTTGATACTAAAAGCTTTCAAAGTATTATTAAAACGTGATGTATTAACAGAATTCGATAGAAATATCGTTAATAAAACTACTGTAATTACAGCTGACCGCCATTATGGTGTTTACTTACAAAACGCTAAAAAAAGTTGTTAAAAATCACAGTAACAGCTGAAAGCATAGGACGGGTTTTTATATGAAGTTTTTAGTTAAAAAAATCCGATTTTCGATACGAAAAACAGAAAAAAAGTTATCTTACTGGAGAAGTTTTTGATGTTACAGCTAAAAGATTAGAAGAAATTAAAGAAACGTTAGAACAACAAGGCGGTTTTGATTTATATCTTGAAGAATTAACAGAAGAAACTACTTCAGATAAGACTGAAGATGAAAAGACTAGTGAAACAGAAGTAGCAAAAGAATAGGAGGTTTCCTATGCTTAATGAATTAGAACTATTAACTGGAGAAAGTGACGTAAGAGTCCTTTCTCTTCTTTTGTTATAGGGCTAATAATATAGTATTGGCAGAAACTAACAGGAGAGTTTTAACTCCTGAATTAGAACGTATAGCGTTAGAAATAGCGGTAGAAATGTTCAATAAACAAGGTAGTGAGGGCGAAGCGTCAAGAACTGAAGGCGGGATAGCTATTACTTATCGTGATGGCTTACCTTCACATATCAAAAAAATACTTTATCTTCTTACAGGTTAGCGAGGTGTTCTGGGCGTGCGTTTTGAAAAAAAGAACAGACTGAAACCTTACAAGATATTTAAATACGTAGTTAAAACTAATGATGAAGGGGTACGTTTTAAGGGGTATGAAAAACAACTCATATATTATTAATGCTGAAATATATCCAGCTTCTGGACGTATTCAAGCCCAAGTATACGGTGAAAAAATTAAATTATATGTTAAATATGCTAATAGAACGTACTACTGAAATAAATGAGCGTGATGGAATTTGTATCAACAGTGAGACACCTAACTATGAAGTAGTATCTATTAAAAAAATATACATTTCATAAATTAGTGGAGTTGAAAAAACTTTGACTGAAATACAAAATGTAAGCAGATTGATTAATAAGATCCATAGAATAGGTGGAACAGCAGGAGAACAAATTATAAAAAGCTGGAGTTAGCAGAGGAACTAAAATAGTTCAATCTGAAGCCAAACTATTAGTACCAACTAATTCCGGACGAACTAGAAATAGTATAAGAACAAAGGTTGATGGTTTGAAAGGTTCTGTATATACTAACGAACCATCAGCTGTATTTATTGAGTTCGGAACAGGTAGTGTAGGAGCTAGTAATCATGGTGGAATAAGTCCAAATGTTAGACCATCTTACAGAAATACTCCTTGGTGGTTTTCATGAAAGCATGGTTGAGGGTGGTTACTTATCAGCATATAATTTTTCACCATAGATACACCCGTTGGTAAGTTCTATAAGACTGAGGGACAAGTGGCACAACCGTTTATGTACCCAGCCTTGAAAAATAATAGGGCTAAAGTTTTAGCTGAAATGGAAAAAAGTATTTAAGTAGGAAATTGAAGGAGATAACAAAAATGATTAATGTTAAACCGTTAATATATAAGGAGTTATCTAAAAATAGCGACAAACGTAACAGATACATACCCTGCTGATTGGGAGACATTCCCTGTTGTAATTTATTTAGAAGAGGAGAATAAACCTCATGAATGGCTAGATAATGGAGTAGAAGAGACTACTTATTTACGTTACAAAGTCGATATTTTTCGATAAGCAAAGTACTTCTAACATAGCCGTAGAAGTAGATAAAGTATTTAGTTCTTTAGGGTTGAAAAGAACGATGGCACAAGATATGCCAGACCCAAGTAATTTAAGACATAAAGTTATGAGATTTGAGGAATATATGATCCTGATACAAATATAGTATATCAATATAGAATGGAGGGCTAATATGTTAGCAAATGGAATTAAATTAGAATACAGTGAATCAACAAGTGGTTATACTCTATTAACAGGGGCTTAAAGAAGTACCTGAACTTGGGGTTGAACCTGAGAAAGTAGAGAATACAACGCTGGCTGATACTGTAAAAACAATATGAGTTAGGAATTGGGGACGCTGGGGAACTAGAATACAAATTCAAATATGAAAACAAAACAGCAACTTCACCATTTAGAGTATTGCGTAAAAGCTATGGATAGTAAGAAAGTTCTTAACTTTAAACAAAACATATCCAGATGGAACAACAGTAACATTTAGCGGACAAGTTTTCAGTAAAACTTGGCGGTGGTGGTGTAAATGGTGTTATTGAATTTACACTTAAAGTTGCATTACAGTCAGATTTAGTATTCGCAGACGCTTCAGTAGCAATGTAAGATAAGAAAGGAAATTAACATAGATGACAAAGAAACCATACACAACTTGGCAAGTAGGTAAAGAAGAATATAAACTAAAATTAACAACATCAGCAGTATGTAAGCTAGAGGAGAATTTAGGAGTAAATATTGTTAAAATCTTTAATTTTAACGATGATTTTCCACTACCTCCACTAAAAACTATGTTATATGTACTTCATGGTGCTATTACAAAAATACCAACATGGGTTAAAAATTTGATGATGTAATGAATATTTTTTTGATGAATATCTAGACGAAGGACACGATCAAATGGATTTATTAATGGGAAGTATTAATTCCGTTAATGCAAGATTCGGGTTTTATTCCGAAGGAAGAGAAGAAAGTGGAAAAAGTCAAAGTTCTAAAATAATAGAAACTATGACTGAATATATTGCGGAGTTATACCCTATTGCACTAGATGTAGGTATAACTCCTACTTTTATTTTGGGAATATTCAATACAAGAAGTAACAGATATTATTGATAGTAGAAATCGTGTATTAGAATTTAACAGGAAAAAATGAATATATTCGTGATTATTATTTGGCTAAAAGTATTGTTGAATGGTTAGCACCTATGTTAAGTAAAGATGCTAAACCACCCGAATTATGGAATTGTGCTCCTGACTATGTTTTCGAGAAAGAAAAAGAAGAAATCGAGAAAAAAACGTGTTGAGTATGAATTAGAATTACATAAGGAACGTATGAGAGAATTTGCAATGAGGTTTAATTCTCAAAGGGCTAATAATATGCTATAATCTCTAATAGGAGGTTATGTATTATGTATAAAGAGAATAATTTTACAATGCCGTTAATGTGTCCGCAATGTAATTCACAAGATATTCAATTTCAATTGGTTAACCATCAAGATTTAAAAGCCAAGAGGAAAAAGTTTTCTTTGGTGGATAACAATAGGTTGGATATGGGTTTTTATTTAAATGGGTGGTTTTTATTTGATATTAGGAATATTTGTAATTCCATTTAAGTTTTTATTGCCGAAGAAATATAAAATACAAAAATACAGTTGAAAAACTATAAAATTTGTAAGCGTTGCGGATATCATTGGAAATAATCAAAGTTAAAGTCAATCAATAATGATTGGCTTTTTTTATTTTACCTGAAAGGAGGAACAAATGGCAACATTAGAAGAATTAAAAAGTCGTGATTAACGCTGAATTGAAACCATTTCAACAAAAATGAAAGAAATGGAGAATACAGTAACTAAGTCAACTAATAACGTAAAAATAAGCTTAGTGGGTTAAAAAAATATGTTTTTCAGGTTTAGCAAAAAGTAGCCGCGATAAGTTTTTTTAGTTAGAGAGTTGTATCAATTAGCTAAATATTCAGTTCAAATGGCGTTAGAAGTTCAGGCTTCTATGAACCAAATTCAACGGATTATGGGTGAAAGTTCTCAAGCTTTTCTTGAAATGGGGCTGAAAAATAATGCGTTAGCATTTAACATGAGTAAGGCTGAGGCTATAAAAATACGGAGCAACCTATGGAAATATACTGGCTGGTTTTATTAAAAATCAAGACAAACTGGCAGGATATACAGCTAAACTGTTAGAAACATCTTCAATCATTGCACAGGGAACAGGACGAACTATGGATGACGTTATGGATCGTATTCGAAGTGGTTTACTTGGAAATACTGGAAAGCTATTGAAGACCTAGGGGTAATGGTTCAAGTTAAAATGATTGAAAGTACAGAGGCGTTTAAAAAGTTTGCTAACGGTCAAAGTTGGGAACAATTAGACTTCCAAACCCAACAACAAATAAGGTTGATGGCGATTTTAGAGCAAGCAACAAAACGCTATGGAGATACATTACAAGACAATGTTAATAACAGAATAGCAACGTTTAAAGCCTTGATGAAAGATTCAGCGTTAAATATCGGTAATGCGTTTTTACCTATAATTAATGCTATTATGCCTATTTTAAATGCTTTTGCTAGTGTTATTCGAACAGCAACGGCGAAGTTGGCCGAATTCATTCAGTTACTATTTGATAAGAAAGTAAGTAGTACTGATGGAGTTGCAGGGGCTGTAAATAATGCGACCCAAGGGTTGAAAGGTGCAGGGAATGCGGCTGGAGATTTAGCTGATAATTTAGATGATGCTGGTGGAGGTGCTGGTAACCTAGCTGATAATGTAGGGAAAGCAGGTAAAGCCGCTAAAAAAGCAGTAAAAGAATTACGTGGTTTAATGGGATTTGATGAAATTAACCTATTAAATAAAAAGAATGATGACTCTGACGACAACTCTGGAGGTGGCGGAGGTAAAGGCGGTAAAGGAAAAGGGGGAGGCGGTAAAGATATTTTACCTGATATAGACATTTCTGACAGAGGTACAAAATATAACACTATGTTTGATGGACTTCTTGAAAAACTTAAGCCTTTACTAGCTTTTTTTGAACATTTAAAAAACTTATTTAAACTTGGTTGGAAACTTACTTTCAGAGAAGAAGGTATTGAACAACTAAAAATCACTTATGGGTATTAAAGAGTCATTAGAAATAATATTTGGTGATGGACTAGTAGCACGAACTACTGGAACATTCTTAGAACGACTAGCATTTGCATTAGGACAAACAACAGCGGCGTTAGCTAATGTTGTATTAGGAATAGCCGTATTTATTGCTGAAAGTCTTAATAAATCGTTGCAAGAAACTAGACTTGATATTAAAAGTTGGCTTTATGCGAAGTTTCTTAGAAATGGGAGATATAGTAGGTAGTATTGGTAATATTGCCGCTGATATTTCAAACATTTTTATGATACAATAACAAGTCAACCTTCAACAGATATTGGAGCTAATATAATTTCGACATTAACTTATGCCACTATGGGTGTTGTTGATGTAGGATTAAAAATTAGGTCGTGACATCCTTGCAGGGATAGAAAAACAATTAGCGAAAATAAAGATAAGGTTACTCAAGCCTTTACTGGAATTCTAGAAGCAATTAAGCCAGTTATAGAAACTATAAAAGATTTTGTAAAAAAATGGTTTTGCTATATTTAATAAGGTTTACGATGAACATATTAAGCCGTTTATTGATTCATTTTTGGAGTGGAATTTCCAAAATAACAGGTGTTTTAATTGACTCATTCAACAATTACATCAACCCAGTTTTAAAAAAATTAGGGTGATAAATTCCAAAAATACTTATCAAAATTACATCAAGCCAGCTATGGAGAGTGTTGGAAAAAATGTTAGGTACTGTTTTCGATATACTAAAAAAATTATGGGAAAATGTGTTAGTACCATTTCTTAGCTTTTTTTAGCTGACAATGTATTCCCTGTAATTGCTCCTATAATTGAAAAAATAGGTACATTCTTCTTGACTAATATTCAGATTATTATTTCTAAATTCAAATTAATAGTTGATGTTATTACAGGGGGTACTTAAAAATTATTGAAGGTATTTTCAGTGGTGATTGGGCTAAAAATTTGGGAAGGTGTAAAAGATATATTTGTTGGTGTTTGGGACTTTATAGTCGGAATTATTTCAGCTGTTTGGGAACGAATTAAAACTGTTGTTGAAACTGGGTTTGATACCGTGAAAGCCGTTATTAAAGTTATCCTAGATTATATAGTTTTAAGTTTCACAATTGGATTTAACTCTATAAAAGGTGTTTGGGGATTAATTGTTAGTTTCTTCCAAGGTTTATGGAATGGAATAGTAACAATATTCTCAGTTGTAGGAACTTGGTTCTACAGAACGTTTCAAAGAAGCATGGGATGGTTTAACGAATATATTTAAAATAATAGGTCAATGGTTCAGTGAAAGATGGACTGAGGTTAAAAACATTCTATCTCCTATAGGTCAATGGTTTAAGGATAAATTCAAAAGTGCTTGGGATGGCTTGACAAATATATTTAAGTCATTAGGTTCTTGGTTTGGAGCAAGATGGAACGATGTAACAAATGCACTTAGTAACGTTTCTAGTTGGTTTGGAAATATCTTCACTAGTGCATATAATGCGGTTAAAAATGCATTTAGTTCTATAGGATCATTCTTCAGCGGTGTATGGTCTACTGTTAAGAATATATTCGTGAATGCTGGTCAAATGGTCGGTAGTGCTGTTGGTGGAGCTTTTAAAGGGGCGGTTAATGCGGTATTAGGAACTATTGAGAGTATAGTAAATGGATTTATTAACATGATTAATGGTGTAATAGGAGTAATTAACGCTATACCGGGGGTTTCATTAGGATATATCAACGAAATTAGTTTACCAAGGCTTGCTCGTGGTGGTATTGTTGATAGCCCAACAATTGCAATGATTGGGGAAGCTGGTAAAGAAGCGGTTGTACCACTTGAAAAATACTGGTTTCTTACAAACAATGGGACGTGTTGTAAGTAGTGCTGTTGCTGATGTAATTGGAAATAACCAACCAACCTCAGGCGGGTTAACTGGTGATATCGTGATCCAGTTAGGGTGGTACTGAGTACGCTAGATTTACAATTGATGAAATCAATAAAGAACAGGAAAGAGTAGGTCAAACTCTTATAAAAATTTAGGAGGAACAATTTATGGCAAAGTTAATTATTAATGGAGTAACAATTGTTACTCCTAAATCATTTCAAGTATCAATACAAGATATTGACGGAGAAACAGGACGTGATGCCAACGGAAATATGGTGAGGGATAGAGTCACAACTAAAAGAAAATTAGATTGTGAATGGGGTTTTTTTAACTCAGTCTGAAATGAGTACCTTATTGAGTAGCGTTACAAGCGAATTCTTTTCAGTTTCCTATCCTGACCCTATCATAGGTCAAACAACAAAAACATTTTACGTTGGGGATAGAAGTTCTCCAGCTTATAGTTTTAGTGACAAATTTAAACCATGGAGTGGCTTAAAAATGAATTTCATAGAAAGGTAGGTTAATATGTTTAACAACAATACAAGCTATCAAGAAGCAATAAATGCACCCTCAAGACGAATTACTGGGAACGTAACAATAAAAAGGTCAGAAATTGTCTGATGATATTTCATCGATAGATTATGTTAGTTCAATTTCCGGGAATACACTTACTATTGGTGCTACAAATGCTTCAACAGTAGATATTAAATTCAAGAAGTTAATAGAAGGATTAGCAGAGAGGGAGTTAATAAAGGTTTCATTCTCTGTTAAAACGTCTAGCGGGGATTGTTGAAAAGGCAAATTGGAGAGTTCTTCTTAACTGAAATAAAGCTTGATAGAAACAACAAAAACAACAACGTTAAAGTAGCATTGATAAAATGGCTTTTTTTAAATGATAAATACACTTCTACTTTACTTTTATCCGACCTTAGGAAGGAATATTGTACAGGAGATAGCTAATAGCTGTAATTTGAGGGTTAATAATAATCTTAATATAACAAACTTACCTAGTTTTTAGTAAAAAGTTAGAAAAAAAGTTACTTATCGTGAAATGTTAGGTTACTTAGCACAGACAGTAGGAGCTTTTTGTAATTTTTTTAATAATAATGGTGAATTAGAGTTTAGAAAATTAAATAGAACACAAAAACAAATCTCAAAAAGGCTCTTATCTTTTTAAAAAGGTTTGGGAAGTGGATGAGGTAGAATACAGGATTAACGGTATTTCTATTAGTTTAAATAACCAAGAGAAAACAATATTAGCTGTTGGAAGCCCGTTAGGTACACAGGTTAAACTTACTAACCCGTTAATGACTCAAGGGTGGTTAAATTCTATCTTCTCAGAGTATTCAAGATTAAGATTTAACCCTTTTAAATTAAATTGGCGTGGTGATCCGTTTGTTGAAGTAGGCGACTGGGTTTCTATAGAAATAGCTAACGGCTCTTATCGTGCTTTTCCTATATTAGAATTAAAAACTATCTTATAGCGGTGGTTTAAAATCTACTATAGGGGCTAATGTCAAGGGGACTACAACTTCAACGACAGAATATAAAGGAACAGTTGAACGTCAAATCGAGTTTATTAATGCTCGATTAGGTGCTTCAGGTAACTATGTGATGCTGATACCGTTGAACCTACTAACCCAAAAGAGGGGGATACATGGTTTAAACCAAACGGAGCATTTACTGACTTATATATTTATGAAAATAATCAGTGGGTTTTAAAGACATCAACCGGGAATATTGAAGGGTTAATTACTAAAATCACAGACTCAAGTGTTTCAACTCAAAACTTAGCTACCGCAATAGCAAAAAATCATAGAACTTGATGCTGCTAGAATTACAACAGGTAGTCTTTCTTTTGAACAATTAAACAGTAATGCTGTTAGTGAAATAAGAAAAAGGTATGGTTAGTGAAACAAAATTTAATAGTTTTATAAATGATTCTAATGGCTTACGACAACAAATGAGTTCTGAGATTGAAAGGGTTGTTGAAAGTAAAAAATCAACGCTTAAAGGACAAGATGGAGTAAGTAGTTATATTCACCGTAAATACAGTGATAATTCTAATGGAACACCTATGAGTGATAATTCTAATCTAAAATATATAGGAATATACACTGGAGACAAAAAACAAGCACCTACTAACGCTAGCGAGTATTCATGGACTAAAATTCGTGGAGAAGACGGAGTGAGAGGTCGTGATGGTGAACGTGGTAGAGACGGCGTGGATGGTAAGTCTATTAATAGAAACTATATTGCTGGCAGTAAAAATTTAAACATTAAACAAATTTATGGTTGGAATAGATGGGAAAAATCAGTAGAAGGAGACAGTTTAGTTTTAACCCAAGTTTATGGCAGTGATACTTTTGGTTTTTATTTTTACCTAACAGATTTAGTTAAAAACTCAGTTGCAAAACGAGAGGTTAACATGGTCGTTAGAGATTAAAGCTAGTAGAAATATGACTCTTAGGAATGTTGGTTTTGAGTCTAATGGCATGAAGCAAGTAAATATAACGACTGAATGGCAAAGAATATCTCACACATTTATCAATAAGTTTACTAAGTATTTTTGCATTTGTTTTTATAATCCTACTACTAATTTTAACAATGGAGATAAAATATATATCCGTTTACCCAAACTTGAAAAAGGGAAATGTGGCTACCGAATGGTCACCTGCTTATGAAGACTTACAAGCACACAGTTTGACAGCTAACTTAAGGTTTGAAGGAAGATATATAAATAGTATTGTTACTAACTTAAATACATTCATTGATGTGTTCTATGACGGACAGAAAAATCACAGAAGGTTTTGAGTTAAAAGTAAAACACAAGGGAATGGGAGTAAGCAACTGGACTGATTTTATTTCAAGACCTTATGACAACACAGGAAGACTTACTAATTTTATTTTTCAGTAACGGAGAAAAAGGACGGTACACCTCTAGAAGCTATTTTTGTTAGTCACTTATAAAGGACTAAACACCATCGCAAGTGCTAGAATGGAAAAATATTCCCGATGTTGTTGAGATTAAAGAAATTACCAAAAAAATACAAAACATTTGAAAGTACCTTAGATAGTTTCAAATCTGAAATAGAGTGAGATTAAAAGTAAAGAGATAAAGACTATAGTTAATACTAAAAACTTATGTACCGAAGATTTTTTTCTACTCACAAAAAGAGGAAATGATTTATACTTCAATGTTTCACCAAATCTTAAAAGCTAACACAAAATATACTATTATTGTTCGTGCAATAACCCGAGAATTTAATGCGCATCAAAAGACTAAGGTTTACGGTGCTAAGAGTGGTGGAGGTGAACAATGGCTAAAAATGGATGTAACGTCTGGGTGGTTGATTATGCGACAGAACAAACTAGAGTTAATATATATCCGTTGGGAAATTCTTCGGAAGTTACTAAAGTTGAAATATACGAGGGTGATTATAAGGATTATATAGATAAAAAAATAATCGATTTACGTCGTCAGGGGAGTTAACTAATCACACTTCATATTATTCTTATGAAATAAACCATAATATTGCGGTAGCGAAAAGGAAAGTTTTACTTAGTACGATTTGATTTAGCTACACTACCAACCGACAAGTGGTTTTCAGCTGGTGATGGTGGTACAGTATTAGAATATGAGTGGGATTTTAAAAAAGCTTAACGAAGAGTTAAAACTAAAGGATAACGAGTATATTTTTGAAGCATATTCCAGTGAAAAATTTTATATATTCCACTCTACGAACTCATTAAAAATTACCAATGTAAGACTTTACGAAGTACGTTTTGGTGTAACTCTAGCAACACAAAATTCGTTAATAGATATTAGTAGTATGATTGACCAAAGTAAAGATGCTGTAACACTTAGTGCTAAAAAAGAGAAATTGAAAGCAAGCTAAGTAATGTGCCAACATATTCATATTTAAATGGAACATACGCTAATAAACAAGAACTTGAAAAGTTTGTTTCCAAAAGCGGAGCTGAAAGTTTTATCAGATAGAATTGAAAGTTCTGTAAATACTGGTAATTTTGGTACTACACTTTCCCAAAAATGCTTATTATGTAAGAGTTGCATGGAACAGCATTTCAAATTATGTTCAATTTGAAAACGGCGGTTTAAATTTTTACGAGGGTGCTAACACACGAAATAATTTACGTGCAAGGATAGACAATGGTAACTATACTTTTTTTGGCGTGATGGTTATAAACTTGGTAACATGGGTACAGGTTATTATGCAAATGATAATAATAAAAAGGTATTCAATTTCACCTTGAGTATGATGGATGGTTCATGGGTTGGTCGTACAAAGAAAAAGGACAGATAAATTTTTATACTTGGAAATGGTACTATACATCAGGTTCATTTGATGATACTTACGCTGATACACTAAATGCTGGTTGCCATACTAATTTTAGATGGAATGAGATTTGGTATTTTAAAAACGAAAAACGTCTTGGTTTAACATTACCGACGGACTAGATGGTACTATTTCAGTTGTTTCAAAAAATAGAAGATATTGGTGGCGGCAGGATTCGTTGGGTGACTAAAAACTTAACATTTAAAAACGGGATATTAATTGGAGGATAAAGAATGAATGAACCTATTGAACTAAAATTTACAAATGCAAAAAAATGATATTACAAAAATTTATTGAGATTACTGGGAATGAAAAATGGTGTCCCGCCTTTTTGTAATGGTTGGGATTTTATCTCAAATTTTAATAGAATGGCAACGACGCGAACTTATTCAGTTAACGGACGCAATAAGTAAACCAAAAGGAGATGAAGAAAATGTTTAAACTAGCGTGGAAAAAAATGGATTTGAACTTGGTGTCGATAACCCAAAAACAAGGGTTCAGATTACAAAATGAAGATATGTCTATTATTATCACTAAAAATTTAGATGGTGACTTATCAAAAACATTCTGATTATGATTTAGTTAATTTAGTATTAGAGAAATTCTATCAAGATACTTACCCTAATCGTGCTGAAAATGAACGATTTACTAAAGTAGATGAAAAAACTTAAAGTACTAGATACTAAACTAGCTGAATTGGATAAGTTGAAAAAGGAACTTGATATAACTCAAGGTTCTTTAATGGACTTAATCACACAAATTAGTGGAAGTTTGGAGGCTGAAAACCATGAAGGTGATTCACAACCTGAAAAATAAGAGTGAAGGAGGTGACAATAATGATGGCAATGTTGTTCGCAATTAATATCGCAAAAGGTAAACGTACGTTTGCACAAGTACCTAAATTCCTTAAAGATAAAGTCAGAGAATGCTTAATCGATATGGATTTAGAACATTTAGCTAAAGAGGGGGCTTAATAGCCCTCTTTATTTTAGAAAGAAAGGAGACATAATGCTAGAAAATATTTTATTTATCGTATCACAAACTTTTAACAGTTGTGATTTTTACCGGCTGTTAAATGGTGGTTGAGACAAAGGAAATAAACAACATGAGGGACAAATAGAAAAATTTAAGTAATGAGGTAAAAAAACACAGAGTCAAGTTGAGGAGGTCACCGAAATAGGACGACAGAACAGAAGTTCAAATAAAAGTATAATGTCTTATCGGCTTCATAAGGAGTTCGGAGAAGCTTTAATTAAAGGTTACACTACTACTGATGATTTTTGAAGAATTATCTGGACTTTATGCAAATTATAAAGAAATAGGCGGAAATGGGAAAAATAGAAGCCTTATACAACAAATATAGAAAGTTACCTATTAGAAAGGAGTAACGGATGAAAAAAATTAATTAAAAATAGATTTTGAAAAATACAACAAGAGAACGTAAGACTGAAGATAGTTATTCAGAATTATATTCTTATGATAAAAAAATAACGGAACATTTGAGTTTGAGATATTAAACGACATACTAACAATAGAACAAGTTACAGCTTTATTCAAATTTACAGAAAGTAATAAAAATTTGGAAAACTACTGGGACAGTTGAGGGAAATAAAGTTAATGTAACGTTTGATACTAGCTTAATTACTCAAAAATGAAACTGTAATTTGTTTCTTATATTTCGATGAAGAACAAAGAACTTCTGACACATTCAGATTTAAGTTTAAAGTAAAAAGTATCTGAAATTGATAAAATGAGTCGTTACGAAGTCAAAGAAAGATTTATCAACAATACTGTTATTGTAGATAGACTAGACGTTGTGACTAAAAGATGAATTAAAAAGAAGCGTTAAAAAAATGTTGGAGGGATAGCAACAGAGGGACTACTAACAGAAGCTAAGGCTGAAGAAATATACGCTAAAAAGTCAGAAATATACGACGATAGCGACTTAAGGGGGCGTGTAGAGGCTCTTGAAAACAGACCGGATAATAACAAGGGTTACGACGACACAGACTTAAGTAATAGGGTTAAAAGCCCTAGAAAATGAGACCGACAGGCTCTATTTATGATGATAGTGACCTACAAGGACGCGTTAGAGCGTTAGAGGAAAGACCAACAACTACAGCGTACGACGATTCAGACGTTAAAAACAGGCTGAAAGCTATTGAAGATAACCAAATTTCTAAAGAAACGTTAAAAGACTACGTCAGAACGGAAGACTTACCGGTGCCATACGACGACCGACGAGTTAACGAACGATTAGAGGCGTTAGAAACTAAAACAGACAACGATACAGTCTATAATGATACTGACCTAAAAAAACTCGTGTTGAGGCTCTTGAAAAATAAACCCGTTACAGAAATTTACGGAACAGGGAATACCAAACGGTGTAGTTACCGCTGAAATTGGTACAACTTACGTCGATAAAAAAATAATACTAACGGCGCTTTGAAGTGGATAAAAAAACTACTGATGGTGGAAATACTGGTTGGAAAAGTTGCCGAGGGTGACACTGGGTGGCGAACTTTACCTTTAGTTAATAAGCGTGATAATGCAAGGTTGCAAATTAGAAGAATTAACGATGAAGTAATTGTTAAATTTGATGGCTTGCAATACGGATCAGTTCGGCGTTGATGACATGGAGAAACAAGGTAGAAACATTGTTAATAAGATAATAGGGAGATAAAAAAATATACATGGATAAAACTTAATATTGGACAAGGCAGCAATGTATTGCCAGTAGGATTTAGGAGTGCCAGCTCAGTGTTAACAGGCTTATATGGAGATTTAGGAGATTTATTAGGTAGCGTTTATGTTGGTAGTACAGTAGACCAGAACGCTATTCAATTAAGATTTGCGATGGCGAAAAATGAGATAACTAACACAATGCTATCTCAAATTAGAATAAGTCCCGTTACATTTATTACAGATGATAACTGGTATACACAATTACCATAAGAAGGGGTGAGATTATGGAACAATTAGAAGTTTTAAAAGCCAGCATTAGTATTTCTAATATTAACATTATTAGGGATGTTAGGTAAGTTTTTAAAAGAATCAAAATTCTTTCCGAATGAAATGATACCTAACTTTCTAGGAGTGTTAGGAGGATTAATAGGAATTATACTATTTAAAGATGCAACAGCTATTACGCTTGGAGTTGGTACTGTTGGTATTCATCAAATTTACAGACAAACTGTGAGGAATAACTCTGAAATTGAAAGTTCAGAGAAATAATGGTATAATTTAATATATCAATCCCCTGTTCCTTTTAAAGGCAGTTACGACTGACACAGGGGTTCTTTTTGTAGGTGTCAACGAAGAGTTGAGAAAAAAACGCAGAAAAAGTTGAGAAAAAACGTAGAAGACTAGGTATAAACTTAGTCTTTTTTATTATGTAAAAAAATTAGGGAGGAAAAAAAGAAATGACTAAAGTTAATATTTTGGTAGTAGAAGCAAAAAGAATAGCAGATTTAGGAATAGGAGTAGACCAAGACGGAGCTTATGGTACACAATGTGTTGATTTACCTAACTATATTTCGGTAAAAATACTTTGGTAAAAACTTTATGGGGGAACGCTATTGATTTATTAAATAGTGCTGCAGCATTAGGTTATAGAGTAGAATATAATGAGGGTAGGTAATGTTAACAGTAGACCAAAAGCAGGAGCGGTATTTGTGATGGATACAACCTATATTGCAGGTCATCCGTACGGACATACTGGAATTGTAATTGAGGATAGTGATGGATATACTATGAAAAACTATTGAACAGAATGTTGATGGTAATGCGGACGCATTATATGTAGGTGGACCAGCACGTTATGTTACACGTAATTTCGATGGAATTTTAGGTTGGTTTTATTTCCCAACTGATGATTTAGAAGAAGACGGAGTAGATCCTACTGAGTTAATCACACTTCCAGAAGTACGTGTTTATACTGTAGGTGTAGAAAAATTAAATATTAGAAATGCTCCATCACTAGATGCAGAAATCGTAGGAACTTACGAACAAGGCGAAGAGTTCAACTATATGGAGTTCTGTAACGCTAATGGTTATGAATGGCTTTCTTACATCTCACACAGTGGAGTAAGACGTTATGTAGCTTCAATGGACTTACAAACGTTTGAAACTCATGGAACATGGAGAAAGAAATAACTAACAGAATATATAGCCCTTACTTAATAAGTAGGGGCTTATTTTTATGCGCAATTTCTGCGTAAAAAGTATTAAAATACTTATAAATTTTCTTGATGATTAAAAAAATATAAAATAACCTATAAACATCTACAAATGTTATAGTAACAGTGTTTTTAACGTATTGAATGATTTGCTATCAAATTTAAAAATTAAGTATTTTTTTGATATAATCCATTATTGAATATAAAATAAAAACTAGAAAAATTCTAAAAATAATGTAAAAATAAGAACAATTACATTAGATTTTTCAAAAAAAGTTAGCAAAAATATCCAATAAGATGAAAAAAATGTTAAAAATTTATTGTGTTATTTCTAAAAAAAGTTTTATAATGGAATATGTAGTTAAAACTGATAAAAATAAACTTTATTAGTAAAAAAATCTTATCAAGGAGTAACTAGATGCAAAAAAACAAGACTAGAAAGTAATGTAAATGAAAATATAATACAAGAGGAGATTAAAATTCTTACAGAAATGTTACTGAAAGCTACTCAAAAAATTAATTTCTGAAGAAACTTTCCAAAAAAATTGTAGAATTAAAAGCATTAGCTGACAAGAAAAAAATTATGAAAAAAATTAAATCTTATTATTAAAGATTTAACACAAGAAGAAATGGAAATTGTAGCGAATTTCTTCTCAGTATTACCACTACTTATTAACATAGCAGAAGATGTTGATTTAGCTTATGAGGTCAACTATAAAAAACAACTCAGATGAAGCATATATAGGGTAAGTTATCTGAATCAATTAAGAATATTAAAGATAAAAAAATATTTTTAAATAATATTAATGTTGTACCAGTATTAACAGCGCACCCTACACAGGTTCAACGTAAAACAATTTTTAGATTTGACTGAAAAAAATTACACTCATTATTAAGAAAACATAGAGATGTAAAAAGCGGTTTAATTAATGAAAGAAAAATGGAAAAAAATGCTATCCAAAAAAACATATTGAAATACTAATCCAAAGTGATATTATTCGTGAGAAAAAACTAAAAAGTTGTTAATGAAATTACGAATGTATTAGAATATTATAACCTGTCATTTATAAACGCTATCAGTAAATTAATGACTGAGTATAAGTTGTTATTAGAAGAATATAATATTGATTTGAAAAAAATGAAACACCAATAACTATGGGAATGTGGATTGGGGAGACCGTGATGGGAACCCATTCGTTACAGCGGAAACATTGAATTTATCAGCAATGAAACAATGTGAACTTATATCTAATTACTATTTAGATAAATTAGAAAGTTTATACAGAACATTCTCAATGTCGACTCAATATATTCAAGAAAGTAAAGAATTAGAAGAATTAGCAAACCGTTCTAATGATTCATCAGTATATAGAGAAAAAGAACCGTATAGAAGAGCTATTTTTTTATATTAAAGAAAAAACTAGAAAAATACTAAAAGAATACCTGCTTAATGATAAAGAAGTCGGAGAAAAAATATTTAACTTCATTAGAATTTATTAGTGATTTACAAATTATCGAAAAATCATTATTAGAAAATAAAGGAGAGATGCTAATTACTGGAGAATTTGAAGAATTATTAAATGTTGTAAAAATATTTGGATTCTATTTAGCAAGTATTGATATGCGCCAAGACTCAAGTGTCTACGAAGCTTCAGTAGCTGAGTTACTAAAGTAGTGCTAACATGAGAAAAAGATTATAGTTCGCTAAGTGAAGATGAAAAAAATGTAAATTATTATTGAAACAATTGAAAGAAGATCCACGTCCTTTAAGTATCTACGACGAAGATAAGCAATCAGAAGAATTGAAAAAGAATTAGCTATATTTAGAACTGCTAGAAAAATTAAAAAGATAAACTGGGAGATAATGTTATTAAACAAAATATAATATCTCATACAACAAGTGTTTCTGATTTATTAGAACTTGCAATTATGCTTAAAGAAGTTGGATTAGTAGGTAGTGATTTTTGCTAGACTTCAACTTGTTCCGTTGTTTGAAACTATCGAAGACTTAGAAAACTCATATGAAGTTATGGATAAATATCTAAGTTTAGATATTGTAAAAAAATGGGTGAGTGACAATAAAAACTATCAAGAGATAATGTTAGGATATTCAGATAGTAACAAAGACGGCGGATATTTATCATCTGGATGGTCGCTTTATAAAGCGCAACAGGATTTATCATCACTAGGAGAAAAACACAATATTAAGGTTACCTTCTTCACGGTCGAGGTGGTACTGTTGGTCGAGGTGGTGGACCAAGTTATGATGCGATTATTTCTCAACCTCTAGGAAGTGTACAAGATAGAATTCGTCTTACAGAACAAGGTGAAATTATTGCAGCAAAATATGGGAATAGTGATGCCGCATACTATAATTTAGAGGCTTTATTCTCAGCTGTAATTCAAAAGAATGAATACGGATAAAGTGAATACTGATATAAGAGATATTCCAGAAATTCAAATCATTATGGATGAAATTGTTGATGATAGTTATAATAAATATCGTGAGTTAGTATTTGAAAAATCCAAACTTCTACAATTATTTCTTCGAAGCAACACCGATTAAAGAGATTTCAAGTTTAAATATTGGATCGCGTCCAGCGTCACGTAAAAAAATTACGGATATTGGTGGTTTTAAGAGCTATTCCATGGGTATTCTCATGGTCACAAAGTAGAATCATGCTTCCGAGGTTGGTATGGAGTAGGAACAGCGTTCTCAAATTTCATCAATAAAGATAAAGAGAATATTGAAAAATTACGTAAAATGTACAAAAACTGGTACATTCTTCACATCGTTACTATCAAATGTTGACATGGTTATGTCGAAATCAGATATGGATATTGCTAAAGAATATGCTAATCTGTGTAAGGATGAAGAAACTAAAAAGTATATGAAGAAATACTAAGAGAATGGAAATTAACAAAACAAGTAGTATTAGAAATCTCAGAACATAGAGAGTTTTTAGAGGATAATACCTATCTAACTCGAAGTTTAGAAAAATAGGTTACAGTACTTCAATACTCTAAAACTTATTACAAGTTGAGTTAATTAAACGTTCAAGAGAAGGTAAATTACCAGAATCTCAATTAAATACTATTCATATAACAATTAATGGAGTTGCTACTGGACTTAGAAACTCAGGATAAAAATAAAAAAATAGAAGATGGGAGTGACTCAAAAAATCGTGATTTCTTAAGAAACAAGATTTTTGTCGAGTCACTCCCGTACAGTTTATTAGATAACTAAAAAGCTTTTTATAAAGCGAATTTATATATCAGAAAAAACCACTGCGTCTATGAGTTTTCATGTAAACTATTTTTCAAAATCTAGTACTTTTTGGGTCCAGTCACTTCAGTTTCAGTGTCTTCTTTTTGTAAATTAATGCTAAATAAATAATAATTATAGGTTAATACTAAATATGATTAAAAATGTATTAATATTAAAGGTAATGCGATATAAATATTATGATTTTTAGTATCTATTAAATTAATGGAAGTAACTCAATAAAAACTTTTAAATTGAGTTGCTTCCATTTTTCTATTTAATTTTTTTATAGCGACATAGCTATTAGGGTGTTATAACTGTTCCATATGGTGTTGAATAAATATCATTGTTTCCAAATATTTTTACCACAATAATTTTTCAATAAAGTGAGCTTTAGAATCAAGATTTACAATACAAAAGAATATTATTACGTTTATAGGCAATACATTTTTCGTTAGTGTAAATAAATTCGAAATTTGTGATGAAATCATTTTGTTTTCATTTCTAAAAATTAGATAATTTAATATAATGATTTAGTAAGTCTTCATCTTTATTATCATGGGTAAATCCTAAACGATTGTATGGGTCTCTAAAACCATACATCCCAATTTCATCACCATAGTAAATACAAGGAACTCCGAGGAGAGTAAATTGAATGAAACTAGCAAATTTCAGAAGATTTTTAGCTTTATCATATTGTTCTTTTGACATTTTATATGTTGGTCGTTCATGAACAGGTACATCTTCTGGATTATCAAATGCTAACATTGTAAGAACACGCTCAGTATCATGACTACCAAGTAAGTTCATAACAACATCAAGAGCTGGATGAGGATAGTTTTCAACTAATTTTTAAAAATTTCAAGAGTAAAAATCATCGGCATTCTTATTTTTTTACAAAAATTAATAATTGCATTTTTCCAAGGATAGTTCATAACACTATCAAGCTGATCTCTAAGAAATAACGTCGACGAGTATTGTAAGAAATTTTATTCGTTGCATCTTCCCAAACTTCTCCGATAATTAAAGCATCTTTGTCATAATATTTTGCACTCTCACGGATTCTATCTAAGAATTCATCGGGAAATTCATCTGCAACATCAAGTCGCCATCCAGCAATTCCTAATTTCTGCCAAAAGTTAACAACACCAGTATCTTTGTTATTGATGAAATCACTATATTCTTTGTTTTCCTTTATAACTGTAGGGTAGGTTATCAAATCCCCACCAAGAGTGGTATTCATTGGGGAAATTTTTTTAAAGTCAAACCAAGGATAATAAGGTGAATTTTTGAGAATTATAAGCACCAATACTATCGTAGTTGTTATATCTATTAAAAATAAATACTATCTGAACCAGTGTGACTAAAGACACCATCTAAAAATAATTTTAATGTTGTCATTTTTAAAAGTCTTTACAAAAGTTTTTAAATTGTTCATTTGTACCAAAAATATGGATCAACATTGAAATAATCAGATGTTGAATATCTATGGTTTTCAGGACTCTCAACAATAGGATTTAAATAAATACTTTCAATATTTAATTTTTTTAAAAATACTCTTTCTCTTCCTCTATACCAAGAAGATTGCCCATTAAGAAATCTTTTGCTCCGTAGTTTTTCATGCGTAATTGAAGAGTGTGGAATACTATTCCAGTTTTTCATGTCTAATTCTAACATTTTCGTTTCTTGCAGTTGTCGCAGTATATTTATCGCTTCGTTTAAATCTATCAGGGAAAATTTGATACATAATTGAACCTTTGTACCAATCTGGTGTTGTAAAGTTTGAATCATAAACAGTAAGCTGCCAATCAGGTAATTCATCATTACTATTCACAAGTTTAGCATTTAATCTATCATTTTTAAATATACGTAAAAAAACTATCAAAGTGAACTTCAAAATGATAGAAGTATAAACCAATATTAAAAAGGTTCAAAAAGCTACACAATATTTAGAGTAGTTATGTTTAGTTTTTCTTTGAATGTTAAACTTTTTAGAAACAACTTCACCTGTAAACTCATTTTTTTATAATAATTTTAAAAATCATTAAAATAAAAATCATCTTTAATTAGAACTTCAAAGTGAACAGACTCTTTATTATTTATTGCACCTTGAGGAATTTTTGTTTTTATAGGATTAAATTTAATCATATTTTTCATCTCCGGAATATAAAAATTTTCATTATCAATTTGTTTTACAAAAACAACCAGTTATATTTTAATATAAAAAGTTTTTAAATGTAAATGATTATATTATAAAAAAACAAAAAAATTAATTAGTATTAAAGCGATATAATTGATATAATTTTTTTATAGCAAAAATAGTAAAGAAAAACATTTACATAAACACTTCTATATGTTATACTATAGATATAAAAAAATAAAAGAAATAATTAGTGATAATTATAACTATTTATTGCTATATTTCTTAATGATTAAAAAAATTTTTTTGTCAGCGAAGGTAAACGTTTACTTTTTGCTGAAAAGGGGGTTATTAAGTGAGTAATAATATGGCGGAATATTTATTCCATGAAGGAACTAATTACCATAGCCATAAATTTTTAGGATCGTTTTTAGAAGGAGATTCTTGTACATTTAGAGTATGGGCTCCAAACGCGAAAAAAAGTTTTTGTAACAGGTGAGTTTTGTTCTTGGTATCCACATACATATGAAATGAAAAAAATAAATGATAGAGGAATTTATGAAATACAAATTCAAGGTGTTAGCCAGTTTGATGCTTATAAATATGTAATTGTGACACAGAGTGGGGTTGAGTTATGGAAAGCTGATCCGTATGCTAAGCATGCTGAAATCAGACCGTTAACAGCATCAAAAAGTTTATGCTTTACCAGATTATAAGTGGAAAGATAAAAAAATGGATGGATAATAGAACAGTACCTTATCATCAACCTATGAACATTTATGAAGTGCATCTTGGATCTTGGAAACGTAGTGAAGAAGGTAAAGAATTAAGTTACAGAGAACTCGCACATAAATTAGTAGATTATGTTAAGGAAATGAATTATACTCATATTGAATTACTACCAGTCACAGAATATCCATATGATAAATCGTGGGGATATCAAGCTACAGGTTATTTTTTTCTCCTACATCAAGATATGGAACTCCAGAAGATTTTTATGTATTTTGTTGATACTTGTCATCAAAATAATATAGGAGTAATATTAGATTGGGTTCTGGACATTTCACAAAAAGATGCACATGGTCTGTATGAATTTGATGGAACACCTTGCTATGAATATTCTGATACGAGAAAAAAATGGAACACGAAGGCTGGGGGACTAGAGTATTTGACTATGGTCGAAATGAAATTAAATCATTCTTAACATCTAGCGCAGTTTCATGGATTGAAGATTACCACATAGATGGAATTAGAGTTGATGCTGTTAGTTCTATGATTTTTCTAAATTACTGTCGAGATGAGGATAAATGTGCTAGAAATATTTATGGCGGATTTGAAAACCTAGAAGCAATAGATTTTCTGAAAAAAATCTTAATTTATATATAAAAGAAAATTATCCAAGTGTGATTATGATTGCAGAAGAATCAACAAGCTATCCAAAAGTAAGCGCCGCTGTTGAACATGGTGGTTTAGGTTTTGATTTCAAATGGAATATGGGATGGATGAACGACAGTCTTGATTATTTAGAAACAGATCCTTTTTTTAGAAAAAGGAGTACACAACAAATTTACATTTTCAATGTATTATGCATTCTCTGAAAATTTCATTCTTCCAATTTCACATGACGAAGTAGTACACGGGAAAAAAATCTCTTTTAGATAAGAGTCCAGTTCCATACGAAGACAAATTTGCAAACTTTAAAAGCATTTTTAGGATATATGTATGCACATCCAGGGAAAAAAATTAGCATTTATGGGAATTGATATTGCCCAATTCATCGAATGGGATGAAGAAAGAGAACTTGATTGGTTATTAATGTCATATCCTAAACATGCATCTACACATAGATATGTTAAAGAACTTAACAAATACTATAAATCAACTCCAGCATTATGGGAAAATGATAGTGATTGGAATGGTTTTAGATGGCATGTTGTAGATGATAATAATAACAATGTTTTTGCTTTTTTTCACGTAAAGATAGAATCAGGTAAGGTAGTCTTAGTGGTTAGTAATTTCTCAAATCAAGTATTGAAGAATTATGAAATTGGGGTGGATACTTGGGGTAGCTACAAGATTGCACTGAATTCTGATGCTAAAAAAATATGATGGTATTGCAGTATCAAACAGAAATCTTAAAAAACTATAAATAAAGAAAAAAATGAATTTAAATATACTTTTGGCTGTAAACATTCCACCGTATGCAACAATGTATATAGAAAAGAAATAATAAGTTTAGATGAAGGGGGTCAACTTAATGGCACGAAAAAGAAGTAGTAGCTATGCTACTAGCAGGAGGACAAGGTACGAGGCTTCAAGTATTAACTAAAGATATGGCTAAACCAGCTGTACCTTTTTGGTGGGAAATATAGAATTATAGATTTTTCCACTTTCAAATTGTGCAAACTCTGGAATTTCAACTGTAGGAGTATTAACACAATTTATGCCTCTAGAACTTAACTCATACATGGGAAATGGTCAACCATGGGATTTAGATAGAATGGATGGAGGATTGTCTATTCTACCACCTTATACTGCAGGAAAAAAACGGGAGAGTGGTATAAAGGAACTGCAGAATGCTATATATCAAAAATATTAAATATATAGAACAGTATAATCCTGAATATGTCCTTATTTTTATCAGGAGATCACATTTACAAAAATGAATTATAAAGAGATGTTAGATTTCCACAAAAGAAAAAAAGGTGCAGATTTAACAATTGCACACATCAATGTTCCAATTGAAGAAGCTAATCGTTTTGGAATATTAAATACAAACTCAGAGCTTAAAGTAACTGAATTTTTTTAGAAAAACCAGAAAATCCAATTTCAACTAAGGCATCTATGGGAATCTATATTTTTAGCTGGCAACAACTAAGAGAATATTTAATTCGTGATGAAGAAAATCCAGATAGTGAAAAAGACTTCGGTAAAAACATTATTCCAATGATGTTAAATGAAGGTAAAAATATTTATGCATATCCATTTTTATGGATATTGGAAAGACGTTGGTACAATTGAAAGCTTATGGGAAGCTAATATGGATCTAATTAAAAAAATAAAAGAAAACTTTAATATAGACGATAGGCTTTGGAGAATTTATTATCGCCATGAAGGAGCTATGCCACAATATTTAGGACATAGTGCAAATGTGAAAAATTCTATGATTTCTGACGGCACTTCAGTTTATGGAACTATTTCAGAATCTATAATTTCTTCAGGTGTTCGAATTGAAGAAGGTGCAGAAGTAGTAGGAAGTATTATCATGAAAGGTGTAGTAATCGAAAAAAAGGAGCAAAAGTTTACAATTCAATCATAGCAGAAGGTTCAGTTGTTAAAGAAAAACGTAGAAGTTGGTAATAGAGAAATTGTTCTAGGAAAAGAACAAATAACTGTAATCGGTAGGGATGAAGTTGTTAATGAGAATAGGAAAGTAGAGGAAGATAATATGGTAAATGCATTTTGTATATTATTCGCAGATAATTATCGTAATGATGATTTGCAAGGATTAGTAAGAAATAGAACACTAGCATCGTTAGCAGTTGCATCAAGATATAGAATGATCGATTTCATGTTATCTTCTTTAGTAAAAAGCTGAAATATCTAATATTGCAGTAGTGACAAACCATCACTACAAGTCTCTAATGGATCATTTTAAGCTGGGGAAAGATTGGGATTTAAATAGAAAAAAATAGTGGATTGAAGTTTATAACACCGATGTCTAACCATCAATCAAATAGAGTTGCTCAAAACAAAATTGAAGCATTAGGAGATGCAGCTAGATATTCAGATACTTTATTAGAAGAATACTGTATACTTGCTGATGGAAATATTGTTGGAAATATTGATTTTAAAAGAAATGGTTAATTACCATAAATCTACAAATGCAGATATAACTTTAGCTTATACTTATAGAAAACCTCAACAACGTGAATCACAAATTATTTTTGATGACAAAAAAACAGAGTATATGATAGTTTATATCATTATGATGGATATGATCAAGTTTGTCCTACACAAGTTAAAATTTATATAATGTCTAAAGAGATGTTTAAAGAACTTGTTAAGAAAGGTATGACATATGGATGGCAAGACATTCTATTAGATTTCATTACTAAGAATTTCCATAGATTAAATGTTTATGGTTATGAAATTAAAAAAATTACACGAGAACGATTAATAGTGTTCAAGAATTTTTACAACTTTAATAGAGATTTATTAGATCCTAATAAAATGAATGAAGTATTTTTATCAGGGACGGATATTTTAACTAGGGTTCAAGATAGCGTACCAACTACTTATGGAGAAGGAGCAATCGTAAAAAAATTCTATTCTAGGAGATGGTTGTGAAATTAATGGAATTGTTGAGAACAGTATATTATTTAGGGATGTAGTAGTTGAAGAAGGGGCTGTTATAAAAAAATTCAATAGTATTATCGAATAGTATTATTAAGAAATCAGCTTACTTAGACTATGTAATTTTAGATAAAGCAGCAACTGTTTCAGAAAGAGTTGAATTAAAAAGGAACTGAAAATTGCCAAGTTATTGTAGAAAAATAAAGTAGTATAATAAAAATATGGGTTAGAATAAAATGTGGGAGATATTTGTAAAACCTTCGATTTTTCGGAAGGAAAAAGGAGTATAATAAACAGATAGACTACATCTAAAACTAACCCTTTTAGTATGAAATAAATAACGAATAAGGAGAATTATAATGAAAATATTATTCGTGGCAGCAGAAGCGGCACCATTTGTTAAGGTTGGAGGATTGGGAGATGTAATAGGATCTTTACCAAAGGCACTTCAAGATGAAAAATGTAGAAGCAAGGGTAGTACTGCCATTGTATTCTACTATAGATAGAGAAAAGTACAATTTAAAAATATAAAAAAACATATCTTTGTTAATTTAGGTTGGAGAACTGTTTACTGTGGAATTTTTGAAACTCAAGTAAATGGAGTAACATATTATTTTATTGATAATGAACAATATTTTAATAGAGATAGTGTTTATGGACAACAAGATGATGGAGAGCGCTTTGCATTCTTCTCAAAAAGCAGCACTAGAGATATTACCACATATAGATTACAAACCAGATGTAGTTAATGCTAATGATTGGCATGCCGCATTATCAATTATCTACTTAGATGATTTAAAAAGCTAGAGGTGAAAGCTTCTATCAAAAATATTAGAAGTGTAATATCTATTCATAATATAGAATTCAGGAAAGTTTAATCCGTATGAAATGGGTAATCTTTTTGGATTAGATAATAAATATTTTTGATGCTCTTATATACAAAGGTGATTTAAATCTATTGAAAGGTGCTATTCAATTAGCTGATAGAATAAATACGGTAAGTGAAACTTATGCACATGAAATATTAGACCCATACTTCTCATATGAGCTTAGATGATATACTAAGAGTAGAGCAAGGAAAACTTCATGGCATAATTAATGGTTTGGATATTGATAAGTTTAATTCAAAAACAGATAAACTTATTTACAAAAAAATTTTTGATGAAAAAAACATTAAAAAAATAAAGTAGAGAACAAATTAAAAATTCCAAGAAGAGTTAGCGTTAGAAGTAAATGAAAAATATCCCTATGATTGGAATGGTTACTAGATTAACTCACCAAAAAGGAATTGACTTAGTTCTTCATGTTGCTGATGAAATCTTAAAAAAACAGGTGCTCAACTTGTGATTTTAGGAACAGGTGATCGTCATTATGAAGATGCACTTCGTTCATTAGAATATCGTCGTCACGATAAAGTAAGAAGTTTAATTATGTTCTCGTCAGAAGCCTCATCAAAAGTTTATAGTTCTTGTGATATGTTCTTAATGCCATCTAAAAACAGAACCATGTGGTTTATCTCAGCTTATATCAATGAGATACGCTACAATTCCGATTGTTCATAGAGTTGGTGGTTTAAGAGATACTGTAGAACCATTTGATGGAAAAAAACAGGAACAGGATTTACATTCGAAAAGTTTTTGATGCATATGATATGTTGGATGCAGTATATAGAACAACATATTGCTACTATCAAGAACGTCATATTTGGAATAAAATTATGAAAAATGCAATTCAGCAAGATGTGAGCTGGAAAAATCGGCACTTCAATACATAAATATGTATAATGAAATCGTCTAATAGAATTAGAATATAGGAGAGACTAATGAAACAGCAAGAATTAGAACAAAGAATAGAAAAAAATATTTAAAAAAGACAATTTGGAATCACAATAAAATCAGCGAGTAAACGTCAAGTTTATGAAGCGTTAATGAGATGCTGTTAGAGAAAAAAATTATCTGAGAAAAAATTTGCATATGAGCAAGAATTAAAGAAAACAAAAACAAAAAAACGTGCTTACTACATGTCAATGGAGTTTCTTGTAGGTAGAACTTTAAGAAACAATTTATTTAATCTTGGAGTGGAAAAAGAAATCAAAAGAATATCTTGCTGAAAATAACTTTGATTTAGATGAAATTTATGATATCGAACCAGATCCAGGATTAGGAAATGGTGGTCTTGGGCGTCTTGCATCATGTTATTTAGATGCTTTAACAAGTAGTGATTATCCAGTAACAGGTTTTTTTCTATTCTTTATGAATATGGAATCTTCAAACAAGTAATCAACAATGGTTGGCAACAGGAGTTTCCTGATTATTGGCTAGACCTAGGGAAATATGGTCTTGTTTATAGAAATGATGAAGAAATTGAGGTTAGGTTCTATGGACATGTTGAAGAAAAAATGACAGAAAAATGGATTTACTGTAGAACACAAAGATTATACTTCAATTCAAAGCTGAACCATATGATTTATTAATTTCAGGATATAAAAACAAAAAACTGTAAATACATTACGTTTATGGGAAGCAAAAAGCAAAAAAACTGGATTTAATATGAAATTGTTTGAACGTGGAGAATACTCTAAATCTTCTGAAGCAGAAGCGATTGCATCTTCAATCTCTAAATTATTATATCCAGCAGACAGCACAAATGAAGGTAAAAGAATTACGTATTAAACAACAATACTTCTTTATTAGCGCTTCATTGCAACAATTAGTTAAAAATCATTATAATGAATTCGGAACGTTAGAAAACTTAAGTGAACATGTGGCGTTACACATTAATGATACTCACCCAGCGATGGGAGTTCCAGAATTAATGAGATTATTGCTTGATGAATATGGTTATTCTTGGGACAAGGCTTGGGAAATTACAACTAAAACTTTCGCATACACTAACCATACAATTATGGCGGAAGCGTTAGAAAAAAATGGTCTGTAGATTTATTTAAACCATTATTACCACGTATTTACTCAATTATTGAAGAAATTAATAAACGATTCTGTCAATGGGTAATGAGATCAAGGCAAAGAATATACATTAGCAGAGACTGCAATTATATATGATAACCAAATTAGAATGGCTAATTTATCAATCGTAGGAAGCCACAATGTTAATGGTGTATCAAAACTACACAGTGACATTCTTGTTGAATCAACATTTAGAGCATTTAACGAATTGTATCCAACTAAATTTGGGAATGTAACTAATGGTATTGCTCACCGTAGATGGTTAGGTCAAGCGAATCCGGAGTTAGCCTCTTATCTGAAAGAATTAATCGGTGATGACTTCGTTAAAGATTTATCTAAAATCAGTAAAATTAAATGAATATAAAAAAATGATAAGAAAGTTGTAGCTAAACTTCAAGAAATTAAAAAAATTAAAAAAAGAACAACTTGCTACTTACATTCAAAAATACAACAGGTATAACTGTAAATCCAGAATCTATCTTTGATGTACAAGTTAAGAGACTTCATGAATATAAACGTCAATTACTTAATGCATTACACATCGTATACTTATATGAGAGATTAAATATAATGGATTACGTCCAGTACCAAGAACATTTATTTTTTTGCTGCAAAAAGCATCGTCAGGGTACCAAATGGCAAAAATATAATAAAATTTATCCACTCAATCTCACAAATGATAGAATGTGATGAATTAGTGCGTGAATACATCAAAGTTGTATTTTTTTACCAGATTACAAAAGTAACACTAGCAGAAAAAAATAATTCCAGCGGCTGACATTAGTGAACAAATTTCACAAGCTGGAAAAAGAGGCAAAGTGGAACAGGAAATATGAAACTAATGCTAAATGGAGCTTTTAACATTAGGAACACTTGATGGAGCTAATGTAGAGATTCATGAAGCGGTAGGAGATGACAATATCTTCGTCTTCGGTTTAGAAACTCCAGAAGTAGATGCGTTATATGCTCATGGATATAAACCTTGGGAATACTACAATAATTCTGCAAAAAAATTAAAGAAACATTAGATTTCATTAGAACTATGACTGTCGGTGGTATAAACTTCAACTTTATCGTAGATTACCTATTAACTCAAGATAACTATATGTGTTTAGCTGACTTTGAAAGTTATGTTGCAGCTCAAGAAAAAGTTGCCGAAACTTATCAAGATAAAGAAAAAAATGGGGACAAATGAGTTTAGTAAATACTGCTAACGCTGGAATATTCTCAGCAGATGAGATCTGTAGCTGAATATGCTAAAGATATTTGGAACATAAAGAAAGTAAAATAGAATATTAATACAAAGGGCGACCTAATAGGAAAAAAATTTCCTTAGGTTGCTCTTATTTTTATTAGATTGTAAAAATAAACACACAAAAAAATAAGTGGAATATTATTTAAATTTAGATATAAAGTATATATAAACGTACCATTCTCATAGATAAAATACGATTAATATGATAAAAATTAAAAAGGAAAGACTGTGTAAATTTTAAAAATTAATATTTATTCTGAAATGTACACTTAGTAAATAAAAAAAGAGGTAACTATGGCAAAAGAAAGAGCAGATGTCCTTTGCGTAAGTCAAGGATTATTTGAATCAAGAGAAAAAAAGCAAAACGAGCTATTATGGCTGGTATAGTTTATAATGACAATATTAGAATTGATAAAGCAGGGGAGAAGGTTGAATCAACTGCGGAACTTAGAATTAAAGGTAAACAGATGCCTTATGTAAGTCGAGGAGGGCTTAAATTAGAAAAAGCGATTAATGAATTGAACTTTGATGTGAAAGGCAAGGTAATGATTGATATCGGTTCATCAACTGGAGGGTTTACAGACTGCGCATTACAAAACGGAGCGAAGTTTGTATATGCGCTGAGATGTTGGTACTAATCAACTTGTGTGGAAACTACGTAATGATGAACGTGTAAAAAGTAATGGAACAAACTAACTTCAGGCATTCTGTTAAAGAAGATTTTTGATGTTTATGAAATTGATATTGCTTCAATTGACGTTTCATTTATTTCATTATCATTAATCCTACCAAATCTTGCTGAAATTATAAAAGATGGTGGAGAAGTTTGTGCACTTGTAAAAACCTCAATTTGAAGCTGGAAAAAGATAAGGTAGGAAAAGGTGGAATTATTCGAGATAAAAAAAGTTCAATTAGAAGTCGTAGAAAAAGTATTGCTATTAGCAAATAGTGTTGGGTTTAGTATGACAAATCTATCTTATTCTCCAATAACAGGCGGAGAAGGAAATATTGAATTCTTAATGCTTCTAAAAATATAATGCAGATAGAGAAGTGGAAAAATAGTAAAAATTAATATAGAGCATATTGTAAATAATGCTCATAATCACTTTAAATAGAGGAGGAACCAATGTTAATACAGTTAAATATTAAGCAATTTGGAATAATTGAAAAAAAGCTACTATAGAACTTAAAAAAATGGTTTAACTGTCTTGAGTGGAGAAACTGGTGCAGGAAAATCAATGATTCTAGCGGCAATTTCGCAACTATCTGAGTCAAGAACATCAACATCTTACATTCGTTACGGTGAAGAAAAAGGCAAGTGTTGAAGGTGTATTTGATTTTCCTAAGAGTAAAGAAGTTAAGAAAAATTTTTAACGAACTTGATTTGAGATCTTGAAGATGAGGTAATAGTAGTTCGTCGTGATATTTATAGCAGTGGAAAGAGTGTCTGTAGAATTAACGGAACTATAGTTAATCTTTCGACTTTAAAAAAAGTTGCTGCTCATTTACTAGATATTCATGAACAACACGATAATCAGGTTCTATTGGTAGAAAAAAATCACCTGAACTTGGTAGATTCATTTAATAGAGAAAAAAATTCAACCTGTATATTTAAAATATAAAGAAAAATTTAAAAGAATACCAAGTAATCAAAGAAAAAAATTGATAATTTAAAAACAACAAGAAAGTGATGTTCTTCAAAAAGTGGATTTCTTGAAATTCCAGTATAAAAGAATTAAATCAGATGAAACTAAAAAAAGATGAAGATTTGAGATCTTGAAAAGGATATCGATTACTTAGAGAACTTCGAAAAAGGTAAATACCCTTGCTCATAGCATTACAGATGGTATTGATGGTGAGTACGGGGTATTATCAAAACTTGCAGAAATTAGATCTAATCTAGGAGAGTTAAGTAGATATAATTCTAACTTTGAAGAAAAAGTATGAAGAAGTTACAAATTTATATTATATTCTTGATGATTTAAAATATGAAGTTTCTAGTTATACAGATGTAATTGAATACGATGAAGAAAAAATTAGATCGTTTGATTTTTTTAGATTAGATAAAAATAAAAAACATTAGAGAAAAAAATACTCTAAGCCACTTAATGATCTTATTATCTTTACAGAAACGATTAAAGAAGAATTAGATGAACTAGAAAACTATGAAGAGAACTTCGAAAAACTACTTAGAGGAAAGTAAGAAAAATCGAAGAAGAATTAGCAACGCTAGCAGAGGAACTAAGTTCTATAAGAAAAGATACAGCTTTGAAATTAGAAAAAAACTAATTCAAGATGAATTGAAATTCTTATACATGGAAAAAGAGTATTATTAAAGTCGATTTTTAAAGAAAAAGAATTTTTCAACAACAGGAAAAGACGATGTCAAGATTCTAATTAGTGCGAACTTAGGAGAACCTTTAAAATCATTATCTAAAGTTGCTTCAGGTGGGGAACTTTCAAGGGTAATGTTAGCTCTGAAAATAATTTTCTCAAGAAGTATAGAAGCTACTTCGATAATATTTGATGAAATTGATACTGGAGTAAGTGGAAGAGTATCACAAAGGATGGCTGAAAAAAATGTATCAACTTGGTGTAGGGTTCGCAAGTACTTTTGTATTTCGCACTTACCTCAAAACTACAGCTTTAGCAGATACAAATTTACTTATCAGTAAAGAAATAATAGATAAGAGAACATTAACTGTAATCAGAGAACTATCAGAAGAAGAGAAGATTGCTGAAGTAGCAAGAATGGTGTCAGGAGACACTATGACAAAACTTTCTGAAGAGCACTCTATTGAAATGTTAAGACTAGCAGAAAAAAACTAAAAGCAGATATAAAAAGCAAAACTAAATAAATAGTTAAAGAAAAATACCAAAAAAAGGTATAGGAGGAACATGACAAAAAGAAGGAAAAAAATTTTAAAAAGCACTTAGTGGATTTTTATTATGTAAATTGTTCTGGAGAAATCGTTACGTGTCGCGCATGAGGGAATTTCAGAAATGAGAATATCACACCATTAGTAGGTGATGATGTAAAAAATTCAAATGAGTGATAATAATACAGGATATGTAGTAGAAATTTTTAGAAAGAAAAAAATGAATTATTAAGACCTAAGGTTGCGAATATAGATTACAGTATTATTGTAGTATCTGTTAGAGATCCTGAGTTTTCAAGTAAGCTACTAAATAAAACAATTTGTTTAAATGAAAAATAGTGATGTAGATATTATTATCATTTTTACTAAGTTAGATTTATTAAAAGATGATGAACTAGAAAAAGATGAAAGAAATAATGAATTACTATTACGAAATAGGGATATCAAGTATTTACGAATTCTGAAGAAGATATCGATAAACTTAAAAGAAGTTATTTCTAATAAGTATGTGGCGATATCTGGTCAATCAGGTGCAGGAAAATCTACGTTCATTAATAAACTAGCAGAGCACCTTGATATCGAAACAGGAGAAATTTCGAAACATTTAGGACGCGGACGACACACGACTAGACATACGGAATTTTTATCAAATTGATGATTTTTATATCGCAGATACACCAGGATTTTTCTTCACTTGATATTACATTTATTGAAAAAAGAAGATTTACAATACTTATTTAGAGAGTTTCATGACTATGATTGTAAATTCAAACCATGTAATCACATGGAGGAAATTCAATGTGGTGTCAAAGAAGCGGTAGAAAGTAAACAAATATTAGAAAGTCGCTATGAAGATTATAAAGTTTTATTTACAGAAAAAAACAAAATCAAAAAGAAAAATATATAAAGGAGAGATAAGATGAAGAAAAATTTTACCTTCAATTTTATCAGCAGATTTTTGCTAATTTAGAAAGAGATATTAAAGAATTAGAAAAATATAGGAATTGATATGTTTCATATAGATGTAATGGATGGAAATTTCGTTCCTAACATTTCTTTTTGGATTTCAATAATTGAAGCAATCCGACCTAAAAACAGACAAAGTTTTTGATTGTCATCTAATGATTGCTAATCCAGAAAAATTATGTAGAACAATTTTGTAAAGTTGGTTGCGATATGGTTTCTTTTCATATAGAAGCTACTAATCATGCAGACAGATTAATACAAGTAATCAAGGATAATAGAAAAAAAGCTGGTATAGTATTAAATCCTCAAACACCACTTGAAAGTATTAAATACTTATTACCAAAAAGTAGATTATGTCCTAATTATGACTGTTAATCCAGGGTTTGGTGGTCAGAAGTTCATTCCAGAAATGCTTGAGAAAAATAGAAGAATTAGCTAAGATAAGAGAAGAAAAAATTATAACTTCTTAATAGAAGTAGATGGTGGAATAAATGTAGAAACATCGAAAAGCTTGTCGAGATAAAGGCGCAGACATATTAGTTTGTGGATCATTTTTATTTGGAGCAAGCGATAAAGAAAAAACATTAGGTGAGTTGTTAAAATAATGAATACAAAAAAAATAAGCATAATGTTAGGTGGAGTATTCCCAGAAGAATTACCTTTATCTGACTTATGGTGTGGAGTAGATAGAGGAGCATTGTACTTGCTTGATAAGGGGATAAATCCATTATTAAGTTGCGGAGATTTTGATTCGATAAATTCTGAACAAAGAAAAGAAGTTGAACAAAAAAATCTAAGTACTTTAGAGTAAAAACATAGTGAAGATTTAACTGATGCTGACTTTGCTTTAGAAAAATATACTAGAACTATTTGATTCAGTAGAAGAAATAGATATACATGGAGCAACAGGCAGAAGACTTGATCACTTCTTTTGGAAATATTTTACTTCTAAATAATGAAAAATATAACAGTGTTAAAGTAAAAATTATTGATGCTAATAATATAATAACTATAGCACATAGTGGACAAAAATATTTTTTTGAAAAAAATTGAAGGGTATAAGTATTTCTCAATAGTTCCAATTTATGAGGATACAAAGATGTCTATAAAAAAATTCTAAATATGAAGTAGAAAAATTTAGTCTTGACTTTAAATCGTCCTAATGCAACGAGTAACGAATTTGCTAATGAAAAAGCTATTGAGTTGGAAGTAAGTTCAAATGTATTAGTAATATATTCTAAAGATTAGAAGGAGAATTTATGATTGAGATAATACAATTTATGATAATAGCTGTTCTAGCAGGATTTCTAGGTTCTTTAGTAGGATTAGGTGGAGGAATAATTATCACTCCAGCATTGACAATTTTATTTGGCATAGATATAAAATATGCAATTGGAGCCAGTATCGTTGCAGTAATAGCGACAAGTAGTGGTTCGGCAATAGCATTTGTGAAAGATCATGTAAGTAATATGAGAGTTGGTATGCTATTAGAAGTTTTCACTACAGCAGGAGGAGTTGTAGGGGCCCTTATGGCAGGAATATTCTCTTCTAAGTTGCTATATATCTTTTTCTCGTTAATTCTGTTGAATTCTTTTTATGGTATGCTGAAGAAAACAGGATTAATAACTAAGGTGAAAAAAAGAAGAAGAAAAGGTAGAAAATGATAAATATGCTGATCGATATAAATTAAATTCAACATATTATGATAAAGCAACAGGTAAAACAGTAGCATATAATGTTACTAATGTTCCTCAAGGCTCACTAGTAATGTTTGGAGCAGGTTTTGCTAGTGGATTACTTGGAATTGGTAGTGGAGCGTTCAAAGTTGTTGCATTAGATAGTTATATGAAACTTCCTATAAAAGTAAGTACAGCAACGAGTAACTTTATGATGGGTGTTACAGCAACAGCAAGTGCTTTAATTTACTTTCTTTAATGGAACAATCAATCCAGCAATCGCAGCTCCTATAGCTATAGGAACTTTAATAGGTTCTAGAACTGGAGCAGAAGGTAATGCAAAGATTAGATGCAAAATATATAAGATATATATTCCTACCAATCTTATTATTTACTATAGTTAATATGTTCTTAAAAAAGGGGTGGGGGTGCTTTTAATATGGAAAAGAAAAAAAGATATAAATATCGTTATTTCTAATATTTTAAAGACTGGAGTATTCATTAGTTCATTCTTTATTATAACAGGTATAGTGCTTAGCTTTTATATATGGAGTAGATGGTGTACTAACTATTGAAAGATATACTTTCTCAGAAATGATAAAAGGTTTAACTACATTAAATTATCATTCGTATTTAATGTTTGGTATCTTTTTGTTAATATTAACTCCAGTACTGAGAATCTTTGGGTTACTTTTACGTTTATATTGAAGAAAAAGATTTTAGATTCGTAAGAATTTGTATATTGGTTTTAATAATATTAATCGTTAGTCTAATGTTGGGAGTAACACACAATTAAAAATAAGAAAAATTAAAAAAATATAAAGTTTGACAAGGCGACAATAATGATTTTATTGTAATTTGTGAACAAATTGTGAACGAAAAATGGTAAAAAAAGTGGGAAAAAGTAATACTTTTTATCATTTTTTTGTTTTTACTATAATAAAAACTATGTTATACAATAATAATATAAATATTTGCACTAAATATAATTTAATATTTTTAAAGGAGGTATATCTATGTTGGATCCACTATTACTTGCAAGGATACAATTCGCAGCAACAACAGTGTTCCACTTCTTCTTTGTACCGATTACTATTGGTATGGTGTTCTTAATCGCGATTTTTGAAAGTATTTATGTTAAAACTGGCGATGAGCATTACAAAAGAATTACGAAGTTCTTTGGTCACTTATTCCTAATTAACTTCGCTGTTGGGGTTGTTACAGGTATCCTACAAGAGTTCCAATTTGGTATGAACTGGTCTGAATATTCTTCATTCGTAGGGGATGTTTTTGGACCTTCACTTGCGATAGAAGCATTACTTGCATTCTATCTTGAGTCTACATTTATCGGTATTTGGATTTTCTCTTGGGAGAAAATTAACAAAAAATTACACGCGATGTGTATTTGGTTAGTAAGTATCGGAACACTTATGTCAGCGTTCTGGATTTTATCAGCTAACTCATTCATGCAACACCCAGTTGGTGTTAAATACGTTGAGAACAACGTAATTGGTAAAAAAGCAGAGATGATTGACTTCCTAGCAATCATTAAAAACCCATATTTATGGAACCAATTCCCTCACGTAGTAACAATGGCGTTAACTGTAGGAGCATTTACAATTGCAGGTATTGCATCTTGGAAAATGGTTCGTAAACAAGAAGTTGCAGTGTTCAGAAAAGCATTTAAAGTATCTATCGTAGCTGCTTTAATCGGTTCATTAGGATTGTTTTGGACTGGACATTCTCAAATGCAATATTTAGTAAAAGAATATCCGATGAAAGTTGCAGCTGCTGAGGCTCTGTATGAAGATACAGGAAATTCAGCGCCATTCTCAGTGTTAGCAACAATTGATCAAAAACAACAGAAAAGCAGAACATTATCTTGAAGTTCTGGTATGTTAAGTTTCTTAGCATATGATAAATTTGAAGGAAGCCTTAAAAGGTATGAAAACTCTTCAAAAAGAAATGGATGAGAAATACTATCCAGTAGTCGGAAAACACATCGATTACACACCAGACGTACCAACAATTTATTACTCATTTAGAGTTATGTCTGGTTCAGTTGGTATCTTAATCTTAATGTCGTTACTTGGTACTATATATGCATTCAAGAGAACTGAAATTAAAAAACGTTGGTTCTTACAACTTATGCCATGGACTTTACTAGTAGCTGAAGTTGCTACTGCTTGTGGTTGGATTATGGCAGAGATGGGACGTCAACCTTTCTTAATCTTCGGAGTGATGGCTACTGAATCTGAGTTTCTCCAAACTCAGCATCATCAGTACTGTTCTCACTATTAGTATTCTGTGCACTATACACAATTTTAGGTATTGCACAATTTGTAGCGTTCAGATATACAATGAACAAAAAAGAAACAACTGTGAAGGAGGTAGCATAGTATGGATTGGTCAGTAGCTTTACCAAATATATGGTTCTTACTTATTACAATACTATTTACAGGGTTCTTCGTGTTAGAAGGATATGACTTCGGAGTTGGGGTTTTAGCTCAAGTATTAGGTAAAAACTGATGAAGATAAACGTGTTTACTTCAATACAATTGGTCCTTTCTGGGATGCAAACGAAGTTTGGTTATTAACAGGTGGTGGAGCGATGTTCGCAGCGTTTCCTATCTGGTATGGTAAATTATTCAGTGGATACTACATCGCATTTGTATTAATGCTTGTTGCATTAATCTTACGAGGCGTATCATTTGAATTTAGAGGTAAATTAGGAGATAATAGAGCTTGGATTAAATCATTCGATATAGCAATGTTTGTTGGTAGCTTACTTCCTCCAGTATTATGGGGAGTTGCAGTAGCTAACTTCATGACAGGAGCAAACCTAGACGCTAAGAAAAACTTAGTTGATGGTTTCTTAGGATTATTATCACCATTTACTATTCTAGGTGGAGTAATGATGTTACTTCTTATGTTAGTTCACGGAGCACAATTCTTAGCTCTTAAAACTACAGGGGAATTAAGAAACGCAGCTCGTGCAACATCTGCATTACTATTCCCATTTGCTGCGGTAGTAACATTAGTATTCGCAATTTGGGCTTTATTTAAAACAGATATTTTCACAACAAACTACTACGTTGGATTAGTACTAGCTTTAATAGCAGTCGCATTCTTTGTGTTATCATTTGTTTTAAACTTCAAAGGTCGTGACTTAGGTGCATTCTTAAGTACATCAGGAACTTTAGCGTTCCTAACTCTAAGTGTCTTCGCTGGTATGTTCCCACGTGCTATTATAAACAGTAATGATGTTAGTCAATCACTATTTATTTATGATGCTGCGAGTGGAGTATACACTCTAAGACTTATGACAATAGTTGCATTATTCCTATTGCCATTCGTTTTAGGATATCAAGTTTGGTCATATTCTATTTTTAGAAAACGACTAACTAAAGAAGATGAATTGGAGTATTAGTCAATGAAAAAAAGGAAGCAAAATTAAAACTTCCTGTTAAAAAAAGTCTTACATTGACACTATTAATATTATCAATATTCGAAGCAGCTTGTATAATTATACAAGCTGCTTTTTTATCAAAAGCTATAGTAGGGTTATTTGATAAAAATTATGATAATGTTGTTAGAGATAGTGTCCTTTTTTTAATAGGTTTTATATTTAGGATAGTATTTTTACATTTACAACAATATTTTCACAGAAAACCATGCGATTGAGTTCGAAAAAGAACTTGAGAAAAAAACTTCTAAGAAGTTATTTTGATTTAGGTACTGATTTTACTTCAAGAGAAGGGATCAGGAAAAATTAGTAACTTTAGCAATTGATGGTATTGGAAAAAGTAAAACAGTATTTTTGAACTAAATGTATCAAAAACAAATACGTGGAGCAATTATACCAACCTTAGTAGTTATTTTTTTATATTTTATACAGATTATGTTTCTGCATTAATGATAATATCTGTAATCCCAGTTATCGTTATTTTTATGATACTGCTAGGAATTAATGCTAGAGATATGGCGAAATAGACAGTATAAAAAAATATAGAGCTCTGTCTAATAACTTTATTGATACAATTCGAGGAGTGGAAACACTTAAATTCTTAGGGAGTAAGTAAAAATTACTTACCAATAATGGAGAAGAAAAATAGAGAATATCGTCAAAGTACAATGAAAACACTAAGTGTGGCATTTTTAAATAGCTTCGCATTAGATTTCTTAACAACTATAGCAATTGCACTTTTAGCGGTTAGATTAGGGATATTATTATTAGATGGTAGTACAGTACTATTGCCATCATTAACGGTGTTATTAATAGCACCTGAATTTTTTTCCTGCCGATGAAACAAGCTGCAACAGATTATCACGCAACACTCGATGGTCAAATGGCTTATGAAGATATTAATAGAATGATAATTGATAATGAGAAAAAAATAAATCTGAGAAATCTTCTATTGAGAGTGTGGATAGTATTGAACTAAAAAAATATAGGGTTTAATTAAAGATGAGAAGAAAAATTCTTGATAATATTACTTTGTCAATAAACAAAGGTGAAAAAGATTTGTCTTGTAGGACAAAGTGGGAGTGGTAAAAACTTCATTAATTTCAATATTATCTGGATTTAATGAACAAAGTGAAGGTGAAATATTAATTAATGACGAAGTTACAAATCTAAAAAAATGTACACTGGTCAAATAATATTTCGTATATTTCACAGTTTCCATATATATTCCTGATACAATTCGTAATAACATTTTTATTCTATACTGATGAAAATGTTAGTGAAGAGTACTTAAAAGAAATTAGTGAATTAGTAGGCTTAGATAAATTTATTTCAACTCTTCCACAAGGGTTTGATACTAGTATCGGAGAAGGTGGACAAGAGTTAAGTGGTGGTCAAGCACAACGTATAGCTATTGCCAGAGCTTTTAATAAGTAATAGAGAAATAATTATTCTAGATGAACCTACTAGTCACTTGGATATTGAAACAGAGTTCGAAATTAAAGAAAAAAATTGTTAGAGTTATTTAAAGGAAGAACAGTTATTATAGCTACACATAGACTACACTGGTTAAATAATGTAGATTATGTGTTAAATCTAGAACAAGGAAGGGTTAGTGATTTCGAGAAAGTCGTAGAATTTAAAAAAATTCACCTCGATTTGATCAGTTAAAAAGCTAATCTAGTAGGAGGTAGCTATAGTGAAAAAAATAATTCAATTGTAAGAAAAAGAACTTAAAAAGAAAAAAAGCTGTCATGAGTGGAATAATCTTCTTAGGATTAATGTCAGTTATTAGTGGAGCAGCGTTAATGTATGTATCAGGATTCTTAATTAGTAAAGCTTCATTACGTATAGGAAATATCCTAATGTTACAAGTTCCAACTGTATTAACTAGAACATTCTCACTAGCGCAATCAACATTTGCTTATATCCAAAGACTAGTAAGTCATAACTTAGTATTAGGAATAATTGAAAAAATGCGTAGTAGAGTGTACAAAATTTTTAGAACCTAAAGCATTAAAAACTTAAGAAAGAATATAAATCTGGAGATTTACTAGGTATTATTTCAGAAGATATTGAAAAATATGCAAAATATTTACTTAAAAAACAATCTTCCCAAGTATAATCTCATTAGTATTGTATGTAATATTTATTACAGTTATGTTTGGATATGATATGAATTATGCAATCTTAGCATCTTTATTCGGATTATTTATAATATTTGTAGTTCCATTTGTGTCATTAACAATCACACGAAAAAAACTTCCAAATTATGAAAGAAGCTAAATATAATTTATATCGTGATTTTACTAGTGCAATTTTTTTGGATTAAGTGACTGGATTTCTTCTAATAAAGTAAATGAATTTATGGATGATTATCAAGTAAAAAGAAGAAAAAAACTTCTAAAAACGTGAAAGAAAAAAATTAAAATATTCGTTCACTTAAGAGAAAAACTTTGTAAACCTACTTGCTGGAGCCACAGCATTCTTAATGATTTATAGTTGCTGGAATATGTCGATGAATAATATTATCGAAAATGTATATATTGCATCATTTTGTATGATGGTATTATCCGTTCTTAGTGTTGCTGTAATGACGAGTGAAGCTGTTGCTCATATACCAGGTTACGAAGTATCAATCAATCGTGTTAAAAGAATTTTACGCTCAAGAAGATGATGAACAAATTGAAGTAACTGATGCGAAAAAAATTCTGATGGTAATATTATTGATGTCAAAAATTTATCTTTCGAATATGAAGAAGGTAAAAACAATATTAAACAACTTATCACTTTCAATCAAGAAAGGTGAGAAAGTAGCAATATTGGGAAGAAGTGGTGTAGGTAAATCTACATTAGTAAAACTATTAACTGGGACATATACTGACTATAAAGGAGAAATAGTTGTACTAGATAAAAAACCAACAGAAAAAATGTTAGGTACAGAAATTTCACTATTAAACCAGAAACCGTATTTATTTGATATGACTATTAGAGAAAATTTAAAACTTGCTCTTTTAGATGCAGGGTATAGAAGATTCTGAAATTGAAAATAAAAATTAATGATAGTTTAGAAAAAGCACAATTATCTAAATTGCTTCAAAAGTTTACCAGACGGGATAGATACTAATGTATTCGAAACCGGAAGTAGATTTTCAGGTGGAGAACGTCAACGTATCGCTTTTTTGCTAGAAGTATAATTCAAAAATAATGAATTACTACTATTAGATGAGCCAACTGTGGGGTTGAGATCCAAAAACTGAACATGAATTATTAACTACAATTTTTGAATCTAGTAAAAGATAAAACAATCGTATGGATTACCCATCATTTAAACTCTATCGAATATATGGATAGAATAATCTTCATTAAAGATGGAGAAATAGAAATGGATGGAACCCATAGTGAGCTATACGCAACAAATGATAAGTATAGAAAACTATATGATATGGATAATATAGCGTAAAGTATAAACTGATTCGGGAATATTAATTTACAAGTAATTTTTCGAATCAGTTTTTATTTAAGTGATGATTATTATACTTTGAAAGTTTTGAAATTGTTTTTTTCAGAACTTTCTTTTTTTAATATTCAATTACATTTATGTTATAATAAGGAAGTTAATGTAAAATTAAATGAGTCTAAAAAATAGCACAAAAATTAATTTTACAATGAATAATAAAAATTTTATTGTATAGAAATATTGAGGTAATATATGCAAAAAGAAAAAAATAAAAATAGTAATACAAGGAGCAAGGGAAAATAATCTTAAAAAATATTGATTTGGAAATTCCACGTGACAAGTTTGTTGTTATTACTGGACTAAGTGGTAGTGGTAAAAGTTCACTAGCCTTTTGACACTATCTATGCAGAAGGACAACGTAGATATGTAGAAAGTCTTAGCGCCTATGCGAGACAGTTTCTTGGAAATTTAGAAAAAGCCAGATGTTGATCTTATCGAAGGATTATCGCCAGCTATATCAATAAATCAAAAAAACAACGTCGAAAAATCCAAGATCGACTGTTGCGACAGTAACGGAAATCTACGATTACCTGCGTTTGCTTTATGCAAGAATTGGAGAAATTTATTGTCCAAATCATCATGAGAAGATAGAAAGTAGTTCAATAAGTCAAATCGTAGATGCAATTATGCAGATGCCAGAACGTAGCAGAATACAAATCGTAGCCCCTATCGTAAAAGATAAAAAAAGGTACACAAAAAAATAATAGATAAATTAATTAAAGACGGATATATTCGATTTAAAAATTAATGATGAATTATATGAAGTTGGAGATATACCAGAATTAGATAAAAAAATAGAAAAACACTCTATTAGTGTTATTATAGATAGAATTGTCATAAAAAGAAGGTATTGAAACTCGTTTAGCAGATTCATTAGAAACATCATTAAATCTTTCTAATAATGACTTAGTAGAAATAGATGATGTTAAAGAAGAAACTACACAATTGTTCTCGACAAAAATATAGCTGTAAACATTGCGATTTCACGTTGGGTGATTTAGAACCTCGTATCTTTTCATTTAACAATCCTCAAGGAGCATGTCCAGAATGTGATGGTTTAGGAATGCATGAGACTGTTGATGTTAATAAAATTATTGATAAAGATTTATCAATAAATGAAGGTGCAATTTTAGTTTATAATAATGCAACATCTACATATTATCCAAGTCTAATAAAATGTGCATGTGAGCACTTCGGAATAGATATGGATACTCCGTTTAAAGATTTGAAAAATGAACAACAACAAATTATATTATACGGAAACGATCAAGAAGAAATTACTCATAAGTATATTAATGATGAAGGTATTATGCGTACACGCATAGTATATTTTTGAAGGTGTAGCGAATAACATCCTTAGACGTTATAAATCAGGAATGACTAGAGCGACGAGAGAAGCGATGGCTAAGTATATCAAAGAAGATTCATGTCGTAGTTGTAAAGGTCAACGTTTAAAACCGGAGATATTATCGGTTTACGTTGCTGGAAAAAAATATCGCTGAAATTTGTGAGATGTCTATTAAAGATAGTTATGAATTTTTTTCCAAAATATAAAATTAAGTGAAAAAAAGATTATGCAATAGCAAAATTAGTACTTAAAGAAATTAAAGGCAAGATTACAATTTTTAAAATGATGTAGGACTAGATTATTTAACATTAGATGAGATCTTCAGGAACATTGTCAGGAGGAGAAGCTCAACGTATTCGCTTAGCGACTCAAATTGGTTCGAAACTGATGGGAGTTACATACATACTAGATGAGCCGTCAATTGGTTTTACATCAAAGAGACAATGAAAAACTAATTAATACTATGTTATCTATGAGAGATTTAGGAAATACAGTATTAGTAGTTGAACATGATGAAGACACAATGATGGCTTGTGACTATATTGTTGACATTGGTCCTAAGGCTGGTGAACACGGCGGTCAAGTAGTAGCGGTTGGAACACCAGAAGAAATTATGGCTAATGAAAATTCTATAACTGGAGCATATTTATCAGGACGTAAAAAATACCAGTACCGACTGAAAGAAGAGAAGGTAATGGTGAGAATATAGTCATTAAAAAAGCTAGAAAAAATAATTTGAAAGACGTTAATGTGAAGTTTCCGCTTGGTAAATTCATTGGAGTTACAGGAGTATCAGGAAGTGGAAAAATCAACTCTAGTTAATGAGATATTATTTAACTCTGTAAAAATGTTCTTAATAAAGAAGAAATTGATACAACGGTAGTAAAAATCGGTAGAAGGAATTGCTGGTAATATTGATAAAAATTATTGATATTGATCAAAGTCCAATCGGAAGAACTCCACGAAGTAATCCGGCAACTTATACTGGAGTATTTGATGATATAAGAGATTTATACGCTAGTACAAATGAAGCAAAAATTACGAGGATATAAAAAAAGGTCGATTTAGCTTTAATGTTAAAAGGTGGTCGTTGTGAAGCTTGTAGTGGAGACGGAATATTGAAAAATAGAAATGCACTTTTTACCTGATGTTTATGTACCATGTGAAGTATGTAAAGGTAAAACGATACAATAGAGACATTAGAAGTTAAATATAAAGGTAAGAGCATAAGTGATGTACTTGATATGACGATAAAAGAAGCGTACGAATTTTTCGAGAATATTCCTAAGATAAAAAAATAAACTAGAAACATTAGTACATGTAGGACTTGATTACATACGATTAGGGTCAAAGTGCAACAACCTTATCAGGTGGAGAAGCTCAAAGGGTTAAATTAGCGAGTGAACTTTATAAGAAATCTACAGGTAAAACACTGTATATTCTAGATGAGCCAACAACAGGTTTACATATTGATGATATTAGTAGATTAATAAAAATTATCGATAAATTAGTTGATGGTGGTAATACTGTAGTGGTGATTGAACACAATCTAGATGTTATAAAATGCTGCGATCATCTTATAGATTTAGGTCCAGAAGGTGGAGTAGGAGGAGGAACAATTCTTGCAGAATGTACTCCCAGAACAATTAATTGAAAAATAATGAAAGTTACACAGGACAGTTTCTGAAAAAAACTTTTAAAAATAAAAAAACACATTAAATAAAAAATAAGTCTAAAACAAATAAATATTAGAAAAAAATATTTTTGTTATTTTTTTACATTATGAAAAACCGTTTTAAAAATTAAGGTTTTATAAAAAAATATACAAAAACAGTATGTTTATACAAATTTTGAGGTTGTTTTAAAAGATTAAGTGTGGTAAAATATAAATATAAAACTAAAGCGCTTGTAAGACTTACCATACATTCAGGTCCTAACACTTTTTGAACGGGAATGAAAAATCGCTTATCAGTATAAAAATGCTTCCTTTGAGAAGACTTTAGAAAGTAAGGCTATCGTACCCACCTGATTATATCAGGACCAATTTAGGTAAGAATCTACGGCGTTTTTGGTTTTTTAAGAGCTAATTTAAAAGTCCTAATTATGTGAGAACTCATAGATGCGGTAGGTTATTGATATCTAAATTCGTTTTGTAAAAAGCTTTTTAGATATTTAATAAACTTTTGCAGGGAGTGACTCGACAAAAATCGATTTCTCAGAAATCACGATTTTTTTGAGTCACTCCTTTTTATTATTTGATTTTAGAAGAATATGGAGAATAAAATGTTACATCAATTTTCAAGAAATGAATTAGTAATAGGAACTGAAGGTTTAGAATTATTAAAAAAATAAAAGAGTAGGAATACTAGGTATAGGAGGAGTAGGATCTTTTGCTGCTGAATCATTAGCTCGTTCTGGGGTTGGTTCACTAGTTTTTAATGGATAAAGATAATATTGACATTACGAATGTCAATAGACAAATTCACGCTACAACTGAAACTGTTGGATGTAGTAAAGTACAAGAGATGAAAAACGAATTTTAGCTATTAATCCAGAATGTGAAGTTATAGCTATTCAAGACTTCTACACAGAAGATACTTATCCTATATTTTATGAGAAACCACTGGATTTCGTGATAGATGCATGCGATACGGTGACGTTTTAAAAATACATTTAATAAAAATATTGTTTAGCTAATAATATCCCAGTTATCAGCGTAATGGGTGCTGCTAATAAGCAAGATCCAACAAAATTTCAAATTGCTGATATTAGTAAAACAACAGTTTGTCCTTTAGCAAAAAGTAATAAGGACAAAAATTCAAAAAAAGAAAAAAATTCGTGGGAAAGTACCAGTAGTATTTTTCTACAGAAAGTCCAACAGTTGCTAATAAAGAATATTTAGAAAAAATTGGAAAACAAGATTCAGAAATACGTAAAGCTAAGATACCACCAGCTTCTAACGCATTTTGTCCATCAGTAGCTGGTCTTATAGCAGCTAATTATGTTTATACAGTGTTATTGAAAAATATAAAAAAATATTAACTGTTGAAAAAAACCTATTTAAAGAATGAAAAACAACGCTAGTTATAGCGTTGTTTTATTTTTATCAAGGTTGACATATCAAAGTTTATACTAATTTTTCTGTAAAAAAATTACACATAATTTGAAAAACAGTATTTTCATATTAGTATAAAAAGGTTCGAAAATTTATAATTTAATTTGATTTTTTTATAAAAAAAGGTATAATAGTTATAGATGAGAAAGGAGGATTACTTTGAAGAATAAAGGAACATTACTGGCACAAAACTTAAAAAAACTTCGAAAAAAATGAACAATTACTCTATGTCAACTGTAGCGGATAAACTAGAGTTATCATCTCATGGTGTTTACGCTAACTGGGAATATGGTCGAAACGAACCTAATGTAGCGACACTAGTATCTATTGCGAAACTATATAACGTATCAATAGATGAACTTGTGGGGTATAAAAACAGAAAAAAAGGGGAACCAGATGAGTTGGCAGATACGCACTTTGAAGTAATTGATATGATTAAGTCACTTGATAGTGAAGATTGTAAATTAGTAGAAGAAGTTTTGAGAAGATTTAGGGGATATTCTTTTTTTCTAGAAATATAAATCTATAACAGACTCAAATACTTAGGCTATAGGGTTATAATGTAGTAAATTAAATTAATAGTTTTTAAATATAGGCTAAGTGATAATACTTAGCCTATATTTTTCCTTTTCTTTAGGAAATGGGGTGATAGCTATTGATGTAAAAAAATTTTGATGAATCGTATAATTAACGAATCAATAGAAAAAAAGAGCCAGTGATATCCATATATACCCGCATATATCCGGAAATTCCTTTATACAACTCAGAGTGAATGGACACCTGAGTAAATATGAAAAGATTTTACTAATAGGGAGTTAGAACAAATTATATCTTTATTGAAATTTAATGCCAATATAGATATTTCAAGAAATAAAGAACCTCAAAGTGGTCGTTTCGTTTATAATTATAACGAAAAAGATTATTTTTTTACGCGTTTCTACATTACCTTTAAGCGAACTTAATGAGGGATGTGTAGTGAGGATTTTTATTAATGAATTAGAAGATGTTGATTATAGTATCTTTGAAGAAGATAATCAATATATAAATAACCTTTCAAAAAAAGAGCCTATGGTCTAATATTATTTTCTGGGCCAACTGGTAGTGGGAAATCAACATCAATGTATAAACTAGCAAATGAACTTGCTAGTAGGGATAAACAGGTAATTACTGTAGAAGATCCTGTAGAGAAAAACATACCGACTTTAATCCAAATGCAGGTAAATGAAAAAAGCTGGAATAAATTACGATAATGCATTAAAAATCAATTTTACGATGCGATCCAGATGCTATGATTATCGGTGAAATCAGAGATTTTTAAAACAGCTAGTCAAGTAATTACTTCATCATTTTCTGGTCATTTAGTACTAAGTACAATTCATGCAGAGAATTCTATCGGTGTAATTAATCGATTAAAAGATTTAGACCTGTCATTAGAAGATATTAAGCAAACTATACTTTGTATTATTTCTCAAAAGATTGGTGAACTTAAAAAAACTGGAAAAAGAGGATTAGTAACAGAAATATTGAAAAAAGAAGATATTCATGATTATATAGATAATAATAAGATTATAGCAGACTCTTTAGAGCATAAATTTCAATTAGCATGTGAGAAGGGGTTAATTACTACTGATGAAAAAAAGAAAAAAATGGGGATATTAAAAAAAGCTCTAGACAAAGAGAATAAAAATATATTTTATAAAAACGTCTATATGAATTAATTGATCATGGATACATGCTTGAGGATTCTTTAGAATTTTTGCTTATTCAATATGAAGTTGCTGATGACGAAATTAAAAAAGATAAAAAGAAAAAAACTCTCTAACGGAAGTAAATTATCCGATATATTGGGATATCTTGGTTATTCACAACTAATTGTTAGTAAAAATAAAAATTTGCTGAAGATTATGGTCGAATAGAAGATATGTTACTCGAAGTTGAAACATATCTAAAAATAAAAAAATACAACAAGAAAAAGGTAATAAAAACTTTACGATATCCACTATTTTTTTAACACTCACATTAATATGCCCTAATTATGGTGTTTAATGCGCTAGTAATTCCACAATTTGAGAACATCTATACTTCATCTAACATTAAGATGGATCTCCAAACCCTTATATTAATTAAATCATTATATTATATTCCAAAAATTCATTTCAATAATGTTTTTGCTTACTCTTATAGGGATAGGTTACATTTTTACACAATTAAATATAAGCCAAAGCTATTTTTAAAATCTCTTTTATACATTCCTAGAGTAAGGAATTATTCTAAACTATACTTTTCTTACAGATTTTCTATGGAATTAAGTTTATTTCTAATGAGTGGATTTTCAATGAAAAACTGCTTTAGAGGTAATGGTTGCAGAAAAATTATGATTACTATTTGACGCTCTTTTTCTAAAAAGAATCTTAGATGAGTTAGACCAAGGTATAAACTTCGAGGATTCCATTGGAAAAAAATTAAATACTTTGATAAATCTATGAGAAAAATTTGTGAATCATGGAAAAAAATAATGGTTTTGATTGATAAAGAATTAAAATTATTCAGTGAACTTATGTTAGATACTTTTCTAACATCGTTAGATAAAAAAACTTGAAAAAAAGTTACAACCTATTTTATTTGGTATTTTTAGCCGTAGTTATTGTCGGATTGTATATGGTTATTCTTTTGCCGATATTTAATATGGCTAGCTCTCTTAGATAAGGAGGAATATATGGAAAAATATTATTAAAAAGTTGAAAAAAACAAGCAAGCGTTCACATTAATTGAGATGTTGATTGTGCTATTTATAATTGCAATACTTCTAATTCTTATAATCCCTAATATTACTAAGAATATAGATACTGCAAAAAGATAAAAAGCTCTGAAGCATATGAAAAAAACAGTTCAATCCCAAGTAACAGCCTATGAAATTAATGAAAAAGATAAAGATGTTACTTTTGAAAAAAACTAGTTGATAAAACATTATTTAGATGGTACAGCAGATAAAGCTAGTACAGCACCAAATGGTAAAAAAATAGTAATAGCCAATGGTAAAGCAACATTACAAAAATAACGGGGCATTTTCTTTAGTAGAAATGTTAGCGGTACTTATGATAGTAAGTATTATAGTAATCATATTATCTAGAATATCTATAAATACCTATGAAAAATACCAGGAAAGGTTAGCTATTAATGAACTTGTTTCTGAAATATACAACGTCCAAACAAGAAGCTTAAATGAAAGAAGAACATTTATTTGCTTTTATATGAATGATGAGGAGTACGATACTTTTTTTATGATAATCATGAGCATTGGAAAAAAATAAAAAGGGTAGGGAAGCCAAAATTAGGATCGAGATCAGTGACCTTTGAATACAGGAAAGGAAATTTAGTGTCTAAAGCAAATACTGTAGATGTACAATTTGATAACAGTAAGTATAGAATAATTGTTCATTTAGACACTGGATACATAACACTTGATGAAATCTAATAAGAAAGGTTTTTACTTTTGTGGAGATGATAGGGGCATTGTTTATTTGCTCATTATTATTCGTATTTTTGATTCCTAATATGGTACGCCAATACTCAAATTTAAATAAAAATTGAAAAAGAATTAGAAATGAAGGAAATATTATATGAGGAGATTTGTAGTCACTACAAAGATCACACATTCACAGTGACAAGAGGTGACTATTACATAAGTGTAGATGAAAAAAATCAGCTAGAATAGAGGATGAACATACTGGTGAAAAAAAGTTAGCTATAGTTAAGGATAAAAAAAGCATTCACCTTATTTGAACTCACAGTATCCTTATTTCTATTAATTATTTTAACTCTATTACTTATGTTAATCATACAAACTACGATGACTACTTCAAAAAGATTTCTAGATTATTCTAATTACGAATATGCTCTTGCTCATAAGAAAATATTAGAAACGTATAATAATAGCGCTAAAGTTTATCAGGAAAAGTAATTACATCTTAATGAAAAGTAAAGATGATGTCGAAGACGTAAGGATTAACTTTAGAGGTGGAAGGATATATATAGATAAATTCAAAGATTCTAATAATTTTTGCTGGATACATTCTTGTTTTAAAAAAATATGAAGAGTTATTCTTTATCACAAGAAAATGACATAATACATGTTTCAATTGTTGATAAAAGTGATCACGAACGAGAGATGTTTTTAAAAGTCAAAGATGAAAAAAACTGACAAAGAGAAAGAAAAAGAAGAGAAGGCAAAAGAGGAGAAAGAGAAAAAAAGATAAAGAAGAACATGATGAACATGATAAGGAGGGTGAGTAAATTATGAATTCAAAAAAAGAATTATAAAAGAGCGAATGCTATAGTTGCCTCACTACTTGTAACACTGTTAGTAATAACAGTTTTGTTCAGCATAATAGGAATATACATAAATAAAAATGTATAGTTTAAAAAAATTTGAACGATTATTATGATAAAAAAATAGTACAGCAACTTCAAGAAAAATAGTAAATCTAAATAATAAGTAGACATCCTAATCTCAAATGCTGAGGTTAGGATGTTTTCTATTAAAGGCTTTAGCCAGTTGAGGAGCGAAGTCTCCGAAACAAAAACCACCCGCTATGCGGGTGCGAGATAAGAGTTAAACATTGAAAAAAATCATCCTTTCTTGATAAAAATAAGAGTAGTTCAAGCTCTAAAAATAAAGAAAGGATGATTTTAATTATGGCAAATAAACATAATAGTTTATCGCATACAAAGTGGTTATGTAAATACCATATTGTATTTACCCCTAAGTATAGACGAAAAATAGAATTTAATCAATACAAACGAGATATAGTAGATATAATAAAAAGGTTATGTAAGTATAAAGGAGTGGAAATAATAGAAGGACATATAATGCCAGATCATATACATTTGCTGTTATCAATACCACCGAAGTATAGTGTATCAAGTTTTATGGGGTATTTGAAAGGGAAAAGTTCACTGATGATATTTGATATGCATGCAAATCTGAAGTATAAGTATGGGAATAGAAAGTTTTGGGCAGAAGGATACTATGTAAGTACAGTAGGTTTGAATGAAAGTACAATAAAAAAATATATCAGAGAACAAGAAGCGCATGATATTGCAATTGATAAATTGACAACAAAAAGAATATACAAATCCATTTGGAAATAAGAAAAAATAAATAAACCCGTTTGACGGGTAGCGGGCGTCAAAATACAATAGGGCTTGAACGAATGTGAAAGCTAGCGCCTTGAGGTGCGGGTTAGTAACAAAGGGTTATACCTGAAGAGAAAACCACCCTTTTTCAGGGGTGGTCATTATTTTAAATTTAATAAAAGCAGTACTATAGTTAAGCAAATAGACACAAAAATATGAAAATTAGTTTTAGGTTAAGGGAGTGACTCGAAAATCGTGATCTCGGAGAAACAAGATTTTGTTGAGTCACCCTCTGTACAGTTTATTAGATATCAAAAAAACTTTTCTAAAAGCGAATTTGGATATTAATAAACCACTGCGTCTATGAGTTCTCATATACACTTTGTTAAATTTTAGGTTTTTTTAGGGTCAGCCCCTTATTTTAGGAATTAAACAAATAATTTTACTATATTATAACATGTAAAAAAATTTGAAAAAAACTCTTTATAGGTATATAATTAAGTGTTGGCAAAAATTTTTATTATAAAGAGGATAGTATGAGAAATTTAATAAAAAAATGCTGGAACTTTACAAAGATCCTAAATACAAAAAGTATTGTTAATTACATATTCTTTTGGAGTTTGTACAACGCTAGTAAATGTTGTTACATATTTTTATTTTGTATTATTATGGAATGGAAGTTAGACCAGCGAATTTAATATCTATAACATTATCGATTTTTATTCGCATATTTTTGTTAATGCTAAATACGTATTTAATTCTAAGGCTGTTGGATTTAAGAAAGTTCTATACGAACTTACAAAAATTCTTCACAGCTAGATTATCTACGCTTGTTATAGAAGTATTTGGAGTGGAGTTATTCATTTACTTAGGAATGAATGCATATTTAAGTAAATTTATTATTCAATTCGTAGTACTTGTTGCTAATTATGTAATTAGTAAATTTTTAGTTTTTACAAAGGAGAAAAAAATAACTAATGAAATGGTTTATTACTGATATGGATGGAACTTTTTAAATGATAAAAAAAGAAGTTGCACCGAATGCAAAAAGATGTAATTGTCAGACTGCAAGATAAGGGAAGTAAATTCATAATTGCCACAGGAAGACCAGACATTGCGGTAAAAACACTATTATCACAACTTAGGGATGAACGATGTAGTTATTTCTAACAATGGAAGTTTAATTAGAAATCTATTAACAGGTGAAATAGTATATCAAAAAGAGCTTTTAAAAATGGAAGAAATAGAAAAAAATATACAGTATGTTTAAAGAATTAAACGATGATGAGATAGAATTTCATGTTTATACGTTAAACTATATATACTGTACACATTTATCATTTAGCATGGCGCGTATGAAACGTATAGAAGCGAATATGCCAGAGGAGTTGAAGACACTGATGTATATTCACGAAGACATTATTGGTGAGCTTAAGAAAAACAATGAAGATTGCCAAAAAATTATGATGATTGCAAAAGATCATGATAAAGTGGTGAATTTCTTTAACAAGGTTAGTGAAGTGTTAGAAGTTGATGGAACATTTTCAGCGACTAATTTCTTTGATATCATGCCGAAAAGGATGTAACAAAGGTACTGCGATTGAAAAACTAGCTGAATATTACAAGTCTCCGATAGAAGATTGCGTAGTGTTTGGCGATAATTTCAATGATAAAGAAATGTTCGATGTAGCAGGATGGAGTGTCTGCCCAAGTAATGCGAAAGAAGAAATTCAAAATATGTGTGATGAAGTTATTGGAAATAATAATGATTTTTTTCTGTAATTAAATATGTAGAAGATTATTATAAAAAATTAAATAAATACTTGATAACTTAGCGAAAATTTGATAAATTAGAAGGTAGCGTATTAATTACCTATATAGCGATTTACATATAAATAATTTTATATTTGATTACTATAAATTGTACAATGAAAAATAAAAATAAAGGAGAACTTTCATGAGAGGAAGAAGAAATGAGAAGAAAAAGTTCAGTAGAATTATTGCTTTCCTGTCATTAGTTGTTATTATTCTTACTTCAATAGGATTAACATCAAAAATCTAATGCAGAAAAAAGTAAATCTTGGACTGGATCTTCAAGGAGGATTTGAGGTACTATACCAAGTAGAACCGCTTAAAGAAGGTCAAACTATAGATGAAGCAGCTGTAAAAAGCAACTGCAGATACTATTAGTAGACGTATTAACATTCTTGGAGTAAGTGAACCGGTTATTACCGTTGAATCAGGAAATAGAATTCGTGTTGAACTTGCAGGTGTTAAAGATCAAGAATCAGCTCGTAAAGTATTATCAACTCAAGCGAACTTAACTATTCGTGATATTGAAGATAAGGTACTGTTAGATGGTTCTGATTTAGAAGAAAATGGTGCTTCTCAAGGATTTGATCAAAACAACAAGCCAGATGTTAACTTGAAGTTAAAAAGATGCTGATAAATTTGGTAATATAACTTCAGAAATCAGCAAACGTGGGCAAGGTCAAAAACTTAATGGTTATTTGGATGGATTTCAATGAAGGAGATTCATTCAAATCTGAAGTTACTAAAGAAAAAAACCAAAAATACATTTCTGCACCGCAAGTAGCACAAACTATTAACTCTAAAGACGTTCAAATCACTGGTAACTTTACTGTAAAAAGAAGCTAAAGAAATGGCTGCTTTATTAAACTCAGGTGCTTTACCAGTTAAATTAACAGAAATTTACTCTAATTCAGTAGGTGCTCAATTTGGTGCCGATGCGTTAAATCAAACAGTATTTGCAGGAGCTATTGCATTAGCTATTATCTGTTTATTCATGTTAGTTATTTATCGTGTACCTGGATTTGTAGCTAGTGTGATGATGGCAGCTTATGTATATATTACAGTAGTATTTTTCAATATGATATCTGGGGTGCTAACACTTCCTGGTATCGCAGCCTTAATTCTTGGGGTTGGTATGGCGGTCGATGCTAATATCATTATGTATGAAAGGATTAAAGAGGAAGTTCGTGCTGGATATCCGCTGAAAAAAGCATACTTAGATGGTGCTAAACAGTCATTATGGACAATCTTCGACTCGCAATTCACAACAGTTATCGCTGCAGTAGTACTATTCATCTTTGGTACTAGTAGTGTTAAAGGATTTGCGACAATGTTACTATTATCAATACTTGTCAGCTTCATGACTGCGGTATTTGGTACTAGATTATTACTAAGTCTGTTGGTAAACTCTAACATCTTTAATAACCACCCAGGGTACTTTGGTGTAAGTAAGAAGAGTATTCATGAAACTAAGTTTGGTATTAACTCACTTAACTTAAGTACAAAAATTTGAATGGCTAAGCTTTACTAAGCACATGAAGAAATTCTTTGCATTAAGTATTGCAATTATGATTGCAGGATCTATTTCTCTAGGAATGAATAAACTTAACCTAGGAATTGACTTCTCTAGTGGTACTCGTATAGACGTAGCTGCTAATACAGAATTATCAGTAGATAAAGTTCAAGAAGATCTAAACAATCTAAAAAGTAAAAAGAAGAAAAAATAGTTTTATCACCGGATAAAAAAACAAGCGACAATTCACTCTAAAGAGAGTTTTGGACAAGAAAAAAATCAATCGAAATAAAAAGAATACTTTTGCTAAAAAAATATGAAAAAGATGCTAACCTAAGTGTTGTATCTCCAGTAATTGGTAAAGAATTAGCTAAAAATGCATTATTCGCATTAATGTATGCTTCTATAGGTATTATCATCTATGTAGCATTTAGATTTGAATGGCGTATGGGACTTACAAGTGTTATCGCCTTACTACACGATGTATGTATAATTATCTTTATAACAAGTTTATTAAGACTAGAAGTAGATATTACATTCATTGCAGCGGTATTAACAATTGTAGGTTACTCAATCAACGATACTATCGTTACATTTGACCGTATTCGTGAACATATGCGTCATGAAAAAGTATTAAAAATCAAAAGAACAAATTTATAAACTTGTAGACGTATCACTAAGACAAACGTTAACTCGTTCTATCAATACGGTATTAACAGTTATAATCACAGTAGTAGTTATGTTATTACTAGGAAGTAGTTCAATCTACTCATTCAATGTAGCATTACTTATCGGTTTAGTCTTTGGTTTATATTCATCACTATTTATCGCAGCTCAACTGTGGGCAGTATTAAAAGTACGTGAATTAAACAAAAAGGAAAAATTGAAGTTAGTGTTCGTCAATCTCCAAGAGAGAAAAGAAAACGATAAAGTTTTAGTATAAAAATTTAAAGACTCAAAAATTAAGGAAACTTAGTTTTGGGTCTTATTTTTAATTCATAAATATTTCACATTAAGTTGGTATACTAATTTTTAGAAAGTAATAGTGTTGGTTACTTTCAAAGGTTGATAAAAATTGTTTTTCCTATCAGAATAAAAATAATAAGTATAGACTAATTAATGAAAATTAAATAATAACGAAACAAAGCAGGATATACAATATCCTTTCAACCTAATTTTTCTTAAAGAGGGAGATTCTAGATAGCATAGAATACTCTCTCTTTATTTATTTTTAAAGATACATAATATTTAGAATTCACAGTTTAATATAAAAAAATTGAGTATGAAAGTAAATATAATGCAGAAAAATTAGATTATAATTATTCAGTATAAAAATGAATATATTACATTAGATAATTAAATTTGAACTAATGTATTCAGTTGGATATTTCGTATACAATTCACATTAATTTCATATTAATAGTATATACTTGTTGGTGAAATGAAAATAAATTCGTTTCACCGTATATATTTTTCATGTATCTAGAATATTCTAAAGAGAAAGTAACAGTAGTTAAAACCTACCTGTTTTTCTTTCTTATTTTTGTAGTTTAGGGGAATCTAATGATTAAATAACAACTGTTCGTTATTATAAATATAAAAGATAAATTGAGTAGTTTAATAGAGGAGTAAATAAAGTAGTTAATTAAATAGGGAATTATTAAAAAAATAGGAGGTATTTTTAATTGAGTAGAATACGAAATATACTACTAACTAGCTTAGTTTGTATTTTTACACTAACATTTCTAGTAGTGAATAAATCATTTGCTGTAGAGAACACAGGATCACAAGGTGAGTATAAATATGAAATTTATGATAATGGGAGTACACTTGAAGGTGGTAGCCACAAATTAGAGATATCTGAACTAGGGGGAGCAGGGAGAGTTTATCAAGGGTATTGGACTATAGTCAAGTAAATAGACACGAAAATACGAAAAATTAGTTAAAAATTTTTAAGTGAAATTTGTTTTATACTGAGAAGTAGGTGTGGTATCCTGTGAGGGAAATGTGGTAGTGCCACTTTCCCCACATTAAGAACCACACCGATAGAGGCTCAGTGTAAAACAAATTTTTAATGTTCATAAAACGCTAATTCTCTCTCGTTAGGAGTCATAAGACCTAATGAATAATGTGGTCTTTTAAGATTATAAAATCCCTCAATGTACTCAAATAAAGAAAGTTTTAATTCTCCAATTGAGTGATAATTTTTTTCCTATTGCACTCCTCTTTCTTTAGATACTTAAAGAAAGACTCACAACAAGCATTATCGAAAGGATATCCTTTTTTTAGAAAAAGATTGAACTACGTTAAATTTATCCAGAAGCTTTCTAAAGGGAGCTGCTGTATACTGAGTACCACGATCAGAATGAAACATAAGACCAGTAGGACAATTTCTTTTTATTATAAGCGTCATTAAATGTACTCATAATAAGGTTAGAATCAGCTTTATTGGAAATATTCCACGATATAATTTTTTTCTAGAAAATAAATCCATAATTATACATAAATAAACCCAAATACCATTTACTTTTTATATAAGTAAAATCGCTAGCCCAAAACCATATTAGGTTCAGGGGATTAAATTCTTGTTTTTAAGTGGTTAAATAGTTTAGTATCCTCAGAGTTTTCTTTACTCGTTTTTGATAAAAGGTTTAGAAGTAGACATAGTAGGGAGATTTAATTTTTTTGAATTAATCGATATACTCTTCCAACGCTAACTTTAATACCATAATCACGTTCCAAAAATATGAGTAATTTTATATGCACCAAGTCTCTTATCGTAGTCTCCATGAATTTTTTTAAAAATAACTCTAGAAATCATTTGATTTTTCTTCAATTCTAGGAGGTACATCATTTGAGATATATTTATAGTATGTGCTTCTATTAACATTGAATACTTTGCATAAAAGTTTAATATTATGTTGATTTCTAAGGGTGAAAAATAGCGTTTAATCTTTGTTTGAGTGTGGCGTGAAGATGGCAATCGCCTTTTTTAAAATTTGATTTTCTTCTTCTAATTGAGCGTTTCGTTTTTGAAGTTCTTTTATTTGTTTAGCGGTAAACACATCGCCATCTTCAGTTTTAATCTCAGAATACTGTTTCACCCATTTATTAATGGCACTTAAAGAAATACCATAATCTTTACTCAGTTGTGTTTTGAGTCTTACCATTTTGGTAAAGACTAACAATTGATCTTTTAAAAATCTTCATCGTAGACATTTTTTTGCCATTTTAAACACTTCCTTTCTGTGTCTACTTTTTATTATATTATATTGTTTATTTTTGTGTCTACTTTTTTTAGTATAACTCCATATTGTTTTTCAATTAACGAAACATTTTCCACCAACAAAGCTATCATCAAAGAAATTATATAAGAAGTTACAGAGTAGTGATGAAGAAACGTTAAAAACAGTATGCATCAAAATATGAACATAATAATCCTGAATTAACAAATTTGAGAAAACAAATAGCTAAAGTAGTAACTGAAGGATATCCAATTAATAAAAATGGTTATTTAAATGAATTGTCAGAACAAGAAAAAAATTGAAGTTACACAAGATGCGGTTTGGTATTTTACAGAAGCAACTGCTTCAGTAGATAAAAAAATTATTCAGGAAAAAAATGCTACTGCTATGAAAAACTGCATACTTAAAAATTAATTGATAATAAAGACTTAGATAAGTATACAAATACTAAATTTGATATATTTGTACCACAAGATGAGAGTTATCAAGCTGTAATTAGTGTAGAGCCAGTAGTAGAAAAATATTCCAGCGACACCTTTAAAAACCAATTTCAAAAATATTAGTGCAAAGAAAATTTGGATTGATGCACCAGATCAGAAGCCTATTATATATTTAAAGTTATTTAGACGTATAGAGGGTGGAACTGAAGAAGCTGTAAATGAAGCGGAGTTAAAAAAAGTTGATAGTAAAAAAGGATAAAGAGACAACAGTTACATGGGAAATGTTACCTGTAACTAATATAAAGGGAGAGAAATTTATATATTCAGTAAAGGAAGTAGATGAGACTGGTAAACCATTACAATTAAAAGACTATGTCAAAAAGAAAAATGAATTAACAGTTACAAATACTTATATAAAAACCATCAATTAATTATAATGATGTGGAGACATCAACAGGAGGAGATTTCTTTGAATTTATTGAAGATACAGCAACAGAACATATTACAGGAGAAAAATCCAAAAGAAACAAGAAGAGGGAGAAGATAGTAGAATAATAGAAGAAACAACGGAGAATAATCTTGTTGAATTTGGTGAAGATACTATGCCGAAAGAAGAGAGTGGTTCAAATAAAAACAAATGTTGTGGAAGAGATAGAAGAGAATAATTTATTTGAGTTTACTGAAAATACTAACACAGAGAAAAATAGGAGGAGAAAAATAAAGGAAATCAAATAGAAATTGATGAAACTCCTCAAATGAAAGATTTAAAAAGATAAGAAATATAATAATTTTTAAAGAGGATTCGAAAGAGAAATCAGAAGATAATTTGAAAGAAACTATAAAAAGAAAAAGAAATCGTTACCTAATACTGGAAGTGAAACATCTACATATAAATGTACTATAGCGATCATAATTGTTTTAGTTAGTATTTTTAATATCTAGAAAAATAAATATGAAAAATATTTTTTTAGAAAGTAAAAAAATAGAGTATTATTAAATAATAAATATTTAGAAAGCCTGTGAAAAAAGTCTGTAAAAATACCCCTTCCTATGTTAAACTAAAAATTAACTAGGGAGGGTAAAAAAATGACAAGAAGAATAAAAAAAGATCCAAAAAAACAAGAATTAATAAAAACAATTAGTATCAGAATACGGAGTAGAAAGCATAGCCGACATACAAAAACGCCTTAAAGGACTTACTAGGTGGTACGATAGAAGAACTACTACAAGCAGAGATAAATAGTCACTTAGGGTATGAGAAATATGGGCATGGTGATAAAGAAAAACTATAGAAATGGCTACAAAGCAAAAAAGAGTTCAAAGTAATTATGGCGACCTAGAAATAGCTGTTCCACAAGATAGAAATTCTACATTCGAGACCAATGATAGTTCCAAAAAGAGAAAAAGACATTTCAGAAATAGAAAATAAGATAATAGGATTATACGCACTAGGGATGACAACAAGAGATATCGCAGAACAAATAAAAAACACTATATGGCTGTGAGATATCAGAAGGACTAGTATCAGATATCACCGATAAAAATAATTCCAAAAAAATAGAAGAATGGAAAAACAAGAGCACTAGATGAAGTCTATGCAGTAGTTTATATAGATGCAGTGCACTTTAGTGTAAAAGAAAATGGAATTATCGGTAAAAAAGCTGTCTATATCGCATTAGGAGTAAACCAAGAAGGTAAGAAAGACATATTATCGATGCATATAGGAACAAATGAAAGTGCAAAAAAACATGGTTAGCCCTATTTAACGACCTTAAAAAAACCGAGGGATAAAAAGACATATTAGTAATGCGTGCAGATGGATTAACAGGGATAAAAGAAGCCATATCAGCCGCATTTCCAAAAAAACAGAATACCAAAGATGTATAGTGCATATGATAAGAAATACAACAAAGTTTGTAGCGACAAAAAGACTATAAAAGTGTAAATGTCAATCTAAATATGTCAAAAAAATTCAAAAATGATTTAATGAAATATTTATTGGATTAATGACTTGTAGTTTAATTCATGTTATTATATATTTGGAACTGATTATTAAAAATATTGAGTATTTGACCATACATTATATACAAGATAAATTAAATTTTATTAACGTATATTTATAAAATGAGAATTTATGTTATGTTTATAAAAAAATTATTGAATGGAGAATTTAAATGAATATACTAATTGTAGATGATGAAAAAAATAATATTAGAAGGTATATCAGAGTATTTATGTACACAAGGATATCATATATTTAAAGCTGAAGATGGAGAAAAAGCATTAAGTATTTTTTTCAAGATAATTCAGTAGATCTTATAATACTAGATATAATGTTACCGGGAAAAAACAGGTTTTGAAGTTTTAGGAGAAATTAGAAAAAAACAAGTAATGTACCAATTATATTATTAAGTGCATTGAATGATGAACAAACACAATTATCAGGATTCGCATTAACTGCGGATGATTATGTTATCAAGCCATTTTCATTGCCGTTATTAGCTAGTAGGATCAGAGTATTACTAAATAGGCATTACGGTGAACATGAAATTTGGACATACAAAAGAAGCTATTATTGATTTTTCGAGTTATACAGCAACTTTTAAAGGAAATCCAGTAGATGTGAAACCTAAAGAAATTGATATACTGAAATTACTTTTTACGTAATCAAAAATCGAGTCTTAAGTAGAGGTCAGATAATAGAACAGTTGTGGAATAGTCTGGAAGAACCCCCATTAGACAGAGTGATAGATGTATATGTTAAAAAAATTTAAGAAAAAAATTAGGTCTTGACTGTATAGTCACAGTAAAAAAACGTGGGGTATAAATTAATTTAACTATGAAAGATTTTAAGATTTTACCTAAAAACATTCATTTATACAGTTAGTATTTTTAGGAAGTGTCGTTGTTTTAGCTCATTTAATTTTTCTATTTAATTTTTTTCCAAATGTTTATATTGAACAACAGAAAGAAGAAGTAAGAAAAAAAGTGCTGACATTCTAGTTAGAAGTCTTGAAGGAAAAAGAAATCAATGATATAAGAGATGAGTTAATTGCATATTCAAAAAAATATAAATCTAGCTGCACATTTGAGGAGGGATATAGAGAATGGAACTTTTAGTTTAACTCACGATTTAGATATAAAAGAGGATACATTTGATAATTATCTTTTTGATTGAAGAAAGAGAACTGAAAAACAAAAGATGGAGAACATGTTTACGTTCAAGTAGTATTAAATAAAGATATAAAGACTAGATTTATAAAAAATGATGAATTTAACAATTCCGGTAATAGCAGGTATAACATTAATTTTTTTCTGTTATATTCTCGTATTTTTTTACTCGAAGAGAATTGTAAGTCCATTATTACATATTTCTAGAGTAACAAAGAAAAATGGAACAAATGGATAAGAGTGTTAGATTCAATACATGTTATGGAGATGAATTTGGAGATGTTTGTAGACAGATCGATAATCTTTATGAAAAAGTTAATTAGTGTAATAGATGATTTAGAAAAGAAAAAAATGAAAATATATGTAGAATGCAAAAAAACAGAAAGTAAGCTTTTTAAGAGGTGCATCACATGAATTAAAAAAACACCGTTAACTAGTTTAAGAATAATGTCTGAAAAATATGCTATTTAATATTGGTAGGTATAAAGACCATGAAAAAGTACTTGAAAAAAAGTATAGTTGTAATTGATAATATGGATTCATTGTTGAAAGAAGTACTAGATTCTTCAAAATTTCAGGAATGGACTGAAAATAAAAAAATACAATACAGATGTCATCATTCATAAGAAATATTCTAGGAAAAATATGAAGAACTATATTTGAGTAAAAAATATAAAAATTAACTTATGAGATAATAGATGATTTTAAAGTAGGTATGAATAAAAAAAGCCTTGGATAAAGTAATTTGTAATATAATCAGTAATGCTATTAAGTATTCATATTTTTGAAGGTAAAAGTGAATATTTATCTTAGTAATTATAGTCTAATAGTAGACAATACTTGTCGACCGTTAACTTCTAAAGAACGTAGTAATCTTTTTCAAAAATTTTCTTTCACTCGAAAAACAATAGAAAGTAATAAGAACAGAGGTTCAGGATTAGGTCTGTATATAGTAAAAAAATATTTTTAGATAGTTATAATTATACATATAGTTTAGAACCAATCAATGAAGGGATGAGATTTAGTATTAATTTTAATGAATGTAAAAAGAAAAATTAAATCATAAAATGAGTTATATAGAAAGTATTTAAAAATAAAAAAATTAAATATTGGCTCTTTGTCAAGTTCAGGGTATGGAAAAAAATTCTGACTTTTTGTGAGTAATATTTTTAAATAAGGCACTTGAGCAATTAAATCAAGGACAAGGTGCAGGATTAGTGTCGTCGATGATTAATAAAGCTCTGGAATCATATTCAAAAGATAATTCACTGACTCCAGATATGAATGAATTATTTAAATTTACAAGTAATAATGGAATTAGTGATATTGCAGGGAATATTATTAATATATTAATTAAAAAAATAATATAGAAAGGGAGTGACTCAAAAATCGATTTCTCCGAAATCACGATTTTTGAGGTCACTCCCTTTGTTTTTTTGATAAAGATTTGTATTATAGTGTTCATATGAATAAATTCCTTTCTGTATTTTTGCGATTTATAGTTTAAAGGAATTTATTCTTTTTTTCTACCCTTTCCGTAATAATTTTACTATATTCAAATTAAGTTATTTGTTGCTTTTGTTTTAAGTAAATGGTTTAAAAATATTAATATATTGTCAAAAAAATTTAAAATAAAAATTTCAAGGAGATTTTAATGAGTAAAAAAATTATTATTAGGAGTTGTTGCGGGTGTAGGGACATTGGTAGCAACGTCAGTATTTCAAAACAAAAGAAAGTTTAAGTGCAGATGAACGAAAAAAAGTCGAAGAAGCTAAACAATATTTAGAAGAAAAAAAGGATACGTTGTAGTAAGTAAATCAAAAATATGCAACAAGTAAATTAAACCTATTTTTCAATTTCTTCATTACCACTATATTATAAAGCTGCTAAAAACAGTAGCGAAATTTGTTTTTATAAATTATGTTTATACCGGAAAAAATTATTCGTTTTATGAAGAAAAATCCTAAAGGGAAATTAACGTTAAAAATTTATTAAAGAAATGTTCTATCGTATTATGTATGATGAAATATCACTATTATCAGCGAACTTAAGTTATTATTTTATTTTATCGTTATTTCCTATGCTAATTGTTACATTAGCTTTAACACCTTATTTCAAAAATTGATCAGCAATTTTTTTATTAGAGAAAATTCAAAGTTTTGCTCCCGGTGATTTAGGTGACTATTTATTTAATATGATTACTGAAGTGTTAAATAATAAAAAAATAACAATACTATTATTACCGTGGGGATTGTTTTTACCTTATGGTCAGCTTCAAATGGTATTTATGGTATTATTATTGCCTTTAATAATGCCTTTAGAGTTCGAGATGGAAGAATATGGATAGTAACAAAACTTATTAGTATAGTATTTACAGTATTATTTTTAGTAGGAATGTTCGTAGTTCTTGCACTAGTCGTATTCGGAAAAACAACTTACATACTTATTATTCCATAAATTTAATCTGGATGAAGGTTTTTATAATTTATGGTCAGTTTTAAATTATAGTTTCCCGATATTATTCACATTTATAGTATTTGTATTTTTTTATATAATGGGTCCGAATTTAAAATTAAAAAGCTATTAGTATTCTACCGGGAGCTATATTTGCGACAGTTTCTTGGACTTTAATAAGTAGGTTGTTTGGATACTACATAGATCATTTTTTTCTAGCTATATTAAAACATACGGAACAATCGGAGCATTTATGGCGTTTATCATTTGGTTGTATATTACAGGATATATATTAATTATTGGTGCAGAAATAAATGCAATCTTGCACAATTATAGAGTAGAGCATAGAGTGTTTGAAGAAACACACACTACAGAATAAAAAAATTAATAGATAAAAAATTATATTAGACAAGTACAATTTTTTTAATATGTACTTGTCTTTACTTATGTGAGGTTAATAAAAAAATAATTTGATTGTGAAATATTTGATTCAATTGCAAATAATATAAGTGCATAATTATATTAAAAAGCTAGCGTTTTATAGTATAATTATAATTAATAAATTTTTGAATTTTGATTACAGATTGTGAGGAACTAAACTATGAAAAAAAGAAATATATTTAGCGGGAGGATGTTTCTGGGGGAGTAGAAGGTTACTTTGCCCAACTTGATGGAGTTTTATCTACAAAAAGTTGGATACAGTAACGGTAAGACTGCAGAAACTACTTACCAAAAACATAAAAATCAACAGATCACGCAGAAGTAATTTACTTAACATATGATAACTCAGTATTACCATTAAATGATGTACTTCGTCATTATTTTTAGAATTATCGATCCAGTGAGTGTTAATAAAACAAGGTGGAGATAGAGGTCGCTAATACAGAACAGGTATCTACTACGTAGACGAAGAAACAAGAGACGAAGCTATTAAGTTTATAGAAGAACTACAAAAAAATTATACTAAGAAAAATTGCTGTAGAAGTAAAAAGCGGTAAATAACTATATTGATGCTGAAGAATATCATCAAAAAAATACTTAGAAAAAAATCCTACAGGATACTGTCATGTAGACTTAAGTTTAGCGAAAAAAAGCTTATAATTTATTAAAATAAGTTTGAAATAATTACTAAAAAAAGGTAAAATATAATTAGGTATAAATAAGAAAAATAAGGAGTTATAAAATGACAAATATTTTAATTTTTGGACACAAAAATCCAGATACTGATACAATTTGTTCAAGTATCGTATATAATAACTTAAAAAGAATTCAAGGAATGGATACAGAAGCTGTAAGACTTGGAGAAATTAACGATGAAACAAAATATGCTCTTGAGTATTTCAACGTACGTTTACCACGTTTAGTTGAAGAAGTAGCAGAAGGGCAACATGTTATTTTAGTTGACCACAATGAATTCCAACAATCAGCTAATGGAATTGAAAAAGCAGTTATTCGTGAAGTAATCGATCACCACCGTATCGCAAACTTTGAAACTGCTGGACCATTATATTATCGTGCTGAACCACTAGGGATGTACAGCTACAATCTTGAAAAAAATCTATGAAGAACAAAGTGTTCACATTGACAAACAAATGGCAGGATTAATGCTATCAGCAATTATTTCTGACTCATTATTATTTAAATCACCAACATGTACTTTACGTGATAAAAATAGCAGCAGAAGAATTAGCAGCTATCGCAGAAGTTAACTTAGAAGAATACGGATTGGCTATGTTAAAAAGCAGGGGCTTCAACAACTGATAAAACTGCTGAAACTTTAATCTCACTAGATGCTAAAGAGTTTGTTTTTAGGTGCTGATAAACTTGTAGTAGCTCAAATCAACACAGTAGATGCGAACGAAGTAGCAGTAAGAAAAGCAGAATTAGAAACAGCTATTAAAGCAGAATTAGATTCTAAAGGATTAGCAGCATACGTATTTGTAATCACAAATATCTTAACTTCAGATTCAGAAGTATTAGTATTAGGAGATAAACAAGATAAAGTTGCGGCTGCATTTGGAAAAAAACTCTTGAAAATGACTTTATGACGCTAGAAGGTGTTGTATCTCGTAAAAAAACAAGTAGTTCCTCAAATTACAGAAGAGTTTTTCAAAAATAATTACTAAAAAAATATAAATTTAAGAAGGGGTTACCCCAAAAGTCCTAAAATTTAACAAAGTTCATATGAGAACTCATAGACGCAGTGGTTTATTGATATCTAAATATGATTTATAAAAAGCTTTTTAGATATCTAATAAACTGCGAGGGTGACTCAACAAAATCTTGTTTCTTCGAAATCATGATTTTTGAGTCACTCCCTTTCTACTTTTAAAAAAATAACGGAGGGAAAAATATGTCTACATTTAAAAACAATAGCTTGGAACTTTTTTTGAAAAAATTGCTATAAACACACTAGTTATCATAGCATTTGCAGGCTTATCACAAGGAAGACTACAGATTGACAATCCAATATATGGGCTTTTTTTGGAGCGTTGCTTATAACAATATTGTTTGCGTTAGCACGACCGGTGTTATTAGCAACTGCAATAATAACAATATATACCTTAGGAATATATCCAATATTGGTAAGAACGTTATTAGTATATTTAGTTTCTTATATATTATCACCACATTTTGAGATATCTTCAGTTTGGGTAGCTGTTCTTTTTAGGGTTAGCTATCAAGGTGTTTAATGTTATATTTAAAACAGAAAAAGCAATAGTAATTAAAAACAATTATCAAGAAATAAAGGAAAAATAATTATGCCAAAAAAATTACAACTAAAGATCTTGTAGAAATTTTTAAATCTAGAAATTGTTAGTGGTGAAAAAGGATTAGATAGGGGAGATAACGACAGAAGAGTTATCTCGTCCAGCTTTTGCAACTTGCAGGATATTTCTCTCATTATTCACCACAGAGAGTACAAATTCTAGGAACTAGTGAATTATCATTTTTTTAAACTAATTCCAGAAATTGAAAAAATCAAGAATGCGTGTGCTTTGTACAAGAATAACTCCATGTATTATAATCTCACGTGATTTGGAAGTTCCTGAAGAACTTAAAGAAGCGGCAGATAAATATGATACTCCAGTATTAAGAAGTAAACAAGATACGACAAAAACTAATGGGGAATATTACTAATTATCTTCAAAAGGTTTTTGCACCTACGACTTCAGTTCATGGTGTATTTATAGAAGTTTATGGTATTGGAGTATTAATAACAGGAGAAAGTGGAATAGGTAAGAGTGAAATAGCACTAGAACTTATAAAACGTGGTCACAGATTAGTAGCTGATGATAGAGTTGATATAAAAAGAGATAGAACGAGGGTTTCTTAATAGGAAGCTGTGAATCAACTCTTATAAAAACACTTATTAGAAATTCGCGGTTTAGGTATTATAAACGTAATGACATTATTCGGTACTGGTGCGGTACGAAGTGATAAAAAGATTACAACTTAATATTCACCTAGAAACATGGAATGATCAAAAACAATACGATCGTATAGGATTATGCGATGAACGTAGAGAAATCCTTAATTCACAAATAGAAAAGAAAACTATCCCAGTAAGACCTGGACGAAATGTAGCTATTATTATTGAATCAGCTGCGATGAACTATAGATTAAATCAAATGGGAATTAACACTGCTAAAGAGTTTACCTCAAAATTAGCGGAAGAAATAAAAACAAAAATAATAAGAATAATGGGGTGAACTAAAATGACATTAGGATTCTTAGATCCAGTTGCATTTTATCTATTTTCAAAGCCCGTATATTGGTATGGAATAATAATTGCAACAACAGTATTTTTGCCTACTTGCTTGCAGATAGAGAAGCTACTAAACGAGGATTAAAACAAGATACGATGTTAGATCTATTGCTAATAGCATTGCCAATAGCATTCATCTTTGCACGTGCATACTATGTAATATTTAGATGGGAGTATTATGCAGGTGACTTTAGTAGTATGATAGCTATTTGGGATGGTGGAATAGCTATCTATGGAGGTTTAATTGGAGGATTCTTAGTACTTTACTTTTTTGCTAGAAGAAGAGGTGTTAAGATAATCAAATTATTAGATATAATAGCTCCAAGCTTATTAGTAGGACAAATGTTAGGACGTTGGGGAACTTCTTCAACCATGAAGCATATGGAGAAATAGTTACTAAACAATATTTAGAAAACAGATTTATACCGAACTTCATTATTGAGAACATGTATATTGATGGTGCATATCGTCAACCAACATTCTTATATGAAAGTTTATGGTGTCTAATAGCACTAGTAATACTATTATTAATACGTAATAAATTAGCTCAAAGTGAAGTCTTTGCTGCATATTTAATTTTATATGGAGTAGAGAGATTTATTGTTGAAGGAATGAGAACAGACTCACTTTATATTGGAAGTCTTAGAGTATCTCAAGTCCTTTCGCTAGTATTTGTGGCAGGAAGTTTGATATACTTAATAGTGCTTAATACAAAATTCAAAGACAAAAAGATTTTGTATAGAGAATCATAAAAAAAGAAGGTGGAAAAATATGTCAGAAAAAATTTTATGACTTAATTATCGTTGGAGCAGGTCCAGCAGGTATGACAGCTTCAATCTACGCATCACGTGCGAATATGTCAGTGTTGATGTTAGAAAGAAAAATATCCAGGTGGTCAAATGCTTTTCAACAGAAGAAATTGAAAAACTACACAGGATATGAAATGGTAACAGGTCCTGAACTATCAGAAAAAAATGTTTGAACACTCTAAGAAATTCGGAACAGAATTTGCTTTTTGGTAATATTACAAAAGTTGGTGAGAAAGACGGATTTAAATACGTAGTTGCAGGAGAAAAAGAATATGTTGCTAAATCAATAATTATTGCAACAGGTTCAGAGCACAGAAATCTTGATGTTCCCTGGTGAAGAACAGTTTTTCAGGAAAAAGGTGTAAGTTACTGTGCGGTATGTGATGGTGCATTCTTTAGAAACAAAGAAGTAGTAGTTATCGGTGGAGGAGATTCAGCGGTAGAAGAAGCTTTTATATCTATCTAATTTAGCAGCGAAAAGTTACTATTGTTCACAGACGTGATGAACTACGTGCACAAAAATTCTTCAAGACAGAGCATTTGCTAAAGAAAATATAGAGTTTGTATGGGACAGTGTTGCATATGAAATCAAAGGTGAAAGAAAAGTTTCATCTATTGAAATTAGAAATGTAAAAACTGGAGAAGAAAGTTCAATTCCAGCTGATGGTGTGTTTATCTATGTAGGGTATGTTACCACAAACACAAGACTTCAGAGATTTAGGAATTACTGATGAAGCTGGTTATATTCCAACTAACGAAAAAAATTAGAATCAGCAGTACGAGGGATTTTTGCTGCTGGTGATGTTCGAGTAAAAGAAATTCGCCAAGTAATCACAGCAGCTTCTGATGGTGCTATTGCAGCTCAAAGTGCATATAGCTATGTAGAAGGTTTAGAATAATAGTTAAAGAAGAGAGGTTCAAACTATAGCCCCTCTTCTTTTATTTAATTTCAGTATTATATTTTACAACTTACCTTAAGTAAAAGGGAGTGACTCAAAAAATCGCGATTTCTGAGAAATCGATTTTTATCTAGTCGCTCCTTTTTAAAAGTTTATTAAATAACTAAAAAAAGCTTTTTATAAAGTGAATTTAAAGATATTGATAAACCACTGTTTTTATGAGTTCTCAAATAAACCTTGTTAAGCTTTTAATTTGATGCTATTATTCATTCGATTTGTTTATAAATCTTTGGTGTTCTCTAATTTTTTCTACGTTTTTTTCCATGTTTTTAGCAGAGAAGAATACTATTAATGGCATTAACTCTAAACTACTATAGTAACATAGACACTGATAATATCATTTTTAGTAAAAATGAGGGATTTGAGAAAAAGTTACTCATTGGACCATAGTGATTAAATGCTGGACCAGCATTACTAATTGATGTAACTGTTAAAGAAATTGCATCTTCAAAGTCATTAATTTGGAATGTTACTAAGAATAATATTATAACATATACAAATCCGAATAATAATAAATAATTCGAAAGTGGAGTAGTGTCTTTTGATTACTTTTTCCATCGATTTTAGCCATAGATATTTTTTTCTCGGATTTAGAGCCTTAGCAATACTTAGTTTAGCATTTTTTTAACAAAGAAAATAAGGCGAGGAATTTTTTTATACCTCCAGCTGTACCTCCTGTACATCCACCAACAATCATAAGTATTAATATTATCATTTTAGAAAAATACAGGTACCAAATATTAAAGTCATTATATGTGAAACCTGTAGTTGATATAACTGACGAAACTGTGAAGAATACGTCTAATAAACTATGATTTGGGGTATCGTATGAACGATAAATATCTAAAAAAACATGATTATAGAAAGAATACCAATCATCCCAAAGAACCATCTTAATTCCTCGCTTTTCAATACTTTGAAATATCTTTTAAAAATAATAAAAGTAAAAGTAAACTTAGGGTTCATTGAAAAAAATAAGCATAAATATCGCAATTACAATTGTAACATAAGTACTGTTGTAATATGCAACACCCGCATTTCTTACCGAAAAACCACCAGTTCCTGCAGTTGAAAAATGCTAGATTAATACTGTCGAAAAATCCAACTCCCCCAAGCATCAAGAAGATAAATAGCATAATAGTTAGTGATATATATATCCCGTACAGGTAAATAGCTGTTTGTTTCATAGAAGAGACAACTTTTCCGAAATATGGACCTGGCACCTCAGCTTTAGCTATATGAATAGTGTGAGGTGATCGAGGTAAGATTGCTAAAGCAAAGACGATAACCCCCATTCCTCCGATAAAGTGAGTGAAGCTTCTCCAGAATAATAAACTTTTATTTAAAAGCTTCGATATCTTCTAGTATAGTTGAACCTGTAGTAGTGAATCCACTTACTGTTTCAAAAAAACTATCGATATAATGGGGTATTTCTCCCGATAAATAGAAAGGTAATGCCCCTAGTAATGAAAAAAATAATCCAAGTAAGTGTTACTATTACATATCCTTCTCTTTTATAGAAATCACGTTCAGTAACATCTCTTGTAGAAAAATGCAATATTAATGCTAGTACAAAACATATTATAATTGTGATGAGGAATGAATTTGTAACATGGGAAGGTTCTTTATAAACTAATGATACAATAGTAGGAAGAATTAGTAACCCATCCAAAAAGTATCATCATTTTTTTCCTAGAACGTGAAAAAAATCATTTTAAAAATTCATAGCTTACCTCCCAACAAGAATGTCATCAATATGTTCAAGTTTTTTTGTTGATAACTAACTACGACTACATTGTCATTTAGTTTGATTTCATCATCACCATTTGGGAAAAATCTGTTTGTTATTTCGAATTATAAATGCTATAAGCATATTTTCATTAATATCAAGGTCTTTTTAATTTAGTACCGATAACTCTAGAATTCTCACTTGTAATTTTAAACTCAATTACTTCAACCTTATTATTAGCAATTCTATAGAAGTTTTTCTATATCAGAAGCGCGGCTACATTGTAGTGATTTTGTATGTTTTTTTATTATATTACTAACAATTTCTTTAGGGGTAATATATGAGTATTGACCAATATCTTCGGCTATTTGTTTTTAAAGAAGCACGATTAACCTTAGCGACAGTTTTCTTTATTCCAAGTTTATGAGCGTATAAATTAATTATTATATTTTCCTCATCAAGCCCGGTTAATGAGATACAACTATCGAATGTTTGAATACCTTCTTCGATTAAAGTATCACGATCACTTCCATCAGCCCAAATAACATCAATTTCAGGATATGCTTCGCTAAATGAAATTGCTTTTTGCTTATCAATTTCTATTACTTTAGTGTAGAATGAAACTTTTTGTAAAAATTCTACAAGATAATGAGCAACTTTACCACCACCGATAATTAAAGAAGAAGTTATTTTCTTTTCCAAATTATCTTTATTTCCTAGTAGTTTATAGAAATTTTTTTAAGTTTTTATTAGAAGCAGTTATATGAACTTTATCTCCAATTTCAAAAAACATAGTTACCACGAGGTACAAAAAACTTCTTCTTTTCTTTCAACTAAACATACAAGCGAAGGGAAGTCTATATATTTTCTACTTTTCAATAAGAGATACACCTTTAAAGCAAGCTGTTCTCATTTATTATTACTTCAAGAATATTAAATTTATTGTTAGAAAAAAACTCTCAACTTTAGTAGCAGTTGGGTATTTTAACATGTAGAAAATTTGTTTTGCTGCTTCGTACTCAGGGTTAACCATAAGATCAATTCCTAGAGATTGTTTAATAAATTCTTTTTGTTTTAGAATATTCAGGGTTACGAATTCTCGCTATTGTATATTTTGCGCCCATTTGTTTAGCTGCAATACAAGCTATCATATTGATTTCATCACTTGTTGTAACAGATATAAACATATCAGAATTAGCTGCGTCTGCTTCTGCTAATATATCTGAATTTGCACCGTTACCGATTAGTCCGTTTATATCATAAGTTTCAACAAGTTTCTCAACACGACGTTCATTTGTGTCTATAATTGTGACTTCATCAAATGTGTTAGAAAAAAATCTTCGCAAAGAAGTTCTCCAACTTTACCACCACCGACTATAATTACTTTCACTTTCATACTCCTTTTTAATGATATTCATATTATAACCTAAATTAAAAATAAATTGCTATAAGCTTGAAGTTATAGATGGAAATGATTCAAAAATATTTTTTTGTCTAACATACTACCTAAGCCCTGTAATAAATTTGACAAACTGATAATTTGATAATAACTATGAAAAACCTTTATAATTAATATTATGAAAATAACGATTATCAGTATTAATTTACTTATAAATCGTAAAATATAAAAAGATGGAGGAAATAAAATGTCAGTTCTTGATATAAAAAATCTAGAAGTATCAATTAATGAAAAACAAATATTAAAAGGACTAAATTTAGAAATAAAATCTGGAGAAATTCATGCGGTAATGGGACCGAATGGAGCTGGTAAATCTACATTAGCTTCTGCAATTATGGGACATCCTAAATATGAAGTTGATGGTGGAAGTATTTTATTAGATGGTGAAGAAGTATTAGAGATGGAAGTTGATGAAAGAGCGCGCGCTGGATTATTTTTAGCTATGCAATATCCATCAGAAGTACCAGGAGTACCAACTTCAGAATTTATTAAATCAGCGATTAATGCCCAACGTGAAGATAGTATTCCCTCTAATGCAATACATAAAAAAATTAGATAAAAACAATGGAATTTTCTAGACATGGATTTAAAAAAATGTCTCAACGTTATGTGAATGATGGATTCTCAGGTGGAGAAAAGAAACGTAATGAAATTTTACAAATGATGATGTTAGAACCAAAATTTGCTATTCTTGACGAAATTGACTCAGGTTTTAGATATCGATGCATTAAAAAGTAGTATCGAAAGGTGTTAACAAAATGCGCGGAGAAAAACTTCGGTTGCTTAATAATCACTCACTACCAAAGATTACTAGATTACATTGAGCCAGATTTCGTTCACGTACTTATGGATGGAAAAATCGTAAAATCAGGTGGACCTGAACTAGCACTTCGTTTAGAAAAAGAAGGTTATGACTGGTTAAAAGAAGAGGTTTAATATGGAGAATAATAAATTAAAACTAAGTATTAAAAACTTTACAAAAGCATCTTTTTCTAATACAAATGAACCTACATGGTTTTTTTAAATACTAGAAAAATTAGCTTTATATAAGAGTTATACGCTACCTTTTTCCAAAAACTAGAATCTATGGAGTTAGAAAGATGGAACTTATTTAATGTTGATTTTTTTCAACTCTAAGATTAGAAAAATGAAGGAAATGTAGAGATAGCTGAATATGGTATTAATAGCGATGATTTTGCTGTAGTGCAAAAGAACAATACTATTGTACATATTAATATTCCTGAAAAAAATATGCAGATAAAGTTGTTATTAAAGATATTTTTCTCAGCTATGAATGATGATCATATTAAAGACAGCTTTATGAGTGTTGTTGACTATGCAGAAAGTAAAGTAACTGCTGTTCACTATACACTATTAAATGCTGGATTATTTATTGATGTTAAAGATAATGTGGTAATAGAAGAACCACTTCAATATATTGTTATCTCAGATAGAGAACAAAGTTTATTTAACCATGTTACTATCCAAGTTGGTAAAAACGCCAAATTTAACTTTATCGAAAACTATATAAATAATCAAAAAGAAGACAAAGCACCATTTAGCTTAGTATCTGAGGTTGTTGCTCATGAAGGGGCAAAAATTAACTATAGTTCTATTACAAACCAACCAGGTGAAAAACGTGGAACTATTTTACGTCGTGGTTTAACTTATAGAGATTCATTAATTAACTGGAATGTAGCTGCTATGGATGAAGCAGATGTATATCACGATAATACAACGAACATTCTAGGTGATGGTTCTGAAGCAAATCTTAAGATTGTTACTTTAGGAGTTAAAGAACAAAAAAACTTACTTCAACAGTGAAGTAGTTAACCAAGGATTAAGTAGTAAAGGTGATATTTTACAACATGGTGTGTTATTAGATAGATCTCATATCGTATTTAACGGTGTAGGATTTATCGTTAAAGGTGCGACAGGTTCTAATGCTTATCAAAGTTCAAGAATGCTGACACTTTCTTCAGAAGCAAAAAGCTGATGCAAACCCAATGCTATTAATCGATGAAAATGATGTTATGGCAGGTCATGGAGCATCGCTAGGTCGTATTGATGAAGAGCAACTATACTACTTACAAAGTAGAGGATTAACTAGAAAAAGAATCTAGTAGGTTATTAGTTCATGGATTCTTATCTCCAGTAATCTCAGAGTTAACAGTAGATAAAAATTAAAGAACTTGTAACAGTGCTTATTGATGAAAAAATTAACAATAACGAGAGTGAATAATAATGATAGATTTTAGTAAATATAGAGAAGACTTTCCTATATTAAAAAGAAGGATATCTGACCACGATTTGATATTCTTTGATAATGGAGCTACTACTCAAAAAAACCTAATCAAGTGATCGATGCAATTACAGATTACTATAAAAATTATAATTCGAATATTCATAGATCTGTCTATACCTTAGGTAATGAATCAGAGAAAAATATACGAAGAATCTAAGGAGTTAGTTAGAGAATTTATAAATGCAAGTAGTTATGAAGAAGTAATCTATACTAGTGGAACTACGGAAAGTTTAAATTTCGTAGCAAGAATTTTAGAACAAGATGTAAGTGAGGGAGATGAGATTATCCTTACTTACATGGAACATCATGCTAATATCATTCCTTGGCAACAACTAGCTAAACGTAAAAAAATCTTGTTCTTAAATATTTAGAATTAGATGAAGAAGGAAGAATTAGTATTGAACAACTAAAAGAGTTTATCACAGAAAAAAACTAAAATTGTTTCTATGTGTCATGCGTCTAACGTATTAGGAAATATTAATCCGGTATATGAAATTGGTGAATTATTAAAAAGATAAAGATATTTATTTCGTAGTAGATGCTGCCCAATCAGTACCACATTTAAAAGATTGATGTCCAAAAAGATGAATTGTGACTTTTTAGCCTTTTAGTGCGCATAAGATGTGTGGTCCCTACTGGTATAGGTGTTTTATACGGAAAAACATTTATTAGAAAAAAATTTAATCCGGTTGAATTCGGTGGAGGGATGATTGGTATTGTTGAAGATAATTCAGCAACATGGGCAATTCTTCCTGATAAATTTGAAGCAGGAACGCCACTACTTGCACAAGCTGCAGGATTAGGAGCAACTATTAAGTATCTGAATAGTATTGGATTAGAAAAATATTGAAAAGTACACTAAAGAACTTACTGAATATATGTATTCTGAGCTTTCTAAGATAGATAACATAGAGATTTATGGAACAAAGAATATAGAAGAGAGAGTTTCACTAATAACTTTTTAACTTGGTAGGAGTTCATCCTCATGATTTAACAAGTTTCTTAGATGCCAAAGGTATTTGCATAAGAGCAGGGCATCAGTGTACTCAACCATTATTAGGAAAGCTAGATACATACTCAGTAGCAAGAGCAAGTCTATATTTATATAATACGAAAGAAGAGATAGATTTCTTTATTCAAACTTTAAAAAGAAACGAAGGAGTTTTTTTGAAAATGAGTTTTAGTGATTTAAAAAGTTTATATAAACAAGTTATCTTAGACCATAGTAAACATCCAAGAAATAATGGAGCAATTGAAAATAGCTATAAACTGGAAATGCTAAATCCTTCATGTGGTGATAAAAATAACAGTTAGTATGAAATTAGTAGATGATATTATCGAAGATATAAAATTCGTAGGAACAGGTTGTTCTATTTCACTAGCATCTGCCTCTATGCTAACAGAAGAACTAAAAAGGTTTATCAGTAGAAACTGCAAATATCAAAAATTAAAGATTTTTTTAAATATGATTATGGGAAATGAATTTAATGAAGAAAAATTTAGAAGATAGTATTTCATTACAAAAATATTTCTCAACTTCCAGCTAGGGTTAAGTGTGCTACGTTAGCATGGAAAATTACAGAAAAAAATTTTTAGAAGAAAAATAAATAGAAAAAAAGGAGTGATTGCATTGAATAAAAAAATGAAGAAATGTTTACCGATTATCAGTATGGATTTTCAGATAAAGATGTATCTATATTCAAGACTGATAAAGGTTTAACTAAAAGAAATCGTTAAAAACAATTTCTGAAAGAAAAAGAAGAACCGAAGTGGATGCTGGAATATCGTCTAAATGCATTGAAAAGAGTTCTACAGAATGCCAATGCCTACATGGGGTGGAGACTTATCAGAAATAGATTTCGAGGATTTAACATACTATGTAAAACCATCAGAAAAAAACAGAACGCTCATGGGATGAAGTACCAGAAGAAATTAAAAAAATACTTTTTGAAAAAAACTTGGTATTCCAGAAGCGGAACAAAAAATACCTTGCAGGTGTTTCTGCGCAATATGAGTCTGAGGTAGTTTATCACAATATGCATAAACAATTCGAAGAAAAAGGAATCATCTTCGAAGATACTGATACAGCGCTGAAAAATCATGAAGAAATCTTCAAAGAATATTTTTCAAAAGCTGTTGATTTCAACGACAATAAGTTCGCAGCCTTAAACTCTGCAGTATGGTCAGGTGGATCGTTTATCTACTGTCCGGAAAATGTATCAGTAGAAGCACCACTTCAAGCGTACTTCAGAATTAACAGTGAAAAAAATGGGGCAGTTTGAGCGTACGTTAATTATTATTGAGAAAAAAACTCTTCTCTACACTATGTAGAAGGATGTACAGCTCCAACTTACTCAGCAAGTTCACTACATGCTGCTGTTGTAGAAATCTTTATTAAAGAAAAATGCTCGATTCAGATATACAACTATTCAAAAATTGGTCGACAAACGTTTATAACTTAGTTACTAAGCGTGCAATCGTTGAGAAAAAAACGGTACTATGGAATGGGTTGATGGAAACTTAGGGTTCTAAATTAACTATGAAATACCCAGCATGTATTTTTAGTAGGTGAAGGAGCAAGTGGAAGTACACTATCTATCGCTATGGCTAGTGAAGGACAAGTACTTGATGCAGGATCTAAGATGATTCATTTAGCGCCTAGAACATCATCTACTGTTGTTTCTAAATCAATGTCTCGTCGTGGTGGTAAAAGTTAACTACCGTGGATGGATTCACTTCGGTAAAAAAACTCTGAAGGTTCTCGTTCGAACATTGAATGTGATACTTTAATCCTAGATGAATACTCAACTTCAGATACTATTCCTTACAACATCGTTAAAAAAACTCTAACGTATCACTAGAGCACGAAGCAAAAAGTATCTAAAGTATCAGAAGAACAACTATTCTACTTAATGAGTAGAGGTCTTGATGAAGGACAAGCTACAGAAATGATAGTTATGGGATTCATCGAACCATTCACAAAAAGAACTTCCAATGGAATATGCTGTTGAATTAAACAGATTAATTTCATTTGAGATGGAAGGGTCTATAGGATAACAAAAATAGATTATATATTTAGCTCTCAAAAGTTTGTATTTTTAACTTTGAGGGGCTATTTTTAGCACACATAAAACACGTTAAAAAGGAATTATAGATAGAACTTTTATACTATTTAAGTTATAATATTGTATAAGAATTAATGATTTATTAAAAAAATTAGAAAAAAATTATTAAAGGAGAATGTAAATGATTTATCTTACAAGTGAATTTAATAAGAACGAACAGAAATTCATTGAAGATGTAATATCTTCTGGTGTTGAGGTTAAGGTGCTAATAATGAAAGCTAATCCTATAGATAAAGATTATGTTTATTTTTTTACCTAATATTTTAACAAATAAAAATAAATAACGATAAAAAGTAATATATCGCCACTGTTTTGCTTTAAAAAGTTGAAGTCCCAGAATATTGGAGTATCAATATGGGATATGATAAAGCTACTATTTGGGATAGAGGTATTCAACGTGGAGTTATAAATTATTTAAATTATGATGAAAGGACTGTAAGCTCTGTTGAATGGTGGGACGTCAAAGGAAATGTTATAAGTAAAGACTACTACGGAGAAGATGGTCTACGTTTTTAAACAAGAAATATTTGATAGTGAAAAAAGTTGTTTCTATTCAATATTATAATCAAAAAAAGGTGACTTGATAATGATAGAAGATAAAGAAAATAACTTATTTTCTTTATTTATCGAAAATATGTCATTTTTATATAATGAAGAGCAATTATGGCATGCTTGTGATAATTTAATAAATGATACTGATATTTTGGTAACAGGAGAACAGCACTTAGCTCAATTTTTTTCAAAAAAATGAAAAAAATTAAAAGCTTGCTATACAGAGAAATTATCACTTGAGGATGAAGATGTAAATAAATGGTTAATGATGGTAGATGAACTGTATATATACCATTATTCAGTATTTGCCAACTTATCATCAAATGACAGGATAAAACACATAAGCCCATTATATCCTAAGAAAAAAATAGATCAACATAAAGCGTTAATTATTACACATACTCAAGATGTAGAAAAAAATAGAAGAGTTAACGTCCGCTCTTCCAATGATTGAATTTCATATCGGTGCTATTACTGCTATGGGTTCAAGATTAACAGACCTTGGAGAAAAAGAATAATGTATTTTTATACCCACGGTATGTCTCAAAGCCAATTTTATAATTTGCTAGAAAGTTGTAGTATATACTTAGATATAAATCATGATATTGAAATACTAGATGCTGTAGAAGAATCATTGGAGAAAGGTATGTTGCTATTAGCTTTTTGAAGAGACATGTCATAGACAGAGATTTATTACGCCAGAGCATATGTATACGGCTTTTTGAAGTAAATAAAATGATTGATTATCTGAAACAGATATCAATTTCTGATAAGGTCTATAAAGAAGCTATGGATAGACAATTAAATTGGATTCAATATTCTGATGTTACAAAAATATAGAAATACTTTTTGAAAAGGAGGGAATATAAATGACTACATATATATTTGATTTATTAGTAGGATATGAGCCTAATGGAGTAGATAACTCTCAAGTTCATCGAGCAAGAGTATTTGATAAACAAAAATATAGATTATTGTTATATATTTTCTATGTTACCTCCTCGTTATAAGTTTCGTTATTTTAGAGATTTAGGTATACCGCTAGATAAAATGATGATTGCTCCGTTTTATTTAGTAGGGGAAACTGGGGTTAAATCTACTATTTCTGTCAATGAAATGATAACTAAATTAAACTTAGATAATAAAAGAGTGTTTAGAGCAAAATTCGGAAAAAAATTGTGTATAGTTTATCAGAAAAAAACATATGTTAGTACTATGGATAGAAGATAACAATGTTTATGAAGTACATCATTTTTATCAAAATGCATTATATCAAATTGATTATTATACTTCGTTTTTTTAATATGTCGAGAATTTATTATTAACAGGTACCAATGGTATAAACGTTTTTATTACAATATAGAAGGTAAACTTATATATGAAGGATATAATATAAATAATAATATAAAAATATCGTTTTGGGTCTGATTGGATAGACGGTGAAGAAGGTTTGATGGAAATATTTATAAAATCTTTATCATTGTCCAATAAAGACACTATATTAATGGACAGAATTTCAGGATTTCCATATTCTCAAGTACTGCTAAAAATACTCTAAGGATACCCAAAAAGGAGTTTTCCTTCATTCTATTCATCAATTTAGAGATAAAGTTATGAACTATGAGTACTATTATTTATTTCAATATGCTTCGTTATTTGATTTCATAATAGTTTCAACTGAGTTACAAAAAATGATCTTAAAAAAATATTTATTAGATTTTTAAATTACCATTATGTCCAATTGTAGTTATACCCGCCGCTAGTATAGAAAGTCTAGTACTAGAAAGGGATAAAGTTGTTCCATTCTCTGCAATGATTGCAGCCAGATTAGATCCGCGTAAACAACTCGATATAGCTATTAAAGCGGCAATAAAAAGTTAGAGAAATAATACCACAGTTTCATTTGAATATATTTGGTGATGGTGAAGAATATGAGAATTTAAATAATATTATTATTGAAAAATAATGCACAAGATTATATCAAACTATGTGGTTATCAGAAATTAACAGAACAATATAAAAAGGCATCAATTATATATATCTACTTCAAACTGGGAAACTTTAGGTATAACTTTACTTGAAGCTGCATCCTATGGATTAGGTATAGTCGGAATAGACTCTCCGTACGGTGGTCCTACATTTATTAAAAAATGAAAAAGAATGGTTATTTAATTTCCGAAAAAGGCAGTAAAACTAGAGAAGATTTAATAAATAGTTTTGCTGAAACAATAATTAAATACTTTGATTTAAATCAAAAATGCTGTTGCTAGTAATTCATATTGCATTGCAAGAGACTATTTAGATGATGTTGTAGGAGAAAAAGTGGTTTTCTCTAATAAAAGACAGTATTAATTAACAAAAGAATTATAATCAAAACAATGTAAAAATAAAAATTGTATTGATTGTAATTGCAAATATATAGTTTAAATAAAAAAACATGAAAAAAATAAAGATATTTAATAATTTACTTTAAACGTACTTTTAAATATACTTTAAATTATAAGTATAATGATAAATTGAAGTTGATTCTTATATAACTACTTACTTGAATTACATAATTTGATTTAAGAAATTAAAAAAATATTTAGATATTGTCTTGAAAAAAATTCAAAAAAAGTAGTATAATATAAGTTAATACATGTTACACCATTACTAGGTGAATATATGGATTTATTTTTTTATAAATAATTTTAACTTAACTAAATTATAAAAAAATAGAGAGAAGGAGAATTATGCGAAAGCGAGAAATAGAAACAGAACGATCACATAGATATAAATTAAGAAAAATCCGGCAAAAACATGGATAAAAAAATCGCTGTAACAAAAAAATTGGTCTATTGAACCTATTTAGATCAAGTAATGATCTAAATACAATGACAGTATCAGATGATACAATTGAAAGAGATGATTTAACAGTTAACGGTATTAGAGGTTTTAAGTGTCGTTGGAGCTTTATTTGGATTAAGCGCAACTACCAATCTTGCTCACGCAGAACAAGCGAATGTTTCAGGAGAGAAACAAGCAAATAACGATACTAATACTGGTTTAGCTGATAAAGAATCAATCACTTTAGAACGTAGCACAGTAGAAAATATTGAAAAAGATGAAAATAATACTTCAAAAATCTACAAGTGAAGAATCTGAATCTAAGAGTACTGCAGAATCTCAAAGTACTCGAAGTACTCGAAGAAGATTTGCAAGAGCTTTAAATGAGCCAAGGGCTTTAAATGCGGCGGATAGTAAATCATTAAGTGAATCAGTATATGAGTCAGAATCAGCAAGCGAAAGTAAATCAGCAAGAGAAAGTACATCAGTAAGTGAATCAGTAATTGAGTCAACATCAGCAAGCGAAAGCACCTCAGAAAGAGAAAGTACATCAGTAAGTGAATCAGTATCTGAGTCAAAAATCAGCAAGTGAAAGTACATCAGAAAGAGAAAGTGCAAGCGAAAGTACATCATTATCTGAGTCAGAATCAGCAAGTGAAAGCACCTCAGAAAGAGAAAGTGCAAGCGAAAGTACATCATTATCTGAGTCAACATCAGCAAGCGAAAGCACCTCAGAAAGAGAAAGTAAAAGCGAAAGTACATCATTATCTGAGTCAACATCAGCAAGCGAAAGTACATCAGAAAGAGAAAGTAAAAGCGAAAGTACATCATTATCTGAGTCAACATCAGCAAGCGAAAGCACCTCAGAAAGAGAAAGTAAAAAGCGAAAGTACATCATTATCTGAGTCAACATCAGCAAGCGAAAGTACATCAGTAAGAGAAAGTACAAGAAAAAGTAGATCATTAAGTGAATCAGTATATGAGTCAACATCAGCAAGCGAAAGTACATCAGTAAGAGAAAGTACAAGAAAAAAAGTAGATCATTAAGTGAATCAGTATATGAGTCAACATCAGCAAGCGAAAAGTACATCAGTAAGAGAAAGTACAAGAAAAAAAGTGAGATCATTAAGTGAATCAGTATATGAGTCAACATCAGCAAGCGAAAGTACATCAGTAAGAGAAAGTACAAGAAAAAAAGTAGATCATTAAGTGAATCAGTATATGAGTCAACATCAGCAAGCGAAAGTACATCAGTAAGAGAAAGTACAAGAAAAAAAGTAAATCATTAAGTGAATCAGTATATGAGTCAGAATCAGCAAGTGAAAGTACCTCAGCAAGCGAAAGTACATCAGTAAGTGAATCAGTAATTGAGTCAACATCAGCAAGCGAAAGCACCTCAGAAAGAGAAAGTACATCAGTAAGTGAATCAGTATCTGAGTCAAAAATCAGCAAGTGAAAGTACATCAGAAAGAGAAAGTGCAAGCGAAAGTACATCATTATCTGAGTCAGAATCCGCAAGTGAAAGCACATCAGAAAGAGAAAGTAAAAAGCGAAAGTACATCATTATCTGAGTCAACATCAGCAAGTGAAAGCACCTCAGAAAGAGAAAGTAAAAGCGAAAGTACATCATTATCTGAGTCAACATCAGCAAGCGAAAGTACCTCAGAAAGAGAAAGTAAAAAGCGAAAGTACATCATTATCTGAGTCAACATCAGCAAGCGAAAGTACATCAGTAAGAGAAAGTACAAGAAAAAGTAGATCATTAAGTGAATCAGTATATGAGTCAACATCAGCCAGTGAAAGAACATCTGTACGAGAAAGTAGATCATTAAGTGAATCAGTATATGAGTCAACATCAGCAAGCGAAAGTACATCAGTAAGAGAAAGTACAAGAAAAAAGTAGATCATTAAGTGAATCAGTATATGAGTCAACATCAGCAAGTGAAAGTACCTCAGAAAGAGAAAGTGCAAGCGAAAGTACATCATTATCTGAGTCAACATCAGCAAGCGAAAGTACCTCAGTAAGAGAAAGTACAAGAAAAAAAGTAGATCATTAAGTGAATCAGTATTTGAATCAACCTCAGCCAGTGAAAGAACATCCGTACGAGAAAGTAGATCATTAAGTGAATCATTATCTGAGTCGACATCAGCCAGTGAAAGAACATCCGTACGAGAAAGTAGATCGTTAAGTGAATCATTATCTGAGTCAACATCAGCAAGCGAAAGTACCTCAGTAAGAGAAAGTACAAGAAAAAGTCGATCATTAAGTGAATCAGTATTTGAGTCAACCTCAGCAAGCGAAAGTACGTCAGTAAGAGAAAGTACAAGAAAAAAAGTCGATCATTAAGTGAATCATTATCTGAGTCAACCTCAGCAAGCGAAAGTACGTCAGTAAGAGAAAGTACTTCAGCAAGCGAAAGTACATCAGTAAGTGAATCAGTAATTGAGTCAAGATCAGTAAGCGAAAGTACTTCAGCAAGCGAAAGCGCATCAGTAAGTGAATCAGTATCTGAGTCAACCTCAGCAAGTGAAAGTACCTCAGAAAGAGAAAGTGCAAGCGAAAGTACATCATTATCTGAGTCAACCTCAGCAAGTGAAAGTACCTCAGAAAGAGAAAGTGCAAGCGAAAGTACATCATTATCTGAGTCAACCTCAGCAAGTGAAAGTACATCAGAAAGAGAAAGTGCAAGCGAAAGTACATCATTATCTGAGTCAACCTCAGCAAGTGAAAGTACATCTGTACGAGAAAGTAGATCATTAAGTGAATCATTATCTGAGTCAACCTCAGCAAGTGAAAGTACATCTGTACGAGAAAGTAGATCATTAAGTGAATCATTATCTGAGTCAACATCAGCAAGCGAAAGTACGTCAGTAAGAGAAAGTACAAGAAAAAAAGTCGATCATTAAGTGAATCATTATCTGAGTCGACATCAGCCAGTGAAAGAACATCCGTACGAGAAAGTAGATCATTAAGTGAATCATTATCTGAATCAACATCAGCAAGCGAAAGTACCTCAGTAAGAGAAAGTAGATCATTAAGTACATCATTATCTGAGTCAACATCAGCCAGTGAAAGTACCTCAGTACGAGAAAGTACATCAGTATCTGAGTCAACATCAGCAAGCGAAAGTACGTCAGTAAGAGAAAGTAGATCATTAAGTACATCATTATCTGAGTCAACATCAGCAAGTGAAAGTACATCAGAAAGAGAAAGTGCAAGCGAAAGCACATCAGTATCTGAGTCAACATCAGCCAGTGAAAGTACCTCAGTACGAGAAAGTACATCAGTATCTGAGTCAACATCAGCAAGCGAAAGTACGTCAGTAAGAGAAAGTAGATCATTAAGTACATCATTATCTGAGTCAACATCAGCAAGTGAAAGTACATCAGAAAGAGAAAGTGCAAGCGAAAGCACATCAGTATCTGAGTCAACATCAGCAAGCGAAAGTACATCAGTAAGAGAAAGTAAAAGCAAAAGTACATCATTATCTGAGTCAACATCAGCCAGTGAAAGAACATCCGTACGAGAAAGTCGATCATTAAGTGAATCATTATCTGAGTCGACATCAGCAAGCGAAAGTACGTCAGTAAGAGAAAGTAGATCATTAAGTACATCATTATCTGAGTCAACATCAGCAAGCGAAAGTACGTCAGTAAGAGAAAGTGAGATCATTAAGTACATCATTATCTGAGTCAACATCAGCAAGTGAAAGTACATCAGAAAGAGAAAGTGCAAGCGAAAGCACATCAGTATCTGAGTCAACATCAGCAAGCGAAAGTACATCAGTAAGAGAAAGTAAAAGCAAAAGTACATCATTATCTGAGTCAACATCAGCCAGTGAAAGAACATCCGTACGAGAAAGTCGATCATTAAGTGAATCATTATCTGAGTCGACATCAGCAAGTGAAAGTACATCAGTAAGAGAAAGTACATCATTATCTGAGTCAACCTCAGCAAGCGAAAGTACATCCGTAAGAGAAAGTACATCATTATCTGAGTCAACATCAGTAAAAGAAAGTACATCAGCATCTGAATCAACATCAGCAAGCGAAAAGTACATCAGTGCGAGAAAGTACAAGAGAAAGCACATCGGCATCTGAGTCAACATCAGTAAAAGAAAGTACATCAGCATCTGAGTCAACATCAGTAAAAAGAAAGTACATCATTATCTGAGTCAACATCAGTAAAAGAAAGTACATCAGCATCTGAGTCAACATCAGTAAAAAGAAAGTACATCAGCATCTGAGTCAACATCAGTAAAAAGAAAGTACATCGGCGTCTGAGTCAACATCAGTAAAAAGAAAGTACATCGGCGTCTGAATCAACATCAGTAAAAGAAAGTACATCAGCATCTGAGTCAACATCAGTAAAAAGAAAGTACATCGGCATCTGAGTCAACATCAGTAAAAGAAAGTACATCAGCATCTGAATCAACGTCAATAAAAGAAAGTACATCAGCATCTGAGTCAACATCAGTAAGTGAAAGTACCTCAGTAAGAGAAAGTAAAAGCAAAAGTACATCATTATCTGAGTCAACATCAGTAAAAAGAAAGTACATCAGCATCTGAGTCAACATCAGTAAAAAGAAAGTACATCGGCATCTGAGTCAACATCAGTAAAAAGAAAGTACATCGGCGTCTGAATCAACATCAGTAAAAGAAAGTACATCAGCATCTGAGTCAACATCAGTAAAAAGAAAGTACATCGGCGTCTGAATCAACATCAGTAAAAAGAAAGTACATCAGCATCTGAATCAACATCAGTAAAAAGAAAGTACATCAGTATCTGAATCAACATCAGTAAAAAGAAAGTACATCAGCATCAGAAAGTAAGTCAAAATTACTAAGTGAAAAATCCTTCATTAAGTAAGTCTGATTCTGAAAGTACATCAGCATCTGAGTCAACATCAGTAAAAAGAAAGTACATCGGCGTCTGAGTCAACATCAGTAAAAAGAAAGTACATCAGCATCTGAATCAACGTCAATAAAAGAAAGTACATCAGCATCAGAAAGTAAGTCAAAAATTACTAAGTGAAAAATCCTTCATTAAGTAAGTCTGATTCTGAAAGTACATCAGCATCTGAGTCAACATCAGTAAAAGAAAGTACATCGGCATCTGAGTCAACATCAGTAAAAAGAAAGTACATCAGCATCTGAATCAACGTCAATAAAAGAAAGTACATCAGCATCTGAATCAACGTCAATAAAAAGAAAAGTACATCAGCATCAGAAAGTAAGTCAAAATTACTAAGTGAAAATCCTTCATTAAGTAAGTCTGATTCTGAAAGTACATCAGCATCTGAGTCAACATCAGCAAGCGAAAGTACATCAGTAAGAGAAAGTAAAAGCAAAAAGTACATCATTATCTGAGTCGACATCAGCAAGCGAAAGTACATCAGCATCTGAATCAACATCAGTAAAAGAAAGTACATCAGCATCTGAGTCAACATCAGTAAAAAGAAAGTACATCAGCATCTGAGTCAACATCAGTAAAAAGAAAGTACATCGGCGTCTGAATCAACATCAGTAAAAAGAAAGTACATCAGCATCTGAATCAACATCAGTAAAAAGAAAGTACATCAGTATCTGAATCAACATCAGTAAAAAGAAAGTACATCAGCATCAGAAAGTAAGTCAAAAATTACTAAGTGAAAATCCTTCATTAAGTAAGTCTGATTCTGAAAGTACATCAGCATCTGAGTCAACATCAGTAAAAGAAAGTACATCAGCATCTGAATCAACGTCAATAAAAGAAAGTACATCAGCATCAGAAAGTAAGTCAAAATTACTAAGTGAAAATCCTTCATTAAGTAAGTCTGATTCTGAAAGTACATCAGCATCTGAGTCAACATCAGTAAAAGAAAGTACATCGGCGTCTGAATCAACATCAGTAAAAAGAAAGTACATCAGCATCTGAATCAACATCAGTAAAAAGAAAGTACATCAGCATCTGAAAGTAAGTCAAAAATTACTAAGTGAAAAATCCTTCATTAAGTAAGTCTGATTCTGAAAGTACATCGGCATCTGAATCAACATCAGTAAAAAGAAAGTACATCAGTATCTGAATCAACATCAGTAAAAAGAAAGTACATCAGTATCTGAATCAACATCAGTAAAAGAAAGTACATCGGTATCTGAGTCAACATCAGTAAAAAGAAAGTACATCGGTATCTGAGTCAACATCAGTAAAAAGAAAGTACATCGGCATCTGAGTCAACATCAGTAAAAGAAAGTACATCGGTATCTGAATCAACGTCAATAAAAGAAAGTACATCAGCATCAGAAAGTAAGTCAAAATTACTAAGTGAAAATCCTTCATTAAGTAAGTCTGATTCTGAAAGTACATCAGCATCTGAGTCAACATCAGTAAAAAGAAAGTACATCGGCATCTGAGTCAACATCAGTAAAAAGAAAGTACATCAGCATCAGAAAGTAAGTCAAAAATTACTAAGTGAAAATCCTTCATTAAGTAAGTCTGATTCTGAAAGTACATCAGTATCTGAATCAACATCAGTAAAAAGAAAGTACATCAGTATCTGAATCAACATCAGTAAAAAGAAAGTACATCAGCATCTGAGTCAACATCAGTAAAAAGAAAGTACATCAGCATCTGAATCAACATCAGTAAGTGAACGTACATCAGCATCTGAATCAACATCAGTAAGTGAACGTACATCATTATCTGAGTCAACATCAGTAAGTGAAAGTACATCAGTAAGTGAATCTACTTCAATGAGTACTTCAATAGTTCATTCAAATTCATTAGAAGGAAAAATTAGCGAATACAGGTATTGAGTCAACATCTTCAACTATGTTAGGGTGCTTTATCTGCAATTCTAGGATTAGGATTATTCTCGAAAAAAATCGCAAAAAGAGATAAAGAATAATAAATAATTTTTCAAATGAAAGTTTTTTTAAAAAAACGAGATGGGGCTGACCCAAAAGTCCTAAATTTTAAAAAAAGTGTATATGATAACTCATAGACGCAGTGGTTTATTGATATCTAAATTCGCTTTATGAAAGCTTTTTAGATATCTAATAAACTATACGGGGTGACTCGACAAAATCGATTTCTATGAAATCACGATTTTGGAGTCACTCCCATCTTTTTGATTCTAATAAACTTTATATTAATTTAAGAATATGATATAATTAAAGTTAAGAAAGTAGGTTTATAATATATGAAAAAATTTAGGATGATTTTTAAAGTCTAATTTGCTATTTAAAAAAATTATTTGGACACTAGTTTTTTTATTTTTTTATTAGTATATTAGGGACAAAGATACCATTACCTTTGATATCCCATGATACACCTGGAGACTTACCTTTTGATTCAATACTTGATCTAACAAATAACGATGAAACAAGAAGAAGCATAATGGCGTTAGGAATTTCACCATTAATATCAGGAAATATAATATGGCAGGTATTAACAATTACTAAGATTGTTAACTTAAAAACACCTAAAAAGAGAGTGGATTTTCAAAAACATCTTTTAATATTACTAATTTCATTAATACAAGGCTCTATAGTAGTTTTATCTTTAATGAATGTTTCTACTTTTTTTCAGCTATGAAGGACTGGGAAACGTTTTTATATTTTATTACTTTTTTTGTGGTTGCAGGGGCTTTTATTATGGTCTTTTTAGGTAACATGAATAGTGAACTTGGATTAGGAAGTTATATGATTTTTTTCTTCTAATTGGTATAATGAATAGTAGTATAAGTAGAGTTTTTCACATTATTAAGCGGTGAAGTATATATAGATAATTCTATATATATAATTTTTATTTTCTATATTTTTTTATTACTTTCGAGTGTTATACTGGATACTGCACAGTATCGTATAAAAAAATTAATTCTATTTTAACAAATAATGAAATGTATGATAAATCATATATTGCGGTTAAATTGAATCCATCTGGAGGAATGGCGTTTATGTACGCAATGACTTTTTACTGTTCTTCCCCAGTTGCTATTTAGGGTATTAGGATATGTATTTCTGGACAAGAATGGATTGTCTTTTTATTAATAATATGGATTTAAAAATCAGAATTTGGTGTCAGTATATATTTAATAATGTTATTTTTTTATTGAGTTTAGGATTTTCTTTTTGTTAATGTAAATCCAGAAGATATAACAAAAAAATTAAAGTTTTCAGGAGATTATATTAGTTTTTAAAAAAACCGGGGAAACCTACCTACAATTACTTAAAAAAACTATAGTATTAAATATGGGATTAATAGGAGCAATTTATACTATGGTTATTGCAGGATTTCCATTGCTTTATGGTCTTTATAACAAAGAACTTTTTGATTTAACGACATTACCTGGATCTTTAATGATTAGTGTTGGAATGGTATTGTTTATATATGATGAGTTACTTGTACTTAGAATTACTTCGAAATATAAAGAACTTTTTGATTAAGAGAGGAATAGTATTATGTATATTTTTTTGTACCTTCATGGTATTCATCTGATTTAAAAATCTTGGTCTCAGGAATTTCTTCCATGGTATCATAATAATTCTAAAAATGGATTTTGATGATACAATTAGTCAATTAAGGATATTTAAAAAAATAATGAAAAAAAGTATTTTATTATTACTTCAGTATATGCCGCATTTACGAAATTTTTTTAGATAGGTTTGAATTATCTGAAATAAGCTATATTTCTGTTTTTTTGATTATTTACAAGATATTAATACTCAGTATAGCAAGAGTTTGGATTATACTGATTTTTAATTAGTAGGAAGATGTCGAATTTATTTTCACATCTTTCTTAATAAGTGTATATAGGGGAGAAAAAAATTATTTGCTACAATTGATTATAATATTGAAGGAAGATTATTATGGATTGAATATTATACTAATGATATGATTTCAGAAAAAAATAATAGTAGACGATCGAGGCTTTATTTCAAGTATTGAACACTATAATAGTGGTAACTTATTGTATGTACAATATTTGAATCAGTATGGTGAATGGCAATTTAAACATTATCCAGCTAATAATGTTATAGAAATTAATCCGTTATTTAAAAAGAGATTTGGGAGTAAATCTTTCGATAGCATAGAACAATTAATTTCATTTGGTTTAAGTAAAATAAACGATGTTTTATCTTTAAAAACCATTTTTCTTTAATAATTGCTGCGAATAAAAAAAGCATAATAAAAATGTTATTACAAGAATTTAAAAAGTTGTAAAATTGCCATGTCATTATTTTTTTAAATCGTTATGATATTAATTCCTTAGAATTCATTAATGAAGCTAGTTTAGTAAATTTATTAGTTGTAGATACAGAAAAAAATGATGGATAATGTGAAAAAGTGTATTAATAAGTAATAACATTAATTCTGAAAAAAATACTTCATATTACCCCTTACGATACCCGTTTAGAATTAGGTATAAGCCAACGTGAAAAAAATGATGATTCTTTATATAACTTTAGACAATATATCAGAACAAAAAAAGAATGAAATTAATTGATAAAAACAGTAGAAATTAGTAGCAAAAAAATCCATTAATTGAAATATTGTATATTACTTCAGTTGATAAGATACATCAAGAAGTTTCAAATATTATTGATAATAAATATAATGAAAATAGGAATATAATAGATGATGAAATTAATAATAAAAATAGGGAAGACAGAAGAGAAAGAAAAACTTCAAAAATAAAAATTAATGTTAAATTAGTAAGAAGTGAAGAAGAAATAATTACCTTATTAAAAAAAGTTAGAGTAGTAATTGATGTTAGCGATAATCCTGAGTTATTTACGCAAATTGCAGCAATAAGTGCGGGCATTCCTCAAATAAATATGGTACATAGCTCTTATGTAAAAACATTTAAAAAAATGGATGGATTCTTTCTGATTTGGAAGAATTAGAAGAAAGTGTAGAATTTTATACAAATAAACTTTCAGAATGGAATAAAGCTTTTAATATATTCTATAGAACAAATTAACTATTTCACAGGAAAACAGATATATTCTAAATGGAAAGAGAAGTTAGGTGAATACGATGAAAAAAATAAAGTAAAAGTATTATACATAAATGAGTTTAATAAATTAGACAACCTAGATTTAAAAAGAAAACTATGAAGTCTATTTTCTTGAACCGTTTATGTTTGAAAAAAACTTTGATTATTTAATTGAAGAAAAAAAGAGAATATATATTTTGATTTGATGATTATAGAAAATGTAAATAGATTAAAAAAATATATTGATTTTTAGACGATTATGTAGATCCTTACCGAGTATACTATGTGAATGATAGTAATTTTAAATTTAGTGAAGATACACAGTATTTTTTTGAGTAAAAAAATGGCGAAAGAAATTGAATCTTCAAAGTTATATGAGTTTATGGAAACAGCATACCTTGAGTTTTACGGAGGGCAAAGTTATGGTGATAAGATGAAAATTCAATCTATAACTGTAAATCCTACTTTTCATGGTAATATTTCGTATGTTGGATATGATAGTGTAAAAATTGTCAGGTGAGTTTGGTGATTCGTATACACCATTAGTTACTTGGAGAAGTGGATATCCGTTCGTTTCTCAAAAATCAAATTTGGGAAGCATTTCTTGAACACACTATAGAAGGGGAATGTGATTTACAACTTGTAGTTAACTATATTTCAAGCGGAGAAGTAAAAAGAGTAATTAGAAAAGAAGTGTTTACTAGAACAGATTTAAAGAAAGCCATAAAAAAATATGAAGATAAGTATAAACCTAATTTATTTTTATCTTTAAATGCTAAAGGGAGAGGTACGATAAAAAAATAGGAGATCTTCATTTTAGACAATCTAGAGGAGAATATGGGGTGTTTTTATCCAGGTGGAAATCAATATTTGGATTCAAACATGCATGAAATGTTATTTTATTTTTCACCCCGGAGATTTAACGCCTCCGTTAAATATATTTTTTTCAGGGTATCACAGAAGAGAAGGGTTTGAAGGATTTTATATGATGAAGAATTTAGGAAAACCATTTTTTTATTATTTTTCTGACAGTGGACTTGAAGGGGAAGTTTTTTTATCTTAGATCTCCTGAAATAAAAAAATAAAAATCATTGAAATTATTAATGGTTATCTTGATAAATTAGGGTTTAGTAATTCTGAGCTTACTACTTCTGGACTTTCTATGGGAACATTTGGTGCTTTATATTACGGATCAATATTTTCTGCGAAGGCAATTGTTTTAGGAAAAACCATTGTTTAGTTTAAAAAAATATTGCCGAAAAATACACAGACGATAAGACCGGGAATGTTTAATACAATACTTGATATTGTTGATTCAATAAAAGGTGAAAAAAATGGATTAAAAATCTAATAAAGAATTAGAAAACTATTTTTTTGGGAAGTATTTAGAAAAAGCACGCTTTAGAAATACTAAAAATAATAGTAGGTTATATGAAACATGATGACTATGATCATACAGCTTTTTAATGATTTAATGAGAAATATAAAAAAATAAAGATATAGAGATTATAAGTAAGGCAGTCAGTGGGAGGCACAATGACAATACAGATGCTATAGTTAATTTTTTTATAAATCAGTATAATCTACTTCTAGGAAATATGTAGAAAGAAGGCGATAATATTGAAAAAAATTGGGTAATACATTGGGATTATCAAATGGGTGATAGTTTTCTTTTTGGTTCAGAAATTAACTTAATAGCTCCAGATTTTGTGAAATATAAAAACAAACTACTTCCTCCTGGAACAGACTTACGTATTTGGAAAAAGCAAAAATAGATTTCCAAGCTAATAAGATGGGAAATTCATTACCTGTTCTTACTCCTGAAAAAAAGAGTATTGGCTAAAACTAAATGTAAAATTAAAGGAAAATGAATCTGTCTATATAAAAAGTTGAATTTTATAATAGATTCAATGAATTTTTAGAATTTAAAAATTATATATGGTGAAGGAAGTTTTTATTTATCCAAAAAGAAGCAGCGTATTACAATATTATTTTAATAAATAACGGTGTAAGTAGTTTTGTATTCCAAAAATATCATATTATCTGTAGATGACTATAAAGAAAGTATTCCAGGATATAAAGTGAGCGAGGTACTAAATCATTCAGAAGATTCTACAGAATTAACTATAATCTTTACAGAACCGATGTCTAAAGAGATAACAAATTTAAGCAATAGTAATTTAATAAATTTTAAAAGATGTAATAATAGTTAAAAGTTCTTTTATTGACTCTCATCTTTATTTAGACTCAGATTTTCAAGAGTACTTATTTAACATTATTAATAATTTAAAAAAATACATTCGAAATAAATAGAATTAAATTTATTGGTTATGGTCCAATTAGTAATTTTTTTCAGCTGTTTATTATTCTCATTATTTGAAAAAAATAGTATTGCGGTTATTACAGATGAGTGGTTTGAATCGGAAAAATTATACTAGAATTATAAAAAAATATAGTTTAAAAAAATCGAGAAGGTTTAAATATACAAGGAAATTTAGAAATTGATAAATCTAAGATAGTTATGAATAATATAAATAACAAAATAGATAATAGATTTTCTAAATTTATTGATAGAAGTAATATATTGAAAAAAATATGGAAGTGAGAGATTGATGAGTTTATTTAATGTTTTTACTAGCAATAAATTAGAGCTTATAAAAAAATGAAAAAGAATATTAAAAAAGTAAATAGCTATAAATCTTATATGGAAACATTGTCGGATGAAAAATTGAAATCTTTAACAACAGATTTTTAAACGTCGTTTATCTTGCGGAGAATCACTTGATGAAATACTTCCTGAAGCATTTGCAGCTATGAGAGAAGCGGCATATAGAGTACTTGGTTTATTCGCTTATGATGTACAGATTCTTGGAGCAATAACTTTACATAATGGTAATATTGCAGAAATGAAGACAGGAGAAGGAAAAAAACATTAACTGCCATTTTTTTCCTGCATATTTAAATTCCTTAACAGGGAAAAGGAGTATTTGTTATAACATCAAATGAATATTTAGCATTGAGAGATGCTGAAGAAATGCAAGGTGTATTTAATTTTATGGATATTAGTATATGTGCCGGTCTTGGAGATGATGATGAATTGACTAAGCATGAAATTTACAAACATGATATTGTATATACTACTCAAAGTACTCTTGGTTTTGATTACTTATTTGATAATTTAGCAAATAGAAAAGAAGATAAATTTTTAAGAGAGTTTAATTATGCTATTATCGACGAGATAGACGCAGTATTACTTGATAGTGCACAAATGCCTCTAATAATAGCAGGGAGTCCAAAAGTTCAATCAAATCTTTATCCAGTTGTTCAGAAGTTTGTTGAAACATTAGAAGAAGATATTGATTATAAAAAAAGATGAAGATGATAACGTATGGTATACAAATGAAGGTATTCGAAAAAGTGAGCAATATTTCAAAGTGAATAATCTTTATGATGATTCGCATTACTATTTGGTGAAAATATTAAATCTTGTATTAAAAAGCAAATGTTAATATGACACTTGATAAAAGATTATGTAGTTAAAGATGGTAAAATTAAACTACTAGACAAAGAAACAGGAAGAATACTAGAGGAATAACATTAAAAAAATGGACAACATCAGGCTCTTGAAGTGAAAGAGAACGTTCCTTTATCAAATGAAAAACAGATCTATTGCTTCGATTACTTATCAAAATTTATTTAAATTATTTAAAAAAATTTCAGGTATGAGCGGAACAGCTAAGGTAGCAGAACAAGAGTTTATTGAAACATATAATTTAAAAGTTATTTGTATTCCTACTAATAAACCAGTTATAAGAATTGATAGAAAAGATAAGATTTATGCTACTTTGCCGGAAAAAAATTGTAGTAATATTAGAATTTGTTAAAAAAATTCATGCAACAGGACAACCGTTATTAATAGTATCAGGAAGTGTGCAAGCAACAGAATTGTATTCAACATTACTACTAAATGAAGGTATAGCCCATAGTGTTTTAAATGCTCATAATGCTGCAAAAGAAGCGGAAATAATAAGTGAAGCAGGAGAACTTAATAATGTTACTGTAGCTACTTCAATGGCAGGGCGAGGAACAGACATAAAATTAGGAAAAGGTGTACTCGAACTTGGTGGTTTAGTTGTTGTAGGTACTGAAAGAATGGGCAGTAAGAGAATGGATCAACAACTTAGTGGACGTTCTGGTAGACAAGGAGAACCTGGTTTAAGTCAATTTTTCGTTTCGCTAGAAGATGAGTTATTAGTTAAACAGGGTCCTCGTTGGTTAGATAAATATAGAAATAAAAAGTATAATAATCTTAGTGAGATTGTTCCTGTTGAATTAAGTAGAAGAAAAATTCGCAAGTGTTGTAGAATTAGCTCAAAAAGCTAGTGATGATAATGGTAAGCAAAAGTAGAAATACAATTGCTCAATATGATGAGAGTATAAAAAAATTCAAAGAAAAAATCTATGATGCTAGGGAATGCATTACTACTAAATGAGAAAAATAGATTTTTGATTTAAATAAAACAATAAAATTACTTGTAACAGAATTTCTTAATAAAAAAATAAAGAGATTTCACAATTGGATATATCTAAGTTTTTAGCTAATAATTTAAAATTACTCGAATAAAAAGCAGAAAAAAACTTAAAAACTTTTAAATCAAAAAAGAACTATCAGAACATTTATGTAGAATTATTCAAATTGAGTGTGAGAGAGTTAAAGCTGAATTCATTAACAAAGAAGAAGCAGATGATTTCTTAAGAGTATCTATATTAAAAAGCAATAGATGAACACTGGGTAAATCAAATAGCTGGTCTGTCTATGCTTAGTTCTGTAGTAAGTGGAAGAACGTACGCTCAAAAAAATCCAATTTATGAGTATGCAAGAGAAGCATTCGAATCTTATAATGATATGAGATATAGAATTAAAGAGTCTATAATAAGAAATCTAGCAAAAAGTCATATAGTAAGAAAAGAAAATGGTGAAGTCACAATTTATTTCCCATAGAAAATGGAGGTCAGAATGACAATTTATAATTTCAATCTAGGTATAGGTTGGGCGAGTAGTGGAGTGGAATATGCCCAAGCGTATAGATCACAAGTTTTTAGAAATATAGATCTCAGATGCAAAGTTTGTATTTATGGAAATGATTAAAAAGTGAAAAATATTATTTATTTAACTAGAAATATCGGTTTTAAAGATGAAGAGATAATATGGTTGTATCAGTATTTTTCAGATATAAAAATTAAGAGAAACAACATACACAATAAAAAGATGTTCTGAATGAATGGAATCAAAAGGTAATAAAAAGAAGAACGCAGCAATAAGTCTGCAAAGTTCTTTTTTTGAAGGTGATTCATATGTAGTCATGTATCTTACAAGAGAAAATGAGGATTTTTGTTGATAGAGCTGAATTTGTTATTAAAGGTAACTTATTAAGAAAAGATTATTATTCATATGTTAGAGTGTTTAGTGAGTTTTACTCTCAAAAAGATAATGCATGTTATTTGTATCTTAGACGCTTTTTATAACGAGGATGGCTCAACAGCATATGATGAAATAATAGATGGTAAGAATAGTGTCTTTTAAATTTAAGGATAAAAATTCTATATTCTTATGAACAATTTTTGCGAACATTTTGTAAAAATCATTAAATACTACTGAGAATGATGTAATTATTATAGATAGAGCAACACAAATAGGGCAACCAATTCTTAGAAATAGAGGTAAATCAAAAGTCTTAACTGTTGTTCACGCAGATCATTATAGCGCGGATAGGGTTGATGAAAATACAATACTTTGGAATAATTACTACGAGTATGAATTTAGTCATGCAAATCATATTGACGCTTTTTATTTCTTCAACAGATGCTCAAAGTAAGTTGCTTTCTAAACAATTTGAAAAAAATATACATCTTTCAGTCCAAAAAAACTGTTACTGTCCCTGTTGGAAGTATAAATGAATTAAAAATACCTACTGAAAAGAGAAAGAGTTATTCACTTATTACAGCCTCAAGGCTAGCGAAAGAAAAACATATTGAACTGATTATTCCAGCTGTAGTTAGGGCTAAACAAGAAATTCCCGAATTAACTCTAGATATATACGGAACAGGTGGGGAATCAGAACTGTTAGAAAAAAATTAATAGATGAGCATAATGCTAGTGATTATATTTGTTTAAAAAGGTCATCAAAAATTTAGAAGAAGTGTATAAAAAAATTATGAATGTTATATTTCAGCTTCAATGAGTGAAGGATTTGGGCTTACATTATTAGAAGCGGTAGGATCTGGATTGGCAATGATAGGTTTCGATGTTCCATATGGTAATCCTACATTCATAAAGAATAATCATAACGGTGTTCTTATAAAAAAAGATGAAGATGAGACGAACGGGCAACTTATTTCTAAGTTAACAGATTCTATACTACATTTATTTAGTAATAATTTAAATGAGATGCATGAGTATTCGTATAAAAATTGCGAGTAAATACTTATCTAAAAAAAGTTGAAAAATAAATGGAAAAAAAGTTATCAAGGAGGCTTTTAAATGATTAATATATTTGATAAATATGATGAAGAGACTCAAGATTTATATAACTCTCTAAAAATTAGCAGGATTCGATTATCCTACTATAGTTCTTGATGACAATGGTCATTTAATAGATGGTGTAATATCACCTTATCAATACTTTATGGGAGAAGAAGATAATTCCCTTAAACCGAGGTATTTTAATCAAATTGATAAACCGGATTTATGGGAAATAGAAAGTTCAAATTCACAAGGAGTTATTTTTTTGATTATAACATAGAGAGAGCTAACATATTTTATGTTGAACCTAATGAAAAAAACGATTAGTTCGTACTGTAGAATGGAAAGATAACAATAATAAAGTACGTAGTGTTGATTATTATAATAAATACGGAAGAAAAATACGCTCATACAGTTTATGACATTAATCAAAAAAATCAACATTTTCAACTTATTATCATGTTAGTGGACGTGAAGCAATCGTGGAAAAACCATCAGACTGGTAGTATTGTTCTAACAGAAGAAGAGGGGAATAAAATGTTTTCTAGTAAAATTGAATTTTTACATTATTTCCTTTAAAAAAAGCTAAATTAGATACTTCAAGATTTTTTTATAATAGATTATCTTTACCATTTCTTTTGACATATTATTATAATGAACCGGGGAAAGATTATTTAGTTTGGCATGAAAATATAAATAATGAGATTCCCGGAAATATGTTAGCAGCATTATCGAATGCAAATCGTTATGTCGAAGTAATGGTAACTGAAAAAAAGAAAAATTATAATAGAATTTTTGAGTATTATTGATGATCAGTACAAAAAAATCGTATTCATCTACTAGGAAAGGTCTATAAGCCATTAAGAGAAGTTAAGTATAACAATAAAAATATTAATCGCTACTAATTCTGATGAAATAGAAAAAAATTAGAAGAGCTTGTGACTGAATTAGGTGACTTTGAGTTTAATATTGTAGCTCTTACAGAAATGTCAAACAAGTTGATGGAATTCGGAAAAATACAATAATGTTAGATTGTATCCCTAACGTTAGAACAAAAAAACTTGGTGAACTATGGAACGAATGTAGCTTTTATTTTGATATTAATCATTATGGAGAAATCTTAAATTCTGTAAGAACTGCATTCGATAATAATATGGTAATATTAGGGTTTCGAATCAACCTTGCATAATAAAAAAATATTAATAGATGAATGTGTATATCATGAAAAATAATTATATGAAAAATAGTTGGCTTAATGAAGAGAATAAAAGCAGAGCCTAGATTAATAGATAATATTATTGCAAAAACAGTATGAAAAAAAGCAAGTGGTGTTGACATAGAGGTTTATCAAAAAGCTTTTTGATAGTATTGGAGATTAGTAATATGAAAAACAACAATAAATTATTACAGGATTTATTAGAAAACCAAGTAGAAGAAATACGAAAAAGAAAAATAAAGAAAAAAAGAAAGAAAAAAATAAATTATATGAATTTAATCATGATGCTAGTATTAGGTCTTTCAGTATTGGCTGGATTAATATATTCATTTATAAATTTATTTTAAGAAGAGGGAAGTATTATGACTAAATCAACATTTGTATTAGCCGCTGATTATGGTTATTTAAGATATTTAGAGGCGACATTAAAAATCAGTGTGTTATCATCATGAAAAATTGTAAAATCTATATTATAAATCGAGACATTCCTCAAGAATGGTTTATAGGAATTAGAAAAAGAATAAAACATAAAAAAATATAGAGTTAATTGATATTAAACTTTTAGGTGATATCATATCAAATTCATGGAAAAATGCCACCAGCTGGAGCGCATATAAATTATATGACTTTTGCTAGATATTTTATTCCGCAATTTGTAAAAGAAGATAAGATTTTATATTTAGATTCAGATGTGATTGTTACTAAACCATTAGATGATTTATTTAATATAGACTTGGGAACAAATCTGGTAGCTGCGGCTAAGGTTGTGTTTTGGTTTGGAGGACAGGTTTAATGCGGGAGTATTATTAATCAATAATAAACTCTGGAAAGAAGAAAATATTCAAAAAAACAATGTATTGAGATTACAAATAATGAGCATGAAACTCTTCCAGAAGCGGATCAAACCGTTTTTAAACCGTTTATGTGGAAATCGTTATATTGTTTTTAGACGATACATATAATTTTTCAAATCGGCTATGATCGTCTTGCAGAACAAAGAAAAACAATATTTTATTTTTAGAAAAAAATCTGTAGATCCTTTACCAGCAATAATACATTATTTATCAGAAGATAAGCCTTGGAAGCTTTATTCTTTCTGTAGATTAAGAGAAGTTTGGTGGAAGTATTCACTTATGGATTGGTCAGAGATTATTGCTAATGAAAAATCCTAAGAAAATGAAACAAGTATTGATAATGACAGCCTCACAAAAAAACTAGAACATATTGAAACTTTAGTAACATCATTACCAGATTATAAATTTAATATAATGGCATTAACACTGATGGGAGATATTTTAAATAGTTTAAGAAAAATATGAAAATGTTCGATTATATCCTGCTATTTTTGGAATGGAATATAAATAGATTAATTACTGAATGTGATATTTATCTTGATATAAATCATTATGATAAAAAAATATAGATGTAATTAAAAAAAGTGAAAGCGCAAGGGAAGCCGATATTCGCATTTGAAAATACAGCTAATGAGTATTATGTTGACAAAAATATTTAACTCACAAAAATACTAATGAAATTTTTAGATTTTTTTAAAGAATGAAATATAGAAAAATGTTAATAATTTATTTAGAGAACTTGATGTAAAAAAATTCAGGAGAGTGTTTAATATTATAGATTACAAAGGAGAAAATAATGAATGACTTGATAAGTGTAATAGTTCCTATATATAATACAGAAAAAAATATTTAAGACAATGTATTGATAGTATAATAAGCCAATCTTATAGGAATATTGAAGTATTATTAATAAATGATGGATCTACAGATGCTTCATCGGAAATTTGTAGAGAATATCTTGATAAAGATAAGCGTTGTTATTATTTTGAGAAAGAAAAATGGAGGATTATCTGATACAAGAAACTATGGAATAGAACGAGCAAAAAGGCAAATATATAACATTCATAGATTCAGATGATTTCTTTTTGGAAGAGGCAATAGAAAAAAATTACATGCTACTGCACTGTTAGCAGAAGCAGATTTGGCTATTGGAGGTTTTTTTGTAGATTTGAAGCTCCCAATTTTTATTTCTATAAAAAGGAAAAAAATTTGGAGTTTTACCTGTTACTATTGTTGAAAAAGGAATTTGCGATTAATCAAATGGATGAGATGATTGATGTTCCTTTCTTATGTTATTCAACAGCGTGGGCTAAGTTATATAAACGAAGTTTATTTGAAAATATTAGGTATCCTTTGAAAAAAATATGCAGAAGATCAATTTACTACTTGGAAATTATATTTAGCATCTGAAAAAAATAGCGGTTTGTAATCATACGATATATGCATATAGGAGAAATTATGAAGGGCTAAGTTTAAATTTTTAATTTAAGTCATTTAGATTATATTGATGCTCTGGAAGAAAGAATCGAGGAAACAAAAAAATATTAAAGGAATTGATATAGAAAAAAACATATAAAATGTATAAGTATGTTTTTAAAAAAAGAAGGATTCAGGAGTTAGAATATCATGGATATGAAAAAGAAAAAAAGAAATTCTAAAACAAAAAGTAGAGTTTTTTTAGAACAAAAATCATATTATTTGATAATTCATTCAACTGTATACAAGAAAAGGAGTATAAGAGAAGGAGGTGAAACGAATGAATGAAATAAATCATGAAAATAATCTAATAAGCGTTATAATACCAGTATATAATGCAGAAAAATATTTAGAAGAGTGTTTAAAAAGTATACAATATCAGACTTATAATAATATAGAAGTAATAATGGTAAATGATGGTTCTAAAGATAATTCGGGTAGTATTTGTCAGAAATATGTTGAAATTGATTCAAGATTCAGATATTTTGAAAAAGAAAAATGGTGGAGCATCTTCGGCGAGAAACTTAGGATTGGATAATGTTACAGGAGACTATATAACATTTATAGATGCTGATGATTGGGTTGAAGAAAATCATTTAGATGTTTTTAATCAATAACATCAAAGAAAAATAATTCCGATATGGCAGTTTCTTCCATCACAAAGTTTAATAATATAAATACATGTATTATTAGAATGTACACAAATCAAGAAAAATATTTATTAAACTTTGGAAAAAAATGAGTAGGGAGGAATTTTTAGTTAAACTTCCAATATTAATGCACGCTAATAGTTTTAAAAATGGCTGTTTCAAAGTTATTTAAAAAAAGATTTAATTAATGATGTTAGATTTGATGATTCAATAATATATGGTGAAGATTTAGATTTCTTCTTTAAACTATATCTTAAAAATTAATAGTATTTCCTATGTAGAGGAATTAACCTATGTATATCGATTACACGGAGAGCGTATTTCTAGTAAATTCGGTCAGGTTCATGCAGAACAAGAATTATTAATATACAAAAAAATGTGTGAGAACATTAAAGAGTTAGGGCTTCCTACTATTCATTACGTTAACATTATCAGAAATCTACTAGATTTTCGAAAAAGATTTCTTAGACAACAGAGTATTGTTTAATCAATATCAAGAATTTTTTTAAAAAATGTAGAGGAAACAGTTACTTATCCTAAAAATTTAATAAGTGTCATTGTTCCAATATATAATGTATATCCTTATTTGCAGTTATGTTTAGAAAGTATTGAAAAACAGACATATCCACATTTTGAAGTATTACTAATAAACGACGGTTCTAGAGATAATTCAAAAGATATTTGCCTAGAATTTGCAGAAAGAGATAAAAAGATTTAAGTATATTGAGCAGAAAAAAATGCTGGACTTTCATCAGCTAGAAATACCGGTATATTAAATGCAAAAGGAGAGTTTATTACTTTTTATAGATGGGGATGATTTTGTAGAGCCTAATTATCTTGAAGAATTATATTACACTTCATTAAAAAAATAATTCTGAAATAGTTGTCGGAAGCTATAAAAAAATTCAAAGAAGAAGATAATAATTATTATATTCATGTATTTGACTATAGAGAAGAGCATTTTATAAAAACATGAGTTAATAGAAAACATTGCCCAAGTTGAAAAATAAAGGATTAGAATTCCAAAAGATATGGGGGAATTTATATCATAAAAGGTTGTTTGAGAATATGATGTTTTCTGTTGGTAAAAAAATATAGCAGATACGCGAACTAATTATAAATTATATATGGAATCGTGTAAGACTACGTATATTCACAAAGATTTGTATGTTTATAGAATTAGAAAAAAATATTGTTGATAATTTTTCAGAGGAAAAAAACTAACGGAAGTGTTGGAATCTTCATTGGAAAAAAATTGCTATTTTTAAGTATTGTTGGTATAGATATTACTGAAGAAAAGAAAAACTTAGAGGGTAGAGTTAAATATTTTTAGAACAAGCTAAAGAAGTAGGCTTAGAAAAATACAGAAATATATAGAAGATGTAAAGAAATATTATATTATTTAAATAAATAATTTTAAAATTTTTATTCAAGAATATATATTTATATTTTATAGTGATAAACTAAAGAAAGGTTTTTCGTGAAAAGTACATGGAATTGATACATGAAGATGGAAAAATTATATAAAAACAAATGATAATAACTCATTAATAAGTATTATAATACCTGTTTATAATGCGGAAAAACTATTTAGAACAATGTTTAGATAGTATAAAAAGAACAGAGTTATGAAAATTTCGAAGTAATAATAGTGAATGATGGCTCAACAGATAATTCAGAGAATATTTGCAAAAAAATTCTCAGTTTCTGATACTAGATTTAGATACTTTTCAAAAAGAGAATGGTGGGGTTTCATCAGCAAGAAATTTCGGACTAGATAATGCTAATGGTTATTATATAACCTTCATAGATGCAGATGATTGGGTAGAGGATAATCATTTAGAAATACTGATGAATGCAATTATTGAGAAAAAAACTGTGATATAGCAATTTCTTCTTATAAAAAAATTCATTCAGAATAGTGCCGAATTTGCTATAAGGATGTATTCTGATCAAGAAAAGTATTTACTTAACTCCGGGAAAATGAATCAAGAGAAATTTTTTTAACTGAGTTACCGAAGTTAATTTCAATCAATAATAGTTTTAATTGTGCAGTGTCTAAATTATTTCCTAAAAAGATTAGTAGAAGATATTCGCTTTGATACAAATATCATTTATACTGAAGATTTAGATTTTTTTATTTCAAACTATATTTAAAAAGCAAATGATTTTTGTATTTGTAAATGCTGAAACATATATTTATCGCAATCATGGTGATAGTACAACTAGTGAATTTTCTCAAATTCATGCGGAACAGGAATTACTAGTTTATAAAAAAATATGTATGAAAAAAATTTTTGGAAATAGGATTTCCAACGGTTAATTATATTAATAAACTTCAAAAGATTAATTCAATTTCGAGAAAAATTTTTCTTCAAAATAAAGAATTATTATCTGAATATAAACAATTCCTCAGTGATGCAAGAGAACTACAAACGTATCCCCAGAAATTAATAAGTATTGTCGTTCCAATATATAATGTATATCCTTATTTGCAGTTATGTTTAGAAAGTATCGAAAAATCAAGCCTATCCGTATTTTTGAAGTATTACTAATCAATGACGGTTCTAGAGATAATTCAAAAAGATATTTGTCTAGAATTCGTCGAAAGTGATAATAGATTTAAGTATATTGAACAACCAAACGCTGGACTTTCATCAGCTAGAAATACCGGTATATTAAATGCAAAAGGAGAGTTTATTACTTTTTATAGATGGGGATGATTTTGTAGAGCCTAATTATCTTGAAGAATTATATTACACTTCATTAAAAAAATAATTCTGAAATAGTTGTCGGAAGCTATAAAAAAATTCAAAGAAGAAGATAATAATTATTATATTCATGTATTTGACTATAGAGAAGAGCATTTTATAAAAACATGAGTTAATAGAAAACATTGCCCAAGTTGAAAAATAAAGGATTAGAATTCCAAAAAGATATGGGGAATTTATATCATAAAAAGGTTGTTTGAGAATGTGATGTTTTCTGTTGGTAAAAAAATATAGCAGATACGCGAACTAATTATAAATTATATATGGAATCGTGTAAGACTACGTATATTCATAAAGATTTGTACGTCTATAGAGTAAGAAAAAAATACTGTTGATAATGTTTCAGAGGAAAAAAACTAACAGAAATGATGGAATCTTCATTGGAAAAAAATAGCTATTTTAAGTATAGTTGGTATAGATATAACCGAAGAAAAGAACAATTTAATTGCTAGATTTAAATATTTTTTTAGACCAAGCTAAATATACTGGTCTAGAAAACACCGAAATCTATAGAAGATGTACAGAAATCCTATATCTAGTTGATGGTAAATAAATATAAGTGATTATAAAATTTATTGACATGTGCATTTATTTAAGTTATATTAATTGTAATTAATAATATAAAAAGAAATTTTAATTTTTTTCAGGAGAAGATTATGAATAAAAAAACGATAATCAAAGGTATAATAATCAAAATAATGAATATAATTATGATAATTGTCAAAACCAGGACTTTATGGATTATAATGAATCTAATTATGACCAAAGTCAAATTTATAATGAAAAATTATCAAAAATCAAAAATATGTTTTAACGATCAATATAATCAAAATACTAATTTTAATGGAAACTTTCAAAAATCAAGATATGCAGGGTTATAACGATTATTATAATCAGGGAACAAATGATTATGATATAAATTATCAAGATCAAAAACATGAATTATAATACTCAGCAATATCAAGAAAGTTATAATGATAACAATCAATTTGCTACAAATAACCAAGAATATTACGAACAAAAATGACAATAATTTTTAATCATGTATATGAAGAATATGCTGAACCTAAGAAAAAGAACAGGTATAATACTTTTTAGTTAGTTTTCTAATCGTTGGACTTATAGCTATCTCTGGTTATTTTTGCTTATAATAAATATATAGTAAATAAAAAGGCAGTAGTTGATCTCAATCAATATGAAATAGAATTTAAAACCTTATGGTACAGATGGGGATGGAACTGCAGCAGCAGATATTAAAAAAATCCCAACAGTAGAAAATACAGATGGAAGTGTAACACAATTTCTTCAAGAACCTACTATCACCTATAGTAAAACCAATAATTTAAGAAATGGTGAAAAAGTTGAGGTAACTATTAGTTTGAGTAAATCGTCTGCTGATGCTAAAAAACTTGAACTTAAAGGTGAATTTAAACGTTCATATACTGTAACAGGATTAAGTGAAAAATCAAAAGATAACAGCAATAGTAAAGACAGTAAGTCTAATTCAAGTAGTGTAGTACTTAGAGAAGATAGTTCGGTAAATACAAAAGAATTAACTGATACACAAGTGGGTAACTGGGCGAGAGCCATGTATATTAAAGACTTTGCTCGTAATTCTTCTATATCTGATTTTTCATATGATGTTTGGTTAGGTAGTGATCGTTTAGCCTATGCTAATTTAAAAACGTAATGGGAGTGTTGTAGGAAAAATATAGGGTAAATGCAAGAGGAGAACTTGAATACTACGAAAATAGTGGATGGATCGTGGTAAGTAATGTATTTATCTCTTAAAACAGTTTAATCGAAATATTTTCATATTCATTTTAAAATTATAAAAAACTAATAAAAACTGATAACTAAAAATATAGATAACGTATTCTAGTTATCAGTTTTTGTAAATTTTTTTATTATAAAGTTATAAATAACTCTTGTAATTAATTATATTTAATGAGATAATATTATATATAATGCAAATAGAGTAAGAGGAGATATATACTTATGACAAAGATACTAGCTATTAACTCAGGAAGTTCATCTTTAAAATTTCAATTATTTGAAATGCCTGAAGAAAAAGTTATTACTAAAGGACTAGTTGAAAGAATCGGTATTGAAAATAGTGTATTCACTATCGAATTCAACGGTGAAAAATAAAGAAACATTAGATATTCCAAATCACGATGTAGCAATCGAAATGTTACTTGAAAAAAATTAACTAAACTAGGTATAGTTAAAGATGTAAAAAGAAATCGAAGGTGTTGGACATCGTGTAGTTCATGGTGGAGAATTCTACGATGCTTCTGTATTAGTAAATGATGAAGAGCTAGCTAAAGTAGATTCAATAGAAGACTTAGCGCCTTTACACAACCCAGCGAATATTAAAGGTGTTCGTTCATTCCAAAAAGAATTACCAGGTGTTCCAAACGTATTAACATTTGATACTGCGTTCCACCAAAGTATGCCTAAATCAACATACATGTATGCTGTACCAAGAGAATTCTATGAAAAATATGGAGTTCGTAAATATGGTGCTCACGGAACTAGTCATAGATACATTGGAGAAAAAGTTGCTGAAATTTTAGGAAAAGACCCTAAAGAATTGAAAACAATTTCATGCCACATTGGTAACGGAGCTTCAATTTGTGCTATTAAAAATGGTAAATCATTCGACACATCTATGGGATTCACTCCATTATCTGGATTAGTAATGGGTACTAGAACTGGTGATATTGATCCAGCAACAATTCCATACATTGCTCAAAAAACAGGATTATCTCTTGAAGAAATCGTACGTATTTTCAACTTTGAATCAGGACTAAAAGGTGTTTCTGCACTTTCTTCTGACTTACGTGACGTTGAAGATGCAAGAGATACAAATCCACATGCTGCTGAGGCTATTGATGTTTACATCAACAGAATTAAAGAGTATGTTGGAGCATACGCTGCAGCTATGAATGGTGTAGATGCTATCGTATTTACAGCTGGTGTTGGTGAAAATGCTACATGGGTACGTGAAGAAGTATTAGAAGGTTTAACTTTCCTAGGTGTACAAGTTGATAAAGAAAAACAATGTACGTGGAAAAAGTTGCAGAAATTTCTACAGCAGACTCAAAAGTTAAAAGCTTTTGTAATTCCAACAGATGAAGAAGTTATGATTGCTAGAGATACTTATAACTTATCTAAATAATAGTAAGAGATTAACAGGGCTGGGGTTTCTCCAGCCCTTTAGTATTTTGGAAGGATATTATGGAAACAAATAACTTTAGAAAGAAATTTAACAGTGCTATAGATGTACTAGAAAAGTTTAATAAAGCAGGTTATGAAGCATATTTTGTAGGAGGCTGTGTAAGAGATTTTTACTTGGGAGTAAGTTTTTCAGATATTGATATAACTACGAATGCTTTTGCCAGAGGAAGTAAAAAATCTTTAGAAAAAGTATTGATACAGGAATTCAACATGGGACTGTTACTATATTAGTAAATGGAGAAAGTTATGAAGTAACTACCTTTAGGACTGAAGACGACTATATAGATCATCGAACACCAGAAAAAGTTGAGTTTGTTAGTAATCTAAGAGATGATCTTGATAGACGAGATTTCACTATTAATGCTATGGCTTTAGATAGTAATGGTAAACTTTATGATTATCACAATGGAAAAAGATTTAACTAATAAAAAATAATAAAAACTGTAAATAATCCTAATGAAAGATTTTTTTGAAGATGCTTTTAAGAATGTTAAGAGCTTTTCGTTTCTCGTCGAAGTTAGGGTTTGAAATTGAGGGTAGTACATTAGTTGCTATAAAGAAGAATGCTGAGCTTATTAAATTTGTTTCAATAGAGCGTATAGTAAATGAATTTAAAAAAATTACTAGCTGGTATTGGAAGTAAACGTAGTTTAGAATTATTGCTTGATAGTAAGTTGAATACTTATATACCTTTTCTAAAAAGATATTGTAAATATAGTTGATTGTTCAAAATATACGTTTTGCCAAAGTTTATATATTTTATCGAAAATTAATAATATTTCTTTTTGACAAATTGAGGGACTTAAAACTATCGAATAGAGAAATTAAGAAGATTAAAGAATACGAGAAAATTAATATGGAGTTTCTTGATAATTTGCCATTAGAGCTTATTTTATATAAATATGATAAGGATGATATTTATTTTATAGTTGATTATTTCGATTACTGTGACAAAAAGGATATTGATATAATTGATTTGTCAATTAACTCATTTAATGATGTAGCTATAACTTCATCAGAGATTATTAGTATAATAGGTAAATCACCGTGTCCTTGGATAAAGGAAGTTACTAAAAAAATTAGAAGAAGCTATTTTATTAAATAAAATAAATAATACTGAAAAAAATATACTAGATTTTCTGAAAAAAATAAGAGATAATATATAGGTATAGTGAAAGTGAGGTGAGAGAATAAATGGATAAATTATTTTTGTGTTGTGGATATTGAATTAACAGAAGATAAAGAAATTATACAGTTTGCTGCAACAAAAACTTGATCAAGAGTTTAAAGAGTTAGAGTCTATAAATTATTATATTAAGCCTAAAAAGCAAGTTTCATCTTTTGTTACTGAGTTAACGGGAATAAGTAATGAGATGTTAAGTGGAAAAAATGTATTTTTGAAGAAGTAGCATGTGAATTATATGAATTTATAAAAATGATATACTTGTGTGTCATGGGTTGCCGTCTGATTATGTAATTTTAAAAACGTTTTCATGATGTTGGTATTAGATATCATTCCAAAAATGTCTTTAGACACTGTTGAATTAGCTAGACTATTTATGCCTACTCAAGAAAGTTATAGATTGTCTGATTTATCAAATTCTCTCAGCCTTTATACTGGTGATAAATATCATAATGCCGCAGTTGATGTTAAAGTAACAGTAGCATTGCTAAAAAGAAATTTCTAAGAAAAATAGCGAATATTAATTCAAATAATTTCAAAAATAGAAAGTACTTTTAGAAAAATTGATTATAACACACTAGAATTTGCTAGATATTGTAAAAATAAATTTAAAAATAAGAAAAATTAATAAAGATGATTTTATTTGTTTTTGATGATGTTGATTTTAAAAAAGTTTTCTTATGAGATAAATACAAAGAAATTCAATAAAAAAATTTATTCTATTTTCTTCAATAAATGAAGAAAACTATATAGAGAATTTTTAAAATTTCTAACTACATCATTTTAAAAGAAAAAAAGCAATTATATTCCCTTAAATGTTTTTAAATTATTCTCTAAAAAGAAGATTTAAATCTAGATAAACTTTTAATTAAGTTATATGTATGGATATTAGAGACGAATTCAGGTGATTTTTAGTGAGTTAAACTTGCTTCATTTTGAAAAATTACATATAGATAACATTAAGAATGGTGTTTTTGATAAGTTCAAAAATCTTATTATTTTGATGAGAAAAAGAAAGCAGCAGAAACTTGTGAAAATATTGTTACGAACTATAATTCTATTGAGTATTTATTAGAAAATGATAATTTTAAAAATCATACTTATATATTTGAAAATAAGAAAATCTTAGGTCGTGAATTAGATTCAAAAATACAAAAGATTATTTTTATAAAAAAATGTTGTTGTTGAACTAAATGTTGCTGTTTCTAGAAATCTTAAAGATAAGAGTATAAAAAAATGCTTAGAAATAACATTGACGGACTAGTTAAGTTTTTACATGAAATGTATATTTCAGAAAGTTTATTCTTATACAATGACAGTTTAAGCTTTATTTTACAAGATGTTGAAGCTATATTAAATGATATAAAAGCATATAGATATCACTTACCAATTTCTTATAAATTTATGAGAAAACTAAAAAAATGTTCTTACTAATTCTAAAAAAATACCTACAAATTTGCAGTTCTTGACCAAGAAAATAGTTTGAAATTAACTGTAGTAGATGATAAAAAGGTTAAAGGTATAATAAATGTTGTTCATTCAAGAAAGCATAAGTATTTAAATTTAAATGCAAAAAGTTCATTATATTTATAGTAATGGAGATGAGGAACTGCTAAATTCAAAAAGCAACAGGATCAATACTATATGTTTTTGAAAGTAATAAATATAAAGATCTCTATTTTAGTAAACGAGAAAAAGAAGTTATATAAAAATATTATAATTTTGCAATAAAAGATAATTTCAGTGAATTATACAATGAAGTTATTAAAAAAATAATAAAACTTCTTATAGATGTTATGCTACGAAAGATATATTGGAATATCGTTATTACTTAAAAGACATTTTTGAATGTATTATAGTTTTTTTCATGATTTAGAACATTAGATTAGGAAAAATGGAAACACATAATTAAAAATAGTAAATTTATGTTATAATATAAATAGTTTTTTTATATAATATATTACAATTTTAAATTGAACAAAACATTAATTAAAATTAGGAGGGACTGTAAGTTGAACATTAATAATTTAAAAAGAACAACTAGGTCAAAAAAAGTAACTCTTGGTGCATGGATTGCTAACAAGAGAAGCAGTGGTAAAATTGCATTTTTCCAACTAAGATATGGAGCTGGATTTATTCAAGCTATCGCTTTAAAAAGAGTCTTTAGGTGAAAGAAAGATATCAACAATTACGTCACTTACCACAAGAAACTTCATTAAAAGTAACTGGATTAATTAAAGAAAATGATAGAGAACTTTCAGGTATTGAATTAGAAATCGAAGATTTTGAAGTAATTTCTGAAGCTATAGATTATCCAATTACTCCAAAAAGAACATGGTGTTGAATTTTTAGCTGACAATCGTCATATTTGGATTCGTTCTAAAAACAACACGCTATTTTAACAATTAGAAATCAAATCATTAAATCAACTTATGATTTCTTTGAAAAAGAAGGTTTCTTAAAAACTGATCCACCAATATTAACTTCGTCAGCTCCAGAAGGAACAACAGAATTATTCAACACTAAATACTTTGACGAAGAAGCTTACCTTTCTCAGTCAGGTCAATTATACTTAGAAGCTACTGCAATGGCATTTGGTAAAGTATTCTCATTTGGACCCTACATTTAGAGCTGAAAAATCTAAAACTCGTCGTCACTTAATTGAGTTTTGGATGATTGAGGCGGAAATGGCATTTTGTAATCATGATGAGAGTTTAGCATTACAAGAAGCATTTGTTAATCATTTGTTAACTGATGTATTGGAAAAATGTCAAGAACAATTAAAAGTACTTGGACGTGATTTAGAAGCTTTAAAAATGCTAGAGGTGAATTCCACGTATTAAGTACAAAGATGCTATTAAATTATTAAAAGAAAATGGATTTGATGATATTGAATATGGAGATGATTTTGGATCACCTCACGAAACATTTATAGCTAATAGTTATAATAAACCAGTATTTATTACTCACTTACTATTAGATATTAAAACCATTCTATATGATTGAAGATCCAAACGAACTCGGCGTTGTATTATGTGCTGATTTAATTGCACCTAGAAGGATACGGAGAAATTATCGGTGGTTCTCAACGTATTGATGACTACGATAAATTATTAGAAAACATTAAAAAACATGATTTAAATCTTGATGCATATGGTTGGTATTTAGATTTACGTAAATATGGTTCTGTTGAACATGCTGGGTTTTGGATTAGGTTTAGAAAGAACTGTATCTTGGATTACAGGTAACGGTCACGTTCGCGAAACTGCTCCGTTCCCTCGTTTATTAAATAGATTGACGCCATAGGAGTTTAATATGATCAATATCAATATAAAGGGTCTTTTTAGTTGATGCTGATTTCTTAATGAATTATAGTTCACATAACTTATCTGGAGAGGAAGCTATGTTTCTTCTTCAGATAAGTTATTTGACAAATCAAGGGAAGATACCTTTTTCAACAGAAAATTTTAAAGATAAGTTAAATTTAACTGAGGATAAAATTTTTCTCTAAGCTAGATAATTTAATATATCATAGAGGTTTTGCCTGACAGTAAAATTAATTTTTATAGTATTTAATAATAAAGAGGATTATTACACATTGCGTGCTCTTTTTAAGATTGGTTGAGAGAGTTACGGGGAAAAATCCTAACTTCTAAAAGAAATGGATATTGTATCATCGTGGTTTGATAAGAAATATACAAAAAGAAATTGATGAAGCATTAACCATTTCAAGAAATATAAATTATGTAAATGGTATTTTTAAAACAATAAGTTAGTAAAAGATATACAAAAAGAAAGTGGTAGTAGTTTAGGTTATGACTGGTTTAACAAATAGACAAAAAGAAAATAAGAGCATAATGGAATATTTGGATAAAGTATTCCCTCGATGTCGAATGTGAATTAGATTTTTCTAATAATTTAGAATTGATTATTGCTGTTTTGTTGTCTGCTCAATGTAAAGATGAATATGTTAATAGAGCTACTGTAGGATTATTTGAAAATTATAAAACAATTGATGATTATGCAGATGCTAAGGTAGAAGATATAGAAAAGTATATTAAAAACTTTAGGGCTATATAAAGCAAAATCAAAAAAATATTGTAGGAATGGCTAATATGTTAAGAGATGTTTACGATTATGAAATTCCTCAAACTAGAGAAGAGTTAGAAAAATTACCCGGTGTAGGTAGAAAGACAGCGAATGTAGTTCTATCTGTAGGATTTAATATACCTGCTATAGCAGTTGATACTCATGTAGAAAGAGTTGCAAAAATGTTTGGTCTTGCGGATATAAATGATAGTCCGCTTCAAGTCGAAAAATCTGCTGAGTGTTTTCCCTATGGAAAGTTGGGGGAAAAATTCATCATCAGCTTATTCATTTAGGTCGATACAAACTTCCAGCAAGAGGTGAACGTACAATTGACCCTGAATTAGAAAAATTATTAGTACTAAAATAAGAGGAGAAGGACTATGCTAATTATATTTATACTGGCGTGTTTTTCTAATATTGCTAGATCAACTTAGTAAAAAAATTTTATAGTTAATCATTTTACATTAGGTGAAAGTAAGGAAGTTATAGCAAATTTCTTTAGTATTTCATCTCATAGAAATAGAGGAGCCGCATGGGGAATTTTTACAAGATAGCCGTATATTTTTTATAGTTGTTACGATAATATTTATTGCTATTTTTAACATATTATTTAGTTAAACAAAGAAATATATTATCGAGTTTTGATAAAGCTATTTTTCTCTAATTTATGGAGGAGCAATTGGTAATTTTATTGATAGATTAACTAGACATGAAGTTGTTGATTTTTCTAGATTTTAGAATTTTTGGCTATGATTTTCCTATATTCAACTTGGCGGATTGCTTTTATTTGTGTAGGAGTTGTATTCTTATTATTTAAAAATTTATAAGGAAGAAGATAAATAATAATAATAATAATAATAATAAACTGAGAGATGATTTTTAATCATACTCTTTTGTTATAATAATTGTAGTATAATATTAAAGGAGTTTTGAATGTATTATTGCACGTATAAAAAGTAAGATAGGTCTTCTATATTTAATTTCTGATGGTCTGCATCTATGTGGTTGTTATTTAGAAGGTCAAAAAGTATTTTCCTGATGAGATTAATAAATATTCATTTGATGAAGAATTAGAAGTGTTTAATTTGGCAAAGTTGTGGTTAGATAGCTATTTTAAAAAATGAAAAACCCAGTTTGGAAAAATATACCTATAAAAAATGATAGGAACTGATTTTAGAAAAAAACATCTGGTCGTTACTTAAAGATATTCCATATGGCGAAGTAGTTACTTATAAGTATCTTTCTAAGAAAATTGCTGAATTACAGGGGATTAATGGTATGTCATCTCAAGCTGTAGGGTGGAGCAGTTGGGCATAATCCATTTTTGATATTTATTCCTTGTCATAGAGTTATAGGTACTGATGGATCTTTAACTGGATATGCTGCAGGATTAGAAAAACAAGAGGTTTTTATTAAATTTTGAATCTGATAATAATTATTATTAACTAGCATGCTAAAAACGATGAATATTAGAAGATTATGAAAAATATGGTATAATTAGTAAGATTAAATTCTTTATTAGGAGAAATAAATGAACAATAAAAAGATAGTATTTATGGGAACTCCAAAGTTTGCTGTTCCTGTTTTAGAAATGTTAATTGAAAATTATGGGGTAGACTTAGTAATTACCCAACCAGACAAAAAAGTTGGTAGAAAAAAGGTATTAACACCACCGCCAGTAAAAGTTGTCGCATTAGAGAATAATATTAAAGGTATTACAACCTGAAAAATATCAACAGATGAAGAGACATATAATACATTAAAAGATTTAAACCCTGATATAATTATTACAGCTGCATATGGACAGCTTGTACCGGATAAAATCTTAGAAATCCCAGAACATAAATGTATAAACGTTCATGGGTCATTATTACCTAAATTACGTGGTGGTGCACCTATTCAATATTCGATATTAGAAGACCATAAGAAAACAGGTATTACTATTATGTATATGGTTAAAAAACTAGATGCAGGAGATATGATTTCAAAAGTAGAAGTTGATATTTTAGATAGTGATAACTATGAAACATTACATGATAAACTTTCAGTAGCTGGTCGTGATTTACTAAATGAAACTTTACCGAAAATTTTTAGTGGTGACATTGCACCTGAAAAACAAGATGACGAGCAAGCTACATTTGCAAGAAATATCTTAAGAGAAGATGAGAAGATAGATTGGAATACATCAGCAAGAGAAGTGTTTAATAAAGTTCGCGCATTGGATCCTTCGCCAGGTGCATTTACTTACTTAGATGGTAATGTGTTAAAAATCTGGGCTAGCGAAGTTGTTGAGTTAGAAGAACAATCTAGTTATAGTAAAAGTAGGAACTATAATTAAGCAAGATAAGAAAAATATCTATGTACTATGGAAATGATACAGTACTGAGAGGTAAATGAACTTCAAGTATCTGTGAAAAAGCGTATGCCTGTAGTTAATTTCTTATCTAATAAGAAAGATTATGTAGGGACAATTTTAGGTGAAGAAAATGAGTAGCATTAATGCTAGACATATTGCTTATGAAGTACTTTATACAATCATTCAAGAAGATGGTTATAGTAATATTACATTAAATAAGTACTTTAATCAGCATAAGGTTCAGGAACAAGATAAAAGATTTATTAGCGAAGTAGTATATGGTACTATAAAAATAAATTATATCTTGAACATATTCTTAAAAGTTATTCAAAAAGGTAGGGTTAAACTCTAAGGTTAAGGTAATTCTATTAATGAGTATTTATCAATTACTGTATATGGATAAAACTCAAATTTCGCAATTATTGATGAAGCTGTCAAACTAAGTAAGAAAGTTGCAGGTAATATCACAGGAAAATTTGTCAATGGTATTCTTAGAAATATTGAACGACAAGCTAGTAATCTGAATCTAAAATATAAAAAATAGAACAGAACAATTTTTGTATCGAAAATAGCTGTCCTTTAGAATTATTTAATATTCTAAAAATCAATATGGTAATGAAAAAGCACAAAAAGATAGTAATGTCATTTTAATCAAAAGAGTAAGAATAGTATTAGATATAATCCTTTAAAAATCACTAAGAAAGAGCTAATAGAAAAAATTAGGGTGATGCGGTTGGCGAGAGTGAAATCTGTGAAGATAGTCTAGTACTAAATAAATTAAATTTAGATAGTGATTTATTTACTAAAGGATATTATATTATACAAGATGAGAGCAAGTGCGTTAGTGGCATCATCAATTGGTTTTGTCACTAGATAAAGAATACAAAATATTAGATACTTGTGCTGCTCCTGGTGGAAAAAGTCTACATATAGCTAGTAAATATTTTAATTCTACTTTAATTTCATGTGATAACATATACATAAGCTTAGAGTTAATCGAAGATAACAAGGAAAAACTTGATATAACAAATATTCAAGTTAAAAGAACAAGATGCAACAGTAAATAATGGTTCATTTATTGAAAATTTTGATATAGTTGTATGTGATGTTCCATGTTCAGGGATAGGGGTTATTAAAACAAACCCGAGATAAAATATAAAATTACTAATGCTTATGTTGAAGATATCATGAAACTTCAATATGAAATTTTAGAAAAATAGTAAAAAATTATGTTAAACAAGGTGGAACACTTATGTATTCTACTTGTACAATGAGATGAGAGAAAATATAAAAAAATATCGAGAAGTTTTTAAAAGAGAACAAAGATTTTTAGTTTAGAGAATATAACTTTAAACAATAGTATAGTTAAATCGAGAGAAAATGGTGTATTAGAAATATTACCAGATGAGTATAGTTGCGATGGGTTTTTATCGCAAAACTTAAAAAATGGAGGAAAAAATGTTAATTTCAGATTTTTAAAGGCTATAAAAAGTCTAGATGGTTAAAAGATTTCGATAAAATGTCAATATATTCTTTAAGATTGAATCAATTAGAAGAGTATATTGTTAGTATTGGTGAAAAAGAAATTTAGAGCTAAAGCAGATTTATGATTGGTTATACAAGAAGAGAGTTACAAACTTTTCAGAAATGAAAAATGTACCTAAGTCTCTACAAGAAAAACTTGCTGAAGAGTTCGAAAATTACAACTTTAAAAACAATAATTAAACAAGAATCAGCTGATGGTACTATGAAGTTCTTATTCGAACTTCAAGATAAGATTCACAATAGAGTGTACTTATGAAAAATAAATATGGAAATTCTCTTTGTGTAACAACTCAAATGAGTTGTCGTATCAGTTGTACTTTCTGTGCTTCAACATTGGTGGTTTAAAACGTAATTTAGAAGCGGGTGAGATTGTATCTCAAGTATTAAAAGTACAACAAGAATTGGATAAAAAGGGTGAACGCATCTCTAGTATAGTAATTATGGGAATTGGTGAACCTTTTGAAAATTATGATGAGATGATGGATTTCATCAGAATAGTAAATAGTGATGAAAGTTTCAATATTGGGGCTAGACATATTACTGTTTCAACTTCTGGAATAGTTTCCAAAAATATATGATTTTGCGAATGAAAAAGTTCAAATTAACTTTTGCGGTATCATTACACACCTACTAATGAGATTACGTAGTAAAATTATACTGTAAAACAGAGCTTACAATATTGATAAACTTTATGGAGGCTTTAAAAATATTATCAAAAAACTACTAATCGTCGTATTACTTTTGAATATGGTTTAATGGGACAAGTAAATGATCAAAAAAGAACACGCAGAGAAATTATCTGAAATTATTAAAGATTTAAACTGCCACGTTAACTTAATTCCTATTAACTATGTTCCAGAACGTAACTACGTTAGAACAAAGTAAAAAGTGATATATTTGCATTTGAAAAAGTGCTTAAGAAAAATAAAGTTAATGTAACAATTAGAAGGACACAAGGTGATGATATGGAGTGCGGCTTGTGGACAACTTCGATGCTAAAAGAGCGTAAGGAAGAGGTAAAGGGGAATTCCAGATGCCACTAGTATATTCAGTATAATAGTAATAAGGGAAGAAAAGAAAAATGAAAGATGCAATCAGTGTTACAAAAGAATAAACAAGGAGAAGTACTTGCCGTTGTTTGTGATGGAGTAAGGAGTCATAGTAACGCAGCATATTCGAGTAATTATATCGTGTCAACTTTAGAGAAAAGAATGGCAAGATTTAACGTTTGCTAATTTTAATAATATGAAAAATTGGCTATGTGATAAAAATAGAGAAATTAAATCTAGAATTATTTGAAAAATCACAGAAAAAAGAATAAAAATGGGGACTACTATAGTAACTGTAGCGACATTTGATAATCAAGTAGTTTGTTTATAATATTAGGGGATAGTAGTGCATACGGCTTGAATAAGGATAATGGATGAATATTATTACTGTTGAAGATTCATTTATTTGGAGCCTTAATTAGTGGGGGGCTATAACACAAGAAGAAGCAAAAACTCATCCAGAACGTCACGTATTAACTCAAGCTTTAGCTACAAGAGAAAAATATTAATTTACATACATTTGTTGATGATTTAAATAACTATGATTATTTTTTTACTGTGTTCTGATGGATTAACAAATATGATAGAAAATAATGAAATTCAAAGATATAGTTCAGAAATAATGACTTATCTATTTCTGTGAGAAACTTATAGAATTGTGTGTAAATCGTGGAGGAGTAGATAATATTTCAGTAGCTATAATTAAAAATCTAGGGGTGTAAACCATGATAAAATAAAATTATATATAATAGATATAAGATATTGAGATCATCTAGGTACAGGTGGAATGGCAACTGTTTGGTTAGGAGTATGATACAATTTTAGATGAGACAAGTAGCTCATTAAGACTTTTAAGATAGATGCAAGTGACGAGGATGCTGTTAAAAGATTTAATAGAAAGCGAAAGCTGTAACTAGTTTATCGCATCCTAATATTATATCTATTTATGACGATTGAGAATGAAAGGTGAATTTTCATTATCTTATTCTTGAATATATAGAAGGTATGACGTTAAAAGATTATATGATAAAAATCCACGTATGCCTATTGAGACTATTGTTCATATTGCTAAACAAATTGCGGCAGGGTTAAGTCATGCACATCAAAATGGAATAATTCACAGAGATATTAAACCTCAAAAATATATTAATGAATGAGAATTTAACATGTAAAATTACTGATTTTTGGTATAGCTAGAGCATATGGTGATACAACATTGACTCAAACGAGACCAAATGTTAGGAACTGTATATTATTTATCTCCTGAACAGGCACGTGGGAATGTTGCGACCGCTCAAAGTGATATTTACTCATTAGGTATTCTTATCTTTGAAATGATAACAGGACAAAATACCATTTAAAGGTGAATCTGCAGTTGCTATAGCTTTAAAACATCTTCAAGAGGAACTTCCTGAGATTGATAAATATAGAAAAAATATCCCTCAAAGTGTAAAAATATAGTGATTCAAGCTACTATGAAAATCCGAATGAAAGATACATTAGTTCAAAAGAATTATTTGAAAGATCTTAGTACTGTTTTAAATCCTGAAAGATTACATGAGAATAAATATACTGGATTCAAATTACCTACAGAACCTGTGCGTAATAATTATAATCAAACACAGTATATTGATGAAAATTCTATTGGTGTTCCTCATGGTTATTCTAATTATGATAATTATAATGATGAAGATGAGTTACTACGATTATGCAGAAGATGAACGACAAAATAACAATAACAATAGGGGATATCAGAATAAGCAGTATAAAAAAATAGTTATAATAGTGTAAGTAAGAAAAAAATGATAAAGAGCAAACTTCTAAAGCTAAACATATTTTTCTTAGCGATTTTTAGCGATTGTTACAATAGTTGTTGGAGCATTCTTTGCATATAATTATGTAATTGGAGCTAACAGTGTATCAGCGCCAGATGTTCGAAATAAAACTTTAGAAGAAGCTAAGGTTGCAATTGTTAAGGCTGGTTTAGAAGTAGGAGATGTAACAGAAGTTGCTAGTGATGATGTAAAAGAAAAAACAGTTATTGATAGTGATCCTAAGGCTGGTAAAAAAGTAAGAAAAGGATCAAAAGTTGATTTACGTGTTTCATCTGGTAAGAAAACTGTTGATATGCCTAACTTTGTTGGTATAGATGAAGATAATGTAAAAAGAAACGCATCGAAGCTAGGATTTAAAAATATTACTGTTGAAAAGAGTTGAAAGCGACAGGGTATGATACAGGTAAAGTAGTTTCTCAAAATATCCCAGCTGGAACAGAGATTGTTCCAAAAGAAAAAGAACTAATTATTCAAGTTTCAAGTGGTAAGAAAAAAGTTTCTATGCCTAATTTAGTCGGTGAAGAAAGTAGTAGAGCCGAAAGTGTAATTGCTTCTTATGGATTCAAAAATGTATCTTATAAAGAAGAATATTCAGATAAAGAAGCAGGTACAGTAATTTCTCAAAAGTATAAAGTGGATCTAGTATAATTCCTAGTGAAGAATCACTTGAAATAATTATATCTAAAAGGTAAAGAGACTTCTAGAGAAGATTCTGATACTGATGCTAGGACGAATAATGATACTAGCTCTAATAATACATCTTCAAGAAATACAAACTCTTCAACATCTACTAACAATAATGATAGAAGAAATAACAGCTAGATTATGACAATAAAAAGCACAGAAGAAATATTAAATTTCACTGTGCTTTTTAAAAGATAATATACAATTAAATGGTGATAATAATGAATTTAACATTACAGAAAAATTAGAAATTACTTCCAGATAATCCTGGTTGTTATCTATATAAAGATAATATTGGAGAAATAATTTATGTAGGTAAGGCTAAAAAAATTTAAAGAATAGAGTAAAAAGTTACTTTACTGGGACTCACAATAAAAACACAAACTTTAGTTTCAAAAATTGAAGATCTTGAATACATTATAGTAAACTCAGGAAGGAAGCATTATTACTTGAGAACAACTTAATAAAAATATAGACCGTACTTTAATATTCGATTGAAAGATGATAAGAGTTACCCTTATTTGATGGTTACAAAGGAAGAACATCCTCAGTTAGTAATGACAAGAAAATATAAAAAGAGTAATAAAAAAATATTTATTTTTGAAGTATATGTTGATATCAAATCTGCGATGGAAGTAAAAAGATTCTTGATAAAATATATCCACTTAGAAAGTGTAATCCTGTAGAAAAAACGTCCATGTATGTATTATCAAATAGGTGAATGATATAGGACCATGTGCTAAAGAAGATTACACCTGATGAATATAAAACTCAGATTAATAAAAATAAAAATCATTTCTAACAGGTAATACTAAAGAAATTTTAGAAGACTTAAATAATAAAAATGCAAGACCATGTTAAAAATCTTGAATTTGAAGCTGCAGGTCAGATTCATAGTTATATAAAAATCGATTGAGGGTTTCAGTACAGAATCAAGTTGTTGCAGATAGCAATAATATGAGATCGTGATTACATAGGTTATAGTTTTAATAATGATTATATCTGTATTCAAATATTTTTATCTAGATTAGGTAATATTATTGAACGTAAGGTTGAATACTTTAATTTATATGATAGTCCAGAGCAAATATTGTATTCGTATTTAATGCAGTATTATGCAATGAATAAATTGCCTAAAGAAATATATATAGATGAAGTTGATGACAATTTACTTTCTAACGTAGTAGATTGTAAAAGTGATTATCCCAAAAACGAGGGAATCATAGAAAGATATTAGATACAGTAAAAGAAAATGCTTCTCATTATTTAAACAATAATTTAGCTATTGAAGAATTAAAAGAGCGTAAATTGCAAAGCAACTCTAAAATAATATCGCTGAAAAACTAGGTGTTAAATCTATAGATAGTATTGATGCATTTGATAACTCGAATATTATGGGGGTAGATGCTGTGTCGGTAAAAGTCAATTTTACAAATGGTAAGAAAAATACATATAACTATAGAAAAATTTAAAATTGATGAGTCTATGAGGAATAAATGATGTTCAGACGATGAAAGAAGTTTTTATAGAAACTATAAAGATAAAGAAAACTAATACAGAATTATTAATTGTCGATGGTGGAAAAACCATCTTAATGCTGCGATAGAGATTGTTCATGAAACACTTGGATTAACACAAATTAAAAATTATTGGTTTAGCAAAAAAATGATAAACATATAACAGAGTATATTATTACATGATGACTACGAAATAATTGAATTTCCAAAAACTTCAGCAGAATATCTGTTTTTAAAAAACAAATACAAGACGAAGTACATAGGTTTGCTATAACATATCATAGGGCAATTAAAACTAAAAATATGTATAATTCTAGTTTGGATAACATTCAAGGAATTGGAAAAGTGAGAAAGAATCTCTTACTTAAAACATTTTCTTCAATCGAAGAAATTAAAGAAGCATCTGAAGATAGATTATTAAAATTAGGGTATTCCTAAAGATGTAATAAATAATCTAAAGAAAAATTTATAATATATAAAAGTTATCCTTATTTTATATAAATAAATATACGGATAACTTTATTTTTAAAATATTTTATAGTAATATTACAAAAAGTATGGTATAATAACTTAAAGAAATTATAAAAGATCGAGGGAGGCAACTATGAAATTTTTATCATTCAGTTATAACGATAATGAATTATATGGAGTAAAAGTAAAACGTGAAGAAGAGTGCATGGAATCTAATTAAAGTACTAGAAGATTTTGATAATACTGATAAAATACCTGCGACTTTAAGAGAAGCAATTGAAGTTTATGGAGTTTCTTTTATTGAGAAAATTAGAAAAGTACTAAAATTAGTTGAAGAAAGTGGTAAAGCTGAGAGTTATAAAATACCATTTGATAAAATAATTTGGCGTTCACCTATTACAAGAACACCAAAAAATATTCTTTGTGTTGGACACAATTATGAGGCTCATGTTAATGAACTTGGAGATGAGCTTGCTAAAACTCCTAAGGATGTTCTTATCTTTACGAAAGCAACGACAGCTCTAGCTGGAAATAATGAAGTAGTTCCATCTCATAAAAATATTACAGATAGCTTAGACTTCGGAGGAGAACTTGCTGTAGTAATAGCTAAACCGGGTAAAAACATACTAAGACCATTAGTTTTAGATTATATTTTCGGTTACACAATCATGAATGATATTACAGCTACAGACTTACAATATAAACATGGGCAATTTTTCTTAGGGAAATCATTAGAAAAATCAGCAGTAGTAGGTCCTTACTTAGTAACTAAAGATGAAGTTAGTTCACCAGAATCAATGAGTATCGTAACAAAAATTAATGGAGAAATTAAACAAAAATGCTATGACATCTGAAATGTTATTTAGAGTAGATGATGTATTGGCAGAAATTAGTAAAATAGTTCCATTAGAAGCTGGGGATATTATTGCTACTGGTACTCCAGCAGGAGTAGGTGCAGCACAAAATCCACCAAGATTCTTACAGCCAGTGATGAAATTAAAATCACTGTTGAAGGAATTGGAACATTAACTACAGTAATCGGAGAATAGGCGGAAAGGAAAAACAATGGCAAAAATCAAAAAGATAAACAAGTCACTCATATTGAAAAAGACGATGTAAAAAGCACGCCAAGAAGCAATTAAGGAAGCCATAAAAGTAATTGAAAAAGAATACGGTAAAGGAGTGCTATCATGGATATTTCATCTGAAAATCCTATTAAAGTAGAAGCCGTATCTTCGGGTTCATTAGCAATTGATTCAGCGTTAGGAATTGGAGGATATCCAAAAGGTCGTATCGTCGAAGTTTATGGACCAGAGTCATCAGGGAAGACAACAATAGCTCTACACGCAATTGCAGAAGTGCAAAAAACAGGCGGAATTGCAGCGTTTATAGATGCTGAAAATGCACTTGATATAGAATATGCAAAAAGCTCTAGAGGTGTAGATTTCACACCAGTAAATTTTTCCTATCACAACCAGATAGTGGGGAGCAAGCACTTGACATAGCTGAAAAATTAATTTTATCAGGAGCAATAGATATTATTGTTATAGACTCAGTTGCTGCACTAGTGCCAAAAGCTGAAATCGATGGAGTTATGGGGGCTAATCATATTGGGTTACAAGCTCGTCTTATGTCTCAGGCTCTACGTAAATTAACTAGTCAAATAAATAGGGCTAATACTATTGCATTATTTATTAACCAACTACGTGAAAAAAGTAGGGGGTAATGTTTGGTAGTCCTGAAGTAACAACAGGTGGACGTGCATTAAAATTCTATTCTACAGTGCGTATAGATGTACGTAAAGGAGAAGCAATTAAAGGTGCTGATAGTGAGATTCTAGGTAACAGAACTAAAAATTAAAATTGTTAAAAATAAAGTAGCTCCACCATTCAAAATAGCAGAAGTAGATATTATGTTTGGTGAAGGAATTTCTAAAATTGGTGAAACTCTTGATTTTGCAGTTAATTTTAGATATTATCAATAAATCTGGTTCATGGTTCTCTTTATAATGGAGAGCGTTTAGGGCAAGGTCGTGAAAATGTGAAGAAAGTTTTTGAAGAAAAATAAAGAACTGTACAATGAAATTTATGGTCTTGTTAGGGAAGAAATGATGAACAAACCTGGGATTAACACAGTTGTAGAAGATGAATCAAGTGATGATATCGATGAACTTGACTTAGGGATAGAAACATTAGGTGAGGTAGAATAATATATATGAATAAAAATTATTTAAAAATTGTATTATGGTTAATGATTTTTGTATATTAGCGAGATGGATTTATCTCTGCTATAGCAATATTCTTATAATCTATATACAAACTAAATAAATTAGGAGGGGGCTGATTTAAAAAGTCCTAAATTTAAAAAGTTTATATGGTAACTCATAGACGCAGTGGTTTATTGATATCCAAATTAGCTTTATAAAAGCTTTTTAGATAACTAGTAAACTTTTGCGGGGGTGACTCGATAAAATCGATTTCTCCGAAATCATGATTTTTGAGTCACTCCCTTTTATTTTGAAAAGTATGATAAAAATATAATTAGAGAAAATATAGGAGAAATAACTGTGAATTTTTGTACAAAATATGAATGACAATCAACTAAAAGCTATTTTTAAAAACTGATGGTGCAGTAATGGTTTATAGCTGGAGCTGGTAGTGGGAAAACACTGTGTATTAACTAATAGAATTGCATGCTTAATCGCTGAGGAAAAATGTATTAGAAAGTAACATACTAGCGATAACATTCACTAATAAAGCAGCTAAAGAAATGAAAGAAAGAATTTATGCATTAGTAGGAGAAACTTCTAAATACATTTGGATAAATACTTTCCACTCAATGTGTGTAAGAATTCTACGTCAACACATAGAACTATTAGGGATATAATAAAAAACTTTACGATTTTTGGATACTAGTGAACAAAAAGTATTATAAAAAACAATTGTTAAAAATCTTAATCTTTCAGAAGACTCATATCAACCAGCTAATATACTAAAAATAATTTCAAATGCAAAAACAATATGACTACTGTAAAGACTATGAGAGAACAATCTACGTTTTGGATATATGAAAAATGTAGCTGAAATATATGCTCATTACCAAAGATATTTAAAGAAAATAGTGTACTTGATTTTTGATGACCTTATGTTAAAAACCATTATACTATTTAAGAAATTCCTGAAGTACTAGCTATTTATCAAAATAAATTTGAATATATTCATGTCGATGAGTATCAAGATACTAACGTAATTCAATATAGATTAATTAAAATGTTATCAGAAATCCATAAAAACGTATGTGTTGTTGGGGATGATGATCAAAGTATCTATAGTTGGCGTGGTGCATGTAGTGATAATATTATTAACTTTGAAAAAGATTATAAAGATGTTGAGCTAATTTTCTTAGATCAAAACTATCGTTCTAATTCAACTATTTTAGATGCTGCGAATGCGGTAATTAAAAATAATACTGATAGAAAAGAAAAAGCTCTATGGTCTGAAAACAAAGGTGGAGGTAAAATATCAGTATACGCTGCTTCAAATGATAAAGATGAAACAGATGATATTGCATTCAAGAATTGAAAAAGAAGGTATATCGTATAAGGATATTGTTATTTTATATCGTGCAAACTATCTTTCTCGTCAAATGGAGAATTCTTGTTTATCATTTGGTATACCGTATAAACTTATTGGATCTCTAAAATTCTTACAACGTCAAGAGGTGCGTGATTTACTAGCTTATCTTAATGTTATAGTTAATAGAGATGATGAATTCAGTTTAAGAAAGAAATTATAAATGTTCCTAAACGTGGTATTGGAGCAAGTTCAATGGAAAAAATTGACAACTATGCAACACAATATGGTATATCGTTATTTGATGCTTTTGAAAAAATATAGAGGCGGTAGGGAGTATCTAAGAGAAAATTACAACTAATGTCCACTTATTAACAAATCTATTAGAAAAATATTCGAAACTGATAAATACTCAATTGATGAGTTAATTATTTGGTATTTATAAAGATTCTGGATATGAAAACATGCTAAAAGAGTCGAATGATGCACTATGCTGAAAGTAGAATAGAGAATATTTCTGAGTTAGTATCTTCAGCTAAACAATTCTCAAGCATGAATGATAGTCTTATTGACTTTATTTTCAGAAATGTCACTTACATCTGACGCTGATGATGAAAATGAGGAAGATTCTGTTGTGTTATCTACTGTTCATGCCGCAAAAGGATTAGAATATAAAGTAGTCTTTATTATGGGACTTGAAGAAAATCTATTCCCTTCAATTCGTGATGCCGAAAGTAGTGCTGATGAGAAGAATAAGATGGAAGAAGAGAGACGTTTAGCATATGTTGCAATTACACGTGCTAAAGAAAAATTATTTATGTCATATGCTAATAGACGATATGCAATTTTGGTTCTATTAAGATGAATAAACGTTCTAGATTTTTAGATGAAGTGCCTAATAAACTTATGCACTTTGAATCATCTTTTGGAACTTCATTTGAGTCTACTAGCTCAAATGTTGAAGAAGCAAATAAATTTATTAGTAGACTTAGTCCAAAGATTAAAATTTCAGATAAACCTAAGAATGCTGTAAGTACTAATTATGGAATTGGTGATGCTGTTATTCATAAGAAATTTGGAGAAAGGTAAAGTATTAGATATTACAAGCGATAGTGTTAAAGTTGAATTTAGTGAAGTTGGCGTGAAAAACATTACTAATCGAATATGCCAACTTAACTAGAAAGGATTAATTTTTATGAAACAAGTTCAAGAAGAAATTTCGAAATTAGTTTCTTTATTAAATAAATATTCTTATGATTATTATGTTGAAGATAATCCACAAATATCTGATACAGAATATGATACATTATACAAACAATTAGAAAAAAACTAGAAGAAAATCATCCTGAGTATATATTAGAGAACTCACCTACTCAACGAGTAGGTGATAGAGTATTAGATGAATTTGAAAAATAACACATAAAGTTCCAATGTTAAGTTTATCTAATACGTTCTCAACTGAAGATTTAAGGGATTTTGACTCAAGAATTTCAAAATTAGTACCAGATCAGAGCGTTGAATACATATGTGAATTAAAAATTGATGGTTTAGCAATTTCAATTAAGTATGAGAATGGAAGATTGGTAAGTGCTGCTACACGCGGAGACGGTAGCGTTGGTGAAGATGTTACTGAAAATATTAAAACCATCTTCTCAATTCCAAAAGTACTAAAAGATAATAGAACATTTGAAGTGAGAGGTGAAGTTTACTTACCAAGAAAATCATTTGAACTATTAAATTCTGAACGTGAGAGTAATAATGAAGTATTATTTGCTAATCCAAGAAATGCAGCGGCAGGTTCATTAAGACAACTCGATTCAAAAATTACTGCGAAAAGAAGATTATCAGCATTTATTTATTCAATAGTTGGAGATGATAGCATTATATCACAGGAGAATGCTTTAAATACAGCTAAAGAGTATAATCTGCCAGTTAATCCTAACTGCAAATTATGCAAAAATATCGATGAGGTTATAGATTATATAAATTATTGGACGGAGCACAAGAAAAATCTACCATATGACATTGATGGAATAGTTATAAAAGTCAATTCATACTCAACACAAGAAGAAGTAGGCTACACTCAAAAAAGTCCAAGATGGGCTACCGCATACAAATTCCCTGAAGAGGAATTAGCCACTAAATTACTTGATGTAGAACTAAGTGTTGGTAGAACTGGTATTATTCACGCCAGTTGCAATACTAGATCCAATCGTAATTTCTGGCTCAACAGTATCCAAAGCTTCTTTACACAATAAAGATATTATTGAGGAACTTGATATTCACATAGGTGATATGGTCGTTGTAAAAAAAGCAGGTGAAATAATTCCAAAAGTAGTTCGTGTAGTTAGAGAACTAAGAACTGAGGGTTCAACAAAATATGCAATGCCTAATACATGTCCATCATGCGGGACAACAAACTTATACAAAAAGAAAATGATCCATTTACAAGATGTAAAAATCCAGATTGTCCCGATCAAAATATTAGAAGAATAATACACTTTTGCCTCAAGAGATGCTTTAAATATAGAAGGTTTAGGCGATAAAGTTGTTACTACACTTTATGAGAAAGGTATTATTGCTCATACTATTGATTTATTTTCTTTAGAAAGAGAAAAACTAGTATCATTAGATAGAATGGGAGAAAAGTCAGTAGATAATCTTTTAAATGCAATTGAAAATTCTAAACAAAAACAGTTTAGACAAGGGTTATATTTGCACTAGAGTATTCTTAATGTAGGAAAAAGCAGGGAAAATATTGGCGGAAAAGTATTTAAACCTTACTAATTTAATGAATGCTACACTAGATGAACTTGTAAATCTAGATGATGTTGGTCAAATTACTGCTGAATCTATTTTAGATTATTTATCTGATGAAAATAACATAAAATTTATAAATGATTTAATTAAAGTTGGAATGAATCCTCAGTATGAAGTTCAAGAAGTTAATACTGAGTAATATTTTTGCTGGGAAAACTGTAGTTTTAACTGGAAAATTAGTAGAATTAACTAGAAATGAAGCTAAAGAATATTTAGAAAAATATGGAGCAAAAGTTACAGGAAGTGTCACTTCAAAAACTGATTTAGTAATTGCGGGAGAAAAAGCTGGTTCAAAACTAGCTAAAGCTGAGCAATTAGGAATAAGAGTAATAAATGAAGAAGAATTTGCTAATATGGTTAGAGAGGTGGAATAATGGATAATAAGTACTTATAAAGTATTTGGCATAGTTATAGCCTTTGTATCAATAATTACTTTCTTTATAATGAATTACAATTCTGTACCAGTATCATTTATCTTCTTTACGGTTAAATTACATATTAACGATTCTATTTTTCATGTGCTTTTTATTGGAATGATACTTATGAGTCTATATTGGCGTCAAAAATATAAAACTTTATCAAAAAATACGAAAGAACAGAAAAAATTATTATTTACTAAAGAACAGTTGGAAGAAGATAAAAAGAATAAACAAATAAAAATCAAAAAGTAGTGAGGTGAAAAAATGGAATCAAATACAATTGGATATATCCAACATACGACGAAAATTTTATAAAGGAGATAGAATCATATATATATCAAAAATGTTGCAAAAATATTAAATGCTAGATCTATTACAGATATGTCATCAGTGAAAAATATTTTTCAGATGAATACGAAGAAGGTTATGATCCATTTTTAATGTATGATATGCAAAAAGCTGTTGATAGAATTAATGAAGCTATTGAGAATGAAGAGAAAATATTGGTATATGGTGACTATGATGCTGATGGTATTACATCTACAGTACTATTAGTCGAAACACTAATTTCTTTAGGTGCAAATGTCTCATCATATATACCAAATAGATTTGATGAAGGTTATGGACCTAATAAAGAAGCTTTTACAAAAATTATTGAATCTGGAATTACTTTAATTATTACAGTAGATAATGGTATTGCAGGTGTCGAGGAAGTAGATCTTGCTAATGAATTAGGGTTGTGATATTATTATTACAGATCACCATAAAATACAAGATACTATTCCAAATGCATATGCTATCATACATCCTGAACATCCAGAAGGAGAATATCCTTTTAAAAAACTAGCAGGAGTTGGGGTTGTATTTAAACTCGCTCACGCTTTACTAGAAATTTTCCCTGATTTTCTTTTAGACTTGGTTGCAATAGGAACTATAGCTGATATGGTTTCAATTACTGATGAAAAATAGGATTTTTGTGAAACAGGGATTAGAATTAATTAATGAAGATCCACGTATAGGATTAAAAATGTTACTTGAGTTATCAAATATTGATACTAAAGTAGATGAACAAACAATTGGCTTTTTATGTAGGACCAAAATTAAATTCTATTGGCAGAATGGATAGTGCTAAATTAGGCCTTTCATTCCTAATGGCAGAAGATGCTGAGACAGCAAGAGAATTAGCTGAACAAATTGAAAAATATAATATTGATCGTAAACAAGTTACTGAAGATATTGTTAAGGATGTTATTAGTCAAATAGAGAGTTCTAATAAAAAGATAATAATGTTCTTATGATATCTGGAGATTATCATGAAGGCGTGCTGGGGATAGTTGCATCCAATATTGTAGAAAAATATCAAAGACCTGTGTTTATTATGAATAATAAAAGATGGAGTTTTGAAAGGATCAGCCAGAAGTATTTTTGATTTTAATATCTACACAGCTATGAATAAAATATCGGACTTATTTTTAGCATTTGGTGGACACACCCTTTGCAGCTGGTTTCTCATTTGATGAAAATAATCTAGATCAAATACAAGATTTTTCTTAATAGTGAATATGAAGAATATAAGAAGAATAATGAATTAAAATCAACTATTGATATTGTTGACTAGTTTAGAAGAAATAAGTTATCAATTCCTTTAATTCACTAGAAATATTAAAACCATTTTGGAATGGACTTTGAAAAACCAACAGTACTATTAGAAAATGCAATGGTATTAAATAAATCTTATTTCGGATCAGACAAACAGTATCTAAGACTTACAATAGCTGATGAAGTAGGTAATCTAGAATGTATCACTTTTAAAGATAGTGGTGCATTTGAAAAAGTTGAGAAGAATGATATCATTGATCTATTATGTACAATTGATAAAAATAACTTTAACGGTCGTACAAAAATTACAAGCTTATATAATAGATATAGATATTAAAGAATTCTTATTTGAAGACTTAAGATTTATTAATTATGACATTTCAAAAATTGATAATAAAGCAATAAAGATTTCTAAAAATTGATGACAGGGATAACAATTTCTATTTATATAAAGATATTGAACAACTAGAAGAAAATATTGAAGATGTCTCACTTGTTAGATCTTCCTACTAGTAAGGAATATATCGAAAAATTAATTAAGTTAAATCCTAAGAAAATATATTTAATTTGTGAAGAAAAACAAATTTTTATCAGATGTTTATTTAATTGACAAAAGATAGATTGATTAAACTTTTTAATATAATTTTATCTACGCCTAATAAACAAATTAATATTGCACAGCAATTAGATAAATTGTTAACAACATTAAAAACAAATGTGGATAGTTTGAAAATTATGATTCAAATTTTTAGAGAATTAAATCTTATAACTTTTTGAGAATAATACCATTAAATTAAATGAAAAACTATAAAAAGTTGATTTAAAACAATCAGCAAGTTTTGTAAGAATGGAAAGTATATTCGAAGTTGAGAAGATATTACTAAAAGAGAATATAGCGAATATTAACAAAGCTTTTGATAAAAATTAAGATAATAAAAGGAGAATAAAATGAAAATATTATATTTTTGGGATGCATACTGTAGTTGGTGCTATGGTTTTGACAAATTATTTTACTGAGTTTTTACAAGAATCATACGGACATAGAAATTGAGTATTATCTCTGGCGGATTATTTATTGGGGAAAAACAGTAAAAATAGGAGATTACACATATATAGTAGAAGGCAATAAAATTTCAGAAATGTATAATATTGAGTTTGGAGAAGGGTATAAGAAGGTACTTGAAGAAGGTGAAATGGTATTAAATTCACTTCATCCTGCGATTGCTTTTAATACGGTAAAAGAATTTATACCAAATTCAAAGTTATTAGATTATGCATATGATATGCAATGTAAGTTTTTGTTGAGGGTAAAAGTTTAAGTGATATTACAACATACTTAGAACTATGCGACAAATATGAAAATCGATAGTTCTGATTTGGCATTAAAACTTACAATTGCTTTTTAAAAAATACAAATCCGTTTCATCCAGATTTTCTAAGAACGCTTAACTTAGGTATAGAATCTTATCCTACTGCAGTATTAGAAAAAGATGGAGAATATTATGATTTACATGGTTATGCTACAGAACCAGAGGATATCAGAAATACACTATAATTTGATAACTAAAAGATTCTAATTATTAATATTAATTATCATTGTGGCAAAAATATGAACATTATTTTATAGAGTATAAACTATGAAATCAGCTTTTTATGAACTGATTTTATAAAATTATGCTCTAATTTTTATATTTTGATGTTTTTACTTGTATCTTTTTACCTGTTGTAGTATAATGTAGCTATAATTTATCGATATTGATTATCATTGTTTTTATGGAGGAATGTCATGAACAAAAAAATATAATAATAAATTAATAATTGGATTAGCAGTACCTATCTGTTTAAGTATAGGTTCAGTTGATTTCAACTATTCTAAATTAAATCTTGATTCTAATGTAGTTTATGCACAAGATCAACAGAGCACAGGTTTTAAAGTCTACGAACCAGAAATTGGAGGAAGTGGATTACTAGAGATTGCCGTTGAAGGTCAAGATACTTCAGATACTTTTATTTAAGAGATACTGGAATAAAATTGATAAACTATTAATAGATGGAAAAGACTTTCGGATTTAATAGTGAAGCATCTTCTTCAAAAAAACTATTCTTTATTTGATAGTGTTATCTATGTTAATAATAGTGAAATAACTAATCATTATAATAAACAAAATAAACATAAAATTGAATTTATTTTTAAAGATGGATCAAAAGCTGTTTATGAAGATAAAGGGTATGTAGATCCAACCGCTAAAACCAAAAATTAATTAGTGAAAGGTCTAAAAATTTTAGAACCACAAATAGATAATGATTCTCTAATCTTCTTCTTAGAAGGTTCTGATCTTTATAAAAACTATTGGTCAAAAGTCTCTAAACTAACAGTAGATGGAAAAAGATTTTGGATTCGATAAACAAAAACACAAATAGTAAATTTTATAAATTATTTAATGGAGAAGTAACTAGCTGCAGATAAAGCTATTACTGAACATTACAAAAACAAGATAAGCACAAAATTGAGTTTTACATTTGAGGATGGTTCTAAAAACAACATATGAAGATGCTGGTTATGTAGAGCCAAGTAATGAAACGACTACACCATCAAAAAGATAGTGAAAGTAATTCTAATAAACTTGCTTCAAATGCTAAATATACAATTTCTAAATTAGATCAAGGTAAAAACTGGAAAGATGAAAAACACTTAACTTTAGAATTATCTGACACTTCAGTTTATGATAATTTTGTTGATGAAAGTGCAAGTGTAACTTTAAATGGAACTACAGTGAATAAAGATGTATTCAAAGATAAAGTAGAAACATCAAAATATCTTGGAATTAGAATTTTTAACGAAGATTTAGTAAAAGCGTTAAAAGATTCAGACAATAAACTAGAGGTTAAACTTGTTGATGGAACTATCATTTCATACCCAACGGCAACTGATAAAAAAGAAGAGTCGAAGCCTTCAGAACCAAAACAAGATACACCAGCTACTAGCGCATCATATTCTCAAAAAAGATTTAGTTACTAAAGTAGAGAAGAATAAATATGCGGATGAATTAAACATTACTTTTAGCTGATGGATTTAAAGCAGAAGATGTTCTTAAAAGATACTAAAGAAGTAGTTATAAATGGAAAAAACTTTCAACAAATCACTATTTAGTAAAAACTATAACGACCAAATCGTTACGTTCGATGATGGTGGAGAAAGTCTTAAAGCATTTAAAAGCTTGGAACTTTGATGGAGAAAATACAATTGTATTTAAAGCAAAATGACGGTAGCGAAAAGTAAAACATATACTACTGGTAATAAAGTAGCTGAAGAAAAACCAACACCAGAAAAACTCCTGAAAAACAAGAAGAAAAACTTATTCACTTACTGATAAATTAGAAGATGGTAGAATATACTTTTAGGATTTAACGCTTTTATACACTGATGGAAGACAAGGTACTTCTATGCTAGAAGGATTCTTTGACAAAAATGTAAAATTGGTAGTTAAAGATGGGAAAATGAGTGTAACGATGTTAAACACTTTATTTGCTCATGGATTATACGATTTTGCTATTCAAAATAAAGGTAAATGGGAATCAGGTGTGAAAGAAAACTTTGGTGAGAAGAACTCTGCGGGACAATATGATAGAGCATTATTTACATTACCAGTTGAAGATCTTGACCAAGTACACTTAGCAGGAGTAATCGTTTCTATATGGGTTCTCTAGAGTGATAAAGGAAACTTCGACAAATATACTACTGTTAAACTAAAATTCAAACCTGAGATCAAAAAAGGATGGAATGGATTTGAGTTAGTAGAAAAAATAGTGAAGAACGTAAAAAAGTGATGATCTTCTTCAGAAAAATTAATTGCCAATGGGGTAGATACTAACAAAGATGGTAAAGTAACAGAAGATGAATTGAAAAACTTCACTGGTGATATCAACATTGGATCATTAGAGATTGATGGGAAAGTTGATAAAGGTGCTATTTACAATTTAGATTTACTAAAGCACATGGGACCTGGAGTTAAATCATTCTCTTCTGATAGTAATAACTTCGGTGAATTACCAGAAGACTTATTCAAAAATGCAGTTAATATTGAGCGTATTAACTTAGGAGGAAATGGTGTTACTAAACTACCTGAAAATCTATTTGCTAATAACAAAAAATTAAAAACTGTGAACTTATCTTCTAATAACTTAGGTAATATCCCAGAAAAACTTGTTTGCAAACAACTCTGAACTAGAATCTGTTGAATTCAGTCAATCATGGCTATCTACGTTGCCATCAAATGTATTTGCTAACAATAAAAAAAGCTAAAAACAGTTAGTTTGTCTAATAATAAAATAGTTTCACTACCTGATGATTTATTTAAAAAAATAATTCAGCTTTTAACATTCTTATCATTCACAGATAATGAACTAACTAAACTTCCTGCTAGTGTTGCTAATTTAACTTCTTTAACACAGTTATATGCTGCTAATAACAAACTAACATCACTTCCAGCAAAATGGAGTTAATTTTACTAAATTAAATACTCTTTGCTTTAAATAACAACCATATTTCTAGTTTATCTGATGAATTATGGAAAACACTAGCAAAAAAATAAAGCAACTGTAAGATTAGTAAATAACCAAATTAGTAATATACCGTTAGACTTAATTAAAAGCAAATGGTAGTCTACACATTCTTGATATTGCTAATAACAATTTACCAGCAACATTACCTTTATAATGAGTCTGATACAAAATTATTAGGAATTTCTCCTACGATTACACAAGGGTATTACCCTCAAAAAACAAGCTATCAGAATTGAATGTTGTAGCAAAAAGATAATAAGATTACAATTCAACCTAAAGATGAAAAATTAACAATTCTTAATCTTTTACACTGGTATAGAGGGCGTTCTGAGTTCTACGGCGGGGAAGGTATCTTACAAGGTTTAGATAAATATAAAGAATTCCTAAGTAAACAAACTAAACCTATGGCAGAATTACTTAAGAGTGATGATTATGGTCGTAACTGGTATATTGTTACTAAGGTAGAACGTATCCGAGGTAGTGAAGTTAAAGAACTTAGTTCAACAAGTGTTTCTAATGAAGATGATAAAAAAATTAGAAATTACTGATAATGATATGAAAGCTGGAGATAAATATAGAATTACTAAAAACTTTATTCGAGAAAAAATGCTACAAATATCGACGATAAATTAGTTGAACTTGTAACGATAGTTGGAGCTGATGTTAAGAAAAGAAGAACCTAAGGTTGAAGAGAAACCTCAAGTGACTCCTGAACAACCTAAAGTTGAGGACAAACCACAGGTAACGCCTGAACAACCTAAACCGGAGGAAAAACCGCAGGTAGCTCCTGAGCAACCTAAAAGCAGAAAAAGCCTCAAGAATCTCCTTCTGAACAACCAAGTACACCTTCAGTAGAGGATAATAGCAATCTAAAAGATACACTTTGTTGCTAAATTACCTGGTAATGAAGAAGTTATAGTACAATTCAAGTCTAAAGATGTTACTGGTATAAACTTTTGTTGCTCAAAAATTCTGATGAACAAAAAAAGTTAAAAAAAGTTAAAGAATTAGTTAAAAAATCTTGATGAGAATTTAAATGTTGTTAAAACTTTAGATTTATTCTTCACAGATGATAATGGTAATGTAATAAATAAAAACGGAGAAACTAGAGCAGTTACAGTAGCTGTTCTTTGCTAAAGACAATGAAACATTAGAAGTTTATTATGTAAATGGTGATAAATTAGAAAAAGTCCCAAGTACATATTCAGATGGAAAATTAACATTCTATACAGATCACTTTAGTACATATACTATTGTTTCAAGAACAAATAACAATACTAATGTAGGAAACAATACAATTTCACAAAGATTCAATAACATACTACCTAAAACAGGATTAACTGAAAATAGCGTTGGAGCATTATTAGTAGGTATATTAGGTATTGGATTAGCTGCATTGAGCTTCAGAAGAAAAAGATAATTTAAAAATTTAATAATAATAATAATTACATAAGATATAAATAACGGATGTACTTAACAATCGTCAAGTACATCCGTTATTATTTGTTATTTAAGATATTACATTAATTATTTCATAAATAATATATCCTGAAAGAAGTATTAAAATGAAATTCATATACAATCTAAGTTTTTCTTTTTAAAATTATAGAAATAATATTGATAATTATTACTCCTATGCAGGCTCCTAAAGTATTATCTATCAAGTCTGTTATATCAGGAACCCAATAGTCAAGATATATTGAGTAGATTCATATATTAAGCTTAATATAAACCCTAAAAATTATAGCTCTTAAACCAGATGATTTAGGATATAGCATTTTTGATATAAAAGCTAAAAAGGTATAAAGAAAAATTATATTAAGTAAAACTCCACAATGTCAAAATTTCCAAATCTGTATGGTACTAGATTGATTGTTCTCCAAGATACGCCGGGATAGAGTAATACACGAGGATTATGTATCCAAGAAAAATTACTACTGAGTAGTAAGTTCCAATCCATTTTAGCTACTATTACCCATGTAAGTATAAATAAATATACAAAAATAGAAATACTGTTAATTTTCTACTGTTTAGAAAAAGATTTCAAAAACATTCTCCTTTCTTTAATTACACTTATGATAATGTTAGCAAAACTTATTAAAATTTACTTAAATTTATTTTTAATTATTAATTGAACTTGTTCTGTAATAATTCCCGCTTCGCTTTTTAAATATAAAGTAAAATTAGTTTCACTAAAAATCAAATTTATTGTCTTTATCAAACATAACTTCATAGTAAGAAGGATAATGAACAGTACCTATGTTTTGTAGAAAGTTCTTTATCATATTTATCCCATTTAATATTTTTGTCTTCCTTAGAAACAATTAAAATTCTATATTTATCATATACTTGACAATGACACCCATTAACGTTATCTGAATATGGACTATTTCCATCTAAATAGTCAATAATAATATCATATGAACTAGTGTCCTTACTTTCAAATTTTTATAAATATAATTCACAGCTGAATCAGTAAATGTAATTTTTCATACTAGAATCTCCTTATATCGTATTTATAATATATTTTAACACATAACATTGAATACAAATAATAATTGATTTTATTAACTGATGATTTTTAAATTGCTAAAAATATACAGAGTTCTAGATTATATAATACTATAAGTATATTTTTCATATTATAAGTAGCACGTAATCTAATAAATTACTGTTTCTTAGTGTATTAATAGTGTTTAAAATTGCTTATTTTGGGGATTTTATAGTATAATAATTGAGTTAAGAAAACATTTAGGAGAAAAGAAAAAATAAATGAATTTAGAAAAATACATTTCAATCGTAGAAAATTTGAGTAAAAAGAAGGAATTAGTTTTAAAGATATTACTACATTAATGGCAGATGGTGAGGCATATAAATATGCTACTGATCAAATCGTTAACTATGCAAAAGAAAAACAAGTTGATGTTGTAGTTGGACCAGAAGCACGTGGTTTTATCATTGGATGTCCTGTATCTTATTCATTAGGTATTGGATTCGTTCCTGTTAGAAAACCTAATAAATTACCTCGTGAAGTTATTTCTTACCAATATGATTTAGAATATGGTAGTAACACTTTAACAATGCACAAAGATGCTATTAAACCTCGGTCAACGTGTTCTTATCACTGACGATTTACTAGCTACTGGTGGAACAATTGAAGCAACTATTAAATTAGTAGAAGAATTAGGAGGAATCGTAGTAGGTATTGCATTCTTAATCGAACTAGATGGTCTAAATGGAATGGACAAACTACAAGGTTATGATGTTCTTACATTACTAAAAATGTAATCTACTATGAAATAATTAAATAATATGACATTTGAACTTATAGAAAAGAAATATCTAAAAAAATATTAATACAAATGCTTATCTTTATGAGCATACTAAAACTCGTGCTAGATTAGTTTTCTTTGAAAAATGACGACATAAATAAAAGTTTTAGCATAAGTTTTTAAAAACTATCCCTTATAATGATAATGGTATTTTTTTCATATTTTTAGAGCATTCTGTTTTTATGTGGTTCATGAGAATATCCAGTAAAAAGAACCTTTTGTAGAACTATCTTAAAGGTTCTTTAATACATTTTTAAATGCAATGACATTTCCTGATAAAACTATGTATCCAGTATCATCTAAAAATGAAAAAGATTTAGAAATATTAATGGACATCTATTTAGATGCTGTATTTAATCCAAATTTAAAAAGTTAATGAGAATATATTAGCACAAGAAGGATGGCATTACCATTTTAGAAAAATAAAGATGATGAACTTATATACAAAGGTGTAGTTTATAATGAAATGAAAGGTGCATACTCATCAGTAGATGAAGTCCTTGATCAATATGTTAGTGAGCATTTATTCAGCGATACACCATATAAATATTCTTCAGGAGGAAACCGGAGGCTATTCCTTCAATAACACAAGAAGAATTTTTAGAAACATATAATTATAATTATCACCCAAGTAACAGTTATATCTTCTCTATATGGTAATCTGAATGTAAAACCAATATTTGGAACATATCGATAGTTATTTAAATAAATATGATTATAAAGATTTTAGTGACTATAACTTATCACGTCAAAATCATTTTTCAAAAAGAAATTGTTAAGCGAACTTATTTTAACGAAGAGCTAAGTAACAAGGCATATGTTGCATATAATTACATTCTTGGTGATAGTAATGAATTCAGTAGAATCGAAAAATATTGATATTATAGATGATATACTACTAGGAAGTAGTAATACTGAATTTAGAAAAATATTTCATAGAAAATGATTTTTGTGAAGATGTTTATAGTTATGTTCAAAAAAAGATAGAAAAAGAAACTGTCTATTCAATCATCTTCAAATATGTAAAAGATGATAAATTAGATAATCTTGATACTGAATACAAAAACTTCTAAATCAATCATTGAAAAAGGTTTTGATTATGAGCAAGTACAAGCTTCAATCAATAAGAAAAAAATTTCTCAATTAAAGAAGAAATTAACAAAAACTTCTGCACCAAAAGGTGTTTCTTACGCAATAAGATTATTAAGAACTTGGCTTTTACAGTGAAGAAGACATACTGTCTTCATTTTGATTTAGATAAAGTTATAGCTGATTTACAAGAAAAATTGTAAAGGTAAAAAATATGAAAAGTCTTGCAATAGAGTTCCTAATTAATAATGAGAAACAAGCTGTTTTACAGTTAATTCCAACTTTAGAAAAAGAGAAAAAGAGAAAAATCTAGTTGAATACAAAAGCTTCATTATCTGAAAATGAACTACAAGATATAGTCGAAAATACTACCTCTTTACAAAACTGGCAAAAATAGTATAGATAAGAAAGAAGATCTTGAAAAAATTAAATGTGTTGATGCTAAAGAAGTTGAATTAAAAAAATCCTTTTTGAAGAAACATTATTTGAAACATATAAAGATTTAAAATTCTCTCATTATAATGCAGTAACAAATGGAATATCTTATACTAAATTACTTTTTGACATTAGCGATTTTGAACTAGAACAGCTTCAATACGCTTCAATTTTATCATATTTATTATTTAACTTTAACACATAAAACCGAGGCAGAAGTTATTAAAAATTGGAGCAAATCTTGGTGGAGTTAGTTCTTATATAGATGTATTTAGAAAACATAAGAGTGATGAATGTGAAAGTTAAATTTATAATTAGCGCGAAAAATCTTGTTGAAAAAAATCAAAAGAGTTAGCTAATATAATAGAGGAAACAACACTTAATGTTGATTTTGAAGATAAAGAAGCATTATACAACGTCCTTTTAGAAGTTAAATTAATGCTAGAAAACAAATTCAAGAATTCAGGACATGCGTTTGTAGCACGTAGAATTAGTGGATTCTATAATCCACAAAGTAAATTAGCATCATACCATGGTGAATACGACTTCTACTTATTCGTCAATAAATTACTAGATAACTATAAAACTGACAACGAAAGTATAAAAGAAAAATCTTTATAATGTTGCTAAATTAATTTTCAATAAATCTAGATTATTAACAAACTTTGTTGGAAATAAAGAAGAATATAATGATTTTTAAAAGAAGTTTTTACTAGCTTCTTAGAAAAAAATACCCAAAAAGATACAAATAGACAAAAAGGATTTGAAATAAAAATTAGAAGAAGACGGTTATTCTGAAGGATTTTACTTTGATTCTCTTGTGCAGTATGTGGGAGTTGGATACAATATTAAAGAATATACCGGAACTCATCTAGTACTAAGACATATCCTAAGTTTAGATTATTTATGGAATAATGTTCGTGTGAAAAATGGTGCTTACGGTTCTGGAGCAATATTTAATAACTTTTGGTGATTTTAACTTATGGTCTTATCGTGATCCTAATTTAGTTGAAACATTAGATATTTATTACAATATTGATAACTATGTCCGAAACTTTGTCGCTGACGATAATGATTTAAATAAATACATTATCGGTACATTGAATACATTAGATGTATTGATGTCACCAAGTGCATTAGCAACATATTCACTTAATAAATATTTAACAAATTCACCATTTAATATTTATGATGAACTTGTAAATGAAATTAAAAAAATACAACAGTTGAAGATATACAAAAATTAGCAACTGTATTTGAAAAATATGAAGTCTAGAGCCTATACTTGTGTACTAGGTTCAAAAGAAAAGTATTAGAAAATAAAGATTTATTCAATGAAACAATTGAATTAAAAATAGAAAGGTGCATGAATGAGAGTTCGAAATAGAGCAGACGCAAAAGAGCGTTTAGAAAATAGTCCCGTTGTATTTTTACAACCTAAGGATAATAAAGGAAAATGGAAAGAAATATTTGGAAATGAAAATCCAATTCATCTTGAAATAGGGAGTGGAAAAAGGGTAAGTTTATTCATACATTAGCAGAAAAAACATCCAAATATAAACTTTATCGCAATGGAGCTCAACCTACTGTATTAACGTTTCTATTAGATAAAGTAGAAGAAACTCACAGAGAAAAATCTAAAACTTATTTCTGGAAATGCTGAAGATTTACTTGAGTATTTTTTTCTGAAGGAGAAGTTGACCAACTTTATCTAAACTTCTCTGATCCATGGTAAAAACAAGACATGAGAAAAGACGACTTACATTCCATACATTTTTATCTCGTTATGAGACTATTCTTAGTGGTGATAAGACTATCATTCAGAAAAACAGATAATCAAGGTTTATTTTGAGTATAGTTTAATGAGTTATGCAAAGTATGGATTTACATTCAATAGATTATCATTAGACCTAATAAACAGCGTCTATGAAGAAGATAATGTTCATACAGAATATGAAGATAAGTTTATTAAAAAGGTAATAGAATATACATGGTAGAAGCTGTAAAAGTAAAATAACCACTTTTAGTTTACATAAGATTATTTATGTAAACTAAAAACTTGGAATATACTTTGTTTATAGCATTTTACATTAAAAATTAATAGTTTTTACCTTGATTTTAAAAAAATTTTTATTTATAATAATATTAGTACAAATTAAAGGAGAAATATAATAATGATATCAGTTAATGATTTTAAAAACTGGAGTTACTATCGAAGTTGATGGAAACATTTGGAAAGTAATGGAATTCCAACACGTTAAACCTGGTAAAGGAGCTGCTTTCGTACGTTCTAAATTAAGAAACATGCGTACAGGTGCAGTTAATGATAAAAACATTCAGAGCTGGTGAGAAAGTAGCAAAAAGCTCAAATCAATAACCAAAAAATGTCATATCTTTACTCAACAGGTGAAGCTTATGTATTTATGGATAACGCTACTTACGAGCAAATCGAAGTACCTGAAGCACTAATTAGAATACGAATTAAACTTTAAAAGAAAAACATGGAAGTTTCAATCTTAATGTTTGGTGATGAAATCTTAGGTATTGACTTACCAACAACAGTAGAACTTACTGTAACTGAAACTGAACACTGTGTTAAAGGTGATACTGCACAAGGAGCTACTAAAGCTGCTACAGTAGAAACTGGATATACATTACAAGTACCTCTATTCGTTAAAAGAAGGAGATGTATTAGTAATCAATACAGCAGAAGGTTCTTACGTATCAAGAGCATAATTTAAGTATAATTATAAAACTCTCTATTATTTCGATGATAGAGAGTTTTTTTATAAAAGGAGAAAAATAATGAAATACGTACTTTTGCTTCGTGGAATCAATGTTGGCGGTAAAAAAATAAAGGTTTCTATGGCTGATTTGAAAGATTCAATTGCTAGTTTAGGATATGAAAATGTTATTACATATATTAACAGCGGTAATATTATATTCGATACCACTGACAACATAAATACTGTTAATGTAAAGATATCACAGTTATTAAATTCATATCCTTTCAAAATTACTAACAAAACAAGAATATTTAGAAGAACTAGAAAATTTACCTAAGTGGTGGAAAGATGAGCTATATAGAAAAGATGTACTATTTTATAGTGAGGATATAGATTTCTCTAGTATAAAAAGAACGAATAAATAATATGCCTTTAAACGAAGAAAATGTTTACTTTGGAAAAAGAGCTGTTTTTGGGGAAAATTTAATGAAAAGAACTATTTAAAAACGGCATATCATAAATATTTAATTAAAGAATCTTTCTATAAAGATGTTACTATTAGAAACGGACGAACTTTTATGAAAAATCGCTTTGAGTTACTAGATAAAGAACACTAATTCTATAGTAAGCGTATATCTTTACTTGATATAGCTAATAATGATATAATTACCTAATGAAAAATTAAGGAGAATATAATGAAATTAGATAAAAATATTAATCGGCTTAGGATTAATTATATATTCGATCCTGGCTTATTTTTAGGAATTCATTCTTATAAATTGTTATTAGTTTTCTTAGGGATTAGCGTACTAATATTTTTTTAATAACAAAATTGCATTTCGAGACCCTTTTATCAATACTTATAGTAGCAATTATTCTAGGTTTATTTTTAGGTTTTATCCCTAGTTCAATAATTGATTCAGTAGAGAAGGGGACAGGATCTCTTCTAGGTCATTTATCTTTAATCTTAGGATTAGGAGCTATGTTTGGAAGAATATTAGAAGAATTAGGAGCAGTGAAATTACTGCAAAAAAATGATCAGTTTATTTGGAATTAAGAGGATTCAATTAGGTCTTCTTATTGCTGGAATGTGTATAAGTTTTTCTTTTATTCTTTGATGTAGCTTTTATTTTAGTAATACCAATTATATTGGCAGTAGCAAAAGAACTAAAAATTAGATAAAATTTACTTAGCTTTACCAGCGAGTATAGGGAGTACTAACTATTCATGCACTATTTCCGCCACACCCTAGTCCAAGTATTATTACTAAGACTTTTCATCTTAATATGGTGGAAGTATTCTTCTATGGTTTAATAGTAGCAATACCAACAGCAATTATCGGTGGTTTATTATTAACTAATTCAAGCATAGTATCTACAAAACCTATCGTACAAACTGAACAAAAATAATATTAGTGTTTTAAAAAAATAGAAAAACAACTGATGAGTTCTGGTTTTTCTATTATATTAATGTTATTACCTGTAATTTTAATTACAATTCCAACTATAGCATTAAGCATAAAAATTTACCATCTAGTTTAAAAGATATATTAACAATTATAAGTAATCCAGTTACAGCATTAATTATAAAGCTTATTAATAGCCATATGGAAATTAATGACTGTAAAACATTTACGAATTAGTAGTATTGCACCATTATTAAGTCAATCTATTAAAACAATAGCAGTCGTATTACTTATTAATGGTGCTGCTGGAGGTTTGAAACAAGTATTGGTAGATTCAAAGGTAACAGATGAGATAGTTCAAATAACTAGTGGTATGAACATATCACCAATACTTATTAGTTTCTTTGTTGCTGCTATCCTAAGAATATCATTAGGTAGTGCAACTATTGCAGCAATTACAACGTTAGCAATAGTAGAACCTTTAGTTCCAACTATCAGTTATTCACCGGTATTTATAATGTTAAGTATTACTGCAGGAAGTATGTTCTGTTCACATGTAAATGATCCTGGTTTTTGGGTTATTTAAGCAGTATTTAAACTTAGATTTTAAAACTACATTTAAAACATGGACATTAGGTACGACTATAGCTTCTATAGTAGCATTTATTATAATACTGATTATGACTTCGATTACATAAAATTCTGGAAGTTTTTAGAAAGAGAAATATCGTGAGTCACTCTCATAGGGATATGTTTCTGATATAAAAAAATGTATATAGGAAAAATTACTACTAATTAACCCTGATGAAATGCTATAACTATGCCTTTCATCAGGGTTTTCTTATGTCTTAAACTGTCAAAGTCAGGATTTTTGTATCTAAAAAAGTGTCAAATTCGAGGTAAAGACGTTAGCATCTTACAATTTCACTGCGTTGCTAGCGTTCTTTTTGTTTCAAAAATCCCCCTTTTATATAAGTATTTCAATAAACGTAAACGCTCGTTAATATTCTGTTACTCCGTTATCTCTTCAATAATCGTTTCTAATTTCATTGAACGACTTGCTTTTAAATAGGATAACTTCGTTTTTGTGTTTGTTATTTTTAAATATTCACTAACTTCAGCAGTAGTAGGGAAGTGTAGTGTTTCTATTTTGTCATTTTTTTAATTTGTTTAGTAATGTTTTCAGCTAGCTCTCCAACGCTGATTACTAAATCTATATTGTTAGTATTATTAGAGATATATTCACCAACTTCACCATGATAGTTAACTTCATTTGGTCCAAGTTCGAACATGCTTCCTAATACTAATGTTTTTATAATCAAAGTCATCGAAGCTACTTACGACATCTACTCCAGCTTTCATAGAAGTAGGGCTGGCATTATATGCATCGTTAATAATTAGTGAGTCTTCTTTGTAAGGGATACTTTGTAGACGCATTCCTGTGATTTCTACAGTATTTTCGATAGCCTTGCGAATTTCTTCATTAGTTAATCCAATTTTGCTTTACGATAGCAGTTGCGAAACATAATGTTGAATAGATTATGTTTTCCTTTTTAATTTAGTGAAGTATTGCTCATTACTGATGTTAAGTTTGAAATTAATCTTATCACGAGTAATAGTGTAGTTTTCTAAAATAATATCGTTATAGCTATTTTCACCACATGAAGTAGCATTAATATCTGATGAATCTACTAATGTTTTTAGAAGAACTTCATCTCCGTTATAAACGAAGTATCCATCTTTTTTCATTCCGTTAGTAATTTCAAATTTAGCCTTAGCTATACCTTCACGTGATTTGAAGAATTCAATATGGCTTTCACCAATATTAGTAATTACTGTATAATCTGGTTCAACCATCTTAGATAAGAAATCAAGTTGACCGAATCCATCAGCTCCCATTTCAAGAACTAGTATTTCACTATCTTCTGGTGCAGCAAGAATAGTTAATGGTACACCAAGTTCGTTGTTAAAGTTGCCTTGTGTTTTGTGAACTTTATATTTTGTTGATAACATACTTGTAATTATATCTTTTGTAGTAGTTTTACCATTACTACCTGTGATTGCGATAGTTTTTGCATTTAGGCTATTTAAATAGTGTTTTGCTAAAGTTTGAATAGCTTCGTAGCTGATCATTAACATAGATAATGTTATTGTTAGAAACGAAGTCATCTTTTTAAAGATAAACTTGCTGCAGCACCTTTTTCAAAAGCACTTTCTATATAGTTGTGACCATCTACATTTTCACCTAAGAAGGGGATGAATAGATCCCTTGTTTAACTTTTTCTACTATCGATTGCGATACCTGTAATCTCTGTATTGTTTGTGATATTTACTTTTTGCATTTAATATTTTTCTAAATCTTTAACTAAATATTTCATGTCTTATCCTATTCTTCAGTTAATAAGTTTTACGATCTTCGTAACGCTCTACAGCTAACTTGAATAATTCTTCGATAATTTCAGAATAACTTACATTCATGTTTGCCCATAGAGAAGGGAACATTGAGAATGGTGTGAAACCAGGCATTGTGTTTTACTTCGTTAATGAAAATTTCTCCTTCTTTAGTGTAGAAGAAGTCAGCACGTACTAAACCAGAACCACTGATTGCACAGAAAGCAGTAGCTGCCATTTCTCTAAATTTAGGATATAAAGTAGTGTCCATTGGTGCGGGAATATCCATACGTGATTGTCCATCAGTGTATTTAGTTTCATAATCGTAGAATTCTGTTGAAGAAATATTTACGATTTCACCAGGATCTGTAGTTTTTACTTCATTGTAACCAAGTACTGCAACTTCGATTTCTTTAGCTCCAACAGCACCTTGTTCAACAACGATTTTTATCGAATTTAAAGGGCTTCTTCGATACCTTTAACTAATTCAGCTTCATTGTTACAACGGCTAATACCAACAGATGAACCTAAGTTTGCAGGTTTAACGAAAACAGGGTATTTAAGGTTTTCGTTAATTTCATTGATAATAGCTTCTTTTTTATTTTTCCATGTATACTCGATAAAGTGAACATATGGAAGTTGTGGTAAGTCATAAGCAGCGAATAATTGTTTCATAACTACTTTATCCATACCAGCAGCACTTGAAAGTACGTTGTTACCTACATATGCTATATCCATAATTTCTAGTAAACCTTGGATTGTTCCATCTTCACCATTTGGTCCGTGAAGAACAGGGAAGACGATATCGAATTTACGTCCATCTTTAAATAATAATCCGCTGATGTCATTATCAAAGTTTGAAAAATAAGATCATGTTGATCGGCTATTTCTGATGTAATTTGTTCACCACGAGCCCAGTTACCTTCTAATGAGATGAAGATAGGGAATACGTTGTATTTTTTTCTTTGTCAATTGCATTAATAATTGATTTTGCTGTTAATAGTGAAATTGAGTGTTCAGCACTTTTTCCACCATAAATAATTCCAATATTTTGTTTTGTCATTTTTAATCTCCTAAGAAATAAAAATTGTTTTTGTCTTTAATCGAAATGTATAAATGTCGATTTACACATGTGCTAAATTAGTAATGTTCATTATTTTATGAATACGATACAAAACTAACATACCTTATTATATCATAAAAAAACTTAAAAAGTAGAATAAATTTGTAAGATATATAGAATAAAATTTTTGAAAAATTAAAACACTTAAGAATAATAAAAAGAAGCACAAGTATATTTGATTTTATATTAATCAATTTAATCTTGTTGCTTCTTTAAAATTATTGTCTAAAAGCTTATACTTTTCTTTAAGTTCTGCAATAGTATCACGAAGTTTTCGCAGCTTGTTCAAACTCGAATTTTTTTAGCGGCGGCGAACATTTGTTGTTCTAATTCTGCTAAGTGCTCTTCGATATTATCATCATTGATATTTGCACTTTCTTCAAGTTCAAGAATTTCATCATCTTTAACGACTTCTTTCTTAGCGCTTATAGAATCACGAATATCTTTTTATAATTGTTTGAGGTGTTATTCCATGTTCTTCGTTGTAAGTATTTGAATTTCACGACGTCGATTTGTTTCATCTATTGCTTTTTCTCATACTTCTAGTAATGTTATCTGCATACATGATTACACGACCATTTGCATTACGAGCTGCACGACCAATAGTTTGTAAAAAGAGCCTTATCTCCACGTAAAAATCCTTCTTTATCTGCATCTAAAATAGCTACTAGTGAAACTTCAGGAATATCTAATCCTTCACGTAATAGGTTAATTCCAATAAGAATATCGAATTTACCAAGACGAAGATTTCTAATTATTTCAGTACGTTCTAAAGTTTTTATATCTGAATGAAGATATTCTACTTTTTAGACCATTCTCTTTCAGATAAGCAGTAAGAGACTCTGCCATCTTCTTAGTTAGAGTAGTAATTAGAACACGCTCTCCTTTAGCTATAATTTTTCTCAGCTTCTTTAGTTATATCGAAGACTTGATCGCTAACTGGACGAATATCGATAATTGGATCTAGTAGACCAGTAGGACGAATAATTTGTTCAGTAATTTTAGTACTATGCTCTAATTCGAAGTCTCCAGGAGTAGCTGATACGAAAAATGGCTTGGTTTAATTTCTTCTCGAATTCTTCGAAGTTTAAAGGTCGGTTATCCAGAGCCGTAGGTAATCTGAATCCATAATCAACAAGAACTTGTTTACGAGCTCTATCTCCGTTAAACATACCACGAACCTGAGGAAGAGTAACGTGTGATTCATCAACTACAAGCAACCAATCATCAGGGAAATAGTCTAGTAAAGTATAAGGTGTACTACCAGGTTCACGAAGAGTAAGGTGAAGAGAGTAGTTTTCTATACCAGAACAAAAGCCCATTTCTTCTATCATTTCAAGGTCATAGTTAGTACGTTGTTCAAGACGTTGGGCTTCTAAAAGTTTGTTTTCCATATTAAGAACTTTTAATCTTTCTTCTAATTCAGCTCGAATCCTCTTAATGGCTTCTTTAGTTTTTCATCACCAGCTACGAAGTGACTGGCAGGATAAATTGCAATATGTTCAAGTTCACTTAGTACTTCACCAGTAAGTGGATTAATTTCACGAATACGATCTATTTCATCTCCAAACATCTCTACACGAACCGAATTTTTCACTGCGAGATGCCGGGAAAAATCTCAATAACTATCACCACGAACTCTAAAAAGTACCACGAGTAAACTCGATATCATTTCTCATATATTGAATACTAATAAGTTTTTTTCTAGCATTTTGTTACGGCTTATTTCATCTCCAACTCGTAATGATAGCACTAGAGAAGAATATTCTTCTGGAGATCCCAAACCGTATATACAGCTGACACTCGAAACTATAATTACATCATCACGATCGAATAAAGATGATGTTGCACTGTGTCGAAGTTTATCAATTTCATCGTTCACAGAAGAATCTTTTTCTATATAAGTATCCGTTGATGGAACATATGCTTCTGGTTGGAAGTAATCATAGTATGAAACGAAATACTCAACTCGGTTGTTCGGGAAAAAAATTCTTTAAGCTCATTGTAAAGTTGTCCAGCTAGTGTCTTGTTGTGGGCAAGAACTAGGGTAGGTTTACCTACGTTTTTCACGATGTTAGCTATAGTGAAAGTTTTACCAGTACCTGTAGCCCCAAGTAAAGTTTGATATTTTTCTCCATTATTTAAACCTTCAGTAAGTTCCGCAATAGCATTCATCTGATCACCTTTTAGGTTCGTACTTACTCTGAAGATCAAAAATCTACATGTAATCTATTAATTTCCAAAAATTCACTCCTTTTTAATAGTAGTATTGTGAGTAATTTTGTAAAAATAAAGTAACTCACACAAAAGGTTAATTAATTCTTTCTATAATATTATAATATAGATATAAGAATAGTGGAAGAAAAAGTAACTAGCATTTAAATGTTAAAATTGTTTATATTTGTAATTATAGTTATTTAGAAATTACTCATAAAACACTATATATCAATGGAAATAGATGATATGAGTATGATATAATATTGTTATAGGAGATTATAATTAAACACAATGGGAGGTGTGTAATTATGAAAAAAGTTAGACATGAACATGTAAAAACCAACTGAAGATTTAGTAGCTAAGAAAAATATTCTCAAATCCAGAGATAACATCAACTTTCATTAGTGATATACTAGGACTATCGGTTAAATGTTTCAAAAATATTAGATGGAACTCAAATTCATTCAAGTTTCGAGGATGAGATATTACTGTATAATACATCTTTGGATGTTCTCGCTGAATTGGATGATGGTACTCAAGTTATTATAGAAATACAGGTAGCCAAGCAGTTAGAATTTTTAAAAAGATTATGGGTGTATATGTAATCAAGTATCAAAAAATATGGATACAATGAGATTACAACTAGGTAGAACTAGCCCCATATATTCAGAGTTAATACCGGTTTATTCAGTTTCGATTTTTAGAAAAAAATTATTTCGACGATGATAGAGCAATAAGAAGTTTCAGTCTAAGAGATGATGATACAAATAAACAGCTAAAAAGTCGATGTAAAAGGAATAAAAGAAAAAAAGAAATTTAATAACTATGGCATTTCTAGAACTGAGTAAATACAATCCTGGTATCAGAGAAAACTATAATAAAAAACGATGGTTAGAATTATTCTCAAATCAGCCGTTTACTCAGAGTCAAGATGAAATAATTGAAAGTGCTGATAGTTTGATGGAATATAAAAATTGGAGTGAGGAGGAAAAAGCTATGTATGATGAAAAGACAAGGAAATATGATGCATATATAGACGCATTACAATATAAGTTTGTAGAAGGAATAGAACAAGGAATAGAAAAAGGACGTAGTGAAGAGAGAAATAATTCAATAGCGCGATTTATCAAATATGTAAAACTAGGAGTAATCTCAAAAAAAGATGCATGCCAAGATTTAGGGTTAACAGAAAAAGAGTTAGATAAATATCTACAGGCTTAATTAAGATTTCAGGTTCTAAGAAGATGTTCGCTGAAAATGAGGTGAATTAGAGAAGATGTATGATGAAAAAGACAAGGAAATATGATGCATATATAGACGCATTACAATATAAGTTTGTAGAAGGACTAGAGTTAGGACGAAATGAAGGAATAGAACAAGGACTAGAAAAATACTGTAGTGAAGAGAGAAAATAATTCAATAGCGCGATTTATCAAATATGTAAAAACTAGGAGTAATCTCAAAAAGATGCATGCCAAGATTTAGGGTTAACAGAAAAAGAGTTAGATAAATATCTACAGGCTTAATTAAGATTTGTAATTTAGTATTCCTAAAATTGTATATAAGGATTGAGAGTGATATTGGATCGTAGTTTGAATAAACGGATTCTAAAAATATTGCTCTCATTTTTCTATTTTATGGGAATATAGCTTCTAAATATGAAGCGGGAGATTTCTTATTATTTATATTATAATTGAAACTTTACATCAATAAATCTTGAATAGTGTAATTAATACTATATTTTAAAAATATTTCTACTATATTTTATTTTGTTTTTGAATGTATATGTTAAGATAGTATAGTATGAAAAAAAGGAGGAAGTAATGGATACACAAAAATTATATATACTTCACCGAAAAGTGAAAGAATCGATAAATTTTTTTACAACAAGAATTAACAGATGTTTCTAGAACAAATATCCAGAACTTAATTTCTGAAGGTTATATCAAAGTAGATGGAAATAATATTAAAACAAATTATAAATTAAAAAGAAGGTAATGTTATTACTATTGAATACAAGGAACCTGAAGAATTAGACGTTGTAAAACAAGATATTCCAATTAATATTGTATATGAAGATGATGATTTAATTATCGTAAATAAAGCTAAAAGGTATGGTTGTTCACCCATCAGTAGGACATAAAGATGGAACATTAGTAAATGCCTTATTATTCCATAGTGAACTTTCAAGTATTAATGGTACTATTAGACCTGGTATTGTTCACAGAATTGATAAAGATACTTCAGGCTTATTAATCGTTGCGAAAAAAATGATAAAGCACACGTTAAATTATCTGAGATGATTGCGAATAAAGATGTTAAGAGAAAATATTATGCTCTTGTTCATGGAAGTATCAAACACGACTACGGAACAATTGATGCTCCAATAGCTCGTAATCCAAAAGAACGTAAAGAAATGGCTGTTATCGATGAAGGAAAACCATCTATTACACACTTTAAAGTAGTAGATAGATTTGAGAAATATACACTTATCGAATGTGAATTAGAAACTGGGCGAACTCACCAAATTAGAGTACATATGAAATACATCAATCACCCATTAGTAGGGGATCCAGTATACGGACCGAGAAAAACATTAAATACTAATGGACAAGCGCTTCATTCAAAAAGTATCGAATTCAACCACCCAATTACAGGAGAACATTTATATTTTGAAACAGAAATTCTGAGTATATGGTTGAGACTATGTCTAAATTAGATAAATAGTATAAAGTATAATATATCGCCTCAAATATTAGTTTAAACAGCTAATTTTGAGGTGATTTTTAAAAAAATTAAAGGTGTACTAGTATAATAACCTAGTTTAGAGAAAAAAATATTAAATAGATTAAATAAATGAAAAATTCTAAAAAAATAAAGTTAGAAAAAAATTAAAAAGTTAAATTTATAAAAAAACTAAAAAAATAAATGTTGTATACGTTAACAACAAAAGTTTGTGATACCAAAGAATAGAAGAATTAATATGTTAAAAATTTAATAAATATTACACTTAATTGAAAAATTATAAAAGAAAAATAGTTTATTTTTCTAAAAAGTGTAGTATTATAATATATAGTAAGTAGTTATTTAAGGAGGACAAACAACATGGTATTAGTACCAGCAAAAGACATGCTTGTAAAAAGCAAGAAAAAGAAGGATATGCTGTAGGGCATTTCAACATCAATAACTTAGAATGGACAAAAAGCTATTTTAGCAGCTTGTGAAGAAGCAAAAAAAGTCCAGTAATCTTAGGAGTAAGTGAAGGAGCAGTTAAATACATGACTGGTTTCAGAACTGTAGCAGCTATGGTTGAAGCTATGGTAGAAGAAATGAAAATCACAGTTCCTGTTGCATTACACTTAGACCACGGTTCATACGAAGGAACTCAAAAAGCTATCGAAGCTGGATTTAGTTCAGTAATGTTCGACGGATCTCACTATCCATTCGAAGAAAACATCGCTAAATCTAAAGAAATGATCGCTTTAGCTCACTCTAAAGGTCTATCTATCGAGTGTGAAGTAGGTTCAATCGGTGGAGAAGAAGATGGAGTTATCGGTAGCGGTGAATTAGCTGATCCAAACGAATGTAAAAACAATGGCTGACTTAGGAATCGACTTCCTAGCTGCAGGTATTGGTAACATCCACGGTAAATATCCAGAAAACTGGGCTGGATTAAGCTTTGAAACATTAGAAAAAATTTCTAACATCACTGGTGGAATTCCATTAGTATTACACGGTGGTTCAGGAATCCCAACTGAGCAAATCCAAAAAGCTATCTCTCTAGGAGTATCTAAAGTTAATGTTAACACTGAATGTCAATTAGCATTTGCTGAAGCTACACGTAAATACATTGAAGAAGGTGGAGATCAAAAACCTAAAGGTTTCGACCCTCGTAAATTATTAAATCCTGGATTTGAAGCTATTAAAGCTATGGTTCACGAAAAAATCGATATCTTCGGTTCAAGAAACAAAAGCATAATAACTACGAAACATAATTTAAGACTCATGCTTTGCATGGGTCTTTTTTTAATAGAAGGGAGAATTCAATGCAAGAAACAATAAATTATTTACAAAAATTAACAAGCATAGTATCACCTACAGGATATACTAAAGAAATCTCTGATTACTTAGTAGAAGAACTAGAAAGGCTTGGATACAATCCAATAAGAACTAATAAAGGTGGAGTGAATGTAGTAGTGCTAGGAAAAGATGATTCTAAACATCGTGTAGTTACTGCTCACGTTGATACTCTAGGTGCAATGGTTCGTGCGGTAAAACCTGACGGAAGACTAAAATTAGCTAAAGTCGGTGGTTATCCTTGGAACATGATAGAAGGAGAAAACTGTCTTGTCCATGTAGCAAGTACAGGAAAAAAACTGTAAGTGGTACTATCTTAGTTCACCAAACTAGCACACACGTATACAGAGATGCGGGTACTGTAGAACGTACAGAAGATAATATGGAAGTAAGATTAGATGCCAAAGTAACTAACGAAAAAGAAACACGCGAATTAGGAATTGACGTTGGAGACTTCATTAGTTTTGATCCTAGAACTATCATTACAGATACAGGATTCATTAAGAGTAGATTTTTAGATGATAAAGTTAGTGCAGCTATATTATTAGATTTATTAAGAATATATAAAGAAGAAAAATGTTGAACTTCCATATACAACACACTTCATGTTCAGTGTATTTGAAGAAGTAGGCCATGGAGCTAACTCAAGTCTTCCGAAAGAAGCAGTAGAGTACCTTGCGGTTGACATGGGTGCAATGGGTGATGACCAACAAACTGATGAATATACAGTGTCTATCTGTGTAAAAAGATGCTAGTGGTCCATATAATTATGAATTCAGAAACCATTTAGTAAATCTAGCTAAAGAAAATGGAATAGAATATAAACTAGATATATATCCATATTATGGAAGTGATGCTTCAGCAGCAATGCGAGCAGGAGCAGAAGTCAAACACGCATTATTAGGTGCAGGAATAGAGTCAAGCCACTCTTATGAAAGAACACATGTGGATTCAGTAGAACAAACACATAAACTAGTTAATACTTATTTACGAAGTGAATTAGTGAAATAAATATATATGTTAAATAATTTAAATCACAGGGATAATGAATAAAAAATTTCTTCATTATCCTTGTAATTTTATATTAGAAAAAGTAATTTAAATTTATAATCAAAAAAACTTTCTTTTTACTTTTAAATATTCGCTTTAATCGTATATCTGTGATATACTTTAAGTAACGAACAAAGGGAGTGAGAAAAAAATGGGAGAACGACATAAAAAAATATAAAAACCGATTTATGATTTAGTAGTTAAAAAAAGTGTTTCGTAACGAAACTGTAGCATTACAATTTGTAAAAGATATTTTTTTGATTTGCCAGCTAAAAGTGCAAAAACTTATTGAAGGAAATCAAATATTTACGGCAAATAGCAACGTAGAGTCAGACTTTAACATAGCTGTCGATATTCTCGTCGAACTAGACAACCACGCACAGGTAATTATCGAAGTTCAGTTAGCTAAGCAAGTATTCTTTATTAATCGTATTTGGGCATATTTATGCAAACAGGTTAATGATAATATCGAGAGACTGAAACAAAATGAAAAAGAGCAGCTCGCTATTTATAAAAAAATTGCCACCTGTTTACGTGGCAGCCATCGTTGATCAAAAACTATTTTTGATGGCGACGAAGCTATAAGTACTTTTTTTAATCAAAGAAGAAACTAGAAATACTGAATTAAAAAAATGTATGTAGAAAATAACACGAAAGATATTCCGTTACTAAAAAAATAGTATTTTTAGAATTGAAAAAAATACAAAGAGAATTTAAACAACGATTATAAGAAAAATTAGATGGCTGGAATTTTTTTGAAACAAACAGTACACAAACGAACCTGACGATGTACTCGTCCAAGCCGATAATTTGTTAAATCTTAGAAATTGGAGTGAGGAGGAAAAAAACGTATGTATGATGAAGCAACAAGACAACAAGACCACTACTGGGCATCATTAGCTTATGCACAGGAAGAAGGAATGAGATTAGGTATTGAACAAGGTCACGCTGCTGGACGAGCAGAAGAAAGATTGGATATATTAGTTACTTTGCTGAAGGATGGTTATATTTCTCCAAAAAGTTGCTGCTGAAAAACTAAATATTAGCATTGATGAATTGGATAAATATTTGTAGCAGATATATTTGCTAATATAAAAAGAGATTAATTAGTATTTAAGGTAATTGAATAAAGCTCGATTGCTTTTTATAATGGATAAAACAAAATGATAAGTATCCTAGTTAGAAATTTTAATAAGAGGCTGCCCCAAAAAGTCCTAAATTTTAACAAAGTGTATATGAGAGCTCATAGACGCAGTGGTTTATTGATATCTAAATTCACTTTAAAAAAAGCTTTTTAGATATCTAATAAACTGTGCGGTGAGACCCTATAAATATAACAAGCATAAAGAATACCATATTACTCAATAAATTTTAATAACTTAGATATTACACTGTTAAAATTATTTACTTAAGTTATATTTATAGCTTAAATTAGATGCTAAGCGTTATATGAAAAATAGTAATATAATAATAGAAATCCTAATTAATGCCTAATTTTAACAAAAAAATTTTTAAAAAAACTTAAGAAAAATATCTGTCAAGCAAAAGGGAAAAATGTCCTAAATTATCAATTAAAAAAATAGCGAAAAAATCCTTAAAAAAACAAAAGATATATAATCCCCTTCCGCACTACTGCTTGGAAGAGCTAAAAGAGAATGATTAAAAAGGCAGTGCCTTGTTTTAATCATTCTTTTTGCCTGTATTAAAGGTTATCGAAAATCCCCTTTAGCTATCGAACTATCGAGTTTAGATATATATTTCAAGAAAGAATTCTTTCTCCAAGGATGAGACATAGGTGGGATATATTTAGGTTTAGTTTCCTTTAAAAATAGGAATGTCAAACTCAATAGACTCAAGTTCATGATTTTTTTAAAAACCCTAGTAGAAAAAAATATTATTTTCTATAGATACATACAAATTTCCATCAAAAGCTTCAATAACTCTAATCTCAGTTTTAATAGGATAATATACAGCCTTACCGAGAGAATTAATAGGAATATATGATTTATTTTTTTATATTTAAAATGATAGCCAGAATTAATTTTTTTCTAATAGAATTCACACTCAAAAATTAAATTAGTATCAATATTATCTACCCTTTCAAACTTAGGTGTGTTATAATTATCAATAGAGAATTGAGAATTAAAAAACTTGGAGGTAAGATGTTAGGAAATTGTTGGCTTCCTCTATTGTTTGAATATTTTCAACTCTAAACAAAGGTACAAGACGAGATTGAAGTGTCCCAAAAAGCACGTTCAACTCGTCCTTTTTTTTCTGAGGAACACTAGAAGAAAAAAAGAGAAATACCTAATTGATGGCAAGCATAACCAAATTGAGTGAAAGTATCATTTTTCAATTTTTTTATTTTTTTAGAAAAAAATTATACTCAAAAAAATAGTTCTCTTATCAGTCCATATTTCATAAGGGATACCATAATTATCAAGAACTTGATTTAGGACATTATAGTAACCTTTTTAAAGTCTCCTGTTGATCAAAAATAAGCACCAACAATCATACCAGTAGAATCGTCAATAGCGATATGAAGAGAAGTCATTTTATCGCCAAACCAGTTATGAATACTAGCATCCATTTGAAGTAATTCACCGAAGTATTTTTTTCTAGGTCTACTAGGATGAACACTAGATAGATTAGAAATGGGTTCTACAACAGTTGAAGTAGTATTTTGATGGGGAGTAGTCGCATTTTTTTGTTTTATTCTACGTCTCATTATAGCTTTAGTTTTCTTAGTAGCTTTTAGGAGAGATAATATCAGCATCAAATAAGATATTAGCGACAGAAGTACGACTAATATTAATATTTTTTTCTCATCATGGAGTATTTCACAAAAATGTGAGAAAGAAAAAAATCATAGTAAGTATCTTTATACCAAGAGACTATTTGATTTTTTTGATAGAATCAGGAATTTTATTACTAGGAGAGACACCAGTGTTTTTATGAATGAAGCCAGAAGGACCTTCTGTCTCAGCTACTTTTATTAACCTATTAATTTGTCTTTCAGTGAGGTTAAGTAGAGCAGCGGCACGTTTTTTTAGTTTTAACTCCATTTATAACATCTGTAATGATAAGGTATTTACTTTCTTGAATGTCGTTTAATTTTACATTTTGTTGTTTTGTGATAACATCTGTCATTTTTTTATTTCCTCCGAATATTATGATTTTAGTATAATATTTTTTTATTATGTTGGGACATTTTTTTCCTTTTCTCTACTTAAGACATTATCACTTTTCATTCACAAATTTTAAAAACTTAAGAAAAATATCTTGACTTTTTGTTAAGAAACGCAATATAATAACCATATATACGAATACGATCGTATTAAAATTAATATTAATTATGTAAAGGAGATTTAATACTATGAACAAAAAAAGTATTATTATCAGTAGTAGCTGCAGGATTAGTAGCAACAACAACTGCACCAGTAGTATCTGCTTATGGTAACTGGACAGGTTTCCAAAATGGTGGAGCTCAAAAACACTACTCCAAAAAGCACCAGCTAATGCACAACGTAACGGACAAAGTGGAGCAGAAAGTAACAATGGAGGAGCAAATGTACCTAGAGGTCCTCAAGATACAATGACACCAGCTCCATATTATAACCAAACTGAGTTTGTAAATGCTGATAAAGTTAACGAATACGTTGCAGCTCACTCAGAAAAACATCAATGCAAACAAGGCTAAACTAGATGCAGCTAAAGCAGCATTAGCAAAAAGCTGAAAATGCACCAGAAAAACTTCGCACACAACCGTGCTGAGTTATTAAAACCTTTCCAAGATGCTGTAGCAGCAGCTCAAGGAGCTTATGATGCTGAAGTTGCTAAAGTACGTAACGAAGCTATCAAAAACTTACAAAAAAGTTCATAACACTGCTAACAAAAATCGAAGGTAGATACTACATCTTAAACGAAACTCCAGAACAAGCTAACGCTCGTTACCTAAAAAGAGCATGGTTTAGATAAAGATGGAAACAAAGTTGTTACTGATAAAAAAACGGTAATGATGTTGTTGTTGACAAAGATGGTAAACCAGTTTTAGATAAAAAAACGGTAAACCATACGTTGTAAGAAAAAGCTAACAAAAAAAGTTTTTACCAAATACTCACGCAGCAAAAATAATACTGACGTAAAATAAAAAAAGGATGTTTGATTTCAAACTCCTTTTTATAAAAAAATCTAGTGGAAATTAGTTAATTAGTGATAAAAAAACTTTATTTTATAGTTGTATATGTGAAGATAATCTGGAGAATTTGTAATATAAAAGTAAAGGAGATAGGTATGCGCAGAAGAACTTATTGAAAGTATAAAAAGTAGAATATTCTGAAATTGCTTGGAAAAAGTTGTCAAGAAACTTACATTAAAAAGCGATCGAAGTTTAATTTTAGACATCCCTAATACAAAAACTTTTTGGAAATATACGAGAATAGTAAGCATTTTAAAAGTTTAATAATAACTAAGCTATGTAAATCTAATGATTATAGAGTTGAGTATATAATTATTACTGAAATATTTGATAATCCTGGAGATAGTGAGATTGATATTGGTGGAAATAACAAATATATTGAAATAAATAATAATTTAGATAAATCTTCAGATAAATTTTTTTCATTGAACAATCGTTTTATAAATCATATTTTATTAGAGTTGACAAGGAAAGATTAGAAGAGTATTATGATTTATTACAAGAAATTATTATGTTTAAAAAAATTTAAAAAGAGTTTAGAAATTCCATAAATATTATATTATCAAATTGGGATGATTACGGATTTAAACAAACTATAGCTATTAAAGTTTGGAATAAAAACTTTTTGCAATTAATACTAATCCTAGAGATGAAAGTATGATTAAAGACTTGAAAGAGGAAAAAAGGAAGGCGAAGAATCAAAAAGAAGATATAGTTCTAGAAGAAGTTTCAAATATTCAAGATTATAAAAATTAAAAGAAAAACGCCTTGAAGAAATAAAAATGTTCTCTAGGAAATGAAGATTATTATATTTTTAAAAAAATATTTACCTTACAATATAAGAGAAGAATGGTTTAAATTAACTAATGATTTAGCATTTAATATAGATTTTCTTGATAAGTTTCGCTTAGAAGTTGCGAGAGAATATTATTCGGGGCAAATATATGTAAATCCAAAAAGAAAAAGATCATTTTTTTATATAAGTCATTTTTTTCGAAGTACTACTGTAAATGAGGTGAAAGAGGTATTTCACCCTCTAACTATATATAGAGATGAGTTAGAAGAGGATATTATATATGATTTTATAGATGAAGGTGTCGCTAAAGGGAGAATAGTTTTTTTCACGTCCAAAGGCAAATAATTTACTGCCTATGAGGGTTTATGGAATAGTGGGAGCAAATGGTACTGGAAAGTCATATAGAGTTAACGAAATTATAAAAAAAGGCACCTTGAAAATAATGGTAATAGTAAATACTCACAAATATTGCATTTTTCTCTTAGTCCGTTTGACGATGTAGTTAAATATAAAAATAGATAATGAAGAATTGGTATTAAGTGATATTGTATATGATCAGAACGAGGAAACTGACGAAATTGTAAAAAAATAACTCATGGAGTACGTTATGAAAAAAATTGGGATTTCATTAATAAGAAGACCATTGATAAATAATATATTAGATAAGGCAAAAAGAATTAAAATTAAATGATATCAAAGAATTTATTGAAGAAAAAAATATAAAGATATACTAAATAATGGAAAAATTAGCGGAAAAATGTTAGTGATAAAAATAACTGTTAGAGATAGTTTTATATGGTATATTCATGATATTTTTAATTGATTTGATTTCAGATGAGAGTAAATATAAGTTGTGGCAACAATCTTTGAATTACTTTTAGGTTTGAAAGTTGGGTTAGTGATATTCAAGGATTATTCACGGAGACTAGGCAGATAAAGTTAGAAAACTTTAAAAAAATTAACTAACTTGAGCTCAGGGCAAGCGACAATTTTATTGTTTATTACTAAATTAGTGAATAGTGTTAATCAACGCAGTTTAATAATTTTTGATGAACCTGAGACTTTTATGCATCCACCTATGATGAAAGCTTTTATTAGAGCGGTCTCTGATATAACAGAAAATAAAAAAATGCATTTTGTTTAGTTGCAACGCACTCTCCAGTAATTATTCAAGAAATACCGCATTGTAATGTGTATAAATTAAATTCAGATTATGAAATAAAAATTAGCTATAAAACATATGGTGAGAACTTAGATACATTATATAAGAATATTTATGGTGTTGAGTTTCAATATACGGGTTATAATGAATTATTAGTGAGAAGGAGAAAAAGAAGTCGATGTTACGGCTAATACGTTGCTAAATGCTGATGAAATTAAGTATCTGGGTGGGGAAGCATATCTAAGATACATACTTCTTAAAGAACAGTTAGAAGAGGGAGAAAGGTAATGAAAAAAAGTTTCACGAGAAGGTATCCCAAAAAAATAGAAGAAATTATTGATGGAATTTCAAATAAATCTAATAAATTTAAAAAAATAATATAGAAGATGCGGATAAATTTAAAGATTATTTAAAAAAATTTGGAGAAGGAATATTTAGAGAAAATAAAATGGAAATTTACATACTTTTGAATCCTAAAAATAGAAACCCCAGAATTTTTTTCACAGTAGAAGTTGCTGATGGATGGTATAATGACTATATAAGAAGTGAGAAAAAGAAAATTTTTTTGGGATGTTTCCTACTATAAAAAAATCATAACAGCCATGAAATATGCCCTTTTTGTGAAGGTGTGTTTCCTTCCAAAACATAACTTTAGAACATATTATACCCAAAAAAATAAAAACTAATGGCGATTTTCGCTTTGCTATATTACCAATTAATTTGATAAAGTGTTGTAATGAGTGTAATACCAGTTCTCACTCTAAGAAATCTACCTGTGCGGAAAAAATAGTGAAATACATCCCTATGCAGAATTTTTTTAACATTGATGAGTACTTAAAAAATAGAATTTATAGAAAAAAATATGAATTTTATTCCAAAAAGTTAAATTTGAATTTAAGAATAATGTTTTTGACAAAAAGAATAGAGACATTTGTTAAAAATTATAATCTTGAAAAAAACATATAATCATCGCATAAGATTGGAATATGAAATAATAATTAATATGCTATCTAAATTCCCTCATACAATCAAGGAAGGGATTATTAATAAATTTTTTTGAAAAATCAAAAAAATTAACCTATAAGAAAAAAATGTAGATAATGAGAAATTTTTATGATGAGAATTTTTTTGGATAGATAAAAAAATTACTTTGGTTATAAAAATTTGTGAAGAATTATTAAATATTGATGATAAAATAATGAAAATTTTTGAAGTAATCAACAAAAAGGAAAAAGAAAATGCACCTATTTTTAACCCCTGATTTTTTTGGAAAAATTAAACGAAGTTAAAAATGAGGAAAATACTTGATCGATTTTTAAAAAGAAAATGAAGAGGATATAAAAAAATATTATACATATTTGAAGGAAAATAAACAGTCTTTAGATTTTCCGTATTTATAAAAAAATGATACAGAAAAGAAGGCGCTTTTTGATAGGTATTTTTAAAATATTATCTTGAAAAAAATAAAAAATTTAAGTTCTTTTTAAGGAGAATTGTAAGAATATTTTAGAGTAGTTTAGAAGTTGGTATAGATTATACACAAAAACAACCTCAAAACTCAGATTGTTTCTGATGTTTCAAGGTTGTTTTTATTTGGCTCTTTGTCAAATTCGGGGCATAGGAAAAAAATCACTCTAGAAATCTAGGCAGCATTTTGTTGCTTAGATTTTTTTCTTACTTTCTTTAAGTTTGATATTATTTTTTTATATTCAGAAACAAATAATTTAGACATAATTAAAAATGCGTAATCTGAAATTACTAAAGCTAGAATATCCATAAGACACTCTCTTTAGTAGTTTTATTTTTATAGATGTTTGTTTTTTTCTACGTGGTGACTTGTTTTCAAAAAAATGAGAGGAAAAAGTGTGGTTAGACCTCTAAGATTTTTTTACTGGTCTAATTTGATATTGATATTTACAAAAAATTCCAACAAGAGATATATCGACTTTTCTTGAAAAAGATGTATCTAGCCTTTATGAGGTAAGGCAAGAATCAATGCTTAATTATATTAAAGTAGAGTCTAGAAATAATTATTTTAAAGGTAGATTAAAGCTAATAGAAATTTATGCCTATACAGTATCCATAGTGCCAAACTCAAGGATAATAGACCTTAAAAACGGAAAGTATAGGTATTTAACAGAAAGAGAATGTTTTTAGGCTTATGGGTTTTGATGATGAAGATTTTGATAAATTAAGAGTCGTTTATTTACAAAGAAAAGGAACAACATCATCAATTTTATATAAGCAAGCAGGAAACACCGGTGTGGTTGATGTGTTAGAAGCCATAATAAAAAGAATTTGTGAAGAAGTTTTAGAAGTGCTCTACTTTTAAAAATTATAATAGGAATAGCTAGTATTTCTTATTATGGGTTGACTTTTTGCACCCAAAAAGTATATAATTTTAGGTGTGAGGAGGTATTATATATGGATTCAATCACAAGCAAAATAGAAAACTATAATGTCTGAAAACAAAGGCGAGATTTTTTTCTATAAATGACTTTTATGACTTAGGTATAAAGAATACCATTAAATCTATTTTATATAGATTAAATGAAGAAAAATGAGATAGCTAGACTTATTGATGGTTTATATACAAAAACCGAAGTATAGTAAAATTTTAAATGAATATTCTTATCCTGATGCCAATGCATTAGCAGAAAAAAATTGCAGATAAATTTTTCTTGGACGATAGCCCCTACAGGAGATACAGCATTAAATTATACAGGCTTATCTACACAAGTGCCAAATGAATATGTTTATATTTCAGATGGAGCATATAGAGAATATATGTATAGGGATAAAAAAATAATATTTAAGCATACAACAAATAGAAATATAACATCTTATTCAAAAAGATTATCTATTTTAATACAGGCAATAAAAACATTGGGAAAAAGATAATATAAGTGAGGAGCATATAAAAAAACTTGCTTTTTGCTAAGGAAATTCAAGAAGATTTAATAAAAAGATACATTAAAGTTACCTTTTTTTGGATACAAGAAGTTTTGAAAAAAATACAGGAGATAAGTTATGAGTAAATTATTAGAACTATCAAGTGAAGAGCTTGATCTTGTTATACAAAAATACAGCCGATAAACTTTCTATGTCAAAAGCTATTGTAGAAAAAAAGATTTATGGGTTTGTATGATTTTTGAAATATCTATTTAGGGACTTTAAATATAAAGATACCATTGTTTTTAAAGGTGGGACAAGCTTTGTCTAAAGTATATAAACTGATTGAAAGATTTTCAGAAGATATTGATTTGGCTTTAGATTGGAAAGTGTTAGGCTATGGAAGTAAAGAACCTTATGAGGAACGCAGTAATACTAAGCAATTGAAATTTAATGATAGGTTAAATGAGGATACAAAAGTATTTCTAAGTGATAAAATTGTACCTCTTTTTAGAAGAAGATTTTAAGGAAATATTGAAAGGTAAAAAAAGTATAAATTTTACATTGATGAATTTGATGGACAAACAATCTGTTTTTGATTATCCTAAAAATCATAAAGACAGTTCAATACTTCAAGTAATAAGACTTGAAATCGGAAGTTTAGCAGAGCGGATTCCAGCAAGTAATCAAAAAAATAAATACATATATTGAGGAAGTATACCCTGAAGTATTTGATGAAAAATATTAAGGTTGTTGCAGTTGATAGCTTAAGAACTTTTTATGAAAAGATAACAATACTTCACAGAGAAGCAAATAGAATAAATGGCAACTATCCTACCAGATATTCAAGGCATTTTTACGATGTTTATAAAATGCTACTTACAGATATAAAAAGCAAAAAGTTTTTGATAACCTAGAGTTATTAAAAAGTAGTCATTGAATTTAAGAAAAAGTTTTATACATGTAATTGGGCGAAAATATGATGAAATTGTTGAAGGGAATTTAAAGTTAATTCCATCTGATGAGGCATTAGATATATTCTCGAAAGATTATGATAGTATGAAAAATATGCTCTTCGGAGAAAAAAATACCATTTGATAAAAATCATAAGTAGTGTTAAAAGAGTATGAACTAGAACTAAAATGAAGTTTTGAAAAATAAATAATATGAATTTAAAAACGTGCGATAGAAATTAAAAAAATCTATCGTCTTTTTTTATGAAAAAAACAAGGAGGTAGAAATGAGAACAAATGATTTTTACAACATTATAGAGTTTGTAAAAAAAGAGATATTTTAGATTCTGAAATTGTACCATTATGAGAGTGCAAAAAGGTATTCGAGTCTTAGATGATAGCAAAGCATTTCAAAAAAATCAGATATTTTTTTGATATTACTGAGACTGTATCAATGGATAGAAATGTAAATGAAGTAGAACTTTGGTCTTTTGATAGTAATAAACACAAAAATGCACTTAAGAATATGATTGAACTACAAGGATATGGTGCAAGTTATAAATGTTAGAATAAAAAGTGTAAATAAATTTCAAGATAAAAATGTATAAAAAAATATATAATATAGATGTCTTAAAAAGGAGATATCTATGATATTAGAAATAAAAATACCAACTAAAAATTAAGTTGGAATCATTAGAAGATTTAAAGGAATACAAGAAATTTAAGGAATTGCTCTACTAATCTTATGTTTCATTCTGACCGTGGTACTCAGTACACAGCGGCTCCTTTTTAGAAAAACTTTTGGATAAATTTAACGTAGTTCAATCTTTTTCTAAAAAAAGGATATCATTTCGATAATGCTTGTTGTAAGTCTTTCTTTAAATATCTAAAGAAGGAGGAGTGCAATAGAAAAAAATTATCACTCAATTGGAGAATTAAAACTTTCTTTATTTGAGAATATTGAGGGATTTTACAATCTTAAAAGACCGCATTATTCATTTAGGTTTTATAATTCCTAATGAGAGAGAACTAGCGTTTTATGAATATTAAAAAATTTGTTTTACACTGAGCCTCTATCGGTGTATTCTTAATGTGGGAAAAGTGACTCTGCCACATTTTCCTCACAAGATACCATACCCCCTCTCAGTATAAAAACAAATTTCACTTAAAAATTTTTAAATAATTTTCGTATTTTTGGTGTCTATTCATATGACTATAGTCCAGTATTTATAAACCATTCTCCGAATTATTTATTATATCTCTGTAAAAAATAACCTTTGAACTCAGTTAATCTGAATTTTCAAGGTCATTTATTTTTATCTTTTGCTTTTAATCTCGTTGCAACTACTGTTCCTATAGCTGCGATGATTGCTGATGCGTAGAACACGTATGAAGTACTAATATCCCATAGTGCTCCCATAATATACAATCCTATAGCCATGCTTAGTTGGAAACAAATCGCTGTATAAAGATTTTGCATATCAATTATCTCTTTATTGTTGTAATCTCTATTTAGCATTAAGATGAATGCTATGTGTGCAACTGCGAATGTTATTGCATGGAATGTTTGCATTACAGTAAATACATAGATGTTATGAAAAGTTGCTAAGGCTGCCCAACGTATTACGGCGCAAATTCCGGAGAATACCAATAGATTTTTTTGGTTTTATTTTATCTACTAATCTTTTAGAAAAGATAAAAAAAGATAATCTCCGCTACTACTGATATATTTAAGATTACTCCTGATAGCCATTTAGCTGATATATTCATACTCTCTAAATATATAGCGTTATAGTTGTTGTATGCTGTGTGAGAAAGTTGGTATAAGAAAAATAGTTACTATTAACAATATCGCATTTCTATCTTTTTAATACCCAGCCGTATAGACTATCTTTTTATCATTGCCATTATTATTGTCTAAATTTAGTTTTCTTACCAATTTTGGTTGAGGTAGGAACATGAACACTAAATATAATGCTACTAAAAAAATATTAGTATGTAGTATAATGCGTTGTTACCAACATAGCCTAAAACTCCACCGATAAATATGCCTGCAACTGTATATCCGAGTGATCCATATGTTCTTGCTTTTTCCATAATCGATATTTTCTTCACGTAAAAAATAATGAAGCTAGACCTTTCTACTAAAGGATTAATCATATAGTAAATTAATCCGAATAGGAATGTGATAATTCCTAATAATATTTTTTTTCGTTTGTAAAACCATAACTTACCGCAAGGATAAGACCTGAAGCAACGGATAATTTCATCGTAATATTTAAATTGTATTTTTTTATCAAATATGGGCTTAAAAAATACACCGCTAACAACCCTTGCAAAATAAAAGCATTGAGAATATCGAGCTAGCTTCTAAAAACACTTAAATTTTTTTACAGAAGTTAGATAAACCATCCAGAATGGAAGAAAAGTACCTGTTACTAAAAAAATTGTAAAAAAAGTAATTAGATGATAACCAAGTTTTTGATGACATATTTTCCTCCTAATTTATGAAAAATTGCACTAGAACTACTAAGCTATTCATTAAAAATATGAGCTACGATAGGTGTAATTATTCTCTTCGTATGTAAATATAGATAAGAAAAATACGAATGACATTCCAATATAGACAATCATAATCGGCGAAAAACCGTCATGAGGTAGAGTGAATATAATTCCTGTGATTAGTGCAGGAATAGTGAATCTAATCCATTTTTTTACTACCTATCATTGCGTCGTAAAAAAATATCCAAATACTGCTTTCCTAAAGAATAATTCTTCCATAATTGGACCTAGTATAGCTACATATAGTACGAAGTATGGCTTTAATTTTAAAAACTTCAATGACATTATTTGTGTTTTTACTTCTAGTTGGAAAGTTAAAGAAGTTTGATAGGTAAACTAACAAACCGTTCAAAAGCCCTTGAAGAAACATCATCGAAATAAATCCAATAATTCCAATTGCGAATAGGGTGATAAGATTGTAGTTAGCCTTTTGTCTGTCTATATCGTTAGTTCCTTTTCTAGCTATAAAGCCGAGGATTAATGTAGCTGTTATAGATATAAATAGAACAATAGTAACACGCTTATCTACGCTGATGTTTCGAGGGAGTTGTAGCGGAATAACAAATACTGCAAGTAAATAAATCATTCCACTTAGAAGTAGGTGGTTAACATTACCACGAGTTAATGAAAAATCTCATAGACCCTCCTTATTAAATTTTTAATCATTTTCTATTATAACATCTGTAAATACCGAGTACAACCTTATTGATTGAAAGTTGTATATAATGATGAAAAAGAATTAATGAATAATTTTACGATATGATAAAAAAATTTGAAAAAAATAGCGATTTTATCGTATAATATAAGGATGTAGATTTATATTTTTATGACTGGAGGAAGATTGTGGAAATAGAACAAGTTATAAAAAAATTTCACAACTCTATGATTTTTTTACTCTGAATTACTTAGTGATAAACAAAAAACAATATTTAAATGATTATTATTTTAATGATTTATCATTAACAGAGATATCGGAAAAATTACAATATTTCAAAAACAAGCTGTTTCAAATAATATTAAAAAGAACAGTGTTGGAATTAGAACAGTTTGAAGAGAAGTTAAATTTAATTAAATTAAACAATCAAAGATTGTTTTTACTAAATGAAATAAAAAAATCAACGAATGATACAGAAGTACTAACATATGTTGATGAATTGATAAAATTAGAAAACTAGGAGAATCTTTTTATGGCATTTGAAAATCTATCGGAAAGATTACAAAATACAATAGCGAAGCTTACAGGAAAAAGGAAAAGTTTCTGAAGCTGATGTTAAAGAAATGATGAGAGAAGTTAGGTTGGCATTACTAGAAGCCGATGTTAACTTTAAAGTAGTAAAAAGAATTTGTTAAGAAAAATTAGTGAAAGAGCAGTTGGAACTGAAGTTATGAAATCATTAACTCCTGCTCAACAAATTGTTAAAAATAGTTAATGAAGAACTTGTTGAACTATTAGGTGGTTCTAACGTTGAATTAAATCAAGGTGGTAAGATTACAACAGTAATGATGGTTGGTCTTCAAGGGGCTGGGAAAAACAACTACAGCAGGGAAGTTAGCACTTAAAGTTAAGAAGACTATGAAGAAAAAAACCGCTTCTTATTGCAGCTGACGTTTATAGACCAGCAGCAGTTCAACAATTAAAAAACATTAGGAAAAACAACTTGATATAGAAGTTTTCTATGTTGATAAAGATCCTGTAGATATTGTTAAAGAAGGATTAGCATTTGCTAAAGAAAAATTACTTTTAACTATGTAATTATTGATACTGCTGGACGTCTTCACATCGATGAATTACTAATGGATGAATTAAAAGATATTAAAGCGGCAACAACGCCAGATGAGATCTTACTTGTTATTGATGCAATGATTGGACAAGAAGCTGTTAATATTGCGAGTTCATTTGATGAACAATTAGATATTACTGGACTGGTTCTAACAAAAACTTGATGGTGATACACGTGGTGGAGCGGCATTATCTATTAAATCTATCACTGGAAAAACCAATTAAATTAGTTGGTATGGGTGAGAAGATGAATGACCTAGAGATATTCCATCCAGAACGTATGGCTTCTCGTATTTTAGGTATGGGTGATGTGCTTACTTTAATAGAAAAAGCTCAAGCTTCTATCGATGAAGATGAAGCTAAAAAAATGCAGGAAAAAAATTTCTTAATCAAAGTTTTACCTTCGAAGACTTTTTTTAACTCAACTTGAACAAGTGAAAAACTTGGTAGTTTAAAAAGATATTCTAGGTATGATTCCTCGGATGGGGAAACTTAAAAATATGAATTTAGATGCTGTAGATGAAAAACAATTTGTTTATATTGAGGCTATCATTAAATCTATGACTATTGAAGAAAGACAAAATCCAGATATCATTAATGTACCACGTAGAAAGCGTATTGCACAAGGTAGTGGACGACCTATTAGTGAAGTACACAAACTAATTAAGCAATTTGAAGAAATGAGAAAAATGATGAAACAGTTTGGTGGACTTATGAATGATAAATCTAAGAGAAAGGGTCTAGGAAGAATGTTTGGTGGCAAACTTCCATTTTTAATAAATTATGAATAATATAGTTTTATTTCAACCAGAGATTCCAGCTAATACAGGTAATATCGCGCGTACATGTGTTGGTACCAATACAAGATTACATTTAATTAGACCTTTAGGTTTTTTTCTATTGATGCTAAAACATGTTAAACGTGCTGGTTTAGATTATTGGGAACATTTAGATTTAGTTGTATGGGATAGTTTTGATGAATTTCTTGCTGCAACCAATGATAAACATTATTATCTTATTACTAAATTTGGTTCAAAAAAATTATTGTGATTTTGATTTCTCAAATGTTGATGATGAAGAAATATATTTCATCTTCGGAAAAGAAACTAAAGGTTTACCGAAAGAATTTAGAGAAAAATATAGTGAGCAAGCATTACGTATACCTATGAGTGAAAAATGTACGTTCATTGAATTTATCTAATACTGCTGCATTAATTATTTACGAAGCTTTGAGGCAACAGAATTTCAATAAACTAAAATAGTAAGTTTGGGGAAGATTTGTGACAATATTACAAATTATCCCTACTGTATTAAAAATTTTAAAGGAGAACAACATGACATTTGTTGATATTATAGATGATAATAACTTAGTAGAAGATAGCACTAAAGATATGTTATTAAAATTGTTAGAATGTGCTTCGGAGTATGAAAATGTTGATACTGAGATTACTGAGATGTCATTATCATTTGTTAGTAAGGAAGAAATACAAGAAATTAATCGTGATTATAGAGGAAAAGATGTTCCTACTGACGTTATTTCTTTTGCGTTAAATGACGAAGTAGAGGATGAGATTAATATCATTGGACTTGAAGATGAAATTAATTCTATTGGTGATGTAATTATTTGTGTAGATATTGCTCACGAACAAGCAAAAAGAATACGAACATAGCTTCGATAGAGAAATTGGTTTCCTTGCAGTTCATGGATTTTTACACTTACTTGGTTATGATCACATGACTGAAGAAGATGAAAAAGAAATGTTTGAAAAACAAGATGAAATTTTAGAAAAATTTGGTTTAAGGAGATAAGCATGTTTGAAGAACAAATTAAAACTGGATTTGTCACTATTATCGGTCGTCCTAATGCTGGTAAATCTACATTGTTAAATAACATTTTACAACAAAAAAATTGCAATTATGTCAGATAAACCACAAAACAACGAGAAATATTATTAATGGTGTATATACTGATAATGATTCACAAATCGTTTTCATTGATACTCCTCGGTATTCACAAACCCTAAGCATAGATTAGGTGACTATATGATGAAGCTTGCAAGTAGTGCAATTCAAGAATCAGAAATAGTTTATTTAATCATTAATGCAAGCGAGAAGTTTGGACCTGGAGATCAACATTTAATAAATATTGTTAAAGAATTAAAAAGTACCTACATTTTTTTATTAATTAACAAAATTGACTTAATTTCACCTGAACAATTAATTCAGATTATAGAATTTTATAAAGATTTATATGATTTTGTTGAAATAGTACCAATTTCAGCGCTTAAATCAATTAATGTTGAGAATTTACTAAATACAACTAAAAAAATACTTGCAACCAAGTTTCAAAATGTATCCGGACGATGTAATAACTGATTCACCTGAGTACTTTGTAATTTCTGAATTCATTAGAGAAAAGGTATTGCAATTAACGGAACAGGAGATTCCACACTCTATAGCTGTTGTTATTGATAGAATTGAGAAACAACCTGGTAAGAAAAAAATATCATTGCTACTATAGTTGTTGAGAGAAAAATCTCAAAAAAGGTATGATTATTGGTAAACAAGGTAAAAATGATTAAAGAAATTGGTTCAAGAGCAAGAAAAGATATTGAAGTTCTTCTAGGTGAAAAAGTATTCTTAGAGTTATGGGTAAAAGTTATTGATAATTGACGATCAAAACCAAATCAAATTCGTGATTTAGGTTATAGGGATGATATTTTTGACTAATAGAAATAATATAAATGGCATTATAATAAAAATACGTTATAAAGATTACCATGAAATTTTTACAAGTTTTGACTGAACAGGGGTATGTAGAAAGTTTTTTTATGAAAATGTGCACAAGAGTAAGAAAAAAATTAAGGTGAGTACACCGTATGAGGTATCAATTAATTTTTCCTACTAGTGGCATGAACAAGATAACAAATTTGGAAATTGAAAAATACATATACGAATATAGTTTATGATGTATTAAAGATAGTTATGTTTCAAATATGTTGGAATATACATATTTGATTAATGATAACTCGTTTAATATTTACAAACTTTTTAAAAACTTTGTTTAAATAATATTGAAGAAGATGTATCTGAAAAAGTTAGTTGCAAGCTACTTTTTAGCAAAAAAATCTTGAAAGAACAAGGTTTCATGTTTAAATATCAAAAAAACCGATTATGAGTATGTAGGGTATAGTTTTTCAGAAAAAAATAGTTTTTGTTGATAAATTTAATACGGATTATAGTATTTATAGATTAAATGATAAACTTGTAAAACTTACATACTATCTATCAATTAAAAAAATATTGATTTTTTTGGAAAGTTTAGAAATAGAAAGTAAAGATTTAATCAGACTCTTTTCATTTTTTTAATATGTTGTTTAAAGAATTTATTGGAGTTGAAACGAAATCATATAAAAAAATACTAGAACTTGAAGAAATATTAGGTTCTAAATAGAAAGAGGCTATATATGAATAACCCAATAGGAGTATTTGATAGTGGAGTAGGGGGATTAACTGTTGCTCGTGAAATAATGAGGCAACTTCCTAATGAAACTATTTATTATTTCGGAGATGTAAAAAAATTGTCCGTATGGTGATAAAACTAAAGAAGAGATAATTAAGTATACGGATAGAGCTGTAAAATTTTTAATTGATAAAGGTGTTAAAATGATTGTTTTTAGCTTGTAATACTGCAACTGTTGCAGCTCTTGATTATCTTCAAGATAAATATGATGTTCCAATAATTGGCGTGGTACAACCGGGAGCAAGAAGAGCAATTCAAGCTACTGAAAATAATAAAGTACTTGTTCTAGGAACAAAATTCACAGCGAATTCTAAAGTTTACGATATTGAAATTGAAAATATAAACTCTGAAATTTTAGTATTTGACAAAGCATGTCCTGCTTTCGTTCCTTTTATAGAGTCAGAAGGAAATTTAGATAAAGAAGCTACGCAAAAAAATACTAAAAAGAAACACTAAGTAATACGAGTAATCTAGGTGTTGATACTGTAGTTTTAGGTTGTACGCATTATCCAATTTTTAAAAAAGATATAGAAGAATACTACGGCAATGCTATTAAGGTGATTTCTTCAGGAAGAGAAGCAGCTCGTGAGGTTAGTACAGTTTTAGGTTACGCTAAATTACATCAAAAAAAATTAAATAAAAAAGAACATAAATTTTATATTTCTGAAGCTAGTGAAAAATTTTTAATAATATAGCTTCTAAATGGCTAAAAAGAAATTACTGCAGAAGTCGTTAAAATATAGGAGAAATAAATGAAAAAACTAATATTAGCATCTAACAATGCGCATAAAGTTGAAGAAATAAAAAAAGTATATTAGATGATTATACAATTTCAACCCTAAAAGATATTAATTTTGATAAAGAAATTATAGAAGATGGAACAACATTTGAGGAAAAATGCATTAATTAAAGCACGTACAATTAGTAAATTTTTCCGGCAAAATAGCTATTGCAGACGATAGTGGACTAAGTGTTGAACTTTTTAGATGGTAGACCGTGTGTTTACTCAGCAAGATACTCAAAAAGAACAAACAGATGAAAAAAACATTGAAAAAAAGTACTTATGGAATTAAATGGCAAAAAAATCAAAAAGCAAAATTTGTATCTGTTATTGCCCTTGTTAAACCTGATGGAACAGAACATACTTTTTAGAGGAGAATGTCATGGAGAAATTATTTTTGAAAAAAACGTGGGAATAACGGTTTTGGATATGATCCAATTTTTTTATGTTCCAACATTAAATAAGACATTTGCAGAGTTAACTCCTGAACAAAAAATAGTATCAGTCATAGAAAACAATCGTTAGAAAAAAATTTTTCTCAATTTTTTTGAAAGAAGAAAAATAATGAAAAACTAAAAATAATTAGAGAAGATTGTATTGCATGTGGAAATTGCAATGCTATATGTCCTGATATATATGATTATGATGAAGATGGAATCGCGTATTGTATTGTTGATGATAATAAAATGATAGAAGAAGTTCCAGAAAAAAATATAGAAGTTTGGTTCTAGAAGCACAGATTAATTGCCCGACTGAGGCAGTTTTTGTGGAGGATGACTAGAAAGGAGAGAAGATTGAGTACACGAAAGCAACTAAAAAAATAGTAAAAAGTAAAAAAACAACGTCTAAATCCAGTAAGAAAACTACGACAAAGAAAAAAATCCCCCAAAAAATATTATTCCTGTTATAACTAAAGAGACTTATAGAGGATTATATTTTTGTGATTTCTGTTCTTATTGTAATTTTGTCTGTCTTACAAATGGGGATTGTGGGAAGATTTTTTTGATTCTCTTTTTTTAAATATATGCTTGGTAGTTTCAGCTATATACTATATATTATTGTAGTGGCTACACCAATATATTATATTATGAATAAAAATCAAGACGCCTTTTTATTGTAGTAACTATTTTTAGTGTTAATAGATTTCTTATTTCAACTTATATTAGTAGGTAATAATGAAAGTACACATATTAATTTTATAGATATATATAATAACAAAGTTACAACATATGGTGGTGGAATAGTATCTTACTTTTCCTGTCAAATTTTTTTAATTTATTTATTATCATATTATGGCTCTTTACTTGTAATAATATCAGCCATTATAACATTTGTATTTCTATATTTTAATATAAATCATAAAAACAATGGTTTTAAAATTAAAATATCACATTAGTAATGCATTTGATAAGAACGAATATGTTGAAGAACATTATGATGAAATACTCGATAACTGTGATTATGCAATTGATAATAAAGAAAATTCAAATGAACAAAGATATAATAATATTAAAGATAAAGATTTAGTAGTTGATATCAGAGAATTCAAAGAAGAAATTGAACCAGAAGAAGAGATTGTTCAACGAGCAACAAGAAAAAAACGTAAGACTAAAGTTTTAGCAGAGGCTGATGCTGAGACTAAAGAAGAGCCTTTAAGTGAAGAATTATTAGAGGAATCGTATGATAACTATCAGCTTCCTCCAATCACTTTACTTAATAGCCCAGTTAAGAAACAAACTATTACAAAAAGCGATGTTGTGGAAAAATCCAAAATTCTACAGAGCACATTTAATAATTTTGGAATTGAAGTAAAAATTGTTAAAGCTATAGTAGGTCCTTCTATCACGCAATTTCAAATATTACCAACTCCGGGTACAAAAAGTTAGCAAAATTGTTAATTTAAGCAATGATATTGCGCTGAATCTTGCAGCTAAAGATGTTCGTATAGAAGCTCCTATTCTCGGTAAATCTCTAATTGGTATTGAAATTCCAAATACTATAAAATGAATTAGTGACGATGAAGGAAGTGTTTTGTAAATGATGAAGATAATTCACCATTATCAGTTGCTTTAGGGAAAGATGTATCAGGCGAATCGATTTTCACCAGAATTGATAAAAACACCGCACTTACTAATAGCAGGTTCTACAGGTAGTGGTAAGTCTGTTTGTGTAAATACAATTATTACTAGTATCTTATTAAAAAAATAAACCTGATAAAGTAAAACTAATAATGATAGATCCTAAAAATGGTAGAATTATCAATATATGATGGAATTCCACATCTATTAACGTCAGTTGTAACTGATCCGATAAAAAGCTGCGGATGTACTTCATAAAGTAGTTTTAGAAATGGAAAATAGATATCGAGAGTTTGCACGAGCTCGTGTGAGAAATATGGACGGTTATAATAAAAATAGCTGCAAAAGACCCTGATTACAAAGAATTACCGTATATAGTAGTAATTATTGATGAGTTGGCAGACTTAATGATGGTTTCGTCTAAAGAAGTAGAGGAATCGATAGCTCGTATAGCTCAAAAAGCTCGTGCTGCTGGAATACACATGATAATAGCTACACAAAGACCATCTGTTGACGTTATAACAGGAGTTATAAAAACTAATATACCATCAAGGATTGCATTTGCAGTAAGTTCAAGTATTGACTCAAGAACGATATTAGATAAATCTGGAGCTGAAACATTACTTGGAAAAGGGGATATGCTTTATCTATCAGCCGATTCTAGTAAGCCTGTACGTATTCAAGGTGCCTTCCTTTCAGATGAGGAAGTTGAAAAAGTAGTTGATTATGTTAAAAGTCAATCAGAGGCGCAATATGATCCAAACATGACACCAAGTGATGTTAGTTCACACAGTGAAAGTTTTTCAGGTGATGATATAGATCCTTTATATAAAGAAGTATTATTATTTATTGCTAAAACCCAAAAAAAGCCTCTGCTTCATTGTTACAAAGAAGATTTAAAAATTGGATATAATAGAGCAGCTAGAATAATTGATATGCTTGAAGAGGATGGATATATAGGACCTGTAGATGGAAGCAAACCTAGAAAAGTTTTTTTAGAAAAGGAATTTGCAGAAGATTACGAGTAAATACGAGTAAAAATAGTTTACATAAATAATATTATGTAAATCAAAAAAATATTTTAAGTGAGGTATAATAAATTGAGAAAGAACAATAAGGTATTAGTTGGTTTTATTGATAGTCGTACTATTAGCTGTTATTGGATTATCAGCTTTATGCATATCAAAAGCAAAAAAAGCATTAAATAATATTAAACCAAAAGTTACAGAAACTAAGAAAGAAGAATCTAAATTTGAAAAAAATTATTAAACAATCTTCTAGTAATTTTTAATAAAGAAAATGATTTAACTAAAAATAGAAATTTTAAAAATCTCTTCTAGTTTATAAAGAGGATATCGCAAAAGAAAATAAAGATAAACTTAATACGGACTATAATTCTCTAGTTAAGGAAATGAGAGATAAAATAAAAAAATAATTTAAAAGATAAAATCAATTCTTTAACAGTTAATAACGAAGATAAAAAAATAATACAGAAAAAAATTACTAGCACTAAAAAAAGGAACTTACTGAATTACAAGCTTTTAGTTGAAAAAAAGAAAAAGAAACTATTTTTGAAAAAGATGAGGATTTTACTGAGATTTCTCAGTTAATTAAAAACAAATCTTGCAACTATAGAAGTAACACAAACTTCTACAAGCACTAACGATAATAGTTCTGCAGAACAGGCTCGACATACTGAAGTTGTTGAGGCACCAGCTACTCAAAGTTCAAGAGGAACTACTACATATACTCCTCCAAGGGTACAATCAAATCCAACGACGAATAATACAGCAGGAGCTACTGCGAATAACACAACTTCACCAACTGTTTCAACAGCAGGTACTACGGAAACTTCTGGAACAGGTGAATAAATTCAATAAGATGCTTAATCTAAAAGTCCTAAATATATGATAACTGATAGACACAGTGGTTTATTGATACTTAAATTCGCTTTATAAACGATGTTTAGATAGCTAATATAAACTTTGCGGGGTGACTTGACAAAAATCGATTTCTCTGAAATCACGATTTTTTTGAGTCACTCCTGTTTTTATTATTGTAGCATATTACAGAATATGGTATAATTATAATGAATTTAAATTTATGCAAGAAGGGTAAGTAATAATAATGAATCTACCAAATAAAAATAACATTATTTAGAACAATATTAATACCTATATTTATAGTATTTTTTTATTAATTAATATGGGAGGCAGTATCTCTATCCTAGGTGGTCGAAATATAACCCTTAATATTTTTTTATAGCAGCATTAATTTTTTTATGTTTGCATCATTTACAGATTTTATAGATGGATATTTAGCTAGAAAGTATAATCTAGTAACTAATATGGGGAAATTTTTAGATCCATTAGCTGATAAATTGTTAGTAGGAAGCGCCTTTATAGTAATGGTTGAATTAGGATTAATGCACAGTTGGATGGTAGTAGTTGTAATAGCAAGAGAATTTGCAGTTACAGGACTTAGACTTTTGGCTGTAGAAAAAGGTGAAGTAATACCCGCAGGAATACTAGGTAAATTAAAAAAACAATAAGTCAGCTAATTGCTATAATTCTAATTTTATTAGGAAATCCTATATTTAATACACTTGGCTTTTAAATTGGACTATATTCTATTATGGATTTCTGTAATATTGACTATTTTATCAGGAGTAGAATATTTCAAAAAAATTCTTTACATGTATTTAAATAATGTTAGTGATGGGATTCTCCTATCCTAACATTTTTTTAGAGGAGGGAGCATATTGGATGATATTCTAAAAAAATGATTGTTTTAAGAAAAAAATTTCCCATCATTCTAGTATCTCATAATAACAAATGGATACAATGGTATAATGAGGAGGAAGTAAAATTATCAAAATTACTTAGAGGAATATCTATTCGGATTTATCATATAGGAAGTTCTGCAATACCAAATATAAAAATCAAAAAAATATAATTGATATACTTATAGAAACAATAGATAATAGAAATTTTTGAAACAATTGTAGATACTCTTTCTAAAGAATGGGAATTGCGTTGGAATGAACAAGAAAGAGCATTCCTAGTTAAAGGATATGGAGAGAAAGGTTTTTTTCAGATAAAGTATTTCATCTTCATATAAGAAAAAAATAATGATATAACTGAAGTAGAATTTAAAAAAATATTATTAAAATTTCCAAGAATTGCAAAAAGAATATGAGTGTTTAAAAATTAAGACTAGAAAAAAAGAATATAAATTTGATAGAGAAGGATATACTGAAGGTAAAAACAGAATTTATATATAATATTATAAGAGAATATAGTTTACATAAATAAAATTATGTAAACTATATTCTCTATTTTACTTTTTATTGAAATAATTATATAGCAACTATTGACCATACACCTTCTAGTAAAAACATTTTACCTCCATAAAAATTTAGTAACTTTTATATTTTTAACTTAATTGGAGATATATTGCGATATTAATCGTCTAATTTATCTATTGATTTCTTAATAATTTTTTTAGATTCGTTAATGTATAGCATTGAAGTATCACTGTTAGAGTGTCCCATTTGAGTCATAATGATTGGGATGTTACCGTTTGTTTTTAGTGCTAATTTAGTACCGTAACTATGCCTTAATTTATGTGGTGACATAGGAACATTAAAGGCATCGGTATATTTCATAACTAATTTTTTTGAATGGCTCTTATTGATAATCCAGTTTTGTTTTTTTTACTAATAAAGACATAGTCTTCTCTATTAAGTTTAAAAAGGTAGGGAAGTTATGTATTCATTAAGTCTGTCTAAGGCTGATTTAGTTATTATAACTGTGTCTACTTTATTACCTTTTTCTAATGACGTTTATTTCACTATTTAGAAAATCTATACCCTTAACCTTTAAATTAGCAAGTTCATTTACACGAATACCACTTTTTTTAAAAAATAGCGTTAATATCGCAAGATCTCGTGCTTTATCACGCAAAAAGAATGTTCTTCCATGTTTTGATAAAGTTTTCTCATACTCAAATTCGACATACTGTAAGAATTCTTCGTCCTGAGAGTCTAAAAAATATCTTTTCAGAAATTTTCTTTGATCTTGAAGATAATGTCTCTTTCACCCGATTAATAGGTATCTTAAGCATTACATTTCGCTCAAAATAAGCTCGTCCTTGTTCATTTTCACTTGTAACAGTAAGGAACTTATACAGAGACCTCATAGCAGCTTTATAATTGTTTACAGTCGTTTGACTACGATATTTACCATTAACTTGTTCACGAGAAAGAGATTTAAAATAACTTTCCATTTCTTTTTTTAGATATATTTTCTAAAGTAGATAGTTGAACTTCTTTTATATTTTCTGCATCTGAAATTGTTTCTCTAATAGTCCAGTTTAAAAAGTTCTTATATGTTTCTAAGTATCTATGTAATGTAAGTGGCGATAAATTATCGTAATACGTGTCAATGAAGTCTTCTATATAATCTGGGAATTCAGGAAGTATTTTATTTATTTTTTTTGTTTATAATAATCACGTTGATTCATTGGTATTACTACATTCTCCTATAGTTAATTAATTGTACACATAATATGTATTATACGAACAAATATATTATATCATATTAATCAGTTTCTTTCAATATAGTTCAATCCCCTTTATTTTTATATTTCATTTTTTTAGTTTTTTTGATAAGTGATTATTTATTAAATTTATTTTTTTCTATTTATTAATGATTAATTATAAGTTCCAATTTTAAATTTAAAAATTTCAGAAAAACGACCTATTTAAACGCCATATAAGCTTTCTAAATAGATTTTTTTAATACAATTACTCCAAAAATGACATAAAACCTCTTAAAAATTGATTTAAATGCCTAATTTGAGATTTTTTTACTTAATTTAGTACATATTTTATTTGATTTCTATATATATTTATTAATATAATGTAAAAAAGCTATCTAAGATAACTTAGATAGCTTAAAGTTTATCGCTTAATTATACACGCTCAACTTTTTCCAGATTTTTAAAGCTCTAGCAGAAACCCAAACTTTTTTTAGGTTGTCCGTCTACTAAAAATTGTTACTTTTTTTGTAGATTAGCTTTGAATTTTCTTTTATTTGCGTTCATTGCGTGTGAACGAGTATTTCCTGAACGTGCTTTACGTCCAGTAACGTAACAAACTTTTTGCCATGAATTAATCCTCCTTTTTGGAAATAGTTTATTCATAACATTTACTACATACACAAGTATTAATATAACATACCTTAACATAAATATCAAGTAAAAAAACTTATATAATTTTTAAAAAAATTTATGTTGTTAATTCCCAAAAGCAAATTCCAGTTCAAATAAAAAAATCGAAATTTAACCTGAAACCAACTTTCTAACTGAAACTTAAATTAGAAATAAATAATCATGAAAAAGATATTTATCTAGCTTTTATTACGTTATTTAAATTCAGTCCTATAAGTTGTTTTTAATAGTTAAATATTAAATGTGACTACATAAAAATCTAACGCTGAGTTATCTATAGTTATAGTTATCTTTTTCTTTCCTGAAGGATTCTGAAAAAAATAGTTATGAATATATTTTTAAAAAGGGGTTGTAACTTATTATATTCCTCATCATTATATCTTATTGCTAAATTATACTTAAACTCATTGTTGATCTTATAAAAATAGACTCTTATTAGGACCAAGAATTGATGAATTTCCGATTTTTTTCATTAATAAAACTATATATCATCTTAGCGACTTGCTCTGTCTTTAATTCATCGTATCCTTTAATAGTAATAAAAGAAATCTTACAGAATGGTGGATAATTAATAAGTTTACGTCGATTTAATTCGTATTTATAAAATTTTTTTCATAACTATGCTCTATTGCATAATCTAAAATGTTATTTGCAATATTTGTTTTGAAAAAAACGACTTCTCCTTCTTTTTCACTTCTCCCAGCTCTTCCAGCAGTTTGAACTAATAATTGGAATAATTTCTCATTAGCTTTAAAACTTGGAATAGCTATCATATTATCAATAGAAAGCACCCCCACTAAAGTAATATTAGGAAAAATCAAGACCTTTTGATATCATTTGAGTACCTAAAAAGTATATCTGATTTGTGTTTTTTTAAAAATCTGTTAAGAGTTTTTCATAAGCCCCTTTTACGACCAGTAGTATCAGAATCCATTCTAGTTATTCTAACATTAGGAATATGTTGCATTAAAAAAATTCTTCCACCTTTTTGAATTCCATAGTTTCCTGAAACTAATTCTGGATTAGCGCAACATTTTTTTATACTTGAAATTTTCTTATGAAATCCGCAAAAAATGACAACGTAATGAGTTATCATGTTTATGATAATTTAAACTTATATCACAATTTTTCACATTTATATAAATGTCCACAAGAAAAAAACAACGAATAAAAATTCGTATATCCCCTTTTATTCATTAACAATAAAACTTGTTCTTTTTTTCTCAATTTTTTTCTCTGATTTTTTTCCAGTAATGGCTCCACGATAACTTGTTCTTTATTTTCAGTATGAACAATATTAATTTTAGGTAATTTATTATTAAATCTATGTGTTAACGTTAGTATATTATTAGAATTATATTTTTTTCAAAATTATAATATAAATCAACAGATGGTGTTGCACTAGCATAAACTACTGTACATTTATTATAAATACCACGTTTTTTTTGCTATATCTTTAGCGTCATATCTAGGAGAATCGGTCTGTTTATAACTACTTTCATGTTCTTCATCAATAATGATAATTCCTAGATTATTAAACGGCGCAAAAAAATTGCTGATCTAGTCCCAAGACAAATTTTAACCTTGCCATCTCTAACTTTTTCTCCATTCATTATATTTTTTTCTTTTGTATTCAATCTAGAATGGATAACCGCAATATTGTCATTAAAAAAATACGTTTTGAATTTCTTTTTCAATTTGTGGTGTTAAAATTATTTCTGGAACAAGTACGATGGCATCTTTTCCACTTTTTAAAAGCTTTTTTTCGACTAATTTAATGTATATTTCTGTTTTTCCTGATCCTGTAACTCCATGAAGAAGATATTCATTAAACTTACCGCTATTATAATTTTTAGCAATACTATCATAAATTATTTGTTGATATTCGCTTAATATAGTTTCATTACCTAAAATCAACGTATTAATATCTTCTTTTACTTCTTGTTCGATTAGTTCTATTACATTTTTGCTCTAATAATTTTTGTAACTGTAGATCCAACATTTAAAAATAGTTTTAACATCAGCTTTCTTAATTTTTTTCATTTTTTTATTTAAATAATCAATTATTAACTGTTGCTTTTTTTGTTAATTTTACATTTTTTTAGCACTACCTAGAATAAAAAAATTCTTCTACAGTATTATTATTAATTTCTTTAATCTTACTAACGAGTTTTTATAGCTTTCAGTGAGATTAAATATCCGATTTGCTCAATAGTAAAATATTTTTCAAATACTTTCTTTTCAATCAGGTTATTTTTTTATCAAAATATTTTTGCATAATCGATAAGTAATGTAGTATTTGCATTGATTAGTTCATAGTATTCTACGTATTTATTTTTTTAATATCGTCGGAATTAGAGTTTCTATAGCCTGAATTCTAGTACAAAAAAGTTCATCTGCCATAACTTTCGATAATAGCAGCATTTCTTTTTGTTAAGATTGGAAAAATCATCTTTAACTTTTTTTAATGCTTTTTAAAGTTATTCTTATCGTATTCTCCTACATATTCATTAATAATATTAATAATATATCCTTGAATTGTTCGAGAGCCAAAAGGAACCTCTACTCTATAGCCAACTAAATCTTCGTCTTTAAACTCTTCAGGAATTAAATAATAAAAACTCTGATCTACACTATGATTGTTTACATCAACAATAACTTCAGCATACATAATCTCACCTCACCTTCTTTACAGCTTTAAGCTTACTTAGTAATAGTATCTACAATTTCTTTTGCAATATTTTCTTTACTAGTTTTATCAATTTTTTTGTTATATTATTGAACTTATCAATAATACACACTTCATTATCTTCACTTCCAAAACCAATATCCTTTTTGAGATATATCGTTTGCCACAATATAATCTAAATTCTTCTTAACTATTTTTTTCTCTTGCATATGCAAGAAGATCGTTAGTTTCAGCTGCAAATCCCACAACAGTTTGGTCATCAGTTTTGTTCTCACCTACATATTTTTAATATATCTTGAGTTCTCTCAAACTCCATTGTAAGATTTCCATCTTGTTTTTTTACTTTTTTTATCAAAAAAACAAGGACAGGGGTATAATCAGATACTGCAGCTGCCTTTAACTATATAATCGCAGTCTTTAAAATTATTTTTTTACTGCTTCAAACATATCCTTTGTACTTACAACATCTAATACCTTTTATCCCATTTAAAAATAGTATCATTTTTTTCACACTAGATACTAAAAATTACTTCAGCACCTCTTTTTTTAAATTCATTTGCTATAGCAATTCCCATTTTACCAGTAGATGGATTCGTTAAACATCTAAATGGATCTCATGAATTCTTTTAGTCGGACCAGCAGTTACTAGAACTTTTTCCTTTTTAAATCTAGGTCATTTTCAGAAAAATACAGTTTCTTCTATTTTTTTCAATCGTAGGAAATTTCCCTTTTTTTCCTATATCACCACACGCTAATAAACCGCTGTCTGGTTCAACAAAAATTAAAACCTAGATTTAAAAAGTTTACTCATATTTTTCTTGTATAATAGGATTATTATACATAACTGTATTCATAGCAGGAACAATATATACCTTTTGTTACATCCTGAACAGCTAACATAAGAGAAGTTGCTAAGTCATCAGCAATTCCACACGAAAATTTTGAAATTATATTTGCCGTAGCTGGTGCTACAATTATTTTATCCGCCCATTTAGTTAAATCAATATGTTGGATTTCATTTTCATTTAATTCATCGAAAGTATTAGTATACACTCTATTTTTTTTAGTTAATGTTTGAAATGGTAGTTCAGGAACAAAAATTCTTTGCATTTTCTGTAAGAATAACCTTAACATCGTAACCTTTCTTCACTAGAGAACTAGATAAATCAATCGATTTATATGCTGCAATTCCACCTGAAACTATCAGTAAAAATATTCATGATATTCTCCTTATTTCATCTTTTTATAATAATATATTAATATAAATCATGATCTGTATGATTAGGACCAAAAACAGCTGTTTCAAGTTTAGATAATCTTTTTCAATATATCTAAATTAGTAACCTGGACTGGTTTATCCTCTCGACTAGCGTTTTTTTATAGCCTCAATTTTTAATTTTTAAGATTTTTGATTTTCAATTTCCAATTCTTTTTAGACGAGTAAATAATTTATCAAGTTTCATATAATCTTCTATAATTAAATCTAAATAGTCATTTACATCTTCCTCACTATAACCTTTCACTCTTGTTTTTTTAAATTCTTTTTCATATATTTCTTTTTGCTGTTAAATTTAGTTCAATACTCATCATCTAACTCCTTTTACTTAAATTCACTAAAATAAGCAACACAACTTACAAAAATACAACGGCGCTGTCTCAGCTCTTAATATTCTTTTTCCCAATCCTATTACATCAAATTTACCATCTATTAAACTGTCAATTTCTTGTTCAGATAGTCCCCCTTCACTACCAAAAAAACAGCAATGACATCTTTATTATTTAAATCTGAAGTTAATAATTTTTTTAAGATTGATATTATCTTCATTAACAGATTCTTTTTCATAAGCAACAACTTTATAATCGTAGTTCTCACTAAATTTAATTAAATCTCGTAAACTATCTACATAAATTATATCAGGAATTAGGGTTTCTTTTTGGATTGTTCTGCAGCTTCTTTTTATAATTTTTATTCCATCTAGTTAATTTAGAGTCCACTTTATCTTTCTTAATTTTTCGCTATATTACGCTCTGAATTAAATAATACAATATTACTTACTCCTAATTCAGTAATTTTTTTGAATTAAATATTCAATTTTATCATTCTTCAAAGGCGGAATAGCCACTGTTATTTTTAATGAGAAGCTCATTACTACCATCCACCTGTTCATATGGTGTAATTAAAAACCTTATCTACATTATTATCTATAATATTACAAATGTACTTTATTTCATTATTAAAGACAACATATACTTTATCATTAATTTTCTTTCTCATAATTCTCACAATATGATTACTATCATCTTTAGATAATTCATATGTTGAATCCACGTTTAATTCTTCATTTAAAAAAATACTGTTGCATAATTTCTCCTAAATTTTTATCTTACTTTTTAATTTTACCTTATTCTTGTTCTTAATTCAATAGTAGCTCATTACAAATATAAAAAGAGAACAGCCTAACAAATTATTATTTCAACAAATGATTAATTAGACTATTCTCTGATTTATTAAATTGAAATTTTATTTTCTAGCTTCCTGATGGAATATATCCCTCAATATGTTCTTTTGGCTAATTTCTCATGTTCTGGATATGTTTTTTTGAGAAATATGCTTTTTCCATCTTTTTGTTGCGTGTAAGAAATAAACATAATCTGTATTTTCCGCATTATTTAACGCTTCGAATGATTCTGAACCAATTGAAGAAATTGGACCAGGTGGTAATCCGATATTAGTATAAGTATTATATGGAGAGTTTAATGATAATTCAGCTTGCGTTGGTGCCCCTGTAAGTTTATCTGCAGCATAGTTTGCTGAAGGGTCAGTTTGTAATCTCATACCTTGAGCAAGTCTGTTTAAGAATACACTCGCAATTAATCTATTTTTCATCAGATTTTTGTAGATTCTTTCTCTAAGATACTAGCAAGTGTCATATACTGATGAATAGAAACTTGTTTGTTTTGTCCACCAATATTCCATGAACGATTATTCTTTTTTTGTATAATGGTACTATTTTTTTTCATTAGCTAGTTTAACCATTTTAGTAATTAAACTTTCTACAGTTTCATCATCTTTTAAATCGTAAATTGCAGGATATAAATAACCTTCTAATGCATACTTAATATCCTTACCATAAATCTCATCTGTAATTAATTCAGGGAACTGAGCTTGTAATTTTTTTAATGAATTCACCGTCATTAACTTTAGCTAAAAAAATTCTTTAGAATCTAGTTTTTGTTTTTTTCTAAATTCTTAGCAATTTTTAAAAATACTATCTCCTTCAATTAAAAGCAAAAGTATTATCTGATTTACCTTTATTCTTAGTCCCTAATTCTTGTATGATTTGCGATAAATTCATACTTTTTTTCAATTTAAAGCTACCAACATAAAATGATGTATTCGGTGTTAATCTTGAGTATATTTTTAAATACTTCTTCATTTTTTTATTAAACCTTTTTGCTTTCAATTCTTGAGCTATTTTGGCACTACCGTAGTTTTCTTTTACTTCTATAGTAATATCTTTATTATTGCTTTTTATCAACAGGTGTCGTCATGTAATAGAATATAGATAAGCCTGTAATACCTATGAAAAACTATGATAGTTAGTATTAAAGGAATAATAGAGTTTCTTTTTTTCTATTTTTTTCTAAGTTCTTTTACTTCTTCATCTTATCTTCTCTCATTACCTACTCACTTTCGTCGTAATAAAAAGTATCTAAAAACTTCAGAAATCATATCATATTCTTCATCTGTTTCAACTGGTTCGAAGCGAACTGAATCTTCTCCATCTTCTACGCATACCATAGGGAAGATACTAATTTCCTCTTCATCAATTGTTTCTTCTTCAGCAAAGATGTAGTATAAATTACCGTTTGTTGGATTAGTAAACTCTAAAAATTTTTACGGTATTCTTTTTTTCTTCACCTTCTAATGTACTAAGTGTATACACCTCTTCAGTATTATCAATACTAATGTTTTTTTAAATCTTTTTTTCTTGCATTTTATTTTTCCTCCTGAAATTTATATTAATTTAATTTATCTAAATATGTCTGTAATATTAATACTGCAGCCATTTTATCAATAACATTTTTTTCTTTTTTTCCTTGAAACATTAGCCTCAAGAAGAACCCTTTCAGCACCCATAGTAGTTAAACGCTCATCTTGTAGAATTATTTCAACATTCTTTATCTTCTTTTTCAAAACTTCTACAAAATATAATGTCGCTTCACCTCTAAAAACCTACAGAATTATCCATGTTTTTTTGGAAGTCCAACTACTATAGTTCCTACATTATGCTCTGATACAAGTTCTTTAATTCTTTTAATTTTTAAAATCTTTTTATTTGCTCATTAATATTAATTGTTTCAATACCTTGAGCAGTAAGTACTAATAAATCACTAATAGCCACTCCAATAGTCTTTGATCCATAATCAAGACCCATTATTCTTTTATCTAACATTTAAGACTCCTGTATAAAAAAAGTATAATAAATATTCTAGTATATCATCGATTTCTATCATCCTGATTTGTTCTCTAGCATGATTATCTCGTGGAATGTATACTGGATCAGCTGTTTTGATATATCCCATCAATTGATTAATAGGATCATATCCACGTTGCTTAATAGTTTCAACAACATTTTTTTAGTATGTTGTGAATATCATTTTTATCATAAAAAAATTGCTATCAAATAATCTTGTTTCATCGAAATTTGCCATAATCTTTTCCTCCGATTATACTAACTCTACTAAGATACCTACTGCATTTTTCTCCTGTATGTGTAGAAATAATTGGTGTAGTTGTAAATATTTCATCTTCATTTACTTCATAGCCAAAAAAACTTCTTTTTAATTCTGATTTAATTAATGTAATATATTCATCAGCTAACGAATTTGGTAAACTTATACTTTTTTTATCGTTTTTACTTTGTTTTGCTTCTTCAATATGTTTTATTAACGTAGAAACGAGTTTTTTTCTTACCACGAACTTTATCTAAAGCAACTAACTCTGTTTCTTTTTAATTGCGTTAAAACTTTAATATTTAATATACTACCTATTAAAGCTTGTGATTTACTTAGTCTACCACCTTTTACCAAATTGTCAAGTTTATCGATTGTAACATATGTTAATATATTCTTTGCTTTTTTTCTCTAAGGTTGTCTGCTATCGTTGATACATCAACATTTTCTTCCAGTTGTCTTAAACACTCTTTTAATAAAAAACACCATTCCTCTTGTTGTAGTTTTTTTGTATCAACTACATGAACATTTTCAAATTCTAAACTTGCTGTAACTGCTGTATTATATGTGCCGCTTAAAGCAGAAGAAAGAGTTAAAAACAATAACTTTATATCCTTCATTGATCCATTTTTTTCATAAGCCTCGATAAATTTTTCCAATAGCAGGTTGACTTGTAGAATACGATTCTGCTGTTCTCATTTTGACAATATATTCATCATTACTTATTGTTCGATAATCATATTCTACACCATCTATGTTTATAGTTAAAGGAATTATATCCACATTATATTTTTTTAATTTCATCAAATGTTAAATCGCTTGATGAATCGATAATAATCTTTACTTTCTCCATTGTTTACTCCTTCCTTTTTCTTATATAGTGTATGAATGAATAATTAAATTCATTATTTTCATCTTTTTCAAATTCTTCTCGACTTAACAATTCCCATTCACTCTCATCAAAAATCAGGGAACTTAGTATCCGCTTCAACTATTGTATCAACTTCTGTAATAAACATTTCATCACACTTATCAAAAATATCTACTATAAATCATCCCCCAAATATATATGCTTTTTTTCAGTTTCAATATTATCTAAAATTGAATCATCTGAATAAACCTCAATATTTGAATAATGACTTAATGTATTTTTTTATTTCGAGTTAAAAACTCTATTTATTCTATTAGGTAAAGCTTTACCAATACTATCCAATGTTTTTTTCGACCCATGATGATTGTTTGATTTGTAGTTAATTCTTTCACCCTCATCATATCACTCTTTAAAACGCCAAGGAATAGTATTTTCTTGACCTATAGACTTATTCTTATCATAGGCAACTATAAGTGATAACATATTACCCCTCCTAAACTGCTATTGGTGCTTTTATAAATGGATGACTTTCATAATCAACCAATTCAATATCTTCAATCTTAAGGTCAAATATACTTTCAAAATTATTTATTTTCAGTTTTGGTAAAGAATATGGAGTTCTAGACATTTGTTCTTTTACCTGTTCAAAGTGATTTTTTTATAAATATGTGCATCACCAAGTGTATGAACAAATTCTCCCACCTCAAGATTGCACTCTTTCGCTATTAAAATTGTTAGTAATGAATAAGATGCAATATTAAATGGTACCCCTAAAAATACATCACCACTACGTTGATATAATTGACAACTTAATTTCCCATCATTCACATAAAATTGGAATAAAGAGTGACATGGCGGTAAAGCCATTGTATCAACCTCTGCTGGATTCCATGATGAGACAATTAAACGTCTAGAAGAAGGGTTAGTCTTAATTTGTTCAACAACATTTTTTTAATTGATCAACACCATTAAAAATTACGCCATTGTTTGCCATAAACATTACCTAAATCTCCATATTTTTTTCAGCAAATTGTTCATCAGCAAGAACTCGCTCTTTAAATGATGACATTTGTTCTTTATATTCTTTTGCAAACTCTTCATCAACCAATGTACGATGTCCAAAATCTGTCATATCAGGACCAGCATATTCGTCACTTTCTATCCACTTTTTAAAATGCCCACTCATTCCAAATATTATTTTTTTATTTTCTAATAAAAATTTAACATTTGTATCACCTTTAATAAACCACAGCAATTCTGACCAAACTAAATTAAAAATTAACTTTTTTTAGTAGTTAATAAAGGGAATCCTTCATTTAGATCAAACTTCATCTGATAACCAAAGATACTTTTTTTGTACCTACTCCAGTTCTATCGTCTTTTTCTATTCCGTTCTCAAAAAAATATGCTGACATAATTTTTAAATACTCTTTATCTACCACAATTATTCTCCATTACGCTTTATAGTTGTTTTCTCTTAAATATTTCATTAAATCTTTAATTTTTTTCTAATGAACTCTTACCGAAATGATGCTCAATTCCTTCTACTTCTTCGTATATTTTATCTTCATCAACTCCAATAAGTCTAAGAAAAATCTTCTAATAATTCATGTCGAGTCAGGGCATATTCTCCCATTTTTCTCACCTTGCTCAGTAAGAGCAATACCTCGATATTTCTCATATACGATATATCCCTCGACGTCAAGCTTTTTCAACATCTTCGTTACAGTAGAAGGATATACTTCTAATTTTTCAGCAATATCAGCACTTCTAGCATAACCTTTGTTTTTTTACTAAAAGAATATATCACTCAATATAGTCTTCCATCGTCGGTGTTGCTTTTGCCATAAACATGTACCTCCTTTATAATATTTTAAATGGTGATTTTTTTCTACTGTAGATTTTATTACTTCAACATTTAATTCAGAAATATAATCTAATAATAAATCTTTCACTAAATTTTCAGTGAAATGTCCAACATCAATTATATTTTTTTCATTTCTATTGCATCTAATGCTACGTGATACCCTACATCACCTGTCAAATATACATCTACTTCTGGTAAAGTGTATATAAAGTCGGCTCCGCTTCCTCCTAGCAGTGCAATAGTAGAAATCTCTTTTTCATCTCCAATAACAGCAGAAACAGTTTCTAAAGAAAAAGCAATTTTTTTCATATAAGTAATAAAAATCGCTAAGTTTCAAAGGTTTACTTAATTTACCAATTCTACCTAACCCTCGCTGTGTTATCTAAACTATGTTCAAATAATACTTGAATTTCATTTAGTTTTTAAAAATTTTTTTGCCAAATAATCATTAAGACCTAAAGTAGCAGAATCTAAATTAGTATGAAATGAAATAACTGAAATATCATTTTTTTATTAAATTACGAATGATTCTAGATTTAAAAATCAGAAGTGTAATCTATATTTTTTTAACGGTTTAAAGATAAGAGGATGATGTGATACTATTAAATTAACGTTATTAGCAATTGCTTCTTCTACAACGTTAGTAGTTACATCTAAACAAACTAATACTCTACTTACCTCATTATTATTACTTCCTAACATCAATCCGACATTATCCCATTTTTTTCGGCTAATTTAACATCTGCTAAATTATTTAAATGATTGAATATATCTTTTACTGTTGTCACAAAATCAACCTCCTTATCTTATCATCATATTATTATAACATTTTATAAAAAATTGCCATTACGAAACATATTTTGTAATGAAAAATAACATATTTCTTTTCTATAATATTTTTTTGTTATTCTACAAAAATAATATTTTTAAAATTTTAATCAACCAATCACACAAGAATACACATACAATCTATAAACTTTTTTTCAACACTAGACATTTTTCAATTATATATATTATTATTGTTCTTATAAAGAAATTCGTAGGAGATTATTATGCAAACAGTAGAAGGTTATCTAAATAAAAATTATTTTTTTCACAATAAAGAAAAATAATTATTATATCTTATCTATATTTTTTTAAATGATCAATATGATTTTTGCCGAAGGAGATTATCTAAGTGTAGTTGGAACATTTAACGATTTTTGAATTTGTTGAAGATGAATTATATGCATTCAAAGGAGAAATTGTTCAGCATAGAAAAATATGGTACACAACTTTCAGCAATTGTCGTAGAACCTGTCATTGAAAAAAAGATAAAGAAGCTATTGTATCTTATTTATCTAGTTCTATTTTTTTCAAGGTGTAGGAAGAAAAAAACTGCTGAATTAATAGTTGATAGTTTAGGTGTAGATGCTTTAGATAAAATATATGAAGATAAAGAAGCATTATTTGCCATAAAAGGAATACCTACTCAACGAAAAGATACAATTTATGCTACAATCGTTGCAAACAAACAAACTCAAGACATTATTTTAAAAACTAAACGAATATAATCTTAGTAATAATTTAATTTTAAAAAAATCTATAACTTTTTATAAGCATAATACGTTACGTACAATTACTGAGAACCCCTACGCTCTTATTAAAGATATAAAAAGGCATTAATTTTAAAACTGTAGATAAGATAGCTGAAACTAATGAAATTGCTGCGAATAACCAAGAAAGAATTTTATACGGTTTTTATTTATACAATAAATTCGTATTGTTTTTTTCAACTGGGAATACATATATTTCAAAAGAACAACTTACTATACAATACTTTTTAACATATTATATTCTTCTAGAAATATAGCTGTCGATAAAGAAGATATACTAAAAGCATATACTTATGCTCTAGATACTGCAAAAATTAATAGAAATTGAAGATAGAGTGTTCTTGCCAGAAATATACTATTCAGAGTATTCTATTTATAGTGATATAAATAGAAGATTAGAAATTAAAAAAACACTGAAGATATTAGCGAAAAAAACTTCTAGATAAATATATAGAAGAAGTTGAAGATGAATTAGGAATAGAATATGATATAGTTCAGATTGCAGCAATAAAAAAACTGCATTCTTAACAATTTTTTTCAATCCTGACAGGTGGACCGGGGACTGGAAAAAAACTACAATCATACTAGCAGTCATTAAAAATATTCCAAAAAAATTAAAAAAACTATAGTATACATGATTTATTAGATGAAACTAGAAATATTATAACCTTATGTGCGCCTACCGGAAAAAGCGGCTAAAAGAATGTCTGAAAGCACAGGATTCTATGCTTCTACTATTCACAAAGCTATCGGTTGGAGCACAGAAGATGAAAAACATGGAAGAATTTGTAAGTGATAAAAAGTATAAAATCTGAATTAGTAATAATAGATGAATCAAGTATGATTGATGTTTTCTTAATGTACAACCTATTAAAAAAATAATTCATAAAAGATGCGAAAAATCATTCTAGTAGGTGACAATGATCAATTGCCATCAATCGCTCCCCGGTAATGTCCTTAATGATTTGATTAATTCTAAAAGCTATATCAACAGTTAAATTAAATAAGATTTTTTTAGACAAAGTGAACATTCAAGTATCATAAATATCTCCCACTCTATAAAAAAATGATATACCATTCGATATATTAGAAAAATTTTTGATGATAAGGAATTCATTTCAGCTAATAAAAAAATGAAATGATCAACGTCATCTCAGCCGTATATGATAATCTACTTAAAAAAATACAAGTAAAGAAAACATCCAAATTCTTGCCCCTATCTATAAAGGAACAAGTGGAATAAATGAGATTAATACAGCTATCCAATCAAGATTTAACGATAACGAAGAACAAATTGAATATGGAGAACTGATATATAAGGTTGAAGATAGAGTTATGCAACTTGTTAATAGACCCGAAGATAATATATTTAATGGGGATATAGGATATATAAAAGAAGTCTACAAAGAAGGAAATAAACTTAAAAATCGTTATAGATTATGATGAAAAATTTTTGTCACATATGAAAAGCAAGAATTAAACCAAATTACACTTTCTTATGCATGCTCTATACACAAAAGCACAAGGATCAGAATTTGAAAAATGTTATAATTCCATTTATTGATAATTATAACTTTATGCTTAATAAAAAAATTTAACTTATACTGCTATTACACGAGCAAAGAAAAAAATTAATATTATGTGGAAATCATAATGTTTTTTTATAAATCAATCGAGCCTACAAATACAGTTAATAGACAAACGGCTCTAGAATGGTTCTTTAAAAACTGACAGAGAAGCGGATATTGATGAAATTGAAATTGATGAAGAGCTTAAAAACATATGTATTAAATTTTCAAAATATAAATACTATTGATCCTATGATTGGTATGGAAAAATATAAGACCTACAGATTTCCTTTAATAAACATTAAAAACGGGGTGACTCGACAAAAATCTTGTTTCTTAAGAAATCACGATTTTTGAGTCACTCCCCTATTTAAAAATAATATCAAATATTATCTATTTTTTTATTCTTAATGCTGCAGCTCCAACTAATCCTACGATTGCTGCTAAAAATCCATAAGAAGTTGTTTGTAATCCTGTGTTAGGTAAAACTTTACCTTCTTTTTTTGATGGTTGTGAGCTTCACCAGCAGCTATTTCTTCAGGCTTATTCCTTCACTTTGATCTTCTACTAAAGCATATTTACTGAAATGCTTAGCATCAAATTTAACAATACTTCCATTACCATCGTTATATGTTTGTAATTTATCTAATTTTAATTTATTATTTTCATCACGATATACGTAATAAACTACTGTTTTTTTCCTTTTTGCATTAGTTAAAGTAACAGTTCTCTTAGAACCTACTGAATCAATAGTATTTCCTAAAGAATCTGTAAGTTTTAAGTCATAAACGCTATCTAATTTATATTTTGGATTAATAGCTTTTTAATTCTTTAGTTAATTCAGCTAATTCGTCTTTATCTTTAACTTCTTCAGCAGAGAAATAAGTTGCTGGAATTTTAGTACTATCAAAGTGTACACTTATTCTTCTGTTTCCAACAGTTTGTTCTATTATTTTTATTTTTTTAGTGCTTCTGGTAATTCAACTTTAGGGTAAGTTGTTTCTACTGGTTTAATTATTTTTTTGGTTCATCTACTTTAGGTTTCTCAGCTTTCGGTTGTTCTACCTTTGGTTCATCAACTTTGTCAGCTCTATAAATAGATTTCCCAGATGGGTTTAAATCAAACTCAAAAATTACTTAGATCACCTTTTGTTAAATCTAAGTCATGAAGTTGTCTTAAATAGTAATGCCCAGGATCTGTATTTTTTTGAAATTTTTTTAATATAAAATACATCATTTCCTTCACTATCTATTGTACTATCTACATCAAAAGTACCTGCCTTCTCTTCTAGGTCCCCATATTTTTTTGTTGACATTGTAATCATACCAGGGTAAATCTTTATGATGATATACAAGAACAGCTTTTTCCCCATATTCTTTCTGCCTCACTACCCGGCTTATTAGGACTATAATATTCTAACAACATTTTATCTGCAAATCTTTTCTAAACCTGGTTTATACTTAACTGTAACTTTTTAATACATCATTACCACCTACTTGTGATTTGTCTGAATATACTAAATAATCTTTATCTCCTAATTCTGGCAACTTAGTTTCACTTAGATTTTTTTATTTTTTTGTTTTATTATCGTATTTATATAAATCTTTTTCTACTTAAATTAATTTCAGAAGTAGTTCCTATCCCTCCAGGTCGGTTTTCCTTATCAGTATGAATTATCTCAATCCCAAATTCTTTATTCGAAAGGTAAATATTATTTAATAAATAGTTGCCGCCTGTAAGTTTACTAGTATCTGCTAAGTAAGAATTTTTTTCTGTTCCTTTTTTTAACATTTAGTTTATACTTACTTCCATTCGCTTCGTTTATATATTCAACTGAATTTACTGATGAATCAGAACTTGATGTTTGAATATTTAAATTTTTTTATTCTTATCTAAAGAAATATCTTTTAATGCGTACCCAGCGAAACTATCCACTTTCTTCTTATTAATATTACTATGACCCCATCCACCCTCATATACGTCGTCATCAAAATTAAATGGCTTGCTAACAGATACTAATCCAGTTTTTTTCTCGGTATCAGTTAACTCTGATGGACTAGGTGTACTACTTGGCTGAGCACTAGGTAACGTACTTGGGTGTGGTGTATTCGGCGTATCCGCAGCGAAAAATATCCGCTTGAGGTATTACTACACCAGCAGCAGTTAAAAAAATGATGCAATTGCGGCACTCGTTAATAATTTTTTTCTTCATATTTTTTTCTCCTTTATAAAATTTAAAGTTATATCTATTATATATATATATATATTGTCAAGTGTTTTAATAGATAACCCAGAAATTTTTTATAATAATTATTAGTTACTTAATATTTATTTTTCAGTATTATAATTTAAAAGATGTTACATTTATTCTCTACAGATTTTCTTTTTGAGATTTGTTTTAAAAATCTGTTCTTTTTATCACACTAATTTTTTTGCATAAATAAAAGGAGTGATCTCAACATTCGCGATTTCTTAGAAATCACGATTTTTGAGTCACTCCCTTTTAATTACATTGCTGCAAAAATCACGAGCTATTTTATCAATATCATTAATATTTAAAAAAATGCTGTTGCTATTGCAGAGCCATTATTAGCTTTAATAGATTTTTTTCTACTGCTACAACCATATTATTTGTTAAAGCTTCTAATCGTGTTAATTTAGCCTTAACCTCATCTAATTTAGCATACTCTATATTTTTCAGAAGATAGTGATTTAAGAGTTGCTATAGAAGAATTTACCTTTGTTGTCATTTCTTTTAAACTTCTCTACCTTATCACCCTAAAGAACGTCCTTTTTCAAGGTCTGCCTCTATTGTTCCGGCAAGCTCATCGAAAGTAATCAACTCTTTTTGAAAATGAAGTTAACTTATTCTTCATATATTCATTTGAATACTTTTATTTGTGTAACATTATAATTTTTTTATTAGCACTGTCTTTAACATTAAACGAAACAGTATTATTATTTTTTTGTAACAATTACAATATTAAAAATCTTTATTATTAAACTCATTTGAATTAATGTTATCAACATTTAAAAGCTTTACCATTAAAAACCTTTTTAGTTTTTAATGATTTCAATATAGGTTCAAAACCTTCTTTGTTAATAACTTCATCATTAGTAGTAATTATCAACTTATTATCTTTTTTTATCAAATTCAGTTTTTTTCTAGCTGGCTTAATGATACAGAATTCGTAAGATTTTGTAATTGTTCTTTAGAAATATTGTCCTTAGAACTACAACCTTGCAAAAATTAGCAAGGTTGTTAGTAATATTATCAGCTTTTTTTCATCATTTATTAGAAAAGTTCTGGTGCTGAGATAATGTTTAAGTTTTCGTCGATTTCAAATACTAATGGAGTACCAGTTGGTAAGTTAAGATCTCAAGATTTTTTTCATCAGAGATTTTTAATAAGTATTTGATTAACGCTCTTAAACTGTTACCATGAGCAGAGATAAGCACGTTTTTACCAGCTTTTAATTTGTTTAGAAATATCACTTTCCCAGTAAGGTAATACACGATCAATAGTAAGTTTTAAACTTTCTCCTGATGGAATTTCATTTTCAGGAATTTCTTTATATCTATCGATGTTTCCTGGGTACATGTCACTAGATTTATCTAATGCAGGAGGAGCTACATCGAAACTTCTTCTCCAGATGTGAACTTGTTCATCACCGTATTTTTTTCAGCTGTTTCAGCTTTGTTTAATCCTTTGTAAAGCACCGTAGTGTCTTTCATTTAATCTCCAGCTTTTTGTATACTGGAATCCATAATAAATCTAATTCTTCTAAGAATAAGTTTAAAGTTTTGATAGCACGTTTTTGGTAAGAAGTATATGCTACATCGAAAGTAAGACCTAATTCTTTAAGTGTTTGACCACCTTTGATAGCTTCTTGTCTTCCTTTATCTGTGATATCAACATCAACCCATCCTGTAAATCTGTTCTCTAGATTCCATTGGCTTTCACCGTGTCTAGTTAATACTAATTTCATTAAGAAATCCTCCTAGTTTTATTATTTATATTCTAATTATACAATATTTTTTTAGTATTAGTACATAGTTTTTTTATTATAAAAAAACACATTGAAAAACGTTATAGGAAAGGTGATTTCAAATAATTTTTATATTTTTTTACAATCTGATATACATTAAATAAGACTAGTTGAATAATAATTTCCACCTAATCTTATAGTAATAAATAATATTTTCTATTCATAATGACTATATAAAGAATTGTGTATTTTTTTAAAAATACTTTATTCTCGACTTTACCCCTTTTTACAATCTTTTAATTTATTTGTCTCAAAAAAATGTAAAAAAACTTTTAGCTAATAAAACTAGTATAATAATCCAATATATAAACATAAAATTACCTTCTTTCTTTTTTTATACGTAAAACTTAATTTTCTTTTCTACTTATATAATAACATACGGAAAAACCGAAAATCAAGAAAAAAATTCATATTTCTTAATTTTTTTATTATATACCCTTGATTTTATATACGGTTTCCTTTTATAATCAATATATAGATAGAAAATAGATTGGAATGTAATATTATGACTACAACTTTTAGTATTAGATTTAAAAAAATGTTTAAAAAGAAAAATATAAAACAGGCTGAACTTGCTCGTTCAACAAAAAAATTACACCTTCATCTATAAGTGACTGGTCAAAAGGTAAATATACACCTAAAAAGAGATAAACTACAAATAATAGCTGACTATTTATCAATAAATCCTGCTTGGCTTATGGGTGAAAGTGATATAATGGATGTCGATACTATAGATACCCATTCATACGCTAATAATAATGATTATTCTGACGACGTATCAAAAATTACCTATTTTAGGAACTATTTGCGCTGGAGATGGCGTTTATATTGAAGAAGAATATGATGAACACATATTTATTGATCAAGGAATGCGTGCCGATTTTTGCACTTCGTGTAAAAGGCGATAGCATGATAGAAGCAGGAATTTTTGATGGAGATTTAGTATTTATTCGCCAACAAAAATTCTGTTAGAAATGGTAAAATCGCTGCTGTAAGATTAACAGAATGGAATGAAGCTTCATTAAAAAAATATTCGTTAAAAAAATGACAATGTAATTCTTTATCCTTGTAATCCAGACTATGAACCTATAGTAACACGTAATGTTGAAATTATTGGTGAGTGCGTAGGTGTATATAGAGAACTATAATTTTATAAAAATAAGAGTTTCTTAGTGATATTTCTAAGAAACCCTTATTTAGTTATATTCTTTTTCAAAAAAAGCCATCCTATCTCTACCATTTATATCTTTATATACTTCTGCTTTTAAATTCATTATCACCGGCTAGTTTCAGTATCTTTTCTCTTTGATCATAGCCTATTTCGAAAAAAATATTACACCATCTTCTTTTTAAATAATATTTGGCATTTTCTACTATTTTTTTCTGTAGAAATACATGCCGCCTTCCTCTGCAAATAATGCTAAATGTGGATCATAATTTAAAACATCATCTTCCATTGTAACTTTATCATCATATGCAATATACGGAGGATTTGAAACTATAATATCGAATTTCTCATTTATATTTTCAAAAAAATATCAGATTGTATAAATTTAACCTCTGCCTCGTTCATTATCGCATTTTCTTTAGCAACTTTTTAGAGCTTCTTCACTTATATCACTTGCGACTACCTCTAACGACTTATATTCAAGTTCTTTTTCTTAAAGTTATTGCTATAATACCACTACCTGTACATAAGTCTAAAAATTTTTCAAATTATTCTTATCATTATTTTTTTATATAGTCTATTACTTTATATACAAGTTCCTCAGTCTCCATTCTTGGAGATAAGACATCTTTAGTAACTTTTAAATTTTCTATCATAAAAAAATACTCAAATCCTGCAAGGTGACTTAATGGCATATTTTCCTCTATGTGTTTATCAATCAAAGAAAAAAATATCTACCTTCTTTTTTTCTTTTGATAGTTGCTCAGAAATGTTATTAGTAAATTGTTGAGAATTTTCATCCAATATATACATTAATAAAAAAATCTCGCTAACGATTCTTCTTTTTCCTTGTCTTTCTTAAAAGAAGACAAGCTCTTGTTATAGCTTGCCTTCTGTTCATTATAGTTCTTCACCTTTATTTAGTTCTGCCATCTTCTCTGCTTGTTCAGCAATTCGAAGAGCTTCTAGAACTTCATCAAGTTTACCTTCCATGATTTGATCCAATTTTTTTGAATAGTTAAACCAATTCTGTGATCTGTTACACGGTTTTTGAGGATAGTTATAAGTTCTAATACGTTCAGAACGATCCCCTGTTCCAACTTTTAGATTTACGTTCAGCATCAAATTTAGCTTGCTCTTCTTGTTGATATTTATCATAAACACGAGCACGTAAAACTTTCATAGCTTTTTCTTTGTTCTTAATTTGAGAACGTTCATCTTGCATAGAAACTACTACACCAGTAGGAATGTGAGTTAAACGTACAGCTGACATTGTTGTATTTACCGATTGACCCCCAGCACCACTAGATGCGAAAGTATCAACACGTATGTCATTTTTCATTAATGTCGATTTCAATCTCTTCTGCTTCTGGTAATACTACTACTGTTGCTGTTGATGTGTGGATACGTCCACTTGATTCTGTTGTAGGAACACGTTGTACGCGGTGCGCCCCACTTTTCAAATTTCATCTTAGAATACACATCTTCACCAGAAATAATAAAGATCGCTTCTTTAATACCACCGATACCAGTTTCAGAACGTTCTAAGACGTCAACTTTTCCATCCTTGAGATTCAGCAAACCTAGTGTACATACGTAATAAATCACTAGCAAATAATTGTGCTTCATCTCCACCAGCAGCTCCACGAACTTCAACAACAACGTTTTTTTACCATCGTTAGGATCTTTTGGTAATAATAAGATTTTTTTAACTCTTCTTCCATAGGTGCAAGAGTCGGTTCTAATTCTTTAATTTCCTCTTGCATCATTTCTTTTCATTTCTTTATCTTCTTCAATTTCAAGAAGTTCCTTAGTATCTTTAATTTGTTGAACTATATCTTTATATTCTCTAAATACAGCTACTGTTTTTTTCTATAGAACGTTGCTCTTTAGAGTATTCCATAAGTTTTTTTGTATCACTTACTACATCTGGATCACTAAGTAATTCGTTTAACTTTTCATAACGCTCTTCAACTATTTCAAGTTGTCCAAAAATTTCCATTTCTTCCTCCTAAATTATCTTTTAATTTCATGGCAATGACGACATCTAGCTTCATATGATTCGCTTGCACCTATTACTACAATTGGATCATCATATTTTTGCTGGTTCACCATTTATTAATCTTTGACTTCTACTTGCTTCTTTACCACATTTATTACAAACAGCATGAAGTTTAGTAACCATCTCACTAATTGCCATTATTTCTGGCATAGGATGGAAAGGTTCTGCTTTTAAAAATCCATATCTAAACCTGCCACAATAACGCGTATACCATCATCAGCAAGTTTATTAATAACTTCTATGATTTTTATCATCAAAGAACTGAACCTCATCAATACCTATAATATCATATTTTTTTTATCAATAATATAGTCATAAATCTGTTCAGCTTTTATCAATATTTACAGACTCATAACTATTTCCATTGTGTGTAGAGACCATATTCTCTTCGTATCTATTATCTATAGACGGCTTGAACAGAAGTACTTTTTGTTTGGCTATTACCCCTCGTTTTATACGTCTCAGTAATTCTTCTGATTTTCCTGAAAACATACTACCGCAAATACATTCTATCCATCCGAATTTTCTATTTTCTATCATTATTAATCCCCTCGGGCTTATATTATACAATTACTAATAGAATAAAAACAGACAATCCAATAAAGAAATGTCTGTTTTATTTTTCTTACTTGATACCGTATTTTTTGTTGAAACGTTCGATACGTCCATCTGCTTGAGCGAATCTTTGACGCCCTGTGTAGAATGGGTGTGTATCTGAAGAGATCTCAACTTTTAATAATGGGTATGTATTTCCATCTTCCCACTCGATAGTTTCTTTAGATGGTTTAGTTGAACCACTTAAAAATTTGAAACCACTAGTAGTATCCATGAATACAACTTTACGGTAATCTGGGTGAATTCCTTCTCTCATTATTATCGTCTCCTTCTGCCCTGAACGCTTTTAATACGAACAGAGTTATTTTTTTCAGTGAGTTAATCACATACTTTATTATTATAAATAATAATCTTGAAAAAAATCAAGTACTTTTTACTAATATTTGTAAACTTTTTTTTGTTGACAGCTATTACTTCTTCTCCCTTTTTAAATTTTTATACCTAATTTCCTTTTTTTACATGTTTACACTAAAAGGAGGCTTACTATTTAAATTCTTTTCAATAGCTTGCCTCCCAATAATTTATTTCCTTTTTACTTCTTCAGTTGCAACATCTTCTCCAAACCATTTTGTTTGAAATCTCTTGAAACTTACCTTCCGAATATAATTCAAAAAAATGCTTCATTAATTTTATTAACAAGTGTTACATCCGCTTTTTCTTGCTCCGACTGCAAAAGCCTCACTATCGAAACCAGAATTTAAAATATCAAAGTCTTCTAATTTGTTTTGTTGTTTTAAATAATAGTTCGTATATACTCTATCAATTAATAATGCATCTATTCTATCATTTTTCTAAGTCAATTAAAGCCTCATTAAAACTTTCGTATTGAGTAGCATCATTATTCTTCACAATATTTTTTTAAGAACCTCTGGATTTTCATTAAAAAGTATCATATCCAGATGAACCATTTTGAGCACCTAGAACCTTATCTTTCAAGTCTCTTAAATTTTTTTAATATTTTTTTAGATTTTTTTACTACTATAACCTGTTCATTAACCATATACTGTTTAGTAAATTGAACAACACTTTCTCTTTCTTCAGTTTTTTTGAATAACCATTCCAAATTAAATCTATATTCCCATTCTTTAATTCCGTTTCTTTTTAAATCCCAGTTAATAGCCTGCCACTGTACCTTAATTCCGTACTTTTTCAAAAAAACTGAATTAGCTAAATCTATATCGAAACCAACATTTTTTTCCCACTTTTTATCTTGGAATCCCATCGGAACAAATGTGTTATCAAAAACCAATAACAATTTTTCTTATCTGTTTGAAAATCATTCCAATTATCTTTTTTTAGGTTTATCCTTTCCTCCAGAGGCACAACCCGTAACTATTAAAAATAGTAATAACAAGTGTAATAATGAATTTTAACTTTCTCATTTAATCACCTCTTATCTTGCTTCTACTTTTACAATACTATCCGCTATATTTTCAGCAAATTGTAAATCGTGCGTTACAACAATCTGAGTTATACCAAGCTCTCTATTTTTCAAAATTAATTTTTTTCAACTTCTAATCTTAATTCAGGATCTAAAGCGCTAGTTGGCTCATCATATCCAATGATTTTTTTGGCTCTATCATCATTGCACGAGCTAAAGCAACACGTTGCTTTTTGTCCACCAGATAATGAATTTGGATAATTATTAATCTGCTTTTTCTAAACCAAGTTTCTCTAATAACTCAATTGCCTTTTTTTCTCAGCATCACTTTTTAACATATTCATAGTCTTTATTGGAGATAAAACTATATTTTCTAATACCGTCAAATGTGGAAATAGTTGAAAGTCTTGAAATACAAAAACCTAAAAAGATTTCTTTTTTTCCAATTCATCAATCGGAAGTGATTCACCATTATAAATAATTTCACCTGAATCTATTTTTTTCAAGTCCAGCTAACATTCTTAATAAAGTAGTCTTACCACCACCAGAAGGTACTTACTATTGCTAAAAATTTTGTTCTCTTCAACTATTAAATTAAAAATCTGATAGAATTTGTCGATCTCTGAATTTTTTTACTAATATTTTTTTAATTCTAACATAAGTTACCTCCTATTGTAATCATAACGTTTCTCAACTCGCTTAGAGACAATTGTTACTATACCAATAAGTATTAAATAAATAGCTCCAGCAACAAACATCGGTAATAAACTAGCATCTCTATTCGCCGCTGTTCTACTAGCTAATATTAAATCACTAATACCTAACGCATACACTAATGATGTATCTTTAACAAGGCTCATTATCTCGTTAAATACACTAGGTAGAACGATTTTAACTACTTGTGGTAATATAACGTATCTAATTGTTTTGCAACTGAGTAAATTTCAATACCTTAGCTGCTTCATATTGACCTTTTTGGTATTGATTCTATACCACCGCGGAAAATTTCAGCAAAATAAGCTGCATAATTCAATGTGAATGCTATTATAGCTGCTGGAAGTCTATCAAAACGTATTCCTACAGATGGTAATACATAGTAGATAAAAATCAACTGTAGTAATAATGGTGTCCCTCGCATAATCCATATATAAAATATTAATAAAATAATTTAATAATTTTATATTAAAGCGCATTATAAAGGCAATAACTACTCCTAACGGTATAGATAAAACTAATACTAGAAAGAATACTTCTAATGTTATAAGAGCACCATTCATTAAACTAGGTAATATTTCTATTAAATATTCCATATATTATCCTCCTAATTATTATATTTCAATCCCCCTACAGCCACGTAGTTGGATATTGTTTAAAAATTTTATTATATTATAGCATAATTTCAAACAAACAAAAAAACCCCTTATTTTACTAAGGGGCTAAATATCTTATTTATTTAATTTTGAATCGTGGAATTTTTTCATAATTCCTTCTTTTGATAATAAACTTCTAACTGTGTCAGAAGGTTGAGCTCCATTACCTAACCATTTTAATGCTAACTCTTCATCGATTTTAACTTCTGCTGGTTCTTTAACAGCATTGTAAGTACCGATAGTTTCGATAGAACGTCCATCACGTGGAGATCTTGAATCAGCAACAACGATACGGTAGAAAGGTGATTTTTTAGCACCTAATCTTTTTAAACGGATTTTTACTGCCATGTTTGTACTCCTTATGTTTCAACTTTTTTATTAATTTTATGTGTGTGTGTTTATGAAGTGTTTTAATGAAAAAGTTGAATCTATAACGCTAAGTTTTCTAAGCTAGATATAATTCTAACATTAAAAATAAATGTATGTCAATAGTTTTTCGGTGAAAAAAATGTCAACTTTTTTTGTTGACTCACCTAATCTTTATTGTATCAATTTTTTTCTATACTATGTAAAGAAAAAAATATTTATAAAAAAATACTTCCTACTTCCTGTAAATTAGAAAAAAATAATAACTAAGAAAAATAGGAATGAGGGTAACTTGATGAAAAACATTTTCTCCGAAATTGCGACTTTTAAGTCACTCCCACTCCTATTTTAATATTAATCTTCTAATACTTTAGCTATTTCATTAAGAACCGGATCTTTTCCAATTTTAGAAACAGATGAGAACGGAATAATGGACATGTTATTAGTCAAATCTAATTCACGTTTTATTATTCCTGTATTTTTTTCGCAAGTTCATTTTTAGAAATCTTATCAATTTTTGTCATTACTATAACAAATGGAATCTCATAGTAGTTTAAAAAAATTCATTCATCTCAATATCATCTTGAGAAGGCTTATGTCTGCTATCTATTAAATGTAAAAACAAATCCTAAATTTTCACTATTAGTAAAGTATTCAACAATCATATCGTATAATTTTTTTCTTTTTCTGGTTTAGATAATTTTGCATATCCATATCCCGGTACGTCTACTAGTACAACTTGATTATCAACATCGAAAAAAAGTTTAATGTACGAGTCTTCCCTGGTTTAGAAGAAACACGAGCATAGTTTTTTTCTATCTAATATTGTATTAATAAAAGATGATTTACCAACATTTGAACGACCACACATCGCTACTTCTGGTTTGTCATGTTCTGGATATTGTTTTTTTGAGACTGCACTTATTAGTAAGTCAACATTATGTGTATTTAACTTTTTTTCATTATTATTCTCCAAATACTATTTTTAAACACTTCTTGAATATTATCAACTGAGTGAATAGTTAATTTTTTTCAAGTACTTCTTTCGGAATATCAATTAGATCTTTTTATTCTTAGTAGGAATAATTATTGTATTTATATTCATCTTTTCAGAACTCAAAAATCTTCTCTTTGACTCCACCTATTGGTAAAAACTTTTTCCATGTAATGTCATTTCTCCAGTCATCGCTATGTTATTATCAACTGGTTTTTTTAGTTAATGCAGAATATACCGAAGTAGTAATTGTTATTCCGGCAGATAGCCCATCTTTTGGAACTGCTCCTTCTGGAACATGTAAATGTATATCTATTTCAGAGAAGTTAATGTCTTCTATATTTAACTTCTCAGCATTAGATCTTAAATAAGAAATCGCCATTTGTGCTGATTCTTTCATTACATCCCCTAGTTTACCTGTAAGAATAATCTTACCATTACCTTTAGATATGCTTGTTTCAATTTCTAAAAGTATCTCCACCAACAACCGTATAAGCTAGACCATTAACTAAACCAATCTCGGGTTTAATATTTTTTTATCTTTCTCACTATATTTTTTTCTGGTCCAGCAAAAATCTTCAAGATTAGCAACACCAACTTTGATTTTTTTCTTCACCTTGAAGAACTTTTTAGCGCTGCTTTTTCTACAAATAGAACCGAAAAACTCGCTCTAAATTCCTTACACCTGCCTCATAAGTATATCCATTTATTATCTTATTAATCGCCTGTTTACTAAAAAGTAATTTGACCTTTTTTTAAGACCATTTTCTTTAATTTGACGTGGTATTAAATATTTCGCAGCGATATTTTCTTTTTCTTTAATTGTATATGATTCAAGCTCAATAACTTCCATTCTATCTCTTTAAAGGCGCTGGTATTAAACTTAAATTATTGGCTGTAGCTATAAATAATACTTTCGATAAATCAAAAGGAATATCTAAGTAATGATCTACAAATTCATTATTTTTGTGCTGGATCTCATTACCTCTAACATCGCTGCAGCAGGATCACCTTTTATATCTGATGCCATTTTATCAATTTCATCTAATAAAATAACTGGATTCTTAGTTTTTATTTTCTTCAATGATTGAATAATCTTACCGGGTAAAAGCACCAAGATAAGTTCTTCTATGTCCACGAATTTCAGCTTCATCATGTACTCCTCCTAAAGAAATACGAACAAAACTTCTACCCATTGAAGAAGCTATTGATTTAGCTAATGAACTCTTACCAACACCCGGAGGTCCTGATAGACATAAAATTGGAGACTTCATATCATCTCTTAATTTTTTTAACAGCTAAAAATTCTAAGATTCTTTCTTTAATTTTTTTCTAAACCATAATGATCTTCATTAAGAATTTTTTTCTGCATTTTTTTATATCAATTTCATCTGCTGTTAATGTATTCCATGGTAAAAGCCACAACGGTGTCTAAGTATGTTCTAATAATCGAATGTTCAGGACTCATTACCGGTGTTTTTTTCTAATCGATCTCACCTCTTTTTAATAAGACAGCCTTATCTTCTTCCGATAATTCAATCTCATTAATAGCTTGACGAATTTTTTTTCAATGTCATCATCTTCAGGTGCTATTTGTTTTAGCTCATCTTGAACAACTTTCATCTGTTCACGTAAGAAATATTCTTTCTGTTGGTTGTCAATATTTTCACGTACTTTTTCATCTATTTCACGCTTATAATTATTACCGACTAAATAAGTTTCTAAACTGCGATTTAAGAAAAATTGCTTTTTTTCTCTAAATCTAATAAAAACAGCACTCGCTGTTTAAGTAGTTTATCAATTGGGAAAAAAACTTAATATTCTTATTAATGAATTTTTTTCTAAATCATTCGTTTTATAGTAATCAATATCAAAGTTTTCTTTTTTTCAAATAATTAAGAAAAATTAGTTCTAATACTATTTAGTAATTCTGTCTTATCAAATCCATTATCGAATATTTCTCGTATGTTGATATCTAAATATTCAACTTGTTTATTATTATAAACACCACTTTTAACTTCAGCTATACCATAGCATTGATATTCATATTTTTTTTATTCTTCTTGTCTATAGTCAGTTGACCATAAGTTCCAAAGAAAACATTAAATCCATTACTATCAAAAAACATCGTCCTCAGAAAATGATTCATCATAACTATCAAGAGGTTTTCTCTTATATGTTACAAAAACTGGAATTTTATCTTTCTTTATAGTTTTAATTGTCTTTAAAAATTTTTGTCCGTTACATCTATTGTATAAGTATTAGACGGAAAGAATAAATCTCTATTCTCTAATAAATAATATTTTTGTCAAAACGAACTCCTCTCTAACCTGATTATTTTTAAAATCGGTTTTGTTTTATTAATAACATTATCACGTGTCACTGTACATGTTTTTAATACCTTTTTTTACTTGGAATTTCAAACATTACATCTAATAATAATTCTTCGATTATAGATCTTAAACCACGTGCTCCTGTTTTTCTCTTAATTGATTCTTTTGCAATTTCTTCAAGTGCTTCTTGTTCAAAAATCAATTTAACTCCATCAAGTTCAAATAAGTATTCATATTGTTTAACAACAGAGTTTTTTTAGGTTCAGTTAGTACTTTTTACTAAATCTTTTTCATCTAATTCTTCTAAATAACAAACAACTGGAATACGACCAATGAATTCTGGAATCATTCCAAATTTCACCAAATCTTCATGCTTAACTTTAGAAATAACATCTTCATCATCTTTCAATTCATCACTCTTAGAAAAACCTATAACTTTTTCACCTAGACGACGTTTAATAATTTCTTCTACACCTGAAAATGCTCCGCCAATGATAAATAGAATATTTTTTGTATTAATTTTTATCATTTCTTCTCCAGGGTGTTTTCTACCACCTTGAGGTGGTACACTAGCTACAGTTCCCTCTAAAATTTTTAAGAAGTGCTTGCTGTACACCTTCCCCTGAAACATCACGAGTTATTGATACATTTTCACCTTTTTTAGCGATTTTATCAATTTCATCGATATAAATAATACCTTGTTCAGCTCTTTTCAATATCATAGTTTGCACTTTGAATAAGTCTAAGTAAGATATTTTCAACATCTTCTCCTACATAACCTGCTTCTGTAAGTGTAGTAGCATCAGAAATAGCAAAAGGCACATCAAGCATTTTAGCTAATGTTTGTGCTATTAATGTTTTCCCTGATCCAGTACTACCAATTAATGCTATATTACTTTTTTTGTAATTCTATATCATGATTCTCAGCTGCTGTAATTCTCTTATAATGATTATAAACTGCAACTGCAACAGATTTTTTTTCGCCTTATCCTGACTTATTACATAATCATTTAAGTGTCCCATGATTTTTTTGAGGCTCTAATAATTTAAATACAGGTTTATTATTAGCATTTCTAAATTCTATTTCTTCTTCAATTATATCTGAACATAAATCAACGCATTCATCACAAATAAATACGTCATTCCCTGCTATCATTTTTAAAAAAACTTCGTTTGTATTTTTTTCCACAAAAAGAACATCTTACTTCTTCTTTATTTTTTTAACCATAATTACACCTCACATTATTGAACTTTATCTTATATCTTATTATCTTTTTATTATCTAATCGATATAAAGCCCAAAAAGATACACATTATTATACCATACATTACATTTTATTTCTAGCAAAGACTATTACAAAATAATTAATATTAAAACATTTGTAATATAATCTTTAACATTTTCAAAATTGAAAAATATCATTATTTAACATATTTGAAGTCAATCCTTAAAAATTTTTACATGTTATTCAATTTCTTATTTGTATTTCCTCCTTTTAGTAATCAAATATTAGTGGTATAATAATTCTATATAGAAAAATAGGAGGAATACTATGTCATTTTTCAAAAACTAGGTGAAAACATAATTTTACCTCAAGACGTATTAATTCAATCAAAAAACAGCGGCAGTTACAGGTGCAATTAACGCTACAATTGGTATTGCAACAATCAATAAAAAAAGCAATGTCATTACCTTCAATTAATAAAGTATTAGCAGAATTAAACAATTCAGATTATCTACCTTATTCTCCTACACCGTGGTTACCAAAAATGAGAGAATTGTGGAAAGAAAAAAATCTTAGCTGATAATCCCAGTATTAATAAAGACTTTTTATCTTTACCTATGGTTACAACGGGAATTACTCAGGGATTGATATAGCAGCAAATCTATTTAGCCAAAAAAGGAGATGCACTTCTTTTTGCCAAATCTATTTTGGCAAAACTATGCACAGATTTATACAATCAAACTTGGTAATACAATATATAAATACAACCAATTTGATGAAAAACAACAAGTTCAGTATCAAAAAAATTTCAAAAAGTTCTTTATAGTATAAAAAGAAGACAAAATTTCATTAATATTAAACTTCCCAAATAATCCAACTGGATACACACCATCTGATGCTGAATTAGATTCATTAGTTGAAGTTATAAACATCTTTGCAAAAAGAAAAATACAAATAAACAAATTATCATAGTTTCTGATGATGCTTATTTTTGGGCTATTCTTTGAAGAAAAATCACAAAACTCCAACATTAAGCGCTACATATAAATTAGCAGAAAAATGAAAAACTGTTTAATAGTCAAACTAGATGGTATCACTAAAGAATTTTTACAGTTGGGGACTTCGTGTAGGTTTTTATTACATACTATACTAAAAAAATGATGAATTAAGAAAAAAATTCTATTAGAAAAAAACACAAGGTTATTTGAGAAGTACTACATCATCTCCTTCTAACCTATCGCAACAAATTGCTGTGAGACTGTTAGATAATAAACAATCATTAGAAGAAAAAAAGAAATCAATGATAAAAATTATTGAAGAAAGATATAATGAATTAAAACAAGCTATTTCAAAAGAAAATTTAAATTCACTTGTTACAGTTCTTCCATTTAATTCAGGTTACTTCTTTACTATAAAATTACCATCAAACATTAATGCTCATGATTTTTAGACTTAAATTTTTTTAAATGAATATAAATATGGAGTATACTCAATGGATGATGAACATATAAGAATCGCATTCTCATGTTTAGATAAAGAATTAATTCCAGAACTTATAAATAAATTTAAAGAATGTATTGAACAATTTTAATATAAAAAAATACGACTTAAAAAAATTAGATTGATAACAATTATACTTTTTAAGTCGTTTTCTTTTATATTTTTTTAATCGTTAAACTTTACTTAATTGATTTCTTTAATAATTCAACCATATGCTTATTGGCATTTAATTCGATATCATTATTTAACTCAATAAAATCATATGTTCCGTATTTATTGTCTAGTGCTGCTTTTAATCAGATAGTCAGTTACATTAGGATTTTTTTAGGTAAGATAGTACCCATGTAGATATGTCCCAATCAGATTATTGTATAAAATTCCCTCTTTTTATCTTCATCATTATTTCCATATCCTACTACTACATTTCCTAATGTTTCATAATTATGATATGTTCTTCCACCATGATTTTTCAAAACCTACAATATTACCAAACTTTTCAGATTCAACTAGTATATTACCTATTAAACGTGGCGCATCTTTTTGATTCAGTATAAAAAAATCTAATATATTTAAACCGTAATTTATCACCATCAACAGTCTTATAATATTCTCCTAAAAATTGATAACCACCACAGATTGTAAGTGCTGGAATACCATCTTCAATAGCTGATTTAAATTCATGTTTAATTTTACTAAATTGTTCAGTTGCTATGCATTGTTCTCTATCAGATCCACCACCGATGAAAAACATATCACAATCAGTAAGTTTCACACCATCAGTTGAAGTAATATTCTCAATTTCGAGATTAATTCCTCTCCATTCACAACGTTTTTTTAGCGCAATAACATTTCCAATATCACCATATAAATTTAATTTATCTGGCATAAAATGATATAATTTCAAATCCATAGAATTACTTCTCCAATTCTTTTTTTGAGTTTCTACTAAAGCCGTATAATTCGGAATAGCAATTGCATATTTCTCTTTATAACTTTTTAGTTTTTTTCAACTGCTTCTGAAATACTTTCTAAAACAACTACATTAGCATTAATTCCTGTATACTTCAATCTCAGCGCTAATTCTTTTGCGCGTTTACCGGAGCACACAATATTATTAATCTTTTGACCGTTCAGTATGTCAAAATCAGTATCCCAAATCCATGATATATCAATACCATCAGCACCATTGTCATTTAATACTAATAAATAGTTAATTTCTTCTTTTATCGAATTAGCAATTGCTAAAGAAGCATTTAATCCAGCCGGATTTTTTTGCTAAATTTAGTAATACTGTTGCACCATTCGATAAACTAATACTTTGCATACGACCATTAGTTGCAGTATATGTTTCAAGACCATATTTTTATCTTCTCATCTTCCACTCCAAGCTCTTTTTAGTAGTGAATAAGCTGCTAGTAAATTATAAATATTGTAATCTCCAGCTAATTTTATAGCTATTGAAGCATTATTATTAATAGTCATGTTGATAAATGGTTCTACAGTAGCGTTCGTCACTTCATATTTTACATCTTGGTGTTTAAAAATCACATTTAGAACAATGATAAAAAAACCTAGTTGACTATAGTGAACATGATCATAAATTAGTTCCATTCCACAATTAGGACAGAATTTAGATTCTGAAATACCAAAAATCAGAAAAATTTATAAGCATCTTTTGAAATACCAAAGTATATATTATTTTCTCCATATTTTGAAAGCCTTGTAACGAAAGGATCATCACTATTTAAAAATAAGTTGTATATTTTTTTCCTTCTAATTGCTCACCAATTGTTGCAATTAAAGTATCAATCTCACCAAATCTATCAATTTGATCTCTAAAAAAATTATTAATTACAAATTTAGTTGGCGTAATATATTGCATTACTCTTCTAATCGAACCCTCATCAATTTCAATTACAGCTAACTTAGTATTATTATTGGCTTGAATAGCAAAAGTTGATATAATTCCATCCAACATATTCGCACCTTCAAAATTATTAATGAAATTCTTACCAGCACATCTTAATGTATGTCCAATAAGATTCGATGTAGTTGTTTTTCCATTTGTTCCTGTTACAAATACTATTTCATCAAAAATCACTAGCTAATTTAGTTAGTACATTATCATTAACCTTTCTTAATACTTTTCCCGGTAAATCCGTTCCTTTTTTTACCTGCAATCTTACTAGCAGTTCTAGTTAATTTTTGCTAAATTTCTATAAAAATCCTAGCATGTTTTTCTCCTTTTTATAGACTATTTTGTGATGTATCAAATTTATATCCTATACCCCAAACAGTAACAATCATTTGAGCGACTTTTTGGAGAAATCTTATCAAATTTCTTCCTTACACGCTTAATGTGTATCTACAGTTCTTAAATCAGAATAAAAAAATCATAATCCCATACAGCTCTAAGAATTTCATTTCGTTTAAAAAGCCTTATCAGGTGACTTTTGCTAAAAAAATAGTAATAAATCAAATTCTTTAGGTGTTAATAAAAACTTCACTATCTTCGACAATTACTTTATGTGAATTAACATCAATTATTAACCCCGGAAAAAAACTAATACATCTTTTGTGTAAAGTTCCGGAGTATAAAATACACTTCGTTTTGTACGTTGAAGAATAGCGTTAATTCTTAACATAAGTTCTCTAGGACTAAAAAGGCTTAATAACATAGTCATCTGCACCTAATTCAAAACCTTCTACCCTACTTTGTTCATCTGCCTGAGCAGACATGATAATTACAGGAGTAGCCTTAGTTTTTCTTAGTTCAGATAATATAGATTTACCATTTAACATAGGTAATTGTACATCCAATAATACACAAGAATAATCCATGTATTTAAGACGTTCTAAACCATCATGTCCATTACTAGCTTCATCTACTATATAACCCTCTTTTTCAAGATACATTACTAATAATTTTTCTTATTCTTTCTTCATCATCTACAATCAATACTCTCTCTGCCACAATACATCACTTCCTAATTTTACTTTTTCACCATTTTTTTGCTTTATTAATAAGTTTTTTTACCTCATGAATAGTAAGAGTTCTATACTCACCTTTTTTTAATCCTTCTAACGTTAAATCTTCAATTGATTCACGTTTTAATTTCATAACTTCATAACCTAAAGCCTCAAACATTCTTCTTACTTGTCTGTTTTTTTCCCTTCGTGGATAGTCAATCTAACTAAAAGTGTTACCGCTCTTATTTTTTTTATTCTTAACTATATTCACTTCTGCTTTTGCAGTTTTATAATTATCTATTCTTACACCATTACGAAGAATTCTAAGGTGGTTTTCTTCTAGTTTCCCATTTATTTTAGCAACATATGTTTTTTTAATTTTATGCTTAGGGTGCGTTATTAAATTAATAAATTCACCATCATTAGACATAATAAGTGCTCCTGAAGTATCATAGTCTAATCTACCAACAGGTACAACACGTTCGCTAACATTTTTCAAAGAAGTCTTTCACACAAGTTCTATCTTTCTCATCAGACATTGATGTAATTACCTTCTCAGGTTTATAGAATAAATAGTATCTCTTATTTTTCTTTTTAATAATCGAACACCCTCTACTATGATAATATCACTAGGTTCAGCTTTGACACCAAGTTCTTTTACAATTTCACCATTTACACTTACTTTTCCATCAAGAATTAATTGTTCAGCCTTTCTTCTTGATGTATATCCCGATGCAGCTATTAATTTTTTTGCAGTCTTTCTGCCATATCGTCCTCCTAATTTTGTAAAAATTTATTAATTTCTTCATTACTAACAATTTCCGATTTAGGTAATTGTTCTAAGCTTTCTAATCCGAAAAACATCTAAAAAAATATCTGTTGTTTCATATAATTTAGGCTTTCCAATAGTGTCTAACGTTTTGTTAGATACTATAAGCTCTTTACTAACAAGAGAGTGTAATATAGAATCACTACTTACACCCCTTTATCTTATCAATTTGAACTTTTGTAATTGGTTGATTATAAGCTATAATTGCTAAAGTTTCTAAAGATGCTTTTAGATAATTTAACAAGATTTTTTTGAGATAACAGCTTTTTTTTATTATTTCAGCCATTTCTTCTCTCAAAAAGCATTTTTGTATGTTGTTCCGAATTTTTTTAATAATCAATGAATTATTAATAGTATTATAATCTTCACAAAATACATTCAACATATTTTTCAGCTTCATGCATTTCTACTTCCATGAAAGTAGAAAAAAATATCCAATATTTAGCCCTTCTTCTCCTTTCATGAAAAGTAAAGCCTCTATTATTTTCTTAGTTTCATCTAATAGCATGTTAATCTTCCTTTGATTTATATTCTAAAATGATTTCACCATCTTTGTCAACACATTGTAATTCTTGTTCCTTTATCATAGCTAAAAACACCTATAAACATTAAAAACAATTTCATTTTTTTGAGAATAGGTCTTAACAAGATCTAAGAAATTCATTTTTCGTTTTATTTTTTTAAATTTATTAACAAGGTCTTCTTTTACCTCTTCAAATGATACTTCTTTTACGATAACTAACCAGTGAAATTTCATTTTCTTCACCAAAAGATCTAAGAATATTCTCCATAGCTCTTAACAACTTAGAAGAAGGTATTCTCAAAGTTTCAATACTACCTTCAACATCTAAATTAATACTTTCCTTATCTAAAAAAACTGTACTCTCATTCGTTGAAGATTATCTAGTTTTTTTCACTTAATTCCTTATAATTTTTTTATAATCAAGTAACTGTTGAACTAAATCCTCTTCAGTTTCAATAGTTTCATTTTTCAAACTTAGGAAGCAAATTCTTACTTTTTAATATGGAGCAAAGTTGCAGCCATAACAATATATTCTTCTGCATTTTCTAAAGAAAAAGTCATCGTTATTATTTATATATTCTAAATAACTCTCTGTTAGCTGTGCTATGGGAATATTATAAATATCAATTTCCATCTTTTCTATCAAATGTAAAAAGTAAATCAAGTGGTCCTTGAAAAACCTCTAAGTTAACATTATACATTAATTTTATCCTTTATTAATCGTTTTTTTCTTGGATGATTAGACATTGTTCTTTTTCAATTTATTTCCTTCTAAGCTTGAGAAATATAATTTTTAAACTATGAATGTTTTTTTAAACCTAGTAACTCTTGTACTTCTTCAGCCGGTACTTTATCTTCAAGTAAATGAATAGCCAAAGAATTTCTGAAATTCATAGTGTTTAATTCTTTCGTCAATCCTAGGTCTTGCTGACGTTTTTTTAAATATCTTCCAAAATCCTTGACGGCTTATGCCCTCACCATCATGATTTAAGAATAACTTACTATCGTCCTTAATATCAGGATATTCCTTTTTCAACTCAGTAATATAATTTTCAATCGCCTCAACTGATTCTCTATTTAGCGCGATTGTTCTATATCCTTCTTTTTTTCTATATTTTAAGAAACCAATAGTAGTATTAACGTCTTTAAGTTCTAAGTTAATACACTCTGTAGGTTTTATACCTATAGAATAAGATAATTCAAATATCGCTTTATCTCTATAACCAATAAGATTATGTGTTTTTTTACATCTAAAAATTTTTTTGAAATTTCTTGTCTTGTAAAAAAATCACAAGGTCTTGATGTTCTTCTTTATCTATATGAACATCAATAGTCACTCTATTTGGAATAATTTTTTTCCATCCATAAATATTCTACAAAAAAATATGGACAGTAGAAATCGTTCTTGATAACGTTGCTGATGAATACTCTTTTTCTCTCAAGTAATCGATATATCTAGAAATAAATTCCTCGTTTAACCATGAAAAATCATCTGTTGAATACCCTCTTTCTACTAAATATAAAAAAGATTTTCTTCAAATCCCTATCATATGAATTAATAGTGTTAGTTGAAAAACTCTTTTCTATTTATTAGATATTCATTAAAATTGTTTAATACTGTTTCACTCATAAAAAAATACCCCCTTAGTATTAAAACTACCCTAATTTTTTTATTTCTATATTGATTATAACATCTATAAAACTTTATGTAAATGCATTTATAACAATTTATCATTAAATATAAAAAAATTCCAAGATAATTTAAAAAGCTAATCATAACTTTCTAAAAATTGCCTTGAAATTTTATTATTTTTATACTAATTTTTTTCTTCCAAATTTATTAGAAATTATAGTTACAAAAAAATTAGATTTATACAAATGATAAGAATTGGTACAATAATTGCTTTTATGTAACAAATATTTCGACATTGCAGCCCCTAATATTACCCCTGAAAGAAAGACAGCTATTACACTAGAATAGATAATTAAAGGTGTTTTATTTTCTTTCTTTTTTTAAAAATAAAAATATTTATAGAGATGCTCGCTCATTGAACGTAAATTACCTGTACAAAAAAACACTAGCAAATACTAAGTTATTAACTTTTCTAAACCCATCAAACTGTATAGCGCATATAAATGAAATAACTATTGGTCTTAAATCTACACCAAAAAAATTCATGTTTAATTGAAATAACAATTAAAGCTACTATCTGTGTTAAAAAGTAACATATAAATATGTTTAAAAAAATAGATAACTCTTTATACTTTGTTTCTATAAACTTGCTTACTAATACCCCTATTATAAATGAGAATATTGGTATTGAATAATGAAGTACTTCTGGGAAATTACCTTCGATTAAATCTATTCCAACAAAAAAATTAAATTTCCAGTTTGAGCATTTGCAAAAATACCATCACAATTAACAAAAAGTATATGCATCAAAAAAATCCACCCTACAGCTGTAAGTAATAAACAAAAACATCAATTGTTCGTGAACAGGCAGATTTTCTATTCATCAAAGTTTCACGTAAATTCATATTTTTTTAAAAATCAACTCCTTAAATAAAATTAATCAAATATTGTATTCCAGTTATCAATATTGTTATAACAATCAAAAACACATTTCTAATTGTTTTTTTCGTCGTTCTTGTAATAGATAATTCTGGAAGTTCATCAAGCGAATAAAACTCAGCTCCCAATGTTTCAGTATTTTCTACAAAACTATGACTAACATATTCACAAAGAACAAATATTTTGACCATACCAAAAGGAAAGTTAACATGATGGTGTCTATTATAATCAAGAACAGCAACAATTTTAAGAGGATTAACTACCGCTCCTGCTTCTTCACTTGCCTCTTTTTATGATATTTTTCACGAATACTTTTATTTATATCCTGATAACCACCAGGAAGAGCCCACTTACCATCAAGTTGCTCTTTTTACCAATAATATTTTATTATCTTCAATAACAGCAGCTCTAGTTTCTACTTTCGGAGTTTGATAACCCAATTCTCCAGCAAAAATCTATTTTAATTTTTTTCAATTGGAATATCATATTTAAATGATAACATCTCACAAGCAATTTCTCTAATTCTTTCTGAACGCTCTCTATCAAATTTATCCTTACTATAGGCTAAACTACATTGTGACAGAAATTGGAGTTCTTGTGCCCATTTTTTTCCAAACATCATCTTTTAAATACTCGTACTATATCTTCAATATTTTTTTATAAATATAGCATTCTTAATATCTAAAAAAATCATAATCATTTTTTTAATAAAAAAATACATTAATTAGTGTATTGCTAAGATTATTTTTTTATTATTAGTTAAAAAAACAAAGCATTAGACTCCAGAATATTTGAATCTTTAATGTATTCAATAGGCATAGAGTAATCAAAAAAATACTTGCTTTTAACTCATCTGTAATTTGGACTTCTAATTTCTTATCTATATATAATTTTTGATACATAAATTACCTCCATAGCCTTATCTTTTTTTATTATATCATATTTTTCACAAATTTCTAGAAGACGATGAAAATTTAACTTCGCTTTCAATATTTTCGTACAATAATATATTATCTATGTTACTACTATAATTATTACACACAAATGTTATAAATACAATTTATCAATAAAAAAATGTTGCTAGATTTCGATAATAGTTGTATAATAATTAGTGTAAGAAAAAAATTAAGGAGTGATAACGATGAAATATATTATTTCACTAATTTGGTCATTTATATTCGCATTTATTGTAATATTTATCGTATCATCTATTTTTAGGTAGCAATGGTGAAATTAATACACTTCGTGACTGTGCTATTCTTTCTGTAATGTTTACAGTATTTGTTGCATTACTAGACGCTGTAGGTTTTAGATAAAAAAAGCGTTAAACGAAGCTATTTATAACTTTAATAAAAATTTTTTTCACAAAAGAAAGTAGGTATTGAGGTAAATCCTCTTTCCTACTTTTTTTCTTTAAATATGAGGAGATGATAATATAATGAATAATGTATTAGCTACTATGTGCTACATTGACAATGGCGATAGTTTCTTAATGTTAAAAAGAACAAAGAAAGAAAAACGATATTCATGAAGGTTTAACAATAAGTGTTGGAGGTAAATTTGAAGTTGGAGAAAGCCCTGAAGATTGTGTTATTAGAGAAGTAAAAGAAGAAACAAACTTAGATATTATTAATCCAAAGTTAAGAGGAATTATCACTTTCCCTAACTTCGATGGAGAACGTGACTGGTATACTTATGTATTTACTGCACCTAACTACAAAGGTACACTGACAGAAGATTGTAATGAAGGTGACTTAGTATGGGTGAAGAAATCTGAAATCCAAAAATATAAAAAAACATGGGAAGGTGACTATATCTTTCTAGATTGGTTAGTTAAAGATAAACCATTCTTCTCAGCTAAATTCAATTACAAAAAAATAATGAATTCGTAGACTATGAAGTTACATTTTATGAATAATTCAATAGGAGTAATATTATGAATATAGAAATTAATAAACAATTCAAACAAAAAAATATCGTATCAGATACAAACACAGCTAAATTCATGGGAAGTGGTGATCTTGAAGTATTAGCCACTCCAAGTCTTGTGGCATTTATGGAAAATGCTGCTAAAAACATACCTGAACACTTTCTTATCAGATGAATTTGGTAGTGTTGGAAGTAATATAAATATTAACCATCTTGCTCCTACTTTGATTGGTAAAGAAATTACAATTCAAGGAGAAATTACAGAGGTTATTAAAGAAAAAAAGTTATTATTTTTTTCTTTAGAAGCCTTCGAAGAAGATAAAAAAATCGGTGATGCTTCTCACACGAGAGTAATTATTAACAATAAAAAAATTTATTGATAAATTAACTAAATAGAATACTAAATATTTTTTTCAAGTAAAAAGAAAAGGCTGAAAATCTACAACCTTTCTTTTTTTACAATTTTACTTATTAAAAACTCGTTAGAAAACATTAATTCTAAGAAATATTCTTTTTAGTACTTTAATATATGTACCCTTCATACCTAATGATTTAGATTCAATAATACCTGCACTCTCTAATTTTCTAAGAGCATTTACGATTACAGATCTAGTAATTCCTACTCTATCGGCAATCTTACTAGCAATTAATAATCCTTCTGTTCCATCTAATTCTCTAAAGATATGTTCAATAGCTTCTTTCTCAGAGAATGATAATGAGTTCAGAGCCATATTAACCATATCTTTATCTCTTGCTAAGTTTTTTTCTCTTTATCTTGTTTTTTTCATGTAAAAATCTCGATACCTACTACTGTAGATGCATACTCAGCTAAAACTAAATCATCATCTTTGAAATCATTATCCATTCTACCAATTACAAGTGTACCTAAACGTTCTCCACCACCTCGAATTGGTAGGATTACAGTATAACTGTTTCCTTCAAAGCGTTCTTCTTCTTCTTCAGGGAAAAATTGATAATGGTTCTTGGAAAGGAATATTAACCTTTGTGGCATAAACTTTTAATGTTGCATCCAAATACGCTTTAGGGACTTTTTCGTTCTTGGATAATTTTTTTCCATACGTTCATTTGAATAATCAACGATTGAATCATAACCAAGAATATTTCCTTCAGTATCTAGAATATAAACTACTGAATCTAAAAATCGGACTAAGACGCATAGCCATAGCTTCAAAGTCTACGTTATCGTGACGTCCTTCTTGTAAAATTGTACTAATTTTTTTCTTGTTTTTTTGTAATAAACTTGCCATTAATTTTCTCCTTACAAAAATACTTCCCTGACTATTATAACATTTATTTCAATAAATTGTAAGACTTTTTAAAAAAATTAATTTAATCAATTTTGAAATTTTCTAACATTTCTAGTGATCTTTTAGCATATCTTTCATATTTTTTTCCTTTTTTTATCTTTAATTCTTTCAGGAAGTGGTTTGATAATACCAAAATTCGCATTCATTGGTTGGAAGTTTTTTTACTTGTACTATCAACTATATAGTTAGCCATTGCCCCTATCATTGTTTCAGTTGGAAATACTACATCTCTGTCTTCAGTATTATAAAGCGCATTCAACGCCGCAACAATACCTGAAGCTGCACTTTCAACATATCCTTCTACCCCTGTCATTTTGACCAGCGAAATAAATATTTTTTTCTTCTTTTAATCTATATGTTTTTTTCTAATAATTGTGGAGAATTTAAGTATGTATTTCTGTGCATAACACCATATCGTACGATATTAGCATTTTCAAGCCCGGGGAATCATATTAATTATTCTCTTTTGTTCACTCCATTTAAGGTGTGTTTGGAATCCAACAATATTGTATAGAGTTCCTTCACTATTATCTTGACGCAATTGAACAACAGCATATGGACGTTTATCAGTTTTTGGATCTTCTAATCCTACTGGTTTCATCGGTCCAAATAATAGAGTTTTCTCACCACGTTTTGCCATTTCTTCAAAAGGCATACACCCTTCAAAGTAAATTTCTTTTTCAAATTCTTTTAACGGAGCAGCTTCAGCTGTTATTAATTCATTATAGAAATTATTGAATTCTTCTTTTGTCATCGGACAATTTAAATAAAGCCGCTTCTCCTTTATCATATCTTGATTTAAGATAAACTTTCTCCATATCGATAGAATCTTTTTCTATAATTGGTGCTGCTGCATCATAGAAATATAATCCATCTTGTTTAGTATAATTTCTAATATCTTGACTTAATGCATCTGATGTAAGTGGTCCTGTTGCTACTATTACAGGTACATCTCCTTTAGGAATTTGTGGTAGTTCTTCACCGATAACATTAATATTTGGATGATTTTTTTAATAGTTTCAGTAATCATTTCTGAGAATTTATCTCTATCTACCGCAAGTGCTCCACCAGCTGGTACTTGTGTTGCATCCGCACATTTAATAATGATTGAATCTAACATTCTCATCTCTTCTTTTAATAATCCAACAGCGTTAGTTATATTGTTAGCTCGTAGTGAGTTAGAACAAACTAACTCTCCAAAGTTTTGTGTTTTATGAGCTGGAGTCATTTTCTTAGGTCTCATCTCATAAAGATCGACCTTTACTCCACGTTTTGCAAGTTGCCAAGCAGCTTCACTTCCTGCTAGTCCTGCTCCAATTACAATTACTTTTTTCCATTAATTATCTCACTTTCTATTTTATAATAAATCTGAAAAAAATCTTCTTTTTTTCTTCTTTTTTTAGCTTCTTGTTCTTTCATATCTTGAGTAATAACTCTACCATTTTTTTATCAAATAAATATGTTTGAACACTATCCAATGTCTCAGCTATTAAATCTGAATAGTCATCTCGTGCTTCATAAGCTTTTAATTTTTTTCTAATCTTGGTTTTGTTTTTTTGGTGCCTTTGGTGTGAAAAATTGTGCAACAATCTTCAAAAAGGAAGATTAGAAATTTCTAATGTTTCAATTTCTTGAGCAATTTTTAATTATATCTACTTTATCCATTGTCAATAGTGGTCTTAATATCTGTAGGTTAGTTACCTCATTAATACAATTCATCGACTCTAGTGTTTGAGAAGCTACTTGACCTAATGATTCTCCTGTAGCAATTGCTAAACATCCTTCTTTTTTTAGCTACTTCTTCAGCTATACGTAACATGAATCTTCTTGTCGAAGTCATAGTATAATTCGATGGAACACGTTTAACAATTTCAGTCTGTAATTTAGTAAAAGTTAACAACATGTAATTTAATTTTTCCCTACTACTTGACTTAATTTTTGTAGTTAAATCAAAAAAATCTTTTGTAACGCTTCTGCAGAAGTGAAAGGAGGCGATTGAAATGAATCATTTCAACTTCTACACCCTTAACCTGAAGTGTGTGAGCAGCTACTGGTGAATCAATACCACCAGATAATAGTAATAAAGCTTTCGAAGAAGTATTAACTGGGAAACCTCCCACTCCTTTTATAAAATCAGTAAAAATAAATATTCCTTCACTACGAACTTCCACATTAATAACAAAATCCGGTTGTTTTTACATTTACCTTTAGATTTTTTTGTAGTTTATTAACACATGACTTCCAAATACATTATTTAATTCATTTGTGTTGTGCGGGAAGTTTTTTTATTTGGTCTTTTTGTTTGAATTTTAAATTTGTATTCCTTTATCTAACTTAGTTTCAAGCAGCTTATCAATAACCTTCTTAGCTTCTTCAACATCTAATCCCGCTCTTAATACAGGTGAAAAAAATTATGAATACCGGTACTCTTTTTAATCTTTTCATAATTTCATGAACATCTTCATTGTGATTCTAAAATGTATATACATTCTATCTCTTTTTGTTTGAACATGAAAACCTGTTAACCCTTGTAAATTATATCTAATATTTTTTTGTAAGTTTTTTTAGAAATTCATTTCTATTCCCAGATTTTTAGAGTAAGTTCTCCGTATCTTACTATAATATGACTAAATTCCACTTTCAATTACCTCTTTAAATTTTTTTATTGTACTCATCTATTAATACTTCAATAAACGTTTCAACTTCTTTTCTCGTAGTCTCATATGAGAAACTAACTCGAATACTACCTTCTATATTTTCCTTAGATAATCCCCTTGCATACAACGCCTCATTAAGATGGAATGTTTTTGAAGAACAAGCACTAGTTGTAGAAACCATAATACCTCTATCATTCAAGGCATTAACAATTACCTCACCCTTAATTTTTGGTAAGCTAATATTAACAATAGAATCCACAAAATTTTCACTCAATGGTGAATTAATTACTATATGCTTATATTTAGAGAATTCATCAACAATAAGTTTTTTATATTCCTTGTGTTTAACTTTTATCTCTTCAACTTTTTCTTGCGATAATCTTAATGATTTTGCTAAACTTACCGCAGCTGCAACATTTACTGTTCCACTACGTAATCCATCCTCGTGTCCACCACCAAAAGTAATATTATGAACTGTTCGTCTAGATTTTAAATACAACACTCCTATACCTTTTAATCCATGAAATTTATGTGCAGAAATAGAATAACTATCAACTTTTGAAAGGTCAATACTATTTTTTAATACTCCTTGAACACCATCGACATGAAAATGAACCTTTGGATAATCTTTTAGTATTTCTGAAATTTCATTGATAGGTTGAATTGCCCCGAATACATTATTAACTTGCATCACACTTAATAATATAGTTTCCTTAGTTAATAATGTTTTTAAATGATTTAAATCTATAATACCATTCTCATCAACATTAACATAGTCTAAAATAAAACCACGTCTTTCTAATTCTCTAAATGTTTCTAAAACTGAAGGATGCTCAATCTTAGAAACAATAATTCTATTTCCAAAATCTTTCTTGTGTTCAACACTTCCTAATAATGCAATATTATTACTCTCGGTAGCACATGAAGTAAAAAAGATACTATCTTCCCCTACACCAAGAATAGTTGCCACTTGAGCTCTTGCAGCTGAAAGAAGCTTATTAGTTGTTTTTCCAAATTTGTTGATACTAGCTGGATTTCCATAGTAAGACGTATTAACTTCCACAAAAGCATCTAGAGCTTCTTTATACGGTTTAGTCGTAGCACAATTATCTAAATATATCATACTATCTACCTTTCTCTCTCAATAATTAAATATGTTTTTAAAAAATAAACATATTTTGAACCACTATAAAGTATATAATAAAATCAATTATTTATCAATTAAACAGGATATATTTAATATATCTACATTCATAAATTCATCGTAAAGTTTTTAAAAAGTATAAGAGGAGTCTCTCAAAAATATGAAATTTTCATATTAGTGAGAAACTCCTTTAATTATTTATAGTTACTCTTTATATTCATTTGCTACTACATCTTTAAAGAATTTGATCCCATTTTTGGTAAATTTCTATCTATTCTTATAGCTCGCTCACTATCTGTTCCTAGAATATTGTGAGAACTTGAAGCGATAATAACTACTTCTCCATCTACAAAAAAATTCATAAGAAAAAAATCGTTTTTAATTCCGCTATGTTTTTTTCAATCCATGCTTTTATAAAAAAATATCTTGACTATTATATCTTATATTAGATCTTATCGAATACTTAACATCAATATCAGCATAATATAAATTATAGTTAATTAATGAATCAATATCTATGCCTAAGCCGTTTAAATAATACTTCTTAGCAAGATTCATCCATTCGTAAACATACTTATTATCTAAAAACCAGCTTGATTGAAAAAAATTTCTTTTCTAATTTAAATTTAATTGTTTTTTTCGTACACTTTATTTCTCCTTTGCAATCAATTCTGAAATTTTTTTCCATTAAAATAGCAGTAATCTCGTCATGAGTTTTACCTTCTTCTTTTTAAAGAAGCAGCATCTATCTCATCACCAATTACTATCTTAATGCTAGAAAAAAATTCTAAAAATTTTTATTTGGGATAATAGCAAATGGAATAATTTTTTTGTTTTTGCTCTCGTAGCGATAAATGACGCTCCATTATGAGATTGACCAAGGTCTAAATCTTTTGAATGAGAACGAGTACCCTCAGGAAAAATCCCAATAACTTCTCCTTCTTTAAGTAATTTAATACTGTTATTTATCGCTGTTCTATCAAATGTGCCTCTTTTTTTATAGGAATTGCTCCTGTCGCTTCTAAAAGCTTGTTTAACAAAAAACTATCTTAAACAATTCTTCTTTAGCTATGAAGCGGATATTTTTTTCTCGAAAAAGCTGGGAATAATAATGGATCATGATTACTCAAGTGATTCCCTGAGATTACTACACCTTTTAGCATTTTCTATTTTTTTCTTTATTAACAATCGTAACTTTATAAAAATGTTTTATAAAAATAAACTTAATAATATTCTTACAAAATTATACATGCTACACTCCTATTAAATTTTATCTTTCTACAGCTTTCACTAGTTTAGTCATTTTATCAACAACTTCGTCAATAGTCATAGAAGTCGTATCTACTAACGTTGCAGAATCAACTTTTTACTAGTGGAGCAATATCTCTATTTTCATCTTGCCAATCTCTAGCTTTAATATCTTCCTTAACTTTTTCAAAATCAACATTTTCTAGACCTTGACGTTCAAAAATCCAATACCCTTCTTCTTGCTCTTTTCTTCAACAGATGCTGTTAAAAAAATATTTTTAACATCTGCATTAGGTAGGACAACTGAAGCAATATCACGTCCATCCATAATAATATTATTAGTGTGAGCTAGATTTCTTTGAGTATCAATTAGAAATTCTCTTACTTCAGGAGATTTAGCGAATAATGAAGTATACTTACTAACTTCTGCAGTACGTATTTTTATCACTAACTTCCACATCATTTTACATATACATATTGAACTCCATCAATATATTCTACTCTAAAAATCTAAATCTTCAAGTAATTCTTTAATTTTATTTTCTTTCAATTCTTTTAGGTCATTAGATAGAAAAATTATACGTTAATGCACGATACATAGCACCAGTATCAACATAGTTAAATCCTAGTTTTTCAGCTACCATTTTTTTGTTATCGTACTTTTTCCAGATCCTGCTGTACCCATCTACAGCCACTGATACATATTTCATTATATACCTCTCAGACAAATTTTTTTCATTATACATTATAGCACAGACTTGCTTTTAACACTACATTTATACGAAAAAAATTTTTTTCAACATCAACATCAATTAAACTCAATCTAGAAATTTAACAAGATATAACTCTATAATTTTACTTAAGCTTTAATCCTGCTAATCCTGCTAGTGCGTTATTTTCTAATTTTTCTTGTTTCATATATTTTTTCATATCTATACGACTAGCCTTATCTTTCTTACTTGATTTAATTCTCTTATCGACTTCTTTTTGTTTCAACGAATTTCCACATTGACAGCGATATGTAGCATTTTTCTCCATTTCCGAATAATGTCATTTTCTTATGACAATTATCACAACGAAGATTTGTTAAACGGCTAATCACCTTGCGATTACGACAGCTTGGATTAGAACATTTTAGCATTTTAGTTCCTTTTTTATCTACTTCTAACATAAAGCTATCGCACTCTTCACATTTCTTACCACTAATGTTATCATGCTTGAACTTATCTTCACTATCTTTAATTTCTGCGATACAAGATTTTTGTATATTGTTTAACATCATTTAGAAACTTATCTTTAGAAAGTTTATTTCTAGCAATATTATCAAGTTGTTTTTTTCCCATACCGCTGTTAGAGACGGACTCTTAAGATTTTTTTAGGTACTAAGTTTAGAAGTTGCTTCGCTTTTATTAGTAGTTTTAATTCTTCCATTATCCAATACTAAATAATCATTCGTAAACAGTTTTTTTCTAATATATCCGCCCTAGTCGCAACAGTTCCGATACCATTTGTTTCCTTAAGAATTTTTTTCTTTCATTCTCATCATCAACAAATTCAAATGGATTTTCCATAGCATATATTAAACTACCTTCAGTATAATAACTAGGAGGAGTAGTTTGTTTCTTATTATAAACTAATGATTCAAGTTTAAGACTATCATTTTTCAGATTTATAACTTTATCTTGGATTTCTTCTTTACTTAAAAACTTTATACCCTTCCTGAAGAACTTTTAGACCTTTTGCTGAAAAACACCTTATTTTCTAGAGTAAATGAGTAAGTTGTTTCTTCATATTTATAGTCAGGTAGTAAGTTTTCTAAAAAAATCTTTTTGCCACTAAATTATATATTTTTCATCTCCATCTCAGACATAGACATATAATTTGGTCTTTGTTCTGTAGGAATAATCGCATGGTGATCACTTACTTTTTGCATTATTAATAATTTTCTTAGCATTTAAGTCTTTTTCTCTTAGTAACTTAGCCGTAATTTCTTTAAAATCTCCACCTATAGCCTGCACACGATCTCTTAAAAGTATTTTTTTCATATCACTCGTTAAATATCTACTATCCGTTCTAGGATATGTCAATACCTTATGTCTTTCATAAAGGCTTTGAACAATATTCAGCGTCTGTTTCGGTGACATACCAAATAAAGCACTTGCTGTTTTGTTGAATATCTGTTAAATTATATAGTGGTTTTAGCCGAAGAAGTCTTAGATTTTTTTGAACATCATTAAATTTAATGTCTTTATTAATATTTTTTTCTTAATAAACTGTTCTGCTCTATCTAAATTAAACTCACTATTACCACAGCTAAACTTAACACCATCAATTTGAGCTTCAAATGTAAAAATAATCTTTCGGCTTAAACTGTTTAATTTTTTTCTTCTCTTTTCAAAAAAACCATCTGTAAAGTTGGAGTTTGAACTCGACCACAGTTTAAAGATGCATTATATTTCAGAGTTAATGCTCTTGAAGCATTAATCCCAACTAACCAATCCGCATTAGCGCGAGCTATACCAGAATGATATAATCCTAGATATTCTTTTCCATCTTTTAAATTTTTTTAAATCCATCTTTAATTGCTTTATCAGTTACAGATGAAATCCATAGACGTTTAATATTTTTATTACATTTAGCTTTATCAATAATGTAGCGTGCAACTAGCTCTCCCTCACGTCCAGCATCAGTTGCAATAATAATTTCTTTAACATCTTTTTCTATTTAGAGCATTCTCCACTACTTTATATTGTTTAAAAAGTCTTCTTAATAACCTCAGTCTTCATAAATTTGGGAATCATCGGTAAACTTTCTAAATTCACATTATTAAATTCTTTATATTTATCCGGTGTTTGAAGGGTAATCAAGTGGTATAATGCCCATGTAACTACATATTTATCACCCTCTAAGCAACCATTCTTATTATTTTTTTAGCACCGAGATTCCTCGCAATATCACGAGCAACCGACGGTTTTTCACAAAGTACTACACTTTTCATCAATAATATCCTCACATATTTTTTTCTATACTACTATAATTATTATAATAGAAATAGATTAAAATAACTAGTAAAAGTTATAATCACTATCACTTTCCTTCAACATTAGTTGTAAAAATACACCTCATATATATTATAATTTATATAACAACAAAGGAGGATTTGTCTATGAAACTTTATTTAGCAGGAGCACTATTTAATGAAGCGGAGGTCGCTCAACGTTTAAAAGAGGGAAAAATTATTAAGTGAAAGATTCGGAGAAAGATTATCTGTTTTCAATCCAATCGAGCAGCCTTTTCAATGAAGATAAACAAACATTACCTACACCACAAGATATTTTCAATGGAGATACATACGCAGTAGAAAAATTGCGACATATTCTTAGCAGATGTAACTAACGAAGACAGCGGTGTTATGGTAGAATTAGGAATAGCTATTTCAATGAACAAAAAAATCATAGCTATTAATTCTGATATTAGATTAAAATCAGCTAACAAATACGATATACCTAGCTATGCAATGAACCATTACGTTCTTGGTGGTATTTTTAAAAACATGGTACACTAGTTTATAGTTTTTAAAGAAGCTATGAACGAACTAGAAAAAAACTGTTTTGTCTAAAAAAACTAAACTATAACATAAAAAAAGGGAGTGACTCAAAAATCGTGATTTCGGAGAAATCGATTTTTTTAGAGTCACCCGCACAGTTTATTAGATGTCTAAAAAGCTTTTATAAAGCGGATTTAGATATCAATAAACCACTGCGTCTATGAGTTCTCATATACACTTTTTTTAAGATTTAGGACTTTTTGAGTCAATCTCTTTATTTTTTTATTTAACTTTCAACTTCTTATCTTTTTAATTCTAATACTACATCAGCAGCATTTTGCTAATTGATTACTATGAGTAACAACAATAACACATTTATTATTCTCAACTGCAACTTTTTTTAAGAATATCAATAATTTCTTGTGCAGTATTCTCATCTAAGTTTCCTGTTGGTTCATCAGCAAGAATAATCGGTGCTTCAGATACTAATGCTCTTGCTATAGCTACACGTTGTTGCTGACCTCCAGAAAGTTTCATAACATTACGATTAATCTGCTCTTCTTCCAATCCAAGTTTTAGAAGAATATCCTTATTCACATTTTTCGAAACTAGCTTTTAGATTTTCTAGCGGTGTTAAATAATCAATTAGGTTATAATTTTTGAAATACTAGTGAAATATCTTTTTCGTCTATGTTCACTATATCCTATTTTTTTCAATATTTACGTTATCAAATAAGATTTCCCCACTAGAAGGAGTATCTAACCCAGCTAATAAAGATAATAAAGTTGATTTACCTGCCCCTGATTTTCCTATTATTGCATAAAACTTTCCTACTTCGAAGTTATAAGTAATTCCACTTAGCACTTTAGATCTGCTATTTTCATATAAGTAATCTACATTTTTTTAATTTAAAAATCGACATTTCTTATTCCTCTCTAATTTATTTGCGTTAAAAATTTTTCTTCGGTTTTGTTTTTAATATTGGTAACAATGCAACTACAACTGAAATTATCACAATAGTTATCATAACTATTATCACACCAATGATATTCGAACCATTAATCGAAATTTTAGTTAATTCATCGCTAATTATCTTTGGTAAATCTTCTGAAAAAACTTTCGTAATATTGCTACTTAAATATTTAAGCAATATAAACTCAAAGCCCTAAAGCTGATAAAAAAAGCCGAATATCGTAACCATTAATGTTTCTACAACAAATTGTAAAAATTAAATTGATTTTTACTTATACCTAACGATAGTAACACCCTCAATTTCATATAATCGTTCTCTTATCCAAAAACATGAGCACTAACGATAAAATCACAACTCCTACAATAACACTACCAATTCTAATCACGTTCGTAAGTTTTTGTAACACTTTCAACTGAAGAAGTAACCAATTCATAATTTTTGTTAGATTTTTGAGACTGAAATATTATTTATTCTCAAACTCTCAACATTTTTTTAATAATATCATCTAATTCAGCTGGATTATTAACTCCATACTCTACAGATGTTACTTTGTTATTAGAAGAATAGTCTAATAACTTTTTGGCTAGAGTTATAATCTGTATAAACAGTATTTTCTATAAAATCTGAACTTAATCCTTCAAAATTATTAGTCTTCTCCCTGAAAAAAATTCCAACTACTTCAAATTCAACAGTTTTACCATTTTTGTTCTAATTTAATCTTATCACCTAATTTTAAATTGTTCATTGAAGCAAATTTTTCATGAACTAGGATCTTATTTTTGATCATTTTTCTTCTATATGTCTTCCCTTTTTCTAGTTTCAGAACTTCACTTTTTAAAAATCTATATTATTTTTTTGTAGAAGTTATTCCATTCATCATCACTAAATTATTTTTTTATTTTTCATTTCCTCAGTAATAGTAATATTTTTGATTTTCTTGAACAACTTTTTTTGTCTACTACATTAACAGACTTCGCATAAAGATAGTTCTTCTGATTTACTCCAGCAACTTCATTAATTTTTCTTCAAAGTATCCTTTTCTATTTCCTTATTTGATTTATCTATACTTTCAATAGTAAATCCAAAGTTAACATCTTTATATAGATTTTTTTAGAGATAGTTCCCACAGTTGTGTTTTAATACACTCCCACTCAATAAGAAAAAAACGATATTAAAGTAACAATGAAAAAAATAAAATGCTACTTCTAACTTTTTTTCTAATAATATAAAGATATGCTCTATTTAAAAATACTCATGAGTTTCTCCTTACATTAGTTAATATCGGATAATAAATCTTTTGGTTTTCTATAAGCTAATCTACTAGAACCAACACCTACAGCAACGATAATAACTACAATCCCTACAATGACTACTGTTAGCATATTGCCAAGTCCTACACTTACATCTAGTGCTGTAATAATTTTATTCGCACCTTCAACTTCTGCATTTGCTCCAAGATTAACACCATTAGCCTGACTAGATATAGATTTACTTACCGACTTAATAGACTGTTGTAAAATTTGATTACCTATACTTTGACTTATCGCACTTCCAACAAAAATACGAAGCTATAAAAACTTGGAATACTAATTAGCAGAACCTCAAGAATAAATTGACCAATAATACTTGCTTTTTGTCATACCAATAGCTAAACTAACACCAATCTCTTTTTCTTCTACTGTTTATCCATAAGAATAAAAATTAGAGAAAGAATTACTATACTAAATACTATTGTAGCTATAAATACACCATTAGTTAAACTATATATTGTATCTAATGATTGTTGTAATGCTGGGAAGTTTTTGATTGCTTTTAACAAGCATATATTGTTTCCAGTTAATAGGTAATTTCTTAGCATCGTTAATTATACTATCTACCTTATCTTTTCCATCAACTAAAAAGGTTGCATCTTGATATATTTCTTTTCCATCTTCATAGTTATATAAAGTTTTTAGTAGTTTGAGTATCTGCTATAAAAAAATATTATCATACAGTTCCATGTGACTAGAAGTTACACCTTTATTTTTGCCCCCGAAAATACCAACTACGGTAACTTCTACCTCTTTATCAGATTTTTTTCTCATTATCAGCATCATTTGGATTACCTTTTAATTTTATCTTATCCCCAACTTTAACTTTATTTTTTTCTTAGCAAAACCTTCATGAATTAAAAACAGAGTTTTTATCATCATCTTTAAGATGTCTACCCTCTTGTAACTTAAGTGTCTCAGCAGAGAATCTATTGTCTAATGAAGAATCATTAGTTCCACTTACAATCACAGTTTTAGAGAAAAGTTGTCTTTTGTTTGTTGTTTTTCTCTTCTTGTTGATGATTAGCAAGTTTTAGTGGTTCTAAATCAACTAGATCTGCACTCACATTCATTCTTTTTTTATATTTTTTTCACACCGGAAGATTCTTTATTTTTTTCTATATCTTCTCCGATTAAGTTACCAGCACCTCTTGCAGTACACTGGAGTAGTTTTTTTCTATTAATCTCCATAGAAAAACTACTAGTTATATTCTGGAAAGTTTCTTTAGATAAAGCATCCGTTGATTTTTATTGAAATAGTACTTAAAAATTAATGATGACATTGTTACTAATATCAAAAATAACTAATGACTTAAAAACTTTTCCTAGTTACATATAACCAAGCTTTTAGTTAAAATTGACATTTTTTTACACCTCTTTTTATTTTATTTTTAACTTAAATAGGATTAATAACTATTATCAACCTTTAATTATATGATAACGCTCTTACTTAAAAATATAGCTTATATTATTTATATAAATTTAAAAACACTTAAATATTAGACTTAATAAAAAAATTCAAAACAGTAAAGAATAAAAGTCTTTCCGTTTTGAATTTCTTTATTATATTTTTGGATTAGATTAAGACGTAGCATTTAATTGTTAGAACTCAAAAATCAATTCCCGTTTTATTTCGTTCATAAAAAAACTTCTAACTAATCTATCTCTAACAAGTATATCTGATTGCATATTATATAAATCAATCTGAGCATCAATTATACGGATACATTTATTAGCCAACTCAACACCTTCGGCTTTGTTTAACCTTAATTGTATTTGTACTAAAAATAAAAAAATAAATGCATTAATATGAAAATTAAAATGAGTCAATTTACTATAGTTTGTCTTTAGTAATTCTATAGCTTTTAAACATTTTTTTCTTCAACTTCCTCTGGATATCCTCTTCTAGATAAACATGCTATGGCACTATGCAAAGTGAGCAAAAGCTCTTTCTCCTTTATCGACTGAAAACATATCGCCAATGCCAACAGGTTTTAAATTTTCATCAATAATCCTGCGAACAAATTCAATAGGTAGTTGATCTTCAGTAAGTACTCTAAGCATTAATGTTAGTGTTAACATTTCATTTTTTTGTATGTTTACCCATATTTTTTTTAAATACTCTAAAACAAATTTCCTATTTTTCTAATATAATCTTTGGAACCATACTTTCTTGTAACATTCCAAGGTACTGCTCTATATATAGACGCGTAGTCATTGAGATATTTTTTTCTCAAGAGTCTTAATCGCAAGAGTTTTAATAGCTGAATAATTTCCAGCTTCTTCCAAAGCGTTCGCCTCTCTTAAAAAAAGCCCGATTGATCTATCTCTACAAGAGGCAAATACTCAGAAAAAAATAATCCTGATAACATATACCTATATTTCTTAGTAATTGCTCGAAAACCACTAATGACACACTTGTCTCGTCAGCTTCAAATCTAATTAGTGTTCGAGCAGATATTGCTGTCCCTGCAGCATCTTTCAATCTTATTCCACGTTCTTCCCTAATCTTTTTGAAGATTTTTCCCTTGTATATTTCTTTCATCCATTTAAGTGTCCGCCTCCTAAATAAATCATACGTTAATTATACCATAAATTCTATAATTAATGTATCACAAAAATAAAAAGTAACTGACAACACAACACAGTTACTTTCTTCAATGCCTATATATTTTCCGCTAAATTACACTTGTTTATAAACTTCAAAAAATTAATACTTTTTCTTATATTTATTTTTACTTAAGTATATTTAAATACATAATATTTTTTTCCAAAATTTTGTTAAGTATATATCAATTTAAACTATTTTTTTCTAAATTAATTTTTATGGCAAGTTAACAAAATTATTTTATATTAAACTTCAACTTTCTTTTTCTGTAAATTACTATACTTTTACCCTAGAATATCAATATTAACGAAAAAAACAACCAAAAAGTGTTAACATGATATTTCATCTTTTGTTATAGTAAATAATAAGTACGGACTCCTATAGACATTTTATTATTATAGCATTATTTTTTTCATAAATTAAGTATTGTGTTAAAATTGTCACTTTTGAGCATTTTTATTACATGTATTCAGCTAAAAAAATGACAGATATGTCACTTATTTAAATTTAACACTAAAATTATAGTTTTCATCTATACAATCTTTTTTTATATTTTTTTCAAACGTTTTTCACATCTTTTTATATTTTTATAAATTATTGATAAAACAAATAGAATTTAGATTAATTAATTTAAAAAAACAGTGTTATTTTTGAAAAATATACGTAAGATAATTTAATACTAAAATAATATTTCTATATTTCATTTTTCCTTAAACAATATTATATTTTTTTATGTATACAATATTTCTCTTTAAACTCTACTCTTTTTTTCTAAAGGGAGACACTTAAACTGTTTATTTTTTTAAATTTTTTTCGCCTTAAGTTTCTTGATTATTTTTTTACGAAGTTTTTTTAGCTATACTGTTTCTACCTTTCTTCTGTAGTATATAAGGTATTTAATCCGTTTGAATCAATACTTTTTATGTTATTATTAGGGGATTCATTTAATTTACCTTTTTTTATTATCATTTTTAGATATAGTAGCACCTTTATCTTTGATTACAACCATTGACTTCAGCATTAATTAATATTTATCATTTATTTCTACCCATCTGATAATTGATTTATTTAGTGTTGCCAATAAATTTGGATTATACTATAAAATTTAGAATTTCCTGTATAGATTTTTTTAGCACTTCAATAGTTATTTTTAGATTGTCTATTTCTTTTTCTCCTCCAGCATTTCATTAAGTAAAACGCAATTAATTATTATCTTCGTTTAATACTTCCCATTTATATTTTTTTCTTAAATATAATCTTTTATACGATAAGTATATCACATGAAATCCATAATTCTTCATGTGATTTCAACTAAAAATAAACCTCAAGGCATAACACTTTTATACCTCGAGGGTTCTTTCATATATTAATCTTTATACTAGTTCCATAGATCTTCTAGTAAATGAGTTTGTGTTCTGTCTGGTCCTGTAGAGAAGACAGAAATTTTAACCCCTACTAATTCTTCAATTTTTTCTAGATATTTTCTTGCGTTATCAGGAAGCTCATCAAGTGATGTTACGCCTGTAATATCTTCATCAAATCCTGGTAATGTTTCATAGATTGGTTTACAATCTTTAATGATGTTTTCATTAGCTGGATATTCTGTTAAGATTTCACCTTTGTAGTCATATGCTGTACAGATTTTAATTTCTTTAAGACCTGAAAGTACATCTAGACAGTTTACTGACAGATTAGTCATTCCAGATACACGAGCTGAGTGACGCATTACTACAGTATCAAACCATCCAATACGACGTGGTCGTTTAGTAACTGTTCCATACTCATGACCAACTTCACGAATTGTATCTCCGATTTCATCGAATAATTCTGTTGGGAATGGTCCATCACCCTACACGTGATGTATAAGCTTTTGAGATTCCCAATACTTTTAAGACCGTTTGTTGGTACGAATCCATTACCTACTGTGATTCCCCCTGCAGATGGATTAGATGAAGTAACATATGGGTATGTACCATGATCGATGTCTAGCATAACACCTTGTGCACCTTCAAATAAGATATTTTTATTTTCGTTTTGCGCATCTTCTAATACTTTAGAAGTGTCTGTAACATATTGTACTAATTGTTTCCCATATTCGAAGTACTCATTGAAGATTTCTTCTACTGTAAACCCTTCAGTCTCATAGATTTTTTTCGAATAGTTCATTTTTTTCTTTCAGATTTTGTTCTAATTTTTTTCTTGAATAGAATCAGCATCTAATAAATCAGCTATACGGATACCACAACGTTTATATTTATCTACATAACATGGTCCGATACCTTTTTTTAGTAGTACCAATTTTATTTTCTCCACGACGAGTTTCTTCAACCTCATCAAGTTTTTAAGTGATATGGTAATACTACGTGTGCTCTATTAGAGATTCTTAATCCATTACAAGTCACTCCACTTTCTTTTTAGTCTATCGATCTCACTGCAAATCCATTTTAGGATCTACTACTAGACCATTTCCGATAATTGAAAGTTTTTCTTCATTAAAAAAATTCCAGATGGGATTAATTGAAGTTTGTAAGTTTTTCCATCAAACTTAATAGTATGGTATGCGTTGTTCCTCCTTGATAACGAGCAATTACATCAGCACGTTCTGCTAAAAAAGTCGGTAATTTTACCTTTACCTTCATCTCCCCATTGTGAACCTACTACTACGATTATTGACATAAATTACGCCTCCTGAAAGCAATTATTTTTTTCCATTAATAATTATAACATAAATACAGACGTTTACAACCATTTTCTATAAAAAAACTCAAAAATTATCGGACGATTTATCTTGTTTTTCATACTTTGTTCACTTTTATACGTTTCTATAAAAAAACAATTGACATTTTTTTCTGTGTTACCTGATATAAAAAAATTATAAATAAAAAAACAACTCGAAAAAAATAGCATAATCTATTTTTTTCGAGTTACTTGTTATTAATATGTTATTAGAAGATTCCTAAAATTGTTTCTGTTTCTTCATCGATATCGATATTTAATGCACTTGGTACTTTTTGGAAGTCCCGGCATTGTTAATACTTTATTCGCATAAGCTACTACGAATCCTGCACCACTACGTAGTTTAACATCGTTAATAGTAATGGTAAATCCAGTAGGGACGACCTTTAATTTTTTTGCATTATCTGTTAGTGACGCTGGAGTTTTTGCCATACATACTGGTAAGTTCTTGAATCCAAGATTTTCTATTTTCTCGATTTCAGCTTTAACTTCATCAGAGAAGTTAACTCCATCAGCTCCATAAATCTCACGACATATTGTTTCGATTTTTTTCAGTAATTGAAGCTTCATCTTTGTATAATAATTGTAGTTCTTTGTCATTTCCTTCTACAGCTTTTTACCACTTTTTTTCTGCTAGGTCTATTCCACCAAGACCACCTTTTTTTCCCATACTTCTGTACGAGAGAATTCTACGCCTTGTTCTTTTGCCCAGTTTTCTAAGAACGCTAATTCTTTTTCTGTATCAGTAACGAATACATTTAGAGCTACTACTATTGGTAAATTGAATTTACGTAAGTTTTCGATATGTTTTTCTAGGTTTTGAACACCTTTAGCTAACGCTTCTAAGTTTTCTTCTTTTTAGATCTTTTTCTTCAATGTCTCCGTGTAATTTTAGTGCTTTAACTGTTGCTACTACGACAGCTGCTTTTGGGTTTAAGTCCTGCTTTTACGACATTTAATGTTTAAGAATTTCTCAGCTCCTAAGTCTGCTCCAAATCCTGCTTCTGTAATTACGTAATCAGCGAATTTTTAACGCAGTTTTTTTGTAGCTAAGATTGAGTTACATCCGTGCGCAATGTTTGCAAATGGTCCACCATGAATAATCGCTGGGTTGTTTTTCTAATGTTTGGACAATATTCGGTTTAATCGCATCTTTTAATAATGAAGTTATAACACCTTCAATTTTTCAAATCTTTTTAAGTAAACAGGTTCACCTTTTTGTTGTAAGCAACAAGAATATTACTTAATTTTTTTCTTTAAGATCTCCTAATCCTTCTGATAAACATAAGATTGCCATGATTTCACTAGCTACTGTAATATCAGAATCCATCAAGACGTTCTAAGTCAGTTCCAGCATTAACTTTAATATGACGTAAATCACGAGCGTTCATATCCATAACGCGATTAAAGACGATTTTATCTATTTCTAATTCGTTTCCTTGGAATACGTGGTTATTTACTAATACTGCGATTGCATTGTGAGCTGTAGTAATAGCATGCATATCTCCAGTAAAGTGAAGGTTAATGTCTTCCATCGGTACAACTTGCGCATATCCTCCACCAGCTGCTCCACCTTTTTCTTCCTAATACAGGACCTAAAGATGGTTCACGTAATGCTACACAAGATTTTTTTCCCGATTTTATTTAATCCATCAGATAAACCGATAGTTACAGTACTTTTTCCCTTCACCACTTGATGTTGGGTTAATAGATGTAACTAATACTAGTTTTTGCATCTTCACTAATATCTTTTTTTAATATTTTTTTGTTTGGATTTTTTTGCTTTATGATTTCCGTATAATATTAAATCTTCTTCTTTTTATCCCTAATTTACCTGCTACTTCAGCAATATGTTTTTCACATTCATTTGAAATTTGAAAGTCTGACTTCATTTAATCTACCTCTTTTTCTTTGAGCTTTATTTTATTATTTTTAATCTTCCAATCTCGGAATACGTTTGTATATTTTATCAATATTTACAAGGTGTACATTTAAATCGAAACAACTATCTAATACTTCTTTAGAAACTGTATTTTTTTAATAGTTTCGTTTTCTTCTAGAAGTTCTCTAAATGGAATACCTTCGAACCAAGATTTCATCGCAAGTGGTTGTACTAAGTCGTATGCTTCTTCACGAGAGAATGAGTATTTTTCGATAAGGTTACTCATAGTTCTTTGAGCGAAAAATCACACCGTTAGTGGCATAAATATTTTTTTAATCATGTTATCTGTAAATACTGTTAGATTTTTTTCACAACATTAGTAAATCTATTTAACATGTAGTCTAATAATGTCGTTGCATCACTACTTAAGATTCTTTCCGCACTTGAGTGAGAAATATCACGTTCATGCCATAGCGGAATGTTTTCGTATGCTGCAAACATATATCCACGCATGATTCTAGCGCATCCTGCCATGTTCTCACTTGAAATCGGATTACGTTTATGAGGCATTGCACTTGAACCTTTTTGATTTTTCGAGAAGAATTCTTCTGCTTCTCTTACTTCTGTACGTTGTAGGTGACGAATTTCCACCCCAATTTTTTTCGATTGAACTTGCGATTAATGCTAAAGTTGCATAGTAATCAGCATGTCTATCACGTTGAAGTGTTTGTGTTGAAATATTACTTGATTCAATTCCTAATTTAGCACAAACATAGTCTTGTACTTCTGGTGGTGTATTTGAGAATGTACCTACAGCTCCAGAAATTTTTCCTACTTCAATAATTTTTCTTACTTCATTGAAACGTTTGATATGACGGTTAAATTCATCATAATAAAGAGCAAATTTTAATCCAAAAGCTGCTAATATCAGCATGCACTCCATGAGTACGTCCGATACATGGTGTGAATTTATATTGTAGTGCTTTTTCCTTTAATACTTCTTGGAAATTTAATAAATCTCTGTAAAGTATATCATTAGCTTGTTTATATAAATATCCATAAGCTGTATCAACAACATCAGTAGATGTTAATCCATAGTGCACCCATTTTTTTTCATCACCTAGGTAACTAGAAACATTACGAGTAAATGCCACTATATCATGCTTTGTTTCTTTTTCTAATTCTAAAATACCTGGTAGGTCAAATTTTGCATTAGCGAATAATTTTTCAACGTCTTCTTTTGGTACAACACCTAATGTACTCCAAGCTTCTGTCGCATAAAGTTCTACTTCTAAATATGCTTTAAAACGATTCTCATCGCTAAAGATATTACGCATTTCTTCTCTACTATATCTTTCAATCATTGCAATAATCTCCTGATGTTCTATTTTTTCAATCGGTCTATATCAAAATACTATAAAGACAAGTGACCAATATCTTTTCTGTAAAATAGTTCTTCACATTCTATTTTTACTATCTCATTATACACTTTTTCATATGCTTCTTGCAAGCTCTTTCCTTGCGCACAAATTAATAATACACGTCCACCATTAATTACTATATCATCACCTACACGCTTAGTCCCCATATGGAATACTGGTGTAGTGACTTTATCCAAGTCGTGTATTACAGCTCCCTTTTCACTATGTTCTGGATATCCTTTCGCTGCCATTACAACACCGATAAAAAGCATCCTCACTCCATTTCAACTCTACTTCTTTACCATCTATAATATTATTTGCTATTTCATATAAATCACTCTCTAATGATAGAAGTAAAAATTTCACTTTCTGGATCCCAAAACGAACATTAAATTCGATAGTTTTTACTCCGTCATGACATTTCATAAGACCGGCATACAGTATACCGTAAAATGGCATTCCTTCATCACTCATAGCATCGACCATAGGTTGAACTATATTTCTAACACCTTCATCAATGTCATCTTGAGTAATTTTCTTAAGTGGTAGATATGCTCCCATACCTCCAGTATTTAAACCTTCATCATTATCAAATGCACGTTTGTGATCTTGTGCAATTTCCATTGGATAAACTTTTTCTATCAGAGACAAAACACATCAACGAAAATTCTTCACCTTGAAGAAATTCTTCGATAACAACACTAGAGCCTGCCTTATTGAATTTAGCATTACACATCATTTCTTTAAGTTCAGCTTGTGCTTCTTCTAGAGTATTTGCTATTATTACACCCTTACCTGCTGCTAGTCCGTCTGCTTTAAGGACAATAGGTGCTTTTTGCTTATTTAAGTACTCTTTTGCTTGTTCATAATCGTTAAAACTTTCATATTTAGCTGTAGGGATATTGTATTTTCTCATCATCATTTTTTTGAGAATACTTTGCTTCCTTCTAATTGCGCTGCAAGTTTAGAAGACTCAAAGGCGCGAACACCTACTTTTTGTAGTTCATCTACTAGACCATTAACTAATGGTACTTCTGGTCCAACGAAAACAAGGTCGATACCATTTGTTTTTGCGTAGCTTGGTATTTGGTCTTCTGTTAATGCTACACATACTCCAAATTCTTCGACTGCAGGATTAATTCCTGCCATATGTACTTCATGACCTTCTTTATGAAATTTATAAGCGATAGCGTGCTCTCTACCGCCGCTTCCTACTACTAATACTTTAGCCATATTAGTGTTTAAAATGGCGTATTTTACTGAAGACCATCGCCACACCTTTTCTCATTACATGCATCTATGCTTTCTTGATCTCGTATAGATCCTCCTGGTTGCACTATCGCAGCAATACCGTAATCAGCCGCAATATCAGCACTATCTCTCATCGGGAAGAATGCATCAGAAGCTAGCACTGCACCTCTTGCTTTTTCCCCTGCTTGTTCTAAAGCTATTTTACATGAACCTACTCTATTCATCTGACCAGCACCAATCCCTAAAGTTTGTCCATTTTTTACTACTACTATTGCGTTTGATTTAACGTGTTTTACTACTTTTAAACCAAATTCAATATCTCTTTGTTGACTTTCATCAACTTTTTTCTCAGTTACACTTTCATATTCATCAGCAAGTTTATCATTAAAAATCTTGTACTAAGATTCCACCACGAACACTTTTTAATTTGTTGTTCATGATTATTATTTTTTTCTGATAGTTTATAGATACGTAAATTTTTTTCTTTTTTTAGTTAGTATCTCTAACGCTTCTTCATCATAATCTATTGCTAGTATAATTTCTAAAAAGATACTGTGCATTTTTCAGCAGTTTCTTTATCTACTTTGCCATTTACTGCAACGATTCCTCCGAAGATAGATACAGGATCCGCTTCATACGTTCTACTATATGCTTCAAATACAGAATTCCCTGTCGCTACACCGCATGGATTCATGTGTTTGACAGCAACACATGTAGTTTCATCAAACTCTGCAAGAATATCCAGTGCTGCAGAAGCATCTTGAATATTATTGTATGACATTTCCTACCATGAAGTTGCACAGCATTTTTGTAAAGCATAGCTTTCATTATTATCTTGTACGTAGTGATATGCTTTTTGATGAGGGTTCTCCCCGTAACGAAGACTATCTTGAAGTTTATACGATAATGTTAATTTTTCAGGTACTAAATTATCTTTTTTATTAAAGTAATTAGCGATAGCTGCGTCATAACTAGCTGTAGTATTAAATACTTTAATCGCTAAAGCACGACGTGTTTCATACGTTATGCCACCTTGTTCAAGTTCAGAAAGTACTCTATCATAGTCATTAATATCAGTAACTACCGCTACATCATTAAAAGTTTTTTTAGCAGCACTTCTTAGCATACTAGGACCACCGATATCAATATTTTCGATAATCTCCTCTTCACTAACACCTTCTTTTTTTACAGTAGCTTCAAATGGATATAAGTTTACACAAACTAAGTCAATATATTCAATATTATTTTTCAGCTACATGTTTATTGTGAAGTTCATTACCACGTTTTGATAGTAATCCACCATGAATTTTAGGGTGCAAAGTTTTTTTACACGACCTTCTAAAATTTCTGGAAAATGCGTAACATCCTCAATACTAATACAACTTACTCCGTTATTTTTTTCAAATGAGTATAAGTTCCACCTGTACTAATAACTTCGAAACCATGTTTTTCTAAACCTTTTTGCAAATTCTACAATATTTGTTTTATCACTTACACTTATTAATGCTCTTTTTAGTCATAGTGCCTCCTCAACTAAATTCAATATTACTTCTGGATATAATTTATGTTCTAGCTTATGTACTTTTTCAGTAACAGTTTCTAAAAAGTATCTTCATCTGAAACTTCAAATGATCTTTTGTGCAATCACTTCTCCACCATCAAGTTCTTCATTTACATAATGAATACTAATTCCTATCTCTTTCTCACCTGCATTGAACGCTTGTTCGATAGCATCTTTACCTTTTAAATTTTTGGTAATAATGATGGGTGTAAATTAAGTATTGTTTTTTTATATTTTTTTCTAAGAAATAAGGTGAAATAATTCTCATATATCCTGCTAAAAAAATATAGTCTAAATCTTTAACTTCCTCAAAAATTACACTTTCATATGCTTCTTTGGACTCGAAATCTTTCGCAGAGAATATAAACACCTTAATATTTCTATCATGTGCTTTTCTAATAACCGCTGCATCTTTCCTATCACATACTAAAAAGCTCAATTGAAATTTTGTCTTTTTAATCTTTCATCATCAGCAATTTTCTCAAAAATTGCTTCCTGTTCCTGATGCAAATATCGCTACTTTCTTCATACTATTTTTTTATTCCACTTTCATCTGTTACTTCTCCAATTACAAACGCATTATCTATTAATGATAAAGTTTTATCTACGTCTTCCTTGTTTACTATTAATGCCATTCCTACACCCATATTAAAGATGTGGTACATTTCTTCTTCATCGATTTTTACCTTTTTTTCTTGTAGATACTTGAATACCGCTGGTACTTCATATGAATTTTTATCAATCTTCATACCTAATCCATCTTTTTAAAAGCACGAGGTAAATTCTCATGGAAACCTCCTCCAGTAATATGAGCTATTCCAGCTACTTTTACCTCTTCTAGTACTTTAAGTACTTCTTTTACATAGATTTTAGTAGGTGTTAATAATATTTTTTTCCTACTGTACTTCCGTTAAATTCTTCGTTTAAACCAATATTATTATCTTTTTAAAATTTTTTTCTTACTAAAGAGAAGCCATTAGAATGTACCCCACTTGACGGAAGACCAATCACAACTTGTCCAGCTTTTGTATTTTTCAGTACTTAATAATAGTTCTTTTCTTGGGCACCTACGCAGAATCCAGCAATATCATATTCCCCGTCTTCATAAAATCCTGCCATCTCAGCAGTCTCTCCACCGACTATCGCACAATCTGCTTGAACACAACCTTCCGCAACTCCTTCAACTATCGCTTCCACTTGTTCAGGGTAGTTCTTACCTACCGCTAGATAATCTAGGAAAAAAATAATGGGAATAGCACCTTGAGCAAGTATATCGTTAGCACACATCGCTACTACATCGATACCTATAGTATTATGAATATCTAATTCGAATGCAAGTTTTAATTTTGTACCTACACCGTCAGTACCACTAACTAATACAGGATTTTTTTAAAGTTATAACTACTAAGGTCGAACGCTCCCCCAAAAACCACCAATAGCTGACATCATACCAAGATTTTTTTAGTACGAGCTACGTGTTTTTTTAATACGTTCTACACTCTCATAACCTGCTTGTAGACTTACACCACTTTCTTCATACTTTTTTTACTCATTACATTCTACCTCTCTCTTTTAGAAATTGTTTTTGAATATCTGTCATTGAACTAACATAACTTTCTTCATAGTCATATAGCCCTGCTGAATAATCTCCGTTATAGCACTCCATACATAAGCCAGTATACGGTGCATCATAGTTTAAACCAATAGAGTCTATTAATCCTTGTTCACTTAGAAATCCTAGAGAATCTGCTCCAATAATTTCACATATTTCTTCATTTGTTTTGTTTGCTGAAATAAGTTCTTCTGTAGTAGATATATCTATTCCATAAAAAAACTCGGAAACATAAGTGGTGGACAAGCAATTCTTACGTGTACTTCTCTTGCTCCCGCTTCTTTTTAACAATTGAACTATTCTCTTACTAGTAGTCCCTCGTACAATCGAATCATCGACTAAGACAATACTCTTACCTTGAACTACACCTCTAACCGCTGATAGTTTCATTCTTACACCTTGTTCACGAAGTTCTTGAGTAGGTTGAATGAATGTACGAGCAACATATTGATTTTTTTAATTAATCCCATTTCATATGGAAGTCCACTTTCTTCTGCATAACCACTGGCTGCAGATAAAGATGAGTTAGGAACCCCAATTACCATATCGGCATCTGGTGTAGGTTGTTCTTTAGCAAGTGTACAGTACTGTTCTTTTTCTCGCGCTGTGAACGTTAATACCAGCAATATTAGAATCAGGTCTAGCAAAGTAAACATATTCCATCGCAGCTATAGCTACTTGTGTATCCTCAGTATATTTTTCAATTCTAATACCTTTATCATTAATAGTAACTAACTCTCCAGCACCTACATTACATACGAACTCAGCACCTACGATATCCAATGCACAAGTCTCGCTTGCCGCAACATACGCTCCATTTTTCATCTTACCTATCACTAAAGGTCTAAAACTATTTGGATCTACCGCACCGTAAAGAGTTCTTTCAGTTAAAACTAAATACGTAAATCCACCTTTAATAATATTCAAACTTTCTTTAAGTTGTTCTTTAAAAGTTTCTTTTTACTTCTTCTAATAAGATGAATAAGTACTTCTGTATCAGAAGACGAATGGAATATTGCACCTTGTTCTTCTAATTCTTTTTCTTAAAGTTTTTCGCATTGATTAAGTTACCATTGTGGCAAATACCAACACTCATATCATAGAAATGAAATAGAAATGGTTGGATATTTTTGGATACTATTGCTACCGCTAGTTGCATATCTAACATGCCCAATAGCACTCTCTCCTACTAATCTTTCTAATTTCTCTTTATCACGAAATACTTCTGATACTAGACCTAGGTCACGATGTCCTCGTAATTTAGTACCTTCTTTAGAAACTATTCCAGCTCCTTCTTGACCTCTGTGTTGTAAACTATGTAAACCAAAATATGTCACATTACTAGCTTCAGGATGTCCCCAAATACCAAATACTCCACATTCTTCATTAAGACTACGCATTTTTTTAATCTCCTTAAAAACTTCTTCATAAGCTTCCATTACTGAACCTAAATCTCTTCTAAATCTATCTTTGTCTAATTTCTCATTTGTATCCTTATCCCAAAGACGACATGTATCTGGAGAAATTTCATCAGCTAAGATAATTTCACCATCTTTAGTTTTTTTCCAAATTCAATTTTGAAATCGACAAGTACTAAGTTTGCATCTAAGTACAATTTTTGTAATAGTTCATTGATTTTTAAAGCTTGAGTTCTGATATTTTCTAACTCTTCTTCTGTAACAATTTCTAATGCAACTGCATGATCATTGTTTATTAATGGATCATTTAGTTCATCATTTTTTTATAACTTAACTCAAAGACTGGTTTTTTTAATTTTTTTCCTTCTTCAAGTCCATATTTTTGCCATAGAACCTGCTACTATATTACGAACAATTACTTCTAAAAGGCACTATCGTTACGTGCTTACAAATTTGGTCTGTTTCGTTAACTTTTCTAATGAAGTGAGTTTTTACACCTTGTTTTTTTCCAGATGCTCGAAGATTAATGAAGTAATTGTATTATTAAATACTCCTTTACCTTCAAATTCTTCTTTTTTTACACCGTTGAAGGCAGTAGCACTATTTTTATAATGCACATATATTTCATCATTGTTTTTCACATTCGAACAGTTGTTTAGCTTTTTCCTTCGTATAAAAAGTTTCATTATTTTTCTTCCCCCTTTGAAGTAATTCACACCATTTTTTTGAAAAATATCTTGTTTTACTTTTTATTGTATTTGTTTTTATATAATGTAGCTCCGTATCTTTCGCTGTGTCCCATTTTTTTCCTAGGATAAGACCATCTTCACTAATTAATCCTTCAGTAGCTAGAACTGATCCGTTAGGATTGAAACGACCATTTAATGTAGCATTACCATCGAAGTCACTATATTGGAAAGCTACAAGATGTTTAAATTTGTTAATATTAAGTCCTACAACTTTACCTTCACCATGACTGAATACTACCTCGTGTTGATCTCCAATATTGAAATCTTGTAACCAAGGTGAGTTAGTATTAGCTACACGAGTAAAGGCTGTAGTTGAAATATGTTCATAACTATCATTTCTGTATAGTGTTAGGTCATCTTCTGCCAACTCTCTAACCTCTCCATAAGGTAATAGTCCTGATTTAAGCAATGCTTGGAATCCGTTACACACACCTAAGATTAATTTTTTCTGTGCAAGGTGTTTATGAATCGCATCCTTAACTTTTTTTCATTTTTTTAAGAAGTTTACAATATATTTAGCACTTCCATCTGGTTCATCCCCACTTGAGAATCCTCCGAGGGAACATAATGATATGAGACTGTTCGATAGCTTTTGTGAACTCTTCTATTGATTGCTCAATATCATTTTCACGAGTATTTCTAATAACTACTGTAATAGGTGTAGCTCCAGCTTCTAAGAAGGCTTTTTCACTATCATATTCACAGTTTGTACCAGGGAACACTGGTATAACTACTTTTACATCTTCTACATATTCTGGATAATATTTTTTTCTCTTTATATTCTGTATGAAGATTTTCAACATTACCTTTATCTTCATTTTTGATATAATGGATAAACTTTATTTAGTGTTTTTTTGTGTATGCTTCGTAAATATCTTTATGCATAAACACTTCGTTATTAATTATAATTCTTTCACTAACTTTTCCTAATTTTTTTCAAACGGTAGTTCAACCGTTGCTTCTACTACAAGAGACGCTGGATCAAAGTTAAGAATGTTTTCTTTTTAACTTCAAAACCAAGATCATTACCAAGTGACATTTTTTTACTAATGAAGCGGCAATACTTCCTTCTTCTTGTACATATGCAGATACTATCTTACCTTCTTTAATATACTTATGAACAAGTTCGTAATTTTCTAAAGTTTTTCTTAATATCTGGATATCCTTTTTCATCTTTTTCTACAGGAACATAGTATAATTTATTGCCAACTTCCTTCAATTCAGGAGTTATTACATCAGCTATTTTTACAGGTGTACAAGCAAATGAAATTAATGTTTCAACTACATTTAAGTCATTGAAAGTACCTGACATACTATCCTTACCACCGATACTTGGTCTACCAATTTCTTTTTTTGAGCATAAATACTTCCTAATAAACTTTGAGTAACTTTACCCCATTTAGTACTATCAGTTCCTAATTTTTTTCGAAGTATTCTTGGAATGAGAAGTATAAACTATCTTTATTTCCACCTACTGCATAAACTTTAGCTACCGATTCTAACACCGCATAAATAGACGATAGGAATGGTGAGTAGTATGAAATTTTTTTGGAATAAATCCATAAGTTAAGATTGTCGCAGTATCACTTGTTGTATGTAATGTTGGTAAGGCTTGAACACTTGCTTGAACTGGTGTAAGTTTATGTTTACCAGCAAATGGCATAAGAACTGTAGTTACACCAATTGATGAGTCAAATTTTTTTGAGCAAGACCTTTTTGACAAGTTACATTTAATTCCCCTAACTCGCTTAAGATATTTTCACGAGTCACTTCTTTATTTAAGAATGGATTAGCTGCCGTATTATCTTTCATTGTAACTGATGATTTTTGGCGAACACCACTTGTTTCTAAGAAATCAGCACTCATATCAACAACTTTCTCATCGTTGTAATACATTTCTAATCTACGTCTATTAGTTATCGTAGCAACATGAGCGTATTCAATATTTTCTTTCTCACATTCACGAACAAATGCATCATAGTCTTTTTTTATCAATAGCTACTGCCATACGTTCTTGAGATTCACTAGTTGCTAATTCTGTTGCATTTAAGCCTTGATATTTAGTAAGAACTTTTTCTAAATGAATTTCAATACCGTCAGAAAGCTCACCTATAGCTACACAAACACCACCAGCACCAAAGTCATTACATTTTTTAACAAGTCTTGTAACTTCTGGTTTTCTAAATAAACGTTGTAATTTACGTTCTTCTGGAGCATTACCTTTTTGAACTTGGCTAGACATCGTATTTAATGAATCGTTAGTATGTTCTACACTTGAACCACTCGCACCTTGAATACCATCACGACCAGTTCTACCACCTATCATTACAACTATATCACCATCGACAAGTGTTTCACGTTTATAATCTCCATCCTTAACAGCTCCGACTACTGCACCAACTTCCATATGTTTAGCTACATAACTATCATCATATAATTCACGAACAAAAAGTAGTCGCAAGTCCAATTTGGTTACCATATGATGAATTACCATGTGCAGTTCCTTTAGCTATATCTACTTGAGGAAGTTTATGTTTTAAAAGTATCTTCACGTTTTTTTGTAATACATTACCACTTCCTGAAATACGCATAGCTTGATAAACGTAACTACGTCCTGATAGTGGGTCTCTAATAGCTCCCCCTATACAAGTACTCGCTCCTCCAAATGGTTCGATTTCACTTGGGTGGTTATGAGTTTCATTTTTGAATTGGATTAACCAACGTTCTTTTTCACCATTATTTTCTATAGTAGTAAAGAATGAACATGCATTAATCTCTTCACTTACTTCAATATTTTTCATCTTTTTAATACTTTTTACATGATATTTACCGATAATACTCGCCATATCCATAAGCGTGATAGGTTTTATCATTACGTTTAAGTTCACTACGGACGTTTAAGTAATAATCAAATGCGTCTTGCATCTCTTTTTTTGGAAAAGTTCTGACTCAATTTTTAACTTCATCCAACACAGTTTCAAATGTAGTGTGTCGGCAGTGATCACTCCAGTAACAATCTAATACATAGATTTCAGTTTCAGTTGGTACGCGATCTTCTTTTTTTGAAGTAATCTTGGATAAATACTAAATCTTCAATATTCATCGCTAGAGAAAATTCTTTTTTTAAGACCAAGTAACGCATCTTTGTCAAACTCTAAAAATCCAGCTAAATCTTTTAGCTGTTTTGGAGTAGAATCTAATGTAAAGTCAAGAATTGATAAATCTTTTTTTACGAGCTTCAATAGGATTTACTAAGTAACTTTCAACAAGTTCTAATTGTTCATCTGTTAACTGTTTATTAAAAAGAACTAGCTTACCACTTCGTACAGTTGCTTTACTTTTTGAGTTAAGCAATCTTATGCTTTCTTTTTGCGCTGTCAGCTCTTTGATCGTATTGAGCAGGTAACACTTCATAAGCGAAGTACTTTCCATCATTAATCTCAATATCTTCAAATACTTCATCGACAACAATCTCAGAAAAACACAGAAGTTTTAGCTAGTTCATAAGTTTCTTCATCAATATTAAAGACATCATAAATTACATACAACTCTACAGAGTCAAGACCTAGATTAAACTCTAAGTTCAGGTTATCTCTTAGCTGTAATTCTTCTTTATTATATCCATTACGTTTCTTTACAAAAATTCGTTTTATTAGTCATGTTCTCCTCCTAAAAATTACATCACCGTAAAAATTAATATGTCCTATTTTTTTCTATCTTGACGTGGTTCTTTTTTTCATACAAGTGTAAGTAACCACCTTTATTTTTTTATACACATCTATATAATAATCTAAGTCTTGACCTAGGATATTATATAATGTCGTTTCTTTATTCTCTATCTTACCAACTTTTTAAGCCGCAAATAGCCTCAATATGAGCTCTAAATTGACTCTTAGTAGCACTTTTGCATCGTTATATGTCCTGAATTGTGAACTCGTGGTGCTATTTCATTAAAAAAATAACTTTTTCCTTCACTTATAAAAAAACTCAACAGTAAGTACTCCGTAATAGTCAAAATTACTAAGAATTCTTTTCGTATACTCTATTGCAAGAGCTTCTTGCTCCTTAGTAGCTGTAGTAGGTACTTTCGAACGATATAGTATATTATTTCTATGTTCATTTTCTACTACTGCAACGATATTAACCTCTTCTTTATCTTTAACCGCTACTACCGAGATTTCTTTATCAAGTTTAACGAACTCTTCTAGTAACGTATGTGGTTCTACTTCTTCACTAGAGCTTATTTTTTTCTGACCTTTTCCATCATAACCAAAAACGTACAGTTTTCATTAAATAAAGGCTTAGTTATTTCTACATTAGTATCTTCTTCAATATATATATAGTCTACTGTTGGAATGTCTAGTTTTTCTAGCAAATTCTTTTTCATAATATCTGTGCTGAGTAGTTCTTAACACTTCTGCACTTTGGACAATGTTATACTTTTTCTCTAGCTTTTCTAAAGAAGCGGCATCAATATTCTCGAATTCAAAAGTAACGACATCACTAACTGAACATAACTTTTCAACACTTGCGAAATCATTGAACTCCGCTTGAATAAACACATCGCTAAATATCTTAGCACAACAACTGTCACTAGGATCTAAAAACAGCAATTTTATAGCCCATCTCCTTAGCACTCATAGCAAGCATTCTTCCTAGTTGACCACCACCGATTATTCCAATAGTTTTTTTCCTGGTAAAATTGTCTTTATCATAGTTTCATCTCTTCCAATACTATTCTTTCTTGTTCTTTCTTGAATTGTTCGTACTTATCAGCATATTTTTTTCATTAGTAATTCCTAGTATTGATAAAAGCACTAATAGCAGCATTTTTTTAGCTCCTGCTACCCCAATTGCCATAGTTAAGACCGGTACACCTGCAGGCATCTGAACTATTGAATACAATGAGTCAACTCCACTAAGAACACTAGATTTAATCGGAACACCAATAACTGGTAATGTCGTCATAGAAGCAACCATCCCAGGGAGATGTGCTGCACCACCTGCAGCTGCTATGATTAATGAATAACCATTTTTTTCTTCGCATTTTTTTAGAAAAATTCAACTAAAAGATCAGGCGTTCTATGTGCACTTACTACTTTTTTTATCAAAAGGAATTTCAAACTCTTCTAACAACTTACAAGTTTCTTCCATCGTTGTATAATCCGACTTCGAACCCATAATTACCGCAACTTTCATACTTTAAGCTCCTTTTTTTCATTTAAATGTACGTTATTTAATTTTATATTCACATGGTTTATTTTTTTATCGTACGTCTACAATTTAAATTATACTACTTGTTTAAATTTTTTTATCAAGTACAAACAGAATAAAAAAATCGGATATTTTTTTATTTTTTTATAAATAATATTTAAGATTTTATGAACTTTTCAACCTATTCATTTATTTATACTGTTTATTTACATAAGAAATACAGACATTTGATTATGTTATTCTAAGTACGTACTAGAATTATTATACAAAAACACTCAGAACTTATGTTCTGAGTGTCCATTTAATTAGAATTTAATTTTTTTCTTCGATATATTGTTTTTAATTCAGCGATTGGAATACGAGTTTGTTCCATAGTATCTCTATCACGAACAGTTACCATTCCATCATTTTCTGATTCGAAGTCGTAAGTGATACAGAATGGAGTACCAACTTCGTCTTGTCTTCTATATCTCTTACCAATTGAACCAGTTTCATCGAAATCAACCATGAAGTCTGCAGCTAATTGTTGATATACTTCAACAGCTTTATCACTTAATTTTTTAGAAAGTGGTAATACTGCAGCTTTAAATGGAGCAAGAGCTGGGTGGAATTTAAGAACTGTACGAGTATCATTTTCTCCAACCTCTTCTTCGTTGTATGCATCACATAAGAATGCTAAAAGAACACGATCAACCCCTACAGATGGTTCGATACAATATGGGATGAATTTTTCATTTGTACTTAAGTCTTGATAAGTTAAATCTTGACCAGAGTGTTCCATATGTTGTTTTAAGTCGTAATCTGTTCTTGAAGCAATACCCCAAAGTTCTCCCCAACCAAATGGGAATTTGAACTCGATATCTGTAGTTGCATTAGAATAGTGTGATAATTCTTCTTTATCATGGTCACGTAAACGGATATTTTTCTTTAGTCATACCTAGGTCTAATAAAAAAATTTCTCACAACTGTTTTTTTCCAAGTTGTGTGCCAATCTAATTCTGTTCCTGGTTCACAGAAGAATTCTAATTCCATTTGTTCGAATTCACGAGTACGGAAGATAAAGTTCCCTGGTGTAATCTCGTTACGGAATGATTTTACCAATTTGTCCAATACCGAATGGTAATTTCTTACGCATACTACGTTGAACGTTTTTGAAGTTAACGAAGATACCTTGTGCTGTTTCTGGACGTAGGTAAATTTGGCTCGTAGAATTTTCTACTACACCTTGGTTTGTTTTGAACATTAGGTTAAATTGACGAATGTTAGTGTAGTCATGGCTACCACATTCTGGACATTTAATGTTTTCACGATCGATAATAGCTTCTAATTCTTCAAATGGAAGACCATCAACTACTACATCTTCATTTTTTTCATTGAAGTAGTATTCTTCTATTAGTTTATCAGCACGAAGACGTGATTTACAAACTTTACAGTCCATCATAGGATCGCTGAAGTTACCTACATGTCCTGATGCTTCCCAAGTACGTGGGTTCATGAAAATAGCTGCATCTAACCCTACGTTATATGGTGATTCTTGAATGAATTTTTTCCACCATGCTTTTTTTACGTTATTTTTTTAATTCTACACCTAGTGGACCGTAATCCCAAGTATTAGCTAATCCACCATAAATTTCAGAACCTTGAAATACGAATCCTCTATTTTTTTGCTAGAGATAAAATCTTCTCCATTGTTGTTTCCTCCTTATTAATAAAAATATAAAAAGCCCTAGATATGCCGAAGCACATCTAGGGACGAAATAATTTCACGGTTCCACCCTGATTAGTAAAAAAACTCAACTTTAACAATATTAAATTGTATTTAATGCCAATATTGTTGCTGAACTTTCACCATCATCAGCTCGCTTACTTATATTACATTCTATCACTAAATTTATAAATTTTCAAGTGTAACAATTGAAAATTTGTGAAATTTATTATATAGGTTTACATTTTTTTATGTTCTCTTAATTATTTCAACATTAAAAAATTTAATTCAAAGGAATTACTTTTTGCTCTAATTCTGCTTTTTTTGTTTATATTCTGGTAATTTAGATTCAGTTGCTTCTGTGTATAATACAGCTTTTTCCGTATGTGCCTACTAATGCTTCAGAATTTCCTGAAGTTCCAAAAATCTTGAGCAACAGTTACCCATCCACGAGGCTGTTTTTGGATTCTTGAATGCCGCAATTCCCATATGTGTTAAATCAGGATTGATTAATGATCCATAGTGACCAGTTTGTCCTGTTACTGCATCACCATTTTTTTCTTTTTTTAATATAATCAGTTTTTTTCTGAATACCATTGTTGAATTCCTTCCATAATTCCCCTGAAATTCCATGCTAGGTTTTCAGCATACAACCATGACGACGCATCTGTAAAGGCAGTATTAATTCCTTTATCTGTTAAACGTCTATGTGCTACTGTAACAGATGCTTCTGCAGCACGTACTAATGCAGTTTTTTTCTAATTCTGTCGACCATTTGATTGGCACATATTTAGCAACTAAACCTTGGTCTGCTGCTTCTTTACGGATTCGGTTAATTTCTGTTAAAATAGCGTCTTTATTTGGAGCTTCAAACTCACCTTTAAGTCCAACTATAACATTTCCAGAGTCTGCTTGTGTAACTTCAGAATTAATTTTTGTTACTTCTGAATGTGCTGGTTGAGTTCCACCTGGTGGTGTTGGTTGTGGTTGTGGCTTCACTTCCGGCAGTGTTGGTTGTGGTTGTGGCTTCACTTCTGGCGGTGTTGGTTCTGGTTGTAGCTTCACTTCCGGCGGTGTTGGTTGTGGTTGTGGCTTCACTTCCGGCGGGGTTGGTTGTGGTTGTAGCTTCACTTCTGGTGGTGTTGGTTGTGGTTGTGGCTTCACTTCCGGTGGGGTTGGGTTATTATTCCCATTACATGGTGTTGCAACTGGTGGTTTTTGGTTATTGTTCCCGTTTCCTGGTGCTGCCTCTGGTGTTGTAGAAGTCCCATCATTAACTTCTACTAATTCATATGTTTTATAAACTAAAGAAGCCTCAACAATTTTCCCATTTATATTATTACTATAATTAGCTACTTTTTCTACTAATTGCCTAACTGTACTTGTATTAGGTAATACTTTAGGTCCTTTATTTTCTTTTAAAAATAGTTGCATCTTCCCCTTCAACAGCTTGTACTACTTTTTGAAACTTGACCTTTTTTTCAAATTACCTAAATTATATGTATATTTTTTTACCATCAATCGTTGCGTGTAAAAACTGCATCATAAGTGTCTTTTACAGCTGTTACTTCAAAAAAACTACCTCTCCATTAACTACCGTTGCATTAATTACAACATCTTGTGCAACTTTATTTCTGCTTGTAGTCGAGATGTTCGTAACATTACCTTCTGCGAATACTTCTAATGGATTTGCTAATGTAAATAATATAGCACTAGCAGCAACTACTTTAGATATTTTTCATTATCTTTTCTCCTCAAACTTCTTTATTTTTTTATACAGCTAAATATTTTACTTAAACTGTACAATTATATACTATCATAACTCAATTTTTTTGTCTAGAATTTCATCATGTAGCCCTTTCTTTTATAATCTTAAAAAAACAATAAAAAATAATTTATCTAGCTTTTTGACTACAGTACTGATTTTTTTATAAGTTTTTACATTTTTATATCTAATTTAATTATACAATCTCCCATTATAAATTAGTTTTCAGGTTAAATTCCAATTTTTTTATTTGAACTGAATTTTACTTTTGGGAATTTATGACAATATATTTTTAATCTGATTAACTCTTCATTTTTTTCTTTCTTATATTATCAATTTAGTATATAATAGTACTATTAAGAAAAGATATAAAAATAAGGAGTCTCAATGAAATTCAGTATAACACAACCTTCCCCTACAGTGAGAGTTATCTAAGTCAATTTCTAAAAGTTTCATATACATACAATCAGAATGAATAGTCATCATAATAAAAGAAACAATTAAAAATTAATGCTAAAGAAGCGAACTTGAATTCACCCTTAACTCCAACAGATGTACTAGAAGTTAACATCGATTTAGGAACGTCAAACTACAAAAAAAGAATCTAGCAATCTCAATAACTAAAGAGTTTGAAGATGAATACCTATTAGTTGTTTCTAAACCATTCGGTATAAAAAAACACCCAAATGATATAGAATTAGAAGATAATACATTAGTAAAACTATTTAATTTCTGACTACAACTACTTAGAACCTATCCATAGACTAGATATTGATACTTGTGGATTAGTGATATTAGCCAAAAACACCATTAATTAAAGCAAAAACTGAGATCAGATGCTTGAACAAAGACAAATTAAACGTTACTATTCTGCACTAATAAAAAAATAATATTAAACCACAAACTATCAATTCAAATATAGGTAGAGATAGTAAAGAGAAAAAAATAAAATGGCTGTAACAAGAAATGGTAAAAAATGCAATAACTAATATACTTGACTGTGTGAAAATAGATCAAAACAAATTTTTAGTAACAGTATCATTAGAAACTGGGCGAACACATCAAATTCGTGTTCATTTAGCCTCTAACGGAGTTGCGATTATTGGAGATAAACTTTATTCTAAAGATGGATATAAATACGATAAAATGTATTTAGGAGCATTAAAAGTTGAATTTTCACACCCAGTTACAGAACATACAATAGAAATTAAATCTTCTTTAGAAAAAGAATTTTTTTACTATAGATTAACATAAAAAAACAGATGTGCATTTTTTTTACACATCTGTTTAATTTTTAATATTTTTTTCATTTGTTTTTTTGAGCTTGTTTTTTTGCGCTTTTTGCATGTTGCTCATAACTTGGTTAATTTTTTTACGAGATGGTTTTTGTCCCATTTGACTCATCATACTCATAACCATATCTTCGTTAATTTGAGGATTTTTTTCCATGTAGTTCATGAAATTACGTCTTGCTAGGAAGAATCCTCCTACTACACCAGCAAGTAAACAAATTGCTCCAACTAAAATTGTAACTGCAGTTGCACTCATTGTTAATTTCCTTTCTTCTTAGGGAGTTATATCTTCTCCGTTTTTCATTAATTACTCTTGTATTATCTAATATGTTTCGCATATTAGCTTTAAAAATTTTGTAAATATAGTTGTCTATATTTAGCTAATTCTTCTGATTCCTCAGCTGTTAATTCACGCACTTTTTTTTGTAGCGTTTAATGAATTAATTTTTAGCAATAATTTCTGTCATTTCCATAATATTATACGCTCATTAACTCATCTTGTTTTTTTCTTTAGTAACTTTATCGATTTCAGCAACAAATTTATCTGTTACTTTTTGAATATCATCAGAATATCCTTTTAGATCATCTTCAGTAATTTGAGATGATTTTTTTCTAATTTTTTTCATTGAATCCATAGCATCGCGACGCACGTTACGTACTGCAACTTTAGCACCTTCTGATTCTTTACCTACTAATTTAGCAAGCTCTTTACGGCGTTCTTCAGTTAATGCTGGGAATACGATACGGATTACAGATCCATCGTTTGAAGGATTTAATCCTAAATCAGAAGCTTGAATAGCTTTTTCAATATCTCCTAATAAAGTTTTTTCATATGGAGAAATAACTAGCATTTTTGGTTCTGGTACAGAAACACCTGCTACTTGATTAATTGGAGTAGGTACACCATAGTAATCAACTGTTAATCTATCTAAAACAGCTGCACTAGCTTTACCAGCTCTAATTGATGCTAATTCACGACGTAAACTAGCAATAGCTTTTTCCATTTTTTCGTTTAAATTACTCATTATTTGTTCAGGCATAATTGTAAACTCCTAATATAAATTTTATTCAATAATTGTTCCTAAGTTTGAATCAGAAACAACTTTAACAATATTTTCTGCTTCATCTATTGAAAAGACAATAATTGGCAGGTGATTATCCATACAGAATGTAATAGCTGTAGAATCCATAATTGTTAACCCTTTGTTCATAATATCCATGTATGATAACTTATCATATTTAGTTGCAGCGCTATCAAGTTTTGGATCTGCAGAGTATACTCCATCAACTCCATTTTTACCCATTAAAATAGCTTCTGCTCCAATTTCTTTTGCACGTAATGCTGCTGTAGTATCTGTTGAGAAATAAGGATTCCCAATTCCAGCTGCGAATATTGCAACACGACCTTTTTCTAAGTGTCTAATTGCACGTCTTCTAATATACGGCTCAGCCATTGCTTTCATTTCAATTGATGTTAAAACACGAGTATCCACACCTTTTTGTTCTAATGAATCTTGTAATGCTAATGAGTTCATGACTGTAGCTAACATACCCATTGAATCCGCCGTAGCACGTTCCATACCTAGTTCTTCACCAGTTTTACCGCGCCAGATGTTTCCACCACCAACAACGATAGCAACCTCTACCCCTTGTTTTACTACTTCTACGATTTGAGAAGTTATTTTATTAACAACTTCAGAATCTATTCCAAATCCTTTTTCCACCTGCTAGTGCTTCACCACTAAGTTTATATAAAAACTCTTTTATATTTAGTAGCCATTTTTATCCTCCTAATAAATTAAAGACATAATTGTTAATACTATACTAATTTTTTTAAAAAAAGCACACACAAGAAGTGTGTGCTTAACCTCTTTAATAGAATATATTAAATAGAGAATTATTATTTGCTAGCGTTAACTTGGCTCATTACTTCTTCAGCAAAGTTATCTTCTTTTTTTCTCGATACCTTCACCAACTTCGTAACGTACGAATTTAGCAAGTTTTCCACCTTTTTGAAGCTACGAATTTTTCAACTGTGAAACTATCGTCTTTAACGAATTTTTTTGTTTAACAACAGTGATTTCTTCTAAGAATTTGTTAATTCTACCAACGATCATTTTTTTCAACGATGTTAGCAGGTTTTCCTTCGTTTAATGCTTGCTCAGTTAATACTTTTTTTCTCGTGCTCAAGTACATCAGCTGGTACTTCACTTTCGTCTAAGTATCTTGGAGCTAAAGCAGCGATGTGCATTGCAACATCTTTAGCTGCTTCTTCATCTGTGCTTCCTTCAACAAGAGTAAGAACACCGATTCTTCCTCCCATGTGAGTATGCACCAAATGCATCAGCATCTGTTTTTAGAAACAACTTCAAAATCTTCTTAATGAAAGTTTTTTTCACCGATTGTTGCGATTCCTTCGTTAATTACTGCTTCAACAGTTCCACCTTGAGCTTCAACTTGAAGAGCTTCTTCTAAAGTTTTTGGTTCAGCTGCTAAGATAGCTTCTGCAACATTTTTTTACTAAAGCAACGAATTTTTTTCGTTTTTTTAGCAACGAAGTCAGTTTCTGAGTTAATTTCTAAGATAACAGCTTTGTTACCTTTAACTTCGATGTAAGAAAGACCTTCTGCAGCGATTCTATCAGCTTTTTTTAGCTGCTTTAGCGATACCATTTTTCTCTTAGGTAGTCGATTGCTGCTTCGATATCTCCATCAGTTTGAGTTAGTGCTTTTTTTACAGTCCATCATACCAGCACCAGTACGTTCTCTTAATTCTTTTTACCAAACTAGCTGTAATTTGTGCCATTTTGATTTGCCTCCGTTATTTTATTTTTTTATATTTTTTTTATTATTTATTATCTTTAGATTATTCTTCTGTTGCTTCTACTTCTTCTACGAAAGCTTCTTCAGTTTCTTCGATGTTTCCTTCGTTGTAGCTACAAAAGCGTCTGCCATTTTAGCTGTTAATAATTTAACCGCACGAATAGCGTCGTCGTTTGCAGGGATTACGTAATCAACGTCATCTGGATCACAGTTTGTATCTACGATACCAACTACAGGAATTCCTAATTTTTTTAGCTTCAGCAATAGCGTTGTGCTCTTTCTTAGGATCTACTACGAAGATTGCATCTGGCATACCTTTCATTTCACGAATTCCACCTAGGAATTTGTTTAATTTATCGTATTCTTTTTCTTAATTCGATAACTTCTTTTTTTAGGTAATACTTCGAATACTCCATCAGCTTCCATTTTTTTCAATTTCAGCGATTCTGTCAATACGTCCTTTAATAGTTTTTGTAGTTTGTTAAAGTTCCACCTAACCAACGGTGATTGATGTAGTATTGACCACTTCTTTTCAGCTTCTTCTTTAATAGCATCTTGTGCTTGTTTTTTTAGTACCTACGAATAACATTTTTTTCCGCCTTGATCAGCAACTGATTTTACGAATTCGTATGCTTCATCAACTTTTTTTAACTGTTTTTTTGTAAGTCGATAATGTAGATACCGTTTCTTTCTGTGAAGATGTATTTATCCATTTTAGGGTTCCATCTTCTTGTTTGGTGACCGAAGTGTACACCAGCTTCTAATAATTGTTTCATTGAAATAACTGCCATAGTTATTTTCCTCCTTGGTTTTTTCCTCCGACATTCTCTAAGCTTACTGCAAACATAAATGCACCGAGCAGCTACTCAAATGTCGTGTGTTATATTTTTGTTGATTTTTACTCAACTTTATTAATTATATAGCATTAACTTTTTAAAAAAATCAAGTATTTTGTTGGATTTTTAATAAATTATTATGTTGATGTCGGGAATTTGACACTTGTAAAACATAAAAAGTTTAACGAGAGTTGATATCTCGCTATTTTTTTGTCAAATTTTCACGTTTTTAATATTGCGTACTTTATCGTACTATGGTATAATATAAGTATCGAGGTAAGAAACAATGAGGGTAAAAAAATCTATATCAAAAAAACACAATCAATTATTCTATAATCAAAGATGTTACCATTGGGAATAAAAGATCAACAACTACTGTTGAAAAATCTAGGAAATCACGAAACACTTTTGAAAAAAATATCACGGCATAGAGCCTATAGAGTGGGCTAAACAAAGAGCTGAAGAATTAAACAGACTTGAAAAAGAAGGAAACGAAGATATCCTTATCAAACTAAGTCAAACTAGAAAATTAGATATGCACAAAAAAATACTGAATTTCATGGTGGTTATCTATTTTTACAAAAATCTATACTATAATTTAGGTCTAAATAAAATTTCGAAAGAAATCGAACAAAAAAACATAAATTCACATTCTCATTAGATGATATTCTATCACGATTAATTTACGGAAGAATTTTATCTCCATCTTCAAAAACGTTCTACAATAGAGTTTTTCTAAAAAGTTATTAGAGTATAAAGACATAGAGCTACATCATTTTTTTACAGAGCTTTGGAAATAATTTCTCAAGAATTTGATTTTATACAAGAACAACTATACAAAAAAACTCTCAAAAAACTTGTATCAAGAAACACTGATGTACTTTACTATGATTGTACAAATTTCTATTTTTGAAATAGAAGAAGATGACGAATTTAGAAAAATATGGTGTTTCAAAAGAAAAACAGACCTAATCCTATAGTGGAAATGGGATTATTCATGGATGCAGATGGAATACCTTTAGCCTTTTCATTACATTCAGGGTCTACCAATGAACAAACAACATTAAAACCACTCGAAAGAAAAATAGTAAAAGACTTTAAGGCTTCAGAATTTATCGTTTGTACAGATGCAGGACTATCATCAAGAGCTAATAAATTATACAACAGTATGAGTGGAAGAGGATATGTAACTACACAATCTATAAAAAAATTACCTAAAGAATTTAAACAATGGGCGTTAGCTAGAGATAACTGGAGAATAGTAGGAGGCAATTCTAATAGATTTTACAATATCTCTGAAATAGAAGATAATGAAGATTATAAGGATAAAATATTCTACAAAGAGTGCCCTTTTAAAGAAGAAAACTTACCTTTTCAAAATCTAATAGTAACATACTCTATAGAATATAGAAACTATCATAGAAAAAAATTAGAGAACGACATATAGAAAGAGCTATGAAATTAATAAAGACTCCTTCTAAGTTAAACAGCAAGCGAACTACCGATTATAAAAAGATTGGTAAAGGTTACTAGTATAACAGTCGATGGTGAAATAGCTGAAAAAGAAATATATATCTTTGGACGAAGAGAAAATCTTCCAAGAGAGCTTATACGATGGCATATACGGAGTTTCTACAAACTTAGATGAACCAATTGAGAAGATTATAGAGATTAATAAAAGACGTTGGCAAATTGAAGAGTGCTTTAAAAATAATGAAAAAGTGAATTTAAATCTAGACCTGTATACCTTAGTCGAGAAGATAGAATCAAAAGCACATTTCATGATTTGTTTTCTATCATTGACACTATTTCGTTTCTTGGAACAAAAGCTAGATGCAAATATATCTTATGTAGAATTAATAAAAAAACATTAAGAGACTATAAATTTAAAAAGATTTTTATGGATTAGGCTATACTCCTATTTATACAAGAACCGAAATAACAGATTTACTACATACAGCTTTTTGGCTTTAATACTGACTTTGAAATAATTAGTGAAAAGAATTTTTAAAAAAATTTTTTTAAAAGAAACAAAAAAATAAAAAAAGTACGCATTTTTTTAATAAAATTTTTAAGTGTTATAAACCGCTATTTCTAAGGATTTATAACACTTTTACCTTTTTACAAGTGTCAAACTTGGGATTTTTACTCAACTTTATTAATTATATAGCATTAACTTTTTAAAAAAATCAAGTATTTTTGTTGGATTTTTAATAAATTATTATGTTGATGTTAATTCCCAAAGTAAGGGAGTGCCTCAACAAAATCAATTTCTCCGAAATCACGATTTTTTTGAGCCACTCCCTTTTTATTTCTAGCTTTGAGGTATCCCCTTATCCCAAAAGCTACAACTCCTTCTTTTTTTAAGTTTCCCTTTATGTCAGTAAAACCTTGAAGAAATTGCATTAAATATTTTTTTATTAAAAATTATGTGAATGAAAAGTGATAATGTCTTAAGTAGAGAAAAGGAAAAAAATGTCCCAACATAATAAAAAAATATTATACTAAAATCATAATATTCGGAGGAAATAAAAAAATGACAGATGTTATCACAAAACAACAAAAATGTAAAATTAAACGACATTCAAGAAAGTAAATACCTTATCATTACAGATGTTATAAATGGAGTTAAAAACTAAAAAAACGTGCCGCTGCTCTACTTAACCTCACTGAAAGACAAATTAATAGGTTAATAAAAGTAGCTGAGACAGAAGGTCCTTCTGGCTTCATTCATAAAAAAACACTGGTGTCTCTCCTAGTAATAAAAATTCCTGATTCTATCAAAAAAATCAAATAGTCTCTTGGTATAAAGATACTTACTATGATTTTTTTCTTTCTCACATTTTTTTGTGAAATACTCCATGATGAGAAAAAAATATTAATATTAGTCGTACTTCTGTCGCTAATATCTTATTTGATGCTGATATTATCTCTCCTAAAAGCTACTAAGAAAAACTAAAAGCTATAATGAGACGTAGAATAAAAACAAAAAAATGCGACTACTCCCCCATCAAAAATACTACTTCAACTGTTGTAGAACCCATTTCTAATCTATCTAGTGTTCATCCTAGTAGACCTAGAAAAAAATATTTTGGTGAACTTCTTCAAATGGATGCTAGTATTCATAAATGGTTTGGCGATAAAATGACTTCTCTTCATATCGCTATTGATGATTCTACTGGTATGATTGTTGGTGCTTATTTTGATGAACAGGAGACCCTAAAAGGTTACTATAATGTCTTAAATCAAGTTCTTGATAATTATGGTATCCCTTATGAAATATGGACTGATAAAAGGACTATTTTTTTGAGTATAATTTTTTTCTAAAAAAATAAAAAAATTGAAAATGATACTTTCACTCAATTTGGTTATGCTTGCCATCAATTAGGTATTTCTCTTTTTCTTCTAGTGTTCCTCAGAAAAAAAGGACGAGTTGAACGTGCTTTTGGGACACTTCAATCTCGTCTTGTACCTTTGTTTAGAGTTGAAAATATTCAAACAATAGAGGAAGCCAACAATTTCCTAACATCTTACCTCCAAGTTTTTAATTCTCAATTCTCTATTGATAATTATAACACACCCTAAGTTTGAAAGGGTAGATAATATTGATACTAATTTAATTTTGAGTGTGAATTCTATTAGAAAAAAATTAATTCTGGCTATCATTTTAAATATAAAAAAATAAATCATATATTCCTATTAATTCTCTCGGTAAGGCTGTATATTATCCTATTAAAACTGAGATTAGAGTTATTGAAGCTTTTGATGGAAATTTGTATGTATCTATAGAAAATAATATTTTTTTCTACTAGAGTTTTTAGAAAAATCATGAACTTGAGTCTATTGAGTTTGACGTTCCTATTTTTAAAAGGAAACTAAACCTAAATATATCCCACCTATGTCTCATCCTTGGAGAAAGAATTCTTTCTTGAAATATATATCTAAACTCGATAGTTCGATAGCTAAAGGGGATTTCGATAACCTTTAATACAGGCAAAAAGAATGATTAAAACAAGGCACTGCCTTTTTTTAATCATTCTCTTTTAGCTCTTCCAAGCAGTAGTGCGGAAGGGGATTATATATCTTTTTGTTTTTTTAAGGATTTTTTTCGCTATTTTTTTAATTGATAATTTAGGACATTTTTCCCTTTTTGCTTGACATGCATTAAATATTTTTTTATTAAAAATTATCAAAAGTATTTTTTTCTTTACTTGTTTGGTTTTTAGGCTTGAAAAATTAAAAATTTGTTTTATTTTTCTATCTTTTTTTCTGGATAAATTTCATAATGATAAAATCCATCGATTATATCAATCAACTTAAATGTCAACATATTTTTTTACCTTCATTGCTCTTATTATATTTTTTTCTATAGTAATCACATAATTATACTTTTATTATTACAAAGATGAATCTTGTCAGCATGAAAAAAACTTTATAATTATTTTTGAAAATTCCCACATAGCTACTATCTCTGTTTTCAATTCATCGTATGACCATTTTTTTAATGTTCTTGTGTAACTATTAGGATCATTAATTATATAATTACCCTCTTCATCTTTTTACAGTAATTAGTATAATATGACCTACCGTTGTAAATTTTTCCGGGATGCACTGAAGCTATAATTGGATTTCCTTTCTCTAAGCTTGCATTAATAGCTTCTTTGCTTAATGGAACACCTGTTGATTTAACACCATATTCTTTAGCTATATAATCAAAAAAAGCTCCATTTTGTTCCTTCATCAGTAAAGTAACCATTTGCATCTTCTTTCTCTGCAATACTCTTTGGAGTGATTGATTTATCGTCCAATATTCCACCTAAAAGCCATAGCTACACAAGTTGGACCACATCCCCCAATAGCAATATTAGTTCCACCAAGTTTATCATATGCCCAACGTTTATCCCATTGTATGTAATAAGGGTACTTTCTATTAATATCTACTGTTTGTCCCTGTTCAAAGGGAGTAGCTTGTTGACCTGCCAAGTAACCAAGAACGTATTGAGTAGCGTCTTTATTATTAGCTAATAATTTTTGTTCTGCTTCAGGTAAATGTTCTCTTTGTAAATAGATTAACTGACCAATTAAACTTCCATTAGCATTTTTGAAGAAGATTTGCCTCTACTCCATTAGGAGTCGTAATAAATGGTGATGGTTGAACGACACCTCTGATTCCGTCACGAGCATTTGCTACATTTTCGCTTATTGATTCTTTATTTGTATTAGTATTACTGCTCTTATTCGTAGTATTAAATAGTACTTCCTTATTACTTTGAACTACATATAACAATATAGTACAAACAAAAAGAACAGCAACAACTATTATTTCAATATTTTTTTCTTTTCATATAAAAACCTCTTTATTTACTTTTTCACTAAAATTATCCCTACAGAAATAACTATAATATATCCTATTAAACTTTTGCAAGTCTGGTAACTCATTAAAAAAATATAAATCCAAAAAAATTCCAGAAAATAGAACCTGAGAATAATCAAAAACTGAGATATTTTTTTGCAGCAGCATATTTATAAGCAAATGTAACACCATATTGTCCTATTGTCGCTGAAGCTCCAGCTAATATTAGCATAGAAAGTTGATACATTGTCATAACCTTATAATCAAAAATTAGATAAGGTAGTAACAATAACGTTGATAATGAAGAGAAAAAGAATATAATAAACTCACCTGAAACGTTATGCGTACCAAGATATCTAAGACACGTATAAACTATCCCTGAACAAAACGCCCCTAATAATGCCGCTAATGCACCAAGACTAATAAAACCATTTCCTGTTGGCTTTATTATGAAGCCCACTCCTATAAATGCAATAACAATTGCAATTAATTGAAACCTTGTCATTTTCTCTTTTAAAAAAAGCGTAAGATAAGATTAAAAATTACAAATGGTGATAATTTTTTTGTATTATAGTAGAATCTGCCAAACTTATGTGACTAATCGCATAAAAATTTAAAACTAATCCTATAGTCCCAAAAAACACTCCTCAATATTAATATTCCCCAAGACATTTTTGCTTTGAGGGAATTTAATAGCTTTCAATGTTTAAGCAACGGAATAGAAGATATTGCTACCGCAATAATATTTCTAAAAAATCCTTTTTTTGCATTGATGGCAAATCTCCAGATAACTTCACAAAAAGAGACATCAGTGAAAACCCAAAACCAGCTAGTATTATGCAAAAATATTCCCATTAATATATTATTTTTTTATCCATTGTAAAAACTCCAATACTCTAAATATTTGTTCAATTGTCTCTTCTATATTACTTTTTAGCAACACTCTTATCCATAGCAATTTCTAAAGGAAGAAATTCTCTTTGAATCGAAAAATGAAACATCTACAACTTTTTTTATCTTCATCACTTAGATTAAATAGTTCTTTATCAATAATACTACCAGCTAAGAAAAATTACTTTTTTTATCATATTTCTTCGCAATTCTAGCCAATTCTATAGGTGCTTTCCCCATATAACTTTGTTTATCTAATTTTTCCTTCTCCAGTTATTAAATAATCAACCTCTTGAATTTTTTTGCTCTATATCTAAATAGTTAATCATAAAAACTAGATCCTGATTGAATAGTAGAGTTTAAAAAAAGACAAGAATGCAAAACCTAATCCACCTGCAGCTCCACTTCCTTCATAAGATGAATAGTCATTTCCTAACTCTTTTTGAAACTAGTCTAGCAAAGTTTTCTACAACTTCATCAACTTTTAAAAAGTCTTCTTCTTTTAATCCTTTTTTTGTTTTGAATATATATAAGTAGCACCTTTTTTTACCATATAACGGGCTATTAACATCACTTATTATTGTAAATTTAGCATTTTTCTAACTTTTTGTTTTTATAACTACAGTCGATTTTTCTCTATTTTTTTAAGTTCACTTATTCCATGTTGACAAATTTCACCATTTTTTTACCAACAAATCTTATTCCAAGTTCACTTAGCATTCCAATACCACAATCGTTTGTTGCACTACCACCCAAACCTATAATAAAATTTTCAATCCCTTTATCTAATAAATGTGATATTAATTTTTCCTAAACCAGCTGTAGACGTTTTATACGGATCTTTTTTTGATCTTCAGTTAGTTGCTTAAGTCCAATAACTTCTGCAACTTCTATAACAGCCTCTTTAGTTTTTAAGATTCATTAAATAATTAGCTTTACACTCTTTTTTTGAGCAGCATTTATAGTTTTAAAATGTTTTTCTTTCAAAGTTTTTAAATAAATTTAAGAAACCATCTCCACCATCAGCAACAACTTCCATTTGCACTTCATAATCACTAAAAAGCTTTATTAATTTTTAAATATAATTTCACCTACTTCATATGAAGATAAAGAACCCTTAAATTCATTAACTGCTACTAAAAACTTTCATCCAATTTCAACTCCACTTACAAAAAAATTTATAATCTTTTTAGTTAATTTTTATCATTAAATAGGTTTTTAATTAAAGTTTTAAAATTGAAAACAAAAAAATAAAAAAACATTTTCATTGATAAAAATTTACACAAATACTTTTAAATTTACATTTATTTTTTTAGTATAATAATTATGTAAAAGTATTTTTTTACTTTATATTTAGGGTTGATTTTAGAACTCACTTTTGATTATTTCAAAAATAATACAGTGTTAATTTGTCATCTGTAGAAACAAACTACTTTTTAGTTTTACAATTATAAGTAATCCTCATGTTTGTGCCAGTAATCTACAGCTAACATTTTAATTATATTAGTTCTAAGAGTTTCTAATTCCCTAAAGTTAGACTAATATAATAACTGTAAAAAACCACGAAGTTTACCCTAAACTCTCGTGGTTTTTTTAATGTATTATTTATCTCGTTTTTAATAAATAATTTGCAAAAATCAACTAATAGACTATTGTTTAGTTTATTAGCTATATTTATAGCATTTTTCAGTATGTTTTTTTGAAGTAATTCTTCACATTCATCAATACCATAGAAGCTAAGATATGTTATCATGTCCTCATCACTCGGTAATTTTTCCAATTTTTTTCAAAGTCACCATAATAATCAAGTATATCATCTTTAATTTGATAAGCTATACCTAACTGTCTACCAAATTCTTTAACGTTATCATAATCTACAACTCTGTTTGCAACTAAACAAGCGAAATCCATCGGTAATTCTATTAAACGTCCTGTTTTCAAACTGTGCATTTTTCTTAAATAGTCAGCATCGACATTGTAATTTTTTTGTTTTACATCATACACTTGACCTGCAATCATACCCATAGCACCAGAATAATTGGCGAATTGCTTTATTAATCTAACTTTTAAATCAGGCTTAACATTAGAATCACTAAGAACTTCAAACGCTAAAGTAAGCATAGCATCACCAGTTAGCACAGCAAGATCCTGACCGAAAACTTTATGATTTGTAAGTTTACCCCAACGATAATCATCATTATCCATTTCTGGTAAGTCATCATGAACTAATGAATATGTGTGAACTAACTCTATAGCAAAGAGCAATATCAAAAATACTTAGTATAATCCACTTCATAATACTTTAATAAATATAAAAAAATGATAACGGTCTAATCTTCTTGCCATCATTTACCAATGAATATGTAATCGATTCTTTTTAAAAATATCAGGCATATCTAATTTTTTTCGACATACTCTTTAGCGAAACTATTTAATTGTTCTTTATTTTTCTTCTATGAAGTTTTTAAAAATTATTCATCTTCTTTGAAATCCTTAGTTAATTTAGCTACTTCTTTTTCCGCATTATTGATTAAATCATTACAATTTTTTTAATCAAATCAATTCCTTGTTTATAGCGTTCTAATGAATCTTCTAATGATAATTTTTCCAGATTCTAATTCTGCAACAATTTTTTTCTAAATTCATTAAACTTGTTTCAAAAATTTTCTTTGCTCATTATTTAACTCCTTTATCGGATATATTATTAACTTTACATTCTAGGCTACCATCAGCTAATTTAACTGATATGTCATCACCTATTTGTACATTTTTTTAACTGAAGTTATTTTTATCATTTAAAAAAATGCTACTGAATATCCTTTTTTTCATGATATTTAGTGGTGAATTTGCTTCTAATCGATTTATCTCATTAGTGAAACCTTCTTTGAAACGTCCTAACATATCATATGATATAAATTTATCAGATGAGTTAGTTAGAATATTCTTCTTATCTTTAATCAATTGACATAGAGTTTTATTTAAGTCTTTTTCTAATATCTCCAATGATTTTTTTATATTCAATATAAACTTTAGAATAGTTCTTAAAAATATGGATTGTTTTCACAGTTAACAATTCTACTCTTATATGTTTGAATGGTATTATTTAAAAATACTATTTAATTTTTTTGAAAATTAAATTTCATTCTATTCTTTATATCTTCAATATTTGGTGTTACTAACTCAGCAGCGGCAGTCGGAGTCGAAGCTCTTCTATCTGATACAAAATCAGCAAGTGTAGTATCAGTTTCATGACCTATACCAGTTACTATCGGTGTTTTTACAGTTAAAAAAATTGCTCTAATGACTTCTTCAGTATTAAAACTCCATAGGTCTTCTATTGATCCACCACCACGACCTAGTATAATAACATCGTTAGAACCATCATCAGCTAATTTAATATTTTTTTAACTATATCTTGTACTGAATTCTCTCCTTGAACTAGTGTCGAATAAATATTTATTTTAGCTATTGGAAAAACGACGTTGTATCGTTCTAGTAATATCTTGGACAGCCGCTCCTGTTTTTTTGCTGTAACGACAGCTATGTTTTTGTGCAAAAACTTGGTATTTGTTTTTTTATACTGCGGTAGAAAAAAAGTCCTTCTTTCTCTAATTTCTCCTTTAGTTCTAAAAAAACTTTTGATATAATTCACCGATTCTATCTTTTTTTCATATCGGTAACTAGAAGGTTGTGCTCTCCACGAGGGAAGTAATAATTAATCTTTGACTTAATTAAAACTGTATCACCATCTTTAAAAATCCTTCGATTTTTGCTCCGAACCAAACTGCATTTATTCTAGTATTTTTCATCTTTTATTGAAAAAAATATATTATTGTTATTGTGAAGTTTAAAATTAGAAATTTCACCTTTTATATATATTTTCACCTAAGTAAGGATCTAATAAAAACTTTCGCTCAATATATTTATTTAATGCTGTAACGGTTAGATATGTTCTCTCTTCCATCTAACTTTACCTCTTATTTTGTTGAGTTCTCTACAATTCCTTTTAATACTCCATTGATAAATTTATAACTTTCATCTTTTTCACTATATTTTTTTGAAAGTTCAACCGCTTCATTGATAGAAACTTTATACGGAATATCACTATAAAGTATTTCATAAGCTGAAATACGTAGTATTTGTCTATCCATTTTTTTGATAAACGTTCTAATTTCCAGTCTTTTTAAATTATTAGAAATAACTTCATCAATTTCATCTTTTTCTCAATTATTTCTGTTAATGTCTTATTAACATAAATACTAGTTGAAATTTCTTCTTGTTCTAAATCTAATAATTCAATAAAATCTAACTCAGTATTTTTCTACTTGGAATAATATTTTTAAAAACTGCTTCTCTAAGTTCGTGTCTACTCTTCATTTATATCTCCTAAATTAAAAAAATCAATTCCTAATATATTAACATTAACAGTTTTAGTATTAATCTCTGTCATATTAAATATTGAATTTCTTACATTTTCTTGAATTTTTTTCTTGCTGTTTTAGCTACAGAGAATCCTGATTTTAAATTACAATATACATCGATAATTAATTCACTTCCAGCAAATTCTAATTCTACTCCACGAGAGTAAACTTTTTTTCCTAATAATTTTGAAACACCTTCTACTTCAGTTGCTGCAATATTTGCAATAACTTCTAACGCATTTGGGTTGATTTCTACTTTTTCCTAATTTTTTTAGTTTCCATTCTCATTTCCTCCAAAATTATATTTTAATACTAGTATAATCTAATATTAAATTATTATTTGTCCATAATAATCCTATTAATTATATCATATTTTTAAGAAAAAAAGGGAGATTCCCTTAAAATAGTTAATCGTTAAAACTATTTTTTTGGTAATCTCTTCCCTATTATCACTCTTTACTAATATTAAATATTAGCTAATAATTCTTCGAATGCTTTATCGATGTTATCTTTATTCTTAGCTCCTGCTTGAGCCATATCTGGACGTCCACCACCGCGTCCATCGCATACTGTAGCAAGAACATTTACTAATTTTTCCTGCATTGTATTTATCAGTGATAGCTTTATCTACAGCTACTACAAAGTTTACTTTATCTTCATTTACTGAAGCAAATGCGATAACATAATTTTTCTAATTTAGACTTAGCATTATCAACAAGTTGTTTAAGGTGATTCATGTTTTCTGATTCAACTACGCTTGTCAGTACATTTACACCATTTACTTCTTTAATATTATTTACTAAGTTGTTTTAATTCAGCATTAGCGATTTTTTGTTGTAAGCTTTCTTTTTCTTTAGCTAGTTTCTTAATTTCTGATTGTAATCCAGAAACTTTTTCTACTACATTAGAAGCATTAGCTTTTGTTAATTTTTCAACAGAACGAAGTGTTTCTTCTTGTTCTCTTAAATACTCATATGCTGCTTTTCCTGTTAAAGCTTCAATTCTACGTACACCTGCAGCTACACCTGATTCAGAAACAATTTTAAAGATTCCTACTTCAGCACTGTTAGCATTGTGAGTACCACCACATAATTCAATAGAATAATCTCCGATAGAAACTACGCGAACTACATCTCCGTATTTTTCACCGAATAGTGCTTGTGCTCCAAGTTTTCTTGCTTCGGCTATTGGCATTTCTTCTGTTTTAATTTCTAATGCATTCCAAATTTGTTTATTTACTTCTTTCTCAACTTTTTCAATTTCTTCTTTAGTTAGTGGAGCGAAGTGAGTAATATCAAATCTTAATTTTTCATCAGTTACTAATGATCCTGCTTGTTTAATATGAGAACCAACTTCATGTCGAAGCGCTTCGTTTAATAAGTGAGTTGCAGTATGGTTTTTCTCAATATTTAATCTATAAGCTCTATCTACTTCTAGTTTATATTCTTTACCAACTACTAATTCCCCTTCTAGTACTTTTACTAAGTGAATGTGACGTTTATCTGGAAGTTTCTTAACATCTATTACTTCTGCTTTGAATCCTTCTGCTAATACTAAACCTCTATCAGCTACTTGACCACCACTTTCAGCATAGAATGGAGTTTTTATCGAATACTACTTTTACGTTTTCTTCACCTTTATAGTTTTCTAATAAGTTATCTTCTTTACCAACTATAGCTAATAGTTTTACCTTCATCTGTAAGTTTAGTATATCCAGTAAATTCACTATCTCCTACTATTCTGTTGTATAGGTCAGATTGTACTTGCATTGAAGAATCTTCTTGACGAGATGAACGAGCACGTTCTTTTTTTGTTTTTCCATCTCTTCGTTAAACCCATCAATATCAACCGTTAATCCTAATTCTTCTGCATATTCTTCAGTTAATTCAATTGGGAATCCAAAAAGTATCATAAAGTTTGAATGCATCTTTACCAGAAATTACCTTCGTTGTATCTTTAACTTCTTTAGCAATATTATTTAAGATTGCTTCACCTTCGTTTAATGTTTCGTGGAATCTGTCTTCCTCTTTAAGAATTACATCTTTAACAAAGTTTGCACTCTCTTTAACATTTGGATAGTAGTCTTCCATAATTTCTGCAACAACATCTGTTAATTTATACATAAATGAGTTATTTAAACCTAAAACTTTTAGCATATCTAACTGCACGACGTAAAAGTCTTCTAAGTATGTATCCGCGTCCTTCATTTGATGGCAATGCTCCATCTGCGATAGCGAATACTACAGTTCTAATGTGGTCAGCGATAACTTTGAAAGCTACATCTTGGTCAGCATTTACACCGTATTTAACACCAGAAAGTTTTTTTCAATTTCTCTAATGATTGGAATAAATAGGTCTGTATCAAAGTTTGTTGGAACATCCTGTAATACAGATACAATTCTCTCTAATCCCATCCCTGTATCTATGTTTTTCGCAGGAAGTTCAGTATAAGTACCATCAGCATTGTGGTTATATTGACTGAATACTACGTTCCAAACCTCTAGATACCTATCATTTTCTCCACCTGGGTACATTTCCTCTTTTTGGTGACCATGTATCGGCATCTTCTCCACGGTCATAGAAAAATCTCAGTATTAGGTCCAGAAGGTCCTTCCCCGATATCCCAGAAGTTTCCTTCGATACGGATAATTCTGTCTTCAGGAAGCCCAATAACATTGTGCCATAAATCATATGCTTCTGTATCTTCAGGATGAATTGTTACTGATAATTTTTTTCTTTTTCTAATCCTAACCATTTTTTTCAGAAGTTAAGAATTCCCATGCCCAAGGTACTGCTTCATTTTTGAAGTAGTCACCGATTGAGAGTTACCTAACATCTCGAAGAATGTGTGGTGACGTGCAGTTTTACCTACATTTTCAATATCATTTTGTTCTAATTGATTTTTTTGAGAGTTTGTAATTCTTGGATTTTTCAGGTATTTCTCTTCCATCAAAATATTTTTTTAAGAGTTGCTACTCCTGAGTTAATCCAAAGTAAAGTAGGATCATCTACCGGTACTAAAGAAGCACTAGGTTCGATTTTGTGCCCTTTTTCTACGAAGAAATCTAAGTACATTCTTCTAATTTGTGTTGATGTTAGTTGTTTCATTAATTATTTCTCCTTTCAAGCTAACAAATAAAAATAAAAAGTCCCTTGTGTAAATTAAATTACACAAGGGACGACTATAATCGTTACCACCCTAATTCGAGTACATTGTACTCCTCATTAGTTTTTATAACGGCATGAATGCCGATGAAGCACCACATAGGTAGCATAAAAGTTATATTATGAATCCTTTCCACCACTAGATTCTCTCTTTTTAAAATAATATTACTAACTTTTTAATTCCTAAACTTCATTTAATATTTAAGTTTATTATAAACAGTTAAGTTACATTTGTCAATAGAAATTATTTAGAATTTCTCATTTCAAGTATTGCTTTTTTGCCACAGCTTCATATTTTTGTTTAAGTGTGTCAAATCCATAAACAAAATTCAAAGTATCAAGGCTATTAATTTCTTTCTTATCATTGGCTTTTTGTTTAAAGTTTAATGTTGCATTAATTTTTATTATCCTTGATAGATAGAACTTTTTACTTCTAAAAATTTCATCTTGTTTTATATAACTACTTATATCGAATATAAAACAATTTGTAATTTCAGAAATGTGTATTAAACCTACCATCTTATCTCTTGTTTCAATAAAAAGCCCCGTATGGTTTTAACTGCTGTTACTTTTACCTTTATAATATCGCCTGGGTGAATTTCTCTATAGCTCATTTTTTTAATTTTTCTCTACAACCGCTTCAACAGTAAATCCATATTCTTCGATTACTTTATTCGCAGGTGCAGAAGCTCCAAATTTATCAATTCCAATAGCTAATCCATCTAAACCAACATATTTGTACCAAAGAGCACTGTTACCCATTTCTAATGATACACGACGACGTATATTTAATGGTAATAATTCTTCTTTATATTCTTTTTGATTGTTCTTCAAATAATTCAACTGAAGGCATGCTTACAACACGTACTTTTTGAACCATCTTTTTCTAATTCACGTGCTACATCAATTGCTAATGCTACTTCAGACCCAGTTGCGATTAAAATAGTATCAAAGTCTGCAGCTGTTTCATGCACAACATATGCTCCTTTAGCAACTTTTTTTCAAATGAAGAATTTTTCTAAAATTGGTAAGTTTTGACGTGTTAATACAATTGATGTTGGTTTATCATTTTATTTTTTTTGTGATAGATACCAAGCAGCTTGTGCTTCAGTCGCATCAGCTGGTCTGAATACATATGTATTAGGGATTGTTCTTAATGATGCTAAATGTTCAATTGGTTCGTGTGTTGGTCCATCTTCACCTACCGCAATACTATCATGTGTAAATACATAAGTTACAGGTAAGTTTTGTAATGCTGATAATCTTAATGCCGCTTTTTAGGTAGTCTGAAAATACAAAGAATGTACCACCGAATACACGTACTCCCCCGTGTAATGTTAGCCCATTTAGTACAGTAGCCATAGCAAATTCACGAACACCAAATTGTACATTACGTTCTGTTCTGTGTTCATCATCTTGTAATCCATCACCTTTAATGAATGTCATATTAGAGTGTGAAAGGTCAGCTGATCCTCCAAAAGAATGTTGGTAATACAGCTGCAACACTATTGATTGCATCTTGAGATGAATTACGAGTTGCTTGAGCTTCTCCTACATTTTTTGAAGCTAAAAGCTTTCTTTTGATAAGTGTTTAATATCTTCACGAGTAAGTGCTTCTTCTAACTCTTTTGCTAATTCAGGGAATTTTTACTTTATAATCTGCATATAATTTTTTTCCCATTTTGCATATTCATTTTCACCACGTTCTGCAACATTAACTTTGAAGTCAGCATATACATCAGCAGGAATATCGAATGGTTCATTTTCCCAACCGATTTCTTTTTCTGAATAATGCTGTTTCTTCATCACCTAATGGTGCACCATGAACTCCATTAGTTCCTTGTCTATTAGGTGAACCAGCTCCGATAATTGTTTTTACTTCGATTAACGTAGGTTTATCAGATTTTTTAGCTTGTTCAATGGCTGCGCTAACCGCGTCTACATTTGCACCGTCTTCTACAAGAATAGTGTTCCATCCGTATGCTTCATATCTAGCACGAACATTTTCAGAGAATGCATCTTTAGTTTCTCCATCTAAACAGATATCATTTTGAATCATATAATACTACAAGTTTATTTAATTTTTGTACTGCTGCAAAGCTTGATGCTTCTGAAGCTACACCTTCCATGATATCTCCATCACCACAAATTACGTATGTGTAGTGGTCAAATAAATTATAACCTTCTTTGTTGTACTTAGCAGCTAAATATCTTTCTGCTAAAGCCATACCTACTGCTGTAGAGATACCTTGTCCTAGTGGACCTGTTGTTGCATCAATACCTTTAGTGTGTCCAAACTCTGGGTGACCAGGAGTTTTAGAACCCCATTGACGGAAGTTTTTAACTTCTTCTAAAGATACATCTTCAAATCCTGAAAGATGTAATAATGAATATAGTAACATTGATCCATGTCCTGCTGATAATACGAATCTATCTCTATTAATCCAGTCAGTTTTCTTTGGATTTACTCTAAGGTGTTTTTGTAAATAATGAGTAAGCCATTGGAGCTGCTCCCATTACTACACCAGGGTGTCCTGATTTTGCTTTGTTAATCGCATCAACACCCAATACTTTTATCGCGTTTACTGATTTTTGTGACATAAACTGTCCTCCTAAATTATAGCTCTATTCTACCTGAAATAGCCCTTGATAAAGTAACTTCATCAACATACTCAATATCACTTCCAAAGGAAATACCTTGAGCTATTCTGGTAACTCTTATATCTGTATTTTTTTAAATATCTTGAAATAAAACTTGCTGTTCCCTCCCCTTCTGGAGATGAGTTAGTTGCTAGTATTATTTCTTTTACTGTTTCATCTTGTGCTCTTTCAAAAAGAGACTTTATATTAATATCAAGTGGACCTATTCCATCCATAGGTGAAATTAAACCATCAAGTACATGATATACTCCTCTATATTGTTGCATATTCTCCATTGCTACTAAATCATTATCATTAGCAACAACACAAATCATCGATTTATCTCTACCTGCATCAGAGCAAATATCACAGACATGATCTTCACTAAGTCGTCCACATACTTCACAATTAGTTAGCTTCTCTTTTAAATGTACTAAACTATCCGCAAAATTTTTTTATATCATCATCATGCATTTTTCAAAGTATGAAATGCTAATCTTACTGCTGTTTTCTTTCCTATTCCCGGTAATAAGGAATAACTTTCTATTAAATCTAAAATCGGTTTAGGATATTGCATCTTATAATCACGGGATATTTAATCCGTTTGTAAATTTACCTAATGTTTCTTCTTTTTAATTGAGTAGATTTTTTTCTAATGCGTCGTTAACTGCAGTTAAAATTAAATCTTGAAGCATTTCGATATCTTCTGGATCAACAACCTCTTCTTTAATTTTAATATCTAAAAATTTTTACCGTCTCCATTAGCGATTGCTGTAACCATGCCGCCTGATACAGTCCCTTCAACAGTTTGATCTTTTTAATCCTTCTTGGGCTGCTAACATATCTTTTTGCATTTTTTTGCATCTTTCTCATCATTTGTTGCATATTTCCCATTCCGCGCATAATATTTCCTCCTAATATCAATTTATATTATAATTCTATTTAAATTTTTTTACTACTTGTCAATAATTTGGAATTTTTTTCAAGTTATTTCAATTATTTTCAAGTATCTTTTTCAAATGTTAGTTTTCTATTATTATATCCCCAAATAACTCATCAATTTTAGTTATCGTCTTTTCTTCAACTTCTTCTTCAATCAAATTGCTTTTCTACAACCGGATTTGCAAGTTCATCTTTAAGAACAATATACTGATGATCTTGAATTGTATAAATCGAGTAATCTACTCCGATAAATCTCTTGAATAGACTTTCCAAATATTTTTTTATATTTAGAATTTGGTGCCATTTTTACCATATTATTTACTTCACTAAAAACTAATAATCCTCCTTCTTTAGAAGAAGCTACTAATTGACAAGAGCTAAATAATTCTCTCATAGTTACTACTTCTGGATTATTTGAATTCAAGCTTTCATTAATTATCTTATTAAAAAAACATTTGCTGCATAGTTGGTAAAAATTCTCATTTGAAGCTTTCATAAGATCTATAATTTTTGTCTTATCTTTTATTATGACCTCTTTTTATCTCTTCTTTAGGTGTACTAGCCCAACTAGTAGGTGTGTTTTCTTCTGAATTATTTTTTTAATAGCAGAGTTATTATTGACTTCCATTCTTCCTACCAGATTATTAACGCTATTTCCTAATTGGAGTAGATTATCTTCTAGTATTTTTTTATTTTTGTTTTCTAATTCTATAATTCTAGTATTTGAAATAGAATTTTCTGAGTTTGATGCAGTTTCTATTTTTTTGATTGATGACTTCTTCTTTTTGAACATATTTTTAACAATACAAATCTGCATATAACTCATATATTCTGTAGAAAATCTAATATGTTGCTCTGTCTGCGATAAGTACTCTATTATTTTATAGAAATAATCAAAAACTAACACTATCTATTTCTGTAGCAATCTTATCTACTTTGTACATTGTGTACTCGGTATTCTTTAGATTTTTTTAAATACAACTATATCTCTTGTTACATTAATCAAATCATTAAGAAGCAATTTCGTATCTTTAGCTTGTGATACAAATTCATTGTATTTTTAATAAAGATTTTGTAACGTCACCTTGGAGTAGACTTCTGTAAAAACTCTAAAAATATCATCTTCACTTATTGATGAAGTAACTTCTAATATATGATTTAAGCTAATTTCTTCAGCATAGTTAGAAACTTGATCTAGTATACTAATAGCATCTCTTAATCCACCTTTAGCAAGCGTCGCAATCTTTTCTATAGCCGCTTCTTCTATTACCAAGTTTTCTTCTTTTTGCTATATATCTAAGTCTATCTATCAATTGATCTTGCGATAGATTTTTAAATTCAAATCTCTGACACCTTGATAATATTGTCGCCGGTATTTTATGGATTTCTGTAGTGGCAAGTATAAAAAAATCACATGTGCAGGTGGCTCTTCTAATGTTTTTAATAAAGCATTAAAAGCAGCAGTAGTTAACATATGTACTTCATCGATAATATATACTTTATATTTACCTTCAGTCGGTAAAAATTTAATAGCTTCTTTTATATCACGAACTTCATCGACACCATTGTTGCTAGCTGCGTCAATTTCTATTATATCAACATTTTCTTTTTTTGATATACTTCATTACTATTAACTTCATTAGCGAATATTTTAGCAATAGAAGTCTTACCTGTACCTCGAGATCCATAAAATAAATAGGCGTGACTTATTTGATCTCTATCAATTGCATTTTTCAAAAACAGAAACTATGTGGTTTTTGACCTACTATATCATTAAATGTCTGCGGTCGATATTTCCTATATAATGCTTGAAACATACAAACCTCCTAAATTATTTTAACTAATTTATTATACCATATTTTTAATATTACTTATAGTGAAAAAAAGGGAGTGACTCAAAAAAATCGTGATTTCGTAGAAATCGATTTTTTTCAGAGTCACTCCCGCACAGTTTATTAGATATCTAAAAAGCTTTTATAAAATGATAAATGCCTGATGACTAAACCATCTACCGTTTACTTTTTACTGCATACGCAGTTTGCGTTGATTTTCCATCAAATTGCTTTTATTATTAACTCATTACCATTTGCTTTCAATTCAACTTTAGCTCTATTTTCATCAATTAATTTAACTTCTCCAATCTCCATACCACTAAATGATTTAGCTATTTCTTTTTTTATAACTATCATCTATGGTCTTATTATAATATTCTATAAGTTTAGTTCTATCTTCATCACTGTCAAAGTACGTATTATTTGCAAATTTTTTTAAATCACCATCTTTTGCTGCAGCTATACAATTTCTCATCGCTTCTTCCGGTGTTGCTCCACCCAATTTTTCAAAATCACCATCTTTTATTGCAGATATCCCATTTTTCACAGCTTCTTTTAGGTGTTCCTCCACCTAGTTTTTCACTGCCACTAGAGAACATAAATATCATTAATACAACCAAAAATCGCAGCAACTGCCGCAGTTATATATCCTATCATTTTACCGTCCATCTTTGGTCTACGATTCATAGGGTTAGAGTTTTGGTTGTTACCGAATTGTGGATTATTCGAATTACCAAATTGAGGATTCTGCGCATTATTTCCTTGCCCTCTATATTGGGGGTTATTCATATTATTGTATTGTGGATTTTGTCCATTATTACCTTGTCCTCTATATTGGGGGTTATTCATATTATTATGCGGTTTATTTTGACCATTTGAATACCCTTGAAATTGTGAATTATTCACGTTATTTCTTTGTGAATTTTGGTTTTTGATGTGGATTTTGATTATTTACATTTCTATTAAAATTTTGTGGATTTTGTCCATTATAACCATTTCCTTGGTATTGGTTGTTTTGTTGAGGATAACCTTGATTTGGATGATGATTTTGAGGCGTTCCATTCGGATTTCCATTTTGTCCTCTATTATTCATAATAACTTTCTCCTTTAATTTTATGGGAAAATCTATTTTTTTGTAACTTAGTTATTAAACATAACATTTATTTATATATAATTATACTAAAATTACTTAAAGTTTGTCAAAAATTATTTAAACTTCATGTCAATATAGTAATATATTGTGTAATAATAATTTAATAGACTATCGATTTAAACATTATAAAGGTTTACTCTACAATATCAGAAGTAAATTCTTTATTATTTTTCTATTGCATATATACAAATTAAAAAAAGGAAGTGACTCAAAAATCGTGATTTCGGAGAAATCGATTTTTTTCAGAGTCACCCCGCACAGTTTATTAGATATCTAAAAAGCTTTTTATAAATATTCATTAAACCATCTACCGTTTACTTTTTTTACATATGTAACATCCGTTGGTTTTTCCTCTTGCTTTCAATTCAACTGTAGCTCTATTTTTCATCAATTAATTCAACTTCTCCAATCTCCATACCACTATATTTTTTTCAACAATTTCTTTTTAAAAGGCGTCATCTATGTTAAGTAATTCTAAAGCATCACTTCTAGCTTTATCACTTTTCAAAAATAAAAATTATTTACTAATTTTTTTAAAAATCACCATCTTTAGCTGCAACTATATAATTTCTCATCGCTTCTTCCGGTGTTGCTCCACCTAACTTTTCAAAAATCACCATCTTTTTATTGCAGATATCCCATTTTTCACAGCTTCTTTAGGTGTTCCTCCACCGGTTTACCACTGCTACTAGAGAACATAAATATCATAAGTACAACTACAATAGCAGCAACTGCCGCAGTTATATACCCTACCATTTTACTGTTCATCTTTGGTCCACGATTCATAGGGTTAAAGTTTTGGTTGTTACCGAATTGTGGATTAAATTGGTTAGGATTTTTGTATCCATTTTGATTATTAAATTGTGGATTATTCGGATTACCAAATTGAGGATTCTGTGCATTATTTCCTTGCCCTCTATATTGGGGCTTATTCATATTATTGTATTGTGGATTTTGTCCATTATTACCTTGTCCTCTATATTGGGGGTTATTCATATTATTGTATTGTGGATTATTCATATTATTATGCGGTTGATTTTGTCCATTTGAATACCCTTGAAATTGTGAATTATTCACGTTATTTGCTTGTGAATTTTGGTTTTTGATATGGATTTTTGATTATTTACATTTCTATTAAAAATTTTGTGGATTCTGTCCATTATAACCATTTCCTTGATATTGGTTGTTTTGTTGAGGATAACCTTGATTTGGATGATGATTTTTGAGGTGTTTCATTCGGATTTCCATTTTGTCCTTTATTATTCATAATAACTTTCTCCTTTAATTTTATGGAAAAATCTATTTTTTTGTAACTTAGTTATTAAACATAACATTTATTTGTATATAATTATACTAAAATTACTTAAAGTTTGTCAAAAATTATTTAAACTTCATGTCAATATAGTAATATATTGTGTAATAATAATTTAATAGACTATCGATTTAACCATTATAAAGGTTTACTCTACAATATCAGAAGTAAATTCTTTATTATTTTCTATTATATATATACAAATTAAAAAAGACTAAGAAAAAAATTCTTAGTCTTAAAAATTTTTAGAGTCTCCCAATATTAAAACCATCTACCGTTTACTTTTTTTACATACGTAGTTTGCGTTGATTTTTCCACCAAATTGCTCTATTAATAACTTATTGCCGTTTGCTTTCAATTCAACTTTAGCTCTATTTCCATTAATTAATTTAACTTCTCCAATCTCAATCATACCCCAAAGTTCGATTGATTTTTTTATCATTAACACTTAGGTTTTTTTAAGTCTTTCTAAAGCTTCATTTCTAGCTTCATCACTTTTTAAAAATAATAATTATTTGCTATTTTTTTCAAAAATCACCATCTTTAGCTGCAGCTATAACATTTTTCGCCGCTTCTTCCGGTGTTCTTCCACCTAGTTTTCCACTGTCACCAGAGAACATAAATATCATAAGTACAACTACAATAGCAGCAACTGCCGCAGTTATATAGCCTACCATTTTGCTGTTCATCTTTGGTCCACGATTCATAGGGTTAAAGTTTTGGTTGTTACCGAATTGTGGATTAAATTGGTTAGGATTTTTGTATCCATTTTGATTATTAAATTGTGGATTATTCGGATTACCAAATTGAGGATTCTGTGCATTATTTCCTTGCCCTCTATATTGGGGCTTATTCATATTATTGTATTGTGGATTTTTGTCCATTATTACCTTGTCCTCTATATTGGGGGTTATTCATATTATTGTATTGTGGATTATTCATATTATTATGCGGTTGATTTTGTCCATTTGAATACCCTTGAAATTGTGAATTATTCACGTTATTTGCTTGTGAATTTTGGTTTTGATATGGATTTTGATTATTTACATTTCTATTAAAATTTTGTGGATTCTGTCCATTATAACCATTTCCTTGATATTGGTTGTTTTTGTTGAGGATAACCTTGATTTGGATGATGATTTTGAGGTGTTTCATTCGGATTTCCATTTTGTCCTTTATTATTCATAATAACTTTCTCCTTTAATTTTATGGAAAATCTATTTTTTTGTAACTTAGTTATTAAACATAACATTTATTTGTATATAATTATACTAAAATTACTTAAAGTTTGTCAAAAATTATTTAAACTTCATGTCAATATAGTAATATATTGTGTAATAATAATTTAATAGACTATCGATTTAACCATTATAAAGGTTTACTCTACAATATCAGAAGTAAATTCTTTATTATTTTCTATTATATATATACAAATTAAAAAAGACTAAGAAAAAAATTCTTAGTCTTAAAAATTTTAGAGTCTCCCAATATTAAACCATCTACCGTTTACTTTTTTTACATACGTAGTTTGCGTTGATTTTTCCACCAAATTGCTCTATTAATAACTTATTGCCGTTTGCTTTCAATTCAACTTTAGCTCTATTTCCATTAATTAATTTAACTTCTCCAATCTCAATCATACCCCAAAGTTCGATTGATTTTTTTATCATTAACACTTAGGTTTTTAAGTCTTTCTAAAAGCTTCATTTCTAGCTTCATCACTTTTAAAAATAATAATTATTTGCTATTTTTTTCAAAAATCACCATCTTTAGCTGCAGCTATAACATTTTTTTCGCCGCTTCTTCCGGTGTTCTTCCACCTAGTTTTCCACTGTCACCAGAGAACATAAATATCATAAGTACAACTACAATAGCAGCAACTGCCGCAGTTATATAGCCTACCATTTTGCTGTTCATCTTTGGTCCACGATTCATAGGGTTAAAGTTTTTTTGTTGTTACCGAATTGTGGATTAAATTGGTTAGGATTTTTGTATCCATTTTGATTATTAAATTGTGGATTATTCGGATTACCAAATTGAGGATTCTGTGCATTATTTCCTTGCCCTCTATATTGGGGGTTATTCATATTATTGTATTGTGGATTATTCATACTATTATGCGATTGATTTTGTCCATTATAACCTTGTCCTCTATATTGTGGATTATTCATATTATTATGCTGTTGATTTTGACCATTTGAATATCCTTGAAATTGTGAATTATTCACGTTATTTGCTTGTGAATTTTGGTTTTGATATGGATTTTGTTCACTATAGCCATTTCCTTGGTATTGGTTGTTTTGTTGAGAATAACCTTGATTTGGATGATGATTTTGAGGCGTTCCATTCAGATTTACATTTTGTTCTTTATTATTCATAATGATTTTCTCCTTTTTATTTCGTGAAAAATTATAACTTTTATAAGTTTAATAAATACAATTCTTTTTATATCTTATTATACTGTAAGCAAACTACATTTTGTTAAAGATGCCAACGAAGTTAAAGAATAATTGTAACAGTTCCTATAAACAATTATAATATAAAAAGTAAAAAAATTTAATTTTTTTGGTACATTGTATAATTAAGTGCATAAAAGGTATAGAAAAAACATACAATAACGATACACTTGTAAATAAGAAGAAATGAAACAAGGAGTTATTGTATGCCTAAGAAAAAAATAATACCACAAAAAAACATGGACTATAGTCAAGTAAATAGACACGAAAAATACGAAAATTAGTTAAAAATTTTTAAGTGAAATTTGTTTTATACTGAGAAGTAGGTGTGGTATCCTGTGAGGGAAATGTGGTAGTGCCACTTTCCCCACATTAAGAACAACACCGATAGAGGCTCAGTGTAAAACAAATTTTTTTAATGCTCATAAAACGCTAATTCTCTCTCGTTAGGAGTCATAAGACCTAATGAATAATGTGGTCTTTTAAGATTATAAAATCCTCAATGTACTCAAATAAAGAAAGTTTTAATTCTCCAATTGAGTGATAATTTTTTTCCTATTGCACTCCTCTTTCTTTAGATACTTAAAGAAAGACTCACAACAAGCATTATCGAAAGGATATCCTTTTTAGAAAAAAAGATTGAACTACGTTAAATTTATCCAGAAGCTTTCTAAAGGGAGCAGCTGTATACTGAGTACCACGATCAGAATGAAACATAAGACCAGTAGGACAATTTCTTTTTATTATAAGCGTCATTAAATGTACTCATAATAAGGTTAGAATCAGCTTTATTGGAAATATTCCACGATATAATTTTTTTCTAGAAAATAAATCCATAATTATACATAAATAAACCCAAATACCATTTACTTTTATATAAGTAAAATCGCTAGCCCAAACCATATTAGGTTCAGGGGATTAAATTCTTGTTTTAGGTGGTTACATAGTTTAGTATCCTTACAGTTTTCTTTACTCGCTTTGATAAAAAGGTTTAGAAGTAGACATAGTAGGGAGATTTAATTTTTGAATTAATCGATATACTCTTCCAACGCTGACTTTAATACCATAATCACGCTCCAAAATATGAGTAATTTTATATGCACCAAGTCTCTTATCGTAGTCTCCATGAATTTTTTTAAAATAATTCTAGAAATCATTTGATTTTCTTCAATTCTAGGAGGTACATAATTTGAGATATATTTATAGTATGTGCTTCTATTAACATTGAATACTTTGCATAAAAAGTTTAATATTATGTTGATTTCTAAGGGTGAAAAATAGCGTTTAATCTTTGTTTGAGTGTGGCGTGAAGATGGCAATCGCCTTTTTAAAATTTGATTTTCTTCTTCTAATTGAGCGTTTCTGTTTTTTTGAAGTTCTTTTTATTTGTTTAGCGGTAAACACATCGCTATCTTCAGTTTTAATCTCAGAATACTGTTTCACCCATTTATTAATGGCACTTAAAAGAAATACCATAATCTTTACTCAGTTGTGTTTTGAGTCTTACCATTTTGGTAAAGACTAACAATTGATCTTTTAAAAATCTTCATCGTAGACATTTTTTTTGCCATTTTAAACACTTCCTTTCTGTGTCTACTTTTTATTATATTATATTGTTTATTTTTTTGTGTCTACTTTTTTTAGTATAACTCCACCCACAGAAGAAAAATACATAAAATATTTTTGCAGACTCAGGTCAGAGAGTATGCGAAGAAAAATAAAAAGAAAAGAAAGTTTATCACATTAGATAAGTACAAAAAATTTCATAACTGCTTTTTGAAAAAGAAATGTTAGAAAGTAAATATAGGATATACAGTATAGATACATTTGTGAATGAATATAAAAAAAGAAACATCCTGATGAGAAAGTACCTTGTACAAAAACAGTATATAATTGGGTAGATAAATGTTATTTAAAAAACTAGAAATATTGATTTGCCTGTGAAAACTCGAAGAAAAAGAAACTAATGCGACTCCTAAACCAAAAAGGAACAAATAAAAAGATTAGGAACAAGTATAGATAAAAGGGATGAAATAGTACTAGCTAAAAATAGAAAAAGGACATTTTGAAGCAGATTTAGTACTAGGAAAAAGGAAGACATGAACAAGCAATTTTTAACGGTTGTAGATATAGCCACAAGAGTAGCCTATGTAACAAAAAGTAAGACGAGATTCAGTATCAGTCTATAAAGGAATGGAACATATTATAAGGGAAATAGGAGAAGAGAACATTAAAAACAATAACTACAGATAATGGTAGTGAATTTTCAGATTTTGTAAAACTAGAAAAATAATTACGACATAAAAAGTATACTATACACACGCTTATTCAGCATGGGAAAAAGGGAACAAATGAGAGATTTAACGGTATGCTTTAGAGAATTTCTACCAAAAGGTGAGATCAGTAAATAACGTCACAGAAGATATATTAAATCAAATGGTGACAGCATTAAACAATAGACCAAGAAAGGTGTTAGGGATATAAAACACCAATGGAGGCTCAAGAAATAATATAGTAGCATAAAAATTAGTTTGACACTGAGCCTCTGCCGGCATGGTTCATAATGTGGGAAAAAGTGGCATCGCCACATTTTTCCTCACAGGATACCACACCAGCTACTCAGTATAAAACCAATTTTTACCAAATACAAGTTTTTAACGTTATTTATTTCGTGAATTTTTTTGTAATTTTTTTATGCATTTAACTTTTACAATTTAGAAATTTAATTTTTTTATTAAATAAATTGATTTATCCTTTTATAATTTATTTTATGATTTTTATTATTTCAAATTATAAATCTAAACAAAACTTTTGCTCTACAAACCATCTACCGTTTACTTTTTTTACATATGTAGTTTTTCGTTGAGTTTTCCATCAAATCTCTTTATTAATAACTCATTACCGTTTGCTTTCAATTCAACTTTAGCTCTATCTTCATTAATCGATTTAACTTCTACACTCTCAATCATACCCATAATTTCGAATGATTCTATATCACTAGAAGTTAGGTCGGTGTCTAATTCTTCTAAAAGCTTTTACTTCTAGCTTCATCACTTTCAAAAATAAAAATTATTTACCATTTTTCAAAAATCACCATCTTTCATTGCAGATATCACATTTTTCACCGCTTCTTCCGGTGTTGCTCCACCTGGTTTACCACTGCTACTAGAGAACATAAATATCATAAGTACAACTACAATAATAGCAGCAACTACCGCAGTTATATAGCCTACCATTTTACTGCCCATCTTTGGTCTACGATTCATAGGGTTAGAGTTTTGGTTGTTACCGAATTGCGGATTAAATTGGTTAGGATTATTGTATCCATTTTGATTATTGAATTGTGGATTATTCGGATTACCAAATTGTGGATTCTGTGCATTATTTCCTTGCCCTCTATATTGTGGATTATTCATATTATGCGGTTGATTTTGACCATTATAACCTTGTCCTCTATATTGTGGATTATTCATATTATTATACGGTTGATTTTGACCATTATAACCATTTCCTTGGTATTGGTTGTTTTGTTGAGGATAACCTTGATTTGGATGATGATTTTGAGGGAGTTCCATTCGGATTTTCCATTTTGTCCTCTATTATTCATAATAACGTTCTCCTTTTTATTTCGTGAAAATTATAACTTTTATATGTTTAATAAATACAATTCTTCTCAATAATTTATTATACTAGAGCTTTAGTCTTTTTGTCAACGATATATAAAGTACCCACTAATTACAAAAATGCAATTTAACAAAAAGCGTATATCACCAAAAATAAAAAGATTATCCGACAAGATAATCTAATTATTAAACAAAAATATTTTTTTCTTTTTCAAGATAAATTACTACCATAATTGATTTTTTTCTTTAAAAACCATCTTCCATTATGCTTTTCTACAGTTAAAAACTTCTGCCATCATTTATTAAGTATTTTTTTATCCAAATTATCTTTTTTTATTTATTTTTCTTAAATCTAACTATAAACGCATTCAAATCAATCATTTTTAACTTCTTCTATTTCATTATCATTAACGAAGGACTTTAACATATCTAACTTGTATTTTTTTCTTCTTTGGATATTTTCTTGAATTCTTGAGCGGATTCATCTTTATCTTTTTTTATTGTCATAGTAGATATAATCAAACATTTTTTTCAAATTCATTATTTTTTTCACAGTTTTCATCCATCTTTTTACGACTTCTTTAGGTGTAGCTCCACCTTCCCTTTTCAGTTAAAAAAATTTAAAAACATAATTGTCAATACTAATATAATTACAGCTAATAACCTTTTATTTTTTTGATTTATTATTTAATTGTCTCTTAAAACTAATAAGTCATATTTATTTATCCTTTATATAAACTTTATAGAGCATTAATTAATCTATATTTAATTTTATTTATATGAATTAAAAATAAAAATTAAATATAATCCAACTACTAGGCAACCAACACCAGTTATTTGTAAAATTCTCCCAGTTATTTTACTATCCTTTGCGTACTTTTTCAATATTTTTCCGGCAACTTCGCTTCTTCATAACTTATGCTGATACCACTAATTAAATGAGCATTACCCCTCTTAGAATATACTTGGCTACAATAAAGAATACCCCTGCAATATAAAAAACATTACAAAAAGCTATTGCATAATCTATATATTCAGTAGGTAAAAAGGATAGACAAAAAAATTAAGATTCCACATGGTAACATCAGAAAAAAATCGCTGTACTTGTTTTCATAGTTATGCACCCCTTTTTGTACTTTACTTAAACATATTATATTTCAATTTTATTATACTATAACAAAACAACAATGGTCAAAAACTTAACCAAAAAATAACTCTCTTTACTGTAATTTCTATCCAGTAAAGAGGTGGATATATCTACCCTATAAAAATTCATAAAAAAATTACTGCTGAATTGTGTTTTTCCTTGACTATATATATATATATATATAATATTAGTATAAAAATTTTATGGAGGAGTTATTATGTCATTACAGATCAAGATGGGAATATATATATTCAAAAACCTATCTATAAAAAGAATTTGGTTTATAGTTTTAGCTGCAATTGTACTTATATTAATTATTCAGCAAACAACTGGTAATAAGAAAAAGATGTCGAAGTTAAAAGTTCTACTCAAGAAACTCAAAAAGCTAAATATGAAGTTTCTGAACTAAATATAGAAAAAGATTCTTTTTCTAGCTATGTTACAGGTGTGTTAAAAAACAATACTGACAAAGAGAAATCATATGTTCAAGTTACAATCCCTGCTTATGATGCAAATGGAAACAAAGTTGGAGAAGCATTAGCAAATGTTAATGACCTAAAACCAAATACTACTTGGAAATTTAAAAGCAATGTACCTTGGTTCTGAGAAAAAAACGTTACATTTAAAACTGAAGAATTAAAAGTTAGCGGATTCTAATATTAAAAACGAGATTATCAAATTCGATAATCTCGTTTTATTTTATTTTCTATTGTTAATCTTAAATTTCAAGAATAAATCATTGTATAATTGAAGCATTTTTTTGGATCTAAGTCTTGATATACTTCTGCTTTGTCACCGAAACTTTCTAAATCAGGATAAAATTGTTCATCACTCGTAGTTTCTTCTGGAAGTAATTCTTTAGCTTTTTGTATTCGGTGTTGCATATCCAATAAACTCTGAGTTTTTTTCGCTGCATTTTCTGGTTTTAACATAAAGTTAATAAATTTATATGCTGCTTCTTCGTTTTTTAGAAGTTTTTGAATTACAATATTATCAAACCATAGGTTAGTTCCTTCTTTAGGTAATGCATAAACCATATTTTCATTTTCTTCCATAATTGATTTTGCATCCCCTGAGAATACTACAGAAGCCCATGCTTCATTGTTAATCATAAGCATCTTTTTCTCATCTGAGTTTATAGCTTTGACATTTGGATGAAGTAACTCTAATTTTTCTTTCAGCTAAGTTAAGATTTACTTCATTAGTGTCATTAACTGAATTCCTTCTGACTGAAGAGCAATTCCCATCATTTCACGTGCACCATCAATTAATAATATATTATTTTCTAAACGTGCATCCCAAAGGTCATTCCATTTTTCAAATTTAAGATCTTCAGGAACTTTAGTTTTATCATAAAGTATTCCTAGTGTTCCCCAAAAATAAGGAATTGAATATTCATTATTTGGATCAAAACTTTTATCTCTAAATTGTTCTTCAATATTATCAAATCCTTCAATTTTACTGTGATCTAATTTTTAGTAAATTTAACTTTTTCATTTTCTTAATCATATAATCAGATGGAATTACTATGTCATATGGTGTAGATCCTGACTGAATTTTTTTGTAAGCATAGCTTCATTAGAGTCAAATGTTTCATATACTACTGAAATTCCAGTTTCTTCTTCAAACTTCTTAATTAAATCTGGATCAATATATTCTCCCCAGTTGAAAATTGTTAAAGTTTGTTTATCCCCACTATTCGAACTATCTATAAAATTACGACTATATAAAAGTCCTAAACAGATAACTAATATTGAAATTGCTGAAATAAGTAACTTTTTTTCATATTATCTTACCTCCCTTTTTTTAATTTACTAGTATTGATTACATAATAAATTAATACCGCTACAACAACAAAGATAGTTAAAACTGTAGATAAAAGCATTAATCTGTAAGTTAATTCCTTGACGTGCCATTGAGTATATTTCAACAGAAAGTGTTTGGAATCCATTACCTGTAACAAAGAACGTCACAGCGAAATCATCTAATGAATAAGTTAATCCCATGAAGAATCCTGCCCAAATTCACGGTGTAATATAGGTATTACAATCTTACTTAATACTTGAGGATAAGTCGCCCCAAGGTCTATTGCTGCATCCATCATACTTCTTGGCATCTCATATAATTTTAGGTAATACCATTAATACAACGATTGGAATACTAAATGCAATATGAGATAATAATACAGACCAAAAACCTTGAATAGTATCTAAGCCTGTATACTTAGAAATAAATGTAAACATTAACAAGAATGAACATCCGATAATAACGTCAGGACTTACAATCAGAATATTATTACCAACTAGGAATGAATTTTTCTGTTTATTAGATTTTTAAAGAATATATCCCTAGAGCACCTAACGTTCCAAAAGATTGCTGAAAAATAGTCCACATAATAATGCAACTACCACTGTGTTAATTACAATAACCATCATTCGCGTATTTTCAAATAAATCTACATAATGTTTCCAAGAAAAAACCTTCGAAATCAATCATTGTCTTACCTGAGTTAAACGAGTAATATGCTAGGTAAATTAGAGGTATATATAATATTGCAAAAGATAACCCCTAAATATTTTTTTTGAAGTTAATTTCATTATTTTCTACCTCAAAATTAGTTTTGTCTTTAGTATTTGTAAGAACCATTATAATTCCCATTACCACTATTAAGAATACTGCGATTGTTGAACCTACTCCCCAGTTTTGAGTAACTAAGAAATGTTCTTCAATAGCTGTACCTAAATTTATTATTTTATTTCCTGCTACTAAACGAGTAATCATGAATAATGATAGAGCTGGAATAAATGTTACCTGAATACCAGTTTTCACCCCATTAATACTAAGTGGTAAAATAATTTTCATAAATGTAGTTTTAAAAATCTGCACCAAGATCATACGATGCTTCGATTAAATTCTTGTTCATTCCAGATACCGAGTTATATATAGGTAATAACATAAATGGTAAGAAAAATGTAACTAGATACAAAAATGAAACTAAATGAATTAAATAGTAAACTCTGACTACCGATACCTATGTATTCTAAGAAACTATTAATTGTTCCATATTCACCAAATAACCCTAAGAATGCATAAGTTTTTAATAAGATGTTAATCCATGTTGGTAAAATTATCAGTAAAAGTAATAGTTCTTTTATGCTTACTTTTTATTAATAGCAAACGCTAATGGATAACTAATTACTAAACAAATCAATGTAATTAAAAATGCATACCAAAAACTGTAAAGTGTCATAAGTACATATGTGCTACTAAAAAAATATTTTTATAGTTAGCTAGTGTGAAGTTTCCATCTATATCTCTAAATGAATAATAGACGATAAGTACAATTGGAAATACTACAAAAAAGCAACATCCACATTACATATGGAATCATAAAAAATGAACGAGTTTTTTTATTAAACATTTCTACTCCTCCTCTTCATATGATTCAAGACGAGCATCGAATTCTTCTTCTGTTTCTCCAGGAACCATGATATGAATTGCTTCAGGATCAAAGTTTAAACTTACAGCAGCTCCCGGTTTTGCTTCTTTTGTTGAATGAACAATCCACTCATTATATTGATCATCTAAACAACAAATTTCATAGTGAACTCCTCTAAATAGTTGAGTATCAACAACAACATTAATTTTTCCTTTTTCAGCACTTGTAATCTCTAAGTCCTCAGGACGAATTACAACTTCTACACGTTTATTTTTATCTAATCCAGCATCCACGCATTCATATTGTTTACCGTAAATTTCAACTAGATAATCATCTAACATTACTGCATTAACAATATTAGATTCACCAATGAAATCAGCTACAAAACGGTTAACTGGTTCATCATAAATATCAAGTGGTGTTCCACTTTGTTCAATTTTACCATGATTCATAACAAAGATATAATCACTCATCGCTAGAGCTTCTTCTTGGTCATGTGTTACATAGATAAATGTAATTCCAGTTTGTTGTTGAAGCTCACGAAGCTCATATTGCATCTCTTGACGTAACTTTAAGTCTAATGCAGATAATGATTCATCTAAAAGAATAATTTCTGGTTCATTAATAATAGCACGAGCAATAGCAACACGTTGTTTTTGTCCACCACTCATTTCGCTTAATTCACGATTTTTCAAATCCAGCTAAGTTAACTTGCTTTTAAAAGCTTTTTTTACTTTTTTTCTTGATTATTTCTTTCTTCTCATTTTTTTATTTTTAAGTCCAAATGCTACATTCTCAAAAAAACATTCATATGCGAGAATAAAGCATAGTCTTGGAAAAACTGTATTAACATGTCGCTTATTAGCTGGTAAATCATTTACTACTTTACCATCTAATAATACATCACCAGAAGTTGGACTTAAGAATCCACCAATCAATTTAAGAATAGTACTTTTTCCACATCCACTAGTACTCTAGTAATGTGTAGAATTTACCTTTTTCTATTTCTAAATCAATATTTTTAGTACTTTGTTATTACCAAAAAGACATATTTACATTTTTAAATTCAACAATATTTGCCATTATTTTTCTCCTTATAAATACGAATTAGTAGCTACTATTAATACTTCACATTCTTCATCAAATGGATTTGATATTCTGTGTTCAGATGTAGCTAAAAATAAAAACTTTCATTTTTTTGAGGCAATGTATTCTTCATCACCTAATTTTTAATTTACATTTCCCTTTTTAAAACATAACATAATGTTTCAGATTCTGAGGGAGCAAATGTTTTTATAATTACTATTTTTCTAATCTTAATATTAGTGATTCCATTTCTTTTTCATTAGATTCCGGAACTAACCAAGTGAGTTCATATCCTTCATCAGTTTCTTCATAACTAGTTTGATCTTCTAATGAATAATATACTTTCTGACTAGTACTTTCTTTATCAAAAAGTCCTTAGGGCGCACAACCTAATACTTGTAATATATTAAAAAAAGTTTCCATCGATGGCGATGCTAGGTCACGTTCTACCGGGATATATATCCTTTACTCAAGTCTGTACGTTCACCAAGTTCTTCTTGGGTGAGGTTTTTTTGTATACGTAGTCTCTTTAATCTTTCACCTATAGAATACATAACTTCTCCTTTTTAGTAAAAAGTTAAAAATTGTTTATCAATATCTAACTTTTCGTTATCTATGTTTATTATTATCTAACTTACTGTTATAATTGTTTACTATAGGTAAACTTATCGTTATTAAAGTTTATTATTAGTAAACACTCTGTTTAGTATAATTAAATCACAAGTTATATATTACTATATTTTTAAAAGTTAAAATCAAGTTGAAATTAAGTTTTTTTTGTAAATATTGTGAATGAAAAGTGATAATGTCTTAAGTAGAGAAAAAGGAAAAATGTCCCAATACAATAAAAAAATATTATACTAAAATCATAATATTCGGAGGAAATAAAAAATGACAGATGTTATCACAAGACAACAAAATGTAAAAATTAAATGATATTCAAGAAAACAGATATCTTATGATTTTAGATGTTATAATGGAGTTAAAACTAAAAAAACGTGCTGCTACTCTACTTACCCTCACTAAAAGATAAATTAATAGGTTAATAAAAATTACTAAAAACAGACACTCCTTCTGATTTCATTCATAAAAAGACTAGTATTTCACCTAGTGATAAAATCCCTAGTTCTATCAAACATCAGATAGTATCTTGGTATGGGAGTGACTCAAAAAAATCGCGATTTTGAAGAAACAAGATTTTGTCGAGTCAGCACCGCAAAAGTTTATTAGATATCTAAAAAGCTTTCATAAAGCACATTTAGATATCAATAAACCACTGCGTCTATGAGTTCTCATATACACCTTGTTAAATTTCAGGACTTTTTGGGTCAACCCCCTGATCATGGTTTTATTTAATTATACTAGTTGTAGAATCCTGATACATCATCACTTAAATCAATTAGGATGTTTTTCATTTGTGAATAGTGTTCTAGTATTACTTTGTGAGTTTCACGTCCAATTCCTGATTTTTTTGTATCCTCCAAATGGTGCGTGTTCTGGGATTTGGTTATAAGTATTAACCCACATTCTTCCTGTTTCTACTCTACGAGCTATATTTAAAGCACGAGTAATATTTGTAGAGAATACTGCTCCAGCAAGTCCGTATTCACTATCATTTGCTTGAGTAATTACTTCTTCATCTGTTTTTGAATTTAATAATTACTGACACTGGTCCGAATACTTCTTCTTGAGAGATACGGCATCCGTTGTTTACTCCAGCGATTAATGTTGGTTTAACGAATGCCCCTTTTATCACATCCATTATCTGTATAACGCTCACCACCAACGATTACTTCTCCACCTTCTTTTTTTAGCTATTTCGATATAATTAACAATTTTTTTCTGCTTGTTTTTCATCTATTTGACTACCCATTTGTGTATTTGGATCTAGCGGATCACCGATTTTAATTTTTGCAAATTTTTCTTTTACTTTTGCTACAAAATCATCATAGATTCCTTCTTGTACGAAAATTCTTGAACCTGCACAACATACTTGACCTTGGTTGAATAAAATACCTAATTGTACCCCGTCAAGTACTTTTTCAATATTAGCATCATCTAAGATAATGTTAGCTGATTTACCTCCTAATTCTAATGTAGCTGGAATTAGTTTTTTTCTGCAGCTGCTACTGCAATTTTTTTACCAACTTCTGTAGATCCTGTAAATGCTAGTTTATTTAATCCTTGATGATTTTTTTAGGAATTCCCTGATTTACTTCCACGTCCAGTAATTACATTTAATACACCTTTCGGTAATACATCTTGAATTAATTCTACGAATGTAAGTAAGCTAAGTGATGTAATACTTGATGGTTTTAGTACGATTGTGTTACCTGCAGCTAGTGCTGGTGCAATTTTCCAAGCTGCCATTAAGAATGGAAAATTCCAAGGAATAATTTGCCCTACTACCCCAATAGGCTCTCTTAGAACTAAACTTAGGAATTTTTCATCTAATACTGTTGCTTGCCCTCATCAGCTAAAATACATCCTGCAAAGTATCTAAAATGTCTAGCACTGAATGGAACGTCTACATTTAATGTTTCACGAATTGGTTTTCCATTATCTAAAGATTCTACGGTAGCTAATAATTCTGTATTAGCATCAATTATATCTGCAATTTTTGTTTAGTAAAGCTGCACGTTCAGATACTGTTGTATATTTCCAAGTTTTAAATGCTTCTTGTGCAGCTTCTACTGCTCTATTTACATCTCCTTCTGTTGCATCTGGGAAGTTTGCTAAGTATTCAGAATTAGCTGGATTATATGATTTTTAATACTAATTTATCCTCAGCATCTACCCACTCCCCATTGATAAACATTTTTAAAATTTTTCTTTTTTTAATTTAGTCATATTCTTTTTCTCCTTTGTTTTTTTATTGTAATCTTATACTATCATTGAAAGAGTGCGTTTACAAAGTATCTGTTTATACAATTAGTTCTATTATTAAAAATAAAAATAATATTTATAAATACCAAAAACAATAATAATTCTTATCTATACAAGTTAAAATTACTATTCCTATCTTTTTTTAACAATCTTTGTTAATATGGAAATTATTATATTTTATTATATTAATCATTTTTAACTTTATAATCATTGAGAATATTTAATATTACTTCCATTTAATTTTTAGTATTAAATTATTAATTTTTTTAATTCTAAATATTTACTTTATAAGTTATGATAAAAGTGATAAAATTAATTATAAAGGGGGATTATTATGAATAAAAAAAGTCTTTATAGTGTTCTTTATTCTTTTTTAATAGTATTTATGATTATTATTTCGATTATTAATACTCATGGAGAAAAATTATAAAGAGCCACAGTGAATGGAATTTTGATCAAAGGTGACACCACTAAATATAGGGTTAAATTTCTTAAAAAAATAGATGGCGATACAATTATCGTTCAATTTAATCACAAAGAATTAAAAGTGAGATATTTACTTATCGATACTCCAGAAACAGTAAAACCCGGTGTAGAAGTTCAAAAAAATATGGACCTGGAGCTGAGTGAACTAAACGGAAAACTTTTTGTCTAATGCTAAAAAAATGTTGAAATTGAATTTGATGTTTATCAAAAAGAAGATAAGTATCATAGAGCATTATGCTACGTCTACGCTGACGGAAAAAGTATTCAAGAAGAATTACTAGTGTCTGGTTTAGCTGAAATAAAATACGTAAAACCGCCTGATACTAGATACCTAGAAAAAAATATAAAAAAAGGCACAAAAATAAGGCAAAAAGTAATAAACGTAACCTATGGTCTGGTGTGTAAATTTAATAATTATAAAAAAAGCAACTCAACAATTAAGATCTCTAAGAAACCTCTTTTGCTGAGTTGCTTCTGTTTTTATTATTTTTAATTTACTGTTTTTGTATGAGAATGTGAAGTAAATTATCATACCTACGATTACCCAAACGATGAAGATAATCCATGTTGTTAATGTAACACTGTATAGTAGTGCTCCAAATAAAACGATAGAGATAATTGGTAATACTGGCATTCCAGGTACTTTAAATCCACGTTTTTAAGTCTGGGAATTTTTTTGTAAAAATACTATAGTAGTATAACTTACTAACGCAAATGCTATAATTGAAGCTACGTTAGCTAAGTCTGCTAGGTTACCTAATGGTAAGAAACCAGCTAGAAGCGCTGTTAAAAATTCCTAATCCCCAAGTTACAGTACTAGGTACTTTTATTTGCATTAACTTTTGTTAATCCTTTTTGGTAATAATCCATCACGAGCAATTGTATAAGTAATACGAATACCTGCATACATGAATGATAAGATACCAGCCATAAGTCCGATTACCGCACCAAGAGATACAATACCTGCAACTTTATTTTGTCCAACTTCTTCTAAAACGAATGCTAACGCATCTCCAGTTCCAAGTCTGCTGTATTCAACAACACCAGTTAATACTAAGCATACTAGAATATAGAAAGCCGTACAAACGATCATTGTAATAATAATTGCTTTAGGTAATGCTTTTTCAGGATTGATTGTTTCTTCTGCAGAAGTAGAAATCGCATCAAATCCTAGGTAAGCAAAGAATACTGTAGTTGCAGCTAACATAACTCCTTTAAATCCAGTTGGAGCAAAAGTTATTTGTCCAGTGTGTTGGTTCAACATAAAAATGCACCAACAACAATGAATAAAATTACAATACCTACTTTTGCAGCTACCATAAGGTTATTGACCATCTTACTACTTGAAGTTCCTTTTGAAAGAATAAAAGTAATTAACAGAACGATAACAATCGCTGGGATATTTCCATATCCTCCTAATGAAGGTAATGTATAAATTTCTTTTGGAAGATCTACTCCTAACCCTGCTAATAGTCTAGAGAAGTAACTTGACCACCCATTGGCTACTGTTGCAGCTGTAAGAACATATCCCCCTATTAAAACCCATCCTATCGCATATGCCACAATTTCACCAACTGATACATATAAATAAGTATATGTACTACCACTTGACGGAATAGTTGAAGCTAGTTCTGCGTAACAAAGCGCGGCTAAACAACATGCTAATCCTGCAATAAGGAATGAGAACATAACTGCAGGTCCTGCTTCTGCTGATGCTTTACCTGTTAATACTAAAATACCTGATCCAATAATAGCCCCAATCCCGAATAGAACTAAGTCCATAGTTTTCATCGTGGGGTTTAACGTTTTATTTCTCGACTCAGCTAAAATTGAGTCAATTGATTTTTTTCTAAAAACGCTCATAATTTCCTCCTGATCTTAAATAAATATTCTCCCCTATTAATAATATTTATTAATTATATCATAGTTAAAAATTATTTACTACTAAACACTTTACTTATGTAAGTAAAGAAAAAGAAAATAATAAATAACTTAATAAAATTATATAATTTAAATTTTATCTATTATGAATATATTTTTAAAAAAAGGAAGTGGATAACATATTATAAATATACATACCACTTCCTCTACAATATAACTATTCTATATTTTTATTTTTAAATATTATATTACAAAAGCTTGCTCTACTGGAGTATATTCATATCCTAAATCTTCTGCAACTGCTTTGAATGTTACTTTTCCATTAGCTACGTTAACACCTGGTACTAATTCAGGGAATTTAGCAACTGCTTCTTTTAACTCCTAATTTAGCTATTAGTTTAACATATTTTGCAGTAGCGTTACATAATGCGTATGTTGCTGTTTCAGCTACTGCTCCTGGAATATTAGCAACTGAATAGTGTAATACACCTTCTTCAACGAATATTGGTTTATCATGACTTGTAGGACGACCTTCTGTATATTCTGTTGTACCACCTTGGTCAATAGCAACGTCTACGATAACACCTCCATCAGGCATATCTTTAATCATTTCTTTAGTAACAAGTTTTTGGTGCTTTAGCTCCTGGAATTAACACTGTACTTACTACTAAGTCAGCAGTTTTAATTGCATTTGCAATATTTAATTTATTAGAGTAAACTGTTTCTACTTTACCACCAAAAATATGTGATAATTCAGTTAAACGATCTAAGTTAACGTCTAACATTGTAACACGAGCTCCTAATCCTGAAGCTGCTGTAGCTGCTGCAGTTCCTGCTACCCCTGCACCAATAACTACAACATGACCTGGTTGAACTCCTGGAACACCTTGTAATAATTTACCTTTACCGCCTTGAACTTTAGATAAGAATCTTGTTCCCTCTTGAATAGCCATTCTTCCCGCAATTTCACTCATAGGTCTTAATAATGGTAAAGTACGCCCCACTTTTTACTGTTTCGAAAGCAATACCGATAGTTCCTGATTCTACCATTGCTTTAGTTAATTCTGGATCTGCTGCTAAGTGTAAGTAAGTATAGATAATTAATCCTTTTCTGAAATATTTGTATTCTGATGGGATTGGTTCTTTTTACTTTGTAGATTAAGTCTGATTTATTCCATACATCTTCTGCTTTATCTAATAAAACAGCCCCTACTTTTTCATACTCCGCATCTGAAATACCTGAAGCTAATCCTGCTCCTTTTTCTACGTATACAGTGTGCCCATCTAGTACTAATTCATGTACTACACCGAATTGCAGACACTCTACTTTCATTGTTTTTTTAATTTCTGTTGGTACTCCGATAATCATTTCCCTTACCTCCTAATATTTTCTGTACTCATATAATACCACATTTCCTCTAATTTTTGAAAGCGTTTTTTTCGATGAAAATATTAGTGAAAATATTTTCTCTATTTTATTATAATTACCTAAAAAGTAAAACCTTATAAAATAGCCATTTTTATTTTTTTAATTAACACTATTTTTTTATGAAAAATAAGTATTAATTATTTTTTTAGAAAAAGAAATTTGAAAAACAGCTGTTACATTTTTACAACAAAAACTGTTTCATAACTATACTACAACTTTTTTTAGTATGTAATTTTTTTATAAATTTACAAAATTATTTGCTAAAAGTATATACTTTTATTGAAAAAAATAAAAATTTTATACAAAATTAATTTATTGAGTTCAGTTTCTATTATTTTTAGGTTATTTAATGAAAAATTATAGATTATCAATAATACAATATTTTTTTGATGTAATATAACTAAATAATAATTATTTTTTTGTTAACTATTTATTTTTTTACAAAAAAATATAATTATAATTTTTCTTACTATTATTTCTTTTTATTTTTTTATAGCAAAATGAAATTAGCGGGAAAAATCTATCCTCCTCACTCTAATATTCAAAAATTATTTTTTTACTCAGATTTTTGCGTAGAAATAAAAAAACGAACCCCTTAAACATAAGTTTAAAGGGTTCGTTTTTTTATTAACGACTGTAATATTCAACGATAAGTTGTTCGTTGATTTCTGGGTGTAATTCACTTCTTTCTGGAAGTCTTACTAATGATCCTTCTAATTTATCAGCATCAAAAAGTTAAGTACTCAGGTACAAAGTTAGTGATTTCAACAGCTTCTTTAATGATTTCAAGGTTTCTAGATTTTTCTCTTACTGAAACTACTTGACCCTGGTTTTAACAGCGTAAGAAGCGATATCTACTTTTTTACCATCTACAAGAACGTGACCGTGGTTAACTAATTGTCTAGCTTGACGGTTAGTTCTAGCTAATCCTAAGCTGTATACTACAGAATCTAAACGTGTAGCAAGTAATGCCATGAAGTTTTCACCGTGAAGACCTTGTAATTTACCAGCTTTATCGAATAATTTACGGAATTGTTTTTCGTTCATTCCGTGTAGGTAACGAAGTTTTTGTTTTTCTTGTAATTGTAAACCATACTCAGATAGTTTTTTTCTTAAGTTAGGACCGTGTTGTCTCGGTGCGTAAGGGCGTTTAGCTAACTCCTTACCAGTACCGCTTAGTGAAATTCCTAAACGACGAGATTTTTTCCAAGTTGAACCTGTAAAACGAGCCATTATGTGCTCCTCCTTATATCTTTTTGTTTTTATTTTTGTGAAAACAAAAAGCACGATTATCGTTGTTGTATATGTTATAAAACTGGAACTTCGCCTAGCAGCATAGGCTACGAGTTGCCACATTAAATAATGTATAACATAGAGGCAATAACAATTAATCCACTGCTATTATTTTTACACAAAGATTAGTTTACCATTATTTTTGAATAATAGTCAACTATTTTTGATGTTGTATTCTTATTTTTGTTAATAACGTAGTACAAAAATTCTATTCACATAGATTTAAAAACTTTTTTTAAAAAGTATCAACTTCAAAGTCTACTTCAGGGTGCCATTGTACTCCTATCAAATTTCCTTTTTCAATTGCTTCTACAATTCCATCTTCAGAAATCGCTGTAACTTTAAATCCTTCTGCAACTCTATTTACTGCTTGATGATGAATTGAATTTACTTCTGCTTTATTTCCATATAAACTATGAACAAATGAATTTTCTACTATATCAATAGTATGACGAACTAGTTTTTTTCTTTACTAGTATGATCATCAATATGCTGTTTCAATGAACCACCATGATAAATATTTAAGCTTTGTAAGCCATATAAATGTTAGAATAAAAAGTGTAAATAAATTTCAAGATAAAAATGTACAAAAAAATATATAATATAGATATCTTAAAAAGGAGATATCTATGATATTAGACATAAAAAAATACCAACTGAGATTAAGTTGGATTCATTAGAAGATTTACAGGAGTACAAGAAATTTATGGACGATAATAATTTAAAAATAAATGTATCTGCCTTGGCTAGAAGATACAAGGTCGATAGAAGAACTATAACAAAAATATCTTAATGGTTTTTGAAAAAAAGGAGACAAAAAAATAAAAACATCAAAAACTAGACAAATACTATGACTTAATAAAAACCCTATTAAGTTCATCAACTCAAACTTTTAGTTATATAAGAGTATTAAGACAATACTTAGAAGATAATTATGGGATTGATATTCAATACTCAACTTTTTATAACTATATTAGAAATACACCAGAATTTTTATAAATACTTTAAAAAGGGAAATGTCTGAGTTCTGATTCCAATAATACCGTTATTAGATTTGAAACTCCACCAGGAGATCAAATGCAAATTGATTGGAAAAGAATCTATCCCCTTTGTATTATCAGATACAGGGGAAATAATAGAAGTTAATATACTTGTTGGAGTGTTAGGATACTCAAGATATAAAATGTATAAAGTTTCACTTCTGAAAACAAGAACAGTATTAATGTCCTTATTGACAGAGATGTTTGAAAAATATAAAAGGAGTACCAAAAACAATTATCACAGATAATATGAAACCAGTAATGAATAAACCAAGAACTACATATTTCAAAGGAGAAGTTAATAGTCAATTCGAGGAATTTTCTAAAGATTTTGGATTCAAAGTGATACCTTGTAAGGCTAAAAGCCCTCAAACAAAAGGTAAAGTAGAATCTCAAATGAAAATATTAGATGAAATACGAGCATACAGTGGAACATTAACACTTAGCGAATTAGTTCAATTAGTAGAGAGAATAAATACAAGAGAAAAATAATAAACTATCTCAAGCAACAGGCAAAATACCTATTTTTGAATTTGAAAAAGAAAAAGATTCCTTATTGTCATTACCACCTGAAAAAATAAGGAATCAATACAGAATCAAAACTAAAACCTCAAAAGTGAATAGTGCCGGTATGATTACAGTAAATACTAAGCAATATTCTGTAGGTCGAAAAATATATTGGACAAAAATTACAATATCAAGTTATTGATTCAAATATATACATATACTCTAACACAAAAACTTATTGAAATGCACGAGATAAGTAATATAAAGATAAACTATAATCCTGAACATTATAAAGAAGGTTTAAAAAAATAAATTTTCAAATAAAGAAGAAACAGAAATAGAGGAAATGGCTAAACAAAAATCTTAATAGTATAGGAGGAGTATATAAAAAAATGAAAGTAACTAGTACATATGAGAGAATAATAAGTAATCTAAATTTTTTTAAAGAGTAAAGAGTCATTAGCAGTGCTTGATCAAACATTAGAACAGGTAAATAAAAAATAATCTCACCTTTATAGACGGATTTCTATACTTTACACAAGCACAGGTAGAAAAGAAAAAGCAAAATCTTATTCAACATTCTGTGAAAGTAGCAGGATTTCCTAGTGTAAAAAAACTTTATCGGAGTTTGACTTTGACTTTCAAGAATCGATAAATAAACAGCAAATATATGATTTCAATTCATTGAGATTCATAGATAAGAAAGAGAATATAGTGTTCTATGGAAATAGCGGTGTTGGGAAAACACACTTAGCTATTTCTATAGGAGTAACTGCAGCTCAGAATAGGAAATCAACATACTTTATTAAATGTGCACGTCTGATGGAAATATTAAAAAAAGCTCAGTTAGAAGGTAAATTAGAAGAAAGATTAAAGAAGTTTTGTGGTTATAAATTATTAATAATAGATGAATTAGGATATCTTCCAATAACAAAAAGAGGAATCTAAATTGTTCTTCCAATTAATAGATAGACGTTATGAAAAATAGCACTATAATAACTACAAATATAAATTTCTCACAGTGGGATGATGTATTTGGTGATCCATTAATCGCTAGTGCAATAGTTGATAGATTATTACACCATTCACATGTAGCTAAAAATAACTGGAAATTCTTATAGACTTAAAGATTTTTTTCCAAAAAGGCAGATGAATAAAATGTACATTTTTATTTTGAATTTTTTTGACATATTTAGATTGACATTTACAAGCCACTACAGATTCCAAGTATTGGCTTATTATTTTTTTCAAAAAGCTCAATAAGTTTGAAGTCTAATTCATCTTCATACAGATCTTCAGGATATTCTAAACCTTCTAAAGGTTCTTCCCCATAAAACTTAGGATTAATATCCCGATTCCTACCAGCAATTATAAGGTACTACACATGGCTACAATTCCCTCAATTCCGTTTTGAGAACAAACTGGGAATAATATAAATCCAGCTTTTTCTGCTACTTCTGAAAAAAATAACCATTAATGTATAGACGTCTTTTTACTATACCAGCATCTGATTGGTAATCGACACTTCTTGTTGAAATTGCAATTATTTTCATATGCAATGACCTCCTTTTTTTAAATTTTATGACTCTTATTATATAAATATTATAGAAAAATTGTCAAGATTGATTTTTTTCTTTATTTTTCAGAAATTGGGAGTGACTCAAAAAAATCGTGATTTCGTAGAAGCCGATTTTTAGAGTCACTACCATAAAAGTTTATTAGATATCTAAAAAAAGCTTTTATAAAGCGAATTTAGATACCAATAAACCACTACGTCTATGAGTTCTAATATGAATTCTGTTAAATTTTTAGGTCTTTCGGGTTGGTCCCTTCTTTAAAATACCCCGTATAACTTATCTATATTATTGTAATTATTCCTAAAGATAGGTATAATAATAATTGTGTTAAATTAAAAAGGAGGAATAATTGAATGAATTATTTATTGACTGTTAAATATCCTAAACAAGAAGTTATAGAGGATGGCAAAGAGTCGGTTACCAATGTTAAGGAAAAATCATGAGGATTTAACTTCAGAGGAACTTTTTAGAAAAATATCAAGAGTTTCAACGCGTAGGATATGATGTCAAAGTTAACTTTGTTACTTCTGATGTATATGATGAATTCGATGTTTTTAAACTAGCAGAAATCTTAGATCTTAATGCGATTGATTATAGCGCAAAAACTTAAATTTATAAATCGCTCAAATAAAGGATCTCATGATTATATCAGTAGTCTAGCAAAAATTATTTGATAGATATACTTTTTGATTATGATATTTCGATTAAACTGAAAATTAACGAAAAAAATCAGAAATTGACTTTAAAAAAATGAAGATACATGGTTTGGAGAAACTCCAGTCTATCAAATAAATCCAAAAATTAACGTAAAAGATGCTAAATTATTTAAAAAACTTATATGATGAATTAAATGAAATAGCTCAAGTTAGTGCAGAAATTAAACCGAAAAAAATTAGAGGAGAAAAATACTTTTATTATCATTAGATAATTATCCAGCAGGAACTGAAGTTATTTTTCACTCTAAAAAGACTCTGAGATTTATGAATAGAATAAATTAAATTTAGAAACTGAGATTACTAATTAATTATTAGTATCCTCAGTTTCTTTACTTTTTACTAACTATATTTTTTTCATCAAATTCAAAAAGAACAAAAAGACAACAGAGAAAGTTCTCTGTTGCCTTGACGTACTTTTGGTATAAGACCAATATTAACGTTTTGAGAATTACATAATACTATTTTTATGAAGGTATAACCCTCTTTATCCTTGATAAAAACAAGGTTTTATTTTTTTAAATTATCTATATATATTGATATAAATTGATAAAAATGATATGATTTACACCAATTTACACCAAATAAAAATAGATTAGTCACTTACACTTTTTTTCTTTTTCTTCTATATATAATAACATCATTCTTATTATCTTTTTAATTTATACTACTAACTTTTTTTCTTCTATTATAATACCACTTTTATATTTCAAAAATTCAACACACTATTTTTTTCTTATAAAAACTCTTATATTTATTCTATTACTTATATCACTTTTTCTGAAAGAATAGTGATTCCTAAAACTTGCAGTTTTACCATTAATGTAATTATTGGTAAAACCTCACAGTTGTAGTCACATTCGTCCCATTAGCCTGAAATCCCAACTCCCCATTCTTTTGTTTCTACCTGACATACCCCATCATGATTCTTAGATGCTAATACCGTATTAGTTGGTATTACCAAAGATGTAACCCCTACACCTGACCCTACTAAACTTAAAAACTAATGAACAATTAACAATCTTATTTAATTTATTTTTTTACTTTTTATTCATTAATAATTTTCTCCTTACTTTATAAAGTATCTAATTTCTCCCGTATAGTTTAACAAGAAGTAAGTTAAAAATTAAATCAACTCTCTTAACCTTTTTAAATTAAAAAAACACTAAAGTAAATTACGTAAATAAATAAGGTTTATAGACTTATTATCTATAAACCTTTCTAAATATTATATTTTATTAGTAATTAACGAGCTTTTTTTGACCGTCATTATATACCGCATCAATATCGTATAAAAAGATGTTATATCCTTTAGTACCATCTGGTTTTGTTACTGAGTAACCTGAATATCCGTGTGGAGTGTTTTTCTCAGCATAGTCAAATGACATTGTACCATCCATGATTTTATCATCTATAGTATCTAAACCACGTCTAAAAACTGGGTCTAAAGCGTCATCATTATCAAATACCCCAAGGTCACCATCTACTTTATAGTCACCAGTAATTTTACCAAATGTGAACCCCCACTCTTTAAGTTGCGCACGAGACCACTTAACATTAGCTGGCATACCAGCCTCAAGACCTGTATCCGCTGGAGTTGCTACTGGTTTAGCAGGCTCTACTGGTTTAGCAGGCTCTGTCGGAGTTACTACAGGTTTAGTAGGTTCTACTGGTGTTACTACTGGAGCAACTGGTTTAGCTGGTTTTTTTCTGGCGTTACTACAGGCTCATCTGGAGTATCAGGAATCACCGGTTGAAGTGGTTTAACAGGTTCTACTGGTTTTATAGGTTCTGCTGGAGTTACTACTGGAGCAACTGGTCTACCGGGTTTCTCTGGGGTTACTACAGGTTCATCTGGAGTATCAGGAATCACCGGCTGAAGTGGTTTGGCTGGTGTAACTGGTTTAGTAGGCTCTACTGGTGTTACTACAGGTGTAACTGGTTTAGCAGGTTCTGTTGGTGTTACTACTGGATTAGTTGGTGCTGTTGGATTTGATGGAGTAGTTACCACTGGAGCAACTGGCTTAGTCGGTTCTGTTGGCACCGTTGGTGTTACCACTGGTTTAGTCGGTGTAGTCGGCACTGTTGGTGTTACTGTTGGTGCATTATCCCCATTATCATATTGAAAGCTTACGCTACCTTTAATTTTATGCCCTCTTACCTCTTTATTAAAAATCTACTCTATCACTCACAGCAGTAGTTTTAGGTAAAGATTTAAGTTTATTTGAATCTTCTTCAAAATTTACTTGAATTTCTCTTACTTCTCCTGCTTTTAAATCCCCAAAAGAAACAACCTTACTACCTAGGTATCTACTGAATAAGTTGTTTTAACATTTTTGAACATTTGAAGATGCGCTAACTACGAATTACTGCACCAGCTTCATTTTCTAATACTTCTGCATTTACTCGATTTGTTGAAAGTGCATTTTCTTCTTGTTTGTCTTCTTTAGCATTAACTACATTTTGTATATTACCTGTAAATGATGTTACAGATAAACTTGCAACAGTTATTGCTGATAAAACTCTTTTTTTGTATTTTTTTGTTCATTAAATATACCTCCATAAAGTATCTCTTCTATAATTAAATTATGAGTTTCTTCATTTAATTATAAAAAAATAAATACCTTTTTATACTCTTCTAGCGACTATTATATCAGCAAGTGTTTTTTTATAGGAAAATAATTATCTTGTCAAGAATTTAAAACTTGTTAAATCTTGTTATCGATTAAATTAGTAACTTACTTAATTATATTTTTTTTATAATAAAAAAAGAGCAACTCAAAAAAGTATCTTTTTAAATTGCTCTCTCTTCTTTACTAATATATCCTATTCATCACTCTCATTAAAATCATTCTCTGATTCATTATCTAAATCATGCCCTTGAATTAGCAAATCACTTCTAACTTGTTGTTCAAGATACTTTTCCTCCAGTTCCAATTTTTATCTTTTCCGCATATTCTTTTTATTTTCTCGAATCCTGGCGCAATACCCTCTCTTCCCAAAAACTCCACTATCTTTTGTAAATTGCTATTAATATCTGCTAGTATTTTTTTAAATTATCAAGATCAGTATTATAAGAGTCTCCAAATTTTATACATTCTTCATAGAGTGCATTAATTTTTATTGAATTTTTTTAACTAATTTATCACGAGGGAGTTTCATGTAACCTAGTCATCATAGTTATATCCCAATAATGCCATTCACTAATAAGTAACACTATTATTCCTTTATGAAATATATCTTTATATTCTTCATTTTCCAAAAAAATACCTTGGGAATTTTTTTAATTTCGTTACGGCTATTTTTGAAAAATATATTCAAGTTTAGCCTCTTTCTTATTTTTTTACTTTTTCTTGTTGAGCCATATTTTTTTCACATATCATAAAATAAACAACCCTTAAAAAATTTTTTTCAACTCTATCTGTTATTTCTTTTTAAAAATAAATTTTGCCCATTCTTTATTATCGCCATAAAAAAACAATCCATAAATTTTAAATTTAAGATATATTTTGATGTATCTTCTTGATTTAAGATGTATTTTGATATATCTTCTCGATATTCTTTTTTTCTGCCGAGTAAGGCTTACGATAAATTTTTATAGTCTCCTGATCGTCATAAACTAAAAATAAATTTGTCCCTAATTATACATTTGTTTTTTTACATCTCTTATAACACTTGGAGTTATTCTTAACATAGAATTATGACACTTTTTTTATCTTCATAAAGTAATAATTGGTTTTCCTCATTATGATAGTATTTATTACCATTAATTATACCGGGTATAAATTGTTTACCATTTATAATTTTATATTCACCCACTCTAATAAAATACATCGTCCATTCAAATGTAACAGGAACAATTATATTTACATCATCTGATACCTTTTTCATGATATTCTTTTAAAATTTCAAGTACATCATAATAATCCGTTATTCTTTCATAAATAAAAATCTTCTTTGTAGTTTGTATTTGAATCGTAAGCTTTCATATATAAAGTTATCGCACTGTCTACTTCCTCTCTAGTAATTTTTAAGTTCTTTTTTTGGAAATTATTCCTATGATATAATCATACAAATTCATGATTATCCCCCTTTTATGGATTTTTGAAGAGCATAAAAGGTAATTTTTAAGTATATTACATTTTAACTCCATTTACAATAATACTATAAAACATTACTTGCTTTTTTTCGACATTCAGTTTTTTTCTAATATCGAACTTTTGTATAACCATTAATGTTATAATTTGCGTATAAGCGAAGGATACAATAAAGGAGGTGATTTTTATAATGGAAGAATTTTTTTAAAAAATGTGCTCATTCGCTGTAAAAAAATATCTAAACATATATTTAAATTTTTCATATATATTTGAAAAAAATCTATATTATATTAAAAGGAGCTAGAAGAAGAGGAACAAAAAAAGAAAAAAATATTCCTATACAAAATGTTGAATATTTTGATACATTATTTAAATTTTTACTAGATAATAGTAATAATCATTCTGGTATTGACTTCTACGCTCGTCTTGAAAAATGTTTATTTAAATATTATAGAAGCTGATAATAAAGAAAGAAAAATTAATAGGTGAACCAGCTTATGTTCCCCATCCTAATTTCGCATTAGAATTACAATATGTTAATATAGCTGCAATTAGAAACATAATAAATAATAATTTCCTTCAACTTATATACGATAATACTAGTTTATATAAAATATCAATTCAATATAAATTAGATGAAAAAGAAAAATAATAATATTCAAGATACTGAATATATTAAAAATATTTTCAATAATTATTGTCACAACATGATGATATTTCCAAAATTACCTATTTTTTTTGTACAGAAGTTGCTAAAGAAAAATAGATACTTGGTATTTACTTTTATACACTACGGCAAACATAAAGAAATAAAAAACTAAGGAGATAGATTTTTCATGATGAAGACTTCTATTAATATTCTAAATGCTATTGATGATAATAAGAAAAATAAGTATTACTTTGACTTCATGTCCACACTACTTAATAACTGGTGGGACTGGTTCTGGTAAATCAACTTTTTCTCTATATCTCATTGCGAAGCTTTTGTTTATCTTATAAAGAAGCTACCGTTTATATTTTAGATTTTAAAGGAGATGAACATTTTTCAAAGATTTAATAATTATGAAAAATTATTTCAGTTATACGGATTGTATGATAGGACTAAAAAGAAATTTATGAAATTTTTAATAATAGATTAATAAATACAGAAGACTTTTTCGCCTTTAATTATTTTTTTATTGACGAACTTGCTTCTATGATTTCATATTTTTCAAGTTCTAACTCCGAGAAGAATAAAATACAAAAAAATTATTGCTGAAATACTTATGATGGGACGAAGTAAAAAGTTCATATCATTACATCAACTCAAAGACCAGATAGCAGTTTATTTGCTAATGGTGCTAGAGATAATTATACTTTTTAAACTTGGTTTAGGTAATTTATCTTCTGAAGGAAAAATGATTTTCCTTCTTCTGATATATTATTTAAGAAATGTAATTTAGGGTATGGGTATGTAAGTTTACATTCTAATGAGCCTATCTTTGTTGGTGTTCCTGCTTTTTCAAATTATAAAAAAATATATGCAGTAATTAAACTACATTTAGGGGGTGATAAAAAAATAAAAATTAATATTAGTCCAATTAAATTGATGACTATAAAAAGCTATTTAAATTTAGAAGAGAGAAAAAAATAACAATGAAGAAATTAAAACAATTTGCTCCATTTAACGCAGATTTATTCTTTGATAAGATTGATTTACAATTTACAAGAGTAGAACCTATTAAAGTTGATGGTGCTATAGTTGGTTTTTAGATATAACCTATTAATTTGTGAAGACCTTCACAATTATGGAGAAGAAAAATAGTTTAAATAAGGGAGAGTTTATTAAAGTAAAAATAGAAGATGCTAATAGTGACACTAACTTTACCTTGGGTCAAAAAGTAAAATTGATAAATCCTAAAAGCAACTATTTATGGTGATTTCTCAAATCAATTATCCGTGAAAAGCTGATAAAATCATTGTAGTAAAAATCTGATAAGTAATTTGAATATTGCTTTTTCGAGGAGCTTTTGCTCCTCGAAAGGAATATTCATTTAACTTGATATATACTACACAATAGAACATTAGAAAGGAGGATTGTCGTATGGCTAGAAACTTATCTGATAATGTTAAAAAAATATTTTTTTCCTAAAAAGAATTGTGAAATACTATAGTTATGGAGATACGATTGAAATTTCCAATGTGATTAGAAATCAATCTATTCTTGTTCTTCCAAATAAAAAGTATGCTGTAATTTCTACAGGAGAAATAAAGGAGATGATAAATAAAAGGAGACACGAGAGATATTAATATCTCTTCCTTAAAAACGGACTATGAGAACACTTAGAAGATTAATAGCACATAATTTTAAAGGTGGTATAAAAAGAATTGTGGGTTACTCTAACTTATAAAGAAACTATCACTGATCCAAATACAATATATAATGATTTTTAAAAATTTTTTTATAAAGAAAAATTAGAAAAACATTATGGGCATGTAGAATATATTTCAGTGATAGAACCACATACAAAAATATGGTAAATTTCATCTTCATGTTCTTTTAAAAAGTCCTAAAAAAACTATATATAGAAAAATTCTCATCTTGCAGAATTATGGGGAAAAAGGATTTACAAAGACTAAAAGATTATCTGAAAAAGATTCAATTGCGAATTATGTTGTTAGTTATCTAACTAATTTAGATACAAGTGAATTGAATGAAACAGATAATTGTGAATCTGGTAAAAAGTCAATTATTAAAGGCAATAGATTGTATTTATATCCTAAAGGGTTAGAATATACAGAAAATCTAAAGGAATAATTAATCCTGATGAAGGTATTGATATTAAAAGAAAAATTTAATAGAAAAAAATATAATCTATATCCTACTCCAGAATACATTGCAAATTATTCTATTAAAGATAATAATGAGGAGGAAATTCTAATAATAAAAGAATTTTTTTCAAAAAGAAGGAGAACGAAGTGAAGAACAATAACGAACAGGACTTGATTTTTTTAAAGAAAGCTATAAAAAAATTCTTATATCGAAGAAGCATAATGTTAGTAATTATATTCTTGATTATGAAAGATATGGTGTAGAAATTATTAATCCATCAGAACTATTGAAATATGCAATTTCAGTAGAAGATAACAATTTGGAATTTAATAAAAAAATAAGTCACCATAGTTTAGAATAGTGACTCATTAATATAAATAGTAGAAATTTTCTCGTCTCTTCTACTCTTTATATTTTAACATATAAAAGCAAAAAAAGGAGGTAATAATAATGGTTAATAAAATTAAAGATTTTCCTTTTTTTATTAAATAGAGAACAGGCGTCTAAATTCTTAGGAATTGACCCTAAATCTTTTGATAAATATATTAGAAATAATAATGACTGCAAATGTTTTATGATTGGAAAAACAACAAAGATTTCTAAAAAAACATTTAGTAGAATTTATAGAAAAAAACATAGTATTTAATTATAAAGCTCTTGATAAAATAGTTTTTCTGTTTTATTATATAAGTAGTGACTAGTCTATTTTTATCAAGAGTATTTAGAATGAAAGGATTTGATAAAAATGGCAAATATTACAAAAAGGGGTACTTCTTATAGAGCTACAGTATCCATATAAAAAAATAGTGAAAAATCAGCGAATCACTAAGACCTTTAAAACACGAAAAGAAGCGAAACAATGGACTTTAGAAATGGAGTTATATAAAGGAAAAGGAAAAAAATATCGCAGAACAAACCACCCTTTTATACTGATTTTTTTATAAAAAAACTGGATTTTTCAGTTAAAAAAGAATGATGTTCGTGAAGCTACTCTAGTTAATTATGAACGTACTATTACAATAATTGATAAATTATTTGAGGGTATTGAATTAAGACATTTAAATGATACAGTTATGCAGAAGAAAAATTGATGAGTATGCTTTAACACATTCAAAAAAAGACTACTAAAGAACTAGTTTTAAAAAAATTAGGGGTTCTCTTAAATATGCTTATGCTCGTGGTTTTATTGGTAAATGATTTTGGTAGTTTATTAAAAAGTTAGAGGAAAAAGAACTTCCTAAAAGAAATATTTCACTTTCTATAAGAGAAATGGCTAAACTAAGAAAAATATTGCTTAGAACATAAACATATTGAATTTAATGTACTTGTTTTTGCTAGCACTTGAAACTGGTGCAAGACGTGGAGAATTATTGGGATTAAAATGTGAAGATATCTATGAATTTGGAATAAAAAAATCAGACGTTCTATAAGTCCTACTAGCAAAGATACATCACTTAAAAATAAATTTTTCAAAAACGTGATATATCGATAAATAAAGACATATATGATGCATTAGTTGAACTATCTAAATCAAAAAGATTATGTTTTCTGCAGAAACAATTTTATGCAATCAAAATATTTACAAGAATTACTAAAAAAATTAGAGATTACTAAAAACTACATTTCACGGACTTAGAGATAGTCATGCATCTTTCTTATTTTCAAAAAGATATAAGTTTGGATTATATTTCAAGAAGACTTGGTCATAATTCTGTTAGGTTATAATACATATGTGACAAAAAAATAAAAAAATAAAAGAGAACCTGTGTTATACTTAAATCACTACAAATAAATAAACGAGGTTCTCTATGAAAAAAATATTATAACAGAAGAAATGAAAAACACGCAAGCGAGCAGTAGAATATGCAAAAATATGACAATAACGCAGCAGCGGCAAGAAAGTATCATACAAGCAGACAACAGATAGCTAGATGGAGAGCTAGATATGATGGTACTGTAGAATCATTGAGGAGTAGAAGTACGAGACCCAAAAGTCATCCAAATGCACATAAAGAAGAGGAATTAGAAATAATAAAAAAATGTAATAGAAGATACAGGCATGAAGGCTTGGCAGAAGTATATGTGCAATGCCAAAAGAGGATACAGTCGCTCATATGGCTCAATGTGCAAAATGATAAGGAAAATGAAATTAAATAAAAAGGAAAAAGAGAAAAAAAGTTATCCAAAAAGCACATGGAAGACAGAAGAAGCTAGTTATCCTGGAGAAAAGGTACAAATAGACATAAAACACGTACCCGTAGTATGTGTAGGGTGGAATAGTCATGGAAAAAAATACTATCAAATAACAGCGATAGATGAATATACAAGAAAAAAAGAGTATGTGAGATAGTAGATGAAAAGAGTGTAACAAATACGGCGAAATTTGTATTAAGTTTAGAAGAAAAAAATGGGATTTAAAAATAAAAAAACAATACAAACGGACAACGGGAGAGAATTTGTAAATGATAAAGAACAAAAAGCAAGAGAAAGCAAATTTGAAAAAAAGTATTAAGAGAAAAAAATATAAATTACAAAAGAACAAGACCATATTCGCCATGGCAAAATGGGAAAGTAGAAAAGAAGCCATAGAGAAGATGGAGAGGTTTTTATTCACAAGTATTTAAAAACGGAAGAAGAGATGATAAAAAAACACATAAGATATATAAATCGAGGTAATAATATAGCAAGAAAAAGTATTGGGATTTAAATCACCGAATCAAATAGCAGAAGGATACAAAGTGAAATAAAAAAAGATAAAAAGAGTGAGGAGAAGTGCTAGGCACTCTGAAAAAAGCTATTTCGCCGGCATTAAGGTATGTAACAAATTATAAAAAAATATCAAGAGACGCTTACGCTAATACTCTTGACATATTTTTAAATAATTTGTTTTAAAAAACTGGTGAGCGAGAAAAAAACTTTTTAATCAGAATGTCATTTATTATAGGTTCGTGTCACAAATGTTTGACAACTCTAGAATTTCAAGAAGACTTGGTCATAATTCGATATTGACTACTCAAGAATATTATTTATCTTTAATGCCAGAAAAAGCACCAGCAAGATGCCGATGCTTTTAAATCTCTTAGACGAGCTATCAAAACTATGATACTCCTAATAATTTACACCAATTTACACCAAAAAAATGGCTGTGAAGCTTGGTATAATAAGGTTTTTCATTAACGTTTTTGAGAATTGAGGAGCACGTCTCGCACCACGAAGACCGTATTTTTTTACGTTCTTTCATACAGGGGGTCACGAGTTAGTAATCCTGCTGGTTTTAAGTCTTTACGGTATTCTGGGTTTACTTCTAGTAAAGCACGTGCAATTCCGTGACGGATTGCTTGAGCTTGTCCTGTGTATCCTCCACCGTTAACGTTAACTAAAACGTCATAGTTACCTGTAGTAGATGTAACTTCTAAAGGTTGCATTAAGTCTAATACTAATGATTCTAATGGTAAGTATTCACGCATTTCTCTGTTGTTGATAACAACTTTCCCTGTTCCAGGTACTAATCTTACACGTGCTACTGAGCTTTTACGGCGTCCTGTACCGCGATATTCTACTTGTGCCATTTAATTATTTCCTCCTATATTATCCACGTAATTCGTATTTTTCTGGTTTTTGTGCTGCGTGTGGGTGTTCAGCTCCACGGTAAACGTGAAGTTTCATTCCTTGAGCTCTACCTAAAGTATTTTTTGGTAACATACCTTTGATAGATAGTTCTAAAAGTTCTTCTGGATATTTTTCTACCATTAATCCAGCAGTTCTTTCTTTTAACCCACCTGGGTGCATTGTGTGACGACGGTAAATTTTTATCAGTTAGTTTTTTTACCAGTTAACACAATTTTCTCAGCGTTGATAATGATAACATTATCCCCAGTATCGATGTGTGGTGTATAAGTAGGTTTGTGTTTCCCTCTTAAAATTGAAGCTACCTCTGATGATAAGCGACCTAAAGTTTGTCCTTCAGCATCGATTACATACCATTTTTTTTCTACAGTTGATGGCTTTGCCATATATGTTTGACGCATGTCTTTTTTTCCTCCTAGATGTTGTTTTTTTAATCTGTCATAACGACTAAGTTTTTCCGGGGCTTACTCGTGAAGATATATAAACAATATCATAAGTAATAATACCTTATTTACTGATAAATGTCAAGATATTTTCTTTACTTTTATTTATATTTCTCTAGAGTTGTCAAACATTTGTGACACGAACCTATAATAAATGACATTCTGATTAAAAAAGTTTTTTTCGTCAGTACAGTTTTTTAAAAACAAATTATTTAAAAATATGTCAAGAGTATTAGCGTAAGCGTCTCTTGATATTTTTTTATAATTATTACATACCCTAATGCCGGCGAAATAGCTTTTTTCAGAGTGCCTAACACTTCTCCTCACTCTTTTTTTATCTTTTTTTATTTCACTTTGTATCCTTCTGCTATTTGATTCGGTGATTTAAATCCCAATACTTTTCTTGCTATATTATTACCTCGATTTATATATCTTATGTGTTTTTATCATCTCTTCTTCCGTTTTAAATACTTGTGAATAAAACCTCTCTCCATCTTCTCTATGGCTTCTTTCTACTTTCCCATTTTGCCATGGCGAATATGGTCTTGTTCTTTTGTAATTTATATTTTTCTCTTAATACTTTTTTTCAAATTTGCTTTCTCTTTGCTTTTTGTTCTTTATCATTTTACAAATTCTCTCCCGTTGTCCGTTTGTATTGTTTTTTTATTTTTAAATCCCATTTTTTTCTTCTAAACTTAATACAAATTTCGCCGTATTTGTTACACTCTTTTCATCTACTATCTCACATACTCTTTTTCTTGTATATTCATCTATCGCTGTTATTTGATAGTATTTTTCCATGACTATTCCACCCTACACATACTACGGGTACGTGTTTTATGTCTATTTGTACCTTTTTCTCCAGGATAACTAGCTTCTTCTGTCTTCCATGTGCTTTTTTTGGATAACTTTTTTTCTCTTTTTTTCCTTTTTTTATTTAATTTCATTTTTCCTTATCATTTTGCACATTGAGCCATATGAGCGACTGTATCCTCTCTTTTGGCATTGCACATATACTTCTGCCAAGCCTTCATGCCTGTATCTTCTATTACATTTTTTTATTATTTCTAATTCCTCTTCTTTATGTGCATTTGGATGACTTTTTGGGTCTCGTACTTCTACTCCTCAATGATTCTACAGTACCATCATATCTAGCTCTCCATCTAGCTATCTGTTGTCTGCTTGTATGATACTTTCTTGCCGCTGCTGCGTTATTGTCATATTTTTGCATATTCTACTGCTCGCTTGCGTGTTTTCATTTCTTCTGTTATAATATTTTTTTCATAGAGAACCTCGTTTATTTATTTGTAGTGATTTAAGTATAACACAGGTTCTCTTTTATTTTTTTATTTTTTTGTCACATATGTATTATAACCTAACATTTTCTTTACTTTTTATTTATATTTCTCTATCTTTTTCAGCTCGAAAAAAATTAAAAATTAAGGGCTACTCTAAAAATTTAGTAGTTCTGATTTATTTCACCCTTAATCTTTCTTTATTTCTTTCTTAATTTATACTATTTAATTGTTTCTAATGCAGCTTTTTACTCTAGATGCTACTCTTTCTTTGCCTAGTAATTCTAAGCTTGTGTTTAATTCTGGACCATGCATTGATCCTGTAGAAGCTATACGAATTGGCATGAATAAGTTTTTACCTTTTACTCCAGTATCTTTTTGAATAGCTTTGATTAAAGCTTTGATGTTATCAGCAGTAAATTCTTCTACTTCTTCAACTTTTGTTAAGAAATCTTCGAATACTGTTGCTGTTGTTTCTTGTTTTAAAATTTCTAATTCTTCTTCATCAAATTTTACTTCTTCTACGAAGAATTGTTTTGTTAATTCTACGATTTCAGCACCATAACTCATTTTGTGGTTGGTATAAAGAAATTAATTTTTTTCAAACCAAGCTTTTATTAGCTTCCACTTCTTCAGCAGTTGCAACACCTTCTTTTACGAAGAATGGTAATGATAAGTCAACGATTCTTTCTAAAGGTTGTGCTTTAATGTATTGGTTATTAATCCAAGTTAGTTTGTTATTATCGAAGAACGCTGGTGATTTACTTAAACGTTTTTCATCAAAAATTTTAACAAATTCTTCTTTAGTGAAAAATTTCTTGTTCACCTTCTGGAGACCATCCTAATAATGTAATGAAGTTAAATAATGCTTCTGGAAGGTATCCTAATTCATCATATTGTTCGATGAATTGAATGATTGTTTCATCACGTTTAGATAATTTTTTCTTGTTTTCATTTACGATTAGAGTCATGTGACCAAATCTTGGTGGTTCAAATCCCAATGCTTCATATACAACTAGTTGTTTTGGTGTATTTGAAACGTGGTCATCTCCACGTAGAACGTGAGAAATTTGCATTAAATGATCATCGATTGCTACCGCAAAGTTATATGTAGCTACTCCATCATTTTTAATGATTACGAAATCACCGAAGTCATGTCCTTCAAATGATAATTCACCTTTAACCATATCATCGAATTTATATGTTCTGTCTTGTGGAACACGAATACGGATAGATGGTTTTCTACCTTCTTTTTCAAATGCTTCTTGTTCTTCTTTAGTAAGATGAGCATGTTTTCCACTATAGCGTGGTGGTAATCCATTAGCAATTTGCTCTTCTCTTTCCGCTTCTAATTCTTCAGCAGTCATGTAACATTTGTATGCTTTATCTTCAGCAATAAGTTGATCTGCGTATTTTTGATAGATATCGATTCTTTCAGATTGACGGTAAGGTCCGAATTCTTTTTCTTTTTCCAATACCTTCATCATAGTCAAGACCTAGCCAATCCATATATTTAAGTTGGCTTCTTTCACCTTCTTCTTTATTACGTTTGAAGTCAGTATCTTCAATTCTTAATACGAAGTCTCCACCGTAATGTTTTGCAAAAAGGTAATTAAATAATGCTGTTCTTGCATTTCCGATATGTAAATTTCCTGTTGGAGATGGTGCATATCTTACTCTTACTTTTTGTCATAGTTATCTCCTTTTTACTATTAAATATATTTTAATACTAGAATATTATATCACAAACTATATTCATATTTCAATGAAAGTTCAACAATTCACTAAGAAAAAGCCTTATCAATTTTTATGTTTGTTTTTTTATTACTAAAATATTCATTTTACTGTATCCAAGTTGTTTTGAATAATTTTAAAAAAATCCCTATATTATGAACTTTATACTAGGTTAGTTTTTTTCAGTAAAACAAAAAAACTAAATAGTCATTAAAAATCTACTTAGCTTTCTCTTTACTTTAAGGATATTATGTCTATCCTTCTTTAATTTCTACTGGACGTTTTTAAGCTTTTCTCTATCACTTTAACCATCTGTTCAGCACCTGCTGGTTTTAAATGAACTTTATCTGGTTCGAATAAGTTTGTGTTACCATTTGCTACTGAATACCAATCAATTATCGTGATATTAGAATATTTCTCTTTAGCTTTTGTTAACTCTGAATTTACAGTTTTTTTCCCAAGCTCTTGGTACTTTAACATTAACGAAGTAAATATCAGCTTTATCAAAAATCTTCACTAATTCATCAAGTTGGCTTTCAGTGAATGGTCCATTAGTTCCTAGTTGGAATATTATCGCTGAATTCTCGTTGTTATATTGAGCGTAATTTTTAGCTTCATCCACTGCCATATATAATTGTCGACCGATTTTACCATCGATAACAGCTCCTGGATACAACTCTTTAAATTTCTCTCCGATATCAACTGTCAGAGAATCTCCCATAACAACTACAGAACTATATTTCTTGTCTGAATTATTTTTATCATCTTTATTTTCTTTGTTATCTTTATTCTCGTCAGTAGATTTATTTTGATTATTATCACTATTATTATTTTTGATTATTTACAAATTGAGTTTCTTTATTGTTTTTCCATTTCTTTTTACAAATGCTGTTGAAAGGAATGGAACACCTTTCCCAAATATTCCCATCACAAATAGTAATGATACTACACCTATAATACTAGCGTATACTTTTTCTTGCTTTTTTTAGGACGTTTTACTATTTTTTTATAAACCAAGTTAACGTAGTTTATAAATCCTAGTTTTTCAATTGGTGTCTCAACAAATACGTAACTTATAATAGCTACAACAAACGTAAGTATAATTCGTAATATTACATATAAAAATATTAGGATTACCTATTTCTGACACTGGTGTAGTTAACACTAAAATTGGAAAAATGCCATAAATATAAACTATACGAAATTTTACCAATAAAAAAACTATTGGTTTTGAATGATAGTAGTCTTGACATTATAGTATGTTGTTTCCCACTACTTATTATAATTACTAACCCTAAAAATAGCTACAAGTAGAAATCCTCCTTGATATAGCCAAGTATTATACTCTGAAGTATAAATCATAATTGCTATTAAGATAGCTATTGAAACAAACGATACTAAACTATAACGTATATTTTCTTTTAGCGTTACTCTTGTATTAAGTTTATCCATAGGATATAAAATCGCACCTACTACACCTACAAGTAGTGAAAAATGCTCTAGTATCTGTTCCAAAATAAATTCGACTAATATTATTTATATCGAATAATAAAATATGTGTTATTAGAGATATAAATATTAATCCTACAATAACATATAAAAAAATTCTTATTTAATTTATATGTTCCATCTTTTGGTTTTCTTTTTCCCATTAAATATTAAAAAAATAGTAATGGGAAAAATCATGTAAGTGTTCTTCAATAGCTAACGACCATAAATGTTTAAATGGACTTTTGCGAACCAAAACTATCAAAAATAATCTAATTTATGAAATATATACCACCAGTTACTTGAATATATGTAACCAAATATTGCATCAAGATGACTTTTACGTAGTAATACATCATTGAATAGCACCATCACTATCAATCCTACAGTTATCATAAAGTAAACCGCTGGCAATAGACGTCTGGTACTTCTTAAATAAAAAAATTATATAAATTTAGAGAACCTGTCTTTTTTTATATTCTTTAATAATCAATGAACTAATTAAATAACCTGATAAAAACAAAAAAATAGATCAACACCTAAGAAACCACCCGGTAGGTAATTTACATCGACGTGATAAATAATAACGGCTAATACCGCCAATGCCCTCAAGCTATCTATACTTGGAAGGTATTTTGATTTGTTATTACTCATTTCTACCTCCTTTAATCTTTAAACATTGCTAGTGCGACACGACCTCGTTCTTTGTCTACATCAATAACATACACATCAACGATTTGTCCTACACTCAGCACGTCTAATGGGTTTTTAATATAATTTTTACTAATTTTTGAAATATGAACCATAGCATCTTGCTTAAGACCAATATCTATAAAAAGCTCCAAACTGTGTAATATTTCTAACAGTTCCAGCTAATTTCACACCAATTTGCAGGTCATCTATTGTCAGAATATCTGATTTTAACAATGGTTTAGCAAATGATTCACGTTCATCACGTAATGGCTGTTTTAAATCTTTAATTATATCTTCAAGTGTTTCTATTCCCACACCGATTGTTTCAGCCAGTTCTTTCTTATCTACAGCTTCTACAGTAGTTGCAAACTCTTCAGTCCCAACTTCCTTAGTAGATAATTTCAATTCTTTTAATAATTTTTTTCCGCAGCTTTATAACTCTCAGGGTGAATACCTGTAGCATCAAAAATATTTTTACTATCTGGTATTCTAAAGAATCCTACACATTGCTCATATGTTTTCTTACCTAATCTTGGTACTTTAGCAATTTCTTTAATAGTTTCTATTTTCCCATTTTCTTGACGATAAGCTACAATATTCTTAGCTATTTGCTTATTAACACCTGAAACATATGATAATAAAGATACTGAGGCTGTATTAACATTTACCCCTACTTTATTTACCGCTGTTTCTACTACGAAAGTAAGCTCTTTTTCTAAAAAAATTTAGGGTGTTATATCGTGTTGATATTGTCCAACACCAATAGACTTAGGATCAATTTTTTTACAAGTTCACTAAGCGGATTTTGAATACGACGTGCAATTGATACTGCACTTCTCTCTTCTACGTTAAAAATCAGGAAATTCTTCACGAGCCACTTCACTCGCTGAGTAAACACTTGCTCCCGCTTCATTAACTATAACATAATCTATTTTTTTAATCCCGCTTCTTTTAAATTTTCTACAACAAATTTTTCAGTTTCACGAGATGCTGTCCCATTACCGATAGCTATTAAATTAATATTGTGTTTATTAATAAATTTAATTAAATCTTTTTTAGATTTCTCTTGTTTATCTGCTGATGCTGGTTTATGTGGATAAATAACCACCTTATCTATAAAATTACCATATTCATCAACAATCGCCATCTTACATCCAGTTCTAAACGCTGGGTCTATTCCTAAAACTTTTTTGTTTTTAAGAGGACTTTGCATTAGAAGTTGTTTTAAGTTCTCTGAGAAAAATAACAACAGAGTCTTCCTCAGCTTTTTTTCGTTAAATCACTACGAATCTCTCTTTCGATAGATGGATAAATTAAACGTTTCATACTATCCGCAATACATTCTAATAGTAATTCATTTATTGCTGTTTGACGATTTTTTTGTTAATCCTCTAAGAATATAATTATGTAGTCTATCTTTATCATTCTCTATACTTACACGAATTATACCTTCTTTTTCCGCTCTATTTAAAGCAAGAATTCTATGTGAAGCAATTTTTCGAAATTTGTTCTCCAAACTCATAGTAGTTTTTATACGTCGCATTTTCGTCTTTCTCTTCTCCACCTTTTTTTAGTACTGAAGTGATCTGACCAAACTTTCTAGTATTTTTCAAGCACATACTCACGATATTTTTGCACTGTCTGAAATATTTTCAGCAATAATATCTAGTGCATAATTAATAGCTTCTTCAATACTATTTACTTCTTTTTCAGTATTTATATATTTAGCTGCTTCTTTATTTAAATCATCAATTGATTTTGGAAGTTTCAAAATATAGTTAGCTAGTTTCTCTAATCCTTTTTCTTTAGCTATCGTAGCCTTAGTACGTTTTTCTTTAAACGGACGATACAAATCTTCTACCCTTTGTAGTTTTTCTTGAGCTAAAAATATCTTTTTTTCAGTTCATCAGTAAGTAGACCTTTTTCTGAAATTAATCTAATTACTTCTTCTTTTCTTTCTTCAAGAGATTTTAAATAATTAAATTCATCTTGTATTTGTTTTATAGCAACTTCATCTAAAGAGTTTGTTAATTCTTTTTCTATACCTAGCGATAAAAAGCAATTGTATTTTCCCTCTTCTAATAAATTCAGTACATTTACTATATACTTATCTTGTATCTTTAGCTTAGTTGCCAAATTTTTTTGTAATTTTTCTCGTACATTCTATAACTCCATCTTATTATTATAATAAACTCTTGGAACACGTTTATTTATACAACAAAAATATTTCATAACTTATTGTATTTTGATATTCTGCAAAAGCATCTACTGAAACTTTTTTTGACCGTTATATTCTCCAAAAGAATAGTACGTCGTCTCCTACTTTTTACATTTTCACTACAACGAACCATAAGTTGATCCATACATACACGTCCAACAATTTCACACTCTTCAGATCCAACTCTAATTTTAAATCCTTGAGCTCTCCTTAGTAAGCCATCAGCATATCCTATAGGCACTGTCGCGATATATTCATCTTGTCTAGCTTCATAGCTAGCACCGTACCCAAGTTTTTGTCCTGCTTGGAATTTTTACATATGTCACTTTTGCTAATTAAACTAGCTACAGGTTCTAATTGTACCTTATCTAATTTTTTTCAATATTTCCACTTGGATAACATCCATATAGTGCAATACCTATTCTAGAAAGATTGTAACGATCTTCTCTATCACTATATTTTTACTGTTCCTGCTGAATTTTCTATATGAATATATTTCGGTTTATGAGTGAAAACATTAAGAGTATTTTCGAAATTTTTCTGTTTGATAATTATCATAATTATCATCATCCCCATCAGCATTTGAATAATGTGAGAAAAATTCCTTCAAAATCAAGTTTTTTTGAATCTAATAAGTTATCAATCTCTTTTTAGTTCTTCTAAATCGGAAGTTCCAATTCTTCCCATTCCCGTTTCTATTTTAACATGAATTTTTAATTTTTCCTTCTATTTGCTGCAATTGTACTAAAGATTCTTCTAACCATTCTTTAGACGGACATGTTAAAGAAACATTATTTTTCTACTGCATATTTAACATTTTGGGGATTTGTAACTCCTAATACAAGGACCATACTATCTTTAATAACATCTTTTTAGTTCTAATGCTTCTTCTAAAGTTGCTGTTGCAAAATGCTTAACTCCATTTTTTTATAGATGATCTGCGATTACTTTCGAACCTAATCCATAAGAAGCTGCTTTAATAATAGCTAATCCGATTTTTGTTATTTAAAAGCATTTAACTTATTGTAATTATTTAATAATGCATCTAAATTTACTCTTAATTGTGTTGGTCTATCATTAATCATTAATTTAATCCCTTTCTCTAAAAACAACAAACGCCACTACTGTTGTGTCAGTATGGCTTATAGTCAAATGTGTCCTGAAATCGCCATATTCTATGTATGGTTTCCCATTCTCATCTTTTTTTACCTCAACATCATGAAAAGAAAAACTCCTTAGAAATTCCAACTCCAAGTGCTTTAGAGGTTGCTTCTTTTTACCGCAAAGCGTCCCGCAAGGAATTCCATTTTTCTTCTTTTTATTTGTTATTTTATAAAAATTCATTTAATTCATTTTTCTGTATATAATTTTTTTCAAGTCGTTTTTTTATCATCAACATATTTTTTTCGAAGCGATGAATATCGACGATATCACAACCTATTCCGTAAATCATTTTTACCTCTTCATTATATAGTCTTACAATATTATAACACTAATATGGATATTATGAAAGCTATATTAACTTGTTATTTAGCTTTATTATTTACTAACTGGACGAAAAAAATTATGATATCATCATTAATTCATCCCGCAAAATTTATTGAAAATCTTAAAAGCATCTATAAAAAACAAATTTAAATAATAATAAGCACTATGTTTAAACGTTATCGTGTAAAAACTATTTAAAATTATTTTTTTGAATAGTACTTATATAAAAATAAACGACTCAAAGATCATGATTTTTTTAAAAAAATCTTGACTTTAAGTCGTTAAATTATATATCCGTATATTAGATTAATTTTATATTAATCTCTATTATTACTGTTTAATAAAAATAAAGATGAATCTTAATAGTTCCATTAAAGCAACCATCGCTGCTGCTACATATGTTAATGCTGCTGCAGTTAGTACTTTACGGCAGTGTCTGTGTTCTTGATCATCTACGATATTCAAATCAACTACTTGCTCTAAAGCACGTTTTGAAGCATCGAACTCTACTGGTAGTGTTACTACTTGGAATAGTACTGCAAATAGCATAAATCCTACTCCAACCCAAGCAATAGTATAACCAAATTGTCCGATTAATCCTGTTAATAAGAATCCTACCATAATAAGAATTGTTGATAAGTTTCCTCCAAGATTTGCTAATGGTACTAGTGAGTGTCTCCATCTCATTGGTTTTGTAGTCTGCTACTTTATCTTGAATAACGTGACCGATTTCGTGTGCAGCAATTGCAACTGATGCAACTGTAGGTTGGTCATGTACGATTGGTGATAAAACTACAACATTATTAGTTGGATCATAGTGGTCTGATAATTCAACCTCACCTCTAACTACTCTAACACCTGTAATTCCATTTGCTTGCATTATTATTTCTGCAACTTCTTTTCCAGTTAATCCTGATTTTGTTCTTACTTTTTTTTATATCTTTTCGTATGTTCTTTTTTTACTTTGAATTGAGCCCATAAAGGGATTAACATAATTAGTAAAAAGTAAAGTATATAACTTCCTGACATTCCATAATATCCTAATGGCATATAGATTACCTCCTAATTAGTAAATTATATAAGTTGAATTATACCATGTTCTAAGTATATTTGCTAGTATTTTGACTAAATTTTATCATTTAATTTTAATGAAAATAATGCAGGGTGTTTCCATTATTTCTTTCATAAAAATTATTAACATAAAAAGAGCAGGGCTAACCAATAAATTTTAACAAAGTGTATATGAGAATTTATAGACGCAGTGGTTTATTGATATCTAAATTCGCTTTTTAAAAAGCTTTTTAGATATCTAATAAACTGTGCGAGGGTGACTCTGAAAAATCGATTTCTACGAAAAATCACAATTTTTGAGTCACTCCCCACTCTCTTGTTGTTTTACTAAGATAATATCTTAAAAATTCGAATAACCAATCTACTCCACTAGTTTCTTTGTCTTGCTAATAGTTTAATAGGAGTTCCTTCAAAGTTAAATGAATCACGAATTCTATTTTCTAAAAATCTCTCATATGAGAAGTGCATAAGTTCTGGATAATTCACGAAAAACACAAATGTCGGTGGATTAATCGCAACTTGTGATGCATAGAAAAATATTAAGTCTTTTTACCTTTATCTTGTGGTGTTGGATTCATAGAAACAGCATCCACAACGATTTCGTTAAGTGTAGAACTTTGAATGCGACGTTGTCTATTTTCATAAGATTCTTTAATTAATGGGAAGATGTTAAATACACGTTGTTTTGTTTTTGCAGAAACATATACGATTTTCGCATAATCTAAGTATGCAAAACTATCTCGAATTTTTTTCTTCAAATTCTTTCATAGTTTTATCGTCCTTTTCAATCGCATCCCATTTGTTAACAACGATGATTACACCTTTTCCAGATTCGTGAGCATATCCGGCTACTTTCTTATCTTGTTCAATAATACCTTCCTCGGCATTAAGAACAACTAAGACGACATCTGAACGTTCAATAGCTTTAAGAGAACGAAGAACTGAATATTTTTCACAACTTTCATATACTTTACCACGTTTTCTAATACCAGCTGTATCGATTACGACATACTCATCTCCATTATGTTTTAAAATCAGTATCTATTGCATCTCGTGTTGTTCCAGCGATATCAGAAGCAATTACACGTTCTTCTCCTAAAAATAGTGTTAATTAAACTAGATTTCCCAACATTTGGACGTCCTATTAGAGAGAATCTGATCTTATCATCTTCTTCCTCTTCTTCTAGAACTTTAAAGTTTTTACAAACTTCATCTAATAAGTCACCGATACCTAAACCGTGTGATCCAGAAATTGGGAATGGATCTCCAAATCCTAATGAATAGAAATCATAAATCATATGGTTCATATCAAAATTATCAATTTTATTTACTGCAAGAACTACTGGTTTATCAGTTTTTATATAATAATTTTTGCAACTTCTTCATCATCACTAGTAACACCATCGCGACCGTTTTGTTAAGAATATAATTACATCGGCTTCATCGATTGCTAATTCAGCTTGCGCTCTGATTTGTTTTTTTGGAATGGAGTATCTTCTAACTCAATTCCCCTGTATCAATCATGAAGAATGAATAGTTCAACCATTCTGCTTTTTGAATAAATTCTATCACGTGTAACACCTGCTACATCTTCTACGATAGAAAGTCTATCACCAATAATTTTATTGAAAATTGTGGGATTTACCTACATTAGGTCTACCTATTATCGCAACTGTTGGTTTTTGCCATGTTTTTTTACCTCCATATCTATATTTTTATTATTTTATCTTTTATACCTAAAAAAATAAAAAGCAATAGACAAGCTATCTACTGCCTTTATTTCTCTATTTTTAAATTAAAGTTCGATGTCTTTAAATTTTTTTCCCCTAAACTAAATGAAGTATCTTCTTCTTTTTAAGTAAGAAGTATCGTATTCTGCTTCTTCTTTAACTTCTTCTTTAACTGGTTTTTTTCTAAAAGTTCTTTGATTGATAGAGATAATCTTTCGCTTTTCGAAATCAAATTCTAATACTTTTACAGTAACTTTGTCACCTTTTTTTAAGAACATCTTCTACGTTTGTTACTCTATCATGAGAAATTTGAGAAATGTGAACTAATCCTTCAACTTCTGGTAAAAACTTCTACGAAAGCACCGAATGCAGTTGTGTTACGAACAACACCTTCTAGTACATCTCCAGCTTTAATTGTAGCACGAGCTACTTCCCATTGAGTTGGTAATAATGTTTTAGCTGATAATGAAACTTTTTCGTTTTCTTTATCTACTGCAATAACAGCAACTTTAACTGTATCTCCAACTGAAAGTACGTCAGAAACTTTTTCTACACGAGCGTGAGAAATTTCTGAGATGTGAAGTAATCCGTCAACTTCACCAATGTTTACAAAAGCACCGAAGTCAGTAATACGACTAACTTTACCTTCGATAACATCACCTTCATTAATGTTTCCGTATACTTCAGCTAATTTTTTTAGCTTTTTCTTCTTCTAAAATTACACGTCTGTTTAAGATAATTTTATTTTTAGATTTATCCACTTCTTCAATTTTGAATGTATACTCATTTCCTACAAATTTAGATAGGTCTTTTCTAAATTTAGTGTCGATATATGAACCTGGGATAAACGCACGTAATCCTTCTACGTCTGCTAATAATCCACCTTTAGTTTGTCCTGAAACTGTAGCTTGAATTAATTCTCCGTTTTTCGAATTTTTTTCAATGATTCCTGTCCAAGATAATTCCATTAATTTTTTATATTCAGCATTTTCTAAAATTTTGTGTGATAAATAAATCACACCAGGTACGTCTTCTGATCTTTTTTCACGGTCAGCTCTGATTCCTGTTACTTGAGCTTCTACTTCATCGCCAACTGATAATACTTCTTCAATATTTTCGAATGGTTTTCTTGTAATTTGATTACGTAAAATTACGCAGTCATATTGAGCTCCTGCTACATCAACGTATACTTTATCATTATCGATTTTAGATACTGTACCAGTTACTTTGTCTCCTTTTTTCAGCATTTCTGAGCTATTTAATAATTCCTCAAATGAAGTTGTCATTACTTCTAATCCTCCTGTGCTTACAATACATACTATATTAATATTATACATCAAAAAAATATAGTTATGTCATTTTATTTTATGTTAATTTTTTTAATTCTTTTTTTATTTCATCGAGTAATTTTGATTCTTCTTTACTAAATTCATAGTTATCTAGTAAATCTGGACGTCTTAGATATGTTCTTCGTAGACTTTCTTTCTTTCTGTAAGTTTCTATATTCTTATGATGTCCACTTGTTAGCACATCAGGAACTATCATCCCTTTATAGTCTTTTTGGTCTTGTATATTGTGGATATTCTAAAAGACCAGTTGAAAAATGAATCATCTTTATGTGATTCTTCTTTCCCCTAATACATCTGGTACAAGTCGAGCAATACTATCAACCATAGTCATCGCAGCAAATTCTCCACCAGTTAAAATAAAATCTCCAATCGAAAGTTCATCGGTTACAAGATATTCTCTAATTCTTTCATCATAACCTTCATAATGACCACAGATAAATATTAAATGCTCTTCTTCTGAAAGTTCCTCAGCTTTTTCTGACTAAATCTTTCTCCTTGAGGACATAATAAAAATGATACGTGTTTTATCTGTTTTATCTAAACTTTCTACAGCATTAAATATTGGTTCAGGTTTTAAAACCATACCTTGACCACCACCGAATGGATAATCATCTACTTGATTATGCTTATTCCCAGAGAATTTACGATAATCTACTATATTTATGTCTAATAACTTATTATCTTTTTGCTTTCCCTAGAATCGAATGATTTAACGAATCAAACATATCAGGGAAATAACGTCAGTATATCAATTTTTCATTAGTCAATTAGTCCTTCCATAACTTCGATATCTATTTTCTTATTCTCAACATCTATTTTTCTTCACTACATCCTCAATATATGGTATCAAGATTTCTTTACCGTTTTGAGATTTTTATAACCCAAACATCATTAGCTCCTGGTGTTAGGATTTCAGAAATTTCACCTAAAGATTTCCCATTTTCATCAAAAACTTCACATCCAATGATTTCATGAAAGTAGAATTCATTTTCTTCCAACTCACCAATATTATCTGAATCAATTTTTAATTTGTAGATTTTTAAGTTTTTCAGCTTCTTCAATCGAGTCAATTCCAACAAACTTCACTAAAAGGTTGTTTTTTTATGAGTTCTATAACTTTCTACAGTCACTTCTTTTTACAACTTGATTACCACGTGTTATTAATAATTCAGTGCCTTTTTCAAAGCGTTGCTCTTCAAAAATCTGTAGATGAAATTACTTTTACCTCTCCTTTCAATGAGTGAGTATTTACAATTTTTTTCCTACTTTTTAAACGCATTTAATCCTCCTATGTACTTTTTATACTATTTTTTTAACTTTCATTCTAATTAAATATGATATATTTTCTATAATGATTATAGAAAGTGATAACCCAATTAATAATGTTGAAATTCTGTTCCAATTTCTATATTCTATATTATTTACAAGTAAATGTCCAATTCCACCTGCTCCAACCATACCAAGTATCGTAGAATTTTTTTAATATTTGATTCAAATCTATACAACACTATAGTAACAAATTCAGGGAAATATCCATTAAATATTATTTTTATATAACTAATGAAACTTCCAAGACCTAAACTCTTCGTCATTAAAAAGTACATTATTATTTATCCCTTCTAGAACTTCATTATACATTTTTGTCATTACACCAACTGTATAAATATATAATGCAAAAAAAGCTGCTGATTGCCCCTGGTCCAAATCCTCTAAAGAATATTAAGGCTACTATTATTGGCGGGAATGTTCTTAGTATATTAATAAAAATTTTTCATACTTAGCGCTTTTATATTTACCAAATAAATTAACCGAAGATAAGTACGATGTGAAAAATCGCTGTTACTGCGGCAAATATCGTTGCACTAAAAGCTATTTCAATGCTTACCATTAACTCGCTGAACATCTTTGGTACATATGCTGAATCAGGATTTATAATTCCATTTCCCAGCACCTTCAACTGTTTTTAATCCTATTAAAAACCTTTCTTGGGTAATGGTAATATATTTAGTGACATACAGAATACTTCCAACTAGTACTATAGGTGTAACAACTCTAATAGTATTTTTTTCTAAAAATGAATTTATCAAAAAGTTAATTGTGAAGAATTACTATAATTTCTAAAAAAAGTAACTCACTAAATCGATAAAAAAATATTAGAATTACTAGAGTAAGTATAATTATTGATACTCTATCATACCTCAAATGATTCAGCTCTTGCCACAATCTTTGACCCTATCCCACCTGCTCCTACTAAGCCTAGAACACTTGCTCCACGAATACTGGACTCTAATATTAAGAAATAAACCGAAATTACTTGTGATTTTTAAATTAGAAAAGAATTGCATTTATATATATATTAAATTTTTGAACTTCCTAGTGACTCCATTGCCTCTAGCTGTTTAATCTCTACTTCTTCTGCATACTCCTTAAGCAATTTAGAAGCTGTAAGGAAATTAATTAAATAAATACTTACAAATCCACTAAACACACCTGTACTAAATAAACTAACAAGAATAGCCGCAATAATTAGAAAAGGTATTGTTCTAAAAAAATAGAAAAATACAGCACTAAATAATTTAGGTATTATTTTTTTAATTTAAAAAAGCACATTTGTCAATATCGGTAAAAACAATAACGCTGTAAATAAAGCTAATATTGATGAAAACAAAGCAATATTTATAGTTTCAATTATAGGTTGTTTTAGTTCTCCTAGAATAGTAAAAATCAACAGGATACATTCGCCCTAATAAGTTCTGTATTCTTTTTAAAACCTACTGAAAAGGTTTTTTTGCATCATATTGCATAAACGCAATCAAGATAATACATACTATAAATATGCTAGCTAATATTTTTATTTAAATATTTTTTTAATTATAAAGTTCTTCAAATTCATCTTCAGTCACCATATCAGAATCTTTATAAAATAAAAACTTTTCCGTCTTTCAATCCTAAAAATTTTTGTACTATATTTTTTTGCAAGATTTACATCATGTAAGTTAATTAAAACAGTAATTCCATTCTCTTCATTCAACTTTTTAAATGTATCCATAATTAATGTAGTATTTTTTTCATCTAAACTACTTACAGGCTCATCAGCTAGTAAAAAAATTTCGGATCCTGTGCGAGCGCCTTTAGCGATTGCAACACGCTGTTTTTTTGCCCTCCCGATAAATACTTAGATTTTTTTAAACGCTTCTTCTTCTAATCCAACCTGTTTTAAATATCCTACACCTTCAATATACTCTTTTTTTGTATATCCAAGTAATAAACCAAGAGCTGACTTATTTACTAAGTAAGGAGTTAAAACATTTTCAACTGTATAAAGATTATCAAGAACATTATAATCTTGAAAGATAAAAAGCAATTTCTCTTCTAATAAGCTTTTAATTTTTTTCTTATTGTAATTTACTATATTTTCACCTGCTATATTAATTTCTCCAGATTTAGGTTTATTCAATAGATTTAAGCAACGCAGTAAAGTTGATTTACCAGCACCACTCTTTTCCCACTACAGCTACAAATTCCCTTTGATCAACATTAAATGAGATATCATTTAATATATTATTTACTCCATAGTTAAAAACTAAATTTTTTTAACTTCTAACTTCTCACTTTTCACTTCATCACCTCATTATCATATAATGAATTTTAAAATAAACTAATTCTAATTTTAGTAAAATTTTTATAAGTACTATTATATCACTTAAAAACAGTTTTTTTCAGTATTTTTCTACTAAATTTAGTACATTAATTAAACTGTTTACATTTAACTAAAAAAATAATCGTAAAAATAATAAACTCGCCTATATTAAATAGACGAGTTAAAAATATTATTTAATGAATGTTGTAATTTCTTCTACAGATAAGCTAGAATCACATACAACTTTAACTTCACCAGATTCAGCAACTAATAATCCTGGTACAGTTCTAACTGCATATTTTTTTCACGTAATGATTCAATTCCTGATGCATCAGAAAAAAATCTTCAGAATTAATAAAGAATGCTTCTACATTATTAGAAACAACTACCTCACTAATTTTCGGCATAAATCTTCTACAGAATGGGCATGATGATCTACCTATAAATAATACGAATTTTTCTTTTGATTCAATTTTTTTCAAAAAGCAGTTTTTGAATCAATTACTTTAAAGTTTTCTAAATCTTGTTCGAATGTTTTTTTCCATGTTATTTTTATCTCCTAATATTTTATAAGTATTATTTTACTCTTCTTTATACAATTTTTCTATTTATTTGCTTATAAATCTAAAAAAAGTTTAATTTTGTTAAATAATGACCACCCCTGAAAAGGGGTGGTTTTCTCTTCGGGTATAACCCTTTGTTACTAACCCGCACCTCAAGGCGCTAGCTTTCACATTCGTTCAAGCCCTATTGTATTTTGACGCCCGCTACCCGTCAAACGGGTTTATTTATTTTTTCTTATTTCCAAATGGATTTGTATATTCTTTTTGTTGTCAATTTATCAATTGCAATATCATGCGCTTCTTGTTCTCTGATATATTTTTTATTGTACTTTCATTCAAACCTACTGTACTTACATAGTATCCTTCTGCCCAAAACTTTCTATTCCCATACTTATACTTCAGATTTGCATGCATATCAAATATCATCAGTGAACTTTTCCCTTTCAAATACCCCATAAAACTTGATACACTATACTTCGGTGGTATTGATAACAGCAAATGTATATGATCTGGCATTATATGTCCTTCTATTATTTCCACTCCTTTATACTTACATAACCTTTTTTTATTATATCTACTATATCTCGTTTGTATTGATTAAATTCTATTTTTTTCGTCTATACTTAGGGGTAAATACAATATGGTATTTACATAACCACTTTGTATGCGATAAACTATTATGTTTATTTGCCATAATTAAAATCATCCTTTCTTTATTTTAGAGCTTGAACTACTCTTATTTTATCAAGAAAGGATGATTTTTCAATTGTTTAACTCTTATCTCGCACCCGCATAGCGGGTGGTTTTTGTTTCGGAGACTTCGCTCCTCAACTGGCTAAAGCCTTTAATAAAAAAAGGAGTAATGTATCTCTACACTACTCCTTTTTCTAAATTCAAAAAATGGGGCGGCTGAGGGGAATCGAACCCCCGAATGTCGGAACCACAATCCGATGCGTTAACCACTTCGCCACAGCCGCCAAAATATTGAGTTTAAATAAAAAAATGCCTTGAGACAGAGTCGAACTGCCGACACATGGAGCTTCAATCCATTGCTCTACCAACTGAGCTATCAAGGCAAAAAATGGCGGTCCCGACGGGAATCGAACCCACGATCTCCTGCGTGACAGGGCAGGCGTGATAACCGCTACACCACGGGACCTAACTCTTATTCTCAATGTATTTAATTCAAATGGTGACCCGTACGGGATTCGAACCCGTGTTACCGCCGTGAAAGGGCGGTGTCTTAACCACTTGACCAACGGGTACAATAAAAAAACGGAGCAGGAGGGATTTGAACCCTCGCGCCGGTTTCCCGACCTACACCCTTAGCAGGGGCGCCTCTTCAGCCTCTTGAGTACTACTCCAACTCCACAGGCAGGGACTCGAACCTGCGACCCTCTGATTAACAGTCAGATGCTACTACCAACTGAGCTACTGTGGATAAATATTTGTATTCCTAACGAACAATATTTATTATACAAAAAGTATTAACATAATGTCAATACTTTTTGTATAACTTTTTATTTTTCATTTTAAAAATTTAGAATCACCTATTATTACAGCTTTTATAAGGTATTAATATATGTAATATATCTTTCACAGAGCATTAATTATCTCCAAAATATTAGGCTTATTTTACTTTTATTCAAATCAATATTCATTTTTCAGAGATTCTCACTATAGCTTTATATGCGTCATTATTTGGTTCTTCAAATCCTGTAACACTGAATAAATTTGTTAAAATCTGAATTGTTTCTTTATCATTTTTGAATTTCTAATAATGCTTGTTTAATTTTTCTGCATTTCTTCATCTAAGTTATTTGAAGCAACAACTGTTACACCTGGAATTAGTTCACTTTTTGCGATAGGTGTAATATCTTCTTTAAGCGTAGGAAATTCCTTCGTATATTTTCTGATTACATTTTTCATAACTAGCTACTGCATCAACATCTTTATTTAGTAATAATTGTAAACTTTTATCGTGACCCCCGCTAAATTGATATTGTATGTCTTTATCTAAATCAATTCCGGCATCTTTCAACATTGCACCAGCATAGATGTAACCTGGAAAGCAGAAGAAGGGTCAACAAAAAGCAATTTTTTTCCCTTTCAAATCAGCTAAGCTTTTTTTATATTAGAATCTTTTTCTAACAAAGACTTCTGCAAAATAACCGGGTTTTCCACTAGTACTTCTTCCTACTAGTAAGTTTTTTTGTATTACTTTGTTTATTAGATAGAACAGCTGAAAATGGAGGTACCAACCCAAAAATCAACACTTCCACTACCTATACCTTCTATCACCCCAATATAACTACTAGCAGTGAATACTTCAACTTTCACCCCTAGTTTTATCTCCTAAGGCTTTAGCAAATGGTGATAAATCGTCTACCAGCTTTTTCGCTATTACTACTAGGTACTACACCAAGTTTTAACACTTTTTTTCTTCTTTAGTTGAACTCTTTTTGGGAACAACCAATTAAAGAAAAATACCAATAAGAAAGAAAAAAATAGTTAATAATATTTTTCATTTTACTTACCTCTTAATATATGTGTAAATTTAATTTATATCATTGAGTATACCACAATATTTTTTTATTAACAAAATGAAAAACGCTCATTTTTTTGTAATAAAAAAATGACTCAATAGATTCTCTTAAAACCGAATCCATCGAGTCAACATTAGTTTTATAATAATTTTTGATATTGTTACTCTATATTTTAAACTCTTTTTATTTTTGTTTATACTCTTTAACTACAAATCTTCCGTACTTCCTAATAGAAATTATATCTTGAATTGCGCAATTTTTCTCACCATTTCTAACGATTACATGGTTTAACTTTATGAAGTCTTGTTCTAAAAATTCTTTAACCTTACTGCGCGATTTATTAGTAATCTTCGCTACTATTGAATCTAATCTAAATGAAGAACTTACTATTTCAAAAATCTTCATATTTCTTTTCTATAGCAACATCAGCTAATTCAACTCTCTCAAAAATTTAGATTTACTCTACCAGCTTTGGTAAATTCCATCGCTATATAGTCGGCAATTTCTTCATCAACAAAAATATAAACTTCATTCTCAAGAACAACAATATCCCCAAATCTATTTATATTAATACCTAAGTTATGAATTGCTCTAGTATATTTCTATGCTCAATCTTGTTAAATTTATTATTATATTTAGCTTTCAAGCAAACAATATCATAATCTATATCATAATATTCATTTGAAATAATTTTTGCTTTCTTTCTCTCTGCACCAGTAAAACCACCAAAAACTCAATTTTAAAAATCACTATAATTATATGCAACTATTTGTTCTAAAAATTACCTGTTCGAAATTAGTTAAAAAAACTTTGTAACAGTATTTCTATTTTCCACAAAACTTATACTTTGCAAAAGATTTTCAGCTACTTCTTTTTTTCTTCAGTAGATACATGTTGTAAAAAAATTTAATTTTTCATAGCACTAAACTGCTTTTAAATAATAACACTTTTTATTAAGTTTTCTATTACACCTAATACAATAAGTGCTGCTACTGGTGAAATATCTAACATACCAATTGGTGGAATTATTTTTCCTAAAAACTTTTTAGATATGGCTCACAGATTGTCTCTAAAAAAATTCTACAATGAAATTATTTTTTTAATTGTGGTCCCCATGAAGTTAAAAATATAGGCTAGCATACTATATTCATAAAAATTAAATAGATATGTAATAAATTTATATACCCAAAAAAATACTCTGTTATATTCAACAAAATTAATACTCTCCTTCGTAAAAGTCTCCTGATACTTCGACTCCATTAGGAACGCAAAGGTAGATATCTTCACCTATAGTTTTTAATCTTGCTCCAAGTGCATAGATTCCTCCAGATATAAAAAATCTAATAATCTATCAGATGTTTCTACATCTAATTTTACTTAGATTAATAATAACTACCTTGTTACGTTTAATGTCATCAACTATATCTTTGCTATCAGCGAAAACTAAAAGGTTCTGTTAGTATTACATTATTTGTTCTCCTGCTGGTTGACTTTTGTACATTTGGTTTACTTTGCACTGGATTCTCCTTTTTACAACTCTTTGTTTTGGTTGTTCTTGTCTCACTTCTTCTCTTTCTACTACTTCATCTTCAAAATCATCTTCATTAACGAATAAATTATTGAATTTTTTTCATCATACTCATATTCTCAAACCTCAACTTACTTATATTTAACTATACTATTATAGCATATTTCTAGCAATAATGAAAATGATTTACTACTATCTACCTTTTTTTATATTTAAAAATTATATTAATTTTTTTCAAAAATACATTTCTAATATCAATATATACCATCATAATTATTAATTAACTTATTAAATTATATCCAGCTCAAATACCTATTTCTTAAGTTCGAAAAAAATAAAAAAATGAACCTTAGAGTTATAAACTCTAAAGCTCATTTTTATCAATTACCCATAAAATTTATCATATCTTTTTTATTGAAAGTAATAATTTAGAAATTAATACTTTTTAATATTGAATAGACAGGTATTCCTAGAATTGCACCCACAACTCCCGATATATTAACACCTATTAAGATTACAAAAAATTACTGTAAGAGGATGCATATTCATACTTCTTCCCATTATATTAGGGGAGATAATATTCCCTTCTAAAAATTGTACGATACCCCAAACCACTAACATCTTAACTACCATAACCCAACTTGTAGATGCTGCAACTAACATCGCCGGTGTAATAGCGATAGCAGGACCTAAATAAGGAACTATACTTAAAAATGCAGCAATAGTTGCAAGTGAAAATGCATAGTGTAATCCTATTACATTATATCCTATAAACAACATAACTCCTATACATAGCGACACTAACATCTGACCTTGGATATACGATCCTACCTTATCATCGATTTCGTCTATTGTCTCGGCAACTGGCTTTTCAAATTTTTTCGGTAATAAACTAATCACAAACTTATTAAATTGTGATGCGTCTTTTAATAAGAAAAATAGAACGAAAGGCATAGTTACTAGTACTGAAGCAGTTGAAGAAATAGATGATACTATACCTTGAGCTACAGATGTAGCAATAGATATCAATCTTTCACTAATTTTCGAAACATTTAAGTTTGTATTAACATACTCTACTACTACTTGAACATAAGCATTATCAGAATATTCTTCTAAATACCCTTTTTACAATTTCAATATATCTTGGTAAAGCTGTAATTAGATTTTTGAGTCTGCTCTACAATGATTGGCACCACTCCAATAATGACGATAAGTATAGTAATTACACCAACTAAAAATCGCAAGTAAACTTGCTGAAAACCTTGAAATTTTCTTTGAAAAAGAAATTAACAAGTGGATTTAACATATAATAAAATACATATGCTACTATTATCGGAGTAATTATACTAGATACTATAGCGTTTATTGGTGTAAAAATATACGATATCTCTGTATAAAGATAAATAGCAATTCCTAATAAAATAACTATCAGTAGTATATATATTATGAATTTCCCACCGATAAAAAGCTAATAATTTATCTTCTCGAGATTTTTCTAATCTCGATTCTCTTTATTTTTTTCTAATTCTTTATCCATTCAATTTCCTTTCTATTAAATTATCTAACAATACTTAAAGATAACTCATAAATTGTGATAATTGTCATATAAACAACATACCCTAATGCAAGGGCTACTAAACTTACAAATACTTTAATTTCTCTAGTACTATTTTTTTCTTGAAAAAAATTTCACAAAAATCTATTCGTATTAAAGAAAAAAATTTGCAAGTAATATCATCATAAATAACACTGTTAATTTGAAAAATACTCATTAAATACCTCCAATTAATATGCTATTTAAAACATATCAAGCCAACCTTTTTTTCTTGAAGAACCAAAGCATTCCAAGTGCAATACCAAACATTATAGCAACTACTAAAAAAAGTAACCATAATCCCATTCTAACTCTGGCATATTTTTTTAAAGTTCATACCGTACCATCCAACTATGAAGGTTAACGGAAGGAAAATTGTAGATATAACCGTTAGCGTCATCATTATATTGTTCGATTTCAGCGAGTTATACGTCATGAAGTTTTCACGAATATCGCTGGCTAATTCACGATTAGCTTCTATAATCTCTGTTTGTTGAACAAGGTCATCATATATATCGTGGAAATACTTTCTATCATTATCTGTCATCTCAACACGGCGAGAAACTAAAAATCTATGAATAAGCTCTCGAGTCGGTAATAATCCTCGTCTAAGCTTTAACAAATCACTTCGAAGATCAAATACCTCATCCATTATCTTACTTCCTGAAGTGTATGAGTCTGTTTCTTCTATTTCATCAAGACGATTTTTCAATTTTTGAAATTATAGGTATGTATCCTTCTACAATTTCTGAAACAAGCATGTGCATTACATGTAAAGGTGAATATTCTGCACCACGTTGTAAAAATTTTCGGTATAATCTTATTAACATAACGTATATGTGAGAGGTGAAACGTTACGATATAATTTTTTTCCAACAAACATATTTAATGTTTCATAATCATCATCAATATTTTTTTAAAAACATGAGATACTAAGAATATTTGTTGTCTAGTAATTTCAATTTTTTTGGTCTTTGTAAAAAGTGTCAAACAGTCTTCAATTAAGAGTTCGTGGAACTTGAAGAATGTTGATAGCAAATTGATTTCACTACGTGTTGGCGTATCAAAAATCAACCCAAAACCATGCTATATCCTGATCTTTAAGTCTTTCTAAACTAACATCAGTAAGTATGTTTCCTTTTTTTATCTACTGCTATAGTTTTTTTAACATTAGATTTCACCTCTCTCTTTATTTTTCACAATTACAATAATACCACACTTATAATAAATAGTAAATTTATTATTTTAAATTAGAAGAAATATAATGCATTACAATACCAGCAGCTATTGAGACATTCAAACTCTCTGCTTTACAGGGCATTGATATTTTAAGTAAATTATTTACTTTAGATAAAATTTCTTCACTTACTCCAGCACCTTCATTACCAAATATCACCGCAACATTTCCTGTAATATTATTTAATTGTTCTATATATTTATCAGCTTTTTAAACTTGTTGCATAAACACTAAAATCTGTCATTTTTTCAAGTAAATCCACTAGTTCAATATTGTCAAAACAATCTATATGGAAATTACTTCCTTGTGTACTTCTAATAACCTTTTGTCCATATAGGCTCGTTGTTCCTTTTCCAAGGATAATACAATCAAAAGCAAATGCATCAGCAGTTCTGATAATAGTACCTAGATTCCCTGGATCTTGAACTTTGTCTAGAATAAGAACTTTCTTATATTTTTTTAATGTCTAGTTCTTTTTCTATATTACATACCCCTATTATTCCTTGTGTAGTTATAGTATCAGATAAATGTTTCATTACACTGTTTGCAACTTTAATAACTTCTCCATCAAAAGCATCTATAAGACTATACTCCTCAAAGTCTTCTGAAATCACTATTTCATCAACTACACTTGCTTTCATAGCCTCTTCAACAAGATGTTTACCTTCTATTAGATACTTTCCATATTTTTTTATATTTTTTTATTTTTCTTTTTAATTTTTGTATATCTTTAATTTTTCTTATTACTAACTGATGTAATCATTTTTTTCTCCAATAAATTTATTTTTATACTTTTTAGCATTCATAATAATTATAAACAATATTGAAGAAATATTCAAATTATGATATAATTCATTTACAGATATTACAATAAAAAGGAGTTCATTATGTCATCATTTTTTTACTATCAACAATAGTTTTTAGTGGTTGTTTTAGGAGCAGTTGGACTTTTTAATTACTTCAGATTAAAAAGGTGCTGTAACAAAAACTTCCTTATGAAGAATTTAGAAAAAAATCTTAGAAAAAGTTCAACTAATTGACGTTAGAGAAAAAGAAGATTTCAAATACGCTCACATTAATGGTGCTCGTAACATGCCATCTTCTCAATTCAATTTCCTATATACATCTTTTAAGAAAAGACCAACCTATTTATCTTTGCGATAAAAAAATGGAACATTAGCCCCACGTGCAGCTTTAACTCTTAAAAAAACATGGTTACAAAAAAATGTCTACATGTTAAAAAAACGGTCTTCAAGATTGGAAAGAAAAATCTTAAAAACTAAAAGATAATTTTTTTAAGTACTTAATTTAATCTCAATGAAGATTATTAAGTACTTTATTTATTTTAATGAATTTTATCATTAATACCTATAAAAATAATCCACTGATAATTATTTATTGAACACTACTATAATTTATGGTATTATATGCTTAAATTACAAATGGAGGTCAATTTATGACTAAATATTACTATGATCCTAATATGAATCGTGGATACATTCCCGGAAGATATGTTAACAAAATTGTATATCTTCTAATTACATTTTTTTCTTAGGACATTTTGGAATTCAATATTTTTTTATGTTGGAAAGAATTTTTAAAGGAATACTGTGCCTATTATTTTTGTTGGACATTCATTCCATCGATTATAGCTGTTTTCTCATTTATATTTTACACTATTTAAAACCAGCTAATGAACACGGTGATATTTTTCATCCATTATTAGAAATTAATTTCAAATAGTACATAAATACTAAAAATAACAATAAACTCAAGGCTATCACATCTGTAACAACCTTGAGTTTTTTTATTATTATCTATCATTAAGCTTCTTTTTCTTCAGCATCAGCCATAGCTTTTTGCTTCTTCTTCTAATTTATCAATATGCATAAATTTGTTTAAGTATCCTTTAAGAAGAACTAATATAGCACCTAGAACAATTACTACCCCTCCGATGTATGTGAATACTTGAGTATAGTTTAATTGAACTGTTAATTTAGCTAAGTATCCTGAGATAATGTTAGCTAATGAGAATGTTAGGTACCAAATACCCATTGCTAATGAAGCGTATTTTTGCTGGAGCAAGTTTATTGAACATTGCCATTCCGATTGGAGATAAGAATAATTCCCCAACTGTTAGTAATACATATGTTAAAAGAACATACATGATGTTAATTTTCATTCCGCTTTCAACATCACCATTGATTGTATTTAAGCCCAATACCATTACTACGAAAGCTAATCCTGAAATAATCATTCCTAGCCCCATCTTAGTACCAGTATCTAAGTCACCACGTTTTGTTTTACTTAGTTTAACCCAGAATGCACCGAACACTGGAGCTAAGATTGCACATAAAAGACCATTGAATGACACTAACCAAGGTGTTGGTACTGTCCATCCGAAGATATTTCTATCTACTGCTTTTTTTGAGTTAAAAATAGCAAATGATGTTTGAGTTTGGAACCAAGCTGCCCAGAATAAAGTTGAGAATACAAACATTACTGCCATAGCTTTCATTCTATCCATATCAATTTTTGTTAATGGATGGTTAACAGATTTTTTAGCAGCTTTACTTGCTGTTGGGTATTTACCTTTATCTTTTAACCAAGTAGGCGCAAAAAATGCGAATACTGCAAATTGAATAAATGCAAGTACAGCAGCTAAGAACCCTACACGATATCCATAAGAAATAATTTTTTTCCATCATTAGCAACATTTGCAAACCAACTATCAGTAATTAATCCAAAAAAACTATTGGTCCAAATAAACTACCAATGTTAATCGCCATGTAGAAGATACTATATGCTGCATCTTTCATCGTAACTTGGTCACGCTCATATAAGGCACCAACTATAGCACTAATGTTACCTTTACCAATACCCGCTGCAACTAATAAAAGAATTAAACTTGAAATTACTGTCCATAATTCACTAGTTGAGAAGTATAGTGCAATATAACCAATACAACTAAATAATGTTCCCAAGATAATAGATTTTTGAAGACCCAGGTATTTATCTGCTATCCAACCTCCTATAAGAGCCATCATATATCCTGCGGCAGCATAGTAACCGTATAAAGTTACCGCAAATCCTTTTTCAAGACCTAATCCACCTTCTGCAGTTCCTGTTGTGAAGAACAGAATCATGAACCCGATGATACCATAAGCATAAAAGTTTTTGTATAACAGTTGTTAAATTAACTAAATGAAGACCTTTGGGATGTTTCATTTTTCTTTCTTTTCCATAACTTTTTCCTCCTTAATTTATTTTTGTTATGTGTTACACTCTCATTATATACTAGCGATTTATAAAAAAATCAATTTATTTCTAAATTGTTGCATTAACGACAATTTAATAACATAAATATATTTTTACTATTTTTTTAAAACAACATGTATTATAACAGCTAGGAGAACACCTTATTATTTTACTTTTATTATTTTAAAAATTTTTATAATACGTAAAAGCTAATTTAAACTGATAAATTATATCGTTTACAGTAATAAAAATGTTAAAAAAAGTTAAAAGTTATATAAAATATTATTATTTTGAACTCTAGAATCTTAATTTATATTTTTCATAGAAAAAAAGACAGTCCATACACTGCCTTTTTTTAAAATATGATTTTTACGATATTGATTATATCGCTATCTGTTAAAACTATTCCATAAACCCTTTTAATTTATTAAGCTTAGATGGGTGTTTTAATTTTTCTAATAGCTTTCGCTTCAATTTGACGAATACGTTCACGTGTTACACCAAATGCACTACCAACTTCTTCAAGTGTATGAGTCTTACCATCTTTTTAGACCAAAAACGTAATTTCAATACATTTTTCTTCACGATCAGTAAGTGTTTCTAAAAATTTCTTCTAGTTGTTCTTTTTAGTAGTTCATTTGCCGCATGCTCTACTGGAGATTGAGCTTCTTTATCTTCGATAAAGTCTCCTAAATGTGAATCGTCTTCTTCACCAATAGGTGTTTCTAATGAAACTGGTTCTTGAGCTATTTTTAAGATTTCTCGTACTTTTTCTGGAGTCATATTCATTTTTTTAGCTATTTCTTCTGGTTTAGGTTCACGTCCTAAATCTTGAAGTAATTGTCTTTGAATACGAATCAGACGGTTAATTGTTTCAACCATGTGAACAGGGATACGAATTGTTCTAGCTTGGTCTGCTATTGCACGTGTAATTGCTTGACGAATCCACCATGTTGCATATGTTGAGAATTTGAATCCTTTTGAGTAATCAAATTTTTCAACAGCTTTAATTAATCCCATATTACCTTCTTGAATTAAATCTAGGAATAACATTCCACGTCCAACATAGCGTTTTTGCAATACTTACTACAAGACGTAAGTTAGCTTCAGCTAAGTCTTTTTTAGCTTGTTCTTTTTCTTCTTCCGTTCCTGTTTCGATAATTTTAGAAAGTTCTAATTCTTTTTCTTTTTGATAATAAAGGAACTTTACCAATTTCTTTTAGGTACATTCTTACAGGGTCATTTGTTCTGATTCCCGCTGGAACTGATAAATCTTCTAAATCTAACTCTTCTTCCTCTTCTTCTACATGATTTGCATTAATTAAAATAATATCTTCATTATTTAATTCTTCATAGAAATCATCCATCGCTTCTGAAGAAATGTCTAATTTTGATAATGCATCTACAATCTCTTCTTGAGTTAATTCACCCTGTTTTTTTACCTTTTTCTAACAATTCTTTTTATTGTTTCAAAAATCTTTTTGCTTTCTTAGCCATGTTCTTCTCCTTCTATTTCTTATACTTTTTCAACTGTGACAGTAATTCTTTTTGAGTTTCCACATCCATCTCTTGGATTGCAACCCTAAAGCCTGTCTTTTATCTCTTCTAATGTAATTTGATTATCTGAAAAAATACTTGATATAGTCGCTCACAACCTCCACAGTTGGATTTTTCTTCTATTAGAAAATCTGTTTCATCGATATAAGTTGCAAGTCTGACAACCTCATCATCTTCAATACTATGAATGAATTTATGAATATGAAACTCAAGATTATTATTATAGTAAATAACCAAGTAATCCATAAGATTCACAAATACTTCTTGTGGAAAAATTGCATTTCTCTAGATCATTGTATTTTTTTCTATAAACAATGCCCTATCAACAAAAAGTATTTAAATAACTTTGCACACCTTTTTGTCATAATTCGTTACTCTAAACAGCTGTTCTGGATTAGACGGTGCTACCCATTCTACAGCAACTTGTTTTCTTTTCACATTCACTTGACCTAATTCTCTAAGAAGAACTTGTCGTTCGATTCCGAACTCCTCTGCCAAATTAGTAAGCAATATGTATCTTAATGATTCATCTTCCATATAAGCAATATTTTTAAGTAATTCATTTTTATACTGAATTCTTAGTTCAATATTAGTCTTAGAATCATTTTTACAATATTCAATTTTATAATTAATAAAAGTGTTCTTTATTATTTTTTTATATAGTTTACAGCATCAAAATCTTGATTTTTTAGAATTTTTTTATCTGCTAAAAAATTCATCCAAATCTTTAGCCCCAGAAAAATTTTAATTTATAGACATTATCAGTAGTCTGGATAATTCTATTCCCAATTTCTATCTGTGCTTTTGAACCAGCCTCATCATTGTCTAAACTTAATGTGACCTTCTTCACAAGTGATAAAATCTCTTTTAATTTATTATTGTCTATATTTGTCCCCATCAAAGCAACAGCATTCTTTATACCATTTTGATGAGCTTTAATTACATCCATATAACCTTCACATATTATTACTTCATTCTCTTTAGCTATAAAAGCTCTCGCATCCGAGAAGTTATATAAGACTGTTCTTTTTTCAAAAATTTTCGTTTCATGCGTATTGTAGTATTTCGCAACACTTTTGTCCGAAGACATAGTTCTCCCCGAAAAATGCTACAACCTGATTTTTGATTATTTTTTTATAGGAAACATTACTCTGTCTTTAAAAAAACATCATAATAATTGCCACTTTCATTTTTCCTAATAGTCCGGCTTCAACCATTAAATCTAAATTAATTTTTATTAGAATTAAAAAGTTTAAAGCTATGTTATTGTCACGGGGAGCATAACCTATATTAAAGTATTTAATAACATCGATACTCAGTCCCCTATTTAATAAGTAATTAAGTGCTTCTTCAGCCTCTTTTTGTATTTAGTAAAAATATAGTTATAATAATCTGCTAAAAGCATGTGCCCATAATACATTATGTCCAGCTCATTATTCAAATCGTAATTAGCTTCTAAATTCACTTTTTGACTCTATATTCAGCCCCTAACCTTGCCCTCAAGCTTTACGATTGCCTGATTATACGTAATATTTTTCAATTAGCGAAACAAATTGGAAAAATATTCCCACCTTTACCACATCCAAAAACAATGGGCTATTTTTCTCCGGAGAAACAGTAAACGATGGTGTTTTTCTCATTATGAAACGGACATAAACCTAAATAATTTTTGTCCCCTTTTTTTCTAATTTGACATATTCACTAACTAGACTAACTATATCAATATTATCAAAAAAATATAGTCAATGTCTTGTTTAGATATTTTTGCCACCTTATTCCTCCTCTTCCTCAATTTACCATTAAGAATAAATGATTAGATTATTTCCCAACACTAATTATAACATAAACCAAAGCATTTTTAATAGACTTTCTTAAAAATATTTATATTATTACTCTAACTTGTTAATTCCCAAAGCAGACTCCAGCTCAAATAAAAAAACTGAAATTTGTCCTGAAACTATTTTTTTGCTCACATTAATCAAAAATTATTTCGTTTAATGTTAGGTTATAATACATATGTGACAAAAAAATAAAAAAATAAAAAGAGAACCTGTGTTATACTTAAATCACTACAAATAAATAAACGAGGTTCTCTATGAAAAAAATATTATAACAGAAGAAATGAAAAACACGCAAGCGAGCAGTAGAATATGCAAAAAAATATGACAATAACGCAGCAGCGGCAAGAAAGTATCATACAAGCAGACAACAGATAGCTAGATGGAGAGCTAGATATGATGGCACTGTAGAATCATTGAGGAGTAGAAGTACAAGACCCAAAAAGTCATCCAAATGCACATAAAGAAGAGGAATTAGAAATAATAAAAAAATGTAATAGAAGATACAGGCATGAAGGCTTGGCAGAAGTATATGTGCAATGCCAAAAGAGAGGATACAGTCGCTCATATGGCTCAATGTGCAAAAATGATAAGGAAAAATGAAATTAAATAAAAAAAGGAAAAAAGAGAAAAAAAGTTATCCAAAAAAAGCACATGGAAGTCAGAAGAGCTAGTTATCCTGGAGAAAAAGGTACAAATAGACATAAAACACGTACCCGTAGTATGTGTAGGGTGGAATAGTCATGGAAAAATACTATCAAATAACAGCGATAGATGAATATACAAGAAAAAGAGTATGTGAGATAGTAGATGAAAAGAGTGTAACAAATACGGCGAAATTTGTATTAAGTTTAGAAGAAAAAAATGGGATTTAAAAATAAAAACAATACAAACGGACAACGGGAGAGAATTTGTAAATGATAAAGAACAAAAAGCAAAGAGAAAGCAAATTTGAAAAAGTATTAAGAGAAAAAAATATAAATTACAAAAGAACAAGACCATATTCGCCATGGCAAAATGGGAAAGTAGAAAGAAGCCATAGAGAAGATGGAGAGAGGTTTTATTCACAAGTATTTAAAAACGGAAGAAGAGATGATAAAAAAAGCACATAAGATATATAAATCGAGGTAATAATATAGCAAGAAAAAGTATTGGGATTTAAATCACCGAATCAAATAGCAGAAGGATACAAAGTGAAATAAAAAAAGATAAAAAAAGAGTGAGGAGAAGTGCTAGGCACTCTGAAAAAGCTATTTCGCCGGCATTAAGGTATGTAACAAATTATAAAAAAATATCAAGAGACGCTTACGCTAATACTCTTGACATATTTTAAATAATTTGTTTTTAAAAAAACTGACTGACGAAAAAAACTTTTTAATCAGAATGTCATTTATTATAGGTTCGTGTCACAAATGTTTGACAACTCTAGACATTAATCAAAAATTATTTCGTTTAAGAACTTGATTTTTTTATCATATAGTATTATAATTTATTAGAACGTAATAATTACGAATAACGGAGGAATATTACAAATGAGTAAATTATTAAAATTAATTTCAATTGTTGCTGCATTCGCACTAATATTAGTTGGATGTTCTAGCAAAACAAATTCTGGAGCTTCAAACTCTGGGAATAAGACTAAAATTGTTACTTCTGTAAACTTTTATGCAGAGGTAGCTAAAAGTATCGCAGGAGATAAAGCAGAAGTTTCATCTATTATTACTTCAACTTCAGTTGATCCTCATGATTTTGAGCCAACTGCACAAGACGCAAAAATGTTGCTGATGCTAATATTGCAATTTTAAATGGTGGTGGCTATGATTCATGGTTTGAAAAACTAACTGCTAATAATAAAGACGTCAAAAAAATAGATGGCGCTAAATTACTAGGACTTAAAGATGGAGAAAATGAACACATCTGGTATAATCCTGAAGTAATGAGTAAAGTTGCTGACGAACTTACTAAAGTTTTTATCAGATAAAGATTCTTCTAATAAATCTTTCTATGAAAAAAATAGAGATAACTATAAAAAAGAACTTTCTAAAATTACTGATAAAAATTAAATCACTAAAAGAAAAAAAGCAAATGGTAAATACGTTCTAACAACAGAACCAGTATTTGAATATGCTGTGGATTCTTTAGGATTCAAAAACAACTAACCAAGTTAAAAAAATTAGCACAAGCTACTGAAGAAGGTAATGACCCTGCTCCACAAGATTTAAAAAAACTATTCAAGAACAAATCAAATCTAAACAAATTTCACTAATCGTTAATAACGTTCAAACGACAAATAAAACTATCGAAGGTTTAATTAGTTTAGCAGAGCAAAAACAAAAGTTCCTGTTCTTAATGTTACTGAAACTCAACCTGATGGAAAAAAACTTATATTGAATGGATGTTAGATCAATACAATAAATTAGAAGAAATTCTAAATGGTGGGGCTGGAGAAAAAAAGCATATCATGTAGAAGGTGCTGAAGAAGGACACAGTCATTCACACGAAGGTCACTCGCATGAAGGTCATTCTCATGATCACAAAGATCACGATGATGAAAAAAAGAACATAAACATTAATACGAAGATTAAAAATTAGTCTTCACATATTATAAATATGTAGTATAATATAAAGAAGAGATTCTAAATCGTATCTCTTCTTTTTTTATATATTAGAAATATAACAAATAAAAAAATTATTAATTTAGGAGATTTTATGGCTAAACTAAAAAAATAAAAAAATCTCACATATTCTATAGGAGATAAAACCATTTTAAATAACATTTCATTCAGTTGTAATTCTGGTGAAGTAATTGCTGTCGTTGGAAAAAACGGTGTCGGTAAAACAACTTTGCTTAACAACATACTTGAAAAGTTAAACAAAACAGATGAAATTAAGCTAATTGAAGAAAAACCCTACACTTGGTTATGTACCTCAGTTTAGACAAATAGATGAAGAACTTCCTTTATCGGCTAAAGACTTTGTATCATTACCAGTTCAAAAAGGATTTCTTCCATGGCTTAGTAAAAAAGAAAAAGAAAGTATCAAGCTGCTTTAACATTAACAAATTCACTTAAATTACAAAATGAATCAATTGGTACACTTTCTGGTGGTGAAAAACAACGTGTTTTCTTAGCACAGGCTTTAGTAAATAAACCAAATCTACTATTACTTGATGAATTTACTTCAAATCTAGATAAAACAAGTGAAATTGAATGTATGACTTTAGTTAAAGATATTACAAAAAAGAAAAATATTATAACTCTATGTATAACTCATGAGCTTTCACTTATTGATGAAAAAAATATGTTGATAAAAATACTATACCTAGAAGAAGGTTGCTTTAAATTTATCAGTATAGAAGACTATAACAAAGAGAAAAAAATACATTAAAACTTTGTAAACATTTTTGTAGGAGATACCCATTATGCTTAATTATGATTTTATGCAAAATGCTTTTATAGCTGGAACTATCGTAGCTATAATGGCTGGTTACATCGGTGTATTTGTAATGGCTAGAAATATGTCGTTCATCTCACATACACTTTCTCACGTTGGGTTCGCTGGTGCAGCTTTTGCTGTTTTCTTAGGTATTAACCCAATATATGGATTACTAATCTTTACTATTACTATGTCTTATCTTGTCGGTCATCTTAGCGTTAAAGCATTTAGACGAGAAGCTACAGTAAGTGTTATGTTAGGAATCTTTCTTGGACTAGGACTACTGTTCCTATCTTTAACACCGAAGAGCACTAGTTATGTTAACAACATTCTGTTCGGTAGTGTTGTTTCAATTACTAGAGATGATGTAAAATTGATATTTACACTAGCACTTGCTGTAATACTATTACTTTCTATCTTTTATAGAAAAATCAAATTTGATTCTTTCGATGCAATTGGCGCACGCGCCTTAGGATTAAATGGAAAATTTATTTCTATCTTTTTCCTAGTTTTATTATCAGTTGCAACTAGTATTACAGTTCCTGTTGTTGGAGCATTATTGATGTTCGTCCTACTGACAGTTCCAGCTAGTGCAGCAAGATATCTTACTAATAAAGTAGGTCTAATGATTGCTATATCGATATTATTCGCTCTAATTGGTACATGGGCAGGGATTACTCTTTCATATTACACTTCCCTACCTACTACTTTCTTTATAGCAACTATAGAAGCAGTATTCTACTTTTCTAGTTTAGGTTACTATAACCTCAAAAGAAAAATAAAGATATAAATAAACGAGGCTGACTCAAAAAATCCTAAATTTAAAAAAAGTGTATATGATAATTCATAGACGTAGTGGTTTTATTGATAGCTAAATTCACTAAAAATCACGATTTTTGAGTCACTCCCAAAATTTTATCAGAATAATATTGTGATTTATTCTTCTAACTCTCTCTATAGTCCTCAAATTTCTAAAGAATTAAAAATCTAAAAATTAAGTTCATCAAAAAAAGTCAGACTAACGGAAAAAGTTGTATACTAAATCCGAGGCTGGAATTTTTTCACATATCCCGAATTTATTATACAACAAAAAGAGTATAGAAAAAAATCCATACTCTTTAATGTTTTTTTATACACTAATTAACGATTAGTTGTTTAATTTACGTCTTACAGCAAGACCTACTAAAGCGATTAAGCTTAATCCTAATGCTACAGTGCTAGAAGTAGTCATACCTGTGTTTGGTAATGTACCTTCTTTAGTTTCAGCTTTAGCTTCTTCTTTAGCTTCAGTTTTTGGTCCAAAGTTATTTCCGTCACCTTGAGGATTTTGACCGAAGTCTGGTCTAGCAGCACCTGGAGCTGGAGTCGGTACACCTGGTTGAGGAAGTTTTGATAAATCAAATTCAGGAACTTCGTTAACAGCAGGTTTGTTTGCAGCTAAAATCGCAAGAGCTTCTTCAAGGTCAGCTAATCTAGCTTTTAATCCTTCAATATAGTAAGGTTCAGCACCATTTTCTTCACTATCTTTGATTTGTTCTTTAAGTTGTTCAATCTCAGCTTCAATTTTTAATTTATCAACATTACCTAATTCAGGAACGTTGTTAATTGGAGCCTCAGTACCATTTGAAGATTCAGCTTTTGGTTCTAATCCTTTAAGAGCTTCTTCAAGTTCAGCTGCTTTTTTTCTCAAGTTCAGCTTTTTTTATCTTCTAATTTATTTTTAGCTGCAGTAACATAGTCAACTGCATCTGGATTATTTTTCATTTTCAGCTATTAATTTTTCTAACTCAGCAACTTCTTTTTCTAAGTCAGCTGCTTTGTTTTTGAAAGAGCTTCGATTTCAGCTTCAGTGTAAACTTTTAGTTTCTGGTTTAACTGGAGTTGGAGCTGGAGCTACGGCACTACTACTGTTAGTACCAGCGTTGTTGTTAGTACCAGCGTTTGCGTTACCATCATTGTTTGGTTTCACTTCTGTACCAGCGTTGTTGTTAGCACCAGCGTTTTCTTTTCACTAGATTCAATAGGGGGCAGTAGGTGTAACTTTCATTTTTCTTTTTAGTCCAAGATAAATTGGAGCACTAGTAGCACCTCTAAAATCATCTATGTTAAATATTGTCCTGTTATTTCTGTTATTTCTTTTAAGTTCATAAGATAAAACCCCATTAGTATTTCTAATAAAATACCAATCTTCCATTACTTTTTGTGTTATCTTTTCCGTCCCAGAAAAAGACCCAAACCTGAGCTGGTTCTACATAATAAGTAGAAGTTTTATCAGCTAGACCATAAATGTTAGGATGAGTCCAAAACATTCTCAGATAGTGAATTTCTTATAGGTTTAATTGTACTCCAGTTCGTTATGTTAGGATTAGCATCATTAGTTGCTCTATAGTTTATAAATTTATAATCAGGAATATCTATTTTTCCCATTTCTATCTACAAAAACTAAATAATGTCGGTCCACTTATAAAATGAAGTTGATGATTTTCCTGGGTAGCAAATCCTAAAACTTTATCATACTTAGCTTCTTCTTTGCTATCTACTGCATAAGCATTGTCAATATGTTTTGTAACTAAACCAAAACTCATACCACTTAGTAAAAATACCACTCGCAACAAGACTTAATAAAAATTTTTTTCTTCATTGCATATCTCCTTTTAAATTTATATATATTATTATATATATATATATGTCAAGCGATTTTTAAAAAAATTTTTTAAAAAATATTTAGTGTAGGCTAAAAATTATTTTTAATATAATACTAAAGTAAACAGACGCTTTCAAATCTTTTTTTAAATTTTTAAAAAGGATTTTCACTCAAAATATTTTTTTAAATGTTTACTTTTAGTTTTATATAAATAAATTTTTATATATTTAATACCAACACTAAATGATAAACAATTTATTTTTTTCACAAATAATTATTAAAAAAATTTAATAAAAAAATTTCATTTAGTTTATCAAAACTTTATAATTTATTTTTGCTAAAAAAACATAAACGAACATAAAAACGAAAATAAAATGCATAATAAATGTTTCTTTTTTTATTGAAAAATGAAAATAATGTAATATAAAAAGGGGATACATTAAAAAAAGAAAAGGATGATAAGAGATGGGTCGTAAATGGAACAATATTAAAAGAAAAAAGCAGCAAAAAGATGCAAACACAAGTAAAAATTTATGCGAAGTTTGGACGTGAGATTTATCAAGCAGCTAAAAAGTGGTGTGGCTGATCCAGAGAGTAACAGAAATTTAAAAGTTGTACTTGAGAGAGCAAAAACTTATAGAGTACCGAAAAAAATATTATTGACCGTGCTATTGAAAAAAGCAAAAGGTGGAAGTGAAGAAAAATTATGACGAGCTTCGTTATGAGGGGTTTGGTGTTAGTGGCACTATGGTTATTATTGACACACTAACAAACAACGTTAACCTAAAAATTGAAATCCGGGACTGGAATTTTTTTCCATGCCCCTGGATTTAGTCTACAACCCTAAAACTAGTGTTTCTTTATTATCTTGGTTTTACTGAGTTTCTAATTCTTTCGTATGCACTGGCTCAACTTTGTCTAGAGAATTTCTAATAATTTCTAGAGTTTTGTTATAACGATATTCTCTATAATATTGCTCAGCAACAGTTAATTGTTGATGGAATTCAATATTATCTTTTCTGTATCTGTTCGCATAACGAATAAGTTTTTCTATTAATTCTATATCAGTAAGAATGTTATTAACTTCTGAAGCGTAGATATCTAATGATTCTTCCGCCTCAGCAACAGCACGTTTTAATAAATCAATGTTAATCGGTTCTTTTTTTAAGTTCCTCTATAGCGTATTTATAGCTATCAGTAACATCTTTGTATAATACGATAAATCTATCGCTAAATCCTGGCACTCTTGAATTATCTAACTTACGTTTAATAACTTCTTTTTCTTGATTGATGAAGATAAGTTTTTCACGAGAGTGACCTTCTTCTTCACGTAGACTCGTTAAGTATCTTGAATAATTAGTTTGATCTTCTTCGATTTTTTTCTAAACCTTGACCTAATAATTCCACTTTTTCTTTCAAATCTTTATAATTAAGTTTCGGTTGATTATTTATATAAACATCGATATCATGTTTAACATCAAGTAACTCACTTAATTCATCATAATAGTTAGCTACCATTTCTTCATCTTTTTGATAGATTTGGTATCTATTTTTTTGATTTCTTGAATATTATTGTATAGAGCTTCATTTAATTTATCTTGTAATTCAAGTTTATTAGTTATTTCTCTATAGTTTTTCTTCAATGTATTTTTTTATAATCAAGTTCTTTTTGAGATCATTAGAAACTTCATCGATGACATCATAAATACCATCAAGAATATTCTCTATTAAATCTATATCACCAGATTTAACTTTCTCACGAGCATCACTAAGCTGCCATACACTACTTTCTATTTTACTTGAAATTTCTAAGTGAGTAAGTTTAAATCCTTTTTCTCCATTTCCTCAACTTTAAGTCGTAATGACTGAATTTGAGCTGGACAAGTTTTTTTCAATCTCTTTTAACAAATCTGGTAATACTTCCATTCTGTCTTTTAGACTTGTTACTAATTCTTTTTACAGAATTAATCTTATCTTGAGCTTCTAAATATTTACCAGTAGATGTTAGAAGTTTGAAATCATCAAGTTGTGGGGCGATTTCTTTGATATTAACTTCAAATTGTTCTGCTGCCGCACCATATTGATGACGTTTTTGCTAATAATTCTCTATTAAGCTCTTTATACTCAACAACGATTTCTTCATATAGCTCTCTATTTCTAGGTTCAACTTCTGTTAATTCTTTAATTTCTCTTCTAATTCCAGCTATTCTGTCTTTAATATTAGCAATTAATTCACCGCTATTCATAATCACTTCATCAGCTCGTTTGAAATTAAATTTATCAATATAAGTTTCTGCACTATAAAGATCTCTGTCAAGTTCCTCAATGTCAATGCTTTGAATTTCGTACCATTCACTTTCCCATTGAGCATAAAGCTTCTCAGCTTTACCGGCAATCTCAAGTGCTTTTACCTTTTTCAAATCATCAGACAGTGTTTCTCTCTCTAGCTCATCTTTCATAACTAAAAGAGGGTATAAATCTTGTTTTTCCTATTTCTAAAGACGAATAGGGCTACTACTCCTCCAAGAACAAGGATACACACAAATAAAAATATATATGTCATATATCTTCCCCTGAAATTTTTATATTTAATTTTTTTACGTTTATTAATACAATAACCTAACAAAAATTATACCATTTTTATCGTAAAAAAACAAAGTGTTTCAGTCATTTTTTTAAATTTTTCAATTTTTTTAACAAACAAATAACTAAATATTTTTATTAACTGCGGAAAGTCACTTGACAAAAATCTTGTTTCTTCGAAGTCACCATTTTGTCGAAATCACCACCATAAATTTTCTAAAAATATATTCTTTTTACATCTATAACTCTTATCACTTTATTTTTATTACTATTATGCGAAAAATATAATAAAGTCTTTTTAAAAGAGGTATTTTTAATGAATATAGTAGAAAATAAAGAATTATTTATAAGTCAAGCAACTGCTTTTAGTATCAGGTGAAAAAAATTTAGTTACTAATTTATCAAACCTTTCAGCTTTATACAAAGAGTACTTGCCAAATACAAACTGGGTTGGTTTCTATTTATTAGATGAAAAAAACAACAACTTAGTTTTAGGTCCATTCCAAGGAAAAGTAGCTTGTACTCGCATACCATTTAATAAAAGGTGTATGTGGTCACTGCTATACAACTCGTGAAACTATTTATGTTGAGGATGTACATAAGTTTCAGGGGCATATTGCATGTGATAGTGCCACAAATAGTGAGCTAGTAATTCCGATTATCCAAAAATGATAAAGTTGTAGCATTACTAGATATAGATTCGATAGAATTTGATAGATTCTCTCAAGAAGAAGTAAAAGCTTTTAGTGAAGTTACTAAAGAAGTTTTTGAAAAGGTAGTTTTTTTAATAATAATGCCAAAAGGGGCTGACCCAAAAGACCAGTAAAAAGAAGTAACGAGAAAAAAACTCGGTACTTCTTTTTAAAATTAATAAACAAAAAAATCATCCCCATGATATAATAATAGTATAACAAAAAAACCAAAAAAATCAAAGGAGATGATATAAATGAGTAACAAAGTTACCTATAAAAAAATTATAACATGAATCAACTACAAATGCCAATGGATATAACTGATTGGATAGAAGAAAAATCATATATCAAAACTAGTAAATCAAGTAGTAGAAGGAATAGATGAAAAAAATACTAAGACAATCATATAAAGGTGGAGGTAGATGTTCATATCATCCAAAAAATGATGTTGAAAAATAATAATCTACGCATATATAAATAAAGTGACAAGCGGAAGAAAAATAGAAAAAAACTATGCAAAGAAAAACCTTCCAATGATATGGTTAGCCGCAAGACAAACACCAGATTTTCGTACAATAAATAGATTTCAGTAGAAAAGAAAAGAATTAATAGAAGAAGTATTTAAAGCGATAGTACTGAGATTGATAGAAGCAGAACTTATAGACCCTAGTATATATTACCTAGATGGAACAAAAATAGAAGCAAATGCGAATAAATACACATTTGTATGGAAAAAAATCAACACAAAGATACAAAGAGAAAAAAATAACGGAAAAAAATAACAGAATTTCTAGAAGAAGCAAGTAACTTGAGTGAAGAAGAATTAAAACAAGAAGAAACAGTAAAAAGGATTATCAGACTTAAAAGAGTTATCACAAGAAATACTACAAGATATAGACAATCTAGGATCTAAAGAAGTTGAGCAAATAGTAGAAGTATTAGAAGAGATAAAAGAAGAACAAGAAGTACAAGAAATCCCCAAAAATAGAAAGCGAGTAATCAATAAGATAACAAAGAAAAATAAAAAGAAGACTATCTACCAAGGCTACGAAAATACGAAAAATCAGCTAGAAATATTAAAAGACAGAAATAGTTATTCAAAAAAACAGATAAAGACGCAACATTCATGAGAATGAAAGAAGACCATATGAAAAAAATGGGCAATTAAAAGCAGGATATAATATACAGGTAGGCACACACAATCAATATGTATTAGGCTTTACAATACATCAAAATCCAACAGATGTAAGAACATTACAATCACATATAGAAAATATCAAAGAACAAGGAATAATAGAACCAAAAACAATAGTAGCTGATGCAGGATACGGAAGTGAAGAGAACTATATTTACTGCGAAGAAAATAATTATCAGGTACTAATACCATATAATATGATGAGAAAAGAACAGATGAACAAATACAAAAAAGACATAAAAAACTCATCAAACTGGAAATATGATGTATTTAGTGATAGTTTCGTATGCGCAAATAATAGATATGTAGATTTTGAAAAATATATAAGTAGAACTGATAAATACGGATATAAAAGAGATTTCAAACAATACAAATGTGAAGACTGTAGTGATTGTCCAATAAAACACCTATGTACAAAAGCAAAAGGTAATAGAACAATACTATATAATCCAACGTATGAAGAGTTAAAAGCGAAACAAAGATATTTACTTTTAGAAAACGAAGAAACTAAAAACATATACTCAAAAAGAAAGATAGAGATCGAAAGCTTTTTCGGTAATTTAAAACAAAACTTGGCGTTCACAAGATTTTTCCTTCGAGGAATTGAAAATGTGAGGGTCGAATTTGCCCTGCACGCTATTTCCCATAATTTAATAAAATTAGCAAAACACCTGATAAAACAGGGCGGATTAGCTGATTTTATTGGGAAATATTTTTCATTTTTTAGAATTTTTCTCAAAAATTATTCAAAAAGCCAAGAAAAGAATTTTTATCAATCTTTTCTTGGCTTTTCTTTGAGCTTTTGGGTCAGCCCTTCTTTTATTAATCTATAATACCTTTTGAATCTTAGGTAGTTTTCATAATCCATCTCTTTATTGATTGCACCTTCTGGTGTTAATTCAACTACTCTATTTGCTATTGTTTGAATAAACTCATAGTCATGAGATGTGAAGAATACAGAACCTTTGAAAGCAATAATACCTTCATTGACAGCTGTAATTGACTCTAAGTCAAGGTGGTTTGTAGGTTCATCTAACAGAATAACATTAGCTTTCGATAACATCATCTTAGATAACATACAACGCATTTTTTTCTCCCCTGATAATACGTGTGCACGTTTAAGTGCTTCTTCACCAGAGAATAACATTCTTCCTAAGAATGAACGTAAGTATGCTTCACTTTCTTCTTCAGGAGAAGCATATTGACGAAGCCATTCTACTAATGAAAGTTTTAATCCTTCAAAGTATTCAGAGTTATCTTTTGGCATATAACTTCTAGAAGTTGTAATACCCCATTTAACAGTACCACTATCTGGTTCCATTTCACCAGCAAGAATTTTTAGTAATGTAGTTTTAGCTACTTCATCCCCAAGTAAGATAACTTTATCATTAGGGTTCACAGTGAAGCTTACATTACTTAATACTTCTTTACCTTCTACAGTTTTGCTTACACCTTCAACGATAAGTAAGTCATTTCCGATTTCGCGATCTGGTGTGAAACGAACATATGGATAACGACGGCTACTTGGTTTAATATCGTCAAGAGTAATTTTATCAAGCATTTTCTTTCTACTTGTTGCTTGTTTAGATTTAGAAGCATTCGCAGAGAAACGCGCGATGAAGTCTTGTAATTCTTTAATTTTTTTCTTCTTTTTTTCTTGTTGTTATCTTCTGCCATTCTTCTAGCAAGTTGACTAGATTGATACCAGAAGTCATAGTTACCAACGTAAAGTTGGATTTTACCAAAGTCTAAGTCACAAATGTGTGTACAGATGTTATTTAAGAAGTGACGGTCGTGGCTGACTACAATAACAGTGTTCTCAAAGTTAATTAAGAACTCTTCTAACCACTTAATTGCACTAATATCAAGACCGTTGGTAGGCTCATCCAGTAAAAGTACATCTGGATTACCGAATAATGCTTGTGCTAAAAGAACTTTAACCTTAATAGCATTATCAAGTTCTCCCATAAGCATTTCATGAAATTCTACAGGAATACCTAGACCCTCAAGAAGTTGTGCTGCATCACTTTCTGCAGTCCATCCATCCATTTCAGCGAATTCACCTTCAAGTTCAGCTGCAATGATTCCATCTTCTTCTGTGAATGGATCTTTCATATAAATTTCATTTTTACGGTTCATAACATCCCAAAGACGTTCATGTCCCATCATTACAACATCGATAACTCTATTTTCTTCATATGCGAAGTGGTTTTGACGAAGTACAGCAAGACGCTCACCTTTTCCTAAAGAAACATGCCCTTGTTGTGAATCAATTTCACCAGATAATAATTTTAAAAATGTTGTTTTACCTGCTCCATTTGCTCTGATTAACCCGTAGCAGTTACCGTTTGTAAATTTTATATTTACATCTTCAAATAATTTTCTATCTGCAAAACGTAAACCTAAATTTGTTACTTGTAACATTCTTTTCTCCTTTAAATTCTATTTTTCTAAATACCTTGAATACGAATATATAATTCAAAGTTTCCTCACTTAATATAGTTGAGAACTATAAATACTAATATTCATAAACAATCAACTATACTGGGGCGACCCAATAAATACAATTCTTATAAACTATATTTAACGAGTCGCTCCTTAATACTAGTTATTATTCTTCGTCTTTTTCCTTTTTACTAACACTAGCTATTAAGCTTTCAATGTGTAACGCATATTCAGCTGTAGTGTCATATTGGAAAATAAGTTCTGGAAATTTTCTAATTTTAATTTTTTTAGCAACTTCACTTTTTACGAAACCTTTAATTTTTAAACGCTTCTTTGTTTTTCCTTTTCACGTTCTCCACCTAGTACAGTATAGAAAACTTTTGCTTGAGAATAATCTCCTGTTAAAGCAACTTCTGTTACAGTAACAAATCCTAAATCATGATTCTTAACTTTTGTAGCTAAGACATAAGTAATTTCTTTTTTAATTTGTTCTGCAAGTCTGTTAACTCTTAGTTCTGACATAAAGTTTGCCTCCTATTTCTTAACTTCTTCCATGATGTATACTTCGAAGACATCTCCTTCTTTAATATCATTGAAGTTTTCAACAGTCATACCACATTCATAACCACTTTGTACTTCTTTAACATCATCTTTAAATCTTCTTAATGTATCAATTTCACCTTCGTAAATTACTACACTATCACGAATTACACGCACTTTACCATCACGTGATACTTTACCTTCAGTTACATAAGCACCAGCAATTGTACCAATTTTTGATACTTTATATACTTGACGTACTTCTGCAAGCCCGATAACTTTTTCTACGAATTCTGGATCTAATAATCCTGTCATCGCAGCTTCAATTTCTTCAATAACTTTGTAGATAATGCTGTGTAGACGAATATCTACTTGCTCAGTTTGAGCCATTTGCTTAGCATTATTATCAGGACGTACGTTGAATCCAATAACTACAGCGTTTGATGCTACTGCTAATGTAATGTCAGATTCATTAATCGCACCAACACCAGTGTGGATGATACGCACGTTAACACCTTCAACATCAATCTTAGCTAATGACATAGCTAATGCTTCAACAGAACCTTGTACGTCTGCTTTAATGATAATGTTAAGGTCTTTCATTTCCCCTTGTTTCATTTGCTCAAATAATGTATCTAAAGATACAGCTGAATTAGCTTGACGAGTAGTTTCAATATATTGTTGTTGACGTTTTTCACCGATTTGACGAGCTGTTTTTTCATCACCAAATACTACGAAACGATCTCCAGCATTAGGAACATCTTGTAAACCAGTAATCTCTACAGGAGTAGATGGTTTAGCCGTTTGGATATTTTTACTACGGTCATTGATCATAGCACGAACACGTCCAAATGTATTACCAACAACAAGTGGATCACCAACATTTAGGCTACCATTTTGTACTAGTAATGTAGCTACCGCTCCACGACCCTTATCAAGTTTAGCCTCGATAACTGTACCTAATGCTAAACGATTTGGATTTGCTTTTAACTCTTGCATTTCAGTTACTAATAAGATATTTTCTAATAATTCATCAATACCTTCACCTTTAAGAGCTGATATTGGTACGAAGATTGTATCTCCACCCCACTCTTCTGAGATTAGTCCGTATTCTACTAATTCATTCATTACTCTATCAGGGTTGGCTTGAGGTTTATCCATTTTGTTTACCGCAACAATAATAGGTACATCCGCTGCTTTAGCGTGGTTAATAGCTTCAATAGTTTGAGGCATTACACCATCATCAGCTGCTACTACTAAGATAGTTACGTCCGTAATTTTAGCTCCACGTGCACGCATTGTCGTGAAGGCTGCGTGACCTGGTGTATCTAAGAAAGTAATCTTCTTATCTTTAGCACGTACTTGATAAGCCCCAATGTGTTGTGTGATACCACCTGCTTCACCAGCTGTAACACGTGAATTTCTGATAGTATCTAGTAATGTTGTTTTACCGTGGTCAACGTGTCCCATAATTGTAACAATCGGAGCACGTTCTTTAAGATCTTTATCTGCATCTTCAACTTCAAAGTAAAGATCTAAGTCTTCCTTATTAATCTCAACTTCTTCTTGGATTTCTTTACCATAATCCATAGCGATTAACTCGATTTGCTCTAAAGTAAGAGACTGGTTAATATTCGCCATAATTTTTAGTTCCATAAATAATTTTTTAATAAGTTCAGTCGAACCTACATTTAGAACTTCAGATAGTTCCCCAACAGTCATTCCATCTTTAACTAAAAATAGTATCTTCTGAGATAGTTTCTTCAGATGGTGCTTCGATAATAGCTGGTTGTTGTTTTTGAGATTTTTTTAACTTTCTCTTTTTATTTTTCTTCTTATTCTTTTTACCTTCATTATTTGAAGATTGTTCATTTTCTGTAGTTTCTTCTTGTTTTTTTGAAAACACTATCTAGCTTAGCTAACCCTCTTCTGTTAACATTGACATGTGATTAGATACTTCAATATTAGCATCTTTTTAAAACTGTAATAAGGTCTTTTGATTGTTTTCCTACTTCTTTAGCGTACTCATAAATTCTGACTTTTTCATTACTGTTTTTCCTCCTTCTTCTAATAATTGTTTGAATTTTTATAAATCCATCATCAGTTATTCCAACAGCTACACGATTATCTCTTCCAATCGCTATGCTTATATTTTCAATCGTTGAAAATTCGATACATTGAACATTGTAGAAATTAGCCTTGTCTGTTAATTTCTTTTTAGTATTCACACCGCAATCTTCAGCAATAACTAACAATTTGATTTTATTATTTTTTTAAATTTTTTTGTGATTAAATCTTCACCTGTAATAAGTTTACCTGCTCTTTGCATTAAACCTAATAAATTATATGCTTTTATCATTATTTTTGTGGAATTGACTTTCTATAAATTAATCTAATTACTTCGTTATAAATAGGTTCCATAACTTCTGGTGATGCAGAGAAAAAAATTTCTCTAACTGTTTCTTTTTCTTGTGCAGCTTTAATAACTTCTAAATCTGAAACTACATATGCACCACGACCTGCTTGTTTACCTGTAGGGTCAACAGAGATTTCTCCTTCTTTATTTTTAACGATTCGTAATAAATCTTTCTTCGGAAACATCTCATTTGTTAAAATGCATTTTCTTGTTGGTATTTTTTTCTTTTTCACAGTCAACACCTCACTATTCAGCAGCTTTTTATATCGATTTTCCAACCAGTTAATTTAGCAGCAAGTCGAACATTTTGACCTTTTTACCAATTGCCAGAGAAAGTTGATCATCTTTTACTCTAACATTAGCAATTTTTTCTTCTTCGTCAATATTAATTTCTTCAACTTTTGCTGGTGCTAACGCGTTAGTAATGAATTTAACTGGATCAGCGTCCCAAGTGATAATATCAATTTTTTCACCGTTTAATTCTTCTACAATACGGTTAATACGATCACCTTTATTACCTACACATGCTCCTACAGGATCGATATTTTTATCTTCAGCATAAACAGCTAATTTAGTTCTTTCTCCTGCTTCACGAGATACACTCTTAATCTCTACTGTTCCACTATAAATTTCAGGAACTTCAATCTCGAACAATCTTCTGATGAATTCAGGATGTGATCCAGAAGCTAGTACGTGTGGTTTGCTTCCGCGACTCGGGTTATCAACTTTAGCGATGTAAACTTTAATAGGAGTTTGAGGAATGTATGTTTCACCTTTAACTCTTTCATTTTCACCTAAAATAGCTTCAATTTTCCCAAGTTTAACATAAACATATCTTGAGTCAATTCTATCTACAGTCCCTGATAAAATCTCACCTTCATGTTCAATATATTCTTTATATAAAAATTTCTTTTTCAGCTTCACGAAGTCTTTGTAATAAAGCTTGTTTAGCAGCTTTGTGCACCAACACGACCAAAATCGCTTGGTAAATCAACTACTTCGTAAATATCACCAACTTCATATGCAGGATTAATTTTTTTAATGCATCTTCAAGTGCAAACTCAATTCTATCATCGTAAACTTCTTCAACAACATCTTTTTCTTATAATAAATTTATAATCACCTGTTGCTCTGTTGAAATCCACTCTTACATTTTTGCAGCATTGAAATTCTTTTTTTATAAGCTGATAATAAAGCTAACTCAATAGCTTCTACTAGAATATCTTCTGCAATTCCTTTTTCTTGTTCAATTAATTTAATAGCTTTAAGCAAATCCTTGCTCATCTTTCTTTCTCCTTTAATAATTAAAAATTTAACAGCTAATCTAATTTTAGCGATTTTTACTATAGTTAATCGTTGATTTTTACTCTTGCTTTATCTTTATATTCAACAGTAATTTCTTCGCCCTCAACAGCTAGTATATCACCATAAAACTCTTTTTGATTATCAATTTTTTTCATAAGTTTTAATATAAACATGTTTTCCCTACAGAATTAGTTACTTCTTCAAGATTTCTTAGATCTCTCTCGATACCTGGAGAAGAAAACTTCTAGATAATATTTATCACTGATAAAAATCTTCTTTATCTAGCTCTTCTGCTAACTTTTCACTTAATAATACACAGTCATCAGTGTAAGTCCACCATCTTTATCGAAGTAAATACGTAAGAAATACTCTGTTCCTTCTTTAACGTATTCAACGTCATAAAGAGAAAAATTCTGTATTTTTCCGCCTGTTTTGTTGCTATTGCTTTAACTTTTTCTACAATACCCATACAGCACACCTCTTCTTAGTTTTTATTGCAATATAAAAGAGCGGAGAACCTTTCAAAATTCACCACCCTTTCGGTAATTTATTTTCAATGTAATACATTATATCATATGATTTTAAAAATCAAATGATAACTACATCTTAGTACGAATCACTTCAATTTTGTATCCATCTGGATCTTTAATGAAGTAGTAGCTTGGCGGGAATCTCGGAAGACCTTTAAGATCTGTTACATCATATCCAGCCGCTTTGTGTTTTTCGTATAATGCTTCTAAATCTTCAACAGAGATAGCAATATGACCATATCCATCCCCTAGTCTCATAAGCACCGTGATCATAATTATAAGTTAATTCTAACTCATAGTTTGATCCAGTAATGTTAGGTATACTAACGTGAACTTGTATTCAGGAAAGTCTCGTTCACGACTTACTTCAAAGTCAAATGCCTCAGTATAAAATTTAACTGATTCTTTTAAATCTGCTACACGGTAGCAAGTATGTGCCATAGTTTGAACCATTTTTTTCACCTCTTAAAAATTTTTTTATTATAAAATTGTCCATCCAATTGCAACTGCTCCTAATCCAAGGTGTGTAGAGATAACTGGACTTATTCCATCTATATCAACAGTTACATTCGAATAATTTTCCTCAACATATTTTTTAATTTCTTGAGCTTTATCTAATGCATCAACATGCAGAACACACACAGTGATGTGCTCCCCTTCATGTTGTTTATAATATTCATCAAATAATTCATACATTCTTGATACAACTTTTTATACGTACGAATTTTTTTGGAAAGGTACTATCACCTTATCGTCAAAGTGTAGTAATGGTTTGACTTGAAGTAAACTTCCTACTACAGCTTGTGCTCCACTTAAACGTCCACTACGTTGAAGGTGAGATAAATCATCTGCCATAAAATACGCATCAGACACTTTTTCATCTCATTTAAAGCTGAAATGATTTCACTAGAAGTTTTACCTTCTTTAATTAGTTTTGCTGCCTTAATCGCATAATATCCTTCAGGTCTACAAGAAACTTCAGAATCGAAAGGATGAACATTTAATCCATCAATCATTAATCCAGCTACAGAATATGATGAATATGTTCCACTTATTCCACTTGATAGTGCAATAGCAATTACATCAGTATATCCTTCTTCTTTTAATTTTTCTAAAGCAAGCTACAACTTCCCCAATCGCTGGTTGTGATGTTGTAGGAAGCTATTGTTAGAATCTTTTAAGTATTCATGATATTTATCAAGTGGCATATCAATAACTTCTTTATATGAATTATTATCAATAATAAGATTTAAATAAACAGTACGAATATCCAATTCTTTTTCAAATCTTCTGATAAATATGCAGTTGAATCCATAATTATTGCAATCTTTTCCACATTCTATCCGACTACCTTAAAGATAGCTTTTTCCTTTCTTAGAATTTTTTTCGATATTATAAAGTTCAAGCTCAACCTTAGTCTCTCTACCCATAAGTTCGATCATAACATCAGCTTTATAGTTATGTAAGTCTAAATTTACAACTTTTCCTTCCATATCAACAAATGGACCAGAAATAACACGTACATAGTCTCCAACTTCGATATCAATGTCTACAACACTAGATAATCCCATTTGTTGTAAAATAAAGTTAATTTCTTCTGGTAATAATGGACTAGGTTTTAGACCCACCACCGTGTGATCCTACAAATCCAGTTACACCAGGCGTATTTCTAACTACAAACCATGAATCATCAGTCATTACTAACTCAACAAGTACATACCCTAGGGAATGTTTTTTTCTATTTACTTTTTTTTTCTTTCCTGTTGGAGTTAAGATTGTCTCTTTTTCTTCTGGAACAACGATTCTAAAAATCTTATCTTCCATTCCAAGAGACTCAACTCTTTTTTCAATATTATCTTTAACTTTGTTTTCATAACCAGAATAAGTATGAATTACATACCATTCTTTTACTTACTGTATCACCTCATAATAACCTCTTATCTACTAAAAATGTCTAATTCCAGCAGTTATTCCTAAATCAACTACGTAGCTAAATAACATTAATATTCCAACTACAACTATAACAATCAATGTTTTTCTAACAAGTTCACTAAATGTTGTACCAGCTTACTTTTATGCATTTCGGCAACAACATTTTTCAAAAATCTTATCATCTATTAACAAACCTCCCACATAAATTTCTTTTACTATTCTACATTTTATAAATTATATCATAGTATAATCTATAAGTCTATATAACAATGCATTCTCGTACAATACAATATTGTATCATTAAATCATAAACATTTCAATTAAATACAACATTAAAAAAAGCTTCCAGCAACTATATAAAATTATTTATTTTCATCTAGCAAATCATAAGTAGCAGTCAGTGTGTTTCTCATCAACATTGTTATTGTTAATGGTCCTACTCCTCCTGGAACAGGAGAAATATAAGCAACCTTATCAATAAATTCATCTAGATTTACATCTCCAACCAACTTACCATCTTTATAGTTATTTCCTACATCGATAATAGTACATGTTGGTTTTACTTTTTCTTTTCCACTTAAGAAATGCGCAGCTCCAACACAGCTAACAATAATATCAGCTTGTTCAATTAAAGATTCTAAATCTTTAGTTCTAGAGTGAGCTGTTATTACAGTTGCATTATTTTGTAAAAAGTAAAGTTGAAATTGGTTTTACCAACAATATTACTTCTACCTATTACTAATGCAAGTTTACCAGAGATTTTCTTCTCCAGTAGATTTAATCATCTCTAAAAATTCCAAGTGGAGTACATGGAATAAGTTTGGCTTCTCCAATCACTAACTTACCTACATTAATTGGATGAAATCCATCAACATCTTTATCCGGACTTACAGCATTTAATACTTTTTTCAGCATCAATGTGTTTTTGGCAATGGTAACTGCACTAAAATACCATGAATTTTTTCATCGTTATTTAATTTTTTTAATTTCTGTTAATAAATCATCAGTAGAAATTTCCTCAGGTAATTCTATTTTATTGAATTAATATTATTTTCAATACAAGCTTTATGTTTAGAATTAACATAACTTCTGACGCTTTATTATCTCCGACTAACACAACCGCAAGAGTCGGTTCAATCCCTCTTTCTCTTAAAAACAGTTGCTTCCTCTTTAATTTCTCCTCGCAATTTCTTAGCAAGTTCAGTCCCACTAATGATTTTTGTCATTCTTTGTTCCTCTTTTTATTTTTAATTTCGATTGATTTTCTGTTCCGTTTAATAATCTTTTTATATTCTTTTTATGCATATAAATTACAAATACACACATAACCATCATAACCCATTTATCAATACCAGCTTCAAAAAAAGCCAAGATATCCGATAGCTGTTAAACTGATTAGAATACTTCCTAATGAAACATAACCAGTTAAAAATAGTGTTGAAAAGAATATAGCTAATAATAATAAACTTAACATTGGATATAGGAAAAATAAACACGCCTGATCCAGTCGCAACAGCTTTCCCACCTTTGAAGTTCGCAAAGATAGGAAACACATGCCCTATCATTGCAAAAGCTCCAAATATTGATAAATAATCAACTCTACCAAGCATCAAAGTTGGAAGAAATGTCGCTACTATCCCCTTAGAAACATCACAGATAAAAACTGTTACTCCAGCCTTTTTACCAAGGCATCTGAAAGTATTTGTTGTACCTAAGTTTCCACTTCCTAATGTTCTAATATCAGTATTATAAAATACTTTTCCTACGATTAATGCAAATGGTATAGAACCAATTACATATGCTAAAATACAAAAATAATATTATTTTGTGTAATCATAGACTACCTACCTAATAATTGCTCCGTACACTGTAAGTGCAGCTAGTACTTTTTCATGAACCGCTGTCACTTCTTCATCTGTTAAAGTTTTTTGTTTATCGCTATAAGTAATAGTTAGAGCCAATGATTTTTTACCAGCCAATAATTCAGCACCAGCATATAAATCAAATAATTCTACATTCGTAATCAATTTACTATTAACAGATTCAATTACATTATAAATATTTTGATATTCGTCTTTAACATCAACTAACATAGCTATATCACGTGTAATTTCAGGATATTTCGTTACTTCTTCATATTTAGGTTTAACTTTACTTTCTGAAATTACCTCATCTAAATTAATTTCAAATACATAAGTAGTATTTAGACCAAGTTTATCAGCAACTCATGGATGAACCTCTCCAATGAAACCAATACGTTTTTTTCTCCTAGGTATACTTCAGCAAAACGTCCCGGTGCATCCCTTCAAGCTGTAGATTTTTGTATGTAACTTTTTCTTCTAATCCTAAACGTTCAAATACAACTTCTAAGTATCCTTTAGCTGCGAAGAAATCTAGAGTACTGCTTTCTTTAAGCCATTTAGTTACTCTTTTCTTCCCCAGTTAACGCAGCACTTAAATATAATGTTTCTTTAGGTTGAATATTGTCATCACCACTTCCGAAAAATACGCGACCAATTTCTAATAATTTAAGATCTTTTTGTTTTCTAGCTACGTTATATTGAACTGTATTTAATAATCCCGGAATTAAACTTTGACGTAATGTCGAATGAGTTTCAGTCATAGGCATTAATAACCTCAACTTTATGGTGATCTTCTAAAGTATACCCCGTAGATTCTTCTTCAGATACTAATGAGTAATTAATAGTATCATTGAATCCTAAGCTAGCATATAGCCCTCGTAAATCACGTACCATTCTTTTGAGAATAAGTTAAACCACCTTTAGTAGTTTTAGAGAATTTCGGTAATGTTGATGCTAAATTATCGTATCCGTAAATTCTAATAACTTCTTCTACTAAATCTTGTTTAATAGAGATATCCGGTCTTCTTGTCGGTACTTTAACAACTAAGTTTTCTCCTGTTACTTCTACTGTAAAAGCTTAACCCTTCAAGAATTGCTACTATTTCTTCAGTTGATAATGTAATTCCCAGATAGTTGTTGATATAAGAAGTTGAAATTTCTACAACTTTCTCATCTTCTTTATTTACTACCCCAACAGAACTTTCAACTACAGCATTTGGACATAATTCTAAAAATTAATTCTACTGCACGAGAAAAGAGCTACTTTTTGCATATTAGGATCAATTCTTTTTCGAATCTTGCAGAAGAATCACTTCAAAACCAAGAGCCGCTGAAGTACGACGTACTGATGTAGGATTAAAAATACGCAGATTCTAAAAATAATGTTTTTTTAGTTTTTCACTTACTTCTGTATTTTTTTACCACCCATTACTCCTCCAAGAGCAATCGCACGAGTTCCATCAGTAATTACTAAATCAGTTGCTTGTAATTTTCTTTTCTTCTCCATCAAGAGTTTCAAGAACTTCACCTTCTTTAGCATCACGAACTACAATTTTATCTCCTACTAAATCTTTATCGAAAGCATGCATGGGTTGACCAAACTCTAATAGTACGTAGTTTGTAATATCTACGATATTATTGATTGGACGAATACCAGAATTCATAAGTCTTGTTTGTAACCATAATGGAGAATCTTTAACCTCTACATTTTTAATAATTTGACCTACATAGTTTCTACAAGAATCACTTTCAATAGCAACTTGTAAATGAAGTTGCTTTATAGTTTTCTTCTTTTTTTCAACATCTTTAAAAATCAACTTTATTATTATATAAAGCACCTAATTCATAAGTAAGACCACGCATACTAAGTGCATCAGCTCTGTTTGGAGTAATTGAAAGATCTAAGATGTAATCATTTAATCCTAACAATTCAACAACATCAGAACCAAGCTCTTGTTCAGTTTCAAAAACGTAGATACCTTCTTGATAATTTTTAGGTACTACACTCTTACTTAATCCTAATTCACCTAATGAACAAATCATACCTTGTGATTCTACACCACGAAGTTTAGCTTTTTTAATTTTAATTCCTGGTAATTTTGCTCCAACTTTAGCAACAATTACATATTGCCCAGCATCAACATTTGGTGCACCACAAACAATTTGTAAGTTTTCTTCTTCACCAACGTTTACTTGACATACATTTAATTTTTCAGCATCTGGATGTTTTTCTTTAGACTCGACATAACCAACTACTACGCCAGAAATTTCTTCTGCTAAATACTCAACACCTTCTACTTCAATACCACCACGAGTGATTTTTTCAGCTAATTCATTAGCATTATCTTCAACATTTGTATATTGTTTTTAACCAATTATAACTTACTAACATTACTACTCTCCTATTAATCGTTTCTATCACTATTGAATTGTTGTAAGAATCTTACATCATTTGCGTAGAAACTTCTAATATCGCTAATACCATATTTTTAACATCGCAACACGTTCTGGTCCCATACCAAAAGCAAATCCAGTATATACTTCAGGATCAAAACCAGCCATTTTAAGAACATTAGGGTGAACCATACCTGCTCCTAAAATTTCTAACCATTTAATGTTTTCTTCATCATCCTCATTACCCCAAGATACATCAACCTCTACAGATGGTTCAGTAAATGGGAAGAAACTTGGACGTAGACGGATTTTTGTTTTCCCCGAATACAGCTTTTTAATAAAGTGTTCTAAAGTTCCTTTTTAAATCACTAAATGTAATATTTTATCAACTACTAATCCTTTCAATTTGTGTAAACTGATGAGAGTGAGTAGCATCATCATTGTCACGACGGAATACTTTACCAGGGCAAATAATCTTGATTGGTCCTTCACCATTAGCTTTTAACATTTCACGAGCTTGAACAGGTGAAGTTTGTGTTCTCATTAACAGCTCATTTGTAATATAGAATGAATCTTGCATATCACGAGCTGGGTGATCTTTTGGTAAGTTTAACATTTCAAAGTTAAACTTGTCAGTTTCAACCTCTGGTCCTTCTGCAACAGAATATCCCATTGAAATAAAGATCTCTTCAATTTCTTCAATAATTTTGTTTAACGGATTTAATCCACCTAGTTGTACTTTTTACTAGGAAGAGTCACATCAATCTCTTCGCTAGCTAATTTCAACTCTAATGCTACTTTAGCAAGTTCAGCTTTTTTTGCTTCTAAGCTATCATTAATGAACGTTTTCACTTCATTAACAAGTTTCCCAAAAGTTGGTCTTTCTTCTGGTGATAAATCACGTGCACCTTTCATAACTTCTGTTAATACACCTTTTTCCCTAAAAATTTAACTCTTAGGTCATAAAGTTCTTTTTCATCTTTAATTGTTTTAACTAATTCTAAATATTCTTTTCTTATATTCTCTAAAGTCATAAGTTCCTCCTTAAAAATTTAATATAAAGACATTGGTATAAGTTCTATTAATTATCCAAAATAAAAAGCCCCTCAAGACTAAGTCTCAAGGGACGAATATATCGTGGTACCACCCGCATTTTAAAGCAATTTGCTTTCCTTAATATGGTTTTTAACGGGTACCAAACCGATTGTACTCATAATCTACTTATACAATTACTCATAAGCTGAAAATATATTCTCAGTTAATACAACTCTTTCAGTCACGTAGTTGCTCCCTGTTAAAAACATCCAATATACCGTCTTAATCATCGTTTTTGAAAAATTTTTATATTTAAAAATAATAATATAAAAAAACACTATAATGTCAAGAAATATAAGCATTTTCATTGAAAAAAATCTCTAATTTTAAAAAGTACAATTCACTGAAAAATCTAATCTTTAATTATTTAAAAATTAATTATTATTTACATGTTACAAAAATATAAAAGGTTCTTGGTATAACCAAAACCTTTCTTAAATTACATTATTTTTGTATATTCTTCTACTAATGTTAATACTTCTTCAGTTGTTGAACACATAATAGCTTTATCAACTAACTCTTTCATTTTTTCTAATGATAAGTTTTTGATTTGGCTACGCCTTGAAGAATTGAAGTAGCTGACATTGAGAATTCATCTAATCCCATACCTAATAGTAATGGAATAGCTAAGCTATCTCCAGCCATTTCCCCACACATTCCAGTCCATTTACCTTCTTTGTGAGATGCTTCAATAACATTTTTCACAAGACGTAAGATTGCTGGGTTATATGGTTGGTATAAGTATGAAACTTTTTCACTCATACGGTCTGCAGCCATAGTATATTGAACTAAGTCATTAGTTCCTATTGAGAAGAAGTCAACTCTTTAGCGAAGATATCAGCAATAACAGCAGTTGATGGAATCTCAAACCATGATACCCAATTCGATATCGTTACTTACTGCAACACCTTCAGCTACTAATTTTTCTTTTTCTTCTAAGAATAAAGCTTTAGCAGCTCTAAATTCTTGAACTGTAGCAATCATTGGGAACATTACACAAAGCTTACCGTAAACAGAAGCACGTAATAATGCTCTAAGTTGAGTTCTGAATAAGTCTTTTTTTCTTCTAGACAAAGACGGATAGCTCTAAACCCTAAGAATGGGTTCATTTCTTTTGGTAAATCTAAGTATGGTAATTCTTTATCTCCACCGATATCTAAAGTACGAACAACAACAGGTTTATCACCCATTCCTTCTAATACAGCTTTGTAAGCTTCGAATTGTTCATCTTCAGTAGGTAGTTGATCACGTCCCATGTATAGGAACTCTGTACGATATAAACCAACAGCTTCCCCACCATTGTTGTTTACACCTTCTAAGTCAGCAGGTGTACCAATGTTTGCAGCTAAAAGAACTTCATGTCCATCTTGAGTTACAGATTTCTCTGTTACTAATTTAGCCCATTCAGCTTTTTGAGCTTCAAATTTAGCGTGTTTTTCTTTTAATTCAGCTGTAGTAGCTTCATCTGGATTTACATATACAACACCTTCTAATCCGTCAAGAATTAAGATATCTCCATTCTTAACTTCTTCAGTAATTGTACTAGTACCTACTACTGCTGGTATTTCTAATGATCTTGCCATGATAGCTGAGTGAGAAGTACGTCCACCAATGTTTGTTGCAAATCCTTTAACAAATTGTTTGTTAAGTTGAGCAGTATCAGATGGAGTTAAGTCTTCAGCAATAACGATTACCTCTTCATCAATTAAACTTGGGTTTGGTAAATCTACACCTAGTAAGTGAGCTAAAATACGTTTTGAAACGTCACGAATATCAGTTGCACGTTCTTTCATGTAGTCATTATCCATTGCTTCAAAACATAGAAACAAACATGTCTGAAGTTTCTTTTTAATGCATATTCAGCATTAATTTCTTTTGATTGAATATCAGTTTTAACAGTTCCCATGAATTCTGGGTCTTCTAAAATTAATAAGTGAGCTTCAAAAATCGCAGCTTTATCAGCACCTAGATTTTCGTGAGCTTTATCTTTTAATAATAGTTAATTCTTTTTTAGAAATTTCAATTGCATCTTCAAAACGTTTAACCTCAGCATCAACGTCTTGAACTTTAACTTCTTTAACTGTTAAATCAGGCTCAACAAAAATGTATGCTTTAGCAAAAGATATCCCTTGAGAAGCTGCAATACCTTTTTAGTTGTAACATTTTATGCTAATCCTTCTTTCTTCATTGTTTCTTCTAAAGCTGCTAATGCTTCTGCTTCGTCAGCTCCGTCAGCGTAGATTACGATATCAGCGTCTTTTTCCAACTCCAAGACTCATAACACCCATGATTGATTTTAAGTTAACTTTACGTCCGTTGAATTCTAATTCGATGTTTGATTGGAATTTAGAAGCAGCTTGTACTAATAAAGTAGCTGGTCTAGCGTGGATTCCTGTTTCGTCGATTACTTTAAATTCTTTTTGTAACATAGTTATGTCTCCTTTTATTTAAAAATATTTACATTCAAATAATACCATATGAAAGCAATATTTACAAGTATTTTGTACTCATTCCCCTTAAATATCATATGTATTCTATAACAAGGAAAACCATTTCTTTTTCCTATAGTAAGCAATTGCATTAAAACTAATGAAAAAAATATGAAAAACAGATTTTCAATGTTAAAAATCAGAAAAATGGTCAAATATACTAAAAAAGTATCAATTACAAGAGAAGTAACGATACTTTTTATATTATATTATGCTGAAATAATTTAAAAATCATTATATATTTATTGTTATATTGTAAACTATATAACAAATTTATTATACTAACTCTCCACCAAGCTTAATAATTGATTTAAATTTTTCATAATCTTCATGATTTCTATTAAACTCACGAGCATTTTTATTTACTTCTTTAAAATCAATCCCTTGATCTTTTGCTGCAAAGACGCATCCACAATAACATTGTCTATAAATATTATAATCATTACACATTTCTACAGATCTCTTATATCCATTATTCTTTTTAAAATCTGAAGGTAAATAATAAATTGACACTTGCTCTTGAAGAACATACCCAGCTTCATTAATTACAGTTGCATTTTTTTCTTAGGGACTTAGAGTTAGTGCAGATGCAAAAATAATCATATCCTAACTCCTCTGCTTTTTGAGCAGAGGAATCTAAACGCATTTCATAACAAATATGACATCTATCTCCACCTTCTCTATCTTCTTCATGCCCTTTTACTGCACTAATAAATTTACTTGGTGCATACTCATCAGCTAAGAACTTAATTTTCTTATCATTTCTTTTTATTAAACTCTTCAACAAAAATCTTTTTGTACAAGCATACGTTTAATATATTCTTCTTTCGGATGAATATTTGAATTTGAGAAAAAAATATAGTTATGTCACTTATCTCTGATAAATACTCAAGTACATAAGTACTACAAGGTGCACAACAAGAGTGAATAAGAATCTTCGGTCTAAAATTTGTTTTTTTCCCACTCTTTTTATTAATTCCTTTAAGACATTATCATAATTTATTTTTTTGATTTTTTTATGTCTTGTATTTATAAATTGTTTACTATCGATCATACGAATTCAATCCTTCTAATATTTATAATATTTTACTAAACAAGTTTAATATACTTTTTAATTTTTTTACAATTAATATCATTACTAATTAAAAAGCATTATCAATAAATTAAAAAAACACGGATTTTAATTACTTATACTTTTTAAAGCTCAAAGCAATTTACATCCATGTTTTATTATTATTAACCTTTATAACTGATTCCTAAATGTTGGTATGCTTTTAGGGTGTTGCACGACGTCCTCGTGGAGTTCGTTCAATAAAACCTTCTTTAACTAAATACGGTTCATATACATCTTCAATAGTTATACTTTCTTCTCCTATTGTTACAGCGATAGTCTCTAATCCAACAGCTCGACCATCATATCGTTTTATTAAACACTCTAAGATTTTATAGTCTATATTATCAAGTCCTTTAGCATCAACTTGAAGCAAATCTAATGATTCTATCGCTAAATCTTTTGCTATTACACCATCATTCTTAACTTGTGCAAAATCCCTAACACGTTTTAATAACCTATTGGCTATACGCGGTGTACCACGAGATCTCATAGCAATTTCGTAAGAACTCTCTTCATCAATATCACATTCAAAAAAATATCTGAAGTTCGTTCTATTATATTTTGAAGTTCACTAATAGTATAGAACTCTAAACGACAATGCACTCCGAATCTATCCCTTAGAGGTGCTGTTAAAGCCCCAGCTCTAGTTGTCGCTCCTACTAAAGTAAATGGGGGCAGTTCAATTCTAATACTACGTGATTCTTCACCTTTTCCAATAACAATATCAAGATAAAAGTCTTCCATAGCAGAATATAATATCTCTTCTATAGATTCTACTAATTCTGTGGATTTCATCAATAAAAAGAACATCCCCGGTTCTAAACTAGTTAAAATCGCTGCTAAATCCCCAGATTTTTTTCTATTGCAGGTCCAGAGGTATACTTAATACCTACTTCCATTTCATTTGCAATTATTGTTGCAAGTGTTGTCTTACCTAATCCTGGAGGTCCATATAATAAACAATGGTCTAGCACCTCACCACGTAATTTCGCAGCTTCTATAAATATTTTTAAGTTACTCTTAATTTGTTCTTGCCCTATGTACTGACTTAAAAATTTTTGGTACTTAAAGACTGTTCTTCACGTTCTTCACCAAAGTTTTGACTAGCTGATACCATTCTATCTTCCATAATTTCCTCCTTTCATCTACTATGCATTCATCAATAGTTTTTAATCCTTGTTTTACATATTCATCTATGCCGTCAAACTGATGAGTAGAAAGTTTCTTCTCAATTTTTTTGTAAGTTCTTTTTTTACTATATCCTAGTGCTTCTAAAGCTAAGATTGCATCACTTAGATAATTATTAACAGCCTTTGGTGCGCTACTTATATTCGTCATACTAAAATCAACCTTACCTTGTAAATCAAGAATAATTTGCTGAGCTGATTTTTTTCCCAATTCCGGGAATTTCGTTAAATAGACAGCATCTTGATTTTCTATTGCACTAATTATCTCTTCACTAGTTCCTCCGGCTAATATAGCTAAAAGCACTTTTAGGACCTACTCCTTTAACTTTTAATAAAAAGAAGAAACACTTTTTTTGTTCCTTATTAGAAAAAACCATAAAGAACATTTGAATCTTCTCTTACTTGTTGGCTAATAAATACAGTTCTTTCTTCATTTAAGTGATATTCATATGGATTAGCTACTACAACTTCATAGCCTATTCCATTATTATCTACCACTATATTAGTCGGATTTACTTCCGAAATTTTACCTTTAATATACGCGTACATTATATTCACACTCCTGATTGATTATTTAATTATAAAATTAAACGAAAAAATCTCAAGTGTTTTTATTTAATTGAAGAGTTTATATCTTTAATTATTAAAGAAAAAAACTTGGCACTAGTAGTACCAAGTTCATTCTATCTATTATTTTTACTTTATCTAAATCTACATTCATAACTTTTGCTGTAGCTTCAACTTTTTTTATATGTATCTTGATCCACATCTGTAAATCCAGTAATGCTGAACATCTTAGTGAATAGTTCTTTCATTTTTGGATCTTTTTCAATATCTCTAAGAGCCTTCTCTAATTTTTCTTGAAGCTCTTTATCCATCTTACTAGAAGTCGTAACCATAATACCTGGAATCATATCACTTGTTGCTAATTTTTGAATATCAGTTTTAGCTTGAGGGAAATCTTTAGCATATCTATCTTCAACTCCATCAAATGTTGCGATTACATCAACATCCTTGTTAAGAAGAAGTTGTAAGCTCTTATCATGTCCACCACTAAATTGATAACTGATATCCTTATCTAAGTTAAGACCAGCATTTACTAACATAGCACCCGGATAGATATATCCTGAAGAAGATGAAGGATCAACAAATGCTACTTTTTTACCTTTAACATCTTGAAGAGATTTAATACCTGAATCTTTTCTTACATATAGTTCAGCAGTATAACCAGGTTTCCCTGTTTTCCCTTTAGATGTTAAAATCGGTTTTGCATTACTTTGTTTTTGAGCAAGTAAAGATGAAAACGGAGGGATGATACCAAAATCAACACTTCCACTACCTAAACCTTCAACTACCCCTATATAATTACTTGCAGTAAAAAGCTTCTACTTTTTACTCCTAATCTTTCAGATAGATAATCAGAAATCGGCTTAAGATCTTCTACTAACTTCTCACTATTTTTTTCAGAGGAACAAATCCCATCTTAATAACTTTTTCTTCTTTCTTCGTCTCTGTCTTAGCAGAGCATCCTACGATAGAAAAAAACAAAAAACAAAAACTGAATAGTGCTAATAATATTTTCTTCATACTATTACCTCCTCGGTATTTATATTGTATTTTGGTATCATTTTAACATAAAAATAATATATCTACCTTTTAAATCAAAAATAACAGCAAAATTCAACAGAAATTTTGCTCCTTAAAGAAAAAGTTCGGTAATTACTAATAAATTTTCAAATATTTGAATAAGCTATAATAAAGTATATATTAAAAAAACGTAATTTAGGCATAAAAAAACCTTTTGAAAAAGATGATTAAAAATTGGAGGCGGCTACCGGATTTGAACCGGTGATCAAGGTTTTGCAGACCCGTGCCTTACCACTTGGCTAAGCCGCCTTATTGTATTTAATTTTAATGGGGCGGCTGAGGGAATCGAACCCCCGAATGTCGGAACCACAATCCGATGCGTTAACCACTTCGCCACAGCCGCCATATTTAACAACAATATTTATTATACATTTTCCATCAAATTATGTCAAGAACTTTTTTTAAGATATTTTTTTATAGTTGTGAATGAAAAGTGATAATGTCTTAAGTAGAGAAAAGGAAAAAAATGTCCCAACATAATAAAAAAATATTATACTAAAAATCATAATATTCGGAGGAAATAAAAATGACAGATGTTATCACAAAAACAACAAAATGTAAAATTAAACGACATTCAAGAAAGTAAATACCTTATCATTACAGATGTTATAAATGGAGTTAAAACTAAAAAAACGTGCCGCTGCTCTACTTAACCTCACTGAAAGACAAATTAATAGGTTAATAAAAAGTAGCTGAGACAGAAGGTCCTTCTGGCTTCATTCATAAAAAAACACTGGTGTCTCTCCTAGTAATAAAATTCCTGATTCTATCAAAAATCAAATAGTCTCTTGGTATAAAGATACTTACTATGATTTTTCTTTCTCGCATTTTTGTGAAATACTCCATGATGAGAAAAAAATATTAATATTAGTCGTACTTCTGTCGCTAATATCTTATTTGATGCTGATATTATCTCTCCTAAAGCTACTAAGAAAAACTAAAGCTATAATGAGACGTAGAATAAAAACAAAAAAATGCGACTACTCCCCATCAAAAATACTACTTCAACTGTTGTAGAACCCATTTCTAATCTATCTAGTGTTCATCCTAGTAGACCTAGAAAAAAATACTTCGGTGAATTACTTCAAATGGATGCTAGTATTCATAACTGGTTTGGCGATAAAAATGACTTCTCTTCATATCGCTATTGACGATTCTACTGGTATGATTGTTGGTGCTTATTTTTGATCAACAGGAGACTTTAAAAAGGTTACTATAATGTCCTAAATCAAGTTCTTGATAATTATGGTATCCCTTATGAAATATGGACTGATAAAAGGACTATTTTTGAGTATAATTCTTCTAAAAAAATAAAAATTGAAAAGTGATACTTTTTACTCAATTTGGTTATGCTTGCCATCAATTAGGTATTTCTCTTTTTTTCTTCTAGTGTTCCTCAGAAAAAAAGGACGAGTTGAACGTGCTTTTTGGGACACTTCAATCTCGTCTTGTACCTTTGTTTAGAGTTGAAAAATATTCAAACAATAGAGGAAGCCAACAATTTCCTAACATCTTACCTCCAAGTTTTTTTAATTCTCAATTCTCTATTGATAATTATAACACACCCTAAGTTTGAAAGGGTAGATAATATTGATACTAATTTAATTTTTGAGTGTGAATTCTATTAGAAAAAAATTAATTCTGGCTATCATTTTTAAATATAAAAAAATAAATCATATATTCCTATTAATTCTCTCGGTAAGGCTGTATATTATCCTATTAAAACTGAGATTAGAGTTATTGAAGCTTTTTGATGGAAATTTGTATGTATCTATAGAAAATAATATTTTTTTCTACTAGGGTTTTTAGAAAAATCATGAACTTGAGTCTATTGAGTTTGACATTCCTATTTTAAAGGAAACTAAACCTAAATATATCCCACCTATGTCTCATCCTTGGAGAAAAGAATTCTTTCTTGAAATATATATCTAAACTCGATAGTTCGATAGCTAAAGGGGATTTCGATAACCTTTAATACAGGCAAAAAGAATGATTAAAACAAGGCACTGCCTTTTTTTAATCATTCTCTTTTAGCTCTTCCAAGCAGTAGTGCGGAAGGGGATTATATATCTTTTTGTTTTTTTAAGGATTTTTTTCGCTATTTTTTTAATTGATAATTTAGGACATTTTTCCCTTTTTGCTTGACATAACTTTTTAAGATATTTTTTTATAGTTCAATTCTAAACATATTTTTAAATAATAATCTTAATTAATAATACATTTAAATACAATTGCAGATTTACCATGTGTATATTAAATTTTTTTAATTATTATATATCGTCTAATTCTTTTTTCTATTTTTATATTAATCTTATATTTTATTTATCTCTTACCATACTTCTCTCATCATGATATAATTAAAATATAAATTAACAGACTGGGAGAATACACTTATGATTATTTTAAATAAAGAAGATGTACAAAAATGTATTACTATGAAAAAGGCGATTGAAATTTGTAAAAGAAGCTACAAAAAAATTATTGTTTAAATAAGACAGATATTCCGTTGAGAACTCCTATTATTTCTGAAAAACAATAATGGTCAAGTACTTTTTTTATGCCAGGAAAAATTTTCTTCTGAATCAGATAATATAGGTATAAAAAAATAGTATCTGTCTATCCTAATAATTCTTTTAATAAACTTGCCTTCTGTTCCTTCTACTATGATTACTTTAGACGAAAAAGACAGGTATAGTAAATGGAATAATAGACGGAACTTATTTAACAGCTTTACGAACTGCCGCTTTACAAGGTGCTGCTACTGATTTATTATCCAATAAAGATAGCAAAATCGCAACATTAATAGGTACTGGTGGTCAAGCTTTTGAACAAGCTCGAGCTTTACTAACAGTTAGAAATCTATCAGAGCTCAGGGTTGTTGCCAGAAATTTTTGATAAAACTAAAAAAATTTGTAGAAAAAAACTAAAGGAAGAACTGAACAATTTCGATACAGTTATTATCGCTTACAAAAATGTTAATGATGCAACAATTGATTCAGATATAATTACCACAGTAACAACTTCTACAACACCAACCTTCTCTGCTAAATATTTAAAACAAGGAGTTCATATTAACGGAATAGGATCATTTACTTACGATATGGTTGAACTTCCTTCTGAAATAATAAATTCTAACAATAAGATTTACTTCGATACAAAAGACGGTGTTCTTAGTGAAGCTGGTGACATACTTCAGCCTCTAGAAAACGAACTAATTTCTCGCGAAGATTTCAAAGGAGAACTTGGAGAACTAGTTTTAAATTCTATTGAAGGTCGAACTAGTAAAGATGAAATTACAATCTTCAAATCAGTTGGGAGTGCCGTATTAGATATAGCATGCGCCGACTATATAATAAAAAGAAGTATAAATTCAAATATCGGAACAAAAATCCATATATAAATAATATAAAATAAACTCCTTACCACTTAGGTAATAGCCCCCAAAATTTGGACAAATTTTGGAGGGCTATAGGAGTTTATTATTTTTTTACTCATGTATTTCTAAAGGTAATCCATCTGGATCAAAGAAAAATGCCATCTTCCTATTATCAGAAGTCATCGTATCTTAATTCTTCATGAACAATATCTAATTCATCAAACTTTTCTAGCACCTTCTCGACATCTTCAACCCTAAACGCTAAATGTCTTAGCCCTGTATGTTCTGGATTTGGCATTTTTCGGTCTAATTGGTGCTTCTTCTTTTATAAAAAAATTTCTAATACCAAATCACCCTGTTGTACATTTATGATAATATCATTTTTTTCTCAATCCTTATATGTTCACTTATCACTTTAAACCCTAATTTATCGACATAAAATTCTTTTTGTTCTTTGATAATCAGTTCCAATTATCGCTACATGATGTACGTTACTAAACATTAATTTCATCCTTATTTATATTTCTTACTATTTCTATCGCTTTAGCTAATTCTTCAGGATCGACTTCTTCAAAGTCTCCTTTTTCTGTGTATCTGTATGTGACATCCTCAGCAGTTGTAGTTACATCAAAACCATATTTTTAAAAAGTACCATGAACTTGAGTAACACCTGTTTTTTTCAATTATTTTTCAAGATTATCTGTTGTAACCCCCAGCACCCGCAAAGTATTTCTATATGTTGTCCATATTTTTGATTGAAGGTATTTTAACAACTTAGCTCCCCTATTAACATTTGCTCCTAGTCCACTCGTTAAAACTCTTGTACAGCCTAAACCTATTAAACGTTGCAGATTATATTCTGGTTCATCAGAACAATCGAACGCTCTATGAAACACACTTTCAGCACCAAAACTATTACAAAGATCTATCATCTTCTCTGTTTCAACCCAATCAATCTTTCTATCTTCAGTAAGGAACCCAAACACTATTCCATTAGCACCATGTTTTAAAAGCTCTTTTGCTTCTCTAAACATTTGTTCTTTTTCTAGTTTCGAATAGCAAAAACCGCCTCCCCTTGGTCTCACCATCGCCATTATAGGAATTTCTACTCCGCTTTCAAGTACCATATCTAAAACAGTTGTTGTTGGTGTTAATCCTCCTAAGTAGCTAGCACTAATTAATTCTATCCTATCAGCACCTTCACTTTGTGCAATTAAACAATCTTGTACACTATTTGCACAAACTTCGACTTTTATCATAATTTAAATCTCCTTTTTATTACTTTAGTTCTATTATACCATAATTCAAAAATAACAATAAAAATTTATTCTTTATATAGATATAGTAAAAATTATTACGGAAAGGGTAGAAAAAAGAATAAATTCCTTTAAACTATAAATTACGACACTACAGAAAGGAATTTATTCATATGAACATTATAACACAAATCTTTATCAAAAACATAGAAAAATACTTTTAAAAAAATTTTCTCAGAGAATATCTTATCTTCCATCCATACCTATGTAAATAGAAGTCTAAGGTATACAAACTCTAGAGTATCTTTGTCTGATTTACTATCAATCCCTAATAAAGTTGTTATGGATTCTATCATAAAAAAACGTCATTCTTACGCTTGAAAAAAATTAGATGAGGATTACTTCAACTCTCCTAAGCGAAAGGCACTGTACTATTCTAAAGGCACTTATTCTCGAACTATCATCACTTTATTTGGTGAAATAACTTTTAAAAAGACGTGCTTATGTTGAGAAAAAAATGGTAAAAAAATCATTTTTACTACTTAGATTCTCTTCTTAATATTTCACCTCGTGTTGTTTTCGATAATGATGTTATTAATGAACTTCTATTCCTTGCCGGAAAACATTCTTCTTATTCTACTATTGGTCAAATACTTGGACAGTATATTTTTTTAAGAATGATTTTTTTCTTCAGATAAAAAGTAAATATATTTCTCGTGCTACTATCGCTAACTATATTAAACGTTCTGATATCAATGCCTTCTTCCCTCTTAAACAAAAATAAGGTTAAAGACATTTTTTTATAGAACTTGATGAACATTATGTATCTATTCAAAAAAACCTAAGAAGTCTCCTTATCCTGTCAAAAAAACAAATGGTTAAAGCTGCTAAAATATATTCTAGTCGTATAAAAAAATGGATATACTGATAGATTTATTATTCTTGATGAGTTAGAGAGTGTTTCTAAATTTAGAGACAGGATATATGAGTATGTATATCGTACATATGATCTTGATTATGTTGAAAAATATCTATATTCTTGGTGATGAGGCTAATTGGATTAAGGCTACTCGTGATATATTCGATACTACTAAAAACTCATTATGCGCTTGATAAATTCCATGCTATGCAAGCTCTACAGCGTATTACTACATACTCTAATATGGATGAATATGAAAAAAAGCTAAAGAGTTTATTGAAGCTGATAATCGTTCAGCATTTAAACAATGGATTAAGGATTTTTCTAAAAAATTCCCAGATAGAGAAGAAATCATTGAGGAAAAAAGTAAATATATTTTAAATAATTGGGCTGCTTTACAACGATTATTAAAGGCTAACGCTAGTTGTTCTATGGAAGGTTGTATTTCCCATTCATTAGCTAATATATTTACATCTAGACCTAAAGGATTTAGTAAGCCTATATTAGCTAAAAGACTAGCTTTTACGTGCGTTATATTTGAATAGTTTCGATGATAAACGAGTATTTATAAAACTTATGAACAGTAACCAAACTATCAATAATTTTACAAATCTAGATTTCTCTATCTTAGATGATAGGTATAAAGGCGATACTTATAAAGTGAATCTTAACACAAATTTCGCAGTTTAGTCGCTTCGCAGAGCCTCTGAAAAAAACTGTTTTCGTCGGCTTTTTGTGTTTTTTTAACAAATTAAAAGAATATGTCAAGAGGGTACTGCACCCAAAAAGTTGGACAAAATATTAAGTTATTTTTTTGTTTAGTATTTTAAACTTTAAAAATCAGTAAATTTTATTACTTTTTGTGACTTTCATTCCTTACAGTTATTTTTAGATTTTTGAACTATTTAGTCAAGGATTTTTTTAAAAGGCGTAGCCCTTGTCCTTGACTAAATAGGGAGAAAAAAATCTAAACTGTAAAAAGGGAATGAAAGTTTCTTTTTAATTATATTAGTTTTTATTCACTTTTCTGTAATTTACAGGACTTAGTCCACCTAAGTTCAATTTTATTCTCTCTTCATTATAATACTTTATATAATCTATAATGGCTTCTTTTTTTAATTCATATTTATTCTTAAAAAGTATCTTCGAATCCATAATACATCTCAGATTTTAAAACACCAAAAAAAGGATTCCATAAATGCATTATCTGCTGATGTTCCTTTTCTAGACATTGATTGTGTAATTCCTTTCACTTTAAGGAATTGTCTATATTCAATATGTTGATATTGCCAACCTTGATCACTATGTAGTATCATACCATCGTATTTTTTTCATTTTTGAAGTTGAGATAACATTTCATGTTGTTGTGCCAAGTTAGGAGAAAAATGAAACACTATACGCTATTATCTCTGCATTATATCCATCAATTATAGGCGCTAAATAAACTTTATCCTCTCCTACCTTGAATTCAGTTACATCTGTATAACATTTTCTTTAATGGTTCTGAGGCGAAAAATCTCTATCTATTATATTATCTGCAATTTTTTTCCAACTTCTCCTTTATAAGAATTGTATTTTTCTTGTAGGTCTTACAAATGATAATACACCTAGTTTTTCCCATCAATCTTAAAACTTTTTTTATGATTTACTAAAAAAATCCCATATTTCTAAGTTCTGATGTTACTCTTCTATAACCGTATCTATATTTATTTTTTCTGAATAGTTTTTAATAGCTTCTTCTATATTTTTTTATTTTTATCTTTGTCTTCTTTATTTTTTTGTATAATAATATGATGAACGAGATAAGCCTAAAATCTTTAATAGTATATTTAATTTATGTGTTTTCTTTAATTCTTCTACTATTTTTGTTTTCTCTTCGTTTGAGATTGTTTTTAACCTTATCTCTCTCAACTTTTTTTAAAACTGCATTTTTCCGCATAATAATGATAAAATAAAAAAATATACAATTTGGTCTAAATAAAAATATACAAAATAATATAAAAAAATTCTTCCATATAGTTTATACTCATAAGAGAAAAATATTTATGAGGGTGAACAAATGGAAACTAACATTATTGGAGCATTAAATAATTTGAAAGAACGAGATATAAAAACCAAATTTCAGTGAATTAAGTAGGCAATACGGATTACATAGGCACACAATAAAAAAATACTGGACAGAAGGAGGAAAGGTAATAAAAATCTAGAAATAAACCAAGCGTTCTTGATGAATACAAAGAAGAAATTGAGGTAATACTTAATGAGGCTGGAGTAAATAAAATAGGAGCTTATGAATATTTAATATATAAATATGGAAATATCTGCACTTACAGCAATTTTAAACAATACACGCTAAAACATAATATGAAAAAGAAAAAGCGCAGACTGTACATGTTAGATATGAAACTGAGCCAGGACATCAGATACAAGTAGATTGGAAAGAGAGTTTAAAAATAGAAACGAAAAACAGGCGAAATTATAAAAATTCAACCTATTCGTTGCCACACTCGGATACTCAAGAAAAACATGTATTTATAATTTCAAAAAAACAAGAACAACAGAAGATGTACTTAGATGTCTTATAGAGACATTTAAATACCTAGGAGGTGTTCCTCGGGAAATACTTACAGACAATATGAGTTCATTAGTAACTATATTTAAACATGATAAAAAGGAAGCATCCAGAAGTATTAGCGTTTTGAAAAAGATCTAGGAGTTGAAATAAAAATTTTTGTAAAGTAAGAACCCCTGAAACAAAAAGGTAAAGTAGAATCGGCAAATAGGTTTATAAGTAGAATAACCGCATTCAATAAAAAAATAGAAAATGAGGAAGAATTATACGCTATAGTTAAGCGCATAATGAAACATTCAAACGAACAAAAATAATCAGACGACTAATCTTCCACCCAATGTATTATTTAAAAAAAGAAAAAGAATATCTTCAACCATTACCAAATAAATGCTTACTAGATGACTACACACTACCAATATTTAGTCAAAAAGTACCAAACACACTATTAGTAAATTACAAAGGTCGAGGATATTCTGTACCTAAAAAGTTTATAGACAAAAAAAGTAATATTAAAAACCCTTTGAAAATAAACTATACATCTATTATAACACGGAATTAGTCACAATACATAATATAACAAATCAAAAAAATGAATTATCAAGAAAAATCATTACAAAGAAGCTTTGGCAAGCAATTTTTATAATAGCGAAAAATATGATATAAAAAACTATCAGATAAAAAAATTTAGAATTACTTAAGGAGTTAAAAATATGACTAATTACACGCGATTATTATCAAATTTAGAAGAATTACAATTAAATAGAATAAAAGATAATTTAGATGAGCATATAGAAAGGATAAATAAGAAAGAACTAGATTATATTGAGAGTTTATACGAGCTAACCGATTTAGAAATACAAGCAAGAGAAGATAGAGCAATACATGCTTGTGTGAAAGTAGCAAACTTCCCTTATAGGAAAGAATTAAAAGATTTTTTTATTTTTTTCATTTAATCCAAAAAAATTAATAAAGAAAAAAATATTAGATTTCAAGCATTTAAGATTTATAGAAAATAAGGAGAATATATTATTTTTTTAGGTGTTCCCGGTGTAGGGAAAACACACTTTAGCCACCTCTATAGGTATAGAGGCAGCTAAGAATAGAAAAAAATTACTTACTTTATAAATTGTCATGATCTAATATTACAATTAAAAACGAGCAAAAACTTGAGAATAGATTAGAAACTAGATTAAAGTTTTTTTCAAAAATACAAAGTTCTCATCATAGATGAGGTAGGGTATCTACCTATTGATAAAGAAGGGCTAACCTCTTATTTCAGCTTATAAATAAAAGATATGAGAATAGTTCTACAATAATAACTACAAAATAAACCTTTTTTTCTGAGTGGGGAGAAGTATTTGGAGACAGTGTATTAGCTAGTGCTATATTAGATAGACTACTACATCATTCTCATGTAATAAATATAATTGGACCTTCATATAGATTAAAAAGATAAAACATTTCTTAAATCTACTAATTAATTTAGACTGATTGTATAATTTTATTTTTGTCTTTTTTTGTATATTTTTTTATGTTGACATTAACACCGCACGTAGGTACTCAAGTTCCTTCTCTAGTTGTTCAACTTTTGATAATTCGTTTTTCTATCTTTTTTTATTATTTTTCATCTTACTAGTTCTTCCTCTCGGTTTCTCTAGTATATTATACCCGTTTTTCTTTAAATTTTGAAATCCAATTACAAAGTAAACCTGTATTTGGTAATGCGTACTTTAATGAAGTAGCGTGTATAGAGTTTCCTAATATTAAAAACTTCATTGATTATATCTAGTTTTTAATCTCGGTGGATAGTAAGTATTTTTTTCCTTTTTAATCAGTACTGTTTCACCATGTAAATCAGCTAACTTGACCATGTACCTCACGTTACTTAGATTAATTTTAAACTTTTTAGATAGTTCTTTGTATGAGTAGCCTTCTTTCTTAAGTCTATACATTTCTATCTTATTTTTTTATCTGTTAATTTCATTATAAATAGCCCTCAAAATTTGTCCAAATTTTTGGGGGCTATACTCGAGTCGTTCCACTTCTTCTCTTGACATATCCTTAAAATTTGTTGCTTAATTCTTGCCGACGAAAAAAACTTTTTTTGATTTTTTTCATCGTAATTTAATTTTTTTGGAATTTATTTTCCGTAATAATTTGACTTTAACCTTTATATAAACAAGGATACGAGACATAAAAATCTCATATCCTTATTGTTAAACGTATTTTTACTCTATGTTATTCTTCTCCAAAAATAGAGGTTCTAAAAATCTTTTGTTTTTTTCAAGATATGCTTTGAAGATTGCTCGTTTTAGTTTAAGAACTCTACTATTTGTATCAGGGTATATTTTTGCTACGTCATCATCTGCATCTGATTGAACCGCTTCTTTAATTATACTTCTTAACTTAGCGATATTATCAATAGTTACTGTCTCTTGTCGACTCCAATTATTAGGATTTATAAAACTAATACTTGTTAATTTATTGAATTTATTTTTCTCGTTCTCTATACATTGCTTTTTTTAAATTCAACCCAAGAAGAATATTCATCATTAAATACTTTTTTTAAGCACTAGTTTATCAGTGACCATTCCTATTTCTTTACCATATGAATTAATCTTACTTCCATTAGCTTTTTGCTTCTTTTTCATATTGATTAGAAATATACGGGAACCATACCTTCTTTATATCCTTTTGCAGCTAACAATTCAAAATGCCATACGACGACCCATTAAATCACCCGGAGTCCCTTTTATCATTACTTAAGGCAGAATATATTGGCGAGAAAAAGATTGATTGTGTAGTATCCATTTCGTTTATACTCACCTTCATCAATATACCCTCTTCTTGTGATTATATCGTTTTCTATTAAACTATTGAAAGAAGTTAATTTATTAAGCTCATCAAGTTTTAATCTACGGATAACATTCGTTGCGTAAACCTCATTTCCATCAGGATCAGGTTTAAATTTATTCTCAATTTTTCTCAATAGATCATTTTTTTGATTTACATCTAACTTAGCTACTGATTCCCCTTCTAACATCTCAAGTGTATAAACCAAATCAAATAAGTTATGCATATATTTACGTAAATCTTCTGCATTATTGAATCGTTGAGTTGGATCTTTTACTTGTAGTCTATTAGCATTTTCCGCTTCATCATATTTCAACACAGAGTTTATCGTGATTGTTGGATCATCTGGATGATCAGGAGCTTGAAGTAATCCTTTTGCATAGAATTCAGGTCCTAATCCACTTCTTCTTCCATATCCTCCAAGATAAATTTCTCTATCAGAATTATGTGTCATTTCATGAGTATATGTTACTGCACCAGCCTTATCAAGCATACGATAAGCCATATAATAGAACGCATCACCTGTTGCATAAGCACCATTAGCATTATGAACTACGTTATTACCTGCTGGTCCAAAGAAATGTTTTATCGCTGGGTGATTAGTTTCAAAAGTAGCTTGATATGTAGTTTTATCTTCCATTTCATCTGTACCAAATCTAAATGCATCATAGACTAGAACACTTCTATACAATTTTTCTTTATTCTTATCATCTAATATTTTATACCAATAATCATAGTGATCTCTAAATCTAGCAGCCGCTTCTCTAGCTTTTTCTTCAACATACTCATTTAACTTAGTTCCTGCTGGATGTTCTTTACTTCTATATCTATCATATGCTCCAAATCCAATAGTAGAGATATTCGCTATCATAAACACAGATTTTTTTCAGGTAATGTTAGTAGAGGCAACACCATACTTTGATATTTCCATGATGGGCTAGTTAATCTATCATATACACCTATAGAATACTCAGTTCCTTCTTTCTCTTGTTTTTCTCTTACTTCTTTAATATTAGATTTTTCTTCTACTATATAAGCTTTTAGTTTGATTTTTAAACCATTCGTTATTTGTTTTTATTCAGGAACGAAAAACTTTTTCTATATTTTTTTCTAATGTATCAAATAAACTACTTGTTCCATAATTTTTTTGATAATAATACATTGTAAGTAATAACATTATTTTTTTAGCTAATAAATTGTTAAATCCAGATTTACCTAGCTCAATAACATTATCTAATGCAGAACTATTAGATTTTACCGAAGAAGTCTAAATGATATAATACTAAATCTTTTGCACTTGCATTATCGTATTTAAAAATTATACCAACGTTCAAGATATGTTAAACCTAGAAGTAACGCCTCTTTATTGTTCTTAATTTTTTTCTATTACATAATTATCTATTATCGAATTATTATTTTTCAGCTATTGCCGCATCAGCAGAAAGAAGTTTTGATAAACTTTCTTCAATGTTTGCTTTTGTTTTTTTCAAATTGTTCATCTAGATATAATTCTGTTAATTTAATATTACTAGAAATATCTAATACTTTTCTAACATCAGCTGAATTATATTGAACAGATTTCAGATCATTTAAAAACAGATTTTACAATATTATTATAATTATGTAATAGTATATTAGGTGTGTAAATTAATTTTGTACCGTTCATGCCATACTCTGCTACATTTGAAAAAAATCATTTTGGTATTGTACATTTATCGTTTCTGATGTATTATCCGCGTAATATAGTAATAATTTATTTATACTTGATTTATTTCCATTAATATCACTAATTACTTCTTTATCTTTCATAGGAACTACTGACAATAATTTTTTTATTGTAAAGATTACTACTAGTCTCTACTAAATTCCCATACTTGACTATAGTCTCTCTATTATAGAATGGTAGTAGTTTTTCAATATTTTTTTATAAACTCTTAATCTTGAAACATCAGCATCTTTTAAGTTTTTTTATAATCTGTCTCATATCTAGATGAGAAGTTGAATTCTTCAATCTTAGTATTTTTTTCTTAGGAACAAGTTCAGCTTTTTTTCTCAAGAACTTTTATTATTTTCTAATACAGTACCTCTTTGTTTTTTTCTGAATCTCTACTTAATACTTCATCATCTACTTGCTCTACATTAACTACCTTATTATTTTTTTATTACTGTATGTGTCAATTGCTTTTATACCTATAAAATCATAACCCGTAATAGCATTACCGTTCGTAATATTAACGTCACTTAATACATTTGTAAGGTTACCAGAGTTACTTACTTCTGAAGTATCCCTATCCCAAAGATACCCTGCAATTCCTCCAACATAACCAAAATGTTTCACATTATTAACATTTCCTTCAACATAGCTATTTCTGATTGTTGCTTTTTTTATCTACAACTCCCGCTATACCTCCAACAACTTGGTCTCCGGTATTAGCATTCGTCGCCATATTAATAGATGAAATTGATTTATCTATTAATGCACTAGTTCCTGAAAGTTTTTCCTACTAAACCACCTATTTGATAAGTAGCTCTTGTATCATAAGTATTCGTTATTCTACCAGTAAAACTACTTTCAGAAATTATAGAGTTAGTAACTTGTGAAAACTAAACCACCAATACCACGTTCACCAGAAATAACTCCAGATGAATGAACATTAGCAATTGTAGTTCCATTATTAGCCTCTTTTCGCTATTGTAGCTGCATCATCTTTAGAAGTAATATTTGCTTCTTTTTATTGAAAGATCTCGAATAGTAGCACGACTTAAAGCATTAAATAACGGTTTTTCAGATTATATATAGCGTAGTACTTATCTTTGTTTGTACCAATTAACTTACCACTAAAGTTTTTTTATTAACATAACTTTCTTGTCCCTCTGGAGTTCAACTTCACGAGCATCCATAGTTGCACCTAAACGAAACTCTCCAGAAGGATTACTATTCATTGCTTCGACTAAATTTTTTTAAACGATGTATAAACGCCATTTTCACTTTTTTTATCACCTTAGGTAAGTAGTAAGTATAATTTTCTAATACATTATTATTTTTCATGTTGTATAAGATTATTTGCGCTAGCCACTATTTTATATACTTCTTTTCCATCTTTTTCAGAATTTGAAATTTCAGTAACAGGTAACATAATATCTTTGAAATTTTCTGACTTAACTTTCATAAAAGTATTTCGTTGAATCACTTGGTACATCGTTAAGTGATGTTACATGTCGATACTTACTACCCTCTTTTTGAATAAAGTTCAACAGAAGATATATTTCTAAGTTCTAATTTTTTTAATAACTTCTTTTTCTTCTTTAGTGTCATCTTTTTCTCGTCTTTATGACGTTCAAGAGTATCATATTTAGGTATAATTTCTTTACCATTTATAATACTTCTAATCCAATCTAATTGTGTTGGAGATAAAATTAATCCACCTGAACGGTTCTCAGCTCCATTTTGGTGTAGTCCAATCACTTCTCCTTTAGAGTTAAAGATTCCTCCACCACTCATACCAGCTTTTCCACCTTGGTACTGAACACCATAAGTATTATTCGCGTATTTTTGTTCCATTTCAACAGTTGTATCTTTTTAAGTGAGTATACTCTCCTCTAGGATAACCATAAACATTTAACTTATCATTAACATTTACTTTCGAGTAATTTTCTACTAAGTTCGCATGTTGTCTTCTTGTAGATTGAGGTAAGGTAATAACAGCCAAATCATAGATAAACCCTTTTTGGATAATCTTTTTGATTATAGAAGTGAATATCCTCTGATGTGAATGAACCTTTTTGTCCATCAGGCGTTTGCCATTCATATGTATTTTTAGCCTTGTCTCCTCTAAATTCACCCGTACTATTGTCTGCAGAATTATTAATGAAATTATGAGCTACTGTCAACAATACATTAGGCGCTATAAATGTAGCTGATCCCGTTCCAGACAATGCTTGATTACCTTTAACAAAAATTCATTCTAAGTAGTGCGCTGGCATTTTTTTGGAACATTATTTATTTCTGCTGTATTGTTATTTTTCTACAGTAGGTTTTTGGACTCTCTGTTTTCGGTTGTTCGATTTTCCCTGTATATTCTTTTTGGTGGTTCTACTTTTTTTCTGGCTCAACAATCGCTCCAGCTTGTACCCCTGTATACTCTTTCAGTGCTTCTACTTTCTCTGGTTCGACTATCGCTCCGGCTTGTACTCCTGTGTATTCTTTTTGGCGGCTCTACTTTCTCTGGTTCGACTATCGCTCCAGCCTGTACCCCTGTGTACTCTTTTGGCGGATTTACCTTCTCTGGTTCTACTATTGCACCAGCTTGGACTCCTGTATACTCCTTCGGTGCTTCCGATTTTTCTGGCTCTACTAAAGCTCCGGCTTGTACCCCCGTATATTCTTTTGGTGGTTCTACTTTCTCTGGTTCGACCAACGCTCCAGAAGCAACTCCACCGTATTGTGGCTCTACTTTTTCTGGTTCGACTAATGCTCCAGCTCGCACTCCTGTGTATTCTTTCGGTGCTTCTGCTTTTGCTGGTTCTACTATTGCTCCGGCCTGTACTCCTGTGTATTCTTTTGGTGCTTCTGCTTTCGCTGGTTCTACTATCGCTCCGGCTTGTACTCCTGTGTACTCAGGTTTCACTTCAACAGCAGGTTTTACTAATTTTTTTCACCTTTTGGAGTAATAGTACTAACTGCTTTTTGTTCCTTTTTCTATAATTTCTAAAACTGGTGCTTTTTGTATTAGTAGAAATTAATTCTCTAGAAACTTCTTTCCCTCCACAGTAAATATTCTAATAACCTCAGTCTTTTTCCCTACTTTTCCATGTTGTTTTAACTCTTGTTGATCCTTCAGGCAACTGATTATTATTTTCTATAATTTGATTATATTGTATTGGTGTCTCTACTATTTTATCAGTATATAATAATTCAGGTTTAGTCAGCTTCCCAGCCAAAACTTCATCTTGAGGATTCACTGTATTAACCCCTAATACTTTTCTATCCTCATTTTTATTTATATTTTTCTATTACTTTTTTTGTTTTTCTTTTTTTATTATTATTTTCTAATACTTTTTATCTTCTTTTTATCAATATTATTTGATGTTGTTTTATTCTCAAGTTTTTTTATCTATCGTATTTGTATTTACAATTTCATTTTAACTGGGGTTGTTTTTTTAGTATTTTGTTGTGACGTAACATTTTTCTTTAACTTTTTCGTTTACTCTTTTTGCTTTCTGCTTCATTTTTAATAAATCCAACAAAACTATATCCGGAATTGAAGAAATCTCTGGTAACTTGTCCCCCACTTTTAAGTTATAATCCATATTATAAACTGACAATTGTAAGTCTTCCATAGCACGAACAGGTAGCTCTAGAGTAGTTGCTCCCATACTCGTAACTAACAGTATTGATAATATTTTTGCGTGTTTTATTTTTACCTTTTGCTACAACAACAACTACTACTAATAGTCCTAGCATTCCACCTAAAAGCATGCTTCCTACTCCATAATTTAAACCAGTATTAGGTAATTTATTTAGTTGTGTTGTTTTAGTCGGTTTAAATACTAAGTAATATGTCTCTTCTATACTTTTTACAATGTTTGGTACTTCTTTTCTTATTAATTCCTTTTTCTTTATCTGTAAGATTGTCTTCTCCTACATATTTATAGTGAACAATTGCATTATCTGCAGCCTTCACTATATAATCTTCAGGTTGAACAGTCGACATTAAGAAAAAAGATCCTATAGTCAAAGAGCAAACTCCAACAGTCAATTTTCTTAACGAAAACTTATTATATTTTTTTCTCCTAAATATTTTTCTCAACTTTATACCCCTTCTTTCAAAATATGATACTAAGATTAATTTTTTGTTTATAATCAATACATTAATTGTAAGCTTTTTTTCTATACTAAATGCAAGAAAACAGACATAAGATTGATGTGGTGATTCACTAGTATTTATTTTTAATATAAACAAAGTATAAATTTCTAATTATCTTTTTATATTTTCTTAAATGCTCGTAAAGCCTTATTCTATGTGCTTTCGAGTATTTTTACTGTAGGAAGATACTTCACGTTTCTTTGCATATTTCCTCATGTCTTAGCTGTCAGAAGTGGTAAATAAGTAGTAAATTCATTTGTACTACTAAGCAACAAGACGCTCCTGTTGCTTCTCTTTATTCAAGCGTTTCATTTCTGCCATTGCAGAATCGAGATGTTGCATGTGCGTAATAGTTCAGCGTCATGGCTATATTAGCATGTCCCATAATGTACTGTAATGCCTTTGGATTCATTCCTGCATTTGCATAGTTGGTACAGAATGTATGTCGCAAACTATGTGGAGTGATGTGTGGCAATTTATCCTCGTTATACTTATTGTATTTCTTAACAAGACCTTTCATCATGCCGTTGTAATCACTTGCCACTTTTTGGATAGTTCTTTCTATTAAGAAAGAGGAAATCACTATATCCATCAATCTCAACACGCTTATCATTCTTTCGATTCGCTAACACTCGCTTAAATGCTTGATAGGCTTCTTCAACCATAGGAACTTGACGTTCGCCACTTTTTGGTCTTTGGTGTTTCAATGTAGTACCCAATTTCAGTATCTCTCAATAGCTGATGGTCTATATTGACAAGACGATTCTCAAAAATCTAAATCTGGAAGTGTCAAACCACCAAACTCTGAAATACGAAGACCTGTTTTTTTAAGAGTATCAGAATTTCATCATAATTTTTGCTGTAGGTTTTATCAGCTTTTTGCAAAGGCTAACAGTTTTTTTCTTCCTGTTCTTCTGTTAGTACGGTCTTAGGGACAGTATCATCATCAAGAACTGCTTTCAGTTGAAAGTCAAATGGATTCTTCCGAACACAATCATCTTGTATAGCAATATAGAATGAAGCCTTTAAAGAACGTTTGTAGTTATTGATGGTTTGATAAGCATAACCATTTTCACTCATTCTAATAGCCCATTCTTTAGCGTCTGATGGCTTAATACTGTCAATACTTCTTACACCTAACTTGTCTTTCTTCAAAAATATCCATAAGATATTTGCGTCCAGTTTCAGTGTTTTTTTCTAACCTTTGGTCTTTGAGCGTTCTGTTTTGCGTAAAGCTGGCAGAGTGTCATTTTTCTTTCCTACAACATCAATACCATCATGAATGTCTTTCTGTAACTCTGCGATTTTCTCTCTAAGTGAGATACAATCACGCTTTCCTGCTGGTACTCGGTCTGTAGCCACAAGTTTCCACGAGTAAACAAATTGCGGTTCTCCAAATGAATCTATATATTTGTATAAGTATCTTCCGTCTTTTCGTTGGCTCTCTCCAGTCTTTAAGATTCGACCTTTATTGTCACGTCTTTTTTCTGACATGGCATTTGCTCCTTTTCCTTTATGGAAAGAGCCTTGATACGACTTAATACTATTTTATCATATACAAGACCCTTTAGCGACGCTAGATTGCGTCCAATGTATCTATAATTTTTTCAAATTGTTTTCGTTTAATCTGAATACGATTGCCATTCATAATCAGCCAATTTGCATTTTTATTTTCCTCTGCCAAGCGTCGTAGCTTGTTTTCGCCAATACGAAAATATTTTGACGCTTCTTCAATGGTTAGGGTATAACGTTCCCAAATAGGAATGTCAGTCTGCTTCATAAAATCCTCCTTTCCAAATCACTTATTTGGATTTCATAAAAGTTGTTTTACCAGCAATCGAACAGCTTTAGCAAAGCTCACGGGAGTTCCACCCCTGCATGGTTCTCATGTAGCCATACTCATTGCCTGCGACGGTTTTTATCACGCTCGGACTATTGACTGTATGGGAGTATCATTATCACGATAAGAATGTCGTTGCAGGCAATCCTGCTAAAGATTGCTTCTCGGATCACTAACATGAATCGCTCGCTATCTTTATAAGATAGGTCATGGCGGTTAGTTCCGTTGGCTCTTTTCTTATCGAAACGTATTCGATTACTTTTATTCAGTTTTCAAAGAACAATGGCTCGTTAGCCTATCAAAAACACATTGAAAGCTCAATATGCTTTGGTGGAATAACAAACCTCCCTGTTCGGGAAGCGTGGAATGGTTTAGCACGCTTCCACGAAAGGAGAGAGGATATTACTTAATTTCAAATGACAAAAATCTTTGTAATCAGTCTGGTTTCCATTCTTCCACGTAAGACTTCATCAACGACCATACTTTGATTGCCATATTCATCTTTCATAAGTCGTAGGGAACGCTTCGTTATGTACCCTCTGTAATGATGTAGAATCTGGTTAATCGCTTCGGTATCGCCATCTGTTGCCTTTACAATGAGAGGAAAGGGAATCATAGGATATTGTGTTTTCATTCTTCAAATTCCTCCATAAACTTTTTTTAATTAAGGCTAGTCCACTGGTTCTATGCCGATAGACAGTAGAACGGTTCAATTTCAACAGGTCTGCAATTTCTGAATCGCTCATGTCCATAAAGTAAAACAGCAGTAGAATTTCACGTTTCTTGTCTGGCAACTCACGTAATGCTTCACTCAACAAATCATTTTCAACGCCTACTGATAACCCATTGAGTGTAAAAATCTGAAAGTCAGTTGAATAGTTATCTGTTGTCGCAAACTGGCTAACAAGATAATCGCCAACATCCGAAAAGGACACCTCACGCTTTGCAATCCTTGAAAGATAAAGCATATAATTCTTTTCGCTCGTCTTCCATAGCACGTTTACAGATATAGTCAAACTGATTTTTCTATTGTGGTCTGAAAAGAAGATGGTTTCATGTTTCTCACCCCTTTCTGTCTAGGAAAGGAAGTGAGCCTTGCTCGTTTATCTCCTTTCACTCTTAGTCCCAATGTGAAAGGGGGATTTGTTGCATTACTGATAAATAAACTTTGTAAAAAAGTTCTGAATAGCCAAAAAAGCATATAAACAGATTTATTTCTCTGTTTACATGCTTCTGTTATTCTATCTATATGATTTATAAAAACCACATTGGTGGACGTACTTATCTATTGCAGATAGACGACTTTTTTTGACAAGAACCCAATGTAAGGAAATTTATTGTATATGATGTACTTCATGGCGACGTTGACCTCCAACAAAACCGCCATTTGGAAGTAATATACAATATTTTAACAGCGTAAATAGCACTACCATATAACGGTTTTTTTATTGGCGTTTAGTAGTGCTTTTTTTATTAAATATAAACCTATAAACCATATAACACGTTTTTTTCTATACCTGTTTTTTTAATTCAGTAGGAACAATAAAAATGTATAGAGGTGGTCTACTATGCGTAAAAAAGAAGATAAATATGATTTTAGAGCCTTTGGTTTAGCCATTAAAGAAGCTCGATTGAAACGAGGTTTAACTCGTGAACAAGTGGGAGCATTGATTGAAATTGACCCACGGTACTTAACTAATATTGAAAAATAAAGGGCAACACCCCAGCATACAAGTTCTTTATGACCTTGTATCGTTACTTCATGTTTCCGTTGATGAATTTTTTTCTTACCTGCTAATAACTTGGTAAAAAAAGCACCCGACGATTACAGATAGAGAAATACATGGATAGCTTTACAGACAAAGAACTATCCTTAATGGAATCTTTAGCCAGCGGTATCAACGAAGCAAGAAACATCGAAGACTAATTAAAAGAATCCATACATAACGGAAAGAGCCGATAAAATGAGATTGTATTAATCTCATTTTATCGGCTCTGCGTCTTTGCGTCTGGCTCTGTAATCACAGTTACTTTGAACTGCTTTATTTCAATTAAATTTTCTTGTCTGCATTTCGGACAATAGAGGGGGAATTTTTTTAATTCAGTATCTTCCCTTATCTTTAATCGTGTTTTATTTCCACATACAGGACATGTTGAGGCGGTAAGTTTGCTAGTCAAGGAGTAAAACGACGAAGATTAGCATTTACTTCCGCCCATGCGATAGCTGTCCGTGATTGACAAGTGCTAGCACGCAGACAGAACGGAGATAGCGAACCGCTGAGTGTGTCGCTCTGCTCGTAAAAGCTTAGAAACCTTTGAACGAAAGGGATAATGAAAGCCTTGATTGCAAGGCTTTTTGCTTTATGGTGGGTAAGTATCAGAGTGAGAAAATTTTTGGAATGAGTAGAAGTGATAGCTAGAAATTATCAGTTTCTATTTCCATTTACCCTGTGGGTACGTGTTTGTTTCCATTGACAAGGAGTTTGTGGGAATAGAAATGTACCCACCTTTGTTTGAATCAAGTGAAGTGTAGTTGAAGGAAATCTGTTGAAAGCAATACTTCATTTTACCGAATAAGTAATAATTTAGGCAACTTCAAATCGATTAAAAAAACTATTTTTAAAAGGTTAAGAGTAGACAAAAAAATTGTCCACTCTTTTTTTGCAAACTCAATTTATCAATAAATGAAATGAGGGAATGTAAAATGAAATATTTTTGAGGTTGAGTTAGAAAAATCCTGATGAATTTTTTTAAAAACTACAAACAGAAGATTTTGTGAAAAGCTAATCGCTTGCTACTAAGGAAGATAATCCAGAGCGTTACAGTCTATGAAGAAAAACTTCGTCATATCCTTTAAATCTGGCATCGAATTGGAAGTATGAGTCTCATTCCATAACTTTTGTTAGGTTATAATACATATGTGACAAAAAAATAAAAAAATAAAAAGAGAACCTGTGTTATACTTAAATCACTACAAATAAATAAACGAGGTTCTCTATGAAAAAAATATTATAACAGAAGAAATGAAAACACGCAAGCGAGCAGTAGAATATGCAAAAAAATATGACAATAACGCAGCAGCGGCAAGAAAGTATCATACAAGCAGACAACAGATAGCTAGATGGAGAGCTAGATATGATGGTACTGTAGAATCATTGAGGAGTAGAAGTACGAGACCCAAAAAGTCATCCAAATGCACATAAAGAAGAGGAATTAGAAATAATAAAAAAATGTAATAGAAGATACAGGCATGAAGGCTTGGCAGAAGTATATGTGCAATGCCAAAAGAGAGGATACAGTCGCTCATATGGCTCAATGTGCAAAAATGATAAGGAAAATGAAATTAAATAAAAAGGAAAAAAGAGAAAAAAAGTTATCCAAAAAGCACATGGAAGACAGAAGAAGCTAGTTATCCTGGAGAAAAAGGTACAAATAGACATAAAACACGTACCCGTAGTATGTGTAGGGTGGAATAGTCATGGAAAAAATACTATCAAATAACAGCGATAGATGAATATACAAGAAAAAGAGTATGTGAGATAGTAGATGAAAAGAGTGTAACAAATACGGCGAAATTTGTATTAAGTTTAGAAGAAAAAAATGGGATTTAAAAATAAAAAAACAATACAAACGGACAACGGGAGAGAATTTGTAAATGATAAAGAACAAAAAGCAAAGAGAAAGCAAATTTGAAAAAAAGTATTAAGAGAAAAAAATATAAATTACAAAAGAACAAGACCATATTCGCCATGGCAAAATGGGAAAGTAGAAAAGAAGCCATAGAGAAGATGGAGAGAGGTTTTATTCACAAGTATTTAAAACGGAAGAAGAGATGATAAAAAAACACATAAGATATATAAATCGAGGTAATAATATAGCAAGAAAAGTATTGGGATTTAAATCACCGAATCAAATAGCAGAAGGATACAAAGTGAAATAAAAAAAGATAAAAAAAGAGTGAGGAGAAGTGCTAGGGCACTCTGAAAAAAGCTATTTCGCCGGCATTAGGGTATGTAACAAATTATAAAAAAATATCAAGAGACGCTTACGCTAATACTCTTGACATATTTTTAAATAATTTGTTTTAAAAACTGTACTGACGAAAAAAACTTTTTAATCAGAATGTCATTTATTATAGGTTCGTGTCACAAATGTTTGACAACTCTAGAAGTATGAGTCTCATTCCATAACTTTTATATTGAACATATCATCTTGTTGTGTTATACTATAAATTGATATAAACAAAGATGTAGGAGGAACCGAAACTATGACAGCCTCAATGCGTTTAAGATAAGCTGGCAATAAAAAAAGCAGAATCTATACCCGATGATAGGCTTTTTTGTTGTGCTTATTTATACGATATTGAGCATTCATTAGTTACGGTGAGGATATTGGTTATTTAACTATACCTTTATTTAACTATGTCTTTAATATGAATGTTTCCAAATTGTATGTATGCAGACCAAAAGCCACATTGTGGGGTTTGGCCTGCATTTTTTATTGCCTAGAATGCTATTCAAAATAGAAATTCAAGCAAAAATAATATGCAGGAGATAATATAAATGGAAAAAAATACAACAATTGGAAACGAAAAATTTTTATGCAATATGGGCAGGGCAAGCAGTATCATTAATCACTAGTGCCATCCTGCAAATGGCGATTATTTTTTTTACCTTACAGAAAAAACAGGATCTGCGATGGTCTTGTCTATGGCTTCATTAGTAGGTTTTTTACCCTATGCGATTTTGGGACCTGCCATTGGTGTGCTAGTGGATCGTCATGATAGGAAGAAGATAATGATTGGTGCCGATTTAATTATCGCAGCAGCTGGTGCAGTGCTTGCTATTGTTGCATTCTGTATGGAGCTACCTGTCTGGATGATTATGATAGTATTGTTTATCCGTAGCATTGGAACAGCTTTTTCATACCCCAGCACTCAATGCGGTTACACCACTTTTAGTACCAGAAGAACAGCTAACGAAATGCGCAGGCTATAGTCAGTCTTTGCAGTCTATAAGCTATATTGTTAGTCCGGCAGTTGCAGCACTCTTATACTCCGTTTGGGATTTAAATGCTATTATTGCCATCGACGTATTGGGTGCTGTGATTGCATCTATTACAGTAGCAATTGTACGTATACCTAAGCTGGGTAATCAAGTGCAAAGTTTAGAACCAAATTTCATAAGGGAGATGAAAAGAAGGAGTTGTGGTTCTGAGACAAAACAAAGGATTGTTTGCCTTATTACTCTTAGGAACACTATATACTTTTTGTTTATATGCCAATCAATGCACTATTTCCTTTAATAAGCATGGAACACTTTAATGGAACGCCTGTGCATATTTCTATTACGGAAATTTCCTTTGCATTTGGGATGCTAGCAGGAGGCTTATTATTAGGAAGATTAGGGGGCTTCGAAAAAGCATGTATTACTAATAACAAGTTCATTTTTTATAATGGGGACCAGTTTAGCCGTTTCGGGAATACTTCCTCCAAATGGATTTGTAATATTCGTAGTTTGCTGTGCAATAATGGGGCTTTCGGTGCCATTTTATAGCGGTGTGCAAACAGCTCTTTTTCAGGAGAAAATTAAGCCTGAATATTTAGGACGTGTATTTTCTTTGATCGGAAGTATCATGTCACTTGCTATGCCAATTGGGTTAATTCTTTCTGGATTCTTTGCTGATAAAATCGGTGTAAATCATTGGTTTTTACTATCAGGTATTTTAATTATTGGCATTGCTATAGTTTGCCAAATGATAACTGAGGTTAGAAAATTAGATTTAAAATAAACAATATTGGAGGAATATTTATGTATCTTATTTTCATGTAACTCTTCCTGCTAAAAATCGCAGGGTTTTTCCCTGCATACAAAGCAAATGAAAGCATGCGATTATAGACAGGAGGAAATGTTATGGAATTAATATTAAAAGCAAAAGACATTCGTGTGGAATTCAAAGGACGCGATGTTTTAGATATAAATGAATTAGAAGTATATGATTATGACCGTATTGGTTTAGTAGGAGCAAATGGTGCTGGAAAAAGCACTTTACTCAGGGTACTTTTAGGAGAATTAACTCCCCAGGATGTAAAAATGAATCGTCTGGGTGAACTTGCCTATATTCCCCAGTTGGACGAAGTAACTCTGCAGGAGGAAAAAAAGATTTTTGCACTTGTAGGCAAGCTAGGTGTTGAGCAATTAAATATACAGACTATGAGCGGTGGTGAAGAAACAAGGCTTAAAATAGCACAGGCCTTATCGGCACAGGTTCATGGTATTTTAGCGGATGAACCTACGAGCCATTTAGACCGTGAAGGAATTGATTTTCTAATAGGACAGCTAAAATATTTTACAGGTGCACTGTTAGTTATTAGCCATGACCGCTATTTTTCTTGATGAAATAGTAGATAAAAATATGGGAACTGAAAGATGGCAAAAATCACTGAGTATTGGGGAAACTATTCTGATTATCTTCGTCAGAAAGAGGAAGAACGTAAGAGCCAAGCTGCAGAATACGAACAATTTATTGCGGAACGTGCCCGATTGGAAAGGGCTGCGGAGGAAAAGCGAAAACAGGCTCGTAAAATAGAACAGAAGGCAAAAGGTTCTTCAAAGAAAAAAAGTACTGAAGACGGAGGGCGTTTAGCTCATCAAAAATCAATAGGAAGTAAGGAAAAAAAGATGTATAATGCTGCTAAAACCCTAGAGCACAGGATTGCGGCCTTAGGAAAAGTAGAAGCTCCGGAAGGCATTCGCAGAAATTCGTTTCAGGCAAAAGTAAAAGCATTGGAGCTCCATAATCCATACCCTATAGTCGGTGCAGAAATTAATAAAGTATTTGGGGATAAGGCTCTGTTTGAAAATGCATCTTTTCAAATTCCGTTAGGAGCAAAAGTGGCGTTAACTGGTGGTAATGGAATCGGAAAAACAACTTTAATCCAAATGATCTTAAACCATGAAGAAGGAATTTCTATTTCGCCTAAGGCAAAAATAGGTTACTTTGCACAGAATGGTTACAAGTACAACAGTAATCAGAATGTTATGGAGTTTATGCAGAAGGATTGTGACTACAATATATCAGAAATTCGTTCAGTGCTAGCATCTATGGGGTTCAAACAGAACGATATTGGAAAAAGTTTATCTGTTTTAAGCGGTGGAGAAATTATAAAAATTGTTGCTTGCTAAAATGCTCATGGGTAGATATAACATCCTAATAATGGATGAACCCAGTAACTTCCTTGACATACCAAGTTTAGAGGCTTTGGAAATACTAATGAAGGAGTACACCGGAACTATCGTGTTTATCACCCACGATAAACGATTACTCGAAAATGTAGCAGATGTAGTTTATGAAATTAGAGATAAGAAAAATAAATCTGAAACATTAAATTTAAGGTAGTCGCTGGTCAGTATAGTCTGTTCTGGTTGGCGACTCCATTGTTAAAGAGTATAAAGACTTTAGATTTTATGAATATTAAAAAAATAGGAACAGTCAATTGAACTGCTCCTATTTTTTTCTGCTAAATATATTGTAGTTTTTCTTATATGTATAATGATAGATTAGCGGATTCTCATCTACGGTACTTACTTCAAATATGAAGAAGTGATCGCGGTTATCTCTGGACTTTTTCCTTATTGAGGACAAAGTAATTCTTACGTGAAGTCGCCATTGTTTTTAGGATATCATCAGTTAGGAAGATCAATGGAATATTCATGTTAGAGTAGCGGTAGAAGTCACGTTCAAAATCTTGGTAGCTCTCGCTATAATAGTCCATTTGTAGGTGATTACGCTGAAACTCAAGCTGATTCATAGAGCACCTCCTCGACAAGTTCAATACTAATAATGTCTTTTAATTTCAAATTGATGTGACCTGTTGTAGTTTTTATCAAAATGAAATCTTTGGTCAGACTTGGTATTGTTCCAGTGTAGGAAACACGCTTGTTTTTTTCAATCACTTGAATGCGTGTGCGTAGCTGCCCGGCGTATACTTGACTGAGGAGTAATAATTTCTTCTCTAGTGATAAGTCAGACATGTACGTTACTTTGTTTGTATCATCAGAGAGTGCTGATGCATGTTCAGATAGGAAAAAGCCCATCCATTTTTGCATCTTTGTATCCTGGTACTCTCTTGCTGATTGAAATGGTAAATATGAACGGTCAATCATATCAAATCCTTTCTATGCAGAGGCAAGGGTATTTTTATCAAATTGAATCGTAAAACCTTGAATTCCCCCACCTGTGTAACATTCTTTAAAGCGATTGATTACCTCAGTATAGATTATCACAGATGAGCTTGTTGGCTTAATGCTAAATGTAAATTCCAATGGTAATCGGTTTTCAGATTTAGCATGTACTAGTCGTATCGATATTTCAGTTGTTTTTGAGTTTTTCTCTGACGAAGTTTTGAAGTTGCTGTTTCAACGATTCCATGTAAAAAAATCTTTCAAGCATTTCAATATCATTACATCCTTTGCTACGGATTTCTGAAAAATTGTACTGTATTTTTTTCTTGTTTCATTTTTAATCCCTCCAATCCACCCGCGGAATGACCACCGATAAGTTTACTGCGTTCAATATTTCTGGAACCTTCAGTTAGGACGGTTCCTTTTTGTATGGCTAAAAAACCAAACTGTTCTCTGACAACATCAATAGCTGTCTGAAGTCTATTATCTTTTTCAATTTGTTCTACATCATCAAAGAGTGATAGTAGAGTATAGCTTTCATCTACGAAGCCACTATAAGATACACCAATTTGTCTCACTGCACCAGAGGTGTATTTTTTCGGAATAATACAAGTACATGACTCACCATTGTTTTGGGGAGATTTGCGGGTTCAATTTTATTCTGAGCATTTATAGATTTTTTCATCTCAGTCCTAGAATAGCCAATATGAATAGAAACGACAGTAGTCAATACTAGGGCTACTGTTCCGTTCCACAGTATCATTTAAAAATCATTTTCACACCCTTTCGTCTATTAGTATAGAAGAAAGCTCTCAGCACACAATATCCACTTGTAGTTTATAATAACTATCTCCTCCTTTACACTTTAATTCAAATCTTTATTAAAAAATATTTCATCTTATTTAACAAGAAACCATATTTATATAACAACATAAAAATACACTAAGTTATTTTTATTGAACATATATCGTACTTTATCTATCCGACTATTTGGACGACAGGGGCTGGCAAACAGGTTCACCGGTAGTAACATGGTACCCTTTTTAACTCTGTTAAACAAACACTACGTCCATTTGTAAAGAAAGTTAAATCACTACGATATTCTTGAATACACCGAGCAGGGATTTCTCCACTAAGAATGACCTCATTATTTTTCAATTGAGTGTCTACGATGTTCGCACAATATTTAGGAGCATCGTTGTATGCTCGTGAAAGATATTCCTGTGGCGCATAAATTTTTAAAAACTAAGATATGGCTCTAACAATTCTGTTCCAGCTTTTTTTAAGACTTGTTCCAATACAATAGGAGCAAGCATCCGAAAAATCTGCTGGGGTACTAACAGGGCTATAGTATAAGCCATACTTAAAAACAGATTTTACAGTCCGTCACATTCCAACCATACAATCCTTGTTCACAGCCATAGCGTATCCCCTCCATAACTGCATTTTTGAAACGATTGATTTAAGTATCCAAGAGAAACCGAGCTCTCATACTGTACTCCGCTCCCTAATGGAAGCTGTGCTACAGATAGACCAATGGAAGCCCAGAAAGGATTCGGTGGAACTTCGATGTGAATGGTATACTCTGCTTTTTTTTAACGGTCTTTCCATATAAATGACTGTAGGCTCTTTTTATTTCTATCTCCACATGATACTTTTCTTGCAGCAGAGCACAAGTCACTTCCATTTGTACTTTCCCTAAGAAAGAAAGTATGATTTCATGTGTCGCAGAATCCACATAATATCGCAGAAGCGGGTCACTGTCGGAGATTTCTAAAAAGTGCATCAAGTAACATTTCCCTTTGTTGAGGTTTTGCTCGGTTCAACAGTCGTTTGCAGCAGAGGGAGGGATTTTCAATTCTCTCTCTGTGGCAATAGCTTTGTATCTCCAAGAACACTATTTAACTTCAAAAAAACTCATTCTGCAAAATAACAATTTCCCCGGAATAAGCCTTATCGATTTTACATAATTCACCATTTATTGAAGTATACATTTCTGTAATTTTTATTTTTTCCTTTTCCGATATTCTAACCGAATCTCGCAAATGCAGTACGCCACTATAAAGACGTATATATGCAAGACGCTGTCTTTTTTCCGAATACTCAATTTTGAAAACTTTTCCGCAAAGTTCAGACTGACCTCGATGTGTTGATGAATAAAATTTATTCGTAATCACTTCTATAAGGTTATCAATCCCTATATTGTTTTTTGCACTTCCGTGATAAACAGGGAACAGGGAACAATTCTGAAATCTTATGCTTTCCTCTTGTTCGAGTTCCAATGCTTCTAATGATTTACCGGACATATATTTCTCTAAAAGGTCATCGTTTCCCTCTATTACCGTATCCCATTGTTCAGATTCGGTAAAGTTCGTCACACACATATTAGGATACAGTTCTACCTTCTGTTTGATTACAATTTCGGCAGAAAGTTTCTCTTTAATATCCTGATAAACCGTTGATAAATCAATTCCATTTTGGTCAATCTTATTGATAAAAAAGATTGTGGGAATCCCCATTTTCCTAAGTGCATGAAATAATATACGAGTTTGTGCTTGTACGCCATCTTTTGCAGAAATCAGTAGAATTGCCCCATCTAAAAACTGATAATGAACGATATACTTCTGCTAAGAAATCCATATGTCCTGGCGTGTCTATGATGTTCACCTTCGTATTTTCCCACTGAAAAGAGGTTATCGCCGTCTGAATTGTAATTCCTCTCTGACGTTCTAAAAGCGTATTATCCGTTTTCGTTGTACCTCTGTCCACGCTTCCTAATTCTGTAATCGCTCCACTGTTATATAATAAGCTTTCTGTTAAGGTAGTTTTTCCCGCATCAACATGAGCTAAAACTCCAATATTAATAATTTTTCATGTGATTTTCCTCCATTCAAAAAGCCCAAAAGGGCATAAAAAAATCCCAGTGATAAATACTCTTATCACTGGGATTTTTATCATAACTCACTCAGACATACAAAAGCATACAGATATTCTCCGGATACTTTAGAATCACATGATAAAGGTATTCTTAAACTGGGTACAAAAAAACTAAGCCCTCCTAAAAAGGACATCCAATTATTTGTTCCCACTATCAAATTGACAGTTTATTTAAGAATACCTTGCCGCATATTTATTAACTCCTTTTTAAATAGATACTTAAATAATAGCACATAAGAGCATATTTGTAAAGGAATCTCCAATTTTTTATCAAAGAGAGTACGTGATTACAAAATAGCTGTAATAATGTACCAATATTTGTTATTCTATAATCTTCCAATTACTCCCGTTCTTTTCAAGTACCAAATCAAATTGAGATACCTGCGTTGCTTTGGTCTGCTGGTCGATATACTCCACTGTCAGCGATACCGTGACTTGATTATCCTTACGATTGTGAATAGGATTTACCAGTTCTTGAAAGATGTACTCTTTTCCGATTGGTTTTAATATCCCGTCATTCACATAGTAGGAAAGTTCACTGGCTGTCGCTGTAGGATAGAAACTTGAAGAACGTCGTTAAAAAAACTCATTGATTTCATTGGTTGTAATGGAATCAACCGTCCCCTCACTTTCAATGGCTTTTGGTTTATAACTTGATTTCTTAGGTATGTTGGTAATGGTCGGATTCTTAACCAGTACCATATTTCCAGAACCATCTACATAGACACTCACTATATAAGCAGAGTGGACGGTCTTTGTATTTTCTCCCTCTGTAATGAGCTGGTCTACACTGTAGGTTACATTAAACTCATTGTCGCCAGTTGGCTCTACCGTCCATATCTGAAATCCTCTTACAGAAGACGATACAGGAATATCTTTTGCGTACTGTATCAACATTGAGAGCTTGAAGTTCATCTGTCAGATAGCCTTTTAGACTTTCCATTCGATTATCAATGGACTTATCGGATTGCTCCCATGAATAGTAGACTTTCGCAAAAGTTCTCTACAAAAATTTTTCTACATGATGAGTATCAACGTATTCCTTTTTCTATGATAGTTGTTTCGTGAATAGTATGAGTATCTATAGCTGTAAAGTGCTTGAATATCGCAAAGCTGAAACTAAGCCCTAAAAAGTACCCACAAGGCAATCACAACCTTTTTTTATGAGGATTGACCTTATAGTAGACACGAGGTTTCTTTTTCCTTTGGTATCTGTTTTTTTCTTTATTCTGATTTTTTTCTAAATTTCATCATTAAATCTTCCTTTCTCATTGTTTGATTCGTCCTGCTCCCACTAAATGCTGTTGCCAGTAGGGGCTTGTTAAGTCGGCATAACCGATTGGGTCGCCTGCATGAAACATACGGTTATTGCCAAGGTATATCCCAACATGAGTAATATAAGAGCCAGCGTTATAGGTAGAATGAAAGAAAAACCAAATCGCCAGCTTGTGCTTCCGATAGTGGGATATGCTGGGTCACATCATATTGCTGTTGTGCGGTTCGTGGTAAGTTAATTCCAGCTTTTCCATACGTCCATTGTGTCAGTCCGCTACAATCAAAAGAAGTAGTCGGGAAGCTCCACCGTAAACGTATCGCCAGCCCTCATATTTCAGTGCTTCGTCCATGATGGCTTGTACCGTATCATCATCAAACTCTGTTGTGACAAGATACTGCGTTACCAGTTGCACATAAAACATATTGCCATAGTTGTATCGCCAGCCCCCATTGATAGGTATGGCTATGGGATTGGGGTAAGACACTTTTTTTCGCCACCTGAATACTCTTTTTGAGAAACTTTGAGCCAGTTCAAAGGTATATTTATTTCCACGATTAGCCACATACCCTAAGAAACCACCACCATAATTGTAGGACTGGATAACCGATTCTAAATCTACACTGAGCCTTTCGCTACTGGCTAATAATTCACTGAAATACTTCACACCTTGCTTAATGGATTCTTCTGTACTCAATGAATTAGGGTGGAAGACCGAGGGATTCCGAGGACTGCATAACATCTTCCGCAGTACCGCCCTGATTCCACCTGTATAATCGCAAGAAGTATGTTGACATATTCTTCAACGCCATATTCTTTGGCATATTTTTTTTCTACCATAGGCTTATGAGCCAGCACTTCTGCGGAAACATTCACACCTCCATAATGAATATTGGAAATTCCGCTGTCCTGTTCATCTGAAAAATAAAAATGGCAACAAACAGAAGCAGTGAGAAGACCATCAAGAATAATCCAGAACCACCAATCACTAAAGTTTTTCAACTTCATGGTTTCTTACCGACTTTTCTTAATGGTGGCGGTTTTTGATTGGTGGTCTACTTCTTGTATTTTGTAGTGGTACTCTTTGAACAGTAGACGGACGTTCTTTTTGTGATTGGACGTTGTGAAGTTCTATCTGCTGTAGTGGTTGAAGTTGCTGGCTTTTTGAACGGTTTTTTTCTTGAACGGTATTGCCTTGGCGTTCCACTTTTTGGACTTGAAAAAAATCGGACTTAACTGCTGGACGCTCTTGTTTGGCTTGTTGAGATTCCTTATATGAAGTCTGAATATTAGACTGTTTTGAGGTCTGTTCATCATGATATTGTTCTTGTCTTGTAGTCGGTCTTTCATGAACAGAAGAAGCAGGCTGTTTTTTTCTGTTTGACCTGTTCCATTTCAGAGCGACGCTTCGCAATGGTTTTTTTCGCCTTTGTTCCTGCTGTTCCTTGCGTCCACTGGCTCTGTCCGCTTTGGTTTGAGAAATACTACTGGTTAAATCACGGACATTCTCTTTTTACTTTGGATTTTTCCTTGATATACTGCATATCTTGCATTGGTCGGCAAATCTTTAACCTGTTCTTTCAAACCACTAGCAGTGTCTACCATTCTGTCTTTGGTATCAGCTACTGTACCGATGGTTTGACCGATACGTTTTTCCAAGTGTTGATTTTTTTCCTTTCCGTCTGGTCGGGGAGTGATCTGCTTGTGTCCTTGCAGAACTCCCCGAACCCGACTGTCCTTTTTACCTGTAACAATGGCAGACCCAGCCCCTAGAGTAGTCATGGAACGTCCAAGTTTCCGCTGTAGACGGTGCATGTGAGCGTGCATAAGCATACGAGGTTTTCTCATCACGACTTCCCACACTTTGAGAATCGTTACTCTGTAGAAAAACATACTCATTAAATCGCCCAGCTTGAAGTAGATTCCTGCAAAGGTCACAATCTGTAGAAAAGCAATCAAAAAAGAACGGATAACCAGCCGATAAGGTATAGAGCATGGTTGAAATACTAAATGCTGTCGTAATAATCAATGTGATTCCAGCTCGTGTCAAAAATGGTATTAAAGAGCTTTGTTATGGCTCGTTTTGACATACCATCAAATGATGGAATCATGCTTAAAAATAAAAGCTCACAGGCAGAAACATAGCATAGATGATAAAAAAAGTACCTGCGAGAAAAATCATGATTCCTGTTAATAGGAATACAAATATGGAAATCCCAATATTGAAGACAAATAGGAAGAAGACTGTACCTAAACGGTTAATGGTCTTTGTAATGGTTAGATTGGTATTGCTTCTGTCTTCAATTTCTTCCGCAACAATTTTTTTCTCTGTCTTCGCCATTGTTGGAATCTGGGCTGGTGGAGAGCAGGCTTTCCACACGGTCAATACCGATACTTTCAATGTCTGAACTGTTGTATTGAAGCAGTAGCCACGGTTGCTGAACCTGTATGGAAAAACAGGCTATCTCTGATTAAGTCCACGCTGTCCTTGCCTTGACTATCGGAATGGGGCATGACAATCTTCGTGCCAAGTGATAAACTGGCATTACTGATGTCTGATGAAAAGTCATTGATTTTTTTTAATGTAGTCGGGAGCGTAGGCAATAAAGGAAGCCGATAGGATAAACACCAGCACAAAAATTCATAATGGCATGAATTGCCTTTGTGGTTTCTCTCTTTATCAGTCCCGTATAGGCAACATAAACCCCAAGAACCAAAAATCAAGAGTAAGAGGAATCCAACATAGAAACCCTCTGTTGAAAAATCCGTTTGCACTCACACCAGCTAAGGTCTGCATATTCTTACCAATGGAATCTGCTGTAGCGGAAATGAAGTCTAAGGAATAGGCTTCCTGTACTAAGTAACCTGTCGCATTGGAAACATACAAACTGATTGTCCAAATAAAAATTGGTAATGGCATATAGTCCATACATGACCTGTTTTCCAATCCCGTCCGACCAGTTCCACGGAAGCCAGCCCCAGCTATTATCCACATAAAAAAATCCAGTTGATAGTTTTCAAGTGGGTATCGGCTGTATTCATTTGCCACATTGACCGTATCATCTACCAAGCCCGCAGCTTGAACCACCGTTCCCAGCATGGCTAAAAGAAAAATGGCAATCACAAGTGTGAAAGCCACTGTCATTGCCACTTTACCTAGACGTTTCAGCGTCCAGTTTGATTTTATTCTGTTTACTATTGATGGTTTCACATTTACACCTCTTTTTCGCACAGGTGGTCTGGTATCAAAGGCATGGAGCAGTTCTTCAAATACAGGGTGGAACTGTATCACACCGACACGACCATATAAATCACTGATAAGGCATTGCCCGTTTTCCAAATCACGCAATCGCTTCTGATTGTTTTCGTCCTCTGGGTCTACACCAAAAAAGGCTAAGGTCTTTTTAATCTCGTTAAGGTCAGTGGAACGAAATGCAAATTTTAAGCCGAGGTTATTTTTTTCAGTTTTTTTCATCTAAGAGGTCGTCTGTATTTTGGGTCACGAAATATACCCCAGCGTTCATAGCACGACCAGCCCGAACCAGCTTCATAGATAGTGTTTTTCCTTGTGCTACCTGTAAAAAGCTCCATGCTTCGTCTAAATCTACAATCTTGAAAATGCTTCGGTCTGTATGGATAAAGTCTAAAGCAAAGGTACTAATGACAATCAGCATAGCAACGGATAAAAGCTCCATAGTGGTATATTCCTCAAAGGAAGTTTCCTTGTCAGGGAAGTACCAAGTCCGCAACCTGTATAATGTTCAGTTGTTTTTCTAAGCTGATAGACTGCTCCACATAACCATTACTGAATAATAAATGTGCAAAGTCATAGTCTGTAAAACTTTCGATATGGTCGGCTATACTGGTACTTAGTGGCGTATTCTCAACCCGTAATTCCTCAATCACTTTCATCAACCCTCGTACTTCACTATTGGTTACTGCACGAATGGCTTTTTCTAAGGATTGGGAAGCGTTCCCCATCACGAGAGGAAATCCCCGTAAGGAATGTCAGAATATCAATAGCCAGTGATTCAGAATCTTTGGGATTTTTCATAATCACATAAGGGTCAAGTAAGCCTTTGTTTTTTTCTCATCAGAAGTCAGAGTGACGATATTGATTTCATGGGAAATCTCTGGCAAGGTTTCTTTCCATCTGCCACGTTCTGCTTTTGGGTCTACAATCACTGCTTGTGCCCCATAAAGCACCGCATAATAGACGATAAGGTTATTCGCAAAGGATTTACCACCACCCAGCGAACCAACAAAAAGCCGACGCTAACGCATTGGTTACTGAACCCTTAACCCCTTGACTGGCAAGAGCAGGGTTTCAGATAGACATTGCGTCCAGTATCTAAGCTGTAGCCAACATAAATCCCCTCATTTTTCACCCAGCATTTGAGTAGCACCAAAACCCTAAACCAGCGAGGAAATCAGAGGTCACGTATTGAATATAATCATTCATATAACGCTTTGCTGGCAGGTAAAAAAATTCTTCATGTAAGCCGAGCATATCCCCAAAATGGTCGTACCAGTTTTACGCTCAAATCGTCATAGAAAATCTTTCACTTCATTACAACGACGTTTGAGTTCGTCAAGATCATTTGCTGATACCCTTACCACATAAGACAGCTTGTACATAGATTCCTTGCTTTGGTCTAAATTGGTTTCCAGCTCATTCACACTTTCCAGAGCTTCCGCCACATTGGAGCTGGTTTTCATTATCACTTTGCCAAGCGTGGTTATCCAAGTCTTTCAGTTCTTTCTTTTTTTATTGCGGACAGTAGATAGGGCTTTACGATTCGCTACAATTTCCACATTCATTGACGTATCAATCGGAATGTAAATTGCTGTTGCTGGTAGTAGAAGATTTCAGAGGACAGGGAAGTCCAGTTCTCCGACAATGCTGTTGATGGTAAAGTAAGCTACATAGACGGTTTCATCTTCCTGCTGGATTTTTCAAATATCGCTGTTTTTTTCTTCCACCAGACAGCGAGTAGGCTTAATCAGGTCATAGGTATTTTAATCAGCGTTTCATGTATCCAGCTTTTTTTCTTTGATAGATGATACTCATACTCTTCATAGGCAGTGCCTGTCTGTCCGTAAAGGTGTTCAATCAGATAGCCGAAGTCGTCCTTATCTAACCTGCGGATTTTTGAAACGACGAGAGATTTTATTTTCTAAAGAGCTTTTTCCATCTTCTGAAAACGCAGGATTTCATCATTACTCATACTAACAAAAATCGCCCATCAGCTTATGGTTCACATCATAGACAAAAATCAGACAAAGCATTTTTTTGCTTCAACGGTAAGACTTTTCATAGAAAACTCCTGATCGTTGAGAAGCAACTTAAAAGCCGATAAAGAAACGGTAGTTCACTTGATTTTTCGCCAATCATGGATATTAAAGCGTCTGTCTGTTGGTCGATTTTTGTCATAGGCAACCGCTTTGAGCTTGCCAGTGACTTCATTTTTGGAACGCTCTTGTGCAGAACGTATGCTGGATTCTGTACTGATTTGTAAAAGCATGAATTTTGCCATCACGATTTTTGTGCGATAAGCTGTCTGAAAGAATCATGCACTTGTATTTTTCTGTTCTGGACTTAGAAATGAGTAATTGTAAGGAACAAGCTCATAGTAAGCATAACATTCCCCGTCTTTATTCCAGACGAGATTGTTTTCAATGTATTTAATTGGATATGCCATAAAATTCACTCCTAACTGCTGTAATGGCTTCTTGTGGCTGGTTTCTGCCAAGCGTTACTTTTTTTCCTGCATAGGTCAGCTTTGGTCGCAGTGCATAAGCAATGACAGACTTCAAAAATCCATAAGGCTTTTTACCATCAAAAGTTTTTGTAGACATAAACCATGTGAAAGCCACAGGAATCCCAAAGTATTTGAGAAATGCTCCCTCTATCATGGAAAGAGGGGGCAAGTTGCCAATATCATCACTGCAAAGAGTGACACGACAAACCATGTCATTTGCGTAAAGGTTATGGGAAACGGAAGTCTAAAATCATTGATAGAATACAGTACCTTTTCCACAGACCAGATACTGGTATAGCTTCGTATTTTCTTCATGTAATCAATCCTTTCATAAAAAATAGGGGTAGCTGATTGAGCTACCCCGTAAAATAGAAAATCTGCCAGTAGTAATGTACCGACAGATTTAATAGACGATTTCAAAAATCCCATGATTGGTTGAGATAAACGTTCCTGAAAGGTCTAAATCCCGACCATAGGCTTGATAATCAATATAGTTTTGAAGACTAGCTGGTACTTCGCCTAAAGCACCCGTTTCTTCAATGTAGTAGCGTGCCACGTCATACATATCATCACAATCGGAATGAATGATAATATCCTCTTGATGTTCGCTTAGTTCTTCAATGCTTGAAAAATGAGTGAGCAGAGCAGATAGCTCCGATTGTAATTCTTCGGGTAATTCCGATACCATTTCCCATAGTCGATTGAGTTCGCTAATAGAAGTGTATTCGTCAACCGTAAAGGGTAACTCGTAATCATGAATGGCGTATTCCTCATATTCATCATTCAAGCCGATTTTTCTCTTTGACTTCCTCAAAAGTCAATGGGAAAGGTAAACCACGCACCAACCAATTCGCCCTCATTGTATTTTGCCTAAATTCGCAATATAGACTTGCATATCGTCCATGTATTCACGTCCTTTCTTTGTAGAGATTCAAAAAAATCCCTACCGCACTTCGTTTGGTGTACCATTCCTTTTGCGGAACATAAGAAAACCACTTATATTCCACAAAAGAACGGTTTTAATTTAAGCACCAATAATGCGATTGAATAGCTCTAGTAAAATGTCTTTTTACTCCAGCAGCGTTGAAGACTAAGCCAACCGCAATAATCGCAATAATTAGAAAAGCCAATCAGTTTACTAAACTCACGCTTGAAGCCAAGATACAAGCCAATCACAACGATTGCTAAAAAGCACCAGTGATTGAGCGTTTGATAGAAACCAGTTATAAAGGTTTTGTCCAAAAATTCATAAAAAAATGTTCTCCTCTCTATATTCAATGAATTTGTATTTGAGTTATTTTCTTTTTGTTGTTATCACGTCCTGTATCTTTTTGCCGACTGTTGCTTCAAAAATCTGCTCATGCCGGTCTGTCAGTTTCGCATGGTCGAGAATGTCTTTTCACAACCTGCGTCTGGTTGATTTCATCAAGTTTAATCGCAACCTTTAAAGTCGGGTGCGACTTGATGAGATAGCCAGTTCAGCGTCCGCTGGAAAGGAGTAAGGCTCTGGTTTTGTGGTTAGTTTTTAATCGTTCACGGTTGTTCCCAATAAACCAAGCCCATTCTTCATTCAGCTTTCCAATCAGAACGAGGTTTGGAATCGTCTTTATCTACAAAACGGATATACCGATTGATAATTTTTAAAAGGCAGTCTTTCTCTGGATTGTCATAGACGAGTAAATCACGGACTGCATAATAGGCACGCTCATTTTTTTCAGCCGAATCTCAAAACGGTTTTTTTACTTCTGCGTCTTCAATGGGAATATCATTTTTTTCTTGTACTGCTCATAGTCCTTTTTCATAGATACAGAAATAAACTTCACTCTGTAATGAACCGATATAGAGGGTGTTTCCCATACATTCCTTTTTCCTCTTTGCGTACCAGTTCGCCACTGCGATAGCTTTTTGAAAACTGCGGAAGACGGATATACATTCTTCCTGTCTGGCACTTTTTCAGTGAGTACAGGGATATTCAAAATCCCTGTCTTATCGTTAATGGCAAGGTCAAGGCGTTTCATCACACCGCCAGCCACCAAAAGCGTCCATAAAGAACTCATACCAGCTTCTTTGTTGTGCCAGAAGATAGCTTTCAAATTGTCTGACACCCACGACCTTTCAATTCCACCAGAACTCCTTTGTCCAGTTCGTGGGAGCAGAGAACGAATATATCGCCTAAAGCATAATGCTCTGAATAAGAATAGAAACCATAGTCCTCATGAAGAAAATAGGACAGTTTCAGTTGTAAGATGTTTTCGACCACATGCTGTACGTCCGTTGTCGGGAAAGCGAATCCTTACATAATCAAAAGAGCATTTCAAGGGGAGCGTCGGGATTGAAGCGTTCCAGAGCTTCAAAAAGAGATTGCTGTAAATCCTCTGATGGCTTGACTTTTCCTGTTTCAATATCGCTTAGATACTGCCTTGTAATACCAGTCGCAACCGCTAAACGATTTTGAGATAGTCCATAAGCCAAGCGTTTTTTTCTTTTTAAACTGCTGTAACCAAGTTTGTTCATTCAGTAAAAATCCCTCCAATCAAAAAGGCGTATGTCAACTTTTAAAGCCCATTTTGACATACGCTGAAATTTTTGTAAATCCCTTTGTAACCAAAAGGATTTTTCTAATGTTTTTTTGACTGTTTCCTGTCGATTTGTACCCCCTGTTAGATACGGGGGTTAATGGGCAGAGCAAGCCCTGCCGACAAAGCCAGAACTTACGGTTTAAGACCGTAAAACCTGCCTTTGTCGTCTGTATCTGCCTTTGATTCTCCCTGTATGCCAGTGTAAATCACTACCAAATCAACTTCTGGTCTTAAATATTCCTGTTCAATCACTTCTGATAGACCGTCCGTTTTGAATGAATTTCTATTGTTAATGTCAACGTAAAAATATACAAAAAAAGACAAAAATAAAATTATACAATCAGTCTAAATTAATTAGTAGATTTAAGAAATGTTTTATCTTTTAATCTATATGAAGGTCCAATTATATTTATTACATGAGAATGATGTAGTAATCTATCTAATATAGCACTAGCTAATACACTGTCTCCAAATACTTCTCCCCACTCAGAAAAAAAGGTTTATTTGTAGTTATTATTGTAGAACTATTCTCATATCTTTTATTTATAAGTTGAAATAAGAGGTTAGCCCCTTCTTTATCAATAGGTAGATACCCCTACCTCATCTATGATGAGAACTTTGTATTTTTGAAAAAAACTTTAATCTAGTTTCTAATCTATTCTCAAGTTTTGCTCGTTTTAATTGTAATATTAGATCATGACAATTTATAAAAGTAAGTAATTTTTTTCTGTTCTTAGCTGCCTCTATACCTATAGAGGTGGCTAAGTGTTTTTTTCCTACACCGGGAACACCTAAAAAAATAATATATTCTCCTTATTTTCTATAAATCTTAAATGCTTGAAATCTAATATTTTTTTCTTTATTAATTTTTTTGGATTAAATGAAAAAAATCAAAATCTTTTAATTCTTTCCTATAAGGGAAGTTTGCTACTTTCACACAAGCGTGTATTGCTCTTTCTTCTCTTGCTTGTATTTCTAAATCAGTTAGCTCGTATAAACTCTCAATATAATCTAGTTCTTTTCTTATTTATCCTTTCTATATGCTCATCTAAATTATCTTTGATTCTATTTAATTGTAATTCTTCTAAATTTGATAATAATCGTGTGTAATTAGTCATATTTTAACTCCTTAAGTAATTCTAAATTTTTTTATCTGATAGTTTTTTTATGTCATATTTTTTTCGCTATTATAAAAATTGCTTGCCAAAAGCTTCTTTGTAATGATTTTTCTTGATAATTCATTTTTTTGATTTGTTATATTATGTATTGTGACTAATTCCGTGTTATAATAAATGTATAGTTTATTTTCAAAGGGTTTTTAATATTACTTTTTTTGTCTATAAACTTTTTTTAGGTACAGAATATCCTCGACCTTTGTAATTTACTAATAGTGTGTTTGGTACTTTTTTTGACTAAATATTGGTAGTGTGTAGTCATCTAGTAAGCATTTATTTGGTAATGGTTGAAGATATTCTTTTTCTTTTTAAATAATACATTGGGTGGAAGATTAGTCGTCTGATTATTTTTGTTCGTTTGAATGTTTCATTATGCGCTTAACTATAGCGTATAATTCTTCCTCATTTTTCTATTTTTTTATTGAATGCGGTTATTCTACTTATAAACCTATTTGCCGATTCTACTTTTACCTTTTTGTTTCAGGGGTTCTTACTTTTACAAAATTTTTATTTCAACTCCTGAGATCTTTTTCGAACGCTAATACTTCTGGATGCTTCCTTTTTATCATGTTTAAATATAGTTACTAATGAACTCATATTGTCTGTAAGTATTTCCCGAGGAACACCTCCTAGGTATTTAAATGTCTCTATAAGACATCTAAGTACATCTTCTGTTGTTCTTGTTTTTTTGAAATTATAAATACATGTTTTTCTTGAGTATCCGAGTGTGGCAACGAATAGGTTGAATTTTTATAATTTCGCCTGTTTTCGTTTCTATTTTTTTAAACTCTCTTTCCAATCTACTTGTATCTGATGTCCCTGGCTCAGTTTCATATCTAACATGTACAGTCTGCGCTTTTTTTCTTTTTTTCATATTATGTTTTAGCGTGTATTGTTTAAAAATTGCTGTAAGTGCAGATATTTCCATATTTATATGTTAAATATTCATAAGCTCCTATTTTGTTTACTCCAGCCTCATTAAGTATTACCTCAATTTCTTCTTTGTATTCATCAAGAACGCTTGGTTTATTTCTAGATTTTATTACCTTTCCTCCTTCTGTCCAGTATTTTTTTATTGTGTGCCTATGTAATCCGTATTGCCTACTTAATTCACTGAAATTTGGTTTTTATATCTCGTTCTTTCAAATTATTTAATGCTCCAATAATGTTAGTTTCCATTTGTTCACCTCATAAATATTTTCTCTTATGAGTATATACTATATGGAAGAATTTTTTTATATTATTTTGTATATTTTTTTATTTAGACCAAATTGTATATTTTTTTATTTTATCATTATTATCTATCAAAAAGCTGAAATTCATATAGAATATTTTTTTGCTGGTAATACTATGTCGCTTCTCTAACCTCATTCTGAATGTGAACGGTGGTTTCTTCACTTCACGGATAATTTCATCAATCAGCTTATCTATTCTGGAATAGAATCGTACTTTTTGGATTGACGGTAAAATGCCTGTATCGGTCAATGATGTATTGTTCACAATCTACCGTGAATTGGTCTGTATTCAAGCAAAGACAAATGACAGATTTTTTTCAGTCGGTGTATGATATATCTCCAATCTTTTAATATCCATTACTTTTTATTTCTCCATTTCTTGTTGTTCTGATGATGGCTTTTTTTGTGTCCTGTCTGCTGTTGGATAACTTTTTAATTTCCTCTAAAAAAAGTCATGTCCTTTTTGGTACAAGGGGAGTATAAAACTCTGATATGACACTTGTTCCTACATCAACATAGCCACGACCTTTGATTCGCTTTTAAGAAGAAATCCTTTTGTACGTCACTGCCAAACATCATGCCATAGCCCATTTCAGACATACGACCTAAAGCCACTCTGAAATTAAACTGGTCACGGATTCCGTCGCCTAGATATTTTGCGTCTGGACGCTGACAAGCCAGTATTAGAAAGAAGCCAGCTTGACGACCTAACATGACAATCTGTTTCAACTTATTTATAACTGCGGTGTTTTCTTTTGTTCCCAGCATTTCCATGAAAGCGACATATTCATCAAAGATTAAGAAGTGTGCTGGAAGTCCTAAGTAAGCATAATTTTCGCCAGTCTTATAATTTTCCATCTGCTTCATTTCCTCACTGCGTTTTATCATTTCTTCATAGAATGTATCAATGCAGGAAAGCAAGTCTTCTTTTCTGTAGTGGACATTTGCCATCACAGAGCCTAAATCGGCTAAGTCTGCATTTTTCGGGTCTAAGATATACAGCTTAGAATCTGTATGAAGCAAGGCTTCAATCAGTGTCAGGATAAAGTAGGTCTTACCGCCACCTGTACCACCAGCTATGAGCATGTGAGGCAGATTGTCATATTCCCACCACATATTTTTTTCATTAAGCAAAGTTTCCCATCATGAGCTTGTACTTCATCAATAGAAATACGACGGGCTATCATATCATAGAGCAAGGTATATTCCACGTAGGAATCCTTTAACTCTTTATCCGTCAGCTCACAGTACAAGCCACTTTCTAATTTCTTTTCCAAGTGTAGGAGCTGGTCTTGATATTTCCCCAGAGTGATTTCCACTTGTATCTGTATTAAGCCATTTTTAAGGCGATAATAGATTTTAGGGAAGTAGGTTATCTTTTCTTTGGTACGACTGGGGGAATCCTTGAAGAAGCCATCTGTTTTGACCTGTTCTGATTCATACCACTTATTTTCAAGAACCATCTTCGCCAGCTTTTGACGGTGGTAGAGTTGTTTAATCGTATCATAGCGATACCGTTTGAATAGAAACGCCACCAGCAAGCAGACAAGAATTGCGACACTGAAACTGATACTTAAATACGGAATGTCAATCTTATCTGCTTGTGATAGGTTAAAGTCCTGCCAGTTGACCTGCTGGATTGTCTTCACATGAAACAGTCCGACAACAAGCAGTAAAATAGGCAGTAAGGACGCTACTGTAAAATGAAAGACTAAATCTTTGTCACTCGGACGAATCCTTTTTACCACGAAAAGACACGCTGTTTCATGTTTGATTTTTCTCCTTTCTCTCTAATGGAAGATACGTGGCTATTTGTCCGTAGCAGGTTCTTTCTTAGGTGGCTGTTGATTTCTAAAGGAATTAGAATCCTTTGTCAGCACAATATCGTCTGCCTTGATGTACCAGTCAACATCTGCTCCTTGAAAGGTAGCAGTAGCGACAGTATCCGCAATGGGATTGATAAGTTCCACCCGTGCGTTATATTCAAACTCTTTCAAAGGCACGCTGGCAGGAATACTTACTTGAATCATGCGTCCTTGCCCTTTGGATTTTAAGTCATAGGTACGTTCTTTGATTTCCTCTGAAACCGTACCGTCTTCATTTTGGATTCTCACTTCACGACGTAGAGCAGAGAATTTTAATTCTCCAAAAGTCGTGTCTTTATCTAATACGATACCATTTGCTAATCTCATCATTTTTCCTCTCTTTCTTTATTCTTTTACCATGTCGTCAGCATGTAAAAGGTAATTTGTAAAACCACGAGTGCCGATTTTATAGCCCTCGGCGGTAATACGTGGATTGACTAACTTAACACGTTCCTCAAAGCCGAAATGTTTTTCGCCAGCTTCAGCAGGAAGTACGACCACAATATCATCTGCTCTTTGAACGTCTGAATAGAGATTATAGCTTCGAGATAAGACGGTTAGATGTCCGTTGATTCTTCGCTGTACGACTTTATCCTCGCCAGCAAATTCTAAATTGCCGAATGTTTTTTCCATCTTGGGAATCACAAATTTAAGTTCCATATTTTTACCTATCCTTTCTTTTTTATGGTTGAATGAATCTCGTTTGTTTGATGGTCTTTCACGGTGGGGAGCGACCTTTATTCTCTTGTTTTTCTATTTTCGTAGTATCACGTCCTTTCAAATCGGGTAAAAAAATAGACACCTCATTTTTGAAGTGTCCACCTTTTGCCTATTCAATTTTTATTGGAAGTATCTTTGTTTCTTCACTTTTCAAGGGTAAATCGTCGTATCAAAGCTCATTCATAAGTAGTAAATTAGTAGTAAATTGATTGGTTTCGACCTTGATAAAGTGTGATAAGTCCAGTGTTTATACGGATAACTAGATTTTCATACTATTTTTTTAACATAAAAATTTACACAATTATAATTAGCACTTTAAATTTATGTTAACCTATACTGTATGTATTCATTTTTTTCTCTATAAAAAAACTGGAAGCTACTCAATTCACTTCCAGTTTAAATCTATTTATTTAACATACCTGCTTGCAGTTGGTACATTTTATAATAATTACCTTTTTAGAGCAATTAACTCTTCATGTGTTCCAGATTCAATAATCTCACCCTTATCTAGTACATATATACAGTTAGAATCTTGAATAGTAGACAATCTATGAGCAATCGCTATAGTTGTTCTACCTTTCCTCATTTTTTTCAAGAGAATTTTTGAATCAATTCTTCTGTTTCAGAATCAATATTCGCTGTTGCTTCATCAAGGATAAGAATTTTTCGGTTTTACTTGCTATAGTTCTAGCAAACGTAAGTAGTTGTCTTTCTCCACTAGAAAAAAAGTTGAACCTCTTTCTGTTACAATACTATCATACTTATCATCAAGTTTATCAATAAAGTTATGTGCATCGACAAATTTAGCCGCTTCAATGACATCTTCTCTTGTTAATTCTTCATTATACATCTTAATATTAGACTCTACTGTTCCATGATATAAGAATGGATCTTGAAGAACTAAACCTACACTGTTTCTCAGTTCTTTAGCACTATAATCTTTAATATCAACACCATCAATTAAGATTTCCCTCTATCATAATCATAAAAATCTAAGGAAAAGATTCATAATTGATGATTTACCAGAACCAGTTGCTCCTACAAAAGCAATACTCTCTCCATTTTTTTAACACTAAATGAAATATTTTTTTAAGTACATCACGTTTACCATCATATGAAAAACTAATATTTTTGAACTCGATATCACCTCGTGAAATTTTATGAGCACTTTCTTTTTTTGTTCTGGCTCATATTCTTCATTATCTATAAGTGTGAAAAACACGTCCTGCAGAAATTATAGATGTTTGAAGAATTGAGAAGTTTTGCATAAGTTCAATTAACGGATTGAAAAAGTTGATTCGTATATTGAATAAATGCATAAATTATCCCGGCTGTAAAGCCAGCACTCTCAAAAACTCAACCCAAAGTACGTAACAATAACTCCATACGCTAATACTTTTAAATAAAAGCCATAGCTGGTCGTAATAATAGACTATCAACTTTTAATGATTTAGTGTAATAACGAAGGTGTTCATTATTAACCTCACCAAATTCATCTATTAAACGTTGTTCTTGGTTAAATGCTTGAATTATCTTCATACCTTCGATTGACTCAGACAACTTAGTATTCATCTCACTAATTTTTTTACACGAGAAATTTCTACAAGTTTACTAGATAACTTCTGATACATATACACAGAACCTACCATAACAGGAATGAATAATATCATATATATAGTAAGTTGCCAGCTTAAAAGCAATCATCGCAGAAAGTGTTACTACAAACATAAGAATAGTATTTAGAAAAACTAGAGAAAAATTGTTCCAAACATATCTGCAACAGCTTGTGTATCATTAGTTAATCTTGATACAACAGAACCTACTGGAGTCTTATCAAAGTATGACATCCCTAATCTTTGTAAGTTTTTAAAAACTATCATTACGTAAATCTCTAACTATACTATGGGCTACTCTTGCAAAAGTAGAATTCACCTAAAAATGTAAACACTACTCTTAGAATGAATAATCCAAAAATAAATTATTAATATATATAACCCTGCTTTTAGCAATATTTTTTTGTAATAAAGTTATCAATATAATACTGAGCTAAAAGAGGAATCGCTGTCGCTACTATAGAAGTTAGTAATATAAATAATAATGCTAATGCTGATAGTCCTTTATATCTAAACATATAGCGCATTAACCTAAAAAACGTCTTACTTTTCGACATCTGAACTTCCTCCTTTCAAGCTTTCTTCCATTTGTTGACTTTCATAAGTTTCTTTATACCAACCATTATTTGCTATTAACTCATCGTGAGTACCTTTTTCAATAATAGTATCATCACCTAAAACAATTATTAAGTCAGCTTCAACAACCGCAGATAGTCTGTGAGCTGTAATAATATTTTGTCTGTCCACTACGTTGTTCTTTTAAGTTTTCTAAAATAATATGCTCAGTCTTTTGCATCAACGGCAGATAATGAATCATCAAGAATTAATATCTCTGGATTAATGATCAAAGCACGACTCATAGCTAGACGTTGTTTTTTTGACCTCCAGAAAGACTCACACCTTTTTCTCCAACAATCGTATCAAACTTCTCTGGCATAGCCATTATATCATCATATAAGCCACAGATTTTCGTTATTTCTTCTACCTTCTTATCATCGATTTGAGGATTAGCAAAAACGAATATTTTCTTTAATTGACATAGCGAACAGCACCTGATCTTGCGGTACATATCCAATAAGTTTTCTTAAGTCACTTAGACTGTAGTCAGCAATATCTCGATTATTAAGTAGAATATTCCCCGACTTAATATTGAATTCTCTTAGTAACAATCTTAGTAAAGTAGTTTTACCTGAACCAGTAACACCTACAATACCAAGGGTTTGACCTTTTTCAATAGCAAACTTAATATCTTTCAATATAGTCTTACCTTCTTCAAATTCAAAGTTATTGATATTATACTCTAATCTTCCATTTTCAGCTTTTAACTTTACTGTTTAAATTAGTATTAACATCATTAACTTCATCTAACAAACTCTCAATACGCTTATAAGATACCTCACCACGTTGTGAGATATTATATAACCAACCTATCGCTTGAAGCGGCCATACTAACATATCAAGATACGTAACGAAAGTAACTAACTCACCAATAGATAACTCTCCATTAGAAACAAAGATACCACCAAAAACAAGAGTAAGTGTATAAGATAATCCAACGAAGATTAATACCATTGGATCGAATAAGGAATTATACTTAGCAGCAATAACATTCTTTCCGAATACTTTTTTTATTAACTTCTTTAAAACTCTTAATTTTCATCGTTACCATAACCGAATGATTTCGTAACTTTTTATCCCTGAAACACTTTCTTGAACCTTATTATTCAAATCAGAAAAAGATTCTTGTGCTTCTTCGAAACTCTCATAGTTTTTATCTCCAATATAGTTAGTAGCATACGCTAAAAAAATGGTAAAGGAATAATCGCTATTAAAGTTAATTTGAAATCTATTAAGAATATCATCGTAAATAGTGTAACCAGTGCAGTAATACTTGCATCTACCGCAGACATTACTCCACCACCTGCAACCATTACTACTGAGTTTATATCATTGGTTGCATGCGCCATTAAATCTCCAGTACGATACTTTTTGGAAGAATGATGGTGACATCTTTGTAAAAATGTTCGAATAATCTTGATCTTAAAAATACGACCTAAATTATATGCTGCACCAAAAATATACACACGCCAAACATAACGAAGAGCATACATAGCAAAGAGCAGCTAAAACCAAGTAACCTACATTTAGAAATAATTGACCATTTGTTAAATTACCTGCTTCAATCTTATCGATAACATTACCTATCACCTTAGGGCGGAATTAAGTTAAAAAAATACTTACTAAAATCAAGGCTATAATACCAATACTATAACGTTTTTCTAGCTTCATAAACCAAGCTAATTTTCTAAATAAATACATCTACATTCCTCCTTCTCTTTCTTCTAATTTTGAGAAGACCTCTCCGATTTTTTTCCATTAATAACAAGATCTGCCATATTATCCTGTGGTGTAGAAGTTTTATTAATGACAATTAAATACTTACCTCTAAAAATAATGCAATAAGTTAGCTGCCGGATAAACACTTAGTGAAGTTCCACCGATAATAAGTACATCAGCCTTTTTCAATAAAGTTAATAGCAGCATTGAATACAGTCATATCAAGTTCTTCTTCATATAAAGTAACATAAGGTTTAATAACCCCACCGCATTTATCGCAACTAGGAATTTCTTCATCTTTAGCTAAAAAAATCTTCTAAGTTATAAAAAGACTTACACTTAGTACAATAGTTAGCATCCACACTCCCATGTAATTTCAAAAACATTTTTTTACTTCCTGCTTGTTCATGAAGTGTGTCTATATTTTGAGTAACAATAGCTTTTAACTTACCTTGTTTTTTTCTAACTCTGCTAAATAATAATGTGCCTTATTCGGTTTAGCATCAGGATAGACCAAATGCTTCTTATAAAAAAATCAAAAGAAATCTACAGGGTACTTCACAAACATCGTTCTTGATACGAGCTGTTCTGGAGTAAAATGGCGATTAAGTTCCACGCTAAAAAACACCATTTGCACTTCTAAAAATCTGGAATATCAGATTCTGTAGAAACACCAGCACCACCAAAAAAATACAATATTGTTATTTGACTTTATTATTTCTCTTAGTTTTTTTCTATATTATTCATAATACTACCTCCTTATAATATTATAAAAAGCTATTAAAAGAAGGAAACCTAAAAATAAGTCTCCTTCTTTATATAAGCTACTAATTAGTTTCTTTTTTTCTTTTTGAGCTTTTAACTCTTTAATACGTTGTTTACGTTCTTCAATACGAGCTTTTTTTCTCTTCACGAGAAGCACTTTTAACTGGACCACGAGCGATATGTTCTTTACTGTCATTAGTTACAAGGTTCGTTGGTTCTTGTTTCATCTCGATTTCTTCGTGGCGTTCTACTCTAATACGCATTAAGTTAGTAACAACTTCAACTTGAATGTCATCAATCATGTCCTCGAACATTTGGTAACCTTCAGTTTTATATTCACGAAGCGGATCAATTTGTCCATATGAACGTAGGAAAATCCCTTTTCTAAGTTGATCCATTTGGTCGATATGATCAGTCCATCTATCATCAATCGCATTAAGAAGAATGTATTTCTCGAATGAATTCATAGTTTCATCACCAAGTAACTCACGTTTCTCAGCTAACTCTAAATTAATTCTGTGTAATACTAATTCACGAATTTCATCGTCAGACATAACATCTGAGTATTCACTTTCGGTAATAGGGTTTTTTTGACCTAAGAACTTTTCGTTAAGTGATTTAATGATTTCTTCTGTTTCCTCTTTTTCACTGTGCGCTTCTAAGTTTTCAATAATAAATGCCATAGTTTTATCAACTGCATCACCGATCATTTCTTGAATAATATCAGTAACTACTTCGTTTTCTAATACTTCATTTCTTTCAGCGTACATAATTTCACGTTGTTTACGTAATACATCATCATATTGAAGTACTTGTTTACGTGAGTCATAGTTGTTACCTTCAACACGTTTTTGAGCACTTTCTACAGATCTACTTACCATTCTACTTTCAAGTGGTGTATCTACATCTTTACCCATAATTTTTTTGTAATCTATCAGCTCCGAAACGAACCATTAGCTCATCTTCTAGAGATAAATAGAATCTACTGTAACCAGGGTCCCCTTGACGTCCTGAACGTCCACGTAGCTGGTTATCAATACGACGAGATTCGTGACGTTCTGTACCGATTACGGCAAGACCACCTAATTCACGAACACCTTCACCAAGTTTAATATCCGTACCACGACCAGCCATGTTAGTCGCGATTGTTACTGAACCACGTTGACCTGCTTGTTTAATAATTTCTGCTTCACTTTCATTTTGTTTAGCATTAAGTACTTTGTGAGGTACTCCATATCTATATAATAACTTAGATACTAATTCACTCGTTTCAATAGAGACTGTACCTAAAAGAACTGGTTGTCCTTTGTCATAACGTTCTTTAACTTCTTGAGCTACCGCATTGAACTTAGCTTCCATGTTTGAATAAATATAGTCTGGTGCATCAATCCTTTTGGATAGGTCTGTTTGTAGGAATAGTTGTTTACAAACATGTTGTAAATATTTCTAAATTCTTCTTCCTCTGTTTTTACCAGTACCTGTCATACCACTAAGTTTTTTTGTACATTCTGAAGAAGTTTTTGGAAAGTAATAGTCGCCATTGTTTTACTTTCTTTTTGAATTGGCACACCTTCTTTAGCTTCGATAGCTTGGTGTAATCCTTCTGAAAAAAACGACGACCGTGCATTGTACGACCTGTAAATTGGTCAACAATTAAAATTTCTCCATCTTCAGCAACTACGTAGTCAACGTCTAATGCCATTGTGTAGTTTGCTTTTTAACGCTTGGTTAATGTGATGAGTTAAATCAACATTTTTTTAATTCATAAAGATTTTTTTAATCCAAAGTAACTTTCAGCTTTATCAATACCATTTTTCAGAAAGTTGAATAGCTTTAGTTTTAATATCTAAAGTATAATCTCCATCACTTCCATCTTCTTCCTCTGCTTTTTTTCAGAGTTTTAACGAAAGCATTCGCTACTTGGTAAAGTGAAGTTGATTCTTGTCCTTCACCAGAAATAATAAGTGGTGTACGAGCTTCATCGATAAGAACTGAGTCAACCTCATCGATTACAGCATAGTTTAATGGACGTTGCACACGAGCTTCAACTGTTTTTAACCATGTTATCTCTTAAGTAGTCAAATCCTAACTCATTGTTTGTTGAGTATGTGATATCAGCATTGTATGCAGCTCTTTTTTTCTTCAGAGTTTAGAGAGTTTAAGTTAAGACCTACAGAAAGTCCCATATAGTTATAGAAAACTCCCATCTCTTGAGCGTCACGTTGAGATAAGTATTCGTTAACTGTAACAACGTGTACACCTTCCCCCGCTAATGCGTTTAAGTATACTGGCATTGTGGCAGTAAGAGTTTTACCTTCCCCTGTTCTCATCTCTGCGATATCACCACGGTGAAGTGCGATACCACCCATGATTTGAACTTTTATATGGTTTCATCCCTAAAGAACGGAATGCCCCTTCACGAGCTGCAGCAAATGCATCTACTAAAAATTTTTATCTAATATATCCGGTGTTTCTTTACCTTTTTTTCTTTTTTTGTTCTTGGATATAAGCTTTAAATTCTTCTGTTTTATTTACTAATTGTTCGTCGCTAAGACTTGAATATTCTTCATCTTTAGCTAATACTTTATCAGCTAATTTTGATAAGCTTTTTACTTCTCTTCTGTTAGCGTCAAATATTTTTCCTAAAATAGCCATTAACATTTTCCTTCCGACATATTTTTTTCTATTAAATGATTTTATAATCATATTATAATTCATCTCTTAATTATAACATTCATTTTATCTTTAAAGCAACAACAATAACACGATTTTTAAGTTGATATGTGAATGAAAAAGTGATAATGTCTTAAGTAGAGAAAAAGGAAAAAAATGTCCCAACATAATAAAAAAATATTATACTAAAAATCATAATATTCGGAGGAAATAAAAAAATGACAGATGTTATCACAAAACAACAAAATGTAAAAATTAAACGACATTCAAGAAAGTAAATACCTTATCATTACAGATGTTATAAATGGAGTTAAAACTAAAAAAACGTGCCGCTGCTCTACTTAACCTCACTGAAAGACAAATTAATAGGTTAATAAAAGTAGCTGAGACAGAAGGTCCTTCTGGCTTCATTCATAAAAAAACACTGGTGTCTCTCCTAGTAATAAAATTCCTGATTTTATCAAAAAAATCAAATAGTCTCTTGGTATAAAGATACTTACTATGATTTTTCTTTCTCACATTTTTTTGTGAAATACTCCATGATGAGAAAAAAATATTAATATTAGTCGTACTTCTGTCGCTAATATCTTATTTGATGCTGATATTATCTCTCCTAAAGCTACTAAGAAAACTAAAGCTATAATGAGACGTAGAATAAAACAAAAAAATGCGACTACTCCCCATCAAAATACTACTTCAACTGTTGTAAAACCCATTTCTAATCTATCTAGTGTTCATCCTAGTAGACCTAGAAAAAAATACTTCGGTGAATTACTTCAAATGGATGCTAGTATTCATAACTGGTTTTGGCGATAAAATGACCTCTCTTCATATCGCTATTGACGATTCTACTGGTATGATTGTTGGTGCTTATTTTTGATCAACAGGAGACTTTAAAAAGGTTACTATAATGTCCTAAATCAAGTTCTTGATAATTATGGTATCCCTTATGAAATATGGACTGATAAGAGAACTATTTTTTTGAGTATAATTTTTTTCTAAAAAAATAAAAATTGAAAATGATACTTTCACTCAATTTGGTTATGCTTGCCATCAATTAGGTATTTCTCTTTTTCTTCTAGTGTTCCTCAGAAAAAAAGGACGAGTTGAACGTGCTTTTTGGGACACTTCAATCTCGTCTTGTACCTTTGTTTAGAGTTGAAAATATTCAAACAATAGAGGAAGCCAATAATTTCCTAACATCTTACCTCCAAGTTTTTTTAATTCTCAATTCTCTATTGATAATTATAACACACCTAAGTTTGAAAAGGGTAGATAATATTGATACTAATTTAATTTTGAGTGTGAATTCTATTAGAAAAAAATTAATTCTGGCTATCATTTTAAATATAAAAAAATAAATCATATATTCCTATTAATTCTCTCGGTAAGGCTGTATATTATCCTATTAAAACTGAGATTAGAGTTATTGAAGCTTTTGATGGAAATTTGTATGTATCTATAGAAAAATAATATTTTTTTCTACTAGGGTTTTAGAAAAATCATGAACTTGAGTCTATTGAGTTTGACATTCCTATTTTAAAGGAAACTAAACCTAAATATATCCCACCTATGTCTCATCCTTGGAGAAAGAATTCTTTCTTGAAATATATATCTAAACTCGATAGTTCGATAGCTAAAAGGGGATTTCGATAACCTTTAATACAGGCAAAAAGAATGATTAAAACAAGGCACTGCCTTTTTTAATCATTCTCTTTTGGCTCTTCCAAGCGGTAGTGCGGAAGGGGATTATATATCTTTTGTTTTTTTAAGGATTTTTCGCTATTTTTTTAATTGATAATTTAGGACATTTTTCCCTTTTTGCTTGACACAACAATAACACGATTTTTAAGTTGATATTAACTACGTTTTTTTATCCAACTAATAAAGCTTAATGAATTTATATTTTTTTGATTTTAAACATACAAAAATTCTAGTAGAACTCCCTCTTAAAATTCTACTAGAACTTTTTTTATTTGTATTTTTTTAGTAAATTTTCTACTTTCTCAACATATAAATCTCGAACATTTTGAGGCGCTAATATTTCTATATCGTTACCTAAAGAGAAAAATCCAACCTAAGAAATGACCACTACACATAACCTCTACAGAAATTTGATAAATATCATCTTTTTTTATGAATAATAATATCTTTTCCAAATCTATCAACGATTGCTCCTATTAATGATTCTTTAAACTCTAAAGTCACTTTTTTTCTAAAGTTCCACCATACATACCAAATATTTTCTTTGAATAACCAGATATATCTTCTTTTTGAAACTTTTCATGACCCACTCTGTCATCATCAGCAATAACAACATTTCGCATTTTATCAACACGATAATTTTTTTATCAACTCTGTCTTAGCATCAAAAAGCAACCATATAGTAATTTTCATCATTCCATACAAGAGCGAATGGACTTACATTATAGACTTCACCATTTTTTTCTATCAATCATCTGTTTTTTTATAATTCCATTGCCAATAATTAAAAATCAATTTGCTTATTCTCTGCAATTGCATTATGAATTGCATCGACATTATAATAAATATTTTCATTGATATATTTATTTTCTTCGAAAGAATATACCTGTCTTTGAATTTTCTGAGCTTGTTTTTTTACTCGCTAATTTCTTCAATTTTAAAAATTAGATCTCGTGATTTTTTTACAGTTAGAAACTTACTAGCCTGAATTACATCGATTAGCATCTTCACCTCAGCAATCTCAAATTCTCTTTCCACTAATGCATAGATATTCTCACGACCATTCTTTTTCAACAACGATATTAAATCCATAATCTTGTAGTAATTCTATATCTTTATACAGAGTTTTTTTCTCAACAATAATTTCTTTTTTTCAAGAGTAAAGTAGTTAATTCTTTCACACTTAAATAAGTATTTTCATCGCTATAGTCTCTTAGTATTTCTAAAAAGGTACAATAGCTTTTAATTTTTTTGATATCTTCCTTTTTCCATAAATTTTTGCTCCTTATATACACTTATGTATATAATAACAACTATTTACGAATTTTTTTCTATTACTTTTTATGTATTTTCACATCTCTATTGACAACTTCTGCGATTACAGAACCTCCAGTAACAAAAACAAACTTTTACAAAAAAATTTATCTCCAACTTTATCGTAAATTCTTCCTGCACTTTTCGTACCTTTTGCAACAGTTCTACAAGAATTTCCTACATAACCAACTTTACCAAAAGTTTTCATCATAACTTTAATAGCTTCTTCATCATAGTCGTTATCAAACTCCTTTTCACAACTGATAACATCTCCTACTTTAAAAAAATTTTATTTCCAAAAATAGTGTTCCATCCCTGTAATAGTAATATAATCTTTTTCCATTTTAAATCACCTCTTCGTTTTGTGATTTAATTATAACAATCTATCTGTCCATTTTTTTGGACTCTATAAAATCTATTAAAAATAGGGAGTGACTCAAAAAAATCGCGATTTCGTAGAGAAATCGATTTTGTAGAGTCACCCCCGCACTAGGTTATTAGATATCTAAAAAGCTTTTATAAAGCGAATTTAGATATCAATAAACCACTGCGTCTATGAGTTATCATATACACTTTTTTTAAAGTTATTCTATTATTTGTTTAAGATGCTAGCACAACGTGGACATAAACCTTCTTCGTTTACTTCATCTACGATGTTCCAACAACGGTCACAACGGTGTCCTTCTGCTTTAGTTACTTTAACAGTAGCAAGATCATAAGCTACACCATCGTTTTCTTTAACAGCAACTTTACTTACGATGAAGAATTGGTTTAAGTTATCAACAGAATTTAATAACTCAACTACTTCTGCATCATTACTGTATACTTCAACAGCTGCTTCTAAAGATTTACCGATAACTTTTTCATTACGGCTTTCTTCTAATGCTTTTATTCACATCATCACGAACTTCAAGAAGTTTATCCCATTTAGCTTCTAACGCAGCATCTTCGATTACGTTTTTAGCTGGGAAGTCAGTTAAGTGAACAGATTCAGCATCTTCGTATGGCATGTTGTCATATACTTCTTCAGCAGTAAATGAAAGAATTGGAGCAAGTAATCTAACAGATTTACTTAATACTGTGTAAAGAACTGTTAACATACTTAAACGCTTGTGAGAATCTTCACCTTCAATGTAAAGAATGTCTTTACCGTAGTCTAGATAGAATGAAGATAATTCAACGTTGAAGAAGTTGATTAATTCAGTAGTAATACTGTTAAATTGATAGTTTTCATAGTAATCTAATACTTTAGCAACAACTTTTTCGAATTTAAGAACCATGTATTTATCTAGTTCTTCAAGGTCTTCATACGCAACAAGATCAGTCTTATTGTTGAAGCTTCCGTTGAATAAGTTTCCTAGTAAGAAACGGAAAGTATTTCTGATTTTTTTCTGTATGTTTCAGATACTTGTTTTAAGATATCTTTAGAGATACGAACGTCTTGAGTATAGTCAACACTTGCAGACCATAGACGGATAATTTCAGCACCTAATTCTTTACCTACATCGTTAGGGAGAAATAACGTTACCCTAATGATTTACTCATCTTGTTACCATTACCATCCATTACGAATCCAGCAGATACTAACTCTTTATATGGAGCTACTCCTGATACCGCTACAGAAGTGATTAGTGAAGAGTTGAACCATCCACGGTATTGGTCACTTCCTTCTAGGTATAAGTCAGCTGGGTAAGTTAACTCTTTACGAATTGCACAACATCCTTGGTGAGATGTTCCAGAGTCGAACCATACGTCCATGATGTCCATTTCTTTAGTGAATTCACCATTAGGACTTCCTGGGTGAGTATATCCTTCTGGTAATAATTCTTTAGCTTCTTTATAGAACCAAACAGTTGATCCTTCTTCTTCGAAGATTTTCGCTACGTGTTCGATTAAGTCGATATCAAGGATAGCTTCACCATTTTCAGCATAAAATACAGGAATTGGTACACCCCATACACGTTGACGACTGATTACCCAGTCTCCACGGTCACGAATCATGTTATATAATCTTGGTTTACCCCATTCACTGTAGAATTTAGTGTTGTCTACAGCTTCAAGTAATTCACTACGGAATGCATCTACAGAACAGAACCATTGTGGTGTAGCTCTGAAGATAATTGGTTTTTACTTCTCCAGTCATGTGGGTATGAGTGAGTAATATCTTCTTGTTGTAATAATGCACCAGTTTCAGCTAAGTGCGCAATAATGTCTTTGTTCGCATCAAATACGAATTTACCAGCGAATTGTCCAGCTTCTTCTGTAAGAACACCTTGGTTATCAACTGGTGATAATACTCCAAGTTTGTATTGTAATTGACCAACAAGATAGTCATCAACCCCGTGTCCAGGTGCTGTATGAACTAGCCCAGTCCCTGAATCAAGTGTTACATAATCTGCTAAGATTAATGTAGATGTTCTATCTAAAAATGGGTGTTGACATAGTAAGTATTCTAAATCTTTACCTACTAATACTTCACCTGTTTCATAGTTTTCCCAACCAAATTTTTCAGCTAAGAATGCTACTCTTTCTTTAGCGACTAAGTAGCTTTCCCCGTTATATTTAACAACTTGGTATTCAAAGTCTGGGTGAACAGCAATACCTAAGTTTGCAGGTAATGTCCAAGGAGTAGTTGTCCAGATAACAAACTTAGTTCCTTTTTCTACTGCACCATTTTCACTAACTAAGTCAAAAGCAACATAGATAGATGGTGAAGTGTGATCGTGGTACTCGATTTCAGCTTCAGCTAATGCAGATTCTGATGATGGTGACCAGTAAATAGGTTTTAATCCTTTGTAGATATATCCTTTGTCTACCATTTTACCGAATACGCGGATTTGTTCAGCTTCAAATTTTTGGATCTAAAGTTAAGTATGGATTATCCCAATCACCTAATACTCCAAGTTTTTTGAAGTCAGCACGTTGTTTATCAACTTGTTTTAAGGCATAATCTTTACATTTATTTCTAAATTTATTAGCTGGCATAGATTTTCTATCAACACCATTGTTTACTAATACTTGTTCGATTGGAAGACCGTGAGTATCCCAACCAGGGAACATATGGTGAAACAAAACCATTCATATTTTTTTATATTTAACGATAAAGTCTTTTTAAAAATTTTTGTTTAATGCGTGCCCAATGTGGATGTTACCATTCGCATATGGAGGTCCATCGTGAAGTACGTATGAAGGTTTCCCAGCATTTTTCTAAAATTTTGTTGTATAAATCCATTTCTTCCCAACGTTTTTAGGAATTCAGGTTCTTTATTTGGAAGATTTCCACGCATTGGAAACTTCGTATTTGGCATTAATAATGTATCTTTTAATTCTACCATTTTTTTCTCCTTTCAAAATAAAAAAAGCTCTTAGTAAAAAGTTATAGAGGGCGAAATATATCCACGGTACCACCTCTTTTTAACTCCTACTAAGAGCACTTGTTTGTTCTATTAAAATAATTACACAATAAAGTGATAACTCCTATGCTTCTATAAAACTTTTCACCTACCAGTTTCTCTCTAAAACTCCACATAGTCGTCTTGTCTTTATTTACGATATGTATATTATATTACATCAAGATAAAACTTTCAAGTCTTTTATGTGAATTTAATTTGAAATTATCTGAAAATATCATGAAATTAAAAAAAGACTTTTTAAAAACCTAGCATTAGAAAGATTCCATACGTAGAAGTCCTTCTAATAATTGTTCATTTTTCAAAAGTCTAATATTTTTTTATACTCTTCGATATGCGTTAAAAATTCTCCGCAGCATATTTCAATGCTTTTTCTCTACTAAGTGATGCAGTCACATTAATATTACTTTCAATAACCTCTATATTATCAACAACAACTGGTAAGTCAAGTGATTTAATAGTAATAGTATTACCGTTAACCCCTGCGCCACTTCCAGTAAGTGCTTCTTTTAAATATTTTTTTCTAAAGCAAAAATTTGGAATAGGCACCTTACCAATTTTAGCATCTTCTAGAATTAAATCTACACTATTGTTAGCACCAGTTACTTTTTATATTAGTATTAATAATTGTATTCCAAGGTCCTAATTTAACAGGTAACTTTGCTTCAATATGATTATCAACTATCTTATAGTTACCATCTAGTAATTCTGAACTAGCTGGTACTGCATTCTTAAATATAGATAGAAATGTATTATTATTAATTTTTCAATGATGTTTTAATATTTGAATCAACTAATTTAAGATTTGAAATAAAATCTCCATTTAGATCCTCCAACTTAATCTTAGCATCATGATTTGCTAATTTTTTTCTGAATTATTTATACTTTCACTTGGTGTTAACGCATATGTTGCTCCACCACCAAAAAAAGAGCTAATACTATTAATAACGCTAGTATTTTTTTCTTAATACTTTCATTCGAATCTCCTTTATATTTTACCTTCCTTTTTATTAATATTATACACTATATAGAGAAAAAGTTAAAATTAAGTTAAACTACAAATAAAAAAACTAGTAAATTTTAATGTACAAAAATATATATTTTACGTTATAATAATTAGTAACCTTTTTAGATTACGAATACATAAAGGAGACGATGTTTATGAAAGAAAAAAATTTCTATTAAGAATTTTACTATGAACGTCCTTAACGGTATCGCCTTAGGAACTGTTCTATGTTTAGTACCGGGTGCCTTGCTTGGTGAACTACTTAAATATATAGGTAAGGTTTATCCATCACTTGCGTTTTTATCATTATCAATAACAATTTCTAACGCTATGATAGGTTTAGCTTCAGGAATTATTATTGGATTATTCTTTAAATTTACACCAGTACAAAGTGTATCTATAGGATTAGCTACTCTATTTGCGAGTGGTTCAATTATCCCTACTCCAGACAAAACAGGACTTATGTTAAAAGGTTCTGGAGATATCGTAACTATGATCTTTACAGCTGCATTAGCAACATTATTCATCCTACTAATTGGAGACAAAGCTAAAAAAACTATGCTGTAATCATCCTACCTCCATTAACACTTGTTATTATCGGAGGTATTGGTAGATATACACTTCCATTCTTCGCTGGAGTAACTAAATTATTAGGAGATGGAATTAAGCATCTACTTACATTACAACCTATCATCCTTACTATTCTTATCGCGATTATTTTTTTGCGTGTCTTGTAGTTTCTCCAATTACATCAGTTGGGGTAGCTCTTGCGATTAATATAGATGGAATAGCTTCAGGAGCTGCAAACCTTGGGAATCTGTGCTTATGGATTCACACTTGCAATAGCAGGATGGGCTGTAAACTCTAAAGGAGTTTGCTTCGCGCACTTTATCGGATCTCCAAAAATCTCAATGGCAAATATTTTTTTGCTAAACCAAAAAAATTATGCTACCGGTTCTTTGTAGTGCTGCTGTTTTCGGGAGTATTCGCCGCAATACTAAACATTAAAGGTACTGCGATGAGTGCTGGATTTGGATTCAGTGGTCTAGTTGGACCATTAGCACACCTTTGCGACTACTGACGGAAGTGCTTTAGAAATATTAAAAGCAGCTATCGTCTTTGCACTAATTCCAATAGTTTCTGGTTTCTTCTTCGTAAAACTATTTACGAAAAATTGTACCTATTATTAAACCAGAAGATTACAAACTTAACCTATAAAATAATTTGAGACAGGGCTGACCCAAAAGTCCTAAATTTTAATAAAGTGTGTATGAGAACTCATAGACGCAGTGGCTTATTGATATCTAAATTCGCTTTACAAAAAGCTTTTTAGATATCTAATAACCTAATGTGGGGCGACTCGACAAAAATCGGTTTCTACGAAATCACGATTTTTGAGTCGCTCCCGTCTCCTTTTTTATTTCCTAATCTAATTAAAGCCTTGCATAAATTAACCTCATAAATTATAATGATAAAGTATTAATTTTTTTAAGTTATATATATTATCGACAAATTTAGAAGGAGTAGCTATGCTAAATCTTATTCGAAATAAAAAAATTCAATATCTATAAAACATTAAATATTGTAAATCCCCTAATACCTATTGCTACCGATGAAATGTTTTTTTACGTACAATTTCTGGGAATGATGAGTGTATTTTACACATGTACACATTACCGAATTCAGCAATAATTGGAGCACCAGATACACGTGTTCCATTTTTTTGACGAAGCATTATTCGCTTTTTATAGAAATAATATTATTCCCGCTGTTAGAAATATCGGAGGACTAGGAATAATTTCAGATAAAGGTATATTAAATTTATCAATCATTATGAATAAGCCCAAAGATAATTTTTTTCAATTAATGAAGGTTATGAGCTAATGACAGATTTTATCAAAGCCCTCTTCCCAGAAGGTGCTAACAAAATTGAAGCAATAGAAATAACAAATTCATACTGTCACTGGTGATTATGACCCTAAGCATAAATGGAAAAAAATTCGCTGGAATCGCTCAAAGAAAAAAATTAAAGATTCAGTCGTTGTTTCAATATATATCAGTATCTTTGGAGATCAACAAAAAACGCGCGAACATAATGCGTGAATTTTACGATATCGGAATTAAAGATCAACAGATAAATTACAAATATCCAAAAAAATCGATCCGAACTGTATGGAAACATTAGAAAAAAACTTCTTCATAAAGTGTTTACTCTAGAAGATGTATATGAGCGAGTTGAAAAAAAGTACTTTTATTCACTAGACTGTGACCAAGTCGAAGGAGAATATACAGAAGAAATGATTGAAGAATACAACAGTATTTTTCGAACAAGCAAAAAGAAAGAAATGAAAGTTACTTAGAAGGAAAAATAGCATCGGCATATGCGATATATTTCCAAAAACCGAATAAAAACAACACAAAAAGCTAGTCAGAAACAAATTCTAACTAGCTTTATTTATATATATTTATAATAAATGTAAAAATTACATTGACCCAAAGCCAACTAAATGGCATAACTAATATCATCGCAGGTACCATATCTACAACCGGAAACATCTTAAGTTTCAATATTCTAAATCCAGCTGCGACCATTAAGAAACCACCACACGCCTTAAAGTCATTAATCATCTCAGGTGTTGTAAGTGGAACTATTAAACCTGCTGATAAAAAAATAATAACGTAAAAAAATAACAAATTGTGGTACAGCTATTAGAGATACAATATACCCAAGATTACATGCAAAAATAGCAGCCGTAAAAGAAATCCAGAATAGACTTCGTAATTAATAAACTAGAATCCCTGTTATACCTTCACTAAGACTTCCATATATTCCCATTCCACTAGAACAAAAATAGCACAATAACCGTAATCAACGTAGCTAAAAATTCAGTCTCTGACATGGAAGTATTTGTTTTTGGAACAATTTTCACCATAAGTTTTTGCATTTTTGCACAAGATCTATATACTAAATCTCCAAGATTAAAGAATAATCCTACTAATGTCCCTATAATAATCGCAAATATTACCGCTGGCATATATTTCATAAGTCCAATTGACGCTATTCCCATTCCCATTGAACAAAGTCCAAAAAAATCATATTTAATTGTTCTTTATACTTTTCAGGTAATTTATCTCCTAAAAGAGCTCCCGCTATACCGCCTAAGAATATAGCAATCGTATTAATTATTATTCCTATTGGCATTCTATATATCCTTTCTCTTTAAACTCTCTATCATAAATACTCCTACATCAATAATGTGAAGTTTAGTGATTTTCTCAAGTTCTTTTTTTATATAAGGAAAATGAGTACATCCAAGAACAACTGCTTCTACATTAGTTAATTCGAAATAATTAAACAGTGTCTTAAAGTTGAAATCATTAACTATTTGTTCAGGTTTATTCCCTCTTCTATCGCTTTAACAAGCTCCAACATCGATAATCCTAATACACGTAGACGCGGATTCGATACATAAAGATTGTTCTCAACACCCGTAAGACCATGAGAGTTAGCCGCCATTACTGCAAGATACTTATACTCAAGACCTAGATTTCTATACATTTGCATAGGAGTAATAATAGAAATATTCATTTTTTTCTGCCAATCTATCAAAATCGACAACAGAACTAAGTGAGTTACAATATACAAAGATTGCGTCGCAACCTTTCTCTTTTAATTCATCAATAATCTTTACAATAATATTTTTCACGTTCTTCATCTTCTAACGCTTGAAACGTAGTTTGTTCTACTGGATTATTAGAAATCGGTACTAAAAACTACATCATCATCATAGCCATATGAATTTAGTAACTCAACACCTAATTTCGAATCAATCGGTGTTCCAGCCATAACCGCTATTTTCATTAAAATTCCTCCTATACATATACTTCGTCTGGGTTTTTATTTATTTTTATCATTATACTACAAATTTCATTTATACAAAAGATAATAAATTACAACACTTTAATCTTTTTAAATTCATATAACCTTATAAAAAGGACCCCGTGATTTCTCCTGAGGTCTATAGTTATCTGGAATCAGCTCAAAAATTGCGATTTCAGATAAATCGAATTTATTGAGTCGCCTTCTTTATGGGGCTAAATCAATATATTATTTAATATCAATTTTCAATTGATCATCTACATAGTCTAAGTGGATTTCCATTCCATCTTCGATACCATGGCGGATTAATTCAACTGAAAGTTTGTTTTCGATTTGACTTTGGATGAATCGTTTAAGTGGACGAGCACCGAATTTCATATCAAATCCAGCAGTCGCAACCCAACTAGAAATATTATCAGTATATATTAAAACAATATTTCTATTAGCGATACGTGCAACAAGTTCATCAAGAAGTTTATTAGCGATTCCTTTAATATTATCTTGTGTTAATGGTTTGAAGATAATTATATCATCCATACGGTTAAGGATTTCTGGTTTGAAGTATCCGTAAAGTTGGTTAGTAACATTTTTACGAGTTTCTTCAGAAATTACACCGTCTTTAACTTCTTCTAATAGTTCTAATGAACCAATGTTAGAAGTCATGATAATTATTGTGTTTTTGAAATCTACTACTACACCTTTAGAATCAGTAAGTGTACCTTCATCTAATAATTGTAGTAAGATGTTAAATACATCTGGGTGAGCTTTTTTCTATTTCGTCCATTAAGATAATACTGTAAGGATTACGTCTTACACTTTCAGTAAGTTGACCACCTTCTTCATATCCAATGTATCCTGGAGGGGCACCGATTAAACGGCTAACTGAATGTTTTTCCATGTATTCACTCATGTCGATACGCACAATGTTACGTTCATCATCGAATAAGTTAAGAGCTAACGCTTTAGCAAGCTCAGTTTTACCTACCCCAGTAGGACCTAAGAATAGGAAGCTACCGATTGGTCTGTTAGGATCTGCGATACCAGCACGAGAACGTAAGATTGCATTTGTTACACTCTCTACAGCTTCATCTTGACCTATTACTTTTTCATGAATAGTATCAGCTAGATGTAATAATTTTTCTTTTTCAGTTTCTACTAGACGAGTTACAGGGATACCAGTCATTTGACTTACGATAAATCCAATCTCATCTTCAGTAACTTCTTGTTTTAGAAGTTTATACTCTTCGTGTTTAGATTTTTCTTCTAATTCTTCTAACTCTTGAGTTAATTTTGGTAAAGTAGAATATTGTAACTCAGATGCTTTTTCTAAGTTATAGCTATTTTTGAGCTTGTTCTAATTCAACTTTAACTCTATCTATTTTTTTCACGAAGATTTTTTTAACAGCTGATAATTTTTTTCTTTTTCACTATCAACTTGTAATTGAAGTTTATTTTGTTCTTCTTTTTAGATTAGCCAACTCTTCTTTTTAAGTTTTCTAAACGTCTTTTAGACACATCATCATTTTCACCACTTAAGGCTTTTTTTCTTCTATTTCTAGTTGCATAACTTTACGATTGATTGTATCCAATTCAGCTGGGTTAGAAGAGTTCTCAGTTTTAATAGTAGCACAAGCTTGGTCGATTAAATCGATAGCTTTGTCCGGTAAGAATCTATCAGTAATATATCTGTTAGATAATTCTACAGCTTCTACAATAGCACGGTCAGAGATTTTCACACCGTGATAAACTTCGAATCTTTCTTTAAGACCACGTAGTATTGAAATTGTGTCTTCTACAGTAGGCTCTTTAACAAGAACTTTTTGGAAACGACGTTCTAATGCAGAGTCTTTTTCAATATATTGACGATATTCATTAAGAGTTGTAGCACCGATACAGTGTAGTTCTCCACGAGCAAGCATTGGTTTTAAGATATTACCAGCATCCATTGCTCCGTCAGTTTTACCAGCACCAACAAGCATGTGAATTTCATCGATGAATAAAAATGATTTTTTTCCATCTTGTTCTTTAACTTCTTTTAATACAGCTTTTAGTCGTTCCTCGAACTCACCACGATATTTAGCTCCTGCAACTAAACTAGTAAGGTCAAGTTCGAATACAGTTTTGTCTTTAAGACTCTCAGGTACATCACCGCGTACAATACGTTGAGCCAGTGCTTCAACAATCGCAGTTTTACCTACCCCAGGTTCCCCTATCAACACTGGATTATTTTTTGTTTTTCTTGATAAAATTCTAATTACATTTCTTATTTCTTCATCACGTCCTATCACAGGATCAATTTTACCACTACGTGCAGCTTCTACAAGATCACGACCATATTTCTCTAAAACTTCGTAGTTATTTTCTGGATTTTCGTTCATAACTTTTTTACCTCCTCTGATATTATCGATAACAGCTACTAAATCTTTTAACGTAGTCACCTTATCGATATATTTTTTTACTATACTATTTTTTTCAAATAACTCAGCAAGAACAATATGTTCACACGAAATAAATTTATCTTCATATTTCTCTTTATATTTATTAGCTTCTATTAATAAAGCATTCAAATCATTACTTAGGTAACTAGCGTAATTGATATTGTCTCCTTCCACACTATTTACTTTCGCAATCTCGTTATCTAACTCATGAGTTAAATTTACCTTATCAACATTTACTCTTCCTAATATATCACTATATAAATTACTACCAGTAAGAGCCACTTTTTAAGAACATCTCACTCGTAATACTTTTGACTTTTTTTATCTGTTGCTAATTCGGAAGATTTCGCTAAGATTTCTTTCACACTATTAGTAAAAACTATTAATATCCATTGTAAATCTCCTTTGATTAAATTATTAGATCAAAAGGTGCTTTTATTAGTTAACCAGTATCTCTAATATAATAAAGATACTGTCCTCAAAAAGATACAACTAAATATTTAATAAACTAAAAGATTTTTATGGAATATATTTAAGTTTTATCTTTTTTTGACCTTCTTTGACCTTAAATAAATTATAGCATGTTTGACCTTTTTGACAATAGTTTTTTTAAAAAAATTTAAAAAGAAAGCTCACAAACCTTATGTTGACAAGCTTTTAAACTATATATTATACTTAATATTATCTTAGAGATATAAAAAAATATATGCTCTACTGGCAACTTTCTCAGAGAGATTAATTTCTGCTCTGCAAGACACTTATGTGATTACATAGGTGTCTTTTTTTAGTAATAAAAAAAGCGTGAAATAAATCACGCATATGTTATATATTATATTGTAAAGTAAACAATCAATAATTTTAAGAGTTACTAAAAATATTTACTACAATTTTGCATTAGGGTTCTCATTATTAAAAAAATTTCTATTAAATTCTCCATATCCTCTTTTTGTTGCATAGCGTCTCACAAATGTTCTAGCCGCAGTTCTTCTATTATTCATTAAAAGCACGTTCTTTATTTTTTTCTCATAATAAGCCTTACTTGCTTTCTTTTTGTGCTTCAGACGTTTTTGTTTCAGTCATTCTATTCACCTCTTTCACTTTAAACATTACTAATTTCTAAAAATAATTAATTCCAATTCACTTAATCAATTAAATTATATTTAATTCTTTCTTCAGTGCTTGTTGTAAAACTTGACTAAAAATTAACTTCATTATTAATAGCTAACTCATTTAACCAATTTGGAATAGTTAAAGTTTTCTTAACAGCTTTGTTATCTTCTTTTTTTCTAGCAAAAACAGTATCCACAGTTACATACTGTAAGAAATCTTCCTCTCCATCTGCTAAATGTTGTAACTCATTAAATGATCTAGGTTTATTAATCTCAAACCCATAATCTTCAGCATTCAGCAACCATACCTCTAATGCATCTTTTGCCATTTCAATAGCCTCAGGGATACTCTCACCAAACGTAATAACCCCTCTAAATCAGGTACCGTTACATTATAAACGCCGTCTTCTTTTTTTAAAACAGTGCAATATATGTGTAATTACCTCTTGCCATAATTCATTTTTACGAGATGACACCGATATTAACAAGAAGGGCTTATTTCAACCCTGCTTGTTTTAATATCGCATTTGCAGTTCCTACAGGATAATCTGCTCCGTTCGGTTTAGGTACTATAACTTGTCTTGTTCCGTTAGTCCAAGCTTCATGACTACCCTTACCACGATTTTTCAACTGATAGAAACCATTGCTCTTTAAGAGTTTTATCAGTTCTCTTTTGGTCATCCCAACCTCCTTGTAATAAATATCCTTCCATATTTACATTATAACACGTATTTTTTTACACGTGTCTATATTTTTAAAAAAATATTATTAACTTTAGCATTTTTTTATTTGAAAAAAATCATAATTAACAAATAAAAAAAGAGGCTTTATTTAGTCGTAACTCCTTCAACTACATCAACTTGAGAGTATATTCCTACTTACAAAAACACCACATATATATTATTAAAATACATATGTGGCAGTTATTTATGCATCTATATATCTGAACTCTATCTTACGTCTATTTTTTTGTTAAATTAATTTGTTATTTTTTTATTTTTTTCATTTTCTTGGTATACAAATATTCAATAATTATACTTAGGATCATTATTAAGTATAATATAATAAAGGTTTTTATATGATCTTGACTTATGTTTATATTTAATGTGTTTTTTTATATAAGAAAAAGTATAAAAATAGGAAAAAAGTATTAAGCTTATTATGTTATAAAATTTATTAAGCATGATTAAATCACAACATAAGATACGTAGTTTAAGCTCATTATACTTTTTACTTATATGATAATATGCGTCAATACCTTTATCTTGCCAATATAATTGTTGTATAGCTTGTTCAGATCTAAAAAATGTGGTTATTAAATTTACCTAATGATAAAATAGAAGACGTTAACTTGAATTTTTTTATATTTCATAAGAAGTACCTCCTTTATAAAAATAAGAATTAAAAATAAATTTGCAACTAAACATTAATAATACTTATATTCCACTATCTAAAAATATATCATGAAAAATCTAATGATAACAATATGAAAAATTAAGAAAGGTTTTTTTGTTAGATAAAAACGCTTATCTAGTATAAAAACTACATAAGCGATTTTTCTAATTTAATCTTATTCTTTATTCCTTCTCACTCACAAAACCATTTTTCTAATAGTTCTTTAGTTACTTTTTCTATTCCTGAAGGTTGTGCATAGAAATCAGCGAATTTCTTAGTCCATGTTTTTGTCTCACGTGCTTCAGCGAAGTCTACCATAGTTTGACGGTATTCCTTTAATACTTCTACGTTTGATTTAGGGAATTCATTGCATCCTACATTAGCCGCGTCTGGTAATCTAGGCTTAACTTTTTCTGTAGATAACTCTTCATCTTTGACACCGATACTTAGTCCACATAGGAATAGAGCATTTTCCGGAATATTTAGTAATTCAGAAATCTTATCGCCAAAACCTCTTACTCCACCACAATAAACAATTCCATACCCTAAAGACTCAGCAGCTAAAGCAGCATTTTGCATCGCAATACCTACATCTAAAGTACCGATAAGTAATGGTTCATGTTGATTAGTAATATTAAACTCCCCACCTTCAATATCAAACGCTAATTTGATCTTAGTATAATCTAAACAATATAGTAAAAACGCAGCAGAATTTTCAATATGAGCAGCATTACCAGGTGCTTTATCACGGATTAAATCAGCAATTTGTTGTTTAGTTTCACCTGATGTTACGATAATACTATAGTGTTGACCATTCATCCAGCTGAGATCCTTGTTTAGAACTAGCGATGATTTGCTCAAGATGTTCCTTAGGTAGTTCTTTTTCCTTTTTACAAAACTACGAGTCGTGCGATGATCTAGCATCGTTTTAATTACTTCATTCATATGTTACCTCCGAAAATTTCTAGTAATAGTAACTTAATTATAACGTGAAAAAGAATAGAATGAAAGGAAAGAGTCTTTATTAAAATCTATCTACTCATTTACATTCTATTCTTTCTTTTTTTATTTTTAAAAATTAATTAATAGTTTTTAATTAACTATTTTTCAATACACCATACAAAAGCTTTAGCTACACGAATGTCTGAATCGCTAAAATGACCACCTTTATTCCATTCTAATATTGTATTTATATTATTATTTTTTTAATACTTCTTCTTGTTTTTCTAATATTATCTCCTACTTTAGACATTACTTTATTTTTTTCGTTTTCTCTTCAGTATCACCTAAACTTAGATAAATAGTGTTACTTAATGGCGTATTAATATCCATAAATTCTTCCCATCCATTAAACCAAACAGACGGAGAAGCTGCAGCAATACCTGAAAATGTATTTGACTTATACGCACTCCAAAAACTGAATAAACCTGCTAAAGAATAACCACCTAGAATAGATTTAATTTCATCACCTAGATTATATTTTTCTTTAACCGTTGGTATTAATCTACTTTCAATAAATTCTAAAGTGTCTTTAGCCCCAGAACCGAAAGATTTATTTCCAAATGCTGGAAGTGCTTCCCAAGGAGAAAGTTCATTATTCCAATCCTCTATTTTAAAAGCGATGAGTGAGAATTGTTTTTCTGTATTATTTTCAATTTCTTCTACTTCATTATCCAATACTTCTATATCATGTTCATCAACAGGCTGGATCAATAAGTATTTTGCAGCATCAGTTATATATCCAATACAAGATTTATTGTCTATTACAAAATTCTCTTTTCTGTGTTTCATTAATTTCTCTCCTGTAACATTTCTTTATACATATATAATATAATCTCTTCATTTCTCTTTAAACATCGTCTTCTAACGATATTTAATAGTTCTCTAGCGTTTTATTAATACTGGATACTTCATAAGAATTCCTATTAATTCTTAACAGAGCTTATTACCTTTTCTCTATCATTACCAAATTTTCATTTTATAATCTATTATTAACTCATGCTACAATGATACCATTTTTTTAGTAGTAATGTCAATAGCTACACCCAGAATATTACTCAAATTTTACAAACATAGAAAAAGCCTTTGGAATCAGCTATTCCAAAAGACTTTCGATTATTATTATTATTATTATATATAAATTGCTAATAATACATACTATTTCATTCTTATGTATACACGTCATGTCATAATTTTACTATTGAGATACTTGTATGTATTATTAAACTAATTTTTCGTAACCTTCTTTAATTTTATTTAATAAGGCTGTGTCCGTCAACTCTGTTACTTCACTTAAAGCTTTGATAACACCTTTTTCTTTAATTAATTGTTCAAGTTTTTACAGATTGTTCATCTTCTTCAGATTTAAATGTAAGAATATATGAACAAGCTTTTTAATAAAAGCACTATTTGATAATCCTAATTCTTCTGCTTCTCTAATAGGTTTTAATAAATCTTTCATTATACCCTAATTTTTCTTATAGGAGTACGACAAATTCTAGAAACATTATCTACAATACGAGGATTTTCAAAGCGTTTGATTGTTTTTAATTCTATAAGCTTCCATCTCTGCCTTATCGAATCCCCATTTTTTTCTCAAGTAATGCACTAGTTTCTTCTAATACAGCAATGAAATCTTTTCTTACATCAGCATGCTTTAGCACCATCTGAAACTAACTCAATACCTAAGTAATTCGCAATATAGCTTAGTGCTGCATGCCCTGTATTTACCGTAAATAGTTTTCTTTCAATAAACGGATTGAGATCTTCCACGTAGTGTACTTGTTCAATACTTCTATTACTTTCTACTTTAATTTTATCCGCTTCTATTACCCATTCACAGAATTTTTCCACTTCAACTAGAAGAACATCATCATGTTTTTGAGCTGGTACGATTCTATCTACTGCCGAATTTGGGAATCCTACATATTTACTAACGAACTCTTGTTCTTGTTCTGAAAGATGTTTAAACACTTCTGTTTTTTTAAAAAAATCAGATCCAGAAATCATATTTTTCACAAGCGATAATGTCTAATAATTTAGTATTATTATTCTCTACTTTTTAATTTTAATCCTTCTGCGATATCTTTAGCTATGATAGGCAGAACATTCGGACCTATAGAAGTAGTAATTAATTCAACCTCACCGATTGCTGTATAAAGTTGTTCTTTTTCTTCAGCAATGTTTAAAGCATCAAAGTTATTAAGTTCAACTTCTTCGATATTTTCATCTAATATTCTAATAGTGTATGTATCACGGCGTTTTTAAATCATTAACCACATCTTTATTAATATCTACAAAAGTAATGTGATATCCAGATTTATTTAATAATTCTCCTATGAATCCACGTCCGATATTTCCTGCACCAAAATGTAAATTTTTTCATTGTAATACCTTCTTACTAATTTTATTTTTTTAATTATTCAACTTCTGATAATAAAGTAATAACTTCTTCTTCAGTAGCAGCGTTTACTAATTTTATAACATTTTCTTGTTCTGAACAGAAGATTGCTATTTTTGATAATAATTCTAAATGCTCCCCATCTTTACCAGCTATACCAAATACTACGAATACCATCTTGTCTTCTGTATCTTCAGGTTTAGCAAATGAAACACCTCCTGGAATTTGAATAATAGAAATTCCTGTACTTTTTAATTGATTTTTTTGCTTCATCTGTTCCATGAGGAATCGCAATAAAGTTCCCCATATAAGTTGATACGATTTCTTCTCTTTCTAGCATCGCAGGGATGTAATCACTATCTACATATCCATTTTTCTACTAAGATTTCTCCCGCTTTTCTAATCGCTTCTTCTTTATTACTAATTTCTTGCCCTAATCTAATATCTTTTTTTGTTAAATTCATCTTCATTTCTCCTTCAAGTTTTCTTGTTCTATTTCTTATAAGTTAATTATACCTTTAGTTATCCTTCTAAACAATATCAAAGTCGGCGAAACACTTTTTTTGCCAAAATAGAGTTATAAATACTGCCAAAAAAATTAAATTTAGCAGTAAATCACTTTAAAACATCGCTATATATGAACTTCCTTTACAACAAAATAACGACCCGAAATAAATTTCCAAGTCGCTATTATAACTATAACTGTAAAAATATAATTTTTTTCAAGATTAGTTCAATCTTTGTAAGGATAAAGTCTTTATTCTTACTAGCTAAAAGCTTTAGTAAATACCTCATCATCTAATATCGCAATACTAATTTGACTAAGTAAATCTGTAAATTCTTGTTGATTTTGACTGACCATCACTATAAAAATTATCAATAATTTGATCACTTCCCATTGAATCCTTCATAACGATACGATCATTTAATGAACTAATAATAACAAACGGTTTTTCGATATCATTATTTAACGTATGAAAAAAGAGCTATGTTCGTATTAGGAATAACTACAGAACTCTTATCATGTCTTTCTAACAAACTATTTAAAACTTCATCTTTGTTAGTAATATTCAGTGCTGAATCTGTCAGAACACCATCTAATATTACTTCATAGTTAGCTTTGATGTCTGTTTCAACATACTCAGTGTTTTTCAAAAATAATTCGACACGCTCTGCTAAACTTATCAATATTGACAATATTCTCTTTTTAACAGTATTATTTCTTTTTGAAACTTCTACTAGATAATATTTTTTTCACGAATTAAGTTTATATCTTTTTCTTTTTAGTATAGTCGGGATTAATAAGTAATCGATATCTTGTTCCAGTTCGATTGAAGATATAACTACGTCATAATTGTTTACTAAAGATTTAGTTACCTTACTAGGAATTGTATATTCTAGATTTTTTTATTTCAGGAATATTCTTTCTAATCTGACTCCCTAATATTTTTTTGAACTTCCTATTCCACTAGCACATATTACAAGAGCACGAATAAAAATTCTTTCTATAAATTTGTTCATAACTAGAAGCAAAATGTATAACGATATAACTTAACTCCGTAGAATTAAACATTATTTCATCAAAAACAACTAACAATTCCGATTTGATTACAAGATATAGTTCATTGTAATTTTTTTCAATACAAAATCTTGTAATTCATCATTTTCTTCTGTTAAGTTCATCTGATGTCTTTTTATTGCAGATTCAACATGCGCAATAAGACCACTAGAAAGATTCGTATCTTGTGTGAAATCTACATTCATTTTTTTCTGATACATATTTTATCAATAGACTAATCTTATATACTAGAGTATATGAATACTTATCATTTAAATATGAAAGTTGTTCGATTAAACGACATGTTTTTTTAATATTTTTGACAAGGAATTGGATTATATCATCTGTAATATCGAAGTCAATTATATCTTTAGAAGCGGTTAGTAGTAATTTTATACTATCATATTCTTGTTTCGTAATATTTTCTTTAATATCAGTTGGATATGACATTCGAAGAAAAAAACTACATTTAAAACTTATAAGAATTTTTCTTAATACTAGAATCAGTATATATTTTTAAACACATCAAGATGTTTATTTTCATAAAATACCTTTTTTTAAAAAATCAAAGTTCAAGAATTTAATGAATGGATTACTTTGATAAAAATACTACGGTCATTTAATCTAGTGAAAAATTCCTCATCGCTAATCTCATTACACAGCAATGAAATAAGAAGTACTCTTCGATCTCACCTCACTACCTTCTATTTCAATACCCTGTCCTTTTTTTCTAATCAATGTCAACTTGTAATCAGATAAAATCTTTTCGATAGTACCTATTGCAGTCGCAACAGTATTATAACTTAATATCAGTTTTTCAGAAATATCTTTTAATCGAAGTATCTTCACTTAAAATTAAAAAGCATAATATTAAATTCAATCTAGTTTCTGTTGAATATGCATAATCTTCAAAACTAGCTTCAAATAACGAAGAATCCAACTCAGATAAATCACCTTTTTAGTACATACTTAGACTTTTCTTTCGTTAAATCTATTCCAAGTTGATTTAATGAACTCTCTAAGTTTTTTTAATCTCTCTATAAAGTGTTCTTTCTTTTTATTTTTTTGTAGCCTTAGCTATCTCTTTTTATACTAAGTGCTTCATCAGTATTTTTTTCAACAAAACTTGTAATATTAGTTTTTCACGTTCGTTAAACATATGACCTCCATTCAAAAAAATATCCAAAACTTTCTTTCATAATAAAAATATGACTCCTCTTAGTAATGCATATCGCCTTATCTAAGAAGAAGTCATGAACACTACCGTCTCTATTTACAAAAATATTATATAGTTATTTTTTTCTATTTTTGCAAATTCTCAACGATTTCATCGTATTTTTGGACTGTTTAGGAAATTATCTACAGATACGTGTAGAGCTTTTTCCATTCATTTGTTTCGCTCTTGGCGTTAATTCGTTTTGAGTTACGATTAATAATCCACTTTCTTCATTTAGATTTCTAATCGCTACATTTGTTACTTCATAATCAAGTCCAGCTTTTTTTCACTTTATTACGTAGGGATAGAAGCACCCATAGCTGAGCTTCCCATTCCTGCATCACAAGCGAAGATGATTCTTTTAACATCAGCATAAGAAGTTTCACTTGCAGTATCAGCTGCTACGTCTTGACCTTTTGCTTCAGCTTTCATGTTGCTTACTTTGCTTTGTGCTGATTCTAAATCTCCTTCACCTTTATCACGTTTTAAGATAATACTTGCGATTACGAATGTTACTAAAGTAGATACTACTACACCAGCAACTACAGCAAAGTAACTTCCAGTTGCTGTTTGAGCAAGTACTGCTAAAATACTACCTGGTGATGCTGGAGCACGAAGACCTGCACCTAATAATTGGAATGTTGCTGTACCACTTACTCCACCTGCTATAGCTGCGAAGATTAATGCAGGTTTCATTAAAATGTAAGGGAAGTAGATTTCGTGGATACCACCGATGAAGTGGATGATTGCTGCCCCTGGAGCAGAAGCTTTAGCAGAACCTTTTCCAAAGAACATGTAAGCTAGTAAGATACCGAATCCAACACCTGGGTTAGCTTCTAATAAGTATAGAACTGATTTACCAGTATTTAATGCTTGTTCAGTTGCGATTGGTGTTAATATACCGTGGTTAATCGCATTGTTTAAGAATAAGATTTTTGCTGGTTCGATAAACACGTTAGCAAGTGGTAATAAATGCGCATTAATAATCACATCTACACCAGCACTAAGTGCATTTGTAATAACTTTAACAATAGGTCCAATTCCAAAAGAATCCTAAAAATAGCTAAGATAAATCCAAGAATACCAGCTGAGAAGTTGTTTACTAACATCTCTAATCCAGTTTTAATTTTTGGTTGAACCGCTTTGTCAAATTTTTTCATTAGGTGAGCTGCGATAGGTCCCATAACCATAGCCCCTAGGAACATTGGTGTTCCATTTAAACCTTTTTCATTGATTGTCACTGTTCCAACAATAACACCCATAGTAGCAATCGCCGCTACCACTCCTCCACGTTCATCATGAACGTTTTTACCAGCTGAATAAGAAATTAATAGTGGTAATAGGAAGAATATCATTGGCGCAACTAATGCTGCAAGTTTAGCGTTTGGCATCCATCCTGTTGGTATAAATAATGCAGTAATTAATCCCCAAGCTATGAATGCACCAATATTAGGCATTACCATACTTGAAAGAGCTGTACCGACTTTTTGAACTAAAACTTTTAAACTACTTTTATTTTCGCTCATAAGTATAAATCTCCTTTTTTTTTTTACTTTTATCTTATGAACTCATTATACATTCTGCCTAGTCAACGAACAATATCAAAGTAGGCAAAATGAATTTCGCCAAATTGAAAACGTAAAACAAATACTTTAATACCAGTATTTTAGGAAATAATTTCAGATTGGGGAAATAATTAAAAATAATTAATGTTGGGTGTTGATATATGACTCCTAATGAGAAAAAAATAGCATTTTATGAACATTAAAAAAATTTATTTTACACTGAGCTTCTATCGATGTGATTCTGAATGTAGGAAAAAAATGACACTGCATTTTGGTTGTATAATAGATTCGGGACATAAAAAAATTCCATCCCTACCTTGACAAAGAACCAAAAAGAAATCGTGAGCCTAAAAGCTCCCTGACTTTGACACTTTCAGGCACAAGAAAAACCCTGACGAAAGGCGTAGCTATAGCGTTTCATCAGGGTGGAATTAGCATAATTTTCCTATATACATTTTTTTATGTCAGAAACATATCCTACAAGAGGAATTTTATTCATTTTTTTACAGAATTAATTATATCAAGATACTCTTTTGATTCTGCATCTTTTATATAATAATCTCCCATCAATGTCTCAATACTACCTAACGTTGTATTTCTTATTGCTTCTTGTATTTTTAGCTGTCGATAAATTTACATTATTATCTTTTTAGAAGTTTCTCTAGATATCTTTCTATTACTAAAGCTAAGTAACAGATTAAAAAAATGAGCTCTTATTCTCTTTTCACTCCACACAAATATCGGTCTAGCCTCAAGATTAGTTTTCAATACTCTAAAACTATCTTCAATCTTCCATAGACTTCCATAAATCTCTCTTACTTCTCTTCCTGTAAGTTCTTTTTGTGAATACTCTATTGCGAAGAATCCATCCATCTTTTTCTGCTTCTTCAATTTGTTTGACATCTAATTCTATATCTAAGTTCCCTTAGTTACTTTTTATAAATTTCTTACCACCTTTTTAACTCTTGTTTCATCATAGATGGATTATTTAGTAGTTTATCAGCTTTATCTAGAAGTCTCTGTCTATCAGCTTTATCTTTTTTTAGCTCTTTTTTTCAGAATATCCTAAAAAGTAGATTATCTTGAATCTTTTCAGTTTTACCATCAATTCTAATTTCTTTTTACATGGTCTATAAGTTTATATTTAAACTCTTTTTCTACTATATATCCATCTTCAAATAATTTTTTTCTTTTTATTTCTTTCTTAGCACCTTTTTAGTTTATATGCCATAACATAATCTAATCCTAGTTCTTTTAATAAAAAAATAGATTCTTACCAGAATTAAGTCCTCTAGGAATAGCCCCCCAAAAAATTTGGACAAATTTTGAGGGCTATTTATAATGAAATTAACAGATAAAAAAATAAGATAGAAATGTATAGACTTAAGAAAGAAGGCTACTCATACAAAGAACTATCTAAAAAGTTTAAAAATTAATCTAAGTAACGTGAGGTACATGGTCAAGTTAGCTGATTTACATGGTGAAACAGTACTGATTAAAAAGGAAAAAATACTTACTATCCACCGAGATTAAAAACTAGATATAATCAATGAAGTTTTAATATTAGGAAACTCTATACACGCTACTTCATTAAAGTACGCATTACCAAATACAGGTTTACTTTTGTAATTGGATTTCAAAATTTAAAGAAAAACGGGTATAATATACTAGAGAAACCGAGAGGAAGAACTAGTAAGATGAAAAATAATAAAAAAATATTGAAAAAAAGCGAATTATCAAAAGTTGAACAACTAGAGAAGGAACTTGAGTACCTACGTGCGGAAAAATGCAGTTTTAAAAAAAGTTGAGAGAGATAAGGTTAAAACAATCTCAAACGAAGAGAAAACAAAAAAATAGTAGAAGAATTAAAGAAAAATTCATAAATTAAATATACTATTAAAGATTTTAGGCTTATCTCGTTCATCATATTATTATACAAAAAAATAAAGAAGACAAAGATAAAAATAAAAAAATATAGAAGAAGCTATTAAAAACTATTCAGAAAAAATAAATATAGATACGGTTATAGAAGAGTAACATCAGAACTTAGAAATATGGGATTTTTAGTAAATCATAAAAAAGTTTTAAGATTGATGGGAAAACTAGGTGTATTATCATTTGTAAGACCTACAAGAAAATACAATTCTTATAAAGGAGAAGTTGGAAAAATTGCAGATAATATAATAGATAGAGATTTTTTTCGCCTCAGAACCATTAAAGAAATGTTATACAGATGTAACTGAATTCAAGGTAGGAGAGGATAAAAGTTTATTTAGCGCCTATAATTGATGGATATAATGCAGAGATAATAGCGTATAGTGTTTCATTTTCTCCTAACTTGGCACAACAACATGAAATGTTATCTCAACTTCAAAATGAAAAATACGATGGTATGATACTACATAGTGATCAAGGTTGGCAATATCAACATATTGAATATAGACAATTCCTTAAAGTGAAAGGAATTACACAATCAATGTCTAGAAAAAGGAACATCAGCAGATAATGCATTTATGGAATCCTTTTTTTGGTGTTTTTAAAATCTGAGATGTATTATGGATTCGAAGATACTTTTAAGAATAAATATGAATTAAAAAGAAGCCATTATAGATTATATAAAGTATTATAATGAAGAGAGAATAAAAATTGAACTTAGGTGGACTAAGTCCTGTAAATTACAGAAAAAGTGAATAAAAAAACTAATATAATTAAAAGAAACTTTCATTCCCTTTTACAGTTTAGATTTTTCTCCTATTTAGTCAAGGACAAGGGCTACGCCTTTTTAAAAAAATCCTTGACTAAATAGTTCAAAAAAATCTAAAAATAACTGTAAGGAATGAAAGTCACAAAAAGTAATAAAATTTACTGATTTTTAAAGTTTAAAATACTAAACAAAAAAATAACTTAATATTTTGTCCAACTTTTTGGGTGCAGTACCCTATCTGCGGCTACTATTACTTTTTTTAATTTGTATTTTTTTCTTTTAAATCTTTTATGACGGGATATAGTGTACTAAATTCACTTGTATTACCTGGATATAGTTCGTAACTGACTGGTATTGCGTTATTATCAATTAATAATCCCATAACTACTTGTACTTGATTTACTTTTATTATCTTTTAGAAAAATCCAAAAGCCTTTTTATTTCATCTTTTTAACTGATTCAAAGTAGTATGTAGTTACATCGTATAATACTATATTTAATTCTCTGTTAAATTTTTTTCTTGAGTGTGCTATTTAAATGTTTTTTTCTAATTTTTTTCTTTTTCATCATAAATTATGTCTAAAACTCTGTAGTAGTCTTCTAAAAATCAAATCATTTCGAAAAATCTATATAATTCTCTCTATGATCATATGCTGATTTCTTTGATGATGGAGTAAGTAGTCTTTGAAATACCAGTTGTTTTAGTATCTCTTCAATCTCTATCTTACTTCTAGTTTTTTTATATCTTTTATCCATCTACTTATTCCCAATTCTTGCCATATCTTCTCGTATACTAAGTATCCATAATTTTTACGTACTAAACCTTCTTTTTTTCAAAAATTATCTGCTTCAATTTTTATTTTGTCTAGGGCACTTTCTTTCAATCTTTCATTTTTTTCTTTGATTTCTTTTTCTAATTTTTTTCTAGGAAGTTTTTTTATCTTGTTTTAATAGTTTTTCTAAATTCCCATAATTTTTTTATAACTTTCATTTTTTTGGTTTATTAGTTTCTGGATCTCGATATGAGTGAACCACTCTTACATATTTATTTCCTCTGTTTGTGTATACTTGAACTATCATTTTTTTGTCACCTCATATATATTATACCACATATACTTGTATATAGAAATAGTAAAGTAGAAAAAAAGTTGATTTTTTTCGATAAAATCAACTTTTATAACGATATTTTCTCCTAGAAACTGTCAAAGTCGGGAAAAAAATTCCATCCCTACCTTGACAAAGAACCAAAAGAAATCGTGAGCCTAAAGCTCACGCCCCTTATCATCAGTCCCTAAATTTTGTAGAATCAAGTATTCTTCTGGAAAAATCTGATATAAAAGAACTATATCAGATTAGAATAAATTATGAAAAAAATATACGGAGAGGTAATTCATTCCCCTTTTTTTGTCCTCTCAAGAAATCTATAATTGCCATTGCAATTTTTTTGAGATAGAATTGGCGGAACAGCATTCCCTATCTGCTTAAACGCAGCTGTTCGTGAATATACAAAAATAAAAAAATCATCTGGAAATCCTTGTATTCTAGCGGCTTCTCTTACTGTAATTGAACGATTCTGTCTTAAATCTGGATGAATATAGTAATGTCCATCCTTAGCAATATAGGGCAACAACTGTATGACTAACAGAGCCATAATCTAAAAGCTTTATATCTATCTAAAAAAAGATGTTTTTATTAGAATGCGTTTGTAGTTCTTCAGGTATATCGATATACCTTAAATTCTTACCTTTTTTTCTTAGCTTTTTAGTACCAATTTATATATCTTCAAATCATTTTTCATTATGAGGTCTTGCGGTATGTTGTGTTAAAAATATCATCTTTTTTTACGTATATTTTTTTCAACAAACTGACTCGAAATATCACAACAATACTTATGAGAACTTCCTCCAGACTTTATTCTTGGCAAGTCCTCAAACAATTCTTTTTATTGTTGGAGCGACCTCAACATATTCAGCCAAGCAATCAAAAAAATGAGTTGTCGAACAATAAATCTTTTTCGATGCCCAACAAGTATTAAACGTTCTCTTTTTTTGTACCACACCATAATTACTTGCATCTACTATTTGATAATCTACCTCATATCCACATTTATTAAATTCATAAATTATTTTTTTGGCAAGAGTAACTCTCCTGATAAATCTTTAAAAGAAAGCAACCCTTTAACATTTTCAAAAAAACAAAGAACTTTTGGTTTATATTTATCAAGAAAAATCTAAATAATGTTTATATAGATAAATTCTTTTTATCCGTAGATTTTTTTGACTTATTATTTACTCTACCAATTGTAGAATATGCCTGACACGGCGGTCCACCTATAATACCATCTAACTCATTATTACCTAATCTTTGATCAATAAATTCAAAAAAATCGAAGGTATGGTATCTTTACTAATTTCTTTATTCAATATGTCATTAGTTAGCTCTCTTGGTATAATCGAGTACAAATCATCTTTCGAGATTTTACCTTGAATATATTCAAAAATATGGAGATAAGTTATTTTCTTTTTTTAAATAGTAATATATATTTCTTAATTCTAAAGAAGAGCAAGCATCTTTGTTCATTTCAATATGACAAATAAAAATTATAATTGTCTTTATACCTAAATCCTTCGGTTAATCCACCTGCCCCGGAAAAACACATCTACTATGTTTAGCATAACCACACCTCCTTTTTTTACTATCTTCTTAATTAAAAAAATTATTCAAAAACACTATCACAGTTAAACTCTGGTTGCCCTTGCCTATGATAATAAGAACTAAATCGAGCTACAATATCTCTTTTTAAAAAACTCTCCGTTATTACACCAATCTTTTTTTGTAATTTGTATCATCAATTTTTTTCCTGTTTCCCTATTATATTTAAGAGAAATTATAGAACGAAAATCTACAAATCCACCTGAAAAATTTGCTAAACTTAGGTAAAAAAATGATATCTAATCGAATCTGTATGTGCATTTCTAAACCACTTAGCTAAAGACTCTTTTTGCTTTTTTTGGTTTTATTTGTTTCTTTTGAGGGTTCCAGTTTGTATCTATTTAACGTATCAATGAAATCTGGTATTTCATCATAGTTCTTAATTTTACACAATATAACTTCATCTATCTTTTTATTTGCAAGATCACATGATGGCGTCAGCACTATATAATAATCACAGATATTATTATCCTTTTTCTCATATATATCGCAGTTACATACTTGTTCTATTGGATTTGGAAACATATACATTTCTATTGGATCTGCGTCTATATACTTTTCATCGAACATATATTTGTTATTAAACCAACTTGATATATACCTTATTATAACAGTTTCTTTTTCAAAAACTCAAGGACGAAACTTCCGCGTTATTGTTAGAAAAACATTCAGGAATAATACTCCAAAAATAGCTCCTTTATATTCTTGCTTATTTCTCCTTTTTGAGCCGAAAAATTCTAAAGACAGAGTCACTATAAGAATTTATAAGTTCATTAATAATATCAATCAAAGGTTCATCTTTAGGGTAAACCTTAACAATATCTTTATTTATTTTACTACTAATTTTTTTCAGGAAATCCTGTACGAACTACAATTGGTATAATTTCTTTTTCTATAATTTGTTTCAACAAAAATATTTCCAGAGATCTCTTCATCATCATCTACGGCATCATCATTAGCTAATAACTTTGAGATCAATTATTATTACTTGAAAAGATTTTTGAATATAAAGCAATCATCGCTTCTTCTGGTGTTTTTAACTGTATAAAAAAACTCAATTGGTTATCACCTCCCTCAGCATTGAAATCGTCTATTACATTTTTAAGCAATTCTCCTTGCTCGTTCTCATCATCAATTAATAAAAGTTTAATTTCAGACATTTTACACCTCCGCTTTCTTTAGGCATATTCTAAAATACCCACCCACTTCAGAATCAATCGCTTCTAAAGTTCCTTCGTTTCTCTGAATAGCTTCCCCTGCAATAGAAAGTCCTAATCCAGTACCATTTTCTTCCATAACAGAATTTTTTTCTTGAGTAACCCGGTAGAAACAACAGATTTTCTTTTTATATCTTCAGACAAAATTCCAGGACCATTATCTACTATTTCTATAACAGCCTCACCTTTATTTGTAAAAAGACTTATTTTGATAATTTTTCTCATCAAATTTAGAGTAATTCACCCAAAAAAATTGCATTTTCAATTATATTTGTAAGCGCCATATACAAGTCTTCCTCTACTAAATTCAAAGTGATATTTTCCTGCATCTCATAATCTATTTTTAATATTTGATTCTTCTACAGTTGTTTTGAAAAATATCCATTACTGAACGTATTTCATTTTCAGCATTGATTTTTCTTCCTTTTCTTTCTTTTTATTAGATGCAAGTGGGTCTAATCTCGCAAAAAAATTACTCATCCTTACTGCTTCGAGTTTTTAACTTTCCTACATCATTATACAAATCATTATACCCAGTTGTAGCTATTTCTTTTTTTATCAAACAAACTATTAAGTTTTTCGTTCCATGGCTGGTAACTTATTTCTATACCACGCAAGAGGTTTCCTCCCTTCATGCAAAAACAACACTTATAACATTACCCAATGTAGTATGTTTTTTTGATATATTGCAATAGTTTCTTTAACTTCTAGAAACTCGGTTTCTTTTTCTTTTTCTAAATTTCTTATTTCTTTACTTATTTCTTGGTTTAAAAGTTTCTATATGTTCATCTGTATTCTCAGGAGATTTTTTTAAATTTTTATAAGCCCTATCTATAGCTTTTTCCCATATTTTTGACTAACATGGCTAAAAATCAAAAAGTTTATCTATTGCTTCAGGTTTCTTTTTTTATTGCTTTTTTTGTCTATATTTAAATCTTTCTTTTTTTCTAATAAGTTAAGACTCAAATCAGCAATTCGTTGTAATGTAGTAAAATTAGAATTTTCATACAATCCATCTCTAGCACTTTTTTTTCTTTTTAGCCCAGATATCTCTTCGGACTCTATACTTATTTTTACCGTTTATCTGTTCCGAACCTATTGCCATACTAGGGTTTTGCACACGTTTAGAATCCAAATTTAGCCAATCAAATCCCTTATCACCATACGGTCTTATTCTAAAAATCATTTCTAAAAAAATACTAATGCCAGATTTGTCAATTAACATATTTTTTTTATTTCTGTCTTAGAAAGATTCGTATTTTGATTTCCATTTATAAAATTCATTATTACTTCTATTCCCGATGGATCTTTATCATAAACTCTATAGTCAATGCTAATTCCACCACATGGGACAGAATTTTTAGGTAATTCCTTTATAAAAACTACCCTTGAATTCTTTTTTCTTCCTCGGTATAAAAGTTCGAATATTTTAATTCATAATTAAAATCAGCATATATCTCACCTGATAATTTATAGTGCCAAGCTTCATTAAATTCTAATTGCGAGATTTCCTTACAAATATTCTTTTTTTATTATCACTATAAAAAATTTTTCATAACTAACTATTATCTTAAAATCTTTTTATATTAGATAATAATTTAGATAATTCTTTTTTTCAACCTTTTTGTGAATCAATTTCATTTTATTTCATCTGCCAAGTCATTTTCATATTCATTTGTAATAATAAGTTTAGTGCCACTATTGTTTGTAGTTTCAGATGTTGTAATAAAAATTGGAATATCACTCAACTTTTTTTCAGAATTAAACTCATCCCAATCAAAAACAAGCCGTGGTTTCCATTCCTTCTCTTGTTGTAATTAGTTCTAGTTTATTACCAAGCAAAGAAACTGCATACCTTCCAATACCTTTTTCTTCCTTGATAAACTCTTCCTTTTTGGACTATTTTTTTCTTTTTCAATTTATAGTCTGTTGATGGAACCATCCAAGCATTCAAAACTGTATCTTGACTCATTCCATGTCCATCATCTTCAACAATAATATTTAATCCATCTTCATTTTTTTATATATGTGATTTTTTTACATAACTTGCATCTGCATCATATGAATTTTTCACAAGTTCCACTAATGCAGCCGGAAGATCTTTAATTAAATCTTTACCAATAGACATAATAAGTCTACCAGTAGGTTCAAAAATAACTTTTCATACTACACTTACCTCCATCTACAATCTATCGATATAATTGTTGTAGGCATACCTATAATTTGTATATCGAACTTCAAACTTGATTCAACCCTAGTCGAAGCATTATGAATTCTGAAACTAAATTGCCAACCCCCATCAAGGTATAGTTCCAATGTATTCTTACTGTCTGGTTTATATTCCAAGCTAACAACCCTTGTTGGAAGTGTTGATATTGGCAATTCAACGCTTCTTTTTACGCTTTTTTTACCCTGTCTATTCAATGTTCCTCTCAAATTGTAGCTTTGAATTTGAGTTATCTTTTTATTATCAATCCCAATTACTTTATAAAAAAATCAAATTCTCCAAGCAAATACTCAACCATCAATCTAGGAATATCCTTATCAAACAAGCAATTTTGTCTCTCCAGTTCCCCTTTAAATGCATTTAATAAAGGAACATATACATCATCTTCTTTGTTAGGTAATTCACTCCACTTAGAACCCTTTTGTTTTTCAGAATCAAGATATTCAAATATTGGTTTAATATCTTTCCAATATTGTTCAGAACAATGTATTCCATACCACTTTTTTTCCCCAAAAATCTAAATTCTTAGATAATCTACTATGTTTTTACAGCAAAATGGTTATGTTTAACGCTAAGACCAATTTCCCATTCGATACCACGCCTAATAATCAGTACATCTCTTACATCACCTTTCTTGCCCTTATCATCTGATTGAATTTTTTTAATTCCAGTTCATCTGATCCATTATCTAAAAATCAAAGGCTCAAGTTCAAATATAGTATTTATCCCAGCTGATGCACTGATCTTATATATAGCTTTTTCAGAATCAGTTAAAGTATTCCACGCACGTTCTGCAGTATAAAAACTACTATTTTTTTCTATCATTACTGGACGAACTTTTGATATTTCTTCAAACAATGTAATTAAATAAGAAAACTCATATGCCCTTCCTTGATTATTACTTTTTTCACTCATAGGTATCCTCCGCCTAATTATCTATTCCTGATTTTTGGAGATTCAAATTTGAACTAGAATTACGCAAAGCTTCTAAAATAGACTTAGCCATAACATACGCTAAGTTCACAGGCACAGCATTACCAATCATTTTATATGCATCGTTCAAATTCGTATAATAAAAATTTAAAATTGTCCGGAAATCCTTGTATTCTCGCACACTCTCTCACGGTCAATCTTCTATATAGTGCTTCCTTACCAGGTTCAAATATATTTTTATTTTTTTCTACTTTAGGCATAACTGGGGCTTGTGGATGTAGTTGGCACTGTCTTCCAGATGCTTGGACAGTAAATGCCTGTTCATCCCATTGTCTAACTCTATTTCTACTCATAAATATTGGCGAATAATCACCAATAAAGTATTCATGATTCAAAACTTTACAGTTATCACCATTTGTTCTATTTTTTTCTAATGCTGGAATTGCCGAATCCTTCAAATCAAATATCGCATCTTTAAAAGTCAACTTTGACTCGTATGGTTTAGGTGGTTCAAATTTGATATTTAAATCCTTTCTAAATCCAACATAGAAAAACTCTTTTCCTATCCTGAGGAACACCATAATCACTTGCATTTAACAAATGAATGAAAAACATCATAGCCAGCATCCTTAAATTGAGAAACAATATTTTCAACAGCACTATTATGCCTTTTTGCCATCATTCCTTTAACATTTTCAGCTAAGAAGAACTTAGGTTTTTATCTTTCAAAAATGCGTATGTACTGATAAAATAGTTGTCCTCTTGGGTCGTCAATCCCCTTTAATGCCCCTGCCTCACTCCAAGACTGGCACGGCGGACCTCCTATAATACCATCACAATCAGGAAACATCTCTGAAGGAATACCACAAATATCTTCTTTAATAAGTTTTTGTATCATGATTTTTTTATATGTTTCCCAAATTGTTTTATCGTATTCATTAGCAGCCACCACATTAAACCCTGCTTTTTCAAAGCCTAAGTCTAATCCTCCTGCTCCTGAAAACAAGCTAATTAAATTCATTTTATATTTCCTCCAAAGAATCAATAACACATTCTACAATCTCTGTAATATCACAATCCAATACATTACAGAATCTTAGTAGCACATCAGCTGTGATATTCCAACTATTTTTCAATTTTATACAATATACTTTTTACTCATTTTTGTTTTTCATCAGTTCGTTTTTTTCATATCTTAATCTATCGATTTTATGAATTATTTTATGTAGCTATATTTTTAACATGACTAATTCCCAGTCATTTACTTGTTAAAATTATATTGCCTATATTATATCACAAAACAAGTACATATTATAACACTTTTGTTTTCTATTCTCTAACTAATTTTGCAATAATATAATCGATGTGGTCCTAAGAACACACCAATATATCTTATCTTACAGTTTCCTTTGAAGATTATTTCTTCTTCATAGACTTTATTTCTCATCAGTTTTATATTCATTAATTTCTCAAAGTACATATTCTTTCTTTTCTTCTTGATGTTTCCTCTATCCCTTTACAAATATCCATTTTTCTAGATAATAAAAGTCTCTACTTTATAATCAAAGTATAAATAAAAGTTCTTTTTTTACATACATTGCAACCTTATAAAATTTATTTACCATTGTATCAATTTATTCTCCCGAAATAGTAATATTATTTATGTTCTTTTCAAGTCCTTGTCATCCTACATAATTTTTTTCAACATTAAATTTCCAAATACCTCCTCAATTAGTGCCAGTATAGTAAAAAGTCTATCAGTTAGATCAAATACTGGAACTACTTTTAAATTTTATTCCCTCAAAAAAACTGAATTACAATAACTTTTCCATATGATGAAAGTTCTGAAAATGTACAAGACCTTTATAATTTTTTTCTTTTACTACTCAGTAATGCTCCGACTATATCAATATCACTAGTTTTGATTTCACTTCCTTTAGCATAAAAATCCACTATAAAAAAAGAATTGTTTGTATATGAATCACTGTACATATATTCTTTATTTGTACGATTAGTTATTGTTCTATAATCTTAAATTTTTTCTACAACATCATTTTTTTCATAAGAATATTTTCATTAAATATTATAACCATGCAATTTAACCCATTATTTTCTCCTATCTTTCTAAAAAGTAAATTTTACATTCTTAATTACTCAATTTTCAAAAAAACTTTTCAAAAAGTACATGCGTATTCAAAAAAACATATACAACAATATTTTTACATAAAAATAATCTATAAATTTCTAATTTTCTACTTTTAGATACTATATTAGAATCTAAAAGTTAATTATTCTTTAATAATTTTTCAAAAAAACTTAATCTACACTAACTGATTCACCATTTTTCGGCTTGTTCCAAACTTAACTTCATAAAAACCATTAAACTCTGTGTCTGTCATATCTTCTCTAGATTTTTATTCTTTCCATAAAGATCCTAATATTCTTGTTATTTTTGTATTTTTAAATTTACTATTTTCCATAAATTTTAGTTCCCAATCACTGTATATATTTCGATTTATAATGCATTAAAATATGCTTTCCATCACTTTTAAATATTGCAATATGACTAGTACAAATTTTTTGTACAAATAAAAACAAAAAAATAACCATCTTTGCTTGGTAATAGCCTCCAAAAATTTGTCCAAATTCTTTTTTTGGGGGATTAGCCTTTGACCGGATTCTTTATAAATAGTTTTATCTAGATTACCGTTATAAAATCGTCAACTTCGTTTTTATATTACCATTTACTTTTTAATCTTTCAATACTTAAATCCCCATTTTTTTCTGTCCTCTTAAGCTATTCTATATCTTAAGTATTAAAGTCGAAATTATAATATTATAACTAAGAAAAGAATTATCTCTTCTATAACTTCATAATAGCTACTATTTCTTCTCCGTCTTTTTTTCACCAGTTTCTACAAAACCAACTGACTTATAGAGCTTTCGTGCTAAATCATTATCACTTTCATAAGATAACCAACAATATTTTTGCTGTTCCACAAGGAAAAAGTATTGACAAATTCTAAAAGCTAAATCCATAGCTTTTTCCAAATCCTTTCCCTTGGAATTTTTTTATCTATCATAAGACGCCATATATTATAATTACCTTTAGCTATCTTAGGAGCACCTTCATCATCTGAATTCACATCAAAACCTATCATCAGAAAACCAATGGGTGTATCACCTTTATAAATACCAAATGTAAATACATGATTATTATCAGTAATTGCTATATATGCTTCTATTATACTACTATTATTTGTAGCTACAAAACTTTTCTGATTGTCAAAAAAACCTCTAATTTCAGAATCTCTCCTACATTGTTTCTATTAATCTTTCTCAATTCAAACATAATTTAATCCCCATTAATTTTTTTATTTTATTATGAACTTTATTTTTTTATAATTATAAAAATAGTTTCATAATGTTTATATCCTGTTTCCAAGACTTCCTACTTCATAAACTTCGTTATTTTACCTTCTTTTTGTATGTTTCTACTGCTTTTAGCTACTCTCTCAAAAGTCACGTCTTAAGCTGTATGAATAGATGTCTCTGAATAATCTATATCCTAGTTTTTTTCATTTACTTCGAATGCTAATGTGTATAGTTCGTATGTTTCCATTGAATCGAAGTTTTCGTGTGCTTTTACTACATCTAGTAGTATATCGTCGCAGTGTTCCACTAATGCTTTTTCTAGTCTGTCATTTAGAAATTTCGATTTTTCTAGAGTATGTTTATATAGTCTTTTTGACGTAGTTGAGAAATCTGCTACTAAACTTTCTCTATCTAGTTTATCGTATAGTTCATATCCTAACTGTTCATTTACATCTTTTTGCGATTTCTACTAATCTTTCATCTGATACTGGGTCTAAACTATATGCTGTGTTATTAACTTCAGATAATGCGTTGTAGTTTTCTTCTATCGCTTTTTGTAATAATTCTAATTTCATAAAGATCCTTTCAATACTGTTATTTTTATTTATTCTTAGATAATATTATACCATATTTACTTTGAATTATTTTATCATTTATTACTATATATCTTCTTTTTATCCCTACTGTTAGTTCTTTTTCTACACCTTATTTTTTTCATTCAAACACCTCTTGAAAAAAATTAATCATTCTACGATAAAATTAATGTATTAACTAAGAAGAGTTTATTATGAGTGAATCGAAAATTGTTTTTAACTATTGATAATGAATTAAAAAAATGAAGCTGAGGATTTATTCTTTAGTCTTGGATTAAATTTGGAAACTGCCATTAGCATGTTCCTTCAAAAATACGTTGAAAGTCCAGATTTTATCTCTAGTCACTTTACTATTAAATCAGCTGTATATGAGATTAATGAATACATTAAAGATAGATTCAACGAAGAACCTTCATTTTATCTAGCATGTGAAAAATAGAGGTCTTACAGATGATGAAGCTAGTAAATTATTCATTCTATTTTCTAATAATACTGAAGAGATTGATCAAGAAGAATTCACAGAAAAAAATATTGATAACCTAGTAGAATTATCTACAATCGCCTTCCCAGCATTAAGACGACTATCTGATGAACAACTACGTGATATCGTGAATGCATATATCACAAACTACTATTTAATTAGATAATAAAAACTAAACGATAAACTTTTTAGGAGTGATTTTAAAATCAATGAGTATAGATTTAAAAATCACTTCTTTTTATTTAGCTATGTAATTTTTGCAAAACGTAAAATTGTATTGGCAGTAGACTTCCAACTTTTATATTTTTCACCTCAAATTGGAAGTTCACTTCCAACTTTTGTCTTTTTCCCTCTGAATTGGAAGTTGAGTTTCAACTCTATTTATTCTTTATTCCATTTCTTCAGATTTTTTTATTTTTTTACAATCACTTTATTTTCTGATAAACTATAATAGTGAATAAATAAAAACACTTACATTTATGTAAATAAGAGGAGATTAAAATGGCAAAATTCAATAAAAAAGTTGTTTCACTAGCTTCAATTGCTACAACATTACCTGCATTAATAGGTAGCTATGCAGGTTATCAAAAATTACGTTATAAACGTAGTGCAAAAGCTGGTTTAATCGAGCTATACCTTGGTAATAAATATAAAAATTAAGAGATATCGATGAAACTAAAAAGACTAGAAAAAACAAAAAAAGAAGATAAAATCGAAGAAAGTGTAAATGTATATGAATTCAAAACTAAATCTAAATTCTATACTAGAATTGTCTCTGATAGATAGGTATGGCATTTAAACAGTTTTAATAATTCTAATTCTACTATTTTCTATATTCATGGTGGTTCTTACGTTCATGAATTTGTAGATATTCAATGGGAGATGGCTGACAAAATTGCTCAAGAAGCTGATGCTGAGGTTATTATTCCTGATTATGGATTAGCCCCACTCTATACTTATAAAGATAGCTATGGACTTCTAACAAAATTATATACAGACTACGTTGCTGAGAATCCAGATAAAGATATCTATATTATGGGAGATAGTGCTGGTGGTGGCTTAGCTCTAGGATTAGTTCAAGATTTTGTTCAAAAATAATATTAAACTACCTAAAGGTCTGATTTTTGCTAAGTCCATGGGTTGATTTAACTATGTCGAATCCTGATATTAAAAAAATATGTCACAAAAGATCCTCTACTACATGTAGATACTTTGCTAGCTGATGCTAAATCTTGGGCTGGTGATACAGACTTATCTGATTGGAAGGTTTCTCCATTATACGGTGAGATGAAAAATCTACCAGAGATATTGTTATTCTCAGGAACTCGTGAATTATTATATCCTGACATAGCCTTATTAGCTGAAAAAAACTTCGTGAAGCAAATGTTATGACTATATTCGAAATCGGTAAAAACTTAAACCACGTATACCCTGCCTTCCCAATTCCAGAAGCAACTAAGGCTATTTCTAAAAATTGTAGAGTTTGTGAAGAGTAAATAATTAATATTGATTATAAAATAGATGTACTCAAAATTATGATTAAAAAAATCTATTTTTTTGAGCGCATCTTTATTTTATCTCTTAAGATTTACTTCACAATAGTCACTACTTTTCGTAACGAAAGTCCAGTTTTATTCCCCAATGTCCACTTTTTTTATCTACGAATGTCCAGTTTGATTTCTCAATGTCCACTTTTTTTCAACTATAAATATCCAGTTTCATTCCTCATTATGTGCTCTTTCATCTATTAAAAATCAATTTTTCCCAACTAATTCCTGCTGTATTTTAATTTGAATCATTTCCCAAATACTAAAAAAACTCGAAACAAAGATTTCTCCTTGTTTCGAGTTCGTTTATTATTTTTCATTATTATCGTTTTGCGATTTCTTCTAATAACATTTTGTTGATCATTTGTGGGTTGGCTTGTCCTTTTGAGGCTTTCATGATTTGACCTACTAGGAAACCAATCGCACGGTCACGACCGTTTTTGTAGTCTTCGATAGATTTTTGGATTGTTATCTAATGCTTCATTTACCCATGTTAATAATTGTCCACTATCTGATACTTGTACAAGACCTTTTTCCTTAACGATTTGTGCAGCATCTCCACCGTGTTCGATAAGTTCTGCGAATACTTTTTTAGCGATTTTACTTGAGATTGTTCCGTCAGTGATTAATTTAATCATTCCTGCTAAACCTTCTGCAGTTAATGCTGTATCTTTAAGTTCTTGTTGAACTTTGTTTAAGTATGCATTCACATCTACCATTAGGTAGTTAGAAGCTAATTTTGGATCTGCTCCTAAAAGCTACAGTTTGTTCGAACATATCTGACATTTCTTTAGTTAATGTAAGTACGTGTGCATCGTATGCTGGTAATCCAAGTTCTTCTTGGTATCTTCTTTGACGAGCATCCGGAAGTTCTGGAATAGTTTTTCTTACTTCTTCCATCCATTCATCAGAGATAATCATAGGTACGATATCTGGCTCTGGGAAGTAACGGTAATCGTCTGAACCTTCTTTAACACGCATAAGTTTTGTTGTTCCTGTTGTTTCATCAAAACGACGAGTTTCTTGGTTGATTACTCCACCAGAAAGAATAACTTGTTCTTGACGTTTTTCTTCGTACTCTAAACCTTTTTTTAACGAAAGTGAATGAGTTTAAGTTTTTTTAAGCTCAGTTTTTGTACCGAATTCATCTTGCCCGTAAGGACGGATAGAGATGTTCGCGTCACAACGCATTGATCCTTCTTCCATCTTAACGTCAGATACTTCGATGTATTGAATAATTGAACGTAATTTTTCTAAGTAAGCATATGCTTCTTCTGGAGTTCTGATATCTGGCTCAGATACGATCTCGATAAGTGGTGTCCCTTGACGGTTAAGGTCAACTAGTGAATAACCATTTTTGTGAGTTAATTTACCAGCATCTTCTTCAAGGTGAGCACGTGTAATACCGATACGTTTAGTTTCTCCGTTTACTTCGATATCGATCCATCCGTTTTCCCCGATTGGTTGGTCAAATTGTGAGATTTGGTATGCTTTCGGGTTATCTGGATAGAAGTAGTTTTTTCTATCGAATTTTGACTCACGAGCTACTGTCATGTTAAGCGCCATTGCTGCTTTCATTCCCCATTCTACCGCTCTTTTGTTTACTACTGGAAGTACCCCTGGGTATCCTAAGTCGATAACGTTTGTGTTAGTGTTTGGTTCTGCACCAAAGTGAGCTGGAGATGGTGAGAATATTTTTGAATCTGTTTTTAATTCTACATGGACTTCTAGTCCAATTACTGTTTCAAAATGCATCTTGTTTCTCCTATTATAATTCTATTTTTATCGTGTAAGTTGTAGTGTTGTTCGAAGTTGTACGCTACATCGTATAGTGTAGATTCTGCGAATGGTTTTAGCAATAATTTGCATACCGATTGGACGGTTACCTTTGAATCCACATGGAATACTGATACCTGGTAATCCAGCCATATTTACTGGGATTGTTAAGATATCGTTAGCGTAGATTTTAATTGGATCTCCTACTTCTTCTCCAATGTTGAATGCTACTGTTGGAGCAGTTGGTCCAATGATTACATCGTATTCTTCAAATACTCTATCAAAGTCCTGTTTGATTAGTGTACGAACTTGTTGTGCTTTTTTGTAGTATGCATCGTAGTATCCTGAAGATAATACGTATGTTCCTAACATGATACGACGTTTAACCTCAGCTCCAAATCCTTCTCCACGTGTTTTTTTGTAGATTTCTTCAAGGTTTGTTGCATTTGGACTTCTAAATCCATAACGAATACCATCGAAACGAGAAAGGTTTGAACTTGCTTCAGCAGAAGCGATGATGTAGTAAGTTGAGATAGCGTAGTCTGTATTTGGAAGACTTACTTCTTCTACGATAGCTCCTTGGCTTTCTAAGTATTTAACACCTTCAAGTACGGCTTGTTTAACTTCTTCGTCAATTCCAGCACCGAAGTATTCTTTTGGAAGAGCGATTTTCTTACCTTTGATGTCTCCAGTTATGATTTTGCTGAATTCTGGTACTTCTACAGGAGCACTAGTCATGTCATTAGCATCTAATCCTGAGATGATTTCTAATACACGAGCGTTATCTTTTACTGTACGAGTCATTGGTCCGATTTGGTCTAATGATGAAGCGAATGCTACTAATCCAAAACGAGATACACGTCCGTATGTTGGTTTTAATCCAACGATACCACAGTATGAAGCTGGTTGACGTACAGAACCACCAGTATCACTTCCTAGAGTGAAGCTTACTTGTCCTGCTGCTACTGCTGTAGCTGAACCACCACTTGATCCTCCTGGTACTGCATCTAAGTCGTGAGGGTTACGAGTAAGTTTGTAGTAAGATGTTTCAGTAGATCCACCCATTGCGAACTCGTCCATGTTTAATTTTCCTAAAAGAACTGGGTTTTCTTTGTTAAGTTTGTTCATTACTGTTGCATCATAAATTGGATTGAATCCTTCTAAGATTTTTTTGATGCACAAGTTGTTTGAATGTCTTTTGTAATGATGTTATCTTTGATTCCCATTGGGATACCGAATAATTTTACCTTCAGCGCGTCCTTCTTCTTGAGCACGGTCTAAAGCTTCGGCTTGTTTTAATGCTACTTCTTCAGTTACTGTAATGAATGACCCTACTTTTTTTCATCAGTAGCTTTTAATTCTGTCTAGTGATTCTTTTACTAAATCACTTGGTTTAATTTCTTTATTTTTTTAAGTTTAAGTTCTAAACTTTCAATTGATTCATGTAATAAACTCATTAAATTATCTCCTTATTTTATTCAATAATAGTAGGTACTTTGAATTGTCCTGCTTCTGTTTCTTTTAGAGTTTTTTTAAGAACTTCTTCTCTATCCATTCCATCATGAGCTACGTCTTCTCTAAAATACATTAACTAAGTCTAGAACGTGATAAGTTGGTTTTTACATTTTCTGTTGGTGCGTTGTTGATTGTGTTGAATAAATCTACAACTTTTTCTAATTTTTTTCGATGTACCCATCTACTTCACTTTCTTGGATTTCTAATCTAGAAAGATGAGCGATGTGAGCTACTTGTTCTTTCGTAATTGTTGTCATAAGTTCCTCCATATTTTTTTGTCTATTTTAACTACTAATATTAGTTATAACCTCTTATATTTTTGAAATAAAAAAACGCCCCATATAGTTATTTAACTACATGGGACGATTACTAGTTTCGTGGTGCCACCCGAATTCATACCAGTTTCCTGATACCTTTCAACTTATATTCGGTTTTTATAAAGAGTGTTGCTTTATTTCAATCATTATTATTTAATCTTTCAGCCTAGGGATTAAACTCTCTTCTAAAAACATGAAATAAAAAGTCTCTTTACTAATATTTTTATATTACGGTTTACTTAGTCTATATTATACTAAACGACCATCATTGTCAAGGATTTTTATTAGAAATGTTAGAGTGAGTGAAGAATTATTACTTTTTATAATTGAATTTTCTAATCGCTCTATGCTGGATATGTGTTTGTTTTTATTAGTTAGGGGCAACTCGACAAGATTGACTTTCGAATCACTCCCTATATTGTAAATGTCAATATAAAAAAATGTACAAAAGTGACAAAATAAAAAAATGTACAATTATTCAAAACTAACATGATTTTTAATCGATAAGAATTACCTATAATAGGTACTACATAAGCGTGATGAAGTAGCCTGTCAAGTATAGCTGAAGCCACTTTATCATCACTAAATAATGTCGCCCATTCAGAAAAAGGAATATTAGATGTGGCTATTATGCTCTTCTTTTCATAACGTCGGTCTATTAGTTGGAATAATAACCGCTCATCACCTTTTTCTAAAGGTAAATAACCAATTTCATCTATAATCAATAATCTATACTTTGAATAGTGTTTTAATCGCTGCTCTAGCCTATTTTTCAGCTAGAGCGGCTTTTTAAATTTGCTATTAAATCATGACATTTTATAAAATATGTTGAATATCTAGAACTAGCTGCCAATCTTCCGATCGCTGTTGCTAAATGAGTCTTTCCAACACCACTGTTGCCTATAAAGATTAAATTTTTATTGTTTTCTATAAAATTTAAGCTAGCTAAGTTTCTTATTTCTAATTCATTTATATCGGAATTAAATGAAAAAAATCAAAAATCATCTAATGACCTGTTATAAGGGAAATTAGCCACTTTAATCATAGATTCTTTTTACATTTTTGCTTCTTCACATCTACTTCATAGTCTGTTAGTTTCAATAGAATATCTATTACCGACATTGTTCTATTTTTGAGTTAGTTCTACTATCTCATCTAGTCTGTGGTTAAACTGCTTTTAAATTAAGATATTCTAAATTCTCTTTTAATCTAGTATAATTAGATCTATTTGTTATCATTGAACCGTTCTCCTATCATCGCTAGATTTCTTTTTAGTTTGTTCTTTTAATCTTTTTCATCTATATCATTCCAAGTGTGTTTAACAAATTGCTCATAATGAGCTTCTTTATAATTTAATTTTTTTCTCACTTATTAAATGACTTACTACCAATTTCATGTTATCATATAGGTATAAATAATTATCTTCTACTTGTAGATTTAGTTTCTTACCTATATATTCAATTGGTACTGAATATTGATTGGACTTGTAAGAAATCATTGCTTGTTTATTTACTTTTTACTTGTAGGGTTGTTATTTTTATATCGATTCCTTATTCTCTCATGTGGTAATGATAGTAAGGAATCTTTTTTTCTTTTGTAAACTTATTATTGGAACCTCTCTTGTTGTTTGATGTACTTGTAGATTCCATCTCATCATTATTTTATTTACCAATTCTACTAATTCTGTATAATCTAACTTACCATTATAAGCATATATTTCATCTAGTAATTTTTACTATATTTTCTACTTTACCTTTTTGTTTGTGGTCTGTACGCTACACATGGTTTCAATTCAAATCCCATCTCTTTTGCATATTCTTGAAACTTTCCGTTAATTACTCCAGATGTTTTGATAGTTCGCGCTTTATCCATTGTAGTTTTCATATTATCACATACAATTACTTTTGGAACTCCTTCAATATGTTCTAAGCATTCAGTTATACATGAAATTAATACATCTTGATTTCTTGAGAGTGTTACATGGAATATTTTATATCTTGAATATGATAAAAACCATACAAAATACATTTAAAGATAATTTTTTTCTCCATGTTTAGTTATGAATTTCACATCTTCTTTCCAATCTATTTGAGCTTGTTCTCCGGGGCAGTTTCTACTCTGAGTATAGCTTTAGAACTTTTATGTGATTTATTTTTAAAGTAATCATTGTATTTTTGGATTCTTTAATAAATAGGCTCTAAATGTGGAATAGCTGATATTTAATTCTGTTTGATCTCACCAAATATTGCCAAAAGTATTCTTTTTGGATTTGAATAGTTGTATAGATTCTTCTCCTAATAATGTATCTAATAATTCAGAGTATTCATCGATTTTTTTGATGGTTTTATTTCTTGTTTGTTTTGTTTTTTTCCTTGGTAATAATGTCTTTTTATTGTACGTCTATCTTTCTTTAAAACTCTAGCTAATTCACTAAAGTTAGGTTTCAATCCAATCACCTCCATTTGTTCTCGTAGATTTTCTAAATCTGATAGTTGAGTTATTTTTTTATATTTTTTTGTTTATTTTTAGGTTTAAGTACATATATTTCTCTTTCTTTTTTTATATGTACTATTATAACCTATTTGTACATTTTTATTTTGTCAAAACTGTACATTCTTATTTTTATCATTCTCACCTATATAAAGTGCTACTTTTGTTCTTCTAGGTTTTTAAAGCTGAAAATCCATGCCCTTTTTATTGTCGACATTAAATATGCTAAAGCGTTTGTGCTAGGTTTAGTAATTTTATTATTTGCTAGACGTTTCATTTGAGCTTCGTAATAGCTAACTCCAATGATAGGTCCTAAAAACTTTATCTAGTTTTTTTCTATTTTCGTAGATAATCTCGGTGTTTTTATATCAAAATTATCATTGTTTTCAAATCTACGTACTAAGTCTGGATAAAGTACAAATGGTCGTGCTAATCCTATCATACTAACACCTGAAGAAATTACATTTTCCATTTCTTTTTTTCGTTCTAAAACCACCTGTTGAAACAATAGGAGTGTCGGTAAGTTCTGTTAGCACAGTTGCATAGCTAGCAAAAACTAGCTCCATTTTCATATTCACCACCAAATACTGGCGCTTCATAATTCCCACCAGATATTTCTATAAGATCAATACCTAGTTCACTCATTGTTCTTACAACTTCCTTACATTCATCAAAACTAAAACCACCTTCTTTAAAGTCTAAAGCATTTAATTTCAACGCAATTGTAAAGTTATCTCCTACCTTACTTCTCATTCTAGTATATATTTCAGCTAAAAAAGCGCATTCTGTTCTCTAGAAAACCACCACATTCATCTGTTCTTTGATTATCTGCTGGTGATAAGAATTGATTGATTAAGTATCCATGTGCTGCATGAAGTTGCACGCCCTGAAAAATCCCGCTTCTTTTTGCTCTAACTCCTGCTTCAACAAATTTATTAATCGCTTCTTCTATCTCAGATTTCGTCATTTCACGTGGTGTTTGAAAAAGCTTTTGCATTACTACCTTGAATCGGTATTGCACTAGGTGCTATAGGCTGACCTTTTATACTTTTATACATTTGCTTACCCGGGTGATTTAACTGTAACAAAATTGGTGTATTTTTTTCTCATTTCCAACAGAAGCCCATTTTTTTGAATGCATTAATGTCAGACTTTTTCATCTAATACGATATTTCCTGGTTCTCCTAAATATCGTCTATCCACCATCACATTTCCTGATATTAGTACTCCGATTTTTTTCGCTACTCCACTGTGAATATAAATTGTAAATTTCATCACTTGGATTCATGTTTTTTTATCAGCAAGCATTTCACTCATAGCTGATTTAAAAAAATCTATTTCTTACTTTTTAATCCACTTCTTAATTTTAACGTTTCAAATAATTTACTTGTCATTTAATTTCCTCTTGTAATCTCGTATTTTACCTTCGCAATAATCTACTAACATTTGTTCTTTTTCTAGTGAATAACCTTTTTCTGAAGTAAAAACTCACCTTATTATTATCGAAATACTTACCATTAATGTGTTCTACCTCATCTGATAAAAGCTAGATAATATCCTGTTTCTATACCTTCATCTAGATTCTTAAACAATTTCTTCATGATTTTTCCAAATAATGATTTCTGTACTTTCGCATCACTTGTATCGTTACCTAAGTTTGTTGAGATTAATCCCGGATGATATGAGTTTACAGTGATATTTGAATTGTTATTTCTTAATGCTCTAGCTAAATATCGTGTAATCCAAATTGTGTAAAAGCTTTGAATTGTTATATGCTAATCCCTGGTGTATATTTTTTTCTCAAATCCAAAAATCTAACTTTCCAGCGTTAGCAAAATGATGCATAAATGATGATGTATTAACTATACGACCATTCGGTGATTTTTTTCTAATAATTCTTTAAGTTCTATACTTAGAATATACGGGACTAATACAGATAACATAAATGTTAATTCGACATTTTCATCCGCTGGTGTTCTTGTACTACCAGCATATACCCCCGCATTGTTTATAACTACATCTATTTTTTTGAAAAAAATCATTTTTTTAATTTTTGCTACTAAAGAATAGATATCATCCATGCTTTTGTAAATCTGCTTTTGTATGCATGAACTAAATTTCCTTTTCGAGTATGAATTTACTTCTTCATATGCCTTTTTCTAATTTTTAGGATTTCTTCCATGTATTATTACTTCATGTCCTTCACTTGCTAATTTTTTTAGCAAGGTGTTTTCCGATTCCGTCTGTCGAACCTGTTATTAATATTGTTTTTGTCATCTTATTCTCCTAAAAAAATTCTATTAACTCTTTTGAAAAATTCATCTGCGTATTGGAATAATGATCCGTGTGCTGCATTTGGATAAATTATTAATTTACTATTTTCTATTTTTTTGATGCATGTTATACGAGTTAACTGTAGGTACCATTAAATCTTTATCCCCATTTACAATTAGTGTAGGTTGAGTAATAAATTTTAAATCATCATATCCTACAGTACTCCAACGTTTAATTGCTTTTAATTGTCTTAAAAAGCCCGGTACTTTCATCTCTTCATCTGCATTTTCTTTGCTACGACTTGCTAATCTATCTAGTACTTTATTCGCTTCAATTTTTCCTTTTTCATCGTGGTTATAGAAGATAAATCTCTTAGGATCCACCCTATTTAATCCTGCTTTTAGCATGAATTTGAAAAGTAGTACTAGTTACAGTTCCGATTCCTTCTCCATCTCTTGGCCCTGTTCCTACTAATATTAATTTATCAACTAAATCACTAGCTAGTCTTGTTACTTCTTGAGCGATCATTCCACCCATTGATAATCCTAGTAAGTCAATTTTACTATAGCCTAATTCTTTAATGATATCTATTGCTTGTTGTGCCATCCCTGCAATTGTTGTAGCTACCTTCCCTTCACTTCCTCCAACTCCCTGGTAGGTCTAATAAGATAATATGATGTTTTTTTCTGCTACTAGGTCGATAAATTTTGGATCCCAATTATCCATTGTCGCTGCTAAGTGTACTAACATCACTAATGGTTTTTTTCTGATTTACCTTTATTAATCTCTATATGCTATTTTTTTAATCCATTAACATTAATGTATTCATTTCTTTTATTTATATATGACATGATTGTTTCCTAACTTTATTGTGTTTGTTGATATTTTGCGATAATAAGAGTGACTTCGAAAAAAATAGATTACTAAGAAACCATTATTTTTCTAGTTGCTCTCTTCTGTCATTATTTCTATATTTTTATATTATTTAAAAACTTAAAACTGTTTTACCTCTTGAACGTACCATTTTGCTACTTTATCTAATGCTTTATTTACATCTTTAAAGTCAAATACAGTATCTACAGATGGTTTTAATTTCTAATTTTGTGAAAATGTCAGCTACTTCTTGAAGTTGTTTACCATTAGATTCTACAAAAATGAAGTCATATGATACTCCATATTTATTTGCCATTTTATCAAATTTTCTTCCAGCTAAGCCTAGGATAAATTGTTTCCACCAAGTTAAGTTCATACGTTTAGCAAAACTTCCATTTGGCATAGCTCTTAATGAAACTAATTTACCTCCAGATTTCATAATAGTCATTTGTTTTTTTCTGTTTCTGCTCCACCTAAAGTATCAAACACATAATCAACATCTTTTTAATACTTTAGTGTAATCTGTTGTTTTATAGTCGATGAACTGATCAACACCTAGTTTTTCAACACGTTCTTTGTTTTCTACACTACCATTAGTGATTACTGTCAGACCTTTTGCTTTAGCGATTGGAATAGCCATACCACCTACTCCACCTGTTCCACCTGAGATGAAGATTGTTTTCCTGATTCTGCTCCCATAAGTTCTAAAGCTTGCATAATTGTCAATGCTGTTAATGGAACAGCTGCAGCTTCTTCATCAGTTAGATAATCTGGTACTTTAGCAATTGCATCTTGGTTAATAGCTACATATTCAGCAAAAGCTCCGATTTTATCTAATGGTAATCTAGAAAATACTCTATCTCCAATTTCAAAATTAGCTACATTACTTCCTTTTTGTTCAATAATACCTACTACTTCATTACCTGCAACTTGTGGAAGTGTATAAGGCACGATAATCTTTACTTCACCACGTGAAATCATATTATCTAGTGGATTTACTCCAGCTGCTGTAACTTTTTACCAACACTTCATTTTCATTTATTGTAGGTACTGCTACTTCTCTAATTTCAAGTTCTATATTATTTTTTTATTATATTTTGTATGTACTGCTGCTTTCATTGTTTATTTTTTTCTCCTATTATGTATAATTCTTTAATTAATTTTTTTCTAATGTTTTACTTTCTAGTTTTTTATAAAAAAAGCTTCTTGTGCTTCATTAAATACTGGCTGTAATAAATTTTCGATATTTAAACCAACTGGGCATTCTTTATTAGCACCTTCATGGATATTTACTAAATATTTCTCAGGATAAATGATTTGATAAATTTCTGATAATGTAATATCTTTAGGTTCTTTTTGCCAATTTTATTCCTGTTTTCCCTTGTTGGCTTTCTATTAGTCCACCTTTTTAATACTGCCAAAAATCTTTCTAATGTGACTACTGTTTGTATTGACACTTTTGGCTAGTAGCTCCGAAGAAACTACTTTTATCTGTTTCTGAAATATATATTAGTATGTGTAATGCTACTGAAAATTTTGTATCCATGGTTTGCTCCTTTAACTGTCTTTTTCTAAATCATCCAAATATAATCTTTTAACTTGTTCTCGTATCTAATACAAGTATAAGTTTAACATCGAATTTTATATATGTCAACTTCTTTTTTTAAAAAAATATTTATAAAAATGACTTTTACGCCTCAACTATAGAGATAAACCACTACATCCTTACCGTACATATTTTCTAATTTCATATTTTGCTACAATTTTTTTAGAATATTTTAATGAACAATTATTTCCTCGTATATTCTACATTCGAAATATTGACGGCTATCCCACCTTTTTAGTTGCTTAAATATTGAAAAATAGTATAATATGTGTAGATATGTAGATTACTAGAATATTCTAGTTAATATGTAAAAATAAAAATATTTGAGAGGTATAAAATGGAAAAATTGGGTTGAAATTACAATTCATACTACTAATGAAGCTAGTGAAATAGTTGAGTCTATTCTTCTTGATTATGGTTCAACTGGGGTTGCTATCGAAGATCCTACTACTCTTGAGGAGAACTTACATGATGATTTCGGTACTATCGTTGAGCTTAGTCCTGCTGATTATCCTGAAGTCGGGGTTATCGTTAAAGGATACATCAATGAGCTAAATTTTGATGAAGAAACTTTCAAGCGTTTTGATGCTGAGCTTCTTGCTTTAGGTGAAAATATCAACATTGGAGATTTCTTCAAGATTGAAACTACTATTATTCAAGATAGCGACTGGGAAAATTCATTGAAAGATTATTTCGATATTCTTAATATCGGTGAAAAATTCGTTATTGTACCTACATGGCGTGAGTATGAAAATACTGAAGATAAATATATTATAAATATCGATCCAGGTATGGCTTTTGGTACTGGTGGTCACGAGACTACTTCATTATGTATTAAAAACCTTGAGAAATATGTTCAAAGAACTGATAATGTTATCGATGTTGGTTGTGGAAGTGGTATTTTAAGTATCGCTGCTAGTTATTTAACTGATGGTAATATTAAAGCTGTTGACTTAGATAAGCTTGCTGTTGATGTTTCTTTTGAGAACTTCGCATTAAATAATCTTGAGAAAAGAATCGAAGTTGAACAAGCTAGTCTTCTTACAAAAGAAACTAAAAAATATAATATTATCGTAGCGAACATTCTTGCCCACATCATCGAGCTTATGATTGATGATGCGTATAACTTATTAGAAGATGGTGGTTACTACATCACTTCTGGTATTATCGAAGAGAAGAAAGACGAGCTTCTTGAAAAAAATGTTAGAACGTGGTTTCAAACTTGTAGAGGAAACTTCTGATAACGGATGGTATTCATTCGTAGTAACTAAATAATACAAAAAAGTTCGGTTCTTTGTCAAGTACGGTTGATTTTGAAAATTAGGAGGAAGCTATGCTATATTAAGTAGTATAGCTTTTTTTCCTATTTTTTTCGTTTTAATTTTATTTTTTTCTTTTTAGCGAGAATAGCTTGACGCTCTTCTTTTGAATATCTAGGTTTCTTATTAGTCTCTGAAGGTGTAAATAAGCTGAATACAAGGAGTATTTTGGCTTTAAAGTTACTAAAAAGAGCCATAACCATAAGAAATACGTTTAATAACTTTAATTTTATTGTTAATTCCTTCCAAAGGACCGTTAGATAGCCCATTGTAGTGCATAGTATTTTTAATCTGTCTTTTTATATTTTCTAAGTGTTTTAACAGCTGTAAACATATATCTAGGTAATGTAGATTTATCATTAATTAAAGCTTTAAATCTATCAAAATCATCTTTCTCAAGAGCTTCCCTAAGGTCTTGAATAAGCCAGTAACACTTATAAAGCTGTGGATCTTGTTTAATTATATAATTGACAATATCTTGTTCTGTAGTGACATATTTGAAGTGTTTAAACTGTCTGTAAGTACTGTTATCTAGCTCATCATAGCTCGTAAGAAGATTTTTCCAATAACATTTCAATTGTCTGTATAACTCTTTATTTTTATCTTTAATACTGTTCATAATTGATACTCTATATTTATTAAAAAGCTCTATTAACTAACTGAACAATATGGAATCTATCAATGACTATCTTCGCATTAGGGAACAGTTCTCTAATGACACTTTTATAACCAGAGTTCATATCTATGACTACCGCTTTAACCTCACAACGTTGTTGATAAGAGTAGTATAGGAAGTAGTCTTTAATAATCTTATTAGTTCTTCCTTGAAGTATATTTTGTATTTTATGGGTTAATGCATCTGCATACACAAAGCTCATTTTACTTATACTATCAGAAGTAGAAGACACTTCATCAAAGCACATATAGTCAGGCAAAGTTTTAGGTCTGTCTAGAGTTTTAGCTAACTCATGTTGTATTCTACACACAGTATTGGTGGATACAGCACAAGATTCAGCTACATCTTTCATAGTTTTTTTCTTTAGACAATCTTTTAATAATACCAGCTCGTAGATTTTTAGAGGTATTAGAATTCTTCCTAACTTCAGTAGTTTCAGCTGTAAAGGATTTACGACAACCTTTGCATATGAAGCGATGTTTATTTAAGTATAAGATGACTGGTTTGTCAGAAATAGTGGGCATTTTAACCTTTACTTTTCTATAACCATTATTAGTTATCTCACATTTTTCCGCAATGAGGGCAAGAGCTAGATGAAGCTTCCAATACCCCGTAATAAACTAGATGTATACAACCATTTATTTCAATTTTCTCTGTTTTATCTAGAATTTTTTTATATTTTCGTCAGTTATTTGTAGCGTTGTTTTTAAGAGATTTGCTATAATTACACATATGAATGTAAATTTCCTTTCTTGATTTTTTTGCTCATACTTAAATTATAAAAGGAATTTTTACATTCTTTTCCATTTTTTATAATTTAAATACGGCTGATATTTATTATCAACCGTATTTATTATAGATTCAAAAAGTTCTTGATTCTCTATAATCTTTTATAAAGAATCAAGAACTTTATCTATATTTTTTTGGATTGTATAATAGATTTGAGGGGGACCCAAAAAGACCTAAATTTTAACAAAGTTTATAGGAAAACTCATAAACGCAGTGATTTATTGATATCTAAATTTGCTTTATAAAAAGCTTTTTAGATATCTAATAAACTGTGCAGGGGGGACTCGACAAAAATCTTGTTTCTTAAGAAATCGCGATTTTTTTGAGTCACTCCCCTTTTTTTATGCTCTTATAGTAGTTTTTTTCTAATTTATTTGAATCTTCTACAGTAAATACTGACACCGGTCTTCCTGATGTATAGTACTCTGCATCTTCACTTAGTATATTTATATTAACTAGGTGATTTAAATATTTTCTAATTGTTATTCTTGAAATATCTAATTCATCCGCTACTTGTTGTGTAGTAAAACCTGCTTCGTGTTCTTTAATATTTTCTAGTACTTTTTTTCAGAGTTATACGAGATAAACCTTTAGGCAAGCTATCTTCCTCTTCCTCTACTCTTCCAGAATTTAAGTAATCATCAATTAAATCTTGATTAATTTTTTTCTTTTGATAATAAAGATACATAATCCTGTACTTTATCCACTGCTTGAGAAAAATCTTTCGTATGTAAATGGTTTAACTAAATAATCCACTACTCCATTTGTCAATGCAGCTTCTACTGTTTGAATATCATTCGCTGCTGTTATCATAATTATTGGATATCCTTTTAATTCTGGTAAGTATTCTACTCCTTGACCATCTGTTAAATAGTTATCTAAAAACTATTAAATCAGCATCAGATTTTTTTCTAAAAAATGTTTTTTTGCTTCTTCTAATGTAGAAACATGGTTAAGGTCATCGGATAATTCTTTTCTTTTAAAAATATTCTTTATGTATCATTGCTACCATTGATCGTCTTCTATTATTAATATTCTCAATTCTTATTCCTCCTAAATAGGTAATTCTATTGTAAATGTAGTTTTTTTCTACTTCACTTTCCACGTCTATTAAACCGTTATATTTTTTTCACAATAGTATCAACGGCATTTAGTCCGTATCCTCTATTTTTCTCCTTTTAGTTGAATATCCTCTTTCAAATACATTCTCCAATTTATCCTTACTAATACCACAACCATTATCATATACTTTTACAAAGTAATATATTTTCCTCTGTATTTAAATACAAGTAAACAATAATTTTTTTCCATCCTTTTTATCTGATATTGATTCCATTGAATTGTCAATTAGTACTCCAAGTATTATTAATAATTCATTGAATACTTCATCTAGACCTTCTTTATTTAAAAAGCATTGAATCTGAATCAATTAATAAAGATATACCTTTTTGTTTAGCTTCTCTTACTTTTTGCCAGTAAGAAACCGGCTATAGCGGGTACTTTAATACTCTCAGATATATATCCTATCTTTTCATGGTAATCATCTTTTAAATATTTTATATATTTCTCTACTTCGTCGTAAGATTTCATCTCTATTAATCCATGTAATACATGAAGTTTATTCATGAAATGGTGACTTTGTTCTCTAAGACTATCATTGTATTTTTTTCTGTACCACTTAGTTCGGTAATTAACTTTTTTTCATTTCACTTTGATCTCGAAGTGTAACTACTGCACCATATAATTTATCATTTTTGATATATGGCATTTCTATTAACTAACACTTCTATATGATTTAATATAACTAACTCATCTCTACTTTTTTTATTTTCTTCAAGAATAGACTTAAAGAAAAATCTCGTACATTTCATCAGGAATTATTTCACCTTTTTTTCACTTTAGAATAGCCAGCCTTGTCTAAAAATTTGGTTAGCACTACTATTCTTCACTATTATTTTCCTATTAATATCAATTCCGATAATACCTTCCGAAACATGATCAGAGATTAGGTTTTTTTCTCAATATAATTATATGCAATTTCTTCTGGTTCGTAGTTTAATAATATTCTCTTTAATTGTCTATTATACATAATAGCTAAAGTTATAGCTATTACAATTCCTATCATCAATGCAAATATTATTTTTTTCTTGTGAGTGTAGTATTTGTTTTTTTACAGTTTCTTTGGTGTACCCTACACACACAACACCTATGTTTTTTTACCATCTTCATCTTTTTATTGCTGTAAAGAATCTAAGTCCCTCTCCTAATTGACCAGTTTGTCTACTATAATGATCTCCTATTGTGAAGGTTGATCTTGCATCTTCTATATTAGAAAAACTTCTCACCTATTAATTCTATTTTTTTGGATGTGTGTACCTAGTAAAAGTTTCATCCATTATAACAACGAAATCTGTTCCACTTTCATCCATAACCCTATTGGCAAATTCTTGAATTCCATCCCACATTCTATGATGTTTGATATCATCTATGATACCTTTTATCACTAGAAATTAATTTTGCTGTAGAATATATTTTTTTGACGGATAACTTCATCTTCTCGTTTCTTAATATATTCCCTCACAAAAAAAGAAGTAACTAATAAGGATATGACTACTAAGCTCGTCATTATTAACATTAACCTAGTTAATGTTCGTTGCCTTTTTTTCAAATTTTTTTATCACTCCTCGATTTTTTTGAAACTTTCTCTTAACATTGATAATAATTATAAAATAAAACTGCCATCATTTCAAGCGATGTCCTCTATTGAAAAAAACTATATATACTAGAAAAATATCAATATTATATAAATATATTTTTAATGCTGTAAATTTACATTTAACATTTACATAATTTACTTTTAATTATAAAACATTTTTACATTACAGTATGGAGAATAATAATAGTTGATGAAATTCTATAATTTTTAAATTTATTTACTATATAGAAAAAAATTTTTAGTTTATTTATTTTATTTTCACTTGAATATTTATGTATACTGTGCTAGTATTTTAGTAATGCAATTTTGCAGTTATTTGAAAAATTTATATTATCAGGAGGTTCTCAATGGAGAAGGATGCAAAAAAATATTTTGGTACACCCTAGCCTTCATGGCATTCTCAACTGTTTGGGCATTTGGGAATGTTGTTAATGGATACTCTGAATTCGGTGGGTTAAAAATCTATAGTTTCTTGATTTTTGATTTTCGTCATTTACTTTTATTCCGTATTCATTAATCGTTGGTGAGCTAGGATCTCACTTTTTAAAGATGCTGGAGGAGGAGTTAGTTCGTGGATAAGTTCTACACATGGTAAACTCCTTGCTTATTACACTGGATGGACAATGTGGGTTGTACACATGCCTTATATTTCACAAAAACCATCTCGTATTATTGCAGCATTTAGCTGGACAGTATTCCGTGATAATCGTATTAGTAAAATGAATATCACTTATTTACAAATTGCTTCACTTGTAATTTTTTTAATAGCTTTATTCTTAGCTGCTCGTGGAGTTAACTTAATTAAAAAAAGATGGCTATGTTAGCTGGATCTTCAATGTTTATTATGTCATTATTATTCGTAGTTATGGCTATCACAGCACCATCAATTACTGGCGCAAAAACATTTAACATCGATTGGTCATTAGATACATTCATGCCTACATTTGATGTTAAATACATTACATCGATTGCTATATTGGTCTTTGCGGTCGGTGGTTGTGAGAAGATTTCTCCTTATGTTAATAAGATGAAAAAAATCCTTCTAAAGACTTCCCACGTGGAATGATTGCTTTTAGTAGTTATGGTTTGTACAACAGCTATTTTAGGTACATTTGCTCTTGCATTAATGTTTGATACAAATAATATTCCTAAAGACTTATTAACTAACGGAACTTACTACGCTTTCCAAACTTTAGGTAACTACTACGGTGTTGGTAACTTATTCTTAGTTATCTATGCAATAGTTGATTTAATCGGACAAATTTCTGTTGTTATTATCTCAATTGATGCTCCGCTACGTATGTTATTAAGCAGTGCAGATGAGAAATACATTCCTAAGAAATTATTAGTTAAAAATGAAAACGACGTATACGTTAATGGATTAAAACTTGTTGGAGTTATCGTTTCTATCTTACTAATTATCCCAATGTTTGGAATTAAAGAAGTTAATGATCTATTCAGATGGTTAGTTAAACTTAATGCTGTTACTATGCCATTACGTTACCTATGGGTTTTCGCTGCTTATATCTTCTTGAAAAAAATCAGCTGAGAAGTTCCAATCTGAATACAAATTTGTTAAAAAAATAAATATGTAGGTATGGGGCTTGGAGCTTGGTGTTTTCTTCTTAACTGCCTTTTGCTTGTATTTCTGGAATGTATACTCCAGAAAGTACTTTCCAAACAGTTATGAACATTGTAACTCCAATTGTCCTACTTTCATTAGGACTAATCATGCCATACTTAGCTAAAAATAACAAATAATATTAAAACTATTAAGAAGTAACTTAAATATTGATACGGGGGTGACTCAACAAAAATCGATTTTTATCGAGTCACCTCCGCACTAGTTTATTAGATATCTAAAAAGCTTTTTATAAAGCGAATTTAGATATCAATAAACCACTGCGTCTATGAGTTTTCTTGTAAACTTTTTTTAAATCTAGTACTTTTGGGGCAGCCCCATTTTTTTGTACTATTACCTTATACTCATACTTTAATACTTTTAAAAATTATGATTCATAAATTGTTGAATATCATATCTTAATTTGATATAATCAAAATTGAGAGAGAAGTTAGAGAACATTAGTTTTCGATAAAGATAGTGGCTACTTCAATATGAAAGGGGATGATGCTTATGCTCATAAGTATCGAAATCTGGATGAAAGGAGTAGCAAGTTGTCAGCTTACGAAATTGTACAGACGATTATTGGAATAAATCTATTGATTGTTTCAGTAGTTAGTGCATGTATTGTAGCTTTAAAAAGACAATAAAAAAATAACCATCTTTTTAAAAACTTTGACCAGTTAAGATAGTTATTTTTTTGTAACATTATAATTAGAGTTACCGTCTTTAAAAACGGCTCTCTTCTTTTATATCCATATTTTAGCATAGATAAAGAAGAAAAAGCAAAAATTTAGTAATAGCCCCCAAAAATTTGGACAAATTTTGGAGGGCTATTTATAATGAAAATTAACAGATAAAAAAATAAGATAGAAATGTATAGACTTAAGAAAGAAGGCTACTCATACAAAGAACTATCTAAAAAGTTTAAAAATTAATCTAAGTAACGTGAGGTACATGGTCAAGTTAGCTGATTTACATGGTGAAACAGTACTGATTAAAAAGGAAAAAAATACTTACTATCCACCGAGATTAAAAACTAGATATAATCAATGAAGTTTTTAATATTAGAAACTCTATACACGCTACTTCATTAAAGTACGCATTACCAAATACAGGTTTACTTTTGTAATTGGATTTCAAAAATTTAAAGAAAAACGGGTATAATATACTAGAGAAACCGAGAGGAAGAACTAGTAAGATGAAAAAAATAATAAAAAAGATAGAAAAAAACGAATTATCAAAAGTTGAACAACTAGAGAAGGAACTTGAGTACCTACGTGCGGAAAAATGCAGTTTTAAAAAAAGTTGAGAGAGATAAGGTTAAAAACAATCTCAAACGAAGAGAAAACAAAAATAGTAGAAGAATTAAAGAAAACACATAAATTAAATATACTATTAAAGATTTTAGGCTTATCTCGTTCATCATATTATTATACAAAAAAATAAAGAAGACAAAGATAAAAATAAAAAAATATAGAAGAAGCTATTAAAAACTATTCAGAAAAATAAATATAGATACGGTTATAGAAGAGTAACATCAGAACTTAGAAATATGGGATTTTTAGTAAATCATAAAAAAAGTTTTTAAGATTGATGGGAAAAACTAGGTGTATTATCATTTGTAAGACCTACAAAAAAATACAATTCTTATAAAGGAGAAGTTGGAAAAATTGCAGATAATATAATAGATAGAGATTTTTTTTCGCCTCAGAACCATTAAAGAAATGTTATACAGATGTAACTGAATTCAAGGTAGGAGAGGATAAAGTTTATTTAGCGCCTATAATTGATGGATATAATGCAGAGATAATAGCGTATAGTGTTTCATTTTCACCTAACATGGCACAACAATATGAAATGTTATCGCAACTTCAAAATGAAAGATACGATGGTATGATATTACATAGTGATCAAGGTTGGCAATATCAACATATTGAATATAGACAATTCCTTAAAGTGAAAGGAATTACGCAATCAATGTCTAGGAAAGGAACATCAGCTGATAATGCATTTATGGAATCCTTTTTTTGGTGTTTTTAAAAATCTGAGATGTATTATGGATTCGAAGATACTTTTTAAGAATAAATATGAATTAAAAAGAAGCCATTATAGATTATATAAAGTATTATAATGAAGAGAGAATAAAATTGAACTTAGGTGGAGTAAGTCCTGTAAATTACAGGGAAATGAATAGAAACTAATATAAATAAAAGAAACTTTCATTCCTTTTTATAGTTTAGATTTTTTTCTCCTATTTAGTCAAGGACAAGGGCTACGCCTTTTTAAAAAATCCTTGACAAAAACAGTTCGAAAAAAATCTAAAAATAACTGTAAGGAATGAAAGTCACAAAAAAAGTAATAAAATTTTACTGATTTTAAAGTTTAAAAATACTAAACAAAAAAATAACTTAATATTTTGTCCAACTTTTTTTGGGTGCAGTACCTTTTTGAGTTATTGATCCCTGTCTTTTTTTATAATCCATTCTTTTATCCTTTTTGAAGATTTTTATATTTACTTTATACAATTATCTCATTTGCTTCTATCCTTCTGTTCTAATTTTTTTAAAGTTAAATCATACTACCTTATATTTTTTTCTACAAAAACTGAAATATATCCAAATTCCTTCTAAATCTAACATATTAGAAGTTTTTTTCTTTTCTCCTTTCCATTTTATATATTTATAAATTATTTTTATTATTAAAAAAACGCTTGTTTTTTTGATATAATAACAACAGTGAAACTTTAGAAAGTGAGTTTTTTTAATATTTTTTTATTAGTTTTGATAAATGTATATTAGGAGAAATTTATGAATAATACTAAGAAAAACTATTTCTTGTTTATTAGCTGTGGCTTCTATTACGTCAGTAACAGCAAATGTTGATAACATAACTAAAGCAAATAACGACGTGAAAGTAACTACTGAACCAGCTCAAGAAACTGGTAAAGTAAGTGCTGTTGTATTAGAGAATGAGCAGGGTGCTGTAATTCGTGTTACTGCTCATGCTGATGTTCAGAAAGTTAAAACAACATATACAGTTGACAGAACACAAGCTAAAACTGTGAACTTTAGGAATTTAACTAAAGGACAAGTAAAAAGACATTCAAGTAAACTTTGGAACACAAGTGCCAGCTGTTAAATCAGTAAAAATATTACCTAATACAGCTGTTGTTAGCGACCATATGGAATTTTCTAAAACTGTGAAATCACACGCTATCAAAGGTTCTGTAAGCTTTGAGTATGAAACTACAGAAGTAACACCAGCTGACAGTGTTAAGCCTATAAAACCAGTTGATACAACTAAACCTGTTACACCTACTAAACCAGTTGGCACAGTAAAACCAACTGAACCAACTAAACCTGTAGATGCAACTAAACCATCAGAGCCTGTTAAACCTGTAGATACTGTTAAACCTGTAGATACTGCAAAACCTATAGACACAGCTAAACCAGTTGAAAAACCAACTACTCCGGTAGGAACACAACCAAAAGATGAACCTACTACTCCAACTACTCCAAAAGAAGATAGTGGAACTTGGAAAGAAGAAACTCGTACACGTAACATTACTGTAGATGAAGAATATACAGAAAATACAACTGAAGATGTGTTTGAAGAGAAACATCTTAAAGAACGTTGGATTATGGTTGCTAAAAACGATGGTATAATCCTAGCTAACGTTGGTTGGGAGTCAGATGTTACTGCATCAGAAATAGATGATGCTTTAATTCAATATAATGCTGACAAAACAATAGAAGAAGAACGTATACGCAAAAACTAAAAAAAGTTAAAGTTGGTACAAAAAACTGTACCAGTAACTAAAAATTCTTAAAGTTCAAAAAAACAAGAAACTTACAAAGTTTGGGTAAACGACAAAACTGGTGAAGTTCGTACTAAACGTCCATAAGTTATATTCAAGTTTAACTTAAGAAAAGATATTTCACAGATTTTCTTAATCACCCCATATAATTATAAAAAAAGACGAGATCTCACTTGTAAATCTCGTCTTTTATCATTGAAACTATCTCTTGAATTTCTTCATTGATTCTTTCATCTAGTTCTTCTTTTTGTAATTAATTCATCATTATGTGCTTCAGTATATCCTAGAATTACTCCTAAAGAATTCTTAACATTATGCAACATAATTTTTTTCTTCTGTTCATTTTTATCTAAATCTGAACTTCTTCTATATATTAGATATATATTTAGAAATACAAATACTGTTAAAGGTAGGAAAAAAATATTTTTAATATGGATCGCGGCAATTAGAAATATTACAATTAATATATTTACTATTATGAAACTAATCATATTTTTTTCATGATACAAACTATAAACCTCTTTTTTTATTTATTCCGTATTCTTTAGCAGTATTTTTAATAGCTTCTGATTTTTTTCTCACCATTTTGGACTTTTTTTCGTATATTATTTCTACAATATCATCAAGATTAAGTTCTGTATGTACTTCATCTTTTGAAGGAGAAATAATAACAACAAACTCCTTTTTTTCTTTAATCTTTTCACCTAGCATTTCTAGTATCACATTAGCTTCAAACGTTTCAATTTGTTCGAACATTTTCGTAAGTTCTCTCGCTACTGCAATTTTTTTCTTGTCGGTGAAATTTTTGAAATTTCTTCCACTAAGTTTTTCACTCTATGTGGACTCTCATACAAAAATACCAGTTGTTTTCGAGTTCAAAATAACTTCTAACTTTTGTTTAAGTTCTTTAGTTTTTTTCGTGGTAGGAATCCATAAAAAAGTATAATTATAAGATTCTATTCCACTTGCCACTAATGCAGTAAGTCCTGCATTAGCTCCAGTGTAGGGCTACAACCTCTAAATCAGCACTTTTCACTTTTTTTCTACTAATACATACCCTGGATCTGAAATACATGGCATACCAGCATCTGTTACTAACGCTATTTCTAGTCCCTCTTCTAAGTATTCTATTATTTTATCACTCATCTTTCCCTCATTATGTTCGTGGTAACTAAGTAGTTTTTTTACCTTTTATCTCATAATGATTCAACAATTTTTGTGTATTCCTTGTATCTTCACAAGCTATAATATCCGCTTCTTTTAGCACTCTTAATGCTCTTAATGTAATATCCTCTAAATTACCTATCGGCGTTCCTACTAAATATAACATAGTTATTTATCCTTTATTTTCATATTAAAAATCTTTTTATTTCTTGCTTTTTTTATTTGCACCCAAATTTAATAAAATATATTCTTCTTTTTAGCACGTGTTAATTTCTTAAATAAACTTTCAGCTCTCGTCGCTTCACTTTTTAGTCTCAAATTCTTCAAAAATATAAAAGTTTTACCGGTACTCTCACCCTAGTGTATTTCGCACCTTTTTTTGCATTATGAATTTTTTTATTCGCCTAACAATATCTGTTGTATATCCAGTATACCAAGTTTTATCACTACACTCAACTACATACATAAAACTACTCATAAATACCATACACTTTCTTCATTTCTTCAGTATAACTACCATCTTCATTATAAATATAAAATGGTTGTTCTACTTTAATATCACTTACTTTTTGAGATGCTACCTTCTATTAATACAATTTTACTAGTATCACTTGTTGCTTTGCTATAAACAAATCTAATTCGTTTAATAGCTAAGCCATTTTTACATTCAGAAATAATATCACTTATTCTGTATGTTCGATGTACCATTGCAAACTTACCATTTTTGTTTAACCAAATATCTTATTGCTTTTTACAATATCACTTAAATTACATAAAAAGTTCATGACGTGAAATATTATGATTAAACTTTTCACGTTGATTCGGCATATTCTCAACTGGAAAAATACGGCGGATTACAAATTACATAATCAAATGATGATGGTCTATAGTATTCTTTCACATTCTTCACATCACCATTTCTTACTTCTATATTCGTAATCCCATTAAGTTCTAAGCTTTTTTTAGTTAGTTCAACTAAATCTTCTTGAATTTCTAACATTTCAATCTTAGCATCTGATTTTTTTCTCTTAGAATAATCGAAATTCCACCATTACCACTACAAAGTTCAATTATACTTTTTGAAACTTCTCGGTACATTAGCAAAATAAGGAAGTAAAAAAGAGTCTGTTGACATACTATAATGATCAACCTTCTGCAAAAATTTTTATAATTCTTTGAAACTAAATCAACTCTCAAATTCTCTTCCATACTAACCTCGTAATAAAAAAATTCTAAATTAATTTTTATCCAATAAAACTGTAAATAAAAAAATTTTTCTAAAACCAATGTTGCATTAACATTAGCATTCAAATCAGATAAAGCAAGTAGAACTTTTTCCTGAACTTTACTAATATTAACTACATCATGTAAAGTATTATCAGTATAACTATTAGTTATTTGAATGCTCAAGTGATTAAAAAAATTCGACTATATCTTCTTTTGTTTTTTTAATTTTTCTAAGACATAAATATTTGCTAGATGAGGGTTTTTCTACTGTATTTTTTTAGCATACTCAGCAATTAGTTTAGTTAACTCCTCATTTATTGCTACTTCATTATCTTCACTCTGCCCTACTAATTTTTATCTGTTGACATCGTGAAATAATAGTTGGTAATACAGCACTGATATTTTTTTACAGCTAAGAATAGCTATAATATCATCTTCAGGTTCTTCTAAAAAAACTTAAGTAAGCTATTTGCAGCTTGTTCTGTCATTTTTTTCGATATCTTTTTATCCAATATATTTTCTTACCATAAAATGATTTAACACTTAAGTCAGATTTCAATGCTTGAATTTCATCTTTTTTTATAGAAGTATCACTAGTTAATTTATAAAAAAATCTATATAGTTGCCCTGATTTATACTTCGACAATTTTTACATTCTTCACAACTGAAAAAAATTCTTTTATCTTTATTTTCTAAACAAAATATTGCTTTTAACAAAACTTAAAATAAACTCATCACAATATAAACTATCCTCGCCTACTACTAAATAGGCATGGGATAGTTTATTTGTTTTTAATGTATTTGTTAAAGATTTTTATTACAACTGTATCTTTACTAAAGTTCATTGTTCAAAAAATCCTTCCAATATAGAAAGTGCTTGTCTTTGCACATTCTCGTATGTATCACTTGCATCAATCACCTTAATGCGCTTGGTATTTTTCTTTTGAAAGATCATCATAACCACGTTTAACATTTTTGTAAAAATCTAGACTTTCTTGATCCATTCGGTTATTGTCATCTCTGTTTTTTTTGTACGAGCTAGCCCAACTTCGACATCTACACAAAAAATATAGCGTCAAATCTGGTTCAAGATTATCAGTAGCATATGCATTAATATCCAATATATCTCGTTTACTAAGTCCACGACCATAAGATTGGTAAGCTACCGAACTATCAACAAAACGATCACAGATTACAATATACCCATCATTTACATATGGTAGTATACTATATGATCACGTCTACTTGCACAAAATAGCAAACTTTCAGTTTTAGCATCAATATCATTTGAACTATCAAAAAGAAGTTCACGAATTTTTTTCACTAAAGTCTGTTCCTCCCTGGTTCACGTGTTGTAATTACCTTATAACCTTTTTCTTTTAAATACTCGATAGCAAAGTTGATAAAGCTCGTTTTTCCTGAACCATCTGAACCTTCTACTGTTATGAATTTACCTTTCATTTTGAATAACCTTTCCACTATATTATTTATTCATAAATTGAGAAATTCTTTCAACAGCCTCTTTAATATTTTCTATGCTTGTTGCATAACTAATTCTAAAGAAGTCGTTGTACGCTTTCCCAAATGCTGTACCAGAATAACCCCAACACGAGCTTCTTTCGCTAATAATTTACAAAATTCCATCGCACCTAAGTCACGATACTTAGCTGGAATTTTAGCGAAGATATAAAACGCTCCATCAATTTCAGGAATTTCAAATCCTAATTCACGAAGTTTTGGAACCATATAATCCTTTCTTTCTCTATATGTTTCAATCATATTTTGGTTGTATTTATCTACATTTGCATCATTTAAAAGCTATTACCGCTGCATCTTGAATAAATGTAGCTGCACCAGATACTGTGAACAGGTGGAATACACCTATTTTTTTCTTATCATCGCTAATGGAGCAGCGATAAATCCTACACGCCATCCTGTCATAGCGTGAGATTTAGATAATCCACTAATAAGAACAGTTTGTTCCGGAATAAATTCCGCTAATGAGGTATGTTTATAATTATATGTAATATCCCCATATATTTCATCGCTAATTACAAATATATCATACTTTCCTAATACATCAGCAATTGCTTTTACTTCTTCTCTTGTATATGAAACTCCACTTGGATTGTTAGGATAGTTAATTAAAATAGCTTTTGCATCTTTATTCTCTTCTAGAGCTTTTTCTAAATCACTTGGACGAACTTTAAAGCCATTATCTGCTGTATCAATAAATTTAATATTACATTTATTTAAAATACCTACACCCTCATATGCTGAGAAGTACGGTGTTACTACTAAGATAGTATCCCCTTCATTTGTAATTGCTGAAATCGTATGCTCTATCGCTGCAGAAGCTCCAATTGTTACGATAACTTCCTCAGGACTGTAATTTAAATTATATCTTTTTCTCTAAGTTTTTCAGCCCACGCTGTTCGTAACTCTTCAATACCATTATTTACTGAATAATGTGTTCTATTATTATCTAGAGCACGTTTTGCAGCTTCTTTTTACTTCCTCAGCAGTATCAAAAATCTGGTTCTCCTAATGTTAATTTAATAATACCTTCTATAGAAGAAGCATATCTATCAAATTCTCTTATCGGTGATCCAGTAAGGTTCGCAAGTGATGTGTTAAATTTGTTTTCTAATGATTTTTTTAATTTCCATAAATTTATCTTCCTTCTTTATTATATTAGATACATTGTTAATGTAACATCTTTTAATATTGTAACATATTTTCATTAAAAATTTGAATTACTATCAACAATATTAAATTAAATTATAAACAATGGTTTAATAATATTTTATAGAATTTCCCAAAAAAATTTTCAATAACAAATATCGGATAGTTCAAACTAAAAATTCAGAAAATTTAAAGAAAAGTATTGAAAAAAACTCTGATTAGTATTATAATAATTTTAACAAATTTTTAAAAATTAATTGTTTATAAAAAGGAGAAATATAATATGACAAAACTAACAGTAAATGATATAAGAGTAGAACTTACTAAAAAAATCCAAAAGAAAAAAACACCAGATGATAAATTAGGATTTGGTTCAGTATTCACTGATCACATGTTCGTTATGGACTGGTCATCAGAAAAAGGATGGTATGATCCACGTATCGTACCTTACGGACCAATTCCAGTATCACCAGCATTAAACGTGTTACACTACGGACAAAGTGTTTTCGAAGGAATGAAAGCATACAACGCAAATGGAGAAGCTGTTCTATTCCGTCCAGAACAAAACTTTAGACGTTTAAACAATTCATCAGATCGTATAGCTTTACCGCAATTAGATGAAGAGTTCGCATTAGCAGCTCTTAAAAAAATTAATCTCTATCGATAAAGACTGGATACCAAAAATCTGAAGGTACTTCACTATACGTTAGACCATTCTTATATGGTTCTGAAGAAGCACTTGGAGTACACCCTAACCATGAAGTTAAGTTTATAATCATCTTATCTCCATCAGGAAGCTACTTCAAAGCTGGTCTTCAACCAAATAAAATCTTCGTAGAACACGAATATGTACGTGCTGTACGTGGTGGATTCGGATTCGCTAAAACTGCAGGTAACTACGCTGGATCTCTTAAAGGTCAAAAGAAAGCTCAAGAACTTGGTTACTCTCAATCTCTATGGCTTGATGGAGTAGAACAAAAATACATCGAAGAAGGAGGAGCAATGAACATCTTCTTCAAAAATCGATGGAACATTCGTCACACCTGAATTAAACGGTTCTATCCTTCCAGGTATCACTCGTGCATCAGTATTAGAATTACTTAAATCATTAGATGAAAAAGTAGAAGAAAGAAAACTATCTCTAGAAGAAGTTTACGAAGCATATGACAATGGAAAACTTGAAGAAGTATTCTTATGTGGTACTGCAGCTGTAATCGCTCCTGTAGGTGAATTATTCGATGGTACTAAGAAATTAGAACTTATCAAAGATGATAAACCGGAGAATGGACTCAAAAAAATCTACAACCTACTTACTGGTATCCAATTAGGTAAAGTTGAAGATAAATTCGGATGGGTTGTTAAAGTAGAAGAATAATATAAAAAAATAAAAGGGGCTGACCCAAAAGCTCAAAGAAAAAGCCAAGAAAAAGATTGATAAAAAAATTCTTTTTCTTGGCTTTTTGAATAATTTTTGAGAAAAAAATTCTAAAAAAATGAAAAAATATTTCCCAATAAAATCAGCTAATCCGCCCTGTTTTATCAGGTGTTTTTGCTAATTTTATTAAATTATGGGAAATAGCGTGCAGGGCAAATTCGACCCTCACATTTTCAATTCCTCGAAGGGAAAAATCTTGTGAACGCCAAGTTTTTGTTTTTAAATTACCGAAAAAAAGCTTTCGATCTCTATCTTTCTTTTTGAGTATATGTTTTTAGTTTCTTCGTTTTCTAAAAAGTAAATATCTTTGTTTCGCTTTTAACTCTTCATACGTTGGATTATATAGTATTGTTCTATTACCTTTTGCTTTTTGTACATAGGTGTTTTATTGGACAATCACTACAGTCTTCACATTTGTATTGTTTGAAATCTCTTTTATATCCGTATTTATCAGTTCTACTTATATATTTTTCAAAATCTACATATCTATTATTTGCGCATACGAAACTATCACTAAATACATCATATTTCCAGTTTGATGAGTTTTTTTATGTCTTTTTGTATTTGTTCATCTGTTCTTTTCTCATCATATTATATGGTATTAGTGCCTGATAATTATTTTCTTCGCAGTAAATATAGTTCTCTTCACTTCCGTATCCTGCATCAGCTACTATTGTTTTTGGTTCTATTATTCCTTGTTCTTTGATATTTTCTATATGTGATTGTAATGTTCTTACATCTGTTGGATTTTGATGTATTGTAAAGCCTAATACATATTGATTGTGTGTGCCTACCTGTATATTATATCCTGCTTTTTAATTGCCCATTTTTCATATGGTCTTCTTTCATTCTCATGAATGTTGCGTCTTTATCTGTTTTTGAATAACTATTTCTGTCTTTTAATATTTCTAGCTGATTTTCGTATTTTCGTAGCCTTGGTAGATAGTCTTCTTTTATTTTCTTTGTTATCTTATTGATTACTCGCTTTCTATTTTTGGGGATTTCTTGTACTTCTTGTTCTTCTTTTTATCTCTTCTAATACTTCTACTATTTGCTCAACTTCTTTTAGATCCTAGATTGTCTATATCTTGTAGTATTTCTTGTGATAACTCTTTTAAGTCTGATAATCCTTTTTACTGTTTCTTCTTGTTTTAATTCTTCTTCACTCAAGTTACTTGCTTCTTCTAGAAATTCTGTTATTTTTTTCCGTTATTTTTTTCTTTGTATCTTTGTGTTTGTAAATGTCAATCTAAATATGTCAAAAAATTCAAAAATAAAAAAATGTACATTTTATTCATCTGCCTTTTGGAAAAAAATCTTTAAGTCTATAAGAATTTCCAGTTATTTTTAGCTACATGTGAATGGTGTAATAATCTATCAACTATTGCACTAGCGATTAATGGATCACCAAATACATCATCCCACTGTGAGAAATTTATATTTGTAGTTATTATAGTGCTATTTTTTTCATAACGTCTATCTATTAATTGGAAGAACAATTTAGATTCCTCTTTTGTTATTGGAAGATATCCTAATTCATCTATTATTAATAATTTATAACCACAAAAACTTCTTTAATCTTTCTTCTAATTTACCTTCTAACTGAGCTTTTTTTAATATTTCCATCAGACGTGCACATTTAATAAAGTATGTTGATTTCCTATTCTGAGCTGTAGATTACTCCTATAGAAATAGCTAAGTGTGTTTTCCCAACACCGCTATTTCCATAGAACACTATATTCTCTTTCTTATCTATGAATCTCAATGAATTGAAATCATATATTTGCTGTTTATTTATCGATTCTTGAAAGTCAAAGTCAAACTCCGATAAAGTTTTTTTACACTAGGAAATCCTACTACTTTCACAGAATGTTGAATAAGATTTTGCTTTTTTTCTTTTCTACCTGTGCTTGTGTAAAGTATAGAAATCCGTCTATAAAGGTGAGATTATTTTTTTATTTACCTGTTCTAATGTTTGATCAAGCACTGCTAATGACTCTTTACTCTTTAAAAAAATTTAGATTACTTATTATTCTCTCATATGTACTAGTTACTTTCATTTTTATATACTCCTCCTATACTATTAAGATTTTGTTTTAGCCATTTCCTCTATTTCTGTTTCTTCTTTATTTGAAAATTTATTTTTTTAAACCTTCTTTATAATGTTCAGGATTATAGTTTATCTTTATATTACTTATCTCGTGCATTTCAATAAGTTTTGTGTTAGAGTATATGTATATATTTGAATCAATAACTTGATATTGTAATTTTTTTGTCCAATATATTTTTCGACCTACAGAATATTGCTTAGTATTTACTGTAATCATACCGGCACTATTCACTTTTTGAGGTTTTAGTTTTGATTCTGTATTGATTCCTTATTTTTTTCAGGTGGTAATGACAATAAGGAATCTTTTTCTTTTCAAATTCAAAAAAATAGGTATTTTTGCCTGTTGCTTGAGATAGTTTATTATTTTCTCTTGTATTTATTCTCTCTACTAATTGAACTAATTCGCTAAGTGTTAATGTTCCACTGTATGCTCGTATTTCATCTAATATTTTCATTTGAGATTCTACTTTTACCTTTTTGTTTGAGGGCTTTTAGCCTTACAAGGTATCACTTTGAATCCAAAAATCTTTAGAAAATTCCTCGAATTGACTATTAACTTCTCCTTTGAAATATGTAGTTCTTGGTTTATTCATTACTGGTTTCATATTATCTGTGATAATTGTTTTTTTGGTACTCCTTTTATATTTTTCAAACATCTCTGTCAATAAGGACATTAATACTGTTCTTGTTTTTCAGAAGTGAAACTTTATACATTTTATATCTTGAGTATCCTAACACTCCAACAAGTATATTAACTTCTATTATTTCCCTGTATCTGATAATACAAAGGGATAGATTCTTTCCAATCAATTTGCATTTGATCTCTGGTGGAGTTTCAAATCTAATAACGGTATTATTGGAATCAGAACTCAGACATTTCCCTTTTTAAAGTATTTATAAAAATTCTGGTGTATTTCTAATATAGTTATAAAAAGTTGAGTATTGAATATCAATCCCATAATTATCTTCTAAGTATTGTCTTAATACTCTTATATAACTAAAAGTTTGAGTTGATGAACTTAATAGGGTTTTTTTATTAAGTCATAGTATTTGTCTAGTTTTGATGTTTTATTTTTTTGTCTCCTTTTTCAAAAACCATTAAGATATTTTTGTTATAGTTCTTCTATCGACCTTGTATCTTCTAGCCAAGGCAGATACATTTATTTTTTTAAATTATTATCGTCCATAAATTTCTTGTACTCCTGTAAATCTTCTAATGAATCCAACTTAATCTCAGTTGGTATTTTTTTATGTCTAATATCATAGATATCTCCTTTTTTTAAGATATCTATATTATATTTTTTTGTACATTTTTATCTTGAAATTTATTTACACTTTTTATTCTAACATTTATAGTGTTGATTTTTTTCCATACAAATGTGTATTTATTCGCATTTGCTTCTATTTTTTTGTTCCATCTAGGTAATATATACTAGGGTCTATAAGTTCTGCTTCTATCAATCTCAGTACTATCGCTTTAAATACTTCTTCTATTAATTCTTTCTTTTCTACTCGAAATCTATTTATTGTACGAAAATCTGGTGTTTGTCTTGCGGCTAACCATATCATTGGAAGGTTTTTCTTTGCATAGTTTTTCTATTTTTTTCTTCCGCTTGTCACTTTATTTATATATGCGTAGATTATTATTTTTCAACATCATTTTTTTGGATGATATGAACATCTACCTCCACCTTTATATGATTGTCTTAGTATTTTTTTCATCTATTCCTTCTACTACTTGATTTACTAGTTTTTGATATATGATTTTCTTCTATCCAATCAGTTATATCCATTGGCATTTGTAGTTGATTCATGTTATAATTTTTTTATAGGTAACTTTGTTACTCATTTATATCATCTCCTTTGATTTTTTTGGTTTTTTTGTTATACTATTATTATATCATGGGGATGATTTTTTTGTTTATTAATTTTAAAAAAGAAGTACCGAGTTTTTCTCGTTACTTCTTTTTTTACTGGTCTTTTGGGTCAGCCCCTTTTTTTATCTTGTTGTTAAGCATTCAAAAATTTATCTAAAGTACAAATAATATGCAATATAATAAAAAAAGATGAAGTATAGTATAACACCAACTTCATCTTTTTTTATTTACTTGCTAATATTATTAATGTAAATTATATTCTATCGACTTTTATAAGCTTATTTTTTGTAAGCAAATGTGTATAGAGCAGAAACTAAAGTAACAGCCCCAACAAAGTTTCCTAAGAATACTGTTCCCATGTTTTGGATAAATTGTAAAACAGAGATATTTGCACCTTCAAACATTGCAGCTGGGATTGCGAACATGTTCGCAACCAAGTGTTGGAATCCAATAGCAACGAATGTCATAATTGGGAACCATACACCAAACATTTTACTACCTACATCTTTAGCAGCGAAGTTTAACCATACTGCCATACCTACTAACCAGTTACAACCTACAGCTGAGAAGAATACTTGCCAGAATGTTAAGTATACTTTTGATTCACCAGCTGAAATAGTTTTAGCTGCAATAGCTCCACCAGTTAAACCAGTTAAATGACCTAAGAAATAAGCAATAACTAGAGAACCAACAAGGTTAGCAAATGTAATAACTATCATGTTTTTTTAGCCAATAGTTTAAAAACTAATTTTCTTATTAAACCACGCAACAGTCACAGCCATCATATTACCTGTAACTAACTCTCCACCACCTACTAAAAATACAAATAAGTCCGATTGGGAAAAACAGATGCCCCTAATAGTGCACCAATTCCTCCGAATTCTTTAGGAATTGATCCTGATACACGAAGTAAAGCTAAGAAACCTACCCCGATGAATGCACCACCTAAGAAACCTAAACTTAACATATATTTAAGACTTGCAGTCGCTTTAGCAACACCTTTTTACATGTTAACTCATAAGTTTCTTGTGGTTCTAAAAATACTTTAGATTCTACAGTATTTGTCATGATAACACTCTCCTTAAAAAAATTTATAATAATTACATAGATACAACTTTTCTATATCTACAATAAAGATTATACAATAACAACGATATTTTTTTCAACCCCTGTTTTTAATACAGATTTCATTAAAACGTGTATATATTAACAAACTTTTCTCACCTCTCTCTCCTTAAAGTAAACAAATATATCTTTATTAATAATTTAAAGAAAAAAATAATAACCATTAGAAATAAAAATGTTTTTCTAATGGTTATAGTAATTATAATATTTTTAATTATTCTTTTTATAAGCTATTGTATATAAACCTGCAACTAATATCGCTCCACCTAAAAAAATTCCCTAAAAATTATACACATATTATTTAAAAAAATTGTATTAGTGTAATATTGGCACCTCCAAACATCGCTGCTGGGATAACGAACATATTAGCTACAACGTGTTGAAAACCAACAGCTACAAATGTCATAATTGGAAACCATGTCCCAATTATTTTTACCACTTACATCTTTAGCACAGAAAGATAACCATGCTCCCATTCCTACTAACCAATTACATCCAACGCCTGAAAATACACCTTGCCAAAAAGTTACGTTAATTTTTTTGACTCAGCAGTTGCTAAAGTTTTTTTGCAAATGTCGCCCCTTCAGTAAGTCCCGTTACATGCCCTAAAAAAATACGCTACAAAAACAGCTCCTACTAAATTTGCTAAAGTTATAATAATCAAATTTTTTTACCAACATCCCTAAACTAACTTTTTTTATTGAAAAAAATGCTAATGTAACTGCCATCATATTGCTAGTTATTAATTCTCCACCACCTACTAATATACAAATCAAGCCAATTGGAAAGACAGCTGCTCCTAATAAGACACCTAATCCTCCGAACTCATGAGGTATAGATCCTGCAACTTTTTAAATAAGCAAGATAACCTACTGCGATAAAAGGCACCCCTAAGAAACCTAAACTCAACATATATTTTAAGCTTCCTGTAGCTTTGACCACACCCTTTTTACTAGTGTATTCATATAATTCTTGAGGCTCTAAATAAGCCTTTGTATGTATATATTCTGACATAACTTTTATCTCCTTATAATATTCTACAGATATTATACAACAAGTAAATTTTATTAACAAATATAGCATGAATAGTACTTTATTATATATTTTCATTTTAATATATATCAAAAAAATTATTAACTAACTATCATTTTACCTACTTTATTACTATTTGACTGAATTACTCTATACTACATCATTATATATACCACTTAAATTATAGATATATATTTTTTTATTTTTTTTAAGATTAATATTTATTATTTTTTTCAATTATAAAGTTTCCAACTAGAGTATATAAAAAGAAATCAACCTAATATTATGCTGATTTCTTTTATATTAATTTACACGTATTTTTTTTATAACTGCATGAAAAAAATTAATTACAATTTTTATACGATATAAAGAAATAAAGGGGTTGACCCAAAAGTCCTAAATTTTAACAAAGTGTATATGAGAACTCTTAGGCGCAGTGGTTTTATTAGATATCCAAATTCGCTTTATAAAAAGCTTTTTTTAGATATCTAATAAACTGTACGGAGGGGACTCGACAAAATCTTGTTTCTCCGAAATTACAATTTTTGAGTCACTCCCAGCCACTACAAAAAAGCGATTGGACAATTCCAATCGCTTAATTTATTATCTTGCAAGCTTAACCGCTCTAACCTCACGAATAACATTAACTTTAATGTTTCCTGGGTATTGCATCGTTTCTTCGATTTTATTTTTTTAACTTCTTTGGCAATTTTGTAAGTTTTTTTGTATCATCTACTTCTTCAGGATTTACGATTACTCGAATCTCACGACCTGCTTGAATAGCAAATGTTTTCTCTACACCTTTGTGTTCATTTGCGATTTCTTCAAGTTTTTGTAGACGTTTAATATAGTTTTCTAATGACTCTCTTCGAGCTCCTGGACGAGATGCAGAAAGTGCATCCGCTGTGGCAACAATGACAGAAATAGGATTTGTAGGTTCAGTATCCCCATGGTGTGAAGCTATCGCATTAACAACAATCGCATTCTCTTTATATTTAAGAGCTAATGCTACACCAATTTCAACGTGAGAACCTTCGATCTCGCGATCAAGTGCTTTTACCGATATCGTGTAGTAAACCTGCACGACGAGCTGTGGCGACGTCTAAGTCTAATTCAGCTGCAATAAGTCCAGAGATATACGCTACTTCCATAGAGTGTTGTAGTCCATTTTGACCATAACTTGTTCTATATTTTAACTTACCAACGATTTTAACTAAGTCTGGATGCATATTGTGGATTCCAAGATCGAATGTAGCTTGTTCACCAGCATCTCTAATAACTTGATCAATATTTTTTTACGCGCTTTATCAACAGCCTCCTCAATTTTTTTGATGGATGAATACGTCCATCATCGATAAAGTGATTTAATCGCTGTTTTAGCAATTTCACGACGAATTGGATCATATCCAGAAAGGATAACTGCTTCTGGAGTATCATCAATAATTAAATCAACACCAGTTAATGTTTCTAAAGTACGAATATTTCTTCCTTCACGACCGATAATACGACCTTTCATATCATCACTTGGAAGATCAACAACAGATACTGTAGTTTCACTAACTACATCTGTTGCAAAACGTTGTAACGATTGAACAATAAGTTCTTTTTGCACGTTTATCAGCAACGCTTTTCGCCTCTAGTTCTTTATTTCTTATATATATTGCCATATCTTTAGCCATATCAGTCTCAACTGCAGTATAATCTCTTCACGAGCTTGTTCTTCTGTTAAGTTTGCAATTCTTTTGCAACTCTGTTTCTTGTTGAATCTTAAGTTGATTAACCTCAGTACTTTTTTTCTTCAAGTAATTGAGATTTTTTTCTTCCAATTTCATCTCTCTTGAACTTAACAATTCATCTTTTTTTATTTAAAAGTTCTGTTTGACGTTCTAATGAAGATTCTTTTTGAACGATTCTATCTTCTTGTCTTTGAATATCTTGTTTTTTTAAATTCTGCTTCTTTATTAGCAATATTGATTATCTCTTCAGCCTCTTTTTTTAGCTATTGTAGTTTCTTTTTTTCTACTATATATCTAGCTTCTTTTTCTTGCTTCTCCAATAATATGGTCAGCATCTTGCTTAGATAATTCTAATTTTTTGAATAGAATTTTTTTGAAATGATATATCCAAATAAAAGTCCAACAAGTAAAAGCTGCAACACTGATTATTCCATAAATCATCTTGCAACCTCTTTCTATTTTGAAAAAAATTTTTATTATGATATTGTATTATTGCCAATATTTAAAAACATTAACAATTTATCACATACCATAATTACAATTCTACACTACCTATAGAGAAATGTCAATAGTTCTCTTAGGGAAAAATCTCCCTATCTACTCTAGAGTTGTCAAACATTTGTGACACGAACCTATAATAAATGACATTCTGATTAAAAAGTTTTTTTCGTCAGTACAGTTTTTAAAAAAACAAATTATTTAAAAATATATCAAGAGTATTAGCGTAAGCGTCTCTTGATATATTTTTATAATTTGTTACATACCTTAATGCCGGCGAAATAGCTTTTTCAGAGTGCCTAGCACTTCTCCTCACTCTTTTTTTATCTTTTTATTTCACTTTGTATCCTTCTGCTATTTGATTCGGTGATTTAAATCCCAATACTTTTTCTTGCTATATTATTACCTCGATTTATATATCTTATGTGCTTTTTTTATCATCTCTTCTTCCGTTTTAAATACTTGTGAATAAAACCTCTCTCCATCTTCTCTATGGCTTCTTTCTACTTTCCCATTTTTGCCATGGCGAATATGGTCTTGTTCTTTTGTAATTTATATTTTTTTCTCTTAATACTTTTTTTCAAATTTGCTTTCTCTTTGCTTTTGTTCTTTATCATTTACAAATTCTCTCCCGTTGTCCGTTTGTATTGTTTTTATTTTAAATCCCATTTTTTCTTCTAAACTTAATACAAATTTCGCCGTATTTGTTACACTCTTTTCATCTACTATCTCACATACTCTTTTTCTTGTATATTCATCTATCGCTGTTATTTGATAGTATTTTTTTCCATGACTATTCCACCCTACACATACTACGGGTACGTGTTTTATGTCTATTTGTACCTTTTCTCCAGGATAACTAGCTTCTTCTGACTTCCATGTGCTTTTTGGATAACTTTTTTTCTCTTTTTCCTTTTTATTTAATTTCATTTTCCTTATCATTTTGCACATTGAGCCATATGAGCGACTGTATCCTCTCTTTTGGCATTGCACATATACTTCTGCCAAGCCTTCATGCCTGTATCTTCTATTACATTTTTTTATTATTTCTAATTCCTCTTCTTTATGTGCATTTGGATGACTTTTGGGTCTTGTACTTCTACTCCTCAATGATTCTACAGTGCCATCATATCTAGCTCTCCATCTAGCTATCTGTTGTCTGCTTGTATGATACTTTCTTGCCGCTGCTGCGTTATTGTCATATTTTTTTGCATATTCTACTGCTCGCTTGCGTGTTTTCATTTCTTCTGTTATAATATTTTTCATAGAGAACCTCGTTTATTTATTTGTAGTGATTTAAGTATAACACAGGTTCTCTTTTATTTTTTATTTTTTGTCACATATGTATTATAACCTAACATCTCTTAGGGAAAAATCTCCTATCTACAAATTTTTTTCTACTATATAATATATTAATTATAAACTTGAATAATTCGATGCTTATAGATAATTTTTTTAGTTTTTTTACTTGAATAATTTTTAATCTTAGTTGTATTATTTTTACTATCTACTCAATAACTAAGTAGAAATATTTTTGCACTTGATTATAAAAATTGAATTTTTTTAAAAAACTCAATAAAATACTTGCAATTCCATATTTGCTATGGTATTATAGTCAAGTATGTAAAAATACAAAACTTGATTGAGTGGGAGAACGAAAAATTTAAAGACGTTCAAATGACCACATCACGAAAAATATATAGGAGGTTTTATCGTGGCTAAAAAAGTTATAAAAGTTGTTAAATTACAAGTACCAGCAGGTAAAGCTAACCCAGCTCCACCAGTTGGTCCAGCGTTAGGTCAAGCTGGTGTAAACATCATGGGATTCTGTAAAGAATTCAATGCTCGTACACAAGACCAAGCAGGATTAATCATTCCAGTAGTAATCTCAGTATATGAAGACCGTTCATTTACTTTCATTACTAAAACACCACCTGCACCAGTATTACTTAAAAAAGCAGCTAAAATTGAAAAAGCATCTTCTGTACCTAACCGTGACAAAGTTGCTACAGTTTCAAAAGCTCAAGTTCAAGAAATCGCTGAACTTAAAATGGCTGACTTAAACGCAGCTTCTGTAGAAGCAGCTATGCGTATGATCGAAGGTACTGCAAGAAGTATGGGTATCTTAGTAGGAGAATAGGGAGGATAATTATAATGGCAAAAAGGTAAAAAAATATCTTGAAGCAGCTAAATTAGTAGATTCTTCTAGTCTATACTCTGTAGTAGAAGCAATCGAATTAGCTAAAAAAACAAGTACAGTAAAATTTGACGCAACTGTAGAAGTTGCATTCCGTTTAGGAGTTGACACTCGTAAAAACGATCAACAAGTTCGTGGAGCAGTAGTTCTTCCTAAAGGAACTGGTAAAACTGCAAAAGTTTTAGTTTTTTTGCTAAAGGTGATAAAGCAGCAGAAGCTGAAGCAGCAGGAGCTGACTACGTAGGACAAGGTGAATATATCACTAAAAATCCAACAAGGTTGGTTTGATTTTTGACGTAATCGTAGCTACTCCAGACATGATGGGAGAAGTTGGTAAAATCGGTCGTGTATTAGGACCTAAAGGATTAATGCCAAACCCTAAAACTGGTACTGTAACTATGGACGTTACTAAAGCAGTTAATGAAATCAAAGCTGGTAAAGTTGAATACCGTGCTGAAAAAGCTGGTGTTGTTCACACTCCAATCGGTAAAGTTTCATTCTCAACTGAAGATTTAGTTGAAAAACTTCAACGCTGTTCAAGACGCTTTAGCTAAAAGCTAAACCAGCTGCTGCTAAAGGAACTTACTTCAAATCTGTAGCTGTAACTACAACTATGGGTCCTGGAGTTCGCGTTAACACTGCAGAATTCAAATAAGAATTATTTAATAAAAAGAAGATTTAGTTATCCAAGTCTTCTTTTTTTATCTCCTCTCCTCTTTCAGAATAAAAAGACAGTTCCTCTATAACTTATTTAAAAAGGAACTGTCTATTTTAGTGTTCTGTTTTTCTTATTTTTACGTTCTTTTTACTTTTTTTAATTGAGTTATCGTATATTGTTACTATTCCAGTTTTAGACGCTTCTTTTACTCCTTCTACAAAAACCTTTACTAGCATCTTTATAAAAATTTATATCCACTTGAACTTGACAACAACAACAACAAAAATTAATATAAGTTTTTATTCTATCCTTTTTTTACTTACTTTAGTATCCCTTTTTACTGTTGCTTATAATATTTACACTCACAAAGTGATAAACTATTGTAATTACTATTAAGAATAATAATTTTTATAATATTAAATTGTGCAATATCATATTTTGGTCCTGTAAATCCACTATAAACTCCAAGTAATGAAAAATCTAAATATGCTTACTATTAATTGGTAAATTAAAAATATCTCCTAAAAAAAGTATATAAATGATTTTTTTAGTATATATCATCTGTATTATCGCTAAATTAGATAAAGCTATAACTACAACTATAGCATAACTATACTCAATCGGATTGACTCTACGATACAGAAAAATCAAGCACAAATGCAACCAGTCCTCCTACAAATAGACTTATATATGTAATATAATAAATGTATCTTGCTTTTATTATTTAATGAAATAGGAAGATATTCAATAAACTGTTGCTCAGGATCATCATATTTCCTTCCATTTATGACTATAATTAATGAGCTAATCAGAGCTAATATTATATATGTTTTATCAAATAATAATTCTAGTATAGTAGTTATTGTAACAAAGTAATATAATATATATAATCCTTTGTAAAATAATGGCATACTATAGTTTCTACTTGATATTAAATTCCAAATTGCTCCAAATTTTTGTTTCATATTGTTGTTTAATCATTTTCATTCTCTCCCTTCAATAGTGAAAGTAATATTCTCTCTATATCATTAGTCTCAAATCGTTCTTGTAATTCTACCACATCTTCCTTACTAGTAACTTGACCATTTTCAAATACAATAATATAGTCACTAGGTTTTTGTATTACATATGGTTCTTCGGTTACTATAATGATTGTTTTATCTTCATCCATATATTCTCTAAGAAGTGCTATCATTTCTTTTCTAGCTATTAAACCAACACCAGAAAAATGGATTGTCTAAAACTAATAGTTTAGATTTTTGTATAAAAATCCTATAGAAAATAATAGTATTTTCCTCTCTCCTTGTGAAAGTTCATATATTTTCTTATGACGATATACTTTTATGTTTACTCAGAAATTCAAAACATTTCTCTAAATTAAATCTTTCATCTAATTTATATATTTTATATAGCACCTCAGCTACTCGTAAAGAATCTGAAAACAAAGGTTTATCAGCTACATATGAGTAAAGATATTTAATGTCAACTTCATTTTCATGAAAATTTAGATTATCGTAAGTAATCATATTTTTTTCTCTGAAGATAAACCTCCTAAAAGTGTTTTAAGAAATAATGTTTTACCACTTCCACTGTTACCTGTAATTGCATAGACATACCCTTCTTCTAACTCCAAATCAATTGGACCAAGTTGAAATGTTCTTTTTATTAATCAATAATTTATTCACTTTTTATCATTACTCTTCTCCTCCAATACTTTATCAACTATATCCTTAATATCTTCTATATTAAGTCCATCATTAATAGCCTTATCAATTATACTCTTAAGTTCGTCTAAGTACTCTTCTTTTTATCATTAAGACAGTAGCTAAATCTATATCATTTACGAAATATCCAACAGCCCCTTTTGAATAAATTAGGTCTTCTTGCAGCAATACCTCATATGATTTTTTTTACGGTTATTATACCTACTTCTAACTCCTTAGCTAAACTCCTAATAGAAGGTAATTGATCATTATTTTTTTAAGCTACCATTTAGAATGTTACTTTTTAATTTGTGTCGCCACCTGCTGATATATCGGAACAGATGACAAATTAGAAATTTTTATTTCCATCATACTCCTCCTAATTAATCTGTTTTAATATAATTTAAATAGTTCAATTAGATAATAAAACGTTTTTGTATCTACTGTGATTATACAATAGATACAGTTTATTTGTCAATATATATTTTATTGAATTATATTTTTTTTATAAAAACGTTAGTTAAACTAAGTAATTTAAAACATATATTTTATTTGGAAAAAATTTTTACATGGTATAATTGTATTAACTATTATTTTAGGAGTGTATTTATGATAACTATTATTGTGCCAATTTATAACGAAGAAAAGAACAATACGTGATTTCGTTTATAATCTATATTGTTTGCATAATATTAAAGAACACGAAGTACTTTTCATTGATGGTGGTTCTACAGATAAAACAAAAGAAATACTAGATGAACTCTCTTATTTTGGTTATTCATACCACTTATCAGATAAAAAAAGGACGAGCAAATCAGATGAATTACGGAGCTAAAAATCGCAAAAGGAAACATATTATGGTTTGTACATTGCGATAGTGTTCTTCAAAAAAGATGTAATAGAAAAAGTACTTACTTGTCCTACTGAGGTCGGTTGTCTAAAGATTAGATTTTATCCAAATAGTTTTCCTATGTGGGTTAACTCATTAGTTTCTAATATGCGTGCTAGTATTACAAACCTAGCATTTGGAGATCAAGCTATATTTATAAAAAAACAAGTATTTGAAGAAATTGGCGGATATAAAGATATGCCTTTAATGGAAGATTATAAACTTTCTGAAGATTTAAGTGCAAGAAATTACAAGATTACAGTAATTGACTCCCCTATCACGACATCTACAAGAAGATATAAAAAAATCATACTGTAAAAAAACAATGTGGCAAATGCAACAATATCAGAAAATGTATCGACGTGGTGTACCAGTTGAAGAAATAGCAAAAAAATGTATAAAGATGTAAGATAAGTAATTTAAATTTTTTTAGTATTATATTTTTACATGAATTTCACATATTTTTATATATTATATAAATTAGGCAATTCCATTGATTATTTATGCAAACTAACATATAATAAAAATTATATACAAATTTTTTTAAAGGAGAGAATAAATATGGCAGATTATTTTTAAAAAAGAAACATTTAATAGAATTTGGTGAAGGGAAGTTTGGTGAAGACGCACCTGATTACTGGAAAAAAACTTTATGAATTACTACGGGAATGTAATGGCTGAAGGTGAACTGACAACACGTGAAAAAAAGCTCTTATTGCTCTTGCTGTTGCTCATGCTGAAGCATGCCCTTATTGTATTGATGCTTATACTAGTACTTGTTTAGAAGAAGGATGCGATCAAGATCAAATCGCAGAAGCTATTCACGTTGCTGCAGCAATGAAAGCTGGAATCACTCTTGTACATGGTCTTCAAAGTAAAGAACTTTCTGACAAACTTACAAACTAGTATTATTATGACAGAGTTAAATATCCCTAAATTTTTTTGACCAAGTTGAGGAAAAAAACAATATTTATTAACTGAAGAATTCCCTGAAGTTATGCAAATCAACGTAGGTAGTTTATGCAATATTACATGCAGTCACTGTCACGTTGATGGTGGACCTACTAGAAAAAATAATATGGTTCGAGAAACTTTTGAACAAATTATAGAAGCATTCAAGGTTGGTAAGTATAAAACAATGGATATCACTGGCGGAGCTCCTGAGATGAACCCTAATTTCAGATGGTTTATAAAAGAAATCTCACAATATGCAAAAAAACTATAATTGTAAGAACAAACCTAATCATCCTTGATGTTCCAGCTTATAGAGATATACCAGAATTATATCGTGACTTGAAAGTTCAAGTAGTAGCCTCATTACCCTACTATAACGAAAAAAAGTCGTAGCTAAGCAACGTGGTAAAAGGTGTTTTTCCAAAGTCAATAGAAGTACTAAGAAGACTTAATGAACTAGGTTATGGTAAAGAAGAAGACCTTATATTAAACCTAGTTTATAATCCAAATGGAGCGTTTTTACCTCCCTAAACAAGAAGCACTAGAAAAAAACTTATAAGAAAAAAACTATATGACAATTTTTGAGATTGTCTTTAATAACTTATTCGCAATAACAAATAATCCTATCGGTAGATTCTCTGAATTTCTTCATAGAGAAGATCTTTACGAAGGATATATGAATAAACTATATAAAAGCATATAATCCTGCAACACTACCAGGTCTAATGTGTAGAAATATGATTTCTGTAGGACCTGATGGCTCTTTATATGATTGCGATTTCAACTATATTGAAAAAAACTAAAAATCTCTGGTAAAATTAACCATGTAAGTCAACTTGTAGATAATCATACAGGTGTACGTAGAATTGTCACAGGTATGCATTGTTACGGATGTACAGCAGGAGCTGGTTCCTCTTGAGGTGGAGAGACTTGCTAGCATAGGTTATGCTAAATTATATAAAAAGGGATTGTCCCAAAAAAAGTAATGAAAAACGAATCTCAAAAAGCTTGAAACTAATAGAAGGATGGGCAATCCAAAAGTCCTAAACTCAAAAAAAGTTTATATGAAAAACTCATAGATGCAGTAGTTTATTGATATCTAAACTCGATTGTTAAAAAAACGTTTAGATATCTAATAAAGTTATGAGAAGTGACTCAAAAAAATCACTTTCTCCGAAATTACGATTTTTTTGAGTCACTCCCATTTCTTTTTGTGTTAGGTCATTTCCCCTTTCCTCTACTTGAGTCATCATCACTTTTCATTCGTAAATTTTTAATTTAAACATTTTTTTACTTGATTTAACCTACAGTTTACTGAAAAGCTTAACTTCTGGATATTTATCGCTAAACCAGTTCATCGCGAAGTCATTTTCGAATAAGAATACATAGTTATCATATAAGTCTTTAACTAGAATACTTCTTGAACTTGACATGTTTTTCATTGATTGAATCTTCATTTTTCAATCCAGCGAGTAGTTTTTTTGTCCAATACGTTCCATTATTACTTCTGTATTGTATTCATTTTTTTCATACGGTGCTCAAACACTTCAAATTGTAGTTGTCCTACTGCTCCTAAAATGATTTGGTTCGTATGTAACGTTTTATAGTATTGAATTGCTCCTTCTTGTACAAGTTGCTCTACACCTTTGTGGAAATGTTTTTGTTTCAATACGTTTTTTGCTGAAACTTTTACGAAAATTTCCGGTGTAAATGAAGGAAGTGCTTCAAATTCAACTTTTTATTTTGATATAAAGTATCTCCGATTTGATAATTTCCACTATCGTAAAGACCGATAATATCTCCCGCATAAGCTACATCAACTGTAGCCTTATCATCTGCCATGAAGTTAGTTGAACGTGAAATTTTTAATTTTTTCCCTGTTCTTGCTAAATTTACATCCATACCACGATTGAATTCCCCTGAACACACACGTAAGAATGCTATTCTATCACGATGTTTAGGATCCATATTGGCTTGAATTTTGAAAATAAATCCTGAGAAATCCTCTCCTGTTGGTTGGATATCTTCTTCATTTACTCCACGACGACCTTTTTGGTGTTGGTGCGTTATCTACATAATAGTTTAAGAAACTTTCTACACCGAATGATGATAACGCTGATCCGAAGAATACCGGTGTTTGCTCACCTTTTAATTGTTTTTCATAATCATAATCAACACCCGCTTCAGTAATAAGAATCATATCTTCTACACATTTTTGATACATAGTATCTTGAGCAAGTGGATTATTATCTACAATATTATATTCTTCATCTAATTCTACAAAAATCACTATCTTCATTGAACGGTTCAATAAAATGATTTTTTTCTATCCATAATCCCGAAGAAGTTTTTGACCCATACCTACTGGTAGATTCATCGGATATGTTTCAATTTCTAATTTATCTTCAATCTCAGCTAATAATTCTAATGGGTCTTTAATTTCACGGTCAACTTTATTGATGAATGTGAAAATCGGTATTCCACGCATACGACAAACTTTGAAAAAGTTTTAATGTCTGTGCTTCAATCCCTTTTGCTCCATCTATTACCATCACCGCACTATCAACAGCCATAAGTGTACGATATGTATCTTCTGAGAAATCTTCGTGACCTGGAGTATCTAAGATATTAATAATTTTGTTATCATAGTCAAGTTGCATTACTGAAGATGTTACAGAGATACCACGTTGTTTCTCTATATCCATCCAGTCACTTTTTTTGCATATTTTCCTGTTTTCTTACCTTTTTACCGTCCCTGCTTCACGAATTGCTCCACCAAATAAAAGTAATTTTTCTGTTAATGTAGTTTTACCAGCATCGGGGTGAGAGATAATGGCAAACGTTCTTCTTTTTTTCTACTTGTTCTCTAATTTTTTTCTACCACGTTATTTTTCCTTTCAATTTTTTTATTTTATATTAAATTTCTTTTTCGCTTCTTCTACAGCAACTATTGGATCTGAATGCCAAACTTTTTACCACCTTGAAGAATTTCATAATCTTCACGTCCTTTTTGAAGCTAAGATTACTACGTCTCCCCGGTTCTGATAATTCAATTATGCGTTTAACCGCATCTGTTCTGAACCAGACTTTTTCATAATTTTTATGAGTCATACCTTTTTCGATTGAGCCCATAAGAACTTCTACATCTTCATCACGTGGACTATCTGTTGTAATAACGACATAATCCGCTTCTGAGATAATTTCTCCAATTAATGGCCCTTTTGAAATATCTCGTCCACCACCCATTCCTGTTACTAGAAGGGTACGTTTACCTTTTCTTATTTCACGAGTTGCTTCTAATAATTTTTTTCATATCCATCTGGGAGTATGAGCAAAGTCACTTATTATATCTATCGGTAAATCATCACCTAGAATTTCCATACGACCATATAAAGCACCTAGTTTCGGTAATACATTAACTAGTTGCTCTACACTATATCCTTTTACCCAAACAGCGCCAAGTGCAGCAAGTACATTACTTACCATAAAATCTCCAATATAGTTAGTAGTACATTCAAAAAAATACCTTCTGGAGATTTTTAGTGTAAAAACTTGTTTTATAGATTTTATCTTCTTTATATTGTTTAATATTATATGCATAAAAAAATCCGCAGTTTCATCTTTGATAGAGTAATTAATTTCTTGTTGATATAAGCATTTAGAAATAATTTTATAATAACTATCATCTTTGTTCAATACACCAAACTTCGCTTCTGATAGATTATTCCCTAATGTTGAGAATAGTAAACTCTTATCATAGGCATAAGTTTGCATATCTCCGTGGAAATCCAAGTGTTCATGCGTTAGATTTGTAAATATAGCAACATCGATGTCGACATTATAAATACGCCCTAAAGCCATTGCGTGTGATGATGCTTCAAAAGCAAGATTTTTAATGTTTTTCATGGCGAAGCTCTCCGATTTGATTATGTAATGTTACTACATCAGGAGTTGTATTACCAAAATAAATCGGTTCATCATCATTTTTACCAAACCCATTTGTCCCAATATAAGCACTACTTTCACCTAGATTACGCAGCATATTATGAACTAATGTAGATATACTCGTCTTACCATTTGTTCCAGTTACTGCAACTGTGTGAATATCAGCACCCTCATTAATCTTTTTAGCTATCATACTAGCAATTTTTTCAATTTCATGCTCTCTAACAACAAGAACAGCACAATTTTCTACATTATAATTTTCATAACGACTAGCTATTACTAATGCTGCCCCTTGTTCAATAACTTTTTCTATAAAGTTGTGACCATCTACAGTATAACCTTTAATAGCGACAAATACATCCCCTTTTCCGATTTTTTTCTTGAATCTTGAGAAATGCTGTTAACACTATTTGGTAATTTTCCATAAATAGTTTTTTTATTTTTTTATATTATCAATAATATCTAAAATATTCATACTATCTACCTTTTTTTCTTATTTTCTAACTACTAAATTATACCACGCATAGTAGTAATACTCAACCAACAACAGAAATAAATTTACCTATTATATAAGCATTTATTATAATTATTATAAAATTCCAAACAAGATACTGACAATCTCCTCTCGTTATGTTGATAATTAATAAAAATCTAGTGTAATATATATAAGAAATCATTATTCAAAGAAACTTTAAGGAGCAACAATGGAACACAAAAATTATTTCCGAAATATTAAGTCATATAGCTAATAATAATATTAATAAAATTACTTTTTTTCAAATATTCGTAATAAAGAATTAGAACTTGATAAAGTTATAGGAAAATTAGTTAATATAAAAAAACAATATTAATCTGCAGTTAGAATATCGTTATAAAAGAATAATAAAACACACGAATCTAGTTACCACTAATTCAAAAGGTATCGAAAAGGAAATTGTTGATCTTTTCGAATTAGCAAAAAGATATAAATGTAGTTACTATTGATGAAAAATATAAATATTAAAGTATCTAAAAAAATTCAAAAATTAGTGTAAATAGAAAGAAAAACGACTACAAAAGTTATTTCATTCGATCACAATAAGAAAAAAGAATACTTCCTAGACGAAAAAAACAAAAAGTATGACTTTTTAATAGAACTAGGCATTCAAAAATAAAGATGGTAAAGTTGTTAAAAAGTAAGTACAATAAATTTAAACAAATAAACAAATACCTTGAATTTATTAAACAAGCTACTACTCAATTAGATTCTAATAAGCAAATTACGATTCTAGATTTCGGTAGTGGTAAGAGTTATTTAACATTCTCTACCTATTACTATTTAACTGAAGTTTTAAAAATGAATGTTAAAAATCATTGGGATAGATCTAAAAAAGAGGTCATTGAACACTGTAATAATATTGCTGAAAAAAACTTAATTTCAAAAAATCTAAGTTTCATTTACGGTGATGTAATTGATTACGATGTTAATGTCAACGTAAAAAAATATACAAAAAAAGACAAAATAAAATTATACAATCAGTCTAAATTAATTAGTAGATTTAAGAAATGTTTTATCTTTTTAATCTATATGAAGGTCCAATTATATTTATTACATGAGAATGATGTAGTAGTCTATCTAATATAGCACTAGCTAATACACTGTCTCCAAATACTTCTCCCCACTCAGAAAAAGGTTTATTTGTAGTTATTATTGTAGAACTATTCTCATATCTTTTTATTTATAAGTTGAAATAAGAGGTTAGCCCTTCTTTATCAATAGGTAGATACCCTACCTCATCTATGATGAGAACTTTGTATTTTGAAAAAAACTTTAATCTAGTTTCTAATCTATTCTCAAGTTTTGCTCGTTTTAATTGTAATATTAGATCATGACAATTTATAAAGTAAGTAATTTTTCTGTTCTTAGCTGCCTCTATACCTATAGAGGTGGCTAAGTGTGTTTTTCCTACACCAGGAACACCTAAAAAAATAATATATTCTCCTTATTTTTCTATAAATCTTAAATGCTTGAAATCTAATATTTTTTTCTTTATTAATTTTTTTGGATTAAATGAAAAATCAAAAATCTTTTAATTCTTTCCTATAAGGGAAGTTTGCTACTTTCACACAAGCGTGTATTGCTCTTTCTTCTCTTGCTTGTATTTCTAAATCGGTTAGCTCGTATAAACTCTCAATATAATCTAGTTCTTTCTTATTTATCCTTTCTATATGCTCATCTAAATTATCTTTGATTCTATTTAATTGTAATTCTTCTAAATTTGATAATAATCGTGTGTAATTAGTCATATTTTAACTCCTTAAGTAATTCTAAATTTTTTTATCTGATAGTTTTTTTATGTCATATTTTTTTCGCTATTATAAAAAAATTGCTTGCCAAAGCTTCTTTGTAATGATTTTCTTGATAATTCATTTTTGATTTGTTATATTATGTATTGTGACTAATTCCGTGTTATAATAAATGTATAGTTTATTTTCAAAGGGTTTTAATATTACTTTTTTTGTCTATAAACTTTTTTAGGTACAGAATATCCTCGACCTTTGTAATTTACTAATAGTGTGTTTGGTACTTTTTGACTAAATATTGGTAGTGTGTAGTCATCTAGTAAGCATTTATTTGGTAATGGTTGAAGATATTCTTTTTCTTTTTTTAAATAATACATTGGGTGGAAGATTAGTCGTCTGATTATTTTGTTCGTTTGAATGTTTCATTATGCGCTTAACTATAGCGTATAATTCTTCCTCATTTTCTATTTTTTTATTGAATGCGGTTATTCTACTTATAAACCTATTTGCCGATTCTACTTTTACCTTTTTGTTTCAGGGGTTCTTACTTTTACAAAAATTTTTATTTCAACTCCTAGATCTTTTTCGAACGCTAATACTTCTGGATGCTTCCTTTTTATCATGTTTAAATATAGTTACTAATGAACTCATATTGTCTGTAAGTATTTCCCGAGGAACACCTCCTAGGTATTTAAATGTCTCTATAAGACATCTAAGTACATCTTCTGTTGTTCTTGTTTTTTTGAAATTATAAATACATGTTTTCTTGAGTATCCGAGTGTGGCAACGAATAGGTTGAATTTTATAATTTCGCCTGTTTTTCGTTTCTATTTTTAAACTCTCTTTCCAATCTACTTGTATCTGATGTCCTGGCTCAGTTTCATATCTAACATGTACAGTCTGCGCTTTTTTTCTTTTTCATATTATGTTTTTAGCGTGTATTGTTTAAAATTGCTGTAAGTGCAGATATTTCCATATTTATATATTAAATATTCATAAGCTCCTATTTTATTTACTCCAGCCTCATTAAGTATTACCTCAATTTCTTCTTTGTATTCATCAAGAACGCTTGGTTTATTTCTAGATTTTATTACCTTTCCTCCTTCTGTCCAGTATTTTTATTGTGTGCCTATGTAATCCGTATTGCCTACTTAATTCACTGAAATTTGGTTTTTATATCTCGTTCTTTCAAATTATTTAATGCTCCAATAATGTTAGTTTCCATTTGTTCACCCTCATAAATATTTTCTCTTATGAGTATAAACTATATGGAAGAATTTTTTTATATTATTTTGTATATTTTTTTATTTAGACCAAATTGTATATTTTTATTTTTATCATTATTAATTACGAGAATAAAGATGAGATAGATATGGTTATTAGTCTTCATGCATGTAATACTGCAACTGACATAGCTATACTAAAAGCTCTTGGTTGGAAGGTAAAAGTATTCTTCGCTGTACCATGTTGTCAAAAAGAGGTTAATGGACAATTAAACTCCGATTTCCTACCATTCATGCTAAAGCATGGAATTGTTAAAGAAAAAAATTCTCTACTCTTCTTACTGATTCAGTACGTAGTGAAGTTTTAGAAGCTTTTGGATATAAATCTGATATAGTGGAGTTTATCTCAGCGGAAAACACACCTAAAAAATCAACTTATCCGAGCTTATAAAGTATCGAATAACATTGATAAAGATAAAATAATTAATCTTGAAAAAAATTCACTTCATCATTAAATGTGAAGATGTTCTTACTAGAAGAAGTAAACAAACTTATAAAAAAATAAAGCATTGGCTCTTAATTTCGAGCTAATGCTTTTTAAATTTATTTTTTTAAAAAATTATAGTTCACTAAAAATCGTAAACTTTACCTTTTTGTCTATTCGGTAATACTGCCGCAATTACTAAGCAAACTACTGCTGGTACTAACCATTCTAAACTTTGAGCTGATAGAGGAAGTTTTTGCGATTAGAGCACTTAAAGCCGATACTTTAAATGTGCTTCCTACTACAGAAAGTATAGAGATTAGTGTAACTACTGCCATTGTTAATTGCATTCCTAATTTAGATAATGCAACGTATTTGTTAACAATAACTACTAATACTAATGCAATTGTAATTGGATATAAGAATAATAGCATTGGTACTGAGAATTGAATAACACTTTGTAATCCTACATTTGCAATAGCAAAACCTACAATTGTGAAAAATAGTCGCATACTTTTTGTATGAAAGTTGTGGGAATTTTTTTGTTGAAGAACTCTGAAGTCGCAACGATCAATCCTACTGTTGTAGTGAAACATGTAAGAATTACCATAATCCCTAAGAACACACTTCCGAAGTTTCCGAATACTAAACGAGCTGATTCAGATAGTACGTATGCTCCTTTATTAACTTTAGCATTAGCTAATACTTCTGCAGGCACTGCAAATCTATTACCTAATAATCCAAGTCCAACATATAGAATACTAAATCCAATTCCTGTTGCAATACCAGCAATCCAAACACTAGATAAAAACTCTTTTTTATCTTTAAATCCTAATTGTTTTAAAGCGCTCATCGCAATGATACAGAATGCTACTGAAGCTAGTGCATCAAGAGTATTATACCCTTCGATAAATCCTGTACCGAAAGCTAAACCACTAGTTGCATATGTTTTAGCTGCTTCTCCTGTCGAATTAAATTTAGATACACCAAGAATTACTAGAACTACAATTAATAAAGCAAAGATAGGTGTTAAAACTTTCCCTACACTATTTAAAAATCTTAGTTGGGTTTACCGCTAATAAAAAAACGCACATACAAAAATAAATAACTGTAAAAAAATTAATAACCATGGTAAACTGCTTCCTGCTACAACTGGTGCTACTCCAATATCAAATGCTGTTGCAGCTGTTCTTGGAATCGCAAATAATGGTCCAATTGATAAGTAAAGTAAAACTAAGTATGTTGTTGAGAATAATGGTGAAATTTTTCATCCATTTCTGCTCCATAACCATTTGGATTAAGTGCACCTACAATAAGTGTAACAATTGCTATCCCTACTCCAGAAACAACGAACCCTAAAATTGCAGACCAGAAGTTTTCTCCTGCACTTACTCCTAGCGCTGGTGGAAAGATTAAGTTTCCAGCACCAAAAAAGATACCGAACAATAACAATCCGGTTAATAAACCTTTTTTTCATAATAAATATTTTCCTTTTCTTAATTTATATAATATAACTATAATACTATATCACTAAAAAGGCAAATACTTTTTTTAAAAATAACTAATGTAAGTTATCTAATTTCACATTGAATTAACTGTTAACAATCTTATTATGTAAAAAAATCTAGTTCAAAAAAATTCGAACTAGATTTCTATTTTTTTAACTTTTTCACCCGGATTATACGTGTAACCAAAGTAATTGTATTACGAATAATATCGCAAACACATACATTAATGGATGAATATCTTTCCATTGTCTTTTTGATAGTTTTTAATACTACATAGAATATAAATCCGAATGCAATTCCATCGTTAATTGAACCTGTAAGAGGAATACCTACTATTGTTACAAACGCTGGAAATGCTTCTGTAATATCAGACCAATCAATTTTAGCAATACTTTCCATCATAAATGAACCAATGATGATTAATGCTGGTGAAGTAATCGCTGGTACTGCAGCTAAACTACTTGCTAATGGGAATAAAAAGATTGATATTACTACTAAGAAACTTGTTGTTAATGCTGTTAGACCTGTACGTCCTCCATTTGCTACCCCAGCCGATGATTCGATATAAGCTGAAGTTGGAGTTGTTCCGAATAATGACCCTGCTAATGATGCAAATGAGTCAGCTAATAAAGCTTCTTTTGCTTTTTTTCCATTTTTCCCATTTTTTTACTAAACCTGCTTGGGTAGTTACTGCTACCATTGTACCTGTAGTATCAAATAATGTAACCATTAGGAATGTAAAGACTATTCCATATAATCCTAATTGTAATGCATTAATACTCTCACTAACTGGATTATAAAGTAAGCTTAAATCCATATGAGGTATACCAAAGACTTTTTTCTACTTTTTAACATTCCTGTAAAGTATGAAATAATAGCAACTACTGCCATTCCTATAAAAAAATAGCTCCTTTTTACCTCTAAAGCTAATAGAACAAGAATTATAAAGATACCTAAAATTGTCATATAAGCTACAGGATTTTTCAAATCGCCTAGTGAAAGAATCGTATGTGGATTAGCCACAATAAGTGAAGAGTTTTTTTAAGACCTAAGAATGCTATAAATAATCCAATTGCTGCCGAAATCCCATGTCTTAAATTATTAGGAATTGAATCAATTAAACTTTCTCGGAATTTTGTTGCCGATAATATTACGAAAATAACAGCACCTAAAAAACACGTTGCAAGTAAAGTTTTATAGTTATAACCTGATGTAGCAGCTAATGTAGCGAAATATGAGTTTATCCCCATACCGGAGCAACTACTATCGGATAGTTCGCTGCTAGCGCCATAATTAAAGTACCAACTAAAAACCGCGATTATTGTCGCTGTAAATACTCTATCTAATGGAATACCTGCTGCTGATAGTACAGCTGGATTTACTACTAAAATATAACTCATTGAGAAAAAAGTGATTAAACCAGAAACTACTTCAGTTCTAGCATCTGTTTTATTTTCTCTTAGTTTAAAAAGACGTTCTAACATATATAGAAAAATTCTCCTTAGTTTTTTTATTAATGCCGAAGCACATTAATAATAATATACGTTTCTATAATAAAAAGTCAAGAGTTTTTAATTTTAAAGTTCATATTTAAAGAGTTTTTTTCAATATTTATACGGGATGATTAACGAATTTAAAAATAATTAATATATATTAATAAAAATTCACATAATCCATCCCATTAAAACGCGAACTTTTTAAGTTTTATTTTTTTCATTAAGATACGCATGAAATAGAAAAATTCTCTAAATCATATGTTTAACTAGCTTTTATAGTTTATCATATTGATTTAAAGAATTTTTGATACTATTCTTTATCCTCAGGTATAACGCCCATTAATTTAAGTAAACTCTCCCATTCAAAAAAAGCATCTGTAAAGCATATAGCATTAAGAACAAATAGAACATTTTTGTGATTGGAAAGTCATGATAATCAAAAAAAGAAAAAAATCTTAAAAAAATAACGAATATTAATGAGACAGAACATATTTTTAAAAATGTTTATCTCTTTTTTTGTTTTTACATTAAACAAGATAAGAAATATAAAAAGGTAAACTCCACCTTGCTAAACTTACTGATATATCCATAATTTATCCTCCTTATAAAAAAACAATCCCTCTTACTAATATAATTTACACTTACATTATACCATGTAGTTAATATAAAATAAAAACGTTCCCAACGTAGTTATACACAGTATAAATTCTATATTATAAAAAAATATCACCAAGAAATATTATATATTTCTTAGTGATACGCTCTTTATTATAATATTTTTTTGAGAAGAATTCTTTAGTTCTTTCTTCTTTTGGATTATCAAAGATTTCTGATGGAGTTCCTTCTTCTAATACTACTCCTCCATCCATAAATATTACTTTATCAGCTACTTCTTTTTGCAAAGTTCATCTCATGAGTAACTATTAACATAGTTAATCCTTCTTCAGATAATTCTTTAATAACATCTAGTACTTCTTTTTACCATTTCTGGATCTAACGCACTAGTAGGTTCATCAAATAGTAATACTTCTGGTGAATTTGCTAGGGGCACGTGCGATCGCAACACGTTGTTTTTTTGTCCACCTGAAAGACTGTTTGGATAAACATCTTTTTATCTTCAAGTCCAACTCTTTTTAATAGTTCTACTGCTTTTTTTCTCTATATTTTCAGTAGTATCATCTCCGAAAGTTTTTGGAGCAAGTGTAATATTTTCTAGTACACTCATATTTGGAAATAGGTTAAAGTTTTGAAATACCATTCCTACTTTTTTTCTATATTTATTGATATTTTGTTTTGTAATATCTTCTCCATTGTATAAAATTTGTCCACTAGTAGGATTTTTCTAATAAGTTCACACAACGCAATGCTGTACTTTTTTTCCACTACCACTTGAGCCTAGAATTACGATTTTCTCCCCTTTTTTCGACGCTGATATTTACACCTTTTTAATACTTCTAATTTTCCGAATTTCTTATGTAAATCTTTTATTTGTAATAACAATTTCTTCACCTACTTCGTTAATTTTTTTCTCTAAACGTTTTACTAATAATGATAATATTGATGTAATAATAAAAGTATATTGCAGCAGCTACTAAGTATGGTCCAAATGTTTGGTAAGTTGCATTTTTTTACAGTGTTCGCTGTAAACATAATATCTGCTACCCCTACGAAGTAAACTATTGAAGATTCTTTTTACTAATGAAATAAACTCATTACCTAAAGCTGGTAAACTATTTTTTTAAAGCTTGTGGTAAAATGATTAATTTCATAGTTTGGAAATAACTAAGTCCTAATGAACTACCTGCTTCCATTTGACCTTTATCAATTGCAAGTATTCCAGATCGGAATATTTCACTAACATACGCCCCAGAGTTAATTGAAAGTGCAATTATCGCTGACATAAATGGTGTAAATGAAATCCCTGATTTCAGGTAATGCAAAGTAGATAATCATAATTTGCACTAAAAATTGGAGTATTTCTAATTACTTCTACATATATTGCTGCTATTATATTAAATACTTTTAAAAGTACTAATTTTTGCTAAACATATTACAATTCCAAGTATTAATCCTACTAGTAAAGCTATAAGTGAAACTTTTAAAAGTTGTTACCGTAGCTTCTAAATACGTTGTATAATAATTTGGGAGAAAAATCAAACATTCTATTTTATACCTCTTTTTATTCACTTTGTGCAGCAACTTTAGCATATTTATCAAGTTCTTTTTTTCAAATGCTTTTTGCTCTTGAATTTCTTTAATTACTGCATTAACTTTTTCTAATAATTCTTTATTGCTATCGCCTTGTCCTTTTTAAATGCTATTGCCATACCTGTTGCTTCCGGATCATTTTCTGCAGTAAATGTACTAATTTTTGATATCTGTGTATTTATTCATAGCGATTTTAGCAACATCATCTGGTATTAATACTACGTCAATTTTTTTATTTTTTTTAAATCTTGTAGTAAGCTTGGCACATCAGTTAAAAGCTTGAATATTTTTCTCATCCATTTTTAGTTGTTCTTTAGCATAAGTTTCATAAGTTGAACCTTTTTGAACACCGATTTTTTTGTTTTTTAAGTCATCTACAGATTTAATTTCTTCGCTATCTTTATTTACTACAAAAAAATACCTTTTACTTGTGTAGTAAACATCTGAGAAGTCAACTGCTTTTTTTCTTTCCTCAGTTGGATTAACTCCAGAAATTACCATGTCAACTTTGTTAGCATTTAAAGCTGCGATTAAAGAATCGAATGCCATTTCTTGAATTTCAACTTGAACTCCTAGCTTTTTAGCAACTTGCTCTGCTAAATAGATATCTGCACCTACAACTTTTTTTGTTACCATTTTCTGTAGTTAGAAACTCATACGGTGGATAGTCCGGTGATACTCCTAAGACAATTTTTTTCCTTTGTCTTTAAGTTCTTGTGATTTTGTTTTTTTGTGCTGCTACTTGAGCATGCTGTTAATGTAAATACTGTGATAATTGATGTAATGAATAATAATAATTTTTTTCATTGTCCTGTCTCCTTATGTTTTAAATTTTTAAAAAGAATAATTATAAATAAAAAATCCCTTTTGCAACTAGTAGTCTAGCTACAAAGAGACGAAATTTCGTGGTGCCACTCTTTTTGATATACTAAAACTAAGATAGATACAGTCCATGGTCTGTGAGGAGGAACGAGATAATAAAAAGTCTTTTTCATAATTTCCTAAGAAACTATGAAAAAGACGAAAAATAATCCGCGTTGCCACTTTTCTTGGTATTTAGCATACCCACTCAATCTCTTTAAGGCAGAGTTACCAATTATTTAATAATTGCCTAAAAAGTGCGTTCATTTAGAAAAACTACTAACCTCACACCAACGTTAGCTCGCTAAAAAATTTTTTTACCAAATTACTATTCTTTTTCTAAGGTTTTGTTTTTATTGTTAATTATTTTACACCGATAATAATTACTTGTCAAGTGAAAATTTATTTTTTTCAATTTTTTTATTACTTTAGCGTTTTTCAATACTCTTGTTTTTCTAAATTTATTTATTTAGTAAATTATATAAAGTTTTAACATGGACTCCTGTAGCACCTTTTTGGAAGATATTTTTCAGCTTTTTGATAAATATGCTGTTCCTGCAATATCTAAGTGAATCCATGGAACATTGTTTGCTACGAAATTCTCAATGAATAATCCTGCAGTTATTGTCCCTCCAAGTCTTCCTCCTGTATTTTTTTACATCAGCTACTGATGATTTGTTCAATCTTCTAAAGCTATTGTCTACTGGCATTTGCCATACTCTTTCTCCTGCTTGCTTAGCCGCTTCACTCAGTTCATTATAAAAAATCTTGGTTATTTGTCACAGCTCCAGTATAGAACTCTCCTAATGCAACTAAACATGCTCCAGTAAGTGTTGCTAAATCAATAACTTTATTAACTTTTTAGTTTTTTTGTAGCATAATATACTGAATCTGCAAGAGTGATACGTCCTTCAGCATCTGTATTTGCTACTTCTACTGTTTTTTTCCTGATAAAGTTGAAATAACATCACCTGGTTTGTATGAACCGCCAGCAATCATATTTTCACAAGCTCCTACAATAGCAATAACATTTGTTTTTAATTTTCTTGTAGCAATTAGTTTCATTGTTCCAATAACTGTTCCAGCACCACCCATATCACAGTGCATAATGTCCATACTATTGGCTGTTTGTTTAATTGAATAACCACCTGTATCATAAGTCACACCTTTACCTACTAGTCCGACTACTTCACTTTCTTCTGAATTATTTAAGTACTTCATAACGATAAATCTTGGTTTTCTGTCGGATGCACGTCCCTACAGCTAATAAGCCTTTTTAATCCTAATTCTTCACATTGCTTTTTCATCGTATACTTCTACTTCAACACCTAAAGCAGATAATTCTTTACTAGCTATACTGGCAAGTGTTTCTGGATATAAATACTCCGCTCTTTCATTTACTAAATCACGAGCAAAAAAATACACCGCCAATTATATCACATGCTTCACTAACTACTTCTTCTATATTTTCTAACTGTTCTTCAGTAGTTAAATTAATAGTAATTTCTGGGAAGTCTTTCCTATCAGACTTATACTTATCAAATTTATAAGTTGCATGTAAAGCTCCTTCTACAGCTGCATTCACTATATTCTTAGTAGGTATATTTTTTTTACTTTTTGGTAAAAGTAATTTGAGCTTCAAACTCTTTGTGTTTTACTAATACTTTAACTAGTTTAAAAAAATACCTCACGCACTTGATCTTCTTTTTAATTCATCACGTTTTTCCTAAACCTATTAATATTTCTTTTTCTCCGTTATATGGTAAATTTACAAATATTTCATTTAGTTTTTCCTTTAAATAATTCTTTTCCCTTTTGTATATTCTAAAAAGTTTGCTGTCATAATTTTCATTTTCAAATATTGGTGATACTTTTTACACCTTCTAGTTTATTTGTATTAAATTTCATTTTTTTATCCTCGTACTAGGTACGTCCCTTCTTATCTTATATTTTTTTCAAGTATTTCTTTTTGCTATTTCTTTAGCCTCTAGAACTGTATTTTCTAATGTTGTTCCTTTTTGATTTACCTATTAGAAACACATTAGGATATTGTTTTTTTCATATATTCATCAAACTCATTAATTTTTTTATTATATTCTCTACTGCAAAAATCGATAGTTATCTTGTATTCTACTAATATAATACTTATTAACATTTCCTACTATCCCATGTACTTTAATAATTTCTTTTTTTCAACAATTTCTTTAATCTCATCATCCGTCTTATCCATAAGTTTCATAACTGCTTCTTCTCTACTGATATACGCTCTTACAATTTGAATTCCGCTCATTTTTATGTCGATCCATTTATTACTTACGTATTCTAGCTTCGTAACATATTCACTTTCATTTTCCGGAAAAAAATTATTTCTCCAATTTCACGATTTATATGTAGATCATCTCTTTTATAAATAAGAGTAACTACTATATTAGAAACATATTTCATGTCAGAATAAAAACTCAATTATCTTCTCGTCATCATTAAACCACGGTAGGAAATTTTTTTGATTCAATGTTAGTATTATATAATCATAATAGTAAATACTACCATTTGAATGAACTAAATATTTATCCCCTCGTTTTTTTCAATTTTCTCAACTTTTCTATTTAGTTCTAGAAATACTTTGTCTGAAAAAAATTTGATTCTAAAGTTTCTATAAATGATTTCAAGGTGAATTTCAAGCGATATTCAGCCCCTACGGTAATATTATCAATAACATTTCTATCATACATTTCTTCAAGCACTTTATTTATATCTTCTTTTTGAATCGTTAAAAAAACGATAATTCTGGCATTAAGCTTACCATATTTTGTTTAGAAATATCACTGGCATAATGACTTGTTAATAATGGTTCTATAAGTTTGTCATAGATTTTTTTCATTAACTATAGCCCTAAAAAAATTCTTCTACAGTTAATTCTTTAATATCTTCATCTTCTAAAGTATTATGCATATTATATAAAAATAGATAGCTTTTTCTTTAAAAAGCAAATAAATCAGACATTAATAATTCTCTTTTTATCAAGTGGTAAAACCATAAAGCATTTTTTTCTGGCAGGTATTTAATTCCTTCATTTGTAAAAAAATACCTTCTTCGTTGCTCCACTCTTAATTAAATATCTATGCAAACCTAACTCTATCATTAAATAAAAACAAGACACCTTGTTCACTAATTGAATTATGCCATCCGTTATCATAAATTTCTTGTCCAAATTGAAATTTTCCGAATTTGTCGTTTGCAAACTCTAAATCTCTTTCAATTAAATCAATATTAAACTTTTTGAGTTTACTCCTGAAAAACTTATCTAGAAAGTAAGCACAGCTAACTCCCCGATAAATCCCCTCCTATAATTGCTATATTTTTCATGTTACATCCTTCTATTTAACTTTCTCAATAAATATTTTTAGATATTATATTAGCTATAACTAATGAACCAACTATAACTACTATATTAACTCCACTGAAGCTAGTCAAAAAAATGCAGAAATCACAGTTAAAAATAACTGTCGTTATAAAGATAACTATTGTTAACAACTTTTTTTATAACTATTAATTTTTTTATATCTTCACTTACTGGTAAAATACTATGCCAAATATTATTACTCATTTGTTTATATAATGGAACTAACTGAATAATAGTTAAATAACTATACGAAATAATAGCTAATCCACTAACGTAAGCATTTTTTTAAAAACTAAAAATTACTAGTGCTGCTAATAACATTAATCTTAATACTAGATAAATTGTATTTTTCTTGCCTTAAAAAAATACTCTATAGTAATAGTATTTAAAACTATATTCTTCTTTAAAAATTATCTTTTGTCAATTTTTGGTAGTAATACATCAAAGTATTTTCTTCTTGCAACTTTTTACCCCACTTAATGGTACATCAACAAACATATTTACAAACTTCAAATAGTTTTCCATACGATGTTTATCATAGTCAGCAGCTTGATTCCAGTTTACGACATATTTTTTTCTTGATCTCTATCGTTTACTTTACCGCCTGCATTTTTCATAATATAGTAAGTAAATAAGGCTAGTCCAATTATACTAATAAAATAAATAACACGAATAGCTGTATTCTCAAAAAAACAACTCTAACAACTGGATAAAGATTACAATAAAAAGTAGTAGTTTACTCCAAATTACTTCTTTGTAGTGGATAACTTGGAGATATTTTAATAAATTGTTCCATATTATTACTATTAATAACATAAAAAAATACTTAGTCTATCTATATTACCAATAAGATTAGTAATTGGCTTTTGTAGCGAAATAGAAGATTATAACAGTAATTATATGAACTACCGTACTGTTTATTACAGTTTTTAATCCTACTTTTCTATAATATTTTTTTCTAAAGGTAATAAAAAAATACCGCATCCGCTTCTTTAATATGAGTTTTTTTATTTTTAGAACTTACTAAATAATAACTAAAGACACCAGTCGCTGCTGTATAAACCGAGTATAATTCTACTTTTGCTTGCAATAGCAATCCATTTCGAATAATTTATAAGCACTGCTCCTAAAACTATAATAAGAAACATTATAAGGTGCGAATTAAAAATGTACTTACTATAGGTTAACTTTAATTCTTGTTCTTTCTTTCGTCTGTCAGAAAAAAATATTTTCAATATTACTCATTATTTCCTCGCACTGTTAATGATAGATATATTTCATCTAAAGACGCACCTGCCATATTAAATTCGGCTCTTAATTGTTTTAAATTACCATTTGCTAAAAATTTTTACCTTCATGAATAATAACAAAAATTATCACAGTATTTCTCAGCTGTTGCAAGAATATGTGTAGACATAAGAATACTAGCTCCTTCATCTCTTCTTTCACACATTAAGTTAATTAAGTCATTTATTGCAATAGGATCTAATCCTAAAAAAATGGTTCATCAATTATATATAAATTCGGTTCTACTAAAAAGGCACAAATTATCATAACTTTTTGCTTCATACCTTTTGAAAAAAATGAACAGGAAAGAACTTTTTCTTATCTCTCAATTTAAATAAATCTAATAATTTTTTTCAGCTCTTTTCCATGTATCTTCCATATCTAATCCATAAGCCATTGCTGTAAGATTTATATGTTCTTCTAAAGTTAGCTCTTCATATAAAACAGGTGATTCTGGAATATAACTTATACTTTTTTTCTATATTTTTCATTATTCCCAGTAATTGTTATTCCATTAACTTTTATTTCACCTTCCATCGGTCTTAATAATCCCAAAATATGTTTAATAGTAGTACTTTTACCTGCACCATTAAGACCAATTAATGCAGTTATACTACCTTTAGGTATTTGGATATTGATATCTTCTATAATCTTTCTTCGATTATAACCTCCACCTAAATTACTAATTTCTAATACATTCGTCATTTTTTTATGACTCCTCTCTCTAATTCATCTAATATCAAATCTATTTGTCTATATGTTTCTTCTTTAGTGTTACTATTATTAATTACATAGTTGCCAAGCTTTTGATTTATCTTTTGATCTCATTTGACTTTCAATTCTAAACATTGCCTGTTCTTTTTGATAATGAGTTTCTACTCATCAATCTAGCTAATTGAATTTTTTTCATCGACATGCACTACAATAATCTTTTTCAACTAAATCTTCAAATCCAGCTTCAAACAAGAGTGCTATATCTAAAAAAACTAGTCTTTCATCTCTATGTTTTTCTTGTAATTGTAGAATTATTTTTTTCTTATATAAGGATGCACGATACTATTAAGAATTTTTAAATTTTTATCGTTACCAAAAAAACTAATTTACCTAGTTTTTCTCGACTTACTTCATTATTTTCTAGAATTTCCAACCCGAAACTTTTTCTTTAATTTTTCTTTTTACTTCATCACTAGTAAGAGCTATATGACCAAGTTTATCAGCATCTATGATTGTATAACCTTTTTCCTTTAAATAATTTGATACTGTACTTTTTCCCACATGCTATACTACCTGTAATTCCAATATTCAAAATATCATCTCCATTAAATTACTTAAATACAATTTTATCATAAACCGCAATCATTTACCACATTTTACAAGTTAATTAAAAACTATAATGTATAAAAAAATACACTCCCCATCAGAATCTAAATTATCTAATAGAGAGTGTAAAAAAATTTTTTTATTTATTTTTTTCCTTATATGGATGAATATCCATTTCTTCAAGTTTTACAAATTTTCGTTTTGTTACAACTTTGAATATTATATACATTAGAACTCCAATAGCTGGACAAACTAAGTTATATGACATTTTTACAAAACCACCAGTTGCATAATCTGAAACTAATTGAAGTAAAAATTATTGTCGCAAATGATAGTAATGCTATATAAGAACCAACAACACCTGTTTTTGCTGTGTATGGTAATACATCTTCAGCTTTTTTTCCCTTGTTTAGCAATCGCCTTACGTAGACGAATTTGCGAAACTAATGATACCATCCAAATAATCATTACTATAATCCCAACCATTGACAATAGCATGTAGTATCCACTTGGATTAAGTTTTTCAAAAATGAAACATAATATCATGAACACCGCTGAAAATGTTAATGCAATTACAGGGATAGAATTACTATTTAATTTCCTAAATGATTTTGGTCCATAATTATGAGAACTTAGTGAGAATAATTGTCTACTTGAAACATACATACCCGAATTTGCTGCAGATAATACAGATGTAAGTATTACGGCATTCATAATTACTGCTGCTATTTCTAATCCAATGTTTTGGAAAACAATAGTAAATGGTGATGCAGTAACATTGTTTGTGTCTAATAATCTAGGATCATTTGCTGAAACGATCGAAGATATAATTAACATTGTAGCAATATAGAATATTAATATTCTCCAGAATACTTGTTTTACCGCTTTAGGCATCGTTTCTTTTTGGATTAGGTGATTCACCAGCTGTAACTGCAACTACCTCTGTCCCACCAAATGAAAAATGCTGCTGTAGATAAAACTCCAAACAACCCTAACGCTCCGGCACTGCTTGTTTTTCACCATTTTTTTAATAAAAAGTAGCAATACCAGCTTCGCTATTTCCAGTAACTCCAAAAATGATTGCAGCTCCTACTATTAAAAAAAGCAATAACAGTCAATACTTTAATTATTGTTATCCAATATTCAACTTCTCCGAAAAACTTTAACACTTACTAAATTTAAAAAAATATAATAAAACTAAAAAAATACAATACAAATAGAAAATGTTGAAAATTGTCTAAAGAATTCCCAATAATGTAATATTTTTTTGATAATGTAATAATATCTACACTAGCAACCAAAAATCCATAGTATCCAGAATAACCAACCTACTCCAAAAACCTACCCCTGGATCAATAAAAACGCGTTGCATAAGCTCCAAACGAACCAGAAACGGGATAAAAACGTTGCTAATTCTCCCTATAGAAGCCATTAAAAAGTAGATAATAACTCCAATCAATGCATAAGTAAGAACTGCTCCATAAGAACCTGCTTTACTTACAACTGCTCCACTTGCCATAAATAATCCTGTACCTATACATCCACCTATGGCAATCATACTGATATGACGAGCCTGTAATTTTTCTTTCCATTTTAGAATCTGTCATTCTCTTCATCCTTTCTTATAATATATTATAACTATATAAATAATGATTATACTAGATTATTTATATTTTTGTAAATAATTTTTCTGAAACTTTATTATTATTTTTTTCAAAAAAATTCTAGAGAACATTTCTAATTAACTTCGTTTAATTGATAATGTATATCATTTAATGAAATTTTATTTTATATTCTAGAATATAATATTTTTTTGTTAAAAATTGTTACAGTTTATATCGCCAATTTTCACAATAATTCAATTTATTTTTAAAAAAGTATTTTATTACAGTCATTATTATATCAAAAGTTAAAGCATTTACAGATTTTCACTTTAGCTATATAATTTTTTTGTAGAAAAGCACTATTCTATTAATGTTAGGAGGCATTATTATGACAACATTTTTATAACGAAGCTAGGAATTTGCAAAAAATATATTGACCCTATTGCTAAAAGAAATTGATGAACAAGAAAGATTTCAGAAGAAGTTTTTAAAGAATTAGGTAAAGCTGGATATTTCAAACTTATGATTCCAAGAGAATTTGGTGGACTAGGAAAAAGATATGCAAGAACATGCAGATGCTTGTCGTGCATTTGCTAAATCTAGTGCAACAGTTGGTCTATGTTACATGATGCACAACGTTGCCTTTAAATTGTGTACTTTCATATGCTGATGATAATCTTAAATCAAAAAAATTTGTAAAAGATATTGTAGAAAAATGAGAACTTTATGGCTCTTGCATACAGTGAATTAGGAACTGGAACACACTTCTACATTTCTGATGTTAAAACTGAATTCAAAGACAGTTCTGTAATTTTTAATGGACTAAAAAAAGTATGGTTACTTCTGCTGAATTTTGCTTCTTACTACTTAGTACTTACTCCTTCTGATGTTGAAGGTGGAATTGATAACTGGGTATTCCCATTAGGTTCTAAAGGGCTAGAATTTAGACCTTCTACTTGGCATGGTTTAGGTATGCGTGGAAATGTTTCTTTGTCAAATGGCAATTAATGATGTTGAATTAGATAAAGAACTACGTATAGGTAAAGCAGGCTCTGGAGTTGATCAAGTATTCACAATTGTTGCCACATACTTCATTACAGACTTTGCCGCTGTTTATAGTGGACTATGCGAAGCAATTTTAGACGAAGCAGTAGCTCATACAACTAATAGAAAATATCCTGATGGAAAAATCATTAAGTGAGATTGAAACTGTTCAAATTCATCTAGCAAAAAAATTTACAGTCAGACAAATGCTGCTATTTTTAGGAACGAATGAAGCTGCTCGTAGTTTCTTAGCTAAAGAAAGTGATATGTTAGCAAAAATTTTATCAGCTAGAATTTTCGCTAGTGAAGCTGCTATTGAATTAGCTCGTCTTGGTATGCGTGTTGGTGGTGGTAAAAGCATATAACTCGCGTTGGAAATATGGAACGCTATCTAAGAGATGCATTCGCAAGTCATATTATGGCACCTAGTGTTGACGTACTTACAATTTGGTTAGGAAAAAGCAATTACTGGGCAACAATTACCATAATAATTACTAATGAAATCAAATATTTAAGGGGCTGATCCAAAAGTCCTAAAAATTTTTAACAAAGTTCATATAAAAAACTCATAGACGCAGTGGTTTATTGATATTTTTAATTCGCTTTATAAAAAGCTATTTAGATATCTAATAAACTGTGCGGGAGTGACTCGACAAAAATCTTGTTTCTTAAGAAATCACGATTTTTGAGTCACTCCCCTTTATTTAAAAAATACAAATAAGAAAAGAGGAATAATATTATGTCAAAATTAAAAGTTGGAGCTGTAATCTATGACCCAAAAAGTTACTGTAATTTGGGGAATTATTGCAAAAATTTTTTTGAAGACGAGAAGTTTCCTATTGAACCCGTTTATTATAAAGACTATAAAACACAAGTAGACGGACTTTTTATCTCAAGAAATCGATGTTGCATGGAATTCACCATTAGCTTGGTTAGATACTCATTTACGTACAAATGGAAAAATCACTTAATGGTTCTATGCGTGATACTGACCGCGATCGTAGTTCATATTTAGTAGTAAAAGCTAATAGCAACATTAACTCTATTCAAGACTTAAGAAATAAAACAATAGGTTTTTGGTGCTATTGATTCACCTCAAGCTAGATTAATTCCTATTAATCATCTTCACAAACTTGGTTTTAGAATTTGGAAAAGATTATACTGAAAAAAACGTTTTCGATATCGGTGTCGGACTTCATGGTGACCATGTCGGTGGAGAACTTGATTCAGCTGTTGCATTAAAAAAATGATGAAGTAGCTGCTACGTGGATGCTAGATTTAAACTATAATGCTTGGATTGCAGATGGAACTCTAGATAAAAAAATCAGGTGAAAATTTTTATCAAAAACAGATTTCTTTGATCACTGTATCTTCTCAGGACATCCAGAATTAGACGTAGCTCGTTTTGAAAAAAATTTATAGAAGTATTACACAAAATGGATTACAATAATCCTGAGCATAAAGAAATGATGGATATGGAAGGATTAAAAGAATGGATATCTGGTCGTACTTCTGGATTTAAACAACTTACTGAAGCCGATGAATATTTAGATTTTTTTAAAGAGTTTCATGGTGAATAATTATGACTAATTCATCTTTCTTAGTTTCTCTTCTTGGCAGTATGCCCTCGTAGTAAAAAACTATTAACTGCAAAACGAAAAATTAAATAAAGGAACTATTGACTTAAAAACATATCAAGAAATCCTAGATGAAGAAACAAAATATGTAGTTGAACTTCAAGAAAATAATTATATTGATATAATCACTAGCGGTGAACTAAATCGAGATAATTATGTTTCATTTATTGCTGAACGTTTGGACGGGGTTACAATGATGAGTATGGCTGATATGTTTGATTATATTGAGGATAAACAAGGTTTTGAACAAATACTAGAAATATTAGACGTTCCTGCAATTAGTATAAAAAATGCAATTTGTACAGGAAAAAGTAAAATATAATAAACCTCTGGTAGCCGATGAAATGATTGAACTAAAAAAATTAACCGATAAGAAAGTCAAAGCAACATTACCAGGTCCTTATTTAATAACTAGGTCCATGTGGTTACCTGCTCTATCAAAACAATATTACGATAGCAAAGATTCTCTAGGAGAAGACATAATTAAAGTATTAAAAGAAGAAATTGATTCATTAGCAAAAATAGGCATAGATGTTATTCAATTTGATGAACCTGTACTAACCGAAGTGGTATTTTTCTGAAGGTAAGACAAGATCTTTTTATGTGTGCAGCATTATCTGAGAAAAAAAGATCCTACTGAAGAATTAAAATTTGCTACTAAATTAATTAAATCTGTAATTGATTATGCTAAAGAAAAAGAAATATTAGTTTCTCTTCATGTATGTCGTGGTAATTGGAGTCGTGATGAAAGTATTCTACTTACTGGACCTTATACTCCTCTACTTCCATTATTCGAAGAAACTCTTCCTAATATACTTACATTAGAGTTTTCTACTCCTCGTGCTGGAGAAATATCTTCATTATTCAGTAGTGCTTTTAATAAGGGATAATTGTATACTAGGATTAGGTGTTATGAATCCAAGAACAGACGATATAGAACCATTAGAAGATATCCTAAATCGTGTAGAAGAAGTAATACAATATATTCCAAAAGAAAGAATTTGGTTAAATCCTGATTGTGGTTTTGCCACATTTGCAAATAGACCGGTAAGTACAATGGAGATAATTGATAAGAAATTAGCTCGCCTAAATGAAGCTAAAAATACATTGAGGAAACTATATGAGTAATCTATACGAATCAAATAATTATGACATCTCTTTTTAGAGGAATATGGACAAATCATAATTTTTAAACTATATACAAATAATGATATTATTCCTGTTTCTACTGATATAAGCTTCGATTTAAATGCTGACTACAGAAGCAGTATAAACTATTTTTGCTGCTTCTATCTTAGGTGGTATAGCACATACTGTAATTACTTCATGTAAAAGATTAAATATTGAAGTTGAAGAATTAGAGGGAAAAATTCATTTATTACTAAAAAAATCCTTTAACACTACTAAACGTTAAAGGTTATAACGAAGAGCCTAAAATTGAAAAAAATGTGAAATCACTTATTATCTTTATGCAGATGCTGATGAAGATTTACTATTAAAAATTCTGTTATTCATCATTAAAGAATTCATTCATATATAACACGCTAAAGAATGTAATAAACTTTGAAATTAAATTCATTTTAATAGACTAAAAAAAGAAGGGGCTGACCCAAAAGCTCAAAGAAAAGCCAAGAAAAAGATTGATAAAAATACTTTTCTTGGCTTTTTGAATAATTTTTGAGAAAAATTCTAAAAAAATGAAAAAAATAGGTAGTGTCAAGTTTTTTTGTGTAAACATAAACTCCTATTTTTTTAAAATAAAAATTATCTATTTATGATTTTGTTATTTTTTTCTGGCTTTTTATTCCTTAGAGTTTAACCAGATTTTTTTAAATATTTTGTCAAGAGTTAAAAGAAGGCGAAGCCCTTGCTCTTGATAAAAATATTTTTTTAAAAATCTAAACTCGTATAGGGAATAAAAAGTCGATTAATTATATATTTCTTCCATCATTTTTTTCTAATTCCTCTTTCGCCATACTAAAGCCATAATGTGATATCCCTTGATATTTTTGCATTATACTCACACGCTGTTACACATGCATATCTATCTAATGCACCCTCATTAGGGAACTGTTCTTTTTTTCTTCATCCCCTTTTTTTAGACGTTTATTATAATTTTCTATTATATTTGTTGTATAAATACTTTTTTTCTGATTGTTCTTGGGAATAAGTAGTACGTTAATAGATATACCCTTACATCTGTTAATGAGTTAGTTACTTTAGGATACTTATCTTTATACTTATTTATTACTAATGATAAATTATTTTCTGCCTCCTCTATTGTATTTGCTTGGTATATTGTTTTTAAATCTTCTGCCATCTCTGCTTTATCACTAGCTCTTACTTTTAATAGCGCGTTTCTTATTATATGAGTCCAACATGTTTGGTATTTCGCTTTTGGAAATACTTCCTCTAATGCGTTTTTATTCCTTTTTAATCCATCAGTGACAAATAGTAATACTTTGTTTAATCCCCTCTCTTTAAGATTTTCTAACATCTCTTTATAATTTTCTGATGATTCTGTTGGAAAAAAAGCTCATACGCTAGTACTTCTTTTTCTCCTTCTATAGTTATACCTATTAATATATGCAGTGCTTCTTTTTGCGACTGTTCCTCTTCTTACATTAATGTAGGTAGAGTCAGCATATATTACTGCGTAATCTTTTTCTATTTTTTTCTTGAATGGTATTCTTTGACTTTTTTTCGTCTAATTGTTTTGTTATTAAACTTATTGTTTGGGGTGAATAGTAGTGACCATATAACTGTTCTATTATTTCTGCTATCTCTCGTGTTGTAATACCTTTTTATACAATAGAATTATTGTCTCTTCTAGGTTCTGTGTGTTTCTTTTTATATGGTACTAATGTTTGTGGACTAAATTCACTATTTCTATCTCTAGGCACTTTTTATCGATAATTTCCCATATTCACTATATATTGTCTTTGAATAACTTCCGTTTCGTGAATTACCTGTATTATATCCTTCTACAGAGTGCTTTTTCATAATTTAAAAAAATCCTGTAAGTTCTGCTTCTAATATTGTATTTATAGCTTTTTCTAGTTCTTCCTTAAATATTTTCGATATATCTTCTCCTTTTAGTAGTGTATTTATTAATTTTGTGTTATTATTATTCATGAGAGATTCCTTTCGTAATAGGTTGTGCTAACTTTATTTTACACCTAGGAGTCTCTTTTTTTCTATGTTTTTTTAATTTTCTCTTGACTTTTTCTGTTTACACAAAAATATTATACACTATCGAAAAATATTTCCCAATAAAATTAGCTAATCCGTCCTGTTTTATCAGGTGTTTTTGCTAATTTTATTAAATTATGGGAAATAGCGTGCAGGGCAAATTCGACCCTCACATTTTCAATTCCTCGAAGGGAAAAATCTTGTGAACGCCAAGTTTTGTTTTTAAATTACCGAAGAAGCTTTTCGATCTCTATCTTTCTTTTTTTGAGTATATGTTTTTAGTTTCTTCGTTTTTCTAAAAGTAAATATCTTTGTTTTGCTTTTTAATTCTTCATACGTTGGATTATATAGTATTGTTCTATTACCTTTTGCTTTTTGTACATAGGTGTTTTTATTGGACAATCACTACAGTCTTCACATTTGTATTGTTTGAAATCTCTTTTTGTATCCGTATTTATCAGTTTTACTTATATATTTTTCAAAAATCTACATATCTATTATTTGCGCATACGAAACTATCACTAAATACATCATATTTCCAGTTTGATGAGTTTTTATGTCTTTTTGTATTTGTTCATCTGTTCTTTTCTCATCATATTATATGGTATTAGTGCTTGATAATTATTTTTCTTCGCAGTAAATATAGTTTTCTTCACTTCCGTATCCTGCATCAGCTACTATTGTTTTTTTGGTTCTATTATTCCTTGTTCTTTAATATTTTTCTATATGTGATTGTAATGTTCTTACATCTGTTGGATTTTGATGTATCGTAAAAGCCTAATACATATTGATTGTGTGTGCCTACCTGTATATTATATCCTGCTTTTTAATTGCCCATTTTTCACATGGTCTTCTTTCATTCTCATGAATGTTGCGTCTTTATCTGTTTTTTGAATAACTGTTTCTGTCTTTTAATATTTCTAGCTGATTTTCGTATTTTCGTAGCCTTGGTAGATAGTCTTCTTTTATTTTCTTTGTTATCTTATTGATTACTCGCTTTCTATTTTTGGGGATTTCTTGTACTTCTTGTTCTTCTTTTATCTCTTCTAATACTTCTACTATTTGCTCAACTTCTTTGAGATCCTAGATTGTCTATATCTTGTAGTATTTCTTGTGATAACTCTTTTTAAGTCTGATAATCCTTTTACTGTTTCTTCTTGTTTTAATTCTTCTTCACTCAAGTTACTTGCTTCTTCTAGAAATTCTGTTATTTTTTTCCGTTATTTTTTTCTTTTGTATCTTTGTGTTGATTTTTTTCCATACAAATGTGTATTTATTCGCATTTGCTTCTATTTTTGTTCCATCTAGGTAATATATACTAGGGTCTATAAGTTCTGCTTCTATCAATCTCAGTACTATCGCTTTAAATACTTCTTCTATTAATTCTTTCTTTTCTACTCGAAATCTATTTATTGTACGAAAATCTGGTGTTTGTCTTGCGGCTAACCATATCATTGGAAGGTTTTTCTTTGCATAGTTTTTTTCTATTTTTTTCTTCCGCTTGTCACTTTATTTATATATGCGTAGATTATTATTTTTCAACATCATTTTTGGATGATATGAACATCTACCTCCACCTTTATATGATTGTCTTAGTATTTTTTTCATCTATTCCTTCTACTACTTGATTTACTAGTTTTTGATATATGATTTTCTTCTATCCAATCAGTTATATCCATTGGCATTTGTAGTTGATTCATGTTATAATTTTTTTATAGGTAACTTTGTTACTCATTTATATCATCTCCTTTGATTTTTTTGGTTTTTTTGTTATACTATTATTATATCATGGGGATGATTTTTTTGTTTATTAATTTTTAAAAAGAAGTACCGAGTTTTTTTCTCGATACTTCTTTTTTTACTGGTCTTTTGGGTCAGCCCCTTCCTTTTTTTATTAAATTAGATTTCTCTTCTTGTTCTTCTTCTTGGACGTGGGTACATTTCTTGTTCTACTTCATTTTTACCGTATCCACTTGTGAATGAGCTAGCTTCTGGTTGAGCCGGACGTTGTGCTAAGATATCTCTTTCAACACTCACTCCATCTTCTTCAAATCCAGTAGCAATTACTGTAACGATGATTTCATCAGTTTTTTCTAATTCTTCGTTAAACACTGTACCGAATATCATGTTCACTTCGTCATCACTTGCTTCTTGAACGATACTTGCAGCCGCTTGAGCTTCAAATAAACTTAATGATGGTCCTCCAGTAATGTTTAATAACACACCTTTAGCACCAACGATTGAAGTTTCTAATAATGGAGATGAAATAGCTTTTTTTAGCTGCTTCGATAGCTCTGTTTTCACCTGAAGCTACCCCGATACCCATTAATGCAGAACCTTGATCAGCCATAATTGCTTTAACATCAGCAAAGTCAAGGTTAACTGTACCAGAAACGTTAATTAAGTCAGAAATACCTTGAACACCTTGACGTAACACGTTATCAGCTTCAACGAATGCTTGCATCATTGGAGTAGATTTATCAACGATATCTAATAGTCTATCATTAGGGATAACGATAAGTGTATCTACAGCACCTTTAAGTGAGTTAATTCCAGCTGTAGATTGTACTTGACGTTTCTTACCTTCAAAAGTTGAATGGACGAGTAACAACTCCTACTGTTAAAGCACCTAATTCTTTAGCAATACCTGCTACGATTGGAGCTGCACCTGTACCAGTTCCTCCACCCATACCAGAAGTAACGAATACCATATCTGCTCCTGCTAGCGCTTCTTCAATTTTATCTTTAGTTTCTTCAGCAGCCTTACGCCCTACTTCAGGGTTAGCACCTGCACCAAGACCTTTTGTTAATTTTTCACCGATTTGAATTCTTACATCTGCTTTAGAGCGTTTTTAATGCTTGAGCATCTGTATTTAACTGCGATGAAATTCAACATTTTGAATTCCACTTTCTACCATTCGGTCAACGGCGTTACCACCACCGCCACCAACACCTACTACTTTTAATTACTGCTGATTGATCAAATTCTTCAAACATTCTTTATTTCCTCCTAATTATTATTCAAAAAAACGAATTATACATTTTTTTAGTTATTTTATCAAAAGAAGTTTTTTATCTTCTTTTTTTCTTTTTCTCTTCTTCGTAATACTCTTCTTCCTCTAACTCTTCTGTATGAGGCTCAGTTACTACTGGCGTATCAACTTTTGAACTACTCACTGCTATTTCTTCTACTGCAGAAACATTTTCAAATGTTGAATTTGTATTTTTTTATTGTTGGTACTTCGTCAGTTACTTGATATCCAAACAATGATTCAATTTTTGTAACTACTTGTTAATGTACCTACAACAACAGATAATTCTGGTGAATTAGCTCCTATGATTTTTTGGTGAACCAATTCTTACATTCATTTTTTTCTTAGCATATCTTTTTGCTAAATCAAGAACACCAGGCATAAGAGTCGTTCCACCTGTTAATACAACATTTCCTTTTACTCTATTTATACCAGCTTTTTCTCAATACATCGAATGAACGTAAAAATAATTTCTTCTACAATTTCCTCTATATAATCAGCCAACTCTTTTTTTGAGTATACGGCTCTTCATCTGGTTCTAAATTATCCAAATCGATAATTACTTGTGGTGATGCTAAATCATAAAAAGCATGACCTTGAGTTACTTTTAATCTCTTCTGCACGTTTTAATGGGACATTCAATACATCAGATATTGTACGTGTAATATCTTCACCAGCTAACTCTATTGATTGTGATAATTGAAGAATACCATCTTCAAAAATAACTCACAGTTGTTAGTCCTGCTCCAATATCAATTATCACTGAGCCCATAATCTTTTTTTCTTCATCATTTAATAGTAATTCACCCAATGAATGAGATGTACAGAATGTCTCATTACAATCTAATCTTAGGTTTTCAATACTTTTATATATTGTGTGAAGATGAGTTTTAGATGTTAAAACTCTATTTCCTGTTACCTCAAATGAATTATGAACAGTCATTCCTTTTTGGTTTTCTAATATTTTCAATATCATCAAGACGATAGTAATCTGGAATTACTTGTACCACTTCTCTTTCTCGTGGTAATGGTAGTATTTTTGCTTCTTCAATCACTTCTTCGATATCTCTACCATCAATATCGTGTTTTGTATCAAATTTAATTTCCGCTACACTTTTTTTAATATGAGTGTGTATACTTGGAACTGCTACATATAATGATCTTATGTCCTTATTAGCTTCACTTTTCGCAATATCTATTGCTTTTTGAATATCTCTAGAGGCAGATTCTACATCAATAATGTTTCCTCGCTTAATAGCTGTTGTTTTAACAACACCAACACCGAGTATATTCAATTTTTTTCATATACTACATCTGCTATAATCACTTTTTATACTAGATGATCCTAGATCTATTGAAGTATATAATTGTGAACTCAAGTCAAACACTCCTTCCTTCTAAAAACTTTTGTTATTATAATAAAAATTGTAAATACACACATATTTTATTTACACATACTAAATTATAACATAAAATTAGAAAAAAATATGAAAAAAACATAAAAAAATTAAATTTTTATTAAAATATTTTCAATTTGTAATATAACGAATAAGTTTTTTTATTTTATATAATTTTTTTCAATAAAAATAAGCATCCAAAAATACAAAAATTTCAGGATGCTTTTTTTATCTATTCATTTTTCTTATTACGTGTTGATTGTTGTTTTGCTATTATTGTTCTTGTTAGAAGAATTATTTCTGACTATTAGTAGTAGAATTTTTCAGTTTTATTACTTTTGTTGCACTTTTTCCTTCTATTCCTGAACTTTCATTTTCTTTTTTTGATGTATTATCATCATTTAATTCCTGTCTTGCTAGTAGTTTCTTTAATACTATCATTTCTTGCTTTTTTTCTGTTTTTTTAGTGTTTCTAGATAGGCACCATTTATTAAATTTAAAGTAGTATTATTTTTTTATCTTCAATATGTTTAGATATTTCTTCATAATAATTTAACTTATCCGCAAAGTTTAGCTCTTAAATGCTTTTACTTTTTTTGCCCATCTCTCATATAAATAATTACTTTGTCACTCTCATCATCTATTATTTCAGATATCTGTAATCGAACTTCTTGTTTTAACTTGTTTAGATTTTCTATATACCTCTTCAAGTTTAGTACTATCATCATTGAAATTTTCTATAATAGGTAAATTATAATTATTTCTAATTTTTCCAGAATACGGTTTTTCCATTTTCCATTATTATCTCTAAACTACCATCATCTTTTTTTATTTTGTGCAATAAAACTATACTCTTCTACCTGCACTTTTTATAGATGAAGGCAATTTAGATTTTTACAGTTACTGATTTAAAATATCAAATCTTGATTTTTATATTATTTTTGAATTTCATCATCTTTTATTGACCATGTTCGAAGATTATTATTAATATTTCCAGCCTCAAGTATTTCTTCCTTTTAGTAATTTGATTGTTACCTTCTACATCTATTGTTTTTAAATTCAAATAACTACTAAATAAAAGCACAGATACTCCTATTACAACTAAAAAAATAAAGTTACTATAAAAATACTTCACGCCTTTTTTTTTCTTTTTAATTTTTTTCTAGTGAACTTCTTTTTACTTTCTTTGTTAATTTTTTCTAGTAACTTTTCTATTTTTTTCTTGTTCATAGTTTTTTTAATCCTCTTGAATAATCTTCTTAAATGTTTGCTATAAATTCATCTCCACGATCTTCAAAACATCTATATTGATCCCATGATGCACACGCTGGTGATAATAATATTGTATCACCTTCTACAGCAAGTGTATTTGCTAAAACAGTAGCATCGTCTACTTTTATCGCTTTATGGCAATCAACTTTATTATCAACAGCTAAATTATATAAAATTTCTTTACTTTCACCTACAACAACCATCGCTCTAATTCTTGGGAAAAATGGAACTAGTTCTTTAAAATCAATTCCTCTGTCTTTTCCACCACAGATTAGAATAATATTCTTTTCAAAACCTGAAAGTGCTGTAGTAGTTGCCACTGGATTTGTAGCTTTTGAATCATTATAGAATTTTACTCCTTTATGTCTCTCCTACATACTGTAATCTGTGTTTTACTCCACTAAAAGAATAAAGAACATTTTGAATCGACTCTTTATCAGCACCTTTTATAAATGATATTATAGCAGCATTTATTGCATTTTCCACATTATGCATACCCGGAAGTGAAAGTTTAGTTATATCAAATAATTCCTCACCCTCAAAAGTAACCATATTATCTCTTTACATAGATATCTGCTTCTATATTTTTCTTTTTGTATCATAAAAAAATAGTACTTTAGAATTTATTTTTTTCTATATCATATTTATCTTTTTTTCATTTAATATTTAAAATTAAAGAATATCATCTTTTGTCTTGATTTTTTTATAAATATTTCTTTTTAGCATCTCGATAATTTTCAATACTTTCCATGATAATCTAAATGACCAACACCAAGATTAGTAATTACAGCTATCAGATGGTTTAAAAATATTTTGTTCCTTGTAATTGAAAATGATGAAACTTCAGTAATCAATAAATGAATTTGGATGATTGTATGCAACTTTCAATTGATGGATAACCAATATTTCCCTGCTAAATAAACATCTTTATTGGCTGCTTTTTAATATATTAAAAAGTCATCTGAGTAGTTGTAGTTTTACCATTTGTTCCAGTTATTGCAACCATATCGATATCAAACAATGTATTTAGCTAACTCAATCTCAGTTATTATATCAATATTTTTTTCAATAGCTTTTTTTGTAAAAAAAGTCTATCTCATATTTTATTCCTGGATTTTTTTACTATTAAATCAATATTTTCTAAAAGTTCTAGTGGGATGACCTCCACCAATAACTTTTAACTCCTAATTCCCTCAACTCAGCTGCTTTTTCATCATTACTTAAATCATCATATGCATTTAAAGTAACATCGTATCCAAGTTTGTTTAAGATCTTTTGCAGTTGAATAACCACTTCTTGCAAAATCCTAACACTAATATTTTTTTTATCTTCTAAATTAATCATTTTAAATAACCCCTATAAAAGTAACCTATAGCAGATGATATCACAGCTAAGATTACAAAAAAATATAAACAGTTTTTACTTCACCATACCCAGATAATTCGAAAATGATGATGTAAAGGTGACATTTTTGAAAAAATTCTTTTTCCTGTTTTTTTAAAAATATGCCACCTGAATAATTACAGATAAAGTTTCCAATATATAAACTAAACCTATAAATAAAAATGCTATCTCTTTATGTAAAGATTACTGAAATCGCAGCTAAAAATTCCACCTAAAGCTAAAGATCCAGTATCCCCCATAAAAGATTTTTTGCTGGGTTTTTTATTAAATAATAAAAAAATCCTAAAAAGTGCTCCAACTATAGTCAGACAGAAAAACTAATACAGGAAAATTATTTTCCTTATATGCTAATAAAGCAAATGTACTAGTGGTAATAATTGTCACACTTGTTGCTAGATCCATCTAAAGCCATCAGTTAAATTCACAGCATTAGAAAAATCCTGTTTGCCAAAAATACTAAGAAAATCAGATATAAGTATGAAATATTAAACTTATAATCAAATCCCGGAATATGTATATAATTTATATCTTTATATATAAAAAGTTACTAAGATATAAAATATTACAGAAAAATAGTATTTGTAGCATTAATTTTTTTCTTGGAGCAAGTCCATCATTTTTTTCTTCTTAACTACGATAAGCATATCATCTATATAAACCAATAATCGAAAAATGAAATAGTTGTATAAATGAATAAAAATATAATATTGAATGTTTCCACTATCCAAGATTATTGCAACAATAAGTGAAATTACTATTGAAACTATAAAAGATATTCCTCCCATTGTTGGAGTACCTTTTTTTATGCATATGACTTTGTGGACCTTCTTCTCTAATTGCTTGTCCAAATTTTTAGAACATGTAAATATTTGATTAATCTTGGTAGCATTATCACTGTCAGAAAAAAATGCTACCAGTAATAATGACATAGCAAATACTGTATCCGAATTACTCATTTCGTTCTCCTAACTAAATTTTATTTTTATCTTATCCCCTTTTTTTTTCACAGGTCTTTGTGCTGGAATTGATTGTTGTTTTGCAGTACCATTCCCTTCAATTTCGATATCTAAACCTGCTAATTTCGCATAATTTATGACATCGACTTTTTGACCAACCTATGAAAATTAGGTAATATTATATTATTATCTGAAACTAATAAAAATATTCTTTCATCTTGTTTTATATACATTTCTCAGCTGAAGGATATTGATCAACTACATATTTCCACTTCCCAATTGTTATTATGTTTTTAGTTTTTTTCTGTAAATTTAACGATTGTAGAATCAACATTCTCTCCTACAAGGTTATCCATCTGATAGCTTTTGAACATTATTATCATCATTTGACTTTTTTTAACATTTAAAGTAATTAAGTGTATTTTTCCATTATAGGTTTAAAAGATTTCAGATGCACCCATGTAGCACTACTTTGCTCCTAATTCTTTTCTGTAGGTAATTTTCATACCAACATATAGTATTACTTGTGGATCTTCACTAGGTGCATATCCTATAAATGAGTGTAATACTTTATATGGACTATTATAGTATGTACCTGTCTTAGGATCTACAACCTGTCCTGTTCCTGTTTTTCCCAGACGTGCTATAGTTATCTACAGCATATCTCTTACCACCTTGAGCTCAAGTTCCATTTACAACTCCATATAATTCTTCTTTCATTATATCTAGCTGTATGTTTTAGAAATTGGAGTTTCCTACTACAGTTCTTTCTGACCCTATATTTACATCTTTATCAATTGTTTTATCATGAATTCTTTGTAAAGAAAGTATGGTGCTAACATCTGTACCATCATTTAAAATTGCTGTTTCTGCTTGAACCATTTGCATCTGCAGTTACTGTACTACCTTGACCGAATACTGTTGTTGAAAGCTGAAACTTTATTATTAAATACTAAATCACCAGTTGCTTCATTACCATATAATGAATTTGTACTTTTTCCAAATCCAAAAGTTTTTCTAAAGCCTGTTTTTTTAATTTTTCAGTTCCCAATTCATTTAATAATGTTAACATTAAAGTATTTGAAGATTGTTGGAAACCATGACGTTGAGTTATTGTTCCCCCATCCAATCTTTATCCCAGTCAAAAATTCTATCTTCACTGATATGAACCAGATCTATAGTAACTATCTGGTTTATATATATTATTTTCACCATTATTGACATTGTAAAATGTTTTAAATGTCGAACCTGGTTCATATGCTGAATTATAAAAAGATATTTGACCATGCACTTGCAAAGATTTTTCTTGAGTATTTGGATTGAATGCAGGTGTTTGTCCCAATCCTAATATCTCACCAGTTTTAGGACTAACAGCTATTGCAAAATGCACTTTCTGGTTCATATTTATCATGAATATCTTTTCAGTGTATTATCTATAAAACCTTGAATATTTCTTTATCAATTGTTAAATATATATCTGCTCCGTCAACAGGTTTAATTTCAACTTTTAGGAATATTAGAAACGACTTTTCCCCCATGCATCTTTTGCATAAGTAATATGTCCTTCTTTTTCCTCTTAGATAGTAATCAAAAAGTCTTTTTCGACACCTAAATCGACCAGTAATCAAGATCGCTATCTGGAGAATTTTGAGCAAAACCCTAAAAAGTTTCCAAAGCATACTTCCATTTGGATAATATCTTTTTGTTGTCGCTATAAATTCAATACCTGGAAGTTTTTAAACTCTTCTATTTTTCTTTCTTATCTTCTACACTTATATCTTTTACCAGCAGTTCCAAATTCTACTTGATATACACCTTGTTTTATTAAGTATATCTTTTTATCTTACTTTTTATCTAATTTTATAAATTTTAGATAGTTCTTCTGCTGTTTTATTAATATCAACAACATGACGAGGATTTGTTTCATCCTCAGTAGCTTTATCTGATACTACCGCAACTAATTTTATAAGATTCAATATTATCAGCTAGTATATTTCCCATTTCTATCATAGATTTTTACCTCGATTTGGTTGTAAACTACTATCTATTTTATACTTTTTATCTGCTAATTCTGATAAGATTATGTCCCCTGACAGTTCCTATTAACATCATCTGTCCCAATATTTAATATTAATATCCATACAAAGAAAAACAAAAAAATTAGAAAAAATACAATTTTTTTGTTCTTTCTCGAGAGATATAATCTTTTCTTTCTAAACTTCTTCTATCTTCCAAAAAAACTTTAGAGTTAAATATTTTTCTTAAAAAAAGTTTTATCAATTATCTCACTACCTTTATACTATCATTTTTTTGAGTTTTCATTCCTACCGTCTCAGCAATTTTTTTTTAACTCTTTCGTAAGATGATAGATTATTTATCATAACTTTTTTTGTTCATTATTATTTTTTTTGCTTTTTCTGATATTACTATATCATTTTTTTTGTTGAGCACTTTCGTAGTGAATAAATCTCCTTTATAGTTTAACATAACTACGTTAGCAAGTAAAATAACTCCTACAAAAACTCCATATGCTAGTCTTTTTCTAGTAAAGTTAAATTTTACTTTTTCTTGTACCTTTTCTTACTCCATATTCTCTACTATATACCTTTTAGTGTTGCCATCTTTCCTTTCCTCCCCTCTATTTCTGTCTGAACTTCTGCAACTCTTAATTTTGCACTTCTAGATCTATTATTTTCTTCTAATTCAATATCACTAGGATATATAGGTTTTCTAGTAATTACTTTTTAATTTAGATAAACTTTCTTCTGGCATACACTGGAAGATTTTTTTGGAATATCTTTTGTTTTTGCATATGAATTAAATATTTGTTTACAAATTCTATCTTCTAAAGAATGGAAAAGGTAATTACAGATATTCTTCCACCCTACACTAACAATGTCTATAGCTTGTTCAAGTGAGTCTTCAAATACTGATAATTCATTATTTACAGCAATACGAATAGCTTGGAATACTCTTTTTAGCTGGATGTCCTCCAGTTCTTCTTTTAGCAGCAGGGATGGAATCTTTAATAATTTCTACTAATTCAAAAAGTAGTTTCAATAGGTTTCTTTGTTCTCGTTTTTTTCTCAATATTTCTTGCTATTTGTTTTGAAAAATTTTTCTTCTCCATAGCGATAGAAATATTTTTAACTAAATCATGATAACTATATTCATTAACTACTTCATAAGCACTGATTTTTGCATCAGTATCCATTCTCATATCTAATCTTAGTATCATAATTATAACTAAAACCTCTTTCAGGTGTATCTAATTGCGGTGATGATACCCCTAAATCGTATAATACACCATCAACTTCATGAACACCATGTTCTGCTAATTTTTCTTTTTAAATTTAACAAAATTTCGATTTTAATAAAGACAACTTTATCACTGTATTCAGCTAATTTATTTTTTTGGCATTTTCTAAAGCTACATTATCTTGATCAAAATGCATATAGTTTCCCATGTTTTTAAATCGTTTTTAAAATTTCTAAAGCTATGCCCTGCTCCTCCCAAGGTACAATCTACATAAATACCCATCTTTCTTTTTATATTTAAGCCTTCTACAGCTTCATTCTAATAATACACTATAATGTTTAAACATTTTTCATCCATCCTAAAAAAATCAAAAATCTTCTAATTCTTCTGCTATTTCTTCTACGCTAGCTTCACTTTCAACAAGTAAATCTTCCCAGCTGATCTTTTATCCCAAATTTCTATTCTATTAGATAAACCATTTACCACACATTCTTTTATCTAAAATGCGTGTTCTATTAATGCGTTTGGAATATTTAATTCTTCCTTGTTTATCTATCTCAACTTCAGTGGCTCCCTGAAAAGAAGAAACGTTGGAAAGTACGAGCATTTTTTTCTTAGTGATAGGTAGTGATTTTATCTTACTTTCCACTTTTTGCCACTCTTGTAGTGAATAGCCAAATAAACAAGAGTCTAGACCTCTTGTAATAATAAATTTTTTTCACCTAGTTCATCTCTGAACTTTTATTGGAATACTAAGCCTTCCTTTGGCATCCATTTTATTATTATATTGACCAATAAACACTACTTCTCACCACCTTACTTTTATAATTTACCACATTTCCCCACTTTTTTTCCACTAATTTCTAAAAAAATGAATTTTTTTGAATTTTTTTACCATATAATATACCAAGCATTTATAAACATAAAAAATTTTTATAAATACTTGGTTTATTTTAATTATAATATTCTCTTTCGTTTTCACCATCTAAAAAATGAGATGAACATAAAGAATGTATTCTTTCTACAATTCTTAAATGCTTTTCGTTCTATCCACTGTTGTTCTTTCCATTTGATAATAAACTCTACTAAATCATCTATACTTAAGATTTAGAAGTGAAAAAAATGTTGGTAACTTTTTCTGCTTCTCTATGATTAATAATTGGTCCCAAATACTTTCATCACGAATAAAATTCTGTAATGTTTTTCTGCACCAATATCATCGATTATAAAGTATCTCTTCATCTCTAATTAAATCCATATATAAATCATAACTCATTATTACTAATTTTAGATTTTAATCTTTCTAATAAATTCTGGATAATATAAGATTGCAGGTTCTTTTTCCATTTTGTTTAAAATAATTATATATAGAACCCCATTAAATAGGTTTTTCCCTGTACCTGTAGGTCCATAAACATAAACACCTCTTGTAGATTGTATTTATTCTAATATATCATTACAACTTTTTATTAATTTCTGATGCTAAAATACCTTTTTCTCTATTTCTTGATAAATTTTTCAAAAGTATATGTTAAAAACTCTTTTTAGGTATAAATTCTGTTTTTACCTTTATTTAGAAGTCTTTTGAATTCTAGCCTATTTTTGTTTATATTCTTCAGTCTCTTCAGTATAATAATATTAACTTCTTCATTATATAAAAACTAACTTAGGTTTATGTTCTATATTTAGTAGTTTTATCTTTCGAAATATAAAATTGATAAAACTTTTTCAAGATTATTTTTCTATATCATTTTTTTGTAAAAAATTATTATCACTGAATAAAACTTTAATATATTTTCAGAATCGTTTAACACTTTTTTTCTGATATAAATTTCTTAAATGAATCTTGAGTATTACTAGCGACTATATTAGATAATTTTTTTCACTACATATCCCTCTTATTATTCAATTCTTTGCATCATTTTATTATATGCATCTTCATCTTCTTTTAGTTACAACTCTATCTTCTATTTTTCTTCTGTACCATTAAAATTACTTTTGACGATTTTTGAAGATACTCAGGAAAATGGTGCATAATTTCCTTTTTCTTACATTTGTAATTAGTCTTGTTTTTGCTAGACATCTTTTTTTATTCGATGTATTATTATTGTTTTATAATTTCATTATTTCTACAAAATCAATTGCATCTTTTGCACCTAAAAGTTTTTTAGCACTCCACGAACTAGCTATTTTATCCATATAATTAATATGTGGTATTGAGTCTTTTTCCTGTTTGATTAATAGAATACTCTAATAAAAATATTTAAATACTCCTGTAGGAAAAATTATATTTTACTTTGTAATTTCACTTAATATTCTTTGCATCTACTGTTAGATACATTACAATACCTTTTTGTTTATTAAGGAATGTATAAAAGTTTGTATTATCTACTTCTTTTAATAAACTAAATCTTCTTCTGTTAAAGTTTATCTTTCTGAATACTACTTAGATTTTTTTATTTGTACTCATACGTTCTAAGTGTTGGGTACTTCTTGTTTTCTAACATTTAACATTTAATTGAACTAATATAATCTGTTTAACTTTTCTTAATATTAATTTCACTCGCACCATTAGTAAATTTCAAACTGATTTTTTTCTATAGCTTTTGCCATGTCTTGAGGATTCATCTTATAAATATGATGCCAATCCTAAAATCTTTATTCTTTGTATCTTCATTATGATATGACATCCGTTAAATAACTATTTAGCTAAATAATAATTTAATTTATCAAAAATCAAAATAATATTCATCAAAAGTTAGGGACCTGATGATTTTTCTATTTGATAAACGTAATCAAAACTAAAAATCATTTCAGGTTTTTCTAAATGAAATACATCAGAAAAATTTTGCTGTAATTTCTTCAAAAACTTCTAAAAACTAACTTTATCAAATGAATAATAGTTTAACTATTTCTTTATATTCACTACTTCCTAGAGTATTCTCTAATAATTGAGCTAATACTGGTGTATTAAAAAAAGTTATGAAATCTAATGCTTCTTTAATTTTATAGACAAATTGTCCCAACACCGTCATTATCAATATAAATAAAGATTGAATTAATCCCATTGCTTCTAATTTTTTTTCTCGAGACAATAAATTTATGATTTGATAAAAGCAAAGATTATCTAAAAATATCATAATGTAAATAATTCTTTAGAAAGATTTTCTATCACTAACATCTTACTACCTAAAAACTGATATAAACTTATTGCATCATTTCCCAATAAAGGGAAGATACAATAAATTTAATTCTTTAGTGATGTTTTTTGAAATATCATAATCATTATATACACAATAAAAAAGTCTTTTTCTGAGAAAGTATTATTCATTTTTTTTTCATCCATTACTTCTATAATAATTTGAGTATACTCTAAAGCATATATAAAACTCTTGATTATAGTCATACTTTAATCTTATCGTCATTTCTTAAAGCGCAAAGAATGATTTTTACTAAAAATTGGATATATATTATCTAATAGTAATTTTAGCATTATCATTTTTCATAAAAGTGCTCTAAAAAAGTTAAAAAAACTTTATAAACACATTCTAGAGAAATTCTTCTTTTCGAAGGTGTATTAATATTTAGTATAACTCTCTATTTTTAGTTGAGAAACTTTAGTATATTTTCTTTATCATTTTTGCAACAAAATGTTCTTAAATCATCGATAAGTTCATACATATAGTTAAAAAAATGATTCAAAAATCTTCTAAATACTCATTATTAATAATTTTAGATTCATTTTTGTAAAAGTAATTTGATTAATGTTATAATCAGTTACAAATAAATATATTTTATAAAGATCAGAAAACTCTACATCGCTAAGTTTTTTTGGTAATCTCTGAACTATAGAATTTATACTCTTACCTTCTTTATAAATATTATATAGTGTATTTAACCATATAAATTCTTCCAACTTTTTTTATTATTAATTAGCGTAATCAAGATAGTTATTAAAATTATAATCTTTTTCATCTTCAAAAAGAATAGCTGTTCTACTTTCTATTCTTGTAAGAATTAAATTAAATTCATTTTTCAGACTTCTTCATGACTATTGTTCCATCAAAAGCTGGTTTTTAATTCAGCTTTTTACACGTCTAAATTCATCACTACTATTATCAAGATTGTCAATTCTTTCTTGATAAACTTCATTATATCCTGGTTTTTGTGAGTGATAATAAAGTTTCTATAGCTTTTATTAAATTCTAAAACTTTTACCTAAGATTTTTATATAAGCAACTTTTATATTTTTTTATTATCTGAAATATTGATTAATTAATTTGTTAATGCTTTTAATATATCTTTTTTTATTTTTCATTAGTAAGCACTAATGTCTTTTTCATCTTCTAAATAAAAACATTCCCTAAACCTCCATATAATATATTTACTATATAATAATACTCTATTTTGTTAAGAAAATCAAAATATATGAAATAGAGTATAAAAAAAGAACCCTCCAAAAGGAAGGCTCTCACTATTGCCTGGCAACGTTCTAGTCTCACAGGGCGTAAGCCCAACTACATTCGACGCTAAAGAGCTTAACTTCTGTGTTCGGTATGGGTACAGGTGTGTCCTCTTCGCTATCGCCACCAGACGAAAACTTCATATACATATTATATCATCTTTTTTCTTTTTGTCAACAGTTTTTTCTAAAGAACTTTCACTTGATTAAGTCCTCGACCTATTAGTATTAGTCAGCTGAACACGTTACCGCGCTTACACTCCTAACCTATTCTCCTTGTCGTCTTCAAGGGGTCTTAATATCCGTGGGAAATCTCATCTCGAGGGGGGCTTCATGCTTAGATGCTTTCAGCTCTTATCCCTTCCGTATTTAGCTACCCAGCTATGCCACTGGCGTGACAACTGGTACACCATTGATACGTCCATCCCGGTCCTCTCGTACTAAGGACAGCTCCTCTCAAATTTCCTACGCCCACGACGGATAGGGACCGAACTGTCTCACGACGTTCTGAACCCAGCTCGCGTACCGCTTTAATGGGCGAACAGCCCAACCCTTGGGACCGACTACAGCCCCAGGATGCGATGAGCCGACATCGAGGTGCCAAACCTCCCCGTCGATGTGGACTCTTGGGGGAGATAAGCCTGTTATCCCCAGGGTAGCTTTTATCCGTTGAGCGATGGCCCTTCCATGCGGAACCACCGGATCACTAAGTCCTGCTTTTCGCACCTGCTCGACTTGTAGGTCTCACAGTCAAGCTCCCTTGTGCCTTTACACTCTGCAAATGATTTCCAACCATTCTGAGGGAACCTTTGAACGCCTCCGTTACTCTTTTAGGGAGGCGACCGCCCCAGTCAAACTGCCCACCTGACACTGTCTCCCGGTCTTTCTATGCCGAGGGTTAGAATTTCAATACAGCAAGGGTAGTATCCCAACAACGCCTCCTCATACACTGGCGTGCATGATTCCTAGGCTCCTACCTATCCTGTACATACTGCATCAAAAATTCAATATCAAGCTACAGTAAAGCTCCATGGGGTCTTTCCGTCCTGTCGCGGGTAACCTGCATCTTCACAGGTACTATGATTTCACCGAGTCCATCGTTGAGACAGTGCCCAAATCGTTACGCCTTTCGTGCGGGTCGGAACTTACCCGACAAGGAATTTCGCTACCTTAGGACCGTTATAGTTACGGCCGCCGTTTACTGGGGCTTCAATTCATACCTTCGCTTTGCGCTAAGCACTCCTCTTAACCTTCCAGCACCGGGCAGGCGTCAGCCCCTATACTTCACCTTTCGGTTTTGCAGAGACCTGTGTTTTTGTTAAACAGTCGCTTGGGCCTATTCACTGCGGCCTACTCTCGTAGGCACCCCTTCTCCCGAAGTTACGGGGTCATTTTTGCCGAGTTCCTTAACGATGGTTCTCTCGCTCACCTTAGAATTCTCTTCCCAACTACCTGTGTCGGTTTGCGGTACGGGCACCTCTTATCTCGATAGCGGCTTTTTCTTGAGAGTTTGGCTTCATTGACTTCGCTACTATGTTTCGCTCCCCCATCACACTTCAGTCTTTACGAGCAGCGGATTTGCCTACTACTCAACCTTTGTGCTTAGACGTCCCTATTCCATCAGGGACGATCAATTAGCCTCCTCTGTCCCCACTTCTCTCAAATCGATATTTGGTGGTACAGGAATTTCTACCTGTTGTCCATCGGCTTCACCCATTCGGCTTCACCTTAGGTCCCGACTTACCCAGAGCGGACGAGCCTTCCTCTGGAAACCTTAGTCTTTCGGTGGATAGGATTCTCACCCTATCTTTCGCTACTCACACCGGCATTCTCACTTCTAACCTCTCCACCTCGCCTTCCAGCTCGGCTTCTACGATGTTAGAACGCTCTCCTACCATATAACATTAGTTATATCCGCAGCTTCGGTTGTATGTTTAGCCCTCGGTACATTTTCGGCGCGATGTCACTCGACCAGTGAGCTATTACGCACTCTTTAAATGGTGGCTGCTTCTAAGCCAACATCCTGGTTGTCTGTGCATCATCACATCCTTTTCCACTTAACATACAATTTGGGACCTTAGCTGGCGGTCTGGGCTGTTTCCCTTTCGACTACGAACCTTATCACCCGCAGTCTGACTCCCTGTTGATATTTATCTGGCATTCGGAGTTTGTCTGAATTCGGTAACCCGGGATGGGCCCCTAGTCCAAACAGTGCTCTACCTCCAGTAAACTCACAACGAGGCTAGCCCTAAAGCTATTTCGGAGAGAACCAGCTATTTCCAAGTTCGATTGGAATTTCTCCGCTACCCACAGCTCATCCAAACACTTTTCAACGTGTCCTGGTTCGGTCCTCCATTCAGTGTTACCTAAACTTCAACCTGGCCATGGGTAGATCACTTGGTTTCGGGTCTACTCCATCATACTATTTCGCCCTATTAAGACTCGCTTTCGCTTCGGCTCCATGTCTTCCACTTAACCTCGCATGATAAAGTAACTCGCCGGTTCATTCTACAAAAGGCACGCCATCACCCCTCAAAGGGGCTCTGACTACTTGTAAGCACACGGTTTCAGGTTCTCTTTCACTCCCCTCCCGGGGTTCTTTTCACCTTTCCCTCACGGTACTGGTTCACTATCGGTCACTAGGTAGTATTTAGCCTTACCAGATGGTCCTGGTAGATTCCGACGGAATTCCTCGTGTTCCGCCGTACTCAGGTGCTCTCTCTCGCCAACTTAGCATTTCGTATACAGGACTTTTTACCTTCTACGGTCTAACTTTCCAGCTCGTTCTACTATACTTTGTCATACGATTTGTTGAGAGTCCTACAACCCCAATATGCAAGCACATTGGTTTGGGCTCTTTCCTTTTCGCTCGCCGCTACTTAGGAAAATCGATTTTTTTCTTTCTCTTCCTACAGGTACTTAGATGTTTCAGTTCCTGCGTTACCTCGCTTTCGCGTACCGCCCTTTTTAAAAAGCGGTGGGTTCCCCATTCGGATATCTACGGATCTTTGCTTACTTACAGCTCCCCGTAGCATTTCGTCGTTTGTCACGTCCTTCTTCGGCTCCTAGTGCCAAGGCATCCTCCGTGCGCCCTTTTACTACTTAATCGTGTGTAGCTTTTACGCTTCGTTCTTTTCCTTGAACTCTTTGTGAATAAGTTTTTACAACTTACTTACTTTTTTCTCGGTTTTTGTAAATCTGTTTCTTTTACTTTATAGAAAATTATTTTTGATCTAATATATATATTCAGTTTTCATTGTGCTTGAGTGTCTTGAACACTCAAAACTAAACGAATTATCAACGTATTCCTTATCCTTAGAAAGGAGGGTGATCCAGCCGCACCTTCCGATACGGCTACCTTGTTACGACTTCACCCCAATCATCTGTCCCACCGTGACCGGCTCCCTCCTTAAAGGTTAGGCCACCGTCTTCGGGTGTTACAAACTCTCGTGGTGTGACGGGCGGTGTGTACAAGACCCGGGAACGTATTCACCGCGACATTCTGATTCGCGATTACTAGCGATTCCAGCTTCATGTAGTCGAGTTGCAGACTACAATCCGAACTGAGAATAGTTTTTGTGAGGTTTGCTTACTCTCGCGAGCTCGCTTCTCTTTGTTCCTATCCATTGTAGCACGTGTGTAGCCCAAGTCATAAGGGGCATGATGATTTGACGTCATCCCCACCTTCCTCCAGTTTATCACTGGCAGTCTGTCTAGAGTCCCCATCTTACTGCTGGCAACTAGATATAAGGGGTTGCGCTCGTTGCGGGACTTAACCCAACATCTCACGACACGAGCTGACGACAACCATGCACCACCTGTATCTGTGTCCAACCAAAGGTCAGAACAACACAATCTCTTGTGTCCTCACAGTATGTCAAGACTTGGTAAGGTTCTTCGCGTTGCTTCGAATTAAACCACATGCTCCACCGCTTGTGCGGGTCCCCGTCAATTCCTTTTGAGTTTCAACCTTGCGGTCGTACTCCCCAGGCGGAGTGCTTAATGCGTTAGCTGCAGCACTGATCTCTTATGAGACCAACACTTAGCACTCATCGTTTACGGCGTGGACTACCAGGGTATCTAATCCTGTTTGCTCCCCACGCTTTCGCGCCTCAGTGTCAGTTACAGGCCAAAAAAAGCCGCCTTCGCCACTGGTGTTCCTCCTAATCTCTACGCATTTCACCGCTACACTAGGAATTCCACTTTTCTCTCCTGCACTCAAGTTTAACAGTTTCCAATGACCCTCCACGGTTGAGCCGTGGGCTTTCACATCAGACTTATTAAACCACCTGCGCGCGCTTTACGCCCAATAATTCCGGACAACGCTTGCCACCTACGTATTACCGCGGCTGCTGGCACGTAGTTAGCCGTGGCTTTCTGGTTAGGTACCGTCTCTACTGTGTATAGTTACTACACAATCATTCTTCCCTAACAACAGAGCTTTTACGAACCGAAATCCTTCTTCACTCACGCGGCGTTGCTCCGTCAGGCTTTCGCCCATTGCGGAAGATTCCCTACTGCTGCCTCCCGTAGGAGTCTGGGCCGTGTCTCAGTCCCAGTGTGGCCGATCACCCTCTCAGGTCGGCTATGCATCGTCGCCTTGGTAGGCCTTTTACCCCACCAACTAGCTAATGCACCGCAAAGCCATCTCATAGTGTTAGCAAAACCAACTTTTTAAACATCAACCATGCAGTTAATGCTGTTATCCGGTATTAGCTATCGTTTCCAATAGTTGTCCCCAGTCTATGAGGCAGGTTCTTTTACGTGTTACTCACCCGTTCGCCGCTAAGTTTTTTTCTAGTGCAAGCACCAGAAAAAAACTTCGCTCGACTTGCATGTATTAGGCACGCCGCCAGCGTTCGTCCTGAGCCAGGATCAAACTCTCCAAATAAATTTGTTAGCTTGATTAGCTCATTAAAAAGTTTTATAGTTTCCTTTTTAGAACTGTCCTTTTTGGAATTAACGTTGACTTAATTCGTTTTAGTTTTCAATGTTCAAATCTGTTGCGATTAGCAACTTTTTATATTTTAACATTTTTTTAAAATTTCTTTGTCAAGTCTTTTTTTAAAAACTTTTTTTAAAAATGTTTTTTTTCATCTTCATCAGAAGACTTTTTATTATTTCTATCATTTCTTCGAATGTTTTGTCAAGAAGTTTTTTTATTTTTTTTTAAAAACTCTTTTAATCGTTTACTTCGTTGAAATAATTGATAATGTCTCTCTTCAAGACTTTTTATAAGTTTTATCATTTCTTTTTATATTTTGTCAAGAACTTTTTTTATAATTTTCTTAACATTTAATTATTAGAAATCTTATATTGTTCGTCTTCTCCATCAGAAGACTTTTTACTATTCTATCATCAACTTTTATTACTTGTCAACATTATTTTTCATGTTTTTTTCATTTTTTTGTTTCAATATTTCTTTCTATTTACTATTTATAATCAAATTTTATTGTGATATCATATAATTAAACACTTCAAGGAGGATTATTTATGATTATTTTTAAAGAACCTAAAGATGTTACTTTTGAACAAATATTGAATTACAAAGAAGAATTTGTTCTTAATAATGAAATTATTCATGGTGCAGCTAATATGACTGCTTTATCTATCACTGAATGGGTACAATTTACAGAAAATACTAAGTATAAAGGAAACAGTAAGTCCTGGATTTGTTACTGCTCATACTTTCTTCGCTCTAGATGATAATAAGATTGTCGGTATTATTAACGCAAGGCATGAACTTAATGACTACTTATTAAACTTCGGTAGTATATAGGCTATAGTGTTAGAAAAATCAGAGCGAAGAAAAAGGTTATGGCAAGAAAATGTTAAACTACACTTCTGAATTTTTATTTTCACTCGGTCTAGAGAAGATACTAATTACCTGTGATAAAAATAACATTGCTTCAAAACGTACTATTGAATCATGTGGTGGTATTTTAGAAAACGAAGTATTAGATGAATCAAGAACTACATTAAGATATTGGATATATAAAAATAAGGGAGTGACTCAAAAATTGTGATTTCGAAGAAATCGATTTTTTTCAGAGTCACTCCCGCAAAGTTTATTAGATATCTAAAAAAAGCTTTTTATAAAGAGAATTTAGATATCAATAAACCATTGCGTCTATGAGTTATCATATAAACTTTGTTAAATTTTAGGACTTTTTGGGTCAGCCCTTTTTATTTCATCTCAACCACAGTAGCTCCCATTCCACCTTCGTTTTGACCTCCGGTTCTATAGCTAGCTACATATCTATTATTTTTTTAAGATATTCTCCGATATTTTTTTACGAAGTATTCCTGAACCTAAACCATGAATAATAGTAAATGTATCATACCCTTGAAGTATTACTTTATCCATGTAGTCTTCTATTTCCCTTATAGCTTCTTCTGTATTTAATCCTATTACATTAATATCAATACCCACTTTTTTACTACTCACATTGCTAGTACTAACATATCTAGTAGCTACTTCAGGCTCACTATCTATTTTCCTTACTTCTTTTTTCTTAATATTTAATTTCATAGCTCCCATTTTTTTATCTGTAGGGTATTACCAGAAATTTCTAAAACTGTTGCTCTTTGATTGTAACTTAGTACCAGTACATCATCTCCAACTTTAATCTCACTACTAGCAAACTTAGGTTGATTTTCTAATTTTCTTTGTAGTTTTATATTATTCTTGCTCTTATCCATAGAATGAAGTAATTCATTAAGTTCATGCTGTTTTTAAAGAAGTATTGTCTTTAAATTCTCTATAAATTTCAAGCATTTCTTCTTTTTTTCTCTTCGATCTCTCTATTAAGTTCTATACTTAAATCATTATATAAACTTTCTTTATACTCTTCATATTTCTGTAGATTAGTATCAAGAGTTTGTTTTACCTCATCTATTTCATCTAATGTTCTATTTATATACTCTAATTTATAATCATATTCTCTAATACTTTCAGATAGTTTATCGATAAATAAATTATTTTCCTTAGTATTTATCTCTAGTAACGAACTTGCTTCATCTATTATAGACTGTTCTAAACCTAATTTAGCAGATATATTTATTGCATTTGATTTACCCTGGTAAACCCTATAATAAATCTATATGTTGGTTTTTAGTTTTTTTCAAAATCAAATTCCATAGATGAATTTTTATAATAGTCCGACTCAAAACAATAATTCTTAATTTCAGGATAGTGTGTTGTACATAACATAGTAGCATTTAGATTTTTGAATTTTTTTCTAGTAGTGCAATAGAAAAGAACTGCTCCTTCACTTGGATCTGTTCCTGAACACAATTCATCTAGTAGTATTAGACTCTTATTATTTGTTCTATTTAATATGTTAATAATATTAGTCATATGAGAAGAAAAAAGTAGATAAGTTATTCTCAATAGACTGTTCATCACCTACATCTACAAATACATCTTCAAAAAAATCCGACTGTTGATTCCTCTAATGCTGGAATATAAAAATCCTAGATGTGATAAGTACACACATAATCCAACTGTTTTTAAAATTACAGTCTTACCACCTGTATTAGGACCAGTTATTATTAGTGAATTTCCTTTATTGTCTAGAATAACATCATTTTTCACAACTACGTCTTTATCAATTAAAAGGATTATATGCTTTTTCTTTAGATTAAGCTCTTGTGAATTTACTATGTTTTGTTTATTAAAAGCCATTTCTAGCACAGAAATTCATTTTTGAGAATATAAACTCTATTTGTGAAAAAGTTCCAAAGAGAATTTATAAGTTCATCTGCTTTTTCTTTAACTACTTCAGATGCTTCTTTTAGTATTCTAAGAATTTCTTCTTTTTCCTTACGTTTTAGTATTCCTATTTCATTATTAATCTCTACATTTTTCTTTTGGTTCAACATAAAAAGTATTACCCGAAGCACTCTCATCATGAATTATACCACCAAAGTCATTTTTTTATATTCGGGTTTTACTAAGATTACATCACGATCATTTCTCTTTGTTACAATTGCTTCTGTTAGTTTTTTTACATTTGAACGAAGAATATTTTTTTTAGTATTTGATCACTCTTATTTTTTTAACTTAGAAATATTTACTTTTTATATTTTTTTAATTCAAGTGATGCATCTGGTCTTATATATCCATCTTCATCAATAATTCTATCTAAATATCTTTCTAAATCGCTAAAAATCATCTAATTTAACAACATATTTTTGTTAAACTTGGATAATTAGAATGTTCTTGTAATTTGATATTCTCAAACCTTCTAGAAAAATCTATCATAAGTTATAATGTTTCTTAATATATAGAAGAGTTCCTTTTCTGAAAGCACACTATCTATTTTAGCTTTCTTAACACTAGCGTTATAATCAAATATTTTTTTAATTTGAATTCATTTGGGTACTTTCTAAAGCAGATCATATCCCTCTTCATTCTCCTTATGTACTTCTACTAACTTATCATAATTTGTTATATATTCTAAATTTTTTTATTTTTTTCATAAGATAAATCTGAGAAACAATATTTCTCTACATCTTTTTAAAAACTAAGTCTAAATTAATTTTTCTTTTGAGTAATTTTTATTCAATCTAATCTCACTCCTTCAATCTATATTTACATGCTTTATCTTTTTTTATAACACAAACTATTATACACTAAATAGAAGTATTAAACAATTTCTTTTCAATTAAAAATCATATTCTTACTAATTTAATAGAAAAAAATTCGGAGACCTTAGGACCTCCGAATCTAATATTATTTATTAAAGAATAAACTAATAAACTGTTTTGATAATACTGGTGTATTTTTGAATTATGTAGTCAGGTAATACCGAGTCTTTGAATATTGCAATTTTCCAATCTGGCGTCGGCAGTACTGTAACTAAATATAATACTACAAATACTATTAGATAAATTTCTAGAAAACCTAATATAGCACCAAGATATCTATCAGTTGTTTTTATTAATGGTAATTTTCTAATAACACCCAATGTTTGAGCTAGTATTTGTATTATCAATCGAATAACAATAAATAATACAATAAATGAAACTATGCGATAATAAGCTGTTGGAATATTTAATCCTTTGTATATTCCTTCTAGACCTTCTGTTACGTCGGTCGGTATCGGAATCATACTAGTAAATAAATATGCTAATCTTGAACTAAATAACATCGATAAAACATATCCTATTATGATAGTTCCTAAATAAAAAATTTGCATGATTAGTCCGCGTTTATATCCTAAATACGCACCTGCAGCTAATAATAATGCAATAATTATATCAACCATTTTTTCTCCTTTCAATCATAATCTATATTGTTCTAACGTATTATGATTAATATATAAATATTTTACTCTATTAACTTTAAAGTAGCATTAATCTGTTTTAGACTAATGCTACTTTTTTAATTTAACATTTAATTATTATTCAACTCCGATAATATATGGATATACTGGTTGACCTGATTCAATAAGTTCTACTTCTACATCAGGATATTTTTCTTCGATTAATTGCTCTAAGAAATCAGTATATTCTTCTGTACTTTCTTCACCAAGGTAAAGAGTAACAATTTCAGAATCTTCATCAAGTGATTTTTTTCTAATAATTCTTCTAATACTGTATTTAGTGATAGATTAGAAACTACAATCTTACCATCTCTAATTCCCATGAATTCATCTTTTTTAATTTCAACACCTTCGATGTTAGTATCACGAACAGCGTGTGTTACTTCTAGAGTACTTACTGTTGATAAAACTTCTTGCATATTTGCAAAGTTTTCTTCAGGAATAGCTTGAGGGTTAAATACCATAACCGCAGCTAAACCTTGAGGTGCTGTTTTACTTTCAATAACAAAAACATTTTCTTCTGCTAACTCAGCAGCTTGCTTTGCTGCAAGTTGGATATTTTTATTATTAGGGAAGATAAAAATGTTCTTAGCGTTAACTTCTTTAATTGCTTTCATTATATCTTCAGTTGATGGATTCATAGTTTGTCCACCTTCTACGATATAATCAACTCCCATAGAAGTTAATACTTTGCTTAATCCAGCTCCCATAGAGATAGAAATCATGGCTTGTTCTTTAAGTTCTTTTGGAGATGTCGCTTGTTTTACTTCTTGTTTTCTAAGAACTTCACGGTGTTGTTCTCTCATGTTGTCAGATTTAATTTTAATAAGTTCACCGTATTGTTGACCATAATTGAACACTTCTCCTGGAGTTTCAGTATGAACATGAATTTTTACATACTCACTATCTGAGATAACTAGTAGTGAATCTCCAAATTTACTCATGTCCGCACGGAATTCATCTTCATCAAATTCTTTTTTCTCTTTATCAAGACGTACAGTAAACTCAGTACAGAATCCATACACTATATCTTCTGGGCTCATGAAATCCATATCATGATCATCTTCAAATTGCATATCCACAACATTTGTTTCTACAGATTCTAATCCTTCAATTTTTTCACCTTTAAGTGCTGCAACGAAACCTTGATATACACAAACAAGTCCTTGACCTCCTGAATCTACTACACCAACTTCTTTTAGAATTGGTAATAAATCTGGAGTTCTTTTTAGTGAAGCTTGAGATTCAGCGTAAATAGCTTCCATTACTTCAACTACAGAATCAGTATTTTTCGCTGCTTTAAGCCCAGCTTCAGCAGCTTCACGAGCAACAGTTAAAATTGTTCCTTCTACAGGCTTAATAATTGCTTTATAAGCAATACTTACACCATTTTGTATAGCTTCAGCAAACTCTTTTGCATCGATTTCTTTTTTATCAGCTATATATTGAGACATTCCTCTAAATAGTTGAGAAAGGATAACACCTGAATTCCCACGTGCTCCCATTAATAATCCTTTAGAAAAAGATTTTCCTAATTCACCGATGCTCTCTACAACATTAGCAGCTGTTTCTTTTGCACCCGATGACATTGAAAGGTTCATATTTGTTCCTGTATCACCATCTGGTACAGGAAAAACATTTAATGAGTTTATTTTTTCTGCATTCTTAGCTAAGTTCTTAGATCCTAAGTCGATCATCTCAGCTAAAACGAGTCCGTTAATTTTCTCCACTATCTTTCCTCCTATTTATTTACCTTGATGCCTTGAATATAAATGTTGATTGCATTTACTTTAACACCTAGCGTTTTTTCTATTTGATATTTAACTGAAGACTGAACATTGTTTGCTATTTCTGAAATTTTAGTTCCATACATAACAATGATATATAAATCAATCACAAGTTTTTCTTCATCTTTTTTTACTACTATTCCTTTAGCGTAATTTTCTTTACGTAAAATTTCTGTAATTCCATCTTTAACTTGATTTTTTTACTAGCCATTCCTATAATTCCATAACAACTAACAGCAGCTCCACCAGCTACAGAAGCTATTACATCATCGCTTATAGAAACATGACCAAATTCATTATTAATTTCTAAAGACATATTTTTTTCCTCCTATTTAAAAAAATAGTCAAATGAACATACGAACTATTATACCTTTTTAACAAAAAAATACAAGTAAAACATTGATAATTCTTCATTTAGAGCCTTTTATCATCTCTTTTTACATTACTATTATTTATTATTATTTATAAATTCCTTAGAATGAATCATTAATGTGATAATATCACAAACCGGCGTTGGAATATTATGAATTTTTTTCCTAACCTAGAAACTTCCCCATTTAAATAGTCAATTTCCGTTAAGCGCCCATTTTTTTCATATCTTGATATAACGAAGGATAATGTGCTCCAGCAATTTCTAATGGAAATAGATTATTTATATTATTTTTCAATAACATCTTGTTTTTACATCTACACCTTCTGCGCGTCCTACTGCCGTTACTTCATTCAGAACCGCTCTAGTTAATTCTAAGTTTTTTTATCATAACTTCCATATTGATTAATATTACAATCGATTAAAGTACAATATGTATTTAACACACAATTTAACCCAGCTTTATGCCAAATAGATTGGAAAGTATTTTCTGAATATTTGATATTTAGACCTGCCTCGTTGAACCTTTCAACAAGAGCTAATGTTTTTTCTAGATTATCCTCTTTCACCTGTTTTAGTTCTATTTTTCCTGTTCCATGAGCATTCAATATTCCAGTACCACCTAGTCCACTAGTCCAAACAGTCACTCCAATAAGTATATTCTCTTCTTTAATATAATCTTTTAATGTCTGAACATGCCCAAGACCATTTAAGATACAAATAATCTTAGTATCTTCATGAAATAAATGTTTTACTTTCTCTAACATCGGTCTTAATTGCATAGATTTTGTTGCAACAAAAACTACATCAAATTTACCTGTTACTTGGTTAGGTCTGTATGTTGGAATATAATAATTTCCTAAATCTTTATCATCTATAATAACTTTTTAATCCATTATTTTGTATATTTTCAACATGTTCTTCCCAAGAATCAATAAAAGTTACATCCTCATTGTTTTTAAATAGCATGTACCCAAATCTTGAACCCAATGCTCCTGCACCTGCAAATAATATTTTCATAATTCTTCTCCTTAGCATTTTTTATTCTACACTAATTTTATAACTATATTAAAACTTTGTCAACGTTAACTATACATCTTCTTTTCACAAAGGGATGGGAGTGACTCAAAAATCGTGATTTCGTAGAAATCGATTTTCGAGTCACTCCCACACAGTTTATTAGATATCAATAAACCTCTGCGTCTATGAGTTTTCTTGTAAACTTTTTAAATCTAGTACTTTTGGGTCAGCCCCATTTAATTTATTATAAATTCTCTGGTTTATATGCATCTTTTTTTATACAATTTCAATACATCAGAATAAAATCTATCTGCTAAAAATGCAACTGTAAATGGAATTACGAAGAATGCCAATAACACTGGTAATAAGTTACCATTATTCATTGCATATGATTTAGAAGGTCCGATTAAACCGATTATACCAAATCCTGCACTCTCGTGTGTCCCAAGAATTTTTAGGAAATATCCTGAAAGTCCTGTAATTGCTGCAGTTGTTAAAATAGTCAGGAATAATTGGGGCTTACGAGCACAGTTAGGCATCATAAGTTTAATTGCTCCTAAAATAATAGCAACACTAGCACCTTTACTTTTGCTCTATATGTACCGATAGCTAGAACCGCTGCTGCTGAAACTAATCCTAATGTTGCAGCTCCTGCTCCCACATAGTTTTCATTAGAAAATAGTATTATTCCCATCGCAACTGTCGATACAGGTGTAACAATTAAGAATGAAAATGCCATAGTTATTAATACACACATTAATACTGGTTGCAATGTTGTAAATTCAAAAATGATCGATGCTAAAAGTTTTGTTAAACTTTTAGTATATGGTAATGTTACTAATCCTAATGCCGACACTAATCCACCAGTAATTGGTAAGAAAATAATTGTAACAGCACCAAACTTATCTTTAACAAGGTTAATTGCTAAAGCACCGATAATTGTAATTAAAATTACGTTAAATAAATCTCCCATCGGAACCCCAGTCCATGTTTTTGTTTGTGCATTAAATGTTAACGATCCACTTGCTGCTAAGACTGTCGCTCCTAATACCGCTGACTCTAAAGGTTTAAATTTTAAACTTTGTCCTACAATAACTCCTACTAAAACTGGAATTGAAAATGTAATAAATACATAGCTTGAGTTAATGTAGTGAATAATCCAGGTGCAAATAATGTTCCTAAGTATTTAAACAATGTACTTAAAACTGCATTTGAAATTAATCCTGCAACAACTCCTAAAGCTGTACCGTTTAAAACTATATTAAGAAAATCCCTTACCGATCTCGTCATATACATCCTCCTTTGTTTGTTTTTAATGAATATAATAAATATAATAATATAAAAATCAAACAAAAAGTAAAGAATTTTTTTGAAAAATTTATTCATTTTTTTCTTTATTTAATTATGTAAAGCGAATACAAATGAAAAAGCAGGAGCGCCTCTAAAATCGTGATTTCGTAGAAATCAATTTTTTTAGAGTCACACCCGCAAGTTTATTAGATATCTAAAAAAGCTATTATACAGCGAATTTAGATATTAATAAACCACTGAGTATATGAGTTATCATATAAACTTTTTTTAATCTAGGACTTTTTGGATTAGCTACCTTTTAAATACTTTTATTTCATCACAAAATAACACTATAATAATGGTTTTTATTTGGTGTACCTGCTTTTTCTAGGATATTTGTTAGGTGTCTCTTTAGCTTTTCTTATTTCTAAAATATGACGCTCTTCACCTTCAATATCAAATTCTAAATCTTGTTCTAACTTTCCACCCTAGAAGTTTTTATTGCATTAATCGCTTCTTTAGTCTCTTCTTCCGCCTTTTTGTGCTTTTTAAACTTAAGAAATATCCACCTTTTTTTAACTAATGGTAAACACAATTCAGCTAAGACATTTAATCTTGCTACCGCTCTAGCAGTTACTATTTCAAAAATTTTTCTCTGTAATCTTTATTTTGTCCAAACTCTTCTGCCCTAGCATGAACAAAATTACAATCACTAAGTCCTAGTTCATCTTTTTACTAAATTTAAGAATTTAATTCTCTTGTTTAACGAATCAACAATCGTAACTTTTTAAATTTGGATATAATATTTTTCAACGGTATTGAAGGAAATCCTGCACCGCTACCCACATCACATATACTTTCTATATTTGAATAGTCTTTAAAAAAACGCTAAAGAAATTGAATCAAAAAAAGTGTTTTTGTATAAAATTCATCTTCTTCGGTAATAGCAGTAAGATTAATTTTTTGATTCCATTCTACTACTAAATCGTAGTATTTGCTATACTGTTCTTTTTGCAGTTCTGATAATTCTATACCTACCTTCTCTTTTACAGCACTATAGAATTGTTCTTTATTCATTATTCATACCCCTTCGTTGTTCTAAATATACTAATAATATAGAAATATCCGCTGGATTAACTCCTGAAATACGTGAAGCTTGTCCTATAGTTAATGGTAATACTTTTTTAAGTTTTTCTCCCGCTTCTAAAGCTAAACTTGGTACTTCATCATAACTCAGATCTGTAGGTATTTTCATCTCATTCATCTTCTTAAGTTTTTCTACTTGTTGAAGAGATTTTTTAATATAACCTTCATATTTAACTTCTATTTCAACTTGTTCCACTACATCTTTAGGTAGTTTTGTTTCATCATTAGCTAAATATAGAACATTCGCATGACTTAATTCTGGGCGTCTTAACATATCGATTGCTAAGATTCCATCTCTGATTTCTGCACTATTTAGTTCCGCTAGTTTTTCTAAAGTAGCAGCTGTTGGAGTTATTCTGAAAGTTTTAAGTCTTTCAATTTCGTCAGCAACCATACTACGTTTTTCACAGAATTTATTGTATCTTTCTTCAGTTACTAAACCATAGTTATAAGCTTTTTCTGTTAAACGCATATCTGCATTATCATGACGTAATAACAACCTATGCTCTGCTCTTGAAGTTAGAAGTCTATATGGCTCATTTGTTCCTTTTGTTACTAAGTCATCAATAAGCACCCCAATATAAGCTTCATCACGACCTAGAATCATCGGTTCCTCTCCAAGCACTTTACAAGCGGCATTTATTCCTGCCATGATTCCTTGACCTGCAGCTTCTTCATAACCACTAGTACCATTAATTTGTCCTGCCGTAAATAATCCATCAATTAATTTCGTTTCTAAAGTTAGCCATAAGGTTGTTGGATTTACTGCATCGTATTCAATTGCATAACCATTACGCATAATTACTGCATTTTCAAGTCCAGCAATACTACGTACCATATCACATTGAACATCATCTGGTAGCGAAGTAGACAGACCTTGTACATATATTTCTTTTGTATTTCTACCTTCTGGTTCTAAGAAAAGTTGATGTCTTTCCTTATCGTTAAAACGAACATATTTGTCTTCAATACTTGGACAGTATCTCGGACCAGTTCCTTTAATCACTCCAGAATACATAGCTGAACGTCCTAAGTTCTTATCGATAATTTCATGTGTTGTTGAATTTGTATAAGTTAACCAACATGGTACTTGATCTTTAACAAATTCTTTAGTTTCATAACTAAATGCATGTTCTTCTTCATCACCTGGTTGAATTGCTGTTTTAGAAAAATCTACACTATCCGCATTAACCCTTGGCGGTGTCCCAGTTTTAAACCTAACTAAGTCAAATCCTAATTCTTCTAATTGTTTCGCAAGATCGATAGATGGCATCTGGTGATTTGGTCCAGAAGAATATTTAATATCTCCAATTACAATTTCACCTCGTAAATATGTACCTGTAGTTATAATAATTGTTTTTGCTTTATACGCTGTTCCAAGCATAGTTCTTAATCCAACTACTTTATTATCTTCAATAATAAGTTCACGTACCATTGCTTGCTCAATATCTAAGTTTGGAGTATCTTCTAAAATTCGCTTCATTTCTAATTGATACTCAACTTTATCAGATTGCATTCTTAGTGCACGAACTGCTGGACCTTTTGCTGTATTTAACATTTTACTTTGAATATTAGTCTTATCAGCTACTCGTCCCATTAGACCACCAAGTGCATCTACTTCACGCACAACAATTCCTTTTGCCGGTCCTCCCACACTTGGATTACATGGCATAAAACCAATAGTATCTAAATTAATTGTAATCATTAGAGTCTTAACACCTTTTCTACTAGCGGCATGCGCTGCCTCAATTCCGGCATGTCCCCCTCCAATTACAATAACATCATATTCTTTTAAAAATTCAGTCATAGTACCTCCATATATTTTAACGTAATTGCAAAATAATGCTTTGACCAAAATTTTGATATATTACTAAATTTTTACCTTTATAATATTATCACATTGAGAAGAAAAAAACACTAATAATATACATATGTTCAAAAAGAAATCGTAGCACTCGCGTACTACGATTTAAATTATTTATTCTGTTACTTTATCAAACTCATAAAATTTATCTTTTGTTAAATAAACCTAAGTGTTTATCAACCATTATAGAGTTTGTCATACCACCACTAACATTTAAGCAAGTACGTCCCATATCTAAAATTGGGTCTACTGCTAAAATCGGATTAATTTGATTGAATAATGCTCCAAAACCTACTCCGTTAACTGAAACTGAAGCAGCTGTAATTGCCGTACCAGGAACTCCTGCGATACCTACAGATCCTAATGTTACCACAATAACAGTCATAATAAATAATGTTGCATCAATTGCGATTCCATTTGCATTAGCTAAAAACACAACTAACATCGTCGGATAAATCCCCGCACATCCTTGCATTCCCGCTGTAGAAGAGAACGAAGCAACGAAGTTTGCTGTTGATTGGTTTACTCCCATATCTTTAGTTAAAGTATTAATAGTTAAAGGTAAAGTACCCGCACTTGAACGTGAAGTAAATGCTAAAAACTAATGGCTTACTTGCTTTTTTTGAAATATGTAACAGGTGAAACACCATGTAGTAATAAGAATAATCCTTGAATTACAAATTGAATTACTACCGCTACATATAATAAAACCGATAAACAGTAATACATCTTTAATTGACTTTAATCCTCTTTGTGCAATTGTATTAGCTAATAATGGAATTACAGCGTATGGTAATAGTCTAATTACTAAGACTGTCATTCTAGAAATAATTGCATGTAAGCTAGCAATATAATCAATAAAAAGTTTTTTTACTTTATTTTTCATCTTTATTTTGAATATATCTTGCAGCTAATCCTATAAACATCGCAAAGATTACAACTCCAATTACATTGAAGTCTACCATTGCTTTTTATAGGGTTAGAAGGAATTAATTCGCGGATAATTGTAACGACATTTTTTTACTTCTTTAATTTTACTATCTCCGCTACCTAAAACAATTGAACTACTTCCTAGTTTGAATACTGCAGAAACTACAAATCCAACAATCGAACTTATGGCAACCATTCCTAATGTAATAATCAGTGTTAATCTTGTTAATTTTTTTAACATCAGTATTAGCATTAATATTTACAATTACATTAATAATTGAAACTAATACTAACGGAACAATTAACATTTTAATTAAATCTATAAACCCATTACCGAATAATGAATACCACGTTGTTGTTTCAGCAACATACTTAATCTTCATCGGTTCATCACTAAAAACCTGAATATGCTTGAATTAGAATTCCTAAAAGCTAAACCTAGTACAGTTGAAATTAATGTTCGTTTTGATGAACTAACTCTTTTTTTCGCTAAATAATACATTAAGTAAAATAGCACAAAAAGCACTGCTAAAAAAATAATAAAGTTTCTTTTGTAGAAATCATTATGAATTTCTCAAAAAAATGTAAATTTGTTTCCCATTGTCTATCCTCCAAATGAGTATCTCACTCATCTTCTTTAGTATTTTGTAAAAATTTTTCATCTTAAATTTCACTCCAACTACAGATAGAATGGAAAAAGATTAAGACCTTTTTCCCACATTGTACCTCCATAATGTAAAAAGATATTAAAATTAAACTACAATTTTTCAATCATTTTCAATAAATTTGCTCAAAAATCTTTTTTTAGAATTTATTTATTTACTAAACTTTTTTTAATACGTTATAATAATGATTAGTTATTTATATATTAGTAGAACGGAGGGGTTTTTTTGAATATTAAATTAGTTTACGCAAGTTTGACAGGTAATACTGAAATGTTATCTGATTTAATAATAGAGAAATTCGAAGAAGAAAAAAAGGTTTAGAAATAGAAAAACTATTCATTGAGGATATGGAAGATTTTGATTTCCTTGATGATGCAGATGCTTTTATCGTTGCTAGTTACACATATGGTGAAGGTGAACTCCAGAAGAAATGGAAGACTTTTTGAAGCGCTCGCTGATAAAAAAACTACGAAGGTAAAATATACGGAGTTATTGGAACTGGTGACACTATTTATGATGAATACTGTGTTTGTGTTGATCAATCTCGATGAACAAATTGCAAAAAAACAGGAGCTACTAATCCTACAGAAAACCTTAAAATAGAAATAGAAGCAGACACAGACGAAGATTTTGAAAATATCGATAAATTTATCGAATCCTTCGCTAGTGCTTTATAGAAAAATATGGGAGTGACTCAAAAATCGATTTCTCCGAAATCACGATTTTTTTGAGTCACTCCCATAAAGTTTATTAGACATCTAAAAAGCTTTTTATAGAAGGAATTTAAATATCAATAAACTACTGCGTCTATAAGTTCTCATATGAAATTTTTGAAATTTAGGACTTCTGAATCAGTCCTACTTTTTTTACCCCTTAAAAAAACGTTTACCCTTTCAAATTCATCTTCCCAATTATTCCAATCTAATCTTATCTTAGAATTCTCTTCAAGAATATCTTCAACTAAGTTTTCAATTGTAATTTCTTCTAATGAAGCTTTGATTGCTTTATTTACAGTGTTAACTTTCTTCAAATATTTACTGTAACGTTTATCAACAGCTAAAGCACCCTCAAAAAAATTTTTGAAACATAATCTGTTTTTAACGCAAAAATTTCTACTTCATCATTTAGCGCTACATATATATCATATAAAGTAACTTTTTATTTGATTTATACTTATATCCTCCGCCAATACCAGTGTTAGCTTTTACCAGATCATTGACAACCAATTTTCTCATAATTTTTTTCAGATATGTTGGAGAAATATTTAAACGCTGGCTTATTTCCTTAGAATTTAAGAAAATATGTCTATCTTGAAGGTATAACATTACCATTATACAGATTGCTTGTTCAGTACTTTTTGTTAAATGCATAAACTCAACCTCTTTTCTTTTTTTAATATAACTCTACTTACATCCTTATTTTATGATATTTTTTTATAATTGTCAAATATTATTTTAATTTTTTTCTCCCCAGTATTGATAATATGTACATTCAATGGAACCATTGAAAAAGTTTTTCTTCTTTTTGTTGCCTTTTTCCCATATAAATGTTCAAACATTTTATGAGATGTTAATAAATAAAGTGACCAATATTTTTTTATTTTTTTAAGTTCTGTTCCTAAAAACTTATACATTGCCTCTACTTCTTTTTTCTCACCTAAACGTTCACCATATGGTGGGTTGGCAATTACACAACCAGTTTCTTTTTTAGCAACAAAATCAAAAACTGACATTTGTTTAAACTTAATTACTCCTGCAAGACCTATTTCTTCCGCATTATTTTCTGCAGTTGCTATCATCTTAGGATCAATATCCGAACCATATAATTCTAGTTCTTTTTCATAATCGATAAGATCTTCAGCCTTATTTCTTTCTTCTTCTACAAGACTTTTTGGCATCCATAGCCACTTTTCAAAGTCAAAGTTTCTATTAATACCAGGAGCCATATTTTGAGCTGCCATAGCTGCTTCTATCAATAATGTTCCAGATCCACAGAACAGGTCATATAATGGTGTTTCACCTTTCCAGTTTGTTAATTTAACCATTGCTGCTGCTAGTGTTTCTTTTAATGGTGCTGTTCCTTGTTTAGCACGATATCCACGTTTATGAAGACCATCTCCAGAAGTATCCAATAGAATGGTTGCAATATCATTCAACATAATTATCTCTAGTCTATATCTAGCACCAGTTTCTGTTAACCATCCAGTAACACCATAACTCTTCTTCATTTTTTCTACAATTGCTTTTTTTACAATAGACTGACAGTCAGAAACACTAAATAATGTAGACTTATGACTACGTCCATCTACAGGGAATTTAGCATCTACTGGAAGATATTTATCCCATTCTATTTCTTTTGTTTTTTCAAATAACTCCTCAAAAGTATAAGCTGGAAATTGTGCAACAACGATTTTTACCCTATCAGCACATCTTAACCATAAATTCGAACGAACTATTGCTCTTTTATCTCCAGAATAATATACTCTCCCATTTTCTACTTTTTGTTTCATAGCCCTAACTCTTGTACTTCTTTAGCTACTATTGCTTCAATTCCCATCGGGGTTGTTGCTACTAAATTAAAAATTCATTTCTTCCTCCTTAAAAAAAGAGGCTCCAAAGAGCCCCTAGAACTAGTTGTTTTTCTTATCATAAGCCATATTCTGTATCTATCTTACTCAATCGAGACTAGTCTACTCTCGTAAAAATAGCTGTGATCATCTGTCTAAATATATACATATTTCCTATTCCTACATTCATTTCTGCGGAATAAGTGCTTCTACCAAAAATTTGAATTGCTCACTCAAGGGGTTTTACCGCGTTCCACTTCTTATATTTCTACAAGAACTCCGTCACTGTGGCACTTTCAAGATATATAACCATATAGAAAAACTACTTAGGTTATATTTTTCTGCCGTCACCATAAGGTGCCTAAACTTATTTTTTTCGTTTAGCGTTGAACACTACAGGCATCTCAGCCTGTGTGAGTATGGACTTTCCTCAGCATTACTGCCGCGATCACTCAAAGAAAAACACTCATATTACTTTTACACTAAAAAAACTATTTTTGTAAACAATAATTTAAACTATTTTTTTCTAAAACAGAAATTTTACCTTCAGCAATTTCTTCTAATGCTTTTACCTACTTCTTTATGTGAAGTATATTTTTTTCTAATTTTTGCAGTTTCTGGATCAGCAAATAATTCTCTTGCTCTTTTACTTGCTAATGAAACTAACATATATTTTGAATTTACTTTTTGATTTTAATACGTCTAATTTTTGGATATAACATCTTTTTCTCCTACATTTCTTCTAATTCTAATAATGCTCTTCTATACTTCATTTCAATACGTTCACGTTTTAAATGTTCACTAAGTATAATTGCTTTGATTCTTTCTACAGCTTTATCTACTTCATCGTTCTCTACTACATAATCATATAAATGCATCATATTAATTTCTTTTTTCGCCTTAGCTATACGTGATTCTATTACTTCATCGCTTTCAGTACCACGACCTTTTAACCTATCTTTTAAATCAGAAATACTCGGTGGTGCTAAAAATATAAATAGAGCATCGGGAATTTTGCTTTTTACTTGACCAGCACCTTGTACTTCGATTTCTAAAAATATATCTTTACCTTTATCCATCGTCTCCCTTACGTATTTAACGGGAGTTCCATAGTAATTGTCAACATATTGCGCATATTCTAATAATTCACCTTGCTGAATTAAATTTTCAAATTCTTCTTTTGTTTTGAAGAAATAATCAACCCCATCTACTTCACTAGGGTCTCATACCTCTTGATGTCATTGAAATTGAATATTCGAAGTCAACATCATTACTTTCAAAAAAATTCTTTTTTTCTAACAGTACCTTTACCTACTCCTGAAGGTCCTGAAAGAACTATTAGTAATCCTTTCTCCATTTTTTTCGTATCCTTCTATTATGTTTTATTATCTTTTTATGATACCATAAATCAAAAAATTTTAAACTATAAACATGTATATTTATGTTATTTCTTTTTTTAAAAACTGTTTTTTTATAATAACTATCAAACTTTTACTACATTACTATTATTAAATTTCAAATACTTAATACTCTGTTCAAACTATTATTATTATTTTTTTAAAAAATTATCCTAATTTTTTTGAAATTTCAGACACGAGAAAAATTCTAATAGAAGTAGCAGTAATTGCTCCCCTATTTTATAAGCTGTCCTTTTTCCTATCCCCCTGCACTTGACAAAGAGCCCGCCACTATATCTAGGTTGTTTTTTTGGCTTGTTCTTCTGTTTGTGGGTTGTATATTGTTTTTTTAAGTCTGCACACAGCTCTTTATAGTCTTTTGTCGCTACAAACTTTGTTGTATTTCTTATCATATGCACTATACATCTTTGGTATTCTGTTTTTGGAAAGGCGGCTGATATGGCTTCTTTTATCCCTGTTAAGCCATCTGCGCACATTACTAGTATGTCTTTTACTCCTCGATTTTTAAGGTCGTTAAATAGAGATAACCATGTTTTTGCACTTTCATTTGTTCCTATATGCATTGATAATATGTCTTTCTTACCTTCTTGATTTACTCCTAATACGATATAGACAGCTTTTTTATTTCTTGTGCAATACCCCTGTAGTCATTCCTAGAGCGTATAATCCTATTATCTTATTTTCTATTTCTGAGATATCTTTTTCTCTTTTTGGAACTATCATTGGTTCAAATGTAGAATTCCTATCTTGTGGTACGGCTATTTCTAGGTTACCATAATTACTTTGAACTCTTTTTGCTTTGTATCCATTTCTATAGTTTTCTTTGTCGCCATGTCCATACTTCTCATATCCTAAGTGACTATTTATTTCTGCTTATAGTAGTTCTTCTATCGTTCCACCTAGTAAGTCTTTTTAAGGCGTTTTTGTATATCGCCTATGCTTTCTACTCCGTATTCTGATACTAATTGTTTTATTAATTCTTGTTTTTTTGAATCTCTTTTTATTCTTCTTGTTATTTTTACCCTCCCTAGTTAATTTCAGTTTAACATAGGAAGGGTTATTTTTACAGACTTTTTTTCACAGTCTCGTTATTCAATATACCTCGTTATTGGACGCTTACGACTTTTTTTCACAGCCTAGACATTTATTTGTTTCTGTAAATTTTTGTAATTTTTTTATGTATTTAACCCTATAATTTAAGATTTTTTTATTTCCATTATTTACATAGACATTTCGACTAAAGAATTCAGACTTTCTGTTATTTCACTAAATTCAATCCCTTTCGCATATGGATTTTTCTTTTTGGTATCTTTTTCCATCTCTCTTCAATCAAAGAATCCTCATTAATGCTATTAATAGTATTTTTTTGCTTCATTCTTAGAAATCACAGTCTTCCTATAGCTAAATGTCATAGAAACTGCTACTTTAAGTTCTTTTTACATTTATAGCTTCTAATTTATTTTTTTCAAAAATAGCATAAATATCGTAAAAAAATCTTTACTTCTACTATTATTTTCTGCTCTTACAAGTACTGTTTGTAGTTTTTTTCTGATAACACTGATTCTAAAGGATACATCTTCAACTCAATATTATCACCTAAAATTGTGCTATATTTTTCAATCCTTGGGGAAGGATAAATCGGATCCCCCGTAGCAATATCTATACTAAACGGAATTCTAATATTTGCTAAATGACCAATTATATGAAATTTCAGTCCACCGTATTCATCTTCCGCTCTAATTTCCTCAGCATCACCTTTTTAATTCAAAACCAAATATCTGATTGTTTGCTATCTTCAATAATTTCTTCTAAAACTTTCCTCATTTTTATGGGCTCTAAAGGAAATCCCTTAACTAAAAAATCAATATCCTGTGTAGATCTGTTTTGAACACCTAAAGAATAAGTTAATAGCATTCCTCCCTTAAGCATAAAATTTTCTCGATGCACACTGTTAGAAAGTATTTTTTTAAAAAATTAATCAAAGAAAAAAATTTACTCAATACCAAATTATAATTTAAAACAAGTTCCTTTGCTTTTATTCCTTAGTTTTTTTGTGTTATACTATCTTTATTCATGTACAATCACCTCAAGTATTTCCTCTATTTTTTTGTGCTATACCAAAAATTCTTGGCATATTTTCTTAATTTCCATATATCTTTAGAATCTTTCTTAATATATAGATTCCAAGCTTTTGAAAAATATCTCTGGGTCTTGATTTTTTTCTATCTCTCACTAAATCACAAATAGTTCTCTCCATATCATACACATGCACAATATTTCCCATATCAGTTTTAATTTCATCTTTTCCTAGTTCATACCATTCTTTTTTTCACTTGATGAGAAATAGCAGAACCCTTAATACGCCATGCATTGTAACCTTGCTTTTACTGTTACCTCATTAGTAAAAGGCAATCTATCTGTTAATCTATGCAGGTATAGTGCCGTCTGGTATGAATAAATGCAAGCCTTGTTTTGAAGCTGAAAGAAATAAAGCTCATCATAATTATCAAAAATTCGAATCGAAATAAACACCTCTTCCCACTCTTTCAAGTTCTCCTTTTTGCACCATATTTGTAAGATACCAGGAGTCAATTTTATTATATGATACTTCCTTTGTCGTTATTATTCCGTTATTTTGTTTTATAATTTTTTTCTTATCTTATCTACATTCATTATTTTTCCACTTCCTTTTGTGCTTTATTATAAACTAAATAACGCACAAAAAGCAAGTTTTAATATTGTACCTCGTTATTGGACGCTTACTATAGATCCAAAAAATCCAAGAAATGAACCTTTCGATTCTTTCTTGGATTTCTTATTCTATTTCATTTTCAAGACCTTAATAGTTCTTACTCTTTATCTTTTTTACGTCTTTTAGAAACAGCTAATAGGCTTCCAAACATTGCTAATCCTAGACCTGCTAGTCCTGTATTTGTTTCAGTCGTACCTGTATTTGCTAAACGTCTTGTAGTTTTTTTCAACTTTAGCAGTTGGAGTTGGTTGTGATTTTTTTTATCTCCACCTTGTTGCTCTCCATTTTTCTTTTTGGTTTAGTTGGAGTTGGCTGTGTTTTTTTATCTCCACCTTGCTGTTCTTCATTTCCTTCTGGTTTAGTTGGAGTCGGTTGTGATTTTTTTATCTCCACCTTGTTGTTCTCCACTTCCTTCTGGTTTAGTTGGAGTCGGTTGTGGTTTTTTATCTCCACCTTGTTGCTCTCCATTTTCTTTTTGGTTTAGTTGGAGTTGGCTGTGTTTTTTTTATCTCCACCTTGCTGTTCTTCATTTCCTTCTGGTTTAGTTGGAGTCGGTTGTGGTTTTTTTATCTCCACCTTGTTGTTCTCCATTTTCTTCTGGTTTTAGTTGGAGTCGGCTGTGTTTTTTACCTCCACCTTGTTGCTCTCCATTTTCTTCTGGTTTACTTGGTATTCCATTTTCTACTTTTTCAAATATATGAGTTAAAATACCGTCTTCTAAACGACTAGATAACCATTTATATCCTGGAAATGTACCAGCTAGTTCTTTTTTCCCAATTATTTTTTTTAATTCTTTACCTCCCTTATCTTTCCATATAGTTACCGGGTGTTCCGGATTAGCTTCTGCAATAGAGAGAACTGCATATACAAATGAAGTATAATCACTATTTCCATTTTTTTAGATTGAGCTTGAACTTTTTTTGTTTATTGACTACAGCTTCTCGTGGAATTGTTACTATACCTGTTTTCTTATCTAACGTCACATTTTTTTAGGTTGTTTTTCTAAAGTCCACTCTCCGTTCGATTGTTTCGTAAGAATTAAAACTTCATTTTCAGAACTACCACGCTTAGGATACGTGATTCTTACTGTATCAGCGTCTTTCTTAGGCGCTTTTACTTGTATACTTGCTTTATTTGACTCTTCCACTATAGCTATTGTAGGTTGTGCTACTTTAAGATTTGAGTCTGTACCGGCTCCCTCTGGTGTTGTACCCTTCGGTTTTGTTCCAACTTTTACTACTTTTGGTGTCATTTCTTCTGTTGTAGTTTTTGTTGGTGTACCTTCTGTTACTGTTCCATCTTTCTCGTTCACGTTATATGGAGTTGTCGTTGTTACTTTTTCCTGCTTTTCCCTGGATTCTCCACTACTTCCGGTGTCCCTACTTCTTTTTCTGGATCTCCTACATATGTTGTTGTTACTGGTATTGGTTCTTCAACTACTTTCGGTTTTGTCCCTACTTTTTACAACTTTCGGTGTCATTTCTTCTCTTGTGACAACTGGATCACCGTCTGTTACGTTACCTGTGCTTTCATCTACCTTACGAGGTGTTGTTGTAGTAATTTTTTTCCTGCTTTTCCTGGATTCTCTACTACTTCTGGTGTTCCTACTTCTTTTTCTGGATCTCCTACATAAGTTGTTGTTACTGGTATTGGTTCTTCAACTACTTTTTGGTTTTGTTCCTACTTTTTACTACTTTTGGTGTCATTTCTTCTCTTGTGACAACTGGATCACCGTCTGTTACGTTACCTGTGCTTTCATCTACCTTACGAGGTGTTGTTGTAGTAATTTTTTTCCTGCTTTTCCTGGATTCTCTACTACTTCTGGTGTTCCTACTTCTTTTTCTGGATCTCCTACATAAGTTGTTGTTACTGGTATTGGTTCTTCAACTACTTTTTGGTTTTTGTTCCAACTTTTACTACTTTCGGTGTCATTTCTTCTGTTGTAGTTTTTGTTGGTGTACCTTCTGTTACTGTTCCATCTCCGTTTACATTATATGGAGTTGTCGTTGTTACTTTTCCTGCTTTTTCCTGGATTTTCAACAACTTCTGGTGTTCCTACTTCTTTTTCTGGATCTCCTACATAAGTTGTTGTTACTGGTATTGGTTCTTCAACAACTTTTTGGTTTTGTCCCAACTTTTACTACTTTTTCTTTTTGGTTCTGTTCGGACAGTTGTTGGTTCTCCTTCAGTTACACTTCCATCAGAGTTTACAATATACGGTGTTATTTTAACAATTTTACCGTCTTCACCTTCTGTTTCTGTTGTTGTTTCTCCTTTTTGGTTTTGTTGGATCTGCTTCGTAACGTATAGGTTTTTTTCAATTGGTGTTTCTTCTACTTTTGGTTGTGTTCCTACTTTTTACTACTTTTTCTTTTGGTTCTGTTCGGACAGTTGTTGGTTCTCCTTCCGTTACACTTCCATCAGGATTTACAGTATACGGTGTTGTTGTAACAACTTTTCCGTCTTCACCTTCTGTTTCTGTTGTAGTTTCTCCTTTTTGGTTTTTGTTGGATCTGCTTCGTAACGTACTGGTTTTTTTCAATTGGTGTTTCTACGACTTTTGGCTGTGTTCCTACTTTTACTACTTTTTTTCTTTTGATTCTGTTCGGACAGTTGTTGGTTCTCCTTCAGTTACACTTCCATCAGAGTTTACAATATACGGTGTTGTTTTTAACAATTTTACCGTCTTCACCTTCTGTTTCTGTTGTTGTTTCTCCTTTTTGGTTTTGTTGGATCTGCTTCGTAACGTATAGGTTTTTTTCAATTGGTGTTTCTTCTACTTTTGGTTGTGTTCCTACTTTTACGACTTTTTTTCTTTTGGTTCTGTTCGGACAGTTGTTGGTTCTCCTTCAGTTACACTTCCATCAGAGTTTACAATGTACGGTGTTGTTTTTAACAATTTTACCGTTTTCACCTTCTGTTTCTGTTGTTGTTTCTCCTTTTTGGTTTTGTTGGATCTGCTTCGTAACGTATAGGTTTTTTTCAATTGGTGTTTCTTCTACTTTCGGTTTTGTCCCAACTTTTACAACTTTTTTTCTTTTTGGTTCTGTTCGGACAGTTGTTGTTTCTCCTTCCGTTACACTTCCATCAGGATTTACAGTGTACGGTGTTGTTTTTAACAATTTTACCGTTTTCACCTTCTGTTTCTGTTGTTGTTTCTCCTTTTTGGTTTTTGTTGGATCTGCTTCGTAACGTATAGGTTTTTTTCAATTGGTGTTTCTTCTACTTTCGGTTTTGTCCCAACTTTTACAACTTTTTCTTTTTGGTTCTGTTCGGACAGTTGTTGTTTCTCCTTCCGTTACACTTCCATCAGGATTTACAGTGTACGGTGTTGTTTTTAACAATTTTTACCGTCTTCACCTTCTGTTTCTGTTGTTGTTTCTCCTTTTTGGTTTTGTTGGATCTGCTTCGTAACGTACTGGTTTTTTTCGATTGGTGTTTCTTCTACTTTCGGTTTTGTTCCTAGAGTAATTACCTCTTCTATCGCGTCAGTTACTGCTACTGTCGGTTCATTTGCAATCACGACTCCACTTGTAGTATTTAAAGTGTAAGTTGTAGTTGTTATTCTTTTACCGTTTTTACCTTGTGTTGTTACTTCATGATAATCTCTTCCTTTTGTATCATCTCTCACATAACGCGTTGTATATGGTATTTCTTCTGTAACAACTGTTGGTTTTGTTCCTAGGGTAATAACTGTATCTACCTTAGGTGTATTTCTTATCTCGTAATAATGCGGATTTAAACGTACTACTTTGTTATCCGAATCATAATCAGCAACTACTTCATTGTCATCATGATTTATCAAAACACTTGATTCATCAGAATTTTCCGGTTTAACAGTGTCTGGCAAGGCTTCAAACTTCTTATTTGATTCTACCTTACGTTCAGCATATTCAGTAATTTTATGAAGTTCCTCATCATAGATGTCCTTGTCAGAAAAAAAGTCCCATCTTTATTTTTCATCAATACGTTTTGGAAATTCTTCCCCATTATTATCAGTATACTCCTCTGCCCAGTCAGGGTGTGCAGGTGTACCATCTTCATCTAATGTTTTTATTTTTTTATTTCCAAGATATAGATCCCATAACATCGTAGCCTCATTACGTTCAGAATATTCATGAGTAAAAATAATCCCTTTTTTTCGTACTTCGACCAAATTTCTTGTTTACCTGGCGTACCTTTCTTTTTCATCACGATAACCTACATCTTTCGAATCGTCTGCCTTATATACAGTTTCTGGTTGATCAGGAGTTATAGTAACATCATATACCTTATAAGGCACATACTCACCTAGAGCAGCATGAACTTCATTTGATGGTATTGTTGCAGCTACTCCGATAGCAATCATAGTACCAATCACACAGGGTCCAAAAATATTTTCCAACTTTTTCGCAAAGAATATTTTTTTATTTTTATTTATATTTTCCATTAAACTAAATTCAAGGATTTTTTTAATAATCCTTCTCTCCTTTCATAATATTTTATAACTAATTTATTGATGAATACTCACCGAAAAAAATATAATTTAAATTTAACCGTTTTTAACTTATTACAAAAATTCTACCTCACAGCGCACCCCCTGATATAATCACACCAAACTATAACTAATATTCTTAATATAATTGTATGGTATAAAAATTAAATTTTATAATAAACCTTATTTTTCATGCACTTTTTCAATATGTTATATATATATATATATATTACAATATTTTTTTGATATTTTCAACAAGAAAAAGAATGAAAAAAATCACAAAAATTTTAATTTATTAATTTTGAAAAACACATTCCCATCGTAAAAATAAAAAAATTAATGCAATCCATAAGATTTTTTTGAAAAAAATATAGAAAAACATTTAGTTAATGAATAATTTAATAAAAATAAAAAAATATTAAAAAAATAATACTAATGGTTTTTATCAAAAAATAGTACATAAAAAACACTTTCCAACTTTGACAGTTTCAGACATAAAAAAATTTGAGGGCTGCCCCAAAACTTCTAAATCTTAACAAAGTTTAGAAGTTTTAGGGCAACCCCTTTTTTTAAAAAAACTCTTAGTTTTTCACACCAAAAAAATATTTAATCACTATTTTTTTAAAAACACATATCTTATTATAGCTAATGATAAGACTCCTACAGTCACAATTACTAACAAATTTTTTTCGAAATAATCGCACTCAATACCGTCGGAAGTGATGCAAGTAAATTCTCATAGTTAATTTCTGGAAATTCTCCTATTCTTTGAACAAATAAGCTATTAAACCATAACGCAGACATAATAACAATAGGAACAAAACTTAAATATTCCACTATCGGTTTTGGTAAATCAAATTTCTTTAATAAAAATAAAAGGAACTATCCTCGAAACCCATGTCACAACTGCACAACTTAATATAGTTAATACAATATAATTAATCGATAACATTTTTTTAATACCACTCTATCGTGCATCCTAATAGTGTAACTACTATAATTAGAACATTACAGGATTGACCCAAAAGTCCTAAAAATTTAACAAAGTACATATGAGAACTCATAGACGCAGTGGTTTATTGATATCTAAATTCGCTTTATAAAAAGCTTTTTAGATATCTAATAAACTGTGCGGGGGTGACTCTAAAAAAATCGATTTTTTTGAGTCACTCCCAAATAAACCAAAAAAATAGAACAGCTGCAATTACAATAACTTGCACTTTTTTTCTTAATAGTAAAATATGATACAACTTGTAAATATAGTAATCCTATAAACATTGCTACTAAAACAAAAATCTAAACCAAGCGATTTAGGATCCTTAACTACTCCTCCTAATAACGCTCCTGCAACCGATGAAACTACCCATGTAAAAATAAGATATTAAGTTGGCAGTATTGAACCATTCATAAGTCAGCCTTCCATTAGTATAATTTTATTTATTCATTCCAAGAGCAAAACTTTCATCAGTTAAAAAAAGTACCAATAAAAAAATATTTTTTTATTATACTGTAATTTTTTTAAAAAAATGGAGCTACCGACATACTCATTAATATCATACTTGAGTTTACCAAAAAAATGTTGCCAAAACTATAGATAGTATAGGAAAAATTAGCTGAAAGCATGCTTACTGTTATAAACTGAGCACTCCCTGCATAAATAAATAACGACATTGTTCCTACTATAAATAGATTAAATCCTGATGAACTCGCTATAATACCAAATGCTAAACCTATTCCTATATATCCAAATACAGTTGGTAATGTATCCTTTATGCCTGTTTTTACATCCAATTTATCATTCATATATTCGCCTTCCTTTTTTTATTTAATTGTTATCATTTGTCAGAAGTTTTCCGATAAATACTTTATCTATTTTTTTGCTTAACAGTTTTCTGTACCAGTATAAGTTACTAATCCAGGTTTAGCACCAGATATTTTTTTCACATTTTTTTATTAATGTTCTATCAACGTTTACATATTCTTCATTTTTTTAAACTTCGAATAGTATGCTGCTAACATTGATGCTACTTCTATAGTATCTTCTCCAGGATTATTATCAAAGATTACAACATGACTCCCCGGAATATCTTTAGCATGGAACCATAGATAATCACGTCTTGCTAATTTATTTGTTATAGTATCATTTTGAAGATTATTTTTTTCCAACATAAATTGAGGTTCCATTGTAATTAACAATAAAATAATTTCTCTTATTCTTTTTCTTATTAATCTTCACTTTTTCCTTTAGGATTCCATTTGCAATTAATTCTTCTTTAATCTCTGCAATATCAGTTTTATCTGCATTTTCAAGTTGGAATTTGATTGTTTCAAAATATTCAATATCTTTTTTTGCTATGTCAATTTGTTCAATCAAATTCTCTATTGTTCTTTTTATTCTTTTTTTATAAATTAAAAGTACTTCTCTGAATTTTTTTCAATAGTTAAGTTTGGATCTAATTCTATCTCAATATCAGATAAATCTTCACTATAGAAATTCTGTAACGTTACTGTTTCTGGTATCTCTCTTTTAAAATAAATAAATATTAGAAATCAATAATTGACCCTTTAATTTATAATCATCTCTACTATTAGCCTGATCCAGTTCTAATGTTAATATTTCTATTTTTTTATTTAATCGATTAAGTTTAGCTTTAACAAAAATTAAATAAATTTCTATCAGTATTTTTTTATTGATTGCTTCTTTAGCAATATCCATATAATAATAATCAAGTAATTGTGACAACGATTCAAATTCTTTACTAAACTCTTTTTACTTTAAAGAAATAAAAGTCTTTTTTTCCCGTTTTCTTCTATTAAGACTGGTTTATAATAACTGTCAAAGTCTCTACAAAAACTTACGAATGAATCCTTCAACTCAGTACTTGATGTCTTCTTAAAAATAATTATTTAATAAAGCAGATACTCCGTAAAAATTTTTTTCATTAAAAAAATCTTTTATCTTCATATTCAAAATTCAAATTACTATACTTATCAAATTCAAATGGATTAATTTTTTTCTATAGTTGGCGGTAAAAGTATATGCCATATTCGAGATAGTTGAACGTTTATACTCCAAGCTATAACTATTTTTTTCAATGATTCTAAAAATAATATTATCTTCATTAGTAAGGATTATATTAGAATGTTTTTCCCATCAATTCTGTAATTAGGTAATAGTACTTTTCATAACCTAAATCATCAAAAATTTTTTTATTTTTAAAAAAATAATTATACGATCATTATTTAATTGATTAATCTCTAGGATTATCCCACCTGTTAAATACTTCCTTAGCACTGAACAAAAAAATTTGAAGGTGTTGAAGGATTTTTCATAACTATTATTTGTTAGTTGTATTCTAGACGAACTTGGATTAGCAGAAACAAACAACTTCAAGTTTTTTTCCTTTTCTTATCGAAAATATAAATTCATCCGTCGATAAATTATTTACTTTGTTTATTCGACCATTGACTATACTTTCTTCAAGTTCTCTTACCATCTTTCTTACAAAAAAACCATCGAATGCCATTTTTTTATCCTCCTAAATTAAATTATATATATTAAAAAAATTATACCACATATCTATATATGTGTATATGGAAACAAAATATTAATTCTCAAAGTAGAAAGTCTGAACCAAAAAAATACCTAATAAATCAGAGAAAAACTAGCTAATTTTTATAAAAACTAAACTTTAAAAAAATTCATATTAAGAACAAATAAAGGGGATGATCCAAAAGTACTAGATTTTTAAAAAATAGTTTACATGAAAAACTCATAGCCGCAGTGATTTATTGATATCTCAATTCGCTTTGTAAAAGTTCTTTAGATATCTAATAAACTTTGTGGGGACGACTCGACAAAATCTTGTTTCTCCAAAAATTACAATTTTTGAGTCACTCTTTTTTTATAATTTTGTTCAAAAAACGTTCAAAAAGACCAAGAAAAGAGTTTCCTCAACCTTTTCTTGGTCTTTCTTTCTACTTTTGAATCAGACTGTCAATATATATGTTTATAATAAAATATTTTTCTAACTATATACCTTATCAACACATCTATTATACATCCTTATTTATTATTACTTCTTAAGTATTTAACGTGAGCTAAAATATTAGTAGCTATCCCTAATCCTATACTTAATACAAGAATTGAACTACCACCGTTACTTATAAATGGTAACGGAACTCCAGTCATAGGGATAGAAGCCGTAACTCCACCAATATTAACTACTCCTTGAACTACTAATAGACTTGCGAATCCTAATGAGTACATTGCAGAAAAAAAGTATTTCTTGATTTTTGTACCAGAAAAATATTACTTTTCCAATAATAATTAGTAATAAAGTTACTACGAATAATACCCCTATAAAACCTAACTCCTCAGCTATAATAGCAAGAATAAAGTCTGTATGCGCTTCAGGCAAGTAACCTAATTTTTGGATAGAATTACCTAATCCTCTACCAAATAATCCTCCATTACCAAATGCAATATATGAATTTATTACCTGATCAGCAGCTGCTGCTAAATCCTCTGAAAATGGATTTAGGAAAACTTTTAGACGATTTGTTCTATATGAAGTACCACTACTAAACAATACACTCTTTAACATAAATAACATTAGTACTGCAACACCTGCAATTATCGCAAGCGTTAGTATTTTTTTTATATTTTGTGAGTGCATATTAGAACATAGCGTCATTATACCTATTACAGATAATGTAATAAGCATCATACCAGTATCATTTTGAATTGCTATAATAGCAACCAAACCTAGTGGAATATTAAACATTTTTTTAGTAACTCTGAACTCGTACAAATTTGTCTTAATTTCACTTTTTCTTGTTTCTAATATATATGCCATATACATAATGATAAATAACTGCGCTAAAAGTCGATGGCTGAAAACTGAAAGCACCAATTCTTATCCAAGATTTAGCCCCATTTATTGCTGGCATTAATAAAGGAACAAAAAAAGTAAAAAGGCAATAACTAAACATCCACTCTTTAAAAAAAGTTTTTTTATTTTTTTGAAAAACTTCAAATGGTATTGCAACAGAGAATACTAAAAAAACGCTATATAAGCGAGCACTACCCACATTGCCTGCCTTTGCAAGAAGTATGTTTCACTTACCGGAATACCTGATGTGAAAGTCCCATACTTATTACCAATCATACTAGCACTATAAACCATCATACAACTTAAGACTAACAATACTAGAAGTGTTAATGCCACTACCCAATCTAATCTCACATGTCTACGTTCATGCTTAATTGATCTATGTATCCTTCTTACAACATTCATATTAATTTGCTTTGCTTTCCTCTACTATATTTGAGTACATTTCACTAGCCTTATCTTCCAAATCAGCTAGAATTATGCGCCCAGCTTCTTGTGAAATACAACCTATTTCTACTGCTAAGTTTATTTCTTTAGTAAGACCATATATTTGAGTATCAATAACATCTTGATAAAGTGGACATTTTTCTCTGACCTTTTACCGATACACAAGCATTAATCATTTCTTCAATCTTCACAACATCTTCTTCTATTCTTCTACGAACCTTAATAAATATTAGGTTATTTTCCATTTCTTATCACCTATCCTTTTTGATAATTCATAATTAACTTCATGTTTTTATTATAGCAATCGCTCTAATAAAAATCTTCTTTTGAAATTAATTCTAAGCGTCTTAATTCTCTCACTTCATATTCTATCATACTTAATGTATGTTTTTCTATCCTTCATATATATTATTATACCAAAAGATTTCAAAAATTGCTGTAAATCATAAAAAAATTTATCATTTATATCACCTTAAAAAAATTACCCAATTCATCAACTAGGTTTTTATTTTTTTCACTACTATCTAGGTCATAAGCTTTTTTTAGCATATTCTTTTTGCTCTTGAATAATTTCCCTCTTGGCGCTCGATTATAGCCAAATTGTAGTAAAGTGGTGCAAAAGAGTCATCAAAAATTTATACCATCAATAAATACTCTCTTCGCATCTTGTTTAGTAGCGGTTGTCATTTTTTTATCATTCCCAACTCATAATATGTTAGTATCGATTTATTTTTTTGAATTTAATTCTTTTTCTAAATTGAATATATCATCATCACTATAAGTTTTTTTAACAATCTATTATCAACTCTTGAGACTCTAAATTTATTAATTGTGCTCTTTTGGATTAACACCTGTAAATAATAAAAATTCCACCTAACAAGCTAAATACTATCATACAAATAAGGGCTGTTGTATGCACTCTTTTTCTTAACTAAGAATAATTCAATAAATACTCCTAATACAAAAAGAAAAAAATATAAAAACTATAGAAGTATCAAATAATATTGAAACCAAGGCTAGATAAACAATTGAGATTGCAACAGAATACATGAATTTCAAATTATCATTTTTTTCTTGCTTAATAGTCCCATAAAAAAATTGATCCTAGTAGTGAAATATTTGAAACTAGCGCAATATCTAGTGTCCCTGAATATCCAAATATTAAAAAGTAAATTGAAGATTAACGATACCAAAAAAATAATATTCCAATACTCTTTTAATATATTTAGTGATTTACTAAAAAAAGTATAGAACTTGAAACTATCGTTGTCAAAATTACAAATAATTTCATTGAACTGTCTATCATAAAAAAACACTAGTAAACATTCGATAAAATTGCCCACTTATAATTTTTTTGATAACTGTAATCTACATATTGGTAAATGGAACTATTTTTTTATTTGACAAATATATAATCAAATAATTTAATAAAAATAATATTAAATAAATACCTGACAGCATGTTATATTTTATATTAAATATGTTTCTATCTAGTGTTTGTCTCTTATAAAGTTCAACAACTCTATTTTTTTATATCTTAAAGTATCGGGCGTTCCTCTATAAAACTCTTATCTTTTTTTCTTTTTAAAAAAATAACTTGCTATTTTTTTCATTATATAGAATACGTTCAATAATTATGCTATTTGATATTCTATATTTTTTTTGTAATCTTCTAAAAATATCATCAAATTCAGGAGAAACATAAAGGATTTTCATTTTTTTAAACTACTCAGTTTAAACATTTTTTTTCAGTCTGACTTCGTTTCTAATAACATTAGAAACAATACTATCAATTTCTGTTGATTTAAAAACTATCCCCATATATAAATCTTATTAATTCATTATCTTCATTAATAAGCCATACATCTTTTTTCTGGACGATAATATAATATACTATAATTATATTTCGTTATGTACAGATATATAATCTTCCAAAAATTTTTTTATCATTCATAATTTCACTCACTAATAGTAAAACTTAAATAGACCTAGGTCTATTTAAGTTTTACTTTTGCTACTCTTGTGAGAAATCAACAGTTTCATTTAATTTTTAATACTTCGATATTTTCCACTGCATCCATGTTTGTAATTACACAAGGAGTAATAATGTCTTTAGCTTTTTTTCTTTAACTAACTCTAAGTCATAAGTTAATAAAGTTTGACCTACTTCAACTCTATCTCCTGCAGATACTGCTACATCGAAACCTTCACCTTTCATTGCAACTGTTTCTAATCCAACGTGAATAAGAATTTCTACATCGCCTGATTTAATCCCAAATGCATGTTTAGTTGGGAATACTTGGATAATTTCTCCAGCTACTGGTGAAATAAGTTTCCCTTCTTCAGGAATAATAGCAAATCCATCTCCCATCATTTTTTTGAGCAAATACTGGGTCTGGTACTTCAGTAATATCTACTACTTTCCCTTTCATGTATGAGCTTAATACAACCTCATTTACTTGCTCTTCTTTTTTTCCGAATAATTTAGATAAAAAAATCCCATCTTAATCCTCCATATATTGTTACCTTCTTAATATATATATTATATACTTTTATTACATATTTTTTTCAATTAATTTTCGGAAATTATTTCAAATTTAATACTAAAAATATTTCGGGAATTTGACACTTGTAAAACATAAAAAGTTTAACGAGAGTTGATATCTCGCTATTTTTGTCAAATTTTCACGTTTTAATATTGCGTACTTTATCGTACTATGGTATAATATAAGTATCGAGGTAAGAAACAATGAGGGTAAAAAAATCTATATCAAAAAAACACAATCAATTATTCTATAATCAAAGATGTTACCATTGGGAATAAAAGATCAACAACTACTGTTGAAAAATCTAGGAAATCACGAAACACTTTTTGAAAAAAATATCCCGGCATAGAGCCTATAGAGTGGGCTAAACAAAGAGCTGAAGAATTAAACAGACTTGAAAAAGAAGGAAACGAAGATATCCTTATCAAACTAAGTCAAACTAGAAAAATTAGATATGCACAAAAAAATACTGAATTTCATGGTGGTTATCTATTTTTACAAAAATCTATACTATAATTTAGGGTCTAAATAAAATTTCGAAAGAAATCGAACAAAAAAACATAAATTCACATTCTCATTAGATGATATTCTATCACGATTAATTTACGGAAGAATTTTTATCTCCATCTTCAAAAACGTTCTACAATAGAGTTTTCTAAAAAAGTTATTAGAGTATAAAGACATAGAGCTACATCATTTTTACAGAGCTTTGGAAATAATTTCTCAAGAATTTGATTTTATACAAGAACAACTATACAAAAAAACTCTCAAAAAAACTTGTATCAAGAAACACTGATGTACTTTTACTATGATTGTACAAATTTCTATTTTGAAATAGAAGAAGATGACGAATTTAGAAAATATGGTGTTTCAAAAGAAAACAGACCTAATCCTATAGTGGAAATGGGATTATTCATGGATGCAGATGGAATACCTTTAGCCTTTTCATTACATTCAGGGTCTACCAATGAACAAACAACATTAAAAACCACTCGAAAGAAAAAAATAGTAAAAAGACTTTAAGGCTTCAGAATTTATCGTTTGTACAGATGCAGGACTATCATCAAGAGCTAATAAATTATACAACAGTATGAGTGGAAGAGGATATGTAACTACACAATCTATAAAAAAATTACCTAAAGAATTTAAACAATGGGCGTTAGCTAGAGATAACTGGAGAATAGTAGGAGGCAATTCTAATAGATTTTTACAATATCTCTGAAATAGAAGATAATGAAGATTATAAGGATAAAATATTCTACAAAGAGTGCCCTTTTTAAAGAAGAAAACTTACCTTTTCAAAAATCTAATAGTAACATACTCTATAGAATATAGAAACTATCATAGAAAAATTAGAGAACGACATATAGAAAGAGCTATGAAATTAATAAAGACTCCTTCTAAGTTAAAACAGCAAGCGAACTACCGATTATAAAAAGATTGGTAAAGGTTACTAGTATAACAGTCGATGGTGAAATAGCTGAAAAGAAATATATATCTTTGGACGAAGAGAAAAATCTTCCAAGAGAGCTTATACGATGGCATATACGGAGTTTCTACAAACTTAGATGAACCAATTGAGAAGATTATAGAGATTAATAAAAAGACGTTGGCAAATTGAAGAGTGCTTTAAAAATAATGAAAAGTGAATTTAAATCTAGACCTGTATACCTTAGTCGAGAAGATAGAATCAAAGCACATTTCATGATTTGTTTTTCTATCATTGACACTATTTCGTTTCTTGGAACAAAAAGCTAGATGCAAATATATCTTATGTAGAATTAATAAAAAAACATTAAGAGACTATAAATTTAAAAGATTTTATGGATTAGGCTATACTCCTATTTATACAAGAACCGAAAATAACAGATTTTACTACATACAGCTTTTTGGCTTTAATACTGACTTTGAAATAATTAGTGAAAAGAATTTTTAAAAAAATTTTTAAAAGAAACAAAAATAAAAAAAGTACGCATTTTTTTAATAAAATTTTAAGTGTTATAAACCGCTATTTCTAAGGATTTATAACACTTTTTACCTTTTTACAAGTGTCAAACTTGGGATTATATACTTTTATTACATATTTTTTTCAATTAATTTTTCGGAAATTATTTCAAATTTAATACTAAAAATATTTCTATTTAATTATTGATTTTAAAATAATACAAAAAGAGAGATTTTCCAAATATGATTTTGAAAAATCAAATTTATGAAAAAAATCTCACTTAAATATTTATTAAAAGCTTCAAATTTTAAAAAAATTTTATAACTTTTTTTAGTTTTTTTAAATTTCATTAATCAAACTATTTCTAAATTATTATTCTGCGTCCGATTGTTCTTCTGTTACCTCAGAGTTTTCTTGATAAAATAGTCCATAAATATATTGTTCAGGATCAAACACTTCTAAATCATCGATATTTTCCCCTAAACCAACAAGTTTAACTGGAATACCTAGTTCTTTCTTAATAGCGATAACTATACCACCTTTTAGCTGTTCCATCAAGTTTAGTAAGGATAACACCTGTAACATCACTTACTTCTTTAAATGTTTTCGCTTGTAGTATACCGTTTTGACCTGTTGTCGCATCTATTGTTAAAAGTACTTCATGTGGTCCTTCTGGAACTTCTTTTTTTAATCACTCGAACTATTTTTTTCAAGTTCTTTCATAAGATGATCTTTGTTTTGCAGACGACCTGCTGTATCACATAGTAATACATCATAACCTTTTGCTTTAGCAGATTGAATAGCATCAAAGATAATCGCTGCTGAATCAGCTCCCTCATGTGATTTCACAATATCAGCACCACTACGTTTTGCCCAAACATCAAGCTGATCAATTGCACCCGCTCTAAATGTATCTCCAGCTGCTATAAGTACTTTTTTTCCCTTCTTTCTTAAGGTTATGAGCTAATTTACCGATAGATGTTGTTTTACCTACTCCATTAACCCCTACAAATAAGAATACTGAAAGTTCTTTCTCAGGTGCATAGTTTAATTCAGATTTTACAGTTCCTTCCATGTAAACATCTACCAACTTCTCAATAATCATACTTTGAAGCTCACTTGGTTCTTTTTAGATTTTTGTCTTTGTGATTCAGCTTTTAAGTAATCAACTAATTCTAATACAGTGTTATAACTAACATCTGATTGAATAAGTAATTCCTCTAAATCTTCAAAAAAATTTCTTCGTTAATTTCTCATATGAACTAATTAAGTTATTAAGTGCATTAGAGAAATTATCACGAGATTTTTAATCCTTTTTAAATTTTTTTCAGTTACAAACTGACTCTCGACGAACTCTTCATATTCATCAAGCGAAATCAGTTCTTCATTTAATTCTTCCTTAGCAGAAAATTTTTTTCTTTTAATCTTTCAAAAAAAGCTTGCCATTGGATACTCCTTATATATCTTTTTTTATTTTTTTAATTATTTCCATTTTTATTTTTAGATAATTAATTTTTGGCTTTTTATGTAATTATTTTTATATGTCATCATTCATTTTATCATTTACATACTTAAGAAAAACCACTATAGGTCTCATTATTTATTCAATGGAAAACTAAAAATTTATTATTTGCAGTTCTTATCTTATTTTTATGTTTGTATTATACCATTTTGTATTATATAAATCAACACACTGTATTATATAGAACTTATTACTTCTATTTTGTTTATAATTTACTTTTTATAATAAATATCAAACTAAATTTTTACTTTTCTAAATTGAATTTCAAAAATATATTTGATATAATATAAGAAAGGAGTTGATTATAGTGAGTAGTAATCAAAAAGAAATTTTTTTCAAAAAAACTTAAAAAGATTAGTTACTAATAGTAATTTATCTCAACGTGAAATAGCTATTAGTATTAACGTATCTCCTCAAACTTTTAATACTTGGATAAATGGTATAGCAATACCTCGAATGACAAGTATTCAATTATTAGCTGACTACTTTAATGTAGAAAAGTCTGATTTAATCGAAAATGAAAAACGTTCCTAAAATGGAACATCATGATATTTCATTAATAATAAACCAGTTAACTAATATTCTGAAAAAGTACACAAAAGGTACTGTATAATGGTATCCCCATGGATGAAATCACTAAAGAATTGGTTTATTCTTCAATAGAACAAGCAGCCCGTATTGCAGATGCTAATAACAAAAAAATCAAAGATTAATAAAATATAATATTTTTAAATAAATATTAACTTAATAAATTTAATTAAATAGAATATTATTCTAGTAAGATAGAAAAATTGAAAGGAATTATTATATTATGGAAAAAAATTTACAGAACAACTCAAAAGCACTTTCTGAGAGAACATTAAATTTAAAAGGACACTCTGAATACTGAAGAAGCTACTAAAAACAGCGTTGGTTATGCCATTTTTTTCAATTATTAGGATATGATGTCTTTAATCCACTAGAGTTTTCTCCAGAGTTCACTGCAGACGTTGGAATTAAAAAAAGGTGAGAAAGTAGACTACGCAATTTTAGAAGACAATGAACCCGTTATATTAATTGAGTGTAAATCAGTTAATGAAAAAAACTAGATAATCATGATTCTCAATTATTCAGATATTTCGGAACTACAACATCTAAGTTTGGAATACTAACTAATGGAGTTGAATATAGATTCTATACTGATTTAGATGAACAAAAACAAAATGGATAGTTCCCCATTTCTTAGATTCAATCTGTGTGAATTAAAAGATAATCATATTGTTGAAATTTTTAAGTTTACAAAAAGAAAAATTTTTGAGGTTTCAAAAATTTCTAAAACAGCTTATGAATTAAAATATGTAAATGCTTTGAAAGAATATTTAAAATCAACAATGGACTGAACCATCAGAAAATTTTTATAAAATATTTATTAAATGAAATTTATGATGGAGTAAAAACCAAGCAAGTAGTGGAAAAAAATTCACACCAATAATTAAAAACTTTTCGTATATTTATAACTGATCAAGTTAATAGTAAGTTAAGCGCTGCACTTAATACGTCTGTTAATACTAAACACGATGAACCTGAAGAAGATTTGGAGGATACAACTACCGAAGCTGCCATTATTACAACTCCCGAAGAATTAGAATCGTACGCAATAACTAAAGTTTTATTAAATGATATCGTTGATTCTAATAGAATTTTTTTATCGAGATAATCAATCTTATTTCAATATATTATTAGATGATAATATTAGAAAATGGATAATTCGAGTTTACATGAACAGAACTAAAAAAATATGTTTTATTAAACAATGGGAATAAAGCCAAAAATCGAAATTTCTACACCTATGGATATAACGAAATTAAAGACTGAATTAGAGAATGTATTAAAACAATTCTTATAAGATTTTAACTATAACTCTTAAAATGAGGTCTAACCAAGAAATTTAAATATTATTATAACTAAAAAGAACTAACTTTAAATGGTACTGCACCCAAAAAGTTGGACAAAAATATTAAGTTATTTTTTTGTTCAGTGTTTTTAAACTTTAAAGTCAGTAAATTTTACTACTTTTTAGTGACTTTCATTCCTTACAGTTATTTTTAGATTTTTTTCGAACTGTTTTGTCAAGGATTTTTAAAAGGCGTAGCCCTTGTCCTTGGCTAAATAGGAGAAAAATCTAAACTGTAAAAGGGAATGAAAGTCGCTTTTTATTCATATTTGCTTCTATTGATTTTCCTGTAATTTACAGGACTTAGTCCACCTAAGTTCAATTTTATTCTCTCTTCATTATAATACTTTTATATAATCTATAATGGCTTCTTTTTAATTCATATTTATTCTTAAAAAGTATCTTCGAATCCGTAAAACATCTCAGATTTTTAAAAACACCAAAAAGGATTCCATAAATGCATTATCTGCTGATGTTCCTTTTTCTAGACATTGATTGTGTAATTCCTTTCACTTTAAGGAATTGTCTATATTCAATATGTTGATATTGCCAACCTTGATCACTATGTAGTATCATACCATCGTATTTTTCATTTTGAAGTTGAGATAACATTTCATGTTGTTGTGCCAAGTTAGGAGAAAATGAAACACTATACGCTATTATCTCTGCATTATATCCATCAATTATAGGCGCTAAATAAACTTTATCCTCTCCTACCTTGAATTCAGTTACATCTGTATAACATTTCTTTAATGGTTCTGAGGCGAAAAAAATCTCTATCTATTATATTATCTGCAATTTTTTTCCAACTTCTCCTTTATAAGAATTGTATTTTCTTGTAGGTCTTACAAATGATAATACACCTAGTTTTCCCATCAATCTTAAAACTTTTTTATGATTTACTAAAAATCCCATATTTCTAAGTTCTGATGTTACTCTTCTATAACCGTATCTATATTTATTTTTCTGAATAGTTTTAATAGCTTCTTCTATATTTTTTTATTTTTATCTTTGTCTTCTTTATTTTTTTGTATAATAATATGATGAACGAGATAAGCCTAAAAATCTTTAATAGTATATTTAATTTATGAATTTTCTTTAATTCTTCTACTATTTTTTTGTTTTCTCTTCGTTTGAGATTGTTTTTAACCTTATCTCTCTCAACTTTTTTTAAAAACTGCATTTTTCCGCACGTAGGTACTCAAGTTCCTTCTCTAGTTGTTCAACTTTTGATAATTCGCTTTTTTTCAATATTTTTTTATTATTTTTTCATCTTACTAGTTCTTCCTCTCGGTTTCTCTAGTATATTATACCCGTTTTCTTTAAATTTTTGAAATCCAATTACAAAAGTAAACCTGTATTTGGTAATGCGTACTTTAATGAAGTAGCGTGTATAGAGTTTCCTAATATTAAAACTTCATTGATTATATCTAGTTTTAACTCGGTGGATAGTAAGTATTTTTTTCCTTTTAATCAGTACTGTTTCACCATGTAAATCAGCTAACTTGACCATGTACCTCACGTTACTTAGATTAATTTTAAACTTTTTAGATAGTTCTTTGTATGAGTAGCCTTCTTTCTTAAGTCTATACATTTCTATCTTATTTTTTTATCTGTTAATTTCATTATAAATAGCCCTCCAAAAATTTGTCCAAATTTTTGGGGGCTAGTCCCAATTAAAAAGCTAGTTCTTTTCATTTTTTTATAAAGTTTGTCCTTTTTGCCCTTCCTTTAGAGGTTAGGTGGCACAAACATTGATACAACAACGTTTTCTTATTTATGTTTCATGTATGGGAATAACAGCACGTCGCGGATTGAAGCTGAGTTAGTTAATAACATAACTAATCTATCAATTCCAATTCCTAATCCACCTGTTGGTGGCATACCATATTCTAATGCTTCTACGAAGTCTTCATCCATTTCATAAACTTCTTCGTTACCAGCATCTTTTTCATCCATTTGTGCTAAGAATCTCTTTTTGATCAATCGGATCATTTAACTCACTAAATGCATTCGCATGTTCACGTCTAACGATAAATAACTCGAAACGATCTGTGAATCTTGTGTCTTCTGCATTAGTTTTAGCTAATGGAGATACTTCAACTGGGTGACCGTAAACAAATGTTGGTTGAACTAATGTTTCTTCTACAAAATGTTTCAAAGAATTCATTAATAATGTGTCCAACTTTCATATCTTTTCTAACAGGAACGTTGTGTTCTTTAGCTAATGCATGAGCTTGTTCATCTGTCATTTCTGCTAGAAGTCAACACCTGTTACTTCTTTAATAGCATCTACCATATGTACACGACGCCATTTTGGAGTTAAATCAATTTCATCCTCTCCGTACATAATTTTTTTGTAGTACCATGAATTTCATTACAGATATAAGCAATCATAGACTCTGTTAAGTCCATAATATCATTGTAATCTGCATAAGCTTCATATAATTCAATCATTGTGAATTCAGGATTATGTCTTGTAGACACACCTTCGTTACGGAATGCACGACCGATTTCATATACTTTTTCTAATCCACCAACGATTAAACGTTTTAAAGGTAATTCAAGTGCGATACGCATGAATAATTGCATATCAAGTGCATTGTGGTGAGTCACGAATGGACGAGCAGCAGCTCCACCAGCAACAGAGTGCATCATAGGAGTTTCTACTTCTAGGTATCCACGTTCATTTAAGTAGCTTCGCATAATTTGAATAATTTTTGAACGTAAAAATAAATGTTTCTTTACTTTCTTCATTCATAATTAAGTCTACGTATCTTCTTCTATAACGTTCTTCAACATCTTTAAGTCCATGGAATTTGTCTGGTAGTGGGCGTAATGCTTTTTGTTAAAATTTCAAACTTATCAGCTTTTACAGATAATTCACCTACGTTAGTTTTGAATAGTACTCCAGTTACACCAACGATATCTCCAAGGTCAAGTGTTTTGAAATATTCATATGAATCTCCTACTCTATCTTGACGAACGTAAATTTGAACTTGACCACCCTAGATCTTGAACGTGAGCAAATCCTGCTTTACCTTTACCACGTTTAGTCATAATACGTCCTGCAATTGTTACAGAAATATTTTTTTCTTCTAATTCTTCTTTACTAAATTTATCATATTCTGCTACGATTTGCTCTGAAAGATGTGTTCTTTCAAATTTAGTTCCAAATGGATCTAAAACCACTTTCTCTCATAGCTTCCATTTTTTTCACGACGAACAAGCATTTGATCATTTAAATCTTGTACGTCTACTTTAATTTCTTCTGTCATGTTAAATTCCTTTCTAGTATAATCTAGTAATTTTATTCAGATACTCCCTATTATAACACATTTTAATCTGTTTTTGTTAAATCTTTAGGAAGAATTTTTTTCTAAATTTTTTTAATATTTAATATTTGTACTATCTAATTAAAAATATCCTAATTTCAATCTTTGATTTAACATAATGTCATAAATAAATATAATGTAAAATTTTTCTGACATAGTTTGTTAAATTTTTTTCTTCTGAAACTATTGTTTAGGTATAAAAAAATAAGATATAATGAGTACGCATAGAAATTAACAGGAAAAAAACAACCATAAAAAAATTTTTAAAAAAATTAAATATTATTTAAAAAATATTCCATATTATGGTAATAGCCCCCAAAAATTTGGACAAATTTTTGGAGGGCTATTTATAATGAAATTAACAGATAAAAAAATAAGATAGAAATGTATAGACTTAAGAAAGAAGGCTACTCATACAAAGAACTATCTAAAAAAAGTTTAAAAATTAATCTAAGTAACGTGAGGTACATGGTCAAGTTAGCTGATTTACATGGTGAAACAGTACTGATTAAAAAGGAAAAAAATACTTACTATCCACCGAGATTAAAAACTAGATATAATCAATGAAGTTTTAATATTAGGAAACTCTATACACGCTACTTCATTAAAGTACGCATTACCAAATACAGGTTTACTTTTGTAATTGATTTCAAAATTTAAAGAAAACGGGTATAATATACTAGAGAAACCGAGAGGAAGAACTAGTAAGATGAAAAAAATAATAAAAAAATATTGAAAAAAAGCGAATTATCAAAAGTTGAACAACTAGAGAAGGAACTTGAGTACCTACGTGCGGAAAATGCAGTTTTAAAAAAGTTGAGAGAGATAAGGTTAAAACAATCTCAAACGAAGAGAAAAACAAAAAAATAGTAGAAGAATTAAAGAAAAATTCATAAATTAAATATACTATTAAAGATTTTAGGCTTATCTCGTTCATCATATTATTATACAAAAAAATAAAGAAGACAAAGATAAAAATAAAAAAATATAGAAGAAGCTATTAAAACTATTCAGAAAAAAATAAATATAGATACGGTTATAGAAGAGTAACATCAGAACTTAGAAATATGGGATTTTTTTAGTAAATCATAAAAAAAGTTTTAAGATTGATGGGAAAAACTAGGTGTATTATCATTTGTAAGACCTACAAGAAAAATACAATTCTTATAAAGGAGAAGTTGGAAAAAAATTGCAGATAATATAATAGATAGAGATTTTTTTCGCCTCAGAACCATTAAAGAAATGTTATACAGATGTAACTGAATTCAAGGTAGGAGAGGATAAAGTTTATTTAGCGCCTATAATTGATGGATATAATGCAGAGATAATAGCGTATAGTGTTTCATTTTCTCCTAACTTGGCACAACAACATGAAATGTTATCTCAACTTCAAAAATGAAAAAAATACGATGGTATGATACTACATAGTGATCAAGGTTGGCAATATCAACATATTGAATATAGACAATTCCTTAAAGTGAAAGGAATTACACAATCAATGTCTAGAAAAGGAACATCAGCAGATAATGCATTTATGGAATCCTTTTTGGTGTTTTAAAAATCTGAGATGTATTATGGATTCGAAGATACTTTTTAAGAATAAATATGAATTAAAAAGAAGCCATTATAGATTATATAAAGTATTATAATGAAGAGAGAATAAAATTGAACTTAGGTGGACTAAGTCCTGTAAATTACAGAAAAGTGAATAAAAACTAATATAATTAAAAAGAAACTTTCATTCCCTTTTACAGTTTAGATTTTTTTCTCCTATTTAGTCAAGGACAAGGGCTACGCCTTTTAAAAAAATCCTTGACTAAATAGTTCAAAAAAATCTAAAAATAACTGTAAGGAATGAAAGTCACAAAAAGTAATAAAATTTACTGATTTTTAAAGTTTAAAAATACTAAACAAAAATAACTTAATATTTTTGTCCAACTTTTTGGGTGCAGTACCTATAAGGGGGATTCTTTTTGGAAAAACTTAAAAAGAGATTGGATTTTTGGAGCATTCTCTACAGTAGTTGGTGTAGTTATTGGATCTGGGGTATTTTTCAAAGCAGCCGTTATATATAAGACTACAGGAAATGTCAGCCTTGGATTACTTGCTTGGATTCTTGCAGGAATTATAAGTATTTGTGCAGGATTAACTACTGCTGAGCTTGCTGCTGCTATACCGGAAACCGGTGGTATGATAGTTTGGGTTGAAAAAGCTTATGGTAAAACAATATCATACTTACTTGGTTGGGCTCAGGCTGTAATATATTATCCTGCTAGTATAGCTGCCGCCGCTGCTATTTTTTTCAACACAATTTCTAAATCTTTTTGGTGTAGATAAAAAAATACTCAATACTTGTCGGGGCATGTGCTGCTACTACAGTAACAGGATTAAACTTACTTGGTAGTAAGGCTAGTGGTCAAATTCAGACTGTTGCTACTATTTGTAAACTAATACCTATTATTGCAATTATTGTTTTCGGATTATTTCAACCTAATCCTACGACCATTGAACTTTTTCCTAGTAGTTCATCATCTAGTTCTACACCTCTAGCTGCTCTTGGTGCTGCAATGTTAGCTGCCATGTATGGTTATGACGGTTGGATTAATGTTGGAACGATTGCTGGTGAAATGAAAAAAATCCAAAAAGATTTACCACGAGCAATTTTATATGGTTTACTTGTAATAACTGCAATTTATCTACTTATCAATATAGCATATTTACTTACTATGCCTATGGAACAAATAGCTGGTAACAGTAATGTTCCTAATGACGTAGCTACGAAGTTGTTTGGACCAAACGGTGGGAAAATAATAACTATTGGTATTATGATTAGTGTTTATGGAACTATGAATGGCTTTACTATGACCGCTATTCGCGTTCCTTATGCAATGGCAATGAAAGATCAGATTCCATTTAAAAAAACTTCTGGATCAAACTAAATAGATTCTCAATTCCATATTTCTCAGCTTTAGTAACTTTAGTTTTAACTATTGCGATGATGTTTACAGGAGAATTTGACACTCTTACAGATTTTCTTTTTATTTACAATTTGGATTTTTCTTTATAGCGACATTTTTCGCTGTATTTGTCCTTAGAAAAAGAGAACCTAATATGCCACGTCCATACAAAGTACCACTATATCCTATAGTTCCTTGGATTTCTATAATAGGTGGAGCTTACATAGTACTAGCTGCTATTATAACTCAATTTACGTTAGCTATAAGTGGAGTTATTATTACATTACTCGGTTTAGTGTTTTTACACAGAAACTCATAAAAAAATTCAAAAAAATAACTATTTAAATAGATTATATAAATATAAAACTCAACAAAAAAATGGATCTTAAATTTCTTTCTTTAATAATGAATGACTTTTTAAGGTCCATTCATTTTATTGATATTCAATTTTTGATAAAAATATGATTATAACTTCTTTCATTTTGTAAAGAGGGGTGAAGTTATCCCCCTAGCATTTTGCTACGGATAACTTCAATATTTTTTTGTGAAATCATCTAAAAGTAAAATGTAAATAAGGAGGCAGTTTTTTTGTGTTAAAATTTATTTTTAAAAAAAGAAACTATACTTACAACTTTATACACAATTTCATTGTCTTTATTAATAAGTAAATTCTCAATAGAATATTTATATATGAATAGGTCAATATATGGATTCATTCATTTTTTTATTGGTATTTATAATTTTCTTTAATAGTTGGTTACTGGAAGTAGTTCATTTAAATAGATATGGTAAAGATAGTTTTTATAAATTACTTCTTTTTAACTTCACAAATAATTGTTATATTGAATTTACTAGTAAGAAATTCTTTTAAATATTAAATATATACTTGCCACACTAATCCTACTATCAGTAATATTAAGTGTCCAGCATATCACCGAGTATATTCTGACTGATAAAAAAAGACCTAATGATAAAAAAACTTACTGAGCCATTTTGTTACATTCACACTGGACGAACATTAACTCTACTTTTAGGTTTAATATTTATTGATTATTGTTATTGGTTTATCTTTCTTGCTTTTTACGATAAGTCAGTTATTCCCTAGTTTCATATCTAGAAGTATACATGTAAGAGATATTAATTTTAATCATTTAACCAGTCATTTATTTATTATGACTAGCTTTATTACTTTTTCTCTAGCACTAAGTGATTTAAAACTTAATATCCCTGCGGATAGATATTGGTTAATTAGTATTATTTTTTTATTATTTTTACTAAATATCTATTATAGAATTTTTTTAAAAACTATCGATCGAACTTTAACTAAGCAATCTGGTAATACATACATAATCGGAATATATTTTTACAATATTTAGTATAACTTTTGTTAATCAATTTATTATTTCAGAATTCAATTTGATATATATACTTCTAGCTATTTTAACTATATATATAAGTAAAAATATCTTTTAAACAATATAAAAAACAAATCCGATGATAATCTTTCATATTTAGAAGGTTTATCATCGGGTTCTTCTTATCTTGCTTCTTCGTAATCTAACACTTCAGATACTTTACTAGCAATATACTTCGCTAATTTTTTTCATGATTTTTTTCATCTAAGTGAATACAGTCAATTAATGAAGTCTCTGCAACACGCCCCGCATTTAAAAAAATCTACTTCATATTTATCACTTACCTCTTTAAATGTTTGAGCTAAGAATTTTGATTGTTTTAAACTATTTTCGTCAAATTCCCCAAATAAGCTTTGTCTTTCTACTATTTCATCACGTAAAGGAACTGGTGAAACGACAAGAATTTTTCGGAATTTTATATCCCGCGATTAAGTGTGGATTTCTTATATATTTAATATATTCTTCGACTCCTCTTGCGATATGTTTTGCACTCGGATTAAATTGTTTTTTTCAAATCATTAGTTCCTAACATAATTATTACCAAGTCCACAGGTACATGACTCAACATTAAAATTGGTAGTGTATCAATACCACATCTAACCGGCACAATTGTATCTTTTTGCAGTAACTGTTCTTCCGCAAAGAGCTTCTTCTATAATAGTATCATTAGGACGAAATTCTGCTAGTAATTTAGTCCAACGTTTGTCAGTTCTTACTCCATCCTCGCCTCGGGACATATCCCCAAGTGTTGCTATCCCCAATACATAAAATACGCATAATTTTCTCCACCTTTTTTTCTTCTAAATTCTTCTTAATTTTTATCAAACTAATATAAAAAAATGCAATAGAGCCAGATGATAAAAAGTACTAATAATTGTTATCAGTGCAGTATTTTTTTGTAATATCCTCTCTCTTAAATTATAATAACAATATTATAATTTAAGGAGGAAAAAAATGATACAAACAAATTTTCATCATAAAAAAACACTATAAAAATTCAATCATATTCAAAAAAAGTACTTTATACAACATTAATTTTTAACAATAAGTTTTGCATTATTAGAATATATCGGAGGGCTTCTATCTAATTCATTAGCACTATTAGGTGATTCATTCCATATGTTTTCTGATGTTATTGCATTAGGATTCAGCTTAATCGCATTACTATTTAGTTCTAAAAAAACCAAATAAAAAAATATACTTTTGGTTTTGTGAGATTAGAAGTACTAGCCGCCTTTATTAATGGTTTAATGCTAGTTGGTATTTCTATTTATTTAATTTTCGAAGGATTTATGAGATTCTTTAATCCGAAAGACATTGATTTCAAATCGATGCTGATAATTTCAACAATAGGTTTAATCTTCAATATTGTAGTAACAATAATTTTAACAAAAAAAGTTTAAAAGAAGAAGACAATCTTAATATCCAAAAGTGCTTTATGGCATTTCCTTGGTGATTTAATCAGTTCAATCGGAATTATAATTTCATCAACAATTATTTACTTTTACAAACTATCAAATCGTTGACGTTATTATGAGTATTATTATCAGTATAATTTTATTTAAAGGTGGATATAAAATTACAAAATCATCATTTGTAATTCTAATGGAAGCTACTACTTTAGATACCGAAGAAATTTACAATAAGATTAAAGAGATAGAAGGTATTGCAGATATTCATGAATTCCACATTTGGCATACTGATACAAATGAAATTAACGCAGCGATGCACATTCTTTTAAATGAGTATAATGCTGCTAAAGATTACACAATTGTAGAGAATGTAAAATTACTTCTTAAAGAACAATACGATATTGAACATTGTTTTATTGCTTTTAGAAAAATATTAAATACAACGATCATAGTTTATAAAAAGAAGGAGCTGACCCAAAAAGTCCTTAAATTTAACAAAGTTTATATGAGAACTCGTAGACGCAGTGAGTTTATTGATATCTAAATTCGCTTTATAAAAGCTTTTTTTAGATATCTAATAAACTAGTGCGAGTGACTCGACAAAAATCGATTTCTCTGAAATCACGATTTTTGAGTCACTCCCTTTTTATAATTCCAATAAATCTATAGTTTTCGCTATTTTTATACGTAGGTACAATCTCTGAATTAGAAATATTATGAATATCTACTAAACAACTATCTATTCCAACATTGTTAGCACCTAGTATATCAGATGTAAGAGTATCCCCTATCATTAAAAACTTCATCCTTATTTTCTACATCTATTTCTTTTAAGATAATATCAAAAAAATTCTTTTATCTGGCTTTTTGCTACCAATTTCTTCGGAAATAAAAAAATTTTCTCAAAGTATTTATTAAGATTATTATTTTTTTAGTCTTGTATGTTGAGTAATTCCAATTCCATTAGAAGCTACATATAATTTATGAGTTGATGTTAACTTCTCTAACATTTCAATTATTCCATCAAAAAGTTGATTTCCTTCAGCAAGATATCCTCTATATCTATTATCTACTTCATTACCATCAACTTTTCTATCAAACAACTTAAAAAAATCTTATAAATCTCTCACTTGTAACTTCTTTATTTGATATTTCTCCACGTTCAAAAACTTCTCCATAGAGATTTATTTATCGTTTCGTATTGTTCAAATAACTCATCATTATATTCTATATTCTCATCTTCTAATAATTTTCTAAAAAGCTAAAACTTGTGCTTTACCAAAATCTAACAATGTATCATCTAAATCAAATAATAAATAATTATACTTATCTAAAAATCATCATTTCACTCCATTTATGTATTATTTAACCATTATATCACAGAGAATACTTTTTTAAAAAATATAGCTTTATTTATCTCATAAAAATTTATTTTTTTATTCTTAAAAATGTTCTCGAACTCGTGGAGCTACTTCTTCTCCAAATAGTTTTTATAGCTTTCATTATATCTTCATGTGGCATAGACCCAAGAGGTAGATGTAGCATAAATCTATCTAATCCTAAAGTTTCTATCATATCGATAAGTTTATTGGCAACTGTTTCTGGACTACCTACCAACATAGATCCATCTGGCCCTACGCTATTTAAATATTGATCGAAAGTAAGAGGTCTCCAAAAAGGTCTATCTTTTGAAATTGCATCAACAACTTGTTTTGTTGGATGGAAATATTTTTTAATCGCTTCTTCATCCGTATCAGCTACGAATCCCCAAGAATGTGAAGCAACTTTTAACCTATCGTTACTATGACCTGCATTACGTCCTATAGCTCTATAATAATCTATTAAACCTTTGAAAGCTTTATATTGACCTCCTATTATTGCATAAGCTATAGGTAATCCTTTTTGAGCTATTTTAATAGTAGACTCCGTATTTCCTCCTGTCGCTACCCAAATTGGAAAATCTTCTTGAACACTTCTCGGATACACTCCCTTATTTTCTACCTTTTGTGTATATTTTCCTTCCCATGTTAACATTTCATTATCTTTAATTTTCTCTAACATCGCTAATTTTTCATCGAATAGTTCTTCATAATCACCTAAATCATAACCGAACAACGGAAATGATTCTATAAAAGAACCGCGACCTACCATTACTTCTGCTCTACCATTAGAAATAGCATCGATTGTTGCATATTGTTGATAAACTCTTACTGGGTCCGATGATGATAATACTGTTACTGCTGAACTTAATTTTATATTTTTTGTAACAGCCGCACCAGCTGCTAATAAAATTTCTGGTGCTGATACTGCAAAATCTTCTCTATGATGCTCACCAATTGCATAAAGATCTCAAATCAACTTCATCAGCAAGTTTCATTTCTTCTATCATATCTCTAATACGTTCATCATGTGTAGGCGTTATTCCTGTTCCTTCAATTTCTGTAGTTTCACCAAATGTACTAATTCCTAACTCTATCATTTTTATGTCCTCCTATATTATCTCAATTTCAAGATATTCTTTTTATTAAAAAAAGGCATAAGCCTCTAGTTTATTTTTAAGATTTCTTTTTAATATTACTAACTCTTTGTCATTTATTTTTTTTCAAAAAAATTTTTCTTAGTATATGCGTTGGAAATATGTCATCTATTAGTTTTATTCCTGTTTCAGTCAACCTTATATAAGTTACTCTTTTTATCCTTTTGGGAAATCTTTCTAATAACATATCCTTTTTTCAAGGTTATCTACAACATAAGTTGCACTGCCACTAGCAAGTAATATTCTATCCCGTATTTCTTGAATACTCTTCTCACCTTTACTATATAAAAAAATTCCATAACAGCAAATTCAGTCGCATTAATTGGATAATTCTTTAAAGTTCTCTTTAAATCATCTACTAATAAATTACTAGCCCTCATAATTCCGATAACGACTTTAAACTCATTATTCATAAGGATTCTCCTATCTTATTTACACATATTCACACCATAATTATCTCGAATATGAGATAATTATACTTCATTAACTTTATATTGTCAAAGAAATAATATTAAAAGACATCAGGATTGACACAAAAGTCCTAAGTTTTTAACAAAGTGTATATGAGAACTCATAGACGCAGTGGTTTATTGATATCTAAATTCGCTTTATAAAAGCTTTTTAGATATCTAATAAACTGTGCCGGGGTGACTCAACAAAATCGATTTCTACGAAATCACGATTTTTGAGTCACTCCCAATGCCTTTAATTTTATTCTGCAAATTGACTTTGATATAATTCTGAATAGAAACCTTTTTGTTCTAGTAATTCGTCATGGTTACCTTGTTCGATAATGTCTCCATCTTTTAATACCAGTATTTTATCTGCATTTCTAATTGTTGATAAGCGGTGGGCTATTACGAATGTAGTACGACCTTCCATAAGTTTATTCATAGCTTTTTGAATTAGTACTTCTGTACGTGTATCTACACTTGAAGTTGCTTCATCAAGAATTAATATAGGCTTATCAGCAAGTATTGCACGAGCAATTGTTAATAATTGTTTCTGTCCTTGCGAGATATTTGAAGCATCTTCATTTAATTCCATATCATATCCACCCGGTAAAGTTTTAATAAAGTGATGAATGTGAGCTGCTTTAGCCGCTTCTATTACTTCTTCATCTGTAGCATCCAAACGACCATAGCGAAGGTTTTCCATTATTGTTCCTTTAAATAACCATGTATCTTGTAGTACCATTGTAAAGTAAGAACGAAGCTTAGCTCTATCTAATTTAGAAATATCTTTCCCATCAATATAAATATTTCCACCGTTGATATCATAGAATCTCATAAGTAATTTAACCATTGTTGTTTTACCTGCCCCTGTAGGTCCCACGATAGCAATCATTTCACCTTTTTTAACATCACTAGTAAAGTTTTTAATAATAATCTGATCTTCTACATAACCGAATTTAACTTTATCAAATACAACATTACCCTCTTTATTAGTAACTGTTTCAAGTGCTTCTGCATCTTCTTCATCTTTAGCATCTAAGAACTCAAAAACTCTTTCTCCAGCCGCTGCCATCTTTTTGAATTTCTGACATAGACTGTGCTATTTGACCAATTGGCTGAGTGAAGTTTCTTATATATTGGATAAAAGGCTTGAATATCACCTACACCAATAGTTCCTTTTAGAAACTAATAATCCACCTGAGAAAAACAATACCAACATAACCTAGGTTACCAACAAAGTTGATCACAGGGAACATTAATCCTGAGAAGAAGTTTGCTTTCCATGATGATGTATATAATTGTTTATTTTTTTATCATTGAATTCTTTTTACACTTTTTTTCTTTATAGTTGAATGCTGCAATAATATTCTGACCTGAGAAACTTTCTTCTACTTGCCCATTCACATCAGAAAGCATTTTTTTGTTGGCTTCTGAAATATTTTTTTGACTCCATTTCGTTATAGCGCCTAATAGGATTCCCGAAACAGGGATTAAAGCTAATGCAATAAACGTCATTAAAGGACTTATTGTAAACATCATTACCAACACCCCAAGTACCGTTGCAGTATTAGAAATTATTTGTGTAAAACTTTGGTTAAGTGATTGACCTAATGTGTCCACGTCATTTGTTACACGTGATAAAGTTTCACCTACTGTACGTTGTTCAAAGTATCCAACAGGTAAAGTATTTATTTTTCTTACTTATATCTTTACGAATGTCATAAGTCATTTTTTTGAGAAATATTACTCATTAACCATCCTTGAATAAACATGAATAATGATGAAAGTATATATAAACCTAATACAGTAAGTAAAATTCCTGCTATTTTCTCAAAGTTGATACTACCTTCATTACTAATCTTAGCTACTAACCCTTCAAAAAGTTCAGTAGTTGCTTTCCCCATAATCTTAGGCCCTACTATACCAAATACAGTACTAGCTAATGCAAAGAATACAATCAATATGCTTGAAAGTTTATACTGTGTAAACATCAATTTGATAATTCTTTTTAATGTTTCAGAAAAAGTTATTAGCTTTTTCTATTTTTTGATCTTTAGCCATGATGTTTACCTCCTTTTTGTAATTCTTCTTCACTAAGTTGGCTTTCTGCAATTTCTAAATATGTTGGACAAGTTTCTAGAAGTTCTTGGTGTTTTCCGATTCCAACTATTTTGCCTTCATTCATTACGATAATCTTATCTGCATTTAATATTGTTGCGATACGTTGGGCAACTATTATAGTAGTTACACCAGCCATTTCTTCTCTTAAAGTTTTTCTTAATTTAACATCTGTTTTTATAGTCTAGCGCTGAAAAAAACTATCATCAAAAAGTAGAATCTTTGGATTTTTTTGCTAGTGCACGAGCAATTGAAAGACGTTGTTTTTTTGTCCCCCAGAAACATTTGATCCCCCTGCGAAATTTCACTATTAAATTTATCTTCTTTTTCATTGATGAATTCTATCGCTTGAGCAATTTCAGCAGCTTTTTCTCACTTGTTCATCTGAAATATTTTCATCAGCAAATTTAATATTTGATTCAATATTACCACTGAATAATACTCCTTTTTGAGGAACAAATCCTAAGATATCTCTTAATTTACTTAAGCTTATATCTCTGATATTGACTCCATCAATTGAAATTTTACCTTCACTAGCATCGAAATATCTAGGAATCAAATGAAGCAATGTAGATTTACCACTACCCGTACTTCCTATAATTGCTGTAGTTTTTTTCCTGCTTCTACTTCAAAGCTAATGTTACTTAATACTGGACTATCAGCACCATCAAATGTAAAGCTAACATTATCAAATTTTTAATGTACCCTTCACGTCTTGAAGCTTACTATCATCAATATGTTTTACTATCTATGACAGTAACCTCTGTTTCCAGTACTTCATTAATACAGTATGCTGCAACTTCTGCACGAGGTAATTGCATCATTAGAAATGTGAAGAATAAGAATGACATTACTATTTGCATTGTATATGTAATAAATGCCATCATATCTCCAACTTGAATACTACCAGAATCTATATTTTTTTCCACTAACCCAAATTATTAATAATGCAATTCCATTCATTATTAATATAATCGATTAGCATAAGGGCTGATAATGTTCTATTGATAAAAAGTTGTTCATTTTTTTAAGAACAGTATTTTCTTTTATCAAATCTTTTCTTCTTCGTATTTTTTTCACGTCCAAAAACTCGGATTACAGAAATACCAGTTAATGCTTCATGAGTCACTAAGTTAACTCTATCTATTAATTTCTGCATAATTTTTGAATTTAGGCATTACTAAGAATGAGATTATTCCTATTGTTAACCCTAGAATACCTACACCTAATGCGATTATCCAAGTCATACCTGTATCTGTTTGTGTAACTTTGTAAACTCCATATACCGCCATCATCGGTGCGTAGATTGCAATAAATAACATCATATTTAAAAGCATTTTGAATTTGTTGAATATCGTTTGTACTTCTTGTTATTAATGAAGCTGTAGAAAATTTATCAATATCTTGTTTAGAAAATGATAATACCTTGTTATACAATTTCTCACGCAAGTTATACGCTATCTTCGAAGAGATTCTACTCGCTATAAAATTCGAAATAATACTTCCAATTCCAGAAATAAATGTCACAATTATCATCATGATTCCTACTTCTTTAAGGTAATTTTTTTCTAATTTCGTTAGTGTCAATGCCTACATTATTTCTATACTCTTCTTTTTACATAACGAATACCAGCCTGTTTTTGTAATCATATCTGCTGAACTTCCTAAGTCACTAATTGATTTATTCTTTTTGTTCAATTAAGCTATCTTTCTTGACTAGTCCTAGTTTGACACCTTCTGCAACCTTATTTAAATCTAAGTTTTCAGATTTTACACCAGATACAACAGTCATAGTATTTTTTAATATGTCATTTAATTCACTACGTTCTTGCTCATTAATGCTATCAAGTTTATAAACATCACCGTCTTTTTGTATATTTAGATGTTACTTTCTTGATTTCATCATCTGTCATGAATAATTCTAATTCATTTAATGACTTTTTACTGATTTTTTCAGGAACAGAATCTTCAATACCACTTTGTTGAATACCTTTATCCACAATATTACTTGTATAAGTTGGTAATGCAAGCTCTGCGACAACACGAACTCCTAATATTGCAACTAAAAAATATCATCGGTACTAAGAAACCTTTTTAAATATTTAATTAGTTTCATTGTTTTTCCTCCTTATTTTTGCAATTCTTCTCTTAATACTAGATTCGTTTTTTTGTTAGCAATATATCAAACGCTTCTTTTTCCCTTACATCAAATTTATTCCAAATAGATTGGAACCATTCTTCATAAGCTTTTCTATATGATTCTATGCATTCGACTCCTTTTTTTCAGATAAACTAAGATATTTTTTTCCTTTTTATCTTTTTTTCATCTGTACTTTGAACCACAAAAATCTTTTTCTAAAAGCTCACTAACAAGAGCTGTGACCCTAGGTTTTTGTCACACATAACTCTTCTCCCAATTCTTGCATTGTAATTTTTTTCTTTTGAAGATAAAAAAATAACATTGCTTGAAATTCAGGTTTTTCTATACGGTGCATCACTTTTCTTATGAAATCTTTTTCATTATCAATCTAAATTCTTCCATCATATCAATAGCTTTGTGATATGATATTCCACTCTTGCTCATTTTCTACCTCCTTTATTTATATATAATAGTTAATATAGTTAACTAATTTAGTTAATCATGTTAACTATTATATTTTATTTTATATCTTTAGTCAATAGAAACTTTAATTTTTAAATAAAAATTGGGGAGTGACTCAAAAAATCGTGATTTCGAAGAAATCGATTTTTATCGAGTCACTCCCTGCACAGTTTATTAGATATCTAAAAAAAGCTTTTATAAAAACGAATTTAGATATCAATAAACCACTGCACCTATGAGTTTTCATGTAAACCATTTTTAAAAATCTAATACTTTTTGGGTCAGCCCCTTTACTTTTTATTTACTAAACACCCAAGCCTGTGCAATATTATTTTTTTAAATCATTTTCTGTAAATCCATTATAACTTGTAAGTTTTACATCATCATCATTAGGGTCATTGATATAGAATTTATCGTCTTCAAAGCCTCTAATAACTTTATATGTTACTCTATCACCAAATACACCTGATTTTAGTCTAACAAGTATAGGTTTATTGTCTTTCAGTGCAGCTTCCAAGTTTTCTACTAATTTATCTGTTTCAATACGTTCAACTTTTAGATTATATTTTTCGGCGAAAGCTGTAATAATCGTAGGTTGTGTTCCTTGATTTCTAATGTAGTATTTATTTCCAGCCCAAGAAGCAAGTTCTTCTACAGTTGCTTCCTCTTTACCTATATATTTAGCAATCATCGCAAGTGAGATAATAGCATCACCATTATCTTCAATTGTTTTCTTGCCATCCAGACCATATGCTATATTTTTATATGCATCTTGTTTCATATAATACATAGGCACAGAAAGACCTTTTTTTGAGGTAAATTAAGGAGTTGTTCTTTTCTTTTTAGCATTATAATTATCAATATTTATTAAATAATATAAATAGCCTTCAACACCATTTTTTTAAAGATTCTATGAATTGTTTATTTACTATTTCATTATTTAATAAATCAATATCAATTTTACTAGCAATGTTAGCTGATATAATTTTTAACCTGTGGCAATTTATCGTTAAGCTGAGAAAAAAATTCGCCTGTTTTTTTCCGAAGATGATACTTTTGATAAGTAATGATCCGAAAGATTTCTTTCAATACTTCTTGCTACTATTGATGATTGTTGAGTTCCATAATATACTTTCACTCCAAAAGTATCTTTTATTATTATCATTTACTGTATCAATATCAACCAATAATTCTCCTGAATTTTTCTGCAGCAATCTTTGTTATATCTTCCTTTGTTGGAGAATAATCATCATTTTCTCTAGTTAATATTACCTTAATACCATCTTTTTCTAATAATTCTTTTTAATTGTTTTGCTATTTTTTTAAATTATATGTCTTAGCATGTACTCCTTTATAATCTACAGCATCATCCTGTTTAATAATTGGATTTAATAAAATTGAATAAGATTTTAATTTTTTTCTTTATTTTTGATCTTCTGGGCTCTTCTAGTACTTCCCAAAATACTCCAACCTGGAACCCAGCCAACAAAAATTATCATTTGTCTTTATCTCATACCATGTATCAGATTTACTTAGCATTTCAACATTATCTCCAGCAGTTACTTTTTTTAATATTGGATATGTATCATCTGGACCTGTTCTTAGCTCTATTTCCTTTGAAATAGTCATATTATTTTGAACCTCAACTGAGGGATTCACTTTTTCACCAATGAAGTTTATAATTCCACTTACTACTAATATTAATAATAATACAAGTATTACTAATAATACTCCATTTTTTTATTTCTTCTTTTTTTATTCTCATATTAATTTCCTGCTGATAGTTTTTTTCGTAAACAATAGTTACTGGACCATCATTAACAATATTTACTTCCATCATTGTTTGGAAAAATCCCAGTCTCTACTGTTATCCCTCTTCTTTTAAATATTCATTAAATTTCCCATATAATTCATTAGCTTTTTTTCTGCTCCTGCAGCATTAGTAAAACTTAGTATATTACCTTTTTAGTATCAGCATATAATGTGAATTGTGATACTGATAAAAATACTTCCACCTACATCTTTTTAAGCTTAGGTTAATTTTATCATTTTCATCTTCAAATAAACGAGCTTGTGAAATTTTTAGCTAGATACTTCGCATCATCTATAGTTGATTTTTTTATGGACACCAACTAATAAGCAGAATCCCTTTATCAATACTTCCCACAATTTCATTATCAACACTAACACTAGCTTTCTTTACTTTTTTTGTAATATAATTTTTCATATATCCACCTATTTAACTATTCTTTCTACACTATATACGTCTTGAAGTTGTCGTAGTTTTTAATCATATAATCGCATTCACTAACATTTTTTTCACATATATACCTATTGTGATAACACATGTTTTATCAGCTTTTGAATCTGAATTTAATTTTTTTAATTTCTACTCTACTTTCACTTAATGTTAACAAGACATTTTGCAATAACAGTTCTCTATCAAAGGCGTGAATTTGTAGCGTAACGCTATAACGACGAGCATTTAGACTTTCTACCCACTCAACATCCAATAATCTTGCATGATCTTCCTCGCTTAAATTAGGACAATTATGTCTATGGACAGTTACCCCTCTACCTTTTGTAATAAATCCGACTATCTCATCTCCAGGAATAGGTTGACAGCATTTAGACAACCTAACCAAAAATATTGTCTACACCTTTAACATAAACCCCTGTTTCAGTTACTATTTTTTTGTTTCTTCTGCATTGAAAAGTTTCTCGATTTTCGCTTGAGTCAATTTCTCTTTTCTTATTTTCTCTGTTAATCTTGCAAATACTTTATTCGCTGTAATACCACCATATCCAATGGCAACATACATTTCTTCAAGATTAGTAAATTTATATTTATTTAAAAGCAATTTCAATATTTTCTTCAGTTAATACTTCATCAAGATCAAAAATTATTCGCTTTAATTTCGTCTTTTTAATAATATTTCACCTTTAACTAAGTTTTCTTCACGAGCTGCTTTTTTTGAAAAAAATGCTTTTATTTTTTTGATTTAGTTTGAGAAGATGTAGCTATTTCAAGCCATGATCGTTTTGGTCCTGTTGAATTTTTTTACTAGTACGAATATCACAAATTTCACCCGTAGATAATACATAATCGAATGGCTCTATCTTATCATTTACAGTAGCCCCAATCATTTTATTACCAACTTCTGAGTGAATCGCGTATGCAAAATCAACAATACATGAGCCTTTTTGGTAATTCTATAATATCACTATTGGGTGTAAATACATATATTTTATCACTTAATAAGTCTACTTTTTAATGATTCCATGAAGCTTTCTGCAGTTGCTTCAGTTTCGTCATTTTCAGCAATTTTTTTGGAACCAATTTAATTTTTTTCATAGAAGTTATTGTTTTTATTAACTTTCTTACCTTCTTTATATGCCCAGTGTGCTGCAATCCCTTTTTCAGCAATTTCATGCATTTCATAAGTTCTAATTTGAACTTCTAAAGTTTGTCCATCAGGTGCAATTACAGTAGTATGAAGTGATTGATACATATTAGGTTTTGGCATTGCAATATAGTCTTTGATCCTTCCCCGGAATAGGAACCCAAAGATTATTTACAAGTCCCAAAGTAGCATAACAATCAGCAACACTATCAACTAAGACACGCACAGCTAATAGATCATAAATTTGGTCAAAAGTTTTATTTTGTTTAACCATTTTTTTATAAATACTATAAATATGTTTTGGTCTACCAGTAACTTGGGCTTTAATGTTGTTTTCCGCTAAAAATCGAGGTAATACTTGAACATGCATCTTTTATGCTTTCTTCCCTAGCACTTCTTTTTCTGTTTCATCATTCCTACTATTGAGAAATATTGAGATGGATGTAAATATCTAAGTGAAGTATCTTCTAGTTCCCATTTTACCGCACTAATCCCTAATCTATGAGCTAAAGGCGCATAAATTTCAAGCGTTTCACTTGAGATTTCTCTTTGTTTTTCTTCTCTCATATACTTCATAGTTCTCATATTATGAAGTCTATCAGCAAGTTTAACGAAAAATCACACGTAAATCTTTCGCTATAGATACAAATAGTTTTCTATGATTTTCTGCCTGTGATTGTTTTTTTAGAACGGAATTTTTACCTTTATCTAATTTTGTAACTCCATCTACTATTACCGCTATATCTTCGCCGAATGTTTCTTTAATATCATCAAATGTATACTTAGTATCTTCTACAACATCATGTAAAAAAATCCTGCACAAATTGTTGCATAATCTAATTTAAGTTCTACTAAAATTCCTGCAACTTGAACTGGGTGTAATATGTATGGTTCCCCTGATTTTTCTAAATTGTCCTTCATGAGCAACTTTTTGCAAATTCATAAGCATTTCTTATTATTTTTTTATTTGCTCTTCTGATAAATATTTACTCGCCATATCTTCTACATTTTCATAACTATATGGATATTCAAGATTCACAGAAATTCCTCCTCTATCAAAAATTTAATCTACCCTCCATTTTTACCATAAAATTGTGAAAAATTTCCTGTGATTTAACTAAAAAAATATTACAATTTAAAAAGGATTTTCATCAATTGTACTTATTGGGTAATTTAAACAACATTATTCAAATTTATTGATAAAATTTATCAATTATAAAAATTCCAATTTATCTTTCAACACTTTTTGCAAAAAAAGGGGCTGACCCAAAAGACCAGTAAAAAAAGAAGTATCGAGAAAAAGGGTAATAGCCCCCAAAAATTTGGACAAATTTTGGAGGGCTATTTATAATGAAATTAACAGATAAAAAAATAAGATAGAAATGTATAGACTTAAGAAAGAAGGCTACTCATACAAAGAACTATCTAAAAAGTTTAAAAATTAATCTAAGTAACGTGAGGTACATGGTCAAGTTAGCTGATTTACATGGTGAAACAGTACTGATTAAAAAGGAAAAAAATACTTACTATCCACCGTGATTAAAAACTAGATATAATCAATGAAGTTTTTAATATTAGGAAACTCTATACACGCTACTTCATTAAAGTACGCATTACCAAATACAGGTTTACTTTTGTAATTGGATTTCAAAATTTAAAGAAAAACGGGTATAATATACTAGAGAAACCGAGAGGAAGAACTAGTAAGATGAAAAATAATAAAAAAATATTGAAAAAAAGCGAATTATCAAAAGTTGAACAACTAGAGAAGGAACTTGAGTACCTACGTGCGGAAAAATGCAGTTTTAAAAAAAGTTGAGAGAGATAAGGTTAAAAACAATCTCAAACGAAGAGAAAACAAAAAAATAGTAGAAGAATTAAAGAAAATTCATAAATTAAATATACTATTAAAGATTTTAGGCTTATCTCGTTCATCATATTATTATACAAAAAAATAAAGAAGACAAAGATAAAAATAAAAAAATATAGAAGAAGCTATTAAAAACTATTCAGAAAAAAATAAATATAGATACGGTTATAGAAGAGTAACATCAGAACTTAGAAATATGGGATTTTTTTAGTAAATCATAAAAAAAGTTTTAAGATTGATGGGAAAAACTAGGTGTATTATCATTTGTAAGACCTACAAGAAAAATACAATTCTTATAAAGGAGAAGTTGGAAAAAAATTGCAGATAATATAATAGATAGAGATTTTTTTCGCCTCAGAACCATTAAAGAAATGTTATACAGATGTAACTGAATTCAAGGTAGGAGAGGATAAAGTTTATTTAGCGCCTATAATTGATGGATATAATGCAGAGATAATAGCGTATAGTGTTTCATTTTCTCCTAACTTGGCACAACAACATGAAATGTTATCTCAACTTCAAAATGAAAAAAATACGATGGTATGATACTACATAGTGATCAAGGTTGGCAATATCAACATATTGAATATAGACAATTCCTTAAAGTGAAAGGAATTACACAATCAATGTCTAGAAAAGGAACATCAGCAGATAATGCATTTATGGAATCCTTTTTTGGTGTTTTAAAATCTGAGATGTTTTACGGATTCGAAGATACTTTTTAAGAATAAATATGAATTAAAAAGAAGCCATTATAGATTATATAAAGTATTATAATGAAGAGAGAATAAAATTGAACTTAGGTGGACTAAGTCCTGTAAATTACAGAAAAGTGAATAAAAAAACTAATATAATTAAAAAGAAACTTTCATTCCCTTTTTACAGTTTAGATTTTTTTCTCCTATTTAGCCAAGGACAAGGGCTACGCCTTTTAAAAAAATCCTTGACAAAAACAGTTCGAAAAAAATCTAAAAATAACTGTAAGGAATGAAAGTCACTAAAAAGTAGTAAAAATTTACTGACTTTAAAGTTTAAAAACACTGAACAAAAAAATAACTTAATATTTTGTCCAACTTTTTGGGTGCAGTACCAAACTCGGTACTTCTTTTTAAAAATTAATAAACAAAAAAATCATCCCCATGATATAATAATAGTATAACAAAAAAACCAAAAAAATCAAAGGAGATGATATAAATGAGTAACAAAAGTTACCTATGGACTATAGTCAAGTAAATAGACACGAGAATACGAAAATTAGTTAAAAAAATTCAGGTGAAATTTATTTTATACTGAGAAGCAGATGTGGTATCCTGTGAGGAAAAATGTGGCAGTGCCACTTTTTCCCACATTAAGAACCACACCGATAGAGGCTCAGTGTAAAACAAATTTTTAATGCTCATAAAACGCTAATTCTCTCTCGTTAGGAGTCATAAGACCCTAATGAATAATGTGGTCTTTTAAGATTATAAAAATCCCTCAATGTACTCAAATAAAGAAAGTTTTAATTCTCCAATTGAGTGATAATTTTTTTCCTATTGCACTCCTCTTTCTTTAGATACTTAAAGAAAGACTCACAACAAGCATTATCGAAAGGATATCCTTTTTTTAGAAAAAAAGATTGAACTACGTTAAATTTATCCAGAAGCTTTCTAAAGGGAGCTGCTGTATACTGAGTACCACGATCAGAATGAAACATAAGACCAGTAGGGACAATTTCTTTTTATTATAAGCGTCATTAAATGTACTCATAATAAGGTTAGAATCAGCTTTATTGGAAATATTCCACGATATAATTTTTTTCTAGAAAATAAATCCATAATTATACATAAATAAACCCAAATACCATTTACTTTTTATATAAGTAAAATCGCTAGCCCAAACCATATTAGGTTCAGGGGATTAAATTCTTGTTTTAGGTGGTTACATAGTTTAGTATCCTTACAGTTTTCTTTTACTCGCTTTGATAAAAAGGTTTAGAAGTAGACATAATAGGGAGATTTAATTTTTGAATTAATCGATATACTCTTCCAACGCTGACTTTAATACCATAATCACGCTCCAAAAATATGAGTAATTTTATATGCACCAAGTCTCTTATCGTAGTCTCCATGAATTTTTCAAAAATAATTCTAGAAATCATTTGATTTTCTTCAATTCTAGGAGGTACATAATTTGAGATATATTTATAGTATGTGCTTCTATTAACATTGAATACTTTTGCATAAAAAGTTTAATATTATGTTGATTTCTAAGGGTGAAAATAGCGTTTAATCTTTATTTGAGTGTGGCGTGAAGATGGCAATCGCCTTTTTTTAAAAATTTGATTTTCTTCTTCTAATTGAGCGTTTCGTTTTTTTGAAGTTCTTTTATTTGTTTAGCGGTAAACACATCGCCATCTTCAGTTTTAATCTCAGAATACTGTTTCACCCATTTATTAATGGCACTTAAAGAAATACCATAATCTTTTACTCAGTTGTGTTTGAGTCTTACCATTTTTGGTAAAGACTAACAATTGATCTTTTAAAAATCTTCATCGTAGACATTTTTTTGCCATTTTAAACACTTCCTTTCTGTGTCTACTTTTATTATATTATATTGTTTATTTTTGTGTCTACTTTTTTTAGTATAACTCCAAAAAAACAGATAAAGACGCAACATTCATGAGAATGAAAGAAGACCATATGAAAAAAATGGGCAATTAAAAGCAGGATATAATATACAGGTAGGTACACACAATCAATATGTATTAGGCTTTACAATACATCAAAAATCCAACAGATGTAAGAACATTACAATCACATATAGAAAATATTAAAGAACAAGGAATAATAGAACCAAAAACAATAGTAGCTGATGCAGGATACGGAAGTGAAGAAAAACTATATTTACTGCGAAGAAAAATAATTATCAAGCACTAATACCATATAATATGATGAGAAAAGAACAGATGAACAAATACAAAAAGACATAAAAAAACTCATCAAACTGGAAATATGATGTATTTAGTGATAGTTTCGTATGCGCAAATAATAGATATGTAGATTTTTGAAAAAAATATAAGTAAAACTGATAAATACGGATACAAAAGAGATTTCAAACAATACAAATGTGAAGACTGTAGTGATTGTCCAATAAAAACACCTATGTACAAAAAGCAAAAAGGTAATAGAACAATACTATATAATCCAACGTATGAAGAATTAAAAAGCAAAAACAAAGATATTTACTTTTTAGAAAACGAAGAAACTAAAAAACATATACTCAAAAAAAGAAAGATAGAGATCGAAAGCTTCTTCGGTAATTTAAAACAAAAACTTGGCGTTCACAAGATTTTCCCTTCGAGGAATTGAAAAATGTGAGGGTCGAATTTACCCTGCACGCTATTTCCCATAATTTAATAAAATTAGCAAAAACACCTGATAAAAACAGGGAGGATTAGCTAATTTTATTGGGAAATATTTTTTTCATTTTTAGAATTTTTTTCTCAAAAAAATTATTCAAAAAAACCAAGAAAAAGAATTTTTTTATCAATCTTTTCTTGGCTTTTCTTTATACTTTTGGGTCAGCCCCTGATTTTTTTATTATTTTACATCTACATCTTGAGATAAATCAACTTTATCTAATGGTATTAATTTTGTTTTATATCTAATTTTGTGGTATAGATAGAAGAATAAGAAGATTGGAACTCCCATGTATGTTGTTAACATTCCACTCCAGTTAACTACACCTTTAGTAATAAGCTCTGTGTCTTGCCCGATAATAACGATGATACATAATACTAAAGCGATAATTGGACCTACTGGGAACCATTTAGCTCTATATTTAAGATCATTTAAATCTTTACCTTGAGTCACATAAGCTCTTCTGAATCTATAGTGACTTAACGCAATTCCTAACCAAGCGATAAATCCAGTTAATCCACTTGCCGCTACAATATAAGTATAAGCGTTAGCACTTGTAAGTTGGATCAAGAAGATTAAGAATACTACCGCAGCTGTTGCGATTAATGAAATAACAGGAGTACCGTATTTTGTAACACGTCCAAAAATTGGATATGCAAGTTTTTCTTTACTCATCGCATAAAGCATTCTTGTTGATGCATACATACCTGAGTTACCAGCTGATAGTATTGATGTTAAGATAACTGCGTTCATTACACTTGCAGCTAAAGCAAATCCTGCATTTTTTTGAAGACGATTGTAAATGGTGATTTAGCAATTTCTTCAGCACTTTCAGCACCTAATAAATCTGGTGAAGTATAAGGAATTAATAATCCTATTACTAAAATTGCTAGTACATAGAAGATTAAAATTCTCCAGAATACTTGTTTTACAGCTTTTGGAATACTTTTCTCAGGATTTTCACTTTCTCCAGCAGTAATACCGATTAACTCAGTACCTTGGAATGAATATCCAGCGATTAAGAATACTCCAAGTGTAGCAAGGATTTGGCTTGATAATGAAGTGTCTTCTCCGATAAATGGTGCATCACCAATTGTTAAGTTTTTTTAAATCCAATGTATTCTCCACCTAAAAATACCGAAAAATAGTTAAACATCCAACTACTAGGAAGATGATTACTACTACTACTTTGATAAGTGCGAACCAGTATTCACTTTCACCATAAACTTTAACACTAAGTGAGTTTAAAGCGATAATAATAACTAGGAATAATAAACTCCAAGCCCAGTGAGGAAGTACTCGCATAGGCTCCCAATAACTAATTGCTAATGCAGATAACTCTACGTCAGCTGCTACTGTAATTACCCAGTTAAACCAATAGTTCCATCCTAAAGCAAATCCTAATGAAGGATCCACATAACGTGTTGCATATGTACTAAATGACCCTGATGTAGGTAGATATGTTGCCATTTCTCCTAATGATGTCATTAAGAAATATACCATAAGTCCGATACAAAGATAAGCTACGATAGCTCCCCCAGGTCCCGCACTTTGAATTGCCTGACCACTTGTCATGAACAATCCACTACCGATACATCCACCGATAGCAATCATACTAATATGACGTGATCGTAAATTTCTTCTTACTTCTGTTGCATTGTTGTTATTGCTGTTGTTTGTCATAATAAAAAAACCTCCTTGAGAAAAATAAAAAAAGCATAACTTCTACCATATTTGTACGGAGTTATACTTAACGTTATCTCTCCAAAAACAAGATACTAGTAGCGCAACATAGCCTCACGACTATGACAGTCCTATACTTAGTTCAGTATAGTCCCAACAATATTAACATAGGATTAATATCATTTTCGGCGATGTTTCCTTTCAAGTAATCTCATCAAGCCCTATACTTTCAACTACTCTATTAATAAAAAAATCGCAACCTCTACCTCACTTATTTTGTGAGGTATATATTCAATTAACTAAAAAAATTAGTATAATATACTTTACCTATATTGTCAACAAGAAATTTCATTTTTTTAATATTTCCAATCGAATGTTAATTCCCAAAGTAATGGGCTGCTCCAAAGTTACTGGGGTTCTTTTTTTATAAGATTAGCTATTTTGTTAGCATTATTATAATCTAAGTATGTTGATGGCTCGTCAAGTAAATATAGCTCAACATTCGATAATAAGCTACTTCTAATCTTGTTTACAACAACTTCTCCCCCACTCTTTTTAAGAAGAGAATTTTCTCCAAATTCTAAAAACTCTGGGAGTGACTCAAAAAAATCGTGATTTCATAGAAATCGATTTTGTCGAGTCACCCCCGCACAGTTTATTAGATGTCTAAAAAGCTTTTATAAAGCGAATTTAGATATCAATAAACCACTGCGTCTATGAGTTCTCATATGAACTTTGTTAAATTTCAGAACTTTTGAGTCATCCCCTTTAAGCAAGTCATCTATATATTTTAATAAAGTTGTCTTCCCTGAACCATTTTTTTCCCTATTAAACCAATAATATCACCAGTATTTATACTCAATTTTTTTCAATTTTGAATAATATCTTCCCTTGTTTTTTTGGTACTGCACCCAAAAAGTTGGACAAAAATATTAAGTTATTTTTTTGTTTAGTATTTTAAACTTTAAAATCAGTAAATTTTATTACTTTTTGTGACTTTCATTCCTTACAGTTATTTTTAGATTTTTTTTGAACTATTTAGTCAAGGATTTTTTTAAAAGGCGTAGCCCTTGTCCTTGACTAAATAGGAGAAAAAAATCTAAACTGTAAAAAGGGAATGAAAGTTTCTTTTTAATTATATTAGTTTTTATTCACTTTTCTGTAATTTACAGGACTTAGTCCACCTAAGTTCAATTTTATTCTCTCTTCATTATAATACTTTTATATAATCTATAATGGCTTCTTTTTAATTCATATTTATTCTTAAAAAGTATCTTCGAATCCATAATACATCTCAGATTTTAAAACACCAAAAAAGGATTCCATAAATGCATTATCTGCTGATGTTCCTTTTCTAGACATTGATTGTGTAATTCCTTTCACTTTAAGGAATTGTCTATATTCAATATGTTGATATTGCCAACCTTGATCACTATGTAGTATCATACCATCGTATTTTTTTCATTTTTGAAGTTGAGATAACATTTCATGTTGTTGTGCCAAGTTAGGAGAAAATGAAACACTATACGCTATTATCTCTGCATTATATCCATCAATTATAGGCGCTAAATAAACTTTTATCCTCTCCTACCTTGAATTCAGTTACATCTGTATAACATTTCTTTAATGGTTCTGAGGCGAAAAAATCTCTATCTATTATATTATCTGCAATTTTTCCAACTTCTCCTTTATAAGAATTGTATTTTCTTGTAGGTCTTACAAATGATAATACACCTAGTTTTTCCCATCAATCTTAAAAACTTTTTTTATGATTTACTAAAAAAATCCCATATTTCTAAGTTCTGATGTTACTCTTCTATAACCGTATCTATATTTATTTTTTTCTGAATAGTTTTTAATAGCTTCTTCTATATTTTTTTATTTTTATCTTTGTCTTCTTTATTTTTTTGTATAATAATATGATGAACGAGATAAGCCTAAAAATCTTTAATAGTATATTTAATTTATGAATTTTTCTTTAATTCTTCTACTATTTTTTTGTTTTCTCTTCGTTTGAGATTGTTTTTAACCTTATCTCTCTCAACTTTTTTTAAAACTGCATTTTTCCGCACGTAGGTACTCAAGTTCCTTCTCTAGTTGTTCAACTTTTTGATAATTCGCTTTTTTTCAATATTTTTTTATTATTTTTCATCTTACTAGTTCTTCCTCTCGGTTTCTCTAGTATATTATACCCGTTTTCTTTAAATTTTTGAAATCCAATTACAAAGTAAACCTGTATTTGGTAATGCGTACTTTTAATGAAGTAGCGTGTATAGAGTTTCCTAATATTAAAAACTTCATTGATTATATCTAGTTTTAATCTCGGTGGATAGTAAGTATTTTTTTCCTTTTTAATCAGTACTGTTTCACCATGTAAATCAGCTAACTTGACCATGTACCTCACGTTACTTAGATTAATTTTTAAACTTTTTAGATAGTTCTTTGTATGAGTAGCCTTCTTTCTTAAGTCTATACATTTCTATCTTATTTTTTTATCTGTTAATTTCATTATAAATAGCCCTCCAAAATTTGTCCAAATTTTTGGGGGCTATTACCTTTCAAACTCTATGTTTTTTTAATATTTAATATTTGCATACATTAACTCCTTTTTAATAAAAATCTCTCTATTAATCTAATGTATCCATGCTCCCACCCCCAAATTGAGTTTTACTAGTGTTTATTTACTCATATTATACAAAAAAATTAAAAATAATTGAAAGAAATTTCTTTTAACAATTCTCTATTTATTAAAAATATTTGTGCTATAATTGTATATATAATTAATAAAAAGTAATCTGAGGTTTTTTTATGATTGAAAAAAATTATACAAGATGAACTTGAAAAAAATTTTTATCCAGAAATGATTGAATTTCGTCGCTATATGCATATGAATCCTGAAGTCTCATTTAACGAAAAAAATACAGCGAGATTCATTAAAGAATATTTAGAAAAAAATTGGAATTACTAATATTAAAAACAAACGTCGGCTTAAATGGTGTAGTCGCAAGAATTAAAGGACAAGATTCTTCAAAAAAACAATCGCTTTTCGAGCAGACTTCGATGCACTACCTATAAATGATGCAAAAGATACCTCATACAAGTCTACAATTCCTAATGCAATGCACGCTTGTGGTCATGATGGACACACTACATCATTACTTGCAATGTGTAAAGTTCTAATGGATCATCAAGAATATCTTCCACATGATGTTGTCGCAGTTTTCCAATATGGAGAAGAACAAGCTCCAGGTGGAGCAAAAACCAATGATCGATGCTGGTTGCTTACAAGGAGTCGATGCAATATTTGGTGCTCATCTTTGGACACCTCTTCCACTTGGAACTTTAGGATATAGTTACAGAGAACTATGTGCAGCTGCAGACAGATTTGAAGTGAAAATTAATACTAAGGAAAATGCAAATATTATTGCTGCAGAGTTTGTTAGCATGACTCAACAAATAGTTTCTCGTTTTTCTAAACCAAGGGAAACACTTGTCATTACTTTAGGAAAATTAGAAAGTTCTGTTAAAGAAGCAAGTATCACTGGAACAATTAGACATTTCAATAAAGAACTTCACAAAATGGTACTAACTAAGCTTCAAAATTTATGCAAAAGCTCTAGAAAATGAATATCCTAGCACTAATATAGAATTTATTTATTACGGAGGATATCCACCTCTTATAAATCACAAAAAAGGAACGGTAGAAATACAAAAAGCAACATCTAAGATTCTTCCAGATATTAAGCAGATGGAAATTGAACCGCTTATGATTGGAGAAGATTTTGCATATTATGTTGAAGAAGTTCCCGGAGCATTTTTTTCTTAATTGGTGCAGGGAATTCTACCTTCGCTAAATATCCACATCACCATCCAAATTTTGATTTTGAAGAAGAAGTAATGAAACAAACCACTTCAATATTCTTAACGTTAGCATTTGATTCTACTAATGTAATAAAAAAATCTTAAGGGAGAACAATCATTATGAATACATATTTAGTTACTATTTACGGTAGAGGCGGACACGGTGCTGAACCTCATGAAGCCATTGATACAACAGTTATTGCTGGTGAATTTGTTAGAAAAAAACTACAAAATACAAAAAAACATTGAGATTATCTCTGTAAGAAGTGGAGATGCTTTTTAATGTAATCTCTGGTAAGGCAGAAATTAATTTAAAAAAACAGATAATTTAGAACAGTTAAAAAAACAATACTATCTTCACTGCTTATATATTACGGTGAGCAGACTAGATTTGAAATAATAGAAAATTAAAAAGACTGAGGTAACTCGAAATCATGATTTTTATAGAAATCTTCAAGTTATCTCAGCCTTTATTTTTTTAATGATTTATCCCGACTTTGACACTTTCAGGGGACAATAAAACCCTGACGAAAGGCGTAGCTATAGCGTTTCACCAGGGTGGAATTGGCATAATTTTCCTATATACATTTTTTTATGTCAGAAACATATCCTACAAGAGGAATTTTATTCATTTTTACAGAATTAATTATATCAAGATACTCTTTTTGATTCTGCATCTTTTTATATAATAATCTCCCATCAATGTCTCAATATTACCTAACGTTGTATTTCTTATTGCTTCTTGTATTTTTAGCTGTCGATAAATTTACATTGTTATCTTTTTAGAAGTTTCTCTAGATATCTTTCTATTACTAAAGCTAAGTAACAAATTAAAAAGTGAGCTCTTATTCTCTTTTCACTCCACACAAATATTGGTCTAGCCTCAAGGTTAGTTTTTCAATACTCTAAAACTATCTTCAATCTTCCATAGACTTCCATAAATCTCTTTTTACTTCTCTTCCTGTAAGTTCTTTTTGTGAATACTCTATTGCGAAGAATCCATCCATCTTTTCTGCTTCTTCAATTTGTTTAACATCTAATTCTATATCTAAGTTCCCTTAGTTACTTTTTATAAATTTCTTACCACCTTTTTTTCAACTCTTGTTTCATCATAGATGGATTATTTAGTAGTCTATCAGCTTTGTCTAGAAGTCTCTGTCTATCGGCTTTGTCTTTTTTTTGCTCTTTTTTTCAGAATATCCTAAAAGTAAATTATCTTGAATCTTTTTCAGTTTTACCATCAATTCTAATTTCTTTTTACATGTTCTATAAGTTTATACTTAAACTCTTTTTCTATTGTATACCCATCTTCAAATAATTTTTTTCTTTTATTTCTTTCTTAGCACCTTTTTAGTTTATATGCCATAACATAATCTAATCCTAGTTCTTTTTAATAAAAATAGATTCTTACCAGAATTAAGTCCTCTATCTGCGGCTACTATTACTTTTTTTAATTTGTATTTTTTTCTTTTTAAATCTTTTATGACGGGATATAGTGTACTAAATTCACTTGTATTACCTGGATATAGTTCGTAACTGATTGGTATTCCGTTATTATCAATTAATAATCCCATAACTACTTGTACTTGATTTACTTTTATTATCTTTAGAAAAATCCAAAGCCTTTTTATTTCATCTTTTTTTAACTGATTCAAAGTAGTATGTAGTTACATCGTATAATACTATATTTAATTCTCTATTAAATTTTTTTCTTGAGTGTGCTATTTAAATGTTTTTTTCTAATTTTTCTTTTTCATCATAAATTATGTCTAAAAACTCTGTAGTAGTCTTCTAAAAATCAAATCATTTCGAAAAATCTATATAATTTTCTCTATGATCATATGCTGATTTCTTTTGATGATGGAGTAAGTAGTCTTTGAAATACCAGTTGTTTTAGTATCTCTTCAATCTCTATCTTACTTCTAGTTTTTATATCTTTTATCCATCTACTTATTCCTAATTCTTGCCATATCTTCTCGTATACTAAGTATCCATAATTTTTACGTACTAAACCTTCTTTTTTTCAAAAATTATCTGCTTCAATTTTTTTATTTTTGTCTAGGGCACTTTCTTTCAATCTTTCATTTTTTCTTTGATTTCTTTTTCTAATTTTTTTCTAGGAAGTTTTTTTATCTTGTTTTAGTAGTTTTTCTAGATTTCCATAATTTTTTTATAACTTTCATTTTTGGTTTATTAGTTTCTGGATCTCGATATGAATGAACTACTCTTACATATTTATTTCCTCTGTTTGTGTATACTTGAACTATCATTTTTTTGTCACCTCATATATATTATACAACATATACTTGTATATAGGAATAGTAAAGTAGGAAAAAAAGTTGATTTTTTTCGATAAAATCAACTTTTATAACGATATTTTTCCCTCGAAACTGTCAAAGTCGGGAGGTAACTCGAAATCATGATTTTATAGAAATCTTCAAGTTATCTCAGCCTTTATTTTTTTTAATGATTTATTTCTGTAATATTTCCTTCACCCTTTTTTGTAGTTCTGGTACTACTTCTTCAATAAACCATGGATTTTTATTATGCCAACGAAAATTCAATGGTGACGGGTGAACAATTGGAAAATAACATGGCAAGTACTGTTTATAATTAAATACAGTTTCCGTTAGATTCTGTTTTTTTATTATTTCTCAAGTAATAATCTTGTGCATATTTTCCCACAAGAACAATAAGCTCTAGATTAGGCATAAGTTCTAAAACTTTTGAATGCCATTTTTTGGCAAAGTTTTTTCTTGGTGGTAAATCACCACTTTTACCTTTACCAGGATAATAGAAGTCCATCGGTACTACACCTATTAAACCAGATTTATAAAATATCTCATCATCTATTCCCATCCACTCACGAAGTTTAACTCCACTTTTTATCATTGAAGAAAATCTTTACTCTCTTGAGCTTTTAATACCAGGAGCTTGACCTACTATTAATATTTTAGCTGTACTAGGTGTAGAAAAATAAAGGTTCTATTCCTTCATCTGTGTATTTTTTTTATTTTCACTATCTTCCATTATTTCTTGTTTCAATTGTTTAAAACTATCCATATTTTTTTCCTCTAAAAATTTAATTTTCTAATTAATTCAACTACCGCTTCAACATGTCGTATATACACTAATATATCAACATTTGTTTTTATATAAATTTATATCATGATACATCATCAATTTCATAGCTTTAATGGCTAGTTAAAACTGCAATCATATCTTATTACTCTTTTTTTCGAATAATATTTTTCTTCAACTCCTCTATAGCCTTATCTAATTCTAAATATTTAATTAATTCCTCTGATGTGAGCTTATCCTTAATTTCAAATAAATTTTTCCTTTGCATTAATCAATTGACTAATTTTCCATATTTCCTTCATTGGACGTATATCAAACCTAAACGCATTTTTTTACACATATATTCCCCAATACTTGTATAGAATTCAATACTACCTTCTTTATCTCTACCTAAATGCGTATCATATTCTTTTAATGCAGGATCTACAAATCCAACCTCTCCATCATTGGGTTTATCCTTATTTCCTGTTGGCCATTTGCCGAGTTTTTTTCTATTGCATGTGAAACAAGAATATACTAAATTTGAATAATCAAGTTTTCTACTTGAATCTATTCTTTCAGGGACGAAATGATCTGGTTCAAAACCTTTTGTTGTAAGCTCTTCAGGTTTACCACAATAACCGCATATATGTTTAAAGTCTTCTCTTAATTGAGGAACATATTTTTTATAGTCATTTTCCTGATTTACATCAATACTTCTACTAATTTCATTTTCTCCATGTATTCGCATAACTTTTACCTGTTTTCGACTTTCTCTACCAAAAATATTTACTCTTCCAAGTATTTCATCAATTTTCTGATTAACTTCGCTACTTAAAAGCTGAATTGGCAAATCATCTATTTCACCATATGCACGTAATAATTTATACAGATTTATAAATTGTTCTTCTTCTATTGCTGATATAGAACCATTTTTTTCTTTGCTTTGAGCAGTTCTTCATAGTTAATATAATATTTATGTAACCTATTTTTCAAAAAAACATCAACAGCCTGTTTAATTTTTTTCTTACAAATTCTTCTATATCATCTGCGGCTAAAACATTTCTATCTTCAATCAAATTTATAATTACTAAATTTTCACGTATTGATTCTTCAGGGTAATTAGTTAATATTAAGCATGGTAAGTCAGGAACTCTCTCATTTATGTAAGCAATTAATTCAGTTCCTAAAAAAACTTAAATTTATTATTAAGTTTGTAGTCTATAATAAAACATTTAATACCATTAGATAAAAAGCCACTCTATTATTTCTGGCATTTCAGTAATACCATCTGGATATAGTAATTCAATATCTTTTCTTTCTAAACGTACTTGATAATCCTCATATGAGTCTCGATCATCATCAATAAATCCTATTCTATACATGTCAGTCCTCCGCTTCTATTTCTTTTTTTAATTTTATAGTGGCATAGAATCCAGTAGTATGTTTCGTATTATCGGATAAATCTATACTTCCATTATAGTCAGCAACAGTTCTATTTATTATCCACATCCCCATACCAGTGCCAATAGCTTCTCCCATTTCATTTCTTCTATCACTTTCCATAGGTTCTAATATTTTCCTTGGATTATTTTTATAGGCAGAAGATAGCCCTCGTCCAGAATCACTGTATTTGATAATAATTTCTTTTTCTAAGTCAGATACTGCAATTTTTATACTCTTATTCTCTGAAAAACAGGATTCAAAAGAACTAACACTATTAGCAATCAGATTACTAAAAAAATGCTTTCAATATCATAAGGAAAACATTTTAATTGTATGTCTGATACTTGAAATTCTAAATCTATTGAAACGTTTTTAAGCGTTTCTTTCCATGACTTTACAGTCTGTGATATCAGAAGATTTAAATCTGTTTTTCTCATAGTTCTTTTTATCACGTGTTACAGAACCTATTGTTACCTTGAACCATGAATTTAATGATTCTCTCATTACATTAGCTTCATTTATATATTTTTAACCCAGCTTGCAAGTCACTATCTAATTTCAAAAGCTTCTTTAGCCATAACAATCTTTCTGCTTAGCTTATGAGTTATATCTTTAATTTCATGGACATAAGTGTTAGTAACTATACCAGTTGTAGCTAATGTTCTTAGCAATCTATTCTCATCTTCTAAGTTTTTTTAATAACTGTATCTTTATGATCTAAAAACAGTTTTTAGCTTCTTCTGGATCTATAAAACTTTTTAGCAGATTCTAATTTTTGATTACGTTTACTGCTATCACCTAAAAAAATTTCTTATCTTCTCTAGCTACTTTTTGCTTCCTCTGCCTTCTTATTAATTTCAGCTTGTATCCTTGCAGCTTCCATTATTTTATCATAGCGAGCATCTAACTTACGAAAAAAACATATTGCCTATCTTTTTTTCAAATTCCTGAATCACATTAATTAAAAAAATTCTTTTAACAATACAAATTCCTTTGTTTCTACAATACCTTCTCTGTTAGATTGATCTGGTAATGTAATATTAATACGAGAAATAAAAAAATTGATCCAATTATTTGATCAGTATTAACCCGCCATGCACCTGTTTGATGAGAAGGCGCAGCAGGAGATTTGTTTTTCTACCAGCCAACAGTAGCCAGTCATAATCAGATGTTTTGGGTTCTCCATAAGGTCTCACTCTAAAACTATCTCTATATATTTTAATTCCTCCAAAAATATCCCTCTTATTATTACGATTATTGGACAATTTATAGAAATATTTTTTTCAGCATCTATTTTTCGAATAAGTCACTTTTTCAAAAATACAAAACTCCAGAAAAATTCACCTATTGTATTTTTTTAACTGTTCCCCACGTTTTGGTAGCATATGTGCAAAGTTTGTTTCTATACAAATATATTTCCCTTTAAAATACTGTTCATCTTCTGAAGTAAATTCAGCTTGTGTAATTATTTCATCAAATCTATCACCAAAGTCAAATTCATTTCTATGTATCTCAATATAAGTTTTTTTCCATCTATCAGAACAGTAAATTTAATTTTATAATCATAAGAAAAAAGAATTCTCAACATCTAATACCTCAGCATCTTCACTAGAGTTTTGTTCATCAAAAAAATATACTTGAAATTCACTTTTTCATTTCATACGGTATTAATGTTATTAAATCGTCCTTGATTTTTTTATAACATTATCATTCCATGAGTCTCTTAAAAAAAGTTAACCTAAAAAAATAGTTCCCGTGTTTTTTTAAGTTATTTGATATTATACTTTTTACTTCGTGATTAATAACTTTATCAAGAAACCCATCTATTGATACATTTGGTTCATATAAATCTGCTGTTACATCTGTAATATTATCACTCTTTGAGAAATCCTCCCAATCAACCTTCCAAATTAACTTTCCTTCCGCAGAAGCAGTAAACATTTCACATTTATCAGATATCCTATCTAAAAGCAAACCTTCCAATTCCTTTTGCTCCAGTTTGTACTCGACCTGATTTACTAATAAATTGTTTCTTTTTTTGTCGATTTTCCAATAGTCATCCAGTGTTTTTATAATGACATCCTTTGTCATACCACAGCCATTGTCTGCGATATATAGCGAATTAGTTGTTTTTTCATAATACAAGACACAAATCGTAGCATCTGCATCATATGTGTTTTTAACTAATTCAATTATGGCACCGTTTAATTTTGATACATTTTCTCTTCCTATTAAACGAGCTGTATAAGCATCTACATTGAATGGTATCTTCTCCATGATAATTCCCCTTCCTAATCCAAAAGTATATTCAAAATTCATAACATCTTTTTGCTGTAATTCTCATTGTTGTTCCACTAGCATTAATCCCTATATCATAAAACATAACTTAAAAAAATTCATCACTTTTCAAAAATCTTTTTCTGCAATTTCTAATGACAAGTCTCCTTTTTGATATATACATATCCCTGAATAAGGTACTTGGTTTTTAGTAATATGATGTATTTTAACTTCTTCTGTTATCAAAGTAGATAACAATAATTTTTTTCTTGATTAAGATGACTTAATGCTTGTGATCTCCCAAACTCAAACCATTTTGCATTTTTTTATCTTTATCACGCTTATTTAATCTTTCACTAAAGGATTTTAAATAGTTGCACACTCCCCGGAAATTGTTGTACAAACTCTGATTCCTCAAAGCGCAATATACTATTATTTTTCTCCATATGAGTATGGAAAAAAATCAAAAAAATTCTTTTCGGGCATACTGCAATGATCTTGGACTAACAGCTTCCCTTAATACCGATTTTTTTCAATTTTATGCCCATTAACCAATATATGTTCATTGTATTCTTCATAATTTTTTTATTATAAACACTTCATTTAATAACGTAGCAATCGAACACATTGCATTAAAATCATCACCAAATTTTTCTTTTTATTTTCTTTAACAACTTCTTTTTCTAAAAAAATCCACTTATTTGTTAAACTATTTTTTTATGCAATATTATTTCTCGTTTTTTTCACCTTATCTACATATTGAATATCGTTATTGTTCTGTGTACCATTGCAAATAATAATAGCAGAAGAAATTAATTTATTTTCAAAGAGTTTTTTTCTGTTGTATAATCAATTATTACTGACAAATAAGGTAACATAAAAGACGCGCAATCTATCTGCAAAATCTATTCTTAAAAAAATATTATTAGGAATCAGATAAGCTAATTTACCATCATCGGATAATACTCTTATAGACATTTCAATAAAAAGCATAATAATAGTCTGGTTTTCCATCTGAACACACTATAAAAATTCTTTTTTTAATGAAAGATCTTGTAGTTTTATTTAAATCTGAATATGTTATATACGGAGGATTTCCTATAATGAAATCAAATTTTTTTCGCTAATAGAACTTTTTTTAAAAAAAGTCATTCTGTACAATATTCCATTTAACACCATCAATATTATATTTTTTTGCGCAACCCTATTTAAATTATCTATACAATTCACCTTGTGCTTCTCATCTATTTCATTTCCATATATATCATTTTTCCAATCCAGAGATTATCTTATCCTTAGAAAAATTTTTGTTTTTAAGCAGTCTATAATATATCTATTAACAATTTCAACAAGAAAAAGCTCCATCACCACAAGAATTTTTCTAGAACCTTTTTCCCATATAGTTTTTTTCTATATATCCAACTTGATTTAATATCTCAACGACAATATTGTGAGGAGTAAATACTTGACATTCAATATTAATACTTTCCATATATTCACTCTCCTTTACTATATATTTTTTTAACTTGAATTAATACCTTCTATTAAATCATCTTAAAATGCCTTAAAGCATCCATGATAGCTTCTTCTTTTTCTGGAGTACACTGTGAAACTCTCTGATTTTCTTTTTCGATTTATTATAGTGTCCTTTTACCTCAATTTCACATTTTCTTTTTATCTGTACAATATATAGTGCCGAAACCTTGAAACCAAATTTGTTCAATACATACTCCTTGATTTGCTTATAAGTAGCTTTGCTCTCTGCACTTGTCAAAGCAAGTTCATCCAACTCTACTTCAACACTTATATGCTTATCAACATTAAGTTTGGACAATAATGCTACCGCTTCAACTGCCGCTGTTCCTGGGAACATGTCTACTGGTTGAATACGTCTAATTTTATATTTTCTTGTTAAAACTTTTAAGTCACGTGCTAACGTAGATGGATTACAGCTCACATAAACAATTTTCTTAGCGTCAACCGCTAATAAATTTTTAGCTAGTGGTCCAAGACCTACACGCGGTGGATCTACTATTGCTACATCGAAGTTGATTCCTTTTTTCTTCCAACGTGGAACTATTTTATTAGCGTCTCCTGCTACATAAGTACAGTTTGTTAAATTATTTAATTTAACATTATCATTCGCGTCTTTAATTGCAGCAGGAATAATATCAACACCATAAACCTCTTTACAATTACGACTGACATATTGTCCAATTGTTCCAACTCCACAGAAAGCATCTAATACAACATCTGTTTCTTTTTAGTGCAGCAAACTCAACTACTTTATCATAAAGTTTTTTTGTTGCCGGTGGATTTAATTGGAAGAATGACTTAGCTGAAAGTTCGTACTTAATATCACCAATTTTTTTCAACGATATAATCTGAACCATATAAAGTAACACTTTCAGTTCCCATTACCGGGTGATCTTTGTCATTAGTGATATTCAATATAATACTTTTTACGATTCGTTCACGCTTAAGTTCATTAACAACCTTACCCATGTTTTTTTAATTTTATCAGTATTCGCTATGAATGTTACTTGAACATCACCATTGTAAAATGAAGTTCTTGTCGCGATATATTTCACACCATAGTTCTTTTTATTTGTGGAAATCTCTACTTTATATTTCCCTAGTAATTTCTTAGCTAGGTTTGTTATTTTATTACCATTCTCATGTAAAGCTAGGTCTTCATTGATTTCAACTAAATCGTTAGAACCTTCTTTATATAACCCTGCAATAACTCGTCCATTTCTAACAGCTAGTGGAAATTGGTTTTTATTACGATACCCTTCAGTTACAGGACTAGCTAACGTTTTTAGTACTAATTTATCAGGTTTTGGTAATCTATAATATTTATCGAAAGCATCTAATAAAATTGTACGTTTATATTCTAATTGCTTTTCATAACTAACATGAGCTAAAACCATAAGCTCCACTTTCTGCATACTCTCTTTTTAATTTCAACTCTGTGCGGACTTGGTTCTTTGACTTTAACAAGTTTACCAATAATATATTTTGATGTCTCTTCTACTATTTCACAAACAATAACCTCATCAGGTAAAGCACCTTTTTACAAAAAGTAATTTTCTTTTTATAGTACCCTATCCCCTCACCATTAATACCAATATTGTGAGTAAGACATTTAATTTTTTTATCGCTTTTATTTTTTTCATTTTATCCTCATTCATAAAGATAAGCTGAGTAAAAAGCAAAAACACTCCCACTTCAGCTTACCTATTTCTACTACTATTTTATAGTTTTAATTTCATTATCTAATTCTTCTACTAATGCAATTAATCTGTCAATTTGAGTTAAATCAACTTTTTCAGGTTCAATATTTTTCTAATTCACTTGCAAAAATCTTCAAATTTTTGTTTTTAATTCTTCTAAAAATATTATTAGGCATAACATTCTCCTTTTTTTGTTCTCTATTCCATTATAATATAAATTCACAAAAATTCAACTCATATCACAAAAATAAATCAATAATTTTAACTATTACTAATCCGCATACATTCAGAAATAAATAATCCCTCTTATATTAGCGTTAATTATATATTATTAGTAAAAAAAGAAAAATTACTATTTACGTAAATATTATTAATAGACATTTAAAAATATTTTTAAGGTACTATTAAGTTAGGAGTGATATATTATGAATTATATTAATTTACAATTATTAAACATTAATATTTCTAGTATTTTTTTACTATATAACTTCTATTTTTTTAATGATATAAACTTTTGATATTGTACTGACAATATTTTTTTAGTAATAAATACTTTGTTGGCATTCTCTATTGTATTTATAGAATATCAAACTACAACATCGTCTTGGGCTTGGATACTAGTTTTATTTCTAATACCATACCTAGGATTTATTCTATATTTAATTTTTGGAAGACCTATATATAGGGAAAAAAATCTTTCCTTTTTCAGATAAAGAAAAAAATAGAATATCAACAAAAATCTCTTGAAAAGGGAGATGCCCTATGAAATTACTAAAAATGAACAAGTAATATATAAGCATAGAAATTTAATAGAACTTAACTTTGAAACAGATAAATCATTTTTATCAAAAAAATAATAAAAAATACAAATAATTACAGATGGAAAAGAAAAAAATTTAGACTATTATTCGAAGATATAAAAAAATGCTAAAAATTACATTCATGTTCAATATTATGTCTTAAAAAAGATGGAATCGGTAAACAACTCTTCCACCTACTTGAACAAAAAAACTTCTAGAAGGTGTAGATGTATATATTCTTTATGATGATATTGGTTCAAGAAAAATTAAGTATTTCTTCATTAAGAAAACTTACTAAAAAACAATGCAAAAAAATAAAAACAATTCTTTAAATCAAAAACTTCCACTGATTAATTTTCGTATGAATTACAGAAATCATAGAAAAAAATAGTTACAATTGATGGTAATATTGGTTATACTGGTGGTTTTTAATGTTGGAGATGAATATCTAGGATTAGATAAAAAAATTTGGATACTGGCGAGATACACATCTTCGAATTGAAGGAGAAGCTGTAGGATCTTTGGAGTATCGTTTTATAGATGACTGGAATTCACAGTCAACTAAAAAAACAGAACAATTAGAATTAACTTCTGATCATATTTCAACACCTGTTGATAATTATTTACCAATTCAATTGGTTTCTAGTGGTCCTGATAATAAACTTCAAAAAAATCAAATATAGCTATCTATATATGATTTCGAAAGCCAAAAAAATACATCTATATTCAATCACCCTACTTCATTCCTGATGAAAGTGTTATGGATGCATTAAAAATGGCAATATTATCCGGAATTGATGTTAGAATTATGGTACCTAATAAACCCGATCATATATTTGTTTATTGGGCAACATACTCATTTATTGGAGAATTAGCTGAGTTAGGTGCGAAGACGTATATTTACGAAAATGGATTTATTCATACAAAGATGATTATCATTGATGATGAAGTCTCAAGTTTAGGAAGTGCAAACTTCGATTATAGAAGTTTCAAACTAAACTTTGAACTCAATGCATTTATGTATGACTATAAGACTACAAAAGAATTTAGACATCTTTTCTTAAAAGATATAGAAAAGTCTTCACTAGTTTCTTTTGAAAAATATCAACAAAGAAGTTTACTAATAAAAAAATTAAAGAAGCCTTTTGCAAGGTTGATTTCACCGATTCTTTAGTTGTTTTATATTAAAAATATGATATATTAATAGATATGTACACATAGGAGGACAAAAATTTAATGAAGAAATTTAAAAAAAGCTATTTTACCTATAGCTCTTAGTATATCAGTTATAGGTTTAGCAGGATGCTCTACTGGAGGAACAAAATATATTTCTAGTAAAGCAGGAGATGTAACAGAAAAAGATATCGTAGAAAGTATTGGGGCTAGTCAACTTTCAAAAACAGCTACTAGTATGATGATTCAAAAAGTACTTTTAGACAAATATAAAAAAATAAAATAGATCAAAAACTATCGATGAGCAACTTCAAAAAAGCTCAAGAACAATACGGTGGTAAAGACAAATTCGAACAACTTTTAAAAACAACAAGGATTTACTCTTGATAAATACAAAGATGGTTTAAAAAGTTAAAGCGGCTCAAACATTACTAATTAATGACTACGCTGGAACTAACGACGATAAACTTAAAGAAAGTTACGAAAAAAATAAACATCAATATCACTTAGCTCACATTCTTATAAGTGTTAAAAGTGAATCAAATCCAAATGGATTAAGTGATGAAGAAGCTAAGAAAAAAAGCAGAAGACGTACTAAAAAAACTTAAAGATGGTGGAGATTTTTGCTACATTAGCAAAAAGAAAAATTCTAACGATACTGCTAACGCTTCTAACGGAGGAGACTTAGGATGGTCTTCTAAAGAAGATAACTCATTTGTTAAAGAATTTAAAGATGCAGCATACGCATTAAGTAAAGATAAAACATCAGATGTTGTAAAAACTTCATTTGGATATCACATTATTAAAGTATTAGATGAAAAAGACTCATCATTCGACGAATTAAAACCAGCATTAGCTGAAAAAAAGCTGCTGAAGAAGCTGTTAAAAAAAGATAGCACAATCGTAAGTAAAGCTCTTAAAAAAATTATTCGAAGAGTATAATGTTAAATCAAGCAACAGCGATGTTGAATCATACATTAAATCAATGCTAGAAGGAAACACTTCAGCCCAATAATAAAATTCATAAAGACGACTAATAGCAACTTAGCTTTTTAGTCGTCTTTTGATTTAAATATAATAAGAGATTAGAGAAATAATTCACGTAAATTATTTTCCAATCTCTTATATTAATTAACTAACATCATCACGAGCACCTAGAATCTCGATAGCATTTTTATTCTATCTTTCGTAGGTGGATTAATATCATTTAATTCATAATCTATTCCTAATTCTTTTATATTTGAATTTAGCCATATCATGGTAAGGTAATACTTCTACACGCTCAACACCATGTAATGTATCAATATATTCACGTAATTTTTAAGTAATAATCATCATCTGTCCATTTTGGAACAAGCACGTGTCTAATCCACATTTTAGCTCCATGTTCACTTAAGAAATTAGTAAATTGAATAATATTTTTTTATTTGTACGTTTAGTTAAACGCATATGGTGTTCATCATCAATATGTTTAATATCCACTAAGAACAAATCAGTTAAAGATATCAATTCTAATACTTTTTCATTCATGCTTGGAGCATTTACATAGAAACCACCGCATGTATCAACACAAGTATTAATACCAATTTTTTTCAATTCTCTAAAAAGCTCTAAAATAAAATCGATTTGTAGTAAAGACTCTCCACCACTTACCGTTACTCCTCCACCTTCACTAGCTTCAAAGAAATCACGATATTTTTACTATCTCTCTTGTTAATTGATCTCACTGTCATAACTTTAGCATCAGGATTGTGCATTTTCCATGTATCTGGATTATGGCAGTATTTACATCTTAACATACATCCTTGGAAGAATACTACATATCTTATTCCAGGACTGTCTACATTACCAAAAAGATTCAACTGAGTGAACATTTGCTGTTAATTCTTTTTTCTCTTCTGCAGAATTCACTTTTACTTTTTCCATTTCCATATGCGATCTCCTCCTTCTGCTATTTATAGTTTAATTATAACGTATACATCGCTATTTTGTAAACACTTTTATAGTATTATTTACTACCTAATTAATCTAAAAAAGTGGAGGCCTGTAGCCTCCACCTTCTTACTATTTATTCACTTAATTACATGAATTGGTGCATTGTACGGCTTAATACGTCACGTTGTTGTTCTGGAGTTAAACTGATTAGACGTACAGCGTATCCTGATACACGAATTGTGAAGTTTGGATAATCTTCTGGAGATTCAATAACTTTAAGTAATGTTTCTTTATTGAATACGTTAGTATTTAAGTGGTAACCACCTTTTTTGAAGTATCCATCCATCATTGCTGTTAAGTTTTTGATTTGATCTTGTTTAGTTTTACCTAAAGAACTTGGTGTGAATGCAGCAGTTAAGCTGATTCCGTCACGGCTGTATTCATAAGGTAATTTAGCTACTGAGCTTAAGCAAGCTAGAGCTCCACTTTGGTCACGTCCGTTCATTGGGTTAGCACCTGGAGAGAATGGTTCTCCTGCACGACGTCCATCTGGAGTGTTACCAGTTTTCTTACCGTATACTACGTTAGAAGTAATAGTTAAGATAGATGTTGTAGTTTCATCTGCACGGTAAGTTGGGTGTTTTTAAGTTTAGTCATGAATGTTTTTTTAGTAATTCAACAGCGATTTCGTCTGCACGGTCATCGTTGTTACCGAATGTTGGGAATTCACCTTCAACTTTGTAGTCTACAGCTAATCCAGTTTCATCTTCGATTGGAGTTACTTTAGCATATTTAATAGCTGATAAACTATCCACTGCTACTGAGAATCCAGCGATACCAGTTGCCATGAATCTTCTAACTTTAGTATCATGTAATGCCATTTCTAAGCTTTCGTAAGAATATTTATCGTGCATGTAGTGGATTACATTTAATGTATTGATGTATAGTTTACATAACCAATCCATGAATACATCGAATTTAGCCCAAACTTCATCGTAGTTTAATACACCACGTAGAGGTTCTGTTTTAGGTCCAACTTGGATTCCTAATTTTTCATCACGTCCACCGTTGATTGTATATAGTAAAGCTTTAGCTAAGTTAGCACGAGCTCCGAAGAATTGCATATCTTTACCAGTAGTCATACCACTTACACAACAAGCGATAGATTTATCACAAGTTCCTAAGAAGTCTGCTAATAATTCGTCACTTTCATATTGGATAGCACTGTGGTTGATTGAAGATTCAGAACAGAATTCTTTGAATCCAGTTGGTAATTTAGTAGACCAAAGGATAGTTAAGTTTGGTTCTGGAGAGTTACCCATGTTATCTAATGTGTGGATGAAACGGAAGTCAGTTTTAGTTACTAATGATCTTTCAGCGTCTAACATTTCACCTACGATTAATGTAGCCCAAATTGGGTCACCAGAGAATAATTGGTTATATTCTGGAGTACGAGCAAATTTAACGCAACGTAATTTTAATACTAAGTGGTCAATTAATTCTTGAGCTTGAGACTCGTTAATTGTTCCATCTTGTAAATCTCTTTCGATATAAATATCTAAGAATGTAGCGATGTTACCGATAGACATTGCAGCACCATTTTGTTGTTTGATAGCTGCTAAGTAACCGAAGTATAACCATTGAACAGCTTCTTTAGCTGTAGTAGCTGGTTCAGAAATGTCGAATCCGTAGATTTTAGCTAATTCTTTTAATTCACCTAAAGCACGAATTTGTTCGTTAACTTCTTCACGGTCACGAATAACGTGTTCAGTCATAACACCGTCAGCTCCGATTTGAGCTAAGTCTTCTTTTTTCCAAGCGATAAGTTGGTCAACACCATATAAAGCTACACGACGGTAGTCCCCGATAATACGACCACGTCCGTATGCATCTGGAAGACCAGTGATTACACCAGATTTTCTTACTAAACGCATTTCTGGAGTATATGCATCGAATACACCTTGGTTGTGAGTTTTACGATAGTCAGTGAAGATTTTAATAACTTCTTCATCTACTTCATATCCGTATGCTTTACAGCTGTTAACAGCCATGTTAATACCACCGAATGTCATTAACGCACGTTTAAGTGGTTTATCAGTTTGTAACCCAACAACTTGTTCTAGATCTTTTTCAATGTATCCAGGTCCGTGAGATAAGATAGTTGAAGGAATACTAGTATCCATATCTAATGTTCCACCAGCTAAACGTTCTTGACGCATTAAATCATTGAATTTTTCTACTAATTTAGTAGTTGCTTCAGTTGGTCCTGCAAGGAAAGATGCATCTCCTCTATATTCAGTATAGTTAGATTTAATGAAATCTACTAAATCTACCTCTGTTTGCCATTTACCACCAACGAATGCTTTTTTTTCTGCAACTGTTGTCATATTAATGTCACTCCTTAAAAATTTTTTTATTATATATGTGATAAATAAATTTATTAATTAAACTATTTGTTACACTCTTAGTGTACCGCATACATATTACTAAGACAATATTTTTTTCTTATTCAAATTGTGTACAATTTGTGAACTCCAGTACTAATACAGTAAATATGAATTCTGAATTCTCTATTTAATTAATAGTAAAAATATTGCTGTATATTTTTGGAAACCTAATTATGAAAAACAATGAAAAACGTTAACTTTAGCCATTTATTTTTTTCTGTAGATATTTTATATCTCTAAGAAATCTGTTATTATACTGTAATTATTTATATAAAAATATATTTGGTAGACATATATAAAAATATCATATTTTTTTCACTAAAAAATGAGAGGTAAATGATAGATGGTATCGTTTACCTCTTTAATTTTCTATTTATCAAATAAATTTAATAAATTTCCATAACCTTCTTTTTCTAAATCTTCCTTCTTAATAAACCTTATCGAAGCACTATTTATACAATATCTAAGCCCTCCTAGTTCACTTGGTCCATCTGGAAATACGTGTCCTAGATGAGCATCTCCCACTCTACTTCTAACTTCAATTCTTTCTACAAGATGTGAGTTATCTTTATAGTACCTAGTAACTTCTTTTTCAATTGGTTTTTGAGAAACTTACTCAACCGCAGTGCGACTTAAATTTATCTTTTGAAGAAAATAATGGTTCACCTGTTGTTATATCCACATATACACCTTCTTCAAAACTATCCCAATATTGCCCAGTATACGGACTCTCAGTTGCACTTTCCATAGTAACTGCATATTCTAAATCAGATAATTCTTTTTAATTCATCTTTAGATTTTCTTTCAAATTCTTCTGGATTAATTTTTAATTTCTTCACTCATTTTATTTCTCTCCTTTATTACTAATATATCGTTTTTAAATCTTCTATTATATTCTTCCCATCTTTTTAATCCTAAGTTATAGACATGATTTAATTTTTTTGTGTATCTTTCTCTAATCTTTTTTTACAATAATCTCCTCACTTGGTCGAATAACAAATACTTTCCCTTGTTTTTCTAATTTTTAGTATTCGTTCAACTGTTTCATTATAGTCCTTATATCTGTTTTTCTAACTTATCGACTAAATGCGGATACTTCTTATAAAACATCTTAAATTGAATACTCGTTGATTTTTTTCTTTCTATATGTAATAGGTCTTGTTAGTATAACAATAATTTTTATCATAGTTTTGTTTTTTTCAAAGAAGTCTATCGGTATGCTATTAGCTATTCCACCATCTAAATACTTTTTTTCCATCTAATTCTATAATTTCTGAAATAAACGGAAGAGCAGACGTAGCTCTTAACGTCTCCATTTGCCTATATGGATCTGTTATTTTTTTACAAATTCCGCTTCTCCACTTTCTATGTTAGTTATCGTTGCATAAAAAAATTTGTTTTTGAACTTTTTAAATGTTTTATTGTCAAATACATCAAGTTGAAACGGAAGCCTATAATAAGTAAAAATCTTTATTTATTAAATTACCTGTTCTTATCCAACTTTTTAAACTCATATATCTTTTTATCATTAATATAATTAACATTGTATCGTAGTGCTCTTTTTAGGTTGTTTAGAAACATAATTTACTCCGAAAAAGTGTTCCTGCAGAAACTCCAACAATATCAGTTACTTCTATATCATTTTCTAAGAACACATCAAGGACACCGGCTGTAAATAATCCTCTCATAGCTCCACCTTCTAATACTAAACCTACTTTCATTCAATTACACTCCTTTTTAAATTGATACTATTATATCATCTTTTTCATTAGTTTAAATAAATTTACTCGGGTATTAAGTTATGTTACTATTTAAAAATGAGAAAAAAATAATTTAATTCGAGGTACATATGAACATACTACTAATAGGTGGCAATGGCTTTGTTGGAAAAAGCATTAATTAAAGAATTTAAAAAAATACAATGTAAAAAGTTAGCTATTTATCTAGATCTCAAAAACCACTCTATCTCTAAAAGATGAAGCAAATTGGATAAAGGGAGATATTTTTTTAACGGTGAAAATATAGTAATCAACGAAAAAAATACGATATCGCCATTCATTTAATCGGAACAATTAAAAAAATAAAAAGCTATATTCAAAACTAAATACAGAAAGTGTGGCACAGACAATTGAATTATGTCAAAAAAACATAATATCAATAAACTTGCATATTTTTTTCTGCAAATGGAGGCTTCAAACGATATTTAGAAAGCAAACGTAACGGAGAAAAAAATTAGTAGTAGATTCAAAGCTAAACTATCTTATTATACGTCCAGGGGCTTATGTATGGTAAAGAAAGACTTACCTCTTATTTCAATATATTACCTATTAAATTCTTTTTCAAAAATTAGGTATACCATTTTTTTCAAAAAAATGTATATCCCTTCCAGTTGAAAAAAATAGCAAAAATCAGTAGTTAAAAGCAATTCTCGACAATACTGATTCAACTATTATTGAAATAAATGATATGAAATAACTATATATAGACTTAAAATTTTCGATTTCAAGAATCAATATTTTTAAGTCTATTTTTTTATGACATTTGTCATATTACTTTATGACATTACCTACTAAAAGACACTCTCCTACTTTGATATAATTTAATTATCAAAGATGAGGTGAGCAAAATGTCATTAAATAATATTATAGAAGTAAAAAAACATAACAAAAAAACAATTAAGGGAAAAAAATATCTTAGATGATATTTCTTTTTAACGTAAATTCTGGTGAATGTATTGCTTTAATCGGACCAAATGGAGCTGGTAAGACTACTCTAATGAACTGTCTATTAGGAAATAAATTTATCAACTCAGGTTCAATAAAAATTAATTCTCTAAATCCAGGCAACCAAAAACTAAAAGAATTTCTTAACATACTTCCTCAGGAAAAATGTTGTTCCTGAAAAACTAAAAGTAAAAAGAACTACTCGATTTTTATACAGAAATTATATGAAAAATCCATTAACAAATGAAGAAATCGATGAACTACTAAGATTTGATGATTCTCAAAAAGATAATTTCGCTTCTAAATTATCAGGGATACCAAAAAAAGATTGTTATCTTTTATTATTACATTAATAGGACGACCAAAAATTAATTTTCTTAGATGAACCAACAGCTGGCATGGATACATCAACACGTATCAGATTTTGGGAAATTGTGAATAACTTAAAAAAATAAAGGTTTAACTATTATTTATTCTTCTCATTACATCGAAGAAGTAGAACATACTGCAGATAGAATCTTAGTTCTAAATAAAAGGAAAAACTAGTTCGTGATACTACTCCACATGCTATGCGTGCTGAAGAAATTGAAAAATACTTCACACTACCTATAAAAATATCTAGATTTATTAAAAGATAGTGCTATTATAAATAATTTAGAAATTAAAACAGATAATATTAATTTCTTAACAAAGAAACCAGATGAAATATGGAACATATTACAACAAGCTGGTTGCACGATTAAAAGAAATTGAAATTCAAAAATAGAACTTTATTAGATAGTATTTTTTTGTAACAACTAAAGATAACGGAGGAGATAAATAATGAAAAAAATCTTGTCAACTTACTAAACATAGAATTTATATTCATAAAAAAAGAAACCTAACTAATTTTATTATGGGATTAGGTTTTCCAGTTATCTTCTTTATACTATTTTCTGGAATACAACAATTCGATGATCCTGAAACAAAGGTACGTGTAGTAAAAAGATATGCTTATTTCAATGACTGCATTCAGTAGTATAAGCTTCGCTTTATTTTCTCTTCCTATTTCTATAAAAGAAGATGAGAAAAATAACTATTTACACATATTAAATAATTCTCCAATAAAAAATATCTGAATATTACCTTGCTCGTTTTTATTCGTCTAATAATAACATTTATTATTTCAATAGTTGTAGTGTTTGTCGTTGGTCATGTTGTTAGGGGGTTAATATGACGGCTCGTGAATGGATTATGTCAGCTGTGCTAATGCTTATTGGAAGTATTACATTTTTAGGTATGGGATTACTTCTAAGTCTTATTAAATCAGAAGAAAAACTTTCATTACTTGCTAATATATTATACCTAGGACTTGCTATGTTAGGTGGACTTTGGTACTTGCTTATCTTTTTCCCAGAATGGTTACAAAAATATATCTAAACTTACACCTACATATCATTTACTAGAATTCGTTAATAAATATATTAAAGAAGATATTTTCTCTTATAAATCATTAGCAATTCTTCTAGCCTACTCAATTGCATGTATAATTGCTACATTGGTAATAAAAAAACAGACGAGAATCAAAAATAATAACATAAGAGGGAGTGACTCAAAAATCGTGATTTCGTAGAAACAAGATTTTGTTGAGTCACTCCCCACTAGTTTATTAGATATCTAAAGAGCTTTTTATAAAGCGAATTTAGATATCAATAAACCACTGCGTCTATAAGTTTTTATTTAAACTTTTTTTAAAAATCTAGGACTTTTGATATTATTATGGTATTATTAAAGAATAAGGAGACTGAAATGCACAAAAAAATTATTAAACTTATTAAAAAGGAAAAATATATATTTTATTTAACATTGGTATTTTTTTCATATTTCCACTCGTATATATTATTGAAGGAAGTTATCCCAAATATGTATTATTCTTAACTATTTTAGCAATTATATCATACATAGGAATGTTATATACAAAAAAATAAAGTTCTTGTTTTTATAGAGTGGTTTATTCTAACTGGATATATCACTTATACAACTATTGTTTTCAATCCAATGAACATTCTATTTAGTTATTATCTAAGTAATTTACTCGTTTGGCATTTTTCAAGATAAATATTTTACTTATAGGACAATTAGTTTTTTTCATAACAATAAATTGTCTAACACTATATATAATTGCTAATCCGAAAAATAAATATTGGAGATAGAATCATTCTATTTATTTTTTTGTTCTATGTGTATAATAACTTATTTTTTTCCAAAAAAATATAGTTACGAAAGAAATAAATTAAAAAAATGAACGTTTAAAACATAATGAACATATTAATCTACTTCTTGCTGAGAATGAAAAGAAATAGAATCAGGGCGAGACTTACATGATAGTATCGGTCATACTTTTGTAATGCTAAAATTAAAAGCAGAATTAGCTGAAAAAAATATCTAGAAAAAACAATATTGAAGCTGCAAAAAAGAACTTAAAGAAATCAGTGAAATCAGTAGTGCTTCTATGACAGAAACACGATCTATAATTAATAAATTAAAACATAGAAGTATTAATGAAGAATTAAAAAGTTATTTCGGATATTATGACAATGGCTGATATTTCATTAGATATTAAGAATAATATGATTACATCCCCATCTCAACTAGTTGAGTGGACTATTACAATGGTTCTAAAAGAACTAACAAATAATGTTATTAAACATAGTAATGCTAGTAAATGCAATATTGAAATAAATGAATCTAGTAATAACTACACTGTTATTATCTCTGATAATGGTAGAGGTTTTTGAAAAGTATCGACGGAACAGAACTATCTTCTATAAGGGAAAGAATTAAACTAGTTAATGGAGTAATAGATATAACATCAAAAAAAGCTCCTACAACTATCAAAGTGACAATTAACAAATAAAAAAACAGGAGGACAATATGAAATTACTTATTGCTGAAGATCAAAGTATGTTACGAGATGCAATGGCAACATTATTATCAATGCAAGATAGTGTTGAAAGTGTACTTCAAGCTAAAAAAATGGAAAAAGAAGCTATAGATTTAATTTCTACTAATAATATCGATGTAGCTATACTAGATGTAGAAATGCCTGAAGCAACAGGATTAGACGTATTAGAATATATTCGTAGTAATAACATACATTGCAAAGTTGTTATTGTGACAACTTTTAAACGTATGGGATATTTTTGAACGTGCTATAAAAAAATAATGTAGATGCCTATGTACTAAAAAGATCGCTCAATAGATGAACTTATGGGAACAATTAACAATGTTTTAGCAGGACACAAAGAATACTCACCTGAACTAATGGAAAAATATTTTCAACAGTCATAATCCATTAACAAATCAAGAAAAAAATTATTCTTATAAAAAAATTAAAGAAGGATTATCAAATAAAGAAATTGCTAATGCACTGTTTTTTTATCCGAGGGAACTATTAGAAACTATATTTCCAATATTCTTACAAAAATTAAACTGCAAAAAAACAGAACAGAAGCTGTAAAAAAATCTACTGAGGAAGGATGGTTATAAAGCGAAAGGTACCAGTATCTATAAAAAAATATCATTGTAGCACTTCACACAGGTACCACGCCAGCAGCTCAATACAAAAACGAATTTTTACTAAATATCAGTTTTTACCGTTATTCATCTAATGAATGTTTTATAAATTTTTATGTATTCAACTTTGCAATTTAGGTAGAAAAAAATATGGGAGTGACTCAAAAATCGTAATTTCGTAGAAACAAGATTTTGTCGAGTCACCCCACAAAGTTTAACCCCTCAAAGTTTATTAGATATCTAAAAAAACTTTTATAAAAGCAAATTTAGATATCAATAAACCACTGCGTCTATAAGTTTTTCTTGTAAACTTTTTTTAAAAATATAGGACTTTTTGGATCAGCCCCGTATCCTTAAAAATTTATTACTAAATTTTTAACGATGAAAAAAACTTTTCTCGACTTTCCATCGTAATTCTATTTTTTTAAAAATTTATTTTTTTCGGAATAATTTGACTTTTAACTCATAGCTCTAATCAGTACAACAGTTACTAATTAAACCTAATTTACTACTATCTAGATAAAAATGAGAAAAAAACCCACTTATAATAGCGACATTAAAAAAAGTCAATAAATAATGCTCCTACAATCGGCATTACAAAAAAACGCTACATGAGAATGTTTATATTTATCACAAACACTTTGCATATTTGCCATTCCATTAGGAGTTGCTCCAAGACCAAATCCTGCATGTCCTGCAGATAATACAGCAGCATCATAATTACCACCCATAACTCTAAAAAGTAATATAGTAAATAAATACCCATGCTAATAGTGCTTGTGCAAGTAATAATATAGCTAATTGTCCTACAACATTGCTAAGTTCCCACAATTTCAGACTAATCATCGCCATTCCTAGAAATAGATTTAATGAAACATCCTCTAAAAATATGAACTTCTTCATAATGTAAATCAAATTTAGTAGTATGATCAGAAATATTTCTTAGCACAGCAGCTATAATCATTGGACCTATATAACTTGGAAAAATTTAAAAATTGATTTAAAAGTGTAGATACATAGCTACCAATAAACATTGATAATAAAAATCAAGAAAAAAATGCTTTTAGCAAAAATTTTCACCATCTAACTTTTTAACATCATTATTAAATAAAAAAATTCATCATTTTTACTTTTTTTCATTGTCAACTTCTTCAGCAACAACCTCTAACTTTTTTTCCCAGTTATTAATCTATTTGCCAATGGTCCACCAATACTAGAACCAGCAATAAGTCCAAATGTAGCAGCAGCAATCGCAACACTCTTCGCACCTGTATGTCCTAATTCCTCAACTATTGGCGCCATCGCTGCTGCTGTACCATGTCCACCTGTCATCGCCGTTGAACCTGTTAGCAATGCTATTAATGGATCAATGCCTGTTGCATATCCAATCCCTACTGCAACAACATTTTTGTAAAATTACTAAAATTATTGCCATTATTAAAAAAACATGACAACTTTTTCTTCCACCAATTTTTTTAATAATCGCCAACTCGCATTAAAACCTATACTCGTAAAAAAATAATGTCATAAAAAAACTTTGTAAAGTATTATCAAACGTAAATATTACTAAATTTGTTTTGTCTCAAAATTAAATTTATTATCGCAAATAAAAAAATCCACCTATTACTGGTGATGGTATACAATAAGTTTCGAGAAACTTAATTTTTTTCCTTAGTAATCTACCTATAATTAATATTACAACAGCCAATCCTACTGTTTGTATCATATCCATTTTTTTATATTGAACATATTATCATCCTCTCTATATTATGTTATATTTTCTAACACTAAATTATTAACTTTTTCTTCAGAAAGTACTTTTTTTAAAAATAAATATTTTTTTGTAATTTATAAATTTTAAAGTACTTTTTTTAAAAATAAATATTTTTTTGTAATTTATAAATTTTTTTATAATATATATTAAATCGTATAACTTTATATTACACTTTTTTTCATAATTTTATTCAAAAACACGTTAGATTTTATTACATTTTCTTCCTTGGGTTTTTCCTTAATAAATAAACGAAGCGACAAAAACTCACGATTTTATAGAAATCATTTAGTCAAGTCGCTCCTATATATTTCATCTAGGGAGTAACTCAAAAATCGTGATTTCTTAAGAAACAAGATTTTATCGAGTCACCCCCGCACAGTTTATTAGATATCTAAAAAAGCTTTTATAAAGCGAATTTAGGTTTCAATAAACCACTGCGTCTATGAGTTCTCATATACACTTTGTTAAAATTTAAGTTTTTTGGGGCAGTCCCATATTTTTCTATTACTATTTGTTAAAAAAACTGGTTTTAAAAAACTCTGACCAAGTTTCATAGTTTTTCTTCTGCTTTAGCTTCTTCTGCTGTCATCCATTTGATAACAAGTGTATCATCTTCTTTTACTTCCACTTTAGTTTTATCAACTTTACACTCATAGACAACACCTACATGTACTTGCCCTACTTCAGTCTTGTCATCATTTATTAAACCTATAAAGTGTAAGTTATTCAACGCTTCTTCTTCTGAAACACCCACTTCTTCATTTAATTCTCTAGCGGCGTTGATTTTTAACATTTCAAAAAAATTGTTTTTTTCCTTCAACCTCGTTCATATGTCCACCAATACCAACAGAAGCTTTTTCCATGAAGTCTTGCTTCACCTCCACCTACTAGGCGTTTATATACTAATACTTCATTAGTATTCGAATCTTTTAATAGTACGTACCCGATTAATTGTTTTATAACTTGGATCTTCTTCCATATCTCCTCGACGTTTTACTTCATATGATTCGAATGTATCAATAATTTTTTTGTCTTATCATCATTTTTTTCTATAAAACCATAGAAATGATTTTCCTCATTATTAAATAATTCTTTTCTATTTACAACTAGAATTTGTTCATCCCACTTACTCATCATTTTTTTATCCTTTCTCTTTATTTTTGCTTGGTATGTTCCTTCTCTCAATTCTTTAGCTATTTTCGCTATCTTTCTAAATCTATGATTAAGACCCGATTTCGATAATTTTCCATCTTCAATCATTTCTGCTATTTCTTTTAATGGATACTCCGGATACTTAAGTCTTGCTTTCAGCAACGACTCGAAGTTTCTCATCGATATTATCCAACCCTATTCTTTCCTCAATTATATTAATATCCTCAACCTGCTTCGCAGAGGCATTAACAGTCTTATTCATATTCGCCATGTCACAATTTTGCATTCTATTAACAGAGTTATTTATATCTCTAACAATTCTTTCATCTTCAAATTGGAACAAAGCTTGAAAAAGCCCCTACTAAATTAATAAACTCAGCTATTTTTCTCTGATTCTTTAATATAAACTATGAAACCTTTCTTTCTTTTCAAGACTTCTAGCATTTAACTTATAACTATTCAATAACTCATTTAATTCTTTATTATGTTCCTCATAAGATGAGAAAAATCTCCATATGATAACTAGATGTGCGAGGGTTATTAATTGAACCTCCAGCTAAAAAAATGCACCACGTAGATAAGCTCTTTTTTTCTCATCAGTATCAATCAATTCTTTAGCTATATCTATTCTCATTGTATAATTTTCATTTAGAATATAAAAGATCTGTTAAGATTTCTTTCACATTTTGATCTAAACGACAAATATATACATTATTTTTTTCTTCAACTTTAACTTTTTTTCGTACTGAAATATTCACATGTACATCATAAAAAAATACTTAATTAAAGAAAACATTCTTCGTGCAATTGAGGCATTCTCAGTTTGAAAAACTTAAACTTAACCTACCATTCGATATATTTAATACACCGTTCATTTTTATAAGAGCAGATAACTCAGATAAAAAAATTCTCTGTCTTTTTGTTATCTCTATTAAAGTTAACTCTTTTTTTCATATCTGAAGCGTATGACATAAGTTCCCTCCTATCTTCATTTTTCTATAACTTATATATTTTATCACGATAATCGCAATTTAACAAATCATTTGAGCTAAAAATGAGTTAACATACAATGTACATTAACTCATCATCTCTAATATTTTTATTTTTTTATTATTCTCATTTACCTCTATACGTTCTTTTTATCCCTTGTTTATCAAAATAAAGAACTTCATCGGAAACTTGACATAGGAACTCATAATCATGTGTAATTATAAATATTACTACATCATTCTTAGCTATTTGTTCAATTAAATGACTTAATTCTATCATGTTCACATAATCTAGACCACTAGTAGGTTCGTCAAAAAATTAAAATTTTCTTATTAGATAGTAGTGCAGAGGCTATTGCTACCCTTTGTTTCTCACCACCAGAGAGCGTATTCGGATGGCGATTTAAAAAATTTCCTAATGTTTAATTTATCAACTACCTCATCAAATAACTCTAGATTATTACTTCCTAGTTTTATCTCTTTCTCTACAAGATTTGTAAATAATTGATAGTTCACATCTTGCATTACTTGAAATGTACTTCTTATTAAATCTTTTTTTATTAAGATTTTTTTCCATTAAGTATAACTTTATGTTTAGACTTATGTAGTCCACTTAGAACATTAGCAAAAAGTAGTTTTTCCGCATCCATTAGCACCAATTATAGAATAAATTCTTGATGCAGAAAAAAACTCTCATTTTTTTCAAATTAACTTGATGATTATGTACTCTATAATCAAGTTGTTCTATATTTAAATAATTATTCTTAATATTTCTAGGTTCTTTCTTACCGAGTTCAACCTTAGATAAATCTATTTGTCTTGTTTGACATAATCTACTATCAAAGTCAGAGAGCTGTTCTTTAGTAACTTCATGAATTAATCTTCCATCTTTAATAATATACATTCTATCAATTAAATCTTTCAAATAATATATTCTATGTTCAGCAACAATGATAGTCTTACCTTTCTTCTTCAATGTTTCTATTATTGAAGAAATTAACTGAATTGACTTTTAGATCTAGGTTACTAGTAATTTCATCTAAAAACATATACATCAGCATCTAACATCATACTAGCCATAAAAAGCTAATTTTTGTTTTTTTCTCCACCACTTAACTCTAAAATATTTCTATCTAATAGATATTCTGCAGAGAAATCTGATACTACTTCATCTATTCTATTTTGTATTTCCGATTTAGAATACCCATAATTCTCCATACTAAAAAGCAAGTTCACTAGTAGAGTCCAAATTAAAAAAATTGGTTTTTAGGATTTTTGGAAAAACACTACCTACTACTTTTTGAAAAATTCTTTTAATCGATCTCCTATACTTAGGTGTGCTACTTTAAATTCACCACTAAAACCACCATCAAAAAAATTCAGGAGCTAAACCATTTAAAACCCTCATAATTGTTGTTTTTCCCACAGCCACTTGCTCCCGTAAACAGAATACATTCACCTTTATTAATTTCCAGCGACAAATTTTTCAATATTTAATTGTTTTTGATTCTATATATTTATAATTAAAAATTCTTAAATGTTATCAATTTATCACCTCATAAACATAATAAAAACAAAAAAATTATAGTAACAGCTACCATACCCAAATAATCAATCTTGTTAAATTTTAATTCGATATAACTAGTTGGTTTTTTTCCTCATTATCAATCCCTCTACATAAACACGACACAGAAAGTTCGTTAGCAATATTTGTACTTATAATTACATAAGGAACAAATATATATTCGAAAAAAATTTGAATGGATGAAGTAAGTAGTAACCTCTACTTACTCCAATCCCCTTCATTTTTTTAATGAATTTTTTTAATTAACCTATAATCTGTAAGTAATACTGGGAAAAAAATCTATATAAGACTGCTAAAACAATAATCATTTTCTTAGGTAATCTTATACTTCTTAAAAAAACAAATTAATTCAGATACTTTTGAACTACTAACCAACGCCATACCCGCACATAGCGGGAAATATAAAGTTTTAAACATTAATCCTGTTAGTAATAAGAAACTGTCTATAACTTGAAGTGTTACCGTATGAGCAAAGAATGCTTCATAAGCTGTTAAGAAAAGATATATCCCGAAAAAAATCTAATCATTCTTTTAAAGTTAGAACTTATTCCTAAGTATATTGAAAAAAACAAAGTGCAATAACTAAATGTGTACTAATTGACATCATTTTAAACATTAAAAATATTAGCAATGATCAATATAAAAAAATCTTAGTTCTAATATCTAATTTTTAGCATATTATAATCCCGCTTTATTAAAGTTTTTTTAAAAGTATAATTTTCTTCCTAAGTATGTTCCTACTATTGAGAAGATTATTGTAAATATAACTATAAAAAAATAAATGTTTTCATATCAGTAGAACTCATAACTAAGTTAATTTTTTTCTTGAGAATAATTTCTATTTTTGAAGATGTTTTACATATGCATCTTTCATAAAGAACATTGGTAAAATTATCCCAATAGTTCCTAAGTTAAAGAATAAATATGATAGATACTCATTACCATATCTAAAAAGCTATTTCTGCTAAAAACTGCAGAAGCAATCATTACAATTCCTCCTACTACAGAGTGACCTGAGACAGTCATGAAAAATACCAATAATTGCTATCATAATAAATATAGCCATATTTTTTTATTAATTTTATTAAAAAAATTAAACTATACACACTACCACAAACTAGAGCAGCTGTAATAGAAGTGTAAGTAGCAAAATATACTTTTCCACCAAATATTAATGATGTTAAAAAGTGTAGAAATCCCAATCCCCACAGCCATTACAAGAATCAATAAAAATAGTATAAAGTCCTAAAGTAATTAAATCTTTTAATCTGCAAATTTTTATTTTTCTTCTTTATTTATATATTTTTAATTCTGTCATCTATTACCTCACTATAATTTCCTCAGTGCATCTAGAGCATTGTTATAGTTTGGCTCTTCACCGATTTCCTCTAACACCTCTTTATAACGAATAACTCCTTCTTCATCAAGAACAAATACAGCACGAGATAATAAACCTAATTCTTCAATTAAAAGACCGTTGTTATTTTTCAAAAATCACGATATTTATAATCAGAAACTGTAATTGCATTATTAATTTCTTTATCAGCACAAAATCTACCTAATGCGAATGGTAAATCTTTTGATACTGTAATAACTACTGTATCAGCTGAGATCACCGACTGCTTTTATTAAAGCTAATAGTTTGTAAAAGCACATATTCCTGTATCTACTGATGGAAAAAGTATTAACAATTACTTTTTTTCCCTTTATAGTCTGATAATTCAAACTCTGATAATGTTTTAGTAACAGCCCTGAAATTCGGGAATACTTCTCCTACATTTAACTTGTCTTCAATAGTAACTGGTGTTCCTTTAAAAGCTTATTGTTTTCTTCATAATTAATACCTCTTTTTAAATATAATTTTTTTATTGATAAAACTATCTACAACTAATGATAACATATTTCAATTAGAGTTAAAAAGTTTTTTTTACATAATTTAATATGATTTTTTTAGCGTTTTTTTATGTAGTTTTGTTATTATTTTTATGATATAATAGAATGGAATATTGTTTGAAAGGATTATTTTTTTATGTCAAAAAGAAGAAAAAGATATAGTAGTTAAAAATGATACTACAGACCCGACTGAAGAAAAAGATAACTCTACATCTTTTTTTGGTCGTTTAAAAAAACAAGTGAAAAACTCTTAATTTTAAAAAAATAATGAATCTAAGGATAACAAAAAGACAGATTCTCATATTGATGAATCTGCTATTGAAAAAGAACTTCGAGAAAAAGAAAAAAGAAGTAAAAAAACAAGAACAAGAATTAAAAAAAGAGCTTTAGAACTAGAAAAAAAGCTAAGCAACAATTTAAAGAGCAACAACGAAAGATAGAAGAAGAGAAGAAGAAAAACGAACTTGCTCGTGCTGAAAAAAAGAAAGGTTAGAAAAAAAGAACGTATCGCTCGCGAAAAAAGAACTAGAACGTCAACGTATCGAAAAAGAAAAAAAGCTGAACAAAGAGAAAAAAGAACGCTTAGAAAAAAAGAACGTATCGCTCATGAAAAAAACTGGAACGTCAACGTATTGAAAAAGAAAAAAAGCTGAACAAAGAGAAAAAAAGAACGCTTAGAAAAAGAACGTATTGCTCGTGAAAAAGAGTTAGAACGTCAACGTATTGAAAAAGAAAAAAAGCGGAAAAAAACGTGAACAAGAACGTCTTGAAAAAAGAACGAATCGCTCGTGAAAAAAAGAATTAGAACGTCAACGTATCGAAAAAGAACAAGAAGAAAAAAAGAAAAAGAGAATTTAGACGAAAAGAAAAAAAGAATTTAAGTTATCAGAAGATAAGAAAAAAATTAGAGCTATTACAAAAAAAGAAAATGAGATGAGAGAACACGAAAATACTCTTCTATCATTACAAACTTCATTAATTTCCCTAGAAGATAAAAATTGAAGAAAAAGAAACTAACTATCTATACTTTTAAAAAAATAGAAAAAAATGACAAAGAAAAAAATAGCTCTTGAAGAAAAAAAGACTTAATAATTTAAATTCTCAAAAAAACAAATCGCCTTAAAAAGATATTACAGCCGAAAAAAAGATTAATTGAAAAAAATCCAAAAAAATCTTGAAATTGAATATAAATTAGATGGTTTAAAAAAAGAAATCCATAGCATTAAGAAAGAAGTAGTTAACGAAGATGAAACAGCCTTTAAAGTTAAATATATTGATAACAAATCTAAAAAAATATTCGTGGTTTCACTTCTAAGTATTAAAACTTTTATTTCTAAAACTATATTTAGAAATAAAGTTGAAAAATTATGATAAAAATACAAAAAAATAGCAAAAAAATATTAAAGTTAAAATTGCAACTTCTGTAATCTTAGCAATGTTATTGTCAATCTGTTTCTTAGTGACTCTAAAAATTCATATCTTCTGCAAAAAGAACATTATATGAGTTTTGGAGAAACTAATACTACAGCTGTTGATACTACAGAAGAAATGAAAAAAACAAAAAAAGAAGCTGAAGAGAAAGCCAAGATTCTAAAAAGCTCAAGAGGAAGCTGAAGCCGCTCGTATCGATTCAGACGCACAAGACGAAGAAATAACTGCTAAACTTGCTGGAACATTTACATCTTACTCTTTTGATGTAAATCGTGAAATAACAATTAACAAGAAAAATTCACGTCTTTAAATCTGCTAGCTGGTCTGAGCCAGGAGATGTAATTGAACCTGGAACAAAACTAACAGTTGATAAAATAGTTTCTCCTGCTGGCTACGTTATGTATCATATCTCTTCTGGGAACTTACAAGGGCAGTATATTACAGCCAATGAAAAAAATTTGTTTCTATAGATAAGAAAAAAATGATCAGCTTGAAAAACTTCATTTCTCGTCCAGTAGCTATTAAATTCTTAGCAACACAAAAATATCTATACTGATGAATCCCTAAGTAAAATTAAATCAACATATGGTAGTGGAGCACAACTAAACATTAATGGTATTGGTATTTCTAAAAATAATAGATTAATTTATTATATAACTGATGGAAGTTTTGTTCCTGTTAATCCAGTTCGTGTAACTGAAGTTAATAGGGAATCTCCAAAAACAAAAATAACAATGAAAAACGATAATAAAAAAATACTACCAATACAGCCAATTCTCAAAAATAATCAAAGAAGAACAACAAGATAACAAACTAATCCACTTTGGTTAATAACTAAGGTGGATTTTCTCATAGAAAAGGGAGTGACTCAAAAAAATCGTGATTTCGGAGAAATCGATTTTGTCGAGTCACTCCCCGCACAGTTTATTAGATATCTAAAAAGCTTTTTATAAAGCGAATTTAGATATCAATAAACCACTGCGTCTATGAATTATCATATACATTTTGTTAAAATTTAGGACTTTTGAGTCAGCCCCTTTTTCTATTATCTAATTTCTGCTCCATTAGGAATTTCAGCATTAATCTCTACTACACGTAAAATCCCATCTTTTTCTGCTGATAAAATCATTCCCTCACTTAATTCTCCACATAATTTAACTGGTTTTTAAGTTAGCTACTACAGCTACTTTTTTTACCAACTAATTCTGCTGGATCATAATATTTAGCAATACCAGAAACTATCTGTCTTTGATGATTACCTAAATCTAATTTAAATTTTTAATAGTTTAGAACTTTTCTTAACTTTTTCACATTCTAATACTTCTGCAACCCTTAAAGAAGTCTCGAAGAATTTATCGATTGTAATTTCTTCAGCAAGTTCTACATAAGTATCATTTTGTTCTTCTTTAGATTCAGTTTCTAAGTTTTCTAAAGCCTTTGGAGACATTTGAGTTTTAATATACTCTACCTCTACTTCTTTATCAAATCTAGGGAAAAATTGGAGTTGGTTTTTTTCTACAACTTTAATCGTTCCATCAAATACTCCAAATGTTTTAGCTGATTCGAATACTAATAATTCTTCTTTGACACCCTAATTGTTTAGCAATTTCAACAGGTGCTTTTGTTAAAAGCAGGTGCTATTAATATCGTAGCAATACGCAGGCTTTCTGCTAAATAGTTCATCACCTTATCTAGTTCAGGTTGATTAGCTTCATCTTTAGCTAAAATCCATGGTGTTGTTTGATCGATATATTTATTAGTTCTTGAAATAAACTTCCACACTGATTCTAGAGCTTTAGAGAACTGCATATTTTCCATATATTCTTCATACTCTGAAATAACTTCTTTTTGATAAAGCTATTAATTCTTTATCAAATTCTGTAGTTGGTTCCATGAATTTTTGGAATAACTCCACCGCAGTATTTGTTAATCATTGAAATAGTTCTGTTTAATAAGTTTCCTAAATCATTTGACAAATCTGAGTTAATTCTATCGATAAAACTTTCAGGAGTGAAGATACCGTCTTGACCAAATGGAACCTCACGTAATAAATAGTAACGAGCTGAATCTAAACCATAACGTTCTATTAACATGTATGGATCAACTACATTACCTTTTAGATTTACTCATTTTACCATCTTTCATTAATAACCAACCATGAGCAAAAAAATTTTCTTAGGTAGTGGTAAATCTAATGCCATTAGAAGTATCACTAAATAAATTACGTGGAAACGTACGATTTCTTTCCCAACAACTTGCACATCAGCATACTAATATTTATTAAATAATTCTTCACTATCCCCAGTAGCGTATCCTAAAGCTGTAATATAGTTAACTAAAGCGTCAATCCAAACATATACAACATGTTTTTGGATTAGATTTCACTTTCACTCCCCAATCGAAAGTTGTACGAGTAACAGCTAAATCTTCTAATCCTGGTTTAATAAAGTTATTAAGCATCTCATTTTTTCTACTTTCTGGTAGAATGAATTCAGGATGTTCATCATAGTATTTAACTAATCTGTCAGCATATTTACTCATTTTGAAGAAATAACATTCTTCACTAACTAATTTTACTTCATTTCCACTTGGTGCAATACCACCAATCATATTACCTTCTTCATCTCTGAATACTTCTTGAAGTTGTGTCTCTGTAAAATATTCTTCGTCACTGATAGAATACCAACCTTTATACTCTCCTAAATAAATATCACCTTTTTTTCAACTAATCTATCAAAAAAATTTCAGCAACTGCTCTTTCGTGATAATCATCTGTAGTACGAATAAACTTACTATAGTTAATATCCATAGCTTCCCATAATTTTTTTAATATCTTTAATCATTTCATCAACATAAAGCTTGTTCTGAAATTCCTTTTTCTTGAGCTTTTTTTGTTGGATTTTTTTGACCATGTTCATCTGTACCTGTTAAAAAAAGTATGTATCATATCCGCTTAATTTTTTTATATCTAGTTAATGTATCACAAGCAACTGTTGTGTAGGCATGTCCTATGTGTAAGTTACCACTTGGGTAATAAATAGGAGTTGTAACATAAAAATGTTTTTTTAGTCATCTTACAACCATCCTCTCTTTCAATTTTTTTAGTTAATATACATTACTATTGTACCATATATCGCGAGTTAATGCATATTTTTTATTATTTTTTTCAAATTTCAAAAATACTTTTTATATAAAAAAAGATATAACTCTTTAATAAGAAAAAAACTCAAAAAGGGGAGTGACTCAAAAAAATCATGATTTCGTAGAAATAAGATTTTTATCGAGTCACCCCTCGCAAAGTTTATTAGTCGTCTAAAAAAAGCTTTTTATAAAGCGAATTTAGATATCAATAAACCACTGCGTCTATGAGTTCTCATATACACTTTGTTAAAATTTAGGTCTTTTGGAGTGTCCCTTTTAAAGTACCTATATTCATAAATTTCAAAGACAATAATTAAATAATTTTTAATAAAAGAACTAATTCTTCTTTCATAGTTATGTCTAACTTATAAATTTATTTCTATATTATCTTATTTTTTTACACCTACCATCTTTGACACCATGGTGTAATTTTTTTTCTACTTTTTGCTAATTTAGCAATCTCCACTATTGTATCAGCCGCTTTTTGTCATATGTTCTAAGCAACTGAATTCATATTGTCCGTGGAAGTTTTCTCCACCAACAAAAAAATATTAGGCGTTGGTATTCCCATGTAAGAAATTTTAGAACCATCAGTTCCTCCACGTATTGGAATAATTAATGGTGTTACACCAACATTTTTTTGATAGCTTGTTCAGCTACATCAACGCAACGTTTATCTTCTTTTATTACATCACCCATATTATAATATTGGTCATGTAATTCATATTCTACAACATTTCCATATTTTTTTCATTAATTTTAGCTGCAACTTCTTCTGCAAATTTTTTTACGAGCTAGGAATTTCTCTCTATCATGGTCACGGATAATATAAACCATTTCTGCTTCTTCAATTCTTGCTTGCATATTGTGTAGTAAGTAGAATCCTTCATACCCTTCTGTATGCTCAGGCACTTCTTTTTCTGGGAATAATGAAGCTAGTTCAGCAGCAATCATATTAGCATTTTTCATTTTTCCTTTTGCAGTACCTGGATGTACACTTACTCCTATAATTTTATATGTAATTTGTGCAGCATTAAAGCTTTCATATTGAAGCTCTCCTAGAACTCCACCATCCATAGTATAAGCATAATCCGTAGCAAATCCTTTTTGCATCAAAATGATCAGCACCACGTCCAATTTCTTCATCTGGACCGAATGCGATACGAATATCTCCATGTTCTATTTCAGGATGTTCACTTAGGTATTTAATAGCTTCTACTATTTCAGTAATTCCTGCTTTATCATCAGCTCCTAGTAATGTTGTACCATCTGTAGTAATTAATGTAAGACCTTTATAATTGTTTAAATTAGGGAACTCTTCTTTAGTCATTACAATATTTAATTCTTTATTTAAAAACTATATCTTCTCCATCATAATTTTCAATAACTTGTGGATTTATTCCTTCTACATTAAAAATCAGCTGTATCTACATGAGAAATAAAAACCTATTTTGTCATAAGGTTTATCAGTGTTAGCTGGTAATGTCGCAGTTAAAAAAACCAATTTTCTTCATTTAAAAACTATATCACTAAGATTTAGTTCTTCTAGTTGACCTTTCAACATACGTAAGAAATCTTTTTGCTCTGGAGTAGACGGTATTGTTGTACTAGCCGCATTAGATCTAGATTTGAAATTAACATATCCTAAAAAAACGTTCTAACATAGTTTCATATTTCATTATTCTTCACCTCATTTGTATTTTATTTTATTATAATATACTTTTTTTAACAAAATGTAAAAGGTTCTTATACGATTTTTTTAATATAAATATAGTGATATCTTTTTTTCCATTATAAACAATCTTACTTAATAAATCTTTATATTTATGTTACAATTACATATGTATTCTAATTTTTATATTAGACATTAGTAAAAATTAAATTTTAAGGAGATCTTTTTCATGCAAGAAGTTATGAATTATAAAGATACTAGGATTGAAAAACTTCCATACTATTTATCCTAACCATATGAACAGACATGACACATTATTCGGCGGGCAAACTCTATACTGGCTTGACGATGTACAAGGTTTAGTAATACGTAGATATACACATCTACCCTTCTTTACTGCAAGTATTGATACATATCAATTTTTTTAGACGTTGTCCATAGACACGAAGCATTAATTATTGATAGTTATATTTCTAGAGTTGGTACAAGAAGTGTAGAGATTTTTTTGCAGAACTAAGTGCATTTAATCATGAAACTAGACACACTCGTCTAGTTGGAATCTGTTTCTCAACATTCGCTATTAATAAAGAAACTGTCCTTGAGAAACCTTTACCAAAAAGTAGAATATACTGACGAAATTTCAAAAATTCGTTAGCTCTTCTTATGCAGATAGACAAAGCGGGAAATTAACAGCAAGACAATTTTTGTAAAGAATACCTAAAAATATTATAACAAATAGCAAAAAGAAGCGAGATTGTTTCTCACTTCCTTTTTCCCGACTTTGACAGTTTCTAGGAGAAAAATATCGTTATAAGGGGCTGACCCAAAAGACCAGTAAAAAAAGAAGTAACGAGAAAAAAACTCGGTACTTCTTTTTTTAAAAATTAATAAACAAAAAAATCATCCCCATGATATAATAATAGTATAACAAAAAAACCAAAAAAATCAAAGGAGATGATATAAATGAGTAACAAAGTTACCTATAAAAAAATTATAACATGAATCAACTACAAATGCCAATGGATATAACTGATTGGATAGAAGAAAAATCATATATCAAAACTAGTAAATCAAGTAGTAGAAGGAATAGATGAAAAAAATACTAAGACAATCATATAAAAGGTGGAGGTAGATGTTCATATCATCCAAAAAAATGATGTTGAAAAATAATAATCTACGCATATATAAATAAAGTGACAAGCGGAAGAAAAAAATAGAAAAAAACTATGCAAAAGAAAAACCTTCCAATGATATGGTTAGCCGCAAGACAAACACCAGATTTTTCGTACAATAAATAGATTTCGAGTAGAAAAGAAAGAATTAATAGAAGAAGTATTTAAAAGCGATAGTACTGAGATTGATAGAAGCAGAACTTATAGACCCTAGTATATATTACCTAGATGGAACAAAAAATAGAAGCAAATGCGAATAAATACACATTTGTATGGAAAAAAATCAACACAAAGATACAAAGAAAAAAATAACGGAAAAAAATAACAGAATTTCTAGAAGAAGCAAGTAACTTGAGTGAAGAAGAATTAAAACAAGAAGAAACAGTAAAAAGGATTATCAGACTTAAAAGAGTTATCACAAGAAATACTACAAGATATAGACAATCTAGGATCTAAAGAAGTTGAGCAAATAGTAGAAGTATTAGAAGAGATAAAAAGAAGAACAAGAAGTACAAGAAATCCCCAAAAAAATAGAAAGCGAGTAATCAATAAGATAACAAAGAAAAATAAAAGAAGACTATCTACCAAGGCTACGAAAATACGAAAAATCAGCTAGAAATATTAAAAAGACAGAAATAGTTATTCAAAAAAACAGATAAAGACGCAACATTCATGAGAATGAAAGAAGACCATATGAAAAATGGGCAATTAAAAGCAGGATATAATATACAGGTAGGCACACACAATCAATATGTATTAGGCTTTACAATACATCAAAATCCAACAGATGTAAGAACATTACAATCACATATAGAAAATATCAAAGAACAAGGAATAATAGAACCAAAAAAACAATAGTAGCTGATGCAGGATACGGAAGTGAAGAGAACTATATTTACTGCGAAGAAAAATAATTATCAGGCACTAATACCATATAATATGATGAGAAAAGAACAGATGAACAAATACAAAAAAAGACATAAAAAAACTCATCAAACTGGAAATATGATGTATTTAGTGATAGTTTCGTATGCGCAAATAATAGATATGTAGATTTTGAAAAAAATATAAGTAGAACTGATAAATACGGATATAAAAAGAGATTTCAAACAATACAAATGTGAAGACTGTAGTGATTGTCCAATAAAAACACCTATGTACAAAAAGCAAAAGGTAATAGAACAATACTATATAATCCAACGTATGAAGAGTTAAAAAGCGAAACAAAGATATTTACTTTTTAGAAAACGAAGAAACTAAAAAAACATATACTCAAAAAAAGAAAGATAGAGATCGAAAGCTTTTTCGGTAATTTAAAAACAAAACTTGGCGTTCACAAGATTTTTCCCTTCGAGGAATTGAAAATGTGAGGGTCGAATTTGCCCTGCACGCTATTTCCCATAATTTAATAAAATTAGCAAAACACCTGATAAAAACAGGGCGGATTAGCTGATTTTATTGGGAAATATTTTTTTCATTTTTTTAGAATTTTTCTCAAAAATTATTCAAAAAAAGCCAAGAAAAAGAATTTTTATCAATCTTTTCTTGGCTTTTCTTTTGAGACTTTTGGGTCAGCCCCTTTTTTTCTACTTTACTATTCCTATATACAAGTATATGTGGTATAATATATATGAGGTGACGAAAAAAATGATAGTTCAAGTATACACAAACAGAGGAAATAAATATGTAAGAGTAGTTCATTCATATCGAGATTCAGAAACTAATAAACCAAAAAAATGAAAGTTATAAAAAAATTATGGGAATTTAGAAAAAAACTATTAAAAATAAGATAAAAAAACTTCCTAGAAAAAAATTAGAAAAAAAGAAATCAAAAGAAAAATGAAAGATTGAAAGAAAGTGCCGTAGATAAAAATTAAAAAAATTGAAGCAGATAATTTTTGAAAAAAAGAAGGTTTAGTACATAAAAAAATTATGGATACTTAGTATACGAGAAGATATGGCAAGAATTGGGAATAAGTAGATGGATAAAAGATATAAAAACTAGAAGTAAGATAGAGATTGAAGAGATACTAAAACAACTGGTATTTCAAAGACTACTTATTCCATCATCAAAGAAATCAGCATATGATCATAGAGAAAAATTATGTAGATTTTTCGAAATGATTTGATTTTAGAAGACTACTACAGAGTTTTTAGACATAATTTATGATGAAAAAAAGAAAAAAATTAGAAAAAAACATTTAAATAGCACACTCAAGAAAAAAATTTAACAGAGAATTAAATATAGTATTATACGATGTAACTACATACTACTTTGAATCAGTTAAAAAAAGATGAAATAAAAGGCTTTTGGATTTTTCTAAATATAATAAAGTAAATCAAGTACAAGTAGTTATGGGATTATTAATTGATAATAACGCAATACCAGTCAGTTACGAACTATATCCAGGGTAATACAAGTGAATTTAGTACACTATATCCCGTCATAAAAGATTTAAAAGAAAAAAATACAAATTAAAAAAAGTAATAGTAGCCGCAGATAGAGGACTTAATTCTGGTAAGAATCTATTTTTTTATTAAAAAGAACTAGGATTAGATTATGTTATGGCATATAAACTAAAAGGTGCTAAGAAAGAAATAAAAAGAAAAAAATTATTTGAAGATGGATATATAGTAGAAAAAAAGAGTTTAAATATAAACTTATAGACCATGTAAAAAGAAATTAGAATTGATGGTAAAACTGAAAAAGATTCAAGATGGACTATAGTCAAGTAAATAGACACGAAAAATACGAAAATTAGTTAAAAAATTTTTAAGTGAAATTTGTTTTTATACTGAGAAGTAGGTGTGGTATCCTGTGAGGGAAATGTGGTAGTGCCACTTTCCCCACATTAAGAACAACACCGATAGAGGCTCAGTGTAAAACAAATTTTTAATGCTCATAAAACGCTAATTCTCTCTCGTTAGGAGTCATAAGACCTAATGAATAATGTGGTCTTTTAAGATTATAAAATCCCTCAATGTACTCAAATAAAGAAAGTTTTAATTCTCCAATTGAGTGATAATTTTTCCTATTGCACTCCTCTTTCTTTAGATACTTAAAGAAAGACTCACAACAAGCATTATCGAAAGGATATCCTTTTTTAGAAAAAGATTGAACTACGTTAAATTTATCCAGAAGCTTTCTAAAGGGAGCAGCTGTATACTGAGTACCACGATCAGAATGAAACATAAGACCAGTAGGACAATTTCTTTTATTATAAGCGTCATTAAATGTACTCATAATAAGGTTAGAATCAGCTTTATTGGAAATATTCCACGATATAATTTTTTTCTAGAAAAATAAATCCATAATTATACATAAATAAACCCAAATACCATTTACTTTTTATATAAGTAAAATCGCTAGCCCAAACCATATTAGGTTCAGGGGGATTAAATTCTTGTTTTTAGGTGGTTACATAGTTTAGTATCCTTACAGTTTTCTTTACTCGCTTTGATAAAAAGGTTTAGAAGTAGACATAGTAGGGAGATTTAATTTTTGAATTAATCGATATACTCTTCCAACGCTGACTTTAATACCATAATCACGCTCCAAAAATATGAGTAATTTTATATGCACCAAGTCTCTTATCGTAGTCTCCATGAATTTTTTTAAAAATAATTCTAGAAATCATTTGATTTTCTTCAATTCTAGGAGGTACATAATTTGAGATATATTTATAGTATGTGCTTCTATTAACATTGAATACTTTGCATAAAAAGTTTAATATTATGTTGATTTCTAAAGGGTGAAAAATAGCGTTTAATCTTTGTTTGAGTGTGGCGTGAAGATGGCAATCGCCTTTTTTTAAAAATTTGATTTTCTTCTTCTAATTGAGCGTTTCGTTTTTGAAGTTCTTTTTATTTGTTTAGCGGTAAACACATCGCCATCTTCAGTTTTAATCTCAGAATACTGTTTCACCCATTTATTAATGGCACTTAAAGAAATACCATAATCTTTACTCAGTTGTGTTTTGAGTCTTACCATTTTGGTAAAGACTAACAATTGATCTTTTAAAAATCTTCATCGTAGACATTTTTTTGCCATTTTAAACACTTCCTTTCTGTGTCTACTTTTATTATATTATATTGTTTATTTTTTTGTGTCTACTTTTTTTAGTATAACTCCAAGATAATCTACTTTTTAGGATATTCTGAAAAAAAGAGCTAAAAAAAGATAAAAGCTGATAGACAGAGACTTCTAGATAAAAGCTGATAAACTACTAAATAATCCATCTATGATGAAACAAGAGTTAAAAAGGTGGTAAGAAATTTATAAAAAAGTAACTAAGGGGAACTTAGATATAGAATTAGATGTCAAAACAAATTGAAGAAGCAGAAAAGATGGATGGATTCTTCGCAATAGAGTATTCACAAAAAGAACTTACAGGAAGAGAAGTAAGAGAGATTTATGGAAGTCTATGGAAGATTGAAGATAGTTTTAGAGTATTGAAAAACTAATCTTGAGGCTAGACCGATATTTGTGTGGAGTGAAAAGAGAATAAGAGCTCATTTTTTTAATCTGTTACTTAGCTTTAGTAATAGAAAGATATCTAGAGAAACTTCTAAAAGATAATAATGTAAATTTATCGACAGCTAAAAATACAAGAAGCAATAAGAAATACAACGTTAGGTAGTATTGAGACATTGATGGGAGATTATTATATAAAAGATGCAGAATCAAAAGAGTATCTTGATATAATTAATTCTGTAAAGATGAATAAAAATTCCTCTTGTAGGATATGTTTCTGACATAAAAAATGTATATAGGAAAATTATGCCAATTCCACCCTGATGAAACGCTATAGCTACGCCTTTCGTCAGGGTTTTTATTGTTCCTGAAAGTGTCAAAGTCGGGAAAATATTATAATAAATAGCAAAAAAAGGAGGTGAGATTTTTTTCTCACTTCCTTTTTTTCTTATTATTAATCAATTGAGTAAAGTAATTCTAATACTTTTTCTTCGAATTTAACTAATTTTTTTCTTCTGCAACTTTTCTTATCTGCATCTTTAACATAGATATAAAGTTTTTACTTTTTGGTTCTGTTCCACTTGGACGTAAAGTATACCATGACTCGTCTGAATAGCTGAATTTAACAGCATCAGTTTTTTTCAATTTCGATATCTTTTTTTCTTCACCAGTAGCTACAGTTTTTTTCTTTTTTTGTACTAGATAGTCAGTAATAGCTACTACTTCACTTCCAGCAATTTCACGAGCAAAGATTTCACGATATTTTTCCATCATACGTTTAATTCTTTTGAGCACCTGCTGCACCTTCTAAAAACGATTGAGATAGTTTTATCTAAGTAGTAACCATATTTTTCATAGAATCCATCAAGTACGTCAACTAATGTTTTTCCTTGTGTTTTGTAGAATGCTGCAGCTTCTACTAATAACATAGCGATTGTAACACCATCTTTATCACGTAAGAATGTACCAACGTTATATCCGATACTTTCTTCATATCCCATTACATAGTTTTTTTCTCACCTGTAATATCCCATTCATTTGGTAATGCACAGATGTTTTTTTGAATCCAGTTAGAACGTCAATTACTTCTACTCCGTATTCTTTACAAAGTGGTTCAACCATTTTAGAAGTTACGATAGATTTAACTAATACTGGGTTTTCAGGAAGTTTATTTTGTTTAGCAAGATTTTCAATAACATATTGAACTAATACCGCTCCAGCTTGGTTACCATTTAGAGAAACTACTCCACCATTGTGAATTACTTCTACAGCAAGGCGGTCACAGTCGGGGTCAGTCGCGATGATTACATCTGCATTAACTTCTTTAGCTAATCTTTCACCATATTCAAATGCTGCAGTATCTTCTGGGTTTGGATATTCAATTGTTGGGAAAGTTCCATCTGGATCTTTTTGTTCTTCAACAACATGAACATTTTTGAATCCACGACGAGCAAGAACTGTTGTTACAGCTTTGTACCCTGCCCCATTTAACGGTGTATAAACTACAGAAATGTCTTTATCAATATTTTTCATCATTAATTGCACAATTTAAAGATTCTCTATAGAATTCTTCATCAATTTCTTGACCAATATAAACTAGTAATCCTTTTTCTTGGGCTTCTTCTTCTGTTAAAAGTAACATAGTTGTCAAAAGATATCCATTGAGTTAATGTATTCTAAAAACTTTATCACTTATGTCAGATTTAATTTGAGATCCTTCTTGCCAGTATACTTTATATCCATTATATTCTTTAGGATTATGACTTGCTGTAATATTAATACCACTAGCTGTTCCTAGGTAACGAACTGCAAATGATAATTCTGGAGTTGGACGTAAATCTTCGAATAAGTATGCTTTTAACTCCGTTACTAGCCATTACTAATGCTGCTAGTTTAGCAAATTCTTTTGAGAAAAGACGTGGATCGTGTGCGATAGCAATACCTTTTTCTTGTAATCCATTGTCGATAATAGTTTGCGCTAACGCTTTTGTAGCACGAGCGATAATAAATCTATTCATTCTATTTGAACCCATACCTACTTTACCACGTAATCCCGCAGTTCCGAATTCTAATTCTTTATAAAATCTATCTTCTTTTTCTACTTCATCATCAGCTACGTTTTTTAATTGAAGTTTTTCTTCTTCAGTTAAAGCTGAACTGTTTAACCATTTTTCATATAATTCTTGATAGTTACTCATATAATATTACCTCTAAATTATCTCTTAAATTTTAATTTTTATGCTAGACCTAAAGCAATTTCCATCATTTTTAGTAAATGCTGTTTGTCTTTCTTCAGGAGTAGTTTCTTCTCCTGTTACTAAAGAGTCACTTACTGTTAAGATTGTTAAAGCATTAACTCCTGCTGCAGTAGCGTTAGCGTATAATGCAGTACTTTCCATTTCAACAGCTAAAACTCCCATTTTAATCCAGTTTTCCATAGCTTTTTCATCAGCATTATAGAAAATCTCACTACATAAAATATTTCCAACGTGTACTTGTTGTCCCATTTCTTGAGCTTTATTGTATGCTTTTAATAATAAATCAAATGAAGCTGTTAAGCTATAGTTTCTCGGAATATTGTATTGGTGCATGTAATTTGAATTTGTAGAAGATCCCATACCTAAGATTACATCGTATAATTTTACTTCTGGTTGTAATGCTCCACAAGTTCCAATTCTAATTAAGTTTTTCACTCCAAATGTATGAATTAATTCATAAGAATAAATACCGATACTAGCTGGTCCCATACCAGTTCCCATTACAGAAATCTTTTTACCTTTGTATGTTCCAGTATATCCTAGCATACCACGCACTTCATTAAAAACAAACCGCATCTTCTAAAAATGTTTCAGCAATAAATTTCGCTCTTAACGGATCCCCTGGTAAAAGAATCGTTTCAGCAATTTCTACTCCGTTTGGTTTAATATGTGGTGTTTGTTTTATGTGACATCAGTTAGTCCCCCTGTAAATATATTAATAACTTTATTATACCTTTTTTTATCTTAAACAAGTTATATTAGAAAAAAATAATTATCTATATTTTTCTAACAAATATTCTGAAAACAATAACTCTTACATGATGTTTTCATCAATAATTTCATAACATATAGTAAATATATATAAATATCAACTTCACTGGAAATATAATAATATTTATTCTTTTTAAAAAAATAATTAACACATATTTTTTTACAGCTTATTAAAGAATTATTAATGGTATTTTGTTATATATAACAATTTTTTTATTGAAAAAAATAATTAGATAAAAAAATTGAATATTAATAGTAATTTAATCAATTTTTGTTATATAATTAATGTTATAAAAAAATAAATTAGAAAGAGGTTTTTTTATGTTACAATTAGCTGTCTTTTTTTCCCAGTAATTGCGATGTTTTTCGTACCTTTCCCTAAGGAAAAAAACTTCAAAAATATTCATACTGGAAAAATTTGTTATAATTGTACCATTAATTCTGTTTGGATATTTTGTATCAAATATAAAAATATATCTATTCAGGTGGGACAATCTATAAAAAAATTAGCATTTGTTTCTAATGCAGGACTTGATATCAACCTAAATCTTGATGGTTTTATCACTCCTTTTCTCATTACTAATTACAGGAATTGGTACCTTAGTAATCTTATATTCATGTTACTATATGAGCATTACAGATGAAAAAAATTACATAAATTTTATATATTCTTACTAATATTCATGTCAGCTATGCTAGGAGTTGTATTATCTGATAATATGCTAAGCATGTACATGTTTTGGGAGATGACTTCTGTATCTTCTTTTTCTACTTATTAGTTATTGGCACGAAAATGATGCTTCAAGAAAAGGTGCATTAAAAATCACTAATAATTACCGTTTTTTTGGTGGTGTTTTAATGCTAGCAGGTGTTTTTGTCCTTAATAATATTACTGGTAGTTTTAATGTTAGTGAAATAATAGAATTCACTAAAAAAATCATGGTTATAATAATAAATATATAATCGCAATGATTTTTAATAATATTTGGTGCATTCACTAAATCAGCACAATTTCCATTTCATATCTGGTTACCTGATGCAATGGCTGCTCCAACACCGATCAGTAGTTACCTTCATTCAGCTACAATGGTTAAAGCTGGTATTTATTTATTACTTCGAATCGGAATTATATTCGCATTCTCAACTACTTTCGGTAATATCTTAATTATTTTTTTGGAACAATTACGATGTTAATAGGATCAATATCTGCAATCTTCTTAAAAGATTTAAAAAGGTGTTTTAGCCTATTCAACAATTAGTCAGCTTGGAATGATGACACTTATGATTGGTATTGCAAACTTAGGACTTTATAATGATAATCATTATATTTATACATTTGCATTTTATGCAGTATGTTTCCATATTATTAACCATGCTGCCTTCAAAGCAAGTCTATTTATGATAACTGGTATTATAGATCATTCATTCCATTCTAGAGACATCGAACAACTTAGAGGGTTAAGAGTATATATGCCACTTGGATTCATATTAAGCATTATTGCTGGTTTCTCTATGGCAGGAATTCCACCACTAAGTGGATTCTATTCAAAGGAATATTTCTTAACAGCTGTATATGGCTTATTAAATTCTAGTATGCTATATATAATAATAGTAATAGCTGTTGTAATCGGTGCTCTAGGAACAGCTGTATATTCATTAATATTAGCTTTCAAACCATTCCTAGGTACTTTCGATAGCAAAGTACTTGGAGACAAAAAAACTTCATTTACCAAAAAAATGGAATGTTTATATCTCCAATAATACTTGTAATATTTGTTATTATTAACACGTTTATTAAAGATTATATTGTAATTCCAGCTCAACAAGCTGCTCTTGCAGTAAAAAACAACAAATAATGAGGTAATAACTCATGTTCATCATGATAGTTTCATATCATCTGAACTTCTTACTTCTATTTTTTTGTTATAATCGCAAGCTTTGTAATTTATAAAGTTCTTGCTAATGGTAATGGTATTTATTCAATAAATCCTAGCATTGTATCTATTCACGGTGCATACAACAATTTAGGAATATTATTACATAAAGTTAGTGGTAGACTTCACAATGCATTCATCACTAATCAACTTAGAAGAAATATGAGTTATATATTCTGTAGTATATCAGCGACTATTATCGGCGGTTACTTTGCAATTGGTAGACCTATGATAATAAATAACTTCTCTACTATTCATTATATGAATATATTCATTGGACTATGTATTGTCCTTTGCTGTGTAGCTCTTACAAGAGTTTACAATAGATTAGTACTTATAATCCTTTCATCTGGTGTTGGATTTATGATGACTGGTTTATATGTAACTTTCAGAGCACCTGATTTGGCAATGACACAATTTGTCATCGAGTCAATTTCTACAATTATCTTCTTAATAGCTTTCATCCTATTAACTGATAAAACAAAACAAGAAGAAAAAAATAGTTTTAAACTTACAAACGCAATTATTGCAACTCTGACTGGGATTAGCTTTATAATTGTAGGACTTGTATCATACGCATATAAAAATCCATCAGAAATCAGTCAATTTTATTTCGACAATGTTGTAGCATCTGGTGGAGGAAACATAGTAAATGTTATTATCGTCGATTTCAGGGGATTTGATACTCTGTTTGAAATCACAGTTATGACAATGGTAGCTCTAATAATTTATGCTATGTTCAAAATCATTAAAAGAGGAGGACCAAAAAGATGAAAAACTAATGACGTGATTTTAAAAATCATTATCTGCAATTATTTCAGGTTGTATATTTCTACTTTCGCTTAGTTTATACTTCGGTGGGCACTTCCTTCCAGGTGGCGGCTTCGTAGGTGGACTCCTTTGTACGATGGCTCTTGCATTGTCTATGTTCACATATGGAATAGATAGAGTTACTAAACTACTACCTATTAATTATGTATATGTAACTGCAATTGGATTACTTTTTCTCTATCGGAACAGCTTTTAGTGGAGTTGTTGTTGGGAAAAAAATTTCTTTAAACATCACTTCACTCATATCCATGTTCCAATTATGGGAGAGATGGAATTACACACAGCTGCAATCTTCGACCTTGGAGTATACTTTGTAGTTGTTGGAGTATTAATGTCAGTAATCTTAGCTTTTTGGAAAGGATGGTAAATAATGGAATTTTATATGATTATCTTATGCGGTATTCTTGTTGGTTTTGGTGTTTTACCTTATGCTTTCTAAGAGTATGATGCGAATAATTATTGGTGTTGGTCTTTTTGGACATGCTGCTAACCTAATTATTCTTATCGCAGGTGGTTTATATGATGGAGATATCCCTATTATCTCAGAACTAGGAAAAAAATTATATAGACCCAATTCCAGCAGCACTTATTCTTACTGCTATCGTTATTGGTTTTGCAGTAACTTGTTTATTAATTTCAATTTATATTGCTAACTACAAACTAAAAAGGAAGCGATAATGTAATTGATCTTGAAGACGTTGAAAAATATGAAGGAGGAGAGAAATAATGCATAGTAATTTACCTGTTATTCCAATATTTATACCCCTTCTATTTGCTGCGATAACAGTATTATTTAGAAAAAGGATAGCCATGCAACGTTTACTAACAACATTGGCTACTCTGTTAGTCTTAGCATTTTCAATCTACAACATCTATCTTGTAGATAAACATAAAAATACTAATATTAGAAATGGGAAACTGGGCTAGTCCATTCGGTATTACATTGACTTTAGATGGACTAAACAGTGTTTTAGTTACAACTTCATCATTAGTATTTTTTTAGCAACTTTATTATATTCTTTTAAAACAATAGATAAAATTCGCGAACTTAGCTTCTTCTATCCTGGTTTTTTATTAATAATGGTAGGTATTAACGGAGCGTTCACTACAGGAGATATTTTTAACCTTTTTGTTTTCTACGAAATCTTACTTATGTCTTCTTACTTACTATTGTTAGTAGGTATAAATAAAGAACAGCTTAAATCTTCTATTAGTTATGTACTAATGAACGTTTTTTTGCTGGTAGTTTATTTGTTATTAGTATCGGTTATCTTTACACAATTGTTGGTAGTTTAAATATGGCATACATATCACAAACAATTTCTTCTATGTCAGATCGAAGAGGATTATACCTTGTCGGCGCAGTAATGATATTTGTGTTCTGTATGAAAGGAGCATTATTCCCACTATTCACTTGGATGAATAGATCATATGTAGCACCTCCAATTGCTGTCTCAATTATCTTTGGGGCGCTATTAACAAAAGTTGGGCTATACTCGATTATTAGAACTTATGGACTATTCTACTACGAGTCAAACTTCATTAAATCATACTTATTAATTTTTAGGTGCTATATCTATAATAGCCGGATGTATTGGTGCTATTTACCAAAAAGATTTAAAAACAAATAGTAGTATTCAATATCGTTATTTCTCTAGGAGTAATGGTTTGCGGAACAGCTACATTAAATACATTTGGTGTTAAAGGAGCCTTATTCTACGCTGTTAACGACATATTACTAAAAGCAGCATTATTTATAATCGTAGGATTAATAATTTACGTTAGTGGTGTTAAATACATTCAAAAATGTGGTTTAATCAATAAATATCCACTTCTAGGTTGGACATACTTTATAGTTGTTCTATCTTTATCAGGAGTACCTCCATTTAGTGGATTTTACGGTAAGGCTCTGATTATTAAAGGACTAGTTACAAACAACAATTTATTTATTGCAATTCTTGTTGCATTATCAGGATTAGTTGTATTCTACTCACTGATTAAAAATATTCTTGAATGTCTTTTACGATAACATTAATAAAAAAATCTAATTCTAAAACCACTCCCTAAAGGAGTTCAAATCCCTCTTATTGCTATCGTTTCGATTGCGTTAATAGTTGAGACTAGTACTAACTTATTAGATGGATTCTTTGATAAAAGGAATACAAATGGTGTTAAATCCTCAACATTATATTGATTTAGTACTTAAGAAAGGAGCATAATTATGGCACTACAATTTTTAATTAATATATTAGTTGGTGTAATATGGATGTTCTTTTCAGGAAGTTATAATTCTGAATATTTTGCAGTTGGATTTTTCTGGGGGATGGTATTATTATTCATCTTCAGAAAGACATTTTGTTAAAAAAATATTTTTAGGAGAACAACTATACTACATTTATGTATACAAATGGATAAGATTAATCTTAATGTTTTTTTAGTTGAATTGCTAAAAAGCAGATGTGAATGTTCTAAAATTAATGTTCAAAAAAGATCTTGATGTTAATCCTGTCATTTTTGAATATCCTCTTGAAGTAAAAAAAGCTTGGCAAATTACTCTTTTTAGCCAACATGATTACTTTAACACCTGGTACTCTTACGGTGAATGTTAGTCATGATAATAAAGTCTTACATATTCACTGTTTAGATACTGATGATATTCTGGTGAAATTGAAGGTATAAAAAAATAGCTTTGAAAAAGCAATATTGGAGGTTGATTTAGATGGATAAAAATTGTAGAGTATTCTATTTTATTGGGGATTTTCGCTAGTATTGCAATGATATTTTTTTCTTATTAATTTACATCGTTAAAAGACCTAGCATCTTCGATAAATTAATAGCAAGTGATCTTCTTGCTATGCCTCTTATGTGCTTAATAGTTTTAGTAAGCATGTACTATAAAACTTTTTCATATATTTCACTTATACTTATAATAGCTATTATCTGTTTAGTTGGTACAGTTGTTACTGCTAGATTCTTAGCTAAAAAGGAGGTTTTCAGTGATGATACTAAATAATATTTTTAGACATTATTATAATACTTCTAATTTTAGTTTCGATCGTGGCAATGTTAGCAACTGTCATTGGGTTCATTAGATTACCAGATGAGTTGACTAAAATTCACGCTGCCGGTGTTACTGGTTCTTTCGCAGTTGAATTGGTTCTTATTGCTGGATTTGTTTATTTCTATAGATATCTACATGTCTTCGAATTAAAATTTTTCTTAGCAATTGGATTCTTATTCTTGGCTACCCCAGTTTCAGCACATATGATTTCTATAAGTGCAATAATATATAATAAACATGTATATTCTAAAAACAATAAAAGATGAAGCTAAAAAAAGTTTTTAGAAGACATAGAAAAAAATTAAATAATTAATAATAAGTTTATCAAAAAAAGTTAAAAAGCATTTAAATACTCGTAAGTATATAAATCACTCTTTAACTTAATGAAAAAAACTACAAATCTAAAAAGAAGCGACTTGAAAATATGATTTTTAATCAATCTATATTTTAAGTCGCCTCTTTATTTTTTTATATTTTTTTACACACTAAACCTATCTGATTTTTATAAATATAAATAACTACTTATATGATATTAATTCCCCACTAAAAACGCTTAAAAACAACCCTAAACCTTGACTAATTTGATTTTATATAGTAATATTCATATAGATTATAAAAACAAGGAGTCATTTTTTTATGAGAAAATATTTTGGAACAGACGGTATTCGTGGTATCGCAGGAGAATCACTAACTGCCGATTTAAGTTTTTAAAGTAGGTAAAGCTCTTGGTAAATTACTTACTGAAAAAGAACATCCAAAAAGTAATAATAGGTAGAGATACAAGAATTTCATGTGATATGATTGAACAAGCATTAACAGCTGGATTAACTAGCACTGGTGTCAATGTTATGACAGTAGGAACAATTCCTACTCCTGCTATTGCATATCTTACAAAAAAACTATTGAAACTGATAGTGGAATAATGATTTCTGCTTCTCACAATCCTTATCAAGATAACGGAATAAAGATTTTTTTGGACCCGATGGATTCAAACTTACTGATGATCAAGAATTAGAAATCGAACATTTAATAGATAACACTGATGAAATTAAAAATGCTAGTTTTGAAAAAAATCGGAAAAATTATATAGTGGAAATGAACTAACGCAAAAATATGTTCAACATATAAAACAATCAATTTCTGGAGATTTATCTGGAATAAAAATCGCCTTAGATTGCGCTAACGGTGCTACGACTGGCGTAGCTCCATTTATCTTCGGTGATTTAGAAGCTGACATTGAAACTATAGGATGCAAACCAAATGGTATTAATATTAATGATAACGTTGGTTCAACTAAAAATAAACACTATTGCAAAATTTCGTAAAAAGAAAATAATGTAGATGTAGGTTTTGCCTTTGATGGTGATGGTGATAGAGTTTTAGCTGTCGATTCAAAAGGAAATATTGTCGATGGGGATAAAATAATGTTTATTCTTGCAAAACACCTTAAAGAACAAGGTGAATTGAAAGATAACATGGTGGTATCTACTGTAATGAGTAATATAGGTTTCTATAAAGCAATAGAAGAAAATGAATTACAATCAGTAAAAAAACAGCTGTTGGAGATAGATATGTTGTTGAAGAAATGAGAAATAACAGCTACTCTCTTGGAGGAGAACAATCAGGTCATATAATTCTTATGAACTATGCAACGACTGGTGATGGTATACTTACAGCAGTGAAACTTGCTGATATCATCAAAACTTCTGGTAAATCACTAGAAGAACTAGCTGGTGAGGTTAGTATATATCCACAAAAAAATTAGTAAACATTAAAGTAATAGATAAAAAAATCTGCTATGGAAGATACTGAGATTTTTAGCTGAATGTGAAAAAAAGTAGAAAAAAAGAATTAGAAGATAACGGTAGTATTTTTATTACGTGCTTCTGGTACTGAAAATCTGATTCGAGTAATGGTCGAAGCAAGTAGCGATGAACTTACAGACAAATATTGTGAACAAGTAGCTAAAATTGTTCGAGAAAAAATTTGAAGTAAAATAAATTATAAAAAAAGAAGTTAGCATTAAAAACTAACTTCTTTTTATTTTGTATTTTTCAAAACAAACACTTGTAATTCTAATAAATCTATAAAATCAATTTACATAAGAAAATTTACCCCTTATTTTTTTATATATTATCTCAAATATTTTTTTATATTAAGGTATTTCACTTTAATAACACTTAACTTAATATTACATTAATTTTCTTTAATATTTAATTGGTATTTTTTTAAATGTATATATATAAACAAGATATTTACATCTTTACAGTAAACAAACCTCTCCCTATTTTTTTACTATAATAATAGTATTACTTGTAGTTAAACTACAAATTTATAAATATATTATTCTCAAAACTTTAATCTTTTTATATAAATCGAGTTTTATTAATATTTTACCAAAAATAAAAACGACACTATTTCAAAAAAATTGTATTTTCCTATTGTTTTTTTGTATATACTTCTGTTATACTTATAGGTGAAGTAATTGTTATATTACTTCATATGTTCTTTTATTATAAGTCTCCTAGCTTATAATAAAGACTTTTCATATTTACTCCTTTATTTCTACCTTACAATATTTTTTTGTAAGGTAGGTTTTTATTTTCTAAAAAAACGATATCATTTTTCACTTAATTTTCATACACTACATATTTTTTTCTCATTACAACAAAATTTACTTGACTTATTTTTCTTTCCTAAGGTAAACTTTTAATGTATAGAGAAAAATAAAAATAAAGGAGGGAAAAAAGTATGATAAAAACTGAAAAATCTGAATGTTGCATATAATCAAACACCAGCTCTTTCTAATATCAACATAGAAATAAAAAGGTCCCAGTATAACAGGTATTATAGGTCCTAATGGCGCAGGGAAATCTACATTGATAAAAGCCATTTTTAAATATAATCCCCTCAACAGGGATTGCAAAAATAGATGATAAAATATCAAAAGAAAATTTAGATAATGTCGCTTATGTTGAGCAAAAGATTAATATTGATTACAACTTTCCAATAAAGGTAAGAGAATGCGTTTCTCTTGGCTTATATTCTAAAATTGGAATCTTTAAAAAGTTAAAAAATCTGATTGGCAAAAAGTTGATGAAGCATTGAAGCTAGTAGGATTAGAACAATTTTTCAAATCGTCAAATCAGTGAATTATCAGGCGGACAATTCCAACGTGTATTAATAGCTCGTTGTCTTGTTCAAGAGGCAAAGTATATATTTTTAGATGAGCCATTTGTTGGTATTGACTCAGTAAGTGAAGAGATAATCATGGAAACATTACGAAATCTTCGAGATAATGGACATACGATATTAATAGTACACCATGATTTAAGAAAAGTTCATTCTTATTTTGATAATGTACTTCTTCTAAATAAAGAAATCATTGCTTATGGTAATACTAAAGAAACTTTCACTAGAGAAAAATCTAACAAAAAGCTTATGGTACCGACCTATTCTTTATGGGAGGTGGAGAAAATGATTAAAGAATTTATTGATGGGCTTTATAGTTTCCATTTTTTACAAAATGCTCTTATTACTGCAATAATAATAGGTATTGTAGCAGGAGCTGTAGGATGCTTTATAGTTCTTAGAGGAATGTCACTTATGGGAGACGCTATCTCTCACGCAGTACTTCCGGGGAGTTGCCCTATCATTTATTCTAGGAATAGATTTTTTTATAGGAGCAATCGTGTTTGGACTATTAGCTTCGATTATCATAACATTCATTAAAGGTAATTCGATAATTAAAAAGTGATACCGCTATAGGTATTACATTCAGTTCATTTTTAGCATTAGGAGTTATCTTAATCAGCGTTGCGAAAAGTTCTACAGACTTATTCCATATCTTATTCGGGAACATCCTAGCAGTGCAAGATGTAGATATGTATATTACTATTGGAGTTGGAGTTTTTGTATTATTAGTTATCACACTATTCTTCAAAAGAATTACTTCTAACATCATTTGATGAATTACTAGCAAAAAGCAATGGGTATTAAAGTTAACTTCTATCACTATTTACTTATGATATTATTAACTTTGGTGTCAGTAACAGCTATGCAAAGTGTTGGAACTATTCTAATTGTAGCTATGTTAATTACACCGGCAGCTACAGCATATCTTTATGCAAATAGCCTAAAAAACAATGATTTTCTTATCATCTACAATTGGTGCGTGCTGTTCAGTCCTTGGCTTATTCATAGGTTATTCATTCAACATAGCAGCTGGCTCTAGTATCGTTTTAACATCAGCTATCGTTTTTTTGCAATAAGTTTCTTTTATTGCACCAAAACAACGCTTTGTTAAGCATAAAAATAATTAAAGGTAATAATATACAAAGAATAAACTAGTTTTTATCTAATATAATTTTATATAATAATCCCTTTTAAATAAACTTATTAAAATAAAAAAATACTTCCAAAACCAAAAATGAGTTTATTTAGAGGTGTTATTAAAAAAAGTTTTAATTGATAATGATTATTATTAGTTATGTAAATCTATTTTATTCTCTGTCTTACAAAAAAATAATAAAGGAAGTATATAATATGAAAAAAATTAGGTTTTAAAAAAATTAAGTTTTCTAGCCCTTATTTTTACTTTAGCAGTTGGACTTTTCGCATGCTCTAGTGCTAAACAAAATTCAGGGGTCTAATGATGCTACTAAGTTAAAAGTAGTAGCAACTAACTCTATTATCGCCGATATTACAAAAAAATATCGCCGGTGATAAAATTGATTTACACAGTATCGTACCAGTTGGGCAAGACCCACATGAGTATGAACCACTTCCTGACGATGTTAAAAAAACATCTGAAGCTAATCTTATCTTCTACAACGGTATTAACTTAGAAACTGGTGGTAACGCTTGGTTTTACAAAAATTAGTTCAAAATGCCAAAAAAAGAAGAAAAACAAAGATTACTACGCAGTTAGTGAAGGTGTTGATGTAATTTACCTTGAAGGTCAAAGTGAAAAAGGTAAAGAAGACCCACACGCTTGGTTAAACCTTGAAAAATGGTATGATTTATGCTAAAAAAACATTGCAAAACAATTAGAAGCTAAAGATCCAAAAAAATAAAAGATTTCTATGAAGCTAACCTTAAAACTTATTTAGAAAAAAACTTTCTAAATTAGACAAAAGAAGCTAAAGAGAAATTCAACAATATTCCTAAAGAGAAAAAACAATCGTAACTAGTGAAGGATGCTTCAAATACTTCTCTAAAAGCATACAATGTACCTTCTGCTTACATTTGGGAAATCAACACTGAAGAAGAAGGAACCCCAGATCAAATCAAAACTCTAGTTGAAAAAAATTACGTAAAAACTAAAGTACCTTCTCTATTCGTAGAAAGTAGTGTTGACGAGCGCCCAATGCAAACAGTATCAAAAGATACTAACATTCCAATTTACGAAAAAAATCTTCACTGATTCAATTGCTGAACCAGGACAAAATGGAGATAGCTACTACAGCATGATGAAATGGAACTTAGATAAAAATTTCTGAAGGACTAGCTAAATAACTATATTATAAAAATCTCATTTACATTTTTTTATGTATATGAGATTTTATATTGATTTTTCATATAAAAATCGTTTACAATAAAAAGTATAATAAAAAAATTAGGAGTTATTTATGAATATAATTAGAAATTTACCTACACCAATTGCAGGTTTAGCATTAGGGTTCAGTAGCGTTAGGAAACTTATTACAACCATATAGCCCTACACTACAATTATTATTTAGTCTTTTTATCTTTGATAATAATTGTACTTTTTAACTATTAAATTCGTGTTAGGATTTGACAATTTAAAAAGAAATGGAAAATCCAGTTGTTGCAACAGTTCTTGCAACTTATCCGATGAGTATTATGCTTTTTAAGTTCATTTTCGAAAAAAATTTATCGGTGCTTACAGCGTTCCCTTTTTGGATTATTGGAATTCTTCTAGATTTATTTGTTGTTTGTTATGCAATTTATAATTTTATTTTGAAAGAAAAAAACATATCAAAAATATTTATCCAACTTGGTTTATCACCTTCGTTGGACCAGCTGTTGTGACAGTAACAGCAATAAATTACAACTTAGAAACACTAGGATTAATTTACTTCTATTTTTTTCATATATTAACTATTTAGTACTACTACCATTTGTTCTTTATAGAGTTTATAAATATAAACATTATAAAGATGGCGACTATCCTACTATAACAGTATTTTTCTGCCCCTGGTGGATTATTACTAGCTAGTTATATGATAGGAGTTACACAAAAAGCAACTATATACTTACAGTATTAGTACCACTTACTATATTATTATTTATTTTTTTGTTTTGATTCAATTACCATATTTACTGAAAAGAAAAATTCTATCCTAGTTTTTTTCTGCTTTTACTTTCCCTTTAGTAATTTGCGCGATAGCATTTCAAAAAAACAGGAATTTATTATCAACTAGCTGAATTTTTCTATTTTAAATATTTTTAATTCATCTAACTGAATTACTGGCAATAATTATTGTAATATATGTATGGTACGGTTTTATTAAGAGTTTATCATATAAATAATTAAACTACATTTTATAAAAATATTTAAGGAGATGGTTCGTATGAGTAGAAAAAAATACATTATCATTATATTATTATTTACTATTCCTGTAATCCCTATCTGTATATACATAGATAATACTAAATTTGAACATATAGGCTCTATACTAATTCACTATCTATACTCTTTTGTCTGCTTTTTACATCTTATCTACTTATATATAAAAAAAGCTATAATATTCTCGCTGGTATGACTGAAGAGGAATTTAAAAGAATAGAAAAAAATACCTAAAGAAAAAGAAAAAAATGGAAAAAAATCTCTAAAAAGAGTTGGTTACATATTTGCTTTTATAGGAATTCTATTATTATTATTCACTATTTATTTTATATGATTGAAAAAGGGAGTGACTCGACAAAATCATGATTTCGTAGAAATCGATTTTTGTCGGTTCTTTAGTCAAGTACGGTTGATTTAGAAAAATTAGGAGGAGGCTATGCTATATTAAGTAGTATAGCTTTTTTTCCTATTTTTTTCGTTTTTAATTTCATTTCTTTCTTTTTAGGCTCTATAATAAATGTGGTTGACAAAAGGGAGTGACTTAAAAATCTCGATTCGAAGAAATTGTTTTTTTAGAGTCCCTCCCACACAGTTTATTAGATATCTAAAAAAATCTTTTATAAAGCGAATTTAGATATCATTAAACCACTACGTCTATGAGGTATCATATGAACTTTTGTTAAATTTTAGGACTTTTTGGATCAGCCCTTTCTCTACTTAAGACATTATCACTTTTGATTCACAACTTTTAAAAAAATTTTTCCTTTTTTTCTATTGACAATATATATATATATATATATAATAGATGTAAACAATTAAGAAAAAAAGGAGATTTTATATTTTATGAAATTAAATAAATTTTTAACAGTGGCTGTAGCAGCTACAGTATTACCATTATCAGTAGCGCATGCTGAAGGACCAAGTAAAGCTTCAGAAGATGCTCATGCAGATGCATGGGAAGCAGCAGCTAATGCCGCAGCAAATGCAAATCCAACATGGAATACTCCAACTGCAAAAGAAAGTAAAGATGCTGAAGATAAATATGCAGATGCATGGAAGCAGCAGCTAATGCCGCAGCAAATGCAAATCCAACATGGAATACTCCAACTGCAAAAGAAGGTAAAGATGCTGAAAATAAATATGCAGACGCAGCGGAAGCAGAATACAAAAAATTATTAGTACAACCAAAATTACCAGAATTCAAAGATGGAGTAAACGGAGCTGAACCAGCAGTTCTTGATAAACCTGAATTCAAATTACCAGCAGGTACAAGTTCTGACGATACTTTCGGTCCAAGAAAAAGGTCAAACACCAGCTAAAAGCTCAAAACGGACACAAAACGTTACCAAAAAAACTTCAGCAGTAAAATAATATTATTTAAATACTTTTACTTTTAAATCATAATTAATATTTTTGGTTCTTTGTCAAGTACGGTTGATTTAGAAAAATTAGGAGGAAGCTATACTATATTAAGTAGTATAGCTTTTTTTCCTATTTTTTTCGTTTTAATTTCATTTCTTTCTTTTTTTAGTGAGAATAGCTTGACGCTCTTCTTTTTGAATATTTTGGTTTCTTAATGGCTTCAGAAGGTGTAAATAAGCTAAATACAAGGAGTATTTTGGCTTTAAAAAAAGCCTGTGAAAAAAAGTCTGTAAAAATAACCCTTCCTAATGTTAAACTAAAAATTAACTAGGGAGGGTAAAAATGACAAGAAGAATAAAAAGAGATCCAAAAAAATAAGAATTAATAAAAACAATTAGTATCAGAATACGGAGTAGAAAGCATAGCCGACATACAAAAACGCCTTAAAGGACTTACTAGGTGGTACGATAGAAGAACTACTACAAGCAGAGATAAATAGTCACTTAGGATATGAAAAAGTATGGACATGGTGACAAAGAAAAACTATAGAAATGGATGCAAAGCAAAAAGAGTTCAAAGTAATTATGGAGACCTAGAAATAGATGTTCCACAAGATAGAAATTCTACATTTGAACCAATGATAGTTCCAAAAAAGAGAAAAAGACATTTCAGAAATAGAAAAATAAGATAATAGGATTATACGCTCTAGGAATGACTACAAGGGATATTGCACAAGAAATAAAAGAGCTGTATGGATGTGAGATATCAGAAGGACTAGTATCAGACATTACCGATAAAATAATTCCAAAAATAGAAGAATGGAAAACAAGAACACTAGATGAAGTCTATGCAGTAGTTTATATAGATGCAGTACACTTTAGTGTAAAAGAAAATGGAATTGTAGGTAAAAAAGCTGTCTATATCGCATTAGGAGTAAATCAAGAAGGTAAGAAAGACATATTATCAATGCACATAGGAACAAATGAAAGTGCAAAAACATGGTTAGCCCTATTTAACGACCTTAAAAATCGAGGAGTAAAAGACATACTAGTAGTGTGTGCAGATGGGTTAACAGGGATAAAAGAAGCCATAGCAGCTGCCTTTCCAAAAACAGAATACCAAAGATGTATAGTGCATATGATAAGAAATACAACAAAGTTTGTAGCGACAAAAGACTATAAAGAGCTGTGTGCAGACTTAAAAACAATATACAATGCACCAACAGAAGAACAAGCCCAAAACAACCTAGATATAGTAGCGGATAAATGGGAAAGTAAATATCCAAAACTAATGAGTAGCTGGTATTCAGAATGGGATGCAATAACACCAATATTTAAATTTAGTGTAAAAGTAAGGACAGTAATATATACAACAAATGCAGTAGAAAGTGTAAATTCAAGATTAAGAAGCATGAATAAGAAACGATCAGTCTTTCCGAATAAAGTATCATTAGAAAAAGCGTTATATCTAGCTATAGAAAGAATAGTAAAAAAATGGACAGGAGCTATAAGAGATTGGGGGCAAATATATGGAGAGTTAAAAAAATAATGTACGAAGATAGGATATAAATAAAAGTAGCTTTAATTCTCTTGATGAGTCTAGATTTTTACGTCTTTACTTGTCAAGGACAAGGGCTTCGCCTTATAAAAATCCTTGACAAGTAAGCCTTAAAAAAATCTAAAATAGACTCTAGAGAATAAAAGCCACTTAAAAATAATTAAATCTATAAAAAAATTAAATATTATAAACTAGTGAATTTTTGGTTAACATAAATAATTTACAGAGTTTTATTCACACTCCCGATTTCGTAGAAATCGATTTTTGTCGAGTCACCCCCGCAAAGTTTATTAGGTATCTAAAAAAAGCTTTCATAAAGCAAATTTAGCTATCAATAAACCACTGCGTCTATGAATTATCATATACACTTTTTTTAAAAAAATTTAGGATTTTTTTGGGGTAGCCCTTCATTCTTTAAATTATAAATTAGAATTGTTACCTACTCTATTACCTCTTCGAAGTTCTTGATAACATCTTTTAACTCTAATTCTAAGATATAACTAATACCTTTTTTTCTTGCATTGTTACTCCGTATAAAGTATCCATAGCTTCCATAGTTCCTCGTCTGTGTGTAATAACTAAGAACTGATTATTCTCTGAATAAACTTTCAAGAATTTAGCAAATCTATTAACATTTTCTTCATCTAGTGCCGCTTCCACCTCATCAAGCACTACAAATGGAGGATTTTTAACCTGTAATATTGCAAATAATAAACTTATCGCAGTTAGAGATTTCTCCCCACCTGATAATAATGAAAGGTTTTGAAGTTTTTTTGCCAGGAGGTGAAGCTTCAATTACTATTCCAGTATTTAAAATGTCATTTGGTGATTCTAAAGTCATATCCGCATAACCACCTTTGAACAATTCTTTAAATATTTTATTGAAGTTCTCTGCTACTTTAACAAATGTTGTTAAGAAGCGTTCTTTTACTTCTTTATCAATCTCTGCAATAGTCTCTTCTAGTTTTTCTTTAGCTTCTACAAGGTCGGTAATTTGCTCATTATAGAAGTCATAACGTTCTTTAACCTCTTCGAACTCTGCTATAGCATTCAGATTAATATTACCTAACTCTACTATCTCTTTACGAAGTCTTGCTACATCTTGTTTATATGAAGGTACTTCATCAATAATATCGGCAGTTAATCTATTTGATACACTCTCATACGTTACATTATAATTAGTAACAAGGTTTTTCTAAATATTCATCAATTTTAACTTCTATCTTCGTCTGTTCTACTGTTAATTTTTTTCAAACTCTGAAGTTTTTGACGTAGACTTTCGTTATTTCTTTGTTGAGCTATAGTAATTTCTTTTTCTCTTTTTGAATAATCCTGTTTTTTTCCATATCAAGATCTGATAATAACGTCTTAAGCGTTGTTAAACGTTCACTACACTCAGCAATAATCTTAGAATTATTTTCTAGAATCTTATGCTCATCTTCCTCACTTAAAGAATCTGCATCTTTAGACATTTCTAATCTTGTCAACTGTTCATTCACATCTGATATATCTGCTAATAGTGATTCTATTAACTCTAAACCATGCTTAGTAGTCTCTTCTAATTTTGATTTTTTTCAATCTTAAGCTCAGCAATTTTTCTCTAAGAATAATTCCTCAGCACTTTGAGCATTTTTGTTTTTTTTACTACTTTCTTCTTTTGATTTTTTTCATCAATTTTTTTGCAGTTTTACTCTAATTTTTCTCAAGATTTTTGAGTTAATTCTATAATATTACTTGAATCGTCTTCAGTGTCTTTAAATTCTAATAATTTCTTCTCATTAAATTCTATATTTGCTTTTAATATCAGCAATCTCAGAAGTTTTATGATTTACACTTAATTCTAATTGCTTAAGTTTTTAAAAATCGCTTCTTCTTTTGTCGATTTTAAACTTCCAATTTCATTCATTACTTCTTGTTGTTGATTTTCTAATCGATGTTTCTCACTATCTAATTTCTCAATCTTATCATTAATTTTAACAAGATTTTGTGAAAGTTCATCAAGTTCAGCTTTATGTTTAATAGATGAATTGTTATTTTTTTATTAATAGCTCCTCCTGTGATAGATCCACCACTATTGATGATTTGCCCATCAAGGGTAATAATTCTATTTCTAAAATTAATCTTACGAGCTATTCTATTGGCATTATCCATATTATCAACGATAAGAACAATCCCTAATAGGTGAGATATTATATTTTTATACTCACTATCAACAGTTATAAGATTCTCAGCAATATTAATAAACCCTCTTCATTTACTACCGTTCTATAAACATCACTCGCTATAGCTTTTGCTTTAATATTATTTAATGGTAAAAATGTAACTCTACCTTTATTAGTTTTCTTTAAGTGATTAATACATTCTTTTTGCTACATTCTCATTTTCTACGATAATATTTTGTTGTGCTTGTCCTAAAAGCTATATCAATTGCAACTGCATATTCGTTAGAAAAATTCTATAATATTTGCTACACTATTATGAACACCATCTAAAGAATCTTTATTAGCAAGAATCTCTTTTACCCCAATATTGTAAAAAAACTTAAATTATTAATTTGGTCTTCTAAGAACTTCTTACGATTTTTCCAAGTTGCTCTTAAAGTTAAATCCTGTGCGAATTTGCTCCTCGATATTTTTTTCCCATTTGAATTAATTAAAATATTTTTTTCTCAACTAATATATCAAGTTCTTTTTGAAGATTAGATAATTGTTCATTTAATACCTTTTGTTCTTCGGTAGCTGCTGCAAGCTCTTCTGTTTTTATACCTAAAACTTGTTTTTTTGCCTTTCTATGTTCTCTAGAATTTCTTTACTATTTTCATCAGCATTCTCAAGATTTTTTTCTTAGCAAACTCTATACTATTCTCTAGTTTAGTTTCTTCGTTTATTAAATTATAGTAAGAGTCTTTTTAGTTCTTCTATATTTCTTTCGATTAATTCTAGTTTACTCTCTTCTCCTGATTCTAACGAAGATATTTCTTTGTTAATCTTTTGAATTCTCCCTTAGTTTCAGTATTTAGTTTTTTTCTCTTTCTGCTAACTTACTTTCAAGATTTTGTTTTTCTTTCCTCAAGATATTTAATATCATCGTTAATTTTTTTCACTTCTCAGAGTTCTATTATTTTTTTCTTTCCTCAATAACACTTAATTGTGATTGAAGAGATTCTTTCTTTTGAACTAATTCTAACTCCTCATCATGATATTTCATGTAAGTTCTATCTAGAGAAACTAAGTTATTCTTGATACTTTCTAAATCTTTAATAAGTTCTTCTTGTCTACTTTCAAGTCCAAGTTTTTTTCTGATTCTTTTTCTTGTTTTAACTTGAAGTAAATCTGCAAGTCTTTTTTTGATATTCAGCAATATTATAAACATTTAATAAAAATATCTTTTTCTTCAAGTTCTTTAGAATAATCAAGATACTTTTTGTGTTTTTATTCTTTTGATCTTCTAAGATTTCATAACGCCCTGAGATTTCTGAAAAAAATATCATTTAACCTCATTAGATTATCATTTGTTTTCTCTAATTTAAGATTAGTTTCTTTTTTTCTTATTTTTTTATATTTTAATACCCCTGATGCCTCTTCTATTATAGCTCGACGATCAACAGGTTTAGATGAAATAATATCTTCTACCTTACCTTGAGTAATAATACTGTAACTTTCTTTATTAATCCCAAAAATCAAGATAGATATCCGTAATATCTTTTTAATTTAGCACGTTTATTATCAATGTAATATTCACTATCACCATTTCTATACAAACGTCTTTTAATTTCACAATTATCTTCTCCGTTAGAAAATGTTACCGCTACTTCAGCAAAGTTTTTTCTTTTCGCATCTTCAGTCCCCGAAAAGATAACATCTTTCATGCTACTACCACGTAAATTTTTAGCAGACTGCTCCCCTAAAACCCAACGAATAGCATCAATTATATTACTTTTTTTCCCGAACCATTCGGTCCAACAACACCGATTAAGTTATTTTTTTAAATTCAAACGTTGTCTTCTTCTGAAAAGATTTAAAACCTGTAACTTCAACCTTTGCTAATTTCATCTCTTTTTCCTTTCATTAATTTTAAATATCTTTGTATCCTAGTTTTTCTAATGCTTGTTTGGCTGAAAGCTGTTCAGACTCTTTCTTAGTCGTTGCAGTGCCACTTCCATACTGCTTTCCACCAATTAAAAACAGCACTCGTGAAAGTTTTAGAATGTGATGGACCTGTAGAATCAAGTACTATATACTCAATTTCACCCAATTTAATTTTTTTGAAATATACTCTTGTAGTATAGTTTTATAATCTACAAAGCTATGATATTCAAGATCTTGAACTTCTGTAAATAACGTGTTATGTAAGAAAAATTTTTTTACCACTTCAAGATTAGATTCTAAGTACATTGCTCCTGTGAAAGATTCAAAAAAATATCAGCAAGTAAAAGCTGCTCGACTTCTTCCACCCATCTTTTCTTCACCTTTCCCTAGGTAAATACATTTATCTAAACCGAGTTGCAAAGCATATTTAACCAATGTTTTTTCACAAACAATAGATGCACGTAGCTTAGTTAGCTCACCTTCAGGAAGCTCAGAAAATTTCTTAAATAAAAATTCACTTGTTGTAAGTTCAACAACAGCATCACCTAAAAAAATTCCAGACGTTCATAATTTAAATGTTTGGCTATTCTTTTCTCATTAGTATAAGAAGAATGAGAAAATGCATTTTTAAAAATTCTCACTAAATTTCAAATTGAAACCATACTTTTCATTCAAATTATTAAGCAATCTTTCAATATATGTTCGTTCCACAATAATTCTCCTTTCTTTCATTATTGAGAGAAACTCAATAATTTTTATATAAATTAATCAAGTTCCTCCCACAAAAAATCATTCTCATTTTTTTAAATATGTTATTAATCCAATAAAAAAACTCAGAGAAGACATCATTTCCGTAGAATAATCCTTTTTCTAGTTAATCGAAGTTTATTACCTTCAATTTCCAAGTACCCTTCTCTTATATTTTTATTAATAACATCTTTGAATATTTCTTCTACTCTTTTTCCATATTTTTTTCTTCAAAAACATCTAAATCTACACCTTCTAAAAAGACGTAGACCTAAGAACATTTCCTCTTCTATTCTCTCTTTAGGCGTTACTGTATTTTCTTCACGTCTAGCGTGCCCTTTTTTTCTAACATACTGTCGATATAGAATTTTTAATGCTCCTTGATTAGCATAACGTACTCCATCAATATAACCATGTGCACCTGCTCCAAGACCATAATATTCAATATTCTTCCAATAACTACTATTATGAACACTCTCGTGACCAGTGTCGAGCAAAATTACTAATTTCATATTGCTCATAACCATTTTCTGTTAAGAAGTTAATAACTTCATTGTACATTTTCTCTTCTGTCTCATTCGAAGGCAATGTAACTTTCTTATCTCTCACCTGATTATAAAGCTTAGTCTTCTGTTCCAAAAATCAATGAATAACATGAAATATGACTAATATTATATTCTGCAACCTTCTTCATACTATCATACAAGTCATCCATAGTTTTGCTTCGGTAGTGAAAAACATTAAATCAACATTAATATCTTCAATTCCATGTTTTTTTACAATTAGCAATCGCCATATCTACATCGTCAGCAACATGTCCGCGTCCAAGAATTTTTTTAACAGTTCATTATTAAAAGTCTGAACTCCCATACTAATTCTATCAACTCTGTAGCTCTTTACCAAAAGCAACCCGAGAATCAACAAGATCCTCAGGGTTAGCTTCAAAAAGTAAATTCACGCAGTTGTTGTGGAATTTTATTTCTTAATGCAGTTAATAATCGATGAAGTTGTTCATCATTTAATGCACTCGGTGTCCCACCACCAATATAGATAGTTTCAACATTTTTAATATTTTTCCATACTCTCTATTTCTTTGATTAAGCAATCTATATACTTGTCGACAGGTTGTCTTTGTATATAAAAAACTTGTTGAAATCACAGTATGAACAAATATACTTACAAAAATGGAATATGAATATATACTCCGCGTGGATAACTCTTCATTATTCTTCATCCATTTTTAAGAACAGCCATGAAGGCATCTTGAGGAACCTCTACGCTACCAACAGCTTTCATTCTCTCTTTACCTTTTTTCTGTTTCTCTAATAGTTTACGTTTCCTACTAATATCCCTCCGTAACATTTAGCAAGAACGTTTTTACGCATCGCTTTAATAGTTTCACGAGAGATAATTTTATTTCCAATTGCAGCTTGGATAGGAATTTCGAATTGTTGTTTTTGGAATAAGTTTTTTTAAGTTTTTCTACAATAACTTTACCACGTTGGTAAGCAAATTCTCTGTGAACGATGAAACTTAAAAGCATCGACTTGTTCACCATTTAATAGAATATCCATCTTAACAAGGTTACTATCTTTGTATCCTGTTAATTCATAGTCAAATGATGCATATCCTTTTGTATTAGATTTAAGTTGATCAAAGAAATCAAAGACGATTTCTGATAAAGGTATATCATAAGTAATATTAACCCTTGTATCATCGATATATTCCATATTTAAGAAGATACCACGTTTCTTCTGACAAAGATCCATAACTGCACCTACATAGTCATTTGGCACCATTATGCTCGCTTTAACAAATGGCTCGGTAATCTTATTGATTTTTTGTGGATCTGGCATTTCTGATGGGTTTGACACATCTACTAGAGTTCCGTCAGTTTTTTCAACTTTGTAAATAACTGATGGTGCTGTAGCAATGATATCAATATTAAATTCACGTTCGATACGCTCTTGAATAATTTCCATGTGTAACATTCCTAAGAATCCACATCTAAATCCGAAACCAAGTGCTTGTGACGTTTCAGCTTCATATTGTAAAGCAGAGTCATTAAGTTCTAATTTTTCTAATGCTTCACGTAAGTCATTATATTTTGATGAATCGATTGGATATAATCCACAGAATACCATTGGATTTAATTTTCTATATCCAGGTAATGCTTCTTTAGCAGGATTATTCGCTAATGTGATTGTATCCCCTACACGAGTTTCACTTACATTTTTGATAGATGCACAGATAAATCCTACATCCCCTGCAGTAAGTTCATCAACAATTTTTTCTTTAGGTGTGTGAATACCAACCTCAGTAACCTCGAATACACCACCAGTAGCCATCATCTTAATCTTATCTCCAGCTTTTACAGTACCATTCTTAATACGTACTGAAACAATAACTCCTCTATATGCATCGTATAATGAGTCAAAGATTAATGCTTGTAGTGGTTTAGCCGCATCACCTGATGGAGCTGGGATATATTCTACGATTTGCTCTAAGATTTCATCAATACCAATTCCAGCCTTAGCAGAAGCTAGAACGATATCATCTGTAGGTAATCCAATTACATCTTCAATCTCAGTCTTAACCTTCTCAGGATCCGCTGCAGGTAAGTCGATTTTTATTAATAATTGGAATAATTTCTAAATTATTGTCTAATGCTAAGTATACGTTAGCTAATGTTTGCGCTTCGATACCTTGAGCAGCATCAACTACTAAAATAGCCCCTTCACATGCTGCTAGAGAACGTGATACTTCATAAGTGAAGTCTACGTGTCCCGGAGTATCGATTAAGTGAAAAATATACTCTTCTCCATTTTTGGCAGTATATTGTAATTGAACTGCATTAAGTTTAATTGTAATACCTCTTTCACGCTCAATATCCATTGAGTCAAGAAGTTGTGCTTTCATTTCACGTTGTTCTAACGCCTTTTGTTTTTTTCTAAAATTCTGTCCGCAAGAGTCGATTTCCGTGGTCAATATGTGCAATTATAGAAAAGTTCCTTATTTTCTTTTGCCTTTCATTTCTTCTATCCATTTTATTCTTCCTTTACAAATCTTGTTTTTCTACATAGTCTTTAGCTGTATAATACGAAAAACCATCTCTTATTAGCTTTTCAATCAGCTTTTGTTTAAGTGCATATCCTTCATATCTGCGACTATAACTTTGATAAGCCCTTCTAAAATGCTCATCTAATATTTCGTCTTCATTCTCATCTTCATAGTCTTCGAAAAATATGTCAAACACCTTTCTTATTATATCAGATGTAAAAGCCATTTGTATAAAGTTTTTGTGTTATTTTTGAACTTTTTGTTTTTCGTTTCTCTTCTTACTTTTATACTCACGTTCAATAATTTTTATAAAAGCATTTCTATCATTGCTTCTTCTGTACAAATCTTGGCAATATTTTCATCTATAACATCTTTATCTAAGCCTTTTTCTAATAATTTTCTTTGTATCCAATAAGGACCTTTTTGATTTAGGTTGAAATAATCCGTTACCGCAGCTTCTACATAATGGTCATCATTCAGATAACCTATTTCTATTAACTTCTCTATTGCCTCATCAATAACATTATTAGCAATCTCTTTTTCTGAAGATATTCTCTTATATCCTGCTTTGTTCTTAGACCAAATTGTAAATAATGAACTGCCTTACTATAAGCACTCTCAACACTTTCGTGGGCAATAATTTCTTTTAGTTGCTCTTTTTGATAAATCTATTTTTATAAGCCCATACTTAATTATCGTATCTTCAGAAACATAAAAAATGTTTACCATTTTTCCAAGTCTATTTTATACTTAACTTTTTAGCTTTGTTATATTTGTAACTTGCAAATTTACACCTACTTTCTACATTCCTCACTAAAAACTCTTACCTTTAATTTTATCAAAAAAATCACATAAAAAAAGGAAATGTTAGAAAGAAAAAGATTAACGAAATCTAACTAGTACAAAAAAATTAGTTTCGTTAACCTTTTTTTATTTTTTTCTAAATGATGATATTTCAATATATTGTCATCAGTAATAATATCATTTATATTTGTATGATCCCAAGGAGTTCCTTTTCTATGAGTAATTGTGACTAATTCACTTGCTGTAAGGTTCCTATATTTTTTTAAAAAAGTACTTTGGATAGAATCAATTACATTCTTCTCATCTAAAGATTGAAGAAATCTCGCTAATAACATCAATTTTTCATTAGCAACAGTTTGTTTTTAATTATTCATTGTTCTTTTTCATCTTCTTCTGCTGATTTGATTATATCTGATATTAATCTACTAAAGTCTATGGCGTTTTTTTGATGTAATAACTGGTTTCCCTGTTCTCTCTTCAATCTCTCTTCTTGCGTTCCCAGCAATACTACCGCCATCTTTAGCAACTTTTTTATTTTCTTCTAGACCTTGCGGATGCGTTGCATTAGCTATATCTTTTGTTGCAGCTTCCGCTAGCATATTTAAGATAAGTTCAGTAGTCGTCATATTATCTCTTAAGTTTTGTTTCTTCAATCCCTTGTAGTCTTTATATTGTCTTGTTGTCATACCTGACCATGCTTTAGTGATTTCATTAGTTAATATTGCATATTCTCTACCCTCTTTTACACCATGATCTTGCCAAGCATCTGTTAATTCTTTCCTAACTTGAATTGCTTGTAGCCTTTGATTAATCCATTCTCTAGTATATCCTTTTTGAAAGTATGTTTCTAATGCTCTATCAATAGTTAATTCTGGATCGATAATTTCATCAATTCTTTCTTTCCCTACCTCTGCTAACCACATTTTAAAAGGTTCTGCTTTAGGTGATGGTACTGATTGAATTATACGAAATACGCCTTGTATATCCGCAACGTCGGTACTTCTCATCTTCCCATCTGTTGCCTTCATTTTCAACTGGCTACAAATTGTAGCCAGTTCATTTCCTTCTTTTTTAAGTCTTGTTTTTAATACGCTCCAGTATTTCCTTGGATTCTCACTTTCTGTTAATACTCCAACGATATCAACTATACTAAAATACCACTCTTCTCTTTCATTATCCCAAATTGATCTTATTTGATTTCCTTCAAACAATTTAATCTCATTATCCATAATTATTCTCCTTTCTAAATTTCATATATTGTTTATATTTATCTAAAATTTAAAAAAACTATATATAACATACAACTTATATATTCCCCTATAAATAACATACTTTTTAGCTATTCATTCAACATATCATTTCCACCAGAATTAGATTTTTTTATATCATTATTTTTTTATCTCTTAAATTTATAATTTTCTTCATCTATAATTTTATCAAAAAAACTAGATGGAAATGAAAGTTAAAAAGATTAACGAAATCTAACTCGGGGAAAAAAATTAGTTTCGTTAACCTTTTTATTTTTTTCTACGTAATGATGTTTCAATATATTTTCATCAGTAATAATATCATTTATATTTGTATGATCCCAAGGTGTTCCTTTTTCTATGGGGTATTGTAACTAATTCACTTGCTGTAAAATGCCCATATTTTTTTCAAACGTACTTTGGATAGAATCGATTACATTCTTTTCATCTAAAGATTGAAGAAATCTCGCTAATACCATTGGTAAAGTTATATCTTTAGCAACAATTTCCTCATCATTACCTATTTTTTTATATCATTTCGTCCATGATCTTTATAATACTCATAAACACTTGGAACAACAGGTCCATACTTGAATGCAATAATATCATCTTTGAAAAGTTTTTTTCTCTGTTTTTTTCTAAATACTCTGCATATACCAAATAAATCATTTTTTTGAAGTTTCAAATTAGTCATCGACTTGAGACTAAGTAAAAAAATTTTTGAAACATCTAAAGCCGTAATTTGAGAATCTTCCTTCATCTCTAATAGAAACTCCTCTAAATCAGTAAAAACATAAATGTCCTCAAAAAACTATCTAGTTCTATCACACTTTTCCATTTAGGTGAGTTTATTGTTAATCTATGTACCGCATATTTTGGTTCTAAAAATAATTTCAGAGGTTTTTCTCAAAAATATAGTTTATTATATCTTTACTAATATATTCAGACGCATAATGCCACCCTATTCTTCTTTTTAGTTCTATACGAACTTGAAAAATAAAATTATATGTTCGAACATAAAAAAACACCCCCTTCTACTCTTCTCGCTTATACATATCAATCCAATTTATATATTTTCGTTTTGATTTATGATTTTTTTATGTTCACTTTCATTAACTTGTTCATCTTCTTTTTTTCCAAATTTGTACTTCCTGGGTAAATAAATATTACTTGAACTCTTTAAATATATATGAATCGCATGATAATTTTCATCTTTTCTTACATATTGACGAAAAAAAGCTGTACTTTTGAATTTTCTTAAAAATATTTTTTTGAGAAAAACTATTCCCCAATTAATTCCTCTTTTTGCAAATATTCTTTTTCTACGTCGTAAACTAACTAAAATCTTTGCTTTTTATATTTCATCTGTGCTAAAATATAAATATAAAAAGAGAGCCGTTTTTAAAGACGGTGACTCTAATTAATTTGTTATTTAAAAATAACCATCTTAATCCGTCAAAGTTTTTAAAAAAAGATGGTTATTTTTTTATTGTCTTTTTAACGCTATAATACATGCACTAACTACTGAAACAATCAATAGATTTATTCCAATAATCGTTTGTACAATTTCGTAAGCGGACAACTCGCTACTCCTTTCTTCCAGATTTTTGACACTTATGAGCATAAGCACCATCCCCTTTCATATTGAAGTAGCCACCATCCTTATCGAAAACTAATGTTTTTCCAACTCTCTCTCCAATTTGATTATATCAAATTAGCCTATGATTATCAACTATTTACGAATACGCTTTTACATCCAGCACTTTAAGAAAAATATTAAGAAATCTATCATCAAAAAAAGACTATTGTTTTGATAATCATTTTTCTTATTTATTAAAGTTTTATGCAAGCTTTACCAGTTTTTTTATATTCACACAGGAAAATAGGGAAAATCACACTATTTAATGTAGCATAACTCCCACTAGATTGGTACTGCACCCAAAAAAATTAGGCAAAAATATTCAGTTATTTTTTTAAGAATTCTTCTTTCTATTTTTCAACTAAGATACTACGTTATTTTTTTATTAATCCTTCTTTTTTGTAGGTATTCTTTTTGCTACATCATATGCAGTTTTCCCTTCAATATCAACCTTGTAATTCATCTCAGTCATTTCTTTTTCTGTTATTTTTTTCCAGCAAGTTTATTTAAAAATACTCTCTAATTCTGGGTGTTTTTCAATGTCTCTTCTCTTAATAACGGTGCCCCTTGATAAGGCGGGAATAAACGTTTATCGTCTTTTGAGTACTTTTTAATTTACCAGTAATTAACTTACTATCTGTTGAAAACACATCGATAATATTTACTTCACCATTCGCGATTGCTTGATATTTTAACGCTATTTCCATAGTTTTAATATTTAGATTTAAGTGATAAAGATTTTTAAGTCCTATACCTCCATCTTCTCTATCATTAAATTCTAGTGAGAAGCCAACTTTTCGCAGAATTTTTCTACACGTTTTATATCTGAAATATCACTTAGATTATGTTCTTCAGCAAATTTCTCCGTTACAGCTAGTGCATAAGTATCTTGGAACTTCATAGGGTTTTAAATACACCAGTTTATCCTGTTCAAATATTTTTCTTACGTGCAACTTCATAAACCTCATCAGGATCATTAGAAGCAACAGTCTGAGGTGTTTTTTTAATAATGTTGTAGTAACTGTACCTGTAAATTCTGGATAAATATCAATACTTCTACCTTTTAACGCCTCATATAAGAAACTTGTTTTACCAAAAATTAGGTTTAACCTCAACATCAATATTTGTCTCATCTTCTATTAAAAATCTTATACATATTAATTAAAAATTTCTGGTTCTGCACCTAGCTTCCCAGCGATAACTAATTTATCACTAGACATTTTTTTCCAATTGGTAAGAAACTAATAGTTAAAGCCACTACAGCCGCAAGTAATGATGCCAAAAAATAGTTTTTTTGGTTTTTTTATCTTGTAAAAAAATTTAATTAATAACCCAAATAGAATCGCTAATATTGCAGATGAAATAGCTCCAATTAGAATTAACGCTGAATTGTTTCTATCTATTCCTAGTAAAATAAATGAGCCTAAGCCACCTGCCCCAATTAAAGCTGCAAGAGTCGCTGTACCAATAATCATAATACTAGCAGTTCTTATACCATCCATAAGGATAGGCATTGCTAATGCAAGTTGATACTTTTTCAACTTCTCTAACTTTGTCATACCAAATGCAGTTGCAGCCTCTTCTAATGATGAATCAATCTCCGATAAACCAGTAATCGTACTTTGCAATATTGGGAATATAGCATAAATAACCAAAGCTACTACCGCCGGTAAAGTACCAATTCCTATAAAAGGAATGAATAAACCTAATAATGCTAGAGAAGGAATCGTTTGGAAGATACCTGTAATTTGTAAAAACCATTCGCTTGTCTTTTTGTTCCCTGAAATAATTATCCCTAACGGAACGGCAATAAAAAAATCGCGATAATAAGTGATAATAATGAAATTTGAAGATGTTCAAATAATCCAGTTATCCAATCACCTTTTTCTTTCTAAAAATGTATTTACTAAATTCATTATTTATCCCCCTTGCAAAAAATTCGTGAACAAAAATCATCCGCAGGGTTTTCTTTCAATACTTCTGGTGTAGAAATTTGAACTACCTTCCCATTCTTTAAGACACAAATTCTATCAGCAAGTTTCATCGCTTCATCCATATCGTGAGTTACAAAAAACTGTTGTCATTTTATATTCATTGTGCAAATTTTTTTATTAAATCTTGTAATTGAACTTTACTAATAGGATCTAATGCAGAAAAATGGTTCATCCATCAGTAAAAATTTTAGGATTAGCAATAATCGCTCGCAATATTCCAACACGCTGTTTTTTTCTCCTCCTGAAAGTTCTTTAGGAAGACGATTCATATAATGCTTAGGAGCTAAGCCTACTTTTTTTAATAAATCCTCTGTTTTTCTTTTAATCTCTTTCTTATCAAAGTTTTTTTCATTTCTGGAATTAGCGCAATATTCTCTGCAACAGTTAGATTAGGAAAAAGAGCTATCTGTTGCAAAAACATAACCCATCTCTAAACGTAATCCTCTTAAATCATAGTCTTTTAATCTCTTATCTTCAAAAATAAATATCACCGTCAGTTTGTTCTATCAATCTATTTATTAATTTTAAAGTTGTTGTTTTTCCACTTCCACTTTTACTCTACAAGAACAAAAAAATTCTCCTTCTTGTATTTCAAAATTTAATCCATCAAGTATCAAAGCCATTTGTGGAACAACATAGCGATACATCTTTATAGTTTATCATTTTCATACCTTCTTCCTTATTTTTTTGATTATAAGAAGCGGAAGTGACTCAAAAATCGTGATTTCGAAAAACAAGATTTTGCCGGATCAATCCCTCACTAATATTTTTTTATATAATTACTAATTTCTATAATATTTATTCTATACCTCTAATCTACAAGTGTCAATTTTTAGATTTCTAAAAAAAGACGATAAAGAAATATTTTACAATTTATAAAAATGAGGAATGACTCGAAATCGTGATTTCTTAAGAAACAAGATTTTGTCGAGTCACCCCTGCAAAGTTCAATAGGTATATAGAAAGATTTTATAAAGAGAATTTAGATACTGGACTATAGTCAAGTAAATAGACACGAAAATACGAAAAATTAGTTGAAAAATTTTTAGTGAAATTTGTTTTTATACTGAGAAGTAGGTGTGGTATCCTGTGAGGGAAATGTGGTAGTGCCACTTTCCCCACATTAAGAACCACACCGATAGAGGCTCAGTGTAAAACAAATTTTTAATGTTCATAAAAACGCTAATTCTCTCTCGTTAGAGTCATAAGACCTAATGAATAATGTGGTCTTTTAAGATTATAAAAAATCCCTCAATGTACTCAAATAAAGAAAGTTTTAATTCTCCAATTGAGTGATAATTTTTTTCCTATTGCACTCCTCTTTCTTTAGATACTTAAAGAAAGACTCACAACAAGCATTATCGAAAGGATATCCTTTTTAGAAAAAGATTGAACTACGTTAAATTTATCCAGAAGCTTTCTAAAGGAGCTGCTGTATACTGAGTACCACGATCAGAATGAAACATAAGACCAGTAGGACAATTTCTTTTATTATAAGCGTCATTAAATGTACTCATAATAAGGTTAGAATCAGCTTTATTGGAAATATTCCACGATATAATTTTTCTAGAAAATAAATCCATAATTATACATAAATAAACCCAAATACCATTTACTTTTATATAAGTAAAATCGCTAGCCCAAACCATATTAGGTTCAGGGGGATTAAATTCTTGTTTTAAGTGGTTAAATAGTTTAGTATCCTCAGAGTTTTCTTTACTCGTTTTGATAAAAGGTTTAGAAGTAGACATAGTAGGGAGATTTAATTTTTGAATTAATCGATATACTCTTCCAACGCTAACTTTTAATACCATAATCACGTTCCAAAAATATGAGTAATTTTATATGCACCAAGTCTCTTATCGTAGTCTCCATGAATTTTTAAAAATAACTCTAGAAATCATTTGATTTTTCTTCAATTCTAGGAGGTACATCATTTGAGATATATTTATAGTATGTGCTTCTATTAACATTGAATACTTTGCATAAAAGTTTAATATTATGTTGATTTCTAAGGGTGAAAAATAGCGTTTAATCTTTTGTTTGAGTGTGGCGTGAAGATGGCAATCGCCTTTTTAAAAATTTGATTTTCTTCTTCTAATTGAGCGTTTTCGTTTTTGAAGTTCTTTTTATTTGTTTAGCGGTAAACACATCGCCATCTTCAGTTTTTAATCTCAGAATACTGTTTCACCCATTTATTAATGGCACTTAAAGAAATACCATAATCTTTACTCAGTTGTGTTTGAGTCTTACCATTTTGGTAAAGACTAACAATTGATCTTTTAAAAATCTTCATCGTAGACATTTTTTTGCCATTTTAAACACTTCCTTTCTGTGTCTACTTTTTATTATATTATATTGTTTATTTTTTTGTGTCTACTTTTTTTAGTATAACTCCAAAATGGAATTGTAGGTAAAAAGCTGTCTATATCGCATTAGGAGTAAATCAAGAAGGTAAGAAAGATATATTATCAATGTACATAGGAACAAATGAAAGTGCAAAAACATGGTTATCCCTATTTAACGACCTTAAAAATCGAGGGGTAAAAGATATACTAGTAATGTGTGCAGATGGATTAACAGGGATAAAAGAAGCCATATCAGCCGCATTTCCAAAAACAGAATACCAAAGATGTATAGTGCATATGATAAGAAATACAACAAAGTTTGTAGCGACAAAAGACTATAAAGAGCTATGTGCAGACTTAAAAACAATATATAATGCACCAACAGAAGAACAAGCCCAAAACAACCTAGATATAGTAGCGGATAAGTGGGAAAGTAAATATCCAAAAATTAATGAGTAGCTGGTATTCAGAATGGGATGCAATAACACCAATATTTAAATTTAGTGTAAAAGTAAGGACAGTAATATATACAACAAATACAGTAGAAAGTGTAAATTCAAGATTAAGAAGCATGAATAAGAAACGATCAGTCTTTCCGAATAAAAATATCATTAGAAAAAGCGTTATATCTAGCCATAGAAAGAATAGTAAAAAAATGGACAGGAGCTATAAGAGATTGGGGACAAATATATGGAGAGTTAAGAATAATGTATGAGGATAGGATATAAATAAAATAAAGTAGCTTTTAATTCTCTTGACGAGTTCTAGATTTTTACGTCTTTACTTGTCAAGGACAAGGGCTTCGCCTTATAAAAATCCTTGACAAGTAAGCCTTGAAAAATCTAAAAATAGACTCTAGAGAATAAAAAGCCACTTAAAGTAATTAAATCTATAAAAATTAAATATTATAAACTAGTAAATTTTTGGTTAACATAAAGAATTTACAGAGTTTTATTCACACTCCCCGAAGAATTAAATAGGTATCCCTTATAATTCGTGTACAACAAATTTTTTTAAGAAAAAACAACCGCTATAAACACCATTGTACCAAGTGTTCATAGCGGTTTTATGTTGTTTCTAAGTGATAAACTCAGGATTTTAACACCCTTGTTTTTTTATTGACACATCCCTACCATAAAAATAAAACACCCCATGTTTTTAAATACAAAAATGTCTTAGAAATATTTTCTATAATACTAATAGAATAAATACTAGTACTACTTAGAAAAATCTCTATTTTAGGTATTTTTACAAACATAGAGTGTAGGTTTTTTTGTATCATTTTTGGAGAAAAATCATATCTCCTCCATACGGTACAGTATCTTTCCTTCTCCATCAAATCCACATATTTAAGGTGGGTGCCAGTGGTGAGAATGATAAAAATAAGAATGTACAGTTTTGACAAAAATAAAAATGTACAAATAGGTTATAATAGTACATATAAAAAAAGAAAGAGAGAAATATATGTACTTAAACCTAAAAAATAAACAAAAAAATATAAAAAAATAACTCAACTATCAGATTTAGAAAAATCTACGAGAACAAATGGAGGTGATTGGATTGAAACCTAACTTTAGTGAATTAGCTAGAGTTTTAAAGAAAGATAGACGTACAATAAAAAAAGACATTATTACCAAGGAAAAAAACAAAAACAAACAAGAAATAAACCATCAAAAAAATCGATGAATACTCTGAATTATTAGATACATTATTAGGAGAAGAATCTATACAACTATTCAAATCCAAAAAGAATACTTTTGGCAATATTTGGTAGATCAAACAGAATTAAATATCAGCTATTCCACATTTAGAGCCTATTTATTAAAGAATCCAAAATACAATGATTACTTTAAAAAAATAAATCACATAAAAGTTCTAAAGCTATACTCAGAGTAGAAACTGCCCCCGGAGAACAAGCTCAAATAGATTGGAAAGAAGATGTGAAATTCATAACTAAACATGGAGAAAAAAATTATCTTTTAAAATGTATTTTGTATGGTTTTATCATATTCAAGATATAAAATATTCCATGTAACACTCTCAAGAAATCAAGATGTATTAATTTCATGTATAACTGAATGCTTAGAACATATTGAAGGAGTTCCAAAAGTAATTGTATGTGATAATATGAAAACTACAATGGATAAAGCGCGAACTATCAAAAACATCTGGAGTAATTAACGGAAAGTTTCAAGAATATGCAAAAGAGATGGGATTTGAATTGAAACCATGTGTAGCGTACAGACCACAAACAAAAAGGTAAAGTAGAAAAATATAGTAAAATTACTAGATGAAATATATGCTTATAATGGTAAGTTAGATTATACAGAATTAGTAGAATTGGTAAATAAAATAATGATGAGATGGAATCTACAAGTACATCAAACAACAAGAGAGGTTCCAATAATAAGTTTACAAAAGAAAAAGATTCCTTACTATCATTACCACATGAGAGAATAAGGAATCGATATAAAAATAACAACCCTACAAGTAAAAAGTAAATAAACAAGCAATGATTTCTTACAAGTCCAATCAATATTCAGTACCAATTGAATATATAGGTAAGAAACTAAATCTACAAGTAGAAGATAATTATTTATACCTATATGATAACATGAAATTGGTAGTAAGTCATTTAATAAGTGAGAAAAAAATTAAATTATAAAGAAGCTCATTATGAGCAATTTGTTAAACACACTTGGAATGATATAGATGAAAAAGATTAAAAGAACAAACTAAAAAGAAATCTAGCGATGATAGGAGAACGGTTCAATGATAACAAATAGATCTAATTATACTAGATTAAAAGAGAATTTAGAATATCTTAATTTAAAAGCAGTTTAACCACAGACTAGATGAGATAGTAGAACTAACTCAAAAATAGAACAATGTCGGTAATAGATATTCTATTGAAACTAACAGACTATGAAGTAGATGTGAAGAAGCAAAATGTAAAAGAATCTATGATTAAAGTGGCTAATTTCCCTTATAACAGGTCATTAGATGATTTTTGATTTTTCATTTAATTCCGATATAAATGAATTAGAAATAAGAAACTTAGCTAGCTTAAATTTTATAGAAAAACAATAAAAATTTAATCTTTATAGGCAACAGTGGTGTTGGAAAGACTCATTTAGCAACAGCGATCGGAAGATTGGCAGCTAGTTCTAGATATTCAACATATTTTTATAAAATGTCATGATTTAATAGCAAATTTAAAAAGCCGCTCTAGCTGAAAATAGGCTAGAGCAGCGATTAAAACACTATTCAAAGTATAGATTATTGATTATAGATGAAATTGGTTATTTACCTTTAGAAAAAGGTGATGAGCGGTTATTATTCCAACTAATAGACCGACGTTATGAAAAGAAGAGTATAATAGCCACATCTAATATTCCTTTTTCTGAATGGGCGACATTATTTAGTGATGATAAAGTGGCTTCAGCTATACTTGACAGGCTACTTCATCACGCTTATGTAGTACCTATTATAGGTAATTCTTATCGATTAAAAAAATCATGTTAGTTTTGAATAATTGTACATTTTTATTTTGTCACTTTTGTACATTTTTATATTGACATTTACACCAGTGGGTGCATTTTTTTCTTATTATCCATTCTCTAGTGTCAACTCTAGGCTATGGATATGTTCCCACTCAACCTTATTTTTCTCTCAAATAATAAGGCTTACTCTAAGCTATCGATACCTTTTAACGGTAGCCTAGAATAAGCCTTTATTTTCTATATTTTATTTACTTAGCGGGTGCAACTCTTGACATCAATACTACACACTCGACATGATACGTTCCCGGGGAACATATCCACTGGTTGTACTGCACCTAGTTTATAACCTAGACCTCTCATAATTTCCATGTCTCTAGCTAATGTTGCTGGATTGCAACTCAACATAGACTATTTTTTTCTATATCCATAGCTGCAAGATCACGTAAGAAACTTTCCTCACAACCTTTACGTGGTGGATCAACGATAACTGCATCTAATTTCACATTTTGTGAGATTAATTTTTTTATTATATCTTCACTCTTACCTAGTAAAAACTCTGCATTAGTTATATTATTATTTTTAGCATTTTCGCGAGCATCTAAAACAGCTGCTTCTACTATTTCTATACCATATACTTTCTTAACTTTCTTCGCTGCGAATAGACTGATTGTTCCAATACCACAGTATGCATCGATTATCGTATCAGTTTCTTTTAATTCTGCAAGTTCCAACGCTTTACTATATAATACCTCTGTTTGAACTGGATTTACTTGATAAAATGAACGAAGTGAAATCTTAAATTCTATTCCGTCTAACGTGTCAGTTATATAATCCTTACCAAATAGATTTTCAGTTTTATCACCAAAGATTACATTTGTCTTCTTGTCATTAATATTTAACATAATGCTAACGATTCTATCATCTAATTTAGATATTTTCTCAACAAATTCATCTAGTTTATTAAACTTCTCTTTTTGCAACAATACCAACCATAATTTCACTTTTTAGGGTGTTTGTTCTAAACATAATATGTCTAATAGCACCTGAGTGATTGTTTTCATCATAAACAGATAAGTTAAGCTCTGAGATTAGACTACGTAATTTATTCATCAATACATTATGTTCGTCATATTGAATAAAAACATTTTTCTATATTAACAACATCATGGCTTCGTGGTTTATAATAACCCATCTTAACTTCACCATTAACTTTTTGTACTGGAATCACAGATTTATTACGATAATGGTATCCATCTTCCATTCCTAGCGTATCTAATACTTCGATAGAATCTTTTCCAAGAGCTTTATCCATAACATTTTTGAACTTTTTTTCTTTTTTTAAACTTCAACTGTTCTTCATAGTTCATATGAACTAAATTTGCTCCAGAAGTCTTCGGAATTCCATCTACTCTATTTTTGAACTTTCAATAATGTTAAGAACTTTTTCCGTAACCAAGATTTTTCTTTAATTTAATTATCTTAAATTCAATTACTTCACCTTCTATAACATCTTCAATAAAAAAATCGGAAAATTGTCAATTTTAACTACACCAAGACCATCATGTGTATAATCTATAACCTTCCTTCAGAATATATCATTTTTCTGCATAATTCACCTTTTCTAAAATAAAAAGAAGAACAGATATAGGAAACTGACTTCCCTACTCTGTTCTCCTACATTTAATATTTATTAAACTATCTTTACATGCTTAAACCAATTACTTTAATTGAATTAACAAACTCAAGATCTTTAATTCGTTTATTTAATTTTTTTCAATATTTATATCACCTGAGCTAAGCTCTAAAGAAATAATTATCGTAGCTTTTTGCATTTATCGGTACTGTTTGGTGAATAGTAAGAACACTACACTTCTCTTCATTAACAACCGATAAAATTTTACCTAATATTCCTGAATATCATCAACATCAATAGACAACGATAGAATTGATTGTCTTTTCACATCTTGAATTGGAAAAAAATTGTATCTTTATATTTATAAAATGCACTTCTACTTAAATCAAATCTTTTAGAAGCTTCTAAAAATTGATAATTTCGAATCTTCTTCTAAAGCTTTTTCATCGCCAACGTCTTCTTTACAGCTTCTGGCAATACATCTTCTCTAATTATATAATAAACTTTTTCTTTATCCACAGTGGTTATCTCCTACTCTACGAATTCAAACTCACCTTTAAGAATTTTTAACCGTATCACCGTTTTTACATCCTCTTTTCACGTAAAGCATCATCTACACCCATAGAACGCATTTGTTGAGCAAAAACGTCTAACAGAAGCATCACGATTGAAATCAGTCATTAAGAATGCACGTTCAATACCGAGTCCACTTACTACATAAGCACCTGTGTCATCACGAGTAATCTTGAATGTTTCATCCTTAGGTTTATGTTTGTAAAGAACTCTGTTTTCCATACTTTCTTCTTCAGTATCAAGTTCATATAACGTATTTGGATCTGTGTTATCTAGAATATCACTTACTTTATAAAAGTAAATTATCGATATTACTACGTGTAAATGCAGAAATTTCAACGATATCTACATCTTCACCGTCATTTTCTAATTGTTTTTTAAATTCTTTAAGATTTTCACTCGCAACTGGAATATCCATCTTGTTAGCTACCACTACTTGAGGTCTTTCTAAAAGTCTCATGTTATATTCTGCTAACTCTTGATTAATAATTTTATAATCTTCATATGGATCACGACCATCAGTTGCTGACATATCTACTACGTGTACAATAACTTTTGTTCTTTCTATGTGACGTAAGAACTGATGTCCAAGACCTACACCTTGGCTAGCCCCTTCGATTAATCCTGGAAGATCAGCCATAACAAAACTTCTGTGGTCTTTTGTTTCTACTACTCCAAGATTTGGCGCTAATGTTGTAAAGTGATAATCAGCAATTTTTGGTTTTGCTTTTGATGTTATTGATAATAATGTTGACTTACCAACAGAAGGGAATCCAACAAGACCTACATCAGCCATAAGTTTTTAATTCTAATGTAAGATTTCTTTCTTCTCCTGGTTCACCATTTTCAGCGATTTCTGGCGCTGGGTTTGAAGGTGTTGCGAAACGACAGTTTCCGCGTCCACCACGACCTCCACGAGCTACTACTACTTCTTGCTCGTGTTCTACTAAGTCTGCTAATACCTCTCCAGTATCAGTATCACGAATTACTGTCCCTGGTGGTACTTTTTAGGTATAAATCTTTAGATTTTTCTACCGTGCATACCTTTACTCATTCCGTTTTCTCCATTAGGTGCTACGAATTTCTTTTTGGTAACGATAATCCATGAAAGTTCTTAAACCTTCATCAACTATAAATACAACATTTGCTCCACGTCCACCGTCACCACCTGCTGGACCACCTTTTGGAACATACTTTTCTCTTCTAAATGCTACTAATCCATTCCCACCATCACCTGATCGGACGAATATTTTTACCTCATCTAAAAACATAAAAATCTCCTATACAATTCTCTTTATTTTCTTAAATTTCAACTTTTAAACTATATAAAATTCAACTTGATAAAAGTTCATATACCATGAATTATTATAACATAATTTTTCCTTTGATAATAATATTTAGCGAGATTTTAAACAAAAAAATATACGGCTGCATACACAGCCGTACTTTACTCCACAGGCAGGACTCGAACCTGCGACCCTCTGATTAACAGTCAGATGCTACTACCAACTGAGCTACTGTGGAAAAATCTCTAAATAAAAAAATGGAGCGGGTGATGAGAATCGAACTCACAACATCAGTTTGGAAGACTGAGGTTTTACCACTAAACTACACCCGCATAAATATTTATTATCAACTTATGTATTAATTATATAATAGATATTATAGTTTGTCAACAACTTTTTTTAATTTTTATTTTTTTAAAATTTTCTAATTTTGTTAGCTTTGCTAAAGAATATTCTCTAGAAGATTAGACAATAGCAAACGATCTTTTATTAGATAATATATAGTATAATATTAATTCTATAAAAAAGTAAAGTGTTTTTTTCATCATTTTTCTTTTTTTATCTCTTATTTATATAATCAGGTATTATGTTAAGTCATTTCTCTATTAGATAATAATACGGTCAAAACATTGTCAAGTGGAAAAACAAAAAGGGGCTGACCCTAAAGACCAGTAAAAAGAAGTAACGAGAAAAACTCGGTACTTCTTTTTAAAAATTAATAAACAAAAAAATCATCCCCATGATATAATAATAGTATAACAAAAAAACCAAAAAAATCAAAGGAGATGATATAAATGAGTAACAAAGTTACCTATAAAAAAATTATAACATGAATCAACTACAAATGCCAATGGATATAACTGATTGGATAGAAGAAAATCATATATCAAAACTAGTAAATCAAGTAGTAGAAGGAATAGATGAAAAAATACTAAGACAATCATATAAAGGTGGAGGTAGATGTTCATATCATCCAAAAATGATGTTGAAAATAATAATCTACGCATATATAAATAAAGTGACAAGCGGAAGAAAAATAGAAAAACTATGCAAAGAAAACCTTCCAATGATATGGTTAGCCGCAAGACAAACACCAGATTTTCGTACAATAAATAGATTTCGAGTAGAAAAGAAAGAATTAATAGAAGAAGTATTTAAAGCGATAGTACTGAGATTGATAGAAGCAGAACTTATAGACCCTAGTATATATTACCTAGATGGAACAAAAATAGAAGCAAATGCGAATAAATACACATTTGTATGGAAAAAATCAACACAAAGATACAAAGAAAAAATAACGGAAAAAATAACAGAATTTCTAGAAGAAGCAAGTAACTTGAGTGAAGAAGAATTAAAACAAGAAGAAACAGTAAAAGGATTATCAGACTTAAAAGAGTTATCACAAGAAATACTACAAGATATAGACAATCTAGGATCTAAAGAAGTTGAGCAAATAGTAGAAGTATTAGAAGAGATAAAAGAAGAACAAGAAGTACAAGAAATCCCCAAAAATAGAAAGCGAGTAATCAATAAGATAACAAAGAAAATAAAAGAAGACTATCTACCAAGGCTACGAAAAATACGAAAAATCAGCTAGAAATATTAAAAGATAGAAATAGTTATTCAAAAACAGATAAAGACGCAACATTCATGAGAATGAAAGAAGACCATATGAAAAATGGGCAATTAAAAGCAGGATATAATATACAGGTAGGCACACACAATCAATATGTATTAGGCTTTACAATACATCAAAATCCAACAGATGTAAGAACATTACAATCACATATAGAAAAATATCAAAGAACAAGGAATAATAGAACCAAAAACAATAGTAGCTGATGCAGGATACGGAAGTGAAGAGAACTATATTTACTGCGAAGAAAAATAATTATCAGGCACTAATACCATATAATATGATGAGAAAAGAACAGATGAACAAATACAAAAAGACATAAAAAAACTCATCAAACTGGAAATATGATGTATTTAGTGATAGTTTCGTATGCGCAAATAATAGATATGTAGATTTTTGAAAAAAATATAAGTAGAACTGATAAATACGGATATAAAAAGAGATTTCAAACAATACAAATGTGAAGACTGTAGTGATTGTCCAATAAAAACACCTATGTACAAAAAGCAAAAGGTAATAGAACAATACTATATAATCCAACGTATGAAGAGTTAAAAAGCGAAACAAAGATATTTACTTTTAGAAAACGAAGAAACTAAAAACATATACTCAAAAAAAGAAAGATAGAGATCGAAAGCTTTTTTCGGTAATTTAAAACAAAAACTTGATGTTCACAAGATTTTTCCCTTCGAGGAATTGAAAATGTGAGGGTCGAATTTGCCCTGCACGCTATTTCCCATAATTTAATAAAATTAGCAAAAACACCTGATAAAAACAGGGCGGATTAGCTGATTTTATTGGGAAATATTTTTTTCATTTTTAGAATTTTTTTCTCGTATTATTTCTAAAAAGCCAAGAAAAAGAATTTTTATCAATCTTTTTCTTGGCTTTTTCTTTGAGCTTTTTGGGTCAGCCCTTCATAACTTTATTATTTAGTTTCTCTGTGTAAAGTCACTTTTTTTAATCTTGGACAGTATTTTTTTAAGTTCAATACGGTCTGGATTATTTCTTTTTGTTCTTTTTAGTAATGTAGTTTCTGTCACCACATTCTGTACAAGCTAATGTTACATTTACGCGCATTAATATAACCTCCTATAAAATTTAATCTTAACAACTTTTTCATACAACAAAATATATTATAACATTACTTTATAAATATTTCTAGTATAAAGTGTAAATTTTTTTAAATTTTTTTAAAAGATGTTAATTCCTCAAAGTAAATTCCAGTTCAAATAAAAAAACTGGAATTTTAGTTGAAAACTATTTTTTTAAACTGGAACTTAAGTTGAGACTAAATAATCATAAAAAAAGATATTTATCTAACTTTATTACGTTATTTTTAAATTCTCTTTATAATGTTAAACGAGCTCTTGATTCTATCTTATATCTGTAAAAATTAGTTTTTATATTGAGAGATGGTGTGGTTTCCTGTGAGGAAAAATGTGGCAGCGCCGCTTTTCCCACATTATGAACCACACCAACAGAGGCTCAGTGTCAAACTAATTTTTTTAATAAGTACAATTCCACTTTTTATATTTTAGTGTATATTATATATGAGACTTTTCGTTGAATGAAAGGAATCTAATATTATGACAAACAAAAACAAACACTTAACATATTATGATCGTTTAGACATTGAAGAAGGAATTTCTAAAGGGAAAAACTTTTTAGAAGTATAGGTATAGAACTAGATAAAGATCCTACTACTATATCTAAAGAAATCAAACGTAATCTGCAATATAAAGATACGGAAGTCGTTACCAAAACTCTTGACGGGAAATTAATCAAAGCTAATTGTGCTCTTCTAAACAAACCTCCTTATGTTTGTAATAATTGTAAACTTAAAAGAAGAGATTGTGGTTTTTGATAAACGTTTCTACTACGCTAAAAAAAGGCTCAACTTAATTATCAAGAAAAATCTTGTCGAATCAAGAAGAGCTGTTGTTTTAGATAAAGAAGAATTTTATGAAATGGATAAAATAATTTCTAAAGGAGTTGTTAAGGGGCAATCTTTCTATCATATTATGCATAGTAATGACTTAGTTGTTTCTAAATCCTCTTTGTATCGATATGTGAATAACAGGTATTTTTCTATTGATTCTGTTAATTGTAAACGTATTGTTAAATTTAGAAAACGTAATAAAGTTAATAAAGAAGCTATACCTAAACATCTAAAGTCTGGTAGAGCTTATATTAACTTCTTAGATTTTATGAATGAATCTGCAATGCCTTTTTCACTTGAAATTGATACTGTCGTCGGTAAACGTGGTGGTAAAACTCTTCTTACCTTCAACGTATCTTCTTGTAATTTTATGTTCGCTCTTCTTTTAGATTCTAATACTTCTAACGAAGTTTCTTCTAAACTTTATAATTTAAAAGAAAAAAATTTTATCAGAGTAATGTACACTTTTTCTGATGTTTTCCCTGTTATTTTGACAGATAATGGTAGTGAATTTTCTAAAGTTGAAGAAATCGAATATGATTTTTGATAAAAATTTAAAAATTATTTTTTTCTGTAACCCTAATTCTTCTTGGGAAAAAGGTAAGATAGAAAAAAATCACACCACCTTGCGTGAAATACTTCCTAAAGGATCCTCATTTGATGATCTTACACAAAGTGATGTTAATATTATTATATCACATATTAACTCACTTAAGAGAAAGTATTTGAACGGAAAAATCAGCTTTATGAAGTTTTTTTCTTTTTACTTTTTGGCGAACATATAGCTAATCTACTAGGTATTTTTTTGAAATACCTGCCAATGAGGTGGATACTTAAACCTTCCTTAGTTAAACAAATTAAGGATACAAACAAATAAATTTAAACTATTTATGAAATAGTAATATAGTTATTTTTACAACGAAAATGTTTTATTAGAAAAGTCTCAACTTAACTTCAGCATAACTGGAATTTAACCTGGGAATAGTGATTTGCAGGTCTATTTGTCATGCCATTTTTTTATTTCGATTCCTTTCAAAAAATCCCCAAAGTAAAAGCTTCCTTGTTTTATACCGGAAGTTACCTCGGGAATATTTTTTTATTGTTATTTTTCCTTTTTCCCAACTTAACTTCCACTTTGATTTCTTGCTGGAACTTACTTTGGGAATTTACCATTTTTAAAAGAAATATAACTTTATATTACGTAAACTACTTCTATCGATTACTCACCAAATACTTTATAGTAATCTTGTTTGAATTTTTTTCTATTCCAATATCAGTTAATGGATGTTTAACCATTTGTTTAATTACAGAATAAGGAACAGTAGCAATATCGCATCCTAATTTAGCACATTCAGTAACATGAATTGGATTTCTTACACTTGCTGCGATAATTTGTGTATCAATATCATTATTAGCGAAAATTTCCACTATCTCTTCTATTAATAATAATCCATTATGAGAAATATCATCTAATCTACCTAAAAATGGAGAAACATATGTAGCTCCAGCTCTAGCTGCTAATAACGCTTGAGTTGGACTAAAAGATTAGAGTAACATTTGTTTTAATGCCCTCTTTTTTTAATACATTTACAGCTTTTTAATCCATCTTCAGTCATCGGAATTTTAACAACCATATTCGGATGGATCTTCGCAATTTTTTTCTTGCTTCTTCTAGCATATCCTTCCAATCAGTAGTAGTTGCTTTTACTTCCCCACTAATAGGACCATCCACTATTGATGTAATCTCCTTGATTACTTCTTTAAAAGTCGCGTCCTTCTTTTTGCGATTAATGATGGATTTGTAGTTACCCCACAAATTACCCCTAATTCATTAGCATTTCTAATATCTTCAACATTTGCTGTATCTATAAAAAAATTTCATTATATTATCTCCTCTCATTTTGTTGTAATTTCATAATACCACATATAGAAAGTGTTTTCAATTTTCTAGATTGAATAATAATTATTTCTTTATTGTTTTTTTCAATTCAATATATGATAGAATAACACTATAATTAGGAGGCAGATGATGAAGAAATTTTTAGAAAAAGTACCATATTTAATTTTTTTCTTTCTTTTTTTATTTATAATACTCCCTCTGTGTTCTTATTTTTATATCAAATAGATCTGGGATGATAATTTTATTATTAATTATCCTATACCCTGTTATTAGTTTTCTAATTTCGTTTCTATATGCATATAATAAAGAAGACTTTAGCTATATTTTCTCATTTATTATAGGAATTTTTTTATATAATATCATGTTTAATCATTTTTAAACTTTGATATTCTTATCTATGGTTTAGGGTATATATTCTTCAGCCTTTGTGGTCAAGGGACTGGTTTTTAATTGGGAAGTTTCAAAAAAACGTAAAAAAGAGCTAAACAGAGTTAGTTAAATTTATCAAAAAGAGAAGGGCTGACCCAAAAGCTCAAAGAAAAAGCCAAGAAAAAGATTGATAAAAATTCTTTTCTTGGCTTTTTGAATAATTTTTGAGAAAAAAATTCTAAAAATGAAAATATTTCCCAATAAAAATCAGCTAATCCGCCCTGTTTTTATCAGGTGTTTTGCTAATTTTATTAAATTATGGGAAATAGCGTGCAGGGCAAATTCGACCCTCACATTTTCAATTCCTCGAAGGGAAAAATCTTGTGAACGCCAAGTTTTGTTTTTTAAATTACCGAAAAAGCTTTCGATCTCTATCTTTCTTTTTTTGAGTATATGTTTTTTTAGTTTCTTCGTTTTCTAAAAAGTAAATATCTTTGTTTCGCTTTTTAACTCTTCATACGTTGGATTATATAGTATTGTTCTATTACCTTTTGCTTTTTGTACATAGGTGTTTTTATTGGACAATCACTACAGTCTTCACATTTGTATTGTTTGAAATCTCTTTTATATCCGTATTTATCAGTTCTACTTATATTTTTTTCAAAAATCTACATATCTATTATTTTGCGCATACGAAACTATCACTAAATACATCATATTTCCAGTTTGATGAGTTTTTTTATGTCTTTTTGTATTTGTTCATCTGTTCTTTTCTCATCATATTATATGGTATTAGTGCCTGATAATTATTTTCTTCGCAGTAAATATAGTTCTCTTCACTTCCGTATCCTGCATCAGCTACTATTGTTTTTTTGGTTCTATTATTCCTTGTTCTTTGATATTTTCTATATGTGATTGTAATGTTCTTACATCTGTTGGATTTTTGATGTATTGTAAAGCCTAATACATATTGATTGTGTGTGCCTACCTGTATATTATATCCTGCTTTTAATTGCCCATTTTTCATATGGTCTTCTTTCATTCTCATGAATGTTGCGTCTTTATCTGTTTTTGAATAACTATTTCTGTCTTTTTAATATTTCTAGCTGATTTTCGTATTTTTCGTAGCCTTGGTAGATAGTCTTCTTTTTATTTTTCTTTGTTATCTTATTGATTACTCGCTTTCTATTTTTGGGGATTTTCTTGTACTTCTTGTTCTTCTTTTTATCTCTTCTAATACTTCTACTATTTGCTCAACTTCTTTAGATCCTAGATTGTCTATATCTTGTAGTATTTCTTGTGATAACTCTTTTTAAGTCTGATAATCCTTTTTACTGTTTCTTCTTGTTTTTAATTCTTCTTCACTCAAGTTACTTGCTTCTTCTAGAAATTCTGTTATTTTTTTCCGTTATTTTTTTCTTTGTATCTTTGTGTTGATTTTTTTCCATACAAATGTGTATTTATTCGCATTTGCTTCTATTTTTGTTCCATCTAGGTAATATATACTAGGGTCTATAAGTTCTGCTTCTATCAATCTCAGTACTATCGCTTTAAATACTTCTTCTATTAATTCTTTCTTTTCTACTCGAAATCTATTTATTGTACGAAAAATCTGGTGTTTGTCTTGCGGCTAACCATATCATTGGAAGGTTTTTCTTTGCATAGTTTTTTTCTATTTTTTTCTTCCGCTTGTCACTTTATTTATATATGCGTAGATTATTATTTTCAACATCATTTTTTTGGATGATATGAACATCTACCTCCACCTTTATATGATTGTCTTAGTATTTTTTTCATCTATTCCTTCTACTACTTGATTTACTAGTTTTGATATATGATTTTCTTCTATCCAATCAGTTATATCCATTGGCATTTGTAGTTGATTCATGTTATAATTTTTTTATAGGTAACTTTTGTTACTCATTTATATCATCTCCTTTGATTTTTGGTTTTTGTTATACTATTATTATATCATGGGGATGATTTTTGTTTATTAATTTTTAAAAAGAAGTACCGAGTTTTTTTCTCGTTACTTCTTTTTACTGGTCTTTTAGGGTCAGCCCCTTCTCTTTTTAATATTAATTATACTACTCTAAAAATACGGATTATATTTCATATCCTAAAAGCATTCCGCCTTCTTCACCATAAAAAGCTACAAATTCCAGATGTAGGAACTATAATAAATTCTACATTCGAGAATTTTTTTCTTTTAGTTTTTCTTCTATCTTTTTACAAATATTTTTCATTATTTCTATGTGTAATTACAGCTCTACCACCTTTATATCCAGCTTTAATCATCTCTTCAACTACAGTTGATATCGCCTTTTTCTCACCACGTACTTTATGAAGTAAATGCAGAGTTCCTTCTTTACTTGCCTCTCCTACCATACGCATATTTAATAACCCTACTACAGCAGCTGACAATTTTGATAAACGTCCATTTTTTTAACAAGATTATCTACTTTTTTTCTAAAGAAAAAAATTAGTTTCGTATTTTTCTTGATATTTTTGTCATTCCTGAAACAACTTCATCAAAAGATAATCCTTCTTTTTATTAATTCGTTTATTTTAAGGAGAAATAAATCATTTTTGACCTCCTGCAGAAAGCGTATTGATTATATGAATATTAGCATTTGAATTTTCTTCTCTCAACATCTTTTCACCGATTACTGCACTATTGTAACTTCCTGACATTCCACCAGTAAGAGTTAGAACTATAACATTATCTGCTCCTTTATACGCAGCTAGATATGCCTCTGGACTAGGACAAGCTGATCTTGCCGGTTCTGAACTAGCATACATTTCTCTCATCATTTCGTCAATATTTAAATCTAGCGTATCTATATAAACTTTATCTTTTTATTTGTAATGAAAATGGCACTCTCTCATAAGTAACATTCTCAGCTTTATTAGGAATTTCTCTAAAATCGCAAGCAGTATCAACTACAATTTTCCACTCCATAATTTACCTCCAAGTATTTTATTTTAACTTTTCTACTAGATCATGTGTTTTTTTATATAGCCTCACAGTATCACAGGCTGCCACTATTACTTCTGCTAGTCCTCTCTCTTCTCGCCATTCATACACATAACAAAAATTATCATACATCTCTTCAGAACTTCCCTCTGAAGTTAAGCTATTTATTGTCTTACTAATCTCTTGAATTGAGAATACATTTTTAAACATGTAATTACTATTAATCTTGCTAATTGTTTTTCGATTATATTTTTTTCTTAATTGGTTTATCTAAGTGAGCATTTTTTTACATAATTATTTATCATCGCCGAAGTTAAAACCTTTATCATCATCGACAATTGAGGAGCTATCTAATTGATTAACGTATAATAATACTTGATCTAAGTACAAATCAATATTTGGTAACTCAGACCATTTTTGGATATACTTTGTTCAAATTCTTTCCTCCTTCTTATCTAGTTCTGATAATCACATTATATAGTTTTTAAAAATTAGAGTCAAGTGATTATACAAGTAAAATAAAAAAATTTTTGTAGTATTTATATTTACTACAAAAATTTTTTTATTATTTAGCTAATTTTTATTTTTTTCTTAATTCCTCTTCTCATATATAGATAGTAAAAATAAGACACCTAAAGCATATACTGCAAGTCCTATTATCCAACCTATCCATAAACCTTCTATACCAATACCTTGTTTAAAAACAAAATAATATGCCGTAGGAATACCTACTAGATAATAACCAATAAACATTACCACACAAATCGGTACAACTTTTTTGTATCCACGAAGCACTCCTGCTAGTGCTGATGCAAATGAATCACAAATAGCAAAACCAATTGCGAATAATAATAGCTCAGCTGTTAAAGTTATTACTCCGCTATCACTAGTATATAAATACGGAATCTTCGTATCAAATAATAGTACGATTAATCCTGCTATACTAGATAGTATCATTCCCATTATTACCGTTAGTTTTGTATACTCTGTTGCCATTTTATAGTCTTTTGCTCCTACATGAAATGCTATTATAATTGTTGCAGCATTTGCAACACTAACTGGTAAAGTATATAAAAATCCAGAGAAATTTAACGCAGCTTGATGGGAAGCAATAACTATCGTATCAAAACGTGATACCATTAAAGATAACGTTGAAAAAGACAACCGTCTCAAGTGCTGTAGCTATAGCTATTGGAACTCCTAGCTTAAAGATTTCTCCCCATTTTTCAAATCTAATTTTTTCTTTTTCGAATATTTTATACTTATTAATTTCAGGGTTTGTTAGTACTATAAATAATGCGATGAAAAATAATACTGTATATGTTACTGAAACAGCAATTGCATTTCCAGCTCCACCAAGCTCTGGCATACCAAACTTCCCAAAAATGAAACTATACGCGAAAAAAATACATTTTACAGGTACAGACACTATCATCATTATCATCGATAATCTTGTCAATCCTAAACTATCTATAAACGAACGTAAAACTACATACAAGAAGATTGATAGCACTCCAAAACTTTCATAAAACAGATAGTTCTTAGTTATTTCTGCAATATTACTATCCATACCTAATTGGTCTACTATTGGTGTTGCTAAAGTATTTAACCCAACAATTAAAAACAATACTAATAATTACAGCTATGTACAGGAATTGTCTAACTACTGTAGGTATCTCTTCTTCTTTATTTTTTTCCAATCAATTGTGAAACTATCGGAATTAATGCTAAAACAATTGCATTTAAAGTATACATAATTGGATTCCAAATATTAACACCCATACTCACACCAGCTAAATCTGTAGGGACTATAGTGTCCTGCCATGAACGTTCCAATCATCCCAGATGAATATGAAATTACTTGATACACTAAAACAGGCAATAGTAATTTAATAAAAATACTTGCTCTTTCAGAAAAAGTTTTTTTCCTTGATACATATGTTCTCTCCTTTATATTTTTTTCTTTTTTCACACAAAAAAATCCAAAAAGCGAATTTACTTTTTAGATATCATCGATTTATACTATATGCAACCGAGACTTGAATAGATTAAAAAAACCGTTAGTCTAATCGCCAACTCAACCTCGACAAAAAACTCACACCCACAATAGACTTACTTAATGCTGCTTCCTTCCGGACCTGACATGGTTCATAAGTATTGCGTCGTAAGGTGCCTTAGTCTCAACATTACGTGTTAGACTCGACATTCCCTATTCTACCCGCATCTCGGTATTCGGTCTTGCTAAAGCGGATTGCAAGTACAGGGGCACCGCTAACTCCCCACCTAGCATTTTTAATTATATCAAATTTAAATATAAAAAGCAAGGGATTAATAAAATTTATAAAATAAACCCTCTAGAGTTGTCAAACATTTGTGACACGAACCTATAATAAATGACATTCTGATTAAAAAGTTTTTTCGTCGGCTCAGTTTTTTTAAAAACAAATTATTTAAAAATATGTCAAGAGTATTAGCGTAAGCGTCTCTTGATATATTTTTATAATTTGTTACATACCTTAATGCCGGCGAAATAGCTTTTCAGAGTGCCTAGCACTTCTCCTCACTCTTTTTATCTTTTTTATTTCACTTTGTATCCTTCTGCTATTTGATTCGGTGATTTAAATCCCAATACTTTTCTTGCTATATTATTACCTCGATTTATATATCTTATGTGCTTTTTTATCATCTCTTCTTCCGTTTTAAATACTTGTGAATAAAACCTCTCTCCATCTTCTCTATGGCTTCTTTCTACTTTCCCATTTTGCCATGGCGAATATGGTCTTGTTCTTTTGTAATTTATATTTTTCTCTTAATACTTTTTTTCAAATTTGCTTTTCTCTTTGCTTTTTGTTCTTTATCATTTACAAATTCTCTCCCGTTGTCCGTTTGTATTGTTTTTTTATTTTTAAATCCCATTTTTTTCTTCTAAACTTAATACAAATTTCGCCGTATTTGTTACACTCTTTTTCATCTACTATCTCACATACTCTTTTTCTTGTATATTCATCTATCGCTGTTATTTGATAGTATTTTTTTCCATGACTATTCCATCCCTACACATACTACGGGTACGTGTTTTATGTCTATTTGTACCTTTTTCTCCAGGATAACTAGCTTCTTCTGACTTCCATGTGCTTTTTTGGATAACTTTTTTTCTCTTTTTTTCCTTTTTTTATTTAATTTCATTTTTCCTTATCATTTTGCACATTGAGCCATATGAGCGACTGTATCCTCTCTTTTGGCATTGCACATATACTTCTGCCAAGCCTTCATGCCTGTATCTTCTATTACATTTTTATTATTTCTAATTCCTCTTCTTTATGTGCATTTGGATGACTTTTTGGGTCTTGTACTTCTACTCCTCAATGATTCTACAGTGCCATCATATCTAGCTCTCCATCTAGCTATCTGTTGTCTGCTTGTATGATACTTTCTTGCCGCTGCTGCGTTATTGTCATATTTTTGCATATTCTACTGCTCGCTTGCGTGTTTTTCATTTCTTCTGTTATAATATTTTTCATAGAGAACCCTCGTTTATTTATTTGTAGTGATTTAAGTATAACACAGGTTCTCTTTTTATTTTTTTATTTTTTTGTCACATATGTATTATAACCTAACATTAATAAAATTTATAAAATAAACCCCAAATTAGTACTTTATATAGTAGCATTATAATTTTTTTAACATAATGTCTACTACAAAAAAATACTATTTTTGGAGTTTTTTTCTAACATTTATTATTTTAACTTAGTTAATTCCCTTTAATTCTAAGATACATTCACCTTCACTAATAACTAAACAAGGTATACCAATTTTTCATATTTCCTCTTATTCCTTCAAACTGTGTGTATGTATCTCTTACAAATAAGAACTCTTTAAAGTTTTTTTCAACGAAGACATAACTTCTACTTCTTTATAAGTAATTCCTAATTCTGACAATTTTTCTTTAAATGGTGCAGTATCTGGACAAGTTTCTGCAAAGTATAAAATATATTCCATAATAATCTCCTTTTATAAAAATCTTTCTTTTATTATATCACTTTTTAACGTTTTCTTTGTATTTTTACCCTCTGAATTGAAGAAGAAAAATACAGATGCTAGTAGTATCCCCATTGCTATTGCTCCAGCCTGAAGGAGTGTTTCCATCCCTACTTTTGAAGCTACACCATAATTCTTTTTGTTACTATATTTTTGCATTGTATTATACATACCATATCCCGGCACTAACGGCACCATTCCTGTATAAATAAATATAGTAGCCAGGGAGCTTTTAAAAGCTTAGATGCATTTGTTGACAATATACCAACACAAACGGCACCTAAAAACTACTCACAACAACGTCTGCTAATAACAAGTTAACTACCACTTGAATTAACCAACCGATAGCTCCAATCAGTCCACAAGTAAACAATGATTTTCTCGGCGCATTAAAGAAAAATTGCAAATGCTACACTAACTACAAAAACCTGCAATAAATTGTATAAAAAACATTATTCTCCATAAATTTCTCCTTACACCAATTTCAATCCCATAACCACACCAAGTGCAATAGCTGTAGATACAAAGATTGCTGCCTGTATTCCAATCATTCCTGATAAATAATCACCAGCCATAAAAATCACGTACAGCATTGGTAACCTGTACTCCGAGGAACAAGTGGCATTAACCCCTGCAATAATAATACTAAAAAGGATTATGTATTAAGAAAAAAATTTGTTTAACACCATTACCAAAATGGTAGCTATAAATGCCCCTAAAAATTACTCACAAAAGATGTAAGTTTATATTTCGCAGTTAAAAGTCAAGAACACAGCTTCTATTGCCATAATAAAGAATGCGTATAAACTGTCCTTAAACATTCCTCCAAACATTATCGCAAAAAAAGGACCCGATAAGGTTAAAGCAATAATCACAGAAGTATTTGAATATCTTTTTCTAGCCTTTATTTCCTTCATTTTTTTGAAGGCATAATCTAAAGTATAGCCACCCATTACCATTCTTCTTGAGATATCATTTAATAGCGCAATTTTTTTCTAAATCACGATCTCCTAATACGACTCTTCTCATCGCAGTATAAGTATTATCATCATAAACAAAAGAGACAATTACAAAGTTATATGTCACTAGACTATTTGCAGCTTTTTATATTATCAAACGATCTCATAAATTCTATTTACAGTATCTTCTACTCTATATACTTCAGCTCCATATGCTAACATACTTTTAGCTATTTTCATACTAAAAATTCAATAGCATTTTTGCTTCTTTTTCATCATGTAAAGACTGTAACATACCTTCCCTCCTCTTAAATAAATTATTATGAAATAATTTCTAATATTTTTTTATGTTTATTTTTAAACTCTTCTACTTTATCACCTTGAACTTCTGTTGCTTTTTCAAGTTGATTTAAAATATACTCAATTTTAGACAGCTCTAATTTTTTTGTTTTTACAAATAGCTCATTCTTTTCCACTAACAAATATTTTCCAAAGTTTATTTCATCTTCTGATAAATTCATAACTCCTGGTTTTGCTACTATAATTTCATAAATATGACCGTCTTCTTCGATAATATTTTTCCGCAGTTATTTCATATCCTAATTCTTGTAACTTTTCTCTAACGAAGTTTTCACCAACATTAGGTTGTAATACTAGGTTTGGTTTATTTGCTAATTTATCTTTTTCCTTTTTCTAAAAATATCAGCAATTAACTTACCTCCCATACCACATATTGTAATTACTTCTATATTATCACTTAATTCTATAGCATCTAGACCGGCAGCTTTTACGACACTCAATAACTCCTACAAGGTTTTCTTCTTGTACATTTTTTTATTGATACTTTATGCGGTCCCTCAACTATTTCTCCAGCTACAGCAAAATCAATTTTATTGTTTTTAGCCAAAAAAATAGGTAAATATGCATGATCACTACCAATATCCGCAAGTCTTCTATTTTCAACATATTCAGCTACTAATTTTTAATCTTTTTATTAATCGCTAACATCATTTCTCCTTTTTATTAATCAAGAAAAATCCTTACTAAAAACTCGTTGTAATAACAGATTTTTTTCTTTTTCTATATTTTTCAAAGTTGGTTATTATTTTATCACCAAATTCAGCTTTTAACTTTTTAGAAAGTTTTTCTTAGTCTTTCTTCTTCTTTGTAATCTTTCTTATCAAAAAAATATCAAGTTGTACCTTGAGTTCTTTTTGACTTTTTTTAATATCATTTAGCGAGACCCCAAGCAATCTAACACCTTGTGAAAAATCATAATGTTCCAGTAAAAGTTCCCATGCATAATTAAAAAAATATCATTTTTGCTAGATATAAATTCTGGAATTTTTTTAGATCTAGTAATAGTTTTTAAAAATCACTAAACCTCACCATGATTGAAATATTGTTTCCTACATAGTTACGTGATCGAACCCTAGAACTCACTTTCTCACTTAATTTCTTAATTTCTTTTTAAAATATCGTCTTCATCTATTAAATCATTTGTGAATGTTTTTTTGAATTTCCAATTGATTTTTCTATCAACTGTATATTTTAGTTCATCGCCACCTTCTCCATTAGCTCTATTCTTTTAATCTTAAACCTTGAACACCCTAATAGACTGTGTAGAATCACCTCATTCGCTTCAGCAACATCACCAATAGTATTAATACCAATATTTTTAAGTTTTTGTAGAAGCTTTGCCACAACCATGCATTTCACCTATATCTAGATTCCAAAGAATATCTTTATAATATTTATAATCGAGAATCCGAGAGGTTTTTTTCAAATTTGAACCCATCTTCGCAAAAAATTTATTAAACGAAACCCCTACTGATGAAGGCATTCCTAATTGTTTATATATTCTTCTTTGTATTGTGGCTATTACTTTTATTGGTTCATGAAAATCACTTAAATCTATATAGGCTTCATCAACAGAAACTATCTCAATTTTATCAGTATATTCTCGTACCAAATCAAAAATCATCTTTGATTCCTGCTGGTATTTCGGCATATCAGGTCGAAGAATTTTTAATATTAGGATAAATCTTTCTAGCATCTCCTACACGCATTGTAGTTTTTATCCCTAAATTTCTCGCTTCATAATTAGAGGTTACAATTATTCCATGTCTTGTTTTCACTTCTCCTGCTATTGCTAAAGGTTTCCCTTTCAATTCAGGATTGTATTTTTCTTCTACACTTGCATAAAAAGCAATTCATATCAATATGAGCAATAACTTTAGACATTTTTCACCCCTTTTTAATAGACTAAAAAAACGGGAACAATAGGGTTAGTGTCAATTAAACTTTTTAATATATCAATTGAACCTACCCTATTTTAATTTCCCGTTATATTTTCATTATTATACTAATGAAAAGTTAATTATTATTATTGGTTTTCTCTTAGTATTATCATATAGTAAGCTAGATAACATACTTCTTATCTCAGCCTTAACAGCTGCACATTCTCTAATACTCTTAATTGGATTATTTTCTAAATACTCAATTACTTTTTTTCTTCCGCTTCTTTAATCAGTTCCATACTCTTCTTAACGTAGACAAAACCTTTTTGTTTGAATTACTGGTTTTCCTACTAAAGTTTTTCTCTTTTTACTAATTGCATATGAAGCCACGAAAAATCCCATCGTTAGAGAGTAATTTTTCTATCTTTTTAGAACACTATCTTCTACGTCACCTATTCCGCGACCATCAACTAATATGTTCCCTACCGGAACGTTATTTTGAAGTGTTTTCGACTTACTTCCACTGATTTCTAAAGTTGTTCCTTTAGATAAAATATGAATATTTTCAGCAGCAACACCAGTTTCTGCAGCAATTTCTGCATGTTTGCGAAGGTTTCTAAATTCCCCTTGAACTGGAATAAAATGCTTAGGCATAAGCATGTTTAACATCATTTTTAGTTCTTCTTTTGTTGCATGACTTGCAGCGTGTAGACGTTTAGAAGCTGTAACAACATTTGCTCCAAGTTTAACTAATAGGTTTAGTGTCTGGAATAACATTACTTCCATATTTGGAGATGGTGTCGCAGCAACCATAATCGTATCTCCAGATTCAATCTGAATTCCATTAACTTTTTTTTCAGCGATATTTTTCATCGCCTCAATTGGTTCTCCTTGATCTCCAGATGAAAGAATACATACTTCGTTTTGTGGATAGTCTTTTTAATTCTTCAATTGAAATTAAGTTACTATCTTCAATTTGTAAGTAATTCATATTTCTTGCAGTATTGATTGATGCTTCAATAGCATGACCTAAAAAGTAAAATTTTTTTCTATTTTGAGCCAGTGCTGCTCTAACAATATGAGAGATTGTTAAAAAGTTAGAAGCATAACATGTTACTATAATGCGTTTATTCGCTTGATAAAATGCATTATCAATTTGCTCAACAGCTTCATTTTTCAGGAACATTATATCCCTTTAACGTTAGCGTTACTTGAATCACTTAGTAAAGCAAGAACACCCTTTTTGACCTAATGTACTAATTTTTACGATATCAGATTTATATTCTTTACTTACTGATTGGTCAAATTTAAACTCACCAGTATAAACAATATTACCTTGACTAGTTTCAATACAAATACCTAAAGAATCAGGCATTGAATATGTAGTTTTGAAGAATGTAACACTAGCATTATTGAAATCATATTTATTATTATCTTTTACATAGTAAAACTTAATTCTTCTTTTTATTCCTAATTGTTTAAGATGATTTTTAATAAATCAATCGTTAACTTAGAACCATAAACAGGACATTTTAGTTTATCGATAATATAAGGAACTGCCCCCTATTGAACTTACGTGACCATTAGATAAAAACAACCCTTTAATTTTTTTGTTTATTACGTACTAAGTAACTAATATCAGGGTATAACAGCATCAATACCGATCATTTCTGTTTCAGGGAACATTAAACCTGCATCAAGAACATAAATTTCGTCACCGATTTCTACCATATACATATTTTTTTAGCTACTTCTTCTACTCCTCCTAATGGAGTGATACGAATTTTATCTAATTTTTTTATATTTATTTTGTTGTATCTTAGCTTTATTTGTATTATTTATTTTCTTAACTACTTGTTTTGAGTTATTTTTGTTGCTCCTTAGTCACGATTTTATTTAAATTTTTTTAGGTCTAGTATTATTTTTTTCTTAGACGCTTGATTATTATTTTTTTTGGGCTATTATTCTTTTGTAAATTTTTAGAAATACTTATTCCGTTATTACTCATTTTTCCTCCTTGTAACATTGATTTTATTGGTTCGAAGTCTCTTCTATGAATTGGTGTAACACCATACTCTTTTAAGCCTTCTAAATGTTTCTTTGTTCCATATCCTGCATTATTTTCAAAATCATAATTCGGATACTGTTTTGCATATTCTTTCATTAAATTATCTCGATAAACTTTTTGCTATTACCGATGCAGCAGCGATTGAAACACTCTTTTTCATCACCTTTTTACCATACTAAAATTAGGTATAGGATAATTTTCAAATGGCATGGCATCTATAAGTAAGAAGTCCGGTTTAACTTCTAACTTTTCAACCGCTCTTTGCATTGCTATACGGGCAGCGTTATAAATATTATATTTTTCAATTTCAATATTATCAACTTCACAAATAGCATAAGCAACAGCTTCTTTTCTTTATTTGTTCATACAGTTCTTCACGTTTCTTCTCAGATAATTTCTTTGAATCATTTAATCCTTCGAAATAGCTGTCTTTTTCTTAAAATTACCGCTGCAGCAACTACTGGTCCAGCGAGCGGTCCTCTACCTACTTCATCTATTCCGCAAATATACTTACATCCATTATTATAACATTTATTTTCGTAAAATGATTTTTTTCATACTCTTTTTTTATAAAAAAAGTTTTTTTCTCTTGCTTCTTAGTATAACTTAGTAGTAGCTTTTGAACTCCCGATCTTTCATCTTTTTAGTTCATTTAACATTTCCTCGGAAATGACTTCTTGGTTTAAGAGTTCTTTTTACCTCACTAATTTTTCATTTTGTTCCTCATTTTCTAATAAATCATTATAATTATCCAAAGTAATAAGTCCAAATTTTTTTGTGTTCTAAAATCTTGAATTAATAGTTTAATTGTTGAATCATAATCATAATCTCCACCAATTTTTTTAAAATCTTTTTCAGCTACTTTCTCCATGATAAATACATTTTCATCATCACTATTAACATTTATCTTATATAGATTATTTAGATTTTTAAAATAATTTCCTTTTTAAAAAGCTCTATTAAGTATAAACTAACATCATCAAGTGGAGTAATGTCATCTTTTATAGAACCAATTAAACTTAATTTTTTTCCCCAATTTCTTGATTATCAAACTTTGGCATAAGTATTCTCGGAGTATCTAATAATTCTATATCTTTGTTTAATTTTAGCCATTGTTGTTTTTTTAGTAACACCCGGTTTATTAGCAGTATTAGCTACATTTTTCTTAATTAGTTTTATTTATAAACGTCGATTTACCAACGTTAGGTACACCTATTACCATTGATCTAATTGCTCTTGGTTTAATTCCTTTTTGCAACTTGGCGAGCTATCTTTTCTGCTAATTCTTCTTTTTGCTTTATCAATTACTTTGTTTAAGTTATTACTATTTTTTTGCGTCAGTATACACCACAGTATACCCTTTATTCTCGAAATAATTTTTTTCCATTTTGCTGTTTCAGCTCTGTCACATAAGTCAATTTTATTAAATATAATTATCTTCTTTTTATCTTTAACAACTTCATCTAGGTACATATTATGTGAAGAAAGCGGACATCGTGCATCTACTAGTTCAAAAACTATATCTACCAATTTTTAGTTTTTTTCTTTCACTTCTCTTGTTGCCTTTAGTATATGACCTGGGAACCATTGAATAACCATAAATTTAACTCCTTATATTTTATTTTTAAAAATTTCTATTGTTTTATACAGTCTTTACTATTTTACCACATTTTCAAGTTTTTTTAACCTATTTTTGATACTAATTATTCGTTAAACATTAACATTTTTAAAAATTTTAAGATAAAAAGTAACTACAAAGTCATACTTTCAGAAAAAAATTGATTTTGTAAGTACCTCCGTAAAAATTTATTAAATACCAAAAAGGGTTTTTATAAAGAAAAAAATTTAGATATCAATAAACCACTGCATCTATAAGTTCTCATATACACTTTGTTAAAGGGTCAGCCCCTTTCCTTCTCATTAGTCCCAAATTTTTGGAAACTCTATAAATATATAAAATAAACATAAAAAAAGTACTTCAACGATTAGAAATCTGTATCCCATCGTTTGAAGTACACTTTTTAATATTAATCTTCTTTTTTATTTTTCCATGCAGTTGCATTATCTAACTTAATTGGTAAGTTATCTAGATAAAACTCTGGATCTTTTTCCTTGTTTATGTTGTTTCACATAGTCTTTTAATACCACATAAACTACACCAGAAAGCCCGATAATCGCGATTAAATTAAGTAAACTCATAATACCCATTGTTACATCGGCAAGTCCCCAAACTAAATCTAAATCTAAAACACTTCCTACATATACAAAGATACATACGATAACACGATAAACATTTACAGCCCATTTTTTAGGAAGTAAGTATTGAATGTTTGTTTCTCCGTAGTAGTAGTTACCAATTACAGAACTATATCCGAATAAGAAGATTGCAACGATTAAGAAAATTGTTCCGATGCTTCCTACTTGTGAAGTTAATGCTGCTTGAGTAAGTTGAATACCTTGTAACTTACCAGCTCCATATTCAACACCAGGATATAGTAAGATTAAAAATGCTGTTGCTGTACATACTAAACATGTGTCAAAGTAAACTCCTAAAGTTTGGATAAATCCTTGTTTCGCTGGGTGAGTACTATCAGCTGTTGCCGCTGCGTTAGGAGTAGACCCTAAACCAGCTTCGTTAGTAAACATACCACGCTTAATTCCTAAAAGAATTGATGTTCCCATACCAATTACTCCACCACCTACTTGTTCAAGACCGAAATGCTGATTTCACGATTTGAGCAAGAACGCTGGTAATTTGTCAATGTTAATAACCATAATGACTAATACGATAAATAAGTACGCTACCGCCATTACTGGTACTAACCATTGAGTAATTTTAACAACTTTTGTTACTCCACCAAAAATTACGAAAATAGTAAGAATTAATAAAGCAATCCCCGCAATATTTGCATTAATATCATATACTTGTAAAGCTTGAGCAATAGTGTTAGTTTGAACTGAGTTGAATGCTACACCATAAGTTACTGAAATAACAATCGCAAATAGCACACCCATCCATTTTTGTCCAAGACCTTTCTCCATATAGTAAGCAGGTCCTCCACGATAAACTCCTTTTTTATCACGAACTTTATACACTTGTGCTAATGTTGATTCGGCAAATGATGATGCTCCTCCAAATAAAGCCATTATCCACATCCAAAATACTGAACCCAGGTCCACCCATTGCAATCGCAATAGCAACCCCTGCAATTGTCCCTGTACCTACTCTTGACGCAGCTGAGATTGTGAATGCTTGGAAAGCCGAAACCCCTTTTTGTTCGCCATCTTCACCTACTTTAGGCTTTTCAGTAATAAGCCTGAACATTTCTTTAATGTAGGTAAATTGAACAAACTTAGTGCTAAATGTAAAATAAATACCAGTTACCATTACCAATCCCTAATAGGAAATAAGTCCACATAAAATCATTAACGGTAGTTTAATAATTCTAAAAAAATCTATCCATTAAGAGTCAACTCCTCGTTAAATTTATTTTTATTATGTTTTCTATTATACTTTCAAAAAAATAGTACAACTATAAATATACGTAAGAAAAATCTGACACGAATCCAACGAAGATTAAATAATTCCCTCATATTTACTAAAAAATACACCAAGAAATTTTTAAAATCTTACATGAAAAAAATCCAGATGATTTAAACATCATATCTAAAACCACCCAGATTCCCTAGTTTATACATATTCAATTCTATTTACTTCTTCATTGTTGTTCGGTTGGTAATTGCTAAAGCTATTATTCATGTTAGGAACTACTAATTTTTCTACCTCTTGCTTTTTAAAATAGAATTTATTTCATAACTGTTTAAAAGCCTTATAATCTAATTTCTCCTGAAGTACATATTCTCCACTTCTAATACTAGCTCTAATGTCTGTTGCAGCAGTAAAAACAAACAACCATAAAGACAATAGAGAATATAAGTTGCACTATTGAAAAAAAGTACTACTTAATGTGCTATTACTAGCTCCTTGAAATATAACGCCACTAAAAAGAAGATACAAATTGTAAGTCCCTGCTTGAATATATAATACCACTCTTCTACCTTTTTGTATCAAAAATTGGTAAGTACATTATAAATAACATAATAAAGTTAAATATATATGCAATTAATCCACTGACTATCAATAATCCAAGTCCAGTAAATAATATACCAGCATACTGTTCCGAAAAAATACCAGTAGTGAATCGCAACTCTATCAACATTAATAATAAAAGCTCCTATTGCAACTGAAGGAAGTGTGAAAGTTAATAGGTAAGCAACTCCCCAATTCCTCTTCCAAACACGCCCTTTATACTCTTTTATAAATCCTATAAGTATTATAATATGGTATAAATGCAAGCCCTGATTTAACCCCAAGTATATCAAACATAATTTTTTTGAAAAAAATAGCTGTAATAATATAACCGACTAAAAACAAATATAAATAATACTATTCCAACAATAGCTAATACTTGACCTATCACATAATTATCTAAAATTAAACATAAAAAAATCCCTCCTTTATTTCTTTCACCTTTTATTATACTAAAAAATCTTTATAAATTAATAGCAAAAAAAGAATGAAATTGTCTGAAAATACAACCTCATCCTTTACAATTATTTATGATAACTTGCTCCCTGTTATTATACGGTAAGCTCTATACACCTGTTCAAGTAAAACAACACGCATCATTTGATGTGGAAACGTCATTCTACTAAACGATAATGCAAAAATCACTTCGTTTTTTTCACACTATCAGAAAGACCATAACTTCCACCAATTACCAATGCAACATCACTCTTACCTGTAAGCATTAAATTATCAATTTTTGATGCAAATTCTTCACTTGATAAATTCTTACCTAAAATTTCCAAAGTAATAACATATTGATTATCTTTAATTTTTTTGATAATATGTTATTCCCTCTTTTTTTCCATCGCAAGAGCTATTTCTGAATCATTCTCTACCTTTACTTTTTTTCATCAGAAATTTCAATAGTATTTAACTTAATATATGCTCCAAGACGTTTTTTTCATATTCTTTTTATAGCATCTCTATAAAAATTTTTTTCCTTAACTTTTACCTACACAAATCAAAGTTACTTTCATCAGAACCTCTTTCTATCTACACATCTTTACCAAGAACAAATTTTTCAATAGCATAAGCGAAACCATCTTCATCATTTGATTTAGAAATAAAATTCGCCGCTTCTTTTAAAGTAGGATTAGCATTATCAACCGCAACTCCCATACCAGCGAACTCAATCATGCTTAAATCATTAAGCCCGTCACCTAATGCCATTACATTCTCATTTGTTAAACCAAGTTTTTTACATAATGAATCTAATGATACTCCTTTAGAAATACCCTTATCGTTAATCTCGATAAAGAACGGTTTAGACATAGCAACCTCATACTCATCACCTAATTCAAGCGCTAGTTTATCTTTCACTGCTACAGCTTCATCAGGATGTTTAAGAATTATTACCTTAGCCGCACCTTCTTTAATATCATCTTTCATATTTTCACTAATTACTAATTCCGCACTTACTAAACCAGACTCAATTCGCGCATATTCATTATCACGATTCGTAAGAACTTTCCCACCTTGATAAGTAAGAATATCACAATCATTCTCCAAAGCAACATCTATTAAGAACTTAATTCTCTCAGGAGATAAAAAAACTTCTCATAAATCACTTCATTCGTTTTAAGATTAGCAATTCTAGCCCCATTAAATGAAAGTAAGTAGTTATCATAACTATCCAGTTGTAAATCTTCTACTATACTCATCATTCCAAAATCAGGTCTACCTGATGCTAAAAATAACTTTAATATCTTGTTTCTTACACTCTTCAATTACTTCTCTATTTTTTTCTTAGAAATCTCACGATCACTATTTAATAGCGTATCATCAATATCTGTAACAACTAATTTTATCATACAAAAGCTCCTTTTTTTATCACTAGGGGGGTGCAAAACCCTCTTAGGGGGTGCATCATTTAACGATTTGCTCTATCCTTAATTTAATCATATTCTACAAATCTGTTTAGCCCTCGTTTACTCAATATATTATATCAGATAACCTTAATCTCTCATAGTAAAAAGAAGGGGCTGACCCAAAAGCTCAAAGAAAAGCCAAGAAAAGATTGATAAAAAATTCTTTTCTTGGCTTTTTGAATAATTTTTGAGAAAAATTCTAAAAATGAAAAAAATATTTCCCAATAAAAATCAGCTAATCCGCCCTGTTTTTATCAGGTGTTTTTGCTAATTTTATTAAATTATGGGAAATAGCGTGCAGGGCAAATTCGACCCTCACATTTTCAATTCCTCGAAGGGAAAAATCTTGTGAACGCCAAGTTTTGTTTTTAAATTACCGAAAAAAAGCTTTTCGATCTCTATCTTTCTTTTTGAGTATATGTTTTTAGTTTCTTCGTTTTCTAAAAGTAAATATCTTTGTTTCGCTTTTAACTCTTCATACGTTGGATTATATAGTATTGTTCTATTACCTTTTGCTTTTTGTACATAGGTGTTTTTATTGGACAATCACTACAGTCTTCACATTTGTATTGTTTGAAATCTCTTTTTATATCCGTATTTATCAGTTCTACTTATATTTTTTTCAAAAATCTACATATCTATTATTTGCGCATACGAAACTATCACTAAATACATCATATTTCCAGTTTGATGAGTTTTTTTATGTCTTTTTGTATTTGTTCATCTGTTCTTTTCTCATCATATTATATGGTATTAGTGCCTGATAATTATTTTTCTTCGCAGTAAATATAGTTCTCTTCACTTCCGTATCCTGCATCAGCTACTATTGTTTTTTTGGTTCTATTATTCCTTGTTCTTTGATATTTTTCTATATGTGATTGTAATGTTCTTACATCTGTTGGATTTTGATGTATTGTAAAAGCCTAATACATATTGATTGTGTGTGCTAATAATGATAAAAATAAAAAATATACAATTTGGTCTAAATAAAAAAATATACAAAAATAATATAAAAAAATTCTTCCATATAGTTTATACTCATAAGAGAAAAATATTTATGAGGTGAACAAATGGAAACTAACATTATTGGAGCATTAAATAATTTGAAAGAACGAGATATAAAACCAAATTTCAGTGAATTAAGTAGGCAATACGGATTACATAGGCACACAATAAAAAAATACTGGACAGAAGGAGGAAAGGTAATAAAAATCTAGAAATAAACCAAGCGTTCTTGATGAATACAAAGAAGAAATTGAGGTAATACTTAATGAGGGCTGGAGTAAATAAAATAGGAGCTTATGAATATTTAATATATAAATATGGAAATATCTGCACTTACAGCAATTTTAAACAATACACGCTAAAAACATAATATGAAAAAAAGAAAAAAAGCGCAGACTGTACATGTTAGATATGAAACTGAGCCAGGGACATCAGATACAAGTAGATTGGAAAGAGAGTTTAAAAAAATAGAAACGAAAAACAGGCGAAATTATAAAAATTCAACCTATTCGTTTGCCACACTCGGATACTCAAGAAAAACATGTATTTATAATTTCAAAAAAACAAGAACAACAGAAGATGTACTTAGATGTCTTATAGAGACATTTAAATACCTAGGAGGTGTTCCTCGGGAAATACTTACAGACAATATGAGTTCATTAGTAACTATATTTAAACATGATAAAAGGAAGCATCCAGAAGTATTAGCGTTTGAAAAAGATCTCAGGAGTTGAAATAAAAATTTTTGTAAAAGTAAGAACCCTGAAACAAAAAGGTAAAAGTAGAATCGGCAAATAGGTTTATAAGTAGAATAACCGCATTCAATAAAAATAGAAAATGAGGAAGAATTATACGCTATAGTTAAGCGCATAATGAAACATTCAAACGAACAAAATAATCAGACGACTAATCTTCCACCCAATGTATTATTTAAAAAAAGAAAAAAAGAATATCTTCAACCATTACCAAATAAATGCTTACTAGATGACTACACACTACCAATATTTAGTCAAAAAGTACCAAACACACTATTAGTAAATTACAAAGGTCGAGGATATTCTGTACCTAAAAAGTTTATAGACAAAAAAAGTAATATTAAAAACCCTTTGAAAAATAAACTATACATCTATTATAACACGGAATTAGTCACAATACATAATATAACAAATCAAAAAAATGAATTATCAAGAAAATCATTACAAAGAAGCTTTGGCAAGCAATTTTTTTATAATAGCGAAAAAATATGATATAAAAAAACTATCAGATAAAAAAATTTAGAATTACTTAAGGAGTTAAAAATATGACTAATTACACGCGATTATTATCAAATTTAGAAGAATTACAATTAAATAGAATAAAAAGATAATTTAGATGAGCATATAGAAAGGATAAATAAGAAAGAACTAGATTATATTGAGAGTTTATACGAGCTAACCGATTTAGAAATACAAGCAAGAGAAGATAGAGCAATACATGCTTGTGTGAAAGTAGCAAACTTCCCTTATAGGAAAGAATTAAAAAGATTTTTGATTTTTCATTTAATCCAAAAATTAATAAAGAAAAAAATATTAGATTTCAAGCATTTAAGATTTATAGAAAATAAGGAGAATATATTATTTTTAGGTGTTCCTGGTGTAGGAAACTACACTTAGCCACCTCTATAGGGTATAGAGGCAGCTAAGAATAGAAAAAAATTACTTACTTTATAAATTGTCATGATCTAATATTACAATTAAAACGAGCAAAAACTTGAGAATAGATTAGAAACTAGATTAAAGTTTTTTTCAAAATACAAAGTTCTCATCATAGATGAGGTAGGGGTATCTACCTATTGATAAAAGAAGGGCTAACCTCTTATTTCAGCTTATAAATAAAAAGATATGAGAATAGTTCTACAATAATAACTACAAATAAACCTTTTTTTCTGAGTGGGGAGAAGTATTTGGAGACAGTGTATTAGCTAGTGCTATATTAGATAGACTACTACATCATTCTCATGTAATAAATATAATTGGACCTTCATATAGATTAAAAAGATAAAACATTTCTTAAATCTACTAATTAATTTAGACTGATTGTATAATTTTTATTTTTGTCTTTTTTTGTATATTTTTTTATGTTGACATTAACATGTGCCTACCTGTATATTATATCCTGCTTTTTAATTGCCCATTTTTTTCATATGGTCTTCTTTCATTCTCATGAATGTTGCGTCTTTATCTGTTTTTTTGAATAACTATTTCTGTCTTTTTAATATTTCTAGCTGATTTTTCGTATTTTCGTAGCCTTGGTAGATAGTCTTCTTTTATTTTTCTTTGTTATCTTATTGATTACTCGCTTTCTATTTTTGGGGATTTCTTGTACTTCTTGTTCTTCTTTTATCTCTTCTAATACTTCTACTATTTGCTCAACTTCTTTTAGATCCTAGATTGTCTATATCTTGTAGTATTTCTTGTGATAACTCTTTTAAGTCTGATAATCCTTTTACTGTTTCTTCTTGTTTTAATTCTTCTTCACTCAAGTTACTTGCTTCTTCTAGAAATTCTGTTATTTTTCCGTTATTTTTTTCTTTTGTATCTTTGTGTTGATTTTTTTCCATACAAATGTGTATTTATTCGCATTTGCTTCTATTTTTTTGTTCCATCTAGGTAATATATACTAGGGTCTATAAGTTCTGCTTCTATCAATCTCAGTACTATCGCTTTAAATACTTCTTCTATTAATTCTTTCTTTTTCTACTCGAAATCTATTTATTGTACGAAAATCTGGTGTTTGTCTTGCGGCTAACCATATCATTGGAAGGTTTTTCTTTGCATAGTTTTTTTCTATTTTTTTCTTCCGCTTGTCACTTTATTTATATATGCGTAGATTATTATTTTCAACATCATTTTTTTGGATGATATGAACATCTACCTCCACCTTTATATGATTGTCTTAGTATTTTTTTCATCTATTCCTTCTACTACTTGATTTACTAGTTTTGATATATGATTTTCTTCTATCCAATCAGTTATATCCATTGGCATTTGTAGTTGATTCATGTTATAATTTTTATAGGTAACTTTGTTACTCATTTATATCATCTCCTTTGATTTTTTTGGTTTTTTTGTTATACTATTATTATATCATGGGGATGATTTTTTTGTTTATTAATTTTAAAAAAAGAAGTACCGAGTTTTTTTAGTAATAGCCCCCAAAAATTTGGACAAATTTTTGGAGGGCTATTTATAATGAAATTAACAGATAAAAATAAGATAGAAATGTATAGACTTAAGAAAGAAGGCTACTCATACAAAGAACTATCTAAAAAAAGTTTAAAATTAATCTAAGTAACGTGAGGTACATGGTCAAGTTAGCTGATTTACATGGTGAAACAGTACTGATTAAAAGGAAAAAAATACTTACTATCCACCGAGATTAAAACTAGATATAATCAATGAAGTTTTAATATTAGGAAACTCTATACACGCTACTTCATTAAAGTACGCATTACCAAATACAGGTTTACTTTTGTAATTGGATTTCAAAATTTAAAGAAAACGGGTATAATATACTAGAGAAACCGAGAGGAAGAACTAGTAAGATGAAAAAAATAATAAAAAAATATTGAAAAAAAGCGAATTATCAAAAGTTGAACAACTAGAGAAGGAACTTGAGTACCTACGTGCGGAAAAATGCAGTTTTTAAAAAAAGTTGAGAGAGATAAGGTTAAAAACAATCTCAAACGAAGAGAAAACAAAAAAATAGTAGAAGAATTAAAGAAAATTCATAAATTAAATATACTATTAAAGATTTTAGGCTTATCTCGTTCATCATATTATTATACAAAAAAATAAAGAAGACAAAGATAAAAATAAAAAAATATAGAAGAAGCTATTAAAAACTATTCAGATAAATATAGATACGGTTATAGAAGAGTAACATCAGAACTTAGAAATATGGGATTTTTTTAGTAAATCATAAAAAAAGTTTTTAAGATTGATGGGAAAACTAGGTGTATTATCATTTGTAAGACCTACAAGAAAATACAATTCTTATAAAGGAGAAGTTGGAAAAATTGCAGATAATATAATAGATAGAGATTTTTTCGCCTCAGAACCATTAAAGAAATGTTATACAGATGTAACTGAATTCAAGGTAGGAGAGGATAAAGTTTATTTAGCGCCTATAATTGATGGATATAATGCAGAGATAATAGCGTATAGTGTTTCATTTTCTCCTAACTTGGCACAACAACATGAAATGTTATCTCAACTTCAAAATGAAAAATACGATGGTATGATACTACATAGTGATCAAGGTTGGCAATATCAACATATTGAATATAGACAATTCCTTAAAGTGAAAGGAATTACACAATCAATGTCTAGAAAAGGAACATCAGCAGATAATGCATTTATGGAATCCTTTTTTTGGTGTTTTTAAAAATCTGAGATGTATTATGGATTCGAAGATACTTTTTAAGAATAAATATGAATTAAAAAAGAAGCCATTATAGATTATATAAAAGTATTATAATGAAGAGAGAATAAAATTGAACTTAGGTGGACTAAGTCCTGTAAATTACAGAAAAGTGAATAAAAACTAATATAATTAAAAAGAAACTTTCATTCCCTTTTACAGTTTAGATTTTTCTCCTATTTAGTCAAGGACAAGGGCTACGCCTTTTAAAAAATCCTTGACTAAATAGTTCAAAAATCTAAAAATAACTGTAAGGAATGAAAGTCACAAAAAGTAATAAAATTTACTGATTTTAAAGTTTAAAAATACTAAACAAAAAAATAACTTAATATTTTGTCCAACTTTTTGGGTGCAGTACCTTTTCTCGTTACTTCTACTGGTCTTTTGGGTCAGCCCCTTCGTTTTCCCTCATTAAATCACTCTAATATTAAGTTTTTTTCTAAAATTAACATAAAAAAATAAGACCCAAAGCATTTCTACTCTGAGACTTATATTTACTTATAGTAAATCTAATTTGCTTCCTTTTATGGCAGCTTTTTTTCCATATTTTTCAACAACACTATTCCTAATATTAAAAAATACAAAAGCTAACACTAACTCTCCTCTAATTAGATATATATTGCTTATTACACTCTCCCCACCTATTAATTTTTGAGCTAAAAGTATAGATCGTGTTAGTGGTAAAGTATAGCAAAATTGCTCTACTAAATATGGAAAATTACTAACTGGAAAATTCGCTCCTGTAAATATTAAAAGTACTTTGTCTATAGTATTCGTTACTAGGTGAATTTCTGTCGTTAATAATATTAAACACGAGATAAAAAATCCAAAACAAGTCGCTACAAATATTGCTAATATTAAAATAAAAACAAACTCCAATATTTTTTGTCCATTCCAAGCTAGTCCTAATAATAAACTAAGTACGCTAACTCCAAAAACTACCGATACAAAACTTAGTAACATAGTTGAGATTGCACTTGAAATTAATATTTCTGAAATACTCGTTTTAGTCGCTAACATTAGAGACAATGTTCCACTTGCCCTCTCCCTTGCCAACTGAAGACCAACTCTATAAATTGCCGTAAATGCACTAGTCACTATCGCATTACTTATAACCCATTTTTTTCAATATTTTCCGCACCATAAACATAGTATCCTACTAGTGAATAACACATCATTTGCATTAGTGGAATTAATAAATCTATAGTGAAGAAAGCACGCCAATCATTTAATACCGAAGACATTTTTATATGAAAAAAACCAACTCTTCTAAAAAAATCTATACACATTTTTCCATATTAAAAACACCTCCAAAGTCCCATTAATAACACATAGTTTCTTAATTTTTTTCTAAATGAAAATATACTAATAATAAAAATAAATAATTATAATAACCACCAGTATAAAAGCTACTCTCAATAGTTCTTCATTACTGCCACCTTGAACAGCTAATTTATAACCTTCCATCGCCCATGTTGGACTCAATAAGTATGAAATATATTGAATAAATTTCGGGAAGATCGAAATAGGAAAGACCATCCCAGTTAGCATTATTATCGGATAATCAATAACATTCATAAGAACACTTATTTTTTTCTAGATAAAGTAAATAATCCTGCCATCATAAAACCGACAGCTATCATAGACACTATCATTAAGATTGTTATTAATACAAAATAACTAAAACTTACAAACTGGATAGATTTATTAAATAAAATTTTTACCGTCAACATATTAAGTCCAAAACTAAATATTCCCCAAAGTGTATTCCCTAAAATTTTTCCAAAAATTATATTTTCGAAACCTATCGGTGAGGTGAAAATCATTGGCATAGTTCCTAGCCATTTTTCTCTATCCATATCACTGGCTGATGAAAAACAAATACTTCCCCAAAAAGTAGTAATTCCCGCTCCTATAAAAGCATATAACATAAAATCTTCCACACTACGATTTTGATAAATCATCCCGAGTAAAATTCCACTTAATATCGGGCTAATAAAAATACAAAATCTAAACATTGGGCGTGCTATTGATTGTTTCATCTGAACTTTGGCACTCATTAATATTGCTCTCAACATATTATGCATCCCCCAATAGTTCTATATAAATATCTTCTAACGTTATTTCTAAATTCTTTTTATTTTTCTCTTCTTGTTCGCGTTCTTTCTTTGCTTTTATTTCTTCTTTTCTTTCGTTAGAAACTAAATTTTGGAGACCTACTACATCATCTATAGCCAGTAACTTACCTTTTTTTATTATCGCAATTCTATCACAAAGTTCTTCTGCTTCTGGCATATAATGAGTTGTTAGTAAAAATAGTTACTCCTTCTTTGGACAGTTTTTTTATTAATTCTCTTAACTCTTTTTGCTCCTACTGGATCTAATCCAATACTCGGTTCATCTAAAAATATTACTTTTGGATCGTTTAATAATGCTCTTGCAATTTGAAGTCTTTGTTTCATTCCTTTGGAGAAAGTTTCTACCTTTTTATCTATAAACTCACTTAACCCCACTTGAGCTATTAATTTTTTTCAATTAACTCTTTTTTTGATCTTTACTAGGAATTTTGTATAGATCTGCAAAATATGCCAAATTATCTCTTGCACTAAGCCTCCAATAAAGGCTCCTCTCACCACCAAAAACAAAATTAATATATTCTCTAACTTTTTTAGCTTCCGAAAAAGTATCAAACCCAAACACTTTTGCTTCTCCTTCGCTTGGGGAAAGCATCGTAGTCAAGATTTTTTTATCGTTGTTGTTTTTACCCGCACCATTAGGTCCTAACAAACCAAAAAATTTCTCCTTCTTTCACTGAAAAGTCTATTCCTTTTTATAGCTTCAAATTCACCATTTTTCGGAGTTTTAAAAACTTCTTTTTAGACCTTTTACATCTATTATATTATCCATCACTTTCTCCATTTCCTAAAATAATTCCGACCTAGACTTTTCAACAACTAATTATATTCAAATCCCTTAATAAAGAGACTTCAATAACATTTATTTATATTCTACTTTACGTTGTTATTTTTTTGTAACAACTAATTTTATCATACAAAAGCTCCTTTTAGTGGATTTCATTAAATCTATAATCTTATCAATTTATATATTTCACTTTTATACATTATATCAAATATCACTACTCTCTCATAGTGAAAAAGGAGAAACCATACCACATTGATGTGACTTCTCCACTTTTCGAATGAATTTCTATTCTTTTTTTCTTTATGAATTATTATTTATCCCTAATTCTATTTCTTCTTTTTAAATGCTTATGATATATTTTTTTCCTTTTAACGTTTTTTTCAAATTTCAATAAAACAAATATTCCCAAGCCAAACATTATTGTTAATATATTCAAAAGATACTCCAAGAACTTTTATATTGTCATAAACAAAAGGTATTAATAAAAAAACAAGACACCAAATACTGAATAAAAAAACTAGTTATGATAGTGTGAATAGCTCCAAGATCTTCTCCTTCATAATCATCATAAATCATTTTCTCAAAGAAGTTTCCGGAAACTCCTATTACAACGAAGGTGATAAAGAAAAAACAATAATTTTTAGATAACTATTATCTATTATAAATACTAATAAAAAAAGCTAGTTCCTGATATCAAATAATCCATATAAAAAGAAATTTTTTTGGGTGGAACTTTTACAAAAGGTGCAACCATTGCTCCTACTAAGTCCGCACCACGCCATACAGAAAGAACTAAAAGCTAACCATTTCACATCAATATTTATGCTAATAAGATAAAAGCGGAAGCAGTTTTTAAAAATCAAGTCAGTAGCACCACTAAGAAATGCTTCAATAACGATTATCTTCGACGCTGCGTTTCGTGAAAACAATGTCTTTATATTGCCAACTATACTAGCCTCAACTACCTCTTCTGTTTCCTCAGTTTCTTCGGTAGTCTGAATATTTTTTTATTCAGGTTTAACTTTGTAAAGAAGTATATCCCAGCTAAAAAGATTGGAATACTCAGTTGCATAAGTGATAAATAAGTGATAAAAGCCTAGTAACAGCGACGCAACAAAAATTACTAAGTATATCTAATGAGTTTGATGTGAAATATTGAATATCAACTGATTTTTTTAATCAAATTATTATCATTATCAAGAACTTCCGGTGTCACTTTTTACATTTAATGAAGTAAGAACACAATTTACTAAGTTAAATAAAAAAATTATAAATAAATATAAAAAAACAATATGCGCTTTTATTAACTAATGCAAATATTAGAAGACTGACTAAGATAATATGCATAATTTGAAAACATAGAATCCAAAAATTTTTGTATTTTTTTATCTTATTAAAGAAATAACTATATGAAAATGCGACTAGCGATGGAATCATTCCTATTAAAAGCAAACGACGTCAAAGTACTTGCTTCTATATTATACACTTCTACCAAAGCAATCGTTACCGCAACCATATAAAAAGCTATCTGCTATATTCAATACCGAACGTCCTAAAATTAGATTAATAAAATTCTTAGGAAATATTTTTTTAGTAATTTCAAAATTATGCACCTCCCATGTGAGTAAGTCGATCTAAATTATATCTTTAATATTTCTCAAACTTGTAAGTTCTGAAAATACTTTATATGACATTATTCCAGAAGCCATAAATGAAATTGGAGCGATTATACTCGACGGTGCTTTTTTTATCCAATATACTATCATCAGTTATCATATTACCACCATAAAAATTCTCTTAAGCTCATTGTTCTTTTTGGATTAATATACGCATAGTTTATCGTTGTTGACGTATAAGAACCTGCTATAAATGGCTTATTGTATTGAAACGATAAATCACTAAACCAGTAATCATTCTCCACAAACGGAGTATTAACACAACAAATTGCTATATCAAAATCATATTTTTAAAAGAATATCTTCCAACTCATTTTTTTACTATTAATCTTGGAATTATCAGATATTACCTTCCACCTACTCGGTATTCATATTGTTTTGATGGCTTATGTTTTTTTCAACCTAATTTATTTTATGAATATATATTAGCACTGATACATTATATAGTCAATTCTTTTTCTGAAAAAAAGAATAAATATCTGAAAAAAATAATAAAAAAATATTAATAACTTATAATGTTAAAGAAAAACTAATAAAGATTTTTAATACAAAAAAATATTATACCTAATTATATATACTAATCCCTCTTTATTTTTTTGAGTGTCTAATCTAATTATACAATCTCCCATAAAAATATACGTTTTTATTGTCTTTTATTGACTTTTAACATAAAAAAACACGTTATAATGAAAGCGTTAATAATAGAAATATGATTTAATCTATATGTAATTACAAACATATATTATATTTTACATTCATAAGCGGAGGTATATTTCATAAATAAAAAAATTTTTAAAAATTTGTACATACTATTCTTTCTACTAGTCTTTTTAGTCAGCCCTGTATTTTTATATAATTAAAGTATAATTAGATCTACAAATTAAAAAGCATAATAAATCTAAAAACATCTATTTAGGTAACAATAGATGCTAAATTATATAATGAAGTTATTGTTTAATTTATCTTAGGTAAATATTATCCATCTCAAATAAAACAATAATGAAGTATGTAGGAGGTAACAAAATGAATACTGAAAAAATATATAGAAATAGCAATATTCGCTGTAATAACAGTATATTATCAGGAACAGGTTCATATTTCGTCAATAAAAAAATAGAAAAATTAAAAACAAAAAAAGAAAAAAAGAAAAAAAGAAAAAAAGATCAGCAATTAACTTAATCAATATTGCGGGGAGTGTGAATAAAACTCTGTAAATTCTTTTATGTTAATCAAAAATTCACTAGTTTATAATATTTAATTTTTTTATAGATTTAATTATTTTTAAGTGGCTTTTATTCTCTAGAGTCTATTTTTAGATTTTTTTAAGGCTTACTTGTCAAAGGATTTTTATAAAGGTGAAGCCCTTGTCCTTGACAAGTAAAGACGTAAAAATCTAGACTCGCCAAGAGAATTAAAAGCTACTTTTTATTTATATCCTATCTTCGTACATTATTTTTTTAACTCTCCATATATTTGCCCCCAATCTCTTATAGCTCCTGTCCATTTTTACTATTCTTTCTATAGCTAGATATAACGCTTTTTTTCTAATGATACTTTATTCGGAAAGACTGATCGTTTCTTATTCATGCTTCTTAATCTTGAATTTACACTTTCTACTGCATTTGTTGTATATATTACTGTCCTTACTTTTTACACTAAATTTAAATATTGGTGTTATTGCATCCCATTCTGAATACCAGCTACTCATTAGTTTTTGGATATTTACTTTCCCATTTATCCGCTACTATATCTAGGTTGTTTTGGGCTTGTTCTTCTGTTGGTGCATTGTATATTGTTTTTAAGTCTGCACATAGCTCTTTATAGTCTTTTTGTCGCTACAAACTTTGTTGTATTTCTTATCATATGCACTATACATCTTTTGGTATTCTGTTTTTTTGGAAATGCGGCTGATATGGCTTCTTTTTATCCCTGTTAATCCATCTGCACACATTACTAGTATATCTTTTTACTCCTCGATTTTTTTTAAGGTCGTTAAATAGGGCTAACCATGTTTTTTTGCACTTTCATTTGTTCCTATGTGCATTGATAAGATATCTTTCTTACCTTCTTGGTTTACTCCTAATGCGATATAGACGGCTTTTTTTACCGATAATTCCATTTTCTTTTACACTAAAGTGCACTGCATCTATATAAACTACTGCATAGACTTCATCTAGTGCTCTTGTTTTTCCATTCTTCTATTTTTTTGGAATTATTTTATCGGTAATGTCTGATACTAGTCCTTCTGATATCTCACATCCATACAGTTCTTTTATCTCTTGTGCAATATCCCTTGTGGTCATTCCTAGAGCGTATAATCCTATTATCTTATTTTCTATTTCTGAAATGTCTTTTTCTCTTTTTGGAACTATCATTGGTTCGAATGTAGAATTTCTATCTTGTGGAACAGCTATTTCTAGGTCTCCATAATTACTTTGAACTCTTTTTTTGCTTTTGTATCCATTTCTATAGTTTTCTTTATCACCATGCCCATATTTCTCATACCCTAAGTGACTATTTATCTCTGCTTGTAGTAGTTCTTCTATCGTACCACCTAGTAAGTCCTTTAAGGCGTTTTGTATGTCGGCTATACTTTCTACTCCGTATTCTGATACTAATTGTTTTTATTAATTCTTGTTTTTTTGGATCTCTTTTTATTCTTCTTGTCATTTTTTACCCTCCCTAGTTAATTTTTAGTTTAACATAGGAAGGGGTATTTTTACAGACTTTTTTTTCACAGGCTCATATTGCGAGCCACTTTAAAAAAATTAATTTCAATAAAATCCTAATTTTTTTAAGTCACATTGATATATACCTAAATAAAAAAATGGAGATAAAAAAATGACACAAAAACATATTAACTTGTTTTTAAATTTATAACAATTATTAATATAATAAATTATGTAATAACAAAGAACACATTCATAATAAATTATTTACTTATATGTACACTTTTCGGAATATTCTACATAATAATAGATTCAGATAAAAAAATAAATTAAATATATTGACTGATAAAATCAATATAATTTCATTACTGATTCTTACAAGTATAATGAATACACTTTTACATAATCAATATAAAAAAATAACAAATTTAAAAATATTATTTTTTTATATCGCTATCTTATATAATCATTAAATATATAATAAAGAAAAAGACTAGTTAACAAGAGTAATAGCCCTCAAAAATTTAGAAAAAAATTTTTGGGGGTGTAAATGTCAATCTAAATATGTCAAAAATTCAAAAATAAAAAATGTACATTTTATTCATCTGCCTTTTTGGAAAAAAATCTTTTAAGTCTATAAGAATTTCCAGTTATTTTAGCTACATGTGAATGGTGTAATAATCTATCAACTATTGCACTAGCGATTAATAGATCACCAAATACATCATCCCACTGTGAGGAATTTATATTTGTAGTTATTATTTGTACTATGTTTTTTTCATAACGTCTATCTATTAATTGGAAGAACAATTTAGACTCCTCTTTTGTTATTGGAAGATATCCTAATTCATCTATTATTAATAATTTATAACCACAAAAATTTCTTTTAATCTTTCTTCTAATCTATCTTCTAACTGAGCTTTTTTTAATATTTCTATCAGACGTGCACATTTAATAAAGTGTGTGGATTTCCTATTCTGAGCTGCGGTTACTCCTATAGAAATAGTTAAGTATGTTCTTCCAACACCGCTATTCCCATAGAATACTATGTTCTCTTTCTTATCTATAAATCTCAATAAATTGAAATCATATATTTGTTGTTTATTTATCAATTCTTGAAAGTCAAAGTCAAACTCCGATAAAGTTTTTTTACACTAGGAAATCTTGTACTTTCACAGAATGTTGAATAAGATTTTGCTTTTTTTCTTTTCTACCTGTGCTTGCGTAAAGTATAGAAATCCATCTACAAAGGTAAGATTATTTTTTTATTTACTTGTTCTAAGGTTTGATCAAGCACTGCTAATGACTCTTTACTCTTAAAAATTTAGATTACTTATTATTCTCTCATATGTGCTAGTTACTTTCATTTTTATATACTCCTCCTATACTATTAAGATTTTGTTTTAGCTATTTTCTCTATTTCTGTTTCTTCTTTATTTGAAAATTTATTTTTTTAGACCATCTTTATAATGTTCAGGATTATAATTTATTTTTCATATTACTTATCTCGTGCATTTCAATAAGTTTTTATGTTAGAGTATATGTATATATTTGAATCAATAACTTGATATTGTAATTTTTTTCCAATATATTTTTCGACCTACAGAATATTGCTTAGTATCTACTGTAATCATACCGGTACTATTCACTTTTTGAGGTTTTAGTTTTGATTATGTATTGATTCCTTATTTTTTTCAGGTGGTAATGATAATAAGGAATTTTTTTCTTTTCAAATTCAAAAAATGGGGATTTTGCCTGTTGCTTGAGATAGTTTATTATTTTCTCTTGTATTTATCCTCTCTACTAATTGCACTAATCCGCTAATTGTCAATGTTCCACTGTATCCCCGTATTTCATCTAATATTTTCATTTGAGATTCTACTTTACCTTTTTATTTGATGCATAATAAACATCTATTAACATCCTCATTCGTTTCTTTTTTTCTATATCCCACCGTCTACAATAAGACTTTTACAGTATTAAGCGACAACCCAGTAATAACTGAAATATGTTTATATCCTAAACCATTCTTTTCTAAATTTTTTTGATTTCTTCTTTTTTTATTGTAATTCATAGTTTTATCCCCTAGTAGATATAGGACAATTGGATTTATCTTGAGTACCGATTTTTTTAAAAAAATTCTCCAATCTTCCTATATCTATAGGCAAAAGATTTTTATTAAAATGAACCCCCATCAATAAAAAAAGACCTACCGTAGACTTGAAAAATCTACGATAGGTTGCTCTATCAGTCGAAAAAAATAATCTTTTTTTATTGTATAATAATAGGTATGTAGAAGAGTGAAGACGGTGGCTATTCTTTTTTAGGAAAGTAGGTGATGCCTATGGGCATATATCCAAAATCTTTTAAGAAAGGAGGTAGCCTGAGTTGACAGCCTTTGAAGTTGTGCAGATTCTATTTATGTTCGGTACATTTGTTATCGCATTAATTGGTTTGTGCTATAAAAATCTTTAAAGACCAAAACAAAAAATAACCCGTCCCCACTTTTGGCGAGTAGGACGAGTTATTAATTTAATTCAAATATAAGCTACCGTCTTAAACGGTTCTACATCGGAGTCTAGTTAGCGCTAGACTCTTTTTTTATATTTTTATTATACCATAATTCAGATAAAACTCAAGTAGTAACTGTCAATAGATATAGTATAATTATTACGGAAAAAAATAAATTTCTTTTTAAAAAAACTAGATAAATATTACTTCCCTTTTTTTACTTTTTCGTATTATATAATCTTATTTCGTAGAATTTTTTTCTTCTCATTGAGATAATCTATAATATATAAAAATAATCTCAACTACTAAATAAATTATAGCAATTTTGATAGCCTTTGGAAAGAAAAATACAAAAATATAACTATTGGTATTAATCCTACTAGTAATTGTTGTTTTATTCTTTTTTTAAAAAAATAGGTTGAGAATTTCTTCTAAACATAAAAATATAGAAAAGCAATAGTTATAGTTGCAACGATAGATCCTAATATACTGTCCATTATAAATACCTCCTATTATGTGATAAAATTCGTATATATTATAGATAATTTTTAGTTCTATCTTTAATAATATACTGTCTTTTTTTATACTTATTCTTTTGTGAATGTATTTTTCGATTATTTTTTTCCTTTCTACTTTTTTTAAAACTATTAATTATACTAACTATTTTAAAAAGCGCAGCTAACAAATATAACTGCATGAATTATTTTTTTATATAATAAATGATTGTATGTTTGCCTAAAAATACTCTGATATAATTATCACAAACACAAAGCAAAAATTAAAATGATAATTTTCTTATATCTTTCTTGTTCCATATTATAATATTCTCACTATAGTTCTAGATATAACCCCAGCATTAAAGGATTCTATATCTATATTATTTATTAAATCTTCTTAGCCAGTTTCACCCTAAATTCTCTCTCTAAAAAATTATTGTTTTATTTAAGTAATAATATTTACTGACTTTAAAGTGTAAAAATACTAAACAAAAAAATAACTTAATATTTTTATCTAACTTTTTGGGTACGGTACCCATTTTTTTGAGAGGGAGATTAAAGTTAATTTATTCTTTTTCTTGTTATATAAAAAAATAGAAATATTTAATGCAAATATTAGTATTAGACTTATTATTTTTTTATTTCAAAAAAATATTAGTACAAAAAGTAAGCGTTGCTATAAGAGATACTATTGCTGCTATTAATTCATTTTTTTATTTTTTTATTAATCTTACTTCAATATCATATATAAAGGTTGCTATACAAAATATCAATAATAATATTAAAAATTACTTTTTATTACCGACATATTATTAAAACATCTTACTATAAAAATAATTAATTATTACATATAATGTTGGTGGCAATATAAGATATAGTATCGCTAATAAGTTATAAATATGATCTTTTTTTCATTTTTATCTCCATGAAGTCTTATATAATTTCTTACTTTTGAATAGGTAATTGCATGAACATTTCTTACTAAAATTTTAAATAGCCCTCTCAAAAAAAGCTAAATTTTCCTCTTTCTTTCGCTTCTGCAATATTATTATTTTTGATAAATAATTTCAGATAGAGGTGTGATAGTCAAACTTGACGATAAAAATTTCGGATATAATTTTTTATTCACAATATTATTCTTCTTTTAGTATAATAATATTGTGAATATTTACGATTTTATTATAATATGAAAATACAATGGTATCAATATAAAAATCTCAATGATAGATTTTATAATTTTTCTTTTCTCCACAAATAATAAAATCGTATACGCTCTCTACAAATATTTATCTTTTTATATTTCTCTATACTTTAATTAAACCTACTAACATTATTTTCTATTCTTACTAACACACTTAGTAAAAAAATAAATTATACTAATATTTTTCATCTTTTTATTTAATTCTTAATTATAATTTTCTTTTGTTTTATAATTGACTTTTAACATAATAATCCTTTTTAAATTACAATATTATATTTCAAAATATTTATATGATACCTCTTTAATTTTATACATGTATATGATAATATATCTATAAGGAGGGAAACAAATGAAAAAAACATCTATTCTGTATTTATACTCTAATATTAGTCATATTTTTTTAACTGGATGTTCTTCAAAAGATACTGATGGTTTCTTTTTATAATACTTTCACCAAAAAAATATGGATATGTTTTTATCAAATATTAATGTCTATGTTAAAAGTTGGGGTATTTCTATAATTATTATTACACTTATTGTAAAAGGTATTATACTTCCTTTTATGTTGAAAAAAATTATAAAAAAACAACGTACATCATCTATCAATATGGAAAAAAAGCAAAACCTGAATTAGATCTCGTACAAAATAAAATTAAAAAAAGCTTAGTGAAGATCAAAAGAGAGCACTTAATAATGATGAACGAATGAAAATAAGAATTGAGCAAACTGAACTTCAAAAAGAACTCTTTAAAAATATAAAAAAAGTATGATTGTTCACCAGCAATTTTTCGGTAATTTAATACCTATTCTAATTCAAGCACCGTTTATTTCTGGTTTATACTTTACTCTACAGAATCCAATCTATTCAAAAGATATTCTTGATTCAAGCTTTTTATCTATTTCACTTGGAGAAAAAAATCTTACATACTATTAATTCTTGTTTTTTTGTAATATATATGATTGTTGGTAAAAATTTCTCAAAGTATGATGCAAAAGCAATCCTATGTCACAAAACCACACCAGAGGCTGAACGTATACAAAATGTTTCTAAAAAAATATGGTTTGGATTACTCCTATAATGTTAACATTTTTAACATATACGAGTATCGCTGCTATAGGAATTTACTTTGTAGTCAGTGGTATCCTTGTAGCGTTCCAAATATTATTAGGGAAGAAAAACTTTATCCACCTTATATACCTAAGCATGTAAAAACATCAAATAAACAAAAAAACAAAAATTAGTAAAAAGATAAAAACAAATGGGAGTGACTCAAAAAATCGTGATTTCGAAGAAACAAGATTTTTGTAGAGTCACCCCGCACAGTTTATTAAATATCTAAAAAAACTTTTATAAAAGCAAATTTAGATATCAATAAACCACTGCGTCTATGAATTCTCATATAAACTTTGTTAAATTTTTAGGACTTTTGGATCAGCCCCATTCTTTTATTAATTTTTTTCATTTTTAAATTTTTTCTAAAAACTTTTCCTTAATCTAATAAAAGTGCTCTCTCTACTCTTTAAATTCACATACAACACATGAACAGCTGAAATTACATTTATTAATAAAATGTAATAAGCTATATTTTCTATGTACAATCCTATTATGCTTAAAATAATAGTAAATAAAGGTGCACTTATTCGAAAAAAATTTGTACTATACTTTTTCTATAATCTTTATCATTAATTTTTATGAAATTAGTCCTTAATTTTTATACTAATTGACACCCCTAATGCCACTATTAAAGATAATAATATCACTTGTAATGGTAAAAAAATACTTTCGCATATAACCAATATGAAGAATACTATATCAAAAAAATTATGTAAAAACATAAGTATTCTATTTAAATTTATATCATATTTCTTAGTAAGTATTAAAAAAATAAAACTACTGTTAATCCCGGTATAAAAAAATATAATACTAGAATACTGTATTAAATTCCTAGCCGCTAATTGTTTTTATAAACAACGGTATAAAAAAACACTGCTGTTCCTGACAATAACGCTGTATTAACAATAATATATTTTCTTTTCAATTTATTAAAAAAACTAATTTCTCAGAATTTTTTTCTCAGTTTCATTTTTAAAGTTATTTATTTTTGAAATTTGAAAATAAAGCAAACATAATTATAAATACTGTTAAATATTCATCAATATTCACCTTGTAAATATAACTTCCTAAAAGAAAAAACCAAGTAATTTAGACAAGTTACTATATAAGGATATATCTGTTACTCCAGCTTTGATAGACTTACTTCCCTCTATTACAAATAAATTGTAATTAAGTAGCACTATCGATATTAATAAGTAATAGACAAAAATAAAATGTTAAGACATAGTATACATTTATGTTATTTTTTTAAGAATAAACACTACTACTGAAAAAAACTATTAAAATATAATAAAAAAATACTTTGTTTTTTTATACTAGTTAAAAATCCTGAAATAACTAGTATCTAGAAAAAAATAAATATTTCTATCAAAGTAGTTATTAACAAAAATAAAAATATATAGGAAAAATTATATACAGATATAAATTTCACCGTTATGTATGAATATAAAAACACTCAAAATTAAATTCAAACATAAATACAAACTTCTCGATAATTTAACATTAAATTCTATAAAAAAACACCTCCTATATGATTCACTCTCCTTTTTATATTCGGAATCTGTGCTTTTTGTTTTTTTCTATATTAACGTGTTTTTCTTCATAAAGTCAATATTTTCTGAATATTTATTTAATTTTTTTCTTTTTAATTTATATCTTGCTAGTAAATTTGGTGATTCTTGAAACAATAAAAAAATAACCCCATCTCACTAAATCACGAGATGAGGTCGGAATTACGTAATATATTTCTATTATTTTTTTAACTTTTTTTCTTTTCCTTTTTTTCAATTTCCACTTATCATAAATTAAGTAACAAATAAATTCTATTATTAGATCCATATCTTAAACACCTCCCATTATAGATTTTCCATTTACCTAATATTCCAGATTGAACATAATAAGTTTTTATTACAATTCTATTATCACAAAAGAAGTAAATAATATTTCAAAATTCCCGCTTCTTATGTATCAATAAAGTATATAGCATTATTATATTCACCAGCACTTTAGAAAAAGTAAAATATCCTAACCCTCTATTTCTTTTGATACATCAAAAAAATTATATAGTATAAAAAAATTACATTTATTCTATCATTTTTTTAATGCAATTAATATGTACGTTCACTCTTTTTCTTTCCTTTTTCTCTTCTTATTTTTTTATTGAAAAAGAAACATGAGAATCATTATAAAAATATCCTACATACATAATATTGTTTAAAAATATACAACATGTGATTATTTATTAAATATCTATTAATAATATCTATTACTATAATAATCGGAAATATATAAATTAATAATTTTTTTCAAAAAAAGTCTTTCTTTTAGTTTCATAATTTCTAATCATCCTTTTTCATAATTAACAACATATGTACTAATTTTAAATTATTAAATCTATTCTTCCTCACTTTATTCTCCCATTAATTTCAAAAAAACAGACTCTTGATTTAGTAATAACTTAATCTGATACTATAATCTATTCATCTTTTAACAAAAAAACAACAATTAATGTAACTGTCTACTATTTCTCCAATTTTATTATCATCTGTCAAACTCGGAATTTTTTTCTCTAGTTTTTTTCTATTAATAGATTTCGATCTAATAAATGTATATCCTCGGTTGCTATTTTCTCAGTAATGTCCGAATAGAATATAAGCAAATCTTCAATTTGCTCTGTATTTAACCCATTTTTAAAAACAAGCAAATGTAAATGACGGTTCTTCACCGTACTTAACCCTTAAATAATCTACTAGTTCAACAATAATTTTTAAAAATTTAGTAAATTATCATTAAACATTTTTTTCAATCATAGGATCCATAATTATTTTCTCCTTTCTGTTGTACTTATTTACAGATATAATTATATCATTCTCTCATAACAAAAAAATATCTTTAATTCACTCCGAAAAAAATATTTTTAATTTATATCCGATAAATTTACGATATTTTTTTAAGACTCATTAGTGATATTACTATAATGATAATTAATGAATATAAATTTATATATGAAAAAAATATTCTTTTCCTAATTTTTTTCTATCAGAAACGCTATAATTATGCCTCCTAGAGAATACAAGATACTTCCTAAAACTAGGATTAATGATAATACTTGCCCCATTATTTTTTTCTAGAAATTTTTTTCTTTGGAAGAATGTTGCTTTATAAATTAGTACTGGTGCTGAAGCGACTCCGGCTATAATAAGTATAATTACTGAAAGAATAATATTCGTACTAAAAATAAAAACAGTATCAATAATAAACAATGCACTATAATACCTAAAGCAAATTAATTTCTCTAATTTAATTTTTGAGATAAATTGCAAAACCTATTATAAGCGAAGCCAGTATAATACCAACAGATTGTAAAGAATTTAATATTCCATACGCTACACTATCATTATTTAAATTTTTGTTCTACATATATTGGTAATAATACGATGAAACTTCCCCAAGTGAACATATTCCACAATGTCGTGTTAATTGTCATAAGTAAAATCTCACTATTTTTTTACAATATACTTCATAGAACTAAATATCGTATATTTTTTTCCTGTCTATCTTCATTGTTACTAAATATTTCATCACTTTTTATTGTACTTATTATAATTGCTGAAATGAAAAAAATAATACAGCACCTATTATAAAAGCTATTCTATTATTACCTAGCACTCCCATTATTGCTACAGAAATCGAACCAAAGATATAAGAGATGTCAAAAAAATATTATCATCAATGCATTAGCTGTTACTAATTGTTCATCATTACACACCTCTTTTATTATTATATCTCCTCCTGCTGATAAAGGAATTCCTATAACGCTATTCAAGCCTATCAATAATCCTATAATACTTAAAGATATCTTATCATTAAACGGTAATAAGAATATAATCAGAAAAAAATACTAGCTCTTAGTAGTAAAAAAACAAGAACATTGCTTTTTCCAATATTAAACCTGTCTAACACTTTTTGATATTAATGGTCCAAAAAAACTATAGCTGGTAATTGAGTCAACACACCAAAAAAATAGCTATCAATAATGGGTTTTTAGTTTCTTCATAGATCAGCCAGATAATACTGATGCTGACAAAAGATTGCGCTAATGTTATAAAGTTAATCGAAAAAAATACTTTATAAAAACCAACATTTTTTTAAAAACACTCATATATTTATTCATAAATTAATTCCTTTTTTTATTCCATAGTCTCTCATGTCTTATTCTAAAAATTTTAATAATATGTGAATTTATAGCTTTTTAAATACACCTTCTAAAAAATTTCTCCCGTATTTTCCATAACATATAAACAATTGCTATATTTATTATAATATGAAAATAAAATGGTAACAATATAAACTTATAATTTTCAGAAAACTTACTCTAATTGTCTTGACGCACACAAAAAAAGTCAGTATAATCAAAGTTACATAAAACTTGTAACTTAAATACAAACAACACTTATGTAATCTATACAAAGGAGAGCAATATGATTAAAAAAATATTTTTAGAAGTTATAACATTGAACAAATTAAAGTTATGCATTATGTTTATTTTTGACACTAATAGTATCAATAGGGACTGTTTATGTTGTATACGCTCGTGTTGATATTGTTGATTCTGTAATATACAAAAACAGGATCTCTATGGACAAAAAGTTGGCTTTTATTATTTGTGTTTTAATAATAGTAGAATTGCTTAGAGCGTGGTTAAAAATTATAATTGCACAATTAGTTAAACAATGGAAAAAATATATCTAGGTGATAGAATTAGTAAAAAAACATAGAAACTATGTCTCAGTCAGAATTTAATAAGGTTGACTCTGGTGAACATATGACTAAATATACTTATCAACTTGAATTATTATCTGCATATTTATTCTCACCATTAACCGGTTTTACTTAGTGCTATTGTATTATTTATCTCATCAGTAGTATTTTTATGGCTTATTAATTGGAAATTTGTTGTATTCGCCCTATTATCATCAGTCGCTATGTTTTTTTAATAAGCGGTAAGTTCGGTAATAAAAATCAGTATAGGATATACAAATTTATCAATTTTATCAGGAAAAATTTTCTGGAGTTTTTAAAAGGAATATTTAACAGGTTATGAAGATTTGAAAAATATCGGTAAGATAAATTTATTTTCAAAAAAATGTTAAAAGCTAGTCAGGTTCAAAAAGAGGATCAACAGTATAGTATTTCTAAATTAATGGCATTTGCTGAGTTAACTTTACAAAGTATCGAGAAGTTACTTGAATTATTAATTTTTATATTTGCGATTTACTTAGTTTTAAAAAAATGAATTAACTATCAGGAACAATAGCTTCGGTATCTACTATACTAGGCATATACCTTACTTCTATCAATCAATTGGTTGATTTATATATTAAGGTAATCGGTACAAAAAGAAATGTTAAATAGCGTTATAACTAAATCAACCGCTAAAGAAACACTTTATCCACACGTTGAAGAAAAATATTGAATTTAAAAAAACTTTAATTATAGTTTTCGGAGATAACCATGTTATTAGAAACTTCAACTTTAATATAAATAAAAGGTGGAAAAATATGCCGTAATCGGTAAAAAGTGGTTCAGGAAAAATCTACTATAATCAAGTTGCTACTAGGAAAATTACAATCCAACCACGATAAAGTTTTTAATCGATGGAAATCCTCTTGAAATAGAGGATGATATTAACTTCTCCAAAAGAGATTGGATATGTAAGTCAACAAACATCTATTTTTCAGCGGTTCAATTCGATATAACATCACTTTAGATGATAGCTATTCAGATGAAGAAATATGGAGCATATTGGAAAAAGTTTGTTTAGCTGATAGAGTTAAAGCTTTACCTGACGGCTTAGATCACAACCTATCTAATATGGGAGAAATCCTATCGGGAGGAGAAAAACAAAGATTAGTTCTTGCGAGAGTTTTAATCAGAAATTATCCAATTTTAATTCTCGATGAAGCAACCTCAGCATTAGATGAAAAAACAGCAGTACAGATAGAAAAAAATATCTTAGCTGACGATAAGTTAACTGTAATAATGATTTCTCACCATATTCAAGAAGAAATCAAAAAACAACTAACAGAATGTGTAGAATTAAAAGTACAGTAACATCATTTACACAAAAAATGCCAAGCAATTAACATTACTTGGCATTTTTTTATTTTCCCTATATAATCCAGCAACAACAGTACAACAATTATATTGAATACCTACATTCCAAATTAAAATTTTTAAACTAAAAAAATTTCTATACTTTGAACAGTGTTTTTCCTCCAGACTTTGTTCAAAAAGTATAAACTTATGAAAATTTCTTATAAAAAGTATAAATATCTCATTATAAATAGAAATGAAACTAACACAAATAGAAATGCAAACTTAACTAGATTATCTATAAATTGTAAATAGATAAATACTAGTAAAAACTCCTGCTACTTCTACTAAGTATTCTATTACACTCGCTTTTTTTCCAGTTGATTTTTGTCATATAAATCAACCACATAATATTGAGCAATACCTAATATCATAAACGCCAATGCAGCTAAACTATATGCCTTAATATCTGTTTTTATCTTGAGTGAAAAGCTTCAGGTAAAAAAAGCTTGTAGTGTTAGTTAGATATTTATTCATCGCTATAAATAAGAAACCTACTACTTCAACTTGCAATACCAACAAACCTAAATCTTTAAAGCTTATTCATTTTTTTCTCCTCCCTTTTTAAAAATTATTTTTATTAACTAATACAATATAATTACTTATACTTATTCAATTATATTATACCACTTTTTATAAAAACGTATTCAAAAATATTTGTGATGTAATGTTACGTGTATTTTTTTATAAGAGTGACTAAAAAAAGTCCCTGTCCCTCTTTTTCTATACCTATATACATTTACAAAATTATTTTCTCATCAAAACCACTTTTTTTGATATAATAACTTCAGTAAAACTATAGTAAATGAATTTTTGATAGTGTATAATATTTTGTGTAAACAGAAAAGTCAAGAGAAAAAAGTAAAAAAACATAGAAAAAAAGAGACTCCTAGGTGTAAAAATAAAGTTAGCACAACCTATTACGAAAGGAATCTCTCATGAATAATAATAACACAAAAATTAATAAATACACTACTAAAAGGAGAAGATATATCGAAAAATATTTAAAGAAGAACTAGAAAAAAAGCTATAAATACAATATTAGAAGCAGAACTTACAGGATTTTTTTAAATTATGAAAAAGCACTCTGTAGAAGGATATAATACAGGTAATTCACGAAACGGAAGTTATTTAAAGACAATATATAGTGAATATGGGAAATTATCGATAAAAAGTGCCTAGAGATAGAAATAGTGAATTTAGTCCACAAACATTAGTACCATATAAAAGAAACACACAGAACCTAGAAGAGACAATAATTCTATTGTATAAAAAAAGGTATTACAACACGAGAGATAGCAGAAATAATAGAACAGTTATATGGTCACTACTATTCACCCCAAACAATAAGTTTAATAACAAAACAATTAGACGAAAAAGTCAAAGAATACCATTCAAGAAAAATAGAAAAAGATTACGCAGTAATATATGCTGACTCTACCTACATTAATGTAAGAAGAGGAACAGTCGCAAAAGAAGCACTGCATATATTAATAGGTATAACTATGGAAGGAGAAAAAGAAGTACTAGCGTATGAGCTTTTTCCAACAGAATCATCAGAAAATTATAAAGAGATGTTAGAAAATCTTAAAGAGAGGGGATTAAACAAAAGTATTACTATTTGTCACTGATGGATTAAAAAGGAATAAAAAAACGCATTAGAGGAAGTATTTCCAAAAAGCGAAATACCAAACATGTTGGACTCATATAATAAGAAACGCGCTATTAAAAAGTAAGAGCTAGTGATAAAGCAGAGATGGCAGAAGATTTAAAAACAATATACCAAGCAAATACAATAGAGGAGGCAGAAAATAATTTATCATTAGTAATAAATAAGTATAAAGATAAGTATCCTAAAGTAACTAACTCATTAACAGATGTAAGGGTATATCTATTAACGTACTACTTATTCCCAAGAACAATCAGAAAAAGTATTTATACAACAAATATAATAGAAAATTATAATAAACGTCTAAAAAGGGGATGAAGAAAAAAAGAACAGTTCCCTAATGAGGGTGCATTAGATAGATATGCATGTGTAACAGCGTGTGAGTATAATGCAAAATATCAAGGGATATCACATTATGGCTTTTAGTATGGCGAAAAGAGGAATTAGAAAAAAATGATGGAAGAAATATATAATTAATCGACTTTTTATTCCCTATACGAGTTTAGATTTTAAAAAATATTTTATCAAGAGCAAGGGCTTCGCCTTCTTTTTAACTCTTGACAAAAATATTTAAAAAAATCTGGTTAAACTCTAAGGAATAAAAAGCCAGAAAAAAATAACAAAAATCATAAATAGATAATTTTTATTTAAAAAAATAGGAGTTTATGTTTACACAAAAAAACTTGACACTACCGAATAACATTCACTGTAACACTATATTTATCCTTTAAATTTATAATATTATATATATTTATAAATTATTGATAATCACCGTTTAATTTGATATAATCAAAATTGGAGAGAGAAGTTAGGGAGTGTAACGCTTCCGATAAAGGTTGCGGTAGTCGTTTATTTTTCAAAGTCAAAGACTGAAGAAAAAAATATTACGAATAACGTATGCAACAGGAACTTAAAAAGAAGGTGCTAGATATTGGCAACTTCTTTTTCTAGTTCCCACTGCTGTAGCTACTTCAATATGAAAGGGGATGGTGCTATGCTCGCATACACTAAAAATCTTGAAGAAAGGAGTAGCAAGTTGTCAGCTTACGAAATTGTACAGACGATTATTGGAATAAATCTATTGATTGTTTCAGTAGTTAGTGCTTGTATTGTAGCGTTAAAAAAGACAATAAAAAAATAACCATCTTTATACTTTGGCGAGATAAGATGGTTATAAAAATTACTTAACCAGAGCCACCGTCTTTTTAAGTTAGTCGTTTATTTTTCAAAGTCAAAGACTGAAGAAAAAAATATTACGAATAATTTATACTACGACTACTATAATTTCTACGAACGTAGTGAGTTAAGAAATTATTAGTAAAAGTCAGTGCAAACGGCTTTCTCTTTTATGTTTATATTCTAACATAGATGAAGTAAAAAAATCAAAGATTTTTGAAATATTGATCTTTCTATAATTTTTTTCAAATTGTTTGCATCTCAAATACCCTTATTCTAGAATTTTTCACCCATTAAAAAAATATTCCATACAAAAAAGCTAGGAAAAAATTCTAGCTTAACGTTCACATTTGAAATATAGGTAGTGAATCACCTTGCTTTTATATTACTATATTTATACTAGAAAATCAATTTTTTTATATTTCATTTTAGAACTTTTTACTTTTTTTAATACTCCCCTACAACCTTATATTTTCTCAGTATATATTTTTAATTGTTCACCTGTAACATCTTCGTATTTATAGTCTATATTTTCTACTGCTAAATAATTCAATACTTTTCTAATACTGACATATCCTTTTTGCTACTACGATATGATCTAGCATTTCTATACCAACTATTTCACCAACTTCCATTAGATTTATAGTCGTTTTAATATCTTCTATAGAAGGTGTTGCATCACCACTTGGGTGATTATGTACGCAGACGATGCTCAAAGCACTATTTTTTTATCGCCACTTTAAATACTTCTCTTGGGTGAACTACTGACATAGATAAACTACCTTTGAATACTTCTCTTTTTCGATTATTTTACCCTTCGTATCAATATCTAATACTACGAAGACTTCTTGTGTTAAATTCTCTAAAGATGATTTTTAGATAATTGGCTATTGACTGCGGGCTATCACATTTCACATCTAGAACATTCGTCGCATATATTCTTCTTGCAAACTCTATATTCGCCAGAATGTGTATCGCCTTTTCCTGACCTATCCCCTTATGTTTCATAAGTTCTGTTAAAGTTGTATCTCTTAACTTTGTAATGCCACCCATATCTTTTAGAATCGTGTCAGAAAGCTCAATTACATTTTGATTTTTTGTACCTGTTCTTAATAATATCGCTAGAATCTCTTTATCACTAAGCGCTAATGCACCTAATTTCTTAAACTTCTCCCTCGGACGATCTTCCTCATTAAACTCTTTAATAGTATATGCTACCATAATAATCCCTCCCTTATTAATATGATTGTTAAATAACTAAGCGCTATGAATGGTACTAGCGGTAGTTTCGTTTTTCTTTTTAACTTTTTTTCAAAAATAATTAACCAAATGGCGAAAAAAATCCTGCATATAAAAAAATGTGAAAATCAACAAATACACTCCCTCAAATAAGTTAAGATTTAAAGCTAATACACAAAAAAACTTTTTATGTCGCCATAGCCTAAAACCACCTCTTGTGAAAGTATATAATACATGAAAAAAATAACAATAAGACAAATAAAAATCTAAAAAAACTAAATAAATAATAATGCATATATATAGAAGAAAAAATTTAAAAATAATTAAAAGATAAAACAACTCATCATTAACTTCAAATGTTTTTTTACATCTTCTATTCCTAGAAAAAATGAGAATAATAAATATACTAACTTCAAGATAACTAATAAAAAAATAAACTGTTTTTGGAAAATAATAAATAATAATATAGTAATAAAAAGTAAAAAAATTTCGTATAAAAAAATACATCTAATGGAATTTTTTTGATTACAATAGCTACATCTCCCTCTTTTTAAACACATAACTAAAAATTGGAATTAAATCAGTACCTCTTAATTCTACGTTACAACTAGAACAACGACTTCTTCTAAAGAAAACTCTCTTATTTTTCACTATCGACCAAACATTTTTATTGCGCTAGCAAAAAAATAAGACTTACAATAACAATAAATACACACCTTTCCATAAATATCTCCCCTATTTTTTTAACCCTTCGATTATATTTTTAACACAAATAAATTTATTGAGCCAATGAAACTCCAACCTGGTTATAGCTGACTCAAGAATATTTTTTTATTTTTTTAAACACCATATACTTATAAATTTAATATACCTAAAGAGTTTATATTTTTTTCTATACACTAGTCATTTATTATCATTTTTCACATAAAAAAAGACAGCTCTTACGAACTGCTTTTTATTTATTTAATGAAATTATTTAACAGGTAATACTGCTCCATTCCATTTTTCTTTAATGAATTTTTGAGTATCTTCAGATTTTAAAGCTGCAACAAGTTTTTTAACAACCAGTTTATCTTTATCACCTTCACGAACTACGATGATGTTAGCGTATGGGTTGTCATCTGTAGCTTTTTCTACTAAAACTGGTTCAGTTGCTGCGTTTAATCCTGCATCAACAGCGAAGTTAGCATTGATTGAAACTAGGTCACCTTCACCGTTTTGGTAGAATTTAACCATTAATGCTGGATCATTTTCGTAGCTGAATTGTAATTTTTTAAGGATTTTTCAGCAATATCATCGAAAGTAGCTGTTACTGGATCTACACCATCTTTAACTTTTACTAATCCTTCAGAAGCTAGTAATTTAATTACGCGTCCCCATTCAGATTTGTTGTTACTTACTAATACTTTAGCACCTTCTTTAAGGTCTTTAACGTTTTTAACTTTTTTAGAGTATAATCCGATTGGCTCTAAGTGAATTGCACCAGCGTCTTCAATTTTGTATCCATTTTCTTTAATAGCATTTTTTAAGAATGGTACGTGTTGGAAGTAGTTAATATCGATTTCTTTATCGTTTAACGTTTTGTTTGGTACATAGTAGTCTTGGTATGTAACGATGTCTAATTTGATTCCTTCTTTTTCAAGTTGTGGAGCAACATGCTCTAATAATACAGCATGAGGTACGTTAGTAGCTCCAACTTTTACTGTTACAGGCTTACTAGGATCTAGTTTATCAACATCGATTCCTTTTTTCTCAGTTTTTGATGCGCTTGAGCATCCAATTAATACGATTCCAAGTATAAAACTTGTTAATAAAAAAATAATAATTTCTTCATTATATAATTTTTCTCCTTTTTGATTTTTATTATTTATTTTTTTGGGTTTTGCGAATTTTATGTAAAAAAATCACCCTTACTCTCCTAAGAGAATAAGGGCGAAACTAATTTCACGGTACCACCTTACTTTTTCGTAAACTACGAACTTTACCACCACATCGTCTATGTATCTAGAATATATCCGAGATAGTGTGCGTTTTGTAACGTAACGCCTACGAAAAAAAGCTTGTGTTTTTAAAAACTCACTTTTTTTACCATTCAAACCATTTTCCTCTATCATCTGCATTGTGTGCTTTCACCTACTCACACTCTCTGTAAAAGTTTCTATAAAGTACTTATTTGAATATCGGTAATTTTTTTAACTTGACTATATATTATCATCAGTAAATAAAAAAATGTCAACACTTTTTTTGAATTTTTTAAAAAAGTTTTTGAAAAATTCATGAATATTTACTTTTTCATTTACATAAAAATACTATTTCTTTCAAAAAAATCACTAGTTAAGATTGTTGTTTTTTTAGCCATTTTTTTCTATTATTTCTACCGTCTTGTTTCGATATTTAGGAGCTTCGTACATATGATCTGATCCTTCTATAACATTTAGAGTTGCATTTTTATATCTTTTTGCTGTCGCTCTTGCTATATTTGGATGCACCATTTTATCCTCACTTCCAGTTATTACTAAGACTGGCTCATTTACTTTATCAAAAATCAATATAAGCACCTTTTTTTGTTTATCTAAAAAAATGGTAATGCCATTTGGAAATATGTGAAACCAGATTCTGGAACTAATTTAGAAAATTCTCTCTCCTTATCCGCTTCATCTTGATTATTCATACAATAATCATAGAAGGCATGTTTATAAGGGGGCATAGATTTTTTCCAGAACCCCCAACGTAGAAAATGTTTATAGAAACAAATTACCATACTTGGATAAAAGGCGAAAATCCCTGCAGCCGGTGCAGTCCCCATTAAAATAAGCCCCTTTACTTTTTGTTTTTCATAGCAACTTTTCTGAGCAAGAAGACCACCTAACGAGATGTCCTAAAAACTATTGGTGCTTCTTCTAAACTCTCTATTAATTCAACAATATCATCAGCAAATTCATCTAAACTAACCTTTGCTACCTTTTTCTACCTCTTTATAGGGTAAATCATGATATCTTAGAGTTGGAGTATATACTTTTTAAACCTAATTTTTCTAAATCATCTGCAAATTCTCCCCACACAGTTCCATCACACCAAGTTCCATGTATCAATACTATATTCGTCATGAAAAATTCCTCCTACTAACTCTTAGCATTCTTTTTCACACTAATTATATAACTTATCAATCTATTTATCAATTGATAATGTAAAAAAGAGCAGAATAAAAAACCGGTAAAAATTTTTTCTTCTACTCTTAGTACCATCACTTGAAAAATATCAAGGGATGATTTTCCTTTGGAGGGCTAATTTTAAAATTGTTCGTTCATTTCACGAACTGTTTTTTCAATATTATCTGAATATGAAAATTGCTGAAATAATAGACACACCATCGACATTTGTTTTCATAACATCTTTAATATGTTGTGTCTGAATACCACCGATTGCCACTAATGGCATCTGAGGTAATAATTTTCTCATTAATTCTAGTCCTTCATATCCTATTGCACCACCTGCATCATCTTTTGATTGTGTGACATATACAGGTCCTACACCAACATAATCTACATATTCAACTTTTGATTGTTTAAGTTCTTCTTCATTTCCTATAGAAAGACCGATTATTTTATTTGGCATCAATTTTCTAATTTCATCAACACCAAGGTCATCTTGTCCTACATGAACCCCATCAGCATCTATTTCTAATGCTAACTCTATATCATCATTAATAATAAACGGTACATTGTATTTTTTTACAAAGATTTTTTTAAGTTTTATTGCTAATTCCAGTTTTTTTCTTTACCTTCTAAAAGCACCTTTACCTTTTTTTCTCGAAATTGAAATAAAGTTATACCACCTTTTAAGGCATCTTCTACTACTGTATAAAGATCTTTACCTAGAGCAAGTAGTAGTTCCACAAATAAAAATACAATTTTAACAATTCTTTATTAAACATCTTATTTCACCTTTTTAAATGCTTCTATATCTTTATCAGTTATTTCATATAACGCATTAATAAATTCAACTTTAAACGTTCCTGGTAAATGTCCATTAGGACGTTTTTTTCTGCCATTTCCCAGCAATATTATATGCTAACATTGCTGTTTCTAAAGATTTTTAATTCTTGTCCTTTTTCTAGTCCTATAAAAACTTGCTAGAACTGCTCTAGTAGGCATCCTGTTCCAATAACTTTAGGCATCATTGCACTTCCGTTATGAATAGTTACTACTTCCCCATTAACAGCAATAGCATCAACTTCTCCAGTTACTATTATAGGAATATTAAATTTCTCATTTGCTGCTAACGCAATTTCATCAATATTATCGACACCAGCACTGTCTACCCCCTTAGAGGCTACATTTATTCCAACTAAAGATGCAATTTCTCCAGCATTTCCTCTTATAGCTGCTAGTTTATAATTATTAATTAAATCATCTGATACTTTTTTTCTATATGCTCCGGCTCCACATGCTACAGGGTCTAATACTGCAGGAACATTATACTCCTCAGCAATTTTTCAATGCTTCTTGGTATAACTTCCAAGTTTCATCTGTTAATGTACCGATATTAATTAATAATCCTCCAGCATATTTTTAATAAATCTTCCAAGTCTTCTGGATATTCACTCATCGCTGGTGAGGCTCCTAATACTACTAATCCATTTGCTGTGAAATTCTTAACTACATCATTAGTTATACAAATTACTAGTGGTGTTTTCTCTTTTAATAATTTTTAAACTTGTCATGTTTATAAATCTCCTTTAAATGCTATATGATTTACAGGTCCATTTCCATGACCTATTTCTGGTGTATATTTTATCGCTGCTGTAATGAATTTTTTTCCAATACCTACAGCTTCAATTATACTTTTACCTTTTGCTAACTCTGCAGCAATAACAGCTGAGAATGTGCAACCTGTTCCATGTGTATGATTAGTCTTAAATCTTTCACTAGTCCATACTTTTTTAGTACCATCATTTAAAAATAAATAATCTTTTGCTTCTCCTGTTAGATGTCCACCTTTTATAACTACTGACTTACATCCAACTTCATCGATAATAAACTTCCCTGCTCGATTTACATCATCTTCAGTTAATATTTTAAAATTAACAATTTCTTCTGCTTCTGGTACATTTGGTGTAATAATAGTTGCTAGTGGTAATATTTCTTCTTTTAGATGTTTTCTAGCGACATCATCTATCAATTTATCTCCACTTGTCGCGACCATAACTGGATCAACAACATAAGGAACATCTTTAGGCAAATATCTCTTAATTAATTTCATCATATCAGCATTTGCTATCATTCCAGTTTTTACACTATCAGGTGTTATATCATCAAACACACTTTTTAATTGTGCTTCTAATATATCTAAATCCAGGGTTTCTAATCATTTTGAACACCTAGAGTGTTTTTGTGCAACAACACTAGTAACTACTGCCATTCCATATACTTCACGAGCTTGAAAACTTTTCAGATCAGCCATAATTCCTGCTCCACCAGTTGGATCAGTTCCAGCAATAGTTAATGCAATATTAAGTTTACTCATATCCTACACCTCAAAATCCCAACGTTCTTGTGTATAAGCCATATTGAAGAAACGACGTTCATGTTCACAACTTTCTAAGAAGTTTTTAATAAGTCTTTGTTTTTCCTTCTTCATTCATAAATTCAGCTTCGCAGTTAATAATTTTATAGTACTCAGTAAGTACTTCATCTACTAAGCCATCAGCATAAAAATTCAACCCAAAATTTTAGTGGATGATTTTCTGCTAAATTATGATTAGCAAGAATTTTTCTCGCAACCATTTGATAAATCCATGGACATGGTGCCATTGCACTTAACGCTTCTGCCATACCAAAAGCAAATACATTATAGTACATATGTTTTATATAATGATCTGCAGATGGATACCACTCTCCACCTTTTTATTATTTCTTGATAATCTCTCCCTACATAATCAGCTAAATTTTTATGAGCAGCAATTTCTTCATTTAATACAAAATTAATTTGACCTAAGAAAAAAATTTTTCTCAACTTTATCATTACTTTTCGCTAAAAGTATTGCATAAATATCGCTGAAGTTTTCTAAGTATAGAGCATCAGCTTTTTAAATAGTGTTCCACAGCTTCCTTAGATAAATCAGCACGAATCAAACCTTGAATAAAGCCATCATTATATATCTTATCAACAATCGGCAATGCCTTCTCTTCCATAATTTCAGTAATAAGTTTCATAGGTATATCCCCCTAGTATTATAAATTTTTTTATTATAAAATATTACCACTTTAGGAAAAGAAAAAAATCCCCTACTAACGCAGGAGATCTATGTAAACTTATGTACTTATAGTATATTTTACTCTTTTTAGAGAATAAACCTATTTCATATCATTTCACATTTCCTCCGCTAGTATTATCTAGATCAGGTCAAAGGGTCTAACTTTGTTATCTCAGCCAAAAAGGCTCCCCCAGTGATTATATTTTATTAACCTTTTTAAATCGTAGCACATAAAATTACAAATGTCAATAAATTGAATTAAGGGCTTACAAACTTAATATCCTCTATATTGTAATAAAAAAACTATTAATAATAATATTTTTTTATATTTTATAAAGTTGATAAATATATAAAATATGTCAAAGTTATGAACTAAATCTATAATTTTATGGTGATTTTTTTTATTTATTTTTCGAGTTTAAATAAAAAAATGATTATCATTTTTTTATCTTTATTATTTCAATCTTTTGTGTTACAATAATGAAGTAAAGATTATATGTTGAAGTTTTTTTAAAAATCAATCTTACAGAATTGCAATAGATTAGCAATATTAATTACCTTATTTTGGTTTCATTAAAAACACTAATGAATAATGCTATATAACGTGTTAATCTTGTTAATTAAATACACAATTTATCTGTTTTCATTAATAAATAAACATCATTTTGGGAATAATTCAGCGTTACTTACTAAAGTAAAAGTAACGCCATGGATTTTTCCCAATCTTACAAAAACTAATTGTGTCTAAATTGTGAAGAAAGTTTGTATATTTTTTTAGACAAGAAAGAAGGAGGAATAGAAAATGAAAAAAATAATACATTATTAAAAAGTGCTATCCGCGACAGCTATATTCTCAGCCGTTGCAGCAATTGAAGCTTACGATCAAAAATAGTTTTGCTTTTTGCAGCAGAAGACACACCTGTTGTTACAAGCAATTCAGCAACAGCAACTACTCCTGCAGCAGTTGCTCCAACTACGCCACCGACAACAACTACTCCTGTAGCAACTACTCCTGCAGCAGCTGCTCCAACTACGCCACCGACAACAACTACTCCTGTAGCAACTACTCCTGCAGCAGCTGCTCCAACAGCTACAACGCCGGCAACAACTACGCCTAAAGCTGATGAACCAGCTACTGTACCACAAGACGTTAAAGCATTAAAAGATGGAGAATATAAAATTACTGCTGAAGCTATTAACTTCGGTAACGGGAAAAAGCCTTCTATGGCTGCCGCTGGATTAGATAACGAAAAAAACAAAAATTAATAGTAAAAAAATGGACAATACTCTGTAAGTGTTACATTTAAACCAATTGCATTTTCTGGACAATTTGGTTATTTAGGTGATTTGAAATACTATGATGGTGATAAAACTCATAAAAATCGTTTCGAGATCGATGACAGTGAATTTAAAGATACTACTATAGTTGAAAAATTATGGCACTAATGAAACTGATAAATTTGTAGAAAAAAATATAAAGAGAAATTCCCTAACCGTACAGTTTATCCAAAAAAACATTTATTTATTCTGTAGATAAAAAAATAAAATTGATGATAATAATAAACTAGAGACATATACACAAGTTTTTCGTTCCTGTTATGGAGTCAATGACTGCTGATTCTGGAACACAAAAATATGATTTTTAAAAATTCGATTTTAGTACTCTAACTGCTAAAAAAATTCAAAAACAAGAAGAATTAACAAATCCTACTTATGTAAAAACTCCATATAAAAGATGACACTATAACTACACCCTAAAGTTAGAAAAAAATGTCGATACTATAGGAAAAAAATCATAAGAGAAAAACAATGAAGAATATTTAGTTTTTTTAACTATTACAGCAAAGTTGGAGAAGGAAAGAACAATGACGGTATTCAAAATATAAAAATATAGTGATAAAAAAATTCAAAAATGCTAAAGACTCCAACTTACTATCACCTGTCTCTAATAAAATAATAGAAACAATAACTACTTCTGACTCAATATACGAAATATCAGAAGTTAAAAATACCAGTAACCGGAAAAAGAAGTTATAGTATATGGTGATTTTTCAATATCCTGCAAGAATAATGAAACAATATGGTACTATTACTTGGAATGATGCTAACGTAGTAATAAATAATAATGCACAAGTTGACGAACCAAAAATTATTTTTCTATAAAAAGCTACCTTAGGTGGTACAAGAATCAAGAAAACAAACGAACCTAGTAAAGAATACGATTTTTACAAAAGACGGGATTACTTATACACCTTATAATGGATTAAGTGGAAATAAATTTAAATTAGCAAGGCACTACTACCACACACTAGAAATGTCATTTGAAAGAAACAATTTAATTAACACAAAAACAAGACATATCAAATATACTATCGATGGAAGTGAACCTACATTTAACTCTCAAGATGCAACGATTAGATTTGCTAATGCTAATCCGCACAAACCGGAGTTTTCATATAGTATAAATATAGACCCATTTGCCGAAGGAACAAATATTACTTCTGGCGGAGGAAATATTATCGTTAAAGTTAAATCTTTCAATATTGATGGTACAGAAAGTAGTGCAACAAAAACATACATTTTACCATTCGAAAAAGAAACTCTTGACAAAGCAAAAAAACAACATTAAACATAAATAACAAGGAATATACTGCAACGCTTTCTTCAAAAAAATAAATTTTTTTATTAGATGAAGATGTAGCTATTAAAACTACTCCTGTTTCTGAAAGAATCATGAACTATACTCTTGACAGCAAAGTTCAAGAGCTAGGACTAACAAAAGTTAATTCTTTTTAAATTTGATTTAACGAAAAAAAGATGGTTCTAAATTCACTCCTCTTGACAAAGATGGTTGGAACATTAATGAAAAATCCAATATTTACACTTAATATAGCGGGCTATGAAGCTACTGCAAATACACAAGTATATATTTATGAAAAATGGAGTTCTTCGTCTAATCCCTTCTACACCCTCTAAAAAAAGGGAGTAGAATTTAACGTAAATAGCGATGAAGCATACTTTTGTTATCGCTGAAAAAAATTCTCAAATATTGAAAAAAAGAAAAAAACTATAGAGTTAAATAATAAAGTACGTGAAGCAGAAAAAAATACTCTCTGATACAAGTACAATTTCAACTGCAAAAAGCAAATCTTGAAGCTGAACTTGAAAAAAATCAAAAAAACTCTAGCTAGACCAAAAAGCAAGTTTATCAAACATTGTATTACATTTAGAAAACCTTGATATTAATCTTAAAAAAATTAAAAATCAGAAAAAAACACAGATCTTAAATACTTACAGAATAATTTCAAAAAACTTAACAAATATAGTAAACTCTGATATATTGTCTCAATTGTTAACTAAAGAAAAAAATTAGATGAGTTAAAAGCGTTAGTTTCAAAAACAAATAACTCCCTAAATGATGCTTTATCACTTCAAAAATAATATAAAAAGAACTGTATGCATCTTTAAACAATTTATCATATAAATATCCAACTCAAGATATAGACTACTCTATTAAAAAAATTCTACAGACCTAATGAGACATCAATGGCAAATAATGTCTTTACAAATAAAAGGTAAATTAATTTTTACCCCTAATAAAAACATATCTTGATTTAGATTTAAAAAAACAATGTTATTTGGTTCAATGCACTCTCATTTATTAGAAATAGATGTATTTAAAGATAAAAATAGATGGAGAAAAAAATCTAAATACTATGTAGTAAACAAATACGATGATTTAAACTCTTTAACAGGAGAAATCGGAAATTTCGATAAGAAATTAATAGTAGAACTAGAAAAAGAAGTAAAAAAATAGTTATGACATCAGAGTGCCAAATGATGGAATGGGTAATTCTAGACCTGGAGCTAAATTAGTAATAACTACTAATATTAATAGACCAGAAGTGCTATCAGACGAAGAAAAAAAGCTCGCATTGAAGCGGAAAACCTAGCTAAAGAAAAAAAGCTGAAAAAAGAACGTATTGAAAGAGAAAAAAATTAGCTAAAGAAAAAAAGCCGAAAAAGAACGTATTGAAAAAGAAAAATTAGCTAAAGAAAAAGTCGAAAAAGAACGTATTAAAAAAAGAAAAAAATTAGCTAAAGAAAAAGCCGAAAAAGAACGTATCAAAGCTGAAAAAAACTTGCTAATGAAAAAAAGCTGAAAAAGAACGTATCGAAGCTGAAAGATTATCTAAAGAAAAAAAGCTGAAAAAAAGAAAAAAAGCAATTGTTACTGCTAAAGGTGAAGCTGCAATAGCAGAAAAAAACCTGAATTTGATTTAGATGGATATATTAAAAGAGCAAAAAGGGTTCGTTGGAGAAACAACTCCTGCATCTGATAAAAAAACCACTTATCAATGATATCTTTGGACAATCTGAGGTTAAAGATACATTTGTAGCTACTCCAGTAAGTACGAAAAGAATCTAATGCCATAACTGCGAATGTGAAAAAAATCATTAGCAAACACTGGTACAACTGCTACAACTACAAGTCTCTTCGGATTAATTACATTACTTACTGCTTTCGTATTACGCAGAAAAAGTTAATAAATAATAATCATTATCAAAAATGAGTTCGGAAAATTTCCAAGCTCATTTTCTTTTTAATTGTGGCTATTTTTGTGACTTCTTTTTGAATCTTTAAAGAAAAACACCTATTTTTTTTGATGTTAAATGATATCAATTATCATTTTTCTTTATTTTTTTATTGTTTTTGTATTATAATAGTGATAACGATTTAATATCTAAATAATATACAAAGTAAAGGAGAAAATTCCAAATATGAAAAAAATACAACATTATTAAAAAGTTTTGTCTGCGACTGCAATATTCTCAGCAATTGCGGCAATCGAAGCATATGATCAAGATAACTTCGCTTTTGCAGCAGAAACTCCTGTTGTTGCAAGCAATTCGGCAACAGCAACTCCTACAGCAGTTGCTCCAACTACGACACCAACAGCAACTACTCCTGCAGCTACTGCACCATCTACAGCTCCAGCAACTACTGCGCCTAAAGCTGAAGAACCAGCTACTGTACCACAAGACGTTAAAGCATTAAAAAGATGGCGAATACAATATTACTGCAGAAGCTAGAAATTTTTACAATGATAGTCAGTACTCTATGGCTCAGGCTGGGTTAGATAATACTAAAAACGAAATTAATAGTTAAGGACGGAAAATATTCTGTAAATGTCACATTTAAACCAATTAAGAAAGGGGCTTTTACTGGCTATTTAGGTGATTTAAAAATACTATGACGGAGATAAAACTCATAAAAAAATCGTTTCGATATCGATGACAGTGAATTTAAAGATACTAATATCGTTGAAAAACTATACTGAAAAAAAGAAACTGATGAGTACATAAAAAAATTTTACAAAGAAAAAAATTCCCTAATCGTACAGTTTGTCCAAAAAAACACTTAGTTACAGTGTAGATAAAAAAATAAAAATCGATACTAATAACAAACTAGAAACATATACTAAAGTGTTTGTTCCTGTTATGGAATCTTTAACTGAGGGTTCTGGAACTCAAAGGATGATATTAAAATTCGATTTATCATCTCTAGCTAGAAAAAGTAACTGCTGACAACTATGAAGCAGCAACTTATAAAAAAATCCTAATAAAGATGTTGAATATAAAGGGACTATTAATAAACCATTCCCTATTCACGTCCAAGGACACTTTAGAAATGCTAACAACAACGAAGAAGAATCATTATACGGTTCTGCATTAGATAGTTATGTTAAAGTTGAAAAAAAGTTGGAGATAAATATAAATATACATTAAGATTCAAAAAAAGGTCTTGCTAATGTAGGGTGGAGAATTCTATCCATTTGAATTGAAAAAAATTAGCATACGAAGGTAAAGATGTACCTTTCACTACACTTGCTAAAAATGCTGATTCATCTATTAACGAAGCTTCTATCACTACTGATAAACTTTTAGAAAAAAATTCAGTTAGATGGGACTGCTCCTTATCCTAATGGAGCATTAATGTCTCACTTTGTTACATTGCAACTATACTATGAATCTGCAACTCCATATAAAGAAAAGACCTGCTAAAATCGAAGAAGTAGTGGTGCCTGCTAAACCAAAACCAGTCACTCCTGCTCCTGTTAAACCAAAAAGAAGAGCCTAAACCTGCTGCTCCTACAGTTGCTGATCATGCAGTAACTGCAGATAAAAGTACCTACTACTTTCCCTACTACTGTAAAAGGTGAATTAAACGGTAGAACAACTGATGCTGCTTCTATATATGAAAATGCATTTGTTAAAGATGTAAAAAGTAGAAAAAAAGTTGGAGATAAATATCAATACACTATTCGTGTTAAAGAAGGAAAATCTACTTCTAACTTCTTACTACGTAACAAACCATTCACAGTTTCTAAACTTACATACAAAGGAACTGAAATCAGCTTTACTGAAGTTGATGCAGCTACTAAACTAAAAGAAGGTAAAAATCTTAACTGATTCTTTACTAGATAAAAATTCAAGTTGATGCTGTTATGAGCGTGCGAACAAAAGGTGGAGCTAAACCTAGATATGAAGAAAGAACTGCTGAAAGTACAATAGTACTAGACTTCCCTACTGTAGAAGCTACTAAAGAAGAAGCTGCAAATAACTTAGTACCAGCTAAAATTGACAAAGAACACTCTTCTGATAATCCTTCAATGGCAAATGGTGCATTAGTACCTGAAAAAACTCGCGTAGAGAAAGTAAATGATGCTTATCACTACTATCTTACATTCAAAGACTTACGTTTTGGAGCTCTTGTAGGAACTGTAGACACTCTAACAGTTGATAATACTGCAGCTGAAAGAACTGATCTTGGTGGTGAAAACCATGAAAAAAGTATTCCACTTCACAAGTCCAGAAAAACTAACAGAAAAAACTATCAATTTCGATGTATCATCTAATGGCAAACCATTACATTCAAATGTTCCTGCCACATTAAACTTTAATTGGAATGCTGCTACACCATTAACAGCAGAACAAGTTACTGCTTTACACCAAGAAGAAACTACAAAAAGCTCAAGCGGAAGCTGCTCGTCTTGAAAAAGAAAAAAAGCTGATGAAGCTGCCCGTCTTGAAAAAAAGAAAAAAAGCTGACAAACTAGCTAAGGAAAAAAAGCTGAAAGAGAAAAAGCTGGAAGCTGACAGACTAGCTAAGGAAAAAAAGCTGAAGAGAAAAAAAGCCGAAGCTGAAAGATTAGCTAAGGAAAAAGCTGAAAGAGAAAAAGCCGAAGCTGAAAGATTAGCTAAGGAAAAAAAGCTGAAAGAGAAAAAAAGCCGAAGCTGCTGCTAAAGCTGAAAAAGAAAGACTTGAAAAAGAAAAAAAGCACTAGAAGAAGCTGTAGAAAAAAATCGAAGCTGAAAACAAAAAGCTGAAGAACAAGCTAAAAAGATGCTGAAACTGCTAAAGAAACAGTAACTAAATTAGAAACTGATAAAAGCTCAATTAGAAAAAAACTAGTTAAAGAAAAAGAAGAAGCTATAAACAATGCTACTACTGAAGCTGAAAAAGAAAAAAATTAGCTACAGAAAAAAAGCAACAGTTGAAAAAGAACTTACAGCAAAAAGCAACTGAATTAAAAAAACTGAAACTGAAAAAAAGCAGATAAACTTAATAACAAAGTTGACGAAATCAAAAAAATTAGAAGAAGCTAAAAACAGAAGCTGTAGGGAAAAATCCAAGCTGAAAACAAAGAAACTGAAAAAGAAGCTAAAAGCTGCCAAAGAAACTGTAACTAAATTAGAAACTGATAAAGCTCAACTAGAAAAAAACTAGTTAAAGAAAAAAAGAAGCTGCAATAAACAATGCTACTACTGAAGCTGATAAAGAAAAAAATTAGCTACAGAAAAAAAGCTATAGTTGAAAAAAGAACTTACAGCAAAAAGTAACTGAATTAAAAACTGAAACTGAAAAAAAGCAGTTAAACTTGAAAAATAAAGTTAATGAAATTAAACAATTAGAAGCAATTGTAAAAACTGCATCACTTAGTACAATATTAAACGCTGATATTGAAAAAGATGTTGAATTAAAAAAATATAAAAAGATATTGCTGTTTCATTAGATAATTCAAAAAAATAAACGCAGATAAATTCATTGTTTCAAAAGCTCAAGAAAAACAGTATTATAAAAGCAAAAAGAACTTGCTAAGGATAAAAAAATCTAGAAGTTGTGGAGACAATCGATCTTCGCTTGGTTGATTCTAAAGGTAATACAATCAACAAACAAGGTGAAACACGTGTAGTTACAGTAGCTGTTGTAGCTAATAAAGATGAAAAAAACTAGAAGTTTACTACGTAAATGAAGACAAGGACAAATTAGAAAAAAGTTCCTAGTGCTTATAAAGATGGAAAACTTACATTCTTCACTAGTCACTTCAGTTTATATACTATCGTAAAAGAAGGTAAAACAGTTCCTTCAAATCAAAACACTCCAGTACCTGTAACTCCTGCTCCATCAGATAAAAACGAAGAAATAAAATCTGATAAAGGTAAAGCTTTAGTTCAAGACGAACAACCTACTCTAGACATAAATAAAAGCTTTAAATGAAACTACTCAAAAAGACACTCTAAACATCTTTGGACAAAATGATAACAAAAGACAATAAAGATAATGGAAAACTTGATGTAGTTAAAACTAATAATCAAGCAACTCCTACAGCTTCTGTAAATACTGTTAAAAAGGACTTGCTAATACTGGATTAGCTTCTACTGCTACTGCTGGTTTAGGTGTATTAGCACTGCTATCAGCTCTAGTATTACGTAGAAAATTCAATAAATAATAACCTTTTTATACAAAGGGATAATCTTATTTATCCCTTTGTATATAGTCATGTATAGAGAAATTTTTAAGGAGGATAAATAAAACATGAAAACTAATAAACTATTAAAAAAATTCTATCCGCAGCAACTATTATTTCTACAATTGCTGTAGTAGACTATTCAACAAATGTACAAAAACAATAAAGTTTTTATTTGCTGCAGATACTCAAAATCCAGAAGTAGATGTAGACAGTAAATTAATGCACGCATACGAAAAATAGACCTTCAATGGGAAATGCTGCATTAGTAAAAAAACATCAGTTCAAAAAAAGTAGCTAATGGATACAAATATAAAGTAATTTGGAAAGATATTACTTATGGTAATGACTCTGGTGGTATAGGTCAATTTTGGGTTAATGATGAAGAAGTACCTCTAAAATCTATAGAATTACCAGGAATTTTAAATCCAAAAGTAGCAGAATTTACTTTACCTACTTTAAAGAGCCGTATCCCTGTAAAAGTATTCGTTGAAGCTATGGATAAAATAATGCCTGGACAAGGGAAACAAAGTGCATTTCTTCAAATCGAGACAAAAGGATTAGAAGAAAAAAACTTACTTCAAAAGCAGCTCCTGCTGAATCTTCTACTAGACCGACTACTTCTAGTCAACCTAGTACACCAGCTAACCCTGCTGAGACTAACCCTACACCAAAACCTGAAACATCTAATAATGTTCAACCTTCTAATAACTCAACAGAATCGACTACTACAAAACCTGTAGAAACTAAACCTAGTTCTTCAGCAAGTGCGACTTACTATAATGGAGTAACTGCTACATTATTAAACGCACACCGCCCTGGACAAAGATCTATGGGAGATGCAGCTTTTAGAAAAATAGTAATGTTACTGTATTTAAAGAAGGAAATACTTATCACTATATCATAAGATTCCACGATTTATCTACTCATGGTTTCACTGGTGGGATCTCTAGATTCTGGGTAAATGGTACAGAGTACCCTGTTAACTCTACAGGTGGTGGAAGTAACCAAGTCGAAGTGCACTTCACTTCTTCTCAAAAACTTTCATCAGTTCCTGTTTCTGTATTTGTTCAAGCAATGGAAGAAATAATGCCAGGTGGTGGTAAACAAGATGCTACATTAGCATTCGACTGGTCTAGCGTAAGTGAACAACAAGGTCAACCAATAGCTGGTGGAACTCCTGGATCTAGTGGATACACTCCACAACCTACAAAAACAGGAAAAGATACAGAGAAAAAATCTCCAGCTTCACCTATCAAACCAGTAGCTAACCCTAACCTTCTAGCTCAAGGTCAAGGTCAAGGTGAAGAAAAAACAGTTACATACTTCGATAATGTATCTGCAACACTATTAAATGCCTATGAAGCAGGACGTGCTTCTATGGGGAATGCTGCATTAGATGGTATTACTGTTTATAAAGATGGATCTACTTATCACTATATCGTTCGTTTCCACGATATTAAAGTAGGAACTCTTACAGACGGTATTACACGTTTCTGGGTTAATGGTACTGAATACCCTGTTACAAGTACAGGTGGTGCTATGAACCAAGTACAAATTCACTTCACTTCTAGTGAGCAATTAACTAATATTCCTGTTTCTGTATTCGTTCCAACAATGGAAAGTATTATGCCTGGGGCTGGTAAAAAAGATGCTATCCTTAGCCTAGACTGGTCTAATGCTACTGAAAGACAAGGTACTGCATTTGTTGACGGTGGACAACCAGGATCAAGTGCTAACGGTAATCGTGCACTAACTCCAAGAGGTGGACGTCTAAACAATGGTAGACTTTCTAACACTGGTTTAGAAACATCTTCATCAATTCTTGCAGGAGCTCTTACTTTAATCAGTGCAGTTCTTGTTGGAAGAAGAAAACAAAAATAATAAGATAATACCCCGCTAATTTAGCTTACTATTATCGATTCCGTAAGGCGGGAAGTTTCCCGCCTTTCTAATTAAATAATACAAAAGAAAGTGAGTTTTTATAATGAAACGAGTTTTTAAAACTGTTAACGATAGTTATCGCTACATTAACGTTTATAGTTACATCTAGTAATGTTCCTTTCGTTAAAAATGTACATGCTGCTGACAGAGTATATAGCGTTCCTGTGGAACTATGGCATGCTGAAAATAGTGGTCGTCTTTCTATGGGGAACAATGCACTAGCTACACATGCTACTGTAAACGTTCATGATAATAATACCTCTACTATCTCTGTACAATTCACTCCAATGGATTTCAGTAATATGCACGGTCACTTATTATCGCTTAGCATCTATTCATCTCCAATTTTTTCTGGTAACCTAACTGCCGCTTCTGTAACAAGTACTTATAACGATACTAATTTAGATGGTGGTACTAGTACGTACCCAGGAACTCTAAGCTTTAATTTTGGTGAAGCTAAGCCTGACAAAGTCGAGTGTTAGAGTTGCTGTTGATGCTATGAACCAAATTATGGGTGGAGATGCATCACAAAATGCTATTATTAAATTTAACTGGTCAGCTGCCAACCTAGTTTCTGGTTCTGAAGATTCTTCTAAAGACAAAGATAAAAAAGATGAAGATAAGAAAAAAGAAGAAGAGAACAAAGATAAAAAAGATGAGAATAAAGCACCTGAAGGTTTTGTTGCTAAAAAATTAGAAGATTACTTCAAAGATGATCAAAAAACAAAAAATCCTGGTCTTTATAATCTTGATATCACAGGTTCATACCTAAACCCTCTTACTGGTGTTACAGCTGATGGTGGTACAAAAAATACAGCTATCGGTGAAGGTATGGTGCAAGGAGTTATCTCTCCTATTAATGCAGGTGGAGATCTAAATGATGCTCTTAAAAATCAAAAATCTAACGGTGAAAAAGCGTTGGTCTAAAGCTATGCTTCAACGTACAAAAGACGGTAAACTATATGCTACTGTACGTATCCACCTTATGAACTGGGTTCAACGTAGTAAAGAACAAGGTCCTTTCATCAAAGTTCTTCAAAAAGATGGAGAATTTAAACAAGTAGAAGCTACTGAAACAAAAAGTTAACATTGAACAATATAAAGATAGTTATGTTGACTATCGATTCGAAGTACCAAACGAAAACTTCTTAGCTATGGTACAAATGTACGTAGAACCTATGAATCGTCCTGTTCGTTACTTCGTAGAAGTTAATACTGATACTATTAAAAAAATGGAAATGACGGCTTAGATATGGAAGCTATCAAAGAAGCAAACTACAAACCATATTACCTAGGTGGTATTGGAGTTCTTGCAATAGCTGCTGGACTTTACTTTTCCTCGTAAAAAAAGAAAAAAATAACTAGGGAGATAATTCATGAAAAAGAAAAACTATCCCTATTATTCACACTACTTCTAGCTAGTATTCTAGTACTTACTGCTTGTTCATCGCAAAACAAAGCCGGTAATACAACTGGAACTGATCCTAATTTAGCTGATAAAGCTTTTAGTGAAACTATTGACTTAACAGGTGTAAATAAAGATAAAAAATCTGAAGAAGAAAATGGAAAACGTGTCATAATGGACTCTGTAGCTTTAGCTCAAGTTGCTAATGTTCTTGATATTAAATTAGCAGGGGTTCCTACTACAAAATTAGGACGTATGCCTAAGAGATATGACAATACTATTCAAATTGGACTTCCGATGAATCCTAATATGGAAGTTATTAAATCGATCAATCCTTCTATCGTATATGCTCCAGATAGTTTTACAAGACTGGATAAAAGAAGGATTCGAGAAAAAAATAAAATACCTTATAAATTTGTAGACATTCGTAGTGTAAACGGATTATACTCTATTACAGAGGATCTTGCAAAGGAATTTGGTAAAACAGAAAAAAATTCAAAGAATTAAAGAAAGAACATGATGAGTTTTTTTGCTAAATTCAATGAAAAAAATCGCAAATAAAAAAAGAAACCAAAAGTTTTAGTTCTTATGGGCTTACCTGGAAGTTACATGGCAGCTACTGAAAAAAATCTTATGTAGGTAACCTTGTAAAATTAGCTGGTGGTGAAAATATCATTAAAAGGTAATGAAGAATTTAAAAAAATCTAAACTTAGAAACTGCTTTAAACGATAAACCAGATTTCATTTTACGTACTGCTCATGCTATGCCTGATACCGTAAATGAAATGTTTAAAAAGAATTTGAAAAACAATAAGAGTTGGTCTCACTTCGATGCGGTAAAAAAATAATAAAGTTGTCGATTTAGATAGCTCAATGTTTGGTATGACAGCTACATACGATTATCAAAAAGGATTAGAAAGTCTATACAGTATTTTCTATAGTAACTAATACTTAAAACCAGAAGTAGCGCATTGCTACCTCTGGTTTTTAAATAATATAATTTTAAAACAATGTGATATACTAAACATATAAACTATATAAGGAGGTTCTTAATGTTTAAAAAAACAAAAAAAGCAATCACTTTTTCTGTTCTTATTTTACTCTTATTAAGTACAATATTTTTTTGCAGCAAACAGTGGTAGTATAAAAGCTAGCGTCGGACAATTAGTTGCTGGCATTTTTACTGGAGAATACGCAAATGTTAATGCCATTATCGACGTTCGTTTCCCAAGAATTATCATCACTATATTAGTAGGTGCTTCTCTTGGCGTAAGTGGTTTATTATTACAAACAGTATTAAAGAACCCGCTTGTCGATCCTAGTATTATAGGGGTTTCTAGCGGAGCTAACCTATTTTTATACTTAGGGTTAGGATTATTCCCACAATTTTTAGTGTTTAAGTCTGTATTTTCTATCATCGGTGGTGTCCTTGGTTTTTTTAATCATCTATTACTTAGCTGGTAGAACAAAAAACAATGTTAAAATTATTTTAATCGGTATTGCGATAAGTTATTTCTTCACAGGAATACTAAGTTCTATGCAATACTTAAACCAAGCAAATTCTACTACTTCATCAACATTCAAGACTGTTGGTTTAGGAACTAAAAACTGGGACGATGTTGCATTATTACTAAGCTGGATTCCTATACTACTAGTTATTAGTTTCTTCTTAGCTAAACTATGTAATATCTTCGCTTTAGATGATAATATTATTAGTTCACTTGGTATTAATATTAATGTGATTCGTTTATTAATTTCATTTGTTGCAGTTGCTCTTGCTTCAGTTTCTACAGCTGTTGCTGGTGTTATGGTCTTTTTAGCTCTTATTACACCTCATATTGCTAAGATTATAATTGGACGAAATCATATTTATACTATACCATTTAGTGCTCTACTTGGAGCATTTATTCTACTATTATTCGATACAATCGGGCGTGTTATTTTTCGCACCAATCGAAATACCTGCTGATTTAATAATGATGATTATCAGGTGGACCTGCATTTATTATTTTAGTTAAGAAAGGAGTAAGTTAGTGGAAAATATAATAGAAATTAATAACCTTACATTTAAGTATAATAATAAAACTGTGATTTTCGAAAATCTTAATGTAGATATTGAAAAAGGGTAAAAATTACTACCCTACTTGGTAAAAATGGCTGCGGTAAGAGTACACTAATAAAAAAATATTAGCAAAAAAATTTAAACTATAATTCTGGAAGTGTGAAAAATCGAAGGGAAAGAATTAAATTCATATTCATTAAAAAGAACTTTGCGAGTATTCTTGCGATTGTTTATCAAAAGAATGAAACTCCAAGAGAAATTACTGTTTATGATATGGTTAGTTTCGCTCGTCTTCCTTATCAAAAATATTTTCTTTTATAAACCTAACGCTAGTGATGTTGAAAAAAATTGAATTCGCTCTTGAAAAAAACTAATTTAGTAGCATATAAAGATAAATGTGTGGATGAATTATCTGGTGGTCAACTTCAACGTGTTTATATCGCAATGGCGTTAGCACAAAGCACTGATATTATTATATTAGATGAACCTACGACCTTCCTTGATATAAAAATATCAAAAAAATCTATAATGCAACTTGTTAGAGATCTTAATAAATCTCTGGGAATTACTATTATCATGGTATTACATGATATAAATCAAGCACTAGCATACAGTGATAATATTATTGCTCTTCTTGATGGAAAAGTTATAAAGAATGATAAAGCTGAGCACTTCTTTGATGAAGAGCTTCTAAACAAACTTTATGATGCTGATATTAAAAATAGAAGATGGAAAAAGTAATTAGTTGGTAAATAATAAAGTTAATAATATGAAAAATTTGAAATCAATCGCTATATCAGAATATTAATATTTTGATATAGCGATAATTTTATATCTGTAAAGGTTGTTAATGTTATTTCAGAAACCTTTAAATACTGTTATATCAAGGTTTATGAGGATTTAGCCTTCAAAAGGTAGAGCGAAAAACTAGAGTAGTTAATAAGTTAATTTAGCAATCTTATCTAAATAAATGCTGACTGCTTCTAGCTTTCTTTGAGATGCTAACTCTGCGTAAGTATCCATAGTAGTTGACATTGACTTATGCCCTATTCTGACTTGGAGTTCTTTCCAATTTGTCCCTGCATTAAGCAACATTGAATCATGAGTGTGTCGGAACAAATGGAAACCATAATCTGGTGATCCTAGACTTACTAATTGAAAATGATAAAATAAGAATGTACAAATAGGTTATAATAGTGCATATTATCAGTTTCACTACCAGATTTGGCACAGCGTTTATTCGACAAACCTCATTGAGTCTCTTAGTAAAGAAATCAAACGTCAAACGAAAAAAGAGTTTTTTTTCCTAACGAAGAGTCTCTGGAATGTTACTTAGTTACTTTGTTTGAAGATTATAATTTCAAGCAAAAGCCAACGAATCCATAAAGGGTTTGACCAATATTATGACACACTCGAAAAACTTATTTGATTAATACTCCGTAACTCTACTTGAGTGTTTACACATACTTATTGACAGTATCAAAATTATACGAGTAGGTATTTCTTGTGAGTAATTTTTCATCAAAAAAATTTCATAGATAAGTACTATATATAATCATGGTAAAGTAGTAAAAATAGTTATTATCCTAGTTGATTAAAAAAATCTCTGATTTCCTCATCTTTTTATAAAAATAATATATAATTTTTTTCCCTCTCTTCTAGTGTCCAAGATATTTTCATTAGCTAGTTTACGAAGATGGTGGGATGCAGATGCCATACTGAGATCTAGTAAACAGGCTATATCACAAACACAGAGTTCTTCAACAGCAAGGAGATAAAAGATGATATTTATCTGTTTTATTATCGGTAAACTTTGTTAAAATACGAAGTGATTTTTGGACTTTTTCCTTTTCAAGGTAGTTCATTGCAGTTGTAACATTTTGTTGATTTATAATATTCACTTGGCAGATACTATCTTTTTTCATAATATTTTCTCCTATCCTAACATAGTCCATAGCATGTTAAAACTGTTATTTTCAATCAGGATATATATCCCCAATCCTAAATAAACAACGGCAATAAACCATCTGCTATATTTTTCCAAAGTTTCTCCAACAGATGGGACTTGTGCCAATTTTTGGGCAGAAAAAACCAAGAGATAAATCATGACTAGAAATGTAAGTAAAGCCACTATCAAATCCGCTAAATTTAATGTAATAAAATATGGGACAAAGATACCAATATTGTCGGCACCGCAACTTGCAAAAGTAATCATAGCGACTAGAAAAATCAAGTTTTTATTATCTTTGCGCAACCCTTCTTTGGCAATAGCTTCTCCATCAGAATCTCCTAAAAATAAAACTTTGAGACCTAAGAAAATTGGAATCAAACCGAGCAAACCTAAAATCTCTTTACTAGGAATATAATGTAAGACAAATGCAAAAAGCAAACTTAGCAATATTAGACTAACAGAGCCTAGAAATTGTCCTAAATAGATGTTAATGATGTCTTTTCTGCTTTTTCTTTTGGCAAAAAATAACATTAGGATAATAAGTAAGTCTACGGCTGTCCCAGAATACAGGATTATTGAAGTAACAACATTTTGAATCATAAAACACCTCATTCAAATATATTTTTGAATATATTATAACATTGAACTTTGTAGATGTCAACTTCAACTCCACCAAAATATAGATAAGAAGTTAGTGTATCAAATATTAAAAAGCCCTGCCATCGAAATGATAGCAGGGCTTAACTTCAATATCCAACTGATATATTTATCTAAAAAAAGGTAGAGTTTTTTTATTAATTTATAGTGCGATATAATGAGTTTCAAAAAAATCAAAAAAATCATTTAAAATCAATATTTTGACGTCTATTGACGTGTACTGAAACCCTTACTTAACCTCTAAAAAAATAACAAATAACACATCTTCTAAAACTATTAAGGGGCTGACCCAAAAGTCCTAAAAATTTAACAAAGTTTATATGTGAACTCATGGACGCAGTGGTTTATTAATATCTAAATTCGCTTTATAAAAAGCTTTTTAGATATCTAATAAACTATGCGAGGGTGACTCCACAAAATCGATTTCTTTGAAATCACGATTTTTGAGTCACTCCTATTAACTTCCTTCAAATTGTATAATCGTTGATTTTAATATTAAATAATTGTAAAAATATATTGGTACAAATTAATAATAAAATAATTACAAAGGAGTTTTCTATGGAAATACTAACTACACTGGGGATACTAATAGTTATTGTTATTCTTGGTTCTTTTCTTAACAATATTATTCCTCGTATTCCAGCCGCTTTATTCCAAATAATTCTTGGTGCTGCGGTAACATTTATTCCTAACCTCCCACTTCATTTTGAGTTTGAATCAGAAATGTTTATGATGTTAGTTATCGCTCCCTTACTATTCACTGATGGATTCAACTCGTCATTAAAGAATATCTGGCTATACAAGCGACCAATTATATATATGGCAATATTTTTTTAGTTCTTGTGACGGTAATTATCGTTGGTAGCATAATTCATCTATTGCTTCCAATGATTCCTTGGGCAGCATGTTTTGTTTTAGCTGCTATCTTATCACCTACAGATGCTGTTGCTGTTAAATCAATAACTAAAGGAATGAAATTACCTAAGGGACTTATGGCTATATTAGAAGGTGAATCACTTCTTAATGATGCTTCTGGGCTTGTATCATTTAATATAGCTCTAGCAGCCGTTCTTACTAACACATTTTCTGTAACTAATGCAGGATATAAATTTTTAGTAGTTGCGGGAGGTGGAGCAATCTTTGGACTTATTATTGGGATAACTTTCTCTTATATTAAGTTTATATTTTTCAACAAAAATTTGCTGATGAATTTAATATTTTTAGTTATTTTTTTCAATTAATAACACCGGTTATAGTATTCTATCTTGCAGAACATATTGGTGTCTCTGGTATCGTAGCTGTAGTAATTACAGCTCTAGTTTACAACTACCAAAAGAAAAACTTCACTTACTTACTGTTGTAAGTAGTGATGCTGCAGTAACTATAGACAGTACTCAGCAAATTACGAGTTATGTACTAAATGGTTTCGTATTTACCTTTTTAGGATATTTACTCCCTGAGATATATCATACTATGTTTAACAATAGAGAGATTGATATTGTCTATGGTTTTATCATCTCTTTACTGATAGTTTTAGGTTTAATGATAGTTAGATTGGGATTCGTATATTTTAACTACATATCATTCCAACCTCATCATTTCACTACCGCTAGAAAAGCAGCGAAAATAATATTAAATAGAAAAATTTGACAAAGGTAACTATTCTAGATTCAGTTACTCATTAATTGCTAGTTTATGTGGTATTCATGGTACAGTAACACTTGCTACAGCGCTTATGATTCCAGTTGTAACTTCTACTGGGGATAGCTTCCCACTTAGAAATACCATCTTATTTATTGCAAGTAATGTCGTTTTATTAAGTATTATTATCGGTACAATCGCCCTTCCTCTTGTTGTTAAAGATGAGGATGAAGAAAAAGAATATAATCAATACTCTCTTCGTGAAAAAAATCCTAGAAGGGACACTTGAAGAATTAAAAACAGCGTGATATTTCTAAAAAAATCTATTGAAGAAAAAAAGTTGCTTATGCTTTTTGAAATAAAAAAAGTTTACACGAATTAAAAAAATATTTCAGAAATATGCAAACTGGAGAATTTAAGAATACAAAAAGAAGCTCTAGCATTACACAAAAAAATAATGAAAGCGCAAGACAAAGTTCTTCCTGAAATACTTAAGGACAATCCTAACATTGAGCAAATTTTTAGAAATTTCTAAAATTATGCAACTTAGAAAAATCTTTATTGTTCACATATTCGATACCAAAAAAACTTATTACTTAACTTAAGAATATATATAAAAGAATCTAATCTAAAAACGCCGTTTAATACGTCATTTTTATTGCTGAAGATTTAACTCCTGAATTTTTATGAGAAACTTAAAGAAAAAGTTCCCAAAAAGAAGAAAAAGAGAACTTTACAAGTAAATTAGATGAAATTAAACAAAGAGCTGAAGCTTCGTCTAGCCAAATTCAGGCTATCATTGATTGTTCGCCTACAATAAGGAACGCACTTCTTGAGATAGCTTATAAGGTTATTGATGAAAAGTGTTCAGATGAAAATACTGCAGAATTCGTTAAAGATGTATATAGATACTACTCATTCACCTTATTTGAAGTATTTTTTTAGAAGACATAGATTTTGAAGAAGAACTTAAAGAGCTTCAAATGGAATCAGTTCGACTTTTTAAAAAATATAGAGTATTAACTATGAGAAAAATTAAACTATATTTCTCTAGAAGATTCTTATAACGCTCTTCGCAACTTAAACTTCAGTGAATCAATGATTTTCCCTCGTGAGACTGAAGAAGAATAAAAATATAAAAAGCTGACCTCAAGTTATATTATTATCAAAACTCTGAGGTCAGTTTTATTTCTAGGTTATTTTTTTAAATTCTACAACGAAATCATAACCATGTTCCATTTTTTTGCTCGAAGTAAAAAAATCACTAACTTTATAGCCACGACTTTCAACTTTCGCAATTTTATCTTTTATAGCTTCTTTTTACTTGTTCTTTACTGGCATCTTTTTGGAAGTTGTATAGTAGTATCTCCATCTATATCTAATGCTCCAGCTATTCCTGGTAAAGTTTTTTTAAGTTGAAGTAAATATGTACATCTACCTTTTCTTTTTTTGCTCAACTGATCTTTTTGCCCTTCTTTTGTGTTGCAGGCGCTTTTCTAAAAACCTGTATTATTAGCTGATGCAGATTTAGATTCTTTTGTGAATTCTACAACATAATCATAGCTATCTCCACCTTCAACGATTTGATCTAAGTCGGTAGTTGAAACAACTTTAAAACCTTGTTTTTTTCAATTTTTTTCAATTTGAGCTTTTTGTTTTTTTCTTCAATAGCTCGTTTTAATTCTTCTTTAGGTGTATTTCCGGGGAAAGTAAGCATATTCTCTCCACCTAATTCTCCTAATGCTCCAGCTATATCTTTAAGGGCTGTTAGATTGTAATAGATATTTATTTGTTTTGTTTTATTTGATAAATCTCTTTTTTTACAACTTTTTTTAGCTCTTACTTGAACTTCAGGAGCAATTCTGAAGCCTGTAGTTCCTACTTTTTTTCCTTAGTGAAAGTAACTACATAATTAAAGTTCTTCACATTAGTATCTTGTTCGAATATTATTTCTTCTTTTACTTTATATCCATATTTAGCTAATTCTTTGGCTTTTTGCTTGAATTTTTTTCTTTAACTAATGCTTTAGCTTTTTCTTCAGTTGCTGAATTTGGAATAGCTACTGTATTATTTTCTCCTGGATCAGATAAAAAAATCCATTGATATCTGGCATTCCGTCATAATTATAACTTATGTTTACCGTACCGTCTGGTTGATTTGCCGCACGTGCTACTCTTCTTGCTCTTGCTCGATATTCTCCTGCTCTTCTAAAACTTGAAGTTCCTGCTGTTGCAGTTTCCGATGTTGCAACTGGTTGTGGTTTTGCAGTTGGTGCTGAATCTGAAGTTGTTTCTGTTGCCGGCTGTGTTGGTGCTGGCGATTCTGATGTTGCTTCCGGTTGTGTTGTTGCTCCTGTTGAAGCTGATGATTCATTTGTCGTAGTAGCTGGTGCTCCTGCTGTTGGTTGAGTATCAGAAGTCGCTGATTCTCCTGCTGTTGGTTCTGTTGTTCCAGCTGGTTGTTCTCCTGTTGAAGCTGGCTGTGCTTGCATTGTTTCGGCTGTCGGTTGTGTTGAAGATGTTTCCGATGTTGTTGAAGCAGTTGATGTTTCAGTCGCAGGTTGTGGTGGAGTTGTTGTTGCTGAGTTATCTGTTCCTGCTTCTGGTTGTGTTACTCCTGTTGTCTCTGTCGCTGATGATTCAGGTTGCGTTGCTCCTGAAGGTGCTTCTCCTGCTGATTGAGTACCAGAAGTCGCTGATTCTCCTGCTTTTTGGTTCTGTTGTCCCAACTGGTTGCTCCTCTGTTGAAGATGGTTGTGGTTGAGCAGTTGGTGTTGAATCTGAAGTTGTTTCCGCTGCCGGTTGTGTTGGAGATGTTGGAGTAGCTTCACCTGATCCATGTCCAATCGCTGTGCTACCACCTTCAATCGTAGTTCCATCATTACGTCCATTTGATAAATTATCCTTATCAAAATTTGGTTTTTGTATATTTTTCACCTGATATTTCAAGAGAATTAATTATATTTTTGATGTTTTTCTGTAAGTATTAATGCCTCTTCTTCATCTTTAGCATTTTTAATGTCATCTACTGCATTCTTTCTTAACTTATCTAATTCTGCTTTTTAATTTTTTTCTTTTTCATCTGGATTTTTCAATCTTTTTCAATTTCTGCTAATTTAATATTAACAACTGCGTCAATATTTTCTCTTATGCTATCCTGCTTAGTTTCCTCTAATAACTTTTTCTTCTTCAGTTTTTCGGTGCTGGAGTCGCTGGCTTCTCTTCTTTCGGTGCTGGAGTCGCTGGCTTCTCTTCTTTCGGTGTTGGAGTCGCTGGCTTCTCTTCTTTCGGTGCCGGTGTCGCTGGTTCTTCCGCTTTCGGTGCCGGTGTCGCTGGTTCTTCCGCTTTCGGTGCCGGTGTCGCTGGCTTCTCTTCTTTCGGCGCTGGTGTTGCTGGCTTCTCTTCTTTCGGCGCTGGTGTTGCTGGCTTCTCTTCTTTCGGTGCCGGTGTCGCTGGCTCTTCTGCTTTTGGCGCTGGAGTCGATGGCTCTTCCGCTTTTTGGCGCTGGTGTCGCTGGCTCTTCCGCTTTCGGTGTTGGAGTCGCTGGTTTCTCTTCTTTCGGTGTTGGAGTCGCTGGCTCTTCTGCTTTCGGCGCTGGAGTTGATGGCTTCTCTTCTTTCGGCGCTGGTGTTGCTGGCTTCTCTTCTTTCGGCGCTGGAGTTGATGGCTTCTCTTCTTTTGGCGCTGGAGTCGCTGGCTTCTCTTCTTTTGGCGCTGGAGTTACTGGCTTCTCTTCTTTCGGCGCTGGTGTTGCTGGCTTCTCTTCTTTCGGTGCCGGTGTTACTGGCTTCTCTTCTTTCGGTGTCGGTGTCGCTGGCTTCTCTTCTTTCGGCGCTGGTGTTGCTGGTTCTTCCGCTTTCGGTGCTGGTGTCGCTGGCTTCTCTTCTTTCGGCGCTGGTGTCGCTGGCTTCTCTTCTTTCGGTGCTGGTGTTACTGGCTCTTCCACCTTTGGCGCTGGAGTCACTGGCTTCTCTTCTTTCGGTGCTGGTGTTGCTGGTTCTCCCGCTTTCGGTGTTGGAGCCACTGGCTTCTCTTCTTTCGGCGCTGGTGTTGCTGGTTCTTCCGCTTTCGGTGTTGGAGCCACTGGCTTCTCTTCTTTCGGTGCCGGTGTTACTGGCTTCTCTTCTTTCGGTGCCGGTGTTACTGGCTTCTCTTCTTTCGGCGCTGGTGTTGCTGGTTCTTCCGCTTTCAGTGCTGGAGTCACTGGTTTGGCTGCCTCTTTCTCTGTAGCTTTTTCATCTTTCTTTTCTATTAATTCATATGTTTTATATACTACTTTAGCTTCTATTACATTGCCATTCAATTCTGTATTGTACGAAAATGTTTTTCTCTACCAATTCTCTTACTACACTCGTATTAGGTAATGATTTTTTTCTGCTTTATTTTCTTTTGAAATAGTCGCATCTTTTTTTATTCACACTAACATCAGGTTGAACTATCCTAGATACTTGACCTTTTTTCAAATTTCCTAAATTATATGTGAATTTTTGCCCATTTATTGTCGCATGAATAATAGTATTATAAGTATCCTTTGCTGCTGACACTTCAAACACTATCTCACTATTAATCTCTTTTGCTTGAATTGTGATATCTTGAGTTAATTTATTATTGCTAGTTGCAGAAATATTTTCTACATTATTTTCCGCTAGTACTCCTAATGGATTTGCTAATGTGAATAATAAAAACACTAGCCGTTGCCATTTTTGATATTTTTTTCATTTTTAAATCCTCCTAAATTTATTGGTTGTTTTTTTATAAATAATGATAACCGCTGTCATTTTTTTATTATTATACTATTCTCTCCATTTGTCAAGTATCTAACATTTAAAGTCTTAAAAAAGTTTATATGAAAAAAATCCAAGAACCACTAATTTATTGATATCTATATTCTCTTTATAACATCTAATGAACTCTACATGAGTAACTTGACAAAATCAATTTCTCCTGTAAATATCAATTATAAAAATGTACAATTATTCAAAAACACGATTTTTGAATCACTCCAAAGTTTACATTATCTTGATAAATGTCAATATCAAATTAGACAAAAAAATTTTTTTCAGTAAAAAAATCTTGGGGAACGACCACAAATATCCCTCCCATTTTTAGAAACAAATCAGTTTAATAGGCACGTAGAAAAAAACAGACATCTTAGTCAAGGATTTAAACGAAGTGTCTCTTGACAAATGATGGGAGTTTTTTTCTATACTTCGCCTATGCTGATTGTTTTAATTGTGCTTTAACTTCCTTTTTAAACGCTTCATTAGCTGTTTGATAACCTAGTATTTTTTTCTAGGGGTATTATTTATTTTATCTACTATATTCTCGATGTATTGTCTATCATAATCATCTATAGACGTACCTTTTTGGTATAAACTGTCTTATTAATTTATTGAAATTCTCATTTCCCCCTTTCAAAGGCTGAATATGGGTGTGCAAAATATACATCTACTACATTTAAGAAGTATTCACCTAATGTCGAAAAATTCAGCTCCATTATCTGCTGTTATAGATTTTATAATATCTTTTGGATATTCTTTCATTATTTTATTTAATGCATATGTAACAGATTCACTGTCTTTGAAATCACGATTTTTTTGAGTCACTCCCTATTACTAACTATTAATTTTCAAAAGTAAATTTACTTCCTTTACCATATTCACTTTCAACTATTATATCTCCATTAATTTGTAAGGCTAACTGCTTCGCTATTGCCAAACCTAATCCATAACCACCAGTTTTCATATTTCTTGATGCTTCAACACGATATAATCTTTTTAAAAAATATTATCAATTTCTTCTTTTTATTCCGCAACCTTCATCAATTATAGAAATAGATAATTCTTGATTTTTATTTCGGCAACTATTTCTATTTTTGTTCCACTTGGTGAATATTTAAATGCATTACCTATTAAATTCACGATAATTCTTTTGCATTTTATTGTAATTACTTACTATTTTAGCATTCTCAGGAATAACTTTAATAAAAGATATCTCTGTTTTTCCTTTTTCTGCTCGCAACTAAAACTCTGACATACAGTCAATTAATAATTTGTCTAAAAAAATATTGTTTTCATTTTTATCATCTTCACTAGTATCTTTTTACACTTAAAGTTAAATAATTTAGTTCTTCAACAAGTTTATTCAATCTTGTTGTTTGACGACAAATTGTTTCTAGATAATATTTATATTCTTCTTCTTTTATTATTCCATCTAACATACCTTCTGCCGTTGATTGAATTGAAGTTATTGGAGTTTTTTTATATCATGTGATAATTGGGCTATCATAAGAGATTTTTCTTTTTCACTTTCTTCCAATGATTCAAAACTTTCTTTTTAAATGTTTTGCCATTTCATTGAATGATAATGATAATTCTCTAAACTCAGTAGGACCTTCTACAGTATTGCTAATATCAAAATTTTTTTCTCACTTATACTAATCGTTTGTCTTTTTAATACACGTAATGACTTAAATACACCTTTTTAGTAATATAATACTAATCGTAGCTCCAATTAGTCCTGCAATTATTGTAATCACAACTATAAAAATATGTATCTTTTTCAATTAGCATTAAATTTGAAGCCCAAAAACAGCCATAATAGTTATTAAAAAAATGATAAAATATATCCAACAATAATATAATCTTTTTAATTTCATACTATATTTCCTTTCCATTTTTAAACTTGTTTTTTTCCATTTTGTATCCTAGACCCCATACCGTTTTTTTATACTCGGTGTTTTTTTCTGTTGAATATTTTGTTAAAAATTCTTCTTAAAGAGTGTATATGCACGTTTAATGTATTTGCATCTTCAACATATTCATCTTGCCAAATTTTTTTCATATAATTCTGTTTTTAGAAAAACACGCTCTGGATTATTAGCCAGTAGCCATAATAATTCAAAAGATTTAACGGTTAGTTCTAATTGTCTATCATTTACCATAGCAATTCTACTATTATAGTTAATTTTTCAAATCACCTAAAGTTAAAATATTTTTCACTACTATTTTTTTCTCGATTCTACGTAGTATATTTCTAACTCTTAAAACTAATTCTCTTGGACTAAATGGTTTTTACTATATAGTCATCTGCCCCCAAACTTAAAAGCATAGATTTTATCTGGTTCTGTTGTTTTTCGCTGTTATGAATAAAAATGGTTGTTCCTCATCTAAATACTGTACTTCGCTGATTAAATCATAGCCATCCATATTTGGCATCATTATATCTGTAATTATTAAAGAATATTTATTTTTTTCTTGTATTTTTTTCTAAAAGCTTCTTTACCATCATTAGCGATATCAACATCATATCCACCTTGCTCTAAATATCGTTTATTTATCTCCGTTATTTCTATTTCATCATCTACTAATAAAAATTTTATTAACCATATTTAACTCCTCTTATCAAAATAGTACTATACAATAAAAGTATAGCACTATTTCGATAAAAATCTACAAGTTTATTTTTATTTATTAATTATTTTTTTCTTCTGAATCCTAATAGACCTAAGAAGCTTGCAATGATTAATCCTATTATTCCTGAATTTGATGAATTTGTTGAACTCATTGTTCCTTCAGGTGCTGCACTTGTTTTTGGTAGCATACCTTTTTTCATCATTCCATTACTCATATGAGTATTCATAGTCATATTATCTTGCATCATATCTTTATTCATATGAGAATCCATAGTCATATTATCAGATTTACTCATATTCATTACTTTTCCACTTACATTTGAATTCATTGAACCAGTAGCTGTATTATTTTGCATCATATCTTCTCCTGGTTTCATATCCATTTGCTTAGTTTCTTTATGTAGATTTATAGTCACTTCTTTTGTCGCTACTACGTTTGTTAAATCCGCTTTTCCGTCTTTTTCACCGTATACTTTGATTGTTGCTTTGTAGCTTTGTGTTCCATTAGCTTTTAATAAATCTAGTAACTCTTTATCTGATTTTCCTTTTGTTCCTTCTAGGTCTACTTCATAGAAGTATAATCCTTTTCCTAGTTTTTCTAATGGTAATAATGCTGGATTTTTCGCTGATCCGTTATCTGACCATGGTGCTTTGTCTGATGATTTCAAGATTAAACGAGTTAACATTCCATCTCCACCGAAGAATTCATAAGGTATTACTTGGTTTACTCCAGCTGTGAATGGCCCTGGGAAGTTTGCTTTATCTAAGTATTTAGCTGGTACATCTACTGTATCTTTTGTATTGTCCATTACTGCTTTTTTAACTTCGTTAACACTTGTAAGTCCATTTAGATTTACATTTACATCTTTTGTTGCTACTACGTTTGTTAGATCTGCTTTTCCGTCTTTTTCACCGTATACTTTGATTGTTGCTTTGTAACTTTGTGTTCCATTTGCTTTTTAGTAAGTCTAATAATTCTTTATCTTGTTTTTCCTTGTGTTCCTGCTAGATCTACTTCATAGAAGTATAATCCTTTTTGTTAAGTTTTTCCACTGGTGGTAGAGCTGGATTTTTCGCTGTTCCGTTATCTGACCATGGTGCTTTGTCTGACGATTTTAAGATTAATCTTGTTAACATTCCGTCACCTGCGAATAAGTGGTAAGGAATTACTTGGTTTACTCCTGCTGTGAATGGTCCTGGGAAGTTTGCTTTGTCTAAGTATTTAGCTGGTACATCTACTGTGTTTTTGTATTATCCATAACAGCTTTTTAACTTCATTAACACTTGTTAATCCATTTAGATTTACATCAATATCTTTTAGTCGCTACTACGTTTTGTTAAATCTGCTTTTTCCGTCTTTTTTTCACCGTATACTTTGATTGTCGCTTTGTAGCTTTGTGTTCCATTTGCTTTTAGTAAGTCTAATAATTCTTTATCTTGTTTTTCCTTGTGTTTCTGCTAAGTCCACTTCATAGAAGTATAATCCTTCTGCTAAATTTTCCACTGGTGGAAGAGCAGGATTTTTCGCTGATCCATTATCTGACCATGGTGCTTTTATCTGATGATTTCAAGATTAATCTTGTTAACATTCCATCTCCACCAAAAAGAATTCATAAGGAATTACTTGGTTTACTCCTGCTGTGAATGGTCCCGGGAAGTTTGCTTTATCTAAGTATTTAGCTGGTACATCTACTGTATCTTTTGTATTATCCATAACAGCTTTTTTAACTTCAACTGGTGTCGTTTTGTGTGTAGTCATATCTGGTGCTTCCATTTTTGGTGCATCAGCAGTATCTTTAGCAAGACTTAAAAATATTATTGTCTATTGCTTCAGGTTTAGCTTCTCTATCTGTTCCAACTACAGGTTGTTCGACTGTTTTATCAGTTTCTTTAGGTTTTACTGTTGTTGATTCTACTGATTCAGCTTTTTCTGTTGGTTTAGTAACTACATTCTCATCTACCTGCGGTTTCACAGTTTCAACTACAGGAGCTTTATCTTGTAAACCACTCGCATGAGCTTCTCCACTGCCAACAACTATAAAAATTCCGCTAGCAATTGCAGCTGACACCACACCAACACTAACTTTTCTGATTGCCCATTTTGTAAAATTTTCTGATTTAATAAAGTTATTTTTCATTTGTATTTCTCTCCTCATATTTAATACTTTATTACCAAAAACTTTTTGTTTGATGAATACAGTATACCTTATAGATATTAACTAACTATTAGTAAAAGTTAAAAATATTTCTTAAATAGTTATTATTAAAATGTTATCTTTAGAATATATTAATATATATAGTATATCTTAGATTTCTGACAATTTAGAAAAAAAGTTTTTTTAATTTTTTTACTAGAAAGTGTGTCAAGCAAAAGGGAAAAATATCCTAAATTATCAATTAAAAAATAGCGAAAAAATCCTTAAAAAAACAAAAAGATATATAATCCCCTTCCGCACTACTGCTTGGAAGAGCCAAAGAGAATGATTAAAAAAAGGCAGTGCCTTGTTTTTAATCATTCTTTTTACCTAGTATTAAAGGTTATCGAAATCCCTTTAGCTATCGAACTATCGAGTTTAGATATATATTTCAAGAAAGAATTCTTTCTCCAAGGATGAGACATAGGTGGGATATATTTAGGTTTAGTTTCCTTTAAAATAGGAACGTCAAACTCAATAGACTCAAGTTCATGATTTTTCTAAAACCCTAGTAGAAAAAAATATTATTTTTCTATAGATACGTATAAATTCCCATCAAAAGCTTCAATAACTCTAATCTCAGTTTTAATAGGATAATATACAGCCTTACCGAGAGAATTAATTTTTCCTAATGGAATTCACACTCAAAAATTAAATTAGTGTCAATATTATCTATTGCTTCGAACTTAGGTGTGTTATAATTATCAATAGAGAAATGCGAATTAAACACAGAGATAAGAAGCTAAAAAAAATTATTCGCTTGCTCTATGGTTTGAATATTTTCAAGCCTAAACAAAGGTACAAGACGAGATTGAAGTGTTCCAAAAAGCACGTTCAACTCGTCCTTTTTCTGAGGAACACTAGAAGAAAAAAAGAGAAATACCTAATTGATGGCAAGCATAACCAAATTGAGTAAAAGTATCACTTTCAATTTTTTTATTTTTAGAAGAATTATACTCAAAAAAATAGTCCTTTTATCAGTCCATATTTCATAAGGGATACCATAATTATCAAGAACTTGATTTAAGACATTATAGTAACCTTTTAGGGTCTCCTGTTCATCAAAAATAAGCACCAACAATCATACCAGTAGAATCATCAATAGCGATATGAAGAGAAGTCATTTTTATCGCCAAACCATTTATGAATACTAGCATCCATTTGAAGAAGTTCACCAAAAATATTTTTTTCTAGGTCTACTAGGATGAACAGTAGATAAATTAGAAATGGGTTCTACAACAGTTGAAGTAGTATTTTGATTGTGAGTAACCGAATTTTTTTGTTTTATTCTACGTCTCATTATAGCTTTAGTTTTCTTAGTAGCTTTAGGAGAGATAATATCAGCATCAAATAAGATATTAGCGACAGAAGTACGACTAATATTAATATTTTTTTCTCATCAAAGTATTTCACAAAAAAATGTGAGAAAGAAAAAAATCATAGTAAGTATCTTTATACCAAGAGACTATTTGATTTTTGATAGAATCAGAATTTTACTACTAGGAGAGACACCAGTGTTTTTTTATGAATGAAGCTAGAAGGACCTTCTGTCTCAGCTACTTTTATTAACCTATTAATTTGTCTTTCAGTGAGGGTTAAGTAGAGCAGCGGCACGTTTTTTTAGTTTTAACTCCATTTATAACATCTGTAATGATAAGGTATTTACTTTCTTGAATGTCGTTTAATTTTACATTTTGTTGTTTTGTGATAACATCTGTCATTTTTATTTCCTCCGAATATTATGATTTTAGTATAATATTTTTTTATTATGTTGGGACATTTTTCCCTTTTCTCTACTTAAGACATTATCACTTTTTCATTCACAGTTTTTAATTTTTTTACTAGAAAGTGTTGACAAAGAAAAACTTATGTTAATATTTCTTTAACAGTTTTAAAAAAAGCGAAGAAGTGAAGAGCAATATTACTTAATTATTAGAGACCTTTTTGGTTGGTGAAAAAAGGATTTGGGTGTATTGTAAATGGTCACAGAGCTGAACTAATGAGTACTAATGAGTTAGTTCCGGTTGATTACCGTTAATAATCATTGAGGTAAGATTAAAAGTTTATTTTTAAGATTATAAAATTGGGTGGTAACACGGTCATTTCGTCCCTTGTGTTACTACCCTTTTTGTCGTATTTAAGACTGAATAAAAAAATTATTTTTTTATAAATTAATATAATATAACATTGATAAGATGAGTAGAAAAAAGGAGTTACACCAGAGAATCTCGGTAGCTGAAAAGAGATTAATGAATTTTTTTGAAGATGGTCTTTGAGTTTTAATTATCGAGCGGAAGTTAGGTAATTACGCAGAAATAGCGTTAAAATTTTTAATGAGGGTGGAAAACTAAAAATTCAATTCACAATTTTAGATTTTCCATAAAAATAAGGTGGTACCACGTATGAAACGCACGTCCTTAGACAATAATAGTTTATTGTTTAAGGGCGTTTTTATTTTTATAATTCAATATACAAAAAAGAGAAAATTTTAGGAGGAAAGAAATAATGACAAAAATTTCAAGTTTAGGATACCCACGTTTAGGGGAAAAAAGAGAATGGAAAAAATTAATTGAAGGATACTGGGCTCGTACAGTTCGTCAAAACGAGTTATTTGAAGAAGCAGAAAAACTTCGTCGTCTTTATATTGAGAAACAATTAAATGCTGGTTTAGATTTTTATCCCAGTTGGTGATTTCTCACTATATGACCACATTTTAGATTTATCAGTTCAATTCAACGTTATTCCACAACGTTTCGAAGGAAGAGAAGTTGATGTAGACTTATTCTTCGATATCGCTCGTGGTAACAAAGATAACGTTGCATCTGCACTAAAAAAATGGTTTAACACTAACTACCACTATATCGTACCAGAATGGGAAAATGTTAACCCTAAATTAAACAACACTCGTCTATTAGACTTATACAAAGAAGCTAGAGAAATCGTAGGGAGATAAAAGCTAAAACCAGTTATCACAGGACCAATCACATACGTAGCTTTATCAAGCGGGCTTGATGAAGGTGAATTTAAAAAGCTGTAGATAAATTATTACCATTATATACTCAAGTATTCAAAGAATTAGCTGAAGCTGGTGCTTCTTACATCCAAGTAGATGAGCCAATCTTCGTTACAGATGAAGGTAAAAACTATGTAGAATTAGCTCACAAAGTGTACAACCACTTCAACAATGAAGTAGATGCTAAATTCATCTTCCAAACTTACTTTGAAGCTTTAGTAGAAGCTGAAAAACTTGCTGATCTACCTGTAGCATTCGGATTAGATTTCGTTCATGGAAGAGAAGAAAACTTAGCTAATGTAAAAGCTGGTCTATTTAAAGATAAAGAAGTATTTGCTGGAGTTGTTGACGGACGTAATGTATGGAGCAATGATTTCGAAGATAGTTCTGCATTATTAGAAGAACTTAAAGCTAATGTTGCTGAATTAGTAATTCAACCTTCATGTTCATTACTTCACGTACCAGTTACAACTAAAAATGAAACAGAATTAGAAGAAACTTTATTAAATGGTTTAGCATTTGCTGATCAAAAATTAGAAGAGCTTAACTTACTAGCTAACAAATTAGACGGTAAAGAAGATGCTACATACCAAAAACACGTTGATGATTTCAACAAACTACAAAATGCCGAATTCAGAAACCTTGAATTAGAATCAAGCGAAAATATTCGTTCAACTCGTCCATCTGATTACAAAGTTCGTCGTGAAGTTCAAAACAAAAATATAACTTACCAGTATTGCCAACTACTACAATCGGATCATTCCCTCAATCTAAACAAGTACGTCTACAACGTGCACTATGGAAAAAAAGGTGAATTATCTAATGAAGCTTATGAAAAAAATTCATCGAAGAAGAAATCGCTCGTTGGATTAAAAATTCAAGAAGACCTTGATATTGATGTATTAGTTCACGGTGAATTCGAACGTACAGACATGGTTGAATTCTTCGGTCAACGTTTCGCTGGATTCGCATCAACTAAATTCGGTTGGGTTCAATCATATGGTTCTCGTGGGGTTAAACCACCAATCATCTACGGAGATGTAAAACACGTTGAAGCTGTAACAGTTAAAGAAACTGCTTATGCACAAAGCTTAACTAATCGTCCTGTTAAAGGTATGTTAACTGGACCAGTTACAATTCTAAACTGGTCATTCGAAAGAACTGATATTTCTAAAGCAGAAATCTTCAACCAAATCGCTATCGCACTTAAAAATGAAATTGAACTTTTAGAAAAAGCTGGAATTACAATCATCCAAGTTGATGAACCAGCTATCCGTGAAGGATTACCTCTAAGAGACAGCAAAAAAGAAAAAAATATCTTGAAGAAGCAGTATTCTCATTCCGTCTAGCCACTTCATCAGTTCAAGATGATACACAAATCCACACACATATGTGTTATTCTAACTTCGATGAAATTATCGATTCTATCCGCGCATTAGATGCTGACGTTATTTCTATCGAAACTAGTAGAAGCCATGGAGAATTAATCTCTGCTTTCGAGACTGCAATCTACCCATTAGGTATCGGTCTTGGAGTATATGATATCCACTCTCCTCGTGTACCAACAAAAGAAGAAGTACGTACTAATATCTTACGTCCACTTCAAAAACTATCTACTGAGCAATTCTGGATTAACCCTGACTGTGGATTAAAAACACGTGCTGAAAAAGAAACTATCGAAGCTTTAGAAGTTTTAGTTGAAGTTACTAAAGAAATCAGAAATGAACTTGCCGCTAAATAGGAGGTTCATATGAGAAACTTATTAGAGAGATTAGAACAAAATGTACTCGTAGCCGATGGAGCTATGGGTACAGCTCTCTATAGTAATGGATTGGAAAGTTGTCATGAATATAATAATATCTCTAATCCAGATTCTGTGGAGAAAAATTCATAAAAGCTTATATCGAAGCTGGGGCGGATATAATTCAAACAAACACTTATGCGGCAAAAAAATGCCAACTTAAGACTTATGGTTATGATGATAAATTCGAAGAAATTAATATTCGTGCTGCTGAAATAGCACGCAAGGCTGCTGGAGAAGATACTATTGTTTTTGGAACAATCGGAGCTATTCGAGGTCTTCGTGAATGTGAACTTTCATTAGAAACTATAGTTAATGAAACACTTGATCAAGTAAAAGTTCTACTATCAACAAATAAAAATAGATGCGTTGTTATTTGAAACTTATTATGATCAAGAAGAAATTCGCGCTGTATTAACTGAAGCAAGAAAAATTAACTGACTTACCTATTATCACTAATATTTCATTATTAGAAGCAGGTATTACTCAAAATGGAGAAAAAGTAACTGATGCTTTAAGCACTCTTGTTAACCTAGGTGCTGATATCGTTGGTTTAAACTGTCATCTAGGTCCTTATCATATGATTAAAAGTTTAAAACAAGTGCCATTATTTGCACAAAGTTACCTATCTGCTTATCCTAATGCCAGTTTATTACAACTAACACAAACAATTAATGGTAACGAATATCGTTTCAGAAAAAAATTCAGCTTACTTCGAACAAAGTGCTAAACTTCTTGTTGAAGAAGGTGTAAGATTAATCGGTGGTTGCTGTGGAACTACTCCTGAGCATATTCGTGCTATTAAAAAAGGAATTAAAGATTTAAAACCTGTTAAAAGAAAAGTTATAACACCTTTACCAGCTGAGGAAGAACTTGTCAGAGTAGCAAATAATAAACCAACAATTGTTGATAAAGTGAAAAAGCAAGTAACAATAATCGCTGAATTAGACCCACCAAAACATTTAAATGTAGATAAATTTATCGAAGGTGCAAAAAGCGATAGATAAAAAAAGAATATCGAAGCTATAACTTTAGTAGATAATTCTTTAGCTAGCACTCGAATTTGTAATTTAGCTGCTGCTACGTTACTTAAAGAGCATATTTCTACACCTACACTTCTGCATTTAACATGTCGTGATCACAATCTTATCGGATTGCAATCTCGTTTAATGGGATTTGATCTTCTTGGAATTAATAATGTCCTTGCTCTTACTGGAGATCCAAGTAAACTTGGTGATTTCCCTGGAGCTACTAGTGTCTACGATATGACTAGTCTTAAATTAATTCCATTCATTAAAACAACTTAATGAAGGACTTGGATATAATGGAGCTTCTCTGAAAAAGACTACAAACTTCACAGTTGCTGCTGCTTATAATCCAAATGTTCGCGACTTAAGTAAAACAAAACGTTTAGTTGAGAAAAAAATAAAAGCAGGTACTGATTATTTTATTACCCAACCTGTCTTTGAAGCTGAAAAAATTGAACAATTAGCAGAACTTGCCGCTGATTATCCAGATACACCATTCTTCGTTGGTATAATGCCAATTACTAGCTACAACAACGCTGTATTCTTACACAATGAGGTACCGGAATTAAAATTATCAGAAGAATTCTTAGCTAAGTTAGAAGAAGTAAAAGATGATAAAGAACTTTTGCCAAAAAGTTGCTTTAGAAAGAAAGTAAAAAAACTACTTGATGTTGCTTTAAAACACTTCAAGGGAATCTACTTAATCACACCATTTTTAAGATATGATCTAACATTAGAATTAATAGATTATGTTGAAGAAAATAAAAACTAAATGTATAAGAATCAAGGTGCTAGAATCATTCTAACACCTTGATTTACTATTTCTTCTATTATTTATTTCCGTATTTTTTTCAAAAAGTTCATCTAATGGTTTGTACATTACTTTATTTAAATCTTCGATTAAAAATTGAAGTTTTTGTTGAGCTTGTACAAAAATCTAAAAACTTAGCATTTTCCATTAATTTTTTTGTTGAATTTCTTCTAATGCTGTTAAATCTTCTTCTGAAGGCTCATTTCCTGATTGAGCCGCTTCCATTAAATCTTTTTGTTTTGATACGAATTGTGTATAAAGTTCATTAGCTTCTTCATCAGAATATAATCCTTCAGATGCTGCTAATGATGCTTTGTATTCATCAGATTCTCTTAATGCTCTTTTCAAATTCATTTGCTTTATCATAGATATTTACCATAGTTATTTGCTCCTTTTTATGTTGTAATTTTTATTATAACATAGTTTTACCTTCTTTGACAATAAATCATTTTTATCACTCTTTCTTTACAATATATCTTTATTCTATGAAAATAACGATTAAACTACATTAATAACTATTACAACAATTTCTCATAACAGAAGATTATGCTTCCTTGTGGATACTAATTTATACTATTCTTTTGTTTTTCTTGATAAGACTAACACAAGTAAACTTATTATAGCCAATAATGAAAAAAATCATTAGTATTATTTATTCCTGTTTTTGGAAGTAACTGTTGTTGTGATGAGTTTTCTTTAGAAGTCTTATCTATATCAGATATTACTGCAAATTGGCTAAAGTGATTTATATAAAAATTCTACGTTACCGTTATTTACGATTGATGGAATTTTTGTTAGATGACCATCGCTTTCTACATGATATACTTCTACATTTTTATTTTTCATATTCAGCTAAGGCTATTCTTACCAGTCTATTGTTATCTAGCGATATTTCTTTTTCCATCTTTGTGTAAACTTAAATCATAGATTTTTACATTTTTATTTCCTTGTAACTTATCTTTCACAGTACTTATTGCTTTCTCATCATCAATCTCTACTGCTTTAAATTCTATACCATCTATAGTCGTATCATAAAGTTCTAAGCTCACTTTATTATCAAAGAGCCGTTAGTAATAATGTTTTTTTATTTTATCTGCTAAAAACAGGATTACTATTATCATTAGTTTCTTTCCCTGTTTCCCCTGGTTGAGCTGGCTGTTCTTGTTTCTCTGGTTTTTCCGGCTGAATAGGTTGTTCTGGTTTTTCTGAATCTGCCGGTGTTTCTTCTTTTGGTTTTTCCTCTACAGGTTTTGTTGAATTACCTTGGTTTCCTGATTCTCCTGGTTGAACTGGTTTTTCTGGAACTGCTGGTGTTTCTTCTTTTTGGTTTTTCCTCTATAGGTTTTGTTGACTCACCTTGCTCTCCTGATTTCCCTGGTTTTTCCGGCTGAACTGGCTTCACTGGTCGCTCTTGTTTTTCTGGTTGAATAGGTTGTTCTGGTTTTTCTGAATCTGCCGGTGTTTCTTCTTTTTGGTTTTTCCTCTACAGGTTTTTGTTGAATCACCTTGGTTTCCTGATTCCCTGGTTGAACTGGCTGTTCTTGTTTCTCTGGTTTTTCCGGATGAACTGGTTGTTCTGGTTTTTCTGAATCTGCCGGTGTTTCTTCTTTTGGTTTTTCCTCTACAGGTTTTGTTGAATTACCTTGATTTCCTGTTTCCCCTGGTTGAGCTGGCTGTTCTTGTTTCTCTGGTTTTTCCGGCTGAACTGGTTGTTCTGGTTTTTCTGAATCTGCCGGTGTTTCTTCTTTTTGGTTTTTTTCCTCTATAGGTTTTGTTGACTCACCTTGCTCTCCTGTTTCCCTGGTTGAACTGGTTCAGTTTGTTTTTCAGCTGAACTGGTTGTTCTGGTTTTTCTGAATCTGCCGGTGTTTCTTCTTTTTGGTTTTTCCTCTACAGGCTTTGTTGACTCACCTTGCTCTCCTGTTTCCCTGGTTGAACTGGTTGAGCTGGTTCAGTTTGTTTTTCTGGCTGAACTGGTTTTTCTGAATCTGCCGGTGTTTCTTCTTTTGGTTTTTTTCCTCTGCAGGTTTTTGTTGAATTACCTTGATTTCCTGATTCCCCTGGTTGAGCTGGCTGTTCTTGTTTCTCTGGTTTTTCCGGCTGAACTGGTTTTTCTGAATCTGCCGGTGTTTCTTCTTTTGGTTTTTCCTCTACAGGTTTTGTTGAATTGCCTTGGTTTCCTGATTCTCAGGGTTGAACTGGCTGTTCTTGTTTCTCTGGTTTTTCCGGTTGAACTGGCTGTTCTTGTTTCTCTAGTTTTTCCAGCTGAACTGGTTTTTCTGAATCTGCCGGTGTCTCTTCTTTTGGTTTTTCCTCTACAGGGTTTTGTTGACTCACCTTGCTCTCCTGTTTCCCTGGTTGAACTGGTTCAGTTTGTTTTTCTGGCTGAACTGGTTTTTCTTGTTTTTCTGAATCCGCTGGTGTTTCTTCTTTTTGTCCCTCTTGCTATAATTTTTATCTATTTTCTCTTTCTTCTCTACAGTTACTTTTTCTGTAATTTCTCCCGTTTTTACTATTTAAAATATACGTCGTTGTCGTAATATTTTTTTACCATCTTCTCCCTCTCGTTTTTACAACATCTTTCCCTTTTTCTACTGAAGCGTCTTCTTCATAAACAACTTCCCTTGGAATTGTAGTTTTCTTTTATTTTTGTCTTAATTCCTTTTGTTATAACTGTATTTACAGCATCTGTTCTTGCTGAAGTTCTACTTATTTCTTCTACAGTATTCGTCTTTTTATTTAATCTTGATTTTATAGTTGTAACAACTTTACCATCTTTTCCTGTAATTTCACTAATATAACCATAATCTTTTGTATCATCACCAGTGTAAGTTACTTTTTAATGATAGTTTTTTTCTTCTTCAGTTGTCGTTACTATTTCTCCATACAATGCTTTAACATTCACGTTTACATCTATTAAATCAAAACTATCATCATTATATACTACTTTTTGCTCTTCCCTCTTTATTTCCAGAACTTGAAGTATTTGGTTCAATTTCCCATACAATATTTTTTTATAGGTAAATTATTTTTTTCTCAATAGATAATTCCGCGTTAGCTTCGTCTCCTTCATATAGCTCATAAGATTTCTTAGTTGGTTCATAATAATCTTTTTGGGTTTTATTTAAAAATAGATGAAGCTTCACTTATTTCTTTTTCCAAATTAGCAAATTTATTTTTCTTCCACTAATTTATCGTAAGTTTTCTATTCCGTCTAAATTCCCTTAACTTCTTTTTAAAAGACTATTATACTTATTTAACAATTCATTTTTGACTATTAAACTCAGTTACTACTTCTGACGGTTTTAATGTAGTATTAGTATTTTCGAATGTTTCCAAACTATTAGTTACTCTTGCTATCTCATCTGTCAATAAAGTTTTTATCAAGTTTTAAATCACTAACCGAAGTCTTATATTCTTCTAACAATGTTTCTAATTCTTGAGTTAAAAGCTGTTATATCTGATTGTTTGGCAGTACTATTTTTTAACAATTCTTCTACTTTTTGTAGTTTAGTGTCTAATTCTACTTTTTGCATCGTAACGATTTTTTTGTTTCCGTAGTTTTTATGCTCTGTATCTACTTTCTTCTCTTTCTCCTCAGATGCTTTTTGTTTAATAGCTTTTAACTCCTCAAAAATTTGGTAATACTTTTACTACTACACTTATATTAGGATCTACTGTTTTTCCTAAATAACTTATTGTTACTGGTAAAATATAATCTCTTGCAGTCGGCTGAACTTCATCAGGAATATTTATATTCAATGTTGCTGTATTAGGTAAATTATCTAAATTTAATTTTTAAGACTTCTTCTCTTGATATTTTTATTTAACGCTAATATTTCTACTGGATTTTGATCTTTTTAATGAAATTTTTATATTCTCATTTACTATTTTTCCCTACTTCTTCAACCGTCGGTTCTGCTATCTTCAGATTCTCCCACGCTGGATTTTGTTGTCCCTTACCACTAACTCCAGTTCTTTCTCCCTACATTAAAATTAGCATCATTATCTAATCTTTTAGCAAAAATACTCGCCAGAACTATGACTACCACCATCTATATAGTCATCACATCAGCATCATTATACAGTAATCCTATAAACTTATCTCCACGCATCCCATAGTGCTTAATTTTTCCCTTGCTTGGCTAATTGCTTTACTTAAAAATACTTTTTATTATATAATCCTCTATTTATTATAGAAGCATTAATTTTAGGTGCATTAAAGGTTACAGCTTTTTTTAAAAAATATTATTATAAAAATTTCTATATTTTTTTCGCTACTGGTTCTATCAATTTCCATTTTCTTCATTAGCTAATCTATGTAGCTGAACTACAGCACGTTGAGTCAGATATCCGCCTAAAGAATGTCCCGTAATATAAAAATTCTTTATATCTTCTCTTTTTACTAATATCTTCTATTATCTTTTCTATTTCCATACCTTGCTGTGGATCCTGTCCTACTGCAATAACTCCATCATTACCAACGTCTTTACTACCTTGCGTCCCTCTTATCGCAAGAACATGAACTAAACCATCTGGCAAAATTGGTAAAGTACTTTTAGTCTTAAATAGCACTGCATCAAGTCCACTATTGTAGTGATAAGTTTTGTCAATCTCCCAATATGGAGAAAGTTCATTGTGCATAAGCTCATATTCATTTTTAGCTCTTGAATCATCTTTTACAGTATTATCAGCGGCAGTCCACTTATAGTCTTTATTTAAAACTTTTTTTAATATACTCATCATCACGATATGCTAATTTCATAAACATAGCCATATCACGATCGGTCACATACCACTTGAAATTATCATCATCCCCTGATTTACTTAAATCACTTTGATCATGGTCTATCAATCCATCACCATCCGTATCTTTTAAAAATGGATGTCCATAGTAACCATAATATGTTTTCCCATCTTTTTCATAAACATAGATCTCACTGCCATTCTTCGCACTATCTCCATCCATATCTCCATTTGCTTTTTAATGGTGTTTTTTTCCAAAAAGTAAATTATCAATTTTACCGTCTTCTGTCGTTATTAAACCTTTTTGAAATTTTTCTCAAAAATCATCATCAGTTGCAAAATCGTTTTTGCAGATTCCCTTTCTGAATTTATAGATCTTTTCCCACGAGATTTCGGTTTTTTTGGCAACAGTCTTGTCCATAGAACTCTTTTCATCTATTGAGTCAGCGTTCTTTTTCTGTTGAATAATCTTTTTCTCCACTTTCTAAAAACAGTTGTATCTTCAGGTTTTTCTTCTATTAGATTACTTTTTCTTTTTCTACTAAATAATTTTTCTTTAGCATTATTTGAAACATTTTTTTCCACATTACTTGTTTCATTTGCTATATTTACTTCATTTTTATAAGTTTCTTTTTGTTTTTCCTTTTTCTATAATAGTGCTATTTTTCTTTTATGTATATTTTTCAGAGTTAGTTTCGCTTGCTAAAGCTGGAGTTGCTAAAAAAATATGAAAGCTCCTACTAATACTGAAAATGTTCCTACACTAAATTTTTATTGAATATTTCAACACCTTATTTTTTTATCTCTATTTTCCATTGGAACTCCTTACTATATATTAAATGTTACACAAGATTGAAAGATAAGCATACAAAATCTAATCTATAATCTCATTATTATACAACTACCTAAAAAGATACAAAAATTTTTAAGTGTATATACAAAAAAATTTTTTTACTAAACATTAAAGTAAAATTTTTCTAAAAATAAAGCTTTATAAATTTCATAAAATATTTCACATTATAAATCTTATTATTTCTAAATTATGATAAAACCCGTTAAGTATACTTATTTTTAAAAAAATATCTAACCTTAAAAAAATCATTGCCTTCATAATTGTTTTTCCTATTAAACTTCTACTAAAAAAACTTAAAATCAATAAAAAAATACTAACAACAAAAAAATATAATCATTTTATTAACTAGTATATATTCTTTTTACAGTTAAATAGCCTATTCCCTTCAAGTTCTATTTTAGAGTTTTAATATTCATTTGTCAAGAATTTACAATAAATATTTTCTTTGTTCAAAGTCGCAATATTATTATATTTGCATCATAAATTTATTTTTTTATAAATAAATAAAATTATAACTAATAATGCACACTATTGAATATAAAAACTAACTACTGCATACACTTAGTTAAAAATTTAGATTTTTTTAAGTCAGCACCTTTCATTATATAAAAGGGAGTGACTCAAAAATCATGATTTCTTAAGAAACAAGATTTTGTAGAGTCACACCCGCAAAGTTTATTAGATATCTAAAAAGCTATTATACAGCGAATTTAGATATTAATAAACCACTGAGTATATGAGTCATCATACAAACTTTTTTTAGAGCTTTTTAGCTAACCTCATTATACTCATTTTAAATTCTATATACCTAATACCACCAAAGTTTTTGGTATCTATGTCCAATTTGTAATGATAGATCTTTTTATTTTGATCTGCTCCATTAATATATAATTTTCCTGCTTCATACATGTCTACCATTTCATTTTGGTACACTTGAAATTACTATGCTACCATTATTATCACTTTCTATTTGTGAGAATTTCACACTGTAATCTCCTGCAGGAAGATCATCGAAATACCAACGTAATGTATATGTTTGCAGAGGAATTTCCCAATACAATTCACGATATACAAATTCATGTTCTCTTACAACTTTATTATCTTTTTATCAATAATTTCTACTTTGTATTTCGAATTATTTTTTTCTCATCGTATGATGATATATAACCACGAACGTAATTAAAACTTCTATTCGCTTTAAACGTTTGTTCTACTTCAGTATCTTTATTAACTCTAACTATTCCATCACGCAGATAATTATCTGTTGCATATATACTAATACCATTAATTACACGTGAATCATAGTCTAAGTTCATCGAATACGATGGTCTTAAGAAACTATCACTTCCTACTTGAAGTGCAAAAACTATTCAAAAACAATATAAAGTTTTTTTCTTGTATTTATCAAATATTATAGCCTCATATCTTTCAGCAAATAAAAATTAAACCTTTTTGCTCCTAAAATAAAAAAATTATTGGCATCCATGCATAAACATATCTCGGCTTTGCTTCCCAAATTAAATGGAACATGAATACTCCAAAAATAATAATTTGGAATAAGAAACAAGATGTTATATACTCTTTTTCTACGTTTATAAATGTAATAAACCATTCCAAATAAGATTACTACATACATCATTTGAGAAATATAGATAAAGAAGCTATTGTCACTTCCATAGAATAGTTGCCATAAGAATCCATCTCCATCCCTTAATGCACGAGTACCATTCGTGTAGTTTATAGTACCGTCACTCCAATTACCTCTTATTTTTAATACTACCATAAGCAAGTTAAGGAATATTGGTCTGTGAGTTAACCTATTAAAGAATAAACCTAAGTCATCTGTCATTTTATTTTGGCTAAGATATGTGAATTGGAAATCCTGCCAGTTATAACTTCCACCTTGAATACTCATTCCCATCATTACCCAATGTAACATAGGGAATCTATAACCATCATCTTTCCAAAATCCATAGTGTGCCCAAAGCATATCGAATCCTTTACCAAAGAAGATAAATGCAATTCCGAAGGTTACTAGTAATAATACTAGATTTTTGTACCATTTAAAAAATAGTAAGTACACAATTAATGCCGGTAAAATAATAATAATATTTGATCTAAGATTCCAAGCAAAAAGCTACTAATATTGCCACAGCTACAATATGCTTTTGTTCTAAAGATAAAACTACCATCCGACGGGATAAGTACATATATTATTAAAGCTACCATGATTACCATCAAAGTATCAGAATAGTAGAATAAACTGTACATTTGAAATGGTATATATAAAATCATTAGACCAAGAATTATTGTTTGTTTTTGTTTTGTTAGTAATTTTCCAGCAGTTTTATACGTTAAGAATATTGTTGCCGTTGTTACTAAGAAACAGAATATATGCAACATCCAAACTTCAGAAATATGTAGAAATGCTGCTATACGATATATCCAATAAAGGATAATAGTAGGTGTAATATTATTAGGATAAACTAAAAAGTATCTCTCACCTGAAAATTTCCCATAGTTTAGCATATAGTGTGCTTCATTTTCTATCTCTGCACCATCTGAAAAAGTTTAAGGTGTCCATCGATAATATTATTGCCTGAAATACTAAGTATACTAATATTATAATTCTATTATATTTTTTAATCCTACTTCATCAGTTGCTAAAAATTTTTCTTTACTGCATAAATAAATAATATGAATACAACAGGAACTCCTAAGAGTAACGCAAGTGGATTCAATATTCGTTCATATACAAACGGTGCTACATAAGCCCAAGTTAAAGCAACTGTGAAAAGCGCTATAAACGCATATGAAAATACATTATGAAGTATTCTCCTCATATTTATCTCCTATCCTTTCTATTAAGATGATTAGCAAACATTATCGGAACATTGCTATCATTGTTTTGTTAACAAATGTATCACTTTCAAAAATAATTTTTTTCTTGATTTTATCAATTCTAAAATTTCTATTTCCTCGGACATATTTTCATGCATTCTCAATACATCAAAAAAAGTAAGTATCCGCATAGAAGATTTAAACTTTCTTCATATTTTTTTATTTTTGTTTAAACTCTTCTATTTTATTCACCGCAATCATTATTCTTCTAGTAGACGCATCTATCATTGCATTGTTTCTCACTGATTTTTTTCTAATAAGTCCTTATATCCAACTTTTTGCAATTTGACTAACCTTTCCTGCTATATCAAAAAGTTTTTCAACTTAAAATATAAGTTCTCTAAAAGCAAGCATATCTTCTTGAAATCTTAAATTATAGATATCTAAAAATTTTTCTTTTAAACATGCAAGAAGTAATGTTATAGTTTTAAATCACTTTTTCAATCTTTTAATTTCTTCTACTAAATACTCTTGACCCGATGAAATCTTTTTCATCTAATATACTAGGATATCCATCTCTAGTTAACATAGCAATATCAAGATTATTTTTAGAAATCTCATTATATAAAATCTCTAAGTAATTTTTGTTTTTAATTTTTGAATTTTTCTTCTACAAAAACAACATATTCTCCTTTAGCAAAAATCTAACGCACAGTTTTTTTCGCTGATGAATTAGATCCTAGTTGTTTTTTTATAATTTATTTTACTACTGTCGACTGCAGCAACTGCTTCTTCTATTTCTGAACCAGAAAGATCATCGACTACTATTACTTCGAAATCTTGAAAAACTTTGATTAAATAAATTATTAATTATTTCCTGTAATCTTTTCACACTTCTATAAGCGGCTAGGACAACAGTAATTTTTCGTTTTATTCGTTGTTTTTTTATTTTTATTAAAATTTCATTTCCCAAAAAGCATTGTATCTAAAAAAATATCTTTTTGTTCTATCTAATGTTCTAACCATAATCTATCCTCTATATTTTAAGGTTTTATCTTTTTAATTATATCACATTGTTATTTGTACAAATCTAAAATATAATAAACTACATTTCAAGTACAAACGTACATTTACAATATATTTTTAAAGCGTTTAAAGAAATTTGTAAAGTGTTATGGTATTTTTTTAAAAACATATTTGTGAATGAAAAAGTGATAATGTCTCAAGTGCAGAAAAAAATAGACTCCTCGATATAAAAATAAAGTTAACACCAACTCATTACGAAAGGAATCTTTCATGAATAACAATGACACAAAAAAATAACAAAAAAACACTACTAAAAAAGGGAATGTAGGGAGTTGACCAAAAAAATAAATTTAGTGTAAAAAGTAAGGACAGTAATATATACAACAAATGCAGTAGAAAGTGTAAATTCAAGATTAAGAAGCATGAATAAGAAACGATCAGTCTTTTCCGAATAAAGTATCATTAGAAAAAAAGCGTTATATCTAGCTATAGAAAGAATAGTAAAAAAATGGACAGGAGCTATAAGAGATTGGGGGCAAATATATGGAGAGTTAAAAAAATAATGTACGAAGATAGTAATAATGATAAAAATAAAAAAATATACAATTTGGTCTAAATAAAAAAATATACAAAATAATATAAAAAAATTCTTCCATATAGTTTATACTCATAAGAGAAAATATTTATGAGGTGAACAAATGGAAACTAACATTATTGGAGCATTAAATAATTTGAAAGAACGAGATATAAAACCAAATTTCAGTGAATTAAGTAGGCAATACGGATTACATAGGCACACAATAAAAAAATACTGGACAGAAGGAGGAAAGGTAATAAAAATCTAGAAATAAACCAAGCGTTCTTGATGAATACAAAGAAGAAATTGAGGTAATACTTAATGAGGCTGGAGTAAATAAAAATAGGAGCTTATGAATATTTAATATATAAATATGGAAATATCTGCACTTACAGCAATTTTTAAACAATACACGCTAAAACATAATATGAAAAAGAAAAAAAGCGCAGACTGTACATGTTAGATATGAAACTGAGCCGGGACATCAGATACAAGTAGATTGGAAAGAGAGTTTAAAAATAGAAACGAAAACAGGCGAAATTATAAAATTCAACCTATTCGTTGCCACACTCGGATACTCAAGAAAACATGTATTTATAATTTCAAAAACAAGAACAACAGAAGATGTACTTAGATGTCTTATAGAGACATTTTAAATACCTAGGAGGTGTTCCTCGGGAAATACTTACAGACAATATGAGTTCATTAGTAACTATATTTAAACATGATAAAAGGAAGCATCCAGAAGTATTAGCGTTTGAAAAAGATCTAGGAGTTGAAATAAAATTTTGTAAAGTAAGAACCCCTGAAACAAAAAGGTAAAGTAGAATCGGCAAATAGGTTTATAAGTAGAATAACCGCATTCAATAAAAAATAGAAAATGAGGGAAGAATTATACGCTATAGTTAAGCGCATAATGAAACATTCAAACGAACAAAATAATCAGACGACTAATCTTCCACCCAATGTATTATTTAAAAAAGAAAAAAAGAATATCTTCAACCATTACCAAATAAATGCTTACTAGATGACTACACACTACCAATATTTAGTCAAAAAGTACCAAACACACTATTAGTAAATTACAAAGGTCGAGGATATTCTGTACCTAAAAAAAGTTTATAGACAAAAAAAGTAATATTAAAACCCTTTGAAAAATAAACTATACATCTATTATAACACGGAATTAGTCACAATACATAATATAACAAATCAAAAAAATGAATTATCAAGAAAAATCATTACAAAGAAGCTTTTGGCAAGCAATTTTTATAATAGCGAAAAAAATATGATATAAAAAAACTATCAGATAAAAAAATTTAGAATTACTTAAGGAGTTAAAATATGACTAATTACACGCGATTATTATCAAATTTAGAAGAATTACAATTAAATAGAATAAAAGATAATTTAGATGAGCATATAGAAAGGATAAATAAGAAAGAACTAGATTATATTGAGAGTTTATACGAGCTAACCGATTTAGAAATACAAGCAAGAGAAGATAGAGCAATACATGCTTGTGTGAAAGTAGCAAACTTCCCTTTATAGGAAAGAATTAAAAGATTTTTTTATTTTTTTCATTTAATCCAAAAAAATTAATAAAGAAAAAAATATTAGATTTCAAGCATTTAAGATTTATAGAAAAATAAGGAGAATATATTATTTTTTTAGGTGTTCTCGGTGTAGGAAAACACTTAGCCACCTCTATAGGTATAGAGGCAGCTAAGAATAGAAAAAAATTACTTACTTTATAAATTGTCATGATCTAATATTACAATTAAAAACGAGCAAAAACTTGAGAATAGATTAGAAACTAGATTAAAGTTTTTTTCAAAATACAAAGTTCTCATCATAGATGAGGTAGGGGTATCTACCTATTGATAAAGAAGGGGCTAACCTCTTATTTCAGCTTATAAATAAAAAGATATGAGAATAGTTCTACAATAATAACTACAAATAAACCTTTTTTTCTGAGTGGGGAGAAGTATTTGGAGACAGTGTATTAGCTAGTGCTATATTAGATAGACTACTACATCATTCTCATGTAATAAATATAATTGGACCTTCATATAGATTAAAAAGATAAAACATTTCTTAAATCTACTAATTAATTTAGACTGATTGTATAATTTTATTTTTGTCTTTTTGTATATTTTTTTATGTTGACATTAACAAAGATAGGATATAAAAATAATGACCACCCCTGAAAAGGGGTGGTTTTTCTTCAGGGTATAACCCTTTGTTACTAACCCGCACCTCAAGGCGCTGGCTTTCACATTCGTTCAAGCCCTATTGTATTTTTGACGCCCGCTACCCGTCAAACGGGTTTATTTTATTTTTTTCTTATTTCCAAATGGATTTGTATATTCTTTTTGTTGTCAATTTATCAATTGCAATATCATGCGCTTCTTGTTCTCTGATATATTTTTATTGTACTTTCATTCAAACCTACTGTACTTACATAGTATCCTTCTGCCCAAAAACTTTCTATTCCCATACTTATACTTCAGATTTGCATGCATATCAAATATCATCAGTGAACTTTTTCCCTTTCAAATACCCCATAAAAACTTGATACACTATACTTCGGTGGTATTGATAACAGCAAATGTATATGATCTGGCATTATATGTCCTTCTATTATTTCCACTCCTTTATACTTACATAACCTTTTTTTATTATATCTACTATATCTCGTTTGTATTGATTAAATTCTATTTTTCGTCTATACTTAGGGGTAAATATAATATGGTATTTACATAACCACTTTGTATGCGATAAACTATTATGTTTATTTGTTATATTAAAAATCATCCTTTCTTTATTTTAGAGCTTGAACTACTCTTATTTTATCAAGAAAGGATGATTTTTTTCAATTGTTTAACTCTTATCTCGCACCCGCATAGCGGGTGGTTTTTGTTTCGGAGACTTCGCTCCTCAACTGGCTAAAGCCATTAATAAAAAAGTAGCTTTTAATTCTCTTGGCGAGTCTAGATTTTTACGTCTTTACTTGTCAAGGACAAGGGCTTCGCCTTATAAAAATCCTTGACAAGTAAGCCTTAAAAATCTAAAAATAGACTCTAGAGAATAAAAAGCCACTTAAAAATAATTAAATCTATAAAAATTAAATATTATAAACTAGTAAATTTTGGTTAACATAAATAATTTACAGAGTTTTATTCACACTCCCTACTCCCTTAAAATCGCATTAGATTTCGCTTCTTTTTTGATGAATAGTCAATGTTTAATGGCACTTTTTATTTTAACATTTTTATCTTCCTCTATTTCTTCTTTATGTTTGTATTATAAAGTATTTTACGATTGGAGGATAGATGCCTTGTTCTTTCATCATACATATATTTACATCTCCTGCAAATAGGATTCGAACTCTTGCTCTGTTATGTTTAGCTTTTCCGCTCCTACTTCTTTTGCTATTATTCCTTCTTTCACTAAACTTACTATTGTACCTATTTTCCCTCGTTCCATTCCTTGTTGCATTCCGTATTCGATTCCTTCTTCACGTGCATAAGCATACGTCGCCCATTGGTGATCTAATTGTCTTGTTCTTTTCATCATACATATATTTACATCTCCTGCAAATATGATTCGAACTCTTGCTCTGTTATGTTTAGCTTTTTCCGCTCCTACTTCTTTTGCTATTATTCCTTCTTTTCACTAAACTTACTATTGTACCTATTTTTCCCGCGTTCTATTCCTTGTTCCATTCCTCGTTCCATTCCTTGTGCCATTCCGTATTCAATTCCTTCTTCACGTGCATAAGCGTACGTCGCCCATTGGTGGTCTAATTGTCTTGTTCTTTCATCATACATATCTTTTTTTCCTCCTTAGTCCAGTTTCTAACATTAAGTAAATCATCGGCTTGGTCAATTACTTCACCAGGTTCACTTGTGTACTGCTTATTGCCAAAAATTCTAGCCAACGTACTTTATTATAACTTTCTTTTTAGCTCTGGTTTATATTTTTTTAGTTCTAAAAATACTATTTTCAACAACGGCATCTCTTTTATGTCGTTATCTATATACATTTTTTTAGTTCGGTGTTTCTTGTCTCTTCTTTGATTAAAAAAAGTACTTATAGGATCATCGCCATCAAAGTAGTTTCTATCGACTATTGCAGCTACGTAAACTGGTGGTAGTTTTTTTGTAAATAGCGTGTCTTTCTTTTTCGTTTTGTTTTAGTCTTTCGATATTGTCATTAACTTGTTTGCATAGGTAAGCCCAGATGCGATTCATGAAGAATGCCTGCTTAGCTAATTGCACTTCGATTATAACTTGTGCGTGGTTGTCTAGTTCGACAAGTATATCAACAGCTATGTTAAAATCATCTTCTACATTACTATTAGCTCGAAAGATTTTATCGCCACCAATTAGTTTTGCACTTTTTTGCCGGCAAGTCGAAAAATATCTTGTACAAACTGCAAAGCTACTGCTTCGTTACAAAATACTTTTTTTAACTACCAAATCATATATTGGTTTGATATTTTTTTATGTCGCTCTTCCATTTTTTTCACTCCTTATTTTTTTAAATTATAATATTTTTTTAAATTTTTACTTTCTGCCCTATTCTTAACTTTATTATACTAGAAAAAATGTTTTTTTCTAATGATATCACTGTTCTACATGAAGTTCAAACACAAAAACCCAAGAAATGAATCTTTTAATTCTTTTCTTGGGTTTCTTGCTCTTCTAAACTATCTAAATAGATAATGTTAAAGATTTATTTTCGATGATTTAGTAATTTTTTTACTCTTCATCTTTTTTTACGTCTTTTTAGCAACTGCTAGTAAGCTTCCTAGTACAGCTAATCCTAGACCTGCTAGTCCTGTGTTCGTTTCAGTTTCACCTGTGTTCGCTAATCGTTTAGTAGATTTTTTTCTACTTTAGAAGTTGGAACTGGCTTGATGTTTTCATCAACTTTTGGTGTTGTTGGAGTTGGTTGTGGTTTACTATCTTCACCTTGCCCTTCTCCATTACCTTCTGGTTTAGTTGGAGTAGATGGATTAGATGGAGTAACTTTTTCTGAAGATATGTCTTACAACATCATCTTTAGTTTCTGTTTTAACGAATACATATCCTGCAATTTCTCCGTGTTCAAAAGGCTTCATTAGCTTCACCTAAAACTGCTGGTGCTTTCGCATCCGCCGGTTTCAATTCATTACCTTCTTCATCAGTCCATTTAGTGATGATAAGTTCTGGTAAGTCTAAGATTGCAAAAATCCTCTTTATCTGAAGAAGATGCTTTCTGTTGCTCATCATAAACGGCTATACCTTTTAATACCTTTAACACCTTTTATCTTTTTGCTTTGGCTAAATCATCAGTTGTTTCTGCTTTATCAATATTCTTCTTAGCATAATCTTCTAATTCTTTAACAATATTTTTTTAAATTCTTCTTTTTTTAGAATCAGATAGTTTAGCTTTTTCAATTGCTTCTATTTTTTTCTGCTACCGCTTTTTTTCAACTTCTGTTTT